>SWCD01024497.1_pt1 | contig 795259 bp, 630 predicted proteins | sample 4693011 | NCBI WGS metagenome assembly SWCD01 (sample SAMN10267278, study PRJNA491770) | bioreactor metagenome | isolation source: DHS bioreactor inoculated with marine | place: Japan: Omine Ridge, Nankai Trough
AATCCGACCAGCCCGATTCGAGCCGCCGCGAGGCGGCTTTTCTCATGACCTGACCGGAGTGGCCAGGAGGTCGAGTGGCATGCCAGGCGATGATGCTCCCCCGGCGGATCAGCAGTTCTGGGTGTACGTGCTCGTCAGCGAGAAGACGGGGCGCCGATACGTTGGCTCGACGCAGGATGTGGCCAACCGCCTGCGCCAACACAACTCCGGTCACTCCAAATCAACGAAGCACGGCATGCCCTGGCGTCTGGCAAAGACCGAGTCGTTCCCCAGCCGCACTGAGGCGGTTCGTCGAGAGCGATACCTCAAGACTGGTCAAGGTAGGCGTGAACTGGACAAGGAGCTTGGTTAGCGCGGTCGCCTGGGGCGACAGGTCGTCGGTTCAAATCCGACCAGCCCGATTCGACGCAGGAGAAGCGGCCGGGACGCAGTCCCCCGCTTGCGTCAGCAGCTACTGGTCGATTCCGCGCAGCGAAATCCGACCAGCCCGATTCGAGCCGCCGCGAGGCGGCTTTTCTCATGGCAGGAGGATTGGAACGAGTGAGGCAATGAGCGTGGCGAGCGCGCTCGCCCGGAGTGCCGGGTCGTCGGACCGAAATCGCTAGGTCACCCCACCAGCGGGTCAATCGCTGTCTTCGTCCGCCCAGCCGCCGGGGGCGCGCTCGTAGTTGAGCAGGGGGCTCAGGTGCCGCTCCTGGGCCGGCTCCAGGAAGATCCGCACCGGGGCGATGAGGACCTCCAGCGCCGAGGTGACGAGGGCGAAGGGAACCTCCGTCACCTCCGTCATCCGGTCACGCTCAGGCGGCGCTTCCAGGGCCTGCGATGGCGAGGGGTACTCGCCACGGGCCCGGGTTGTGGAGCGGACGCGGCAGGGGTAGCTGGTCCAGGTCGGGCCGTGCTCAACCGTTTGGCAATGCACGTAGACGAGATGGGGCGGCCAGTTGGCGCGATCGATGCTCTCCAGGGGCACGCCGCGCTCCTCCAGGTTCACGAAGGTCGGGCGATCCAGCGGCGGCAGCACCTCGTTGTGGGCCTGGCAGCCGAAGAGATTTCCCAGCCACAGGACGAGCGTCACCCAGGGGAGCAGTAGGAGCACTTTGCGACGCATGGGCTTTCCTCGCTTGCCGCGATCGGGCGAGGCCCAACCGCGCGGGATTCCTTTCTTCAGGCGCGGCTCGGGCCGCTCGCCGCGGAGATCCTACCGCGCATCCTCTCCGAACGCCGCCTCAATGGCGCGCTTGCAGGTGTCACTGTTGAACCCCCGGCGGGCGAGTTGGCCAAACAACCGCCGCCGCGCCTTGGCCGGATCCACATCGGTGAGTCGATCGGCCTGCCGCTGGGCCCAGGCGAGTGCCTCCTGTTCCAGGTCGTGCTCGTGAACATGGGCCGCGACGGCCGCCTCGATCACCTCGGCATCGAGCTTGTCTCGGCGCAGGCGTTGTCGGAGAAACGACACGCCGGCCGGCTTGCCGCGACATACGGAGCGCAGCAGCATCTCGGCGTAGGCCCGGTCGTCGAGCGCCCCGATTTCCAGGAGATGGTCGGCGATCTGGCGGGCATCGGACGAGGTGGCCCCACGCCGGATGAGCCGATCGATCAGCAGGCCCGAGGAGACGGCCCGGCGGCTGAGCAGGGTGAGAGCCGCTTGCTCCGCCTGGGCCTTGTCCAGGCTGCCGGGCGGTTTGGGCGTGCGCGATTGCATGTGGATTCCCCGAGGTCGAAAGACAAGCGATCAGGAAAGCAGGCCAAGCAGGTCCTGCAGCTCAGAGACGGCCTTCTGGTCGCTGATCTCTTTGGCGACGGCGAGGCCCTGCTCGCAGATCGTTCGCGCCTCCTCGACCTTGCCCAGACCTTGCAGGGCCCGGGCCTTGTGGTAGTAGGCGTAGCAGTAGGTGCGGTCCGCCTCGATGGTCCGGTCGAAGTAGGCGCAGGCGTCTTCGGCCTGGCCTGCCTTGAGGTACTCCTGGGCGAGGCCGTACAGGCAGAAGGCGTCGCCGGGATCGGCTTCCAGGAGCTTCTTGAGTTGGGGGATGCGACTCATGGTGCCGGCACTATAGCGAGGCGGGGCGAGGGGGAATGACGAATGACAAAGCGCGAGTGTCCGATGGCGCCTGCCCGACGGCTGAGCCCCGGGTGTTGGCTGCCGGTCTGCTCAGTCCTGCCCCCTCACCAGACATTCGTCATTCGACAAGAGGCATGCTCGTCCACGCCCGCGCGCAGCCACCGCCCCTGCACGTCCCAACTCTCCCGTCTGCTTGCTTGACCGGCTATCTGGACACGGACTGATTAGGGCTGATCTTGGCGACGACGTTGGGGGGCTCGTACTCGGCGAGGATCTGCTCCGCCACCTCGCGGCGATGCACGTCGATCTCCCGGGGGAAGTCGAACGCCAGGCGCACACGATCACCTTTGATGCCCGCGATTCGCACGACGCCGATGGGCGACTGAGGGTCTCCGATGACGACTTCTTCGCCCTCGCGCCTGGTAATGACCAGCATCCGGACCTCCTGTCCACAGCCACAGCAGCGCGATCTCGCGCTGGCTAAGCCAACCCTAGCACCAATTCGGGCCAGACCCAAGCGAATTCTGCCAGAACCCCCGATATCGGGGATGCGAGATGTGATGGGTTGGGCTGCCCGCGATCCGGGGGTCGCCGCCTGCCGGGGCGGTGCTAGTTCACCGCTTCCACGCCGGTGATGCCGGGAATTTCCTGGCGCAGCAGCCGTTCCACCCCCATGTGCAGTGTCAGGCCGCTCGAGGGGCAGCCGACGCAGGCCCCGTGCAGCCGCACCTCCACGACGCCGTCCTCGCGCACGCCGACCAATTCGACGTCGCCGCCGTCCGCCTGGACGGCGGGCCGGATCCGGTCAATGACCGACTCCACCCGTTGAAATACCTCTTCACTCTGGGGGCTGCTCGCTGCTTCGCTCGGCATCTGACGGTGTCCTTGGCTGGGGGCTGAATCGCTGCATCATAGGCGGAAGTTGGGTTTGGATCACGAACGGCGAGGGGGTGCCCGGCTAGACTCGCAGCGTGGCCTCTGGATCGTCTCTTCGAATCTGCCTTCTCGCCCTGATCTGCTGCGGGTCGCTGCTCGTCGCCGGCGAAGGCTGCGCTCGCTCGCCAGGGCCGGTTGTCCCCTCGTATCCGGAGGAATCAGCACCCGACGAGCGGCAGCTCTCGCGGGAACGGGCGGCCCTGCAGCGCCTGCTGGCGATGCCGGATTCCAAGGATCGCCTCCTGGCTCTGGAGCGGGCCTCGCTGGATCCGTTCCTGCCGCACGCGGATCGCGCCGAGGCGCTGGCGGCGCTGTTGGATCAGGATGCAAGCGTGGCCGAGGCGGTGACGCGTCAGCTCATCGCCAGCCTGCCGCCCAGCCCCTGGGCGAATGATCTCTGCCTGTCTGCCGCCGATCACGGTTGGCGTTCCTGCGCCGGGTCGTTGGTACTTCGTGGGTACAACCGGCATGACGCGTTGGCGCTGACGCTCGAGTCCGAGGCGCTCACGCCGCTCGACTCGCTGCGACGAGTCCTTGCCGCGGAGGATGTGGCGGCGGCGCTGTGGCAGGTCGCGTTGGACCAGGAAGTAGATGCGGTCACGCGGGCCAGGGCCTGGGAACTCCATGTCGCTGTCGTTGGGGCGGACGCGGCCCGAAACCAACTGCTCTCCTGGCCAGTTGAGCCTGCCGGCCTGCTCGCCGACCTGCGCCGCTGCGCCCAAGAGCTGTACCTTGTGCCCCAGACGGTCGCGGAGATCATCACGGTGCGATGGCTGCTGGCGGAGCGCGCGAGCGGGGACGAATCCTCTACCTGGGACCGATGGTCGATGCTGGCCCAGGCGCTCGAGCCCGCCCAGCGTCGCGAGTTGGCGCTGCGCCATTTTCCTGCGATCCAGGCAGCCACCGACTGCCGACCGGATCTTCTCTCGCGCTCCCACGCGGAGCTTCTTGGCGGGCTGGTGCACTCCCTGCGGATGGCAAGCCGGGTGCCGCCGCACCCCAATGGCCAAGTCGTGACGGATGTCCCCGACGCGTTGCCGCACTGGGCCGATCAGCTTGCCTGGGGGGATCTGCTGGGCCTGACGCTGCTCGTCGAGGCGCGCGAAAGCGATCCCACCTTCCGGGCGGCCCTGCGCGAACAGGTGGAGCGGGACCTAGCGGACAAGGCCCACGAACTCGGCGGGCTGATTCGGCAGACGCCGCCGCGCGGCGCTCGGCGCGGGTGCCTGCTGCTCGAGCCCTACACTTCCGGCAGCGCCTCCCTGGGCGATGTCGCCTTCCAGCCGCCGGCGGAGATGCGAGGGCAGGGCCCCCTGGCCGTCGCTCAGTACCACTTTCACGCCCAGGCGCGGGACAGCCGCGTCAATGCCGGACCGGGCCGGGGCGACCTTCGTGTCGCCGCCCGCACCGGGTCGTTGTGCGTCCTGGTGACGCCCTGCGGCAGGCAAGGCCTGAACCTCGACTGCTTCGCCCGCCTACACTCGGGTCGGGTCTTCATCCTCGATCTGGGTACCATCGCTGCCGAGGAGCCATGATGGAGAGGCGGCCTGGGCTTGGCCGATGCAAGCCGTGAGATTGGCAGGAGGCGACGCAGCTTGGCACACCCAATGATGATCGCGCTCGTGGTGGTGCTCTTCCTCCAGGAGCGCCTGGCGGAGGGTGCCGATGCGCCGTTTTCGACGCCGGCCGCGATCATTCAGAGCTTGTCACTGCTCTTCGGCATCACCCTGGTGGCGGCATTGCGGCTCGATGGCGCGCGCCGGCACCTGGATCGGACGGGCAAGACCGGCGCGATTCTCACCGCCGATCGCGTGCTGAATCTGGCCCCGATGCTGATCGTGGTGGCCCACTGCCTCAATGTCCTTGTCTTTCACTGGCTCGAAGCGGTGCGCGACCTGACGGGCGACCTGATCTTCGTCGATGAGGCCCTGGTGACGCTGCCGCCGCTGCTCGCCATCGTCGCCGTCTGGTTCATGTACTACCCGATCGAGCGCCGAGTGCGCCAGGCTCTCTTGATGCGACATTTGGATCGATCACTGCCCGTGCCCCCGACCGTGACGCGCTGGCAGTACGTGGTCCTGCAGGTGCGGCACCAGTTTCTGCTGACGCTTCTGCCCCTGGCGCTCATCGTGCTTTGGGTGGAGATCGTGCACACCTACATCGAGCCGTATGTGCTCGGTGCGGCGGCGCTGGGAGTGCAGTTCGCGGGGGTGGTAACGGTGTTTCTGATCGCGCCGGTGCTGATTCGCTACGCCTGGGACACCGTCCCGCTGGGCCAGGGCGAGCTGCGCCACCGCTTGCGGAAGCTGTGCAAGTCACACCGGGCCGGCGTGCAGGAGATTCTTGTCTGGCGGACGCACGGCGGCATGATCAACGGCGCCGTGATGGGCTTGATCGCGCCCTTGCGCTACGTCCTCCTCACGGACGGCCTGATCGAGTCAATGTCGGATCGGCACATCGAAGCGGTCATGGCTCACGAGATCGGTCACATCCGGCGCAAGCACTTGCCGACGCTGGTGGGGCTGCTCATGATCTGCGTCTCGATCGTGGCCTTCGTGCTGGGGCTGGCGACGCAGTACATCTACTTCAGCAGCACCTGGTGGTGGATCGTGACGCCGGAGTTCCTTCGGGAGATTCTGCGCCGGCCGGAGTTTGACATCTACGGCGCCCAGGTCGATGTGGCTCTGACCGCCGCTTCGCTCATCGTCGGCCTGGTGCTCTTTGGCTACATCAGCCGCCGTTTCGAACGACAGGCGGACACCTTCGCGGTGCAGCATCTCAGTCGCGTCGACCCCCACGAAGTCGCAGCCGCACCGGTCGGGCCGAAAAGCAGCGAAGGTCTGCTTGGCGACCCTTCCAAGACGGATCGGGGCTCGCCTGTACCGGCGTCGGACGACGCCGGTCCGGGCCGGCAGGCAGCTACCCCACCGGCGGAACCGGTGGTGACGATGGCCGCCGCGGAAGCGATGGCGGGCGCCCTGGAAGCCGTGGCTCGCCTCAACCATATCCAGCCGGCCCGGCGCAGTTGGCGGCACGGTTCCATCCGCTGGCGGCAGCGATATCTCCGTTCGATCGTCGGCAAACCCCTGGACAAGCTTCCTATCGATCGCCTGGTTCTTCGGTACCAGATCGTTGCGATCATCGGTGTCGTGCTGGTGCTTACCGTCGTCGTGTACGACCTTTGCACCAACCCGGAATTTCGGCTTTGGTAGGGGATCTTATGCGCTTCACCAAGATGCACGGCCTGGGCAACGACTACATCTTTATCGACTGCTTCGCCCAGCCGCAGGTGCTCGAGCGCGATGTCGCGGACCTATCGCGCCGGATCTCCGATCGGCACTTCGGTGTCGGCGGTGACGGGCTCATCCTTATCTGCCCGCCGAGCGATGTCTCCAAGGCCGACGTGCGCATGCGCATGTTCAACGCCGATGGCAGCCACGCGGAGATGTGCGGCAACGGCATCCGCTGTCTGGCCAAGTACGTGCTGGACGAGGGCCTGAGCGACGTCGACCCCCTGCGCGTGGAGACGGGCGCGGGCGTCCGGGCGATTCGTTGCCGGCGCGATGGGGCGGGGCGCGTGGCGCTGGCGTCCGTCGACATGGGGCAGCCGATTCTGGCGCCGGCGCGGATCCCGGTCGATGCCGCAGCGCTCGAGGAGACCGCGCCCGGTCGGTACACAATTGAGTCAGCAGCGGGGCGGCACGAGGCGATCTTCGTTTCCATGGGGAATCCGCATCTCGTGGCGTTCCTGCCGACGCGGGCCGACCTTGCGGAACTCGATCTGGCGACAGTCGGCCCAGATCTGGAGCAGCACCCGGCGTTTCCCCAGCGGATGAACCTGCACTTCGCTGCGGTTCACAGCCGCTCCGAGGCGACCATGCGGACCTGGGAGCGGGGCAGCGGTATCACGCTCGCTTGCGGCACGGGGGCCTGCGCTGTGCTGGTGGCGGGCGTGCTGTGGCGTCTCCTCGACCGCCAGGCAACGCTGCACCTGCCCGGCGGCGACCTGTCGATTGCCTGGCCCAGCGAGGAAGCGAGCGTCACCATGACCGGCCCCGCCTGCCGCGTCTGCGACGGGATCTGGCACGAATGAGCCGACCCGCCCCCTGCAACCAGCCGCCGCCACTTCCCAACAAGCACTGGTCAGGCTAGATTCCCTGCGCGCTCAGCGCTCACGGACACCGGAAGGAAGACCTCATGCGCACCCTCGCCAGCATTACTCTGCTCGCCGTCACGCTCCTGCTCACCGGCTGCATCAACTTCGGGGCTCGCTTCAAGGCCGAGTCGCACATCGAGCAGTCGATCAACCACCTCCCCGCCTCCGGGGTGCGAGTTGAGACGAAGAACGGCAGGATCGTCATCAAGGCCGGGCCGGAAGCGGGGGGGGGGCGGTCAGCATCATCGCCGACATCAAGGCTGGCGGGAACACCCAGGAAGAGGCCGACGAGCGCCTGCGACTGACGCAACTGCACCTGGAGCGGCTGGATGACCAGACGCTCTACGTGCACCTGGATTGGCCCGAGCCGCGCCGCAACCATGATGGCTGCAATATCGAGATCCTCGTGCCCGAGGCGAACAGGGTGTTGGCCCGGACCAGTAACGGCGCGATCAGCGTCTCCGGCTCAACCGGAATGGCGGACCTCGACACTTCCAACGGCGCGGTGTCACTCAGCAACCATGCCGGTGACGCCACCATCCACACCTCCAACGGCCGCGTCACCTGCGTGGAGGTGGCCGGCCGGTGCAGCGTTTCCACCTCCAACGGCAAGCTCGAGCTGCGCGACATGGGCGACACCGTCGTCGGCGTCACCAGCAACGGCGCGGTGTCCCTGGACCTGCAGGAGGGGGCCGGCAGCGACTTCGAGATCTCCACCAGCAACGGCGCCATTCACGCCACCGTGCCCAGTGACTGGGCCGGTCGCATCGACGCCAGCACCAGCAACGGTTCCATCGAGATCCTGGGAACCGCCAGAATCGAGAAGCACAGCAAGCGGCACGTGACACTGCACCTCGGCGAAGGTGGCACGACGACCAGCAGCCTCCGCACCAGCAACGGCCGCATCACCGTCGATGTGAAAGACTGACTTCACCCCCTCCGTGCCTTTGCCCCTCAGTTGCTTCCGCCTTCACCCCGCCCGCAGCGCCAGGATCAACTCCACCTTGCCCACCTGCTCGTCGAGCTTGCGGGCGATCTCCACGGGCGTGGACCCGCCATCCGCGAGTTCGTAGATTTGCCTCGTCAGGGGATCGGCGACCGTCTCGGGAATGACGGGTGGCGGCAGACGATCGCCAACGCCTTGCGGCTCGTCGGTGGCGGCCGCACCATTCGGCCCGGCGTCGGGGGTGAAGGGATACGACGCCGCTTCCCCAGGCTCCGTGGACTCGGCGCTGGCGACTGCGCACGTCGCCGCCGCGCCCTGACCTGTCGCTCCTTCTCCCGTCCGCTCCTCCAACTCCGCGATCCGCGCCTCGGCGAGCTCCAGCAGGTACTCCAGGCGAGCTGCCTTGTTGTCGAGGTGGGCGGCGCAGCGGCGGGTCAACTCCTCGACCTCCGCCATGGCGCTGCCGACTCCATCCCGAGCCGCGGCCTTGCGGCGGATCGCCGCCAGCCGCTCCTTGCCGGTGGACGGCTGGCCAGCGGTGGCGGCGTAGCGCTTGCGCATCCGGACGATCGTGAGGAAGACCAGGATGACCGCACCACAGGCGAGCAGCGGCGAGGCCATGCTCTGTGAGAAGAGGCTGCCTGCCCCCAGGGTGGGCGGGATGAACGAGCAGTCCGGCAGCAAGCGTGGTGACCTCCGTGTCGCCCGAGCTGGGCCCGCCGGGATCCATCCCGGCAATTATCAGACCTATCGGTATCATGTTTGTGTGGCCGTGACAAATGACCCGCCTCTGGAACTGCCCGATCACCGCGAAGAGGGTGTCGCCGCGGTCGGTCGGGCCCTGAGAAACCGCTGTGGTGTCACGACCGGCGAGACGCTCCTGCTCGCCGTCAGCGGCGGCGCGGACTCGGCGGCCCTGCTCCTGGCCATGCAGGCCCTCGCCCAGCGGCGCGAGCATGACTACGAACTGCACGTCGGCCACGTCGAGCACGGCCTGCGCGGCGAGGCCAGCTTGGCCGACGCCCGGGCCGTCGATGGCTGGTGCGCTGCCATCGACGTCGCCTGCACAATCCTGCCCATCGATGTCGAGGTGCGGGTGGAGACCAATGTCGAGGCGGCGGCGCGCCTGGGACGGTATGAAGCGCTGGCGGAATTGGCTGAGCGCCTGGGCGCTCGCGCTGTCGTCACCGCCCACCATCAGGACGATCACCTGGAGACGATCCTCATGGCCCTCAGTCGTGGGGCCGGGCCGCGCGGCCTGGCGGGGTTGGCCTGGCGGCGGGCGCTGACCCCCGAGGTGGAGTTGATTCGCCCCATGCTCGCCGTCAACCACGCCTGGGCCGAGCGGATCTGCAATGCCGCCGGGCTCGTCTGGCGCGACGATGCCACGAATCGCGATCAGTCACGCACCCGGGCGACGATTCGCCAGCGCCTGGCGCCGGAGCTGGCGGCTCTTCGGCCCGGCACCGCCGAGCGCCTGGTGGAGGCGGCACAGGTCTGGCGCGAGGCCGCGGATGCCTTGGCAGAGAAGGCGGCGGCGGTGTTTGGCGACGCCGACACCTGGGCTCGACGCGACCTGCGCGAGCAGCCGATCGGCGTCCTGAGCGAGGGGTTTCGCGCCGCGATTCTGCGCCTGACCGCCGGCGCGGGGGCGGATCGACTTGCCCTTCGCAAGCTGCTTGCCTGCGCTGAAGCGGTGCGCGATGACAAGGAGGATCCCCGGCGTTTCCAGATCCTGGCCGGCGTCGAGATCATCGTGAGAAACAGCCTGATCACGGTGCATAGAATCGCCCGCACCGAAGACCAAGGGGCAAGCACATGAGCCAGATCGTCGCCCTCATCGGACACTGCGGCCCGGATTCCTTTCTGCTCGAGACCACCGCCAGAAAAGCGTTGCCGGATGCCGATGTCGTCAAGCTGAATGACGAATCCGAGGTGCGCGCGGGGCTCTCGAGGTGGTCGTTGCTGCTCGTGAATCGGGTGCTCGACGGGACTTTCCAGAGTGAGTCAGGCATCGCCCTGATCGAGTCGCTGGCCGGGGAAGCCGAGGCGCCGCCCATGATCCTCATCAGCAACTTCGCAGAGTCGCAAGAAGAAGCCGAGCAAGCGGGAGCGCAGCCGGGCTTCGGCAAGAACGACTTGTTCGCAGCCGATACGCTCGAGCGCATCCGCACCGTGGCCCGTTGAGTGGTGGAACGGGGGGCATACCCAGGGCGGCGCTCACAGGCTCGCTCTGCCCTGGGTACTCGATGGTCTCGCCACTTACCCCTTCGCCTCAATCCGCTCCTGCCCGCCCATGTAGGGCCGCAAGACTTCGGGGATCGTGATCGAGCCGTCTTCGTTCTGGTACATCTCGATGATGGGGATGAGCAGACGCGGGCTCGCCGCCACCGTGTTGTTCAGGCTGTGGCAGAAGCGTTTCTTGCCGTCGGCATCGCGGTAGCGCAGATTCAAACGCCGGCACTGGAAGTCATCGAGGCGGGAAGCGGAGTGCGTCTCGCCGTAGGCGCCGCGGGGCACGCCGTCCGCGTCCACCTCGCCGCGTGAGGGCATCCAGCACTCGAGGTCGATCATGGTGGCGTTCTTGGCGCCGAGGTCGCCGGTGCAGCATTGCAGCAAGCGGTAGGGGAGCTCGAGCTTGCGCAGCAGCGTCTCGACGTAGCCGATCATCCTGGCATGCCAGGCCTTGCCCTCGTCGACATCGGCCTTGCAGATCACGACCTGCTCGACCTTGTCGAACTGGTGGATGCGATACAGGCCGGCCGTATCCTTGCCCGCCGCCCCGGCTTCACGGCGGAAGCAGGTGCTCATGGTGGTGTAGCGAAGCGGGAGTTGGGCTTCGTCGAGGATCTCGTCCTGATGGTAGGCCATAAGCCCGACTTCGCCGGTGCCGGTGAGGAAGAGGTCATAGCCGCCGCCGCGCTCGGTTTCGGGAACGTGGTAGGACTGGTCGCGGCCGCCGGGGAAGAAGCCGGTCCCTTGCATGCACTCCTCGCGGACGATGACCGGGACGCTCATGGCGGTGAAGCCGATCTCGTTGACCATGTAGTCGAAGCCGAAGCGAAGAGTCGCCTGGTGCAGACGCATGCCGTCGCCGGTGAGGACGTAGGAGCGGGCGCCGGCGATCTTGACGCCGCGCTCAAAGTCGACCATGCCCAGGGCCAGGCAGAGATCGATGTGGCTTCTTGGTGCGAACCCCTTGTTCGCCGCGAACGATCTGGCCGGGTCGAAGGAGTCGGGATGCCAGTCGCCGATCTGGACGTTGTCCGCCTCGGACTTGCCCTCGGGCACCTCGGGATCGGGGGGAAGGGGCACCTCCAGCAGCCGCTGCTGGAGCGCTTGTTCGGCAGCCCGGCTCTGCTCTTCAAGCTGCTGGACCTGCTGCTTGAGGGCGGCGGGGCGTGATTGCAGCTCCTCGAGCTGGGCCTGGAGGGCGGGCTGCTCGTCCGGCGAGGCCTTCTTGAGCTGGCCCTTGAGCTTGCCGATCTGCGGCCCCGTCTCTTTGCTCAGCTTGTTCTGCTCAGCGCGGAGGGACTCCTGCTCGGCGAGGGCGGCGCGCCACTCGGCGTCGAGCTGGAGGATGCCACTGATATCCACCGCGATCTGCTTGAGTTGAGCGCCGTGGCGGAAGCGGTCCGGGTCGTCTCTCAGGAGCTTCAGGTCGATCATGGCGGCATAGTAGCGATCCCCACGGGGTGCGGGCAGCATGCCAGGGGCCAAGAGGGATCGATGAAGCAAAGGCCGACAAGCCGGACTGGAGCAGGGCCCAAAAAAAGTCACGGGCCCCTATTCAGGGCCCGTGACTTCTGCCACACAAGGGTACGAGAGGATCATCTCTCTTCTCCCTGCGTGTTGCAACGGGTGGCAAGTCCGTGGTTTGATCAGGACCTTCCCCGGGACCTGACCAGTGACGTGTTTCTTCGGAGTGACGTGTTTCAGCCGTTTGCCGAACGGCTCCTCCTCTTTCTCCCGGTGATGTAAACATCACCTTGTGGACGTGTTCATCCCAACCGTTCGAGAAGACTCTTCCCAGACTTCCCGACAGGTAAGGTCGCTTCCACTCCTACCTGCACTCAATATACAGCGTGTTCCGGCTGCGGCGAGGGGAAAATGGATATCAAATCCAGTTCTTTGCTCGCTTCAAATACAGTGCATAACCTCCGAAACCACATATGTTTCCCCTATCTTCCCCATCTTCTCAAATGCCTACGTCGGAGGTGGTGAATCGGCGTCCGCATCGTGGGCCGGCGGGGCCAGGCGAGCCGACCACCCCATCTTGGTGAGCAGGGTCTTCCAATACGAGCCGGCCGGGTTTCGCACCAGCTTGGCGCTCTTGGGATACCGGGCCAGGCGAATCCGCTCGCCCGTCTGCAGGATGTGATGGATCTGGCCGTCCAGCACCAGTGAGGTCCCCGGGTTGGTGCCTTGCAGTTCCATCTCAATGGCGCGGTTGGCGCTCACCACGACCGGCCGGGTCGCCAGGGAGTGGGCCGCCAGGGGCGTGATCGTCAGGGCTTCGACGTGGGGCGAGACGATCGGGCCGCCGGCCGCGACGTTGTAGGCCGTGGTGCCGATGGGCGTGGAGACGATCACCCCGTCGCCGGTCAGCAGCGGCCCGGCCTCGCCGTCGATGGTCAGACTGATGTCGATCATGCGAAACGGGCGGCCGGCGGTGATGACGCAGTCGTTGATCGCCGTCCCGCAGAACCTCGGGTGCGAGGTGAGCGGCGGGTGGACCGTCGCTTCCATCACGATCAGCTCGCTGATGGGCAGGCTGTCACGGGCGAAGATCTCCGGGCCGAGGTCGATAAGCGACCGCAGGTCGAATTCCGCCAGGTAGCCGAGCTTGCCAAAGTTGACGCCCAGGATGGGAAGCTCGTGGTCCACGAACTTGCGGGCCCACTCCAGGAGCGTGCCGTCCCCACCGAGTACCAGAAGCAAGTCGGCATCACGCGTGTAGGCCGATTGGGCCACGTCCGGGTGCGTGAGTTCGTCGACGACCTCCACCCCGTGTTCCGCGAGGAACTGACGGACCGTGGGCAGGGCGCTTCGCACCTTCGGCTTGGCATCGTTGGCGAGAAGTAGAACCCGGCGGCGCATGGCGGCATTGTACTCCGAAGCACGGGAGATCCATCCGTGGTGAACGACCGGACCTCCCGGGCCTCCATGAGATCGGCGATTCAGAAGCCCGGCTGCTCCGTCTCGGTCTCTTCCCGGGCGGGCTCGATGCGGTCAAGATCGGTCGCCTCGGGCGGGCCCTCGTCCAGCATCTCGCGGATGCGTCGGGCGATTGAGGCCGCGTCCAAGCCCGCTTGCGCGAGTTGGCCGGGCCTCGAGCCCTGGTAGATCCAGGTCTCGGGGAGGCCCTGACAACGGATCAGGCGGGTGTCCAGGCCGGCCTCGTGGGCTGCGGTCAGGACCAGCGAGCCGAAGCCGCCACGCAGGCCATGGTCTTCCAGCGTCAAGATCGGCACGTCGCTATCGAGCAGTTCACGCACGAGTTCGATGTCGATGGGCTTGGCGAAGCGAGCGTCGTAGAGGTTGACGCGGTACTCGTTGGTGAGTCCGTCCAGGGCGGCGGCGGCTTCGATGGCGGTGGTGCCGTAGGCCAGGATCGCCGCGTCAGGCGCCTCGTGCCTGACCAGGGCCCGGGCCTTGCCCAGTTGGAAGGGCGGGCAGTCCTGCGCCGTGAACAAGTCCGACACGCCGTCACGCGGATAGCGGACAGCCGAGAGCCCCTCGTCGTAGGTGCGCATGAACTCGAGCGCCGCCCGCAAGGAGGGTTCATCAATCGCCGCCAGGAGCGCCGCCTCGGGGAAGATGCTGAGCAGGGCGATGTCGCAGAAGCCGTGGTGCACCGCCCCGTCGCCGCCCACCAGGCCGGCCCGATCCAGGCAGAGCCGGACGGGCAGTCCTTGCAAGGCGACTTCCTGGAAAGCCTGGTCGAAGCCGCGCTGCAGGAACGTCGAGTAGACGGCGAAGAAGGGCTTGAGCCCGGACTTGGCCAGGCCCGCCATCATGTCCATGGCGTGCGATTCGCAGATACCCGTGTCCCAGGTGCGCTTGGGAAACTCCGCCATGGCCTTGGAGACGCCGGTGCCGTCCGGCATGGCGGCGGTCGCGGCCACGACCTCCTCATCTCGTTCCATGAGATCCACGAGGGCGTCGCCGAAGGCGGCGGTGAAGGAGCGCCCGGACTTCTTGAGTTCGACGCGGCAGCCGTTAACCACAAACGGCTTGGGGGAGTGGAAGGTGGTGGCATCGTCCTCGGCGAATTCGTAGCCCTTGCCCTTGATCGTCTTGGCGTGCAGCAGCATCGGCCGCTGGAAGTCGCGCGCCTCGATGAGGAAGCGGATCAAGTTGGGCAGGTCGTGGCCGTCCACCGGGCCGACCGTGACCAGGCCGAACTTCTCGAACCAGGAGTCCTCCGCGAGCAGCACCTTGGTCAGGTCGCCGGCGGTGCGATAGGCCTCGCCCACGAGCATGCCGCCCGGCAGGCGCCGAAGCACCCGCTTGGCTTGTTGCTTGAAGCCGGTGAAGAGTTGGTTGATGCGCAGGTGGCCGAAATATTGGGCGACGGCTCCCTGGGGCTTGGCGATGCTCATGCCGTTGTCGTTGAGGACGACGAGCAGTTGCCGTTTCAGCGTGCCGGCGTTGTTGAGTCCTTCCATCGCCAGACCGTTGACAATGGAGGCGTCGCCCACCAGGGCCACCACGCGCCGGCCGTCCGGATTGTCCTTGCTGTAGGCCTCGCCGGTGAGCTCATCGCCACGGGCCATGCCCACGGCGGTGGAGATGGCGGTGCCGGCGTGGCCGACGGCGAAGAGGTCGTGGCCCGACTCGCGCGGCTCGGGGAAGCCCGACACCCCGCCCGCCTGCCGCAGTTGGTGAAAGCGCTCGAAGCGTCCGGTGAGCAGCTTGTGCGGGTAGCACTGGTGACCCACATCGAAGAGCAGGCGGTCCCCATCCGGTCCGAGATCGAAGACGTAATGCAGGGCGATGGTGAGGTCGACAACGCCGAGATTCGGCGCCAGGTGCCCGCCGCTCCGGCTGACCTGCTCGCAGATAACATGCCGGATCTCCCGGGCGAGCTCCGGCAAGTCGTCGATGGCAATCTGCTTGAGGTCGCTGGGGCTCTTGATCCCGGCGAGAAGCGGCGTCTCCATGCGGCTTTCCTTCCAACTGAGCGGGTCAACAGCCAGCGGCAGAACCGGGCATGATAGGCGTTTGTCGGCACATCCGCGAACCCGGCAACAGAAGTCAGCAGGCCCGGTAACCGCTGAGAATCTCGCGATCTACCTTGTTCTTACGGCCAGGCGGCGACAAAGTTCACGCAAGGCTTCGGCTGACTCGTCCCAGGGCTGGAGCAGGGCCTCCGCTTCGGCCTCCAGGCGGGTGACTTCCGCGCGGGCGGCGTCGAGGCCCAGCAGCCCCGGGTAGGTCAGTTTCCCAGCTTCGAGGTCTTTGCCGGTGCGTTTGCCCGTCTCTCGCGCGGTCTGGGTGACGTCCAGGATGTCATCCACAATCTGGAACATGAGGCCGAGCGCCTCGGCGTAGGCCGTGATCGTCGCGAGATCCTCGTCGTTTGCTCCGCCGCAGATCGCCCCGAGCCGACAGGCGCAGCGGATGAGGGCTCCCGTCTTGTTGCGGTGAATGAGCTCCAGACGCTTCGCGTCGCTGAGGCCCGGAGGGAACGAGCCGAACGTGTCGTAGACCTGGCCGGCGATCATGGCGTTGGTGGCCTGGGCCAGTTCGCCGGTGAGCCGAGCCGCGATGGCGGGGTCAGGGCTTCCCTGGGCAACGGTGGCGAAGGCGAGGCTGGAAAGCAGGTCGCCGGTCAGGATGGCGAGCGCTTCGCCGAACTTCACGTGGACGGTGGGCAGGCCGCGCCGCAGGTCGTCATCGTCCATGGCGGGAAGGTCGTCGTGCACCAGGCTGAAGGCGTGGATCATCTCGACGGCCGTCGCCGCCGGCAAAGCGGACGCCATCCTCCCTCCGACGAGGTCGCAGCAGCGGAGCGTCAGGATCGGCCGCAGCCGTTTGCCTGGGGAGAGGGCCGCGTACAAGGCCGCTTCGCGGAGATCCGTGGGCAGAGGGGCCGCCTCGATGGCGCGGCGCAGCGAAGCCTCGATGTCTTGGCGCTGCTCGTCGCTGGTGCTCCACGCATCCGCGTTCATGGCCGTGCTCCCAAGGCGCTCTTCGCTTGCCGCCAGTATAGGCGGCTGGGGTCCGAATCGTTCACGCCGGCGGCGGAGGCGTTACCTTGGTGGGGGCGACGGTCGCCCGCGTTCGGAAGTGAAGCTGCAAACGAAGGATGAGATGCCAGATGTTCCTCACGGAGCAAATCGCAGACATCATGGAGCGCGGTGGCTGGGTGATGTGGCCGCTCTTGGCGTTGAGCGTCGTCAGCGTCGCCCTCAGCCTGGAGCGATCGCTCTTCTGGTTGGCGACGCGGCGTCAAGGACACCCGACTCGTCTGGCGCGCATGGCGGGGCATTTGCGGGCCGGCCGCGTCAAGGAACTTAAGGAACTGGTGCACGGCGACCGCTCCGTCTTCGGCCGGGTCGTGCGGGGGCTCGTCGAGCTTGGCATGAGCGAAGCGGTCGGCGTGGAAATGGTCGAAGGCCAACGCCGCCGCATCGAGCGCTTCATGGTCATCCTCTCCACGATCATCACCGCCGCGCCGCTCTTGGGCATCCTGGGGACGGTGAGCGGCGTCATTGATTCGTTTCACATCCTCAGCGAGACGGATGTCGTCACCGACCCCAACCTGGTGGCGGGAGGCATCGCCGAGGCGCTGCTGACCACGGGCTTCGGCCTTATCGTGGCCCTGATCACGCTCTTTCCCTACATGGTCTTCCGGGCCAGCGTCGAACGCTGCCTGGGCAGCATGGAGGCGCTGATCGCAGCGGCGGAGAATGGCGGGCAGGAAGGGTGAGGGGAGTGGGGGGCTTGTCGGATGTGGATGGAGAGATACCCAGGGCGGCGCTTTGCTCTGCCCTGGCAGGTGGTGGCTGACTCTTGTGGGGGTCGCTCTTCCGGTTTGTGTTCATGGCGAGCGGGCTGTCTGGACCCGAAGGGGTGGGACGCCCGCCCCACCCCACGCCATGGATCGCGGACGCTACGAATGAATGCCACGCGCTCTAGCGGCTGGTGGGCATGGCTTCCTCTTTGGCCCTGATGAGGTCAAAGAGCGCCTCCGCCGACTCGGCGTCGTAGACCGCTTGCCGCAGCGTGTCGTCCGTCATCAGCCGACTGATTCGAGCCAGGACCTGGATGTGGTCGGAGGTCTTGTCAGGCGGGGTGGCGATGAGCACGATCAGGCGGACCGGCTTCTTGTCGATCGCCCCGAACTCCATGGGCTCGGCGGTGCGGCCGATCGCCATGATGATGTGATCTTCCGAAGCCGGCTTGCCGTGCGGAATGGCCAGCCCCAGGCCGATGCCGGTCGATTTCGTCTTCTCCCGCTCCCAGACGGACTGGAAGATCACCTCGGGATCAGACACCACGCCCGCCTCGGCGAGCAGGTCCACGAGTTCGCGGATGGCGGCTTTCTTCTCCGTCGCCTCAAGGGGAACCTTGACGCATTCCGGCCGCAGGATGTCGAGTAACGTCTTCACAGTTGCACCCAGGAAACTGGAGGCGGCGGGTCATGGCACAAGCCAAGCACGATAGCCCCATTCCCCTCGCGCTGCACCCGTCCTGGGGCCCATTCATCCCAGCAATCCCCAGAATGAGCCGTCGCTGTAGCCACGGCGATCCTCCCCGGGCAAACCGCGTGGGGCGAGTCGGCGGCTGGCGAGCAGGTGCTTGCTGTGCCAGCGCTGAATCCACTCCAGGTGCCCCTCGTTCTCTTCGTGCTCGCCGCTGCAGGTGGCGTAGAGCAGCATGCCGTCCCCCCGGAGCAGGCGCAGCGAGTCGGCGGTGATCTGCCGCTGCACGTTGCGGATCGAACTGAGGCGGTCCGGGAGCAGCCGATACTTTGCCTCGATTCGTCGGGGCAGCACCCCCGAGTTGGAGCAGGGAGCGTCGATCAGCACTGCTTCCACCTTGCCGTAGTACTGGTCGAGGTCGGCCGGCTCGATCACGGTCACGTGGTCGTTCTCCGCGAAGACATTGGCGAGATCGGCCCGGCGAGCATCGTCGATGTCCGTCGCCACCAGGCGTGCGTTCGGGCAGAGCCGGTCCAGTTGCCGCGTCTTGGTGCCCCGGCCGGCACAAAGATCGAGGATCAGCCCCGGCTCACGACCCCGCAGCGCCTCCACGATCTCGGAAGAAGCGGGGTCCTGTACCCAGATATCGGATCGACCGGCGAGCAGATCCCGCAACTGGGCGCCCGTGCCTTCGAACACGAAGTGCCCGGGGACATCGTGCTCCTTGACGAGATCCGCGGGCAGCGGGGAGTCGGCGTGCCGGGCATTGAGGATGATCGGCGGCTGCACCAGGCTGTGCAGGCACCAGTCCACCACCTCCGGCTCCTCGCGCCGCATCAGCCAGTGCCGGCAGGCGCTGAGCGGATGGCTCGTGGCGATGGCCAGGCGGTCGATGGGGTCGGCGGGCAGCACCGGCCTCTCCAGCCGCAAGCCTCGGCCGTCCGACAGCGGCAGTTGGTCGAGCGCCCGGGGGTTGTAGGATTCCACGGGTTCCCCGACGAGTTCCGAGAGGCGGCGCAAGACTGCGTTCACCAGCCCGGCCGGATTCTTGCCCTGCTTGCGCCGGACCCAGCCGACCGATTCGTTGATGGCGGCGTGGGCGGGGATGCGATCGAAGAACAGCAGTTGCGCCCCGCCGACGAGCAGCCCCGCCTGGGCCGCCCCTTGCAGCCTCTCAAAGGGGTTCTCCAGGAAGAGGGAGACCAGGGCCCGGATGGTCAGCCAGCGGCGGTAGATCTCCCGCTCCAACGCCAGGGACAGATCCGCATCGCGCGCGTCGAGGCTGGCGGAATCCATCGAGGCGAGCGACAGATCCGGAAACCGATGCGCCTGCTCGGCGATGCGTTGGTGCAGCAGGTCGCGGGAGTGCGGGGGCTTCGACTGGTCAAGTTCCTGGGAGGGTGCCTCACTCATGCGGTCAGCCTACCACGAAGGCCCGGCGGGACACGAATGGCAGGGCATGGGTGAACGGAGCCTCGCGCCTCAGTCATGCCGCAGGGCGACGATCGGGTCTTGCCGGGCCGCGACGCGGGCGGGGTAGAGACCGAAGATGAGGCCCGTCGCTGCCGCCACGAGGAAGGAGACGGCGACGGACCAGCCGGTGACGTAGAAGGCGACGCTGGCGTCCTCGCCCAGCACCTTGGACCACTGGCCCATGAGCGCTTCCAGGCCGAAGGAGAGGCTGATGCCGGCAATGATGCCGATGACGCCCCCCCGCCATGGAGAGCACGCCCGTCTCGATGAGGAACTGGACCGTGATGTTGTTTCTCGTCGCCCCCAGGGCCCGGCGGATGCCAATCTCGCGCGTACGCTCGGTCACCGTGGCCAGCATGATGTTCATGATGCCGATGCCGCCCACGAGCAAACCCACGGCGGCAATTACGGTCAAAACAGCATTGAATACCAGCGTCGTTTTGCGCGCACTTTCGAGCAGTTCATAAGGGACGATGAACTCCACGTCCGCCTCGCGGTTGTGACCCACAGCGATCACGCGCCTGGCCAGGGCGGCGTCGATGAGCACATCGTCGCGCGAGGGCGAGGCCAGGTAGATCTCGCTGAGTTCGACCTCGGAGGCCTGGAAGGAGCCGGACTGCCGCAGAATCACCATGTCGCCGAAGATGGTCGAAGCGGTGGTGAGGGGGAGATGAATGTCCTTGTTGAGATCCCGGCCGACCAGGGCGGATCCGGCCCCGCCGGCCAGACCCACGGGCGAGAGGATGCCCACGACCGTCAGCACCTGCTGATCGATGCGGAAGGTCTTGCCGATCGGATCCTCCATGGGAAAGAGGAGCCGAGAGGTCTCATGGCCGATGACGGCCACCTTGGCCCGGCGGTCGAGATCGTATTCGGTCAGGTAGCGCCCCCGGGCGATGCGCAGGTTGGCGACTTTCGCCAGGGCGGGCACCGTGCCAAACGTCTGCGAGGCCAGCTTCCGCTCGTTGCGCAGCACTTCCGAGCCGGCCTGCTTGAGCGGGATCAGGTACTCGGCATGGGGCAAAGCCGATTCGAGCCTCCGGTAGTCCTCGTGCTTCAGGCCGTACTTCGCCACGCGCTGCGTGTTCTCCCCGCCCGCCATGCTGGCGGATTCCGGCGGCCGCTGGCTGCGGATGATGATGTTGCGGGCGCCCAGGCGTTCGATGTCCTGCAAGGTTTGCCGCTTGGTGCCTTCACCGACCGCCACCATCATGATCACCGCCGCCACACCGCAGACGATGCCCAGGGCGGTCAGGATGGAGCGGAGCATGTGCAGCCGCAGGTTCTTCAGGCCAAGCCAGATTGTCTCGAGCAGGAATGACATGGGGCGATGCTGCCTCGGCGGAGTGTGTCTGGGACTTCAACCGGGACCGACCCCAGGGGATGCATGCAGGCGGCGGCGGTCCGGTGTGGGCAGCATACCGGCTCCTCCGGCCTCTGCTAGGCTGCGGCGCTGCGATGACCTGCGGACCAGGAGGCCGAGCGTGGCGACGAACATCGAGGTCTTGACCGAGACCGAGCGATCCGCGGGCTGGCTCTTTAAGGTGCGCCTGACCGAGGCGGACGGTTCGGCGAGTGAGCACCAGCTCACGCTGAGCTGGGCGGACTACGACCACTGGTGCCGCGGCGCGGATCGCCCGGAGCAGGTGGCGGCGGCGCTCTTTGCGTTTCTCCTCGAGCGCGAGCCCAAGGAGCAGATCCGGGCCGGCTTCGACGCGGCGCTGGTGCGGCGGTACTTCCCGGAGGTCGACGAACTGCTGCCGGGGCTGATTCGCTGAGTTGCGCGCAATGCCGACGCCGCCGGGCGGCGCACCCGTGCTAGAGATCCGCCAGTTCCTGTTCCTCCGTCGAGCGCACCGATTTGGCTTCGACATCGCTGGGGCGCATCTCGTGTGGGTTGCCGGCGAGAAAAGCGACAATCCCGTCCATCTCCTCCTCCGGGTCGAAGTCGGTGGGGATGCGCAGCATGAAACAGGATCCCTTCTCGGCCTGCGTGACGACCTCGATGCGGGCATGCAGCAGGGCCGCCAGTTCCTTGCAGATGGCCAGGCCCAGCCCCGTCCCTGAATAGCCGCGCGTGGGGCCGGCGTCGATCTGGCGGAACTTCTCGAAGACGATGTGCTGCATGTCCGGGGGAATCCCCGGGCCGCGGTCGCTGATCCCCAGCCGCACGTACCGCCGCCCCAAGGCCTCTCCCTCGGCGGCGGGGTGCGTTTCGGCGGCCGCCCACACCTCGACGGCCCCGTGCTCCGGGGTGAACTTGATGGCGTTGCTGACGAAGTTGAAGATGATCTGCCGCAGCCGCGAGGCGTCCGTCTCCACCAGCGGCAACTCCGGATCGATGCGGGTGGTGAGCTTCAGCTTCTTCTTGCGGGCCTGGGGGCGAACCAGGCCGGCCAGCAGGTCACACAGCTCGCCGACGTTGGTGGTCTGCACCCGCAGCTCCACCTTGCCCGCCTCCAGCTTGGCCATCTCCAGTAGCTCGTTAATCATGTCCAGCAGCGAGCGGCCGCTGGCGACGATGTTGCTGATGTAGCGGAATCGCTTCGTCTGTTCCGGCGTCTGCTCTTCCCGGGGGATCTCGTGCTCAGCGATCTCCTGCAGGAGTTCCGCGAACCCAATGATCGAGTTAAGCGGCGTGCGCAGTTCGTGGCTGATGCTGGCCAGGAACTCCCCCTTGAGCGTGGCGGATTCGTACAGGTCGATGTTCATCTGGGCCAGTTCGGTCAAGCGATTGTCCAGGCTGGTGTTCGCCGCGCGCAGGTTGTCCTGCTGCTCCTTGAAGGCGATGAGCATGCCGTTGAAGGTGTCGCTGAGCTGCTCGAACTCGTCGCGGGTGCGCAGATCGGAGCGGACCAGCAGTTCGCCCTCACGCACGCGCTCGGTGATGTCGCGCAACACCCGCACCGGACTGAGGATCAGCCGTGTCGTGATCCAGTAGAACGCCAGGGACGCCAGCGCGCCGGCGGCGAGGCCGGTGGCGATGATGTACATGCGATCGACCAGCAGCAGCCCCGCAACGCGACCGGCGCTTTGTTCCACGAGCAGCAGGCCGACTAAGTCGCCGGCTTCCGCCGCTTCGTCCGTCGGAGCCCACCTGGTCAGATCACGCTGCCGCAGGGCCCGCACGTAGCGGAACAGGGGCTCTCCGGCGTCGTCCCGCTGTGAGGAGGACAGGTGAACCAGCTCCCGGTCCTGCTCGAACTGCCGCCGGGCGGCGCTCGCCAGGGGATCGAGATTGGGGCTCTCGCCGAAGGCGGTACGGGGGATGATACGAAGGCTTGGGGCCCGGCTTGGGGGGGGTGGGTGCTGCCTGTCACCCTCGCCCGAACCCTCCGTTGAGGGGTCAGAGGCGCTTTCGCCCTCCTCCGCCAGCTTCCGGCTGAGTTGCTCCAGCACCGCCTCAGGCGAGTCGACCGAGGGGGAAACCTCACTCAGGGCCCAGGTCAGCCAGAGCTCCGCCACCTGCTCGCAATTCTCACGCTGTGTTTCCTCCACGAGGGCGGCCACGCGAAACCAGGGCACGCTCAGCGCCGCGGTGAGGAGGAGCACGATGGCGAGCCCAAAGAGGATCTGACACTTGTGCGCAAGCGAAAGGCCCGAGGTCATGCCGGTAGCTTAGCAGCCCGGCTTGGGCAGGGCGGGAACCGCCTCGGCCGTTGCTTCGTACACCTTCAAACCGGCGCCGGGGATTCTCGGTCCGGCGGGGCTGGGGGCAGCGGCTAGAATGCCCACGGCCTCAGGGCCCAGCCAGTCACAGGAGACGCACATGGCCACCGCCTCTCATCCTGCCAATCTGCTCCTGCCGCTCAGCCTGGCCGTCGGCCTGGTGCTGGGAGCGGGGGGGTGCGAGTCGCCGCCGCCCGAACGGTCAACCCGGCCGGTCGCCCCGGTGATCACCCGCGACGTCCCCCGAGTGCTGCGCGGCACGGTGGGCTCGGAGTGCACCCCGCTCGAAGCCAACCCGCTGCTGGTCTCGGCGTACGGCGTGGTGGTGGGTCTTCGCGGTACGGGTTCGAGCGACATTCCCATCCCGATTCGAGCCGAGCTGGAACGCGAAGCCGCCTTGCACGGGTTCGGGCAGACCTCCAGCGGCCTCGGGGTGACGCCGACCCAGCTCCTGAACGACCCCAACACCGCCGCCGTCGTCGTGCAGGGGGTGGTGCCCCCGGGCGCTCCCGCCGGCTACCGCTTTGACCTGGTGGTGGGGACGGTGATGGGCAGCTCCACCTCCAGTCTGGAAAGTGGCCGGCTCTTCACCATGGAGCTGCGCCCCGGCGCTCCCACCGTCGGGCGGGCCCAGCGCCGAGCCGTTGCCAAGGGGGGCGGCGAGCTCTTCCTCAACCCGTTCGTCGAGCCCGGCAGTCGCGGCAGCACCGGCTTCACCCAAACCACCGGCCGGGTTCTCAACGGCGGCGTGGTGCTCGAGAGTCGGCCCTTGCGACTCCTCCTGGACAACCCCAGCCACGCCCGTACGCGCGCCATCGTCGATGCCGTCAATCGCAAGTTCCCCAGACGCTACGGCAAGGAAGAAACGGCCCGGGGCCTGGACGGCGAGACCATCCAACTCTCCGTCCCGCGTGAGTACCACGAGAATCCGGCCGAGTTCCTGCAGCTTGTCCTGCACACCCGCATCGACCAGCGCTTTCCCGAAGAATACGCCCGCCGCTACGTCGAGTCGCTTATTGCCCAGCCGGAGCTGGCGGTGCGCATCTCCTGGTGTCTGCAGGCGCTGGGGAGGACCTCCCTGCCGGCCCTGCAAGGGTTGTACGACTTCCCCGAGGTTCGGCCCCGTCTGGTGGCGCTGCGGGCGGGTGCGAAACTGGGTGACCCCCGGGTGGCGCCCTACCTTCTCGAGTTGGCTCAAACCGGCCCGCAGTTCCTGCGCGACGACGCCATTACCCTGCTGGGGGATCTCCCCGGCCCCGATCCGCAGGTCAACCGGGCGTTGCAAGCCCTGGTGGATGACGAGGAACTCGCCGTTCGCCTTGCCGCCTACGAGGCTCTGGCCCGGCGCGGCGATTGGAGCATCGATACGGAACCGGTCGAGGGCAAGTTCCGCGTGGATTTCATCGAGGCGGAGAAGCCCTTGCTGTACGCCTCCCTGCAAGACACGCCGCGCCTGGTCGTGTTTGGCAAGGTGGAACTAAGACGTCCGACGCTGATCTCCACCTGGTCGGATCGACTGATCGTGTCGGCCGCGACCTCGGACGATCCACTGCGGGTCTACTACCGCCCCATGGGCGAACGCTCCAACCCCGCGACCTTCGAGGCGGAGCCCGACGTCGGCGAGTTCATCCGCATCCTCGGCCACAAGACGACCATCGAACAACCGAGCCCGGGCCTGGACCTGAGCTACTCCGAAACCATCGGCGCCCTGTACCAGATCTGGTTGGGTGGAGGCCTGAACGCTCCCTTTGTCGCCGAGCAGGATCGCCTGACCAGTGAATTGCTGGCGGCGAGCGATGTCTACATCCCGCCGGCCCGCGCCGACTCACCGCGCGATGCGCTCGCCGAACCCGTGGAAGGCGGGGAGGCGGTAAGCGCCGAGGAGGCGACCCAGACGGCGCCGGTCGAGCGGCCGGGCTACGTGGTGCCTCTCCGGCCCAAGACGGAGGATCCGGACAAGCAATAACTGGCCCGCCTGCCGGGCTCGCGTCGATGCTGAATTGACGCGATTGCTGCTGGTAACCGAGCGCCCACGACGCCGCTTGGGGAGGCGCTGTGGCCGATTGGGGCTGTCGGTGGCGTCCGCTTCTCGGTAAGGTGGTGGTCGCGGCCTGGGTCACCGGCTCCCAGGCGGGCCGATGGAGAAAGTGATGGCTCGCGCTGGCGGGCCAGACGCATGGCCGGGATGCGTTCGGTGCGGTTGCAGGCCGCCCAGGGCAGTCGGGCTCCAGGGAGGGAGCCACCGGTGACAGGAGGTCCGCTGACTTATGCGTCTTGCCAAGCTCACCATCTCCGGGTTCAAGTCCTTCGCGGATCGAACTGAGTTCAGTTTCGAAGATCCCATCACCGCCATCGTGGGGCCGAACGGCTGCGGGAAGTCCAACGTCGTCGACGCCATCAAGTGGGTCCTCGGGGAACGCTCCGCCAAGAGCCTGCGCGGCGGGCAAATGCAGGATGTCATCTTCTCCGGCACCGTGGCCCGCAAGCCCATGGGCCGCGCCGAGGTCATCCTCACCTTCGAGAACCCCGTTCGCGACGAGGAGACGGGCGCCCGCGACCTGCCCCTCGACGCCGAGATCGTCACCGTGGGGCGGCGCCTGTTCCGGGACGGCACCAGCCAGTACCTGATCAACGACCGCAAGTGCCGCCTCAAGGATGTACTCGAACTCTTCATGGACACCGGCGTGGGCGGCGACGGCTACTCCATCATCGAGCAGGGCAAGGTCGACGCCATGCTCACCGCCAATCCCCGCGATCGCCGCATCATCTTCGACGAGGCGGCGGGGGTGGCGAAATTCAAGGCCCGCCGCATCGAAGCCAACCGCAAGCTGGAACGGGCGGAATCAAATCTGCTGCTCTGCCGGCAGCAACTGGAGTCGACGGAACGCCGCCTGCGCATCGTGCGCGGCCAGGCGACCAAGGCCCGGCGCTTCCAGGAGCTCGACGTTCGCTATCGCGGCCTGCGCACGGCCCACGTGCTCGACGAGTACGCCGACCTGCAATCACGCCTGAGCGGCCTCACCTCGCGCCTGGCGGAGCTGCAGGGTGAGCGCAACGCCGCCCTGGCCCTGCTCAGCCGTCTGGAAGACGAGAAGCAGCAGGCGGAACTTGCTCGGCATGAGACGCTGGAAGAGCAGCGCGACCTCGAACAACAGATCTCCGACTGGGACCACCGGCAGACCTCCGCCGGCCAACGGCGGGACATGACCCGGCAGGCCGTCGAGGAACTCGATCGCCAACTTTCGGAAGCGGAGCGGCGGTTGGGGAACATCGAAGGCCGGCGCGAACGCTTCGAGCAGGAACTTGGCGATGTCACCCAGGCAGTGAGCGACTTGGAGGCACGCGGCCGGGAGGCGGAAGATACGGTCAGCCAGGCCACCGCCCGGCGCCTGGAAGCGCAGCAGCAACTCAACGAAGCCGGGGCCCGAGCCCGGGAACAGCAGGCGGTCGTGGCCGACATCGATCGCAAGCTGGTGATGAAGCAGGGCCAACACGACGGCCTGACCCACCGCCTGGACCTCGTGGGCGAACAACGAGACAAGCTGGCCGCCCGCGCCATTGATCTGGAAACGGAGATCGGCGAGCGCGGCCAGCGCCAAGCAGAGGCGGAGAGGGGCCTGGGCGAGACGCAGCAGGAGATCAGCGTCATCGCCGAGGAGTTGGCGGGCATCGACGCCCAGACCCAGGAGATCAGCACCCAACTGGCGGATCTGACCGCGCAGCTCACCTCCGGCCAGCACGAACGGGTTCGGCTCGACTCTCGCCGGCACACGCTCAGCGAGATGCAGGAAGCGCGCGAAGGCTTGCGTGAGGACGTCAAGGCGGTCCTCGATCTGGACTTGCCCTTCGTGGATGGAGTGCTCGCAGACCACATCCACACCGAAGCACGCTGGGCGCCCCTCGTCGAGGCGGCCCTGGGCGGGGCCCTGCAAGCACTGCTCGTGAACTCGATCGACGACATCGACACCGAGCGGATCAAGCATCTGCCCGGTCGCGTCACCTTCATCCCGGCCAGCACCCACAACGGCAACGGCAAACGTGCGCCGGAAGCTCCCTATGTGTTGCTGCCCAAGCAAGTCGTGCCCCTGCGGCCGACCGTTCAGGTCGAGCCGAAGTACCAGCCGGTGGTTGACAAGCTGCTGGCCCGCTGCGTGGCCACGTCGGACCTGGCCACCGCGCGCCAATTGGCCAAGGGGCCGCTCCAGGGCTACCGCTTCATCACGCGCGACGGCGAAATGCTGGACCCGCACGGCCGCGTCACCGCCGGCCCCGTCGCCGCTGAATCCGGACTGGGTCTGCTGCAGCGCAAGACGGAGCTCGCCCAGTTGGAAGGACAGATCGATACGCTCGATCAGGAGATCGCTGGAATCCAAAGCGAGGTGTCGCATCTCGACGCCAACGCCGGTCGGCTGCAAAGCCGGGGCGGGGAGATTCGCAAGCGCATCCAGGACTTGACGCACCGCCGCCTCGACCAGAGCGCCCTCATCGAGCGGCTCAGCGCCGAGGCCGACCGCTTGCGGCAGGAAGTGGAGCACCTGGGCGTGGATCGGCGGGAGCTGGAAGAACAACTCGGCGGCTTGCGCCAGGAGCAGGACGCCTTGGGCACCGAGATCGACTCGCTGCGCCGGCTGCACGATGAGGAAGAGCGGCAAGCGCAAGAGTCCTCGTCGGGCTTGCAGTCCTACACCGACCAGGTCGAGCAAGCCGGTGACGATCTGACCTCGGCCCGCGTCGTCCTGAGCCAACTCGACGAGAAGCTTGCCTCCGCCGAGCGCGAGCGCCGCCGCTTGGAACTCGCCATTGAGGAAGCACGCGGGCAGTACGAGACCGAGCTGAAGCAATGCGAGGCCGGCAAGACCCGCCGCATCGAGCACGAGCGCACCATCGATGAAGCCGCCTTCCAGATCGAGGAGGCCGAGCAGAAGTTGGCGGCGTTGGAGACAAAGCGGCAGCCGCTCGTCGAGCGCGTGGAGGCGGCGACCGTTCGCACCCAGGAACTCGGCGAGACGCTGCTCGCGGCCCGCCAGCAGAGCAGCCACATCGAACGCGACTGGCATGCCCTGGAAGTCTCCAAGCGCGAGCTGGAAGTGAAGCGCGAGAATCTGGAAATGCGGGCCGCCGAGGAACTCGAACTCGATCTCCCCGTGCTGCATGTCGAGTATCTGCAGTTGATGCAGGATGACGATGTCGAGGCGGTCGACGCCCAGGAAGCCGTGCGGGAAATCGAAGTCCTGCGGCAGGAGATCAAGTCCCTGGGCAACGTCAATCTCGACGCCATCGAGGAAGAGAAGACGCTCGAAGAGCGCAACGAGCAACTCATCGCCCAAGTGCAGGACATCGACAGCGCCCGCGTCAGCCTGGAAGCGCTCATCGAGCGCCTCAGCGTCACCTCCGAAGCCCAGTTCCGCGAGACCTTCGAAACGATCGAACGCAACTTCGCCGGCAAGGACGGCATGTTCCGGCGTCTCTTCGGCGGCGGGCGGGCTGAAATCCGCATGATGCCCGAGGAGAACGGCGAGATCGACTGGCTCGAGTCGGGGGTCGAGATCATCGCCAAGCCGCCCGGCAAGGAGCCGCGCTCCATCACCCTGCTCTCCGGTGGCGAGCGCACCATGACCGCTGTGGCCCTGCTCATGGCGATCATGCGCAGCAGGCCCAGCCCCTTCTGCTTCCTCGACGAGGTGGACGCCGCCCTCGACGACGCCAACGTCGATCGCTTCTGCAACTCGCTTGGCCCCTTCCTGGATCGCTCCCACTTCATCATCATCACCCACCACAAGCGCACCATGCAGGCGGCGGACCAACTCTACGGCGTCACCATGCAGGAGCGCGGCGTCTCCAAGCGCGTCAAGGTGAAGTTCAGCGAGGTGCGCGAAGGCGGCGTCATCGACGCCAGGGCGGTCGAACGCCAGGAACAGCAGGCGGAGGAAGACGACAGGCCGGGCCTGCGCGAGAAGCTCGCGGACATGCGGCGTGAGGAGTCAGCCGTCGAGTTGGAAGCCTGACGGAGGCGAGGCCGAGCATGCGCGTGCATAGCCTGCACATCTCGAACGGCGGCGTACCCAAGACCTCGGTCGAGCAGGTGCGGGTGATGCAGGCTGGACTTGCCGGCGACTGGCAAAGCGATCGTGAACACCACGGCGGGCCTGACCGGGCCGTCTGCGCCTTCGCTTTCGAACGCATCGAGGCGCTGCGCGAGGAAGGCCACCCCATCACGCCCGGCAGCACCGGTGAGAACCTGACGACGATCGGTGTGGATTGGGATCAGGTCCAGCCCGGCACGCGCCTGTCGGTCGGCGACGGCGAGAGTCGAGTGGAGTTGGAGGTGACGCAGTTCACCGAGCCCTGCCGCACCATCAAGGCGAGCTTCAAAGACGGCGAGTTTGTGCGGATGAAGCAGTCCAGACACCCCGGCTTCAGCCGTGTCTACCTGCGCGTGCTTCGCGAAGGGTCGATCCGCGTGGGCGATGCGATCGCGATGCCTTGATGGTCGAAGTGAGGCATTGGCTCGTTCAGTGCTGATTCGCTACTCGGTCGTCACTTCTGGCGGGATGGGTCGTCCCGGTGTCGCGCGCCTCAGCATGCGGGTCACAATCGGTCGCAGAATCAGCAGCAGCAGCGCCGCGGCGATGAAGTGCCCGGCGAGATCCAGCGACTCACCGCTTGTCGCCATGGCCCCGGCGATCCGCACCGGCAGATCGAGCGCATCCAGCGCATACCCCATGCTCAGGGCGACGATGGCGATGCTCGCCAAGTATACCGCCAGGGCCTTGACGCCCAGGTCGCGCAGGACCCAGGACATGGTGGCGGCGTTGGTGGCGGGGCCGGCCAGGAGAAACACCAGGGCAGCGCCTGGCGAGAGCCCCTTGAGCATCAGGGCCGCCGCGATCGGCGTGGAACTGGTGGCGCAGACGTAGAGCGGCAAACCTGCCAAGAGCATGACCACCGGCGCCCAGACGGTGTCGCCTCCCCAGGCGGCGATGGCGTCTTCCGGCACCAGGGCCGACACGACCCCGGCGATCACAAATCCCACCAGGAGCCACGCTGCCAGATCGTCAAAAAGATCGAAGAAGCCGAAGCGCCAGGCGTCCCCCAGTCGACCGCGCCAGCCCCGAGGAGCGGCGTCGGGGGACTTTCCCTTCTCACAGCCGCAACCACTTTCGCAGCAGCCGGCCTCGGGGCTCGATGTGGGAGCAGGCCTCGCGCCAAGCGCCCCGACGCCGACGCCCGCCAGCAGCGCGCTGAGAAACGCCGCGATCGGCCGGGCGATCGCCAGCCCCGGCCCAAGCAGGGCGTAGGTCAAGGCGATCGAGTCCGCGCCGATCTCGGGAGTCGAAATCGCAAACGAGGTCACGGATCCCGACGACGCCCCGCGCCGCCGCAGCGATGCCGCCACCGGAATGACCGAGCAGGAGCAGAGCGGCAGGGGGATGCCGATGAGCGTGGCCTTGAGGACCGAGCCGATGCCCCGGCCGCCGAGGTGCCGCGCCACAGCGCTCATGGGCAGAAGCGCGTGCAGCAGCCCCGCCCCCAGGCAGCCGATGAGAAACCACGGCGCTGAGGCCACCAGGACCAGCCAGATCTCGCGGAGGATGTCAGTAACGATCGACATGCGGTGTAGCGTAGGGTCTGAATCCCGCCGCGGCATCGGCCGCACTGTCATTTGCCGGTGCGGTTTCCGATTTGTGCAGCGGCACCAGCAGCATCTCGCCGTACGCCTGCCAGAGTTCGTCAGGGCTGCGCTGATCGTCGCTACGGGGCAGTTCCAGGGTGATCGTGGGAATGCCCAGCCCCACGCCGGTGTAGGAGCCCAGCGACCCGGGCCGCGCTCCCAGCGTGCGCACCGGCAGATCGCAGGCAGCAGCCATGGCGTGCGCCAGTTCCTTCGCCGGGCCGTCGTAGTCGATGCAGGCGAGCGGCTGGTGCAGGCTGACGATGATCCGCGGCTCTTGGCGCTCGATCAGATCGTAGAGGGCGCGGGATTCCGGCTGGCTGATCGGGGCGGCCCCGCCGGTCGAGTTGGGCCGCCAGTTGTCGGTGGCGAAGTTGCGGTTGAGATCGACGCCGCTGGCGTTGCCGCGTGTGTTCGCCGCCATGCCATCGGGGTTGGCGATGGGTAGCAAGAGCACGCTGACGCCGTCGGTGAGCTCGGGATGAGCGAGCAAGTGATCAGCCAGACGTTCCAGCAAGGGGGTGCCCGCCGTCTCGTTGCCATGGATCGTCGCCAGATAGAGGACCGCGGTGGGGCCTTGTCCCAGGCGCTGACAAGCGATCGTCCGTCCTTCAATCGAGACCCCGACCAGGAACTGCAGCGAGGCCGGGGAGGTGTCCGACGCCGGGGCCCACTCTCCCTCGGTCCAGGTCGGCTGGGTGACGGCGTCCACTTCGGGTGGCGGTGGGGGGGGGGCGAGCAGGCCGGCAGGCTGACCGCGACCAGAAGACCGGCGGCGGCGAGGTGCCGTGGGAGCGAGTGAGCGAACGCAGGCACGTCTCTTTCCTTCGAGGCGAGGGCTCAGACGGGGTGGCTGCGGTCGGGGTTGACCTCGAAGGAGAGGTGGAAGAGGCCGTCCCGCAACGTCGTCTTCACCGGGCCGATAGCGCAGGTATGGAAGAGGTTAAGCATGGCGTGGTTGCCGGCCATGATGTCGGCGGTGAAGCGCCGAATACCCTTCTCTCGACCGATGCGGATCAACTCCTTGAAGATGTGCTTGGCGATGCCCTGCCCCTGCCAGGACTCGCGCACCACGAAAGCGACCTCGGCGGCGTTGGTGGCCGGGTCCACGCCGTAGCGGGCCACGGAGATGATCTCTTCGACATCGTCCTTGCGGTGAATGGCCACGAGCGCCAGGTGCTCCGCGTAGTCGAGCGTCACGAAGCGCCGGAGTTGGTCCCGGGGCAGGCTCTTCAGGGCGTGCATGAAGCGATGCATCACCGTCTCGGGCGACAGCGAGTAGAACAAGTCCTTGATCATGTCCGCATCCGTCGGTTCGATGGGGCGGACCTGCAGTTTGCGGCCATCCTTCGTCGGGCAGACGCTCTCGAAGTTGTAGAGTTCCGGCGACCCGACCTTCATGGCCACGGTCTGCTCGGCGGGGATGAGGTGACGCCGGTGCGCCTCCTCCATCAACTCCTCGCGAAAGTCCGGATGGGCGATGTGGATGAGGGCCATGGCCCGCTCCCGCATCGTCTTGCCGTGCAGGTTGGCCGCCCCCCATTCGGTGACGACCCAGTGCACATCGCCGCGGCTGGTGACCACGCCGGCCCCGGGGTACAGCGACGGCACGATGCGCGAGCAGGTGCCGTTCTTCGCGGTGGAAGGCAGGGCGATGACGGGCTTGCCGCCTTCGCTGCGCGAGGCTCCGCGGACGAAGTCCACCTGCCCGCCGATGCCGCTATAGAAATACTCGCCGAGCGAGTCGGCGCAGACCTGGCCGGTCAGATCGACCTGCAGGGCGGAGTTGATGCTGATCATCTTGTGGTTCTGGGCCACGATGAAGGGGTCGTTGGTGTATTCCGTGGGATGGAACTCGCACATGGGGTTGTTGTCGACGAAATCGAAGAGCGTGCGCGAGCCCATGACGAAGCTGGCCACGATCTTGCCCGGGTGCAGCGTCTTGCGCGAGCCGTTGATGACGCCCTGTTCGACAAGATCGACCACGCCGTCGGCGAACATTTCGGTGTGGATGCCCAGATCCTTCTTCTCGCCCAGGTTGGCCAGCACCGCGTCGGGAATCGTGCCGATCCCCATCTGCAGCGTTGAGCCGTCGTCGATCAGGTTGGCGATGTGCCGGCCGATGCGCTGGGCGATCTCATCGGGCTTGCCGTGTTTCGACTCCAGCACGGGCAGGTCGACCGGGATCATCCCGTTCAGATGCTTGACGTGCACGAAGCTGTCGCCCAGCGTCCGGGGCATCTGGGGGTTGACTTCCGCGTAGACCAGCTTGGCGCACTCCGTCGCCGACTTGACGATGTCCACTGACACGCCGTAGCTGCAGTAGCCGTGCTCATCCGGTTCGGAGACCTGGATCAGGGCCACGTCGATGGGCACCTTGCCGCGGCGGAACTGGCGGGGGATTTCCGAGAGGAAGATCGGGGTGTAGTCGGCCCGGCCCTCGGCGACGGCGGTGCGGGTGTTGGGGCCGATGAAGTAGGCGTTGTGGCGAAAACGCTCGTCGAGCAGGGCGTCCGTGTAGGGAGCCGTCCCCAGGGTCAGAATGTGAATGATCCGCGTGTCGGCGAGGCGATCCCCCTGGGCGGCGAGAGCCTCGGTCAGCTTCTGTGGCTGGGCGCAGCCGGAGCCGATGAACACCCGCTGGCCTCGGGCAATGCGATTGATCGCGTCCTCGGGCTGGCAGATCTTGTCGGCGTAGCGCTCGATCCAGGCGGGAACGGTCATGGTGGGGAGTCCTACGGGGTTCGCGTTGGCTGGTGGCGGGTCGTGGGGAATCGTGGGGGTGGCGCACCGAGCATTGTCGCACCACCCCTGGACCCGAACAACGGCTTTCGGGATTCCAAGACCCAGATGAGTGGCCTTTCACCGGATTGGAGGGATCGGGGCAAGCGGCCTATCCTGACCGCCGACCCCGAGGCGGCCGCGTGACCGCCTCCGCCGATCGGCCCACCCCCAGGCGAGGAGCCCTCCCGTGGCTGTGCGGAACCTGCAGGTCTATTCCGAAACCGGGCGCTTGCAGAGCGTCGTGATCGGCTACCCGGACAACTTCGTGCTGCCCGACCCGATCAATCCCAAGCACGAGATCTACCACGCCGACCACCCGGAAGCGCCCACCGCCGAGAAGCTCATCCCCGAGTTCCGCGAGTTCCAGTCGGCCTTGGAATCATGTGGCGTCGAGGTCTTCATCCCCGACCCCGTTGCGGGCGTGCCCGACCAACTCACCCCCCCGCGACATCGGTTTCGTCATGGGCGACACTTTCGTCCTCGCCGCCATGTCGCAGGCCAGCCGCAAACGCGAGTGGACGGGCATCAAGAAAGTCCTCGACGATATTCCCGCCGAGAAGATTCTCCGCGTCCCCAGCGATGTTTCCGTTGAGGGCGGCGATGTCATCCTCGATCGGGGCACGCTCTTCATCGGCTTGTCGGAACGCACCAGCATCGAGGGGGCGGAGTGGATGCGCGAGCAGTACGCCTGGCGTTACCGCGTGCAGTTCGTCCCCCTCAAGGAACTGCACCACGATGAAGACATCCTGCACATGGACTGCACCTTCCTGCCCGTCGGGGCGCACCACTGCCTGATCTACCCCGAGGGCTTCCACCAGATCCCCAAGTGCATCGAGCACGACTACGAGTGGATCGAGATCACCCGCGAAGAGCAGTTCGAGCTGGCATCGAACGTCTTATCCGTCTCGCCCACCGAGGTGATCTCGCGCCAGGGATCGGACCGCGTGAACGCCAAACTGCGCGAAGCGGGCTTCACCGTGATCGAAGTGAAGTTCGACGAAGCGCCCAAGGGTGGCGGCTCGTTCCGCTGCGCGAGCTTACCACTCTGGCGGGATGATTGAGGCAGTCATGCGACCGGGTCAACGGCACATCAATGAGTTCGAACAGGCGATTCTCACTCACCTAGCCCAGCAGGAGACATCGCTGGAGCCGCTCATTCACGGGTTGCACGTCCTGAGCCGGGAGTTCACCGGCGTCGGCAGCTTTACCAACTTTAAGGCGGAAGAGTCGGCACCGGTGTTAGGGAACCGCCGACTCGGACTTGACGCGCCCATACACCTGCCCGAGGTTGAGTATGGTCTGGGCGCGGTGCTCTTCTGCGAAAGTGGATGTCCGGCGGTGCTGGAGGTGTTCACCTACGGGGAGGCTTGGGACGGCGTCCATGAGGGCTTTACCATTGGCGCTCAGGAGACTGAGGACGAGCGATGAATCTGCCCCACGCCACCGGCGCGACACATAGCACGGCCATCGTGGCCGTGCGGCGAAGCCAGGATGGCTTCGCTATGTGGGTGACGAGTCGAGTGCGGGCCTACGTACCCAAGACTGCCTTCACCGCCGCCACGACCTGATCGTGAATCGCTGCGCTCGTCGCCACGACGCCGGCGTTCTTCTTGAGCGTCTTGCCCTGGCCGAAGTCGAGCGGGTTGCCGCGCACGTCCGACACGCGCCCGCCCGCTTCTTCAATAACCAGCATGCCGGCGGCGTGGTCCCAGATCTTCTCTTCGTAGCCCTTGCGCGTGGGCAGACGCAGGTAGATCGAGGCGTCGCCGCGCGCGACCGCCGCGTACTTGCATTGCGAATCAATCCGGAACGGCTCGCCGCTCACGCCCAGCATCTCGGCGATCTTGGCCGAGTCGCTGTGCGAACTGTGACCGCTCTCCACGGACTCGCAGAAGCGGGCCTGCGTCACGTCGGTGACGGCATCCGCCTTGACCGGCTTGAGGTTGCTCAATTCGCTCAGCGGGGCCCAGGCAGCGCCTTGTCCCTTGCGGGCCAGGAAGAGGCAGCCTTGGCCGTTCTCATGTGGCAAGTTCGGGCAGCCCAGGATCCCCAGCACCACCTCGCCGTTCTCGATCAGGCCCAAAGCGACGGCGTACTGCTCGCCGCGCAGGAACCCCTTGGTGCCGTCGATCGGGTCCAGCGTCCAGTAGCGGCCGGCGGAGGCGTCGTGGTTGCCCAGGTCGATGGCGTCGAGGACGGCGCTCGTGTCGAGGTCCAAGCCCAGCCCACGCACCTGCTCGACGACCTGGGCCAGGACGGCAGCGTTGCCCTCCTCGCGCAGCTCCGCAGCATCCTCCTCGGCGACGATCTCCAGATCCGGGTAGGCCTGCCGCAGGGCCCTACAGATGACCGCCTGCGAGCCGAAGTCGGCGACCGTCACCGGGCTGCGATCCTTCTTCTCCAGTGTCTCCGCGGTGACGAGGGAGGCCTGCACCCGCTGGCAGAGGACGCCGGCCTGCTGCACGGCCTGGATGGCGGGGAGGTAGTCGGATACGGGGTTGGACGCCATGGGTCGCTCCTTCGCTGCTCGTCGGGCTCGGCTCCGGGCCGGCGAGAAATGGCAAGAATCCGTTCGAGAATCGTGATCCGCCATCCTAGCGACTCCGCCTGCCGGCGCGCGTGGCGAGGGAATGTCGAGACAAGCGGCCGGGCCTGCCGATAGAGGCGATATGGCAGGTATCGAAGCGCTCCTGATCAACTTGGGCAACCTCGCCGGCGCCACGGCCCTGGCAACGCAAACGAACCACGGCGAGCTTGGCATCTGGCACCCGCGGCTCGACCTCCCCGCCGGCCCGGCCTTCACACGCTGCGTGCAACGGCAAGCCGAGATCTTCGGCGTCGAGCAGGTCACCCTGGCGCCGCCTCTGTACCAACCCGAGTCGGCCCTCAGCCTGGAGCCGCAAGGAATGGCGGCCTCGGTGCTGCTCATGGCGGCGGCCCAGTACGCCCTCGAGCAGGGCTGCAGGCGCCTGGTGTGGCCGGTGCAGATCGGACCGGATTACGAGGCGGTCAGCGCTGCCTTGGAGCGGGCCCAACTGGTCACGCACCTGATCGAGCTCGACATCGAGGGCGAGCCCCTGCTGATCGAGCTGCCCTTCGTGGAACTGACCGACGCCCAGGTCGGCGAGATCGCCTTGTACGCCGACGCCCCGGTGCAGGCGGCCTGGTGGTGCGAGTACGACCGGGACAAGCCCTGCGGCGGCTGCGATGCCTGCTTGCGCTGGCGACCGGTCGCCGAGGCGGCGGTGCCCCCGGGCCGGGTCCCGGTCGGGCGCTAGTAGCCCCTCGCGACGCACCACATCATCTGTGGAATTGTTCAACATGCCATGCCGGTCGGTCTCTCAAGGGGCCCAGGGGCCAGCGCCAGGCGCGAATCGCTCCCCAGATTCCGGGTTGCAGCGTCAACCGAATAGTGAGATTTCCTAGCGATGCTGAGCCGAGGGCGCGTTATGGTTTGCCTGGTGCCTGTGCCTGCGGAGCCCATCGGGACCGGCACGGCAACGGCCCGCATGGCGCCCCAGCAAGAAGAGCAGGCGAACGGTAGTTGCCGACAGCAAGCTGGAGGGCAAGCGATGGACCGGATGGTGGAACATGTGGATGTGTGGGCGGCCCGACTGGAGACCGACGAGCCAGGCGCCGTGGCGTGGGTCCTGGAGGGATTGCGCGACGCCGGCGCCGATCTCGACTTCGTCATCGCGCGGCGCGCGCCCGACGAGCCGGGCACCGGCGTCATCTTCGTGACGCCCCTGCGCGGAGACGCCGAGATCGCCGCTGCGGTAGATCTCGGATTCAATGTCTCAAGCAGCCTTCACTCCGTCCGCGTGGAAGGCAAGAGCCGGCCCGGCGTGGTGGCGGATGTGGCCCGAGAGATCGCCGACGCCGGCATCAACCTGCGCGGCCTCTCCACGGCGGTGACGGGAACACGCTACGTGTTGCATCTCTCTTTCGACTCCTCCGCGGATGCCACGCTGGCCCTGGAGACGTTGCGACAGAACGCGGCCGTCGCGTCTCCGTAAGCCGACTGACATGCTGAGACATGACCCCCGCGGCGCACGCGTGTCGCGGCCGATGGCGAGGTTCAGGCGGCCCATTCCCACTGGCAGGACGCGGCCCGTCGAACCTACTATCCCTTCATGCGCATCTACTGGACCAACGAGTCGTACCCCGAGATGCGACCGCTGACGAAGCGCTGGCAACGCCATCGCGTCTGGTGGCGGGCTTTCTACCTGGTGCGAACCGACTGGCGCATCTACCTCTTCTTCCTGGCGGTCGGAGTGATCCTGCTCGGCTGCGGCTGGCTCGATGCCCTGCTGCAGGAGACGCTGCGGCTGACCGTGAAGCAAGCGCTCATGTTGCACACGGGCATGGCGGTGCTGGGGGTGCTGGCAGGCGGCATGCTCTTTCTCACCTGGGGCGGCCACCTCATGCGCCTGCATCTGCGCCGGGCCAACCCCCTCTGCGCCGAGTGCTGCCCGAACTGCGGGTATCTCCTCTCGGGCCAACTCCAGGCGCCGGAAAGCGCCGAGGGGCAACTGCGCTGTCCGGAGTGCGGCAGGGTGTTCGCGGCCCGTGAGTTTGGCGAATTGCAGCGACTGCCGCGACGGCGCGGGTAGTCAGCCTTCTATATCCAGGCCGAAGTCGAGTTGCACGGCGGAGTGGGTCAGGGCCCCGATCGAGATGCGGTCCACGCCGGTCTCCGCCACCTGCCGCACGTTCTCCAGGGTGATGCCGCCCGATGCTTCCAGGACCAGGTCCGGCCGCATGGCTTCGCGCCGGGCGGCCGCCTCGCGCAGCGTCTCGGGCGTCATGTTGTCCAGCAGCACCATGGAGGGGCCGGCCTTACCCAGGGCGAAGATGGCGTCGAGCTGGTCGAGGGTGTCCACCTCCACCTGCACGAAGCGCACGGACGGCTCGGCAGCGCACTTCTTCATCACCTCGCGCAGCGTGTCGGCGACCTCCTTGGGCGTCAGGCCCGCCAGGTGGTTGTCCTTGATGAGGACGGCGTCGAAGAGGCCGAGTCGATGGTTCATCCCGCCCCCGCAGCGGACGGCGTACTTTTCCAGGCTGCGCAGGCCGGGCGTGGTCTTGCGGGTGTCGCAGATACGGGCGGCGGTCCCCTCGATGGCGTCGACGTAGCGGCGGGTGAGGGTGGCGATGCCGGAGAGCCGCCCGAGCAAGTTGAGCAGCGTTCGTTCGACGGTCAGGATCTCGCGCAGCGGACCGGCGAGGCGGGCGGGAGTGGCCCCGGCCGCAAGGGGCATGCCGTCCTGGATCTCCGCCCTGAGCGTCAGCTCGGTGCCGAAGGCGTGGCGCAGCAGTCCGAAAGCGGCCAGCCCCGCCAGCACGCCCGGTTGCCGGGCCCGGATAAGGGCCTCACCGCAGATGTCTTCGCCACAGACCACGCGGGAGGTGACATCGCCCGCCGAGGCGAGGTCCTCACGCACGGCCAGACGGAGCAATTCGGCGGCCAGGCCATCCGCCGTCAATGACTCGAAAACACGCGCAAGCTGATTGATGTCCTGATCCGGCATGGCGTTAGTGTACGGTCTGGATGGTGGAGATGCCTTGGATCGGGCGGTGGGGGACGGCCGGCGGCGCCGGCGCGAGCAAAGCGGAGGGATTCGCCTTGACCGAGTGCGGTTCCGCTTCCATACTCGCCTGAGGATCTGGCAGGAACTCTCGTGTCGGGAGGCGTGTGCGAAAGGACCCCTCGATGCACCCCAAGGTGGCGCTCTTCGGCGCAGTCGGTCTCGTTCTTGCGGCAACGCTGCACGCGGAACCCATCACCTTCATCCACGAAGGCGTCGGCGCCGCCACGCTCGATGGCGTCGGCTACGGCGTGGTGCAGTTCCGCATCACCGGCGTCGGCGACACCGAGGATCGCTACACCTTCGGGGCCGGCTGGTGGATCGGGCACCACCAGGCTTCGATCTGGATCGAAGGGGTCGGCACCTACGACTTCCTCGTGCCGACACGCTCCTTTGTCAACAACGGCGTGCGCATCGTCGGCTTCTCCCGGGCTGGCGGCGACGGGGCCGATCTCTTCCTCGGCCCCAACCATGACGCGCTCGCGGAGTGGGACATGGAGAGCGGCTTCGGCCCGATCGAGGGCACCGGCTCCCTGGTGCAGTGGGAGCTGGGCGACGTGCTGACGAGCGGCGGCCTGCTCGTCTTCAAGGAAGAGCAGACGACGGCACGCTTCACCGCCACGATCCCCGCCCCCGGGGCGCTCTGGGTGATGAGTGTCGGGGCCATCTGCACCCGCCCTCGGCGCTGGCGGTAACGCGTCGACGTACCAACCCACATAGCGAAGCCATCTTGGTTTCGCCCGCACGGCCAGGATGGCCGTGCTATGTGTATCGCAGTTGCCCGCTCGTCACGAGGTCAACGGCAAAGCGCCTGCGGCCCTGCGGCAGGAAGACGACGCGATCGCCGGCCCGGGCCCGCTGCGCCTTGAACCAGGCCCGCCAGGGGCCGCGGGCCCGAACAAGACCGTTGTGTCCGACGATGTCCGTCTGCACCGTCGTGCCATCCCGAAAGCCCAGGTAGATCGGCCGGCCCGCCTCCGCCTTGGTGCGGCCGCCCCGGGCGTCGGCGGGGAAGCGATCGAGGATGCGGCGCAGGTAGACGTGGTGGTTGCGGAGGTTGCCGGCGGTGAGTTCGACGCTCGTCGCCGCCAGCGCCTCGGCGTCAAGCCGGCAGTGCGGGTAGACATCGGCCTCCTCGGGCAGGGGCAGCCAGGCGATGCCCCGCTGCGGGCCCAGGCGCGGCCCGAAGTGGATGGGCTCGACGTCGCGCAACCAGATGAGCGTGGCGTAGTTGGCGTTGCGCTTGCTCTGCCAGTGTTCCGCAGCCCCCAGAACCGCGTGGTTGTAGTCCCGCTTGAGGCGAGCCACTCGCGCGGGTGTGAGATCCTCAGCAAAGAGCACGTGCTCGGCGAGGGCGGTGCCGCGGAAGGGGCCGGCGGACTGCTTGAAGTACAACCGCTCGCCCGGCTCGATGGCTTGGTACGGGGGGCGATTGGTGAGTGTCAGGCGCGACTCGATCGTCTTCTCGCCGGACAGGATGTGGTCCAGGTAGGGCTTCAGCAGTATGGCGATGTGGATCACGACCCACTCCCCCTCCTCGTCAGTCGCCTTCGAGCCGACTTTTCTTAGCGATGACCGTTGTGCTGCTCAGGCCGGGCCGATGGCTGAGCAGGCGCACCTGCACCGTGCCTTCCGCCTCCAAGCCCTCGAGCAGATCCCACTCGTTGATCTGCGTCTTCTCGTAGTCGCCGCCTTTGACGTAGATGTCGGGCTGGACTGTCTTGATCAGCTCGTGAGCGGTGGGCTGGGCGAACTCGATCAGGTAGTCCACGCATTGCAGTTCGCCCAGGATGTCCAGGCGGTCGGCGAGGGGATAGATGGGTCGGCCCTCGCCCTTCTGAGCCTTCACTTGCGAGTCGGAATTCACACCCACCACCAGCACCTCGCCTTGCCGGCGCGCCTCGCGCAGATAGGCGACGTGGCCGGCGTGGATCACGTCAAAACAACCGTTGGTCAGCACGATGCGCTGGCCCGCCTGCCGTAACACGTCCAGCTCGATCTGCAATTCCTCACCGGTGCGGACTTTGCCGGTGAGGGGCCGTGACAGACGCAGCAGTTCCTGGCGCACGCGGGCCAGGGGTATCGGCTCGACGCCGAAGACCTCGACCTCCAGGCCGGCGGCGGCGTTGGCGAGGACGACCGCTTCCTCCCAGTTGCACCCCTGGGCCCGGGCCGTCGCCAGACCGGCCAGCACCATGTCGCCGGCCCCGGTGACGTCGTAGACCTGCCGGGCCATGGTCGGCACGTGCAAGGGCTGGCCGTCGCGCTCCAGCAGGAGGGCCCCGTCGCGATCGAGCGTCAGCACCAGCGCTTCCAGGTCCAGCCGTGCCCGCAACTCCGACGCCAGGGTTTCGTTGTGATCGACGGTCACGTCTTCGTCGATCTGCCGTCCCGTCGCCAGTTCCGCTTCGGTGCGATTCGGGGTCAAAGCCGTCGCGCCGCGATAGATCTGATAGTCCACCCCGGCGGCGGGATCCACCAGCACTTCCTTGCCCGCAGCCTTGGCACGCCTGATCACGTGCTGACACAACGCCTCGGTGCAGACGCCCTTGCCGTAGTCTTCGATGCAGACCAGATCCGCCTCATCCAGGAGAGCCTCGAAGGCCTGTTTGAGTCGGTTCGCGATCACTTCGCTCAGGGGTTCGCGCGATTCGACATCAAGCCGAAACATCTTCTGCGGGTGGCGATGCTGCGCCAGGCCGATGAGGCTGCGCTTGACGGTGGTGGGGCGGGTGTCGTCGACGACCAGGCCGCGCGTATCGCAGCCGGCGTCCTTGAGCGCCGCGCGGAGTGTCGTTCCATCCACGTCGCCACCCACGACGCCGAGCACCAGCGCCCGCCCTTCCAGCGCCTGAATGTCGAGGCAGAGGTTGCCCGCGCCGCCGGCCCGGCTCTCCTGCTCCTTCACGTGCAACACGGGGACCGGCGCATCGGGGCTGAGGCGATCCGCAGCGCCCCGAACATACTGATCGAGCATGTAGTCGCCCACGATGAGGGCGTTGAACGGTCGGATGTTGCCGAGTTTCTCGATCAGGTGTTGCATGCCATGCGCCCAGCGGTCAGTTCCGGTGCCGGGGCCCATCCTACCGGGGATGCGGCTCGTTCGTGGCCCTCGCCGGGCCTCAGGCCTCGGTAACGGCGTCCAGCACCAGGCGTTCGAGCGTGCTTGCGCCGGAGAGGATCTCGACTTCCAGAATCGGTCGCAGGACCGGCAGCGGCCAGCCGGAACCGGGGGCGTGGCGTTCGATCTTGACCCAGTCCTTGGCGGTGGTCACCACCGCCTCGGCGCCCGCCTCGGCCGCCTCGCGCAGCAGCCTTGCCGTCAGCTTCGCCGAGTAGGGATGATGGTCGCGCAGGGCGACCTGCCGCACGATCTCAGCGCCCGCGGAGCGGAGTTGGTCGTTGAAGGCGGCCGGGTTGCCCAGAGCGCACACACTCAGCACCGGCAGTCCGCGCAGATCTTCCACCGTCGCGGGTGTGGCATCCGTCGAGTCCAGCCGGATCCAGCGCGGGGTGGTCCAGGCGATGGGCGATCGACCATGAACCTGCTCGACCGCCGCTGCCAACGTCGTGCGTTCCGCTTCAGAGAGGCCGGCGGCGCGAGTGATGATGACGCCATCCGCCCGGCCCAGCGACTCCGCCGGCTCGCGCAGGTAGCCCAGGGGCAGGAGCCGATCGCGGCTAAACGGCCGGGTGGCGTCGATGAGGACCAGGTCGAGTTGCCGGCCGAGCCTGCGATGCTGGAAGCCGTCGTCGAGCACCACGCAGGTCGCCTCGCCGCCGCCCTCGAGAAACTCCGAGATCGCGCTGAAGCGCTTCGGGTTGGCCAGGACGGTCGTGTTGGGCAGGCGGCGGTGGTATTCCGCCTCCTCATCGCTCTCGCCCTGGCCCTTGGCCGCGTAGCCGCGCATGGCGATGAGGGGCCTGTGACCGTGCTGCTGGAGGAGCTTGACGAGGTGCCTGACCAGGGGTGTCTTGCCCGTGCCCCCGGCGGAGAGGTTGCCGACGCTGATGACGGGCAAGGGCAGCCGTTCCACGCCGACGCCGGCGTCGAAGTCACGGTTCCGCCTCTCCACGCCGGCGCCATAGGCGCGGCTGGCCAGCCAACTGATGGGGCGGAGCCAGTTGGGGAGCGGTCCGGAATTTGGATGACCTGGCGTCTGGTTCACGTCGTGCCAGCATCGTCGGCAGAGTCGCTCTCGGCAAGTTCCGAGGTGGCATCCTCGTGGGACTCGTCGCTCTGAGCCGACCGATGCCGAAGCTCCTCTTGTGCCTGCTTCAGGTTCACGATGACCTGGGTGCGCCACGCCTGCCGATCTCGCCGGTTCAGCAGCAGCGAATTCAGGGCGTCGAGCAGCATCATCCACATGACCAGCACCAGCAGGACGATCGCCGCCAGCCAGATCCAGACGAACTGCTCCTGATCCTGGCGGTGGTCGGTAAGGCTCGTTCCCACCAGCAGCAGGGGCACCTCCAGCACCATGAGGACCACCGATACCTGGCGGATCTTGCGGCGGCTGGGCGCGATGTCGGCGCGGTTGAGGCGGTTGTAGTACCACCACAAGATCAGCAGGGCAATGATCGCGGGGGGGCCGGTGATTGAAATGGGAGCGATGGGTCCATTCACAACTGGCAAAAGCGCCGGACGGCTTCGCCGAGCCGGTCCATGGGCAGACCCATGATCGTGGTGGGGTCGCCCTCGTAGCGAATGGGCCAGCCGGCTTCCAGGCGCTCACGCAGATTGTACGCGCCCGCCTTGCCTTGCCAAAGCCCGGTCTCCAGGTAGGACTGGATGGCTTGCTCGGAGAGGCGCCCGACCTCGACCCAGGCGCTGTCGTGGAAGAAGGTCCGCCTCGTCCCTTCCAAATCCAGCAGGGCCACGCCCGTCACCACCTCGTGCCGGCCCTCCGAGAGCGTCTGCAGGATACGACGGGCTTCGTCGGCGTCGCGCGGCTGGCCGATGATGCGCTCCGCCGCCACCACGGCCGTATCCGCGCCAAGAATGACGGCAGGTCGCGTCGGGGACGCACCGGAGACCGGCGCCGCCAGGCAGGGCGAATAGCGCCGCACCGTTCGCAGGCCCGCCTCGGCCTTGAGGTAGGCCAGGGCGGCGACCCATTGGGACGGGTCGACCCGGCCGCACCGCAAGAGCCCATCGTCCAGCCCCGATTCGAGCAGGCGCACGTCGTAGCCGTGCTCCTGCAAGAGCTGCCGCCGACGCGGCGATCGGCTCGCCAGGAAAAGGCGCACCTGTCCCAGCTCCGAGCCGGGCGGCGGCGGATCGATATGGGTGTGCGAGGGTGGGGACGTTCGTGGCGACATGCTCTGGCATCCATGACCCGTGTGGGTCGGCTTGATTCCGTTCAAAAGGGCGTGCGCTGAAGATTCAGACATTCGAGAGGGGCAAGAGCGCTTCGCAACGCTCGATGACTGACGCCGTCGTGATTTGGCGCATCAACTCCGTGCCGGCGACCTCGTCCTTGTGCGAGACCGCGCCTCCGTCCGTTTCCGGCCGAATGACGCAATCCTGGCGTCTGTAGGGTCCAACCAAGCGAGGTTCCGTCGGCCCGAAGAGCGCCACGATGGGGCGCTCGAAACCGACGGCGAGGTGCAAGGCGGCGGAGTCGTTGGCGACGACCCCCGCCGATCCGGCGATGATCGCCATCAAGCCTCCGACATCCGTTCTACCGACCATATCGAGCAGATGTTCAGGGCGATCGTGAACCAGATCAAGAAGTGGTTGGCATTGCCCTCGCTCTGATTTCGCGCCCACGATGATCAGTCGGTCTATCCCCTGCCCGAGGAGGTGCTTGGCGAGTTCGACGAACCGCTCCGCCGGCCAGGCCTTGCCGGGCCAGCGTGAGGTGGGCGCCAGGACGACATAGCGCTGCCCGCTGAGTCCCGACCGCCCCATCTCCTCCTGCCAGCGAGCCGCCGCTTTCGGGGGCGCGTAGAGCCGCGCGTCCCGGATCGGCTCGATGCCTGCCTGTTCGATGAGGCTGAGCATGCGCTCGACGGTGTGTATGTCCCGTGGAACCTCGAACTTACGGTTGTAAGCAAAAGCGCCGCCTTCGCGGGCGTTGGCGTACCCCACCCGCTCCGGGGCCCGGGTGGCGAAGGTGAACAGGGCCGAGCGCAGCAAGCCCTGGCAGTCGACGACGAGGTCGTAGCGCTGCTTGCGCAGCGAGTCGATCCACCCCAGGGAGCGAACCCAGCCCAAGGCTCCCCCGTATCGCCTGCGAGCGAAGGGGATGGCCGCATGCAGGTCCGGATGAGCGGAAACCGCGTCTACGAAGGAGTCCTGCACCAACCAGTCGACGTCCGCCTCCGGATATCGACGTTTGAGGCTGACCAGGACGGGTGTCGAGCGGGCCACGTCGCCCAAAGCGCTGGGCCGAATGAGCAAAATCTTCTGAGGTCCAGTCACAACAAGAATGTAGGTGATGTTGCCGTCGGCGGATAGCCGATGCGCTCGCTACAACCACACACCGGGCGCCGGTGGCGCCCTGTGGAGGAGATCTTCCCAATGCACGTACTGAAGAGACAATCGTCCACCAGGCGAAGCGCCGGCGCCGTCGCCCTGGCCGGAGCCCTGCTCCTGGCCGGCCCCGCCCTGGCCCAGGACCACAAACCGGCCCTGCTCTTCGAGCACCACGGCTTCGCGTCCTTCATGATCGATGAGAAGGACCAGGCCTTCGAGAACGCCCTGGCCATGCTGCCCGCCCGGCTGCACGAATTGCGCGACGAAATCCCCGATATGCAGGACTTCCCCGAGCCGGTCATGGACCTGCTCCTCGATCTGGTTCCCCGGCCCCTGCAGATGGCCGTCCTCCCCATGGGCATGGACCCCAACACCGGCGCTCCCGCCGCCAGCATCGTCCTCTCCTTCGGCGCCGACTCCCAGCGGGATGCGATCGGCCTCGCCGACCGCATCCACGAGATGATCGACCTGAGCGGCGAGGAGGTGCCCCTGCGCTTCAGCGATGAAGACGACACCCTGCGCCTCATCGACACCCCGGGCGGCCCCATCTCCTTCGGCCCCACCCAGGGCGCCGACGGCTGGGCTTTCCGGATGGCCTTCGGCCCGCACCTGGATCTCGACGACGCCTTCGCCACCCTCGAGCCCGTGCCCGCCGGCGTGCAGCCCGTCATGCGCGGCCGGCTCGACATGCAGGTCCTCAGCCCCTTCATCTCCATGGCCATCGGCATGGCGGGCGGCCACGAGGGCCAGATGATCCTCTCCCAACTCATGAACGCCGGCCTGCTCGGCCCCGACGCCATCGCCCTCGAGTTCGGCATGGGCTACACCAAGGACGCCATGGTCGCCCGCTTCGTCGTGGAACGGGCCGGGCTCGCCCAGGACGCCGGCTACGTCAAGGAACCGCTCACCGCGGACGCCTTCCGCATCGTTCCCAAGGATGCCAGCGTACTTGGCCTCTCCCAGTGGGACGCCATGTCGCTCTGGACCATGTTCGAAGGCATCGCGGACTACGCTCCTGAGTTCGACCTGGGCGAGATCCGTGGCTGGGCCAGGGAAAACCTCGGCTTCGATCCCAAGGACGACCTGCTCGAGCCGCTGGGCACCACCTGGTGCTGGTACAGCTCCGACACCACCGGCGGCGACACCCTGCTCGCCGGCGTGCTGGCCGTCAGCCTCGACGATGAGGCCCACTTCCGCGCCACCCTGGAAGAGCTCGGCTCCCTGGCCAACAGCCACATCGAAGAAGAGATCCCCTACGTGCGCCTCGCCAAGACCGAGATGCTCGGCGAAGAGATCTACGCCCTGCAGTTCCGCGGCCTGCCCATTCCCCTGGAACTCTGCGCTGCGATCGAGGATGGCCACTTCCTGCTGGCCATGACCCCGCAAGCCGCCTGCGCTGCGGTCAAGCAGATGCATGGCGAGGGCAGCATCCTCGACAACCCCACCTTCCGTCGGGCGGCTCCCGTCGACATGCTCGATCGCTTCGTCGCCTTCAGCTACCTGGACAACGCTGAACTGGCCAACTGTGGCTACCCGCTCATGCAACTCGCCGGCTCCGCCGTGGCCAACGCCATGCGCAGCCCGCACGGCGATCGCGAGCCGGGCGTGCTCGTGCCCCTCTACAACGACTTCGTGGACGATGTCCGGCCAATGGTCGCGGTCTCCTACTGGGACGGCGACAACTTCGTCCAGGAGATGCGCAGCGACCGCAGCGTCCTGGTCAACAAGGCCTCCATGGTCGGCTACCTCGGCCGTTCGCCCCTCGTCCCCATCATGCTGGGCGGGGCCATGCTCGGCGCCAGCGCCGGGGCCATGGAAGAGATGCACCTGGATCTCGACGAGATCGTCGATTTGCCCGGTTCCAGCCGGCGCGAGGAGATGAAGTCGATGTCCCATGTGAAGCAGATCACCATGGGCATGCATGTCTACGCCGTGGACAGCAACGATGAATCCCCCAGCTCGCTTGAGCAGCTACTCGACGAAGACTACCTGACCGAGGAGTTCCTCAGCAGCCCCTTCGGCCCGGTGTGGGACGACGGCGGCGACTACCTGCTGCGCGGCGGCCTGAATCTCAGCCGCATCCAAGAGCCCTGGCGCACGGTCGCGGCCTACGACCGAGCCATGTACGCCCACTGCGAGCGCGTCGCAGTCGGCTACGCCGACGGCCACGCCGAACTGCTCAGCATCGCCGAGTTCCAACACCTGCTGCACACGGAAGCCAACGCCGACTACGATTGGCAGCTGCCCGAGCGCTAAAAGGCGCAGCGGTTGAAGCATGATTGAATCAAGACGCCTGCTCGAAAGAGCAGGCGTTTTCCATTGGCGGCGTGCAGGAGCGACTGCGAACCAGCGTCGACAAGGCCGAACCGTCCCCCAACAGACCGCATCAGATGCGGCACCCTCACTGCGGGGCATGTGATGGGAGGCTAGGCAAGCTCATCGGGTGAGCGAGGCAGTGCTGACTCCTACTGATCCGTGACCTCTGCCCTCTGGTCGTCGCCCACACCCCCCCAACGGGTCAAGGCCCTTTCTTCCTCAGCCCGAGATGACTCGCACCCGACCCGCTCCCCCTGTAGACTCTGACATATCCACTAATCGGGGTGGGTTGGAGGAAAGGGGGGCCGGGTCTGATTGCAGCGCAACCAACACCAGAATGCTCAGTGCCGGGCGAACCGAGCGGGTTGCCGCGCGCAATGAGCCCCAGCCGGTGGCCACTTTGAAGAGGGACCACAGCCATGCAGATCGGCAAAGGTGAAACTCTCAAGGCTCTCTCGGCAGGCACGCCTCAGCGGCCCGCCGAGAAATGGGAGGCCCCCGCCAAGGACCGCTGCAGCGTCGGGGACCTCGCTGACGGCCGCACGCGCCGTCGTTCCCTCACGGTCAATCCTCGAGAAAGCCAATAAGGGGGGACTCTGATGGACAAGTCACCGCGGCTGGCGGGGCAGGAGTGGCAAGACTGGGCTACCCAGCTGCTTCACTGTCACTACGCCAAAGGTGACTACCAGCCCGTCCCGGACAAGGATCGTGGTGACGCAGGCATCGAGGGTTTCTCAACCAATGGGTGTGTGTATCAGATGTACGGCCCAGAAGGAGAACTCACGTTCGCCCAACGACACAACAGGATTCGGGACAAGATCACACGAGATATCACCAAATTCATCGCTGACAAAGACGGCAAGCTTAGCAAGCTCTTTGGCGGCACGAAGATCAGGCGATGGATACTACTCGTACCGTATTTCGACAGCCGTGAGCTCGTCGAGCACGCTGCGAGGAAGACCAAGGAGGTCCTAGCCGCGGGCCTCGCCTACGTCGATTGCGATGAATTCACGGTGGTGATTCTGGAAGAAGATGCGTTCGCCGTGGAGAAGGCCATGCTGCTGAAGCTGAACGTCTCCGGCATCGACATTTCGACCGCTCCGATTTGTGAGCAGGATATCGAAGGCTGGGCAGCAGATGAGGCCAACGCTTTCAAGGTCGAGCACCTAGCAACAAAGACAGCAAGGATGCCGACGCTCGCCGATGAGACGAATCGGGCTGAGTTTGAGCGGGAGGTCATCACTTGGTGGCTGGAGGGTCAGAATGTTCTGGATGAACTGAGAGCCTATCCTGAAGCGTGGGAGGTCATCCGGCGGGCCAAGAGCGAGCAGGAGAAGTACCTCCGTGGCCATTGCATGGTCACGGATCAGAGGCCCTATCCTTTGCTGCAGGAAGCGTTGGCAAAGATCGCGGCAACGGTGGAGACCGAAGCGGCTGCCCTCTCATTCAGTACGCGACAAGTCGTCGCGCACGAAGCCGTGGCCGACTGGTTGATGCGGTGCCCGCTCAACTTCCCGGAGGTAGCTAGCAATGAGTCGGATCGAGATACCTGAACTGGATACGCCGTTCGTGTTCAACAAAAGGCCGGAGTCGATCCCTGGAGACCTGCGGCCGCTGTGGAGGATCGGCTTGTTGCTGCTGATGCTGTACGTGGCCTCTCGCGGGAAGAAGTCAAGCTTTGGGCGGCTGCACGTTCTAAACTGGGCTCTGCGTAGCGACGAGGGGCGCGACGCGTTGCTCGGAATGTTGGAAGGGCGTCTAGTCCCCGGGACGATCGTCGTACGTATCGAACCGTCGCTGAACAGGGCCGTCGATTTTGCACATGGCGAGGGCCTGCTGAAGAAGGTTGGCGGCGACCGTATCGAGTTGACCTCAACAGGCGAGGCCGAGGCCAAGCGGCTTCTGAAACAGGGGGAGCTGTTTGTTAGCGAGCGTGAGTATCTGGAGCAGGTTGGGAAGAAGCTGACTGAGACGCTGGTAACCAAAATCTTCCGGGGGCATTCGTGACATGCGACTACGACACCTACGAATCCGAGTGATGACGGACCAGGGCTTGTTCGGTGTGGATGTGCCGTTCTCGGATGGGCTCTTCATCCTCCGAGCCGAGAACTCGATGGGCAAGTCGACCTGCTTGAGAGCGATTATGGTGGCCCTCGGGATGGAGGCGATGTTGACGGCCAGCAAGGATGATCTGCCGCTTCCACCGGTGCTCAAAGAAGACCTGAATACCGGCGACGGCTACGCCAGTGTCATCGAGTCCGACATCTATCTTGAGATCGAGAACTCCGAGGGAGAACGAGCGGTCGTACATCGTAGGGTCAGAGGGGCTGGCAACACGAGCTTGATCAAGGTAGCTCGTGGTCCAGCGTTGACGACCCCGGGGCAATATCGATCAGAGGATTACTTCGTAGGCCCGTCGGGAGACACAACGCGTGAGGCCGGTTTCCTGCGGTTCTTGATCGACTTCCTGGGCTGGGATGTGCCAATGGTGCGAACGTTCCAAGGAGACAGCCGCCCTCTTTATCTGCAGTGCATCGTGCCCTTCTTCTTTGTGGAGCAGCTAAGGGGGTGGAGTACGCTGGAGCCGCCGCTACCCACCCGGTTTGGAATCAAGGAGATGCACAGGAGATCCGTGGAATACCTGCTGGGCCTTGACGCAATCGAAATCGCCGCCAGACGGCTCGAGATCGAAGAGGAGGAACAGGCAATCACGAAGCAGTGGAGCACTGTTGTTGGTGCCCTGCGTGCCGTCGCGAAGAGTATCAGTGGCATGGCTCAGAATGTTCCGCTGAACCCGGTCGCGACATGGCCTCCCGAGATCATGCCGATCATCATGATGCCGCAGGCTGAACAGTGGGTCCCGCTAGATGAGAAGCAATCGGATCTGGAGCGGCGAATTCAAGAGATCGAACAGCAGGAGATTCCGCGTGTCGCGGAGATCGTTGGCAGTGCTGAAACAGAACTGGCTGCCAAGCAAGAGCGGCTGAATGACCGGCAAGCGATGCTGTCCCGTCTCTTGGAGGTGTACGAGCTCGAAAGCGACGAGGTATTCAGCACTCAGGCGCGACTGGACAAGATCGAGACTGATCTTCAGCGGAACAAGGATACACGAACGCTCTTGAGGCTGGGTGGGAATGCGGCGACGAACGTCGTCCAGCAGCAGTGCCCCACATGTCATCAGCACATCATCGATAGCCTAACGCCTCTCGCCGAGGGCCAAGGCGTGATGTCGATCGACGAGAATATTTCGTTCCTGGAGGAGCAGCGGCGCACGTTCAGGGCGGTGCTCACGAATCAGGAGCATGTCGTGGAAGCAAGGGGGCAGCAGGTCACGGCACTGCGGCAGGAAGTATCAGGCCTGCGAGGCGAGATACGGTCGCTCAAAGAGACCCTTGTATCGGATGGGCGGATTCCGTCAGTTGCGGCTGTGCGTGAGCGTGTGCAGCTGCGCGAAGCGCTGGAGCGATTCACTCGGGCTGATGACGAGTTGGGTGCTGAGTTGGAGAATCTTGAGGAAATGTCCGCCAAGTGGGGGAACTTACAGGCGGAGAAGAGCAGACTCCCGAAGGAAGATACCTCACGCACGGATCGCAAGAAGATTGAACGGTGGGCGGTGCTTCTTCGTGAACAATTGCATGAATACGACTTCAAGAGCCTGGACATCGACGAGATCGGAGTTCATCCGAGCACGTACCGGCCGAGTCATGGCGGATTCGATATGCAGACCCTACGCGTACTCACTCGCGACGCGTGGGAGCAGGAGAGCCGACGGGGATTCGATCTGGCGACGAGTATCTCAGCGAGTGATTTCATCCGTGTGATCTGGTCCTACTTGAATGGATTGCGCGAAGTGAGCCTGGACTTCAAGACAAACCACCCGGGGCTTCTAGTCTTCGATGAACCTCGGCAGCAGAGCGCGAAGGATCTCAGCTTCGAACAGCTACTTAAGCGGGTGGCCCGGGCTGGCGAGCAAGGCCATCAGGTCATCTTCGCGACGAGCGAGAAGGAGGAGACGCTTAAGCAGATGCTGAGCGACGTGCCGCATACCTATCGCGCTTTTCCGGGATACCTGATCTCGCAACTTCCGCAACAGTAGACAAGCTGTTTGTTCTGCAGGTGCGGAGCATCACTGCGCCAAAGATGGCGCAGGCAATCAAAGCGGTTCGCCGACGTGACGGCGTCGGTGGTCGAAGGTCGGAGGGCGGGTGTCGCTGCTCAGAAGGCGACGGTGCGAAGTCAGGAATCAGGCAGATCCATGCCGCCTGATCGGGCGCTACTCCAGCCCCGGCGCCCAGAGGTAGTAGAAACCGCTGGTGCCGCCCAGGAGGCTGTCGAGCTTTACTTGCAGCACGTTGACTTCCGTCTCGGCCGGGGCGCTGCTCGTCGCGTCATACGCGCTGGCGACACGCTGACTTGGGCGGTGGTACTTGACCAGCTTCGCTCGGTCGATCCCCGCTAGCTTCTTCGCGGCGGCGAAGGCGTCGAGGAGCGTTCCCGTCTCATCGACCAGGCCGACTCGCTGGGCCTGCGCGCCGGTCATGATGCGGCCGTCCGCCATCTCGTTGAGGACCTCTTCGGAGAGGCCGCGCCGCTCAGCGACCAGGCCTCGGAAGGAGGTGTAGAACTCGTCGACGATTCCCTGGAAGAGTTCGCGATGCTGCTCCTCTTCCGGCTCGAAGGGACTGCCCATGGTCTTGTTGGGGCCGCTGACGACGGCCTCGGCGTGCACGCCTAGCAGCCGCATTGTGCCGCTGACGTTGACCAGTTGAATCAGCACGCCGATCGAGCCGGTGACGGTCGTGGGCTGGGCGATGAGTTTGTCGCCGGCGAGCGAGATGTAGTAGCCGCCGCTCGCTGCCAGCTCGCCCATCTGCACGACGATCGGCTTGCCGGAGCGTTCGCGGAAGCGGCGCAGCTCCAGGTAGATCGTTTCGCTGGCCGCCACGGTGCCACCGGGCGAGTTGACGCGGAGGACGATCGCCTTGACGCGGTCGTCATGCTCAGCCTTGCGCAGGCGTTCGAAGAGCGAACTGACGGGGTTGCCGCCGGCGGCGAGCAGCGTGGAGGTGTCGCGGTCGGCGATGACGCCGCTGAGATCGATCAGGGCGATCTTGTGGCTGCCCCAGCCCTTGGCGTCGCTGTGCACGGTCGTCTCGACGAGGCGTTCAGTCGGGCTGGTGACGTCGATGACGAGTCGGTAGGGCGTGCAGCCGGTGAGAAGGAGGAAGGCGAGGGCGAGCGCAATCAGCAGAACGAGCCGTCCGCCGCGGGCGGATGAGGAAGCGGTTTCGACTTGGTTCCAAGCGAGCCGCGCCCGTGAGGAAGCGGTTTTGACGAAACGGCGGGGGCGCTCGATGCGAGAGAGGGGAGACACTGGTTGGCACGCAACCAGTGGCACCCGATCCCCACGACCCCCTCGACCCCCACGACCCCCACGACCCGGCACTGGTTGGCACGCAACCAGTGGCACACTGACGATGCGGGGGGCGATGTTGCAGGTGCTTTAGCATTCGAGGCTCCCCGCCTGGGCGTTGGTGATGCGAGCTTCGTAGGAGGCGAGAGCCGCGTGGTCGGTGAGGTCGTAGTTCATGGGGGTGACGCTGATCTTGCCGGACTGGATGATCTCGACATCGCTGCCGCCCGAGGTGTCGTGAAAGACCATGCCGTCGCCGACCGCCCAGTAGTAGGGTTGGCCGACGGGGCTTTGCCGGGCTTCGTAGTCGTCGCGGTGGGCGAAGAGGTTGACCGGGCCGACGACCATGCCGGGGAAGTCGGTCTCGCTTTCCGTCACCGGGACGTTGATATTGAGCATGGTGTGGGCCCTGGGGGGGCCATCGCGGAGGAGCAGGTCGATGGCCCGGGTGGCGTGCCGAGCGGCCTGATCCCAGCGGGTTTTGGCGGATTCGCCGATCATGAGGGAGACGGCGACGGCGGGGATGCCGAGAAAGGCCGCTTCCAGCGCTGCCGCCACCGTGCCGGAGTAGAGCGTGTTGATGCCGATGTTGGCCCCGGCGTTCAGGCCGGAGACGACCAGATCGGGCTTACTGCCGGCACCGAATCGTTCCGCCCAAAGCTGCTTGACGGCGAGCTTGGTGCAGTCGGCGGGCCGGCCGTCGACGGCGATCCCCAGGACCGACGCGCCGCTGCCGGAGTCGGTGTGGACGGGAACCTCTTCGGTCATCAGGGGGGTTTCGTAGGTGATGGCATGGCTGGTGGCGGATTGCACGGTCAGGGGGGGCGACGACGAGGACCTCGTCGGCCAGGTGCACGAGCTGGCGATACATGGCTCGGATGCCGGGGGGCCCGAATGCCGTCGTCGTTGGTGAGCAGGATTCGCATCCCTGAAGTGTAGCGGCTGCAAGTCGTCCGGACGGTTGCCCAATCAGGAGGTAGGAGGCACACTCGTCCTATGCCCTGTCTTGTCGGCTTGCTGGCCCTGATCGCTCCCCGCGTCACCATCGTGCTGCTGGTGCTGCTCAGTGACTACCTGGGAAGCGCCTACGAGACGTGGATCTGGCCGCTGCTGGGGTTCTTCGTCTTGCCCACGACGACCTTGGCCTACGCCTGGGCGCACCACTCCGGCGGCGTCGAGGGTTGGCGACTGGTGATCGTGGTCTTGGCGGTGCTCGTGGATCTGGGCATCATCGGCGCGGGGGCTTCCGGCAAGCGGCAGAGCAAGTAGGGCCGGCCAGCATCAGATCTGGGTGTCGCCGCGGCGGGGCTTGAGCTTGTAGGTTCGGCCACCCCAACTGATCTCGCGCTCGGCTTGCAGGTCGTCCGCCGCTTCCGCCAGGATCTTGGCGACGAGCAGCGTGGCCAGGGGATAGGTGAGACTCGCCCAGAACCCCGCGCCCTGGCGCAGGTAGGCCGGCATGAGGATGAAGAACTGGGCCAGGAGGATCGCCCCCAGCCGCGCCAGCCCGGCGACGACATCGCCTTGCAGGACGGAGGCAAGGTTCACCAGCAAGGTGAGGATCAGCGTCCAACCGATGATCTGTTGCCAGCGCATCGCCGTGCGCAGGCGATCCACGCGCCAGTGCATGGAGTCGATGTAGATCCGCTTCCAACCGTTGCGAAACGAGGTGTAGCAGTCGTACATGTTGCAGCGGAAGAGATGGCCCGCCGTCACCAGCCCCATCCGCACGCCGCGCTGGTGCAGCCTGCGGGCGAAGCCGAGGTCCTCGAGCAGGAACTTACGGACCGCTTCGTGCGTGCCCGCCGTGAGGTAGGCATCCTTGCGAAAGAGCATGAACTGGCCGTTGGCGACGGGTCGCTTGCGTGGGCCCTCGCGATTGGCCAGGCGCAGGGGGTAGATCTGCAGGAATTGGGCGGCGGCGATCGGCTGGACGATGCGTTCGTACCAGCGATGCGTCCGCAGGGTCGGCAGCAAGCTGAGGAATCCGAGTTTTCGGCCCAGGGCGAACTGGACCGCGGCCCGCACCAGGTCGGGGTGGAACTCGGTGTCCGCATCCGTGAAGAGGAGCCACTCGGAATCATTCAGGGTGTCCAGGAAGCCGTCCTTGGTCACAGCGACATGGACCGCGTTCACCTTGCCTGCCCAGTCCGGGGGGGCAGTCGTCGATGGTGATGGCTTCCAGGCGCTTGTCTTTCGCGGCCGCCCGCCTGACGATCTCCTCCGTGCCGTCCGTGCAGCGGTCGAGCGCAACACGCACCCGAAGCTGGGGATAGCGTTGGTGGAGGAGGCTTTCGAGCAGGTCGCCGAGGCAGGATTCCTCGTTGTGAGCGGGGACAATGATCGTCACCGGGGGCAACTCCGCCTCGGGGATCTCCGCCCGCAGGCCCTCAGCGAGCGTAGGGGCCCCGAGCAGCTCCCGGACGATGCGATAGGCGGCGGCAATCCAGAAGACCGCCACCGTAGCAAAGAGCGCCACGGCGCTCCAGAAGATGGCGTCGCTAAGCCAGTGCATATCGAATGGGCGATTGTACCCGGCCGCATTGCTCCCGGCACTGGGTACACTCTCCGCCATGTCACACGACTCTAGCAACAAACCGGAACGCCCCGAGGCATGCCACGAGGACCCGGCCGGCGAGGAACTCGCCACCGAGCCGGTCTTCATCTTCAGCCGCGAGGGCGTGCGTCAGGTCGACGCCGCCGCCGTCGACGAGTTTGCCATGCCCAGCATCGTGCTCATGGAGAATGCCGCCCGGCACCTGTCGGAGGCGACGTCGGAACTGCTCAACGAGATTGAGGGCGGGCGCGTCCTCATCCTCTGTGGTCCGGGCAACAACGGCGGCGATGGCTTCGCCCTGGCCCGCCACCTCAGCAACGCCGGCGCTGCCGTCGTCGTGGCCCTGACCCAGCCGCGCGATCGCTACCGGGGCGATGCGGCGACGAATCTGGAGATCATCGAGCGTATGGGCCTCGACCCCGTCGAGATCGATCCTGCGGATGTGGTCGGCTCGCTGGCGGCCCTGCCCGAGGTCGACTTGCTGGTCGATGCGCTCCTGGGGACCGGTCTGGATCGGCCGCTCACCTCGCCCGTCAGCGACGTTGTCGATTGGATCAACGCCCAGCGCCAGGCCGGGGCCGACCGCGACATGCGCGTCGTCTCGGTCGACATTCCCACCGGAATCGACTGCGACAGCGGCGAAGTGCTCGGCACCGCGGTCGCGGCGGATCTCACCGTCACCTTTGTCGGCCTGAAGCGCGGTTTCTGCGAGCTCGAAGCCCAGAAGTACGTCGGCGAGATGTACATCGGCGACATCGGCGTGCCCTTCGAATTGCTCGAGCGGTACGGCGAGGAGATGCTTCTCAGCGATCGCCACGAGCACGATGCGGACCTCGATGACGCCTGGGATGACGACGCCCCCGACAGGCCGCACGATCATCGCGACTGAGAAAGCCGCCGATGTCATCGGCGCGGATTGAAGAACCGCCGATGTCATCGGCGCGGATTGAAGAACCGCCGATGCCATCGGCGCGGATTGAAGAACCGCCGACGCCATCGGCGCGGATTGAAGAACCGCCGATGCCATCGGCGGCTTTGAGGGGCTCAGTCGAGCAAACCTGAGACCGGATAGAGCGCCAGGGTGACGACGCTGTTGCCCAGGCGATCGGTGATTCTCTCATGTCGAATGGAGGGCGCCCCGATGGGGAGGTTGCGCTCCAGGCAGCGATCTTGCCAGATGTGCAGGTCGTGCTCCGCGCCTTGCTTGTCGCTGGTGAAGAGGACGAGCAAGACGCCGGCGTGACGGATGCCGGGGTCCTTGGCGAGCTTGTGCACATCGCGACGCACGGGTTCGAGCAGTTCCGAGGTGTAGCGGGGGTTGGGGCCGTCCTCCTTCCACTGGGCCACCACCTTCACCTCCAGCCAGAACGCCTCATCAAGCGGCACCGGGTCCGGCTTGGCGAAGAGTGTGCCCTGGGCGGCGGGGACGTCGAGAGCCCGACCGTCTGGTGTGAGCACGAGATCGCAGCGCTCGCCCTCGCTCAGCTTGCGCTTGCCCCGGTCGCCGGGATAGCGCTGCTCGGCAAAGACGCCGTGATCGGCGGCCCGCAGGGCTTGCTGTAGGAGCGGATGAAGTTCGAGTTCGTCGAGGTTGTCGATCCCGCGTACGGCCTGCTCGCGATCGCGCTCCGCGCCGGCCCGGCGCAAACCCAGCGCCAAGGTGTCAGCAATATCAGCGATCGACCAGAGCGAGAACATGGGCACAGTGTAGCGCCTGCGCGCTTCAGTCACTCACTCCCGCTCGACGTCCTTGCCTTCCGCGACCTCGGTGATGGGCGGGGCCTTGTGCTTGTCGCGCTCGAATTCGCCCGCATGCAGGCGGCGGCGGTAGCCGTTCAGATCCCGGATGGCGAGCAGGCCCAGCACCAGCACGATGGGCAGGTTCGACCAGAGCATGGCCCCCGTGCCGATGTCCATGATCACTTCCATGTCGCCGGTGGAGACGATCCACTCGGCGGCGTAGATGATGGCGGCGAGGTAGACCAGCTTGTAGGGCAGGACGCTCTTCTGGCCCAGCATGTAGATCATGCCCTGCTCGCCGTAGTAGCTCCAGGAGATCATCGTGGAGAGGGCGAAGAGCCAGGCGGCGATGGTGACCAGCCACTTGCCCAGCCCCGGGAACTGCCGATCGAAGGCGTGGGCCGTCAGCGAAGCGCCGCTGTAATCACGGAAGAGGCCGGTGTTCTCATCGAGCGCCGGCTCGACCTCGGAGGCAATCGATTCCCACTCGATTCGCAGGATCGCTTCGTGGGAGTCGAGCGAGGCAATGCCCAGGAGGCGATTGCGATGATTGGGGTTCGCCTTGGTGGAGATGTCGCTGTTCTCGGCGGCGAGAACGACGGTGAAGACCTCCTTGATGTTCTCCCAGAGGTACTCGTTCTCATCGGTGAGTTCGATCACCTGGGCGGCCGTGAGCAGGCTCCAGAGCGGCACGCCGCTGTCATCCAGAGCACGCGTCGCCTCCGGCAGGGCGGCGATGGAGCCGATGGGACGATCGACCTCGCCGGCCAGTCCTCTCAGCATCACTTCCTGGCCGGCGGCGCTGGGGGCGGCGGGGCCGTTGTAGCGGCGCCAGTCGACCGACCAGGTCTCGCCTTCCTCGACCAGCGTGCCGCGCAGACGCTCGCTCGGCTCCGGGGCGCCCGGGGGCACGGCCGGCGGCTGCACCGCCAGGTACACCCAAGCGCCCGCCCGCAGTTGTCCGGCGTCGTCGCGGAGCGTCAAGGGCGTGTCGGCGAAGGCGTAGGCCGGGACGACGAGCGGCGGCGTGTCGAATCGTTGCAGGGGATCGCGATTCCAGGTGCCCGTCGAGAGAATGACCAGACCCGTCAAGGTGCAGATGCAGAGCGTGTCGATGAAGGGGCCGAGGCCGCCGATGATGCCTTCGCGTGAGGGCTCGTCGGTCTTGGCGGCGGCGTGGGCGATGGGCGCTGAGCCCTGACCGGCCTCGTTGCTGAAGAGTGCCCGCCGCAGGCCCTGGCTGAAGGCCCAGCCCATGGTGCCGCCCAGGAAGGCTCCGGTCGCTTCCGAGGGGGCGAAGGCGCTCTTGAAGATGAGGGCGAAGTAGCCGGGGATGTCGCCGACGTGCATGACCAGCACGGTCAGGCCGGCGACGACGTAGAGCACGCACATGAAGGGCACCAGCCGGCCGGCGACGCTGCCGATCCGCTTGATGCCGCCCACGATGACCAGCCCCACCAGGACGGCGAGGATGATGCCGGTGACGATGCGGGGCACGCCGAAGTAGGTGTTGGTGAGTTCCGCGACGTTCCAGGATTGGAACATGTTGCCGCCGGTGATCGAGGAGATGAGCAGGGTGATGCAGAAGAAGACGGCGAAGGCGACGCCGAAGATCTTCCAGAAGCCGCCGCGAGAGGCGACGACCTTGTGCACGACCCACATGGCGCCGCCGTGCGGGTCGTCCGGGTCGTCGACGTTGCGGTACATCTGCGACAAGGTGATCTCGACGGTCTTGAGCGACATGCCCAGCACCCCGGTCAGCCACATCCAGACCATGGCCCCGGGGCCGCCGGCGGCGATGGCCAGGGCCACGCCGCCGATGTTGCCCAGGCCGACCGTGGCCGAGAGGGCCGCCGCCAGGGCTTGGAAGTGGTTGATGGCCCCCGGATCGTCAGGGTCGTCGTAGACGCCTCGGATGACGGCGATGCCGTGCGTCATCGAGATGTACTGCGAGAACTTGGTCCAGACGGTGAAGATGATCCCGGCCCCGAGCAGGCCCAGAAACGTCCACTCGCCCCACAGGATACCCGCGACTTGTTCAAGGAATTCCATCCGTCCGGTTCTCCCGTGGGCGGCTCCTGCCGAAAAGAGGCAGCAGAGGCCGCGGAAGTGTGTGTGAATCACAGCCCGGCGAAACCCAGGCCTGACGGGCCCGAACAGTAGAACAGGAGCCCGGCGGTCCGGCAAGCCTGATCAGGTAATCCTGGTCCCCGATCCAGGCGAGCCGCACCTCCAAGATCCCCATTTTGGCTACCCTGGCGCCATGACCACGACCCTCGTTTACGACTCCACCTGCCTGACCCACGACACGGGCCCCGGCCACCCCGAGCGCGCCGACCGCATCCGCTCCATGATGCAGGCCCTGCACGATACGAAGCTGCTGCCTCGCTGCGAAATGATCAAGCCCTGGGCGATCGGCGACAAGCTGATGGAGTCGATCCACCAGACGCATGACCCGGACTACGTGCAGCGCCTGCAGGACGCCTGCGAAGGGGGCAAGCCCTTCATCGACGTACCCGATTCCGCCATCTGCGAAGAGAGCTACATGGCGGCTCTCGTCTCGGCAGCCTCCTCGCTGGCGGCGGTGGATTCGGTGATCAAGGGCGAGTCGCAGAACTCCATGTGCCTCATGCGGCCGCCCGGGCACCACTGTGAGTACGACCAGTCGATGGGGTTCTGCCTGCTCAACAACATCGCCATCGCCGCCGAGTGGCTGCTCAAGTCGCGGCACGCCGGGCGGGTCGCCATCATCGACTTCGACGTGCATCACGGCAACGGCACCCAGCACATTTTCGAGGATCGCGACGATGTGCTGTACTGCTCGGTGCACCAGCACCCCATGACGCTCTATCCGGGGACCGGCCACGCCCACGAGCGCGGCATGGTGGGGACGCCGGGCATCAACTTCACGCTCAATGTCCCGGTCATGCCCGGGGCGGGTGACGATCATTTCCTGCACGCCTTGCGGGACAAGATCATTCCCGTGGTGAAGAGCTACTCCCCCGACTTCCTGCTCCTCAGCGCCGGTTTCGACGCCCACGCCGAGGATCCGCTGGCCCAGTGCGAGATGAGCACGGACGGCTACGAGGAGCTGTCGCGAGTCCTGCTGCAGCTCGCCGAGGACGTCTGCGAGGGCCGGGCCGTCTCCATGCTCGAAGGCGGCTACCATCTGACGGCGGTCGCCCAGTCGGTGGCGCGGCATGTGAAGGTCCTGCTTGAATACGGCGAGCACGCGTGATGCAGTTTGGTGAACCTCGGCGCTCCCTGCGGCCCCTGTGCGCCGTCGATCCGCGCCTGGAGCGCGTGGTCACGGCGAACGGCTTTCAGTTTCCCCTGGGGGTGATCCCGGCGGAGAACGCCGAGCCGCGCGAGGGCTATCGCCACGAGTTCGAAACCGGCCAGGCCGACTGGCCCGACTGCTACCTGTTCGACGTGGTGCTGTCGGCGGAGAAGACCGAGCCGCTCGTCCGCGACCTGCTGCGCCTGGCGCCGCCGAAACTCGTGCCGATTCTCGATGTGCGCGGCGACGACGCCTACCGGGAGATGGATCCCTACCTTGGTCTCGAGGAGATCGACCGTGACGAGATCGCGACCATGCTGACGACCGCCCGGGCCTTTCTCTTCGAGGATGGCCATTGCGGCTTTGGCGTCGTGGCGGAGGACCCGCTCTTTTACCTCTACGTCGACGATCACAAAATCGTCACCATCCGCTGCGGACTCACGGAAGCGGGTGAGGTCGAGGAGATCCTCGAGGCGCACGGCGTTACCGGCGACAGCGAGCCGATCGGCGTCGACAGCGTGGCCCACGATCACCTCGATACCCTCTGGACCGACGACAATCGCACCGATCTGCTCGACTTCTACGGCATGCTGGATACGCTGCGGTACGAGTGGGGTCTGGAACTGAACATCGACCCCGAGACGAATGTCGATGACGACGGCCGGGTCCTGGAGACGACGGCCTGGCGGGTGCTGATTCTCCTGGAGCCAACCCAGGTTCAGCCGCGCTGGCGCGGCCCGGCGGCGGCACCATCCCAGGCGCCGGTGAAGTACGCGGAGTTGTTGCTGGCCGCCGAGTCGCTGGTCCGCGTCGATGAGTTGGTGGATCGTGTGGCCCGGGAGCTCACCAACTATCGACTGGTGGATCTGGTCACCGCGGATCGGATCAGGCCGGAGGAGCTGTCCGAGGCGCTCGGCGAAGAGACCGAGCCCAACCAACCCTGCGTCTACGCCATCGAGCTGATTGACGAGCCTCGCTCCTGATTCCGGGGGCGGAGAGACTATATGACCCAGCCACCTGAGTGGTATCGCGATGGCCTGGCGTTCGAGTGCACGATGTGCGGTCGCTGTTGCACCGGACCGCCCGGGGCGGTGTGGTTCACTCTGGAAGAGGGCAGCGCCATGGCGGCCGAACTGGAGATGGAGGAGGCCGCCTTCTTCCGCAATTTCGCCCGGCGGATCGGCGGCCGCTGGTCCTTGTCGGAGCGGCAGACGCCGCACGGCCTGGACTGCGTCTTCCTGGATCGCGAGACGATTCCGGGCAAGGCGATCTGCCGAGTCTACGGTTCCCGCCCGGCCCAATGCCGCACCTGGCCTTTCTGGCCGGAGAACCTGACGACGCGTGAGGCCTGGGAGGAGGCGGGGCGGAGCTGTCCGGGCATGGGGGAAGGCCAGGTCATTCCGGTGGAGGAGGTTCGAATCCGCCGCGACGCCACGCCCCCGGACTAGAAAGCCGCCGATGGCATCGGCGCCGATTACCTGCCTCCAATGTGACACCCGTACGACTCCCGAGGGCGGCAAGCACCCTCGGCTTTCTTCAGATCCCGAACAACCGGTCCAGGATCGGCTGCGCGAGCAGGATGATCCCGAGCTGCGTCCCCACGTTGGCATAAACGCCGGCGACCAGGTCGTCGATGAGGATGCCCCAGCCGTGCGGCTTGTCCTGCAGTTTCGCCGCCGGGGGAAACTTGAAGATGTCAAACATGCGGAAGGCCAGGAAGGCGAAGACGCCGGGGGCGATGAGGCTGAGCCAATCCGGGCCAAAGTGCAACGTCAGTGGTGACATCCAAAGTAGCGTCACCGCTTGCCCCGCGACTTCATCGGCGACGACCTGCCCCGGATCCTTCTTGCCGTACTGCGCTTCGGACCACTTGCCCCAGGCGATGCAGGCGAGGCTGCCCAGCAGCGCCGTCACCAGCAGCAGCACCACCATCTGCCAACTGCGCGGCTCCCAGCCGTTGAGGACCAGCACCATCCACAAGATGACCGGCGGCAGTGATCCCCAGGTCCCCGATGCGGCGGGAATGTGTCCGAGTCCGCCCACCGTCACGCAGAGATCCTTGATCCGATCCGGCATCGCGTCGCCTCCAGGCATTCGTGTTCAACGTGCATGGTAGTGAGGCCACTCCCAGTTAGCGGCGCGGGCTTGCCCCGCGTTTCGGGGTGATGGCCGCGGCAAGCCCGGGGCCGGCCCAGGCCGCTAAATCCGCCGCTCACGCAGGGCCCGGCGGGCGCTGGTGATGTAGGGAAGGCCCGAGAGCACGGTGGCCGCGATTGTCGCCCAGACGAGCGTCTCGCGGCTGAGCCTGGCCCAGCCGGCCTCGCTCAGATCCGCAAAGGCGACCAGCAGCAGCACCGCGGGAATGACGATCGCCTGCAGGATCATCTTCAGCTTGCCGGCCCGGACGGCGCCGAACTTGATGCCCTGCGACTCCATTTGGCCGCGGATCGCCGTCACCAGGAGTTCCCGGGTGAGGATGACGACGACCATCCAGGGATAGACGCCGCTGATCTGCCCCGAGCCGTCGGCAAGGGCGAAGCGGGGCCCCGCGAGGTAGACAAAGGCCCCCAGGACGAGGACTTTGTCCGCCAGGGGATCGATGATCCGCCCGAAGGTCGACTCGACCTGCCAGCGCCGGGCCAGATAGCCGTCCAGGGCGTCGGTGGCGGCCGCGACGACGAACAGGGCGGTGGCGACGGTGAGGACGACGGCTCCACCGGCCTCGCCGATGCGGTACTGCTCCAGCATCAGGAAGAAGATCGCCGCCAGGACCAGCCGGAGCATCGTGAGCAGGTTGGGGAGGTGCTGCCGCATGGCCATCCATCGTACGCGGATTGCCCGGAGATGGAGGGCCGGATCGATCCCGCCAGTTTTGGGTGGGCCGGCCAGGCTGATTCAGTTGCCCCGTTTGCGCTAGGACTCTACAGTGACGCCCGATTGCGAGAGCCGAAGTTCGGTCCTGCCTGCGGTTGTCAAGGAGGGCGGCCTTGCCCCAAAACGCCATACACACCACAAACATCAGTTCCCCCGGACTGACGGCGGGAATCTACGTGGCGTGTGTGCTGGGAGCGCTGGCCCTCGTCCTTCTCCTGCCTCGGACCCGTCAGGCCGCGGTCAACCTCAAGCTGATCGGCTGGCTGCTGGGGGCGGCGACGCTGGGCGGGGCGCTCCTGGCGCTCTCGCGTTTCGCCAGCGCCGGCGATCCGACCCCGAGCGCCTACTTCTACTTCTTCGCCTTCATCGCCGTCTTTGGGGCCGTCAAGGTCGTGACGCACGTGCGGCCCGTCTACGCGGCCCTCTACTTCATCCTGACCGTGCTGGCGTCGGCGGCGATGTTCCTCCTGCTGGCGGCGGAGTTCATGGCTTTCGCCCTGATCATCGTCTACGCCGGGGCCATCCTCATTACCTACCTCTTTGTCATCATGCTGGCCTACAACGAGGTCGACACCGCCGCCCAGCGGCTTCGGGATGATGTGGACCGCCAGGCACGCGAGCCGGTCGCCGCCGCCGCCGTCGGGTTTCTCCTCCTGGCGGTGCTCACCTCGCTCTTTGTCGACACCCTGCACGATGTCCCACGCGACGCGGCCGGCCGCGAAAGCGCCCCGGCCCTGGCGGCGCTGCACAACAAAGTTGAATCGGCGCTGCGCCAGGCGGAGCTTCTCCCCGCCGGGCAGCAGCTTCTCTCGATCGACGCCGACGCCCGGACCGCCCTAATCGGATCCGCGGAGGCGAGCACCGCGGTCGCCCTGCCCGACACGCTGACGGTCGACAACATCGAAAGCGTCGGCTGGGACCTGCTCGCCGAGTTTCCCGTGAGCCTGGAACTGGCCGGCGTGATTCTGCTCCTGGCGATGATCGGGGCGGTGGTGCTGGTGCGCCAGGCTCCGGCCAGACAAGAAGAGACCGCCTCCGAGGAGGTGGCCCCATGATGCTCGCCGCCGCCCTTGCCCCTCTGGGCACGATCGCCCTGCAGCATTACCTGGCGGTGAGCGCCATTCTCTTCGTGATCGGCGTGATCGGCTTCGTGGCTCGCCGCAACCTCATCATCATGTTCCTCTGCACCGAACTCATGTTCCAGGCGGCCGGCCTCGCCTTGATCGCCTTCAGCCGCTTCCACCTGAACTATTCCGGGCAGGTCTTCGTCATCTTCGTGCTGACGGTCGCGGCGGCGGAAGCCGCCATGGCCCTGGCTCTGGTGGTGCTTCTCTATCGTCGGTCTCAATCGTTGGATGCCCGCTTCTGGTCCCGGATGAACGGCTAAACGCATGCTGGAATCGCTCCTCAACCTGTTCGCCGCCGCTCCCGTCGAGGAGGCGCACGCCGCCCCGGCGGGTGTGCTCGCAGCGGGGCCGGTCGCCGGGCTGATTCTTTTCTTCCCGGTGCTGTCGGTGATTCTCTGCGGGCTGATGGGCGTCTTCCGGATCAGGGGCAAACTGCCCGCCTGGACGACCGTGATCCTCTTGGGCCTGTCCTTCCTGGTGACCTGCGTGGTCTACCGGGATCTCGTGGCCGGCGACTACGCCCCCCAGCGCGTCTTCCTTTTCCACTGGTTTGACATGGCCTGGGCGGACGGGCATTTCCTCGCCGATTTCTCCCTCTACATCGACAGCCTCACCATGCTGTGGATGCTCTTCGTGACGGGACTGAGCACGCTCATCGCCCTCTACGCCAGCGAGTACATGGCGGGGGATCGCGGCTACTTCCGCTTCTTCGCGGGACTGAGTTTGTTCGTCTTCGCCATGAGCGCCCTGGTCATGGCGGACAACCTGGTGCTGCTCTATCTCGGCTGGGAGGGCGTGGGTTTCTGCTCCTACCTGCTCATTGGCTATTACTACGAGAAGCCCTCCGCCGTCGCCGCCGCCAAGAAGGCCTTCATCGTCAACCGCATCGGCGACCTGGGCCTGGCCCTGGGGCTGATGATGGCCTACGTGCAGTTCGGCAGCCTCCAGTACGCCGACATCTTCGCCCAGGTGGGCGAGTTGCAGGCGGCCCACCAGGAGCCGACGCTGGGCATGAAGGCGATTCCCTTCCTGCTCATGCTCGGCGCCTTCGGCAAGAGCGCGCAACTGCCGCTCTACGTCTGGCTGCCCGACGCCATGGAAGGCCCGACCCCGGTCAGCGCCCTGATCCACGCCGCCACCATGGTGACGGCCGGCGTCTACCTGATCGCCCGGATGTATCCGCTCTTCCTGCTCAATCCGGCCTCGCTGACCACCGTCGCCTGGGTCGGTGGCTTGACGGCCCTTTTCGCCGCCACGATCGGCATGGCGCAGTACGACATCAAGCGCGTCATGGCCTATTCCACCGTCTCGCAACTGGGCTACATGTTCATGGGCCTGGGGATCATGTCGAGCCTGGGCGCCTGCTTCCACGTCTTCACGCACGCCTTCTTCAAGGCGCTGCTCTTCCTCGCCTGCGGGGCGGTGATGCACGGCTTCGCCGGGCAACTCGACCTGCGCAAGCTCTCGGGCCTGTGGAATCTCCGCGGCTGGCGCGTGACCAGCGTCGCCATGCTGATCGGCTGCCTGGCCTTGGCGGGCATCTTCCCCACGGCCGGCTTCTTCTCCAAGGATCTCATCCTCGCCCAGGCCTTCATCACGCCCGGGTACGAGGCGCTGGGCGTCATCGGCGTGCTGACGGCAGGCCTGACCGCGTACTACGCCTTCCGCGTGTTCTGCCGCGTCTTTGCCGGGCCGACCTTCTATGAGCCGGCCGAACTCGACGGGCACGGCGGGCACAGCGCGGGCGAGTCCTTCCACCCGCACGCCCCGGGCTGGGCTATCAGGACCGTCCTGATCGTGCTGGCGGTGGGGGCCCTGGCCAGCGGCTATGTCAAGTTCGTCGGGACCGGCGAAGACGGCTGGATCGGCGGCATGGTGCAGCACTCGTCCGCCATCGTCGCTACGCACCACGGCGAGACGCATGGCGAGCACGCCGGCTTCTGGAGCAATCCCCACACTTGGATGCCCTACATCGCCAGCAGCGTCGCGGTCATCGGCATCGTCATCGCCGTCTACCTGCACCTGATCAACCGCAAGGCGGCGGACAAGCTCAAGCTCGCCCTCGGGCCGGTGGCGCACTGGGCTGAACGCAAGTGGTACGTCGATGAGCTCTACGACTACCTCATTCGTCTGCCCCTGCGGTCGCTGGGCTACATCTTCTACAACGTCGACCGCCTGCTCGTCGATGGCCTCCTGGTTAACGGCGGCGGCTGGCTGCCCCGCGGCCTGGGCAAGGCGCTGCGGCCCCTGCAAAACGGTCTTCTGCAAAGCTACGCCATCACCATGGCCTTCGGCGCTGCCCTCCTGCTTCTCATTGCCTGGATCACCATGAACGGATGAACAACCTGACCTTCCCCATCCTGCTCTTGCTGCCGCTCGCTACGGCGATCGTGGTGTGGCTGCGGCCGGCCCGGGAAGCGAAGCATGTGGCGCTCATCGGTTCGCTGGCGACGGCCCTGTGGACGCTCTTCATCCTGATCAACTTCGACTGGGGGAACGCCGCCACCTTCGCCGGCTCGACGATCGACTGGATCCCCGCCCTGGGCGTGGGCCTGCGGATGGAAGTGGATTCCATCGCGCTCCTGCTCGTCGCCCTGACCGCCTTCATCACCCCGCCCGCCATCCTGGGAGCCTACAGCGTTATCCAGAAGCGGCAGAAGCTCTTCTACAGTTCGCTGGTGCTCCTCATGACGGCGATGATGGGCGTCTTCGTGGCCCGCGACCTGATCCTTTTCTACATCTGCTTCGAGTTCACCCTCGTGCCGATGTACCTGCTCATCCACGTGTTCGGCTCGGCGAACCGCTTTGCCGCCGCCACCAAGTTCTTCCTCTACACCTTCACCGGCTCGATGATCACGCTCGCCGGCCTGATCTACGTGGCCCACTTCCATCATCAACTCTACGGCGAGTGGTCCTTCGCCATCGACGAGCTGACCAACTCCGCCCGGCAGATGAGCGCCACGCAGCAAGGCTGGGTGCTCCTGGCCCTCTTCTGCGGTTTCGCGGTGAAGATCCCCCTCTTCCCGGTGCACACCTGGCTGCCTCTGGCCCACACGGAAGCGCCCACGGCCGGCTCGGTCATCCTGGCGGCGGTGCTGCTCAAGCTGGGTACCTACGGCGTCTTCCGCTTCGCCCTGCCCATGTGCCCGGCGGCGATGATCGAATACGCCCCCCTGATCGCGATCCTCTCGATCATCGGCATCCTCTACGCAGCCCTCATTTGCTGGGTGCAGAAGGATGTCAAGAAGCTCGTCGCCTACTCCTCGGTGAGCCACCTTGGCTTCTGCGTGCTGGGGCTGGCAGCGCTCAACAGCGTCGGCATCGGCGGCTCCGTCTTCTACATGATCAACCACGGCCTCTCCACCGGGGCGCTCTTCCTTTGCGTCGGCATGATCTACGACCGCTACCACACCCGCTCCATGGAAGAACTGTCCGGCGTGGCGAAGGAGATGCCCGTCTGGGCCTTCTTCATGGTCTTCTTCACGCTCGCTTCCGTGGGCCTGCCCGGGCTGAACGGCTTTGTCAGCGAGTTCATGTGTCTCGTGGGCACCTTCCAGTCCGGGGCGCTGGGGCCGGCGGGGACGCCCGGCGTGCTGGGGCCCTGGTACGCAGCCGTCGCCGGTGTGGGCATGATCTTTGCCGCCATCTACCTGCTCTACATGGTGGGCAAGGTGGTCTTCGGGCCGCTCTCGACGCCGCGTCGTCATCCGCCCTTGCCCCGGGACCTGAGCAAGCGCGAGATCCTGGTTCTGGCCCCGATCGCCGTCGCCTGCCTGGTGCTGGGCCTGTATCCCCGGCCGATTCTCAAGAGCATGGAAGCCCCGATCGAAACGATCACCACGCAGACCAACGCCATCCTGGCCCAGCGCGAATCCGCAGCCTTGCCGAACTCGCTGAGCGACCTCACTCTCGTTGCTGCTGAAGAGACGGGGGGTGGGCAATGATGGTCGATCGCATCATGGCGCTCTGGCCGGAGATCACGCTCTTCGTGGGCGTGGTCGTCGTGCTCTTCGTCGGACTCTCCGACAACGCACCCGCCCGCCGGGCCTTACCCTGGATCACGGGCGCGGCCCTAGTCATCGCCGGCGTGCTCGCCTCGCAAAGCGCTGTGGCGGCGTCGCTGCTGCCGGGGCTGGCGCCGTTCCTGCGCACGCTTATCTGCATCGTGGCGTTGCTCTTGCTCCTGCTCAACAGCGGTGTTGCCCGTCAGGACGAGGCGAAGTTCGATCCGCACACCAGCCATGGCGCGGAGTTCTACGCCTTCTTCCTACTGAGCGTGACCGGCGTCATGCTCACCACGACCGCCACGGATCTCATCTGGCTCTTCCTGGCGCTCGAGCTGACCAGCCTGCCCACTTACGTCATGGTGGCGACCTCCCGGCCGGGCCTGCTCAGCCGGGAAGCGGCGGTGAAGTACTTCTTCCTGGGCGCCTTCGGGGCGGCGATCTTCCTCTACGGCTTCGCCTTGCTCTACGGCGGGACGGGGACGCTGCATCTCTCCGGCATGGCCCGCGTCTTCGCGACGGAAGGCGTCAACGGCCTGGCCCTCACCGGGCTGATCGTGTCGATCCTGGGCGTCGGCTTCAAGATCGCCGCCGTGCCCATGCACCTCTACACGCCCGATGTGTACCAGGGGGCGGCGACGCCCGTCAGCGCCTTCCTGGCCTTCATGCCCAAGACCGCCGGCTTCGTGGCGATCCTGCTGCTGGTCAGCACCATCAGCGCCGCGGATCGGCCCATGCCTCATTCCCTGGAGGCCGTGCTCGTCGCTATGGCCGCGGTGACCATGACCGTGGGCAATGTGCTGGCCCTCCTGCAGACGAACATCAAGCGCATCCTGGCCTATTCTTCGATCGCCCACTCCGGCTACATGCTGATCGGCATTGTCGCCGGGCCGGGGGACGGTTCGCTCATCACCAGCGGCTACGGCGCGGTCGCCTTCTACCTGCTTTGCTACGGCTTCATGAACCTGGGCGCCTTCGGCGTCTTGGCCGCGCTCCATCGCCGGGGGATCGAGATCGAAGACCTGCCGCAGCTCAAGGGGCTTTGCCGAACCAATCCGCTCATGGGCTGGACGATGGTGCTCTGCGCCGGCTCGCTCATGGGCCTGCCGCCGCTGCTTGGCTTCTTCGGCAAGCTCTACCTCTTCGCGGTGGGCATCAACAACGGCTTCTTGGCGCTCGTCGTCATCGCGGGCTTGAACTCAGCGATCGCGGCGTTCTACTACCTGCGCCTGGCCGTGCCGCCCCTCGCCCACGAGCCGACCGAGGACTCGGAGGATGTGATGAGCAGCCGCCTGCCGGCCCGGGTGCTGGCGTCGGTGCTTTCCGCGGCGTCGGTGCTGGTCCTGGTCGTGCCCGTCTCAGCGCTCATTCGCGCCGCCGCGGACGCAACCTTGGTCAACGAGGTGACCAGCGTCGAGCCGACCGCCGAAGCGCCGGATGCTCCCTTCACCCCGTAAGCTCAGCGCGGAAACGGGTCGAGTCGTTCCGCGCACAAGGAAGATGATCCCATGATGGAGCAGTTCAAGATGATGGGGGCGCTGGCCGGCCTGATGAAGAATCAGGAGCGCTTGCGCGAGATGAGCGAAGAGCTGAAGCAGCGCCTCGAGCAGGTGCGCGTCAGCGCCGAGACGGGCGGCGGGGCCGTCCGCGCCACTGCAAGCGGCAAGCTGCGCATCGTCTCCATCGACATCGACCCGGCGATGTTCCAGGGGCTTGCTTCTTCCGGATCAGATGAAGATCGCGGCCTCGCCGAGGACCTGATCGCCGGCGCGGTGAATGCCGCCCTCGAGAAAGCGCAGGAAGCAGCCCAGCAAGAGATCGCGGCGATGATGGGGGACCTGGGCTTGCCCAACCTCCCCGAAGGACTCGGCGGCCTACTCGGCGGCTGACCGCCCCTCACTCTGCCAGTCGCTTAGCGCCGCGAATACGCGAGCGGCTTACCCGCCGAACTCGTGCTCGTAATCCTGCATCGCCGCTTCCACGACCTTCATGGCGTGCTCGGCGCCGTAGATCTCTTCGATCGTCACCACCGACGGCTGGCCGTGGATGATCTTGTAGGTGGCGAAGTAGTGCCGCAGCCGGTGCACCAGCGCCCCGGGCAGGTCATCCAGGTCCTGTGCCTCGCGCCAGATGTCGTCGTTCTCCAGGACGGCGATGATCTTGTCATCGGCTTCGCCGTTGTCGATCATCTGGATGCCGCCGATCACCTTGGTATTGAGGATGACCTCGGAGCGGTTGATGGGACGCTCGCTGAGGACGCAGATGTCGAGCGGATCGCCGTCGCCCTTGGTCGACTTGGGCGAGAGCGCTTGCACACCCGAGCCGCAGAAGGTGCGGGGGACGAAGCCGTACAGCGTCGGCGGCTGGGAGCTGGTGCGCTGGGGGCGATCCACGCGCATGTAGCCCGTGGCCTTATCGACCTCGTACTTGACCAGGTCGTAGGGCGTGATCTCGATGTAGGCGTGGATGCGGCGGGGCGGCTCGGGGCCGACCTCCAGCCCGTGCCAGGGGTGCGGTCGCCAGCGATAGAAAGCGTGTGGAAACACCGGGGCGTCCTTTCTGAGGCAGCGGTTGAATCGCACAGGAGTGTAGCAGGGCGGATCCGCTCATTCGGCGCGCGATTCACGGCGTTTCTGCGAGCTTCCGCCATCGGTGGGCAGGTCGGCGAAAGGGTCGGCAGGCGGGGCGGGTTGCGGCTCGGCGAGCACCTCAAAGAGGACCGCCGGGTGCTTGGGCGGGGCGTAGCCGCCGACCGGCCGGAGCAGCGGGGCTGTGCCTCGCTCGAGGTAGCGCCGGCGATACTCGTGTCCGCGCAGCAGGAGGTACGCGCCGGGCCGGGGCAACTCGCCCGCCAGGATGGCGTCCTTGCGCCACTCGAAGCGGGCCTGCGGCTGGGCCAACTCCGCATAGAGCAGCAACTCCGGACAGGCTTCGATGACATCGTTCGACCAGACGAGCCCGCCGTCGGGCAGGTCCGCGGCGAGGCTGGCTCCCCAGGGCTTGGCGGAGCGCTGGCCGTCGTTGTATTCAATGGTCGTTGACCAGACGCCCCAGAGCAGGAGCAGGCCTGACGGCAGGACGATGCCGCGAATGATCTCGCGCCAGCGTCCCTTGGAGTTGACCAGCAGGGCGGCGAGGCCGATACACATGCCGAGAGCGGCGGGCATGGTCGGACCGCTCGTTGGCCGTTCGAGAAGCAGCCAGGCCGAGGAAAGGACCACTGCCCCGAGCGCGCCGCCCACGCCGACCCACTCGACGAGTCGCCGGGCGAACCGTCGTCGATCGTGCGACATGGCGCCGCTGAGATAGCAGCGCGCCGCCCAGGCGACGACTGGGACGAGCGGCGCGATGGTCGGCAGGGCGTAGCGCGGGTTGTGCATGCCCAGGAGCACCTGGATCCCCAGCCCCAGCAGGCAGCCAAACGCCAGCGTCTTGGCGAGCAGGTAGCCGCGTTCGAAGCGAACGCTTTCCTCCCGTGCCTCCCGGCCAAAGATGAAGAGCAGGCCCAGCGTCATGGGCAGACCCATGAGCAGAGCCGCCGGCCCGAGCGTGAGGATCTGGGGGATCTTCTTGACGTCCCAGAGAAAATGGCTCAGATGACTCCAGAGCTGTGCCCCCTGCGACTGGATCTGCGTGTCGGGGGGATGGCTCAGCGTCACTTGCAGCCACAGCCCGATGCCCACGGTAAGAGCCGCGGCGAGGAGCAAGCCCGGCAGCAGCGCCGAGCGCGAACGCCTGCCCTTCCGCAGCCACAGCCCCGCCAGCAGCACGCCCGCCAGGACCGGCCAGCCCGCCGGGCCCTTGCAGAGCAGCACCGCGGCGAGGGCCAGCCCCGTGAGCAGTCCCAGCGTCAGCGACTTGCCGGCGCGCCGGCCCGGCTGAGGCACGACGAGATCGGCCAGCAGCCAGGCCGCCACCGCCGTCGCGGCGTTGTTGAACGGTTCAATCTCCGCCGTCCGCGCTGCCATCCACACGAAGGGCGTCAGCGCTTGCACCAGGCCGGCGAAGAGAGCCGCTCGATGGCCGTACCAGCGCCAGCAGACCAGGTAGCAGGCGACGACCAGCAGGATCGTCGTGACCCCTGCCGCCCGCCGGGAGGCTAATTCGAGGCGCTCCGGGTGCGCCCGCACCTCCGCGAGGCGCAGGCTCGCCGCGATCGCCCAGAGGCTGCCGGGCGGCTTGCGGGTGTAGGAAGCGCCGTACATTTCAGGGTGCGCCAGCGAAGCGCCTTCCGCCATGGCGAGCGCGGGGATCACGCGGTGCCCTTCCGTCCCGCGCAGGCCGATCGCGTCCAGCGCGCAGGAGTTGAGCAGGCCCGTCAGCAACACGAGCAGCGGCAGGGCAAGGACCGGGTTGAAGAAGAAACGCTGTCGCATGCCTGGCCGGATCCCTCTGGCTCAGCCGCCTTGCTCTGCTCCGGGTTCAATCGTCTCCACAGGCGCTTCGTAGAGCCGGCGAATCTCCTCGATGTGTTCGACGAGGTAGGCAAGCAAGGCCGGGTTGTCGCTGGGATCGTGGCCGTGCCGCCTCATGGAGTCGCGCAGGGGCTCTTCGACCTTGCGTCCCTTGACCAGATGTTCGTAGAGGATGACCGCCACGGTGGTGCGTTGCGAGCCGGCGGCACAGTGGACCAGGAGCGGCTGGTTCGCCTCATCCGCCATCAAGCGCAGGGCGGCAACGTACTGGGCGGGATCGCCGGTGCCATCGCCGCTCAGCCGGAACTCGTGCCGCCTCACGCCGAGTTCTGCCGCCACCGCCACCTCCGCCTGCTGTTCGCCGCTGCCCGGTTCCGAGCCGCCCAGGTCGACGATGGTGCGGATGTGCTGCTCACGGATGACCTTGCGGAGCATGGTTGGGGTGAGATAGCCGCTGCGATAGACCTGTCCCGCTTCGACGATGCCGAAGTTCTTGGGCAGGAAGCGATCGCGGAGCACATTGTTCCAGAGCGCCAGGCCCCCGACCACGACCAGGATGACCGCGACGAGGGTCGCCACCAGGGGCCGGCGGTTCGGGGAGGATTTGAATCGGCGATACATGCCCGCATGGTAGCGACGTAGAATCCGGGCATGGCAGAGACACCCACCCCGCCCCGTCCCGAACCGAATGCCACGCCGCCTCCTCCCCAGGTCGAGCGTTCGACGAACGGTGGCCGACCCACCTCGTCGGCCTACCCCGAGTCCGTCGAGCGGCTGATGAAGGAGTTCACCCGCCTGCCGGGCATCGGCAGTCGCAGCGCCGAGCGGCTGGCATTCTTCGTGCTCAAGTCGGAGAAGGCCGCCGCCCTGCGCCTCGCCGACGCCATCACCGCCGTCAAAACGCAGGTGCGGCACTGCCAGATCTGCCTGAATCTGACCGAGGAGTCGCCCTGCCGAATCTGCAGCGATCCCCGGCGCGACGCCGGGGCGGTGCTGGTGGTGGAGCAACCCAAGGACGTGATCAGCCTGGAGCAGACGAGCATGCATCGCGGCGTGTACCACGTGCTCATGGGGCACCTGGCGCCGCTGGAAGGCGTGACGCCGGGCGACCTGGCCTGCGCCGAGCTCTTCCGTCGCCTCGAGGATCCAAGTCAGAACTCCCAGGGCCGGGAGATCAGCGAAGTGATCCTGGGGTTGAATCCGAATATGGAAGGGGACGGCACGGCCCTCTATTTGGCCCAAGAGGTCCAGAAACGTTGGCCGAAGGTGCGGATCAGCAGGCTGGCGCGGGGCCTGCCCTCGGGATCGCAACTGGAGTATGCCAGCAAGGCGGTTCTCGCTGATGCCATCGTCGGTCGCCAGCCGATGCAGTGAATCCCGCGGGTGTCGTCACATCGGGTCGCATATCATGCTCCAGCGAAGTCCGAGAAAGACGAGTCGGCCCCACGGCCTGAGCCGACCCACACGACAGGAACTGCATGCGATTCGAAACCTCACAGCAAATGAAGCTCGGCCAGCACATGAAGCTGGCGCCCAGGATGATCCAGTCCATGGAGATCCTGCAGTTGGCCCTGCCGGCGCTGGAGGAGCGAATCGAGCAGGAACTCTCCTCCAACATCGCCTTGGAGATCGTCGAGCCCTCCGGCAATGAGGAGGGGATGGATTCCCGCGACGATGGCTCCGATCACAGCGAAGGCGAACTCGTCATCACCGACGACGGGCAAGGCCAGCAGGATGACTTCGCCCGCCTCGACTCCATGGAGACGAACTACGGCGAGGCCTTCGACAACGAGTATTCCTCCAACGATTTTCGGCGCGACGGCTGGGAGTCGGGTGACTGGACCAAGCGGGCCGGTTCACGCCTGGCCGGCGAACGCGACAAGAAGATGGACGCCATGGCCAACGCCGAAGCTCGGCCGGCGGCCTTGGTGGACCAACTCGCCGAGCAGTGGCAACTCAACGAACTCGAGGGCCGCAAACACACCATCGGTGAACTGATCATCAGCTTCATCGACGAAGACGGCTACCTACGCACGGAGCTGGAGACGATCGTCGATCGCACCCCGGCCCTGGAGGGCGAACCGGTCACCGTGGAGGAGCTGGAAGAGGGCCTGCGCGTGGTGCAGGAATTCCTGGATCCACCTGGTCTGGCGGCTCGCGACACCATCGAGTGCTTGCTGCTGCAGCTCGACTCTCTGGAGTTGAACGACCAGGACGGCGAAGCCGACTTCGACCTGGTGCGCGAGATCATCCGCAAGCACCTCGACGACTTGGTGCAGAATCGCTTGCCCAAGGTCGCCCAGCAGACGGGTCGCGAGGTGGACGACATCAAGGAGGCCATGCAGTTCATGCATCGGCTGTCCTTGTCGCCGGGACGGGCCCTGGTCAGCTCTCGACCGCCGCGAGTCATCCCCGATGCCATCATCGAGTTCGACGAGGAGCAGGACGCCTACGTGGCGGGCCTCTGCGACGGGGTGCTGCCGGCCCTGCGGGTGAGCCAGGTCTACGAGACCATGGGCAAGGACAAGTCCGTCGACAAGGAGACGCGCGAGTTCATCGGCACGAACCTGCGCAACGCCCGCTGGCTGGTGGAAGCCATCGATCAGCGCAACAACACCTTGATGCGCGTGATTCGCGTCGTTGTCGAGGCCCAGCGCGACTTCTTTGACTCCGGGCCCCAATACCTCAAGCCCCTGCCCATGACCCAGGTGGCGGACCAGCTCGGCGTGCACGTGGCGACCGTCTCCCGGGCCGTGTCCGACAAGTGGGTGCAGACGCCGCGCGGGGTGCTGCCCCTGCGGCAGTTCTTCTCCGGGGGCACGGAAACGCAGGACGGCACGGACAAGTCCTGGGACGCCATCAAGGCCATCCTCAAGGAAGTCATCGAAGTCGAGAACAAGAGCAAGCCGCTCTCCGACGACGCCTTGGCGGCGGAGCTCAAGAAGCAAGGCATTGACATTGCCCGCCGCACCGTCGCCAAGTATCGCGATCAGCTCGGCATTCCCCCGGCTCGGCGCCGGCGAGAGTATTGAGACGTCGCGCCGCGGCCGATGCCGCCGTCTTCAGGGCCGGCATGCGGTGAATTCGCCCGCAAAAAACACGGTTTAAACGGGATAGGCCGGGGTCGATGAAATGGGTCTATCCGTCGGCGCTGACAACCATTGCTGGCGTCAATTCTCGCCGGTATGATGCCGATGGATCGCGGGTCGCAGGCGCTTCGACCGCCGACCCGCGTCATCCAATCCGTCGCCTATCCAGGTGCAGACAGGGAGTTCCCCCATGCCCCGGCCTCGCTCGAACCACATCTCGCGTGGCGCCCAGATGACGCAAGGGCGCTGACGGCGCGCCAGCGCTGCCCCCGGGCCTCCCCTTGTTTCCCTTGACGCAAACATGCTCACTCGAATGGCAAAGGAACCGCCATGTCTATCGATACCACCAACGTCCTCATCCTGGGCGCCGCCGGACGCGACTTCCATGACTTCAACGTCTACTGGAAGAACCGACCCGAGTTTAACGTCGTCGCCTTCACCGCCACTCAGATCCCCGACATCGACGGCCGCAAGTATCCGCCCTCGCTCTCCGGCGACCGCTATCCGGACGGCATCCCCATTCACGCCGAGGAGGAACTGGAAGCCCTCATCAAGAAGCACGATGTCAAGCTCTGCGCCTTGGCCTACTCGGATCTGAACTACAAGACGGTCATGAGCCTGGCCGCCCGCATCAACGCCGCCGGGGCGAGCTTTATCATGCTCACCCCGCACGAGACCATGGTCAAGTCCTGCAAGCCGGTCATCGCCATCTGCGCCGTGCGCACCGGCTGTGGCAAGAGCCAGACCACCCGGGCCGTCTGCGAAATCCTCAAAAAGCAAGGCAAGAAGGTGGCGGTGGTCCGGCACCCCATGCCCTACGGCGATCTGGCCAAGCAGGCCTGCCAGCGCTTCGCGGAACTCGCCGACATGGACAAGCACGAGTGCACCATCGAAGAACGCGAGGAATACGAACTGCACATCCAGGCGGGCAATCTCCTCTACGCCGGCGTCGACTACGAACAAATCCTCCGTTCCGCCGAGAAGGAAGCGGATGTGGTGATCTGGGACGGTGGCAACAACGACACCTCGTTCTACAAGCCCGACCTCTACCTCTGCGTCGCCGACCCGCACCGCCCCGGCCACGAGACCTCCTACTACCCCGGCGAGGTGAACGCCCGCCTGGCCGATCTCATCGTGCTCAACAAGGTCGACTCCGCCGAGGACGACGCCATCAAGCAGGTCGTGGGCAATCTGAGACGCATCAACCCGGGCGCCACGATCCTGCACGCGGCCTCGCCCTGCACCGTGGATCAGCCGAACCTGGTCAAGGGCAAGAAGGTGCTCCTCGTCGAGGACGGCCCCACCCTGACGCACGGCGAGATGGAATACGGCGCCGGCTACGTCGCCGCCCGCAACCTGGGCGCCGCCGAGATGGTCGATCCCCGCCCCTACGCCGTCGGCTCGCTCAAGGCGACCTTCGAGAAGTACGGCCACCTGACCCAGATCCTGCCCGCCATGGGCTACGGCGAGCAGCAGGTTGCCGACCTGCAAGCGACGATCAACCAGGTTCCCTGCGACGTCGTGGTGATCGGCACGCCCATCGACCTCGGCAATCTGATTACCATCAACAAGCCCAGCGTTCGTGTCCGTTACGAACTCGATCCGTGCGAGCCGAACGTGCTCGAAGATGCGGTCAAATCCGTGCTCGGCTGAGCGATTCCCTCGCCGGCTCGGCAACCGCGGCCGATCGGCGAGATCACCACAAACCACCGACGTTATGAGGTGTTCTTATGACGACCATCCAAACCGATACCATCCTGAACGTTCCCGCCATGACCACCGCCGAGCATGAGGCGATCGTCGACAAGCACAGCGCCCACAACTACGGCCCCCTCCCCGTCGTCCTCAAGAAGGGCGAAGGCTGCTGGGTCGAGGATGTGGAAGGCAAGAAGTACCTGGACATGCTGGGCGGCTACAGCGCCCTCAACTTCGGCCACTGCCATCCCTACATCACCAAGGTCTTCACCGAGCAGGCTCGCAAGCTCACCCTCACCGCCCGAGCCTTCCAGAACGAGCAGTACAGCCTCTTCTGCCAGGAGATCACCGAGTTCTGCGGCTTCGACAAGGTCCTGCCCATGAACAGCGGCGCCGAGGCCGTCGAGACGGCGATCAAGACCGCCCGCAAGTGGGGCCACAAGGTCAAGGGCATCGCGGAGAACAAGGCCGAGATCATCACCTGCGCCCACAACTTCCACGGCCGCACCATCAGCATCGTCAGCTTCTCCACCAGCGAGCAGTCGCGTGACGGCTTTGGTCCCTTCACGCCCGGCTTCAAGACGATTCCCTACGCCGACGCCGACGCCTTGGAAGCAGCGATCACCCCCAACACCGCCGCCTTCCTGGTCGAGCCGATCCAGGGCGAGGGCGGCATCCGCGTCCCGCCGGAGGGCTACTTCAAGCGCGTGCGCGAGATCTGCACCAAGCACAACATTCTCTTCATCGACGACGAAATCCAGGCCGGCTTCGGCCGTCCCGGCAAGCCCTTCGCCATCGACTACGAAGGCGTCAAGCCCGACATGATGATCCTGGGCAAGGCCCTGGGCGGCGGCATGATGCCCGTCTCCGCGGTCCTCGCCAACGACGACATCATGGGCGTCTTCAACCCCGGCGATCACGGCAGCACCTTCGGCGGCAATCCCCTCGCCTGCGCCGTCGCCCGGGCCGCCCTCAAGGTCCTCAAGGATGAGAAGCTCATCGAGCGCTCCGCCGAACTCGGCCCGCCCTTCATGGAGCGCCTCCGCGCTCTCAAGAGCCCGGCCATCAAGGAGGTCCGCGGCCGGGGACTGTGGATCGGCATCGAGATCAACTCCAGCCACGGCGACGCCCACGACTACGTCCTCAAGCTCCTCGATGAGGGCATCCTCACCAAGGAAACGCTGGAGAGCGTCCTGCGTCTGGCCCCGCCCCTGACCATCACCCAGGAAGAGCTCGACTGGGCCTTCGAACGACTCGCCAAGGTCTTCGGAGAGTGATCCGTCGGCCGGTCTTTACCCGGCGGCTTGTTCAGACCGCGTGACAAAACGAGAAAACGCCGACCTGCTGCAGGTCGGCGTTTTCTTGTTCAAGCAGTTACCGCTGTGTGGCGAGCTATCAGGCGCAGCCGTAGTTGCCCAGGAGCGTCCCCAGGTCGGCCTGGTCCACATCGCCGTCGCCGTCGAAGTCGGAGCCGGCATCGAAGTTCGGATCACCCAGCAGCGATCCATACGCTCCCAGCAGGTTCCCCAAGTCGGCCTGATCGACATCGCCGTCCGCATCGGTGTCGCCCAGCACGTTGGGTTCGAACGAAGCGGAGGTGAAGTTGGCGTCGAAAGCCGCGCACCAGACCGAGATGGCGCCGTAGTCGGCTACGGACATTCCCTCCGGCAGCGTCACGACCAAGGACTCGTTGTCGTAGGCACGGGTCAGGAGTGGTTCGGTCTGCAGCCCGTTCACAAAGTCATCCTGGCTGTCCGTCGCGCCCAGGTAGAAGTAGACCAGCGGCGCCGTGCCGTCATAGGTGAATTCCTCCACATGAATGAATCGGTCCGAGATGATCGTGGCCTGGCCTTGGGCCTGGTGCGCGCCCGGCGGCAGGTCCGCCACCCAGCCGGCTCGAGACGTCATCTGCGTCGGCGCGACGAAGGAAGCCGAGGTGAAGTTGACGCTGAACTGCTCGCACCAGACCGAGATGGCGCTGTAGTCGTCCAGGCTCGCGCCGGGCGGCAGCAGCAGCGTCAGCCGCTCGTTGTCATAGGCGCGATCGAGCTGCGGCTGCAGTTCCAGGCCGTTCGCGAAGGCGTCGTTGCTGTTCTCAGCGCCGAGGTAGAAGTAGACGGCGGGGGCGGTGCCGTCGTAACTGAATCCCTCCACCTGCAACGTCTGGGCATCGATGATGGTGACCGAGCCTTGCACGTCGTGACCGGGATCGAAGGGCAGGTCCGCCGTCCAGGCGGCGCGTTCGTAAAGGTCGGTGGGGCAGTCCGCGGCGGCGTGGTGCCCGGGCAGACAGGCCGCCGTCAGGGCTACCAGCGCAGTCGAAAACAGGCCGTGGTGAGTCGGCATGGGGGGCTCCTTTGAGTGGTGTGTGACCGGAGGGTCTTCAGATCAGGCACAGGACTCGAATGACCTGTGGAGAGTCAATCGCACTGTCTACTCCACCACAAATGCCCCAGCCACGTTCCTTATTCCCTCACAAACAAAAACTGCAGTCAAGCGCGGCGATCACAGCCAGGCTCGGCGGCAGCGCGGGATTCTGGTTCAGGGGCCTTCCGCTCAACGCGTTCCTTCGTGCTGCAACCAGCGACGCTCGAGGGCCGCCACGGGGCCGAAACTCGCCTCAAAAAGCGCCAGTTGCCGCGGCCCGTTGATCTCGCCGATCGGCTCTGCTTGGATCGCCTCGAGAAACTGCCGCAGCTCGCGCTTCTTGTAACGGTGCAGGTACATGAGCAGGCTGTAGGCCTCGTGGTACATCACGTCGGCCCTCTCCGCGGAGTCGCCCGGCACCTCCGTTAGCGACACGAATGTCGCCAGCGGCAACAGGGCCTCTGCTTCCAGCAACTCCTGGAAGCGTGCCCGGCGCGGAGCGTAATCACGATCCGGGCCGAAAGCAGAGTTGGGAGTCTCCGTCTCGAAGCAGGTCGCCAGCCCCTCCGTGAACCAGAAGGGGTACTGGTGGTAGCGCGACTGGAGACCGGTGTTGAAGGCCAGCAGATGCACCGCCTCGTGAATGGCCTTCACATCCGTCGCCTGGCGCACCGTGTCGCGCAGTCGGCTCTCCTCGTGACGCAGTTGCGCTTCCAGTTGCGTTCGTTGCGCCGCGTAGAAGTCGACGGCTTTCTTGTTGCCCTCCCGGCTGGCGTCGGTCTGCCACTGCGCGAGGAGATCGAGTTGCCCGCGCGCCTCCGCGAGATGGGCGTCCGCCACACGCACGGAAGGGGCGTCGGCGTCGTTGTAGTACACCACGTGGTTCGAGCGCCCCGCGTAGTAGCCCGCCACCCAGGGCGTCGACATGCCGTCGTACCGCCGGGCGAAGTCGCCGTAGTCCGCGTAGCGATCAAAGAAGAGGCAGCGGAGCTTCTCCTGGGGCGGCTCGGAGACGATGCCCAGATGGTTGCTGAACCGCTGCACCTGGTGGCTGGCCCGCTCGAGCAAGGCCATCCGGCCCCGCGTCCAGGTGGGGTCGGCGTCGGAGTCAACCAGGAAGTGCCGGCTCTCATACCTGCGGAACCGCTCGGGGAGATCCAGCGGCCGCGTCTCACCCGTCCCCTCGGCCCGGGCCGCTCCCGGCTCCTGGGCTGCCGAGAGGCGCGGCCCCAGCGGTGCGAGGACCGCCGCCAGCGTCAGACACATCGGGATGCCCCAGGCCCAGCGGAGAAGAGATCTCGTCACGGCGTTGCCCCTTGGGTGCGCTTCGTCGTAGGATGCATCGTGCGGACGGTGCCGGGAGTGGGGCGGAGCCGGCGAACCGGCCGGAGGCGGGCGTTATCGGATAGCCCCGATCGCTATGGCAGCTACCAGAGGATCCACCAGTTTCCCCGCCGGGACGCAGCAGGAAAGCCAAGCCATGACACAGAAAGCGGACAAGACAGGCGGCAATCTCGGCCTTATCCTGCCTCCCCTGTTCCTGGTGGGAGTGGCCCTTCTGACGGGCTGTGAGAGTCGGATCATCTCCGCCAAGGGCATCGGCAGCGAACGCTACGACACCCAGCCCACCTTCGAGGAGCAATACTCGCCCTGGATCTACCAGGCCGGCAAGACAGACGATGAGGAGCCGCAGAGAGACTCCCGCTGAGCCGCTCTCCACACCGAGCTGCCGGGAGCGGGCACGGTTTTTGCCTCCCGTCCTTCCCTCCGGTATGATCTCGCCCTGACTGTATTGAGAGTAAAGAAACGGGATTCGAACAAGAGGCTTGAGACGTTCTATGCCACTGGCTATTGAGCAGAAGAACAAGATCATTACCGACCACCGGCGGCATGATGGCGACACCGGGTCGCCGGAGGTCCAAGTTGCCCTCCTGACGGAGCGGATTCGCGATCTCACCGGGCACCTGCGCACCCACAAGCACGATTTCGGCTCCCGAAGAGGCTTGCTCCTCATGGTGGGCCGACGCAATCGCTTGCTGCGCTACCTCGCCAAGAACGATCGCAGCGGCTACCAGGAACTCATCAAGTCCCTGGGTCTGCGCAAGTAATCAATCCTCCTCCGCCGGCAGACGCTCGCCGCGCGTTTCGGCTGTACCGGACTGCAATGGGCACTTCCTGACACAACCCGCTCGCTCGGGCTCGTCGGAGGAAGTGTCAATTGCCTTTCGGTATGGGCGAAGCAGTGACGCGAGGGTGAGGGACACTCCTGGAGGCCGGCGAAGGACTTTCCTGCTGCGGGAGCGCCTGCGGGCGCGCCGCAGGACCTTCACGCCAAACAAGAGAGACAATCATGGCTCATACCGTCGTTCAGCGAGAGATCGGTGATCGCGTATTCAAGTTGGAGACCGGCAAGGTCGCCAAGCTCGCCAACGCCGCCGTCGTCGCCACCTTCGGCGAGACGACCGTCCTGGCCACCGTCGTCCGGGCCGCCCCCCGCCCCGGCCTCGACTACTTCCCCATGCAGGTCGACTACCGCGAGCGCACCTCCGCCGCCGGCAAGTACCCCGGAGGCTTCCGCAAGCGCGAGGGGCCGCCGAACGAGAAGGAAATCCTCACCGCCCGCATGATCGATCGGCCCATCCGACCGCTCTTTCCCGAGGGCTTCATCGAGGAAGTGCAGATCCAGTGCTTCGTCATGAGCCACGACACCGAGAACGACTCGGACGTCGTGGCCGGCACCGCCGCCGCCGCCGCCCTGGCCCTCTCCGACGCCCCCTTTGACGGGCCGCTGGCCACCGTCCGCATCGGCCGCATCCCCATCGATGACGAGATGAAGTTCGTCATCAACCCCACCGTCTCCCAGCTCGAGTTCTCCGATCTCGACATGGTGCTCTCCGGTCATCGCGACGGCTTCAACATGATTGAAGTCGGCGCTGCCGAGGTGCCGGAAGACGTCGTGATCGGCGCTCTGGAATTCGCCCGCAGCCACATCGACACCGTGCTCGACATGATCGACGAGTTGGTCGAAAAGGCCGGCAAGGAGAAGAGGCTCGGCGATCACATCTACGCCCCCGCGGAAGACGTCGTCGAGATCGTCAACCGCGAGATGAGCGATTCGGTGCGGGAAGCCCGCCAGATTCCCGGCAAAATGGACCGCGATGAGCGCATCAACGAGCTCCGCGAAGAGATGTACCAGAAGTTCTTCCCCGAGCCCGACGAGAACGCCACCCCGCACCAGGTCGAGATCGCCAAGAAACGCCGCGGCGACGCCCGCGAAGCCTTCCGCACCCTGGAAAAGAAGCTCACCCGCAAGCTCATCGTCGAAGGCAAGCGCGCCGACGGCCGCCAGTTCGACGAGATCCGTCCCATCGAGTGCGAAGTCGGCGTCTTCGATCGCACGCACGGCTCCGCCATGTTCCAGCGCGGCGAGACCCAGTCACTCGTGGCCACGACGCTGGGCACCTCACGCGATGAGCAGATCGTCGACGGCCTGCTTCCCGAATACTCCAAACGCTTCATGCTGCACTACTACTTCCCGCCCTTCTGCACCGGTGAAGCCCGGCGCATCATGGGCCCCGGCCGCCGCGAAATCGGCCACGGCGCCCTGGCGGAACGCAGCCTCATGGGCGTGCTGCCCGCGGACACCGAGGAGTTCCCCTACACCGTCCGCCTGGTCTCTGACATCACCGAGTCGAACGGCTCCTCCTCGATGGCCAGCGTCTGCGGCGGTTGCCTGGCGCTCATGGACGCCGGCGTCCCCATCGCCAACACCGTCGCCGGCATCTCCGTCGGTCGCATCGAAGAGGGCGGCCAGGAGGTCTACATCACCGACATCATCGGTGAAGAGGATTTCTTCGGCGACATGGACTTCAAGGTCGCCGGTAGCCGTGACGGCGTCACCGGCATCCAGCTCGACCTCAAGGCCCGGGGCCTGGTGGTTGAGCAGGTACGCAAGATCATGGAGATCGCCCGCACCGCCCGTCTCCAGATCATCGAGCGCATGGAAGCCTGCATCGCTGCCCCACGCCCCGAGATCAGCAAGTGGGCCCCCGGCATCATCAAGATCATGATCGACCCCGACAAGATCGGAAAACTGATCGGGCCGGGCGGCAAGACGATTCGCGGCATCCAGGAACGCACCGGCGCCAACATCGACGTCGAGGAAGACGGCGCCGTCTTCATCTCGACCAACGACCAGGAAGCCCTGCAGCGGTGTCGCCTCGAGGTGGAAGCCCTCACCGAGGAGGTCAAGGTCGGCACCGTCTACAATGGTAAGGTGCTGAGCGTCAAGGACTTCGGCGTCTTTGTGGAAATCGCCCCCGGGACGGATGGCCTCTGCCATATCTCGGAACTGGCCGAGGGCTACGTCAAGAATGCCGGCGATGTGGTGAAGGTCGGTGACGTGGTGCGGGTCAAGGTCATCCAGGTCGACGACCAGGGCCGCGTCAAGCTTTCCCGCAAGCGGGTGCTACTTGAGGAAGCAGAATCCGCAAAAGGTGATTGAATCGACGTCGGTCGATGATAATCTAGAGAAGAGATCAGGGCGCTGACCTGCGCTCCAGGTCCGCGCGGATCGTAGAGGCGCGGGCCGTGGCTTGAGTTTCCAGGCCGATCGGCCGACGGCGGGTCGTACGCCGCGCGCCATCGGTCAGCATATAGCGGGTCCGCGAATGCGAGGCGGGCAGATTGTCCGCTGCGGAGGCGTGTTCGTTCGGTACCGAAGTTCTCGGCGATGCCGAGGGAGGTGCCTGATGGGGGATGAAGCTCCGAGGGAGATCGTCGACGCCGAAGGATCGGTCAAGTGGTTTGACTCCAAGAAGGGCTACGGCTTCATCGTTGGCCCCGAAGGGCAGGATGTCTTCGCTCACTACAGCAAGATCGAAGGGGATGGCTTCCGCGTGCTCAAGGACGGGGCCGTCGTCACCTACGATGCCGTGCAGGGCGACAAGGGCTGGCACGCCACCCGCATCGTCAGAAACACCGAGGTCAGGACCGTCAGTCCCGTCCGGGCCGGCGTCCTCAGTCGGCCCGCGACTTGACAGCAGGCCCCCGCGCGCGGAACCCTAGGCGCCTATGCAAGCGCCTCTCCTCTTCGGTTCGGGCATGCTCGGTGGCATTATCGTCGCTGCGCCCTTCTTCGCCGTCCTCCTCAAACGGTCGGCCCGGCGGGCTCGCGATGCCGAACGACGGGCCCGAGGTGCGGAGCGCCTCGCCGAGATCGGTACGCTCACCGGCGGCCTCGCCCACGAGATCAAGAACCCGCTCTCCACGATCGGCCTCAACGCCCAACTCCTCGTCGAAGACATCCACGAACTGCCCCTCCCCGACGATGAACGCAGCCGCGTCATCCGCCGCATCGAGAGCCTCCGCCGCGAAACCGAGCGACTGCGCGACATCCTCACCGACTTCCTGCAGTTCGCCGGTCGGGTGCGACTCGATCCCCATCCCGTCGATCTCAACCGGCTCGTGGAGGAACTCGCCGACTTCTACCTGCCCCAGGCCACGCAGCAAGGCGTCCTCCTGCGCCTGCAACCCGCCGATGAACCGGCCCTGGCCTCGATCGACCAGACGCTCATGAAGCAGGCGATACTCAACCTCATGATCAACGCTACCCAGGCAATGGCGGAGTCGGACACGCCCACCGCAAGGCGGTGTGCCGACGCCGAGCGACCACGCGAACTCCACCTGCGCATCGAGCAATTGACGGGGCGTGAAGAAGGCGTCGCCGTCCACGTCATCGACACCGGCCCGGGCATCGAGCCGGACAAGTTGGAGCAGATCTTCCTGCCCTACGTCAGCCACAAGTCCGGCGGCTCCGGGCTCGGCTTGCCCACGACGCGACGCATCGTCGAAGAACACGGCGGCAGCATCCAGGTCCACTCCACCCCCGGGGCCGGCACCGACTTTGTTATCAGCCTGCCGCAAGCGACACTGCCCGATTAATCCGCAGTCGTCACGATCGCCGACGGGGCCGCATCCGCTGACTGCCACTGGGCTGGTCGGCGCTCTGCGTCGATATGTTCCTCAATGCGGCAAGCAAGCCAGAGCAGCTTGGCATTTGGACGATCACTACGCACCTTCGTGAGCGTCGTTATCGGCATCGCGGCCGGCGGTGGCTTGTACTTCTGGCAGGCGAACGTGCAGCTCGCCATCGCGGCCTTCGTCATCGTCGCCCACGCCGCCACCGTCATCATCCACTGCCACCGGGCCGCCCTGCACGACATCCATCTTCGCCATGAGTTGGTGGACATGCAGATCAACGCCGTTCCCCGGCGATTCCTGCGCCTGATCGCTGATCCGTACTTCTGGTGGTCGCTCTTCTTCGGCATCGCCACCATCGACATCGCCTGCTGGTTCGCGGGGCTGCAAGATCCGCTGAAGCTTGGCCTTATCGCCGTCGCCTGGGGGATCATCTCCGTCATGCTCGGCTACGACGTGACCTTGCTCTACCCCACGACGCGCTGTCGAGGCTGCGGCTACCAGCTCATCGGCCTGCTCGACGAGACGGATCCGCGGCAGTCGCTGACCTGTCCCGAGTGCGGCCGCACCTGGAGCAAAGCCCAACTCTGCCTCGTCCCGCCGGGCTACCGCAAGCAAACGACGAAGCCGGCGGCGACGGCGGGCGGTGGCGGCAACGGCGAAGACGAAGCGCTGCCCGAGCCGGGCAACGTCGCAGCGTGAGGATCGGGGATGCCCCCCATTGCACCGAGTGAAAACACGTAGGGCGGGCGCCGCCCCCCCCCAGTTCTCGGGTGGCCACACACAGTGGCGGATTCCCCGGTACGGGTGTGCACAAGAGCAATGGTTCTGCGCACAGCGGTGGCAATCCGGGTCAGCGCGGCTGAATTCGAGGTCGGTTTTGGTCGCGTTTTGCCGAGTTTCGAGCGTGGTCGGGCTCCAAAAGCGCGGAATTCGGCGGGTTTTGGGCGTTTCTGCGCCTAGTGGTTTGCCCCGCGCGCCGCGCCCGTGCGCACCGGCGCGGCCCGTTTCGCCGCAGTCGCAACGGCGATGAGAGCGTTTCAGCGGGGGTCGCAATTGCCAGTTCGGTGCGCACCAGATTGACCGACGAAGCCGGCCGCGCATCGTTCGATCGATGCGAGTCGGTGCTGACTCCGCGTCTGGTCATGCCCCGATGGCGGCAGGCCCAGAGCCGCAGTAGAGTATCGGAGAGACTGAGAACGGGCCGGCGCGGCGGCCCTCGCGCCTGGAGCCGCGCCTCCTGCAACTGCCGTCAATAGCAATGGAGGCGATCTCGTCGCCGCCGCGTTCGGCGACGCTGGAGCAAGGCGCGAGACGAGGTAGACTCGGCGTCAGAACAGCCCGACGATCGACCCCTGAGCCTGATGTCTGACCGCCAGCGGAGCCTGCACATGAGCCGACCCTTCCGGATCATTCGCACCGTCGCTGTCTCACTGTTCGCCCTGATCGTGCTACTCGCGGTCGTTGCGTGGCTTTCGGGCTGGTTCGAGCCGAAACTCGCCCCCGGCTGGGTGGAGAGGATCGGCCAGCCGGTCACCGGATCCATCGTGCAGGTCGAAGAGCGAGAGGTTCCGCTCTTCATCCGCGTTACCGGGACGGTGCGGGCCGTGCAGGAGACGGCAGTGGGTTCGCGGCTGCTGGCCCCCGTGGAGGCGGTTCCGGTCGTGGCCGGTCAAGCCGTCACCAAGGGAGATGTGCTGGTTCGCCTCGACGATGCGGAATTGCAGGCTCGCCAGCGACAGACGCAGGCGGAGTTGCAGGCGAGCCTGGCGCGTCTGGCCAAGGCGCAGCAGGACCTGAGCAGGATCGAGCAGGTTCAAGCGCGCGGGGCCGCCACCGAGCAGGAACTCTACAACGCCAAGCGAGGTCTGGATGTCGCCCAGGCCGAGTCGGACGCCGCCACGAGCCTGCTGGCGGTGATCGAGACGCAACTGGCCTACGCCATCGTTCGTTCGCCGTTCGATGCCATCGTCATTGAGAAGCGGGTGGAAGCGGGCGATCTGGTCCGACCGGGCGACTCGTTGGTGTCGCTCTACGATCCGACCCGCCTGCAACTGGTCGCCCCGATCCCCGAGCGCCTGGCGGTTAATCTGAAGTTGGGCCAGCGGGTCGGCGTCGAGATCGAAGCGCTGCACCTGCGCTGCGAAGGTCAGGTGAGCGAGATCGTTCCCCAGGCATCGCCCGGCAGCCGGTCGTTGCTCGTCAAGGTCACCGGTCCTTGTCCGCCCGGCGTGCTCAGCGGCATGTTCGGCCGGCTGCTGATCCCCGAGGGCACGCGCCGGCAACGACTCATTCCCAAGACGGCGGTACGCCGCGTCGGGCAACTGGACATGGTCATGGTCGTGACGGAGGCAAGGGACCGCCAAGATCGCGCTGTGGAGGTGGCGTTGCAGCGGTACGTTCGCACGGCCGCCGCCGACGACGACCAGGTCGAAGTTCTCTCGGGCCTGGAGCCGGGCGAGCGCGTCGTGGCGGTCTTCGCGGCGACGCCAGGCAGTTCGAGTGCCTCGCACTAATCTCCGACCGCACCGGGGAGAGGGCCCATGAACACAAGCAAGCACGGCCTCATCTACCGCATCGTCGAGATGTTCCTCAAGGGCAATCTCTCCGGGATCGCCATCGTGCTGGCGTTGGGGCTTGGGGCCGCCTCGCTGTGGGTCACGCCGCGCGAGGAGGAGCCGCAGATCGTTGTCCCCCTCGCCGATGTCTTCGTCTCCGTACCCGGGGCGTCGGCCCAGGAAGTGGAGCGCCAGGTCGCCACCCGTCTGGAGAAGATGCTCTACCAGATCGACGGCGTGGAGTACGTCTATTCGATGAGCCTGCGCGACCGAGCGGTGATCACGGTTCGTTTCTACGTCGGAGAGAATCGCGAGGACAGCCTGGTAAAGCTGCAGACCAAGCTGGCCACGAACGCCGATGCCGTGCCCGCCATCGTCACGGGCTGGGTCATCAAGCCCATCGAGATCGACGACGTGCCGATTGTCAATATCACGCTGCACAGCCAGCGCTACGGCGATGTGGAGCTGCGCCGCATCGCCGAGGAGCTTGAGTCCAAGCTCCAGGCCGTGCCCAACACCGGCCCGACGTCGATCGTCGGCGGTCGGCCACGCCAGGTGCGCGTTGAGTTCGATCCCGAGCGACTCGCGGGACGTGGCCTTTCCCTCGCCGACATCAAGCGGGCCGTACGAGCGGCCAATGTCACCAGGCCCGCGGGCTCCTTCGCGGAGCTCGATGCCAACAACAGCGTCGATGCCGGCACCCATCTGACTTCCGTCGGCGAAGTGGCGGATCTGGTCATCGGCGTGATTGAGAATCAGCCCGTGTACCTGCGTGATGTGGCGACTATTCACGACGGGCAGTCCGAGGTGGAGACATATACGCAGTTCGCCGAAGGGGCAGCCGCGGACTCAGAACCGGCGAGGAGCGGAGGGGCGCCTGGGCAGACAAGGAGCGCTCAAGAGCTGCCGCCGTTGCGGCCGGCCGTCACCGTCGCCGTTGCCAAGCGCCGCGGCGCGAATGCCGTCTGGGTCTCGCGGGCCGTGCAAGCTGAGGTGCGGAGGCTCGCGCCGCTTCTCCTTCCCGATGGCGTCGACTACACCATCACGCGGGACTACGGCAAGACGGCTGACGACAAGGTTAATGAACTCATTGAAGCCCTTGGCGTGGCGATCATCATCGTCGTCGCCCTGCTGGCGCTGACCATGGGCTGGCGCGAGGGGCTGATGGTCGCCTTTGCTGTGCCTCTTACCTTCTCCCTGACGCTGTTCATCAACTATCTCTGCGGCTACACGATCAACCGGGTGACGCTGTTCGCCTTGATCCTGGCGCTCGGGCTCGTGGTCGATGATCCCATCGTTGATGTGGAGAACATTTACCGCCACTTCAAGATGCGGAAGCAGCGGCCGTTGGAAGCGGTGCTCACCGCGGTCAACGAGGTGCGGCCGCCGATCATTCTCGCCACGCTTGCCGTCATCGTGAGCTTCGTTCCCATGTTCTTCATCACCGGCATGATGGGGCCGTACATGCGCCCGATGGCGCTGAACGTGCCGATCGCGATGCTCATGAGCCTGCTGGTGGCGTTCACCGTGACGCCGTGGATGGCGTACCATGTGCTGAAGGGTGATTACGAAAAGCGACATGAGGAGCCATTCTCACTGCATCGATCGGCCTTGTACCGCGGTTACTCGGCGGTGCTTAGCCCCATTCTGGATCGCCACTTCCTGCAGTGGGGTCTGATCGCCGCCATGCTGGTGCTGTTTGTCGCCTCTTGTTTGCTGGCGGTGTTCAAATTGGTGCCGCTGAAGATGCTTCCCTACGACAACAAGAACGAGCTGCAGGTCGTGGTCGACATGCCGGAGGGGACGACGCTGGAGGCCACCGCCGCCGCCACGGATACCCTGGCCCGCTACCTGCAGAGCGTCCGGGAGGTCACCAACGTCACGACGTACGTCGGCACCGCCAGCCCGATGGACTTCAACGGCATGGTGCGGCACTACTACTTGCGCGGCGGCTCGCATGTCGCCGACATCCGGGTCAATCTGGTCTCGAAAAAGCATCGCGAGCAGCAAAGCCACGCGATCGGGCTCCGTATTCGCAACGATCTCAAGCGCCTTGCCGACCGCTGTGGCGCCACAATCAAGCTGGTGGAGTCGCCGCCCGGTCCGCCGGTCATCTCCACGTTGACGGTTGAGGTGTACGGCCGGCCGTACCATGCATACGAGCAGTTGCAGCAGGTCGCCTCGCTCGTCGCCGCTCGCTTTGAGGAAGAGCCCGGCGTTGTCGATGTCGACACTTCGATCGAGTCCGAGCGGGCGCGGTACGCATTTGTCGTCGACAAGGAGAAGGCGGCACTGGCAGGCCTGAGCACGGAACAAATCGCCTCGACCATGGCGACGGCGCTAAAGGGCGAGGATATCTCGGTCTGTCACGTGCCCAGCGAGGCGGCGCCGCTGCCGATCAACCTGCGCCTTCCCCTGGAGGCCCGCAGCAACCTCAGCCGCCTGGAGAACCTGTACGTCGCGGGGACTGATGGAAGCATGCTTCAGCTCGGCGAATTGGGCCGATTCATCAAGACGACTGAGGACCAGACGATTTACCACAAGAACCTGTCTCCGGTCGTCTATGTCATGGCGGAGATGGCGGGAGAGCCGCCCGCAGAGGCGATTCTCGACATGGTCCCGGGCCTGACGCCTGGGGCCACGGACTCGCCCATCCCTGCCGATTTCCAGGTTCGCTGGGCGGGCGAAGGCGAATGGAAGATCACGGTCGACGTGTTCCGTGACCTGGGCATCGCCTTCGCCGTCGCCTGCCTGGGCATCTACGTTCTGCTCGTCTACCAGACCAACAGCTACCTGATGCCAGGTATTCTCATGATCTCGATCCCACTGACCATCATTGGCATCATGCCCGGCTTCTGGCTGCTGAACCTGCTCTTCAGTCATCCGGTCGGAGGCTACGCCAATCCGGTTTTCTTCACGGCGACGGCCATGATCGGGATGATCGCCCTCGCGGGCATCGCGGTGCGGAACGCCATCCTGCTCATCGACTTCATCCACGCGGCCCAGCGCCAGGGCGTCGAATTGAGGCAAGCCATCCTGGACTCGGGGGCGGTGCGCTTTCGGCCGATCTTCCTGACCTCCGGCGCCGCCATGCTTGCGGCGATTCCCATTACTCTCGACCCCGTCTTCTCCGGCTTGGCGTGGGCACTGATATTCGGCTTGTTCGTCTCCACCGCCTTCACGCTGGTGGTGATTCCGGTGGTCTACTGGATGGTCTACCGCCATACGAAGACCGCGCCCTGGATGGCCAACGCGGCGTGAGCAGGCCCTGCGGGCGGGCGGGGATTGCGCACCCGGCCGGGTTTCCCGGGCGGGGTGCCGCCGAGCGCCATCGCCGGGCCAAGTCACGTACCATACCCCCATGGAAGAGGCGTACAAGGATGCGGAGCACGGTGAACGGCTGCAGAAGGTCATGGCGGCGGCCGGGGTCGGTTCGCGCCGGCAGTGTGAGGACCTGATCGAGTCCGGGGCGGTCAGCGTCAACGGTGAGATCGTCAGGGAGATGCCCCTCTGGGTCGATGCGGCGACGGACCATATCGTGGTCAACGGCCGACCCCTGCAGCGAAAGACCCGCTTCATCTACGTCATGCTCAACAAGCCCCGGCACACGGTCTCGACCAACGATGACCCCGAGGGCCGCCGCAAGCCGGTCGACCTGGTGGCCCATCCCAGCGGGGCTCGGCTCTTTCCCGTGGGTCGTCTGGACCAGGACACCACGGGGCTGCTCTTGCTCACCAACGACGGGGAACTGGCCAACCGCCTGACCCACCCGAGCTACGGCGTCCACAAGACCTACCATGCGACGGTGCGGGGCGAACTGGACGAGGCAGCGGTCGCGAAGCTCGAGGAAGGGCTCTTCCTGGCGGAACGCAGGCGGGCGGGTGAGGCGCGCAAGACGAAGCCGGCCCAGATCAAGCTGATCCGTCGGGACCGGGGCAAGACGCTTTTGGAAGTGACCTTGCGCGAGGGGCGCAACCGCCAGGTCCGCCGCATGCTGGCGAACGTCGGCTTCCCGGTGCGCCGTCTTCGTCGCGTCAAGATCGGTCCCTTGCAGCTCAAGGGACTGGCGGTGGGGGAGTGGCGTGACCTGAACGCCGGGGAGCTGCGGGCCTTGCGTCGGGCAGCCGGCAAACGGAAGGAGCAAGCGTCGTGATTCGCACGGTCATCGAGAGCTTGCGGAATTTTCTTTTGACGCCTTCCGCGGAGCTGAACCGCTGGCAACTCGCCGGGCAGTACTTCATCGAGCTGTGCATGCACGGGGCGGGGCAGCTTCGCCGCGACCGGGCCCCGCAGATGGCGGCGGCGCTGGCGTATCGCACGCTCTTCAGCATCGTGCCCTTGACGGTGGTGAGCGTCGTGGTGCTGCGCTGGGTGTCGGGGCCCGAGGGGTTCCGCGAGCCCTTGCGGGCGATCCTGGCCTACCTGGGGCTGGAGAACCTGACGGTGCCCACGGAGGCGACCACGGAGACCGAGCCGGCCCAGACGGCCCTCGACGCCCTGCTGGGCATCGTGGAGGGGGCCCGGACCGCCCACTTTGGTACGGTCGGCCTGGTTGGCCTTGCGTTCCTCGTGTACGCGGCGATGTCGCTGCTCATCCAGGTCGAGTCCTCCTTCAACTTCATCTACAACGCCGCCAGCGGCCGATCCTGGCCCAAGCGGGTCACGCAGTACTGGACGCTGGTGACGCTGGGGCCGCTCTTGCTCATCGCCAGTTTCCGGGTGCAGGCGCAGGTGCAGGGTTGGGTGGCGGGGTTGCAGTGGGGGGCGCTGCTGGTCAGCTTCGCGGGATTCGCGCTGACGGTCTGCATCAGTTGGCTCTTGCTCCTGCTCGCCTACAAGACGGTGACCAACAGCCGAGTCAACATTCGCTCGGCCCTGGCGGGCAGCTTTGTGGCGGCGATCTTGTGGGAGCTGGGCAAGTACGGCTTCACCTTGTACGCCGGGAATCTCACGGGCTACGGCAAGATCTACGGCTCGCTGGCCTTGCTGCCGATCTTCATGCTCTGGGTGTACCTCACCTGGCTGATCGTGCTCTTCGGGCTGGAGCTCAGCCACACGCTGCAGACGTTGGGCGGGCATCGGGAGCACTTGCTGCGCTCGCACCGCCAAGCAACGGTTCGTGCTGAACCGAACCTTGTCGACCCCGCCTCGATGCTGTCGCTGCTGGAGCAGATCGGTCGGCGCTTCCAGGACGGCAAAGGCATCACGGCGGGGGCGGCGGCCCAGGAGGCAGGGGTGGCGCCGGCGGCGGCGCAGGCGATGCTGCGGCAACTGGTCAGCGTGGGACTGCTGCACACACTTGAACAGGGGGCTGACGACGAGGACATGACCTACGCCCTGGCCCGGCCGGCGGAGCGGATTGCGCTGGCCTCGGCCCTGGAGCAGGGGTTCGCCCTCTCCGACGCCGCCCCACACGCCGAGGCCAACGAAAAAGCCACGCTCCAGGCCCTGCGCCGGGCACAATTGCAGGTGATTGCGGGACAGTCGCTGGCGGATCTGTTACGTTCTTCCTCCCGGCCTGATGCGGATCACGCATCGTAGCTGCGCCTGGCAGGAGTGCGTTTTTATGAAGCTCTCGCAGCGTGTGTTGGACCTGAAGCCGTCCTCGACCCTCGCCGTCACCGCCCGCGCCAAGGAACTGCGACGACAGGGGCTGGATGTGCTCTCCTTCGCGGCGGGCGAACCCGACTTCGACACGCCCAGCGTCATCAAGTCTGCCGCCGCCGACGCCCTGAGTTCCGGCCTGACCAAGTACGTCGCCAGCCAGGGGGACATCGACGCCCGCAAGGCGATCGCTCGCAAGCTGCGCGAGATGAACGGCATCACGGGCGTCGAAGCTGAGCACGTCATCATCAGCAACGGCGGCAAGATGTGCCTGTATCTCGCGGCCCAGGCGCTGCTCGATCCGGGGCTGGATCAGGAAGCGATCATTCCCACGCCCGCCTGGGTGAGCTACGCTCCGCACGTGGCCCTGGCCGGCGGCGTGGTGGTGGAACTGCCCACGACCGGCGAGCACGACTTCAAGATGACGCCGGACCAGTTGCGCAGCGCCCTGAACGAGCGCACGCGGCTGCTGTACCTCAACAGTCCCTCGAATCCCTGCGGCACGATGTACTCGCGCGAGGAGTTGGCGGCGTTGGGGCAGGTCATTGTCGAGCACAATCGCACGGGCGGCGATGTCGTGGTGCTTGCCGACGAGATCTACGAACACATCATCCTGGGCGACACGCCGTTCGCGAGTTTCGCGGCGGCGAACCCGGATGTCGCGGCCTACACGGTGACGCTCAACGGCTTGTCGAAGGCGTACTCGATGACCGGTTGGCGCGTGGGCTACGCCGCCTGCCCGCCCACGGAGAAGGGCGTGGGCTTGGTCAAGGCGATGACGCGCTTGCAGGCGCAGGTGACGACCTGCATCGCCTCCTTCGTGTACCCGGCGATTCAAGTGGCTTTGGAAAGCGCCGGCGCGGATGTGGAGCAGATGCAACGCGCCTTCGCGGCCCGGGGCAAGCTGGCGTACGAACTGCTCTGCGCGGTGCCCGATTGTCCCTGCCCGCAGCCGACGGGTGCGTTCTACCTCTTCCCGGATGTGTCCGCGCACTTCGGCAAGACCTCGGCCGGCGGGGCGGCGATCGACTCAGCGCTCAGCTTCGCCGAGGCGCTGCTGGTGGAGAAGCAGGTGGCGGTGGTGCCGGGCGAAGACTTCGGCGGCTGCGGCGACCAGCACATTCGTATCAGCTTCGCTTGTGGTGAAGAGCAGATTCAGGAAGGCATGGAGCGTCTGCGCGAGTTTGTGGAATCACTCAGCTGACCTGGTCGAGAATGGCATCATCCACGCGTTCGATCTTTGCGCCGAGGGGGCATAGTTTTTTCTTCCATGCGCTCGTAGCCGCGGTCGAGGTGGTAGATGCGCTGGACGACGGTGCGGCCCTCGGCGGCCATGCCCGCCAGGACGAGCGAGGCGCTGGCGCGGAGATCGCTGGCCATGACGGGTGCGCCGACGAGTCGCTCCACGCCGGGCACGACCACGGTGGCGCCCTGGCGGAAAAGCTGCGCGCCCATGCGGGAAAGTTCGGGCACGTGCAGGAATCGCTCGGGAAAGACCTTCTCGGTGACGACGGAGTTGCCATCCGCGAGGGTGAGCAGGGCCATCATCTGGGCTTGCAGGTCGGTGGGGTAGCCGGGGAAGGGCTGGGTGGTCAGGCGAATCGGCCGGGCTCGCTCCTCAGCGCGCACGCGCACGACGGCCCGGTTGCGATCGCTGCTCTCCTCGGTCAGGGCGATGTCGATCCCCGCGACTTCCAGGCGATCGGTGACGGCGAGCAGGCTGTCGTAGGGGCAGTTCTCGAGTTCCAGGTCGCCGCGGGTGATGGCGGCGGCGATCATGTAGGTTCCCGCCTCAATGCGGTCAGGCATGACGCGATGCTCGGCCCCGCTCAGCGACTTGACGCCCTCGACGGTGATGCGTGGCGTGCCCGCTCCCTGGATCTTGGCGCCCATGGCGGTCAGGGCGCTAGCCAGGTCGACGATCTCCGGCTCGCAGGCGGCGGACTCGATGACGGTTACGCCCTGGGCGAGGACGGCGGCGGAAAGGACGTTCGCCGTACCCAGGACGGTGGAGCCGAAGGGCCCGCCCAGGAAGATGGTGGTGCCGACCAAGCGGGGGGGCGGTGGCGACGACATCGCCGCCGACGAGCTTGATCTCCGCGCCCAGGGCTCGCATGCCGCGGAGGTGCAGGTCGATGGGGCGATCCCCGATAGCGCAGCCGCCTGGCATGGAGATGCGGGCGTAGCCGCGTTTGGCGAGCAGGGGCCCCAGGGCGCAGATGCTGGCGCGCATGGTCTTGACAATGTCGTAGCGGGCGTGGCTCTGGGAGGCGTCGGTGACGTGCAGGTGCAGGGAGCCGTCCTCCTCGCGCCGGGCGGAGCAGCCCAGCTCGACGAGGAGGTTTTCCATGTTGCGAATGTCGCGCAGGTCCGGGACTTCGCGGAGGACGAGGGGGTCGTCGGTGAGGAGCGCTGCTGCCATGAGGGGCAGGGAGGCGTTCTTGGAGCCGTTGATGCGGACCCGGCCGGCCAGCCTTGTCGGGCCTTCGATGAGGAAGCAATCCATGACGCCTCTCCTGGGAATGGTGGTGGCCTGATGCTTATCGGCAGATCGGCTGGAGAGGCCGCAAGACTGCTGCAAGGCGGGTGGGCGGAGGCTGATCGTCACAGGCGGAACAGCTTCACGCTCCCCTCGCGTTTACCCAGTCTCACGCCTTGCCCCCGGGGAGGGCAATCGTAGGTTACCAAGGCTTGAATGGAGCGAACCAGTAGGCGACGGAGTCGATCATGAAGCGAACCACCCTGACCATTCTGACAGCCACGATGGCGATCCCGGCAGCGACGGTGTCCGCCCAGGATCAGCCGGCTCCGCCGAGTGTGCTGACGCTCACCGGCATCACCCGGGACTTCCTGGGGAGGACGGACGGTGAGGTCGACGGCGTGCAAGCCCACACCGACTTCCAGCGGCAGCCGGCGAGCGGTTTTGGCCACTACATGGGCAACATCGCCATCCAGTTGGACCAGCAGAAGAAGCCGATCTTCGAGGGGGGGCGGCTTCAAGGTGACGAGGCAGTGGCAGGACGCGGCCGGCCGGCCCATCTGCTACACCCTCTTCAACGAGGATCTGGGCGACAGCCCCGGCGTGGAGGGCGCCCGGGATCCCGGCGGCATCGTGTCGGCCGACACCTTCCACCAGTGGTTCCGCGACGTGCCGGGGACCAACATCAGCAAGGATCTGGCCCTGACCTTCAGCCGCAGCTCCGACGGGGTGTACACCTTCCAGGACAGCACCTTCTTCCCGCTGGACAACGATTTGCTGGGCAACGTCGGCCGCGCCCACAACTACCACTTCACCTTCGAACTCCAGACGGAGTTCACCTACCGGGCCGGCACGGGGCAGGTCTTCACCTTCACCGGCGATGACGACGTCTGGGTCTTCGTCGACGGCAAGATGGTGATTGACATCGGCGGCGTGCACTCGGCGGTGTCGCAGACGGTCGACCTGGATCGCCTGGGACTCACGGATGGCGAGAAGTACCCCTTGTCGTTCTTCTTCGCCGAGCGGCACACCGTGGCCTCCAACTTCCGCATCGATACCAACTTGGAGCTTCAGACGGTGGAACTGCCCCCCGTCGCGGCCAACTACGACTAAGCCACCAACCCCTGCGGCAGGCAGGCGGATTCTCCTAGCACCGGCGTTGTGGGCCGGCCCGGCACGCGAGACCTCACGGTCTCCGCTCCAGGCCGGCTCCGCGTCGTTTTGGGGGTTGGCGCGCCCGGGCCCGCTACAATCTCAGAGCCGTCGGCCGCCGTGTATCGGCCGCGCCCCGACCCTCCTGGGAGGCTGGCATGGCTCGCCTGCGGAGAACCCTGGAAGCGCCTCGCCTGGAAGTGCTGCCGCTGATTGATGTGATCTTCCTCTTGATCACCTTCTTCATCTACGCTCTGGTGCTCATGGTGCGCGCGGACCTGCTTCCCGTGGAGTTGCCGGAGCTGTCGGCGGGGACGCCCACCGAGGGGAGGCGACCGATCGTGGTCATGATCGACTCGCGGGGAGAGTTCTTCGTGGACGCCGAGCCGGTTGACGATGTCGATGCCGTGGTCTTCCGGCTGCGAGCAATTCGGGAGGAGCGGCCCGACGACCCGCTTTTTCTGGCGGCGGACCGCGAGGGCTCGACCGACCGCCTGCCCGGCTTCTTCACCCTGGTCGATCGCCTGCGCGAAGCGGGCGTGGGTGACTTCGCCATCATGGGACACCGCCCGCAACCGGCCTCAGAACCCGCTCCCTAGTTCGCCCATGGATCAGCCCGGCCACATCTCGGAGTCCCACCTGACGCTGCTCATCTGCCTGCTGCTGAGCCTGGTGGCGCACCTGTTCCTCGTGCCCGGTGTGACCTTCCACGGCGGCAGGGGGGGAGGCAGACGCTTCTGAGGACAAGACAGCCGAGCCGTTCGAGGAGAGGGTGCTGCGCAGCCTCATCCCCGGCATCCAGGCCCAGACGCCGGCCAGGATTACCTGGATCGGGTACGAGGAAGAGATCGAGCACCTGGCGCTTCCCGAGGATCAGGACCAGGCCCTGATGGAACGGGGCGGGGAGACGCGGGCTGCGGTGGGGGGCGGGGCCGGGGCCGCAGCGCCGACGCCCGAGGCAATCCAGGCCAGGCTCCGGGAGCTGGCAGCACGCCTGGAACAGACGGCGGCGACAAGCCAGCGGCGCGTGGAGCTTCTGGAGCGTCTGCTTGAGCAGGCGAGCGCCGCGGTGCTCGTGCAAAGGGAGCCGGCGATGGAGTCGGAGGAGGCGCTGGCGGCGGCCCCTCCGGTGGAATCCACCGCCGAAGCCGCCGAGCAGGCGGGGGCTGAGTCACGCGAGGAATCGACGGTTGCTTCCGACGCCGCCGGGGCGCCATCCGACCGCGACTCCGATGCCACCAGCAAGCAGCCGGAGATCATTGAGGTTCGCCTGGGTCGGCCGATTGCCCGGGAGGGCGTGGAGATTCGCACCACCAAGCCACAGGTCTCGGTGATTCGTCGTTGGACCAGTCTGCGTGCCCGTTCGCCACTGATGCGGCTCCGTTTCCGCCACGATGGCACCGTCGATCAAGTGACCGTGCTGGAGTCAACGGGCTACCGGCAGGTGGATCAGGACTTCATCGACAGCCTCTACGAGTGGACGGCGACGGGCGCGCAGATCGAAGCGCTCACGGAGTCGCAGACGCTGCCTTTCATCGTCCGCTTGGAACCCATCTGATTCCCTGGCGTTTGACCCGGCCGGACCACCCCGATGCCATCGGCGCCGCGCTGGGGGCCGCTCAGCAGAGCGCTGCCAAGTGCGGCTGCCCCGACTTCGCGGACTGTCAAGGCAGGCGACCTCTCGCACCTCTGCACGTGAATCGAACTGGGGTCGGCCCATAACGAGCGGGCAGCCCCTGGCCTTGCGGGCGGGCTTATCCCTGGCGCTGCCTCGGACGATGAACCCCTGCGAGGCGGCTATTCACGGATGGAGGAGTGAGGCCATGGATCAGCTCCGATATGTTCCGGCTCCTGCCGATGATTCGGACCCGGAAGTCCTGCCTTTCCCGGCCCTCGCCGAGAGGCAGGACGACTGGCAGCAGACGATCAGGGCGGTCGAGGACCTGATGGCCAAGATCGAGGACGATGTCAGCCGTCTCGCCGACGAGATGGAAGCGGAGATCCTCCCCTTCGTGCGTGATGAGGACGACTGGCCGCCCTCCGCCGCCTGACTCATTCCGCCGCCGCCGCACCACAGCTTGCCGAGGGAGGAACGCCGAGGCGTGGGGGATCGCCTTGCACCCGGGCGCGGTGGTCGTGACAATCGCCGACCATGAGCACCAGCCCCTGCCGCCGCGACCTCGCACTCGCCGCCGCCGACGCCCTCGCCCAGGCGCAGCCCAGCCTTTCGGAGATGCCCGCCTTCGTCGGCTTCGACGGCTGCGTCGATTCGATCATTCACATCGTCGACAAGCGCCACGGCCCCGGCGACTACCAGCGCATGACCCGCATGACGCAGTTCGCCGAGCGCATCGCCCAGGCGGCGGGCAAGAGCGCCAACATCGAGCTGGTGGTGCAGCGGCGGAAAGTGGGAGGCAACGCCGCCATCATGGCCTGGGCCCTGCAACGCCTGGGAGCGCCCATCACCCTCGTCGGCGCCCTGGGCGACGCCACCGGCGCTGTCGAGCCCATCCTGCAAGAGCTCGCCGACGGCTGCCGGGAGGTGATCGTCACCGGTCCCGCCGCCGCCACCGACGCCGCCGAATTCGACGATGGCAAGATCATGCTCGGCAAGAACGAGGTCTACGAGACGCTTACCTTCGATCGGCTCAAGGAGGTGCTCGGCCTCGACCAGCTCCGACAACTCATCGGTGAATCCAGCCTGATCGCTACCGTGAACTGGACCATGATGCCGGACATGGGGGGGATCTGGGCCGGTCTCATGGACGAGGTCCTGCCCCAGCTTGGCGCCGGGAAACCGAGGCGGCTGTTTGTCGATCTCACCGACCCGGCGAAGCGCACCAGTGACGATTTGCTGGGCGCCACCAAGCAACTGACAGCGCTCGGGCAACACTTGCCTCTGACGCTGGGTCTGAACCTCTCCGAGGCGGCGCAGGTGGCGACGGTGCTCGATCTCGATGCCGGGTTCGCCGCCCGCGAGCCGTCCGATCCCCGGGAACTGCAAGCCGTGGCCGCCACGCTGCGGGAGAAGCTCGAGCTTGATTGCGTGCTCATTCACCCGCGCGAGGGCGCTGCCGGGGCGAACGCCGCGGGCGACAGCGCCTGGTTCGCCGGGCCCTTCGTGGCTCGTCCGCTGATCAGCACCGGGGGCGGGGATCACTTCAACGCCGGCGCTGCCCTGGCGTCGCTGCTGGACCTGCCGTTGCCGCAGACGCTGGCCATAGGCACCGCGGTCAGCGGCTACTACGTTCGTAACGCCGCCAGCCCCAGCCTGGATGATCTCGTCGGCTTCCTGCGCGAACTGCCCGAATCCGAGCCGTAAACGCTAGAGCGGTTTTGCTTGTTCTCTAGCGTTGCGAGTATCCACCGAGGGCACCAACGAGCCGCGACCGTGAGGGAGCGGTGTCTGCGCCCCGGCGAGCGGTTGCACGACCAAGCTGGACGCCGGCGGACGCCAAGGGCGATCTGGCGTCGGGTCGTCGTCGGGACCGCTCCGTTACCGTCGCGGCTCGTTTGGAAAGGCAAACGCTACAGTCCACTTGAAGGTGCTCCAGTGCAGACACAACTCAGGCGGAGCGGTTCCGCATCAACCTACAGGCGGTGGGGCGGGCGTCTCCCCCGCCCGAATCGAGGCGAAGAGGCCTGCTCTGGCGGGCGAGACGCCCACCGCACCCCCGGGGATATGGCCCTGACCACTACAACTGAACTCAACACGCGCTAGTGCGTGCGGATGAGTTCGATGAGACGGCGGAGGACGGCGGTGTGGTCGCTGTGGCGTCGACCCTTGGGCAGATGCACGAAGACGGCCTGCTTCGTCTTCTTCAGGGCGTGGTGGTACATGACATTGCAGAAGTACCGGCCGATCTGGTCGGTGTAGGCGGCTCCGCAGCGCCGCGCCAACTCCAAGGAAGCGAGGTCGCTCTGCCGCGCTTGTTTGGCGGTCGGATCGCCGGGATCCGTGGCGCCTTGTTCCAGGCGCACCGGGCCGTGCCCCCCGCATTCGCCGGTGAGGATGACCGCCTCCCAGTCGGCGGCGGAGAAGGCAGCATCGAACTGCTCGGTGCAGTCCTTGTCCACCGACATCACTAGGTAGCTCAGCGTGTTGCCGTACTCTTGCCGCAGCGTCATCAGCGCCTGCTGGGAGACGTTGGCGCGGCGCAAGGAGCCGTTGGGCTCGGTACCGAAGGGAAGAAAGGCGGTAAGCAGAATCATCGCAGGCCGCGCTCCCTCAGAGCACCGATCCGAGACCGATCGATCGCCTCCAGGCGCTGATCTGTCCCAGGTGCATCATGGGGTGTCCGTTGAGGGCGAAGTTGAGCAGCCCCCCCTTGCTGGAGAAGCGATCCTCGAACTTGCCGGTGTCGTTCGCCGAGAGCAGCACTTCATCGGGAATCTTCCGAGCTTCCGCCAGCGCCACGGCGTAGCGCTGGTTGAAACGCCGGAGGATGTCCTGCTTGCTTGGATACAAGCTGGCGTCGCTGGAGCAGGTGGTCCCCATGGCGAAGGGGGCCTCCCAGACCGCATCGCGCCGGGTCAGGTCGCTCCGGCCGGCGAAATCAAGCACATCCTCGGCGTACATGGCGATGTGACCCATGATGAACGCCGGGTGGGCCAGGCCCTCGATCGCCTTGAAAGCGAACTTTTCATCCGGAATGTCTTCACAGAGCAGGTTGGCCAGACCCACCATCAACTCCGCCCCTTGCACCATCGATTCCGCAATCTGCGCCATGTCGCCGGCTCCTTGTTGAGGACGGAGCATGGTAGGAAGCCCAACCCTACGTGCCCACGTACTTGGCCTGGATTGCCCGGGCGATCGTCAGATCGGAGGTGCCCCGGACGATGGTCCGGCCGTTGCGAAAGACCGTGACCTCCAGGGGCTCGCCGCCCTCGCTGTGCTCGTTCCGCAGGGCGCCCCGCAGGAGGAAACGCGTCAACTCGAAGTCGCCGTGGGGCGCCAGCCGCTGCCGCAGCTCTTCCAGGTCGATCGCCTGGCTGGAGTCGGCGGGGTTGATCTGGACGCTGTCGCTGCCGCAGAGATGGGCGACGAAGTGTCCGCGCGCACTGGAGAGAAAAGGAAACTCCCGCTTGCCGCAGCAGGGGCAGTCCGGGTTCGCCGCCGGCAGCGCCAGCTCGCGCCAGGTGTTCTGCCAGACATCGAAGCTGACCAGGGTCCGCCGCACCGCCTCGTACTGCCCCAGCAGGACCTTGAGCGCCTCCGCCACCTGCAGGGCCGCGACGATCTGGGTGACCGGGCCCAGGATCCCCGCCGTGTCGCAGGTCGGGGTCGTGCCGGTGGCGGGCTGCTCTTCGAAAAGGCAGCGCAGGCAGGGCGTCGCCTGCTCAGCCCAGGCCGGTGAGTCCCCCGCCTCAGCGCGGGGCAGGATGGAGACGAGCATCCCCGTCGTGCTCACCGCCCCGCCGTAGAGGTAAGGCAGGCCGTGCCGCACCGCCAGGTCGTTGAGCAGGTAGCGCGTCTCGAAATTGTCGAGCCCATCCAGGATGACGTCGACGGGGCGCGGCGATTCGAGGGCGATTCGGTAGGCGTTCATGCTGTTGAAGTCATCCACGACCGCCTCGATGGCCACGCCGCTGTTCACCCGCGCCAGGCGCTTCTTGGCAGCGATGGCCTTAGGCAGGCGCTCGCGTGCGTCGGCTTCGTCGTAGAGCACCTGCCGTTGCAGGTTGACCGTCTCCACAAAATCACGATCGACGAGCAGCAAGCTCCCCACGCCGGCCCGGGCCAACAGATCCGCCTGGACGCTGCCCAAGGCCCCGCAGCCGACGATGAGCACATGCGACTCCGCCAGGCGCTGCTGGCCGGCGTCGCCGATCTGGGGGAGCAGTGTCTGACGGTGGTAGCGGCCGAGGTCCATGCCCCCAGCATCCGCAGCAGACGTGCGGCGGTCAACCGTCAGGCGCTTCGGCTTGTCAGTCCCGGCGATCGATCCCTGTCCGAGCGAGCCGCGGCGTCCCCGCCAGCGGCCCCGGCGTCCAGCCCGCCAGGGCAACGCGAGTTGTTCACGGCCGTGATCCTACCCCGCGTCGGCTTCGTCGCCGTCCACCCCATCCGCCTCCGTCTCTGGGACGACTCGCACGTGCTCCAACGCCTCAATCCAGCGTTTCGCATCGGCCTCGGAGACGTAGCGCCGACCGAGGCGCAGCTTGGGCGTGCCGTGGAACGGGATGTCGGCTTCGTCGAGCACGCGGTACTCGACGCCGATGAACTTGTCGATGCGCTGCTGCAGCTTGACGCGATCGCGGCGGCTGTACGTCTCATCGCCGCGCCGCTCGTTGAGCGCTTTGGTGAGGCGGCCTTTCTCCGTGCTGACCTTGAAACCAGCTTGCAACGTGTTGACGAAGTCCGCCCAGGCGAGGCGCGGTTCATGCGGCCCCTGGATGCCGCCGATCTCCTTGATGTGCTCACGCCAGTAGGCGGCGAAGGCGCGGGCAGGGCGGTTGAGCGCCTCGGCATCCTCACGCTCCTCGCGCAGTTGCCACCAGTCTTCCCGCATCTCGGAGCGGTATCGTTCCTGCTGTCGCTCGGCGTTCTCGGGGATCTTCTCGTACGTCTCGAGCATCTTCTCGAAGCGCTCGACCTCCTTCGTCTCGGCGCAGGGGTTCTTCACCAGTTCCGGCAGGAGCGTAAAGAGCTTCTCGATCTCCCAGGCTTCGAACTCGTCCAAGCGCGGCTGGTAACTGAGAAGCTGCCAGCGAATGTAGGCGTCGACGACGGGCTCGCGGCGATCGTGCACCTTGTAGAACTGGCGGAGGATGAAGCCGCGATCGATTTCATCGGCGAAGCGCAAGGCGAAATCGGGCGCCTTGGGCAACTCCAGTTCGCCCTCAAGGAACTGCTCGCCTTCCTCTTCAAGCTGTCGCAACGCCGCGCGACCGGCGGCGGGCGAGGTCTGCCCCGCTGCGTGTGGGGTCACAGCCAGCGGCAGCAGAAGCGACAGGGCGAGCAACAGCCAACGCCTGCCGTCGGGTGGGCGCCGCCCAGCATGGCCCGCACCTCGGCAAACCCTGGTGGGCGATGCCCACCCTACGCAGCGCACCCTGGTGGGCGATGCCCACCCGACGCAGCGTCGTCGCACCCAGAACGTCGATTTGATTTGGTTATCCGCCCGCATATCCGAGTTGTACCTCCGCGAACCAGGAATCGCCAAGAGAAAACCGGTCAGATCGCCTGTTCGTCGCCGGTCGCCGTCGGTTTCTCGCGCCAGCGCCAGGTGCGAAGGGCGACGTACGCCAGCCACAGACGCCAGGCGAGCAAGGGAAGCGTCACACCGAATAACGAGAGCCAGAGTCCCCGCTCCACATCCTGTTCGACTTCCGTTGGGAGGCTCTCCATCCATAGCGACGTGACATACCCGAGTACCCACACGCCAACGCCGGTGATGACGAGCGCCGCCACGCGCCATCGTAGCCAGGCAAGGCGACGCTGTTCGACGCGGAGAGCGACGTACAGGAGCAGGCCGATCGCGATGGCAAAGATCGGCCGCATCCAGCCGGCTACGCTTGCGAGCCGGGACAGGTTCTTGCCCGCCCCCGCGGGGAGCGGGCTGTCGGTCAGAATCAGGCAGGTCTCGGCCAAAGCGCCCACGCGCCAGAGCACGGCCGCGAAGGCGAGGAGTACCACGAACCACGACAGCCAGCGGATCCCCGCCGTCCGGGGTATGGCCCGTGAGACGTTGACTGCACAGAGCAGCCAGCACAGAGCCGCCGCGACGAGAAGAGCCCTGCCGATCGGCCAGGTGTAGCGTACGCTGGGCGACCAGCTCCAGTCGTCCAAGACTGCACCGACGATGAGGACCAGCCAGTAGACGATGTCCATCGCAATGTGCGAAGCAATGGCGAAGATCGTCGCCCAGAACGCCGCCCGCGCCGCCCGTCGCAGGTGCGAGTCAACTGAAAAGGAATCGTTGCCGCCCATGGCCCCTCCTACGCGACCGCCCCTCGCCCCGGAAAAGGTGTCGGATACCTTTTTCGGAGCGGCGTTGATCGCGCCCCATGCTAGCCGAACCGGGAAAAAGGTGTCGGATACCTTTTCTAGCCCGTCTTTTCTAGTGCGAAAAAGGTATCCGACACCTTTTCTTGGGGAGGCGGTGGATTCGGCTTGCCGGCGGGTGGGATTGGGGTAGGGTTCAGGCATGGGACGACCACAACGAGTTGACGTCGCGGGCTACGCCTATCACGTGCTCAACCGCTCGGTTGGGCGCCGGCGGATCTTCGCTGGGGACGGTGACTACCTCGCCTTTGAACGAGTGATGGCCCAGGCGCTCGCCCGCGCCGGTGGCGTGGTGGAGTTGCTGTCGTATTGCCTGATGCCGAACCACTGGCATCTTGTCGTACGTCTGAAGCAGGATGGAGTCATGTCGCCGTTCGTGAAGTGGCTTACGCTGACGCACACGCAGCGGTACCGGGTGGCCGATGACAGCGTCGGCGACGGCCCGCTGTACCAGGGGCGTTTCAAGTCGTTCCTCATCGGCCAGGACCGACACTTCCTGACCGTGTGTCGATACGTGGAGCGCAACGCGGCCCGGGCTGATTTGGTAAGTCGTGCGGAAGATTGGCGCTGGTCGAGTCTGTGGCGGCTGCGGCAGCCGGATCCGGGTCGAATCGAAGGCGCGAGTGAGCGGTTAGAACTTGCCGACTGGCCCGTGTCGGGTAGTCGGCCGCGGCAGTGGCTGCGAACAGTGAACATGCCGCTGAATACGGATGAGCTGGCGGCCCTGCGTCGGGCGGTGGAGCGCAGTCGGCCGTATGGCGACGAGGCGTGGATGAAGCGCCTGGTGGAGCGGTTCGGGTTGGGCAGTGCCATGCGAGGCCGGGGCCGCCCCCGCCAGCCTGGATAAAAGGTGTCGGATACCTTTTCTAGCCCGTCTTTTCTAGTGCGAAAAAGGTATCCGACACCTTTTTCGGAGAGGTGGCGCTGCGGGTGGGTTTGCAGAGAAAACCGCCCAGCCTGGGGGCTGAGCGGTTGGTGGGGGTATGCTTGCGTTGTGGCGAGCGGGGGCGGGGGCTGTCGCGCGCGTCCGTCTCGTGGGGGTTACCAGGCGAAGTGGGCGAAGGCCTTGTTGGCTTCCGCCATGCGGTGCGTCTGCTCGCGGAGGTTCATGGCCTTGCCTTCGCCGTGGGCGGCGTCCCAAAGTTCGCGGGCCAGGCGCTCGTGCATGGGCCGACCGCGTTCTTTGCGGGCCGCCTGGATGATCCAGCGGAAGGAGAGGCTCTGCTGACGCCGGCGATTCACCTGGATGGGCACCTGGTAGTTAGCGCCGCCGACGCGCTTGGAACGAACCTCGACGACGGGCTTGACGTTGGCGATGGCCGCGTCGAAGACCTGCAGTTCGTTCTCGGGCTTGTCGGGGTCCGGGTCCTTGTCGAGGCGTTTGGCGATGTCCTCGAGGGCGCGGTAGACGACCCGCTGGGCGGTCGCTTTCTTGCCATCCCACATGATGCAGTTGATGAATTTGGCGAGCACGAGGCTCCCGTACCGAGGTTCGGGACGCAGTTGCTCTTCGGACTTGGTGATGCGACCAGCCATGATGGCTCCTTTGGCTCATCGCCCGGCTGCGCGATTCCGGGCTTGTGTTCACCGCAGGAGGGCGTCCTGCGATTACTTGCCTTGGGGAAAGTCCCCTACGCCAGGGGACGTTGTTGCGTTGTCTTACTTGCCGCGCTTGGTGCCGTACTTGGAACGGCCCTGCTTGCGGCTGCCGACGCCGAGCGTGTCCAGGGAACCGCGGACGACGTGGTAACGGACACCGGGGAGGTCGCGCACGCGGCCGCCGCGGACCAGGACGATGGAGTGCTCCTGGAGGTTGTGTCCCTCGCCGCCGATGTAGGCGGTCACTTCGTTGCCGTTGGAGAGGCGCACGCGAGCCACCTTGCGAAGCGCCGAGTTGGGCTTCTTGGGGGTGACGGTGCGGACCTGGAGGCAGACGCCGCGGCGCTGGGGGCACTTGGCGAGGTCGACCGTCTTGCTCTTCTGGCGCTTGGTCTTGCGGGGGTTGCGTACGAGCTGATTGATCGTCGGCATACTGGGTCGTCTCGTTTCCGTTTCGGCAAGGCAGAGGCACACCGGCCCGGTCGACTGCGCGCACAGCCGCCGCCGGTGGAACGGGGAAGTGTACCGAGGGCCCCTAGGGGGACGCAAGTAGGTCAGGGGAGCAAAAGAGCGCCCCGACGGCCACCAGGACCGTCAGGGCACACGAAGGGGGGATCTTGGGCTTAACGATACCGCCGGGGCGCGGTATTCCCTCGAACACCCGAATTGAGGGGTGAATCCCTCGAAGCCATAGCCGGCGGACTTGTCCGTATTTGTCGTCGCGTCGCTTGGGCGGCGCCGAGTCTCTGCCAGGCGGATCGGGCTGGAGCCACCCCTGCGGACGGTAAGCTACTTTGAGCTAGGGAATAACTGGCATGATTCTGTGGCCGAATCTGAGCTTTTTGCTCTGAGGGCGGCCGAAGATAGCGTATTGATTAGTGGCTCGGCTCTAGAGCTTGCTGAGCCCCCTGCCGCAGACTGCCAAGTGACTGCCGAGCTGCCGAGGGATCTCTCGCTGTGATCTCGCACGTGTAGTGAGGGCGCCAGCTCGCTCCCAGGAGGCCGTTCGATGCCTGTCGAGAGTCGACGTGTCCGGTGCGTGATTGCTGGGCGCTTGCTCAGCCTGGTGCTGGTGGGCGCTGTCGGCTCCTGGATCGGCGCCTCACCGCCGCCTCCCGCCGAGTCGGTGGAGGAGGTGATCCAGATCGGTCCCCGTCGCCTGCTTCCGCCGAGCCTGGAGGGCACCAGGCCGCTGGGCGCCTGTCCCAAGACCGGCCAGATCAGTTTCGTGTCCGCAGACAGCCTGCTTCGGTGGGGTCCCGAGATCACGGCATCGTTCGGGGCGACCCGGCCGACGCTGGCGGTCGACCCGCACGATCCGGCGGGGCGTCAGGTTCTGGCCATGGCGGCGCCGACGCCACAGGCGAGCAGCGCTCTGACGCTGTACCTCAAGTACATGCCCACCGCAGGTCCCTGCGAGTATCGGTTTCCCGAGGGGTGGATGGCGGCGCGGGTGTACCTGGCGCGCGGCCCCGAGCCGATCGAGACGGCCAACGCGATGCTCGAGTTCTGCCAGGTGTTGGGGGATGGGCTCAATCCCGCCATCACGTTGGCAATTAGCCAGGACGATCGGCTGCTGATCTGGGGCAGCGCCTTGTCGCCTCGGCTGACGCAGACGGTGCTGCCTGTCGAGACCTGGTTCGAGGTTCTGGTGCATTGGCGGGCGGCGACGGTCGATGGCCCGGGGGTGGTCCAGGTGTGGGTGGACGGGGAACCGGTGGACGACATTCCCGCCGACCACCAGGATCAGCGCGGGGTTGACAAGCTGCGGCTTTGCGCCACGAACATCGAGCGCGATGAGCCCTGCGCTGTCTATGCCCAGTGGATCGCCTGGGGCGAGGCGCCGGAGCACGCCATTTACCGGCCAGGTCTCACGCTGGCGCAGAATCGAGATGTTTCGCAGGAGCAGGCGGCGATCCTCGTGCACTTTCATCCCGGCGAGCATCGTGTCGATTGGCTCAATGTCGAGCTGGAAGCGCAGGTGCGCTACATCGCCGGCGACTGGCCCCCCGGATGACCAGACGGGGGTGATGGCGGCGGCGCCGGTTTGCATCGACCCGGAGAGCCTCTACACGGCCACGACGATTCTGGGCGATCTCACCGCCGGCACCGAGTACGCCTACAAGGTTCGGATTTTCGCGGAGGGCGAGCCGGGGGACTTCTATGAGCCGCCGACGCTGGCGCACTTTCGAACGCTCCCCGCGCAACCGGAGCGTCTGCGCTTCGGCTGGGTGATGTGCCACGACCAAGGGGGCCAGACCCACCCTTACGACGTGTACCGCTTTCTGGCGGAGCGGGGCGCCGATTTCATGGTGCATCTGGGAGACTACATTTACAACGACCACGGTTCGTCCGACACGGCGCCGGCGAGCACCACGCGTGGGTATTTGCGGGAGTACCTCAATGCGGCGGACGACCGTTTCCTGCCCGACATGGGGCAGCGCCGCGGCCTGTTCATGATGTGGGACGATCACGAGGTCTGGGACGCCTGGGACGCAAGCTGGCAGGATCCGAATAACAGCACGCCCTCGCCGCCCGACCCCGCCATTACGCGCTACGACCTCTTCGTCCGGGCCAAGCACGCCTTCAACCGTTGGTTCGGGGACGGCTTTCTCGATCTCCCGACGCCCGGCAGCGACGACGCCGACTTCCTGGATCGGGAGTACTACCGCAGCTGGGAGACGGCTCGCTGCAAGTTCATTCTGCTGGACACGCGCGCCCATCAGTCGGCAGCGGACCAGACGATGATCGGAGCGCCGCAGCGTGCCTGGTTGCTTGACGAGTTGGCCAGCAACACGAAGCCGATCGTCTTTCTTCTCTCGCCCAGCACCTGGGGCGATCTGGTGGCGATCTTCGACAACTGGAACTTCGGCTGCTTCCGCGGCGAGCGCGACGCGATTGAGACGTTCTTCCAGAACCAAACCAGCAGCGGCCGGCTCTTCATCCTGACGGGGGATCGTCACAACAGCTACGTGCACACCCGTTTTGTGGAGTCTCGCATCGTCTGCGAGGCGGACGCCTGTCCTGCCTCGATGCGTGTCTGGGACTACAACGACGGCCTCGCCGACTGGCCAGGGGTGCTCTTTCTCTCTAGGGACGGTGCGGACCCCGGCCTGACCGAGTCCGCTCGCATGTGTGGGGCCGTGGAGGTGGACGAGCTGACGGGGGAGGTGACGATCTCGATCATTGACGGGGAGACGGGGGACGATCTGTTCAGTCACACCTTCGTGGTGCCGCTCTGCCCGGAGGATCTGACCGGCGACGGGGTTATCGGGCAGCCCGATCTGGGGCAGTTGCTGAGCTCGTACCTGAGGGACTCGGGCGGCGACATTGACGGCGATGGCGACACCGATCAGTCCGACCTGGCGATGCTGCTGTCCCGGTTCGGCGGCGAGTGTCCTTAGGGTCCGAATCGGTGGGAGAATCGGCAGGCTCAGCGCAGGCAGCACGAGCGGTGCGGCGGGTGTAGGTGTGATGCAAGACGCTGCAAATCAACGGTTTGGCGTAGATGGGTAAACCTGGGGCTTGGGATGGCTGATATCGAGAGTGGGTCTCCAGGTCCGAGGCCCCCCCCCGCAGTCCACCGGAGGCGAGCCCGGAGCCCGATCATGTTGTGGCAAGCTCTCATTCTCAGCATGGCCGGCGTCGTCGGCGACGTGCCGGCCATCCAGATCGACACCGTGCGAGGCACGTTCGAGTCCGTCCGCTGGAAGGGAACGGAACTCATCGCCACCGCCAACGGTTCTCGCAAGCCGCTGGTGGTGCGAGCCAGCCTGCGCGAGATCCATGGCACCACGCTCAGCTTCGAGACGGTGGAGACGGGGAGTGTGGTCGACCTTACCTACACCCCGGTTGAAGACGGCATCGACATCCACGTTGCCGTCGAGGGACAGGGCTCGGAGTCGATCGATGTCTGCCTGGGCCAGTTTGGCTACCAAGGCGCCATCCGGGGGCTCAAGCCGACCTTCGGCGGCCACCTCCTCGACATCGACCTGCGCCGAGAACAGGGCTATCGCTACCCCTATCCCGGCACGCACTCTCCCACCGCCTTCAGTCCCGTGTACGCCTTGTGGGACAGCCGGCACACGGTCGGCTTCATGGCCATGGCGGAAATCGGTCAGGAGTTCGAGATTCAACTCTGGGAGTCGCAGAACACCACTCCGGCGGGCATTCTCAACTTCGGCCTGACGGAGGGGGCCCGGCCCGGTGAGGTTCGCGAGTTTGATCTTCGGATCCGTTTCGCCCAAGGCGCCCAGAAGTGGCGCGAGGTGCTGGAACCGTACCGGCTCCACCAACTCGACCGCGATGGGCCGGTCCGCTACGACCGGCTGGGTCCAATCGTGTACTACAACATGCGCAACTCGAAGTGGTACGACTACCGGGGCACCCGCGACTTTGATGCGGGGACCACCTGGGAAATGGCCCTGGGCACCCACTGGGACAACTGGCTGCAGGCACGCGACGCCGGCAAGCTTGCGGTCGGCTGTGTCGGCGTCTGGGCCCAGCAGGAAGAGCTGGAGTCCTGGCTGGAGTTCAACCCCGATTGCCTTGATCTGGAGGCTTCGCTGGAGGGCTCGCTGGCGGACTTGGTGGCGCGGATCAGGCAGGAGCATGCGGACGTGCCGCTCATGGCCATGTCCCGGCCGGGGCGCAAGGTCGTGGCCAATCAGATCGTGCGTCGGGACATCAATGACCCGGCGGAGTGGGCTGCCGCCATGGCGCAGTTGCAGGGACTGGCAGACCTCGGCTTCACGGTGACGTACGCGGATGAGCTCGGCATCGAGCGAGGCTGGGCCTGGGTGGACTTCGTGGAGGCGAGCCCGCTGCACGTCATCAGCGAGTGGGGGTGGGACCGCATGATGACGCGAGCCTCCTGCGTCAGCATCGCCGACTACTACCCGACACGTGACGCCTGCTTGCTGGTGGGGCACTTCACGCCGGGTGGGGAGATGTTCATCGAGTCAAGGGACTATCGCGACGAGCTGTTCGCCCAGGGGATCGTCACCCCGTGGAACAACTGGCTGACCAGCGAGACGCTGCTGCGCTTCAACGCCCATGCGTCCTACCTCGACGCCTCGGCGGTGGCCCAAGGCGCACAGAACGATCCGGATGACAATGTCGTGCGGTTGGGCTTGATGTGGGAGGGCATCGGCAATCCCAACATGGGGCCGCAGCCGATCCGGGAACCGGGAGTGAATCCTGACCAGCCGGACAGCATCGACGATCTGGTGACGCTGCTGGTGCGGCCGAATTCGGGCGACCAGAACGACGGTTCCGGCCCCAGCCAGGTGGTTCGCTTGATCCGCGGCAAGTCCAACCTGACGCTGGCCGAGGTGCAGCAGATGCTGGCGGAGGGGACGAGGCGGATCGTGGTCAATCGCCGCCGCAGCGTGATCCCGCCCCCGGACACGGGTGGCGGCGGCGGCGACGACGGCGCCGAGTGAGGCCGGCGCTCGATTGGCCGGTCTGGGCTGCGGGCACTAGACTGATTCCTCATGGCACGGCTTGGTGGCCTGGCCGCTCGTAGGGCGGCCGGCCAGGGTCGCGCGGACAGTCACTCGCAGCGAGAGGAATCGACCGCCCCATGTTCGCCCCCTCCCCCCGTCGTAAGAGCGTCGCTTTTCTTCCCGCCCTTGTCGCCGCCTGCCTCATGCTGGGGCTGCCTGGCTCGACGGGGGCGCTCACGCCGGCCAACCCGGCGGTTGACCTGCCGGCGTTAGCCGAGGTGCCGCTCCGCTCTTTTCTCGACTTCGAGGTGCCCGAGGATCACTGGCAGGTCGCCTTGTCGCCAGACGGCGAACAGGCCGCCTACTTCAGGAGGGTCGCTGGCAGCGTCGAGCTGTGGCGCTGGTCGCGGCGTGCCGAGGCGCCTTCCCGGTGGTTGGGCCCCGGCGCGGTGACGGGCGACCTGGCTGAGTTTGTCTGGCTTTCGGACAGCGAGCGTCTGCTCCTGCGGACGCGTTCGACCTCGGTCACCACGACCCAGGTCCGCACTCGGGAGGGGATGGTCGATCGGCCGGTGCGGCAGGTTGCGGACCGTCTTTACGTGTTGTCGCGAGAGGACGAGCCCCGCGAGGTGACGCCGGAGGGCAGCAGCCGTTTGGAGCTGCTCGCCGTCGACTCGGAGCTTCCCGACACGGTGTTGCTCGGCGTCGAAGGGATCGTCCCCGGGCTGCTCGACGTGGCGCATCTGGATACGCGGACCGGCGAAGCCACGGTGGTCTTCCAACCGCCGGTCGGCGTGACGCGGTATGTCACCGGGCCGGGTCTGCAGGTGCTGGCCATGGAGCGGCTGGCCAAGAGAAACTACTTCAACGAGCGGGCCCTGCTCCCCAACATGAATTTGGTCCCGGAGACTCAACTGCCGCTGGTTCGCTGGGTGGACGCTGATGTGATCCGTGGCGCGGCGCTGTGGATAAGTCCGGACCTCAAGACGCTCATCAGCAAGGACAGTCGGGGCCGGGATGAGACCGTCGTGCTGCGCACCGATCTTGAGCGGGGCTTCAGCGACGTCCTCTCGCGGCAAGCGGGCGTCGATTGCCGCAGCGCCCTGGTCGACGAGGAAACGGGCGCCGTGCTGGCGGTGTCTTACGAGCGTGGGATCGTGGAGTGGGATCTGCTCGACGATTCCCTGCGGGCCGACTTCGATCTTCTCAGCTCGAAGTTGGTCAACGGCTTCGACATCACGGAGCGGGTCGCGGGCGGCGAGGTCTGGCTGATTCGGGCACCCGATCGGTACGGGCTCATCGACCACTGGCGCTACGAGCGTCAGAGCCGAACCCTGGCCTGGATCTGCAGCGACCACCAGGCGCTGCGCGAGTGGGATCTGGGCCGAATGGAGACGTTGTCCTTCACGGCCCAGGACGGCACGAGGCTGCACGGCTACCTGACGTTGCCGCCCGATGTGGCTTCCTCGGCGGACCTGGCGGAGGCGTCGATGGTGCTCTTGCCGCACATCACCCTCTGGGAGCGCCCCCATTTCCGCTACGACAGTTTCGCCCAGTGGCTCGCCAACTGCGGCTACGCCGTCTTCACGCCGATCGCCCGTGGGGCGCCGGGCTTTGGCAAGCGCTTTGAGCGATTGGGGTACGCCGACTTTGGCGGCCCCTTGCTCAGCGACCACCTCGATTGCGCCCGCTGGCTGGCGGAGTCCGGCTACACCAGCGCCGATCGCCTGGCCGTGGTCGGACACAGCATCGCCGGCAGCCTGGCGACGTTGGCCCTGGGCCGAGGCGAAGGGCTCTTCGCGGCCGGCGTCAACTACCTCGGAATGCTCGACTTCATTCGTATGCTCGAAGCTATCCCGGATCAGAATCCGATGGCGGGGTACTACAAGGAGCGGATCGGGGATCTGGTGATGGAGCGGTCGAAGCTGGCGCAGGTGAGTCCCGTCGCCTCCCTGGTCACCGCCGATCGTCCCTTCTTCTTCGTGTGGCGTGGAGGCGATGCGGGCATTCGCCAGGAGGACATCCTGGCGCTCGAGTCGTTCGGCACCTATCAGGGGCTGCCGACCATCGCCCTGGACCTTCGCCCCGAGCGTGACGGCTCGCTCTCGCCTGAGGTCAGGGGCAAGGCCGATCGACTGCTCGCCAGCTTCCTGGCTTTCTGTCTGGGTGGTCGGGCCGAGCCGATCTGGGAGTCCGACTACACCGAGAACGTCAGGCTTCACCTGAATTCCGGCTACCTGCTCTGGGAAGAGCCGAGGGAGGGAACCGGGGAGACGCCTGCGGAAGACAATCCCGAGCTGCCGGTCGATCTCCCCGACAACTCCGGCTGAGCCCTGAGCGCTCCCCCTCCAGGCCCCCCCCAGGCGGTGCCCGTCAACCTGGCCACCGGCCGGCAGGACACCTCTCCGACGCCGGGGCGCGGCAGATCGCGGCCCGGAATCCCAGCAACGCTGAGGGAGGCTACGCAGCATGAGCACCAGCACCGAGACCGAGGCGTCCAGCGACTCTTCCTCGCCCCCGCCCAGGGCCGGGACGGATGAGGTTGCCTTCGATCCCTACGCCATCACCCGGCCTGACGACTCCTTGATGACCTACTACACGGTCGTCTCCCTGATGACCCTGGTGGGTTTCCCCTTCGTCTTCTTCCCCTATCTCTTCAAGTTCAAGACGCTGGAGTACAAGTTCGACGAGCGCGGCGTCTCCATGTCCTGGGGACTGCTCTTCAAGCGCGAGATCTACCTCACCTACCGCCGCATCCAGGACATCCACGTCAGCCGCAACCTCCTGCATCGCTGGCTGGGGCTGGCGAGCGTGGCGGTGCAGACGGCCTCGGGCTCCTCCGGTGCGGAAATGACCATCGAGGGCATCCGCAACCCGGAGAAACTCCGCGACTTCCTCTACGCCCAGATGCGCGGAGCGCGTGGCGAGGGCGAGGCGGGGCAGGAGGGTGGCGCCGCCGAGGTTGAGGCGCCCGAGGACGAGGCCCTGGTCCTGCTGCGGGAGATCCGCGACGGCCTGCGGGCCCTGGGCGAGCGAGGGGAGGCGGCGTCATGAGCGAGGGCGTGACCCATCGAGCCTCCGAGTGGGCCTACCGCGGCCTCTGGAGCCTTCTGACCTCGTATTTTCGCGTGCCCGAGCAGCCGCCGACGCTGCCGGACCCGGCGGGCAATGTCATCAGCTTCCGGCCCTGCGAGGGGTACCTGCGCTACCTGCGCTTCTGGTTCTGGCTGGGGCTGCTCGCTATTGACGTGGCGCTCCTCGTTGGCTGGCTGATTCTGCTCGTTTTTGTCTGGTGGCTGGCGCTTTTACTCCTGCCGATTGTGCTCATCATCGCCATCCTGCCCGACATCATCGCCTTCCTGGCCCTGCACCTGCGCTACGACACGACCTGGTACGTGATGAGCGAGCGCAGCCTGCGCATCCGCCGTGGCATCTGGTCCATCCACGAGACGACCATCACCTTCGAGAACGTGCAGAACGTCAAGATTCAGCAAGGCCCGGTGCAGCGGCACTTCGGCTTCGCCAACCTGATCGTGGAGACGGCGGGCGGCGGCTCCGGCGGCGAAGGCGGCGCCCCGGGCGGCGTCGCCAACAAGGGCATCATCGAGGGCGTCGACAACGCCCAGGAACTCCGCGACCAGATCCTCAAGCGCCTGCGCCGCAGCAAGAGCGCCGGCCTGGGCGATGAAGACGACCTGAGCGATGAGGGCCGGGCCCGCTTCACTCAAGCCCACCTGGAACTGCTCCGCAGCATTCGCGACGAAGTTCAACGCCTCAGCGCCTAGAGCAGATCCGACTCAGCCGAAGGGGTTGTACTTCTTGGCGAGCCGCGACCGTGAGGGAGCGGTACGCTCGGATACCCATCGGACACTCGCCCTTGGCTGCCATCCATGGCTGTCCTGCGAGCGAATCCGTCTGCCGGTTCGAGGAAACCGCTTCCTCACGGGCGCGGCTCGCAAGAGTGGCAAGACCCGCTACATCTGAGTTGGGAACCCTTCAGCCCCTTGCGTCGCCTGGCGGTCTCTGTTTCAGTATCCCCATGCGCACCGCTGTCTTTCTCGATCGTGACAATACCCTCATCGCCAACGACGAGGATCTCGGCGACCCGACCCTGGTGCGCCTGCTGCCCGGCGTCCCCGAGGCGCTGACGATTCTGGCGGACCTCGGGCACCTGCTCATCAGCGTCTCCAACCAGGGCGGCGTGGCCCGGGGGAAGTACGGCGAAGACGACGTGCGCGCGGTGAATCGCCATCTGGACGCGGTGCTCGTCGAAGCCGGCGCTCCGGCTCTGGAGGGACACTACTTCTGTCCCTACCACCCGCAAGGCACGGTGGAGAAGTACACGCGTGAGCACCCCTTGCGCAAGCCGAGCCCCGGCATGCTGGAGGCGGCGGCGAAGGACCACGACATCAATCTCGCCGGTTCCTGGATGATCGGTGACCATGGCCGCGATGTGCAGGCAGGCAAAGCCGTGGGGTGCCGCACGATTCTGCTGGGCGAGCATCCGGAGACCGTGCCGGAAGCGGATCATCGCTGCCCGGACCTGCTGGCGGCAGCCCTGCTGATCCAGGGCGAGTCGGTTGCCAATCGCGGGGCTGCGACATGAAAGAAGAACGGCTGGCGACGCCCGAGCACCTGCTGCTGGTGATGCCCTCCTGGGTCGGCGATGCCGCCATGGCGGTGCCGGCCCTGCGGGCCACTCGCGCCGCCTGCCCCGAGGCGCGGCTGACGGCGTTGTGTCGGCCGGGGATCGACGCGGTGCTGGAAGGGTGTCCGTGGCTGGACGACTGCCTGGTGGGGCAACCCCGAGGTCTCGCGAGCACCTGGACGCTGGCGTCGCGCCTGCGCCGCCTGCGCTGCGATGCGGCGCTGCTCCTTCCCAACAGCTTCAAGACGGCGCTTGTGGCACGCCTGGCGGGGATTCCCGAGCGCCTCGGGTACCAGCGTGACGGCCGGGGTTGGCTGCTGACCCGAGGCTGTCCGCCGCCGCGCCGCGCCGAGGGCGGCTTCGCGACGGTGCCGGCGGTGCGCTACTACCTCGACCTGGTGCGTTTCGTCTTCCCCGACTTGGCTGAGCCGAGCCAGCGTCTCGAACTCTGGACCACGGCGGCGGACGATGCCGAAGCCGAGCGAATGCTCGGTGAGGCCGGCGTTGAACCAGGACAGCCTGTGGTGGTGCTCAATCCGGGGGCGAATCGCCTCGACAAGCGCTGGCCGGCGGAGCGCTACGCCGCCGTCGGCGACCACCTGGCGACGCAGCGTGGGGCGGCGGTGCTGGTGACGGGGGCGCCGGCGGAGCGCCCCATCATCGAGGCCGTGCGTGAAGCCATGCAGGCGCCTGCGCATGACTTGCAGGCGCTGGGCGTGACCCTGCGCTCACTCAAGGCGGTGCTGCGTCGCGCGGATCTACTCATTACGAATGACACCGGGCCGCGGCATCTGGGGGTCGCCATGGGGACGGCGGTGCTGGCGCTCTTCGGTCCCACGGATCCGCGCTGGACGACGCTGGTCTACGACCGGCAGATCGAGTTGCTTGCCGATCCCACGCTTGGCTCCGAGGAGCGGGCGGACGACCACCCCGAGCGTTGCCGCATTGACAAGATCAGCGTGGAGCAAGTGATCGCCGCCGCCGAGCAACTGCTTGACCGCAGTGTCACCCCGCGCAGTACGTAGCGGCGTGGGCTCGCCCCGCGTTCTGCCGCAGGTCAATTCGCGGCGTCCGCAGCAACCGCAACTCACAACGGACTGTCCTTCGGCGTCGGGTCGCCGTGCGCTTCGAGGCGTTCTTCCACCGCGTGCCACAGCGCTTTGCAGGCCGGGCCATCCGGCAAGCCGACGGCGGCGGCAAAGCCCTGCAGGGCCCGCCAGCAGTGCGTTCGCCGGGGGGGGTGGCCGACGCCGAGCGATTCCAAGAGGAGCGCGGAGAGCATGACCGCCCCGGGACTGTCGGCGTCGGTCGCTGGTACGCGACGCGCTTCGGTTGGCCGCTGTCGGCGCACGCCGACGGTGTCGATGATCGCCAGTCGGCCGTCGGGCAGGGCGATGAGGTTGGAGGGTTTCTGGTCGCGGTTGAAGAGGCCGGCCCTTAGCACTTGCCCGGCGAGCCGGCCCGCCTCGCGGGCCAGGCGCGAGTCCAGGTCGCCGGCCGCCTGCAGGTGGATGAGATCCGTCCCCGGCAGGCGTTCGAAGGCGGCGACCTCGACAAAGCCATCGGGACTCTTGCCGGTCCAAAGCGCCAGACCCGGGGCGGTGGGAAGATCGGCCTGGGCGAGCAGTTCCGCCCCGCGCCATTGTCGCTGCAGTTGGGAAGCGCCGGCCGCGGCCTTGAGTGCCTCGCCCAGCCCGCCGCCGCTTCGGACCTTCAGAACAAGCTCCATCTCCCCCAGGGACGTCCCGGAGAGAGCGGCCGAGTAGGTAGCGCTCCGGTCGCCTCGCTTCAGGCAGACCCATGGTTTCACCTCGGCCCGCAGCGTCGCCAGCAAGGCCGCCGCGTCCAGGCCAGGGCGGCACTTTCGCAGTCTCAGGTTGCCGGGGAGCTTGCTGCCCATGTCAGCGCAGCTTAGTTTGTTTCCCGGACGCCGGTGCCGGCGCGGGTCCGGCTCGCCTCGCCGCCGGTCGCCTTGGAGGTTCGACCCCTGAGTTCTCCTGCCGCCGACAGTGTGTTGCCTCTTTCCATCGCCGTTGTCTGCATGAACAGCGAACGGACGATCGAGCGCACGCTGGCCAGCGCCGCGGACCTGGCGGCGGAGATCGTCTGCATCGATTCCGGATCGACGGATAGCACGCTCGACATCTGTCGGCGGTATGGAGCCGTCTGCGAGCACCAGGACTGGCTGGGCCACATTCGCCAGAAGCAACTGGCCATGGATCGCTGCAGTCAGCCCTGGGTGCTTTCCCTCGATAGCGACGAGTCGATCGGCCCGGGGATGCACGACGCCATCGCGGCGGCGATTCAGGCCGACGAATCCGAGGTGGGCGGCTATTGGCTGAATCGCAAGGTGTTCTACCGGGGCAAGTTTCTCGACCACGCCTGGCAGCCGGAGTACCGCCTGCGCCTGGTGCGGGCCGGGGCGGCGCAGTGGGGGGGCATTGATCCCCACGACCAGTTGCTCATGAACGATCCCCACGTCCGCACCCGCAAGCTGCCCGGGGTGCTGCGGCACGACTCCTTCCAGGACATGGCGGAGTACCTGCGCAAGCAGATCGCTCTCTCCCGAGCCGGGGCGGAGGCCTATCGCCAGCTCGGCCGGCGCACCAGCCCCCTGCATCTCGTCACCTCTCCCTGCGCCGCCTGGTGCAAGCAGATGATCGTCAAGAGCGCCTGGCTCGATGGCTGGCACGGCTGGGTCGCGGCTTCGGCGACGGCGGCGGCGGCGCTCATGAAGCACCTGATTCTCCTCGAGCAAACGCGCTCGCGCGATGAGGACGGCGAGTCGTGAACGCCGTGACTGCGACGCAGGAGCGAACGGCCAACTTCGCACCGCAGACGCGCATGCGCGCGGCGGATCCGATCGGCGACCGCGTGCACCTGGCCCTGGCTTGCCTGGCGGGGCTCGCCGTCGCTTCCGACACCGCCCCGGCGGAAATCACGTTCATCGCGCTCGTCGTCTGTTTCCTGGCGCGGTTGCCGCGCCTGGCGCGGTTTTTGCGACCGTTCTTTGGCCGGGCGCTGGTGTGGGTGCTGATCGCCTGGGCGGGGTACGCGACGCTCAGCCTCGCCTGGTCGCCGGCTGTCGAGCAAGGCGGGCAGGAACTGCTGCGGGTGCGATTCTTCCTGCTGCCGATCCTGCTCTTTCCGGTGCTGGACCGGGCGCGCCTGGTCTTTGTATCCATCCTGCTCGGCGTGGCCCTTCTGCACGTCGCCCAGGCGCTGCAGGTGACGGAGCTGATGCCCGAAGCGCTCGACGGCGATCGCTACGTGCAGGCGCGCTACGGCGGCTTGATGCACCCCGTCGCCTCGGGCAACATCCTCGTCGGCGCCGCCGCCTTGCATCTCGGGGCGCTCTTCGCCACGGTGCCGAGGAGCCGCGACCGCGAGGGAGCGGTTTCCGAGGAGAGTGCGGGGGCTGACTCGTCAGGCCGCCGGCGCTGGCGGCTGCTTAGCGCCTTGGGCCTTGTCGCGGCCTTGGCCGGCTTACTGCTGACGGGAAGTCGCGGGCCCTGGCTGGCGGCGCTGGCCCTCCTGCCGCTGCAGTTTCTTGTCACCGCCATCCGCCTGCCCCCCCGGGCGCAAGCCGGCCCTCATCCTGCTGGCCCTGCTGCTGGCAGCGGCGGCGATCGGTTCGATCTGGCTGGCGCCCCTGGCCGGAGAGCGGCTGCGGCAGGCGCGCGATGATCTTCGGCAAGTCAGCGCTGAACAGGACTACCGCAGCCACACCGGGGCACGCATCCTCATGGCGGAACTCGCCTGGGAGATGTTCACCGAGAAGCCGATTCTCGGCTACGGCGGCGGCTCCTATCGCACCGTGGCCGGACAGAAAGCTGAGGATCGCCTGGCGGAGACGGTCGAGAAGCCGCGCGCGCTGGTGCACGCCCACGCCCACAACCTGTACCTGCACGAAGCGGCGACACGTGGCGTCGTCGGCCTGGCATTGGTGGTCGCCGTCTTCCTCACCGCGATCGTGACGGCAGCGCGAAACGGCGGCGAACCGACGTCGCCCTGGCGCCTCGGTCTGCCCTGGGCGATCGCCGCCATGGCGCTCTGCGCGCTCTTCGATCACCCGCTCATCACACACAATTGCGCCTTCACCACGATGCTGCTCTTCGCCCTGGCTCTGGCGGGTGGAAGTCGGCCACGCGGTTCCCAGGAGTCAAGCGGGGAAGGCGCGTGACAGCTCCTCGATCGCTTCCCAGTTGATCGGCGACATCGGGCCCAGCGCCTGCGCCTCGATCAGGGAGCGGGCGGTGCTTTCCAGCACCTCCAGGCGGTCGAAGGCCTCGAGCGGCGAACGGCCGACGACGATCGCACCGACGTGGTCGATGAGGGCGACCGGAGCTTGCAGCGTGAGCGAGGCCGCGAGTCGGGCGTGGTCGGTCGTCAGCGCCTCCGCGGGCAGACGGTGAATCTGGCGCAGCAGGAGGTAGCTTTCCGGAATCGTGCGCGTGTCGAGCGGCGCGCCGGTGATGCAAAACGCCGCCGCGTGCACGGGCGCGGTGCTGATGATCGCCTGTATTTCCGGCTGGGCGCGGTACACCGCCGCGTGGGCGGATGCTTCCAGATCACTTGAGTCGCTCTCGTCAACCGGCATGGTCCACAGGCCGGACGCGGTAATGCGCGAGGCGCAGGCTTCGGGAGCGGTGATGAGGAAGTGATTCGCCGAGGTGCGCGCCGAGAAGCGTCCCAATGATCCCGCCGCCAGTTGGTGCGTCGCCGCCCGCCGCGCGAATTGCGCCAAGAGCGCTGAGGTTTCCGTTGGCGCCGCCGGCCCTTCTCGCTCGTCCGGGGCGCTCGTCCGGCTGGCCTCAAGAAGCGCCGCCGTCGGCGGCGTGGTGCTCCCCAGCGTCCGCGCCTTGATCTCGACCTGGGCGAGGTGCTCGACCAGTTCGAAGCGGCGCATCGCCGCCTCCAGCGTCGGGCCGACCACGACGACGCCGTGGTTCTCCAGGACGATGGCGTCGAACCCGTGCGCGAAGGTCGCCGCGATCACCTCGCCCAGGGCTTCGCTACCGGTCAGGGCGTAGGGCGCGAACCCGACCTCGCCGCAGTGCCGGGCCACACCCAGGAGCAGGCGGGTGTCGGGCACGTGCTTGCCCAGGCTGAAAGCGACCATGCCGGGCGGATGGGCGTGCACGACGGCGCGCACGTCCGGTCGCACCTGGTGAATGAGTCGATGGAAGGGCAGCTCCGACGAGGGTCGCGGCGCCCCCGAGCACGTCCCGTCCGCGGCGACGGAAGCGATCAACGCTTCGGTCAGGGACCCCTTGTCGATGCCGGCCGGGGTGATCCAGAGGCGCTCGGCCGCATCACGCAGGGAGATGTTGCCGCCGGAGGTGGTGGTGAGCTGGGCGTCGTAGGTGCGCCGCATCGCCTCGGCGACGGCGGCAGCGGGGGAGCCACTGGCGGGTGCGGTTGCGGTCATCGAGAGAACCTATCCTGCTGCGAGTGAAACGAGCGCCACCCCAGCCTAGCACATGCCTGGCATACGCCGGACCGGGGCTCTGGTTCAGCGTGCCTCTCGTCGGATCAGGTCTGCGCCTTGGCGGCTCGGGCCGCCTGCCGGTCCTTGCGCCAGAAGTGCAGCATGAGCAGGCCGATACCAAAGAGCAGGACGGCGTCGGCGACGTTGAAGATCCAGGGAAACAGCCGCGCCTCGGGGAAGAGATGCAGAAAGTCGCGGACGCAGGCAAAGGCGATTCGGTCGTAGAGGTTTCCCAAGCCGCCGGCGAGCACGCAGGCGACGCCGACATGGACGAGATGCTCGCCTCGATCCGTCCAGCCGGCGAACATGAATAGGGCCGCGGTCAAGGCGACGAGGGTGAAGCCGGCGAAGAACCAGCGGCCGCCGTGCCCCACGCCGAAGACCGCGCCGCGATTCACCACCAGCTTCAGATCGAGCAGGTAGGGAATGACCTTGACGCCGGGGTGGGCGGGAATGGTGTAGTGGTCGGCCAGCACGGCAGCCTTGTCTATGCTGACGGGGGCGTCGGCGACGTGTGCGAACGCCAGTTCTTTGCTGCCCAGATCCACGCCGAGCAACACCGCCGCCAGGCCCAGCATGAGCACCCAGGCCCAGAGCGACTTTCCCGCCGGCCGAATGTCCGGGCGCTTGCGAGTCTCGCTCTCTGGTGGTTCTGGTCGGCTCACCGACGCCCCGCCTGCTCCAACCGGCGTGCGGCGTCGATGCAATACTTGGCCCACGGTTTCGCCTGCAAGCGGGCGGCGCTGATGGCCTGGCCAGTCAACTGGCAGATGCCGTAGGTGCCGTCCTCGATGCGGCCGAGGGCTTCGTCAATCTCGTTGAGCAAGCGGCGTTCGAACTCGACCAGGCCGAGCGTGAATTCTTGCTCGTAGTTGTCGGTGCCCTGGTCCGCCATGTGCTGCGGGGTGTGGGAGAGATTGCCGCTGCTCTTGTCGCCCAAGACGTCCGAGCGCATGGTCTTGACGTCGCCGTAGAGTTCCGCCCGCTTCGTCTTGAGCAGCAGTCGGTACTTCTCGAGGTCGCGCTTCTGCATCTTGCGCCGTCTGGGCTTCTTGGCGGCCGAGGGGATCAGGGAATCACCGGCGCCGGTGTCGGCGGCCCGGGTGTGTTCTTCCTGCGAGGTCGAGGTCAAAGTCAGGGTCGGCTTGGAGCCGGGCGTCACGGCTTGCGTCAGTTGCCGCGTGCCGGAGGCCGGCTGGGGCGCGGCCTTCGCCTTGCCCGACGCCTTCTTGGTGGTCGATTTCTTGGTGGTCGTCTTCTTGCGGGTCGACTTCTTCCCGGGGCTCGCCGCCTTCTTTCGCGTGCTCGTCTTCTTGACGGTCTTCTTGCTCGTCTTCTTGGCAGTCGACTTCTTGGCGGTGGTCTTCTTGGCGGTGGTCTTCTTCTTGGTGACCTTCTTGCCGGTCGCGGACTTGCGTGTCGTTTTGGCCTTCTTGCCGGTCTTCCTGGCCGCGGTGGCGGGCGGGCCCTTCTTCTTGGTCGTCTTCTTGGCGGTGGGTTTCTTGGCAGTCCCCACCTTCTTGCTGGTGCGCGTGACCGTCTTCTTGGAACCGGTCTTGGAACCAGCCCGACCCGTGGACCGCTTGGCGGTCTTCTTCTTGGTTGTCTTCGCCTGCTTCTTAGCGGCCACTGGGCAGCTCCGCTTCGCACTGCAAGGTCTTGTCAATTCGCGACTTAGCGACAACATCTGCCGCAGAGTCTAAAGGAGTGGCGGATTGTACGTTGACGGGCATAATCGTGCAACGTCTCGCCCGGATCCAGGGGCCGGCTCCCCCGGATCGTGTTGCGCTCGAAACCACTAGAAAACGCCCAGCTTACGGAAGCGTTCGTAGCGCCGGGCCGGCAGATTCGCGGGCTTCAGCCGCTTCAATTCGCGGAGCCGGCCCGCCACCCAGGACTCGACCGCCGTCGCCGTTGCCAGGGGGTCGCGATGGGCCCCTCCCAGGGGTTCGGGGATCACTTCATCCACAATCCCCAGGGCCAGGTTGTGGGCGGCCGTGAGTTGCAGCGCCTCGGCGGCGGCGGCGTTGGATTGCTCGTTCGCCTCTTTCCAGAGAATCGCAGCGCATCCCTCCGGGCTGATCACCGAGTACCAGGCGTATTGCATCATGGCGACGCGATCGGCGACGGCGATCCCCAGGGCTCCCCCCGAGCCGCCCTCACCGATGACCACGCTGACGATGGGCGTCTTGAGCCGGGACATCTCCAGGAGATTCTCGGCGATGGCCTGGGCCTGACCCCGCTCCTCCGCCCCGATACCGGGGTAGGCGCCGGGTGTATCCACCATGGTGACGATGGGCAGGCCCAGCTTTTCGGCGAGCTTCATCTTGAGCAGGGCCTTGCGATAGCCCTCCGGGTGGGCGCAGCCGAAGTGGCAGGCGATTTTTTCTTCCGTGGTCTTGCCCTTCTGGTGGGCCACGATCATGCAGCGGTGCGAGTGGATTCGGCCGAACCCGGTCACGATCGCCGGGTCATCGCCGAAGCGCCGGTCGCCGTGCAACTCACAGAAGTCCTTGCAGATCATGCGGATATAGTCGCGTCCCTGCGGCCTCTTGGGATGCCGAGCCACCTTGATGACGTCCCAGGGCTTCAGGCCTTCGTAGACCTTGCTGAGCATGGTGTCGTGACTCCGGCGGAGCGTCGCGAGCTCTTGGCTCAGGTCGACGCTGCCTGCTCGCCCCTGGTCGGATTCCAGGGCGACGATCCGCTGCTCGAGTTCCTCGAGCGGTCGTTCGAAGTCGAGATGGTGCATCTGCGTCATGGAGGCTCCCAGCGATCAACCGGCGACAAGTCGAGGATTATACCGCTCCCGGGGAGGCGCGCCCTCAGGTTCCCGCGTCTTCGGGCCGGCAACGACCGATAACCATGCCGAGTTGCGCCGCCGGCTCGGCGAGTCCCTAGACTGTCAGCATGCTCCAGCGCAGCTTCTCCAAGGGTGACCGCGTCGTCCACCTCGACAAGCCTGAATGGGGTGGAGGCCTCGTCACCAAGACCCAACTTCTCAGCCAGCAGGGCACGCACCTGCAGATGGTGACCGTGCGTTTCGACCACGCCGGCCTCAAGTCGCTCAGCACCGCCCACGCCCGTCTGAGCTACGAGAGCGACTACCTCAAGGAGAGCCGCGCCCCGCTAAGCGGGCCGCCGGCCTGGCCGGCGGAGCCGAAGAACACCGGCCAGACAGCCTCGCGGACGGAGGCCCTGCAGGACGAGCAGATGCTGCGCCTGCCCGAGGAGACGCGTGATCCCTTCCAGGCGCTTGGCAAGCGCCTGGAGGCGACGCTGAAGTTGTATCGCTTCGACGGCTCGCCGCGGTCGCTGATCGACTGGGGCATCGTGCAGTCGGGGCTCGACGATCCGCTCAGCCGTTTCGGTCGCCACGATCTGGAGATGCTCTACGAGAAGTGGGAGCGTGCGCGCGATCAGCATCTGGCGGGGTTATTGGACAAGCTTCGCCGCGACGACCCCCACGAGTTCAAACGGATCAGCGCGACCTTGCCCCGGGGCGCTCGCGAAGCGTTGCAGCGCCGCCACACTCGACGTTGATTCTCCGCAACATTCGGCGCGAGCGGTGTTGCTCGTCGCGGGGGCCAGGCCACATTTGACCGGCTCAATCCGACTTGGCGTGGTGGTGCGCCTGGTCTTTTCGGACGCGCCGGTTTTGGCGCGCCGCGGTCCCGCGGTTGTTCCTCTCTGAGCAGACAACTGGAAGACAAGGGGCGGACTTCGTGTCTGCTACAGATGGGAGAAGATCTGCTATGGATGATCGAGTATTCCAAGAGAAGCTATCGGAGTTGATGCAACAGATTTCCAAGCTGCCGGACGACAGCCGGGAGCCCATCGAATCACTCGCCGAGGAAACCCAGGCGCGTCACGAGCGGATGCGGCTGGCGGTGAAGGAGTTGCAGGAGAACCTCGACCATCTGCGTTTGAGCGTGAAGTACTTGATCTTTGATCTGGAGGCGACGCGGCGTGAGAACAGGTACCTGCGCGATCTCCTGAACCGAGCCCAAAGCGACGATTGAGATCCCCCGCGACCGTGCCCCGTAGCGCCCAGGCTCAGGCCCCGAGCCATGCGCGCGAGCCGGTCGCGTTCTTGACAAAAAAGTGCACTCCTTGCGTCTCTCCGCGCCATCAACGAAGAGTCGCTACGCACTTCGCACGGCGTTCTGAGCGCCGGGCAAAGCCCACGGTATCCAGGCCGTGGGCTTTGTCGTGGAGGGCAGGGATGTGGGATGCGTCGGCGGGTCGTCTCTGGCTACGGGCATGTCTGGCCGTAAAAAGCCAGCAGGATGCCGAGGTCAGCTTGGTCGACCACGCCGTCATGATCGAGGTCACCAGGACAGGTGCCGCGGTTGCTCCACACCTCGCTCGTCGCATTTGGAGACGAGCTGCCACCGAGCAGGAAGGCGATACCTCCCGCGACTGGTGCATACACTGCGCCCATATCGCGGGGAAAGTCGCCGGGTATTTCCGTCAGATAGACCCACGCAGCGATCTCGCCAGTTTCCGGATCGATCGATGCTCGATACACGGCACCGGACTCGCCTCCGACGTACTCAGTTCGACCGCCGAACACGAGCAGTTCCCCGTTCACGAGCAGACTCGTGTGATTCCAGAGCGGATGCGAGAGCGATGCCTCCACGCGCCATGATCCGATGGAACCATCTGGGGATACCGGAGCCGAGTAGGTGCTGGACAGAATCTGGTTTCCAGCGGTTACCCCCCCAACGATGTACACCCGGTCATTGTAGAAGTGCACGGATTGATGGTGTCGCGGCTCCGGCATTGGCGTCGTGCCAGTCCATGGGCCTAAGGACCCGTCCTGGTTGATTCGGCAGTAGTAGACGTCAGCATAGTGAAAGCCGCCACATGCGTAGAGATAGCCCTCATAGGCCTGCACGCCGAGGCGATAGCCGAATGGGGCGTTCGGGAGGGGCGGTGGTACGTCGAGCCACGTGTCGACGGTGCCGTCGGGATTGACAGTAGCCATGTAGAAGCTGCGAGCGGTGGGAGAAGAGACGTAGATGTGATCGTCGTAGACGGCTACACCGGGCGAGCCGTCAATCGTGGGTAGTGGTGTAGTTGCAGTCCACGTCCCGAGCGATCCGTCAGCCAGGAGTTGATTGAAGTGAACCGTGTCAAGTCCCATGCCGTTGTATCCACCGATGGCGTATAGACGGCCATTGTGGTAGGCCGAGCCTACCCCCTCCGCGTGCGTCACCAAGTGCTCCTCCTGTGTCCAGTAGTACGGGCACAGTCCGTCCGCGCCCGCAAGTTGGGCCATGAGGAGTAGGGCAGCTGCGGCGCATGTGTGAAGCGAAGTGTGTGTCATTGCTAAGATCTCCTGTAGGGGCGCCACTGTTGGGTTCTTGGGGCGCTCTTCGAGTCACCCTCTCTTTCAGCTATACGCATCATGCGGTCGTACATATTGTGAACTCCCGGGCACTCGCACATCCGAGTGCCAATAGTCGACCGCCAGCCGGGGATGCCAGCGTGGCTGAAGCAATGTGATGAGGTGGGCCAGCAACGGGAGACTCACGAGAAGAGGCCGTGCGACAAACAGTCCCTGGTTTCTACGGTTCCTGGGTCCCGTCGTCGGTCGAGCGAAGTGGCGGTAGGGGACCGAATCGTAGTAATGACAGTGGCAGCCCCTCCTGCAACCGCTGCAGGGCGTCATTCTGATATCGTCCCGCGGGAATCTCAATACCATTCGCTTCGAGGAGCCAGACCATCGCTGCTGTGTCCTTGTCACACTGTACATCCGTCGTGACGCGAAAGAACCGAGAGGCATCCTCGCCTGCATCGGGTGGCTGTGGACACGGCACATCTATGTAGTCGCTTGCTTCGGGTGGTAGCAAACAGCGGTACCACACAAGGGTTGGGTCGGGATCGGGAACGTCGGGGCTTGCCCAGGAGCGGCCTATGTGGCCAAGTCGCGGTCGTAGAGCCAGCAAGACACGGGGATAAGGTGTGTCAATGCCATTGAAGCCTCGCTCACGCCAGTACGCATGGGCGTTCTCAGCACCCATAATGAGAAGTCGCTCTTCAGGCATCCAATGGACCCCCGCAGGGCCGCCGTCATGCCAGGCGAGGTAGAGCAACTGCCCATCCATGTCAATAACGACCACGGCGCACAGCGAGTATACCGTGTGGACGAACGTAACGACGATCTCGTCTCCAGGGACGCCAGGGAAGATGTCGGTGATGAAGAAGGACTGGGGCTGCAACACACCATTGCGCTGTGACCAGTCGTAGGGAGTTCGGGGTGCATCGCATGGCGAGACGCGTGCTATCCAGAGGGCTTGGTCATAGCTCCCAGCTGCTGGAAATGCACACAAGGCATTGCTGCGTGCGCTGCTCGGATCGTGTGGCCACGCGATGAGAACGCGCCTTGGCTTGTTGGGGTGCATGCGGCGGATCGTCAATGACGCTCCGGCAAAGTAGCGACCGGAGGAGTCTGGGGTCCAGTTGTGAAGTACGGATCCGGCCCGGGAGAGAAGCGTGGCTGATGTGCGGTCTTCGTCAAGGAAGAGGGCTGTCGCTTCCCCACGGATGTACCAGACGGTCGCAGCGATTATGGCTATTGTGGAGCCGAGGAGGAGCACGCATGTAATGGCAGTGGCGGCGATTGGATGTTTCCGCACCCACAACGCCATTCGCGCCCACGGCCCCGGCCTTCGCGCCAGGACTGGTTCGCGCTGCAGCCAGCGGCGTAGGTCGTTGGCAAACTCGTGAGCGGTCGCGTAGCGCTTCCCTTCGTCAAACGACACGGCCTTCTGCAACACCGCCTCCAGGGACCGGGGAATCGCGGGGTCCAACTCGCGTGGGGGTCGGGCCGGGTCCTGGGCCACGCGCCGCACTGCTTCGTGCAGGGTGGTGTCCGTATCGTGCGGCGTCTGACCGGTCAGGAGCAAGTACGCCGTCGCCCCCAGACTGTAGACATCGCTGCGAATGGAAATGCGCGCCCGTTCGCCGCGGGCTTGCTCTGGCGACATGAAGGCGGGACTGCCCAGGGGCGCACCCTCCGCGGTCAGCGTCTGCATCACGTCCTGCGAGAGCAGGATGGCGATCCCCAGATCGATGATCGTCGGCTCGCCGTGCGCGCTGACGATGACGTTGGATGGCTTGATGTCGCGGTGGATGATGCCGTGATCGTGCAGCGTCTGCACCGCCGCCGCCACCTCGACAAGCAGGCCCACCCTGGCCCGCCTGTCCAAGTGTTTCGCCTGGCAGTGAGCGGTGAGCGAGAGTCCCTCAAGGTACTCGGTGACAATGAAGATGCGACCTTCGTGATGGCCGTAGTCAAGCACGCGTGGCAGGCAGGGGGCGCGCAGTTGCGCCAGCAACTCCAGCTCGCGCCAGGCCCGCTGCGAGTCGCCTGGGGAGTGCTGGTGCTCCAGATGCTTGATGGCGACGCGGGCTTCCGAGCCGTCTCGGGTGGCGAGATAGACGCGGCCGGCTCCGCCTCGGCCGAGTTGGGAGACGACGTGGTATCCCGGGAAGTGGGGGAGGCGCGACTCCCCAGCTTCTCCTTCGTGGGGGTCGTGCAAGGCCGCCAGCAGATCGGAGGCGCTTGCGGGCGTGAGCTGCTGGGCCAACGAGTTGTCGAGGGGTTGATCCGTCGACATGGCGTCTAGCGTATCGCATGGGCGCACAGATAGCGCGGAGGAGTGGCAGGGAGCCGTTGTCAGGCAGAGATACGCAGCGGGGAGCGGGGCATAGAGGCTCCAGCCTCAGAATCGCCCGGTTCCCTCCCGGTTTCGGTTTGCCTTTGCTCATCGCTCAGGTAGCTTGTGGTATGGATGGGGTGTTCGGCAGGTCCTTTGGCGGGAGTGGACATGACGAGTCTGGAGCAAACCGGGGCGCGGTTCGACACCACGGAGTGGACGCTCCTCGAGGCGGCTGGCGGCGCTGGCGACGCCGAGGAAGTGCAGCGAGCGCTCTCCGCGCTCGTCGAGCGCTATTGGCCGGCGGTCTACGCGGCCTTGCGTCGCTGGGGCAAGTCGCGGGAGGAGGCGGCGGAGTTGACCCAGGCCTTCTTCGTGGAGGTGGTATTGCAACGGCGGCTCTTCGAACGTGCGGAAGAAGGCCGGGGCCGCTTGCGGACGCTCGTTCTCGCCGCTCTCAAGCGTTTCCTGGTCGACAAGCATCGCCGGGGCAAGGTGCGCGGTTCCCAAGTGACGATCTCCCTGGACTCGTTGCAGCGCGAAGAGGAGATACTGGCGGGACAGGGGCCGACCTCGCCGGCGGACGCCTTTGAGCGTCGCTGGGCCCTGGCGGCGTTGCAAGCGGCCCTGACGCGCTGCCAAGAGCACTTTCGCGGGCTCGGCAAGGCAGCGCATTGGGAGGTCTTCGAGGCACGGGTGGTGCAGCCGACGCTGACCGGCAGCGCCGCGCCGATGCTCAACAAGATCCACGCGAGCCACGGCTTCGCCAATGCTCCCGCCGCCGCCGCCGCCATTCAGGTGGTGAAGAAGCGCGTGTTGGCGCTGCTCAGCGAGATCGCGGCGGAGACGGTCGAAAACGAAGCGGAGGCGGACGAAGAGTACGCCCTCTTGCTGCGCTGGTTGGGCGGGTAGGCGAGTCGCCTAAGGCAGCAAACGCGGGTCGACCTCGCCTCGGGTGGGGTCGTGGAGGCGCATGAGGACTTCATGGGTGCCGATCTGAACCTCTGGGTCGCCGGGCCGGCGCTGGATGTAGCTGCCGTCCGCTTGCATGTCCCAGGTCTGGCGCTCATCGCGGAGCATGATGGTGAAGATCTGCCAGAGCCTGCTGCGCAGGGCGAGTTCTTCGATGGGGGTGATCACCTCGACGCGCCGATCCAGGTTGCGGTACATCCAGTCGGCGGAGCCGATGTAATACTCACCGGCGGCGGGGTCTTCCTGACCGCTGGCGAAGTGGTAGATGCGCGAGTGTTCCAGGAAGTGGCCGATGACCGACATGACGCGGATGTTCTCGCTCAGGCCGGGCAGGCCGGGCTTCAGGCAGCAGAATCCCCGCACGAAGAGGTCGACGGCAATGCCCGCCTGGGAGGCCCGATAGAGCGCGCGAATGATGCGGCGATCCTGCAACTGGTTCATCTTGGCGACGATGCGAGCGGGCTTACCGGCCCGGTGGTTCTTAATCTCGCGCTGGATCATGGCGAGGAACCGGTCCCGCATGTTCACCGGCGCCACCAGCAGCTTGCCGTACTCCCGCTTGAGGGAGCGCCCGGTGAGGTAGTTGAAGAGTTCCACGATGTCGGCGGTGTATTCCGGCTTGGCGGTGAGCAGGCCCAGGTCGGTGTAGAGGGTGGCGGTGCCGGCGTGGTAGTTGCCGGTGCCGATGTGGGCGTAGCAGCGCAGGCCCTCCTGCTCGCGCCGCACCACCAGGGCGGTCTTGGTGTGTGTCTTCAGGCCGATGATGCCGTAGACCACGTGCACGCCGGCGTTCTCGAGCTTGTGGGCGCACTCGATGTTGCGCTGTTCGTCGAAGCGGGCCTGGAGTTCGACGAGGCAGACGACCTGCTTGCCGGCCTCGGCGGCTCGGATCAGGTAGTCGACGAAGGGGCTGTCATCACCGGTGCGATAGAGCGCCATCTTGATGGCGAGCACCGCCGGATCCTTGCAGGCGGCCTTAATGAAGCGCTGGACGCTGGCGGCGAAGCTCTCGTAGGGATGATGCAGCAGCAGATCGGTGCGGCGGATGACGGAGAAGATGTCGCTTTCCTCGTCCGCCAGGGCCGCCGGAATCCGTGGCGACCAACCGGGGCGCTTCAGGCGCTCGAGAGGCAAGGAGTAGATCGGCTTGAGGTCGGTGTAGTCGATCTCGCCATCGAGTTCGTAGACATCGTCTTCGGTGAGCTTGAGGTTCTCGATGAGAAACTGCAGGACCCAGGGGTCGGCGGCGGGGCCGTGCTCGAGCCGAATGATGTTGCTGAACCTCCGAGCCCGCAGCTCATCGGCGATCATCTCCAGCAGATCCTCGGCATCCTCTTCATCGCGCTCGATGTCGGCGTTGCGGGTGACGCGGAAGGGCATCGTCCCGACAATGTCCATGTCAGGGAAGAGGCTCTCCACGTTGCGGCGGATGAGGGCTGCGAGGCTGACGAATCGATACTGCTCGGGCTCGCTGTCCGATTGCAGCCGCACCCAGGAGGGCAGGATCTCCGTGGGGATCTTGACCCGGGCGAACATCCGCTCGTCCAGCTCCGGGTGCCGCAGCACGATGCCCAGCGAGTCGGAGAGGTTCGACAGGAAGGGGAAGGGATGCCCCACATCCACGGCGAGCGGCGTCAGGACGGGGTAGACGTTGGCGTGATAGTAGGCATTCGCTTCCTGGCGCTCGGCCGGCGTCAGTTCCTCCCAACTGAGCAGGTGGATGTCGTTTTCGCGGAGGGCGGGTTTGATGTCTTCGCGGAAGCCGCGCGCTTGCCGGCGCAGCATCGGCAGGGTGTGGCGGCGAATGGCGGCAAGTTGTTCGCCGGCGCTCAGGCCGTCCGAAGAGGTGGTGTGCACCCCGGCGGCGACCTGGCGCTTGAGGCCGCCCACCCGCTTCATGAAGTACTCATCGAGATTCGAGGTGAAGATGCTGAGAAACATCACCCGATCGAGCAGGGGCGTGCGCTCGTCGAGGGCCTCGTGCAGGACCCGGCTGTTGAACTCCAGCCAACTGATCTCGCGATTGAGGAACAACTCGGTCTTGTCCCACTCCTCGACGGGGCGGAGTGCCGGAGGCGGTGTCTCCTGCAGGTCGGTTGGGTCGGTCATCTCAACTCTCGCTCTTGTTCCAAGGGCCTTTGCCGGTGCTCTTCATGTCCGCCGGGGTGCGTTTGGCCCAAGGCGGGGCGACGGCCTGGCGGGTCACCTGCCAGAGCAGTCCCTCACGCAGCCCCACCCCGGGAATCAGCATCTTGTCGACGCTCGCTTCTTCGAGCACCAGTTGGACGATGAGCATGGCGATGCCGATGATGTCGGCGCGATCGTGGCGCAACTTAAGCTCGCTGCAGCGCTGCTCCAGAGGCATGTCGAGCACGGTCGGCAGGAGTTCACGCAGGTCACGGCTCTTGATCTTGCCGGTCTTGCTCTTGCCAAGCAGGGGCAGGCGCATCTTGCCCATGCGCTCGATGTTGCCTCCCGTCCCCACGCAGAGATCGAGCCTCTCCTCCCCGAGTTCCGCCCGCAGCAGATCGGCCACGACGCCGCGATAGCGGGTCAGCAGTTGCAGGGCCTCTGCCTCCTGGAGGTTCTGCTGGCGCAGCTTGGCGAGCAGGCGTAGGGGGCCGATGGGCAACGTCTCGCAGCCGACCGCCACGCCTTGCCGGACCACCGTCAGCTCGACGCTGCCGCCGCCCATGTCCAGCACCAGGGCGTTCTTGTCGACGAGATAGACGGCCCGGGAGACGCCGATGTAGACCAGGTGGGCTTCTTCCAGGCCGCTGATCTTCTCCAGTTCAATCCCGGTCACCTCGCCAATGCGCTCGACCAGTTCGTCGCCGTTCGCTGCTTCCCGGATCGCGGAGGTGGCGACCGCTCGCAGGTGGGTGACCTGGTACTCCTCGAGAAGAGCCCGGAAGCCTCGGAAGGCCGCGACGGCCCGCGTCATGGTGGCGTCGCTGAGGTAGCCCTGGGTGAAGACATCCGCGCCCAGGCGAATCGGCTGGCGCTGCTTGTGGGCCTCGACGAGGAACGAGGTCTCGTCCACAGCCCCGATGACGATTCGCATCGCGTTCGAGCCCGCGTCGATGGCGGCGACATTGGTGAGGTAGTCGATCACAGTCCGGTTCCCGTCTCCTGCGGCAGTTCCGCCAGACACTCTATACAGACTGTCCGGCGCAAGGCGCGCTGCAGCAGGTCGGATTTGCGCTGCCCGTAGAACTGTTCGCCGGCGGCATCCACCGACGCCTGGGCCCGAATGTGAAGGCTCTCGTGGTTCCAGTCGCAGCGCAGCCGGCGAATCACCGCGCGGTGGGTGCGATCCAGGCCGTCCGCGAGGCGCAGCAACCCCGCCAGGATCTCGAGGCGCTGTCGATCGTCGGGCGAAAGGTCCTGGTAGATCGGATGCTTCTCCTTGGGCAGGGCCTTGCGGTGGTAGCGAGCGATGCCGGCCACGAGCGGCCGATCCTCGTCGCTCAGGGGCAACTCCGGTGAGGCCAGGATGAGGCGGGCGGCGGTCTTGTGGTGTCCCTTGCCGCCTTCGACCCAGCCGATGTCGTGCAGGATTCCCGCCGCCTCCAGCAAGCAGCGTTCGCGCTGCCCCAGGCCATGCAGAACTCGCAACTCGTCGAACAACTGCAGCGCCAGGCGGGTGACCTGCTCGAAGTGTTGGCGCTCGCCGGCGAGGCGCTCGGCATGCTCGGCGAGGCGGTGAGCGTCTTCCCCGGCCCGGCCGACCGGCGGCGCGGCGGGCGTCGCCGACAGCAGCGGGGGAGCCGCGGCGAGATCATCCAGGCTGCGTCCCTGGCGGAACATCTCGGCGAAGGCCGGCGGCAGGTCGTGGGCCTGAAGGGCGCTGATGGTGCGCGCAATGTCGTAGGCCACGCGCACCGGCTCCATGGTGCAGGCGCCATCCTCAATACAGAGGACGGCATAGCAGGCCCGGGGATCGCCTCCCTCCGGCCGACCCACCGCGCCGGGGTTGAGGAAACGAACGCCGTCGACTGCCCGGTCGAACTGCACGTGGGAATGGCCGCAGCAGACGAGATCGACCTCCGCTTGCTCCGCCAGTTCCCGCAGGCGTTCCAGGGGCGTGGCGGCATCGAGGTGTTCGCTGTCGCTGACCGGGCTGCCGTGCACCAGCAGGACCCGCAGACCGGCGACCTGCAAGCGGCGCTTCTCGGGAAGCTCGCCCAGGAAGCGGCGCGAGGGCCGGCTCAGTCGTTCGCTGGCGAACTCGAAGGCGCCGACCTTGGCCGGGTCCTTCCTGCGATTCGATTCGGCTCGCCTCTCGGGAAACGTGAGCACCTTGCGGTCGTAGTTGCCCAGGATGCAGGCATCGCAAGTCTCCCGCAACACCTGCACGGTCTCTTCCGGGAAGGGCCCGTAGCCCACGAAGTCGCCGAGGTACCAGAACGCTTCGCAGCCCCGCGCATCGGCGTCGGCCAGCACCGCCTCTAGGGCCGGGAGGTTGCCATGGGCATCGGCGAGCAGGGCGATCTTCATCAGCCGGGCTCTCCTGTGACCTGCCCGCTCTCGCTGGTCGAGGCGGCGCGATTCTCGACGAAGCGGCCCAGTTCATCCCAGGTGTGGCGCTTCGATTGTTTGGCCCAGAACTCCAGGAAATCCTGCCTCAGGCCTTCGCGCCGGTCGCGGCGCTCCGCCAGGAAGGCCTGGATGCCGGCCTCGATGGTGTCGAAGCCTTGGAGGTCGCCGAAATACTTCTCCGTGCGCCGGCGCTCTTTGCTGAGAAACGCCTCCAGGAACTCCTCCCAGACATCGCAATCGTGCAGGTCGCCGAGCAGCGATTGGCCGCGCTTGATGACCTTTATGTGCGGCTTGAGCTTCTCGTCGTAGATCGGGTTGAAGAGCTCCATGGTGTAGCGCAGCCGCTTGAGCGCGATGCGCATGGCGTGCAGCTCCTCGCGGTTCGTCGGTTCCGGGAGGTAGGGATCGTGGCTGTGCAAGTGCTCAAGCTGCTCGACCACGGCGTCGCCGGCCAGTTTCCAGCCGACCGGGTAACGCGCTGCTTCGCCGTGCGTGCCTTTCTCGTGCTCTGCCAGGGGCGTGAGATGCTCCAGCATGTCGTCGATGACGCCGCTGCCCACGAAGCGATCCAGGGCCTCTTCAATTCGGGGCTGGATGCGGATCCGCCGCTGTCGCAAGCGCAGGCTCAGACGATCGACGCCGGTCCGGTCGGCATCATCGGGCAGGCTGTCGCGATACTCCTGCACCGCCTGCAGTTGCACATCGAGATCACGGGCCTCGCCCAACCGCTCGGTGATGCGCCGGACTTCCTTCCGCCAGCGGCGCACCAGCGTCTTCTCAAAACAGGATTGCAGGTGCTGCAGGGCGCTGCGCATGCGGCGGGAGGCGACGCGGATTCGATGGATGTACTCGATGTCCTCAGCGCCACGGACGCCTTCGATCTCCTTGGCGATGTTCTCCAAGCGATGCAGCAAGGCGGTGGCTGCGAAATGCTTGAGTGCTTCTCCTGACTCCTGCCGATGGCTCATGCGATACTCCAGAACTCAAGCCTTACGAGGGGTGACGTGGCTGGCCTCATCATAGGTGCATCGCCGGGACTGAGCTTCTCGAGTCCTCTTTCGCGGATAGGGAAGGCCGGTTCCGGAACAAGCGAGCTCGAACCGTGGGAACGGCCTGCGATCACTCTCCAAGGCCATTCTCCAGGGGGGGCTGGGGCGGTGTGGACCCTCGGACTTTGTGTCTCTTCGGATCGGGGCTTAGAATCCAGACGCCTTCCGCGGCCGGCGCATCACCGCGCTGTGATGGATTCCCGCGCGGGGTCGAACGCCCCCCCGCCCTGCTGAGTCGTCGTTTTCGCCGCGTCTCGGACGTTTCTGTGTCTCTGTGCCGCTCCTCATGGTTCTTCTGCTGCTTCAGCAAGGAGGCGTCTCATGCGACTCAACGTCTGCGCATTTGCCCTGGCTCTCGGCATCCTCTGGGGTCTGGCGGTCTTTGCCATCACCTGGTGGGTCATCATCTGGCAGGGGGTCAGCGACCCGCCGGAGATCACCTTGCTGGGCCGGGTCTACAAGGGCTATACCGTCAGCTACCTGGGCAGCGCTATCGGCCTGGCCTATGGCTTTGGCAGCGCCTTCGTCGCCGGGGGCATCTTCGCCTCGGTCTACAACATCCTGGCCGGCTGTTGCAGCAAGGCGAGCGACGCCGACGCCGCCTGAGAAGCAACCCGGCTGATCCTCAACTGGTCTGCTGTTCCCTTCGGAGCGAGCCGCCGTGTCCACGCGAGCGGTGCAACACAGGAAGTGCGCTCGCAGCACCGTCATCACGCGGGGCAAGCCCACGCCGCTCAATGGTGGGCGGATCCGATGCGACCGTGGCGTCCTACCCCATCACCGCCGCGACGGCCTGCTCGTGCGCTTCGCTGTAGTAGCGGATCAACTTGCCCCAGTCGAACTCCACCGACCGCTGTTCGCAGGCGTTGCGAAGCGCGATGCGCTCGCGCCGACTCAGCCGGCAATACTCGAACATGACGCGCGTGAGCTGGGCTGCGGCCTCGTGGAAGCCGCGGCTGCGGCGATTGACCACCCACATGCCCCAGTCGTCGTGGTCGTCGAAGTGCTGCTGCACGTAACGCCCGAAGCCCGCCAGATCGCTGGTGATGGCGGGCACGCCGGAGGCGATGCATTCGAGCGGCGTGTAGCCCCAGGGCTCGTACGACGAGGGGAAGACGCCGAGGTGGCAGCCGCGGACGAACTGGTCGTAGTCCATCTTCCACAGCGGGTTGGATGACTTGATGAAGTCCGGGTGGTAGACCACCTTGACGCGATCGTGCTTGGCGTTGAAGAGGTGCAAGGCGCGAATCTGCTGCAGCACCTGGTCGCCTTCTTCGTCTTCGAGCACATGCGTGATGACGGGTGGATCCACCGAGCTGCGCCAAGCCTGCATCGTTCGCTTCAGCCGCAACTGCCAGTAGTCGCCCACCAGGTTGTCGAGCTTGGGCACGCGGCCGGCGACGGCTTCGTTGAAGAAGCGATCCCCGACCTCGGCCATCATGGCCCGCGTGGTGTCGCGCATTTCACCCAGGACGCCGCGGCGCTCCAGGCACTCGCTGACGATCTGCCGCGTCGGTCTCTTGGTGATGATGTAGAAGACGACCGTCGTCTCCAGGTCCGAGGCCTTCAGTTCCGCGTTGAGCCGGGCCGCCGCCTCCAGGCAGAGGTCGAAGCCCTTGTTGCGCGGCTCGAAGCGGCCGGAGCTGAAGAAGTAGAGGGTCTTGTCGAGGTCGAAGCTGTAGCTGGGGAAGAAGTGCCCCCGGGTGAAGCGGTGCACGCGCTCCTTGTACTCCTTGTGCAGCGACTGCAGGTGATGCAGCGCCTCGAACCGTTGCACATTCAAGCCGTTGGGCAGGCAGACGTCCGGAGCTCGGCCGAGCAGATGCCGACACTCCTCGCCCGTCACTTCGCTGACGGTGGTGAAGACGTGCGAGCCGTGGGCGCAGGCCCGCTCCATGCGGTGCACAGTCTCGATGTTGAAGTTGCGGGCCTCCTGCTCGTGATCGAGATAGGGAAGTTGCTCGTAGAAGCCGGTGCGGGCGGAGGCGATGTAGCGGCCGGTGATGGTGGCGTGGGTGGTGAAGACGGTCGCCATGGGCAATTTGGCCCGGCGGATCAAGGGGATGGCCAGACCGCCCATCCACTCGTGGAAGTGGCCGATGAGCAGCCGCGGGGCGTAGTGCTGGGTCAGGGCCATGAAGAGCTGGTAGACCGCGCCGGCGAAGCTGACCGCCCCGTCGATGAGGGGATCGCCCTCCGGCGTCTGGATGGCGTGATCCCTCCAGAGGTAGTACTTGAGCTCCGCCAAACGCTCCGGATCCGCATCGTGCTTGAGCAGGATCACCTTGGGGCGGCCCGTCACCAGCCAGCGGCCGTAGCGCGCCGGCAGGCCCGCCTCCGCCAGCGAGTCCAGGGCCCGAGCCATGGCGGAGGTGGGGCGATGCTCCTCGAACTCGATCTGGGCCGAGTGCTCGTTGTCCGGCCCAATCAGGCAGTAGCGCGTGTTCCACTGATCCACGGCGGCGGCGGCCTTGCTGCGCAGCACCTGGTAAATGCCACCGATCTGGTTGCACACCTCCCAGGAGACTTCGAACAGCACCGGGGCACGGCGGCGACCGCCGGCCTGCAGGTTGCCATCCACGACCGGCATGTGGTCCGGCGTGAGCGCGGGCTTGGAGGAGGTTGTCGGAGGCTTTTTGGTCTTGCTGGTGGAGCCGGACATGGAGGTTCTGTCGTCCTTGCGCTGTCGGAGGAGGAGGGCAAACCGCCCGCTTAAACCCAGCGGCAGTGAGGGACGTCAGGTCCTTCCCAAGGGCTTCGCGGGCGCTGCGACATCGGCCAGGACCCGCCATCCTATCGTCACTCGCTCTGGGCAGACAGTCTCGCTACCATCGGCTCGTGACTCCCCCAAGCCGCATCCATCGTCTCGAAGTTCATCCGAAGCCCGGCGCGCCCGACCCGCACGCCGCCGCTCTCCTGGCGGTCGCCGCCGAGCAAGGGTTCGATCTGACCAGCGCCGCCTGCGCTCGCGTGTATCTCTTGGACGGCCCGCTGGCCGATGGTGACCTGGACCGCGTCGCCCTGGAGTTGCTCACGGATCCGGTGACGCAGCGCTCCGTCGAGCGAGCCGCTCCCACGCCGGCAGACGCCTGCACGATCGAAGTCCATCCCCTGCCCGGAGTTATGGATCCGGTGGCCCAGTCCGCCGCCAAGGCCATCCTCGGCCTGACCGGCATCGAGGTCGAAGTCAAGACCGGCTGGCGCTACGACTTGCGCGGCCTCGCTGCCGGCGAGGCGGAGACGCTCGCCAAGCGCTTCCTCGCCAACACGGTGATCGAGCACATTCACCAGGGTCCCTACCTGCCCGACGCCTTTCCGGAAGGGCACGCCTACCAACTCAAGATCACGCACGTCCCCCTGCGGGCGCTCGGCGATGCCGACCTCGCCAGGCTCAGCCGCGACGCCCACCTCTTCTTGTCGCTGGAGGAGATGCAGACCATCGCTGCCCACTACCGCGACCTGGGCCGCGATCCGACGGATGTCGAGCTGGAGACGCTGGCCCAGACCTGGTCCGAGCATTGCGTCCACAAGACGCTCAAGAGCGACATCGTCTACACGGCGGACAACCTCGATGCGGATGTCATCGACTGGGCCAACCGCCCCGGGCATCGACGCGCGGACGACGGCTCGATCCACATCGGCAACCTGCTCAAGTCGACCGTCGCCGCCGCCACGCACGAGCTGATCGCGGACGGCCTGGATTGGACGCTCTCCGTCTTCGTCGACAACGCCGGCGTCATCCGCTTCGACGAGAAGAACGCCGTCTGCGTCAAGGTCGAGACGCACAACCACCCCTCGGCGCTCGAACCGTACGGCGGCGCCGCCACCGGCATCGGCGGCTGCATTCGCGACGTCATGGGAACCGGCCTGGCCGCCAAGCCCATCGCCTCCACGGATGTCTTCTGCGTCGCCCCACCCGACACGACCACCGTCCCCGCCGGCTGCCTGCACCCCAAGCGCATCCTCAAGCGCATCGTCGAAGGCGTGCGCGACTACGGCAACCGCATGGGCATTCCCACGGTCAACGGGGCCGTCTGGTTCGACGACCGCTACATCGGCAACCCCCTGGTCTACTGCGGCTGCATCGGGGTCATGCCCAGCCACCTGGTGCACGGCGAGGCCCAGCCCGGCGATCACATCATCGTCCTGGGTGGTTCCACGGGGCGGGACGGCATCCACGGCGCCACCTTCTCCAGCGCCGAGCTGACCGACTCCCACGCCGATGAATTCTCGCATGCCGTGCAGATCGGCAACGCCATCGAAGAGAAGCGCTGCCTCGACGCCATCCTCCGGGCTCGCGATGCCCTCGATGGCCCGCTCTACCACGCCATCACCGACTGCGGGGCGGGCGGCTTCTCCTCCGCCGTCGGCGAGATGGGTGAGGCCCTGGGCGCGGAGGTGCATCTCGAACGCGCCCCCCTCAAGTACGACGGCCTGAGCCACACCGAGATCTGGATCTCCGAAGCCCAGGAGCGCATGGTCCTCGCCGTGCCCCCGCAGCACATCGACCGCGTCAAGGAGATCTGTGCCGAAGAGTCGGTCGATGTCTGCGATCTCGGCAGGTTCGGCACGCCGAACAGCGAACTCATCCTGAACTACGAAGGCACGGAAGTCGGCCGCCTGGCGATGGACTTCCTGCACAACGGCCTGCCCCAGACCCACCGCCAGGCGCACTGGTCTGCTCCCTCTCCCCGGGGAGTCGAAGATCCGCCAAGGCGGGAGGGCCGGGGTGAGGGGAAGCCGCGCCCCAGCACCCACACCATCCCCAGCATGCTCCTGGCCTTGCTGGCCCACCCCAACATCGCCAGCAAGCACTGGATCATCCGCCAGTACGACCACGAAGTGCAGGGCGGCTCCGCGATCAAGCCGCTCACCGGCCCCCGGCGCACCGGCCCCTCCGATGCCGCCGTCGTCCGCCCCGTGCTTGACTCCATGCAGGGTCTGGCCATCGCCAGCGGCCTGGCCACCGCGGTCGGCCTGCCGGACCAGCAGGGCGATCCCTACCTGATGACGCTCGCCGCCGTCGATGAGTGCGTGCGCAATCTCGTGTGCAGTGGGGCGGACCCCGCGCGCATCGCCATCCTCGACAACTTCTGCTGGCCCAGTTGCGACACGCCCGAGGCCCTGGCTTCCCTGGTGCGGGCTTCCGAGGGGTGCTACGACGCCGCCAAGGCCTACCGCACGCCGTTCGTGTCCGGCAAGGACTCGCTGAACAACCAGTTCACCACGGAATCGGGCGAGCGCCTGTACATCCCACCGACGTTGCTCATCACCGGCGTGGGCATCGTGCCGCACGTCGAGCGGGCCGTCACCATGGATGCCAAGCCCGGGCCGGCGCGCTTGTTCTGTCTGGGTGAGACGCATGACCACCTTCGCGGCAGCCACGCAGCCCTGGTCGACCCGCAGGTCGCCGCTGCCTCGAAGTTGCCGCACGCCGACCTGACGCTCGGCCCGCGCCTCGCCGCCGCGGTGTTCGATCTCATCAGCGATGGCTTGGTCCTTGCCGCCCACGACTGTTCCGACGGCGGCTTGCTCGTCGCTGCGGCGGAGATGGCCTTCGCGGGGCACACCGAGTCCGAGCCGATGGGCCTGACGCTGAGCCTGGAAGCGTTGCCGGGTCAGGCGGTCGATCGCTTCACCCGCGCTTTCGCCGAATCGCCCAGCCGCTACCTGCTCCAGGTCGCCGAGGGCAACGTCGCCGAAGTCGTCAAGCGCCTGGAAGCTGCCGAGGCGCCTTTCGCGGAGATCGGCTGCTTCGACCGCAGTGGCACGCTCACCGCCGACGAACTCGGGCTCGATTTCGCCTTGCCCGAACTGGAAGCCACCTGGCTCGCTCCCTTGAATTGGAAGTAGCCGCTTGCCCGGAACGCCCATGAACTGCGCTGCCGACCAACCACGTGCCTTGCTCGTTCGTACCGCCGGAACCAACTGCGATGCGGAGCTGGCCCACGCCTTCACCCTCGCCGGCGCCAGTGTGCGGACGATCCATCTTGACACGCTCACCGCCCAGCCGGCTCTCCTGCGTGACTTCCAACTCATCGGCTTCCCCGGCGGCTTCAGCTACGGCGACGACATCGCGGCCGGCCGTATCTTCTCCATGAAGGTCCGCCAGCATCTCTTCGCGCCGCTGGTCGAAGCCGTCGAACGTGGTACGCCGATCATCGGTATTTGCAACGGCTTTCAGGTCCTCGTGCAAGCGGGGCTGCTCCCCGGTCCGGCGGCGGGGGAGGCCTGGCCGACCGAAGCGCCCACGCCGACCGTGACGCTTGCCGACAACGAAGGCGGCCGCTTCATCGACAACTGGTGCCCCGTCACCCTCGAAGCCGAGTCGACCTGCATCTGGACGAGAAACGTCGATGTTGCGGAGCCGGCCCGCCTGCTGCCCATCGCCCATGGCGAGGGTCGTTTCATTCCCGCAGACGATGCCATCCTGGAGCGGATCGAACAGGCGGGATGCGTGGCCCTGCGCTACCGCGGCAATCCGAATGGCTCCGTCGCCGACATCGCCGGTATCTGCGACGCCAGCGGTCTCGTCTTCGGCCTGATGCCGCACCCCGAGCGTTACGTGCATCCGACGCAGCACCCGTCCTGGACGCGCCTCGCCGCCCAGGACGCCGCCTTCATGCAAGCCGAGACGCTTGGCCTGCGCATGATCAAGCGGGCGGTCGAGCACGCCGCCAACGGCGCCGCGAGTTCCAGCGCCGGAAAATAGGGACAGTTCCCATTTTCTGGCTCAGTCGTCGGTGTGCCTGGGTGTTGGGCGTGGAACTGGATTCCCGCCTCCGCAGGAATGACGAGTTGGCGAGTTCTTGCGGGGCCTGACGCTTTCTGCTTTTTCCTTTCGGATTCGTCGCGCGGGCGACTACACTCCAGCCCATGTGGAGGCCGCTGCATGTCCGCGTTCAATAGCGATCGCTACTTCCGTTTCCGCCAGATCGTCACCGGGCAGGTGATCGAGACGTCGCGTCCCTGTCGCCAATGTGGCTACAACCTGCGGGGGCTCAACGCCAATCGCAAGTGCCCGGAATGCGGCACGCCCATCGCGGCGAGCCTCTTTCGCAAGCTGGCCGACGACACGCTGGGCAACGCTCCGGTGAAGTATCTCGTTCGCATTCGCATTGGCGCGGCGCTGCTGCTCGCTTCGCCACTGGTATTGGCGCTGCTGACCATGGTGGGGCCGCTGCTGCGCCAGGCGATGCAGGGTTCTGCAGGTGACCGAGTCGTGCTGAGTGGCCTGTTCCTGCCTCCGCTGCTGTGGGCGGTGGGGTGTTTCCTGATCTCCACGCCGCGTCCGAGCGATGGCATGCCGCAGGGCAACGCCTATCTCTGGCGCCATCGTCGCTGGACCTTGCGCCTGACAGCGCTCGTCTGGTCGGTGGTGCCGATCTGCTTCCTTGTCCTCAGCAGCGCCGGCAACCTGTCGCCGACCGGCAAGACCATCGTGCTCGTCACGCTCGCCGCCGCCTTCGTGCTCGGCCTGGTCAATACGGCGGCCCTGTCACACTACTTCTCGCTGCTCTGTTCCTGGGCGTATGCCCTGGCGATGTCGCGTTCCTTCGCCTTGCTCATCTGGGGCTTTGGCGCGGGGCTGATCATGGCGATCACCTACCTGCTCGCCGCTGCCAATGTGACCATCTCGTTCACTTCCAAGTACGCGATCTTCTTCGGCACCCTCGCGGCCCTACTCTGGCTGGGGTCGATGCTCTACGTGCTCTGGCGCCTGGCGGACATCAACACCATGACGATGTGGGCCCTCCGCAACTCCCGCACGCGGGCGGCGTATCACCAGCGGCAGCGGTTGGGCAAGACGGGGGCGACCTCGGCGCAGGTGTCGCGTGATGCCCTCATGGACAAGCGCTAACGCTGATCGACGAGCCGCGACCGTGAGGGAGCGGTTGTGGCGGATTGGCAGATGGGTGTGATTGGGGGGGTGTTGTGTGATCGCACGCCAGAGCCGCCAGAGGCGTTGCCGCACCTGCACATGGAGACAACCGCTTGCTGACACGCGCGGCTCGTTGGCGCCTGCCTCCACAGCGATTGCAGCCAAAGCAAACCTCAGTCGCAGGAAATCGCGTAGCCGGTGAGCAGTGTGCCGACATCTCCCAGGTCAATGTCGGCATCGCCGATCGAACGGCCTCATTCAGCCTCGGGATTCGTCCCGATTCCCAGCGGCCTGACTGTGACCGTCGGCTCCTGCACCGTGCCGCCGATGTCGTAGGTGACCAGCAGATCCGTCAGGCTCGCGAAAAGGTCACCCACCGCGCCCAGCGTGTCTTGCACCTTCTCCAGCGGGCCGGCGTTGGCGGTGAGCGCCAGGCGGCCGTCGTAGAAGATCCGCCCCTCGCCTCGCGCTGCGACCAACGTGGACACGATGTGGTAGTTCTCCAGCTTGATCGCATCCTCGGTCAGGGTGAACTCGAGGTCCGCGGTATCTTTGAAGACGTGGGAGTCGCCCGCGCGGTTGCCGGTGACGACGTCAGTGAGACTGGACAACATCGGGAGATTGATCAGTCGCCCTTCACGCACCTGCAGCGTCCCCTCACCGGCAAGCGAGGCGGGACCTGTCCTGGCCGCATAGTCCGCGAAGCCCGCGCCGGTCACCAATCCCGCGTACTTCACCGGCGTCCGGGGCGCTGCTTTCGGCTCGTTCGCGTCGCCATTGTCCCCCTCGTCAACACCCTCCGCAGCGGGCTGCATCTCCACGGGGAGAGGCGGGCCGGGCGGCGCTGGCTCGCCCTCGGCGCTCCCGGCCTCCATCGCCACCGCGATCGTGTCACGCAGGTCCAGGCCCCGCACTTCCCAGTCAAGCCGAGCCGGGAAGTTCGGCTGCGCGAAGTCCAGCCACGATGTCGCCTGGATTTCCCCGCCGAGCGCCTGGGCGCTGAGCTGCTCCAACTCCAGACGCTGCTCGCGCAGGCGCAGCGAGGCGCTCAGGTCTTCCAGAGGCAACTGCACCTCCCCCAGCATGACCAGGGCGTCGTTGGCGCTGAGCGCCACGCTCAAGGCGCTCTGCGTCCAATCGGAAAAGGCCACCTCGCCCGACATCTCCAGTGTCAACGTGCCGCGCGCGTTGTGCCGGGCCAGCATCTGCTGTACCTGCGGCGGCAACACCTGCTGACCCTCCTGTGACAAGTCCACGGCGAAGGTAGCGCTCTCGATCTGCGCCATCTGCTCATCGAGATTCACCCGAGCCTGCACATCCAGCGAACTAACCGGCAGCCGATCCAGACTCGCCGACACATCGTGCCAGATAGCACCGTCTTCCTGCGAGCGTTCATCCGCCATGGCGAAGTTGATCTGGTCCCAGAGCATGGGCGGCGAGTCATCGCCTTCGTCGAAGTGGACCGAGCCGTTCTCGATGGTCGCGTGTTCCAGGCGCAGGATGTCGCTCAGGAGCGTCTTGGGGGCGGTGCCGGCGGCGATCTCGCCGTCGCGCTGGTCGCGGCTGTGCACGATTGGGTCCAGCCCCTGAAATCCGTCCTCCGTCCGCAACAGATTGATGCTGGGGTCCACCAGGCGCACGCGGGCGATGCGAATGGGCTTGCCCCGCTGCGGGCGCTCGGCGAGCGTCAACTCCAGCCGACCGATCTCGGCGAGGGTGAAGCTCCCCTCAGCGACGAGGCGCGCGCCGTCGATGGTGACGGAGTAGGGGGCTTGGTAGTCGAGGGTCTCGTAGGTCAGCTCCGGGACGAGGTAGAAGTTGGCCAGCTCCGCGAAGCGCTCGCCCAGCCAGTGCTCGACTTTCGTATCGCGTGTGTTGCCGACGATGGCGAAGAGGATCAACGCCGATGTGGCCGCCACGACGATGAGCAAGGCCACGATGCGCAGCACTCGGCCTGCCTCTCGAGACGGGCGTGGAGGGATCGACGTTGTCCGGGAGGTCTCAACGGTCATACATCTCTGTTTCTGGGAATGGTGCACGGCCAATTGTACCGCTACCCCCCCTCGCGCGGGTTCGGCCCGCTTGCCGGGTAGCCCGGCAGACACTTCCGGCTGGACCGCAGTGGCTACCATGGCGGCATGGACTCAGCCGGAAGGATGGAACGTATGGCAGGCATGCTCGAAGTAGCCGGAATCGACTCACCCCTCGTCGAGGTGCTCTCCACAGGGCTCACCGAAGTCGAACGCGTCTTCTTCGCCCAATTGGAGAGCGATCTGCCCCCCGTGCGTGATCTCTGCGAGCAGGTGGCCCGCTACACCGGCAAGATGCTGCGGCCCACGATGCTGCTGCTCTGCGGCCTGGCCGCCCACCCGCGGGCGGTCGAGTGTGAGCGGACGCCGCTGCTCGAACGGGACCACTTCCTCCTGGCCGCGACCATGGAAATGGTCCACATGTCCACTCTCGTCCACGACGATGTCCTCGACGAGGCCGACACCCGTCGGCGGGGCAGCACCGTCAACCGCCTGCACGGCAACGAGACCGCCGTCATCCTCGGCGACTACCTCATCAGTAACGCCTACCACCTCTGTTCGCAGACGGGCAAGACCGAGCACGCCCTGGCCATCGCCCACACGACCAACGTGGTCTGCGAGGGGGAGTTGCTGCAACTGCATCATCGCGATGACTACAGCCTCGACGAGGCCACGTACGTCGAGATCATCGATCGCAAGACCGCCGCCCTCATCGGACTCTCCTGCCGCCTTGGGGCGCTGGCCAGCGGGGCCTCCGAAGAAGTTGCCGCCGCCCTCGACCGTTTCGGTCGGCAACTGGGCATCGCCTTCCAGATCCGCGACGACCTGCTGGACCTGACCGGTGACACGGAACTGGTGGGCAAGTCGCTGGGCAAGGACATCGAGAAGGGCAAGCTGACCCTGCCCATCATCCACCACTTGACGGCCTGCGCCGCCGAAGAGCGCGGTCGCGCTCTCGATCTTGTCGAAGAGGCGGAAGAGACTGGCGATCGCAGCCGACTCGTGGGCGTGCTGCGTGAGAGCGGGGCGATCGAGTACTCCCTGGCGGAGGCGGGCAAGATCGTCGAGCAGGCGAGGCGGGAGTTGGAAGTGCTCCCCGAGAGCCCGGCCCGGCAGGTATTGAGCGCCGTGGCGGCGGCGGTGGTGACGCGGTCGTATTGACGCTGGCGGCATCGGAAACTCGCTGAGTAGTTGAGACGTACCAGAAGCGCACTTCGACGCCTCGGAGGGCGGGCGCCGAGCGCCATCGACCTGTTGGAGTTCTCTCCTTCCAAGGTACCTGTCGCGTTCTCTCCCATCGGCGCTCAAACGCCGGTGCCGTAGTTCGCCAGCAGTGCCCCGAGGTCGGCTTGATCGGTGTCGCCGTCGCCGTCCAGGTCGCCGCAGTCGTTCACGCCGTAGCAGGAGAGCAGGATGCCCAAGTCGGCCTGGTCAACATCGCGGTCGCCATCGAGGTCGCCCAAGGGCGCGCCTGTGGGCTGGAGGCGCTCGATGAGCGCTTGGTTGGGATCCGAGCCGAAGTTGTAGGAGCCAACCGCCCACACATCGCAGGGGCCAACCGCCGCCAGCCCGCCGTGACGATTGACCTGCACCGCACCCGGGATCTCCTGCCCCTGCAGGATGCTCCAGGCCGTGCCGTCCCAGTGATAGAACTGGCCGATGCCGCTGTCGTTGAGCGCATCCACCGCCCACACGTCGTCGGATGCGATCGCGATCATGTCCATGATCCACCCGGTCGCGCCGGGCGGTCCCGGAACGACGGTCCACGAGGAACCGTCCCAGTGCATGAAGAGCGGGTCAGCGCCCCACGAACCGGCCGCCCAGACATCGTCGGACGCGACGCCGGCAACCGCGTTCAGGTCGGTGGACTGGCAGCAGAGATCCTCGGCGGGGTTGGGAATGTAGTCCCAGTTCGAGCCGTTGAAGCGGTACGTCGCGGCGTGATAACCGGGGGTCCCCTGCCCGATGATGCGGTACTGGCCGACAGCCCAGATATCATCGGTGGCAAAGGCAACGCCGTCGTTGAAGGTCTTGGAGGCGTTGCCGGGTCCACCCGAGGACACGCCCTCGGTCAGCTCCGATCCGTCCCAGTGGAGCGTGAAGTACGCCTCACCGGTCCCGTCGCCGCTGCCGCTGGCCCGGCCGAGTATCCACACATCGTCGATCCCCACCGCGACCATCGCGTTCGGGGCGGCGTTGCGCGGCCATCCCATGATGTCCGGATCGAGCGTGTACGAATGCCAATCGCTCCAACTGGTCCCGTCCCAGATCCTCAGCACCTGATCGTTGCTAAATGGGCCCGTGTCGCCGCGGCCGCACAGGTACAGATGCGAGGTGCCGGCCAGGCAGAACTTGTCGAGCCACACAGTGGGGTAATCACCGAACGGGTCGTCGATGGGGAAAACGCTCCAGGCATTGCCATCCCAGCGGATCAGACCTTCGTAGTAGCCGAAGGCGAACGCTTCGTCCGCGTTGCGGGCGGCCACATCGGTGACGGCGACGAGGCCATCCGGCGGGTCGATGAGGGTCCAGTCGCAGCTCATCTGCGCCCCAGCCGAGGCAGCGGAGGCCAGGCCCGCGAGGAGCGTCGCCGAGAGTGTCCTGAATGGATATGCGTGACTCATGGGCGTCTCCATGGCTTGGGGGATCTTCCCGCGGGTCCGACCAAGCGGATCGCGGTCTCCACCCGAGGGGAGCCCGGCGAACGGTCGGTTGATACATGGGCCGGTGTCTACTCTTCGACCCTCGTTCGGTTCTGTCACCGGGTCGTTCCGCTCCCGCACAACGGCCGGCTGCACCCCGGGCATACTCTGCCCCGCAGATTCGCCAGGCCGCATACGAACCCACGGCAGGCCACGATGGGAGTCGACCGACCGCCGAGGCGCAGGGGGCAGAGGCAGGCTGCATGCGCGTGGTCGGCAGACTCCAAGCCCGATCTGACAGGCCCGCGTGCCTGCGCCGGCGCCAGGACAAGCAGGAAGGGGCGCCGGCTCTGCCGCGGCGGGAGAAGGGGCCGTCATGGGCGAGAAACCGGCCCCGGGCTGAAGAGATCGCCCAAATCTGGCACAATGGGGGCTCTTCGAGGTGCTGCGTCCGCCCACTCCTGCGGGCCCGGCCTGTCCACTCCCCTCGCCCGATCTCCCCTCGGGCTGACCTCCAGCAAGTGAGCGACCATGGAAGATTCGGTCAATCCCTACCGCGACCCCGGCCAGCCCGATTCCAAGCCAACCGACGCCAAGGGCGCGGGGGAGGTCAAGCCGTACATCCCCGCCTCCACCATCCTTCCCGAGATCACCGCCAAGGCGGTGGTGCTGGGCGTGCTGCTCAGCGTCATCCTCGCCTCCGCCAACACCTACCTGGGCTTGTTTGCAGGCATGACGGTGTCGGCTTCCATCCCGGCCGCGGTTATCTCCATGGCGATCCTGCGGGCCTTCCGCAAGTCCAACATCCTGGAGAACAACATCGTGCAGACGGCGGCGTCGGCGGGCGAGAGCCTGGCGGCGGGCGTCATCTTCACCTTCCCCGCTCTCATCCTGCTCGGGGCCTGGGAGAAGTTCAACTACTGGGAAACCACCATGATCGCCGGCTTCGGCGGTCTCTTGGGCGTGCTCTTCTCGATTCCCCTGCGGCGGGCTTTGATCGTCGAAAGCCCCCTGCGCTTTCCCGAAGGCGTCGCCACCGCGGAGGTGCTGGAGGTCGGTGAACGGGGCGGGGCGGGCATCGGTTACATCGCCGTCGGCGCCATCGCCGGGGCGCTCTTCAAGCTGGGGGCTGCCGGGCTCAAGCTCTGGCAGGAAGTCTTCGAGGTCGGGGCCTATGTCGCGAGCGGCGGCAAGAGCGCCATCGCCTACTTCGGCTCCAACCTCTCGCCGGCGTTGGTCGGCGTCGGCTTCATCGTGGGCCTGAACATCTCGATGCTGGTCTTCCTGGGCGGGGCCATGAACTGGTTCGTCGCCATCCCCATCGTCTCCAGCCAGATGGAGAAGCCCGTCTACATCATGCCGGACGAGGCGAAGGCCATCCGAGAGGCGAATTCCACCGCGGTGGTCTTCCCCGTTGAGTACCAGGAGCTGTTCGAGCCCATCGTCATCACCGACGAGATGACGGAGGCGGAAGTTGCTCACGCTGAGGCGTTCAACGAAGAGCTGCCGGAGACGAACAGGAAGATCGAGGAGAAGAATCCCGAGGAGCTGGCCAAGGTGGGCACGCTCGTGGAAGCGGACAAGGTCGCCAACGAGATCTGGGGCAAGCGAACCCGATTCCTCGGTGTCGGGGCCATGGCCCTGGGCGGCCTCTGGGCGCTCATTCGGCTCTTCCCGGCCCTGGTGCGCGGCGTGAAGACCAGCATCTCCGCCTACAGCAAGGGCTTGGGCGACAGCGGCGTCGAGATCCCCCGCACGGAACGCGACACGCCCTTCAAGTTCATCATGATCGCCGGCGTCCTGTCGCTGATCCCGCTCTTCCTGATCTTCAGCCATATCACCAAGGGCGACTACGCCGTGGCGGCGATCATGGCGGTCATCATGCTGGTGGCGGGCTTCCTTTTCTCGGCGGTGGCGGCGTACATGGCGGGCCTCGTCGGTTCGTCGAATAATCCCATCTCCGGTGTGACCATCGCCACGATCCTGACGTCTTCGCTGCTCTTACTCTTCCTCATGGGATCGGGTGACAGCCAGACGGGGGGCGGCGGCGGCGATCATGATCGGGGCCACGGTCTGCTGCGCCGCGGCGATCTCCGGCGACAACATGCAGGATCTCAAGGCAGGGCAGCTTGTCGGGGCCACGCCGTACAAGCAACAGATCATGCAGGTCGTGGGCGTGCTTTCGGCGGCGTTCGTCATGGCCCCGGTGCTCATGCTGCTGCTCACGGCCTACGGCATCGGCGGCGAGCCCACCTCCACCCATCCCGAACCCCTGGCGGCCCCGCAGGCGTCGCTCATGGCCTCGGTCGCCAATGGTGTCTTCGAGCGGAACCTTCCCTGGACCATCGTGGGGATCGGGGCGATCGTGGCGGCGGTGGTCATCATGGTTGACCTGGTGCTCGAGACGATGAAGGCGCCGTTCCGCACGCCCGTGCTGGCGGTCGCGGTCGGCATCTACCTGCCCTTTGAACTCTCCGTACCCATCCTCTTCGGCGGCCTGATTTCCTTCGCGGCCAAGCGGGTGATGCGGAAGGCCAGCAAGGAACGGCAGGACAAGGCGGGGCAGACGGGTCTGCTCTTCGCGGCGGGTCTCATCACCGGTGAAGCGCTCGTCGGCATCCTGCTCGCCATTCCCGTGGCGCTTGAGGTGGGCGACGCCATCGCCCTGGGTAGCGGCGAGGCCGCCTGGCCCGGGATTGTCCTGCTCTTCGCCGTGATGGCGGTGCTCTTCTTCGTCGCCCAGAACCGCAAGAACGGCAACGGGAACGGCCCGGAGGTGGCCTAAGGAAAAGGGCGGTGTCGACGGCGTCGGCACCTCGCCTAGAATGGGCCGAGAGGTTGTGTTGTGACGTTTGAGCCCGCCCCTGGCGACAACCCGTACGAGCTCGACGAGTACGAGCTGGACAAGCCGGACCTGCCGGGCGAGGTCATCGTCGGCGAAGAGGTCGAGGATGTGCTTGACGTCCTGGCCTCGGACCTTCTGATCCACGCGGCCAACTGCGTACGCTCCTTCGGCGACTTTCACTTGGCGCTGTGCGGCGGGGCGACGCCCATCCCGCTGTACCGCCGACTCATGCTGGACCCGGCCTTTCGGGCCATGCCCTGGCGGCGGACGCATCTTTGGCTGGTCGATGAGCGCCGAGTGCCTTTTGAGCACGATGCCAGCAACTGGCGACTGATTCGCGAGCTAGTCGGCGATCACGCGGACATCCCCACGCCGCAGTTGCATCCGATCTTCGCCCTCGCCGAGGACGCTGACGCCGCCTACGAGAATGAGCTCAAGGAGACGCTGGCCTGGCGCGAGAAGGGGCACGACCGCCTCGACTACGTCCTGCTCGGCGTGGGGGCGGACGGGCACATCGCTTCCATCTTCCCCGGCAGTGAGGTGACGCGCGAGGAGCGCCGCCTCGTGCGCTTGAGCCAGAGCGGATCTGCTGCGGAGTCGGATCGGGTCACCATGACGCTGCACCTCATCAACGCGGCTCGATTCATTTCGGTCTTCGCCACGGGTGAGAACAAGCACCCGGCGGTGCAGCGCCTGGTTGTCGGCGAGGAGAGCGTGCAGACGCTGCCGGCCAAGGGCCTGCGGCCGCTCCAGGGCGAGCTCAAGTGGTACCTCGACCGGGCGGCCGCTTCGGGCCGGTCGGGCATCGTGCAGGAAGGGTGAACGGCCAGCCAGGAGCGACTCGTGGAGGAAGCGAGGCGGCTTGCCGCGGTCACTCTCCCCCAGAACTCGATTTCATGTCCTGATTCACGCTTCGAGATCGATGCGCGGATGGTCGCTGGAGCGGGTCACGCCGTTCGGCGGGGGGTGGCTGGTGATGCACATCGTCGCGGCCTTGTTCCTGGTCCTTTCCCACGAGTTCCTGGGCTTCTTCCGACTCGTTCGACTCCTCAATGAGCTTCTCGAAGATGTCGGGGACGTCCCGATCCCGCACGATCTCGCCGTTGCGGCGGACCTTGCGCTCCCGCTCGCCGCGGCTGGCCTTGCTGGCGCCGGTGATCGAGCGGGCCTGGGATGTTCCGGCGACGTCCATAGCCAGCGTATCGGCCCGCATTCCCCGATTGCTTGAAAGTGAATGCCAAGAGCGGCCACGTCTGCTGCGGCTGTTCGCGATCGTGCCGGGGAAGCGTGGGTTTTCTCCGCGTTTGCGAGCGATTCATCAAGCTGCCCTTGCTCTCCCCCAATCCAGGCGGGGGGTCAAGCTGGGCAAGGAACGATCGTTAGCAGAGCAAGACTCGAGCGATTTGCAGGGCGTTGAGGGCCGCTCCCTTGCGGAGTTGATCGCCGCTCAGGAAGAGGTCGTAGCCGAGCCCGTCCGGCTGGCTGGGATCGGGCCGCAGCCGGCCGACCAGGACCTCGTCGCCACACTCCGCCTTGCGTGGCGTGGGGAAGTCGTTGGCAGCGCGATCATCGCGAAGCTGCACGCCCGGGGCCTGGCTGAGCACTTCGCGCAGGTCGGCTTCCGCGGTTGGCTGGCGCAGCGTCAGGTTGATCGCTTCGCTGTGGGCTCGCAGGACCGGCACGCGGATGCAGGTGCAACTGAGGCGCGGCGGGGTTACGGGGCGATCGGCGCTGGTGAAGATCTTGTCAATCTCGCGGAGCATCTTCTCTTCCTCGACGTTGCGGCCCGTCGCCGGGTCGACCGCGGAGTCGTGACTGAAGAGGTTGAAAGCGCACGGTTCGGCGAAGATGGCGGGGGTCGTCGTGGGGGCGGTAGGGGTGCCCTCGATCGCTGCTTTGGTTTGCCTGAGTAGTTCCTGCATCGCGGCTGCCCCCGCACCCGACACGGCCTGGTAGGTGCTGATGACGGCCCGCTCGATGCCGAAGGCGGCGGCGAGGGGATAGAGCACGACGGCGGCGAGAATCGTGGAGCAGTTGGGGTTGGCGATGATGCCGCCTTGGCCGGGGTGGATCGTCTTGAGCAGGTCGGCATTGATCTCCGGTACGACGAGCGGCGTCTGCGGGTCCATGCGGAACGCCGAGGAGTTGTCGATGACGACGCAGCCCGCCGTCGCGGCGATGGGCGCGAATCGGCGCGAGAGGTCGCCGCCGGCGCTGAACACGGCGAGGTCGACACCGGCGAAGCTCGCTTCGGTCAGTTCCTCGATCTCGTACTCGGCTCCCCGGCAGGGCCGCGTGCTTCCCGCCGACCGCGCGGAGGCGAGCAACTTGAGTTGCGTCTGCGCCAACGGGTCAGCGGGCGGCAGCGCTTCCAGGATGGCGAGCGCTTCGCGTCCGACCGCGCCGGTGCAGCCAACGATGGCGAGTGTGTGGGGGGGTGGTGGTCATCTTGCTCAACGTGCCCTTCGAGCGAACGCCCAACCATCGCCACGAGGGAAGGTGCTGCTCCGCGTGCCACTGGTTGCTTGTCAACCAGTGTTCCCCCAAGCGCGAGTGTCAAGGCACTGGTTGGCGAGCAACCAGTGGCACACGGACTTCATCCAGTCGATTCAGAAGCCGCCCGCGCGCATGCGGTCGAGGCTGGGCGGGAAGGGATAGCTGGAGAAGGCGCCGGTGGGGGCCAATCGCCACATGCCGGGCGAGGGGTAGACGTCGCCGCGATAGCCCGCCTCGAACATGATCCGGGCCACGGTCTCAAAGCTCGGCGGGTTGCCATCGTCGCCGATGACTCGGTTTGACTTGCCTTCCATGAAGCAGACGGAGGCGGTCGGCAGACGCTCGCGTCGACCTTCCAGCATCGAAGCCACAACCTCGAAGCCGTGCTTCAGATCGCTGAGCGTGAAGAACTCGTGGCCCGGCGGCCGAAGCAGGGCCAGGACCTCGAAGGCTTCCATGTCGTACTTGATGACGAGTTGCTCATCGCTGCCGATCGACTGGGTGAACATCTTGGCGTGGGCCAGGATGCGTTCGGTGTTCCACTGGCTGCCGGGCAGGTTCTCGGCGATCTGGCTGATGATGCTGTGGGAGATGTCCTCAGCGTTCACGCCGCAGATGAAGGTGCGGTACTTGTAGGAGAGCAGATCGCAGGCGAGGTCGTGTCCCCACATGATGCGGATGCGATCGCGGGAGCAGGCCTTGGGCCGTCCACCCGTGGCGGGGAGCAGCACGATGCGGTCCGCCATTTCCTCAGCGTTGAGCAGCAGGGAGCCCTCATCGTCGTACAGGCGGGGGGCGCTCGTGTCGGTCTGGCCGGTCGTCATCTGGCATCTCCTAGCGGTTGCGTGGCCGGCCCAGTATAGGGCGGCTGGGGTGGGGGCAAGCCTCCATTCATCGGGCCCCGCCGAGATCCCGGGCCAGCAAGGGTGGCGGCAGCGCCGGCGGCTGGGCCGGTCGGAGGAAGGCGGTCGTCGCGACGACTCTCAGCCGGGGAGAAAGCACTGGAAACATCCGATAAAGACCCTCAAGAACGGGTGACAAAACCCCCGATTTGGGGTATACAACAAGCGATATGTGGAGTTTCAATTCTGTGAAATTGGCGAAGCTTGCCCGGCCCTCAGAGTCTCTTCCTTGCAGCGCCTTTCTGCCGGGAGCAGCGCGGAGCGAGACCGGCCGCGGTCAGGGCTGTTGGGATCGCCAAAATGCGGGCCTCTTGTGGGAAAGGGAGTGTGGATGCGACCAGAAATAACGGAGCTATCGATACACTAGACGGGAATCGGCCGGGGTGGCCCAAGTTTTGTATGGCCCCGGCCTCCACTGTTGTAAACCACCCACGTCAGGCACACCCTGGGAGTGCAGGAAGCTACTTATGAGCGCCAGACAAATGATCACGATTGACGGGAATGAAGCCGCCTCCAGCGTCGCGTATCGCGTCAGCGAAGTGGCGGCGATTTATCCCATCACCCCCTCCTCGCCCATGGGCGAAAACGCCGATGAATGGGCCGTCAAGGGCCTGAAGAACATCTGGGGCAACACCCTCTCCATCATGGAGATGCAGTCGGAAGGCGGGGCCTCCGGCGCGGTTCACGGCGCGGTCCAGGCCGGCTCGCTGGCGACGACCTTCACGGCGTCGCAGGGCTTGCTGCTCATGATCCCCAACATGTACAAGATCGCCGGCGAACTCACGCCCTTCTGCATGCACGTCACCGCCCGCACCCTGGCCACGCATGCCCTCTCCATCTTCGGCGACCACTCCGACGTCATGTGCGTCCGCCAAACGGGCTTCGCCATGTTGGCCTCGGGCTCGGTCCAGGAGGCGCACGACCTGGCGCTCATCGCCCACGCCTCCACGCTGAAGAGTCGCATCCCCTTCCTGCACTTCTTCGACGGCTTCCGCACCTCGCACGAAGTCGCCAAGATCGAGGTGATGGACGACGACGATCTGCGGCACATGATCGACGAGGACGCCATCAAGGCCCATCGCGAGCGTGCCTTGACGCCGGATCGCCCCGTCATTCGCGGCACCGCCCAGAACCCGGACGCCTTCTTCCAGGCCCGGGAGGCCTGCAACAAGTACTACGACGCCTGTCCGGAGATCGTCCAGCAGGAGATGGACAAGCTCGGCGAGTTGATCGGCCGGAAGTACCACCTCTTCGACTACTTCGGGGCCCCGGACGCCGAGCGCATCGTCATCATCATGGGGTCCGGCGCGGAGGCGGTTCGTGAGACGGTCGACCACCTCGTCGGCCAGGGCGAGAAGATCGGCGTGGTCGTGGTTCGCTTGTACCGCCCCTTCTCCACCAGCCATCTCCTCAAGGCCCTGCCGAAGACCACCAAGTCCATCGCCGTGCTCGACCGCACCAAGGAGCCGGGCGCCGGCGGCGAGCCGCTCTACATGGACGTGCTCACGGCCCTGCAGCACGCGGCGGAAGACGGCGAACTGCCCTTCGCCATGCCCAAGCTGATCGGCGGCCGCTACGGCCTGTCCAGCAAGGAGTTCACCCCGGCCATGATCAAGGCCGTCTACGATGAGCTCACCGCCGACGCTCCCAAGCGGATCTTCACCATCGGCATCATGGACGACGTGACGAACTTGTCTCTCGACTACGACGCCGAATTCGACATCGAGCCCGACGATGTGGTCCGGGCCATGTTCTACGGCCTGGGCGCGGACGGCACGGTGGGGGCCAACAAGAACTCCATCAAGATCATCGGTGAAGAGACGGAGAACTACGCCCAGGGCTACTTCGTCTACGACTCCAAGAAGTCCGGGGCCATCACCATCTCGCACCTGCGCTTCGGCCCCAGGCCGATTCAATCGACCTACCTCATCCGCAAGGCGAACTTCGTGGGCTGCCACCAGTTCGTCTTCATGGACAAGTACGACGTGCTGGAGTGTGCGACGCCCGGCGCGGTCTTCCTGCTCAACGCTCCCTACGGGCCGGACGAGGTCTTCGACCAACTGCCCAAGGAAGCGCAGCAGCAGATCATCGAGAAGAAGCTGAAGTTCTACGTGATCAACGCCAACACCGTGGCCCGCGAGGCGGGCATGGGCGGGCGCATCAACACGATCATGCAGACCTGCTTCTTCGCGGTGTCCGGCGTGCTGCCGCGTGAGGAGGCGATCGACCAGATCAAGCAGGCGATCAAGAAGACCTACTCCAAGAAGGGCGACGAGGTCGTCAAGCGCAACTGGGCCGCCGTCGACGCCGCCGTCGGCAACATGCACGAGGTGGCCATTCCCGGTCAGGCGACGGCCAGTCGTTGTCGCCCGCCCATCGTTTCCGACGAGGCGCCCGACTTCGTCAAGCGCGTCACCGCGGTCATGATGGCCAACAAGGGCGACTTGCTGCCCGTCAGCGCCTTCCCGGTCGATGGCACCTGGCCCACCGGCACCACGCAGTGGGAGAAGCGCAGTGTGGCCCTCGACATCCCGGTCTGGGACTCCAACATCTGCATCCAGTGCAACAAGTGCGCCATGGTCTGTCCGCACGGCTGCATCCGCTCCAAGGTCTATGACGCCGAGTCGATGAACGGCACGCCCGACTCCTTCCAGGCGCTCGACTACAAGGCCAAGGAGTTCAAGGGCAAGAAGTTCACCATCCAGGTTTCGCCGGATGACTGCACCGGCTGCCGCCTTTGCGCGGAAGTCTGTCCCGCGAAGAACAAGGAAAACCCCCGCCTCAAGGCCCTCAACATGGGGTCGATCCTCGAGGTCGGCGACCGCGAGCGGGCCAACTGGGATTGCTTCGACAAGCTCCCGCACGTCGACCGCACCACCCTCACCCGCATCGACGTCAAGCAGACGCAGTTCCTGCAGCCGCTCTTCGAGTATTCCGGGGCCTGCGCCGGTTGCGGCGAGACGCCCTATGTCAAGCTCATGTCGCAGCTCTACGGCGACCGGGCTCTCATCTCCAACGCCACCGGCTGCTCCTCGATCTACGGCGGCAACCTGCCCACCACGCCCTGGTGCCAGGATGAGAACGGCCGGGGCCCCGCCTGGTCGAACTCGCTCTTCGAGGACAATGCTGAGTTCGGCTTCGGCTTCCGCCTGGGAGTCGACGCACTGACGGCCAACGCCAAGGCGCTGCTGCTGCATCACGCCGGTCAGCTCGGCGACACGCTGGTCCAGGGTCTGCTCAGCGCCGACCACCACAGCGAGCTTGGCATTCGCGAGCAGCGCCAGCGCGTGGTGGAGTTGCGGCAGAAGCTGGCCGGCGTCAATACGCCCGAGGCCAAGCGGCTGAACCTCATCGCCGACTACCTCGTTCGCAAGAGCGTCTGGGTGCTCGGTGGCGACGGCTGGGCCTACGACATCGGCTACGGCGGCCTGGACCACGTGCTGGCCAGCGGCCGCGACATCAACGTCCTGGTCCTCGACACCGAGGTCTACAGCAACACCGGCGGCCAGGCTTCCAAGGCCACGCCCATCGGCGCTGCCGCCAAGTTCGCCGCCAAGGGCAAGGAGATCAACAAGAAGGATCTGGGCCTGATGGCGATGAACTACGGGCACGTCTACGTCGCCTCCATCGCCTTCGGCGCCAAGGACACCCAGACGGTCGCCGCCTTCCAGGAAGCCGATTCCTACGAAGGACCGTCCCTCATCATTGCCTACAGCCACTGCATCGCCCACGGCTACGATCTTTCCCACGGTCTGGATCAGCAGCAGCGGGCGGTGGACAGCGGCATCTGGCCTCTCTACCGCTACGACCCGCGTCGGGTCGCTGAGGGCAAGCCGCCGCTGACGCTCGACTCCAAGGGCGGCAAGATCCCGGTCAGCGAGTACATGCAGAACGAGACTCGTTTCCGCATGGTCGAGAAGATCGATCCCCAGGCGTTCAAGAGGTTCGCCAGGCTGGCCCAGGAAGCCGCCGAACGCCGCATCGCCATCTACCAGCACATGGCCGACATGCGGTTGCCGGCCGGCAGCGGCAATGGTCAGGTCGTAGAGGAGCCTGCCGCGGCCGGTGTGTGAGCGTCTGACCAGGAACACTACTTCGCACGAGTTGGAGATAGGACCCGATGAACCTTTCAACCCAATACCTCGGCCTCGATCTGCCGCACCCCTTCATGGTCGGCGCCAGCCCGCTGGCTGATTCGGTGGACATCCTCAAGACGGTGGAGGAGGCCGGCGCTGCCGCCGTCGTCATGCGGTCGCTCTTCGAGGAGCAGTTGCGGCGAGAGTCCGTGGCCACGCAGACGACCGCCGCCCACGCCGATTCCTTTGGCGAGGCGACCAGCTACCTCCCCGACCCCGATGACTACGTGGTCGGTCCCGAGGAATACCTGAAGAAGGTCCGCCAGGCCAAGCAGGCGATCGGCATCCCGGTCATCGCCTCCTTGAACGGCAACACCACGGGCGGCTGGCTCAGTTACGCCAGCGCCATCGAGGACGCCGGCGCGGATGCGCTGGAGATCAACCTCTACGACGTGCCCACGGATGTGGCTCTTTCCGCGGGAGCCCGCGAGGACAACCTCATCGAAACGGTGCAGGCGGTGCGCAGCGCCACGAAGCTGCCTCTCGCCGTCAAGCTCTCGCCCTTCTACACCAGCCTGCCGCACTTCGCCAAGCGCTTGGTCGAGGCCGGGGCCGATGGTCTGGTGCTCTTCAATCGGTTCTTCGAGCCGGACATTGATATTGAAAAGCTCGAAGTCGCCCCGCACCTGGAGTACTCCACCTCGGTGGAGGTGCAGTTGCGCCTTCGCTGGCTGGCGATTCTCTCCGGCCAGATCGAGACGAGCTACGCCGTCTCCGGCGGCGTGCACACCGCCGTCGACGCCGTCAAGGCCATCATGTGCGGCGCCAACGCCGTCCAGGTCGTCTCGGCGGTGCTCACCGGCGGCATCGGTCGCCTCAACCAGATGCGCGAGCACACCGCCGGTTGGTTGCAGGAGAACGAGTACGAGTCGCTGAAGCAGATGTGCGGCAGCATGAACATCGCCCGCTGCCCCGATCCGCATCTCTACGAGCGGGCCAACTACATCCAGATGCTGCAGACCTGGTCGCAGGACTGAGAACCGCGGGTCTTTGCAGGATCAGCATCGAGTGACACCCACCAGCCCCCGGCCCCGCGTCGGGGGCTGTTTCTTGGGCCGTCACTGACATTGCCAGTTGAGCGACCAAGTGTCGTGGTCCTCACCGCGACCACCTCCGACGAAGGCCACGCCATCATCGCCCCACAACCAATTCCGCAATGACTACTCCGGTTTGTGTTCATTCCGAGCGGGCGGTCTGGACCCCAAGTGGTGGGGCGGGCGTCGCGCCCGCCAGAAACACCGTTCCGACACCGACTTCGGCGGGTGGGACGCCCGTCCCACCCCACGCCATGGATCGCGGACGCTACGAATGAATGCCAAGCGCTCGAATACGGGTCACACGTCTCCCTCATGCGCGAGGGAGGAGCAGGGGCAGACCGATCGGAGGAGTTCGGCGGCGAGTTGTTGCCAGACTGCGGCGCCGGCCTCGAGCAAACGGCGATAGTCCTCGTGGGCGCGGTTCGCCAAGCAATGGCTCCGCAGCTACGCCCGCCGACGTTCGATCGGGTACAGCTCCGGGGAGTACGGCAGCAGCAGGATCGTGATGTTCTTCGGGACGCCCAAGGCCTTGCTCTGGTGCCTCGCCGGTTCCACCGAGGCGTACAGGTACACCCATTCGTACCGCGTCTGCTTGACTGCCGTCGGTCGCGAGCCGGTGCGTCGCCAGACACGCGTCCGCGTGCCTTGCTGCCCGAAGCGAGCCTCGTCCATGAAGAAGACCCGCACCTTGCCGCCGTGCGGCGCCAGCGCCTGGCGCAGGGTCTTCACAAATGGGGGGGCGGCCGAGTCCTGCTTCTCGTGCCGCGGACGCGGGGCCAGGCAGGAGTACCCCAGTCGATGCAGCTTGTTGTACACGGCCTGCAAGGAGTAGGTCACGTCGAGCTCTTCTGCGATGATCCGCCGCACGTCCTCACGCCGCAGCCTGCAGACGCCGTCCTCGGGACGCGACCTCCATGCCAGGACTGACATCAGTGTCACCGACCAGCCGACAAAGCGCTACCCGTACCTGCGCCGAAGGCGCCCGGGTGGATAATGGGAACCGTATGAGCGCTGAAGTAGCGGCGGTCCACGGTGGCACGGCACCGTGGCGCTTCTCGGGCCGGAGCGAGTCTGCCACGCTCAAGGGCCGCAGCCGTAGTCGGCGAGGAGGATGCCCAGGTCCGCCTGATCGGTGTCGTCATCGCCGTCAAGATCGCCCAGGCCGCTGGTGTTGTAGGCGGCGAGCAGGATGCCCAGGTCCGCCTGATCGGTGTCGCCGTCCGCGTCGAGATCACCGCGGCAAGGGAGCGGCTCGGGGCCGAAGGCGTAGACCGAGCCGACCTTGGTGTAGCCGTTGTCGCCGCGATCACCAGGGGCGCCGACCATGATGGTATTGCCGCTGACGGCAACACCGCGGCCGAACTCATCCTCCTCTGCACCATCGGAAGCGAGCAGTTTCTTCTCTTCGGCCCAGTTAACGCCGTCGAAAGTGAACACGTAGACCGAGCCGGCTTTGTCGCCGCCGTCATCACTCGAAGGGACGCCGACGACGGCGCTGGTGCCGTCGAAGGCGACACTGGTGCCGAAGTAGTCGTAGTTCTCAGCGTCGGAAGCAAGAAGTTGCTGCTGCTGGGTCCAGTCCAAACCGTCGTACTGGAAGAGGTAGGCTGCGCCGGCCTCGCCGGCGGCGTTATCGTTGCCGGTCGCTCCGATCAGCGCCATGTCGCCGGCCAGGGCCACGCTGCCGCCGAAGCCGTCCAGACGGTCGTAATCCATGGCCGCGATGATCGCCTCCTCCACCCAGGCAGTGCCGTCGTGGCGAAAGACATAGGCAGCCCCGGCGCCGGACTCGTCGCCGACGCGGCAGCCGTCCGCACCGACGAGCAGGGTGTTTCCGTCGATCGCGACGCTGCAGCCAAACCAGTCCGACGCCTCGGCGTCGCTGGCCAGCAGCTTCTCCTCCAGGTTCCACTGCTGCCCGTCGAAGCGATAGACGTAGGCGGAGCCGGACTGGCTGCCGTTGTCGTCATCGAGGTGCGCTCCCACGACCAGGGCATCGCCGCTCATCGCCACGGAGCAACCGAAGTGCTCGCCGGGTTCGCCATCGGCAGCTTGGATCTTCGTTTCCTGGGACCAAGCGGAACCGTTGTAGCGGAAGACGTAGGCCGCCCCGGCGCTGTCGCCGCTGGAGTATCCCGGGGCACCGACAACGATCGCGTCGCCGCTGAGCGAAATGGACCGACCGAAGTCTCCAAGGCGACCGTCGTCCGCTAGAAGCTCCGCTTCCTCTTGCCAGGCCCAGCCGTCAAAGCCGAAGACGTAGGCCGCAGCTTGGCCGCCGGGGGCCCCCCAAGGCAGCGCGGTCGCCTTCCATGGCGGCGGCCTGGCCGAAGAGGGTGCAGTCCTCTACGGGTCGCAGCTTCATTTGCTCAAGCCAATCCGCCTGGGCAGCAGCCGTAGGGACGAGTGCGAACAGGAGTACGGAAGCGCGCAGCGGCGGGCTGTGCCGGGAACGACTATGCAGGAATCGGAAGATCGGTTTCATGGTGCTTGGCTCCGCTGGGAATCACCGTCCGAACCGGTCGAGGCCGCTGGCGACAGGCGCGCCACGACAACCGCGTTCACGGCGACGGCGAGGAACGAGATCGGGTTACGAGCTGAACGAAAACGCCGGGGCAAGGGTCGTGCACCACGGCAAGGTCTCATGGAAGGGAACCGCACCTCTCTTCACGGCGAGATGCGAAGGCGCAACCTACCACCGATGCGGGAGTACCAGTTGCTCCTTGCACTGTACTTCGATTGTGGTTGCAGGCAAGCGATCCCTACGACATTCCGTCGAGCGCATTACTGCTATGGGGGATGGACAATCAGACACTCCCCCAAAGTGACTAGCCCATTTTGGGCAGCGTCTGGATTGTGAGTGGCGCCTGGGTGAGGGCAGGCGCCGCGAAGAGCGCTTGCAGGGTGGGGCTCGACATCGCTGCCGCGAGCGGGCAGCCGCAGGAGCGGATGCAGCGCCGGCGGCCGCACTCGCGCACGACACCAACTGCGTTCGTTGCCGCCGCTTCGACTTCGGTCGGCACGCCGTGCCGGAGCAGGCCGACGGGGCGAAAAAGGTGTCGGATACCGTTTCCGGGGTCGCCTCCTGGGAAGCGGGGCGGCTTTGCCGCGCTTCCCTGCCGCGGTTGCGGCGCGATCGCGCAACTCTGCCGTGCTGAGATCGCTTGCCGGAAGGCGCGATGCATCGCGTCGCTTCGCCCAGCGAGATGCTGGAGTCTCGATGACGGGCGCGCGACAAGGTCACCCCAAGAAGGAGCGCTCAAATCACATGCATCTCGGCGACGCGGCGGAAGTGGTGGCCGACGATGAGCAGCGTCACAGCGTGCGAAACCAACTTCGGCCGGTGCGTGCAGGTCCAGAGCATCAGCTTCCAGTATTGCAGGCGGCCGCGCCCCAGCACGCCCAAGCGAACCGTCGACCGCAGAAAGGCCTCGAACGCCGTCCAGGACAAGCGCGGGCGTAGCGAACGCGGCCGGTAGTCGCGCAGGAACGTCTTCACGCGCTGGTAGTACTGCTCGGGCGAGTAGATGGAGTCGAGGATGCTCTGGTACCCATCGCGCAGCTTGCCGGGGTTCATGCGGGTGAGGATGTTCGTGGTGCCGTCGACGTTGTCACCGGTCGACTCGCCAATGATGCGGCCCTCGCGCGTGAGGCGGCTGTAGAGCTTGGTGCCCGGCATGGCCTGGAGTAAGCCGACCATGGCCGCCACGATGCCGCTCTTCTGGATGAACTCGATCTGCCGCTCGAAGATGGAGGCCTGGTCCGAGTCAAAGCCGACGATGAAGCCGCCCTGCACCTGCAGGCCGGCCTGGTGCATGGTGCGCACATCAGCGACCAGATCACGATTCCGATTCTGTCGCTTGTTGCACTCCGCGAGGCCCTCCTCAGCCGGCGTCTCGATGCCCACGAACACCGTGGAGAAGCCGGCTTTGACGAACATGGCGAGAAACTCCGGATCGTCCGCCAGGTCGATCGAGACCTGCGTTTGAAAGCGAAAGCCGCGCTTGCCGCGTTGCCACTCGATCAGGGCGGGCAGCAACTCCGTGCGCAGGGCCCGCTTGTTGCCGATGAGGTTGTCATCCACGAAGAAGATCGGCCCGTGCCAGCCCAGGCGCCGCAGCGTCTCTAGCTCCGCGATGATCTGCTCGGGTGTCTTGAGACGCGGCTTGTGCCCGAAGAGCGAAGTGACGTTGCAGAACTCGCAATCAAAGGGGCAGCCGCGCGAGTATTGAATCGCCCCCGAGGCGTAGTGTTTCAGTTGCGCCAGTTCCCAGGCGGGCGTGGGGCTCTGCGTCAGATCCGCAAACTCCTGCGATTCATAGCGCTCCTTCGCTTCGCCGCGTTCCCAATCGCGCAGAAAGGCCGGCAGGGTCAGTTCCGCTTCGTTCAAGACGAGATGATCCACATCGCTCAAGAGTTCCGGGCTGGCGCTGGCGAACGGTCCGCCGGCGATGATGGGCAAGCCCGCCGCCTTGCAGCGCCCGATGACTTCGCGCATGGATTCCTGCTGCACCGCCATGCCGCTGAGAAGCACGCAATCCGCCCACTCCAGGTCGGCGGCGGTCAAGGGCCCGACGTTGAGATCGACGAGTCGCTTTTGCCAGGCGGCGGGCAGCATCGCCGCTACCGTGAGCAAGCCCAGCGGCGGCACCATCGCCCTCTTGCGGACGAAGCGCAGGGCGTGGCGAAAACTCCAGAAGGTATCCGGGAAGTGTGGCTGAATGAGCAGGGCGTTCATTGCCTGACAACTCCTCTCGTTGTCGCAGGCGAGTCTGGCGGGCCCTCTTGCAGGGTTGTCGACTCGTCGAGCCGCTGCCGCTTGCCGCCCAGGGGAGGGAAGCGCCAGGGCCGCCATTCGCCGGGCACGGAAGCCAGGCTCGGCATTCGTGCCTGGGGCATCGTATGTCCTCGACCAGCGCCACGTGGAGGAAAACGGATGATGGGCGTCATATTAGGTGAAGGTACCCGGAGACCACCCGGCGCCGCTGCCTCGCCTTATGATGGCAGCCGAGAGGTGGGCCCGCGTTCGCAAGCCGCTCGCCGTTTCCTGTGTGCTTGTCTACCCCATCGGTTCCCACGAGCTCCTAGCGGGATCATCGCATGACGAAAACCACGCCCCACTGCCGAAGCGTCCTGGTGCTGGCCATCGCCCTGCTTGCCGTCGCCGGTGGCTGGGAGGAAGAAGGAACGGCGCCCGTGGGAGGCGCGACGATTGATCTCTCGCCGCGCGCCTGGCCCGAGGGCGACTTTGAGCAAGAGAGGGAGCGGGGGAGCGTGCTCCGCCAGCCCAAGCCGCTGGCACGGGGATCCGAAGCCGCCGTTGTGGGCACCACCGGGCCGATCGCCGTGCGGGCGGGTATGGAGGCGCTGAACCAGGGAGGCAGCGCCGCCGACGCGGTGCTGACGACAGCGCTCACGCAGATTGCCCTGACCGGCGGGGCCTGGAACAGCTACGCCGGCATCCTGTCTCTCGTCTACTACGACGCGAAGGCGGGCCAGGTGTACGCGCTCGATGCGGGGTTCAATGCCCCGCTGGCGGAAGATGACCCCGTGAGCATCCCGGCGATCGGCGTCGCCGACGGGCGCACCGCCATGACGCCTGGTTTCATGGCCGGTGTGGAAGCGGCGCACCAGCGCTTCGGCAGGCTGCCCTTCGCCTCACTCTTTGGTCCTGCGCTCTACCTGGCTGAGGAAGGGTTCGAGCTTGATGCCATCATGGCGTACCTGATCCAGGCACGCCAGGGAGTGCTCGGTCGTCTGCCGGCGACGCGCGCTGTCTTCACCAACGACGATGGTGAGTTCTACGAGCAGGGCGACGTCTTTCGGCAACCGGCCCTGGCCAAGACGCTGCGCGGCGTCGCAGCGCACGGGGCTGCCTACATGTACGACGGTCCCTGGGCCGAGGCCTTCGTCGAGGCGGTGCAGGCGGAGGGCGGCACGATCACCAGGGAGGATCTAGAGCGCTACGAGCCGACCTGGTCGGCGCCGCTGAGCACGACCTACAAGGGCGTCGACGTCCATGTCCCGGGGCCGTCACAACTCGGCGGCGTCGAATTGCTTGAGGCGTTGAACATCGTGGAGTGCGCCGGCGCTCACGTGGCGAAGCCCACCGACGAGTCGGCCGAATCGCTTTACTGGCTCATCCAGATCGCGCGGATGCCGAAGCTCCTTACCATGATGCCCGCGGCTCACCGCGACCTGATCTTCGGCGAGAACTCCTCCGATCCCGGTGTACGCGTGAGCAAGGAACACGCCGCGGACCTCTGGCGCGGCATCGTCGCTTCGCAGGAAGAAGGCGGCCCCACGCTTGACGACGTGCTACCCCGACCCGGTTCCGATCGGGGCAAACACTCGGACGCGGTCGTCGCCGTCGATCAGTTCGGCAACGTCGCCGCCTTGACGCACACGATCAACTGCAGCCTCTGGGGCAGCACCGGCCTCGTCGTCGGGGGCGTTTCGATCCCTGATGCGGCCAACTTCCAGCAGCAGCGCCTCCTCGCCGCCGGTCCGGGCGGTCGCATCCCCAACGAAATGAACCCCGCCCTCGTGCTGCGCAAGGGTGAACTCGTCCTCGCTTCCAGTTGCATCGGCGCTGGGCTGCACGAAGTCACGTTGCAGGCGCTGGTGCGCGTGCTCGATCAGGGCCTGGACCCCAAGCAAGCGGTGGAGGCGCCGACCTTCCTCGGCTTCAACTGGCAAGGCATCGCGGCGGATCGCCAGGCGCTCTTCCAACAGGTCATACCCGCCTGGCGCTTCGACGACGATCTGCTCAAACAGGTCGAGGCGATGGGGCAGCGACTCTTTCAGGTCGGGCGTGCCGACCTCAGCACCCACAACGGCATGTGGATCGGCATCTTGCGCGAGGAGGAGAGCGGCGACTTTCTCGGCGGCGTGGGGCCGGAACTCAACGGGCGGGCGCTGGCGCACTAGCCCTGCTGGCCCGGGCCGGCCGCCGTCCGGCGACCTGCATGAGGCGCTCAGAAGGCCGATTCAGCGTGGCTGAGGGCAGCAGTGAACGCGAAGACCACTTTCTGTGTTCGCCTTTGTGATTCGCGGCACAAATGCGATCAGCACATCGCCGATGACTGGTACAATGGCAGGTCTACCCCCACAAACAGGGGACATGAGGCATGCCCGACGCTGTCACATCCAGCCGCCCGCGAAGCCGAGTCTGGCGCATCACCGGCCAGGTCCAAGGCGTCGGCTTTCGACCGTTCGTCTATCGCCTCGCCACCGAGATGGGGCTGGCCGGCACCGTTCGCAACGATCCGGCCGGGGTGACCGTGGAAGCGTCCGGGCCCGCCGCCGTCCTTGACAGTTTCAGCCGGCGCATCGAGAGCGACGCCCCCGCCCTGGCCCAGGTCGCCAGTGTGACCCAGCAGCACGATGCGCCCGCCCAGGACGACCAGTACACCGGCGCATTCGTCATTATCGAGAGCGATCACGTTCCCGCCGAGCGCGGACGAGTGACGGTCGATGCCGCTGTTTGTCCCGACTGCCTGCGCGAGATGTTCGACGCCGGGGATCGGCGGCACGGCCACGCCCTGATCAACTGCACCAACTGCGGGCCGCGCTACACCATCGTCCGCGACCTGCCTTACGATCGGCCGCTCACCACGATGGCGGCGTTCGAGATGTGTCCGACCTGCGGGGCGGAGTATCGCGATCCCGGCGACCGGCGCTTCCACGCCCAGCCGACCTGTTGTTCCAGGTGTGGGCCGCAGCTTCGCCTGCTCGATGCCCGCGGCCGGGAGCGGCAGGGCGATACGATCGTCGAGGCGGCTCGGCTGCTGCGCGAGGGTAAGATCGTCGCCATCAAGGGGATCGGCGGGTATCACCTGGCGGTCGACGCTTGCGACGAGGAGGCGGGGCGTCGCCTGCGCGAGCGCAAGCGACGCGATCACAAGCCCTTCGCCCTGATGTTCGGTTCCTTGGACGAGGCGCGGCGGTACGTGCGGCTGTCGGAAGCGGCGGCGGCGCTGCTGGCTTCGCCCGAAGCGCCGATCGTGCTGGCCCCGAAAAAGGTGTCGGATACCTTTTTCGGAAAGGGGTTGGCCCAGGCCGTGGCGCCGGGGTGCCATCGCCTGGGCGTGATGCTGCCCTACACGCCGATGCAGCACCTGCTCTTCGCGGCAGGGCTGGGCCCGATGATCATGACCAGCGCCAACCTCTCGGATGAGCCGCTCGTCAAGGATGATGGCGAAGCGCTCACGCGCCTGGATGGCATCGCGGACTACTATCTCACGCACGATCGTCCCATCGAACGCGCTGTCGACGACTCCGTGGTGCTCGATTCGTCGCGCGGGCTGGTGCCCTTCCGTCGGGCCCGGGGGTACGTGCCGGTGCCGCTCTCGATCCCGATTGGTGTTGATGAGCCGGGTCTCTGCGTGGGGCCGGACCTGAAGAACACCATCGCCATCGTTCGCAATCAGGAAGTGATCCTCAGCCACCACGTCGGCGACCTGGAACACGCCACCGCGCATCGCTGGTTTGAGAAGACGATCGATGACTTGCTGCGGCTCTACGACGTCAAGCCGGGCTGGATCGCCTGCGATTTGCACCCGGCGTACCACAGTCGGCGCTACGGCGAGAAGCTGGCGCGAACCTGGGGCGTGCCCCTGGTGGCGGTGCAGCATCATCATGCTCACCTGGCCTCGCTGCTGGCGGAACAGGGGCGAGCCGAGCCGGTCGTGGGTCTCATCTGCGATGGCGTCGGCTTCGGGACGGATGGCACCAGTTGGGGCGGCGAGGTCTTCGTCGGCGATCTCGCCGGCTACGAACGCGTGGCGCGCCTGCGGCCGCTGCGCCTGCCGGGCGGTGACAAGGCGGCCAAGGAGATCACGCGCTGCGCGCTCAGTTGGCTCGCCGACGCGCTCGGCGAAGGTGTGTGGGACGTACCGCTCGCGCGCGAACTCGAGCCCGATGAGCTGCGGCGCGAGCAAGTTCGCACGGTGCTCGCCAAGAACCTGAATTGCCCGCACAGCAGTGGGGCGGGACGGCTGTTCGACGCGGCTGCCGCCTTGACCGGCGTTTGCACCTACAACCACTACGAAGCCATGTCCGGGACGCTGCTGGAAGCAACCGCCAGTCGTGCTGATGGCACGCTCGACGCCCCGGATCTGCTGCCTCTGCATCCCGCGGAGGCGGACGAGGCGCTGCTCGAAGTCGACACGCGCCCCTTGGCGCTGGCGCTTCTCGAACGACGCGAAACCGGCGCGTCACAGTCGGAACTGGCCTACTTCTTCCACGCAGCGCTGGCCGCCGGCCTCGCCAACGCCGCCCGGCACGCCGCGGCAGCGCGGAACCTCGACACGGTCGCCTTATCTGGCGGCGTCTTCTGCAACGCCTTGCTGACGCGACTCGTTTGCGAGCGGTTGGAAGCGGTCGGCCTGCACTGTCTCACCCACTCACTCGTACCGCCCGGCGACGGCGGCATCGCCCTGGGCCAGGCGGCGGTCGCCTCCGCCGTCCTGAAGAACAACACCCCGGCGACGTGACACTCCTCGGACTGGAGATCGAATCATGTGTCTAGCCATTCCCGCCAAGATCGAGAAGCGCGAAGGCGATGAAGCCTGGGTTCGCATGGGCGACGCCCGCATGCGCGTGAACGTCATGATGACCCCCGACGTCAAGGTCGACGATTGGATCCTGGTGCACGCCGGCTTCTCGATTCAGGAAGTCGATGAGAAGACCGCCCTCGAGACCTGGGACCTCATCGAGCAGATTCCCGAGGATGAGGAACGCGAGGTGATGTCATGACCTTACGCGGACGCATGGCGCGCCTTGTGGAGGATCTGAAGCGCACTTCGAACACCATCGGGCGCCAGGTCTCCTTCATGGAGATCTGCGGCACGCACACGGTCAACGCCTGCCGCAGCGGTGTGCACTCGCTCATGCCACCCGACGTTCGGCTCATCAGCGGTCCGGGCTGCCCGGTGTGCGTGACGGCCCAGCGCTACATCGACGCCCTGATCGAGCTGGGCAAGCGGCCGGAGGTGACGCTGACGACGTACGGCGACATGATGCGCGTGACCGGGGCGGGCGGCTCCCTGGAGCTCTCGCGCAGCGAAGGCGCCGATGTCAAGGTGGTTACGAGCACCATGGACGCGGTCGAGATGGCCAGGGCCCGGCCCGATCGGCAGGTCGTCTTTGCCGCAGTGGGCTTCGAGACGACAGCTCCGGCGACGGCGGCGGCGATCCTGGCGGCGGAGAAGCTGGGCCTGAGTAACTTCACCGTTCTGGCCGCCCACAAGCTGGTCATTCCCGCCATGCAGACGCTCCTGCGCAACCCCGATCTTAAGGTCGATGGGTTCCTTTGCCCCGGGCACGTCTCGGTCATCATTGGTTCTGAGGTCTACCGCCCGATCGTGGAGGACTTCGCCCGGCCCTGCGTGATTGCGGGCTTCGAGCCGCTGCAGATCATGGAGGGCATCCACGGTCTGGCGGAGCAGGTCATGCGCCGCGAGGCGAAGCTGGAGAATCGTTATCCCGAGGCCGTCCAGCCGCTGGGCAACCCCATCGCCTTGAAGCTGCTCGACAAGGTTTTTGTCGCCGGCGATGCGGCTTGGCGGGCTTTGGGCGTCATGGGTGAGAGCGGCCTCGACCTGCGGCCGGAGTATGGGCAGTTCGACGCCATCCGGCGCTTCGAGATCGAGTTGGGCGAGGACCACGACCCGGCCGGCTGCAAGTGCGGCGAGGTCATCACCGGCCAGATGACGCCGGACGAGTGCGGCCTGTTCGGCACGGTCTGCACGCCGATCAACCCCATCGGCCCCTGCATGGTCAGCAGCGAGGGATCGTGTCAGGCCTGGTTCAAGTACCGGCGCAACGAATTGAAACGGCCCAAGGACGCTGTGCGTGAGGAGGTGTCGGCATGACCATGCTCAGCCCAGAAACCGCGGTGATCAACCCGCACGCCAAGCGCGTCGTCCTGGCGCACGGCGGGGGCGGCCAGCTCATGGACGAGCTGCTCGCCGATGTCATCCGCCCGCGCCTGACCAACGAGGTGCTGGCGACACAGGACGATTCGGCGGTGGTCACGCTGGGTAAGTCGCAACTGGCGTTCACCACCGACAGCTACGTCGTGCAACCCCTGGAGTTCCCCGGCGGGGATATCGGCCGGCTGGCGGTGAGCGGCACGGTGAACGACCTGGCGGTCTCGGGTGCGGAGCCCAAGTTTTTGTCGTTGGGCCTGATCCTGGAGGAGGGGCTCGATCTGGACGTATTGCGGCGGATCCTCGACTCGATCGCAGCAACGGCCCAGGAAGCGGGCGTCCAGGTCGTGACCGGTGACACCAAGGTCGTGGCCCGGGGCCAGGCGGATGGCATGTACATCAACACCTCCGGCATCGGGCTGATGCGGCCGCGGCGGCAGTTCGGCGTGGATCGCATCGAGCCGGGCGACGCTGTCCTCATCAACGGCACCATCGCCGACCACGGCCTGGCGGTGATGCTCCAGCGCGAGGAGCAGGATTCGATCGACAGCGAGCTCAAGAGCGATGTGACGCCCTTGTGCGGCCTGATTGACCACCTGCTGGAGACCGTCCCCGGCGTGCTCTTCATGCGGGACGCTACGCGCGGGGGTCTGGCGGGCGTGGTCTCGGATCTGGCGGAGCACAGCGGCTGGCATCTCACCATCGACGAGACGCAGGTGCCCATCCGCGCGGCGACGAATTACGCCGCCGAGATGCTCGGCCTCGATCCGCTGGATGTCGCCAACGAAGGCAAGGTGGTCGTGGTGGTGCGCAAGCAGAAGGCCCAGGCGGCCCTGCGGGCGCTCAGGGCGCACCCCTTGGGTCGGCGGGCCGCCATTCTGGGCCACTTCGAAGGGGAACGGGACGGCCTGTGCGAGCTACTCACCGAGGTGGGTGGTCGGCGGGTGCTGCAAAAGCCGTACGGCGAGGAGCTGCCGCGGATCTGCTGAACTGGACTGACGCCGTCAGATTTCGGCGGTCGAAGGAGGAGTTGAGACCCATGCACGAGATGTCCATCGCGTCGGCCTTGCTGGAACAGGTGGAGTTATCGCTCCCGGGGGAAGGGCGCCTGGTGGAGGTGCGGATTGCGGTCGGAGCCCTGGAGCACCTCGACTCCGAGGTGATGCGCTTGGCCTGGGAGTCGCTGGTCTTCGAGCGTCCTCGCGTGAGCAGTTCGGTGCTGAGAGTTAATCATGTTTCTTTACGAATTCGCTGTCGGAAGTGCGGCCACGTGTATGAGCCCGAGGACATTTACGGTACACTTTGTCCTCAATGCGCCTCGGCACAGCCGGAGATCCTCCAAGGCAGCGGTATCGTGCTCACCGGCCTCTCCGTCGACCAGGAACTGCCGGTTGGAAAGGAGTGATTCGATGGAGATTGAAGTTGTCCAGAACGTGCTGAAGCTCAACGACGAAGTCGCGGCGCTGAACCGCGAAACGCTGCGCCAGGCGAATGTCCCCTGCCTGAATCTCATGGGCTCACCGGGCTCCGGCAAGACCCTGCTCCTGGAGAAGACGCTAACGGCGCTGCGCGATGAGTTCCAGATCGGCGTCATCACCGGCGACCTCACCACCACTCGTGACGCCGAGCGGCTTAGCCAGCGCTGCTGCAAGGTCACGCAGATCAACACCGGCAAAGGCTGCCACCTGGACGCCAACCAGGTCCGCCAGGGGATGGCTTCCATGCCCTTGGATCAGTTGGATCTGCTGATCATTGAGAATGTGGGTAACCTCATCTGTCCGGTCGGCTTCGATCTGGGTCAAGATGTGAAGGTCGGGCTCTTCAGCGTCCCCGAGGGCGACGACAAACCGGCCAAGCACCCCTACCTTGTGCTGGAGGCGACGCTTCTGTTGCTCAACAAGATAGACCTGCTTCCCCACGTCCCCTTTGATATGAACGTGTTCGACGCCGACATCCGCAACCTGCGCGACGACGTGCCGGTGCTGAAGCTGTCGGCGGTAACCGGCGAGGCCCTGGAGGGCTGGCTGGATTGGCTTCGCGCCTTGGTCGCCGAGGCGCAACCGGCTGCGGCCGTCGCGACTTAGGCCTTGGCGGGGCATCCCTGCCCGGGGCAGAGGAGTCGGGCAACGTCGCCCGGCGGCCCTGGCGGATGCTCACCCCCGATGGAGTGTTCCTGAGGAACGGTTTCTATGAAGTACCGAGCAAGATCAGTAAACGCCAACGGATCCAAGGAAGTCCCGTTCAAGGGCTCACGCCTGCTGCGGGACTCTCGTTATAACAAGGGCCTGGCCTTCCCCGAGGAGGAGCGCGACCGCCTGGATATACGCGGTCTGTTGCCGCCCTGTGTCATGTCCATCGAGGAGCAGGTGGCGCTTGAGCTCGAGCACATCCGCGCCAAGAAGGACGACTTGGAGAAGTTCATCGGCCTGAACGCCCTGCAGGACCGCAACGAGACGCTCTACTACCGGATGCTCATCGAGAACCTTCCGGAACTCATGCCCATCGTCTACACCCCCGTCGTCGGACAGGCCTGTCAGAAGTACAGCCACATCTTCCGCAACTCCCGCGGCATTTGGATCACCCCGGATGACATCAACCGCATGCCGGAGATCCTGCGCAACGTCCCCAACCAGGATGTGCGGCTCATCGTCGTCACCGACAACGAGCGCATCCTCGGTCTGGGCGACCAGGGCGCGGGCGGCATGGGCATCCCCGTCGGCAAGCTGGCGCTCTACACCGCCGGGGCCGGCATCGATCCTTCCCTGACCCTGCCCATCAGCCTCGATGTCGGCACCAACAACGCCGACCTGCTCGCCGACCCGTTCTACATGGGCTGGCGTCACCGCCGTCTGCGTGGCGAGGCCTACGACCAGGTCATCGAGGCCTTCGTCGAGGCCGTCGGCGAGGTCTTCCCCCACGCCCTCATCCAGTGGGAGGACTTCCATAAGAACATCGCCTTCGCGGTGCTCGATCGCTACAAGCTGCGCACCACCAGCTTCAACGACGACATCCAAGGCACCGCCGGCGTGGCCCTGGCCGGCATCCTTGCCGCCGTCCGCAACTCCGGCGAGAAGCTCTCTGCGCAGCGGATTCTCTACGACGGCGCCGGGGCCGCCGGCGTGGGCATCGGCCGCCTCGTTCGCACCGCCATGGAGCGCGAAGGCGCCGACGCCGACACCGTCCGCCAGGCCCAGGCCTTCGTCGACTCGCGCGGTTTGGTGTACGAGGGCCGGGTCATCGCCGACCCGCCCAAGCGCGAGTTCGCCATGACCAAGGCGAACCAGGAGTTCTACGGCCTCAAGCCCGATGCCGACGGCATGGTTCCCTTCTTCGAAGTCGTCAAGAAGTTCAAGCCGACCGTCCTCCTGGGCACCACCGCCATGGCGGGGCAGTTCACCGAGGAGATCGTCAAGGAGATGGCCCGGCACGTGGAGCGGCCCATCATCCTGCCTTTCAGCAATCCCAACAGCAAGGCGGAAGTCACCCCGAAGGAAGCCATCGAGTGGACCGAGGGCCGGGCCATCGTCGCCACCGGCAGCCCCTTCCCCGATGTCGAGTACAACGGCAAGCGCCACGTCATCGGCCAGGGCAACAACGTCTACATCTTCCCCGGCATCGGCCTGGGCTGCATCATCTCCGAGGCTCGGCAGGTCACCGACTCCATGTTCTACGTCGCCGCAGAAGCGCTCGCCGAGTGCGTCACCAAGGAAGACTACGACCGCGGCTCGCTCTATCCCGACCAGGGCCGGCTGCGTGAGGTCTCCCGCAAGATCGCCTGCGCCACGGTTCGCGAAGCCAAGGCTCTGAACCTGGGTAAGCAGATCCCGGACGGCGAGATCGAGTCGATCGTCGCCGACGCCATGTGGTATCCCGAGTACGTCAAGTACGAGCACAAGGAGGCCGCCGCGCGCGAGCCGGCGCTGAGCTGAGTTCGCACGAGGGCGAGTTGAACCGATCCCCCAAGAGCGCGGCCACCCCGGCCGCGTTTTTCTTGGCGCCGGTTCCCCTCTCTCCCGCCTGGGAGAGGGGCTGGGGGTGAGGCATCTTGTCCAACTCAGCAGGCAGTCCCCCAAGCCAGGGCGAAGCCCGTTTGCGAGCGCCGCCCGGGGTACCTCCAGAATCGCCAGGTCTTGCAAGCCCCCGCGCGCCGGGAACCAGAATGGGCCCGGAGGGACTCGAACCCTCATGGAGCGATTAACTCCGGCGGATTTTAAGTCCGCTGCGTCTGCCAATTCCGCCACAGGCCCCTGTGGTTTGCCGGCATTGTACTCGCTGCCGGCGGCGCGGTTCGTGTCTGCGGTGTCCCGCCAGCCTTGATCCTTGCGGAGGCAAGCAAGGCGAATCGGCGAGCGTCGGCTACACTGGCCGGCGTGACCGATCGCTCCCCTGCATTCCTGCTTCAGCCGGTTGCTCGATCCGTGAGTGGAGACACGGTGCAGGCGTTTGGGCTGCGACCGCCGGGGCCACATGTCCTTGGGCGGGGGGCGGATGCCAGTTGGCGAATCCCGGATCCCTTGGTTTCCAGACGACACGCGGCTGTCTTCCATCGCGAGGGAAGATGGCATCTCGCCGATCTGGGCTCTCGCCACGGCACCAGCGTCAATGGTAGGCCGCTCGGGAAGCACCAGGAAGTGCCCCTGGCGCATGGGGATCGGATCGGCCTCGGAGCCTGGCTCTGCCGATTCCAGTCGGCGCTCGCTCCGCAAGGGGTGACCACCTCGTTGGATGAGGAGTCGGCGGCGCACGCCGACATCTCTGTGGTCGATGCCTCGCAGTTTGCCGGCGTCGCTCAGCGGAGACTGGAGGCGCTGCTCTCCCTTTCGACGGAGCTGAACCTGGCAGCATCCGAGGACGATGTCGCTTCCGCGGTGGTGCAGGCCGTGGCCCGGGCGACTGGCTGCGCTCGCGTCGTCGTGGCGCGGCAGGTGTCGGAGGCCGAGGTCGAAGTGCTCGCTTCGACGACCTCGGAACCGCCTCAGTTGTCCCAGTCGTTGATCGATGCCGCGGCACGGCAAGGCCTGATCGAGCTGCGCACGATGGGGCAGCATCCGCCGCAGGCCCACTCGATTCTCGAACTCAATATAAGCACGGCGATTTGTGCTCCGATCATCGCCGGGCAAACGCCCATGGCGTTTCTCGTGCTGGACAGCCGCGGCGCCGAGAGCTCGCTTCCCACCGACGCCGGCGCGTTCTGTCAGTCCGTGGCGCAGCTTGCCGGCCTCACGATTGAGCGCCTGCACACGGCGGACCTGGCGGCGCGGCATCGACAACTGGAGCTCGATCTGGGGGCGGCGCGCCGGGCCCAGGAACTGCTCTCGCCGAGCGAGGCGGGGGTCTTCGGCGCGGTCAGCTACGCCTTCAAGTCCATCGCCGGACGCGTCGTGGCGGGAGACCTCTTCGATATCTTCGCCTTGAGTGATGCACGCACAGCGTTGTTTCTCGGGGATGTCTCCGGGAAGGGCGTGGGGGCGGCGGTGCTGATGGCGGCAGCGCAGTCGCAGCTTCGCGCGTACCTGCTCGCAGGGCGGCCGCTCGCCGAGGCGGTCACGGCGGTCAACGACGACCTCTGCTGCCGCAGCGAGAGCGAGAAGTTCGTGACCTTGTTTGCCGGCGTGATCGATGCCCAGGCGGAGACGCTGCAGATCGTCGATGCCGGTCACGGGCTGTGGATCCTCCGGCCCAAGGGGGCGGCCCCCGCCAGGCTGGAGACGCCGAACGGATTCCCCCTCGGTGTCGTCGAGCACGCCGACTACGAGATGCACGAGGTGAGGTTCGACTGCGGCTCCCAGATTGTCGTCTTCTCCGATGGGGCGGTGGAGCAGCCGGACGCCTCCGGGGCGCAGTTCGGCTTCGAGGCGGTGCTGCGCTCCGTCGCCCGCGGCGCTTCGCCCCAGGATGTGGCGGCCGCCCTGATTGAGGACGTGCAGACGCACGCCGGCGGCGCGCTGGCGGACGACCTGACGGTGGCGGCGGCACAGCTCGGCTAGATGGCGGCAGCCCCCCCTCGACCTGCCGCGACCGCCCGCTCCGGCCGGCGCCGCTGAGTGATCCGGTATGATGCTCCCATGCGATCGCCGGAGAGGCACGAAGACGCCACGCTCCTGATGGCCGCCGCCGCTGCGGGCGATCAGGCAGCCGCGAACCGCTTGCTGCCCTTGGTCTTCGACCAACTCCGCAAGGCGGCCCAGCAGCAACTGGCGAGCGAGCGGCCTGGGCATACGCTGTCGGCGACGGCCCTGGTGCATGAAGCCTATCTGAAACTGGCGGGGCCACGCGAGGTCGCCTGGGCCGGGCGCGGTCACTTCTACGTGGCGGCGGCGGAGGCCATGCGGCGGATCCTGGTCGATCACGCCCGAGCCAAAGCAGCTCAGATCCGGGGCGGGCCGGATGCCCGCCGAGCCGCGCTCCATCTCGCCTCGCTCCCCGATCCAGACTCCGCTGAAGAAAACTCCGGTTTCCTGATCCTCCACGAGGCGATCTCTCGCTTGGAGAGTGTGGACCGCGACGCCGCCGCCGTGGTCCGGCTCCGCTACTTCGCGGGCCTGAGCATTGAGCAGACCGCGTTGGCGATCGGCGTCTCGACGGCCACGGTGAAGCGGACCTGGGCGTTCGCTCGAGGCTGGCTGAGAGAGGCGATCGAAGCCGGTCGTGTATGACGCAACGCGCGGGAGTCGAACATGACGGACTACAGCCACGATGATCTCTGGCGCCTCTTCGAGTTGGTCACTCAGGCCCCCGTCGAGGAGCGCGAAGGCATACTTCAGCGCGAGTGCGGTGGCGACCAAGAGCTACACAAACGAATACAGGCGATCCTCGCGGCAAGCGAAGATGAGCGGTTTCTCAACGCTCCCACGCCTGGTCTGGGGGGTACGCCTCCGTTCCCGGCCGGCATTTTGCAGGAGGATCCACAGGTCGGTGAGGGCGTGGGAGACCGCATCGGCCGCTACAAGCTGCTCCAGCGAATCGGCGCGGGCGGTTTCGGCGTGGTGTACCTGGCTGAGCAGGAACAGCCGGTTCGTCGGCGGGTAGCGCTCAAGATCATCAAACTGGGGATGGACACCAGGCAGGTCATCGCCCGCTTCGAGGCGGAGCGTCAGGCCCTGGCGATGATGGACCATCCGAACATCGCCAAGGTGCTGGACGCCGGGGCAACCGATAGCGGCCGGCCTTACTTCGTCATGGAACTGGTCAAGGGGACCTCCTTCACGGAGTACTGCGACAGCCAGAACATCTCTTTCGCGGAACGACTGAAGCTCTTCGTGCAGGTCTGTGGCGCCGTGCAGCACGCACACCAAAAGGGCATCATTCACCGCGACATCAAGCCTTCCAACATCCTGGTCACCCACATCGATGACAAGCCGGCGCCGAAGGTGATCGACTTCGGGATCGCCAAGGCGACACAGCAGCGGCTGACCGAAAAGACCATGTTCACCGAGTTTGGCCAGTTCCTCGGCACACCGGTGTACATGGCGCCGGAGCAGACCGATCCCAATCTGCTGGACATCGACACCCGCAGCGACATCTACTCCCTAGGCGTCATCCTCTACGAGCTCTTGACTGGCACGACGCCCTTCGACGCTCGGACGTTGCGCGGCGCGGCGCTGGAAGAGATGAAGCGCATCATCCGAGAGGAGGAGCCCAGCAAGCCGAGCACCAGGCTGAGCACCTTGGGCAAGGAGCTGACGAACGTCGCCAAACACCGCCGTCTGGATCCGAAGCAGTTGCGGACCATCCTGCGCGGCGATCTGGATTGGATCATCCTCAAGGCCCTGGAGAAGGATCGCTCACGCCGCTACGAGACGGCAAGCAGCCTCGCCGCGGACATCGAGCACTATCTGAACGACGAGCCGGTCGCGGCCGGGCCGCCCCGCGCTTCCTACAAACTCAAGAAGTTCATCAAACGCAACAAGGTGGGCGTGACCGCGGCCGGTCTGGTCCTGATGGTGCTCGTGCTCGGCATCCTGGGCACGAGTTGGGGATTGCTCTGGGCTTTGGATGAGAGAGAGCGCGCGGACCTCGAGGCCGCGAACGCCGTGCAGGCGGCGGCGGCGGAGACGCAGGCCAAGCTCGAGGCGCAGCGTGCTGCCAGGTTCGCCCTGGACGCGGAGGCCGAAGCGACCGCCGCCCGCCTGGAAACGCAGCAGCGGGCGGACGAGTTGGAGATCGTCACCGCGTTCCAGCAGTCGATGCTCGGCGACTTAGACGCCGAGCAGATGGGCTGGGCGCTCTACTCCGACCTTCGCGATCGGGTGCGCGAGTCACTGGAGGCGGAGGGCCTGGCGCCGGACCACTGCCAGGCGACGGTTGACGACTTCTTCCTAACGCTGCGCCGGGCCAACGCCACGGATGTGGCTCTCAAGCTCATCGATGCGGAAGTGCTGCAGCGGGCCGTGCGGGCCATCCATGCGGATTTTGCCGACCAACCGGTCGTGCGGGCCGCCCTGCAGCAGGCGGTCGCCGACACCTACCGCCAGATTGGTCGGTACCCGTCAGCGCTGTCTCTGCAAAACGCGGCGCTGGAGACCAGGCGGGCCGAGTTGGGCGACGACCACCTAGAGACGCTGGGATCGATCAGCAGTCTGGCCCGGCTGCTCGAGTTGATGGGCAAGTACGAAGAGGCCCAAACGTACTACGAGGAGGCCTTGGCGGGCCATCGTCGCGTGGTGGGCGATGAGCATCGTCTGACCTACACCGCCCTTGACAACCTGGGGTTGCTCGCGCTCGAGCGGGGCCGGCTCGAGGAGGCCTACGAGCTTCATGAGGCGGCGCTTAGGGGCCGGCGCCAGCTCCTCGGCGATGATGATCCGGACACGCTGCGTTCACTGACCAACCTGGGCGCTATCCACCAGCAGATGGGGCAACCGGAGGAGGCGTTGTCGTACTACCGCGATGCCCTCGATGGCTGTCGCCGGGTGCTGGGGAACGACCACCAGGAGACGATCATCGCCATCAACAACATGGGCAACATGATGCGGGAGATGGAGAGATTCGAGCAAGCCTCGAGCTACTTCCGCGAGGCGCTCGCGGCCCGGCGCCGCGTGCAGGGCGATGAGCACCCGGACACACTGATCGCGATCAGCAATATGGGTGTCTTGCGCATGGCGATGGGGCAGCCCGAGGAGGCACTTCAGTACTTCCGGGAAGCCCTGCCGGGCTTCCGCGAGGCGCTGGGCGACGACCATCCCAACACGTTGATTGTCGTCAGCTACATCGGCGTCATCCTCTGGCAGCTGGACCGGCCGGAGGAAGCGGAGCCGTACCTGCGTGAGTCCTTGGAAGGCAATCGGCGCGCCCTCGGCGACAATCACATGCACACCATAATGGCGATGCAGAGCCTGAGCCGACTCCTGCGCGATCTGGGCGCACTCGACGAGGCGGAGACGCTTGGGCTTCGAACCGTCGACTGGGCCCGGGCCTCGCTGCCGGAAGGGCATCCCAGTCTCGCGGCCTTTCTGCTCAGCCACGGCATGACGCTGCAGGCGCTGGATCGCTACCACGAAGCGGAGGCATCGTTCCTGGAAGCCTACGCGATTGTCGGGGCGGCGATCGGAGCACGTCACGGGCGAACGGTTAGCGTTGCCCAAGCTCTCGTCGATCTCTACGACGCCTGGCACGTCGTTCAGCCTGCTGCCGGCTACGACGCCAAGGCCGCATCCTGGCGTCAGACGATCGCCGAAGCCAGCGCCGCTTCGGAGGATGGCGGCTGAGCAAGACGACGCGTTGGACTTGGCTCCCCTCCCCCGCCGGAGGAAGGGCTGGGGCTGAGGGGTTCGCTGGAGCTGACCTGGCAGACCGGTGGTGCAAGCGCGGTAACGGTACCTCCCCTCACCGGGCTCGTTGATGTGGCAGTCGCTGCCAGGCCGGCGGGCTCGCTCGTCCTCCCGCCGTGGCGGATCTTCGACTCCCCGAGGAGAGGACGCGATCGCCTCATTTGCAGACATTAGGTGCGCAGCGCCGCCCCCACGGCCGCCTCCAGCGCCGCCACGACCTTGTCCGCCTGCGGATCGACCTGCTCGTGCCGCAGCGTGCCGCTCTCATCGCGGAAGCGCAGCCGTAGCGTAACGCTCTTCTTGCCCTGGGGCACTTGCTTGCCGCGGAAGGTTGTCACGTAGCTGAAGTCCTCGAGGAACTCGATGTCGACTCCGGCGACCGAGTCGGCGATGCAGTTCCAGGTGACCTGTTCATCCACCACCACCGAGAGATCACGCTCGATATGCGGGAACTGCGGCAAGGCTCGCAGGCTCGGCACGGGCGGATAGGCGGCGATGAGCGCCCCGAGGCTGAGCTCCGCCGCCGCTTGGCGCGTCTTGACGCCGAAGGCGGCCTGCGCGCTCTTGGAGATGAGCCCCAGACTGCCGATCGGTTGACCGGCGAGCAGCACCGTGCCGTGCGAATCGGTTTCGAAGGCGCTGACCCCGGGCGCTTCCGCCTTGATCTGGGTGTCGGCGTTGACGCCGGCCAGATCGCGCAGAATCTCGCTCACCACCAGTCGTATGGTGCGCAGCCCTTCCTGCGCGTCGTCGGCGTCCGCCAGAAACGCCAGCTTGCGGTCCTCCTCGACCTTGCCGTTACGTTGTGCAAAAGCGGCGGCCAGCTCGAACAGGCGCACGCTCTCGGCGCCCGCATCCTGATTCGCCTTGCGGCAATGCAGCAAGCTCGCCAGCAGCGAGGGCCGCAGATACGGCTCGGCCTTGCGCCGCTCATCCTCGACCTTCAAGAGCTTCAGCCCCTCCGCCAGGAAGGGCTTGGCGTCCTTGGCCGAGGTGAAGGAGAAGGTGATCGTCTCGAAGAAGCCCAGCCCCGTCAGGATGTCGCGAATCCGCTGCTTGGCCTGCTCGGACGGCTGCGGCGAATGCACGATGACCTGCAGGCGATCGTGAATGGGAACCGAGTCAAAGCCCTCGACGCGAAGGACCTCTTCGATCAGGTCCGCTTCGCGATACAGATCCGTCCGATGGGCGGGGATGGTGCAGGTGATGACGCCATCCTGGAGAACCGGCTCCAACTGCAGACCCCGCAGGTGCTGCGCCTGCGTCTCGTCGCTGACGTCGATACCCAGCACCGCCCGGCAACGCTGGCAACGCATCGACACCGTCTTGGATTCCGGCAGGGGGGCGGCGGCGTCGAGGAAACCGGCCTGCAGCGACCCGCCCGTCAGCTCCGCGATCAACTGGGCGCAGCGGCGGGCAGCGTACTCCACGGTGCGCGGCTCGACGATGCGCTCGAAGCGATAGCTGGCGTCCGTCGCCGTCTTCAAACGCCGGGCGCAGGTGCGAACGCTCACCGGATCGAACGAGGCCGCCTCCAGCAGAATGTCGACCGTCGTCTCATCGACCTCGGTGTCGGCTCCACCCATGACGCCCGCCAGGGCCACCGGCCCGCTGGGGTCGGCGATGACCAGCAGGCCCTCGGGCAGCTCGTGCTCGATCTCGTCCAGCGTCGTCAGCTTCTCGCCCTTGCTGGAGCGGCGGACGATGATCGTCGGCTTGCCGTCCTGCTTGGCGAGCTTGTTCAGGTCAAAGACGTGCGTCGGTTGTCCCAGCTCGTGCAGGACGAAGTTGGTGACGTCGACGGCGTTGTTGATGGCCCGCTGGCCGATCGCTTCCAAACGCTGGACCAGCCAGGCCGGGCTGGGGCCGACCTTGCAGCCCTGGATGACCCAGCCGGTGTAGCGGGGGCAGCCATGCAGATCCTCGATCTGCACCGCCGCGACGTCGCCGGCCTGGGGGCCTTCCGTGACCGTGGGGACCTCGGGTAGGGTCAGAGTTCGGCCGGTCTTGGCGGCGATCTCCCGGGCGAAGCCCACGTGGCAGGCGCAATCGCCGCGGTTGGATGTCAGCTCGAAGTCGACGCGGATGTCGCCGTCCTCGAGGGGCGTCGTCTCCTCGACCGGGAAGCCGAGGTCCGTCAGAAGCGCCCCAGCCTCTTCCGGGGTGACGGGGGCGTCCGTGGGGGCGAAGTAGTCGTTGAGCCAGGCAATGCTGATATCCATAGGGCACGAGGGTACCGCTTGGGCCGGGTCAGGTACACTGCTCTCCATGCGAGGAAGCTTGAATCCGCAACGGTTCGTCGGCGTGCTGCTGGCCGCCTGTCTGGCATCGGCGTTTTGCCTGGTCGGCTGCACCGCCCCGAAAGTCGACCGCCAGGCCTATGTCGCCGTCCCACCCGACTTTGGCCTCGATATTGTCACCATCGGCGCGGATCGGGAGGCCGGCTGGGCGGAGCTGACGCCAGAGGAGCAGGAGAGCCTGCCCAGGCCGCTGCTCTCCGCCCGCTTCATCGTCGACGCCGATGGCACGCTGCGGGCCGCCACCGGTCCCGGCTGCCGCGAGGAGACCTACCCCGCCATCGTGCGGACGCTCTCGAGGGCCCAGATGCTGGAGCTTTGGCGGACGGTGCGGAACCACGCCCTGATCGACGCCGAATCGACACATCGGCTCTCTCTTCCCGATGAGGTCGGGCCCGTCGAGAATTCCGCGATCTACGCCATCGGCATCGTGGCCCTGGGCGACCGCGTCTCGATCGGCATCCCCGCCGAGGAAGCCTCGCGCCAGGGCGAAGGCGGCCGCCGCCTGATCACCCTCCTCCGCCGCTACGCCTGGCTGGAAAACTGAGCCTTCAGATCTCCAGCCGCGCCCCCGCCGCCACGCCACTTCACCTCCTACCATGCAGCCATGAGTGACCTCATTCTCGGTATCGATCTGGGCACGACAAACTCGCTGGTCGCCGTCTGCGATGAGCGCGGGCCGCGCGTGCTCACCGGGCCGGCGGGCGAGGCGATCCTCCCCTCCGTCGTGCGCTACCTGCCGGATGGCTCGACCGTCGTGGGGGTCGAGGCCCGGGCCCATGCGGTGGAGTTTCCCGAGGAGACGGTTTTCTCGGTGAAGCGGCTCATGGGTCGCAGCCACGCCGACGCCGAGGGCGACCTGGATTACTTGCCCTACGAGGTCGTCTCTGGGGCCCAGGACACCGCCCGCATCGCCGTGCATGGGCGCGTGCACAGCCCCCAGGAGGTCTCCGCCGTCATCCTCAAGGCTCTGAAGCTACGGGCCGCTCAGGCGCTTGACGTCGACCCCGAAGCCGTCCGCAAGGCCGTGGTCACCGTCCCCGCCTACTTCGACGACGCCCAGCGCCAGGCCACCCGCGACGCCGGCCGCATCGCCGGCCTGGAGGTCGTGCGCATCGTCAATGAGCCGACCGCCGCCGCCCTGGCGTATGGCCTCGGCCAGCGGCAAGCCGGAGAAGCGGAGACGATCGCCGTCTTCGATCTGGGCGGCGGCACCTTTGATGTCTCCATCCTGCGTGTGACCGAGACGCCCACGAGTCCAGAAGAGGACTCTCGTGGGGGTCAGTTCTTTCAGGTCATCTCCACCGCCGGCGACACGCACCTGGGTGGCGATGATGTCGATCGACTCATCGTCGAACTTATTGAACGCGAGATCAACGAGCAGTTCGGCACGGAGATCAGCTTCACCGCCAGCACCCGCCAGGCCTTGCGCTCCTTCAGCGAAGCGACCAAGATCCGCCTGAGCCAGGAAGAGCAAGCCCAACTGCGCATCGACATCGGCGAGGGCCGCGTCTACGACCGCATCCTCACCCGTGACCAGCTTGAGACGATGATGCAGCCCTGGGTCGATCGGGCCATAGCGAGCTGTCGGCAGGCCCTGCGCGACGCCGAACTCCAGGCGAGCGAGATTGAACGGGTGGTGATGGTGGGGGGCTCGACGCGCATTCCCCTGGTGCGACGGTGCGTAGGCGAGCTGTTTGAATCCGATCCCTACATCGCCCTCGACCCGGACCAGGTCGTCGCCCTCGGGGCGGCGGTGCAAGGCTCGATCCTCTCCGGGGCCAGTCGCGACATGCTCTTGCTCGATGTGATCCCTCTCTCGCTGGGTATCGAAACGATGGGCGGGGCCGTCGCCAAGCTCATCGTGCGCAACACGACCGTGCCCACCCGGGCCACGGAGAAGTTCTCCACCGCCGTGGACGGCCAGACGAGCGTCAAGATCAACGTCCTGCAAGGCGAGCGGGAGATGGTCGCCGACTGCCGTTCGCTGGGTGAGTTTCACCTGACGGGCCTGCCCGCCATGCCGGCGGGGATCCCCAAGCTGGAGGTGGAGTTCCTCGTTGATGCGAACGGCATCCTCAAAGTCTCCGCCGTCGAGAAACGCAGCGGCAAGCAAGCGGGAATCCAGATCGTCGCCAATCACGGCCTGACCCAGGCCGAAGTGGAGCGCATGGAAGAGGAGTCCTACGAGTTCGCTCGCGAGGACATGCACCGCCACCGCATCGTCGATCTCATCACCAACAGCAAGCTGGACGTGAAGTGGATCGGCGAGCGCCTGGAGAAGCTCGCAGACCAACTGGAGCCGGCGTATCGCGGCGAGTTGGAAGCGAAGATCGAGGCCCTGCGCGACTTCATCGAGCACGGCACGACCGACGCCATGGACGTCGACGCCGATGCGTTCTACGCGGCGAAGCAGGCAATGGATGAAGCCTCCGTCCACCTGCACGAGATCAGCATCGCCGACAGCCTGCGCGCGGAGGGTTGAAATCCAACCCATTTAGCGGCGGGGTTTACCCCGAGTGGAGCCTTGGCTCCGCCCATGAGGTTCTTCCGTCATTCCCGCGCAGGCGGGAATCCAGGCGAACACCTGGCGTTTCCTGCGCGGAACTGGATGCCCGCCTGTGCGGGCATGACGCCAGGAATGCACTCAACGTTGCATTAGGGGAAGCGCCGTCCACCGTTGTCGCCGCATGGAACCGATTCATGTATGCTCGCGAATGTGTGACTGAGGGGTCGAGGCGATCGCTCATGAAGGGAGCTCTCCATGCGGAACCGCCGGTCAACGGTCATGCGTTGCCTTGTCTTCTCGCTCGCCCTGGGACTTCTTGCCTCGGCCGCGCCAAGCGCCCGTGCCGACGGGATGGCCTTCAAGGCCCGCGACATGTCACGCTTCTTCCCGGTGCAGGAGCGCGAGCAGATCGCGGTCATCCAGCACGACGGCAGCCGCGAGACACTCACCATCGCGATCAACATCGCGGAAGCTGAGGATGAGAGCGGCCTGGCGTACGACGAGCGGGCGGTGTGGTTGTTTCCCGTGCGAGGCCAGCCGGACAGCATCTCGATCGACATCGAGCCAGCGCTACCGGAACTTCATGGCGCCCCCCTGGAAGGGGCTGCGGAAGAGGGGCTGAATCGGTTGCTGGCCCCCGCCTATGCCACGCAGGTCTATCCGGCAGTGGCGCTCTGTCTGTTCCTGCCGAGTCTGGGCGTCGTCAGAGGCCTTCCCGCGACGGCGTTGCACGACGAGGTTGAGAAGTACGGCCTGCGCTGCCAACTGGTCACCAGCGAGTCCCTTGAAGATCTGGGTGCCTGGCTAAAGGCACAAGACACACCCATTCCCACGGAGCACCTGCAGTCGTTTGCCTCGTATCTGGATGACAACCACGCGCTGGTCGTCGTTTCAATCGCTTCCAACGCAGAGATCGAAGCCAACTTCCCGGAAGCTCTGAGTTCGAGGCGCGTTCTAGGGCGCTGGCCCTGCGTGCAGGTGGAGTTCCCCAGCGTCGAGGCCTTCTACCCGATGATCCCTACCAGTGGCTACCGATCAGAGGCGATCCTCTGTCGCCTATATGTCGAGGGCTTCGTCGAGGTCTCCGGCCACGTTTCCTATGGCGATGACCTACGGCTCACCCATATGCTCGCGGGTAGCCAGCCTTCGAACGCCTACACTGAGTTCGGCAGTTACACACTCGTGAAGGGGGAAGTGATCGCGTCGGCTCTGACAGAAGATCTGACATTCGGTCGGGCCGAGTCGCTGCGGCTTAGCGGCCGAGTCTGGCTGGCGCGCCTGACCGAGTGGCCGCTCGGTCTGTTTCTCACGATTGGCGTGACGGCGCTTCTTTCCTACCTCAGCGCCGGTTTGGCGGGGCTGGCGGTGTTTCGGCGTTGGCGGGGCGTGGCGCACATGGGGCTGTGGAACCTACTCACCCTCGTTGTCTTCTACATTGCGGTGCGCGATTCGAAGCTGGCTGAGCGCGTGGCTGAGCCGGAGAGTCGCTGGCAGGGCGATCACCGGGGTGCTGCGAGTTCGCTAACGCTGGCATTCACCGCCATCTTCATGGTCCTAACGGTGCTGTTCCAGGCGCTGCTTGCCAGCTCGATCGGCGTGGAGCCATTCTAACGCAACTGCAATCCCAACTTCCCGCGTTTGCCGTCCAGCCAGATCGTGGCGAACGGCGGGTCGTTGAACTCGAGCCCCTCCAGCGAGAGGGGCATGGGCATGGCGGGGAGCAGCAGGTTCATGCCGAAGATGCCGTCCAGCGTCACCGTCGTGCCATCGTCAAGTGTGATGCTGATGTCGTGCACGATGGCGTGGGCGTTCTTGAAGATTAGCGTCTTGCTGCCGGCGGGCACGTGCAGTTCGTCAAGCCGATAGCCGGGTGCGATGGTCATCTGCCCGCTAATTCCCGCGAGCGGCAAGTAGAAGGCCGGCTTGACGAGCGCCTCGCCATCGACATCGAGCAGGCCGAGCTTCTGTGCTTGCGCAGTTGAGATCATGCTCGTCACCGCTCCCGTATCCAGCAGGAACGCCGCCTCGATTTCGTGTTCACCCTGCTTGAGATGCAGACCCTTGATGACCGGGTTGCGTTCCAGCTCCGGCAGCGGCCCCGTGTTCTCGGGGTGTTGCCGCTGGTTGTAGTCCACGTAGTCGAGGGTGATCACCGCGTCGGCAGTCCGAGGAATCGACCCGGTGCGCGAAAGCGTCAGCGTCGGGGCGGCGGGCAAGACGGAACCGAGCAGGCTGTCCGACGGCGTGCCTGTCTCCGCGCCATGGGTGATCTCGACGAAGAGCCCTCGGAGCGCCGGCATGCCGATGACGTTCATCTCGATCAGGCCCTGCGCTCCCGACACGTAGCCGCCGCCCTGCACCTGGCAGCGGACGTTCTTACCGCCGAGCAAGTAGTCGCCCGACCGCTGCGGCGCGATGTAGTCGCCCTTGCTGCCGGCCAGGCGCAAGGTGTACGGCTGCGTCACCTGCATGGCCGTCTCCCCGTGCAAGCCGACGTCGTGGTACGCCGCCCCCTCTTCCAGCAGCACGTGAAACCGTTCCACCAGCGTGCCGCTGAAGACATGGGCGCTGGCGCCGGTGTCGAGAAAGGCCAGGAACGAATCAGACGGCTCCTCGGTGAAGAGCAGCGGATTGGGCTCGCCCGTGATGACCTTGCCGTCCTTTACCAGTTCGACGTAGACGGAGAGAGGCGAGACCGCCGCCGCCTGCGTCCCCTCGATGACGATCGTCTCGCCGCGCGGGGCTGCGACAACGCTTGCCGCCAGCAGCGACATCGCGAAGAGAAACCAGCCGAGCTGTCGGCATCCGAGTGGGCGCTGCTGCATGACCATCGTCCTTTCAACTGAGGGCGCACCTCTGCCGCGCCACGCCACCTTGTACGCATTCGACTGCTCGCGGATGCCCGCCTATTCAAAAACGCTTGTGCGTCGGCCGGCCTTGCGGAGCCCTGAATCCGAGAATCGCCCGCGCCAACGGAATGTCAGCCGGCACCGTGACCTTCAGATTCCGCGGATCGCCCTCAACGACGTGCACCGGCACCGCAGGATCCGTCAGCCGCTCCACCAGCATCGCATCGTCCGTGCTGCTCAGATCCGCTTGCTGATAGGCCCGCCGGAGCACTTCCGCCTCGAACACCTGCGGCGTCTGCACTTCGACCAGCCCCTCGCGCGGGACCGTCTCCAGCACCTGCCGCGCCTTGGCCTTGGGCATGCCGAAGTTGCCGAGGATCGCATCCGCCGGGTCGTCGCTTGGTCCAACCTCGACCGGCTCGCCCACGCGCTTGAGGGTGGAGGCAACGTTGATCGCCGGGATCACCGCCGGCAACGCCGCCGCCGCCGCCAGCACCGCATCGATCATCTCCGGCGGTGTGCAAGGCCGGGCCGCATCGTGCACCGCGATGTGCGTGCAGTCCTCCGGCACCGCCGCCAGGGCCGCCTTCACCGTCTCCCAGCGTTCGACGGTGCCGCCCGGCACCAGGGTGACGCCGTGCAAGGCCAAGCCATCCGCGTAGCGGAACTGGAACTCCTCGAACCCCTCCGGCGGGGCGGCGACGATGCAGGCGGTGACCTCGTGACGCTTGGCGAAGAGATCGATGGTGCGCATGAGGAGCGGCCGGCCCCCCAGGTCCTCGTTGAGTTTGTCGCGCTCGCCGAACCGTTCCGATTTCCCAGCCGCGGGAAAGATGACTGCCAGACGCATGGGATATTCCTCGCTGCTCTGCTCGCTCATCGGCGCAGCCACGCGCCGCGCCCGGTCCAGATTCTACCGCCAAGGCGGGAGTGGGGGGATGCTGCGGGTTCTGGCTGTCCGGGCCGAGCCTGACGCCTCTGGGGCTTCGGTTGGGCTCGCGGACGCTCGAAAAACCCGAAATTCACCCCGCGCCCTACCCCGGCCAGCCCTGCTACAATCCCCCATCGCTCCCTCTCGGAGCGGCGCTTCTTTGACAACAGGGGCCGAATGGTATCGACCGGATAGGGAAGGCTTGTTGTGGCATGCCGAGGAGCACGTTGGCCTCGTAAAAAAACGTGCACAACTTTAACTGCCAATCCGCAGTACGCAATGGCCGCCTAATATAGGCGACCCAGTTGCGCTCACATGCCTGCGAGTGGGCGCGACGGATGACTACAGCGGGCTGGTCTCCGAGTTTGGCCGCGAGGCCCGGAGACGAGATAACTTCGCGGTGTGAATTCCTCACACGCTGTCGTTGGTGGGTGAGGCGTTCGAGATTAAACCAGCGACTATGCATGTAGAGGCAGCTTGCTGACTATCACGGGACGGGGGTTCGAATCCCCCCCGGCTCCATTGTTTCGTCCCCTCGTGTCCGGGTGTGACAAGACGTGCTTCGGTGCGTCTTTTCTCTTGCGCGGACCGAGTGATTTGCGCCTGGCGCCACGGCCGCTATCATCCCCGCATGGTTGAATCCACCCCGCGCTGCCGCAACTGCGGCGCTGCCCTCACCGGCATCCACTGCTCCGTCTGCGGGCAGAAGGCGAAGACCGGCCGCTTGACCGTGCGGCATGCCCTGCGCGCCGTGACCGGCGAGGTCTTGGAGCTTGAGTCACCCCTCCTGCGCACCGCCTGGAATCTCACCTGGCGGCCGGGCTGGGTCTGCGCGGAGTACATCGCGGGTCGGCGGACCAGCCTGACCAACCCCTTCAAGTACGCCCTCATCATGGGGGCGCTCGTCGTCATCATGCTGGAGATCTTCAACGTCCAGCTCGGCGACATCGTGACGGAGCCGTTCGGAGCTTCATCCGAGGGGCGGGGTGAGATGCAGGCGATGGTGGATTGGATGCAGCGCTACACGCAGTTGGTGCTGCTGCTGGTCACGCCAATGCTGGCCGTGCTGCTGCGCCTGTTCTTCATCTGGATCGACCGCAACATCGCCGAGCATCTCGTGCTCTGCTTCTACGTGTATGGCCACAACTACCTGATCCAGGCGCTCCTGGTTCCCTTCGGCGGCTCTTCGTCCGTGCCTGCGACGCTGGCGATGACGGGGCTGGCCTTTGTCTACCTCTCCTGGGCCGCCGTGCGGGCGACGGGCTTGAAATGGTACATCGCTGTGCCCGTCTCCTTCGCCGCCCACCTGGTCTTCCAAGTCATCCTCAGCATTGGTTTCTTCGTGGTGATGGCCGTGGTCTGACAGGCGTCGAGCCGCCGGGGCGGCGCTGATTGCTGGTCAACCAGTGCCGAATCAACACTGGGGTGCCACTGGTTGCTGGTCAACCAGTGCTGGGCAGCAGGCGAGCGCGACCGACGGTCGCGGCTTTGTGGGGCGAGTTGGCGTAGGATACGTTGGGGCGTTGCGAGACGCCGCGCTGCCTCGCATTCGACGCCTGACCCGGAGAGCTCACATGAAGAAGGCTGCCCTTGCTTGTGCCCTGGTCGTTGGTCTCCTGCCCGGGCTCGCCGCTGCCCAGGAGATGACGGAGGCGGAGTCGCCCGAGACGCTCGAGACCGCTGTCGCCTGGCTGGAGCAGGAGGCGCACCGAATCGTGCGGGCCTCGAAGCGAGAGATGGAAAGTGGCATCGCCGCCTTCCCGCCGCAGGTCGGCATCGGCTACGAGGCGTTCTGGCTCCGCGATTACGAGTACACCCTCGAAGGGGCCGCCAGCGCCTATTCGCAGGAGGAACTGCTCGCCGCTTGCCGGCTCTTCGTCTCCAAGATCAGTGAGGATGGGGCCGGCGTCGATTGCATCAAGTACGACGGTACGCCGATCTACAAACCGGGCTACGGCAGCATGGGCCAAAACCCGGTCGCGGACGGCGCGCAGTTCACCGTCGGCGTCGCCTGGCACACCTACCAAGCCACCGAGGATGAAGAACTGCTTGACGAGGTGCTGCGGCCGCTGGTGGCGACGATGCGAGCCCTTCCGCGCAACCCGGACACGGGCCTGGTGCACATCTCGCCGGATGAGGAGTGGGACCGCTGTCCGTACGGCTTTACCGACACCGCTCGCAAGCAAGGCGATGTGCTCTTCTGCTCGCTGCTGCACATCCAGGCCAGCCGGCAACTCGGCGATCTGCTCGAGGCAACTGCTCGTCGCGAAGCGGCCGGGGAGTGGCGACAGGAAGCGGCGCTCATGACCGAGATTGTGCGCGGCGTCTTCTGGGATGCGGACGTGGGCCTCTTCCGGGCCGCGACCGAGCGCTGCCGCGAGCCCGACATCTGGGGCTCCGCCTTCGCGGTGTACCTGGGCGTCGCCGATCCGGAGCAAGCGCAGCGCATCGCGGAGTACTTCAAGGCGCACTACGCCGAGATCGTGCAGCACGGCCAGATCCGCCACCTCCCCGGCGGCGTCTATTGGGAGCAAGGCTGCGCTCGCGACACCTATCAGAACGGCGGCTACTGGGCGACGCCGACGGGCTGGTTTGTGTACACGCTGGACCTGGTGGATCCCGCCCTCGCGGATCAGACGGTGATCGACATGGTGCAGCATTTCCGCGAGCACGGGGCGTGTGAGTGGATCATCGGCGACGAGCGCAAGCTGCCCAACTACCTCGCCAGCGCTTGCTTGCCACTGTCAGGGATTCGCGCGATGCAGGAGCGGCGGGGGGGAGGCGGGAGAGTGAGTTTCGGGTGCCACTGGTTGCTTTCTAGCTAGAGCTGACGAGGCGCCGTGGTTTCCGTTTGAACGGAGATCTTCTACACTGACTGGCTGGCAAGCACTCGCACTCGGCGAACCCTGCCTGACGAGTTGTTCGTCTGCGAGGGCTCCTAGGCAAGCCTCTCTCGCAGGAGATAGTCGGTGAGCCCAAGCGATCCATATCCCAGATTCAGGGCATTTCCACTTACTGAGCCCCCTCCATTGTTCACGACGGAGATTGTTGGTGTCTTCGCGCAACACAGAGACGACATCGATACTCGTTCGTTGCCAAAGGGGCTCCAGAGTAATCAAGTGGCAGCGGTCATTAGTCAGGACTTGTTGAGTATTGGGTTCGACGTCGAGAGAGGAAAGAGGAAGGGGGAGCAGATTGAGAGACCAGTCTTCTTCGGGGACGAGGGGGGAACCTACGCTTCGGTACGAGATTGATGCATATCATTCCGAGTGGCGATGCGGGCTCGAGATCGAAGCAGGTCGAGCGTGGATGGGGAATGCCGTCTATCGCGATCTGGTACAAGCAATGGTCATGGTGCAAGTTGACTTCCTGGCTCTCGCGGTGCCGATCGAGTACAAGTACAAGAGGTCGAATCGCTGGACATCGAGCAGTGATTACGCAAACGCGTGCGCCGTTGGCGAAGCACTCTACGGGCACTCTCGCTTTAGACTCCCGTACCGACTCATCCTGATCGGTTACTGAGGTGTGGCTGCTGGTTAGACTGGTCTCGAGTCGCTGGTTGCTGCGTCAGCTAGGGTTGGGCGGCTCTGCTCGGTGCAAGTGGGTCAGTTGTTGGTGGGCCGCTCGGACATGTGCATGACTTGGTACCTCGGCCCGTGAGAACTGAAGCGTGCGCCCGTTCCAGAGCCGCCGACTTGGCGACTTCGCACGCGCTCCGCTTCGCTTCGCGGCTAAACGGGTTCGCGCCCTTTGTCCCTTGGTCCCTCAGTCCCTTCATCCCTCCCCTCCCCTAGACCTCGCCGCTTCGCCCGCTACCATCTCGGCATGAGTCTCACTGCCAGGAAACCCGCGAATCGCCTTGGGCTGGACTACCTCGCTGAGGCGGAGAGGTTCGGCTCCTACCAGGGCCCGATCATCGATGTTCACACACACATCAACGGCGAAGAGCGCGCCGCGGCCATCTACAAGCGGGCTCGGGATGCCTACGGGATCAAGCTGACCTACTCCATGAGTCGGCTCGAATCCGTGCCCTACCTGACGGACCTCTTCGAGGGCACCATCCGCTTCATCGCCGTCCCCAACTACATGGGCGATGACCGCCGACACAACCACGGCCCGGGCTTCCTGGAACGCATCGAGAAGTTCCACGAACTCGGCTCGCGGATCGTCAAGTTCTGGGCTGCCCCGCGCGGCAAGGACTACGCCGAGGAGGCCGGCGAGCCGGACTTGCTGGACCTGGAATCGCCCTGGCGGATCCGGGCTGCGGAGATGGCGGTGGAGCGGGGCATGCTGCTCATGGTGCACGTGGCGGACCCGGACACCTGGTTCGCCACCAAGTACGCCGACCGGGCCAAGTACGGCACGAAGCTGGACCAGTACGGCCCCCTGGAGCGGATGCTGGAGCGCTTCCAGGTCCCCTGGCTGGCGGCCCACATGGGCGGCTGGCCCGAGGATCTGGCGTTTCTGGATGGCCTGCTCGAGCGGCACCCGCACCTGCACTTCGACACCTCGGCGACCAAGTGGATGGTGCGCGAGCTGAGCAAGCACAGCCGAGCGGATCTGCTGACATTCCTGACGAAGTGGAAGGGGCGAATCCTGTTCGGCTCGGACATCGTGTCGATGGATGAGCACCTGAACGACGAGTCCGGGGCCTTCGACGTCGGGGCCCAGGCCTCGGGTGAGCAGGATGCCTTCGATCTGTACGCCAGTCGCTACTGGGCCCTGCGGACGATGCTGGAGACGGACTACCAGGGCGAATCGCCCATCGCGGATCCGGATCTGCAGATGGTCGAGCCGGACAAGTACGGCGAGCTGGACGCCCCGCCCTTGCGCGGCCACGCCTTGCCCGCGGACATCCTGAAGTCGCTCTACGTGGAGGCGGCGGAGGGGTTCTTTGGGGAAGGGGCTGAGGGACTAAGGGACTGAGGGACCAAGGGACTGAGGGGGCGCGGGGACTTCAGTCCCCGTGCACGGGCTCGGCGGGTATGCTCTTGGCGTGACGCAGTTGCCCTTCGAACACTTTGATCCTAAGCGCATGGCCGGGCCGCAGAAGCCCGAGCCGGGCACGCGGGCGCGGCGGGAGCAGGCGCGCTACGGCTCGATCGTCGAGGCTCAACAGCTCACCGTCTCCCAGCTTTCCCGCCTGATCGACGAGACGCTCAAGGATCGCCTGCCCTCGCCTCTGCGGGTCATCGGCGAGATCTCCGGCTTTCGCGATCGCACGCATTGGTACTTCGACCTCAAGGATGCCGACGCGGTGCTGAGCTGCGTCGCCTTCGCCAACGTGGCCCGGGGGGCGGGGTTCGTGCCGGAGAACGGCATGGAGGTCGTCATCACCGGCCGGGTCGAGCACTACGGCAAGCAGGGCAAGACGCAGATCTACGCTCAGAAGATCGAACCGATCGGCGCGGGGGCGCTGGAACTCGCCTTTCGCCGGCTCTGCGAGGAACTGCGGCAGGCGGGGTACTTCGACCCTTCGCGCAAGCGGGCCTTGCCGACGTTCCCACGGCGGGTGGCGGTGTTGACCAGCAAGAGCGGGGCGGCCTTGCAGGATGTGCTCGACACCATGCGCAAACGCTCGCCGGCCGTGGGCGTGGCGCTTGTCGATGTGCGCGTGCAGGGCGACCAGGCGGCGGGTGAAATCGCGACAGCCCTGCGGGCCCTCAGCGCCCAGCACGAGCGCTTCGGCATCGATGCGATCATCCTCACGCGCGGCGGGGGTTCCATGGAAGATCTCTGGGCCTTCAACGAGCGGCTCGTCGCCGACGCGGTGTACGAGTGCAGCATTCCCATCGTGGCGGCGATCGGACACGAGACGGACACGACGATTGCGGAACTTGTCGCTGACGAACGGGCAGCCACGCCGACGCAGGCAGCGATGCGCTTGACGCCGGACCGTGAGGCGCTGATCGAGCAGGTATCGCAACTCTCGCGCCGACTGGGCCGATCGCTGACGACGCACCTGCGGCACGAGAGACAACGCCTCCTCGCGGCGGCCCGGCATCCGGCCTTCGCCGACCCCAAGGGGCGAATCACGCAGGCGCAGCGCGAGCTAAGGCAACTGGCGCTGAACCTCGCCGGGGCCTTGCGGACCAACGCCGGCGCGGCGGGCCTGCGCCTGCATCGGGCCGAGCAACGCCTGCTGGCCCAGCGACCCCAGCGCGTGATCGAGCAATGGCGGCAGCAGCTCGAACAGGATCAGGCGCGCCTGGCCCTGGCGCTCAAGCACGGTCTGACCGGCAAGCGGGAGCACCTGCACTCCCTGGAGCGGCAACTGGAGATCGCCGGCCCGCTGAGCGTCTTTCGCCGGGGGTATTCCTGCACGCTCGACGAGGCGGGCGATCTGGTGCGATCCATCGAGCAGGTCCAGCCTGGCGAGCGCTTGACCACGCGCGTCGCCGATGGCGAGATCGCCTCCACGGTCGACGCCGTCTCGGCTGAATCCGACCCCCACAAAGCCGCGACCGTGGGTCGCGCCTCTGCCAGTTCGAAGGAAGGCCCCTCACCTCGTCCTGGCGAGTCGCCTTTGGAGACCCAGCCCTCCCACCGAGGCGAATCTTCGACTCCCCCGGGGAGAGGGAGCAAGACAGACGCCGATCCGTCCTCCGAGCACCCGCAAATGGATCTCTTTGACACCATGGAGTAGATTTCCCCTATGGCCAAGAGCAAGGGCACATCCAAAGTCGCCAAGTCCCTCACCTTCGAGCAGGGCGTCGAGGAACTCGAAGAGATCATCGAACGCATCGAGTCCGGCGAGATCGGCCTGCAGGAAAGCCTCACCCACTACGAGCGGGGCATGGCTCTCGTCCAGCACTGCCAGACCGTCCTGAGCGACTGCGAGCAACGCGTCGAGGACCTCACCAAGGAACTCCAAAGCACCCAGGACGCCGACGAGGGCGAGGAGAGCGACGAATCAGAGGACGCCGACGCGTGATCCTCGCCGCCCTCAACCCGTTGATCCTGCTGCACGTGCCCATCCTCTTCTTCGTCTTCGCCTTCGGCTGCTGCGCGGGGAGCTTCATCAACGTCATCGTCTTTCGCATGCCCCGGGGAATGAGCATCGTCACGCCGCCCTCACGCTGCCCGGCCTGCCAGACACGCCTGACCTGGAAGGAGAACTTCCCGGTCCTCGGCTGGCTCTGGCTGCGGGGTAAGTGCCGCTTCTGCAAGGGGCCCATCAGCGTCGAATACCCGGCGGTGGAGCTCTTCGTCGGCCTGCTCCTGGCGGGCTGCTACGTCTTCTACTTCATCACCGCGGACAGCGGCGGCTGGGTCGGGGCCCGGGCTCCGGATTGGGCCAGCCTGGGCCACACCTCGATCGTGCAGGTCTGGCCCATGTTCGCCGCCCACGCCTTGCTCCTCGCCGGGCTGGTCGCCATGACCCTCGTCGACGCTCGCCATTACATCATCCCCCTGAGCATTCCCTGGGCCCTGACCGGCGTGGGGATCGTCGCCAGCATCCTGCAGCCCCTGACGCATCGCCGCATCGTTCCCTTCGTCGGCTACGAAAACCCCGGCAACTGGGCGGTCGTGCCCACCGTGACCTGGACGGGCTTCGCCGTGGTCGTGGCGGGCTGCCTGGGGCTTGGGCTTGCCATCCTCTTCGTGGAGACGCGCCTGCTTCGCCGCAGCTTCGCTGACTACGACGACTGGGAGAAGGCCGAGCGACAGCGCCTGGCGGAAGAGAAGGCCAAGGCCGGCGGCGACGATCCCTCGGTCCTCGCAGCCGATCCCGAGTCCGCTGAGGCTCCCGTGGATGACACGGATGACGATGGCTTCGACCTGACCGCCTACCCCCACGCTCGCCGGGAGATGCTCTACGAGATCCTCTTCCTCGCCCCGGCCTTGGCCCTGATGATGATCGCCTACCAAGTGGGGACGAACCTGGGCTGGACCGGCCAGCCGCATCCGGTGCTCATGGGGCTGGGGGGGGGCCTTGATGGGCTACCTCGTGGGCGGCGGGGTCGTCTGGGGCGTGCGGATCCTCGGCTCGCTCGGTTTCAACAAGGAAGCCATGGGCCTGGGCGATGTGCACCTGATGGCGGCGGTGGGGGCCATCCTCGGCTGGGTCGATCCCACGCTCGCCTTTTTCTTCGCCGCCCCCCTTCCTCGGCATCGCTTATGCCCTGCTCTCGCTGGGGCCCGGCCGGCTCCTCGGCTCCTTGCGCAAGCCCATTCCCTACGGCCCGTTCCTCGCCCTGGGCGTGCTGCTCGTCATGCTCTTCAAGCCGGAGTACGAGTGGTTCATCTCCCGGCTGCTGAAGACGACGATCAATCTGCCTTGATCGCCAGCTTTGGCTTTACAAACGCCGCAAAACACGGTGAAATCGGAGGAACGACACGGATGTGACTGCCTCCGACGCGAAAGGAACGGAACACATGATCAGGAACGGTGTGGATGGATCGCGCATTCTCGTTGTCGCCTTGCTGGCGCTGACGAGTTTCGGTCTGGTCGGTTGCAACGGCAACAAGGACCAGACCATTGCCATGCTCGAAGCCGAGAACCAGGAATACATGGAGGCCAACGATCAGCTCAAGCGCGAGCTGGCGACCGCCATGGACCAGCGGGCCCAACTCGTCGAGCAGAACCACGAACTCGTCAACGAGAACGCCAATCTGCGCCAGCAGATGGCCCAGGCCGTTGAGCGCCCCGCCGATCCCTGGCAGAACATTGAGGGCGTGCAAGGCTCGACCCGGGCCGGCGAGATCGTCGCCCAGGTCCAGGGTGATGTCCTCTTCTCCTCCGGCTCCGTGGAGCTGCGCGCCGAGGCCAAGCAGACCCTCGACCAGATCGCCCAGGTGCTCAACTCCACCTTCGCCAGCAACAAGATCCGCGTCGCCGGCCATACGGACTCGGATCCCATCCGCAAGTCGCAGTGGAAGACGAACCTGCGGCTCAGCTGCGAAAGAGCCATGTCGGTGCACGACTACCTCGTCTCCAAGGGCGTGGATGTGAATCGGCTCAACGTCGCGGGCTACGGCATGACCCTGCAGCTCGGCAGCAAGGCCGCCTCCCGACGCGTCGAGATCGTCGTCCTGCAGAACTGACGACCCGACCACCTTCAGGCGGCGGACCACACACTTGACCCCACCGGCGCGCGAACTCCGCGCGCCGTTTTCTCTATCCGGACTGGCGCTTCCCTCCCATGGCGAACTTCCCCCTTCTTGCCGATCCCCACAACTACCAGGCCTGCGAGTGGGATCTGCTCACCGATCCGGAGGGGTACGACTACTGGGGGCGCCTCTTCCGCCAGCACTTCGAGACCTTCCGCCGTTCCTCACTCGAATCCGGCGCCACCGAGGCGCAGTGCCGTGTCCTGCGTCAGGTGCTGGATGACTGCCTGGACGAACTCGAAGCACGGATGCGCGGCGACGGTCCGCCCCTGGAGCGACTCGACATCCTGACCCTCACCGGCGCCCGTGACACCGCCCTCCGCGCTGCGGGCATCCCCGACGCCTTCAAGGCCATCAAGGTTCGCGAGACGGAGGCGGCCCTCAAGCTCCTGCCCCAGCGCCTGCAGACCCTCGACGCTCTCTCTCCCGCCGACCGCCCCGCCGAACTCGCGCGCGGCATCTTCGCGGGCAACATCTTTGACCTGGGCGCGGTCGAAGTCGCCAAGGGCTATCTCGATGGCGCCAGCTTCGGTTTCGCGCAGGCGCTCGCCAAGGTCAAGCCGCGGCCCTGGCTCGTTGACGATGCGGATCAAATGCGCTTCACCGGCTGGAAGAAGGCGGTGGTCTTCGTGGACAACGCCGGCCCGGATGTGGTGCTGGGCATGTTGCCGCTGGTGCGTGAACTCTTGCGCGGGGGCGCGCAGGTGCTGCTCGCCGCCAACTCGACGCCGGCTCTGAACGACATCACCTTTCCCGAACTGACGATGTTGCTCGCTGAGATCGCCGACCTGGACCAGATGATCGGCGACGCCTTCGTCAGTGAGGCGCTCGTGCCCCTCGCCACCGGCACCGGCGATCCGCTGATCGACTTGACGGAGGTGTCCGTGGAGTTCGCCGAGGCGACGGCGGGGGCGGATCTCGTCGTCCTGGAAGGCATGGGCCGGGCCCTGGAAAGCAACTACAGCGCCGCCTTCACCTGCCCGACCTGGAACCTGGGCACGATCAAGGATCCCTTCGTCGCTCGTCACTTCGCGGGCGAGCTCTACGACTGCATCTGCCGCGTGCGGGAGAGAGTTTAACCGCCGAGGACGCAGAGAACGCGGAGGGGGAAAGAGGGTGGGGACTTAAGGCCATGCATGGTGCGCGAGTGGCAGGCCAGGCTTGTCATTCAGTCTCATTGAACTCGTTCGTGGTGTCAGCGGAACGGCGCAAGCGTCATGCCCGCGAAGGCGGGCATCCAGTCCTCCCCCATCGAGCGGCTTGGGATCTGCATCTGGACTCCCCCCCTGCGCGGGAGTGACCGATATCTCATGCTCTACCTCCTCTTCCTCTGCGCCCTCTGCGTTCTCTGCGGTTAATCCAAAAAAAAGCCCGGGCCGACCCGAGCTTGGATGAGCGTGACGGGCCGACCCGGTCCTTGTTGTCTCGATTCTCGCCTCCCTCTCCCTGGGGGAGAGGGCTGGGGTGAGGGCCGGTTCGCTCTTGACCCTCAGCATTTCACCCGCCCCGGCTCTCCCCAAAGCGGGGAGAGGGGGGCGAGCGCTCTCTCACTCGATCCGTTGCATAAAGACGATTCTGGCCTTATCGCCGGGCACGGCGACGTTGCTGCGATCGATGATGGCCAGCCAGCGTTCCTCAACGCTGGGCCGGTCGATCTGGTCGTCGTCCCGGTAGCCGCGCACCTTGAGGTACACGCAGAACATATCGCTGCGGACGGTGACCATGTTGGAAAGCGAGCTGAAGATCAGCCGCTCTTCCTCCGCGTCGTTGACTGCGTCGTCCTCCGTGATGTCGTAGAAGGGATAGTCTTCATTATTGCCGGACAGCATGTAGTCGATGGCCCCGGGCATGGCCTCCTGGTTCTCGTCGAAGAGCATGAGCAGTTCGGCGATGGAGGTGAAGGCCGGCTCATCGCGGGCGTCCTCGATGCCGTGCGTGGCATCACGCAGGACGCCGATGCCGAAGTTGGGGCCGGGCGAACCGGTGACGGGACTGACGACATCGCGCACATCGCGGTAGTTGATGATCGTTGCCGCCAGGTCATGTCCCGCCTGCATGTCCTGGTCTTCGACGAAGGGCAGCATACGCAACACTTCATAGGGGGCCGTGTTGATGTTGATCTGCCCGGCGAGCGGCTCCTGCAGGGCGGGCAGCGTCTCGTTGCCGGGCACGTTGTCCGTGCGGTTCGTGCCGTAGGCGTAGTCGAAGCCGTCGAAGATGCGCAGGGCGACGGGGAGGGCGGGGATGAGTTGGTTCGACCGCGTGGCGAGGTTGCCCTGATCCTCCGCGTAGCCGTCCACGACGCTGCGCTTGAACTGCAGCGTCTCCGCGCCGGGAAGCTCGTAGAGGGGTACCTTGTTTGTCTGATCCTGTGTTTCCCAGACCTTGACAGCCAACTGCTGGCCCACGGTCAGCCAGTTCTCCGCCTTCTTGAACCAGTCGGCATCGGAAGCGTAGTTGAGGGGGGGCGATCGCCTCCGGCCCGATCGCGGGCACCAGGCCGATGTCGCCGAGGCGGAGCATCTGGTCGTCCTCGAGCACACCGGACTCCCCGAGGCGCGAGAAGAGTTGGATCGGCTCGAAGTCGGAGAACCGTTCGGAGAGATCCTTGTCACGCTCGGCAAGCTCCCCGTGATCGCGGTAGCGCAGGCCAACGTTGGGGTTGGGCGGTGCCTGGTCGAAGTAATCGTCCATGCTGGTGGTCTCCGCGACCTGATCACGGGCGACGACATGGGTCCACTTCTCTTCGCTCCCCGCCGTGACATCGGTCGTCTCGATCACGTAGGCCGGGATGCCGCCCCCGCCGAGGGGGTCGTGATCGTTTCGCTGGATGTACGACTCGTAGGCGATGACGTACTCATCTTCCTTGACGGAGACATCCCTGACGGTCGGGTCAACCGGAAACTGCTCGTCGCTCGTCGTTTCCATAACATCAACGAGCATGAACTCGACTTCCGCCTCACCGATCGTCGAGTCGGCCAGCCGGCGCCAAAGCTCCACACGATCGTGTCCGTGCTCCCAGAAGTCGCCGACGCCGCCGTTGGGCGCCTCGACGGTGACCAGGTTCTGGAGCACCATGCCGCCCTCATCGATCAGCCCGAGCGCTTGGCGCAGGTCGTCGCGCAGGCTGGTGTTGGTGGTCAGGTCATCGTTCAAGATCTCCAGAACGACGATGTCCGTGCCGCTGTCCTTGCTCCCCAGCGGATTGAAGGTGTTGCCGCTGGCAGGTGTGATGGGGATGGCGATGTTCAGATCGTCGCTGAGGCGCAGCTCATACCTCGGTTCAATCCAGGTGACATCGTAGAGATCCATCGGTGCTTCGAAGGGATTGCGCAGCTCAATATAGAGAGCCTTGTAGGCATCTTCTTCGCCTTCATCGATCCGGTATTGCGTGGCCGGCGGCGGCGGGGGGGGGGGTCGGCCGGATTCCAGTCGCTCTTGTCGCCGTCATCCCAGCCACCGTCCTTGTCCTCATAGATCACGATCGAGACGGCTTCCACCAGGAAGGGGTGCGGCTTCTGGGTGAAGAGCCAGACCTCGGGCTCGCCCTCGATGAAACCGGCGACATCAGGATCGTGGCCAGGGTTGAAGACACCCGCGTGCTGCAAACTCAGCATCGTGCCATCGTCGATCGGGGCGCCGCCGTCGTCGGTGTAGTGTGGCGGGAACATGGAATCGACGGGCTTGTAGACGAGCCGCGCCATGCGGGGCGGGGCGTTGATGCCGGTGTACTGCGGGTCTCCATCGTCGTACAGGCTCAACGTGTTGAGCGCCAGGTGTGCCGCGGTGCGCACCGCGAACTGCTCCGTGCTCTCCAGAACATTGTCCTGGGAGCCGTCGCGCACCAGCAAATCCCAACCGTAGGCGAGGTAGTCATCGTTGGCGCTCCGATCCCAGGTGATGTGGCTGTCGGGCGTGTCAAGCAGGGCGAAGGGCGCCAGCGCCTGGGCAAAGATCTTGAAGTACTCGCGGAGCTTCTCATCGCGCGCGTAGTCGAGCTGGTAGTTCCAGGAGTTGAAGGTGAGTTCGGTGGTGCCGGGCAGAGCCGCCTGGTTGCTGACGATTGGGAAGGCCGGCCGATCGACGTCACCGGTCGAGGCGTCGTGCAGCGTGGGGAAGCGCCCGGTCTGCGGGCCGAAGCGCCGGGCCTTGCTCATGGTGGTCAGGCGGTGCCGCAGGTCGACCATGTACTGCTGGACGCGGCTGGCCATGGTGGCCGGCGTGAGGTTGTCGCGCTCGACGATCTCGTTGTCGGTGTCGGAGTGCAGCGGTCCGGCAGCCGCCTGGGTGGGGTCGAACACCGCTTCCAGCCGCGACTGGGAAGCGGGGTCATTCCGCGCGGCGTAGCTACGCAGCTCCAACTCATCGTCCACCTGGAAACGTGAGCTCAGATAGCGCGAGCCGCCGGTGTCGAAGAGGCCATCGGTCCGGGCCTGGTAGTTGTCGTAGGCGTCCAGGCGGAAGGACTCTTCCATGAGGAACGTGCCCGGGAGGTAGAGGTTCCCATCGACATTCCTCAAGACGTCATAGTGCAGGTCGAGCATGAGTTTTTCGAAGGCCCAAGCGCCCTCAAAGAACATGTCAGCGCCGCTGTAGCCCTCGTACAGCGCCCCGGTGTAATCCGGCAGGGTCAGCAGCCGGGCGAGATCGACATCCGCAGGTGAGATCGGGGCCAAGTCCGGGCCGAAGCCGGGGCCGCGATTGAAACTGGTAGCGGTATTGACGTTGATCATGCCGCTGAGATCCACGATGCGCGCGGCGATGTAGGTCGTGTAGCCGGGCAAGTCGCCCATGCTGGAACGAATGTCGGCGAGCAGATCGTTGTCGACGTCATCTCCGGCGAGCCAGCGCGTCCAGCGCGAGTCGTAGTGTCCGTCGCCGTCGGCGTCGGCGAACTCGCGATCAAAGAGCGGCGAGGGCACGGTGGCAAAGATGCCGTTCGAGGTAACGGGGCCGGTCAGCGGCGAGCCGTCGGGCATTTCGGGGTCGAAGAGCTCGGGGTTGGTGAATTCCTGGAGGGTGAAGTAGTCGGCCGGGTTGTCGGTGTCGGTGGTGCCGTTCGCCGGGTCGTAGCCGATCTTCACAAAGAGGCCGTAGGGATGAATCTTGCTGAGATTCATCCAGGTCATTTCCTGTGGGCCGCTTGCGTAGGTGCCGGCGTTCTCGATCAGGCCGAGGGCGCCCACCGTGGGGCGCGGGTCGATCTCCGCAAGCCAGGGATCATCGCCGCCTTTGTTGAAGAAGCGTGGATTCCCCACCGAAGCCAAGCCGTCGAGTGTGCGACGCGTGTAGGGATAGTCCCAGACCTCGTAGGCGGACGGAGCCGTGAGCACCAAGGGGTCCGAGCCGGCAAGGTGGTACGTCTCCGCCGTCATCGGGTCGAACACATCACGCGAGATGATGTCGACGATGTGATCCATGTACCGGTGCGCCCCGGCGCCGCTGCGACTGGTCAGGTGCTGCAGGACGGTCGAGGTGCCCGTCTCTCGCTGTTGCTGCGAGGAGGTGAGGAACACCGCCGCCAGCACCGCCAGGAGCACCAGCACGCCCACGGCGAAGATGATGATCGAGCCGCGCTCACGCTGCGAATGACGTCGTCTACTCTGCATCTCGTGAACCTCTGTCTGCATCAGGGAGCTCCCCCCATGGGATCCTGGTACACCTCTTGCCGGGCCGGATCCGTCTGCCGCAAACGAGCCGGCTGGGGCACCTCGAAGGTGAAGGTGTAGGGAATGTCGATGAATTCGCCGTTGCGATCGGAAAGCGTAAAGGTCACCCGCACTAGGCGCGGCAGGGGAACCACCAGGCGATCCGGCAGCGAGTCGTTGCTGTCAAGCCACCACTGATGGGCCGGGCTGCCCACGGCGCCGAGGTCCTGCGGGTCGTAGTAGGCGGGGTCAAAGCCGTCGCCGGGGTCGACCTCGATGTTGCGCACCTGGGCATTGCTGCCCGGCTCGCCGCGCCAAGGGGTGGTGTCGCGCATGTAGTCGATGGAAGGCAGGCCGAAGCCGAACAACCGCTCGCGGTAGGGCAGGCCGGTGGCGGCACTGGTGTAGGACTCCAGGTTGCTCGCCGGAGCCGGCACGGTGAGGTGTTCCACCGGGATGGCCATGCCGTTCTCGATGGGCCGGCCTTGCTTGTCCATGAGGCGATAGGGGTAGGGGACCTTGGTGGTCTGGGTGATCTGCGAATCAAGACCGAACCAGGAGATGCCGTTGTAGGACCACTCGATGGCGCAGCCGCTGACGCCGACCGCCAGGGTGCTGCGGGTGAGCATCATCTCGCTGCGGGTCAGGCCCGTGGGCACGACCTCGCCGCGCCAGCTCAGGCCGCTCGAGCGCCAGTTGTTGGGCGTGGTCCAGTTGGCGGGGTTCGACTCCGAGGCGCGTTCGTGCGGCAAGATCTGGGCCATGCGCATGATCATCTGGCGGTCGGTCTCTTCGCCGGTCCACTGCAGCAGCAGGGTGGAGTAATCGTCGATGCTGTCGCTGTCCGTCGCCTGGGTCATGACGTAGTTGGTGATCTCGCCCATGTCCGCCTGGGCGATGTCGACCAGGCCCGAGGCCAGGGGCGGCTTGCCGGAGGTGCCGTTGCTGGCCGTCCGCGCTTCGAAGTTCTTGAACGGATTCTGAACGTACGCGCGGTCCTCCGCGGTGGTGTTGTGGGTGAGCACCAGCGGCTGCCGCAGGAAGGCCCACTTGCCGGGATCGCTGCTGCGCCCGAGGCCCAGGGCGTTCTCCTTCAAGTCGTTGGCGAGATCGGCGGTGGGGTACGGCTCGGGGGAAGCAGGATTCTGCGGCCACTTGACCAGCGGTCCCAACTGCACGCCGTGCCCGTAGTACACCCGGGCCACGCGCGACTGCACGTGGTTGCCCACACCGCCACCCAGGCTCGACTGTGAGAATTGGGCGGTGCTGAAGTTGCCGTTGACGAAGAAGGCCATCTCGTCGGCGCGGCGACGCTGACCGCTGGGCAGGGTGATGCGGCGATTGCGAATCACCAGGAAGCCGTCCTGGTTGATGTTCTCGAAGTCGTTGCGCATGACCCTTTCGATGGCGGAGGCGAGCGTGTCGAGTTCAGCGCTGGCCCGGCCGATGCGAATGGTCTCGCTGGTGCTCTGGAAGACGGAAGCGACGCCCAGGGTGATCAGGGCCACCGCCGCCACCGCCACGATCAGCTCGGAGAGCGTGAAGCCGCCTTGCCGGTGGGCGTGGGTTGTCGTCGTTGTCGTTCGTCTCATAGGTATTGCCTCGCGTGGGCCGCCTGAGCCGTTCACTCCGTTGCCGCTCACAGTCCCGCGCCGAACTTGAACGTTCGCACATCCACCAGCACCGGGGCCGTGGTGCAGTAGACAAAGGTCAGGGCGGGCTTGTCCGGAACCGCCCCCGTGTCATTGAAACGCTCCGCCTGCTTCTCGGTCGGCTCGGGAGCGAACTCGATGTAGGTGTCGCCGTCGATGCTGCGAATGCGGGCGATCTTCCAGGCGTTGCCGTCCGAGTCGATCAGCCACTGCCGTGGTTCGCTCAGGGCCGCCAGCATCAAGTCGGCATCGTTTCCCGTGCCTTCCCACTTGAAGCGCCGACCCTCGACTTCGTCCGGGTCGTACTTGATGATGTTGGTCAGCTCCGGCATCCGGGGCGCTTCGTAGTCAGCACCGTTGGGCTCGGCAATGGGCGGACGGGGCAGGTTCAGGACATCGATGTTCTGCGCCTCGTTCATGATGCGAATGAATTCCGGCTCCACCCGCCGCAGAATCAGGGCCAGTTGCACCGCGCCGGCCATATGATGAGCGGCGTCACTAATATTGAGCGCCGCTGTCGTTGTCGTTTCCGGTCGGCGCACCAAGAGATCCCAGACGAAGCGCGGGTTACCCAGGGAGGGCCAGACACGGTCCGCTTCGTAATACACGAAGTCGGGATTCACATTGGCGGTGAGCTGGGCGGGCTCGAAGGGGAGGTTGTTGGCGGCATCCACGAGGACGGTGAAGGCGATGTAGCCGTCGGCCGCGTCGCCCTGGACCGGATCTTTGTCCGTGTCGGCGCTCAGCGTGAAGTCGGGCATCCAACCATCCTTGGGGCGGTTGGTGTTCTCCCGCACCATGCTGCTGAAGCCCTCGTTGAGCCGATCGCTCGCCAGGAGCGGGTGGCCCATGAGCTCGCTGTAGATGTCGTTGGCGGCGGTGACGCCTTCCAGATCGTCAGAGCCGCGCCGCTGCAGCTCAATTCCCGCCGGGAAAACGGCAGCGAGGCTGAGAAAGCCGATCGCCAGGATGAAGATCGCCATCAGCGCTTCGATCAGCGTAAAGCCGCGCTCGGCGCTTCGCTTCGCTTGTGAGAGTGCGCTTGTCATTGGCCGAGATTCCTCATGATCATGCCCGTGAACCGGTTGAACACGATCGGGTCGGTGTTCTCATCGAGATAGCTGAAGATGGCTTCGTAGCCGTCCTTGCTGCCGCCGTCGGCGGTCTGGTACTTCGCGTCCTGCAGGTAGGAGCCGTCGCCCGCCGCCCCATCGCCGTAGTTCATGCTGTAGAGCGTGCCCGTACCGGGATCGATGTCGATGTCGATCACGCGCGCCGCCAGCTCCTCGACGGAGTAGAGCGACAAGGCCGGCGTGCCCCGAATGAAGACGCCGTCGTCCACGGCGATTTCGTCCCAGTCGTAGGTCGGCAAGTCGTCGTATGGTTCGGTGGGATCAAGGTAGACGAGCGCCTTGGGGTTCTTGAACTGCTCATTGGAGGTCGTCACGGTGCCGGTACGCGCCGCGAAACGAACCATGAAGGTCTGGCGAAACTCGAATCTGCGATCCGACTCCGGGAAGATCCAGGCAATGTCCTTTTCTTCAGCAGAACTGAAGTTGTGGTCATACCACTTCGAGGTGGCCCCGTACGCCAGGCCGCGCACCTCCCAGCCGGGCGGCAGGTTGCGTTGCCGAGTTCCCGCGATGGGGGCGAACACATCGTAGCCCTTGTCGTCGAGCGTATCGTTCGGGTCGAGCAGCCCCTGCATCCGCAGCGAGGTGACGAGCAGCGTGTAGAGCTGCTTGTCGCGGTCGTAGAGGAAGACGACGGCCGTGTCCCCCCGGTCGTCGCGCATGGCCATGTTGCGCGCCTGGTTGAGCACGACGCTCAGCGTGTTCTGGGCCGAGGAAGCGTCCAGATTCGCCTTGAGGGAGCGGAAGGTGGGCACGGTCAGAATCGTGAGGATAATGATGATGGAGACCGCCACCATGAGCTCCATGATGGTGAAGGCTCGGGGCCGCGGTGACGCCTGGTTGTCATGCGGAGTGGGCATCATGCGAGGACCTCCATTCAGTTGTCATCCACGCCGGCCGGTTCGGCGGAGTAGAGGTTGTCTTCCAGGTACGTCTTGTTGAGATCGGTCTCCTGGTCTCCCGCCTTGCCATCCGGGCCGACGCTCATGAAGTAGGGCCGGCCGCTCAGGCCGATGCCGAAACGCTTGGCGGTGTTCAGTTCAACCGGCCAGGTGAAGCTGCTGGTGTCGCGGACGCTGGGGTGGATGTAGAAGATCTCGTAGCCTTCGCCATCGATGATGGTGACGGCCCGGTCCTCGTCTCCCGAAGTGTCGCCTTGGAATGGATCGTCGCCGTAGGCCTCAATCTCACCGCGGCGCACCACGGATCGCTCCGGCAATCCCCCGAGCATGGTGTCAACGCCGGCGATGCCGCGTGCTTGGCGCAGGAACGCGGAGACGCTGAAGACGTACTCTGGCTCCAGGCCGTTCAACAGCGCCGAGGGATAGCGATAGAAGTCCCTGAGTTCGTTCTCGTCGAGCCTGCCGTCGCCATTCTCGTCGGGGATGGCGGGGATCTTGCCCACCTCGCTGATGTACTCATCCAGCATCGACTCGAGCGTGGTCATCGCCGCGTTAGTGAGTTGGCGCCTGGCGTTGGCGCGCACGCCCCGGGCCACGCCGAAGCCAATGGCCATGAGGATGCCGATGACGCCGATCACCACCAGTAGTTCAATGAGTGTGAAGGCCCGCTTGCCGCGGTGCGTGCTCTGTGTCATTGGCCCGTCTCCACCAGGTTGTCGCGGCGTGCTTCCGCCGCCTCCGCATCGGAAAGCACCGTGCCGCCGTACTGTTGCTTCCAGTACCCGGCGATGCCGTCGTCGCCCGCTGCCACGATGGCGAACTCGAGGTTGCGGTACTGCTGTGGGATCTTCTCCGGTTCGTTCACCAAGTCGTCCGGGATCAGCGGTGGATCACCCGCCAGGTTCTGCACATCGCCCGGGCCGATCAGGCTGAGGATGCGCGAGGTGTTGCTGGCGAACGGCTTGGGATCCTTGAAGTTGTAGTAGCGGATGGCGTTGCCGTCGGCGTCGACCACCAGGGTCGCCCGCTGGCCGTCGAGTTCCGCCGTCTGCACGAAGGCCCCTTGGTCGCGCGAATCGATAAACGCTTCGTAGATGCGGCCTCGACTGGGCGGCTCCGTCTGCGTATTGCCGTTCCAGAGATAGCCGCCGCTGAAGGCCGGCTGCCGCAAGCCCGGGCCCGCGACGCCGTCGATCTCTTTGTCACCGCTGCTGTAATTCCTACGGATGTTGCGCCCCAGCAAGTGGGCGGCGATGGTGAAGTCGCTGCCCGGTGTCGCCACCAGCGGATCGCTGCTTGTGCGGACAAACTCCCCCGACTCCGGCGAGGAGGGCGCGTAGTCGTAGTCCCAGTTTTCCTCGTCGTAGCGCGACAAGCTCGTGGGCCCGACCTCCGGCGGCAACTGGCCGAACTGGTCGCGGTAGGAGATCACCGCCACCTTCACCGACTCCATGAGTTGCCGGGTCTTGGCCGCCCGGGCGCTGCGCCGCGCGCCGCCGATCGCCACCAGCAAGATGCCCATGAGCAGCACGATGACGGTGATGACCACCAGCAGTTCCAGCAGGGTGAAGGCGGTCCGAGAGTCGCCGCTTCTTCGTGGTGAGACATGCAGACGCAACATTACATTCCGCCTCCGGAAACGCCTTCGATCATCTTGACCAGAGGCATGAACATGGCGACCACGATCGTGCCCACGATGCCGCCCAGGAACACCACCAGCAGCGGCTCGATCATGGCCACCAGGCCCGCCACCGCCGTGTCGACTTCCTCGTCGTAGTTGTCGGCGATCTTCATGAGCATGACGTCCATGTCGCCGGTCTCTTCACCGACGTCGATCATGTTCACCACGATGGGATCGACCACCTTCGTTTCCCGCAGGGGGTCGGCGAAAGGCTCGCCGTCGCGGATCGAATCGTGCACCTTGCCCAAGGCCTGCTCGAAGACGAAGTTGCCCGAGGTTTCCTTGGTGATGGTGATCGCTTCCAGGATGGGAACGCCGGCCGTGATCAAGGTGCCCAGGGTTCGCGTGAAGCGGGCCGTGGTCGACTTGCGGATCAGGTTGCCCACGCCGGGCAGGAGCAACTTGAGTCGATCCAGCCCCGCCCGCCCGGGCCCCGTCTTGCGCAGCAGCTTCAGGAAGAGCCAGAAGACGAAGGGGAAGGAGAGCACGTAGACGAAGCCGGGTATCTGCTGCCCCGGGTGGTTGCCCGACACCCAGTAGCTGGTATTCATCAGCCAGACCGTGATGCCCGGCAGGTCGACGCCGAAGTCCATGAAGATCTCACGGAACTTGGGAATGACGAAGATCATGATGCCCGTCACGATCAAGACCGAAATGATGATGACCACCGTCGGGTAAATCATGGCGCCCTTGATGCGCCGCTTCAGGCGTTCCGCCTTCTCCATGAAGTCGGCGAGACGCTGCAGGATGATGTCCAGCACGCCGCCGATCTCGCCGGCGGCCACCATCTTGGTGTACAGGCGGTCGAAAGCCTTGGGGTGCTTGGCCATCGAATCCGACAAGGGGGCGCCGCTCTCCACGTCTTCCGCGACGCTCAGGAGAATGTTCTTCAGCGGTCCGGGCTTCTGCTGCTGCTCCAAGACCTGCAAAGAACGCAGGAGTGGCAGGCCGGCGTCCTGCAGCGTCGAAAGCTGCCGCGTGAAGGTGGTGAGGTGCGACTTCTTCACGCCCCCGATGGAGATCGAGAACTCGCCCTTCCTCTTCTTGCTGCCCCGCTCGCTCAGGGCTGTCAGGTCCTGCCGCCCCTTGGCGTCCGTCGTGGCGGCTTCCTCGCCCTTCTTGCCGCGGCCCTTCTTGCTCTTCGTCTTGGGGCCGCCGGCCGACTTTAGCTTCTGTTCGACGACGCTCGTCGGAAAGTAGCCCTGGCCCTTGATACGCTGGACGGCGTCCTCGCTGCTCTTGGCCTCGATCGAGCCCTTTTGCGGCTTACCCGCGGCGTTCAACGCTTCGTACGTAAATGTCGGCATTGCCTTGCTCCAACTGCTCCCTTGAGCTTTGTTCGCCTGCGTCCCAACCGGCGCCTGTCTTGCCCTACTCTTCGACGATCGTCTCGCGGACGACCTCGTCGATGGTCGTCTGGCCTTCGTAGATTCCCATGAGGCCCGATTCGCGCAGGCTACGCATCCCGCGCTTCTTCGCCTCGTGTCGAATGACCTGCGTGCTGGCGTTCCGCATGACCAGCTCACGCATCTCGTCGTCCAGCGTCAGAATCTCGAAGAGCGCCATTCGGCCCCTGAAACCCGACTTGTTGCAGGTCTCGCAACCGCGGCCGCGGAAGAAGCTGCGGCCCTCCACGTCATCCGGCGTGAGCTCCAGCTCCATGAGCTGGGCTTCACTCGGCACGAACTGCTCCTTGCAATTCGCGCACACCAGACGCACCAGCCGCTGCGCGATGATCGCCTCGATCGTCGCCGTCAGGAGGAACGGCTCCATGCCCAGGTCGACCAGACGAATGATGGAACTGGGCGCGTCGTTCGTGTGCAATGTCGTAAACACCAAGTGGCCCGTCAGGGACGCCTGCACGGCGATCTGGGCCGTCTCCAAGTCGCGAATCTCGCCGACCAGGATGATGTCCGGGTCCTGACGCAAGAAGGAACGCAAACAACGGGCGAAAGTGAGGCCCGCGTCCGTATTGATCTGGCACTGGCAAAGGCCGTCCAGGTCGTATTCGACCGGGTCTTCCGCCGTGAGAATCTTGGTCCCGACGTCATTGAGCTCGTGCAGGCAGGCGTACAACGTCGTGGTCTTGCCCGAGCCGGTGGGGCCCGTCACCACGATGATGCCGTTGGGCTTGCGGACGAGTTCCCGCACGTGCTCCAGTTCATCCGGTCGGAAACCGACCGAGTCCAGGTCCAGTTTCGTGTTGCTGCGGTCCAACACACGCAGCACCACCGACTCGCCGAAGAGGGTGGGCAGCACCGACACACGCAAGTCGATGGGGTTGCCGCCCACCGTTAGCTCAATGCGACCGTCCTGCGGCAGGCGGTGCTCCGCGATGTCCAGGCTGGCCATGACCTTGATACGAGAGGCGATCGCCGAGGCGAGGTACTTGGGCGGCGGCACCATCTCGTAGAGCACGCCGTCGATGCGGTAGCGCATCTTGAACTCGTCCTCGAACGGCTCGAAGTGGATGTCCGACGCCTTGTCGCGAATGGCCTGCATGAGCACGAGGTTCAGCAGGTGCACCACCTTGTTGTCTTCCGCCGCCTCCAGAACCGAGTCGAGATCGACCGACTCGCCCCGGCCGTCCAGGAGGGCCAGCTTCTCGTCGGAGGCGAGCTCCTGCACCAGGTTCGTCACCGACTCCTGCACCCCGCCGTAGTGTTCCTTCAGGTAGCGGCTGACCTGCTCCTCGTCCGCGACCACGGCGCTGATCTTGAAGCCCATGAGCAGCCGCAGGTCATCCACCGCCCGGAAGTTGTCGGGGCTGGTCATGGCAATGGTCAGCCGCTTCGTGCCCGGCTCGATGCTGATGGGCATGACTCGGTAGGCCGTCGCCGTGGAAGGCGGGATGGCCTCGAGCAACTCCGGCGTGATGTCGTAGTCGTCGAGGTCGACCCACTCCATGCCCTTCTGCCCGGCCAGCGCCTCCTTCACATCGGGGTGCGACACCAGCCCCATCTCGATGAGAATCTCACCAAGCGGCGTGCGCTTGCCTTCCTTCCGAAGGGCCAGTTGCTGGGCAAGCGCCTTGTGCACTTGCTCACGCGTCACACGACCCATCTTCGTCAGGGCACGCCCGATTCGGCGACCCTTGAGTTCGGAGACGGCGATCTTCGTTGCCATTCGCCTAGCCTTTCCTTCTCTGGCGAGACTGCTTCAATGCTCGCGGTGCCAGCCGCCACAGTGGGGGGGCACTCCGGCCCAGCCGGCATCGCTCCACCCCGCCATCCTCCCAGCCCCCGCAGCGTCTCGCAATCCCTTGTGCTGGGTATTCGTCATCCGGCAGCGGGACTTCAGGACGTCCAGGAATGGGAAGAGGCGGCCGACCAGGGTCCCTATTCGCCGGCCGGCCACCCTCGGTTGCGATGAATGGGGGAGAGGGCTCAGTCCGCTCAGCGCTGTCACCACCGCTTATCGGACGACTCCAGGGCCCGCTCGACCGTCGCCGCGCCGTCGGCCTCCCGCACCGCAACGCCACCGCGCCAGGCCCCGCTCGACGCCGGCTCGCGGCCATCCACCTCACCTCGCCAGCGCCCTCAACTCGCTCCCATCTTGCCATCTTCTCACCCGCCTGCGACCCCGCGAGGAGGCCGGATTTCTATCATGGCCGAGTATGAGAATCATTGTCAACGACGACCCGCTCGACCTCGCTGAGGGCACCAATGTTCAGGATATGTTAGCGCGACTCGGCCTGGCGCAGAAGCCCTGCGCCGTCGAGGTCAATCGGCAGCTCGTTCCCAAACGCGACCACGACCGCACCACCCTCGCCGAGGGCGACCGTGTCGAGATCGTCACCCTGGTAGGAGGCGGCTAAACCATGACACAGACGTTCCAGATCGGCACCCGCAGCTTCGAGAGCCGGCTCATCGTCGGCACCGGCAAGTACGCGACCTACGAACTCATGCAGGACGCCCTGGCCCGCAGCGGCACGGAAGTCGTCACCGTCGCCGTCCGCCGGGAACGCCTGGTCGACTCCGAGGGTCGCTCCCTGCTCGACTTCCTCGATCTCGACCGCTACACCATTCTGCCCAACACGGCCGGCTGCTTCAGCGCGGAGGATGCCGTCCGCGTCTCCCGCCTCGGTCGGGAACTCCTGGAACAACTCGGCAACCCCGGCGCTTCCTGGGTGAAGCTGGAAGTCCTGGGCGACAAGAAGACGCTCCTCCCCGACCCCGTGGGCACGCTCGAGGCCCTGAAGGAACTCAAGGCCGATGGCTTCGAGGTCCTCTGCTACACCAGCGACGATCCCATCATGGCCATGCGGCTCAAGGACGCCGGCGCCACCAGCGTCATGCCCGCCGGCTCGCCCATCGGCTCGGGTCGCGGTGTCTGCAACCCCGCCGCCATCGCCATCATCCTGGAACTGCTCAAGGAAGGCGATGCCGACTACCCGGTCATCGTCGACGCCGGCGTGGGCACAGCCAGCGATGTCACCATCGCCATGGAACTCGGCGCTGACGCCGTCCTGCTCAACACCGGCATCGCCCACGCCAAGGATCCGCTCCGCATGGCCGAGGCGATGAAGCAAGCCTGCCAATCCGGCTACCTCGCCTACCACGCCGGCCGCATCCCCATGCGCAAGTACGCCACGGCGTCCAGCCCCTGGGAAGGTGTCATCAGCTACATCCCCGGTGAGTAAGACGACGACCGCGGTGTGAAGCAGCACAAGCCGGGGCAAAGCGCAGCGCCGCCCCGGGTATCCCCTGCAAGTCAGCGATCGATGACTCTGGCGCTCTTCGCAATTACCGCCCCGCCCGGTGCGTCGGATCCCACATCCGCACGAGCTTCGCTTTCGCCTGGTTGGACATGAGCGTGTGCGCCACGAGACCGATGCAACTGAATGCGATGGCGATGCAAGCCCAGGTGGGAATCCAGGCTTGGAAGCCGAAGGCGACGACCGACGGCGGGTAGCCACCCACGAGCGCCGGGAAGAGCATTGCGAAGCCGCTGTTGATACCGTCAATCCAGCGCCGCCTCCAGACGTGGGGACCGGCGAAGGCGAGACGGATGCCCAGTGAACTCACGATGCAGAGCAGCACCAGCGAATAGACACTGGGTCCTGTCATCTGGGCCGTCGTGATCCACTGCCCGTAACCAAGCAGGAGCAGCAGCACTCCCAGCCAGCGTGCTGCGCTTGTGTCAGCCGTGCCCTCCCAACTCCAGCCGCGATCGCTCCCGCTGGAGGCCGACGGGGAAGAGTAAGAACAGACGAATCGCAGATCGTCGCTCGCGAACTCCTGGCCGCACTCCGGGCAGCGAACTTGCTCGGCACTGTCGTCGATGATCCCAAGCAGGTTGTAGTCGCACTCCGGGCAGCCGCTCTTCGACGTGTGCCGCAAGCGGAGGCGAGTCGCCTTGCGGAAGAGCGCGTGATAAACGAGGACGCATGTCGGTATTCCCAGCACGATGCCGCTCCCAGCCACAGCCAGGCAAATGTGCCAGCGCCACGGGTAGAGCGTCGGATGCACTGCCGCATACCAGCAGGCAGCCATACCCAACAGGCCCGGACCGAGCACCAGCAAGACGAACATGATCCACATGAATACGTCCTGCCGTCGTCCCATCGCTGCGCCAGCGATGATTAGCGCTTCACTCCGATCCTGGTCGGAGGCGATGCCCACATGCGTATGCAACTCAGGATAGACGCGATCGACAAGCGAGTTGAGGCAACCGTACAGACAAGCAGTGATCCGCATGACCCAGTCCCTTTCGAGGAGGCTGCTCGAGCGTAGCCCCGAGGGCGTCGCGCGACCAGTGAGATACCCTCGACTTGCACAGCGCCCGCCGCCGCCGATCGTCATGCCCGCGAAGGCGGGCATCCAGCTTCGCGCCCGAGACCCTCGGGTATCCGCCTGGATTCCCGCTCGCCGAGTCGAGTCACCTGCGGCGACCTGCGCGGGAATGACGGAGACGCGGTACACCACTCGATACGCCCGCCCGTCCCCCTCCGCTGCGCTTCGGGGCTAAACAGTCAACGACCCTGCCTCCACCCTTGTTCCCTCTCCGTGCCCTCCGTGCACTCCGTGGTGAATCCCCCTCACCCATCACGATCCGCCAGCGCCTCAATCAACCGCCGTCGCGCTTCCCGATACTTCGCCACCTCTGTCTCGTAATCATCGTACGCGCGGAACACCTGCCCGATGATCTCAGCGGCCAACTCCGGCTCGCGCCGCTTCAACACCCGCAGCATCTCCGCATCTTCCATCCCAATCCGATGCGCTTCGAACCGCTGCCCCGACCACGGCCCATCCTCCCCGGGATACACCACGTGTGTATCGCCCGCCGGCAAGTAGTTGGGCGGCCCCTTGCCATGAGGCACCACGCTCGTCTTGAGCGGATCCTGCCCGCTGCGGTAGTGATTGAAGCCCCAGTGCAGGAACCCATACAAGTCGTACCGCACCAATGACCAGCCGAGGTACACCGGCCGCAGCCGTTCCTGGTCGAGCAGGCGATTGAGGTACTTGCCGCCGGGGATCAGGCAGGTGTAGACCCAGACCTCATCGCCCGCCTCTTTCCGCGCCTCGAAGAAGTCGCGATTGGCCTGGTACACCTGCACCTGCGGGCACCAGTGATCCACCGCCTCCACCAGCTCCGTGCACATCGTCGCATCGAAGATCTTCACGCCCGGCATGTGCTCGCGCACCTGCTTCGCCAGCGCCTGGTAACTCCCCGCGTTGGTCGATGTCGGCTCATCGGTGAGGTGTTGCAGATAGATCACCTCACCCGGCAGCTCAAGCGATTCCAGGCCCGCCTCAATCTCACGCATGAGCGCTGCCAGTGACTCAGCGCCCTCATCGCTCGTCACATCGTGGCCCGTCAGAATCAGATCGAGTCGAGCCGATCCCCAGTCGCCCTCGTGTCGATGCGCCAGATGCCCGCCTTCGAGGTGCGTGAAGCCGCGCGCCAGAAACAGCTCGACGTAGCGCTGGAGTCGCGCCTGATCCAACTGCGGCGAGCCATCCTCCGCCAGCGCCATGAAATCACCCCAGCGAATCCAGAACGTATTCTGCCGACCGCGCTGCATGAGGTCCGCGTACTTGCCCAGCATCTCCCAGAACGGCTCGGACCACAGTTCCAGCCCATGCCGACTCGCCACCGCGCCGGGGCTGAACCAGTTCGTATACCCCGGACTCTGCGGCCCGGTCGCGGGCACGTGCACGTCGTGCAAGTAGACCAGCCAGGTCAGCGTCGCCTGCCAATCGCCGGACTCGAGCTGTACCTCGACGAATTCGTCCTCAAACGCCGCCGCCAACTCCCGATTGGCGAAGAGCTCCAGCCGCAGCGCCACGGAGCCGCTTTCATCCGCCGTGAACACCGCACCGGCCGGCTTGAGCACCTCGTAGACCTCGAACGGCGCCTCCCGCACGACGTAGGGATTCTCCTTGCCATCCCACTGCTCCGTACGACTGCCCAGCCCCGTGTTCTGCTCGACCGGCACCGCCAGCAACTCGAACAACCGCGGCTGCACCGCACTCCGCGCCAGCGTCGGAAGTCCAAGCTGCACCTCCGCGCCCGGCTCCAGGCCAGTCACCAGCACATGCACCCCAACCGGCACATCCAACGGCGAATCGCTGCGGAAGCGATCGCTCCCCGTCGCAACAGCAGTGTCCGGGCAGAGAATCGCCAACTCATCAAAGAGCGCTGCACCCTGTCCAAGCGCCGGGATTGCGAAGACGTGCAACACCACGAGCGAACCAAGAACTACGCAGCGCAACCAAGTCATCGCGTGCTCCTTTCAGCGGCGGGATCCGAACCACCGCCAATCTAGCACACGAATTCCAAGTCGGCTGCCGAATCACGGGAGGAAGAACGAACCGCCGAGGGCGCGAAGGTCGCCAAGGCGAGTGAAAGCGCGGTCGCGCTCGCCCCCCAACCTCAATCCCACTTTCGTCCCCTTCCCTCTCCGTGCCCTCCGTGCTCTCCGTGGTGACTTCCTCTTCACTCGCCCCCGCCGCGATGCAAGACCGCCTTCGCCCGCAGGCCGGCGTTCTCGAACGTCATGCCGAACTCCGCCCGCTCGATCTCGCGAATCACCGCCGGATAGGCATCCATCTCGAGCGGCTGCCCGGGATGGCCGTACGCCGTCGACCGCATCGTCTGGAACTTCGCGTCCCAGGTGAACGTCCCTTCGCCCGGGCAGAGCAGCGTCACACCCCAGAGCTCCTCGTACACGTTGATGGGATCACGATCGGGATACAGCCGCCGATACTCGTTAAGAATCGGCAGGTTCGCCCAGGCCCGGCGCTGCATCGTCTTGCTGAACGAATCATCGGAGAGGGCCCGCACCGCATCCACCACACGCTGATCGACGCTGACCTCGAAGCTGTCGCCCAGGCGCTCAGGAGTGGGGGCCTCAACGCCAGATCCACTCTCGTCGGCGGCGAGCTTCCGCGCCTTCGTGCGATCGATGGAACGCTGCAGCACCGTCTCGCTCAGCGACAGCGTCAGTCGATCCGCGCTGAGCTGATAGTACAGCCGAAACTCCTCCGTGATATCACTGCCGGTCGACTCGCGGAAGCGGACGGCGACGTAGCTCTCCTCGCCGTGCTTCCTCGGCTCCCACAGCAGCATCTCCGGCACGACCTGATCGAGATACGCCCGCAGGGCCGTCAGGAAGACCGTCGCCCGCGGCAGGCTGGTGATGTCGATCGCCGCCGCCACCGGCATCTGCCAGACGTTATCCTGCAGGAACTCCTCGGTGTCCTCCGCTTCCAGAGCCGCGTCGATGAACGGGTCCTCATCGAGGTACAGCGTGATCGACTTACCGATCCACTTGGTGAGCGAGGACGACGCCTGCGGATTCACCATCATCAGGAAGTTGTTGGCGTACTGCACCGGCTCCGAGTCGGGGTTCAACGCGCAAACGAAGTGCACGATGGCTTCCTCGTGGGGGTCGCCCGCATCTGCCGGAATCTGCGTGTCGCCGGTCAGTTCCATGAGCCAGCGGTAGTTCGAGCGCATCGTCAGCGGCAGGACCGTCAGCCCCAATCCCAGTTGATCATCGGTCAAACTGATGCGAGCCGCGATCGGATCGAAGTTCTGCCGCCAGCGCCTTTCGTAGTTGTTGCGGAAGGTCTCGTAGGCCTGCGCCTCTGCTTCCGTCACCGATTCCATTTGCAGCTCCGCGATCGGCGTCAGGAACTGCAGCGAGCCGTAGACACTGTCGATCGGGCCGTCCTCGGTGATTCGCACATCGTGTGCGGCCGGCACGCCCAGGGGCTCCATCAGCGCCGTCTCCGTGACCTCGCCCGCCAGAAGACCATCGTCGTACTCAGTGATCAGCTCAGACAGGTGCGCTGCCGCCCGGGTCCGGCGCGAGGTGCCGATGCGCCACTGCGGTGAGGCCCAGCGACGAATCGCCGCATCCGTCGCCACCAGGAACGCCGTCTCTTCCGAATCGCCCAGCACGTACTGGCTGCGGAAGAAGGCGAACTCATCCAGCGTCGCCAGCGACTCCTCGCTCTCCTGCACTTCCAGCAGGCGCTCGATCTGGAACGGCGAGTTGGTCACCACGACCGTATCACCCATCTCGAAGACATAGGAGCAGATCCGTCGATCGGGCGTCACCACGCCGCTGTACACCGTGCCGCCGATCCTGATGTTGGTCTTCTTGGCGCCGGGCACGGTCTGCAGGGCCAGGCCTTGCTTGGCCATCAGCGTGCGCTTGAGAAGCTCGGGGTTCGTCGCCTCGAAGAGCACCGCCACATCCGTTCCGGTCGGGAAGTAGGGGTCCGACCCCGTCATGGCGATGCTCTTGATCAGCGTCGGGCCGAGCAGACGCGTCATCTCATCGATCTGCAAACAGAGTTGCTTCTCATAGCGCTCGCGCACGTGGACATCCTGGGCCTGCGGCTGGGTCAGCACCAGGACCGGCGTGCCGATCCGTGTTGCCTCATCCATCACCTGCAGCATCGCGCCAAACGAGGGGAAGAAGCAGGCGTACTGATCCGGCGGCAGATAGCGAGCCAGACGATCAACCGCAGGCCGCTCCTTGGGCAGCAGCGGCTTCCAATCCACCTCCGGCACCGTGATGCCCACAATCGAAGCCAGCGCCACGGTCGGCGTCTCCTCCGTCGTCACATTCAACTCCAAGTCGAGCGGCAGGTTCTCAGCCAGAGCCCGGCCGCCCGTCACGAAGGCAAAGCTCTTCTGCAACTGGCTGTCGTAGAACCAGGTTCGCTGCTGCTCGGTCAGCGCCTCTTCCTCGGTCCCTTCGGCGAGAGCGAGACGCGCCTGCCGCGCTTCCTGCATCTCGTGCCGAAAGTGAGCCGCCCCGGGGATGGGCTGGGCGAGCAGCGTCTGGTAGTGATCCTCCTTGACCTTCAGGAACTCCGCCTGGGCGTCGATCTCCAGTTCTGCCAGGTCCAGCGAGAACCGCACCGGCCGCATGGCGTCACCCTTCGAGTCCTTGAGGTAAAGCGTGCCGGCGATCGATGCGACATCGTCCTTCGCCAGATGGACCCCCACGCGAGCCTCGCTATACGCGAACCAACTGACGGAGCCTCGCTGGGCCGGCTCCAGGTCCTGGGAGATGAAGGCCTCGCCCTCGCCATCGAGCACGATGTAGGGCCAGTGGGGGGGCCTGCCAACTTCGGTAGCCCACGCGGGTCCCCGAGTCCTCCAGCAACTCGAAGTCAACGAACTCCAGGTCGCCCAGGGGCACGGCGACATAGGTGTCAGCGGCACTCGGGGATGACGGGGCCAGGATCGCCGCCAGCGCCAGGAGCAACGGGGAGCAGGTGCGGATGAGTGAGGAAGTGGACATGGCGACACCTCGAATGGGTGGGCAAAGCGGGAGAGCATTCGTTAGTTAGCACTAACAAGCATACGCCCGCCCCGAGACCCGTCAAGCGGATTTTGCGAATTCTGCCGCCGATCCCCCCCCGACCCTCACACCCCCGTCGAACCGAAGCCCCCCGACCCGCGCGAGGTGTCCTCCAGCGACTCCACCCGCATCACCCGGGCGTGGGCGATCGGGGCGATCACCATCTGAGCGAAACGCATGCCCGGCTCCACCGTAAACGCTTGCCGGCCCAGGTTGATGAGCGGCACCATCACCTCGCCGCGGTAGTCCGCATCGATCGTCCCCGGGGCGTTGGGCATGGAAATACCGAATTTCGACGCCAGCCCCGAGCGCGGCCGAACCTGCGCCTCGAAACCGACCGGCACCGCCATGGCGAAGCCGCAGGGAATCATGTCGATGTCGCCCGGCGCCAGGATCCGTGGCTTCTCCAGGCAGGCGTGCAAATCCAACCCCGCGGCGTGCTCGCTCTGGTAGCTCGGCACGATCGCCCCTTTGCGCAAGGGCAGAATCCGCAAGGCCGGCCGGGCCACCGGTGCCGCCGCTTCCAACTCGATCGCCACCGGCGCCGCCGGGGCGCTGGCCGTGTCCGCTTCGCCTGAATCAACTCGTGGGGGTTGGGGTTTAGCCATGATGACCGTTTAGCGTACCGCTCTCGCCTTCCACGTCGAGCGGGCTGTCGGCCATTTCGTCGAGAATCGCCATGTCCACATCGTGCAGATCCCGGCGCGCCTCCGCCATGCGGCGATTCAGCGTCTGGATCATCTTGCGGGTGCTGTTGATCGCCTTGTCGATCGCCGACTCGCCGGTGACGACGGTGATCGGGTCGCGCTGGTCGTGCTCCGCCAGTTGCTTCTCCGCCTCTTCCTTGGCGGTAAGCAGGCCACGCAGCAGCGCTTCCGCCTTGTCGCGGGCGGCGTTGGTCTCCAGCAAGATCATCTGTCGGTCGGTCAGTGTTGAGGACATGGGCTCTCTTCCGCTGCTCGCCGGCGCGGGAATCGGCATCGGCCGGTCCGGCCAGGATCATCCGCGAGCAGAAGATCTATCGTGGGTTTCCATCCATCCCTTCACGCGCCCTTGGGACATGTCGCCTTCGGACCTGCCCGGGCTGCCGTGCCACTCCGGCGCTATCCTTCTCTTGACCGCAGCTTTACAAACGCGGCCGTTCGCAGCCGCGCCAAGACGTGGACACCATTATCCAGCGCTTCCATCCCAAGAATCAAGCCGCGGTCACCTCGACGAGCGCCGATTGACCCGGTCGTTTTCCTAACATAGGTACATATCGGCCCAGGACTTCCAGCGCCGCCTGCGGGTCGTCGCTGCTGCGGATCGACTCGAGGGCGGCGAGCATGGCCGTCATCCCGATCGCCTCGGGGGCCTCGCCCTGCCAGGCCCGGATCGCCGGGTGTGGGGTCGGCACGGTCGTCTCGCTGGCGTGGGCCAGTTCTTCGTGCAGTTTCTCGCCCGGGCGAATGCCGCTCAGGACGAGGGAAATGCTTCCGGGGCAACGACTTGCATCGCTCGGCTCGACGGGCTCCAGGCCGTGCAGGCGCACGTAGCGCTGGGCCAGTTCCAGGATCCGGACCGGCTCACCCATGTCGAGGATGAACACTTCCCCGCCCGCCTGCCCCGCCGACTCCGTGGGCAGGCACGCTGCCTGAATCACCAACCCCGCCGCCTCGGGAATCGTCATAAAGTACCGCGTCATCTCGGGATGCGTGACGGTGATCGGCCCGCCCTCTTCGATCTGACGGCCCCATATGGGGAGCACGCTGCACGCCGACCCGAGCACATTGCCAAAACGCACGATCCGCAAAAGCGTATTACCGCTTGCCCCATCACAACTTAGGTGCTGCACGTACCGCTCCGCCAGGCGCTTGGTCGCCCCCATCACCGACACCGCGTTCACCGCCTTGTCCGTGGAGATCATGACGAACCGTTCCGCCCCGGCTTCGATCGCGGCGTCGACGATCGCCTTGGTGCCGAAGACGTTGTTGTCCACCGCGTGGGCCGGGTGATCCTCCATCATGGGCACGTGCTTGTGGGCGGCGGCGTGGAAGATGACCTGGGCGTTCGTCGCCTTGAGGATCGCTTCGGTCCGGGCTGCCTCCGTCACATCGTGCAGAATCGCGCGGCGATGCAACTGCGGAAAGAAGCGCGCGAGCTGCCGATCGATCTCGAAGAGCGAGTTCTCGCTGCGCTCCATGAGCAGCACTGTCCGCGGCGAAAAGCGCGCGCACTGCCGCGCCAGTTCCGAGCCGATGCTGCCGCCGGCGCCGGTGATGAGTACGTTTTTGCCTTGAATTGCAGTGCGAATCGTCGCTTCGTCGAGTTCGTGCGGGCGCCTGCCGATGAGCTCCTGCACGTCGACGTTGAAGTGCGTGCGCGGCCCGACGCCGGCGACCTGGTCCTCCAAGGTCGCCAGGAAGCGATCCGCCACGCCCAGGCGGCGCAAGGCGGTGCGTGTGTTCAAGATCAGTGTCGACATGACGGCAGGGAAGCTGACGAGGGCGAGGCCCGGGCGATACCGTTCCACGATTGCTTCCAACTCGCTCAAACGCCCCAGGTACGGCTGCTCCGTCGGTTCCTCTGCCGACAGGACGCATCCAATCAACTCGGGCGGCTCGCCCATCAGCTTCACCTGCCGACTCATCTGCCGCACGGTGGCGGCGTTGCCAATCAGAATGGCGCGGGGATTTCCCATGCTCAACCATCGGCCAGACGGGGCCGAAATCGCCAGTTTGAGCCGTACGAGATTCCCCCCCTTCCGGCGCCGTCAAAGAGCCGCCCACATGCGCAGGAAACGGCCGCTGGGCTGTGCTGATGCGCACAGAACTGACCGCGGCCAAAAATCCGGGTCGAGTTTCGGCGAGTTTCGAGCAATCCGAGCGCGAATCGGGCGAGTTTCGGCGAGTTTTGGCGCGTTCCGGAAGGGGCGAAACCGGCTGGTTCCGTTTGCCTGCCAGTTTCCTGCGCATCGCGCGCTGAGGTGTTCTGATCAGCCGCAGTGGGGGGGGTTGAGAGGGGGTGGGAATTTGGGAATTCGGGAACTTGGGAATTGGGGTGGGGAAGGGACCGAGGGACCGAGGGACCAAGGGACTGAGGGGCGGAGGGACTGAGGGGCGGAGGGGCGGAGGGGCAGGATCGCGCTGTATGATTCGGGACATGCGGGTTCTAGTTGAGCAGTCTCACGGGCGCCTGCCACGGGCAGCAGGTCCTGACGAAGCGAACATCGGCTCACGTGGACGATCGGGCCGTGCTGTCATTGCGCCGCTTCTATGCAGTTAGAAGCGCTAGCGGAGGTGCGTGCATGAGTAAGAGCAATCAGCCGAGAGTGACGACAATCGAGTCGGATCTTGACCGGTACATCAAGGCTTCAGGCGAGAGCAGCCACATAGACGCCAAGGGACCGATGAAATGGGACAAGTGCAGAGACTCAGCCGAGCTCGCCAAGGATGTCGCGGCGTTTGCTAACTCGCGTGATGGAGGCGCAGTGGTTATCGGCAAGTCCGAGCTCGAAACGGGCAAGTTCGAGTACACAGGACTGACCCCAGAGGAGGCGGCCTCATACGACACAACGAACGTTGCAAGATGGGTCAACAATCGATTCTCGCCTCCGATACACCTCATCTGTCATCAGCGAGAGCTTGAGGGAAAGCGTTTCGTCGTGATCGAGGTCGCCGAGTTTGACGAGATGCCAGCGATCTGCATGAAGGAGCTTCAGGATCCCCAAGATCCGCAGAAGCTGCTGCTCCGAAAGGGGGAGATCTATGTCCGGACAGCGAATGCCGAGTCTGCGCCGCTGCAGTCGGTTGAGGACCTTCGAAGGTTGATCGGGATGGCCACCTCGAAGCGGGGTAACGAGATGTTGAAGATGTTCGGGGCAATGCTGAAGGGGCAGCCCTTCTTGCCCTCGACCAGTGATGAAGAACAGCTTGATGAAGAGCTCGAACGGATCAAGGAGGGTGTCGGGGAAGCGTACAGAGAGAGGGCTAAGTCCGGGGGGTGGGAACTTGTGGTCCGCCCCGTTCAGTACGAGGCCGAGAGGTGGGCGCAACGAGAGCAGCTTGAGGAGATCATCCGCCGCCGCTCAGTGCGGATGAGGGACGTGTTTCCCGCCTCTCAGACGGGTACCGCAATGCGAGAGTTCGGCTTGTTCAACGACACTTATGGCGAGTCGTGGACACTCTCACCATCCGGCCAGTTCTATTGTCTTTGGCCGTTCTGGGAGAACGACTACGAGTACAAGTCACCTTGGACCAGCAATCCTCCTGAGCCGAACTTAGAGGCGGGCCGGTGGGTGGACTTTGTTCCTAATCTTCGGGTCGTAGTCCAGATGCTGATGTTTGTCTCTCGATTGGTTGAGGAATACGAACCAGGAGAGCAAGTCTGCATCTCGCTGCGTGCGACTGGGCTTGAGGGGCGGAAACTCGTCTCCACGGAACCCCGGGTCAGTCTGTATGACGGCGGTGAGTGCAGAGCGAAGTTCTTCCATGTCAGACGTGTATTACCCGTCGAAGTGATACGGGCCGACTGGGAAGAACATTGCGCAGACACGATGAAGCGGTTCGTTGATTTCTTTCCCGGGCGTGCCGTGGCGCTGAAGACCATGCGAGGATGGATTGAGAGGTTCAGAAATGGGGAATACTAGTCTCAAGCAAAGGTTTGCAGCGAGATGTCCGCGGGGCGGCCCCATGTTCCGTTGGTGTGGTCCGGGGAACGCACGGTGTGATGATGCGCTAGCGGGAACAAGTGGTGACGGAGGGAAGTGGGATGGGGTTTGATAGCGTTACAGCGGTTCTGATTGCAGTCGCGTTCTTCGTTCCAGGGTTCATTCTCGCCGGCCTGTTGGCCACGACGTTTCGGCGGCGGGCAGAGTCGGCCTCGAGCTTGGCGCTGCAGTACCTCACGCTGAGCTGCGTCAATCACGGATTGTGGTCGTGGCTGGTTGTCCTAATCTTCGCGGGAGAGTGGGTTGAACGGCGGCCTATCACCGTGGCCATCCTGGTTTTCGTCATCCTGTTCGTCTCGCCCATCGCGCTTGGGTTGCTGGCACTCTCCCTGAGTCAGCGAGCCTGGATCCAGCGTCTCCTCTCGGGGTTTGGATTCAAGATCCAGCGGTTCATTCCCACAGCCTGGGATTTCACCTTCCAGCGTGAGTCGCCGTCCTGGGTGATGGCCAGACTGAAGGACGGGTCTACGGTGTGCGGCTACTTTGGCGAAGAGTCGTTCGCGGGTGATGATCCCAGAGAGCGGGACCTGTTCATCGAGGCTGTGTTCACGCTGACGGATGGCGGAGAATGGCAGCCGCAGGTGGATACGGCGGGTATACTTCTCAAGGCGAGCGAGATCGCCACGATCGAGTTTCGGCGGCTCGATGAGACTGAAGGAGCAGCGTAATGACAGAGAATGACCCACCACGGATGGTGCGGGGAGTCGCGGGCGGAGAGAAGATCGTCAGGGCTGGGTACCAACCCACCGGGCAACGAGGATACCAACCCAAGGCCGACCGGCCGATCGATCCGCTCAAGCTCAAGCCGCCTTCGGGTGGCAGCGCGGTGCAAGCGCCGGTCAATGGCAACGGCAACGGAAAGGCCAGCGACTAGCATTTGCCGGTCCGCAGGAGCAAAGGCGCGGTCGGCGGTCGCGGCTTTGTGTCAGAGGTGCATCATGCACTGGTTGGCGCGCAACCAGTGGCACGCGCGGAGACCCCTCACCCCGGCCCTCTCCCGGCGGGAGAGGGAGCGGAGGCGCGGCGGGCGTCGGAGGGGAGGTGAAGACGGGAGCGTTTCGGGAACGCGCGATTGGGGCCGTTCGGGGGGAGCGCGACCGACGGTCGCGGCTTTGTGCTGGTGGTGGTGGATCATGCATTCGTCGCTATCCACAACGTGAGTGCTGGCGTGTTGTTGGGCCAGGCGGCGCAGGGTCCGGCGGCGGTGAAGCCGACTTCTTGGAGCAGGGCGCGGAGGTCTTCATCCGACCAGGACTGGGTGGTGTTGCGGTAGACCTGGGCGGGTCCGCCGTCGAGGGGGGTGATGGTGAAGGTCTGGAGCGCTACACGCTGCGCTTCGAGCCAACGCGATTCGGTATGGCATCGATGCGGGTTGTCTGAAAAGAGGCCTGACTCCGACTGCTGATCCGTGGGCGCAGCGCGCCCGGTTTCTTCGACGGCGGCGGGTGTTTGCACTTCCAGGAGCAAGCGGCCGTTTGCCGTGAGACACTGCTGGGCTTTGCGGAGCAGGGCTTTTGCTTCGGTGGGCGAGAAGACGTTGAGCTCGCCGTAGAGCAGGAGGGCGAGATCGTGGGGGCCCTGGAAGGAAGCGCTGCGCAGGTCGGCGAGCAGGAAGTCGCAGGCGGTGTCAGCGGGCGTGTGCTCTTGGGCGTAGTCGATGGAGGCCGGGCCGAAGTCGAGGCCGAGGCATTGGTGGCCCAAGCGGGCGAGGCGATGCGCGTAGAAGCCGGGGCCGCAGCCAAGGTCGAGGAGGCGCGCGGGTTGGCGGTGGAGTATTTCCGCGTGGATCCAGGCGACTTGCTGGTCGATCCACTCGGTGCGGCGGCTGGCCAGGTCGTGTGCTTGCGAGAGGTGTTCGCGCAGCATGCGCCTGCTGAATTCGGGGTCGTTCCAGGGGATTTTGTAGTCGCCGCCCCAGAGGGTGTTGTCGGTGTCGGGCATGCGTCGAGGTCCTCTTTGGTTGCGTTTGTAGTCGCCGGCTGGGTTGGCGGCAAGCGGTGAGGCGCGCGGGGATCCCCGAGGCTGCGAAGCAGCCTCGGCTTTCGGGTGGCGAGGCCGAGGGGAATGGTGTGTGGAGAGGGGGGGGAGGCGCGGAGTGGGCGGGAGGGGAGGTGAAGACGCAAGCGGGGGGAGTCGGAGGCGCGCGGGGGGGAATGCACTGGTTGGCACAGCAACCAGTGGCACGCGGAAGGGGAAGCAATCCGCGCGGATGCCATCCGCGGCTTTGTGGGGGAGGTGGGGGCCGGGAAGCGGGGAAGCTGTCCTGTCCTGCCATAGGTTGACACCTCCAAGTGGGGAACTGGAGGTGTGGCGATGCCGGATCGGATTGTCCTGCGGTACAGTGCGGGCTTCAAGCAGCAAGTGGTGGCGGAGTTGGAGAACGGCCGCTTCGCGTCGATTGAGGCGGCTCGCCAGCACTACGACATCGGCGGCAAGTCGACGATCCAGAAGTGGCTGCGTCGCTACGGCAAGAACCATTTGCGAGCAAAGGTGGTGCGCGTGGAGAAGCCGGATGAAGCCGATCGGATTCGGGAGCTGAAGCGTCAGGTCGCGGAGTTGCAGCGGGCCCTGGGCAAGACGCAGGCGGAGAACGTGCTCAACGCTGAGTTCCTCAAGCTGGCGTGCGAGAAGCTGGGCGAAGAGGTGGCGTCGTTCAAAAAAAAAGTCCGCTGGCAAGCCGTCCACGCCGCTGTCGAAGGGCGAGCAAAGCTGAGCGTGTCGCTGCTGTGCCAGGCGGCGGGGATGACGCGGCAGAACTACTACAAGGAGCGGCGTCGGCGGCGACGTGAAGCGGTCGACGAGTCGTTGGTGCTGGAACTGGTGCGGCGGGAACGCTGTCGCCAGCCGCGTCTGGGGGCGCGCAAGGTGCTGCACATCATCCAGTCGGACCTCCAGGCGGCGGGGGTGTCGCTGGGCCGCGACCGCTTCTTCAAGCTCCTGCGCCGGCACGATTTGCTGGTGCCCCGGCCACGTCGCCGCGCTCGCACAACGGAGAGTCGGCACGGCTTCCGGACGTATCCGAACGCGGCTCAGCATCTGACGGTGACGGCTCCGCATCAACTCTGGGTCAGCGACATCACCTACTTGCGGACGGAGAGGGGCTTTGTCTACCTGGCGTTGATCATGGACGCCTACAGCCGGGCGATCGTGGGCTACGACTGCAGCGACAGCCTGGAGGTGGTGGGCGCCCTGCGAGCCCTGAAGATGGCGCTGCGTCAGTTGCCGCAGGGCGCGGCGCCGATGCATCACTCCGACCGCGGCATCCAGTACTGCTGCCGGGCCTACATCGAGCAACTGCAGGGAGTTGGGCTGCCAATCAGCATGACCGAGCAGAAGCACTGCTACGAGAACAGCCAGGCGGAGCGTCTGAACGGGACGCTGAAGCATGAGTTGGGCTTGGCCGCAACGTTCCGGGGTCCGGGCGAGGCGAAGGGCGTCGTGCGGGAGACGGTGCTGATCTACAACCAGCTTCGGCCGCACCAGGCCTTGGCCTACCAGACGCCGCTGGCGGTTCACGAGGGGTGGTCTGGGCATCCGATTCGCGCCGCGTGATGTGCCGCCGCTCCGCTCGCCAAGCCTCGCTCCGCAGCGGCACATCACGTCATCTTCCTCCCCCAAGATGACAACTTCTGATCAGGACTTGACAAGCGCTCCCTTTGGGTCGCGGCTCAACGCGGTGCGCGGGGGGAATGCACTGGTTGGCACAGCAACCAGTGGCACGCGGAAGGGGAAGCAATCCGCGCGGATGCCATCCGCGGCTTTGTGGGGGAGGTGGGGGCCGGGAAGCGGGGAAGCGCTCCCCTTTGGGTCGCGGCTCAACGCGGTGCGCGGGGGGGACTGCACTGGTTGGCACAGCAACCAGTGGCACGCGGAAGGGGGCGCAATCCGCGCGGATGCCATCCGCGGCGTTGGGGGGTGGGGGTTAGATCACTTCGCGGAGGACGGGTTCGCCTTCCGGATCGCCTTGCGGGTCGGCTTGGGCGGCGGCGAGGTTGGCGGGGCGCTCGGTGGGGGGCGTCGCTGTCGAGGCGGCCGGCGTCGCGGTCTTCCTGGAGTTCATCGGAGAGCGTTTTTTTCCCACATGCGGTAGCCGGCCTGGTGGGCGGCCTTGGCGATCATGTGCGAGCCCACGGGGTTGGCGATGAAGACGAAGACGATGGTCATGATGGCCTTGGTGACGACGGAGATTTCGGCGATGTGGAAGATGACGGCGAGGAGCATGCCCAGGAGTCCGAGGGTGACGCACTTGGTGGTGGCGTGCAGCTTGCCGTAGGGATCGGGGAAGCGGTGCAGGCCCACGACGCCGACGACCATGAAGAAGAGGCCGGCGAGGAGGAAGAGGGTGGCCAGCAAGTCGGTGATGATGCTGAGTGTGGTCTCGTTCATGCCGGCTTTCCTAGGCGGGCGATGTACTGGGCGAAGGCGACGGTGCTGGCGAAGCCCATGATAGCCATGATGAGGACGGCGTCGAAGTACATCAACGTCTCGTAGCGGATGGTGAAGAGGATCGCCAGGCCCACGACTTGGAGGCTGAGGGTATCGGCGGCGATGACGCGGTCGACGAGTTGCGGGCCGCGGAGGATGCGATAGAGGCACCACATGGTGGTGACGAAGAGGGCGACGATACCCAGGTCGACCACGAAGAAGAGCAGGACGCGGGCCCAGGTGGGATCGCTGGTCATGGCGATGACTTCGGCGGCGGTTTCCTGGGCGGCGTGGGGATCGTGTTGGGCGAGGAGGCTGAGGATCATGAGAACACCCCCTGGTGCAGATTCGTCGCCAGTTCTTTAAGCTCGCGGATAGCCGAGTCGCGATCGGCGGCGTACATGCAATGGACGTAGATGTATTCGCCGTTGTCGGCGATGTCGACGACGAGGGTGCCGGGCGTGAGGGTGATGGCGTTGGAGAGGGTGGTTTTCTCGGCGTCGCTCATCTCCGCCACGGGGTAGCGGAGGATGCGGGGTGTCATGTGGAGCTTGGGGGTGGCGGCTTCGTAGGCGATCTGCCAGTTGGCCTTGATGAGGATTTTGAGGAAGTAGAGGCCGAAGCGGACGAGGCGCCAGAGCCGCAGGCCGTAGCCGCGGGTGCCTCGGGCGGAGGCGTAGATGCTGGTGATCAGGAAGCCGAAGACGAGTCCGGCGAGGAAGCTGACGGGGGTGAAGTTTCCGGCGAGGAAGACCCAGCCGATGGCGAGAGCGATGTTGAGAAAGACAAGGGCGGTCACGGGTGGGCCTCCTCGGTGAAGGCGACTTCCACAATGTCGTCAGGGTGGGTTCCTTGCCAGGCCCCCTCGCCGAGGACGGCGTCGACGTAGCGCTCGGGGTTGGTGGCGATCTCGCCGGCGCGGGAAGCGGGGCCGTTGATGAGTTGGGCGCCGAGTCCGATGAAGAGAGCGGAGGTGACGAGCAGGACGATGCCGACATAGGCGAAGGCGAGCTGGGGGTTCTGCCTGACGCCGCGGTCCTTGATGCATTCGGGGGCTTCGGCGGGCTTGGGGTTCCAGAAGCAGTAGCCGAAGATCTTGAGCATGGAGAGGAGGGTGAGCAGGCCGGTGAGCAGGCCGAAGACGGAGAGCCACCAGTAGCCGGTGACGAAGCCTTCGCGGATGACGACGTACTTGCCGAAGAAGCCGGAGAGGGGTGGGAGTCCGACGAGGCTCATGGCGGCGATGAAGAAGAGGGTGGCGAGCCAGGGGGCTTGCTTGGCGAGGCCGCCGAGCTTGTCGAGGTTGTCGGTGCCGCGGTACTTTTCGACGACGCCGGCGCAGAGGAAGAGAGAGCTTTTGACGACCATGTGCTGGACCATGTAGATCATGCAGCCCTTGATGCCGGCCGCGGTGGGCATGGCCCTGCTCACCGCGGCCGGACCGACCTGGCTGATGACGTGGATGGCGAGGATTCGGCGTATGTTGTGCATGGAGACGGCCCCAAGCACGCCGAGGAACATGGTGAAGGCGGCGGCGATGAGGAGCAGGTTCTGGGTGACCCCGTCGATCCGCACGAAGTCGGTGGCGAAGATCATGGGGAAGAGCCGGGCCAGGGCGTAGACGCCGACCTTGGTGAGCATGCCGGAGAAGAAGGCGGCGATGGCGATGGGGCAGGTGTAGTAGGTGTCGGGCAGCCAATACCAGAGCGGGAAGATGGCGGCCTTGAGGCCGAAGACGAGCAGGAGCAGGACGGCGACGGCGTTGAAACCGGCGGGGAGGGGCGTGCCGGTGCGCTGGGCTTCTTCGACGAAGCGGGCCAGGTCGGCGTAGTTGAGCGTGCCGGTCATGCCGTAGATGAGCCCCGCGCTGAGGACGAAGATGCCCGAGGCGAGAAGGTTGAGCATGACGTACTTGTAGGCCTGGGTGATCTGCTTGCGGCTGGTGCCGAGGGTGAGCAGGCAGTAGGAGGCCATGAGCATGATTTCGAAGGAGACGAAGAGGTTGAAGAGATCGCCGGTGATGAAGGAGAGCTGGATGCCGAACATGGCGAAGTGCCAGAGCGGGTGGAAGTAGCCGCGTTCGACATCGGGATCGAGTGAGGCGAAGGCGTGGAGGTAGCAGCCGAGCGAGACGATGGAGCCGGCGACGAGCACCAGGCCGCTGAGCGAGTCGACGACGACGGAGATGCCAAAGGGCGCGGGCCAGTCGCCCATCTGGCTGACCAGGATGGTGTCGGTGGTGTAGCTGTAGATGAGGCAGGCGAGTGCCAGGGCGAGGTTGGCGACCAGGGAGGTGGCGCCCACGATTCGTTGCCACACCAGCCTCCCGCGCAGGGCCAGCGTCAGGACGCCGGTCGCCATGGGGATGATGATGAAGAGAATGATGAGGTGGGGATTCATGAGTTGTGGGGGAGCTGTTCTTGGGCCAGGAGTTCGACTTCCAGGGTGTCGGCGCGACGCTGCGTGAGCACCAGCAAGGTCAGCAGGAAGGCCATGACGGCGAAGCTGATGACGATGGAGGTCAGGATGAGGGCCTGGGGCAGGGGGTCGACGGGGGGGGCGTCGGCCAGCACCTCGCCATGCCCGTGCAGGATGGGCGGGGACTTGCCCAGGGGGGGAGCGGCTGACGGCGATGATGCCCAGGTGGGCGGCGTGGCTGAAGAGGAAGACGCCCATGGCGACGGCCTTGAGCTCGCGGCTGAGCATGAGGTAGACGCTGACGCCGAAGATGACGGCCACGCAGATGGCCAAGAGGAAGGTCATTCGATTTCCTCCGAGAGTCGCATGATCATGCCGACGGAGACGCCGGTGACGACGAGGAAGACGCCCAGATCAAAGAGCATGACGGTGGCCCATTCGACCTGGTTCACGCCCGAGCCCAGGTAGCCGTGCTCGGAGGTGAAGAAGGGCAGGCCGAAGAAGAGGGCGCCCGTGCCGGTGGCCAGGGCCAGGCCCAGGCCGGCGATGATGAGCGTCGCGGGTTTGGCGGGCAGCAGCTTGATGAGCGCGCCCGGCCCGAGGGCCATGCGGAGGATGGCCAGGGCGACGGCGGCGATGAGGCCGGCGATGAAGCCGCCGCCCGGTTCCTGGTGCCCCTTCATGAAGACGAAGACGGCGAAGACCAAGCTGAGGGGCAGCAGGATGCGCTGGCTGGTGCGAAAGATGATGGAGCTCATGCCCGGGCCGCCGTTGCCCGCGATGTTGAGGGCGTTGTCGACGGGCTTGAAGTCGAGGTTGGGTGACTCACGCTTGAGCATGAGCGACCAGACGCCGAGGGCGGCGATGCCCAGCACGGTGATCTCGCCGATGGTGTCAAAGCCACGGAAGTCGACGAGGATGACGTTGACGATGTTGTTGCCGCCGCCGCCGTGTCCGTTGGTGGCGGGGCTGCCGGCGTAGGAGTGCTGGATGAAGAAGTCGCCCAGCTTCTGCATGCCGGAGAGGTCCGTGGTGGCCGCCATGTAGGTCAGGTAGCCGATCGACAGGCCGATCGCAGCGCTGACGAGGACGCGCGTGGTCACCAGGGCATAGTTCTTGGGTTTGGGCTGGTAGACCGGCAGCATGCGCAGCACCAGGAGGAACAAGATCACGGAGATGATCTCGAACATGAGCTGCGTCAGGGCCAGGTCCGGGGCCTGGTAGAGCAGGTACATCGCCGTGACGCTGAAGCCGGTCGTGCCCAGGATGAGCACCCGGACGACGCGCTGCTGCACGATGGGAAGCAGCAGGGCCGAGACGCAGATGACGATGGCGATGAGCAGGCCGGGCCAGATCTGGGCCAGGGGGAAGTCGATGGCGGCGGCGTCAAAGAAGTCGGGTCGCTTGACGGCGGTGGCGATGATCCCCGCCAGGGCCGCGACCAGCGTCGCCACCACGTAGTGGCGGAAGTTGCCGGTCTGCACGGTGCGGAAGGCCCGGCCGCCACCCGTCACCGCCAGCCAGTAGAAGCCGGGGTAGAGGTGGTTGTGGGGGTCGTTGAAGAAGGAACGCCAGAGCTTGCTCAACCCCAAACCAATGCCCAGAACGATGGCGAGCAGGCTGAGATAGACCGGGGCGGTCGTGAAGCTGATCTCCCAGAACCAGGGCAGGTGGTCCCAGTAGTTGGCGTGCGTTTCGATGCCTTGCCAGAACTTGCCGAAGGGACCGGCGAAGATGCCGCCGACAAACTGGAAGAACAAGAGGGCTGCCGCGGGCCACCAGAGGCAGGCGCCCCAGAAGCCACCCTCGTGTTCGTGGTGATGGTGTCCTTCTTCCGCGGGCAGATCATCGACCGCCATGGAGCCCTTCCAACCGGCGAAGGTGGTGAGCAGGCGGACGAAGACGGCAACGTTGGCCAGGGCCATGAACACCGCCGCCCCGGCGACGATCCAGAGCCAGGGATTCTGCTGGGCCGCGTGGTAGATGCCGTAGAGAAAGGCTTCCTTGCCGTTGAAGCTGAGGGTGAAGGGCCCGGCGGCCATGGCGTAGCCGGCGAAGAGGGTGAGCCAGGCGAGCAGCTTCTGCTTGGACTTGAGCAGCCCCCCCCAGGCGGCGAATGTCGCGCGAGCCGGCGAGGTGGCCGATCGCCCCCGCCAGGATAAAGAGCGGGGCCTTGTACAAGGCGTGGTTCGCGATCTGCATGATGGGCCAGACAACGTTCGGTTCGGCGGCGACAGCGTGGTCGGCGGCGCCGGCGTGACCGTCATCCGGCGGAGGGGCAGCCGTCTCACCTGCCTCGGGGTGTCCCTCGGCAGCATGTTCTTGCGTGCTGGCGACCAGGGCGTACTCGACGTGGGTGGTCTGCTGGGGCAGGGCCGCGTGGCTGCCGTGGTGCGGCGTGTGGTCGAAGGCGCCCAGGCCGTACATGCAGGTGAAGAGGGCGAGCTGACTGACGGTGGTGTAGGCGAAGATCTTCTTGAGGTCGTGATTCCGCAGGGCCAGGTAGCCGCCGATCACCATGGTCAGCGTGCCGAAGCCGATGAGCATGACGGGCCAGAGATCCAGATGACGGAAGGCGGGGTAGAGGCGGGCGAAGAGATAGATGCCGGCCTTGACCATGGTCGCCGAGTGCAGGTAGGCGGAGACCGGCGTGGGAGCCGCCATGGCTCCGGGCAGCCAGTAGTGGAAGGGCCACTGGGCGCTCTTGGCGGCGGCCCCGACGAACATGCAGAGGAAGGCGGCGCTGAGCAGCGTGCCGTCCACGCCGGCGAAGTCGGCGCTGAGGATGGTGGAGAGTGACCAGTGTCCCGTCGCCAGGCCCAGGAGGATGAGGCCCGCCATGAGAGAGAGGCCGCCCGCGGCGGTGGTGATGAAGGCCTGCATGGCCAGCTTGACGGCCGTCTTGTCATCGCGCTCCCAGCCGATGAGCAGGAAGGAGCTGATGGCGGTCATTTCCCAGAAAATGAGCAGGCCCAGGAGGTTGTCGGAGAGGACGGCTCCGACCATGGCGGTCATGAAGAAGCCGTTGGTCGGGAAGAAGCGGTAGAGCTGATCCTGGTCGCGCCCGAAGTAGCCGCGGGCGTAGGTGTTGATGAAGACGCCGATGCCGGCCACGAGCAGGGCGAAGAACAATCCGAGCTGATCCGGATTGAAGGTAAGCTCGATGTCGAGGGCGGGGGCGAGGGGGACGCCCACCGGGCCGCCGGCAAAGCCGCGCCACACCATGACGGTCAGCAGGCAGCCGACGCTGACCAGGGCCGCGGCGATGGAGATGAGGGTGCGCGCGGTGATGGCTCGACGCGGCAAAGCCAGCGTCAGCAATGAGATAACCAAGGGGGCAAAGACGGCAATCAGGATCAACAGCGTGACGGATGAGTCCATCGCATCTCCTCGGCTGGGAGGCTCAATGCGGCCTGTGCCCGGGGGACGGCAGCAGGGTCGGTTGCGGCGGAGGCGATACCCTAGCGAGTACCACCGCGCCTTGTTTATCGGCCTACGGGGCTTTGACCTGAGATTGCAGCAAAGAAGTTTCCTTGGTTTCGGGCCGCTCGAAGTTCGTGTCGGCCCTCAGGAGGCCGCGGTCCGGTCCAAGCCGGGGGACAGGTCACCCTCTCGTCCGGTTTTCGATTGCCATCCGGATCGGATCAGGTACTCTTGGAATACCTCCTCAGCAGCAATGACATCGCCGGTACGCTTGTGACGTGTGGCGAGTTGTGGTGCAGCCACGCGGAACTGGACGGGAGCGGAACGGATTTCCATGACGCCCGGCGCTCTACGGAAGAATCTCGGACTCTTCGACGTCTACGCCATCGCCACCGGGGCGACCCTCAGCGCCGGCTTCTTCCTGCTGCCCGGCCTGGCCGCTCAGGAGGCGGGGCCCGCCATCGTGCTCTGCTATTTGCTGGCGGCGGTGCCCTTGATCCCGGCGATGCTGTGCATCGTGGAACTCGCCACCGCCATGCCGCGCGCCGGCGGGGCCTACTACTTCCTGGATCGCAGCTTTGGGCCGCTGGTGGGCACGGTGGGCGGCATGGGCACCTGGCTCGCCTTGACGCTCAAGGCCGCCTTTGCCCTGGTGGGCATGGGCGCGTATGTGCATCTCTTCTATCCGGCGATGCCCATGACCTACATCGGGGCGGGCTTCGCGGTCATCATCGGCATCGTCAACTTCCTGGGGACCAAGGAGACCGGACGCTTCCAGATTGGGCTCGTCATTGTTCTGCTCGTGCTGCTGGTGGGATTCCTCCTGCGCTGCAGCGGCGAAGTCAACCTCAGCCACTTCGAGGGCTTCTTCGATGCCGGGGGGGGAGAACATCATGGCCACCGCCGGCCTGGTCTACATCAGCTACGTCGGGGTCACCAAGGTCGCCAGCATCGCCGAGGAAGTGCGCGATCCGGAACGCAACCTGCCGCTGGGCGTCTTCCTGGCCCTGGGCTCCGCCATTCTCATCTACGGGGTGGGCACGTTTGTGATGGTCGGCGTCGTGCCGCCCGAAGAACTCCGCGGCACCAAGACGCTGGTCGCCGACACCGCCCGGATCGCGGTCGGCAATTATGGGGTGGTTCTGGTGACGATTGCGGCCCTGACCGCCTTTGCTTCCGTCGCCAACGCCGGGATTCTCAGTTCCTCGCGCTATCCGCTGGCCATGAGTCGCGATCGACTGCTGCCATCGGCGCTGCAGCGTCTGGGCAAGCGGGGCACGCCGGGCTATTCGATTCTCATCAGCGTCGGGGCCATCGTGCTCTTCCTGCTGCTGCTGGATCCGATCAAGATCGCCAAGCTGGCCAGCGCTTTTCAGCTTCTCATTTTCGCCATTCTCTGCGGCTCGGTGATCATCATGCGGGAGAGCAAGATCGCCTCCTACGATCCCGGCTACCGCTCGCCTTTCTATCCCTACCTGCACATCTTCGGCATCATTGCCCCCGTCTGGCTCATCATGCAGATGGGCTGGCTGGCGACGCTCTTCACCTGCGGCATCATCGGGGTCGGGGCGGTCTGGTATTACGCCTACGCCCGTCGCCGCGTCGTCCGCCACGGGGCCATCTACCACGTCTTCGAGCGCTTGGGGCGGAATCGCTTCGAGCCGCTCGACACGGAATTGCGTGGCATCCTCAAGGAGAAGGGCCTGCGCGCGGACGACCCCTTCGACGAGGTCATCGTGGCGGCGGAGGTCGTCGACCTCAATCGGCGCACCACCTTTGTCGAGGTCGTGCAGGAGGCGTCGAAGCTGCTGGCCCAGCACTTGCCGCACTCCGCCGAAGAGATCGCCCACGACTTCATGCAGGGCACCAAGGTCGGGGCGACGCCGGTTGGCGGGGGGGGGCGGCCTTGCCACACCTGCGCCTGCCGGGAGTCGACTTGCCTCTGCTGGTCATCGTGCGCTGTATGGAAGGCGTGCGGATTGCCGTCGGCGAAGACGATGAAGAGTCGGAGAGCGCCCAAACGGCGCATGCGGTGTTCTTCCTGATCAGCCCCGAGACGGATGCCGCCCAACACCTGCGCATCCTGGCCCAGATTGCCGGTCGGGTGGATCACACGGACTTTGTCAAGCAGTGGCGCAGGGCCCACGACGGCCACGCCCTCAAGGCCTCGCTCTTGCGCGACGAGCGCTCGGTGTCGCTGCACCTGCGCCGCGGTTCCCGCCGAGAAGCATTCATCGACAAGGCAATCCGTGATTGCGACATTCCCGACAACTGCCTGGTCGTCATGATCAGTCGGGCCGGCCAGAGCATCGTACCACGCGGTTCGACGCTGTTGCGCCGCGGCGATCTGGTCACCATCATCGGCGAACCGAACGGCATCGCCGATCTCTATCGCAAGTTCGTCGACGACGGCCGCGAGTCCTCCGACATCGACCTCCACCGCGACCGCGACGAGATGGAACCGCTGGGATCGGTGTGACTCCGGTTCCGGGTGGGGGTGCGGCGGCCGATGCCCGGCGTGACGACTTGCTTCGGCAGGGCGAAGCGCCGCTCCAATAGTCGCAAAAAGAGAGCGCCTGATTTGCCGGTCGCGTGCTATGCTGGCGACGAGGTTTGGATGCTCACCACGCCGTGAGAGATCGATCACGACTGACAACGGGAGCGCCACATGACGTCCTCTTCCCCCCCTGCTCAAGCGCACGCCGCAGCCGCTCTATCCCACACGGATCATGAATCTCGTCGGGACGATCTCGGGGAGGGTACGCCTCGATCCGGAGGAGTTGCTGGCCGCAGCCTGTAAGTCCGTGCATCTTGAGGACTGGGGGGAGGACGAGTTTCGCGAGGGCCTGGAGGTCTTCTGTCAGGCGGTCAACGAAGACCAGCAGATGCATCACACGGGCCGGCTGATGGCGAAGAAGATGCTTCACCGATGGCTGACGGGCCGTCTCTTGATTCAGCAGACCTTGGCCGCGGAGCCGGGGATCGTCGAGCGCCCGGTGCAGGACCCAATTCTCATTCCGGGATCGCCGCGGTCGGGCACGACCCTCTTGCATCGACTTCTGGCTCTTGACGACCAGCTCCGAACGACGCGATCCTGGGAACTCTACTTCCCCACGCCGCCTCCCGACCCGGCGACGTATCACCACGATCCCCGAATCGCCAAGACCGTCGAGCTCTATCGCCTGCTCTGGAGAGTCGCGCCGGCGCTCAGGGCCGCCCACCCGATGACCCCGGAGCTGCCCGAGGAATGCTGGTACTTGCTCGACCGCGCCTTTCTCCGGCCGCTCTACACGCAGTTCCTCGACATTCCGCGCTACCAGGAGTGGCTGGCCGGCCGCAGCACGGAGCAGTTGGAAAGCGCCTATCAGTATCACAAGAAGCAGATTCAGATCCTGCAATGGCGCTTCCCGCGGCAGCGCTGGCTCCTGAAGTCGCCGGTCCATGGTTACTTTCTGGACGTCTTCCACCGCGTCTATCCCGATGCCAGATACGTGTTCTGCCATCGTGAGCCCCAGGAGGTCATCGCCTCGGCGAGCAGCCTCTTCGCCGCCCGCAAGAGCGCCTACTACAGCCGCCTGGATCTTGGCAAAGTCGGGGCAAAGGCCTTGGAGTTCATTAACGCCGGCTGGAACCGCACCCTGGACGCCCGCCTCGAGATTGGTGAAGACCGCTGCTTCGATCTGTCGTTCCGCGGCTTCATGAAGGCGCCCATTGAGACGGTTCGGGCGGTCTATGCCCAGCTCGGCTTGGTGCTATCGCAGAAGACTGAGACGCGCATGCGCGAGTACCTGGCCTCGCAACGGGTCAGCGCGCACTCACGCCATAGCTACACGCAGGAGCAGTTCGGTCTGGACGGCGCTGCCGTGGATGCGGCCACGGAACGGTATCGCGAGCGCTTCAACGAGTTCTTCTAGGCCCGGTGCGGGCGGCTGAGATCGCGGCGACTTCACCGATGCAGGGTTGGTTCCTGGCGCCAGTCCTTGTCCTGGTCGTGGGCCCATTCCTTGACCCGGGGCCGGCGCTCACGCAGGCGCACCGACTCGATCCCCAGCCCTTGCCCGGTCGCATCCGGATTCGCCCCCACGCACTCCAGCCGCAGCGTGTAGTCGCCGGGGTCCGGCCAGAAGTCGAGCAAGTGATACTCCCAGGTGTCGGTCTGGTCGTTGTAGAAGTCAAGAGCGCTGTGGAGTTCGACGCCGTTGAGCGTCACCCGGTACTTCCCGAAGTCGTAGCTGCGCGTCATGTTGAGGAGCAGACGCAGCGGCTCTTTCTCCTCGATGCTGAAGGGGATCTCCAGCCAGGCGTCTTCCTCAGCCGGCGGCAGGTAGAGCAACTGCCCGCGCTCGTAGTTCAGCAGGCTCTGCGTGCGCGGGGCGCCGACGCCGTGCTCGACCGAATCGATCAGGTCGGCAGCGTAGACGATGCGATCGAGGTTGGGGAGCGCTCGCTCTTTCGCATGCGGGGCGCGGGCGCCGAAGGTCGGGGCGCCTTGCTGGTACCAGAAAGCGACGCTGGCGTAGTCGTCCTGGCGTTCGTTCCAACTGTGGGTGCGGTAGTCGGGGTTCTCATCGGGTGAGATCCAGCCGAAGTGTTCAATGGTGACCTTGATGCCGGTGTTGAAGACGAGCGGGTCGCTGACGTGCCAGCGGTAAGCGCTGGTGTGGCCGCCGACGATGCCCCATTGGTCGAAGTAGGGCGTGCCGAAGTAGGGGGTGGTGGTGGTCTTGAGGCCCCAGGCGGAGAGGAAGTAGTCCTCGGTGCCGGTGCCCCAGATGGAAGGCTTGTCTTCGCCGTCGATGTAGATCTTCTCATCGCCCTCGCCGAACCAGGAGGGGCTGCGGGTGCGGACGGCGAGGACCGTGCCGACGTAGTGCCCCTTGCCTTCCGTCTCGAGGATCAGGTAGTCCCTGCCCTGGAGGGCGGGATACTCCTGGCGATACTGGGCGTAGAAGTAGGGCGTGTCGGCGGGGAGCGAGTCCTTCTTGATCCAGTCGATGTTGTAGTAGAGCAGGCTGATGGGCTTGTCGCTTTGGTTGACGACCTCCACGCGCACCGACTCCTGAAACGGCATGTGCCAGAAGCAGTTGTAGGAGTCGGCGTCCTCCACGACGACGGGGACGCTGATGACTTCGCTGCGTTTGCCGAAGCAGTTGGCGAAGAAGTCGCCGACGGGTGCCTCCACGCCGGGCTTGTCGCTGCCGTCGTAGTAGATGCGCAGCAGCATCTCCTGGTGGTTGGCGGAACCGTTCTTGGCCCAGGAGTGCGGCTCGGGGGCGAGGAACGTCATCCAGATGTGGGTGATGACGCCGGGCCCGGCTTCCTCCATGAGGACTTTGGTTTCTCCGGCGGGAACGTTCTTGTTGTCCCAGTTGCTGTTGGGATCGAGTTCGCCGTTGGGGTCGTACTCGCCGTCGGCGTTGACGCGGTGCGCTGACGTCGCGCGCCTGCTGCGGCCGTCGTGCGGTGTGGCGAGATCGGCGAGGCCTTGGGCGGGCGCTGTTGGAGGCAAGGCGCCGAGGCAACCCAGGGCGAGGGCCAGCCATCCCAAGTCTGTGTGTCGCGGGCGAGTTCGCATGGATGTGCTCCTCTGGAAAGGCGAGGCCGGGGAAAGTCAGCGCCGAAGGCACACGCCTCCGAGTGACGGCGGCGAGACTCGGACCACGACCGGGCAGCGTTCGCGGCGCGCCGTTGAAACAAAGAGCGGGCGAACGGACTCGAACCGTCAACATCCAGCTTGGAAGTTCAACCGGGTCGCGGGTGAGGCGGCCTCCAAAGGCCTTGTTTCATGGGACGGTACCGCAGCCACCTCAACGTCGCAACGGTAGACACCGAACCGCATTCCTGGGCAACTACGGGCGGTAGCCGCGGTGTGATTCGGTAGCGGATGTTCGCCTGTGGTGGTCGGCTGCGCGGGCTGCGCGTTGTTCGCACCGGCGCGGGATTGCCGGATTGGCCGGTCGGCGGATGACTGGCATTGACCCCACCACATCTGCGCTCGATGATGACTCCATGACTCGCCCAGGCGGCCCGACTCGTTGGCGGCGGCGCGTGGTTGTACTCGCGGTCCACCGCCGTCTGTGCCCGCGGCGGATCTTGCGGCGAATTTGCATGATCTGATCCCAAAGCCGGTTGACTTCAGGCAGATGTACAGCCACTTTGTGGCGTGCCTGTCTGCGGGTGACACCGAGGAAGCCGCCTCCGGTCTCTTTTGCTTGCGGCCGCCGACAGGGTGGACGCACAGGTCGTCAGCAACGGCTTCAGCCCTTCTGTCAACTTCGGTTGCCTGGTTCTACGCTGTGCTGGCGGTTGCTGTCGTCGCCCTTGCACTGCTGAGTGGCGCGCCGCCTGATGCGGCCTAGCAGTTGGCCAAGCACGAACACTGCTCGCAGCAGGCAAGGATCGCATGGGGGAGAGTCTCACTTAACTGGGTGAGCGCCCGAAAGAGAAAGGACGTCCACCTGCCTCATGGGAGTTGCTCCTGAGAGGTGAGGGTTCGTATCTTGCTCGGGCAGTCATACTCGGCATCGGAGTCGCGATTTCGTCCCAGGGGGCGCCTGAGCGCAGTCACGGCAGCGAGATGTACGCATGGCGCAGCGATGACGACATCCCCTCTAAGGCCGAGTGGCTTACGTGGTTGGCCGGTCTCTGTGACCGGCAACGTCCAGGCCCCTGGATGCCTCGCGCGATTCTTGCGTCAGTCGCAGGTGCCCTTGTGGGCGGGATTCAGCAAGTGCGGGCGAACGGACTCGCGCTGTCAACAACCAGCTTGCAAGGCTGGGACCCGGAACAGAAGCAGGGCAAGCACCACGGGCCACGAATCCAGAGAGGGCGCCGCCAGCAAATCCGCCAGCACCGCCCAACCCCGCCCCCGACCTTGCCCGCCTCCTTGGCGCCTGGCCGGCGTGCCCGCGCCGATCGGCGCAGCGATCGTGGCGATGATCACCGCGGCGCAAGGCTGACTGAAAGCTCGCCAAAGTCTCTCTCGCCGGTGCCCATGCACAACGCGCCAGGCGATGCTGCCGGCCGTTGCCCCGGCTGCCGCTCCGCTCCAGTCGGGTCAACGGCACCCGGTCAGCGTGCTGGGACTACCAAAGGAACTGGTACATGGACTGGGGGAAGGTCAGAGGCCGTAGCCGCAGCGAAGTCAAAAAATACGAGGAGATTTTGCATGGTTGAATCGAGATATCGGTGTAAGTTGATAGGAGAGCAACGGCAGATCGGGCTCAACGGGACGCTGCGATCCCTCGCACGCCCCGCCGGCGCGACTTCGCAATCTGCCGTTCGACGGGTCGGACAACAGTTGCCCGGCCCCTGTCAGTGACTTTGGCAATGGGAGAGACGCTATGAGACAATTGATTACGGCAGCGGCAGTCCTCGCGATGGCATCCGGGGCGGCGACGGCAGATTGGTCCGACAACTTCGACAGCTATGTGGCGGGGCAGAGCCTGCATGGCGTGAACGGCTGGAAGGGATGGGATAACGACCCCGCCTGGACAGCGTACGTCGTCGACGATCCGTTTGGCGACCCGCCGAACTCCGTCGAGATCGCCGGCAACAGCGATCTGGTTCGCGAATACCCCGAAGCCACCCAAGGCCAGTGGACGTACACCGCCTACATGTACGTTCCGGGGGATTTCAGCGGCATCACGTACTTCATCATCCAGAACGTGTACAACGACGGCGGGCCGTACGCCTGGAGCATCCAGTGCCCGTTTGACAGCACCACGGGCCTGGTGACCGACGACTACGTGGACGGCCCGGCGCTCGCGATCGTCTACGATGATTGGGCGGAGATCAAGGTCGAGATCGATCTTGACAACGACTACCGCGAAATCTACTACAACGGCACCCTGCTGAGCACCTACACCTGGACGACCGGCACTGACTCCGTGCTGGAGATCGCCTCCGTCGACCTCTACGCGAATGCCGCCTCGCCGGTGTACTTCGACGCCATGTCGTTGGTGTGCAACTTCAACTGCCCCTCCGCCGGTTGCGTCGGCGACCTCGACGGCGATGGCGACACCGATCAGTCCGACCTGGGCATCCTCCTCGCTGCCTACAACTTGAACGGTGATGGCGATCTCGACGGCGACGGCGACACGGATCAATCCGACCTGGGCATCCTCCTCGCCGACTACAACTGCACGCCGTAAGCGCCCGCTCGACTGCTTGCTCTTCGGCCACTCCAGGCGCTGCCGCAATCGGCAGCGCCTTTTGCATGCTCCGGCAGGCCGAGATTCAGCCCCTGCCACCCGCCGGCTCGGCCTGACCCGGCACGACGCCGCGGCTGCGCTCCAGCGCCTGCGCCCGGTGCGGAATAGCCCGAGGCCCGGGAGCAGCAGGCCCGCGGGCCGGAGGGAGAGCCCGCCAGCAGGTGCCAGCAAGAACGGCAGCAGTCGGTGTGCGTTTCGGGTCAAAGCGGTTCCCCTCCGTACGACAGCGACCCGCGCACAAACAACGCCTCAAACTCCGAAGAGGGAGGCGTTGACCCTGCAAGACAAGGGGTTTTGCGTCGTCTTGCAGTCTCTCGGGTGACGAGGCAGAAGAGCGGGCGAACGGACTCGAACCGTCAACATCCAGCTTGGAAGGCTGGCGCTCTACCATTGAGCTACGCCCGCCGCGGTTGCCAAGTATAGCCAAGTGACCGGGGACTGTCCCTGGAGTCGGGGCGGCGCCAGGCTGGTGCGGACCGCCTCCCTCACCTGCGGCCGGGACCGAATCGTTGGGACGGTGTCGGGCGGGCGCTTGTCAAAAAAGAAAGGAGAGCTGCCGACGAATCGGCAGCTCTCCGCTGGAGGTCACAAGGGGGTCAGTTCCGCGTGTCGCTTAGCGACGAATGAGCGGCGAGCGCTTCATCTGACGCACGGGGCGGTTGGACGGAGCCGGAGCCGGAGCCGGCTGACCCATGTCAGGCTTCTGCTCGAGCACGGACTTGTCGAACCAATCCGGCAACTGCGGGGCGGCCCGCATGTCCAAGGCGGAGATGGACTCCGTCAGGACCAGGTAGGTCCAGCTCGGGTTGTGGATGCCCAAGCTGCTGTCGTTGTGGATCAGGCCGTAGTTCCAGCCGGCCTTGGCCAGAGCCGGATCGGCGAGCGAGTAGAGATCGCCCAGGACGACCAGGTCCGGATCAAGCACCTTGACATCCGTGACTCGGATGTGCTCGTAGAGGCTGCCATCGAGGAGCTCGATGGAGACGGCCTGACGGCCGTGGCTCTCGCCGAACTCGATCGAGGCGATCTGGCCCGGCTCGGTGATCTGGACCAGCTCATCGACATCAACGATGTTGCCCAGGGCAGTCTGACCGTCGATGAAGGCGATCATGGTGGAGGTGATCACCTCGTGCAGGATCTCGAGGGTGTCCTCGACGCCGTGCTGGATGGTGTCCGCGTCGTAGCCGTTGTGGCAGTCGGCGCAGATCTCGGTGCCGGCGAAGAAGGTGTGGTTGGTCCCGCCCAGGTTGTAGGCGAGATCAGCGGGTGGCGGCGTCGCTTGCAGGTGGCATTCGACGCAGGAACCCTCCAGGAAGGAGTGATTGGCGCGAGCGCCGACGGGAACGAGGTAGGCGTTCTGGCCCATCATGACGTCGGTCTGCGTCGGACCGTGCGGGGCGCGACCGGCCTCGCTGGTGCCGAAGAAGTCATCGAAGGTGCTGTCGTTGCGCAGGCCGCGACGGGAGTTGTGGCAGGGCATGCACATAGCGCCGTTGCCCACGCCGTAGGCCGTGAAGCCGGCGTGCAGCGGCGGCGAGTGATCGGTGAAGCGCATGGGGGCATCGGTGCCGTTGCCGGACGAGGTGCCGACCTGGTGGGGATCGTGGCAGACCACGCAGGTAATCGGGTGGGCCTCATCTTCGGTCCAGGTGACCTCGACGCTGTCCAGGGGATCGCCGGGCTCTTCGCCGCTCATGACCTCGGCCCAAGCCAGGAAGCCGTTGGCGGTGTGGCACTTGCTGCAGGTGCCGCTCTGGCTCTCATCGATGGCCAACTCGTAGTTGGCGTGTCCACTCAGTTGCCACTGCTGGAAGCGGCCGTGGCGAAGCGGTTCGCCGTGGCAGGTTCCGCAGCCGTCGGAGGCCAACGTGATACGCGGGGCGCCGTCGGTGTGGGAATCGATGTAGTCGCCGGGGTAGCCGTTCTGCGGGCCGTGGCAGTTTTCGCACTGGATATTGCCCATGCGAGCCGAGTTCGGGAAGTTGGCGAGCATGGTGGTCCAGTTGTCGCCGGGGTTGTTGAGCAGACCGGCATCCAGGAAGTCCAGGTAGTCGGACCGATCATCCATGCCCTGGTTCTGCGCTGCCGTGTTGTAACCAACGGTATGGCAGGGGAAGCAGTTGGGACCGTAGTGGGTGCTGGTGTTGAGGTTGTCCTTGAAGACATTGGCGTGGCCGGTGCTGCGCCATTCGGCGAACTTGTCGCCGCTGAGCAGGTTGCCATGGCAGCTCGTGCAGGCGGTGTCCGCGAGGGGCAGACCGTCCGCATCCTGGCCGACGACGACACCTTCCCAGGTGCCGGCGTGAACGGTGAAGCTGACGGGCTCGCCGGTGGCGAGGTCGGTCACGGTCAGCAGGTACTCGCCGGGCCAATCGGGGGTGAATTCCGGATTCTGCGTGGTGCCGTCTTCCAGAACGGTGTCGGAGAGATCGGGCGGGGTGAGGACCCAGTCGTAGCTGGCCTGCTCCTTGCCGTGCACCAGCACGGGCACCCGCGTGGGCACCGTCAGGATGCTGGCAGTGGGCGACCAGGGGAGATGGGTGTGGATCTCGGTCTCGGCGCCGTAGACGCCGGAGGTCGTGGTGACCTCGACGTCGAGGCCGACCACGGCCGTCTCTTCGATGGCGAAGGGGCTGGATCCAGGCAGGTAGAAACGATCCTGCAGACCACCGGGGAATTCCGCGGGGGGCGGCGGGACATTGGGGGGCAACTGGTCAGCGCCGATGGGGGGCTCGGCGAGAATGTGCATCAGCAATTCCCGGTAAGCGGCCTTGGCGCCGAGGTCGACGGTCGCCAGTTCGGTGTCGCCGTCGCTGATCAGGGCTTCCACGCCTTCGAACTGCTCCCAGGCGTATCCCATGATATCGGAGCCGTCGAGGACGATGACGTTGGCCATGGCGGCCACGGTGCCGCCGGGCTCGAGGTCGCCGGTGACGCCGATGGTGACGATGACGGGGGCGCTCGGAACGAGGCCGACGTCCAGCGTCTGGGGCACATCCGGGAAGAGGATGAGCGAGTAGTCCTGGTCGACGAAGTAGGTGGCCTGGTAGGTCACGTCGTAGAGCCCGGAGGGGATGTCGTCCTCGTAGAAGCCGTTCTCATCGCTGACCAGGACGTACGGTCCGATCAGGACTTCGGCGCCCTCGAGGGGGCCAGCGGTCCAGGCGTTGGTGATGGTGCCGGAGAAGGTGGTGAGGGCGAGGTCGGGCTTCACCTTGCCGGTCGTCTCCACGACGATTCGTCCGGCGGGGGCCAAGCTCTTGCCGCCGCCGTGGATCAAGCCGTCGGCTTGTCCATCGGCGTCCAGGGGGCCGCCGTTGTTGCCCGGTCCTTGGAAGGTGCCGTTGCCGTCGGAGGCGATCGGCGAGCCGGCAATGACCAAGGTGTAGTTATCGGAAGCGGGAATCTCGAAGGCGTCAATGGTGGCGACGAATTGGCCGAGATCGAGGGCGCCTCCCAGGTCGATGGCGTCGCCGTCGTTGTTGAAAAGCGCCACATACAACGTCAGTTGCGAGGCCCGGATGCTGACATCCATGACGGTCTCGCCCGGGGCGTTGAAGTTGGCATAGACGGTCCCGCCTTCGCGGCCGAGATCCGCTTGGAAGTTCTCTCCTAGTTGGATGTAGATGGTTTCGCCATCAGCGACATCGGCATAGGCCGGCACCCCCGCCGAGGCGATAAGCAAGCAGAATGAAAGCAGTGTTCTCTTCATGGATACGTACTCCTCTTCGGTTGTGAAAAAGCGCCAAGCAGCAGCGCCTCGGCCGTACCAGCGGTCGGCCAGGCGCGCAGCAGCACCCCCTAGGTGATCTCTCTGTCCTCCTTCAACTGCGAAAGACTTCTCAATGATGTGGGGCAGGCGGCAGGCATAGCCTGCTCCTCCTTCCGGGCCAGTGAATACCGCTTCATCGGTTGCAAGAGGCGGGCCAAATCTCCCTTAATTATCTGTTTTCCAAAGGAAGTGAGAAGCGCCTTTTAGGGCCTGCCCCGGCACCTTGGAGAACGATGCAAACCCCAGTCACCGCAGTGTGTTCTTTGATCTGAGACAGAAAGCGATCGTCGCGTTCGCCGTTGCGGGAAACCGGTGGCGACGGTGCGACGACGGGCAGCGCTCCCCCTCGTCCGATAAGAAAGTGAACGGTGAATTCCACCGCGCCCTAGGAGAGACAGAGTCGCAACGAACGTCAGGCGTCGGCGCGCACCCGCAGCGTGGGCGCTCGACCGGCGCTCCCCACCCGGCTCAGACTTCCATGACTTCGGTCGTCTTCGACTCCACGAGGGCGTCGACTTCCTTCTCAAACTTGTGCGTCAGGTCGAGGACGTCTTGCTTGTAGCCTTTGACCGCGTCCTCGGTCATGCCCTCCTCGTGGGTCTTCTCCGCCTGGTCGAGGTGCTTGTTGGCGTCGCGGCGGGCGTTGCGGACGGTCACCTTGGCGGCTTCGCCCATCTCCTTGATCTTGGCGACCAACTGCTTGCGCCGGTCGCCGGAGAGCGGCGGGATGCTGAGGCGGATCGTCTTGCCGTCCGACTGCGGGTTCAAGCCGAGATCCGCGGCTTGGATCGCCTTGCTGATGGCGGCGACGGAGGTGGGATCAAAGGGCTTAATGAGGATCTGGGTGGGCTCGGGCGTGGAAATGGCGGCGAGGCCCTTGAGATCGGTCTGCGAGCCGTAGTAGTCGACCTTGACGTACTCGACGAGGGCGGTGGAGGCCCGACCGGTCCGCATGCCGCGCAGCTCATGCTTCAGGTAGTCGACGGCCTTGTGCATGGCTTCGTCGCATTCAAGGATGATGGTGTCGGCGTCCATGATTGACCTCGCATTCGTCGGTTGGCTGGCCCCAAAGGAAGGCGACAAGCCACATTGTGGGCCGGGGTGGCCGGCCTCGCAAGTGCCCCGGGACCGACTCAGTGGATCCGCGTGCCGATGGGCTGGCCCTGGACGGCCTTCTTGATGTTGCCCTGCTCGCGGTAGTTGAAGACGATCACGGGCAGGTTCTGCTCCATGCAGAGCGTCAGGGCGGTCATGTCCATGACCTGGAGTCGCCGTTCCAGGGACTCGCCGAAGGTGATGCTCTCGAAGCGCGTGGCGTCGGGGAACTGCAGGGGGTCCTTGTCGTAGACCCCGTCCACCTTGGTGGCCTTGAGCACGACGTCGACATCGAGTTCCCGGCCGCGCAGGGCGGCGCAACTGTCGGTGGTGAAGAAGGGGTTGCCGGTGCCGGCGGCCAGGATGACGACGCGGCCCTTCTCCAGATGGCGGACGGCCCGGGCCCGGATGAAGGGCTCGGCGACGGAGGAAAGGGCGATGGCGGACATGAGGCGGACCGGCTGATGCTGCCTTTCCAGCGACTCTTTTAAGGCCAGACCGTTGATCACCGTTCCCAGCATGCCCATGTAGTCGGCGGTGCTCTGGGGGATGAGTTCGGCGTTGGCCAACTGCTGGCCGCGGATGATGTTGCCCCCGCCCACGACGACGGCCAATTGGACGCCGGTGTCGACGGCGGCCAGGATCTCCCGGGAGATGAGTTCCAGTTCACGGGGGTCGATGCCGTAGCCGGTGGCCCCGCAGAAGCTCTCACCGCTGATCTTGAGGAGGACTCGGCGGTAGACATTGTCGGTCGTCATGTGGGCCTCCTGGCGCTGGGAAAGGGAAACTCGTTGCATCCTACCGCATGGCTTGCTCGTAGAGTCCCCAGGAGAGCGTTCCGGAGCGATACAATCGGGCGGTAGGACCTTTTTTCGGACTCGCCATGGCGAACGTTCCCCATCTTCCCCAACGACGGATCTCGCAGCCGGCCCCCCGGTGACAACGCCGCCCCGCGCCGGCCGCTGAGCGATCGGGAACGGCGGGGGATCCTGGTGGGCTGGATCGCATCCGGGATGCTGCATGTGTTGGCCCTGGTGATCGCGGGGCTGGTCATGGTCGATGCCGGCGGCGGGGGCTCGGACTCGGGCACCCTCGAGATCGAATTGGCGTCGGCGCTGCCCCAGCAGGAGAGCGAGGCCGACGCTCTGGCCGACCTCGCGGAAGCGCCCCTGGAACTCGACACGGCGGAGATGCCGGAGATCCTCGACGAGATGTCGCTGACCGAGGCTCTGGAATCCTCGTTGGTGAGCCCGGCCTCCACGAGCGGCATCGAGGGGCTGAGCGGCTCCGGGGGGGGCGGAGGGGTCGGATGGGCTCTTCACCGGCTCGGGTGGAGCCAACGCCAGCTTCTTCGGGGTGCGGGCCCGGGGCACGCGCTTCGCCTACATCGTCGACGCCTCCGGCTCCATGCACGGGGAGCGTTGGAACGAGGCCCGCCAGGCCCTGATTCAGTCGATCAACGACCTGCCCGACTACACCTCCTTCTCGGTATCGCTCTTCAACGCCGACCCCATCCTCCCCGGGCGTGAGCGCCAGCCCACCTGGCGCAGCGCCAAGGAAGATCACAAGAGTGACTTTCGCACCTGGGTGCGGGGTGTGGCCACCGGCGGCTCCACCAATCCGGTGCCCGCCTTCACCCTCATGATGAAGCTCAAGCCCCGCCCTGATGCCATCTACTTTCTGACGGATGGCGAGTTCAACGACACGGCCCCGGACATCATCGCGGAGTTGAATCGCCAGGGACGCCAGGTCGTGATTCACACCATCGCCTTCGTGACGGAGGATGGGGAGCACTTGCTGCGTCGCATCGCTGAGGAATCAGGCGGGACCTATCGCTTCGTGCCGGGGAGTGGTCCGTGATTCTTCCCAGGCATCGTCTCCTCATCGCGATCGTCTCGGTTCTCGGTTCCCTGAGCGCGGCTTGGCTGCCGGCGGATGAGGTGGTGCTGCGCGGGGGCGCGGTTCGCCAGGGCACGGTCATCGACGTCGCCGATGGCGGCGTCAGCCTGGAGGTCAGCACCGGGGCGGTGGAGGTGCTCAGTTGGGATCGGGTGCGCCGGGTGAGCGGCCCGCGCGACGCGGACGCCGCCAAGTACGCCGCCATCGCGGATACGGCCTGGCGGGCCCGCTATCGCCTGGAGCGTGGGGATCCTGTCATGGCCGGACCCCTCTTCGAGACGCTGTACGAGCGGTACCGGGGCCACCTGTCGCCGACGGCCCTGGTGGTGAGCGAGGGCGTCTTGCGCTGCCGTTTGCAGGCCGGGGCGGCGAAGACGGAGATTCTCGAGCCCTACCTGCAGTTGCTCCGCCTGCGCCGGTCGGGTGTGCCGGCGACGGCCTTTCTCGATCTTGAGCCGATCCTCGATGCGGAGACGCAGCTTCTCTTCGCCCTGCCGCCGCTGCTCCTCTTCACAGGCGCGGAAGCCGGTCTGGAGGGAACGGAGCTGGCCCTGGACCAGGATCCGGTGGTGCGGGCGCTGGCGGAGCTCTACGACTGCGCCCTGGCCCGGGCGCGCGAGCCGTCCCGGCCCACGCCGAGCCTGCAGGTCGAGCATCCCGGGGTGGAGTTGTTGCACCTGCTTCTTTCAGCGCAGAGCGCCAGCGAGGCGGCGCGCCGCGAGGCTCGGCAGCGATTGCGGGATTTGCAGGTCGGGGGTGGGCAGGACTGGCTGCGGGCCTGGCGGCGGGCGGGGCTGGGTTTGTCGCTCTGCCGGCAGGACGATACGGAGAGCCGGCTGGAGGGGGTGTTGGAGCTGCTGCAGGTGCCGCTGCTCTATGGCGAAACGTTGCCGGAGCTGGGGCGAGCGGCGGCGGGGGGCGGCGGCGGATCAACTGGCCTCCCTGGGGCACCTTGACCAGGCCGACCAGGTGCGACTCGACTTCGGCGCGCCCGCGGGCGCCGAGACACACAGATGGAAGGAATAGCTTGCGATATGTCTGACCACACGCATTGGCCGCTTTTGCTGAGCCAAACGACGACCGACGAGACGAGCCTCCTGGACCTGCTGCAGGCGGGCGGCCTGATCGGGTACGCCATCCTCGTGCTGTCGGTGGTCGCCGTGGCCTTGATGATCATGCACTTCGTGCAGATTCGGGCACGCAACCTGACGCCGCCCGACTTGGTGGAGGCGCTGGAGGTGATGCTGGCGAAGGCGGATGTCGAGGAAGCCCGGCGCTTGTGCCAGGATCCCGAGAATGGCTGCCTGCTGACGCGGGTGCTGAGTGCCGGTCTGACGCGCTTCCAGCGTTCGGCGTTCGGTGTCTTCGAACTGCGAGCGGCGCTTGAGGAAGCGGGGCAGGAGCAGGCGGCAAAGCTCTATCGCTCCACGGACGGGCTGGGGCTCATCGTGGGCATTGCGCCCTTGATGGGGTTGCTGGGGACGGTGGTGGGCATGGTGGGGGCGTTCAAGACGATCTCCTCGGTGGAGGGCTTCGCCCGGCCCGATCAGCTCGCCGGCGACATCAGCCAGGCGTTGGTGACGACGGTGATGGGCTTGTCGCTGGCGATTCCTTCGCTTGCCGCCTTCACCTTCTTCCGCAACCGCATCGACGCCCTGGTGGTGGAGGCCGCCGCCACGGTGGAACGGCTGACCCTGCCCCTGGAGATGTCGCAGCAGCAGCCGCAGGCCCGTCCACCCGCCGCGCCCAAGCAGAGCGCCGGCTGAGAATCCCATGCGTTTCACTCCCAAGCAAACCCGCGGCTCCTTTTCGGCGATCGACCTGACGCCCTTGGTCGACGTGGTGTTCCTGCTCATCATTTTCTTCATGGCGACGGCCCAGTTCGTGAAGATGACGCAGGCGGAGCTGGAGCTGCCCCAGCAGGCCGGCGAAGAGGGGCGCCTGGAAGAGCCGAGCGAACTGATCATCAACATCGACGCCGACAATCGCTTCATTGTCACCGGCGATGTGGTGTCGCTGGAAACGCTGAAACGGAAGGTCGCCTACGAACTGGCGCTGGCGGGGGCGAATCTGCGGGCGCGCGACACGGGCGACAGCCGCTTGCAGATCGTCATTCGCGCCGATCGACGCGCCTCTTCCGAGACCTTGAACACGCTGGTGACGGCCTTGAGCGATCTGGGCGTCAAGACCAGCGCCCTGGGCGTGGAGGTGCCCTGATGCGATTCACACCCACCGGCCGGCGATTGCACACCGAGGCGCGGCTCAACATCACGCCCATGATCGACGTGGTCTTTCTGCTGCTCATCTTCTTTCTCACCACCACGACCTTCCTGGATCCGGAGTCGTTCCTGGCGCCGCTCCTGCGCACCAGCGATGACTCCGCCGCCGCCTCGCACCTGGAGCCGCAGATCATTCGCGTGGATCGGATCGGCGGCGAGATGCGGTATCTCGTGGGCGAGCAGCAACTGGGCACCCAGGCGGAGCTGACGGCGGTGATCCGGGCCCTGCCCAAGGAGCCGGGCATTTTCGTGGAGGCGACCGGGCGGGTCACCATCGACTTCGCCGTCGCCGCCATGCAAGCCGCCCACGATGCGGGATTCGAGAAGGTGACCTATGTGCCGGGGAAGTAGTCTGCCCGCCATCCTGGTCGCCTGCCTGGCGCTCAGCAGCGCCGCGTTCGCTCAGCGCGCCGAAGTGCCCGATCCGGTGGAGGATTACCTGCTGGAGCGCGGCTTCACGGAACTGCTCGCCCTGCACTGGGAGCGCCGCCTGCCCGAAGCGCGCGGCGAGCAGCGTGAACAACTGCTGGGTCGGCTCGCCGAGGTCTACGGCGACCTGCTCTCCCGGGCCGCCGATGAAGAGGAACGTCGCCGCTGGGAGCGCAAGTCGCGGCAACTGCTGCCGGAGATGGGGGAAGTCGAGGGGACGGCCTTGAGCCTCAGCCTGATCCGGGCCCGCTACCTGCCTTCGGAGCAGGTCGCCGAGCGCCAGCGTCTGCGGCTCGCCCAGGGCGCGGAGCTGGATCAGGCCCGGCGGGATCTCGAGGCGGTGGTGCAGGAGCTGGGTGAGCTTGACGGGATGCTGATCGATCGATTGGCTTACCTGGAAACGGTGTCGCGGCGCGAGGGGTCGCGCGGCGAGCGGGCGGCGGAGGTGTTCGCCGAGCTTTCGGAATTGCAGTCCTGGGTGCGGTTCTACCTGGGCTGGTCGCAGTATTACCAGGCGATGCTGACCGGCGAGGTGAGCAAAGCCTACGACGCCATGCTCGCCTTCGCCTTGCTGCTGGGCCAGGAACCGGGGCGCTTGCCCAGCCTGCGCGTCTTTCCCGCGGACCGCATGCGCTTCGAGATGCAGGCCCGGGCGGCCCTGGGCGTGGCCCTGTGCTTGTCGGTGCGCGGCGAGGCGAACGAAGCCATCCGCTGGCTCGACGCCATCGCAGCGGGTGAGGATGTCGCCCCCAACATCGCGGCCCAGGTGCCCGTGCGCAAGCTCATCGTGCTGGGTGAGGGCGGGCAGTGGCTGGCTTTCGCGCGGGTGCGCTCGGAGTTGGAACGTGAGCGCGAGTTGACGCCGCTCGACGCTCGCCTGATCGCGGTGCTGGCCCTGAATTGGTGCGAGGAGGAGAAGGAGGAGACGGCCCTCTCGGAAGCCTCGTATGCCCTGGCCAGCCTGAGCGACGCCGGCGAATTGGGCCATGTCGTCGATTTGGTGCGGCTCTACGGCTCCGAGGCGCTGGGAACGACCGGCTTCATCGGCCAGTTCGTCAAGGGCCTCGACAGCTTCCAACGGGCCCGCAATCTGCACGAACGAAGCGGCGACCCGGACCTTCCCAGCGCTGACCCCGATGTGATCGAACGGTATCGGCCGGCGATTCAGTACCTGCGCAGCGCCTTGGCGGGCGAGGATGCGGGGCGCTTCCCCGAGGCGCGCGACAGCGCTGAGCGCCACCTGGGTCTGAGCTTGTATTTCTCGAGTCGCTTCCAGGAAGCCGCCAAGGTGTTTCGGGAGGCGGCGGACCTGGACACGCCGGAGGCGGAGGAGTCGCTGCACCTGGCGATCATCTCCCTGGAGGCGGAAGCGGGCAGCGCCGAAGGGGCCGGGCGCTCCGCCGCCGAGACGCTGCCTGAGTTGCGCCGTCTGATCGATGCCTACCTGCGCCGCTTCGCCTCCGGTACGTTCGCGCACGAGGTGCTGGTCAAGAAAGCGACGTTGGGCGGATTGGAGGCGAACGACTCGCTGGTGATCCTGCTGGAAATTCCCGAGGGCGACCCCAACTACGAGCCGGCTCGGCGTCACGCTGCCCGCCTGCTCTGGAACATGTATTCGCAGGCGGAGCCCTTCGATCGTCCGGCCCTGGGCCAGCGCTACTTGCGGGTGGCGGTGCCGTTGCTGGACCTCGATCGCGAGCGCGGGCAGACCGGCGATGCCCAGGCCCAGGCGCTCTTCGTAGGGCGGGCTCGGCGGGTGCTGACGGCGGCGATGACCTTCGGCCTGGAGGATCGCACCATCGCGGTGCCCTGGCTGGGCGTCCTGGAACGGGCCGAGCGGCAGGGCTGGGCCGGCACGGAGACGCTGCGCCACGAACTCGTCTACCGGCGCGTGCAATTGCTCACGGCGACGGGCCAGATCCAAGAGGCGGCAGCGCACCTCGCGGCGGCCCGGGAGGGCGCCGGCGATCGCTACCTCAAGGCGGCGACGCGGCGGGTGTTCGACTCGGCCTTGATCGCCTGGAAGTCGGAAGAGGTCAACGAAGCGATGCTCGACCTGGTGCTGCGCTTCGGTGAGCTTCTGGTGGCGGATGCGGGTGGCGACGAACTGGCCGGGCCCGCCTTGGGCCGACCCGTGTTGCAAGCGTTGGCGGAAGCGCACGCCTACGTGGGGCGGTTGGACGATTCGCCGGTAGCGCGGCAGCGAGCCTTGGCGCTCTACGACCAGCTCCTCCTGGCGGGACTGGGGACGGCGGAGATTCAGGGCAGCGCCGCCCGACTCGCCGAGAGGCTGGGCGATCCGGCCCGGGCCCTGGCGGCCTGGCAAGCGGCGGCGGCGTACCTGGAGCCCGGCGAAGCGCCTTGGTACGAAGCCCGCTACCACGCCCTGCGCCTGCTTGCGGACCTCGATCCAGGGGCGGCGGCGGAGGCGCTGGCGCAGCACGAGACGCTCTACCCCGGCCCGGGTCCGCAGCCCTGGGGCGAACTGATTCGGGAGTTGGCGGCGACGCTGCCCCTGGCCCCGGAGCCGGAGGAGGAGGGCGGGTGACGCCAAGCGAGCTTTACAGCAAGTTCCTCAACCTCAAGACGCCCAACCCCGGTCCGGCGGAGTTGCTGGGTCTGCCTTCCTCGCAGCCGGCGAGCGAGGCGATGGTGCGGGCGGTGCTGGGGCAGCGGCTGGAGCAAGTCGACGACCACCCCCAGGCCCGCACGCCGGAGGCGGACCAGGTGCGCATGGCCCTGCACGCGGCGGCGGCGATTCTGAGCGACGAGTTGTTGCGGGCTGCGGTCGAGCCCGCCGCCTCTCCCTCGTCGCCGCCCGCCAGAGAGGCGCCCGGCGCGCCTGCCAGCGCGCCGCCGGCGCCGACGCTCGTTGAGTTGTCGCCGTTGGAGCAGGCAATCGTGGCGATCCTGGCCGGCTCGGGCGGCTGGTCGAGTCGCTCACAGCAGCAACTGGCCACGGTGGCCTGGCGCTGGAACCTGACCCCGGCCCAGCTTCTCGAGCGGGTGCGTGCCCTGGCTGAGCGCTGGACGATGATGGCGGGTGGGGCGGCCGGCCCCGCGGCGACGCCGGCGGCAGCGGCGGTCCCCCGCCTGAGCTCAGCGCCCTGGGGGGCGCGCATCGCCGTCCTCCTGGCGCTTCTTGTGGGTGTCAGCGCCGTTGTCGTCAGCCTGACCACCGTCTACCTGCAAGGGCAACAATCCCGGCGGCAACCGCCGGTCCTTCCCTTCCCCGACACCCCCAACGCTTCGACCAAGAGCGGCGAGGCGCGCCAGGGCGCCCGCCGCGGCGACGCCGAAGCGCGCGCGGGCGACCGCGGTGACCAAGAGCCGTCCACCCCGGCCCTGAGTACGGCGGCGGAACTGGTGCAGGAAGGCAAGCGCCTGGAGCGGGAGATTGTCGCCGCCGGTGGCGTCCTGCCTTCGGTGACGCGCCAGCGCCTGGGGACCTGGCTGCACACCGTGGGCCGGCGCTGGCCCACGTTCAGCACCGGCGAGTTGACGGCGATCAATCAAGCCGGCCTGGAAGCGGTGCAGGCGGCGGGGGATGTCTCGGCGGCAGCGCGCGAGGTGGCGGGGGAACTGGGCCGGGCCGCCAACCTCGAAGCCGATGCCGCGGTGCTCCTGGAACGCAGCTACCTGGCGGGCTTGCTGGCCGTGGTCTATGCCGACGAGCGCAGCGCCCGGGTCCTGCGCGAGGCGGTGGCGAGCGCGGTGGGGGACTGGCCCATCCTTCCCGCGGATCGGCGGGGCGGGCCGGCGGCGGAACGGGCCTTCGCCCGGGGGGGCGCTGGCGGCGCTGCGGCTGGAGCTTCCCGCCTTGGTGCAGGCGCTGGCTCAGGAGGACGCGGCGGCGGCGCTGTGGACGCAGTGGCGGGGCGGCATCGGCGTGGGACATCGCTTGCTGGGGACGAATCCGCAGGGCGATCACCTGGCGGCGGCGGAGGTGCTCCTGCTCGCTTCCCAGAGGCCCGTCGGCGGCGCGGAAAGCGCCTTTGACCTCGTCCTGCGCCGCCTGCTCAGCCTCATCGATTTCTCCAGCCAGGCGAACCAGGGCGTCGTCGTGCAGTGGCTGCTCGATCCGCGCATCAGCACCCGCGACCTGCACACGGTGACCAGTTGCATCGTTGCCTTGGAGTTGGCCCCTGATCTCGGCGACGAGTACATCCTCGCCGCCGAGGCGCCGGTGCACGAACGCACGCAGCTCACCCGGCGTTGGTCGCAGGGCGCTCTGACGGAGCGCGCCGCTACCGACGAGACGGCAGGCCAGGCCGTGGGCAGCGCCTTCGCCGTTGACTCGGCCTATCAACGCGACTGGCTCCTGCGCGCGGAGCGTGAGCTGGAGCAGTCGATCGAAGGGATTTCGCTCTTGAATCGTTTGCAGCGGGCCGTGCGCTACGCGCGGCTGCGGCAGGCGGCGGAACAGATCGGGCGGGGAGACTTGGAGGCGGCCCGGGATCGGCTGTCGGCGCTGCGGGTGGAACTCGTGACGCGGCCGCCTGCCGAGGAGCCCCAGGCGCGCAACGATGGCGAACTGACCCGGACGCTGGCGGTGGAAGGGCTCACCGACGCCCGCAAGATCGACTTGATGCGCGCCTTCGCCGAGCGGGAGCCCAACATCGGGCCCATCGACGCCCGGACCCTGGCGACGCTGGCGTTTGCCGAGTCGTCGCTGCCGATTCGCGACACCGCCCAGGGCCGCATCCGCTGGGACTACGGCGACTCGCCGCACCTGATCCAGGCACTGCTGGATCTGACGGCGGGGACACGGGTGATTCGTTCGCCGGGCCTTTCGGAGACGATCGAGCGCATCACCGGGGAGCGGTTGCCCGACGCCCAGGACGATCGCTTCCTGGGGGCGATGCGTCTGGCGCTGACGCGGCACCTGCTGGATCTGCGCGCCAGCGCCTACCACGGGAAGGCGGTGGACGAGCTGGCCGACCTGTTGGCGGAGGCCTACCAGGCCAGCGCCGGCGCGACGGGTAATCTTCAGGCGCCGGAAGTGGAAGGGCAGCGCCTGTACGAACAGTGGCGGGCCTTGAGCGCCCGGCGCTCGGCGCGCCTGCCCGGGGATGAGGATGCGGAGGCGATTTCCCGGCGCTTGGCCGCGGCCCTGCGCCTGGCGCCTGGGCCGATGCAACGCTTCGTGGCCTTGCAGCAGGCCCTGCTCGAACAGATGGCGGCGGTGGTCATTGCCGAGTCGCCGACGGACGAGGAGGCGGTGTTGGAGATTGTGCAGCTAGCGCGGTTGCGTCTGGCGCGGGCGCAAGGCGCGGTGGCCCAGATCGAGTTTCTGGAGCGCAGCATGCTGCAGGTGATGCACCGGCGTTTCCTCGCCGCCACTCCCTTGGAGGCAGCGGTTCCATGAGGTTTCCTCGACTCCAGATTGCCTTGCTGGTGAGCGGGTTGCTCTTCGTTTGTCTTGGCGCCCAGCCCCTCGTTGACGATCTGGAGGCCCGCCTGGAGGCGCTGCATCCCGAGGAACCGCTGGCCTACTTTCTGCTGGCGGAAGAGATTGCCTACGAGGCGGAGCGCCAGCCCGAGGTGGACCTGGCGGTGCGCCTCTTCGTGCTCGCCATGCATCTGGACGCGGAGGATGGCGAGGGCACGCACCTGGCCCGCAGCAGTTGCATCGCCTTGCGGGATCTGACCACCGATGAAGACCTGCATCGGTTGCTGGCCGGGTTGGAGGCGTACTACGGCAACGCCCCCCTGGCCGAGATTCGGCAGCGGGCCACCTCCCCCTACGATGTCGGGCCGGCCGGCGCCTGGGACGATGTCGAGGCGGCCCTGAACGCCTTGAGCGAGTATCGCCTGGGGCTGGGGCGATCGGCGGCGGCGATGCTGCGTCGGCCCAGCGTCTATGCGATCCTCAAGCCCTACGAGGTGGCCCTGGGCAGCTTGGACGAGGTGATCACCTGGTGCACCCGCAACCCCATCTGCCGCCAATGCAGCAACCAGCGGCTGCTCCCCCAAGGTCGAGGCGGTGAGGACACCGTGGAGCCGCGCCTCTGCCCCACCTGCCAGGGCACGCCCGGGCCGACGCTCAGCGCTGACGATCTGGATGATCAACTGCGCCTGGAATTGGCCCTGCGACAAAGGCGCTTCGGGGCCTGGTCGGTGCAGTTGTCAGTCGAGGGCGGATCGCCGCTGCGGCCGGTGGACCTGCAGGCCGTCGCCGAGTTGCTGGGCATCGATCTGGGCAAGAACGTCTGGCGCGAGGGCGACTGGCAGGAGCCGGTCACGCCGTGACAGGGGACGACTGCGTAGGTGTTCGCTGGAGGTTGGTCCGAGACGTTCGGCGAGGGACCGCTGGCGAGGACGCCGCGGCTCACCCCTGAGATGCGGTTGGCGCAAGAGTGCGACTCGTGGGTCGGGGCCTGCGGCTCAGTCCTTCAGGCGGTAGGCGCGGGTGATCAGGACGGGCTCCGTGGGCACGCCCTGGTACTGGCCGAACGCGCCGGTGGGGACGGCGGCGATCTTGTCCACCACATCCATCCCCTCGACCACCGTGCCGAACACGGCATAGCCCGCCCCATCGCGCGGTTCGTTCAGCATCAGGTTGTCCTTGAGGTTGATGTAGAACTGGCTGGTGGCGGAGTGGGGTTGGTTGCCTTCGCGGGCCATGGCGATGGTGCCGCGGACGTTGCTCAGGCCATTGCGCCACTCGTTGCGCACGGGCTTGTCGGTGTCCTTCTCGGTCAGGTCGACGAGGTGGCCGCCGCCTTGGATGACGAAGTCGGGCACGATGCGATGGAAGATGGTGTCGTCGTAGAACCCACGATCCAGGTAGGCCAGGAAGTTGGTAGTGGTGAGGGGCGCCTTGTCGCCATCAAGCTCAATCACGATCAGCCCCAGCGAGGTCTCGAGACCCACGCGCACCAAGCCGAGCGTTTCCTTCTCCGGCTTGGGCTGAGCCGGCTTGGGCTGGGTGGACTGGGGGCGATCGGTCTGGCTTTCGTGCATCGAGCAGCCTCCGAGCAGCAGCGCGCCGAGAAACAGGACAGCGGTGAGGATGGGTGTGGTGGCCGTGGACATGGTCCGTCCTTCCTGGAGGGGCGGTTGAGAGGGAGCGAGTGGCGCGGGGCCTTGATTCAGGCCCGCTCAAACTCCAGCTTGCGGGTGATGACCGTCAGGGCATCTTCCAACTCGTCGGGCGTGCTCAGGGGCCAACTCGACCAGGCCACGCCGCTCGACCGCTTGGCGCCGGTGAGGGTATCGCGGATGCGGCGGGAGTCGGTGTCCTGTTCCAGCGTGTGGGCGAGTTCAGCGGGCAGGGGAATCCCCAGGGCCGGCGACTCGGGATTGGGAACGAGATAGGCCCAGGCGAGGTCGTCCCGCTTGTTGCCCAGGAAGGTCAGGCTCCAGCGCCAGGGCAAGCCGCACCAGCGGACCTGCTCCTTCAGGCTGCGCTCACCCAGGAGGGACTGGCGGAGGCGCTCGCAGAGCTTGTGCAGTTCCTTGGGGAGTCCAGCGCTGAGATCCTCCCAGGTCGGTTCGGCGAACCGATCTTCCCATGCTGCTCGATACCGTCGCGTGGCTTTGGCCATGGTCTGTGATCCCCGCATCCTCTGGGGCATCTTGATCGGAATCTGTTCGGGCATATCCACGCCCGAGACGCTGCTTCCTATAGTGTAGCCTCTCTCTGGAGAAAGCAGAGGCGGAACGCTCAGGATTCCGGACTCGACCTTGGAAACGGGGCCTGAATCGCCGATTCCAGGCTGCCAGGCAGGGTGGCTCCCCACGGGCAGGGGGGACGGTTCGACCCGCCTCGTTCCCAGCGATAGGATGGGCGCGCTGGGTGGTCTACGGGACGGCCAGAGCGCTACCCGACAGGACCACAGCCCCGGTCGATGCGGCCGGACGCCCTACCTCCGAACATGGCGGCACACACGATGGATGCCCAACCACACGATTCGATCAGCGCCCCCGACCCCGCAGCGCTGAACCTGGATGACCTCGACGTGAGCACCGCCACGGTCCTCATCGTCGATGACAACCTGCAGAACCTGGAACTGCTCCAGGCCTACCTGGAGACGCTCGGCTGTCCGCTCCTCACCGCCATGGATGGCCTGCAGGCCGTCGAGGTGATGGAGCAGACCCAGCCGGACATCATCCTCCTCGACGTGATGATGCCCAACATGAGCGGCTTTGAGCTCTGCTCCAAGGTCAAGAGCGACCCCAAGACGCGGGACATCCCCATCGTCATGGTGACCGCGCTCAACGAGATCAGCGATGTCGAAAGGGCCGTGGAATGCGGCACCGACGACTTCCTCACCAAGCCGGTCAACAAGCTGGAGTTGCTCACGCGGGTGCGGTCACTGCTGCGCGTGCGGCTGCTCAAGCGCGAGTTGGCCAAGACCTTGTCGCAGTTGGATCGGTTGAGTCCGGACGCCCCCGCCGAGGGCGGTTGAGCCCGAAGAGTGACCCTGTTGGTCCGAGGGCTTCCGTCTCCGTCTTTCCCGCGCAGGCGGGAATCCAGTGACGCGCGGTAGCCTGCCGAACGAGAGACTGGATGCCTGCCTTCGCGGGCATGACGACCCTGGCGTCTGACCTACATCCGCTCTAGTACGCCGGGGGGGACGCGGGTGCTGACGGCCGGCTGGTTGAACTTGCGCACCCAGCCGGGCGAGCGCAAGCGCGGCTCCTGGGTGAGGCGCAGGTGCTGCAGATACTCGACGAGGGCCTCGTAATTGAAGGCGCGAAGGAAGTCGCAGCTCGCAGCGCGGTTGATGCTGCGAATCTCGTCGATCAGGTCGTCACGTACATCCAGGGCGGTCATCGGTCGGCTCTCCCAGTTGCCCCGTTCTCCCGGGGGGGGTCCGCCGACCTCCTGTCAGCGGCGTCACTATCGGAACATGGGAAGAGGGGGCATGAGGGTATAACCAGGGCGGACGCTGGGGGCGGGGCGAGCCGTGGAGAGGATGGGGGCCGGACGGACAGCTGGTACTCGGGTAGGTCCGTACGTGGGGGTTCTGATCTGTTTGGGTGGGACTCATTGATCCCACGGACGGGGCCGTCCGATGCGGCTCCTGGTGTGCAACGGGCGTTCGGGTGCTGATGCTCGTTCGGGTCGCCGTGGACTCAACTTGGCGTCTGAGATTCAGGAGACACCAGAGTGCGAAGCTCCAGACACCTCACGAGCGTGGCGGCGTTGTACTGCGCCCAGGGCGCGGCGGGGCAGCTTCTCGTCAATCGCCGCGAGGAGTCCTGCACCGGTGGCGAGTGAAAAAAACGTACCTGTCCCGTTTTCGGTTTCACCTCGGATCATGAGTCCGATCAGTTCTTGCCCTCGATGACTGTGGACAACGACGGCGTCATCCATGTCATCTTCTACGATGATCGCGACTACAACACGAACGAGACCGGGGATCAACTCGATGAAGACACAAGCGCAAAGTACAACGTGTATTACACCTACAGCGACGACGGTGGGATGACTTTCGCCCCGAATAGACGTCTCCACGAAGACGACAGTTCAGATGACCCCATCCCCGCGTTGGATGAGGACGGGGGATCCAGCGGGCTCTTCAAGCCGGGCGAGTACATCGGTATCTCGTACGATGCCCTCAACGACCTGATCCTCACGAGCTACACCGGGATTGACGCCGACGACACGACCCAGGACCAATCAGTTATCTGGTCCAGCCTGATTCGCCCTGCCCCGTAGCGGTTTAGGTGTACACTGAGAGTGGAGCTTGCGGGAGGAGCGCCATGATCTCCGCTTATTCACTCAGACTCGGCTTGATCGTACTTGCCTGTGCTGCTGCGGAGTCGGCAGCACAGACGTTTGACGCTTGCGAGACGGCGTTGCTGTACCCAGACCAGGGGGCCCACGACGATGCCTTCGGCTTCGCCATGGCCGCTGAGGGTGATCTGGCCGCCGTCGGAGCATTCCGATACAACGGTGCTTGGGATCTGTCAGGGGGGCGTCTTTGTCTACCGGGTCGTCGAGGGGCAGGTCGAGTTCGAGACATTGCTCCAACCGCCGCCTGACGGCCTGGGTCTGGGAAAGGCGATTGCCTGCTCGGGTGAGCGTCTGCTGGCACGATCGATGCCGCTCTTTCTGTTTGAGCGGGTGGCGGGATCATGGTCGATCACCGCCACCATGTGGCCAGAGGAACCGATCGGCAACATTCACTTTGGAGACGCGCTGGCGATGGATGGCGACCTCGCTGTCGTCGGCGCACCCTTTGGGGGCCCAGCGTTTGTCTTCGAGCGTCAGCCGGATGGAATCTGGCCGGAGGTCGCACAGCTCTATTCCTCAGACTTCTCTGGAAATGACAACTTCGGCTGGGATGTAGGAATCAGCAACGGGACGATCGTCGTTGGTGCTACTGATGATGGCAATTACTCGGGCGCTGCCTACGTCTTCGAGCGGCAGCATGATGGCGAGTGGGTGGAGACAGCAAAACTGCTTCCGCATGATGTGACCGCCTTCGGTCTCTTCGGTTTCGCCGTTGCAGTTGAAGAAGATGAGATTGTCATCGCTGCAGTCAGTGCGAGAGTTGATGGCGTGCGGTTCGGAGCCGTCTACATCTACCGCAAACAGCTGTCTGGAGAATGGCTGGAAGTACAGAAGCTCATTGCGAACGACGCGCACGTGGCGCAGGAGTTTGGGTATGCTGTCGATCTTCAGGGTGATGCGCTGCTTGTCGGAGCGCACCACGACCACACGAATGGCTCTGCCAGTGGTTGCGCCTACCTCTTTGAGCGTGACGATGACGGGGTTTGGCGGCAGATCAGCAAACTCGTGCCCGAAGAGGGTGAGCCATACGACAAGGCCGGTGAAGCCGTGGCGCTGGGCGACGACTTCGCGCTGATCGGGGCCCCCGACGCGGAGATTCACGCGCCGTACTCCGGCGCGGCCTACGTCTTCGCCACGGGTCCCGATGTGAACGGCAACGATGTCGCTGATCCCTGCGAGTGCCTTGCCGACATCAACGGCGACGGCATCGTCGGCCAGCGCGACCTCGGCGTTTTGCTCTCCACCTACGAACTCGACCCCGGGAATCCCCTGCACGACCCTCGCGCTGATGTCAACAACGACGGCGTCATCGATCAGCAGGATCTCTCCATCCTGCTTGCGGAGTATAAAACCGTCTGTCCGTGACGACTGGTGCGAATCTAGAGCAGTCTGCATTCAATCATGGCATTTGGCGTGCCCTTCCGTCATTCCCGCGCAGGCGGGAATCCAGGCGAATACCCGGTGCTCTCGGCGCGAAACTGGATGCCCGCCTTCGCGGGCATGACGCTCGGGATGAACGCAAAGCGCATGTCGTGGGAGTGTGAGCCGCGGCGTCCTCGCCAGCGGTGCCTTGATGCTGTGGTCGCCAGGTATGCGGCGAAGAACCGCTCGCGTGGACGCGGCGGCTCGCTCAGTCCTGTTCGACAGGCGCAAGGATCCTTCTGCCCACGAGTCAACCGCTGCGAATCGCCTCTTCCCAGCCTGCTTGCAGGCGGGTGACGTTCGTGTCGGCGCCGAAGGCGGTCGCCTCCAGGCTTCGCGTTTCGTCGTCGAGGTGGCTGAGGCGGATCTCCAGGCGGGTGGGGGGCAGGTCGTCGCCCAGGCGCTCGGGCCATTCGATCACCACGATGGCGTCGAGATCCAGCAGATCGTCGATGCCGGCCGATTGCAGGTCGTCGGCGGACTTGAGGCGGTAGGCGTCGATGTGCACCAGCGGCGGGGCGTCTTCGCCGGTGTACTCCTGGACGATGACGAAGGTGGGGCTGCTCACCTGGGCGGGGTCGAGGCCGAGCCCCTGGGCCAGCCCGCGGACGAAGCAGGTCTTGCCGGCTCCGAGGGGGCCAAAAAGGAGGAGCACATCGCCGGGGCGCAGGGCGGGGGCGAGGGCGGCGGCGAGCCGCATCGTCTCCTCCGGGCTGTGGGTGATGCAAGGGGCGGTCATGAGCCGTGCTCCCAGCCGAGGTCCTGGGCGGGTTCAAGGCGGCCGTCGGGATGGCGGACGGCGACGAGCGGGGAGTCCGGCGTCATCTCCTGGACCTCGCCAACGACGGTGATGGGCACGCCGAGGTCGAGTTGGTTGAGCTGGTCGGGTGAGGCGTCGGTGGTGAAGCAGAGTTCGTAGTCCTCGCCATCGCCGAGCCCCTGGCGCCAGTCGCAGCCGTCGTGCAGGGGGAGTCGGGCGGCGTCGAGGCTGAGGCTGACGTGTCCCTCTTCGGCGAGGTGGCCGGCATCGCGGCCCAGGCCGTCGCTCAGGTCGATCAGGGCGTGGAGGTGATCGCCGAGGGCTTCGTGGAGGGCGAGGGCTTCGAGGATGCGGGGGCGGAAGGTGAGGTGCCTGCCGCTCTTGAGTGAGCCGCCGAGGATGCCGGTGACGCAGATGAGGTCGCCCGGGCGGGCCCCATCGCGGCGGACGACGCCCCGGTCGGTGGGGGTGGCGCTGACGGTGACGTTGAGGATGAGCGGCCCATTCCAGATGGTGATGTCACCCCCAACCAGGGGGCAGTCGAACTCGGCGGCAGCGTCGTGCATGGCCCGAAAGAGGCGATCGACCTCCGCTGAGGCCAGGGTGCTGGGCAAGACCGCCCCGGCGACGCAGGCGCTGGGCCGGGCGGCCATGGCGGCGATGTCGGAGAGGCTGCGTGTAATTGCCTTGCGGCCAACCGCTTCCAACGCCGCCGCTGGCAAATCGAAGTGCCGGCCCTCGACCAGTTGGTCGACGCTGAGCAGCACCTGCGCGCGGTCGAGATTGACCAGGGCCATGTCGTCGCCGGGACCGAGGGCGACGCGGCCGGGCTCGTCGGCGGGGGCCTGTCGAATCCGGGCGATCAGATCGAATTCTCGCAGCTTCTCGTTCATGGGTTCACACACGGTGCCGGCGGGCCCGGCGGAGAGCGCCGTTCACCGGGGTCGAGGCGGAGTGTCACGCCTGGGGCGCTCGCAGCCAGGATTCTAGCGGGCTGAGGCGGCGGCGCTGGGTCGTCGCCGGGAAGCACGGTCTGGGAAAATGGGCTAGAGTGTGCGCCGTTGCGTGCCCGGGTGCAGGATGTATTCCCCAAGAGCCGCCCGGGTGAGAGTTGCCGCTGACATTGAGGGGAGTTTGCACCCTTGGGCGAGAACGCCATCCCACCACGTCTGCACGTTCTCCAAGCACAGGGATCCGATCGGGCCCTGATCATTGCGCGCGTGCGGTCCAAGGTCTACGCCTTTCAACTCTGGAACCAGAGCACCAACCAGCGCTCCAAGACGCTGTGGTACCACGGGCGAGTCTACGAGTGGCGCTGCGACCTGAGCCACGACGGACGCTTCCTGGCCTTCTTCTGCACCGTGCCCAGGCCGAGCGACACGTCCTACGGCATGACCGGCGTCTGTCGGGCGCCCTGGGGAGCCCCGCTGTTCCGCTGGATCCAAGGACACTCGGACTGTGGCGGCGGCATCTTCATCGATCCGCGGACGCTGCATCTGAACGTCATCGACGAACCCAAGAAGCTGAAGGCGACGCCGCCCACCGATGTGGTGCGCTCGATCAAGACGCTTCCCTTCAACGTGCTGACCGATCCCTGGGATGTGGGCGAGGACGACCCGACTCGGCAGATGCGCCTCAAGCGCGACGGCTGGTGGTGCATCGAGGAGGGCGGCCCCTGGAAGGTCGATCCCGAGACCGGCGTCTGGCCCGAGGTCGAGCCCGTCTTCCGCTGGTCGCCCCAGATGGGCAACTGGCACATCGACTACATCGAGGAAGGCGTCACCTTCGAGCAGCGGCCCGGCGGCGGGCACCTGCGTCGATACGTGATGTCGACCGGCGTCAACGTCGCGGAAGCCCTGAAGATCGAACGCCTCGATCACCTGGCGGTGGATCGCATGAGCCGTCTGCTGGTGGCGGGCGATGGCTACCTGCGGGCGGTGCCGGTGAGCGCGGACGGCGAGCTGGGCGAACCCGACACGGTGCTGAATTTCAACCGGCTGAACCCGGAAGACGCCAAGCGCAAGGAAGATCCGCGGTCGCGGTCGTCGCTGCGTCGGGCCGGCCGGGCCGTGCCCGAGGAAGGCGGCAGCCGTCCCGTGTCAAGCAGCCGCATGGCCGCCCGCCGTTTCCGGCGTGGCAAGCGGTAGGTCGCGCCGATCCCCTCGTTCTATACTTGCCGGAGCCGTCCGAGAGGAAGGGCGGGTCGTTATCATGTCCCCATTCCAGCGAGGGGCGATGCCCGCGCCCTCGATGCGAGATGAGGATCCCATGGCTGTCGATCTCACCACCATGCTGGCCCTGCACGCTTCCGCTTTCCCCCAACTCGGTTGGGCGGATCTCATCGAGACCGCCGGTCGGCTGGGGTACGCCGGCGTGCATCTGCAACTGTTCCCCACGCCGGGCCGAGAGCTGGCCTCCGATCTGACCAACGCCGACCCCGTGGAGGTCAAGGCGGCCCTGGAGAAGGCCGGGCTCGCCGCGGTCTGCCTGGAAACGGGCGTCGCCCTGCATTACCGCCAGAAGGCGACCGGTGAGGCGGCGATACGCCTGGGCATCAAGGCGATCAACTTCGCGGCGGAGATCGGGGCCAAGGCGGTCAGCGTCCACCCGGGCGCGGTCCTGCTGGGCGAGCGGCCGGTCCCGGTGTTCAAGCGCCTTGCGGAGCGCGGCCGGCGCCTGGCGGAGCGGGCGGCGGAAGTCGGGGTGCAACTCATCTACGAGAACGCCGGCTACTTCGCCACGGCCAAGCCCATGTGGAGCGCGATCGAGGTGACGGACCATCCGAACTGCGGCGTCTGCTGGAATGCAGCGACGGCCCTGGTTGAGGGCGAGATCACCGGGGTGTCGCTGAACGCGCTGAACTACCGCCTGGCGCTCTTGAAGCTGCAAGACGGGGTCGTCGAGGAGGGCGGCCTGAAGCAGCAGCCGCTGGGCGAGGGCGACTTGAACCTGGAGCGGCTGCTGCAGATCGCGAGCGGCATCGGCTACCAGGGGTACCTGAGCGTGGTCTGGGATCGCCAGGCCGACCCGAGCCTTGCCGATGGGGAGGAGATTGCCGCCGCCGCGGTGAAGTTGATCACCGAGACGCTGCGGCCGAAGCTCGACAAGAAGGGCAATCCCCTGACGAATCGGGAGGCGAAGTACCTGGAGTTCGACCCGGTGGAAGAGGCGAGATTGAAGGCGGAGAAAGCGGCGGCAGCCAAGGCCAAGGCGGAAGCCAAGGCCAAGGCGGAGGCGGAGGCAGCCACCGAGAAGTGAGTTCACGCCAACCAGCCCGGCGACTCGACGGGGAGCGGGGGTGTGGTTGTGACTGAGCCGGCGATCATCCGGACGATTCAGAGCGAATGTGAGCGACTGGGATTCGCGCGCTGGGGGATCTGCTCTGCGGAGCCGGGCGAGCGTCCGGAGGCGTGGCGACGGTTTGTCGAGGAAGGCAAGCAGGGGGAGATGTCGTGGCTGGCGGAGACGCTGGAGGTGCGGCTCGATCCGGGGAAGCTGCTGCCCGGGGCGCGGGCGATCGTGATGGTGGCGGATCTCTACGCGAGGAAGGGGTCGGCGGGGCAGGCCGAGACGAGCGAACCGGGCATGGGGAAAGTGGCGCGCTACGCGCGCGGCCGCGACTACCACAAGGTGCTCAAGAAGCGCCTGCATCGACTTGCCGACGTGCTGCGCGAAGCGCTGCCGGATGAGTCGTTTCGGGCGGCGGTGGATACCGCGCCTTTGGCTGAGCGCGAGCACGCGGTGCGGGCGGGGCTGGGGTGGATCGGCAAGCACACGCTTCTCATTCACCCGGAGTTGGGCAGCTACTTCTTTCTGGGCGCCCTGGTGACGACGGCGGCCCTGCCCATCCCGCTTGCGCAGGCGACCGCCCCGGATCACTGCGGCGGTTGCACGGCCTGTCTGGACGCCTGCCCCACGCAGGCGCTTCGCCCCTACGAGCTCGACGCCCGGCGCTGCCTGAGCTACCTGACCATCGAACACCGCAGCGCGATCGAGGAGGCGCTTCAGCCGGGGGCCGGCGACTGGCTCTTTGGCTGTGATGTCTGCCAGGAAGTGTGTCCGCACAACAGTCCAGAAGCGCGAGTCGATGCGACGCCGGTCTTTCCGGACTACGCGCCAAGGCAGGCGAGCCTGGCGCTCTCGGGGATCCTGGACTGGGGGGAGGCGGAGCGCCGGGAAGCGGTGCGGGGGACGGCGATGAAACGGGCGAAAGTCGATATGTGGCGACGAAATGCGATCATTTGCCTCGGCAATGAGATCTGCTGCAACCCTTCTCCGCGTGTCCTCGAAAGGTTGGATGAGATCGCGACATGCAGCGAGGAAGCGGCATCGGTTCGGCAGGCAGCGGCAACGGCGCTGACGCGGCTTGGCTGAGCCAACTCTCGGACCCCGGACCGCCGCCGGGCCACGGGAGGGCCCTTTCCCCCCCTGGCTTGGCGTGGTGATTTTGGACTTTGCCTGGCAACTTGATGGCCGAATGCGGGTATATCTATGTGCGTTGAAATGACGAGGCAAGAAGAGCTGATCCTGATCCGGGCCGCCACCTCCGGCGACAGCCGAGCCACGGCCCGACTGATTCAGGCGCACCAGGCATCCCTGTATGCGTTCATGCTGCGCCTCAGCGGTCGACCCGACGTTGCCGAAGACATTGTTCAGGACGCCTTTGTACGGGTGCTCAAGAACTTGAACCGCTTCGACCCTCGATTCCGTTTCTCCACCTGGCTCTTTACGATCGCCAAGCGCCTGTACATGAACGCCCAACAGAAGCACAAGCCGTTGTTCGACAGCGAGATCGTGCACAGTTGGCAGGGCCGGGATGCCGATCCGAACGGGCCGCTGCTCGACAACGAGCGGCAAGGCAACATGCGCGGGGCGATCGAGTTCGGCCTGACCAAGCTGAACGAGAAGCAGCGGGAGATCATCCTGCTCTTCCATCAGCAGCAATGGCCCATCGCCCAGATTGCGGAGTACCTGGAGATGCCGGAGGGGACGATCAAGAGCCACCTGCATCGGGCCCGACTGCGTATGCGTCGAGCCATTTCCGGTCATCGCGATCATCAACGACTCATGGAGGAAGCCTGGTCATGAAGCGCCCTCGGCGGGAGCGTGAAGAACATCTCGATGAGCAGCGCGAGTTCGAAGTCGCGACCACTCCCGACGCGGAGTTGATTCGGCAATTCTTCGACCGGGAGGCCGGCGAACTGGAACTTGGCGAGCTGCTGCAGCGCGTGGCCAAGTCGCCGAAGACCTGGCGCGAGATTGCCGAGACGCAGGACCTGGTCAGCGAACTGAGCGCTCCCTTGCCCACCCCGGATCAAACCTGGGCGATCCTCACGCGCCTGGAGGCGGACCCGGAGTCGCCCCTGCGCCGGGAGCGTCGGGTCCGGCCGCTGCGGCGGTATTCCGGGCTGGCTGCGACGCTGTTGCTGGCCTTCAGCGCGGTGATCGTGGGGCGCCTTACCGGTGGTTTCAGCGGCGTCGACAATGCCAGCCTGACGCGGGCGATTGAAGCTCCCAAGCAGGACGCCCAGCTCCTCCGTTCCCTGGGCGATAGCTGGTCCGTTTTGCGTGACCAACTCGGCGGGGCGAGTCTGCGGCTGGAGCAGCAGAAGCCCGTGCGCCTGATGCAGGTCAACCACAGCGAGGGCGAGACCCCCGTCCTCCTCCTCCCCGAGCTGCGTCTGCAGGAGAAGCAACCGGGCAATCGCCACGCCCCGGTCGAGACGCCGCCTCAGAATCCCACCGAGACGCCGTCGGACGCTGAGTACGCCTACTTGCACTTCATCTGAGTAACGATGAGACGCCGGCTCCTCTGTTCCATTTCTTGCCATCGCGCCACGATCCGCTGTGCCTGGGGGTTGTTGCTGATCGCCATGGCGCGCCCCTGCCCGGGGCAGAGCCAGGGCAACGCCTTCGACCTCATCGGGCGGGCCCCGGCGGAAGCGACGCTGGCGGTTGCCGTCTGCCGCGGCGGCGAGCATCGCCGGCAGCTAGCGGAGTTGCCCATCGCCGGGCCGGGCGAACGTCTCCTGCGGCATTTCGGCACCTACAACGCCTACCTCGAGCTGTTGCGCGCCAGCGACATGCCGCCGGCGGAGGCCTTCGATCGGCTGCTGGGCAAGGAGCTGCTCTTCGTCTCCAGGACGACGGATCTGCGTTCCGACTGGAGTCTCTACGCCGAGTCCGATGAAGCCGTGGTGCGGGAGATGCTGCGGGCCCTGGATGGCAAGCCGCGGCAGCGTCGTGAAGGCGTCGCCATCTACAGCATCGAGGAGGGGCAGTTCCTGGTGGGGCGTCAGGGCGATCGCTGGTTGCTCAGTCCCGCCACGGCCCGCGACTTCTTCGACCGCTGCCTGCCCCTGCTGCGCGGCGAACTGCCGGAGCCGGCCCTGCGGCAAACGGAGGTCTTCCGCGAGGCTCGGTTCGTGGGGCGGGGCGACACGGCCTACCTGCGCATCGAAGATGCCCAGACGATCTCCTTCACCGCCGGTGTCGTGCGCCACTGGCAGCGGTACCTGGAGGCGGACCTGGCGATCCAGTCGCCGGAGCTGCGGGAAGACCTGCAGCGAATTCCGCGCATCGAGACGGGCTTGCTGGCCGACATGGAAGCGGAATCGGGCCTGGCCGTGGTCGAGCCGCTGCCGGATCGCACGCCCTACGCCTACCGGATTCTCCAGGAGGTGCTGCCCGAGATCGATGTTGATCCGGGGCTGCGTCCCTGGTTGGGCCCGCGGATGCTGCTCAAGCTGGGGCCGGGCGAAGCCCCGGCCCTGCGCCTGTACTGGTGCCTGGAAGTGCAATCCTGCGCCCGCGTCGAACCCGCTTTTGACGCCATGATGGGGCAGACCCTGGCGGCCCTCGCCCTGCGCGAGGAGTCCGAGCCCTGGCCCGCCTCGGGGGAGCGGCGAGAGGCGGAGATCACCTGGCTGGTGGACAACAGCCTGCCCGTGGCCCGGCAAATCTTCGGCGAGGGGGAGGTGGTCCTCGGCTGGCAGATGCTGCCCGAGACGGCCGCGGCGGCGAGCGCGGGGCAGGACGGGCCGGGCTGGTGGGTGATCGGCCTGCCGGCGCGAGGCATCGAGTCACTGCGGCCGATCCTCTCGCTGGCGGAGACGGCGGCGTCGTCCGAGTCGGCCGAGTCGGCGGCCTCGCTCTCGCAGGGGTACCTGGGCGGGCCGGAGATGGCGCGAGTCGTCGGCCGCATCCGCCTGCCGCTCTTCCGCTCCTTGGCCGGCGTGCTCGAGGCCACGGAGACGGTGCGCTGGAAGCTCGAGCGCACCAGCAGCGACTCCGTGGAAGCGACGATTCGGCTGAAGTTACAGGACGAGCCGGCGGACGTTTCGGAGTGAGCCGGCCCGACTCGTGGTGAGATCGAGCAGAATCAGGTCGGAGGCTGCGGGTTGCTGTCCGGCGGGGAGCAACTCCGTACGGTGGGGCGGGCGTCTCGCCCGCCCGGTTGGGTGGACCGTTGTCCGGCGGGCGAGACGCCCGCCCCACTCTCCGAGAAGTGGTCGCCGCCGCTTCAACCAGTAGCAAGGCGCTCCTGCGGTTGTGTTGCGAGTTGATTCTGGGGCCCCGGTGTCGCCTGCGCCGATGCAGGGAGGGAGATGACGCCGACAGCGAACCCCGCCGGGAGATAGACTCGCAGCGCATGCCCCTTTACGTGCAGAAGTTTGGTGGATCGTCGCTGGCCACACCCGAGCAGATCGGGCGCGTGGCCGAGCGCGTGGCCGCGACCCGGGCCACGGGCGCCGATCTCGTGGTGGTGGTGTCGGCGATGGGTAAGACCACCAACAAGCTGCTGCAGTTGGCGCGGGCGGTGGGGCGAGCCGAAAAAGGCGCCACCCAGGCGGGCGAGCGCGAGATGGCGCTCCTGCTGGCCACGGGTGAGCAGGCCGCCGCGGCGCTGGTGGCCCTGGCGCTGGGGCAGCAAGGCGTTCCCGCCGCCGCCTTGAGCGGGGCCCAGGCCGGGATCGTGACCACCGATGCCTACCGAGGCGCCCGGGTGCTCGCCGTGCAAACACAGCGCCTGACCGATGAGTTGGCGGCCGGGCGGGTGCCGGTCGTGGCGGGCTTCCAAGGCAGGGCGGAATCGGGCGAGGTGACGACGCTGGGGCGAGGCGGGTCGGACACCACGGCTGCGGTCATCGCCGCCGCCCTGGAAGCGGACGCCTGCGAGATCTACACCGATGTGCCCGGCGTCTTCACCGCCGATCCGCGCCTGGTTCCGGAAGCTCGCATGCTGGAGCGGATCAGCTACGAAGAAATGTTCGAGATGGCCTCGACGCGCGGCGGCGTGGTGCATCCGCGAGCTGTGGAGTTCGCCCGGGGCGGCAACATCCCCATCCTGGTTCGGCACAGCCAGGAACAGGAGGGCGGCACGATCATCCTGCCTGCGACCGAGGCGCTGGACCGGGCGACGGTGACCGGCGTGGCCCTGCGCCCGGATGTGGTGCGCCTGACGCTGACCGACCTGCCCAACGAGCCGGGCGTGCTTTCGGGACTACTCAGCGCCTTGGGAGCGCAGGGGATTTGCGTGGATGACATCGCCGGCACGGAATCCGACTCGGGCCTGATGACCGCGGGCCTGGTGGTGGAAGAATCCGCCGCGAGCGAAGCGGGGCGCTTGACCACCTCCGTGGCGGAGCAGTTCGGCGCCCGGTGCACTGCGGATCACCGCTTCGCCAAGGTGACGGTGGTGGGGCGCGGGCTGCGCCTGCAGCCGCAGGCCACGCCGCGCATTCTCAGAGCCCTGGCCGAAGCGCAGATCAACGTGCACGGCATCAGCACCGCGGAAGTGCGGGTGAGCTTGCTCATCGAGCGTCCGCACGGGGCCCTGGCGGTGCGAGCGTTGCACGCTGCCTTCGATCTGGAGCGCGGGGCGGCGGTCGCTTGACGGGATCGTCAGCGATCGCCTGGAGCGGAATCAACTCAGGTGTAGCGGTGCAGTGTTTCTCGGCGACCAACCCGATACGGTGGGGCGGGCGTCTCGCCCGCCCGAATCGATGCGAAGAGGTCTGCTCTGGCGGGCGAGACGCCCGCCCCACTCCCAAGGATGTGGTCCTGATCGCTGCAGCTGAACTGATCGCGCTCTAGGGGCAGTCCTGGCCGTAGACGGCGAGCAGGGCGCCGAGGTCGGCTTGGTCCGTGTCGCCATCGCCGTCGATGTCGCCACCCGCGTCCGAGTCGTAGGAGGCGAGCAGGATGCCCAGGTCCTCCTGACCAACGAAACCGTCACCGCTCAGATCTTCAGGGCAGTCGATCTCCGACTTGTAGGCGTAGACCGCTTGTCGATCGCAGACGACGAGCACGCCATCGCCACCTAACGCTGGGCCGCCGGCGTTCTGGCGGTCGAGATTGAGCGTGAAGAGGTTGTCGCTGAGGTCGGCGTTGAAGGCCCAGAGGCGGCCGTCGCTGGCGGGGTTGCTCGCCCAGCCGTTGGAGACGTAGACCTTTCCCTGGCTGTCGACGGCCGTCTTGGGGCTCAGGTTGCTTGTGCCGATGGGCTCCAGGAAGCCGGCGCTGTTGAGCACGTCACCGGTGCTCGGGTCGAGCCGGACGAACTCGTTGTTTTCCAGGAAGGTGTAAATGCTGCCATCGGCGGCGATGCCGTGCTCGTGGCTGGTGGTCCAGCGGACGGGGCGGCTCCAGAGCTCCACGAACTCGGCGCCGGTGTCCTCGAAAGCGTAGAGGAAGTCGACGGCGTCGTTGTTCTGCGTGCGGGCGAAGTAGATGGTCTCCCCATCCGGCGAGACGAAGGGTGAGTTCTGATCGGTGAAGCCGGGCATGACCGGGCTGGAATAGAGCACGGCGCCGGTCGCCAGATCGAGCTTGGTCAGGACATTGCCGCCCGCTTCCGATTCGTCGATGTACAGGGCGTCGTTGCCCACGGCGACGGCCCCGCCGCAGTTGCCGCTGACCGGACAGCTTCGCGGCGTGATCCAGACGGTCGCGCCATCCTCAGCGTTGATGCGATAGACGTAGCCGAAGTCGCCGACGATCAGATCGCCGTCGGGTGCGAAGACGATGCCATCGTGAGCCCAGGCTTCCGTCGCGTCCTCGGAGGTCCAAAGGAGGGAGCCATCCGTGGTGTCGAGGGCGGTGATGGGCTGGAACTTGTCGTTGGAGGATCGAGAGCAGTAGACCCGGCCATCGTTGACGCCGCCGATCCAGGCGATCCACTGCTGGCTGGTGTCGCCATTGAAAGGCAGGGTCAGGCGCCAGGCTTCCACGCCGGTCTGCAGGTCGTAGGCGAGGATGGTGTCGTTGGCGGGGCCGCCGTCCTGGGGAAAGCCGGCTTCGCGGACGACGAAGACCTGGCCTTCCCAGATGAAGGGCATCCAGGAGATGAGCGAGAAGTCGTCGTTGTTGGTCCAGAGCAGGTCGGCGGCGTTGGGTCCGACGACGCCGGTCAGGCCGTTGCGTTGGGCGTTGCCGCCATAGTTGGTCCAGTTCTGGCCGGCGGCGGGCAGGGCCGTGGCCAGGGCTGCGGTCACCATCGCCAATCGGGAAAGGATCGTCGTGGTCATTCCTTCTCTCCAGTGTTCCAGTTCGAGATGCATCGCTCACCGAGGGCGCGCGGGAAAAAGAGGCGAGAGCCTCTGCTTTCAATGTAGCCCGAATCCGGGCCGCGGCCAGCGGAAAGGGACGCCTGCAGCGGAATTGATCAGGCGATGGCGGGTTCGAGATTGACGCAGCGGGCGACGACCTGGTCGATCTTGACCAGTTCGCCCTTGCCCTTCTCGGTGCGCCGCTTGAACTCCACCGCGCCTTCCGCGAGGCCCTTGTCGCCGATGGTCAGGCGAACGGGTATGCCGATCAGGTCCGCATCCTTGAACTTGACGCCGGGCCGCTCCTCGCGGTCGTCGATCAGCACGTCGAGTCCCGCCTCGGCCAGTTCCTCGGCCAGGCGCAGGGCGACTTCCTCGGCTTCGCCGGCGAACTTGATGGGGGTGATGAGCACATCGTAAGGCGCGATGGATTCGGGCCAGACGATGCCATCGTCGTCGGCGTGGGTCTCGATCGCCGCCGCCATGATGCGGGCCACGCCGATGCCGTAGCAGCCCATGATGACGGAGATCTGCTCCTGCTCGACGCCGGCGACCGAGAATTCCATGGCGTCGGAGTACTTGGTGCCCAGCTTGAAGACGTGGCCGACCTCGATGCCGCGCGACTCTTCCAGGACGCCGCCGTCGTTGAGCGGCGAGGGATCGCCCTGCATGGCGTTGCGGATGTCCGCGACCTGCACCCGGTCGCCGTCGAGGACAGCGCCGACGTCGCGACGCCAGTTGAAATGCTTGATGTGGTAGTCGGTGCGATCGTCGCCGGTGGCCCAGAACTGGGCCTGGGCGGCGTCGGGATCGACAATGAGCCGCACGTTCTTGATCGTGTTCGCCACGCGCGGGGAGACGAAGCCGATGGCGAAGCCCGCGGCGCGAGCCAGGTCCTCATCGGCGAGATCCAGCCTCTCGACGCCGGCGACCTGCTTGAGTTTGGCCAGGTTCAGGTCGTGATCGCCGCGCACCACGCCGAGGATCCACTCGCTCTCGCGTTCGCTCTGGCAGACGAGGGTTTTGAGCATGTTCTTGGGCTTGACGCGCATGAACTCGCCGACCTCGTGGATGCCGGGAAGGTCAGGCGTGTGCACCGGGTCGAGTTCGCCGGTCGGCTCGCCGTCGAAGGTGTGGGCTCGCGGCCCGGTGTCGCACTTCTCGACGTTGGCGGCGTAGTTGCCCTTGTCGGACTTGAGGATGATGTCCTCGCCGACGTCGGAGTCGACCATGAACTCGTGCGAAGCGCTGCCGCCGATGGGGCCGGCTTCCGCCTCGACGATGCTGTACTTCAGCCCCGCCCGGTCGAAGATGTTCTGGTAGGCCTGGTACATGCGGTCGTAGGTGACGTCCAGGCCGCCCGGCCCATTCAGCGTCGTGTGGAAGGAATAGGCGTCCTTCATGAGGAACTCGCGGCTGCGCAGCACGCCGAACCGCGGGCGGAACTCATCGCGGAATTTGCCCTGGATCTGGTAGAGGTTGAGCGGCAGTTGCTTGTAGCTGGAGACGTAGGCTCGCATCAGTTCGACGATGACTTCCTCGTGCGTCGGGCCGAGGTAGTTGGATCGGTCGTGGCGGTCCGTGAGGCGAAAGAGGTTCTCGCCGTAGTCCTCGTCCCGGCCGGTCTGGCGCACCAGGTCCAGGGGGATGAGGGCGGGGAACTGCACTTCGATGGCGCCGCCGGCGTCCATCTCCTGGCGGATGATGTTCATGATTCGCTGCATGGCCCGCCAGCCCAGCGGCAGCCAGTCGTAGAGGCCGGCGGCGAGCTGGCGCATCAGCCCGGCCCGCAGCATGAGTTGGTGGCTGACCACCTCGGCTCCGGCAGGGACCTCGCGGGCAGTGGGAATCAGGGTGCTCGACCAACGATGAACGGTTTTCCAAGCGTGCGTAGCCATAGTCCGGGGAGTGTAGCGTGCGGCGGAAAGCGTCGCAGGCGGCCGGACCCGGCCGGAGGCGGGACCCCAGGAGAGCGCCCTGGTTTGGGGCTGATAGCGGCCCGGGAGCCGGCGCCTTCGGCCCCGTCAGGCCTCCGCTGTGTCGTCGTCGGCCGCCTCCCGCGCCAGCCAGGCTTTGGCGAAGGCCCAGTCGCGCTCGACCGTGGAGAGGGAGGTGCCCAGGGATTCGGCGACCTCCTGCATCTGCAAGCCCCAGACCACGCGCAGCCGCACCACGTCGGCCTTGCGGGAGTCAAGTTCATCGAGCTTCTGCAAGGCGGCGCTGAGCGTCTCGACGCCGATGACGGTGGGGCGCGATGGAGCCGTGGTGGGCAGGGCGGGCTCGATGGAGAGGGTCACCCGCTGCTGCCCGCCGCCGCGCTTGAGGGCGAGCCGTTGCCGCTGGTAGTCGGTGAGCACGCGCAGCATGACCTTGGTGGCGATGGCGAAGAACTGGCCCCGGTTGCCGTAGGCCTTGCGCTGGCGGATGAGGCGGAGGAACGACTCGTTCACCAGGCCGGCCGGCTCCATGGTGACGCCGGCGAGGTTGCGGCCGAACTGCTGGCGCATGTGCCGCTCCGCCACGTGCTGCAGATCGGTGTAGACCGCGGCCATGAGGTCGTCGATGGCGCCCTCGCGACCGGCTTCCAGATCGGTCAGCAGCCTCGTGATGTTCTCCTGCTCGCTCATCGTTGGTCGTGGCGCTCCGAGGATTCATCGCTTGGATCGTTGTCGGTCTCGTCGACGGGCGCATCCGTGGGCGGTTCCGGCTCTTGGAGTTCCTCCGGCGTCTCTGGCGTTGCCGGCTCCTTCGGCGCTTCCGATTCCCTCGGCGTTTCCGGTTCGGGAATCGACTTCGGCTTGGCAGGTTCCAGCGGGATGGGGACGGGGGCTGCAATACCCAAGGGGCCGATGGGCGGATCCTGGGCGCGCGAGGGGTGCCCGGCCCAGGACATGTTGCCCTCGTCGTACAAGCGGTGCATCAGGGCGTCGACGTCTGCCATGCTGCCGTCCGCCGGCACCCAGGCCTTCTCCACATCGGGGAAGTCCTGCTTGCAGTTCTCGCATTTGATCTTGCTCTGGAACTGGATGGGACACCAGAAGGACTCGACGTTGCGCAACATCTCGGCGCCGAAGGAGTAGACCCCGGTCATCCAGTCGCAGTAAAGACACCAGAGCAGATCGTGGCCGACGAGTCCGCGGAAGCGATGCCGGCTGAGGTTCACCCAGTCGCCGTGCTTGTACTTGGGGAAGCCCAGCAAGCGCACGAAGAGGGGGTAGAGGATGATCTCGGCGAGGCGCACCACCCAGAAGACGGGGAAGGCGCCGACGGTCACCCAGAGGGCGGTGCGGTTGTTAAGCCAGCCGACCTTGTGATCCAGGTAGCGGACGATGCGGGGTCCGCGCTTGGCCTTGGGGTGCATCAGTTCGTGGCCGAAGATCCAGACCTGGATGACGCAGACCTGGGCGACGATGGCCCCGGCCAGGCCGATCCAGCCGAAGACGATGCCGCACACCAGCCAGGGCACCCAGGAGATGAGGGCGAAGACGATGTCGAGCAAGGGGGCGCGGGTGACGAGCCGGCCCAGCGCCTCGCCGGGCCCTCCCAGCTTGGCGAGCAGGCCCAGGAACACCACGAGAGCCAGCGCGAAGGCGCCCGTGTAGGCGATGGCATTCAGAAAGTCGATCAGCATGGCTCGCCTCCGGGTGGGTCGACCGCACGCCCGCATCTTACCCGCCGCCGCAGATCGGCGTGGATGGGGTCCGTGCCTTGCGCTGCGGGCGGCTGCTGGTAGGATGGGGGCGCTCCGGGGCGGCTCGGCGCCCGGGCCTGGTTGCTGCAAACAGGGGATAAGCGTGGCTGGAAGAAGCGAAAACGTGCAGCGTCGATTCCTGGGATGGTGTCGACCGCCGTTGCTCCATGCCGCTCGCCGGCTCTGTGAGGAGCGAAGGAACGCGGTCTGCCTGGATCTCTCCGAAGCCGTCCTGGTGACGCCGGGCGCGCGGGCGGGGCGCACCCTGCTGGCGTCGCTGGTGCTGGCCGCGGAAGAGGCGGGCTTGCAATTGCTGCCGCCGCGTTGCTGCACGCCCGGCACCTTGGCGCTGGAGATTCTCGACACGCCGCAGACCCTGGCGGGACCGACAGCGCGCCATCTGGCCTGGGTGCAGGCGCTGCGGCGCCTGCCCCGCGGGCAGCTCGCGGAACTCATCACCCAGCCGCCCGAGGAGGACGAGGCCGCGCGCTGGCGCGGCTATGCGACGTTCCTGGAACGCGTGCACACCGACCTGGCGGCGGAAGGGTTCTTGATGTCGGAAGTGCCGAACGGCGCCGGCGAGGTGCCCAACTTCGACGATGCCATCCGCTGGCAGGCGGCGGCGGCAGCGCAGGAGCGCTATCGCGAGGTGCTGGCGGCGTGGGGGCTGAGCGATCCGGACCTGGTCCGCCTGGAAGCGCTGGCCAGCCGCGAGGCGATCGCAACGCCGATCGTCTTGGTCGGCGTGCCGGAGGTGGGGGCGGCCCTGGGGCGTTTGCTTCGAGAGCGCTGCAGTTCCGTTACCTCTCTCGTCTTCGCGCCTGAGGAACTGGCGGACGGCTTCGACGATCTCGGTTGCCTCATGGTCGACGCGTGGAAGGATCGTCAGATCCCGCTCGCCGGCGAGGATGTCTACTTCGCGGAAGATGCGACCGACCAGGCCGATGTGGCGCTCGGCGTCCTAGCGGAACTGGCGCCGGAGCATTCGCTGGGGCAGGTAACGCTGGGTGTCGCGGACCCGGCGGCGGAAGTCGCCATCGCCGGCCGCGTGGAGTTGGAGACGAACCTCAGCGTGCACCGCGCCTCGGGTCGGCCGATAGCGCAAACGACTCCCTATCGATTGCTGGCAGCGGCGGCGGATTTCCTGGCAGACCGGCGTTTTGGCGCCTTCGCGACGCTGGCGCGCCAGGGCGATGTCGAGGCGCTGGGGCAGCGCCTGGCGCCGGAGAGCGGCGAGGGCCAGTCACAACTGACCTGGGCGGCAGCGCTCGACGCCTACCAGGCCCGCTGCATTCCCACCCGCGTCGATGGGGCCTGGCAGGGGGCGGCGGGCGAGGCGATGCGACTGGCCTTGGCTTCGGCGCATCGGGCGGTGCAGGTGCTGCTGGGCGACTTGCTTGCGAGTCCATCCGAAGAGCGGGGCCAGGCCGAATGGGCGAGCTCGCTGCGCGCTGTGCTGCAGCGGGCCTACGCGGGTCGGGTGGCGAATCCCAGCGTGCCGGATGAGCGTCGTCTGATCGAGGCGCTGCGCTGCTTTGCCTCCGAGTTGGAATCCTGGCAGCAATTGCAGGCGCGGGCGGGGGGGGAACTGCCCACGTGCACCGCTGCCGAGGCCGTGCGTTTTCTTCTCGACAGGACAAGCGCGGCGACGCTGGCGGACGAAGCGGAGGCGGATTCGCTCGAGATGCTGGGCTGGCTGGAGTTGCCGCTCGACAATGCTCCCATCACCATCGTTGCCGGCATGAACCAGGGGTGTGTGCCGGCGACGCAGACATTCGATCCGCTCCTGCCGGGCAGCCTGCGTTCGGCGCTGGGCCTGCCGGATCGCGAGGCCCGCCTGGCCCGCGACACCTACTTGCTAACGCTGCTGGCGGAGACGCGCCAGCGCCTGGTTCTGATCGCGGGCAAGCGCACCCAGCGCGGCGATCCGCTGCTGCCCAGCCCCTTGCTGTTCCGCTCACCCTCCGTCGATACACCGGACCTGGTCCTGCGCTACGCCGGCAAGCGGCCGCACCGCCCGACCCGGCGCGCCGCTTCCGTCATCCTGCCCGGCGAAACGGATCTGTTTCAGATCGGACCGCAGGTCGAGCCGGCGACCGTTGAGAAAATGTCGGTCACTTCCTTCGGCGACTACCTGCAATCGCCGTATCTCTTCTATCTGAAGCACGTGCTCAGACTGCGTGAGACGGATGACAGCGCCCGGGAGCTGGATCCGCTGGCGTTCGGTTCGCTCCTGCACGAGACGCTGGAGACCTTCGCCGGTAGCGAGCTGCGCGAGAGCAGCAGCGCTGAAGCCATCGGCAGGTTCCTGGGCGAATCCCTGAGCAGCGAGAGCCTGCGCCGGTTCGGCAAGCGGCCCAGCATGCCGGTGCAACTGCAACTGGAGTTCGCCGGCTATCGGCTGCAGCTCTTCGCGGAATGGCAGGCGCGCCGGCGGGCGGCGGGCTGGCGCATCGCCTGCCAGCCGGAATGGCAGCCGGCGGGCGGCTGGGTGGAATTTCGCAGCGGGGAGGAGTCGGTGCAATTGACCGGCCGCATCGACCGCATCGATCGGCACGAAGAGACGAACCGAATCGCCATCCTCGACTACAAGACCTCCGAGGTGGCCGCGACGCCCAAGCGGGTGCATCTCTACAAGGGAGCGTGGTGCAACCTGCAGTTGCCGCTGTACCGACACCTGGCGCGGGAGATCCTGGGCGAGGAAGAACCGGTCCTGGGCTACATCTGCCTGAGCGGCGACTCGCACGGAGTGAAGCTGAACGAAGCCGATTGGTCGGCGGAGGAGTTGCAGGACGCGGATGCGGCGGCCCGCAGCGTCGTGACGGGCGTGCGGGCCGGGCGCTTCTCAGAGGTGGGGAACCTGGCCTATAAGGACGGGACGCTGGCGACGATCTGGCGGCTGGCCCGCCTGGCGCAGAGGGGGGGCGTGGCATGACCAAGCTCACCCACACGCTGATTCGCGCTTCCGCCGGCTCGGGCAAAACCTTCGCCCTGACCAGTCGCTATCTCAGCCTGCTCACCGCCGGCGTCGACCCCGGCCGCATCCTGGCGACGACGTTCACCCGCAAGGCGGCGGGCGAGATCTTCGAGCGCCTTCTCAGTCGCCTGGCCTTGGCTGCGGTTGACCCGGAGGAGTTCGAGGAGCTGCGCGGGCATGTGAAGGAGGTGCGCTCGCCGGCGGATTGCCTCGCAGCGCTCGATCGTCTGCTCGCGGCCCTGGATCGCTTGCAGATCCTGACCATCGACGCCTTCTTCATACGTCTGGCGGGATGTTTCACGCTGGACCTGGCCTTGCCGCCGAACTGGCGCATCGTGGATGAAGAGGAAGACGCCGCCGCCCGGGCCGACGCGGTCTCGGAAGCGTTGGCGGCGGGGAAACGGGTTGAGCTGGCGGCCCTCGTGCACATGCTGGCCGGTGGGGCGCTCAAGCGCCAGGTGCACGGTGCCTACCTGGGCGCTGTCAGCGATGCCCACATCGCCTACCAGCAAGCCGGGCGCGAGCCGCAGCCCTGGGCGGTGTACCAGCCACGGACCGAACCCTTGGAGAGCGGCCGATTCGGGGCCCTGTTGCGTTCGCTGCGCGATGTGGAGTTGCCCCTGACCAAGGCCGGCGCGGAGAGCAAGCCCTGGCGGAACGCCGTCGACAAGGCGATGGAGCTGCTCGAAACGAACGATTGGGAGAAGTTCCTCGACGCCGGTCTCGCCAAGTCCGTGGACACCGGCAGGTTCTCGCGCACGGAGTTGCCGGAGGCGCTGCGTGCGATCCTGGAGCCGCTGGTGGTGCACGCCCGGGCGGCGCTGATGCGCGAGCTGGCGAACCGCAATCAGGCCACCTATGAGTTGGTGCATCGATTCGACGAGCTGTACCTGGCGGCCAAGCAGCGCTCCGGCGCTTGCACCTTCGACGATGTTCCTCGCCTCCTGCAGCAAAGCGACTTGGTCGGCGACACACAGGAACTGTACTACCGGCTGGACGGCGTTATCGATCACGTGTTGCTCGACGAGTTTCAGGACACGTCGCTGACGCAGTTCGCCCTGCTTGAGCCGATGCTGGCGGAAATGCTCAGCCAGCAGGATGCGGGGAAGTCGGTCTTTTGCGTGGGCGATGCCAAGCAGTCGCTTTACATGTGGCGGGAGGCCGAGCCGGAGCTGCTGGCCAGCCTGGGCGAGCGCTGGGACTTCACGCCGGAGTTTCTCGACAAGAGCTACCGTTCCGCGCCGCCGATCATGGAGGTGGTAAACCGGGTCTTTGCGAGTCTCAGGCAGAGTGAATTGAGCGAGCATCCGCAAGCTGTGAAGTGGTGGGAGGCGCTCTTCAAAGAGCACACGACGGCCAAGGAGCAGATGGCGGGTTCGTACGTGCTGCGCAGCGGGATCGTGGTCGAGGGGGAGAACACGGTGGACAGCCAGCCGGAGGTCCTCGCGGACATCGCCAACCGTGTCGCGGCCTTGCATCGGGAAGCGCCGGCGGCGTCGATCGGCGTGCTCTTGCGTACGCGAAAGCTGGTAGACGGCTTGGCCCAGGCATTGGCGGAACAGGGGATCGAGGTGAGCAAGGAGGCGGGCAATCCGCTCAGCGAAGCGCCCGCCGTCGCCGCCGCCTTGTCGCTGCTGCGTTTCCTCGATCATCCCGGCGATACGGCGTCCGCCTTCCACGTGGCGATCTCGCCCTTTGGTTCGCATGTCGGTTTGCGAACGCCCTTGGAGCCGAAGATTCTGCGGGCGGTGGGGCGGCACCTGCGGCAGCGGTTGGAACGGGAGGGCTGCGCCGCCTTCTTCGCTGGTCTGTTGCGCGCGTGTGCGGGCGAGCTGGACGAGCGTGGCGTGGCTCGCTTCAAGCAGTTTCTCACGCTGGCGGAAGAGGTCGATAGCCAGCCGACGCTGCGCCCCGGGGCGCTCATCGAGCTGGCGGAGCATCGGCGCCTGGAGACGCCGGGGGCGGAGGCGGTGCGCGTCATGACCGTTCACGGGTCGAAGGGCCTGGAGTTCGATGTGGTGGTGCTGCCGGAGCTTGACTCGCAGTGGCGGGTGCGTCCCGACTCGGTGCTGACGCAGCGGCCCAGGCTGGACTCGCCGGTTGTGGAAGCGACGCGGTATCCCAAGGGGGTGCTGCGGGCCTGCGATCCGGGGTTGCAAAAGCTCTACGAGAGCAGCCTGGACCGGGAGGTCCTCGAGGAGCTGTGCTGCTTGTACGTGGCCATGACGCGGGCCAAGCGACACCTGGAGATGATCGTACCCGGCGGCAAGCCGCGAGGGCTGTGCGCTGCCAAGGTGCTGCTGTCGACGCTGGCGCCGGGTGAAGATTGGGCTGCCGAGACGGTGTACGCCGAGCAGGTCGAGGGCGACTGGCGGGCAGAAGTGGCGGCTGCCTCCTCGGAGGGAACGCGTGTCGGGGAAGCAATCGACGCGGCGCCGCTCGCCTTTGCCGCCAAGGGGGAGGCGGATGTATCGCGCTGGCCGCGGCGTAGTCCCTCGTCGCTGGAGGGCGGCGAGCGGGTGGCGCTGGCGGATCTACTTGGCGGCGGCGATGGCAGCGCCAAAGATCGTGGCACGCTGCTGCACGCCTGGTGCGAGTTGGTCGAGTGGTTGGACGAGGACTCGCCCAGCGAGACGCAACTGCTCGCCCAGGCGGCGCGGTGCGGCGTCGAAGAGTTGACCGCGAGGGCGGAGATGGAGAGCTTCCGTTCCGCGCTGCAGACCCCGACGATTCGAGAGGCGCTCTCGGGCAGCGCTTATGCGGATCGACGGGCTGCGAAGGGTGAGCTGCGTGTGCATCGCGAGCGGCCCTTCGCCGTGCGCGATGCCGATCGGGAGGATCGCGAGCCGGTGCTGCTGACGGGGCGCTTCGATCGGGTGGTCGTCTGCGAGGTCGAGGGCCGGGTCATCTGGGCGGAGATCATCGACTTCAAGACGGACCAGGTGTGGCCGGAGGAGGATGCGGAGGCATTCACCACGCGCGTGGAGCACTATCAACCGCAGATGCAGGCCTATCGCCGGGCCGCGGCGCGGGTCTGGGGACTTGATCCGGGCGCAATCACCGGGAAGCTGTTGTTCCTGAGCGCCGGTGAGGTCGTGGCAGTGTGAGCGAACCGCAAGTGGGCGTTGTTGATCGACATCGATCCGCGTAGGATGCGGAGGCTACCAACACGAAAGGGCGCCTTTATGCTGTACCTCGCACGCACCCGGAATCTCCTGGTCCTGGTCGGTTTCTTGGCGCTCTTCGCCTGCGCCGCCCCGCCAGGTGCTGCCGGCGATGAGGCCGCCTCCAGCCGCTGGTGGAAGGGGAACACGCACACGCACACGTTGTGGAGCGATGGAGATGGCGCGCCCGACCTCGTGACCGATTGGTACGTCAGTCAAGGCTATGACTTCCTGGTGCTCTCCGATCACAACGTGCTCTCGGAAGGAGAGCGGTGGGTGGCGGTCTCCGAGGCGCCGCGTTCCCGGATCAAGCCCGCCCAGTTGGAGCAGCTTCGCGAGCAGTTCGGGGACGACTGGCTCACGCTCCGCGAGCGCGAGGGGGGGCACGGAGATGCGTCTGAAGACGCTGGCTGAGCTGCGGGCTCGCTATGAGAAACCGGGTGAGTTTCTCATGATCCAGGGTGAAGAGATTACCGACTCCTACGAGCGGGCTCCCGTGCATGTGAACGGCCTGCACCTGCGCGAAGTCATTCCGCCCCAGGGCGGCGACAGCGTCCGCGACACCATGCAGCGCAACATCGATGCGGTGGCGGCCCAGAGCGAGAAGTTCGGCCAGCCCATGCTGGCGCATGTGAACCACCCCAACTTCGGCTGGGCCATGACCGTCGAAGACGTTGCTTCGATTCGTGGCGAGAACTTCTTCGAGGTCTACAACGGCCACCCCAGCGTGCGCAACGCCGGCGACAGCGCCCATCCGAGCATGGAACAGATGTGGGACCTGGCCCTGGTGCATCGCCTGCGGCAGACGGATCTCGGCGTGCTCTACGGCGTCGCTACCGATGACGCCCACAACTACCACGAGCATCGCGTCGGCCGGGCCAATCCGGGGCGCGGCTGGGTGGTGGTGCGGGCGACAGCGCTGGAAGCAACCGCCATCATCGAGGCCATGGAGCGCGGCGACTTCTACGCCAGCAGCGGTGTGATGCTGACGGATGTGCAGGTGGATGAGGCGTCGTACCGCATCGACATCGAGCGCGAGCCGGGGCTGGTGTATACCACGCAGTTCATCGGCACCCGGCGGGGCGCGGGCGGGGCTCCCATCGGCGAGGTGTTCTTCGAGACGACGGCCGACCCGGCGGTGTATCGCTTCGAGGGTGATGAGTTGTACGTGCGGGCCAAGGTGACTTCGTCACGATTGCATCCGAACCCGTACGCGGCGGGGGATCACGAAGTAGCGTGGGCGCAGCCGGTGCTGCGGTGAAGGGATTCCCGAGGGTGGGCGTTCATGCGGAGGCAAGCCCATGGATTCGAATCCATGGGCTTTGGGGGGACCCTCAGGCGCTCTCATCTTCCGGTGCGCACCAAGTGGCCGCTCCTTTCTCTGCGTGCCGACGGACGTACTCGATCGCGTTGCGCAGGTGAGATGCATCGGAAACGGGGGCGGCTCGCGACCGCTTGGCCCAGACGCCGCCCGGGGCGACCAAGCCCCCATCTGAAAGTCGTCGGGCCGTACGCTTCTTGGCGATGCCGATGAGGTGCCGCGCGTTGCTCGCGGGGAATCGGGCGATGACATGGAAGTGGTGATCGTCCACAGCGATCGCCTTGACCTCGATGCCGTGGAAGTGGAGCACCTCTCTCATGACCTCGCAGACAAGGAAACGGGCGGCCTCGCAGAGCGCTACGGGCGGGCGCTGCAAGCTGTCTCTCGCACGCTCATGGCGTTCTTTCTCCAGCGAGTTGCGGTGCGGTGGATTCTTGTAGTCACCCTCGACGTGGTCGCGGTGTTTTCGCGTGCGCCAACCACTCGGGCTGTAGGGCAGCCAGGTGCCGTAAGTGTTGCCGGTGCAGTGGTACCAGTCGTTCCACGCCCGCATGGAGAAATCGTACCGTTGGATTCCCGAGGGTGGCAAGCACCCTCGGCTTTGAAGCAGCGCCACCGCGACCGCACAAAGCCGCGCCTGCTTGTCAGGCGCGGGAAAAAGCCCATGGATTCGAATCCATGGGCTTGGAGGCTTGGGGGGGAGTCGTGTGGTGGAGAAGGGTGAACTTAGTAGCCGTAGTCTTCAGCGCCGGGCGCTGCGGGCTTGTCCTTCTTTTCCTTGATGTCGGTGATGGCGGCATCGGTGGTGAGCAGCAGACCGGCGATGGAGGCGGCGTTCTGCAGGGCCACGCGCTCGACCTTGGTGGGCACGATGACGCCCATCTTGACCAGGTCGCCGAACTCGTTGGTCAAGGCGTTGTAGCCGAAGTTGACGCTGTCGCTCTCTTCGACCTTGGCGGCGATGAGCGAACCTTCGAGACCGCAGTTGGCGGCGATCTGCCTGATGGGGAAGGCGAGAGCGCGGTAGATGATGTCCATGCCGAGCTTCTCGTCGCCCTTGACCTTCTTGCGGGCGGCGTCGAGGGCCTTGCGAGCGCGGAGCACGGAGACGCCGCCGCCCGGCAGGATGCCTTCTTCGACGGCAGCGCGGCAGGCGTGCAGGGCGTCCTCGACGCGGGCCTTCTTCTCCTTCATCTCGACCTCGGTGGCGGCCCCGACGTTGATCTGGGCCACGCCGCCGGCCAGCTTGGCCAGGCGTTCCTGCAGCTTCTCGACGTCGTAATCGCTGCTGGAGTTGTCGATCTGGTTGCGGAGGAGCGCGATGCGTCCCTGGATGTCCTTGGTCTTGCCGCCGCCCTGGACGATGGTGGTGTCGTCCTTGGTGATGCTGACCTTCTTGGCCCGGCCCAGTTCAGCGAGTTCGAGCTTCTCGACGTCAATGCCCAGCTCTTCCATGATGGCGGTGCCGCCGGTGAGGATGGCGATGTCCTCGAGCATGGCCTTGCGACGATCGCCGAAGCCCGGGGCCTTGACGGCACAAACCTTGAGCACGCCGCGCAGCTTGTTGACGACGAGGGTCGCCAGGGCTTCGCCGTCGATGTCCTCGGCGATGATGAGCAGGCTCTTGCCGGTTTCGGCGATTTTGCCCAGGATGGGGATGAGATCCTTGGCGCTGCTCAGCTTCTTCTCGTGAATGAGGACGTAGCAGTCCTCGAGGACGGCTTCCATGTTGGTGAGGTCGGTGACGAAGTGGGGGCTGAGATAGCCCTTGTCAAACTGCATGCCTTCCAGGAGCTCGACCTCAGTCTCCAGGCTCTTGCCTTCCTCGACGGTGATGACGCCGTCCTTGCCGACCTTCTCCATCGCCTGGGCGATGATCTTGCCGATCTCGAAATCCTGGTTGGCCGAGCAGGTGCCGACCTGGGCGATTTCCTTGGAGTCCTTGACGGGCTTGCTCATGGCGGCGAGCTCATCGACGATGGCCTTGACGGCCGTATCGATGCCGCGCTTCACCTGGTTGGCGTTGGCGCCGGCGGTGATGTTCTTGAGGCCCTCGAGGAAGATGGCCTCGGCGTAGATGGTGGCGGTGGTGGTGCCGTCGCCCGCATCCTTGGAGGACTTGGAGGCGACTTCCTTGACCATCTGAGCGCCCATGTTCTCGTAGGGGTCGTCGAGTTCGATTTCCTTGGCGACGGTGACGCCGTCCTTGGTGACCGTGGGAGCTCCAAAGGATTTCTCCAGGATGACGACGCGGCCGGAGGGGCCGAGTGTGACCTTCACAGCCTTGGAGAGCTTGCGAATGCCCTGGAGGATGCGCTCGCGAGCGTCCCGGTCGTATGCGATTTGCTTGGCAGCCATGGTTCTGGTTCCTTCTTGGTCTGGAATCGGCCGGCGGGGGGGTGGCCCGCGCGGTCAGGTGAGTTGGGTGATGCCGATCTTCAGCCAGACGACGCGCTCGGCGTCGATGAGGTAGACGGCGGTACCGTCCGTGACCTTGATGAGATGATCCTCTTCCTCGGGAACGAGCATCGCTCCGGGGACGGTCATGGTGGCGGCTTCGCCGCCGACCTGGGCGAAATGCACGGTCAGGTCGCGGGTGCCGTCAAGTTCACGGAATGCCTGGCGAAGTTCCGCAGCGGTCATGGCGACTCCTCAGTCGATGATGGCGAGGACTTCGCTCTCGGTCATGATGAGGTAGTCGGAGCCGTCGATCTTGATCTCGGTGCCGGCGTAGGAGGTGAAGAGCACCTCGTCACCCTTCTTGAGGCTGAGGGGGATGTGGGCGCCGGTCTCTTCGTTGAGCTTGCCGTCGCCGACCGCTTCCACGGTGCCGCGCTTCGGCTTGTCCTTGGCGGACTCGGGGAGGTAGATGCCGGTCTCGGTCATGGTCTCGGCTTCTGCACGCTTGATGATGATCTTGTCACCGAGGGGGCGAACCTTCATGTTTCCTGTCTCCGTGGTTCCAGGCTCCGCTCGTCGGCGAAGCGCGTTCGGGGTGGCTTATCAGTGGCGGCCCGGCGTCTGAGGCCAGGCGTCCGCGTAGAAGCGGCGAACGGCTCGCCGCATGGTCTCGAGCATGACTTCCAGGTTGACGGGGCGATCGATGACGGCAAAAGCGCCGGCCTGCAAGGCGTCGCACAACTGCCGGGCCGCCTCACGCGGGGCACGCCGCTCCCGCACCAGGACGGTGGGCGGCGGCGAGTCCAGACGGGTCAGCAACTGCAGCACCCGCAGGCCCGCCGGCTCGGCCTGCTGTCGCGGGTGACCGGCCTCGTCGAGGGGCATGGAGATGTCGACCACAGCCAGGTGGATGGGGCCGGTCTCGATGTGCTGGGCCGCTTCTCGTACATTCCGGGCCCGAAGGGCGCTAATACCCAGCGGCTCGAGAAGCCGAGGCATTTGCCGAGCCCAAGTCACGCCCGGCTCCTCGGTTTCGGAGAGGAGCAGGTTGAGTCGGCTCGGGCCGGCGGGTTGGGAGCGCACATCGATCATGTCACCCTGCCAGGTTGCAAAGACGATGCCGATCGGGCCGGGCGGGCCCGACCCGGCTCTAGGCGTCGCAATCGACGCTGGAGCAGGGAGTTGGCGAAGGGACGGGGCTGGCGGGATCTGCCAGGCCACGCGCCGTCGTTGGGGCGGGGTGCCAAGCTGGCAGGCGGCTCCTGCTAGACTCTGCCATCCGGCTGGCCGATACCACCCAGAGGCTCCAGGAGCGGACGATTCCCCATGACCGGCAAGCATGTCAAACCGAGCGCAGAAGGCGAAGCCCAGACCAAACGATCGGGCCTGGCCTTGGGCTTGTCGCTGCTGACGCTCCTGCTCTGCGTCGCGGTTCTCTTCCTCTCGGCCAACCGGCATCGCGATCAGGCGGTCCGGGCCCAGATCGGCGCGCGGGCGGCGGATCTGGTGGGTTACGGCTCGGTGGCGGCGCCGGTGCAAATCCCCCTGGAGCCGGGGATCGAACTGGGTGAGCCGCGGCTGGTGGGGGCGGTGCGGCTGCGGCCGCCCAGCGACGCCTGGGCGCTGGGTGAGAGCACGGTTTCCATCGGCGGGGTTCGCTACCAGCTCGCGGCCATTTCCAACGCCTTCCTGCGGGCGGAGTTCCTCTCCCCGGCGCAGGCCGACTGGGGAGCGGGCCTGCGCCAGGCGATCCAGGCGAGTCCCTATCTGGAGTTGCCGCCCCGTCACGACGAACGAGCCCTGGTGGACATGCTCTTCTCGACCGGCATCGCGGAGGTGCAAGAGCACGTGGCCCGGCCGCGTCAGCGAATCAGCCTTGCGGAGGCGGCCTTCGAAACGCTGCGAGTGCGCTGCGAGTCGCCGCAAATCGGGCGTGGGCGCTGGCGGGCTCCCCGACCGGTGGCTCTGCCCGGCTTCACGGGATATGTGGAGCTCGCCACGGAGGAGCGGCCCGTCGTGAGCGTGCTCATCTTCGATCAGAACACGGTCATCGCGGAAGCCATCGTCTCCCGGGTCGACCGCGGCACCGACGAGGTCGCCCTGGCGGAGTTGAATCAACGCTGGTGGGAGATGCTGTACGGGGTGGAAGGCCCAGCGGCCCGAGGCGTGTCGGAGGGAAGCCGGCAACCGTGAGTCGGGTCCGACAAACAGACCCCGTCGCGGCTCGCCGGGCAGAAGCACGAACCAGAGCGGTGAAGGAGAGCGTTTTGTCGACGCAGAGTAAGCAGTGGACACCGGAATCGTGGAAGGAACGGCTGGCGGCGCAGCAGGTCGTCTATCCCGACCGTGAGGCCGTCGATCGGGCCGTAGAGCGCCTGCGCACCTTTCCCCCCCTGGTGACGAGCTGGGGCATCGAACACCTGCGGCAGTACTTGGCGGAGGCGGCCCTGGGTCGGCGCTTCGTCCTGCAGGGCGGCGATTGCGCCGAGACGCTCGCCGACTGCCGGCCGGACATCATCACCAACAAGCTGAAGGTGATGATGAAGATGTCGCTGGTGCTGACGCATGGCCTGCGCAAGCCGATCGTGCGCGTGGGTCGCATCGCCGGTCAATACGCCAAGCCCCGTTCCAGCGACACCGAGACCAAGGACGGCGTGACGCTGCCCAGCTATCGCGGCGATCTCATCAACCGGGCCGAGTTCACCGAGGCAGCCCGCCGCCCGGATCCCTTCAACATGGTGCAGGGGTACATGCACGCGGCCCTGACGCTGAACTTCATTCGCAGCCTCACGGACAGCGGTTTTGCCGACTTGCGGCACCCGGAATACTGGGATCTTGCCTTCCTGCAACAGGAACACGTGGCCGCCGAGGTTCGCGAGGAGTACGAGGGCACGCTGCGGCACCTCTCGGAAGCGTTGCGTTTCATGGAGGCGATCGGCGAGAGCGCCTTCCACGAACTGGCCCGCGTCGAGTTCTTCTGCAGTCACGAAGCCCTGAACCTGCTGTACGAGACGGCGCAGACGCGGCAGGTGCCGCGGCGCGAGGGGTATTACAACCTGACCACGCACTTGCCCTGGGTCGGCGACCGCACCCGCGCCATCGACGGAGCCCACGTCGAGTACTTGCGCGGTATCCGCAATCCGGTCGGCGTCAAGGTCGGGCCCTCCACGCAGCCGGAGGAACTCAAGCAACTGGTGGAGATTCTCGATCCCGAAAGCGAGCCTGGCAGGCTGGTCCTGATCACCCGCTTTGGCGCTCAGAAGATCGATGCGCATCTGCCGACCTTGCTCCAGACCGTATTAGATACGGGGCGGCGCGTCGTCTGGATCTGCGACCCGATGCACGGCAACACCACCACGACCACGTCGGGGCACAAGACTCGCAACTTCGATGACATCCTGGCGGAACTGGAGCACTGCATCGCGATCCACGCCGCAGCGGGATCCAACCTCGGCGGCGTGCACTTCGAGATGACCGGCGACGACGTCACCGAATGCGTCGGCGGGGCCTCCGGCGTGCGCGAGGAAGACCTCGACCTCAACTACACCACCATGTGCGATCCCCGCCTCAACTTCCAGCAGGCCCTGGAGATGGCCTTCCTGATCGCCCATCGCCTGGGCAACGGCAAGAGCGAGTAGCGCGGGGGGGAGGCCGATCGCCTGGGGGTCAGCGGACTGGCGGCTCCTGGCCTGCCTGGCGCGTGGGTGAATTCTGCCGCGCCCGAAGAATCTGGACAAAGAAGGCAAGTATCTCTTGGGCTGGTTGCGGCCCCCCACTAGTGGGGGGTATGATGCCGATCGTGTTGGTACTGAGACTCAATCGCAACAAGGATAACACCATGACACGCAATCGTGTGGCCCTGATCTGCTGTGCTGGTTTCGGCGCGCTCGGCCCGGCCCTGGAGGCGCCCGCCGACTTTCGCAACTTCTCCTTTGTCTACGAGTCGGCGACGATGCCGGAAGGCAAGTGGGAGTACGAGCAGTGGGTGACCTGGAAGACGCACAAGGGGAACGACAGCAGTTTCGATCGCCTGGACTTTCGGCACGAGTTCGAGTTCGGCGTCACCGATCGGTTTCAGCTGGCGTTCTACCTGCCGGATTGGCGCTATGAGGACGGTCGCTCGGTGGAGGACGATGGCGCCGAGTTTCGCGACGTGGCGGTCGAGGCGATCTTCAACCTCAGTGACGCCGCCGACGATCCCCTGGGATCCGCCCTGTATGGCGAGATCAAGTTCGGCGACGAGATCTTCGAGCTGGAAGGGAAGCTGATCCTGGACAAGCAATTCGGGCAGTTCAAGGCGGCCTACAACCTCGGCTTGGCCGCCGAGTGGGAAGGGTCGTCCTACGATGAGGACAAGGGCGAGTTCGAGCAGGCGCTTGGCCTGAGCTACGAACTGAGCCCGTCGTTCGCACTGGGCGCGGAACTCCTGCATGAGCTGGAGTTCGCGGATTGGTCCGACACGGAGGACGATGTGGTCTGGCTGGGGCCGAACGCCTCCTACCGCCAGGACACCTGGTACCTCACCTTGACGCCGCTCTTCCAGGTCACGGATGTCGACTCCGAGGCGGACTTCCAGACGCGGCTCCTGTTCGGATTCACCTTCTGAGTGGAGAACGATCGATGCGTCCCATTCGAGGCGAAGAAGTGGCGGCCGGCCTGGCGGTAGCGGCGGCGCTGGCGCTGGGCGGCTGCCTGGCCTCCGGCGCCGGTGTGCCGCCGGTGTCGGCGGAGCTCCTTGCCCGGGTGGAGCCTGCCGGCCTGGATGCGGCCGCCCTGCAGCGCGGGCGAGACTTGTACGTGGGCAAGTGCGCTCGGTGCCACACCGCCTTGCCCATCGATGCCTACGGGGCGGAGGCATGGCCGGGCATCCTGGCTCGCATGGGGCCCTTGACGCCATTGGACGGACCGGAGCAGCAGGACTTGGCTGCCTATGTCTACGCGGCTCGCGCCTTGCTCGCTGAATAGGGTGTGCCCGGGGGCGCCTCGGATGGTCACCGTCGAGCCCGCAGCGCCGCGGCTCGGCGGGCTCTCCTGCAGGCTCATCGTGCCGGCCATCTCGGTATGCTGGTGGCTTGAAGAACGCCCCGGCGAGGGGAGAGCCACCAGGCACGGAGGTCATATGGCAGCGCCAGTGCTCGTTACCGGAGGGGCGGGGTTCATCGGCTCGCACGTCTCGGAGGCCTTGCTTCGGCGCGGCGATCCGGTGGTGGTGCTCGATAACTTCAACGACTTCTACGATCCGGCCATCAAACGCTCGAATGCGAAGGCGGTGGAGGCGGCTGGGGCCCTCATCGTCGAGGGCGACTTCTGCGAGCAGTCGGCGGTGGAATCGATCTTCGCGGCCCACCAGCCGCGGGCGGTGATTCACCTGGGAGCCTATGCCGGGGTCATTCCCAGCGTTCGCGATCCTCTGCGCTACGCCCAAACCAACGTCCTGGGCACGACCGTCCTGCTCAACACCGCCGCCAAGACCGGTGTGGCCCGGTTCGTCATGGCCTCCAGCTCTTCGGTGTACGGCAACAACCGCAAGGTTCCCTTCGCCGAGGACGATCCAGTCGACGAGCCGATCAGCCCCTACGCCGCGACGAAACGATCCTGCGAGCTGATCGCACACACCTTCTCTCACCTGCACGATCTGCCGGTCAGCGCCCTGCGCTTCTTCACCGCCTATGGCCCGCGGCAACGGCCGGACCTGGCGGTGCATCTCTTCATGCGCAAGATTGCGGCGGGCGAGCCGATCACCATCTTCGGCGATGGTTCCATGAGCCGTGACTTCACCTACATCGGCGACATCGTGGCCGGGGTGCTGGCGGCGCTGGATCGCTGCGGTGAGCCGAAGACCTTCCGCATCTACAACCTGGGCGGGCACCAACCGGTGCGGGTGGAGGAGTTGGTCGCCGCCATCGAGGTCGCCATGGGCGTCAAGGCGCACGTCGAACACCGCCCCGAGCGGCCGGGTGATGTGAAGCGCACCTGCGCCGATCCGACGCGGGCCCGGAGTGAACTGGGCTTCGAGCCCCACACGGGTCTGGCCGAGGGATTGGCGGCCCAATGGGCCTGGATGCTGGCGGAGGGCGTGGCGTCCGATCCAGCGGCGCATGCCTAAGGAGCAGGTCCCATGGCCGAGGAAGCGCCGGAGCCGATCAGCCCCGCGGTGGGGCAGCGTCTGAGTCGCTACCTGCGCGTCTTGGAGACGAGGCTGGAGGCGGGCCGGGCCACGGTGCGTTCCCGGGAACTCGCTGAGGTGCTGGATCTGACCGCGGACCAGGTGCGCAAGGATCTGTCTCGGCTGGGCCAATTCGGTCAGCGCGGCGTGGGCTACGACGTGGGACGGTTGGTGACGGCGATCCGGATCGTCCTGGGAACCGACCGCCGCCGACGGGCCGCCGTCATCGGGGCGGGGCGGCTGGGACAGGCCCTGGCGCTGCACCGCGGCTTTCCGCCCCGCGGCTTCGACATCGAGGCGATCTTCGACGTGGATCCGGCGGTGATCGGCTCGACGGTCGGGCCGCTGACGGTTCGTGACCTGGAGGAGTTGCGTCCGGCGGTGGCGCGGCTGGGGCTCGAGATCGCACTCCTGGCGGTGCCGGCCGCGCACGCACAAGTGGCGCTGGAGGCCTGCGTGGCGGCGGGAGTGGTCGGCGTGCTCAGCTTCGCGGGCAAGCCTCTGGAAGCGCCGGCCGGCGTGGTGCTGCAGCAGGTGGACCTGGCCCAGGAGTTGGAGCAGTTGGCCTGCCGCCTGCCCGCGGGGGGGGGGCGGCGGACGGCCCGTGATTCGCCGTTGGCAGTCGACCTTTTGGTGGCACACCGGCAGTCGGCATTCGCTATGTTGGCGATACACCTCGCATTGGAGCGACACGCATGACCCAGCCAGCTTTGAAGCGCATTCTTGTCACCGGTGGAGCCGGTTTTCTTGGCTCGTTCATCTGCGAGCGACTCGTCGACCAGGGCCACGACGTCATCTGCGTCGATAATTTCTTCACCAGCCAGAAGTTCAATATCGAGCACCTGCTGGACCGGCCAAACTTCGAGCTGATCCGCCACGACATCACGCACCCGCTCTGGCTGGAAGTGGACCAGATTTACAACATGGCCTGCCCGGCGGCGCCGGGACACTACCAGTTCAACCCGATCAAGACGATGAAGACCTCCATCCTGGGCGCCATCAACGTCCTGGGCATGGCCAAGCGCACCGGGGCCCGCGTCTTGCAGGCGTCAACCAGCGAGGTCTACGGCGATCCCTTCGAACATCCGCAGACCGAGTCCTACCGGGGCAACGTCAATCCCATCGGCCCCCGCGCCTGCTACGACGAAGGCAAGCGCGCCGCCGAGACGCTCTTCTTCGACTACCACCGCCGCAACCACGTTGACATCCGGGTCATTCGCATCTTCAACACCTACGGGCCGAGGATGCACCCCTTTGACGGTCGCGTCGTCAGCAACTTCATCCGGCAAGCGTTGCAGGGCGAGGACATCACCATCTTCGGCGACGGCGCCCAGACTCGGTCCTTCTGTTTCCAGAAGGATCTGGTGACGGGCATCATCGGCATGATGAACGGGCCGGACGACTTCGTGGGACCGGTCAACCTGGGCAATCCCGACGAGTTCTCCATCAAGGAACTGGCGGAGCAGGTGATTGAACTCACCGGCTCGAAGTCCAAGCTCGTGTTTCGAGATCTCCCCGCCGACGACCCCACGCAGCGTCGTCCCGACATCAGCCTGGCCAAGGAGAAGCTGGGCTGGGAGCCGCGCATCAAGCTGCGGGAAGGTCTGCAAGAGACGATTGACTACTTCCGCAGCATCGACATGAGCAAGTTCCGCGCTCCCACGCCACGGTACTGAGCAATCGGCTCGCGGCGCTGGGCAGGGAAGACTCCCGGCAGGACCGCCTCACAGGTCAGGCGACTGGCTGATCCTCCTGGCAGGCTTCCAGGAAGTCCTCGTCGCTGTAGGCTGCGTCGTCGTCGAAGTCGCCGTCCTCGAGGAAGTCGTGGTCTTCCGCGGCGTGCATTTCGGCAAGCTCCCGGGCCGCCGCTTCTTTGCCGCCGCCGCCGCCGACCAGCCCGAGCACGAGAAGAATGCCGAAGGGGGCGAGCAGGGCGCCGACGGAGTTGACCATGAAGGTGCCGATGTCGCCGCGCGGCATGCCCAGGGCGTGCCCCAGGAGCGATCCGGCCGCCGCCACGAAGAAGGGGTTGCGCACCTGTCGCATCAGCTTCTCGTCCATGGCCCGGGTGAGGACGCCAAAGAAGAGTCCATAGAAGGCGATGCCGAAGATCCCCATCTCGTGCCAGCCGTGCCCGATGACGCCCGGCCCGAGCGTGATGTGGTTGAAGTCGCGGTGGTTCAGGGCCAGGGGCAGCGTCTTGCCGTAGCCGATCGGTTTGTCAGGCCACCAGGCACGGGGGATCGGGTTCACCAGGATGTACTTGATGGCGAAGAACGGTTCGTGCGGTTTGTCGCCGTCGTGTCCCCAGCGGTCGATGGCAAAGAGGGAGTTGTTGGCGGTGTCGGTGAAGACAACCGGCATCATGCCTCGGCTCATGATCCCGCCCTGGGTGAGACTCTGCAGTCGGATCTTGGCGACGGCGGTGACGTTCTCTTCATCCACGCCCCACTTGCCACGGTAGGCGCCGCGCACGGCGGTGTAGGCCACCAGCACGGAGAGAGCCAAGGCGCCGATGACGGCGAACTTGACAAAGGTCTTGCCCGTGGAGTCGTAACGCCACTTGAACATGTAGATGCCCCAGACGATCCCGAGCAGGGCTCCGACCATCTCGCGGCGTCCATGGGCGCCCACGGTGGAGAGGACCACCACCGCGGGGGGGCAGGACGATCATGAGGAGGGTGTAGAGCGGGTTCGTGGGCGACTGCACCCACAGATAGGTGCTGAGGACGATGGCGAAGACCAGCCCACCGAAGACCATCTGCCCGGTCAACGCCGAGAGGAAGGCATGTCCCATCTGGAACACGATGATGGAGAAGACCGCGGTCACCAAGCCGGCGATGACCCCGGCCATGATCCAGATCGTGGAGGGCTCCGGCGAGCGTGAGGGGAAGATGTGGCCCACGAACCGGGCCAGGCGATCTCGTCGGTAGGCCCAGAAGAAGAGGACCAGGAAGATGATCAGCCCGACCGTGTAGATGAGATAGGTCGAGCTGCGGAAGGGCTGCCCGCGCCAGGGCTGCCCGCCCGTGAGGCCGCTCAAAAAGCCGCTCAGCGTCTGAAAGTGGGTGAAGCCGAGCAGAAAGAAGTTGCGGTAGCTGAGCAGATCGTGCTTGCGGGTCCAGAATTGCCAGAACATGTACCCCAGGATCCCGACCGTGAGGACGAGGCAGGTCAGGGTCATGATTGCTGGCTGCTGCGGAACCATGCGCGTGGTGCTCTCTACTGACTCTGGACGATTTCCACCCGATGCGGGTACGAGGAAGCGAGTATACCGAGGGGGCGACTGACCGCCCGCAGGGCGTACGGGATGCCGGTGAGGTGGGTTCACCGCTTCCGCTTACATCGTGAAAAGGCGCGCTCCGATTGAGCCCGACCGGGCGAGCGGCCGGTATTCCCAGGGGCGAGATCAGCCGGGGCGGATCGACTCGTACTCCTGGGCCAATGTCTTGGAGATGGTGGACCACGTCCAATGCTCCCGGGCGTAGGCCCGGGCTCGCTCCGCGAGCGTGCGGCGGTGCCCTTCATCCTCCAGCAGACGACGCAGTCCCGCCTCGACCGAATCCACCGTAAGTTCAACGAATTCAGCGGCTTTCGCCTCTTCGAGTTCCGGCACGTGGCATTCTTGCGTCGCCAGGCAGGGCTTGCCCATGTAGGCCGCCTCGACGATCGACATCGGGTGGCCTTCCTGCCTGCTGGGGAGGGTGAAGATGTCGGTGTCCTGCAGCAGCGCCAGGCGGTCCTCGCCATCGAGCATGCCTGGGAACAGCACCTGCTCCCCACGCCCGGTTGCTTTCACGTGTGCTTCCAGTTCTGCTTGCAGGCCGTTATCGGGCCCGGCCACCACCAGCGTCGCCTCGGGGAAGTCCTTGGCCACCCGGCAGAACGCCGGCACCAGCAGGTCCGCACCTTTCTTGTAGTGGATGCGCGCCAGGTAGCTGACCAGCGTGCCCTGCGGGTGGGTGAGGCGGCGGCGAAAGGCGCCCGCTTCGGGAAGGGTCTCGAATTCCTCGGCGTCCACACCGTTGGGCAAGATGAAATGGGGCGTCTTGATGCCCAGGGCTTCGATGGCCTTCAACTCGTAGTGATTGCCCAGGTGCAGCTTGGCCGCGCCCGACAGCATGCGGCCCTCGAACAGGCGCAGGTAGATGGTCTTCTTCAGCCGCTTCTGGGCCATCGACCAGAAGTCGAGCATGCCATGCGGCATGATGACGTAGGGCGTCCCCTTCTGCCGCAGCAGGCCCGCCAGCTTGGTTGCCTGCGTGTTCCAGACGCCGTGGAAATGCACCACGTCGAAGGCGGGAGCCTCCGCGGCGACGAAGCTCGTCGGTGTCTGTCCCGGCGGCGTCGCCAGGGCGCGCAGCGTGGAGATACCTTCCAGGCCGAGTTGCTTCGCATCGGGCTCCTGCCCGGACGTCCCAAGCACGGTGACCTCATGCCCGAGACGCGCCAGGTAGCGACAGAGGCCGGCGGCAATCCGTGGCGGGCCGCCCTCCGCGATGCGGAGGCTGTGGATTACGTGCAGGATCTTCATGACCATCCTCTCGGCAGTCGAACTCGAGTCGAAGCGTTGGGTAAGGCAGGAGATTAGCGGTGCCAGCCTATGTCAGCAATGATCGGCCGATGATCCGAGTCAACTGAACCTCCGACGCGCTGGCGGCGGATGCTGAGACCGGTCGTGACGTAGATCTGGTCCGGCTGGACACGCAGGAGGGCGGGCAAGTGGCTGGGCCAGGTGCCGTGCCAGGGGTAGGGGGGCTGTGCCAAGAGCCAGTCGCCTCCGGCTCGGAGGTTGCGTCCCCGCGCGGAGAACGGTCCACCATTCAGGTCACCCGCGAGGATCGCCGGCAGGCCGAACTCGCGAGCCTGGGCCGCGAGGCGATCCCCGACTTGTGAGGCGGCTCGATTCCCGGCGCTGCGAATGGCGCGGTGCTCGTGGCCACGAATGAGGTGACAGGTGCCGATGAGCACCGATCCCTGGGGGGCGTGCACGATGGCGGACTGCAACGCTCCCTGTTCGTAGGTGGCCATGACGCGACGAGGCGCCTGGTCGACCGGCTCGATGGGGTGACGGCTCAGCAGCGTGGTGAACCAGCCGAATCCGGGGCGGGAGGGCAGTTGATAGGGGTACGCCTCCGCCAGCGCATCGCCGATGTCGGTCTTGTCGCCGGACGCCTCCTGGAGGCAGACGACATCAGGGTCGGTTTCCTCGATGAGCCGGAGTATCGTGGTGAGGTTCTGCATATCGCCCTGGGCGTTGAGGCTAAGCAGACGGAGGGAGGGGCCGTCCGACTCGGACCAACTGGGCGCCACCGGCAACGCCAGCATCTGTCCCAGCCAGAAGGTCAGCACGAGGATCGGCGGGATCGGGCGCAGCCAGTGCCGGGAGAGGACCGCCGCTTCGATCAGCGAGAGCGCCAGTAAGGCGAGCAGGAGCTGGTTGTGGGCGCTGGCGAGGTGATCCGCACTCGGCTGGGGGAAGCGGCCCTGGAACAGCAGCGTCAGCAGGACCAGGCCGACGACGATCGTCAGCGCCAGGATGGCCGCGAACGCCCGTCGCAGCCGTCGCGGCAGGCGACGGCGAGTGGAACTGCGTGTCGTGATGGCGGTGGGCGTGAGGGGCACGGCTGGTGAGGGTCGGCCGCGGTCTGGCCGTTCACACGAGAGGCGCGGCGGGGGGGGCGGGCGAAGGCGGCGCACCTTGCCGCCGATTCAGCACCCGGCGATGTGTGGTTGTGCTCTGCGGTTCATCGGCCGATAGCATAGCGGCCATGCGTCTTTCCACCAGGTTGATCCTGAACGCGAGCACCACCTACCTACGGCTGGCGCTGTCCTTTGTGCTGGGAATCTTCTTCACCTGGTATGTCCTCGGCAAGATCGGCATGATCGGCCTGGGCATGATCGGGTTGGTCTCGGCGACCTTCGGGCTGGCCGCCTCCGTTGAGTTGGCCATTCGCCAGAGTCTCATTCGCGAGTTGGCGGCGGCGATCGCCACGCAGGAGGCGCTGCGGATTCGCAAGAGCCTGACCGCGGCGATGGCCCTCTGCCTGCCCACCTCAGTGCTGGCGTTTCTCATCGCGGCGGTGCTCGCCGGCTTGGCCTACGTGGGCTTCTTCAACACGGAGGAGGGAGTCCCGGGGCTGCCGCTCGCCCTGTGCGTCATGCTGCTGGGCGAGGGGGTGCATGTGGCGATTCGCGTGGTGTTCTCGCCTTACACCCAGGCGCTCTACGCGGCCCAGCGGGTGGCGATGGACAACGTCCTGCAACTGCTGCTGCGGGTGGTGCACGCCGGCTCGGCCATCCTGGTGTTCGGCTACTGGATGCCCGAGGAGTCGATCGCCACCCAGCTCATGGGGTACGCCGTCACCCGGGCCACGATTCAGATGGCGGACATCTTCCTGGGCGTGCTGCTGGCCAAGATCCTGATTCCGGGACTGCGCCTCAGTTGGCGCGAGTTTGATCGCGACGAGTTTCGAGCGACGGTGTCGACGGTCTGGCACACCGGGCAGGTGACGCTGCTCATGAATCTCAACGTCCAGGCGGTCACCATCATCATCAACTTGTTCTTCGGCCTGACCTACAACGGCATCTGGCAGGTGGTCGTGCAACTGGGCGGCGGCATCCGCTTGCTGGCGGAAGGACTGATGCGCGGCATTGAGCCGCTGTCAGCGCACCTGCAGCATCAAGGCAAACAGGCGGCGGTCACGGACCTGATGCATCGCTCGATCCGGTACCAGTTGCTGGTGACGCTGCCCATGGTGGTGGGGGTGGTGGTTTTCATGACGCCGCTCGTCAGCCTGTGGGTGGCGGGTCGAATGGAGCATGACGAGAACTTGGCGGCGGCGGGGATTGGGGCGCCGGAGGCCATCCGCATTATTGCGACGCTCTCCTACGTCTACCTGGCGGCGGCGGTTGTCCGAACCAGCGTGCGGGGCGTGGAGCGATCGTTGTACGGCCTGGGCCATGTCCGTGAGTACGCCTGGTTCGCCAAGTACGCTTTCCTGATCAACGTGGTGACGGCATGCCTCCTCATGTGGCTTCTCGGATCGCCGATGGGCGCTTCGCTCTCCTTGCTGATCACCTATCTGCTCTATTATCCCGGCGTGGTCATGCAGGCGGCGAAGCGCTGCACGGGAATGTCGCGGCGGCAGGCCTGGAAGGGATCGCTGCCGCGGCCCCTCGCCTCGGCGCTGCTCCTGACGGCGCTGCTCCTGCTGGTGCGGCCTTGGTATGAGTCGTTCACGCTCTGGAGTCTGCTGACCTTGGTGTTCGTCTCGGCCCTGGTCTACGCGCTGATCGGCTTCGCCATCGGCCTGGCGCGCGACGAACAACGTCGACTGCTGCAGATGGTCCGGCGGCGTTAGAGGCGGTTCCTTCCGCGGTGCAGTTAGAGATCCCAGAGGGGCTTGTCGCGGCCCAGGAATTGCCGCAGCGCCTCGGCTTCCTCGCGCAGTTGCTCGCTCAGCCAGGCACGCGTCTCCTCCGGCATGGTCGGCTTGGGAGGCGGGGGGGGGCGCCCAGCAGCGACACGACTCGTCCCTTCAAGCCGCTGGGAAGATGCCAACGGACCTTGCGGTACAGCGAGGAGTTCTGGATCCGATGGATCAGCGGCGTGGCCCGCACCCGTTCCGCGGAGACGTTGCTGCGGGTGTCGAGGTTGCCCGGCACGTGGTCGGCAGCGCAGCCGATGTGCTCGAAGATGCGGCGCATCCAGGCCGTCTTGTCCGCCAGCATCTCCTCCATGGGCACGACCAGGAGTTGCTCAGGGTCGAAGTGCGGGAGGTACTGCTCAATCTGCTGGTGGTAGCTGCTGATGTCGAGGTAGCTGGGGTCGCGGCGGACCTCTTCGTCAAGGGGCGCCAGGTTCTTGCCGCCCAGCAATTCGTGGTGATAGGCGGAGAGGATGCGCTTGACCGGATGCCGGACCATGTAGATGAGACGAACCTTGGGCACGAGGGCGGCGATGCAGGGAGCGACATCGGGCTTGTGTGGATGCTTGCTGTACTGCGTTGAAACATCACCCAGGAAGGCGTCCTCGGGGGCGCTCTTGAAGTAGCTGGCGTAGATCTCCGGCTTGCCTTGGTCCTCGGGGCGCGCGAAGTAGGCGAGTTCCTTCTTGGGGTGCAAGTAGATCTGCGGGTGGTCGGTGAGGTAGTGGAAGAGGGAGGTGGTCCCCGCCTTCTGGGCGCCGATCACGATGAAATCAGCGAGTCGCAGACCGTCGTCTCGTTTCATCGAAGGCTCCTTCGATTCTGATGGGCGAAGCGAATGCTGTTGGCGAAGCCTTCGATCATTCGCTCGATCGAATAGACCTCCGTCGCCACTTTGCGGGCGGCGTCCCCCATGGCCGTCACCTCGGGGCCGCCCTGCAGAAGCCGCACGAGTTGTCGGGCCAGATCCGCCAGATCGCCATGCCGCCAGGTCAGGCCGTTCTCTCCGGGCCGCAGTGCTTCGATCTCCGGATTCTGCTGTTCCAGGGCGTCGCTGGTGAGGACGGGCAGGCCGTAGCCGAAGGCGTGCAGAATGCTGAGTCCGATGTTGGTGGGGTAGCAGAAGGCGGCACTGGAGAGCATCCAGGGAGCGAGCTTTTCTTCCTCGTAGATGGCGCCGGTGAAGGTGGTGTGCTCGGCGATGCCCAGGGAGGCGGCGAGGTCGGTCAGATCGGCGCGGGCCGAGCCGTCGCCGACGATGATGAGGCGGGCGCTGGGCACCTCGCCCCGTGCTCGCTTGAAGGCCTCAAGCAGCCACTCCAGGCGATTGTCGGGCTCCAGACGAGAGACAAAGATGATGGCCGGTCGGTCCGCAAGGTCATGCTCTTCCTGGAAGCGCTGGAGATCGTCCGGGCGATCCAGCCACCCTTGGCGCGCCTGCTGAATCGGCGTCTGGTCCATCGTGTTGGCGGCGACGAAGAGGCGCTGGGGCTGGAAGCCGGCTTGGGCGAGCAGGTCGCAGGCGCGGTGGTTGTAGGAGAGCAGCGCGTCCGCCTTCCTGGCCAGACGATTGCGCAGGGCCGAGCGCCAGCCGGCTTCCGTCTTGGAGTAGCCGTGTCCCCAGAGCACCGTCCCCAGGCTGAGCTTGCGAGCCTTCCGCAGCGCCTTGCGCAGGTCCAGGTTGCGGGCATTCCAGGAGAAGACCGCGACATCGAAGCGACCCGAGGCCAGCTCCCGATGCTGGGCGGGCTGGAAGAGAAAAGGGCCCCGTTTCTTCATCGGCGACCAGACGACCTGGAAGGTCTCGGCCCCCTCCGCCTGGGGAAGCGAAGAACCCTTCAGCTTGGGGCTGGGAAACAGCGTCAGCTCGATGTCAGGAAGCGCCCCGAGGGCGTTGAATATGGGGATCCGATACTTGGGCAACGCCGGCTGAAAGAGGGCCACCCGGATCGTTTCGGGGTCGCGAGTTTCCGCGTGCGCGTCTGCCATGTCGGTTCCTGATGTCTGGGTCTCAGGCCTCCGGCGGCGCTTCGGTCGGCTCGGCGGGGGCCTCCTTGACCTCTTCTTCGGCAGGCCGGGGCTGGGGCTGCACGACTTCGATCAGGTTGCCCTCATCGTCGAACTCCATCTCGGCACGATCGTCGAGATCGAGATGACGGTCGGCGATGACCCAGAGCTTGATGTTTGTCCGCAGATCGGCGTCCAGCACCACCGGGATCTCATAGCTGTCCAGGCGCTTGATCGGGTGGGCGATGCGGATGTCACGCGGCCGAATGCCGAAGCCTTCGAGCGCCAGGGCTTCGGAAATGTCGTTCTGCGTCACCGAGCCGTAGAGATGGCCCTGGTCGTTGCAGGAGCGTTCGATGGTGATCTCGAAGCTTTCCAGCTTCTGGATCATCGTCTCACGGTGTGAGCGGAGGGCTCTCATCTCGGCCTCGGCCTGCTTGCGGCGTTCGGCGAGGGCCTCGATGCGTTCGGGGCTGGGTTCCGTGGCCATGCCATGGGGGACGAGGTAGTTGCGGGCGTAGCCGGGGCGGACGTTGACGACATCGCCGACGATGCCCAGGCCCTCGACGCTCTCGGTGAGCAGGAGATGGATGTTCTTGGCCATGGTGCTGTCCTTTCACGGGGAAAGTTAGGAGCGATTGCTCGCTTCAGCGGGGTGTGGATGCCCTCCGATCGACCTCGATCGGGCGTGGCATGATATCGAGTCAGCCGGGCCCTCGCCTGGCCCGGCTCAGAAGGGGATGTCGTCCTCGTCGATCGGTTCGTACTCGGGTTGCCCGGGGGGAGCGGAGCGCGGCTGGCTGCCCCGGGGCGGGCCCTGGGCCTCGCGCGGGCCGCCGACGCCACTGCCGCCGCCACCACCTTCGTCTCGGCCGCCGACGAACTGGAAGTTCTCGATGACGACGAGCAAGCGAGAGCGGTTCTGGCCGCTCTGCTTGTCCTGCCACTGATCCAGACGAAGCCGGCCCTCGAGGAGCACGGGACGCCCCTTGGCGAGGTACTGGTTCATGACCTCGGCTTGGCGTCCCCAGGCTTCGCAATCAACGAAGGTCGTCTCCTCACGCGATTCACCTTCCTGGGTGCGGTAGCGCCGATTGACGGCGAGACCGATCTTGGCGACGGCGGTGTTGCTCGGCGTGTAGCGAAGCTCCACATCGCGGGTGAGATTGCCCATCAGGATCACTTTGTTGAAGCTGGCCATGGTCAACGCCTCCTTCTGCGCTGGTCGCCCCGGGCGCGGGGGACGACCGGTGACTGACTGGGCATTCCAGAATTATTCCGTCGTCTCGGGCTTGTCCGCGGCCGCCTCGCCTTCGGCATCGGCGGTGGGGGCCGCCTCCGCGGCGGCGGGCTCGACGGCGATCGCGGCTGCAGGCTCGACGGCCGGTGCGGCTGCGGGCGCGCTTGTGGGCTCGGCCTCGCTGCCGCGACTGTCGGCTTCCGACTCCAGTTCCTGGGAGGCGTCGAGGGCGCGCATGTCCTCTTCCGTCAGGTGGTCGGCGCGGGTGACCAGCGAACGAATCATCACCTCCGAGAGGTTGCAGTCCCGCTCGATGCCGGCCAGCGAGGAGGTCGGGGCCGAGAAGTAGGTGAGGATGTAGAGGCCGCGGTTGTGGTTCTTGATGGAGTAGGCGAGGCGTCGCTCGTCCCACTTCTTGATGGCGATGAGTTCGCCGTCGCCGCGGGCGATCACTTCCTTGATGTGGTCCGCGGCTCCGCGCAAATCGGCGGTCTGCGACTGCGGAAACACGAACATGCCTTCGTAGTACGCGGTTCGTGACTCGGTCATGACTCTTGTCCTTCTGTTTGCTCGTTCGAGCTGTCGCTCGTGATTTTCTTGTTGTATTCGTTCATCGCCTGGGCGATGCCGTGCTCTACCCAGCACTGCACGGCGTCGCAGGTCTTCTCAACGGCGTCGCGGATCAAGGGCTTCTGCTCGGGCGTGAAGCGGCCCAGGACGTAATCGTGCTGGGCCACGCGCCCCGGCGGATCGATGCCGATGCGGCAGCGGGCGTAGACGTCGGTGCCCAGCTTCTGCTCGATGTCGCTCAGGCCGTTGTGGCCTCCCGCCGAGCCACGGGCCCGCAAGCGGAGGTGTCCGCAGGGCAGGGCCACATCGTCGACGAGGACCATCAGGTCCAGGGCCGGGTCGAGCTGATAGAAGCGGACGGCCTCGGCCACGGCCAGGCCGGAGCGGTTCATGTAGGTGGTGGGTTGCATGAGGAAGCATTTGTCGCCGGCGATGTGGGCGTCCCGCAGGCCGGCGTGGAACTTGGAGCGGGGCAGGGAGCCGGGCACGGCGTGCCGGCGCGCCAGGGCGTCCACCGCCAGGAAGCCGGCGTTGTGCCGGGTGGCGCTGTACTCGCTGCCGGGATTGCCCAGACCGACGATCAACTTCACCCTTCCTTCGACGCCTCCGACTCGCCGCCGCCCTCAGCGCCTTCAGCGCCCTCAGCGCCTTCCTCGCCTTCAGCGCCCTCTTCGGTCTCGGTTTCCTCTTCCTTGTGCAGGCGCACTTCGATGCGGGCCAGCACGGTGTCGGCCTCGCTGAGGAGGACCATCTCCGCGCCGGGGAGGGTGACGTCGCCGGCGTGAAGGGACGAGCCGGACTCCAGGCCGGTGATGTCGAGCGTGAGGTACTCGGGAATGTTGGTGACGCGGCACTCGATGGTGATCGAGGTGGTGAGTTTCTCCAGGATGGCGCCGGCTTCCTTGAGGCCGACGGCCTCGCCGGCAAAGCGGATGGGAACCTGCACTTCGACGCGCTCATCCAGGCTGACCCGCGCCAGGTCCAGATGGACGATGTCGCTGCCCAGGTGATCGTATTGCAGGGCCTTGAGCAGGCAGGTGTCCGCCTCCTCGCCTTCGATCTCCAGGGTGAAGACCTTGTCGCCGCCGCGCACGTAGAGCAGCGTTTCCTCGGAGGGGACGGCGATGGCGAGCGGCTCTTGGCCGTGTCCGTAGAGAACCGCCGGGATCAGGCCTTGCTGGCGGGCTCGGCGAGCGTAGCGGCTGCCGGTGCGTTCGCGCTTCACACCCTTGAGAGTGGGTACGTTGGTTGTCATGTTCGGAACCTCGTGAATCCTCTGGTTGCTTCTGTTTCAGTCGTATTCGTAAAGAGCCGGTGCACCGCCTGGTCCCGTCTAGCGCTTCGTTCCTTCGCCCATGCGGAAGAGGGCGCTGACGGACTGGTTGTGATGGATGCGGTGGATTGCCTTGGCGATGATCTCTCCGACGCAGAGTTGCACCGTCTTGTCCTTGATGGGCTCGACGCGGGCGTCGAAGGGAATGGTGTTGGTGACGACGACCCGCTTGACCGGCGCTTCCGCCAGCCGTTCGCAGGCGAGTCCGGCGAAGACGCCGTGCGTGGCGGAGACCATGACGTCCCTGGCCCCGTGGTCCTGCACGATGCGGGCGGCCTCGCAGACGGTGCCGGCCGTGGAGATCATGTCGTCGAACATGAGGACGGTCTTGTCGGTGACATCACCGACCAGGTGGGCCGCCTGCACCCGGGAGCCGGAGCGGCGGCGTTTGTCGATGATGGCCAGGTCGCCGCCGAGCAGGTTGGCGTACATGTTGGCAACCTTGACGTTGCCCACATCGGGGCTGACGAGGGCGATCTCGCCGAGTTCGTCGCGGATGCCGCGGAAGTACTCCACCATGACCGGCGCCGAACTGAGGTGATCCACGGGAATGTCGAAGAAGCCCTGGATCTGGGCGGCGTGCAGGTCCATGGTCAGGGCCCGGTGGGCGCCCGCTTCCGTGATCAGGTTCGCCACCAGCTTGGCGGTGATGGGGGTGCGGCCCTTGTCCTTGCGGTCCTGCCGCGCGTAGCCGAAGTAGGGAATCACCGCCGTGATCCGCTGGGCCGAGGCCCGGCGCAGGCAGTCGATGAAGATGAGCAATTCCATCAGGTTGTTGTTCACCGGATGGCAGGTGGACTGCACGACGAAGCAGTCGCGCCCGCGCACATCCTCGTCCAGGCAGGCCATCAATTCCCCGTCCGGGAAGGTCTCGGTGCGGCCTTGACCCAAGGGAATGTCCAGCACTTGGCAGACGCGCTTGGCCAGTTCCTGGCTGTAGCGGCCCGCAAACACCTTCAGATGATCGGCATCGGAACGGCTCATGCCTTGGCCTCCGCTGGCGTGACACTGAGGCGGGGAGCAGCCGCAGCCGTCGTCGCCGGCCCATTCCGCGCGCCGCCACAGACCGGACCTCGCCGTGGGCGGGAACCGATCGTCTTCGGCGAGTTGCTGATGCGGGTCGGCGCCATGAAACGTGGGCGCTGCGGATGCCCCGATGGGTAGAAACGGGAGAAAAGACTAGCCCGCCTAGATTTGAACTAGGACTGCCTGGACCAAAACCAGGTGTGCTACCGTTACACCACGGGCTATCGCTGGGGCAAGCCGAACAGCCTCCTGCAACAGGGAGGGCAGCCAGGGCCGCTCTCCGAACCTCGGTACCGCAACCATGCTGCGGTCCGGTCTGCTCATACGAAGCAGGGGGCCGCGGCATCCAACCGGGAACTGGAGCATCCATCAGCCGCGATGGGACGCCCCATGCCCAGGCCCGGGTGACCGGCCCTGGACGGTTCCAATCCACCGCCCACGCCCGAAAGCGGGACGGCAGTGCCGCACAGTGTATCGCCTGGGCCAGATCGATCAAATTGGGCCGGAAACAATCTCCGATCCCCCCCCCCAGCCCGGGTCCGATCTGCCACACTGTGGCGGATCGTATCGCCTTGTCGCCGACCACGTTGAGGCCTACGATGTTCGCAAGACGTACGGGCTCTCGATCGAGGTCCGTGTTTTGCCGATGAGTCGCTTGCCATGACCGCCTTCCCGCTCAGCCCGACACCCGCCGATAGTGCTGAGGGGAATCTGCCGACGGAGATTGCCGCGGGTCTGCAGGCCAAGGTCCTGGTTCTCAACAAGCTCTACATGGCCCTGCGCGTGATCTCGGCCCGCCGAGCCTTCACCATGCTCTGCCGGGGCATGGCGGAGGTGATCAACGTCGAGGATGGCAAGTACATCGCCTACGACTTCGAGTCCTGGAGCGAGATCAGCGAACTGCGTCGGCAGGTCGAGGCGGAGGATTACGACTGGGTCCGCACCGTCCGTTTCGAACTGGCGGTGCCCAAGATCATCCGCCTGCTGGGCTACGATCGTCTGCCCCGGCAGCAGGTCAAGCTCAACCGCCGCAACATCTACGCCCGCGATCGCAACCGCTGCCAGTTTTGCGGCAAGCACTTCCCCAGCAGCGAACTGTCGATAGACCACGTCATGCCCCGCTCGCAGGGCGGGCCGCACGTCTGGGAGAACGTCGTTTGCGCCTGCACCCGCTGCAACGCCAAGAAGGGCGGGCGCACTCCCGAGCAGGCGCACATGAAGCTCATTCGGGCGCCGTACCGGCCCCGGCGAAATCCGGCGGTGCAGCTCCGCCTGGGCCAGAACAAGTACGCCAGTTGGAAGACGTTCCTCGACAACGCCTACTGGTCTGTCGAACTCAAGTAACCGATTCCCTCGTCGCCCTGGGGGAGTCGCCCGGCCTCCGTGCTTGTCGTGTCGATCCAGCGGCCCTTCGCGGCGGAAGAGGACTTCCGCCGCGATGTTTGTGGCCAGGTCGGCGAGGGGCTCGCGTACGGCGTGGCGGGGCCTCACCGCCGGGCAAGGCAAAAAAAAGAACCGGCCGATCACAAAGGACCGGCCGGTGTTTCGTCCGTCGCTGAACACTCTGTAGCACCACAAGGGTCGCGACGGGCGGATGGGTCAAAGGTCAGATGCGTGGTTGCATCAGTACAGAAGCTGGAACTGGCTGCGAGCGACGATCTGGCCGTCCTCGCCGACGGCGTCACTGCGCCAACCGGCACCGGTGGAGCTCCAGGGGCCGGAGATCTCATCCAGACCGAAGCCGAGGTCGGTGGTCCACTTGGCGTTGTGGCCGTTGAGGTAGTAGTTGACACCGACGGTGACGACGCTGAGATCCTCAACGCCGGTCATGTCCATATCACCCATTTCGTAGCGGCCAAAGACTTCCCAATCCTCAGCGACGTACACGCCGCCTTGGACGGTGAAGCCGTACATCTGGGCGTCGCCAGTGGGATTCATCTCGGCGTCGATGTAGACGAACGAAGCGAAGACGTTGGCGCCGTCGAACTCAAGAGAGGCATCGGCGGTCAGGCCGAACCAGTCCAGTTCCGTGTCGTTGAAGGTGGTGCCGGAGCCGTTGCCCGTGCCGCGCTCGGCGGCCTGGTAATGGGCGCCAAGGCCGAACATGGCGGCGAAGCCCTCTTCGCCTTGGGGGCTGGTGAAGTCGTTGAAGCGGCTCCAGTCGCCGTCGCCGTTGAGCAGGAACTCAACGCGACCTGAGGCCGCGAACTCGACGTCTTCCGCCAGGGCGCTGGTGTTGCGAGCGCCGGTGCCCTCGTTGTACATGACGTGGAAGCGGACCTGGTCGTTCTCGTACCCGAACTGGATGCCCTGGGTGTAGTCCTGGTTGAAGGCTTCGTTGATCAGCGAGCGCTCGACGAGCAACTGCTGGGAGCTGGCAACGAGTTCTTCACGCAGGAAGGGGCCCTTGAACTGGCCGAACTTGACGTTCCAGCCCTGCTCACCGAGATCGCGCTGCACAAAGGCGTCTTCGAGCATGAAGGTGCCGTTGTTGCTGCCGAAGGCGCCGGTGATGCCGAAGTTCCAGTCGTCGTAGACGTGGCCCGCCAGCTTCAGCTTGGTGCGCCGCATCTCGAAGCCTTCGCGGCCGTCGTCGGAGCTGTTGTCCTGGATGTTGTACACGTAGCGGAACTGTATCTGAGCGTTGTGTTGGAGCTTGAAGCTCCCGTCATCACTGCTGATGAAGAAGCCCTTGTTGTAGCCGGCGCTGCCGCCCTCGAAGAACGAGGCACGGGCCAGAGCCGGATCGCCCGCCGCTTCCGCGGTCAGGCGCTGGAGCTCTTCATGCTGGCGGTCGTTCAGGTTGCGATCTCCGATCGCCTCCCGGAGGACCGCGTTTTCGGATTCCATTTCCGCAAGGCGGGTACGAAGCTGGTCCTCGTTGCCGGCTTGCGCCATCATAGGCAGAGCGGTCACAGCGCCTGCCACGGCAATCAGGCGGACAATGCGTGTATCCATCGCGATGGTTCTCCATGTCCAAACGTGTATGTGGTGCTACTACGAACGATGTAAGGTCGAAGTCTACCATTGGTGGGGCGCTAACGCCAAGTCAAGTCGGCGTGCCGTCTGAGCCCGCAGCGCCCCTCAAACACTCGCTCCGGGCAGGATCAGGCGAAAGACCGTTTCCTTCCCCTCGGCGCGCTCCACTTCCACCCGGCCGCTGTGCACGTTGATGATGTGCTTCACAAGCGCCAGTCCCAAACCGGTTCCGCCCGCGTCTCGGCTACGAGCCTTGTCGACGCGGTAGAACCGCTCAAAAAGGCGGGGCAGATGCTCCGCTGTCATCCCTACCCCTCTATCGGCCACACGCCGCTCAACGCTGGAATTGGTGACGAGTCCGACCCCAAGGCGCACCGTCGTGGCGGTAAGGCTGCAGGCGCTCGCATTCGACAGCAGGATGCTCAGCGCCGGTACCAGCAGCGGCGCCGGCAGCAACCGTAAGTCCAGCCGGCACATTGCATTGGATCTGGATGTCCTGCCGGGCGGCGGCGGCGCCATACGGTCCCGCGACCCCGGCGACGAGCCCCGGAAGGGAGCCCTCCTGCCGCTTCCGGAAACCCCGGCGGCGGAGCTTCTCAAGTCGCGCCCAGGCCAGGGTGTCTGCGCCGATGGCCTGCCGCCGCTGGCGGTTGGTGCAGGATGGTCTCGAGGAAGCAGCGAGTCGGGCCGGGCTCGTCCAGGCCCACATGCAGCCGCATCGATCGCTTTCTGAGCAGGCGGGCGGGTCTGGGGGCGCCCCGGGTCTGAGCAGGGCTTCTAAAGAAGGCAAGGAAGTCCTCATCTAGAAGACGATCTGCCACTGAGCGCGGAGAAAGAACTGTCGGTCCGCCTCCGCCGCATCGACCTCGAGCCCGACCCGATCGGAGGCGATCTGGAGGGGCACGCCCGCCGTGGTGAAGCCGCCGTCCACGGTGATCTTGTGGGCGTTGCCCGCGAGGTAGCGGATGAAGCCGATCGTGGCGATGCCGACTTCCTTGACGCCGTCGAGGTCCAGGTGCTCGTAGCGGCCGATGAGTTCGAGGTTGTCGGTCAGGTAGTAGCCGGCCTGGGCGAGGTAGGTGGTGTCGTCGGTGTCCGCCGGATTCGGGCCCTCGGGGTGGGTGTGCCGGCCGGTCACGGCGCCGTACAGGTTGAAGCCGGGCCACTCGAACTGGCCGTCGACGGTCCAGATGACGAAGTTCGGGGTTGGCGCCGCCGGCGTGGCCCCGATGCTGCCGGGCGTGGCGCCGTCGCCGACATCGCCTTCCTGGTAGTGCATGCCGGCGCCGAGGACCGCGCCGAATTCGGTCACGCGCGTGGCGGTGAAGTCCTCGAACTGTTTCCAGTCGCCCGCCAGCTTCCACTCGCCGCGCGTCATGACGCCGAACTCGCTGAGGTCGCTGTTCCAGTCGGTGTTCTTGCCACCCGGGCCTTCGATGTAGCCCAGGATGAACTGGGCTTGTTCATCGCGGTACTGCAGCATCAGGCCCTGCGTTCGCTCCGGGTTGAACAAGCCCAGCGTCGAAGAGAGTTCGACCATGAGCTGGTTGGGAACGGGGATCGTCAGTTCATTGAGCAGCGGCATGGGGAACTGGCCCAGGACCAGGCACCATTCTTCGTTGAAGTGGTAGGTGAAGTTGGCGTCCTGCAGCCCCATGCGACCGGAGGGGCCGAAGTCCATCAGGATGAAGTAGTCGAGGTCCTTGGCCGCCTGCCCGAGGAGGTAGAGCCGGGTGCGGCGGAACTCGAAGCCGCTGCTAAACGCATCGACGTTGCCGGCGGGGTTGCTGGTAGAGCCGTCCTGGAAGGTGGCGTTGTAGCGGAACTGGGTGTAGAAGCCGAAGCGCATCGAGTTGCCCGTCGCCTCGTCGAGGATCGTGAGGCCCTTGCCGGGGGCGAAGGAGAGGGAGGAGGTGCCGCCCAGGTAGAAGGAGCGATCGGCGGCATCGTGGGCCGCCGCCGCGGTCAGGTGGTTCAACTCGCGAGCCCGCGCCTCTGCCGTCTCGTCCAGGCGTGCCTGGGCGAGTTGCTGCTCCAGCGTGCGGATCCGCTGCTCCCAGGTCCGGCTGCCCGACTCCGGGGTCGGCGCTGCCAACGTGCCGCCGGGCGAGACGAGCAGGAGGGAGGAGAGAACAACGACGAGTCCGCGACACGACATGGCAACCTCGCGCAAATCGATGGCTGAAATAGGGAGGGAGACAACGATTCTCCGGCGCGGGCGGCCCGCCCCGAAAGAGGGTGTGTTTGTAGCATTTTGGGGCGTTCCCCGCCGCCTGCCCGGCGACCTGGGCGGGGCATTTGAACCAGAATCCGCGCGCCGTTGGCGGGCGCCGTGGGCGAGCGCGAATCCCTGGGTTCCGCCGCATGGTGGGCAGCGCTTGTCACGGTGTTGCGCCTTGGTGGCCGTCTGGTCGGGTTGGCTTGGGGAGAGGCAGCCTGGTCGCGTGCGTGGGCGGCGCGCGGCGCCGACAACGGTGGCGCGATGGAGGTGGGGCGGCAGAAGTTGCTCGGCACGCAGAGCGCAGAAACAGGTCGGGTCCCCCGGCGGCAGGAGCGGATGGCGGCAGTGATGCTGTTAGTGAGGCTGCCCGTTGCCTTCGACGGCCAAGCGGCGGAAGTCCTCGAAGGTGGTCTCGTGCAGCAGGCTGCCGAGTTGGCGTTGCCAGATCTCCATGCGGTAATGCAGCGGGCAGGGAGCAGCGCCGCCACAAACGCCCGCGCCAAACATGCATTCCTGTGGTTTGCTGAGGAAGCGCTCGAAGATGCGAATCACATCAAAGAGCGTGATCTGATCCGGGGCGCGAGAGAGGAGGAAGCCGCCACCCGGACCGGGGATGCTGCGGACGAGGCCGGCCTGGCTCAGCGTGGAGAGGATCTTGGCGACGGTGGGTTGGGCCATGCCGCGATCTTTGGCGATCTGGGCGGCGGAGAGACGCGACTTGGCGTCCCACACCTCCGACAACCGGCTGATAGAAGCAATGGCGCATTTGGTTTGACGACCGAACATAAAGAACTACCTCGGTTCATCCAGACCCAAGCTGCATCGGAATCATGGACACATCTGTCTGGAACTCGGATGGTATCAGGAATGGCGCGCATCGGAACCGAACCGCAGGCGGAAACCAGGCTGTGAATACAGTTTCACCAGAGTGGATGGGTGGGGAGTCTGATTGCTGTCTGCCCCGTCACGGGCCCTGTTGTGGGGATTGTTGCTGCGGTGTTCCTGGCGGGATCCGCTGACGGCGGTGTGCTCGGCGTGCCCGAGTTCTCCAGCGAGTCACGAGGCAGCGCTGCCACTTCATTTGCAACCGGCGGGCAAGGTCGAGTGCCCTTTGTCTGTCCGCCTCTTGAAGGGTCGCATCCGCGCCGGCGCTGAGTAGCAGGCGCAGCCCGGTCAGCAACCAGACGAAGCGCCGTGTGTGCTCCCGCGCCGCTCTGCCTCGATCGATTTGCCGCATGCCCCGTCTCACCTCGCCCAATCCGTTGCGGCAGAGTAACACCTGCGCCAGGCCGGGCCGACGCGGGCTGGTGTCGCATCATGTTGAAAAACTGATCAAAGGCAATGACGCGGTGGGGAAGCCTCGGTTCACTCCTCGCCTTTCCGTGCTTCTCCTACAGCGCCGGCCATCAGGGTGTCATCGTCGCCGGCGATCGAGCCTTCATCTTCTCCTGCACCCATCGGCATCAGGGCGTGGCCTCGGCGGGGCGGGTGCAGCACTACGCGGTGCGCCGATCCTCGATTCAGGTGGCGGCGCTGCGTGTCGAGGCGGGCGAGTTGGCCGGCGCTCGGGATGAGCCGTGTTTGGTGCGTCTGACGCCTCCCTGACGGGGGCGAGAGTCTCGGGCGTGAGGGCGGTATCATGGCTGAGGCCCGCGACACTGGAGGTGCGAGATGAGTCGACGCAGGACACTCGAAGCGGCAGCCTTGGGCTTGATGGTGATCGCCAGCGCCGCGCCTCTGCGCGCGGAGGTCGTCACCGCCAGGTTTCGTCAAGGAGTCGCGGACTACGGGGGAACCGTCGACACGTTTCTGAAGCAGGCTTCGCCCAGCGGCTTCTATGGCTCGGCGAGCGTCGTCGAGTGGGATGGCAGCGATGGGGGTGGGGAGAACTTCGGCCTGCTGCGCTTCGACGATCTCTTTGGAACGGATCCCGGCCAGATCCCCCCGGGCTCGCTCATCCTGGCGGCAGCGCTCGTCTACGAGGTCAACAACGAAGGCGATCCCGCCACCGTCAACGAAGTCGTCGTGGAGTGGGACGAGACGGTTTCCTTCAACACCTTCGGCGACTTGCCGGGTGTGCAGGCCGAGGACTACGGCGTGGAGATCGGTCAAGCGCCGGGTGGCGGCGGAACCCAGACCTTTGACCTGAGCGCCAGCCTCCGCGCCTGGTCACAAGACCCGACAGCGAACCGGGGCTGGATCTTTCGCCCCACCGGCGGCAGCAACGGCGTCGAGTTTCGCAGCAGCGAATACGGCACGATCGACGTCCGCCCGGAGCTGCAGCTCAGCTACCTGAGTCTTGCCGGCGAAATCGGTCTGCACCCGACGGAGATCACGACCGTCGCGGGCAAGAGCAACATGGAACTCCTGGTGGCGATCCCGCCCGGTAGCAACGATGCCGCTCCGGTGCAGGTTACGCTGGCATCGGACCGGCCGGATGTCGCCGTTCCTGTGGGAGCCGTCGACGGGGCGCTCACGATCACGTTTGACGCGGGCGGGGGGACGTACCAGGTTGTCTGGATCGACATCGGCGAGGCGGGCGCTGCCTCGATCGTGGCGAGCGCTGACGGCGACCTCGACGACGCCGTGCTGCCGGTGACTGTGGAAGCGGGCGCGGTTCTGTTCGACCCGAGCAGCCTGGCGAGCCTGGTTGACCTGGATGTGCCGGTGCAGGTATCGCTGACGCCCGGCAGCAACGACACCCGGCCGGTCACGGTGTACCTGATGACGGACGACGCCTTGGTCGCCGAGCCTGCCGGCGCGGTGGACGGGGTGCTGAGCCTGACCTTCGCCGCCGGTTCGCCATCCCGGCAGATCGTTTCCATCGATGTGGGGGCCCTCGGGGAGGCGACGCTCAGCGCCGGCAGCGACAGCGGCCTGGACTCGTCGGCGATGCCCGTGCAGGTCTTCGAGGGCTTCATGTTCACTGCGACCTCGGACACGCGCAGCTACACCGATCCGGGTGAGTTTCCCGTGGTGCTCACCGAGATTACGGCGACCGGCGGACCCGGCGTCTTCATGATGTGCCCCGGCGACATGGACCCTCCCCACGCCGTGGATGCGGCACTGGATGCCCAGTTCGGTGCCGGGTTCGACTGGTACCCCGTCGTCGGCAACCACGAGGCGGAGACCCCGTCGGACATGAACTGGATCCGCAACGAGTTCGCCAACCTGCCGCACATCGTTCGGGAAGGGCCGGTGGGATGTGAGACCACGACCTACGCCCTTGAGTTCGGCGACGTCCACATCGCGGTCATTAACGAGTACTTCGACGGCGTCAGCGATGTGGGCACGAACGGCGACATCAGCGCTGAACTCTACGCCTGGCTCCAAGCGGATCTGCTCGCCAACAACAAGAAGTGGGTCTTCGTCGTCGGGCACGAGCCGGCCTACCCGCAACCCGACATGCATTGGGGCGATGCCCGGCACGTGGGCGACAGCCTTGATCAGTACCCGGGGCGGCGGGACGCTTTCTGGGCGCTGCTCGCCGACAACGACGTCGCCGCCTATCTCACCGCCCACACGCACCGGTATTCACGCTACCTGCAGGACGGGGTGTGGCAGATCGACACCGGGCAGGCCCGAGGCGCCGCGAGGTACGACACCTACGAGCGTTTCCTCGTCGGCGAGGAACAGGTCGTTTTGCATGTCTACCGATCGCTCGAAGACGGGGCGTTTCGCTTGGTGGACACCCTCACCATTGACGCCGGCTGCGCGGGCGACATCGATGGCGACGGCCACGTGGGCCAAGCGGACCTGGGCTTGTTGCTCGCCGCCTTCGGGACGATTCCGGGCGACCCCTTCTGGAATCCCGACACGGACCTCAACGGCGACGGCGTCATCGACCAGCAGGATCTGGTCATCGTTCTCATCAACTACGAGTGCTGAGCCGGTCCGACCGGGGAGGTGCTCGTCAGAATGGCAACACCATGGGGGTGCCGGCTCTCGCCGCGCTCTTCTGGCCATCCACCGATACCTCGACGCGATCGCCCTGGCGCGCGATGTCGTAGGATCGGCCCCGCGTGCGGACGCCACGGAGATTCACCTCGCCAAGCGGCAGGGGGAGGGGGTCGATCCGGATCGATCCCTTGAGCGCGTCGGTTGGATCCAGGCCGGCGACGCCACGGATGAGGAGGTCGAGCACGTAGCTGTGCTGGTAGTCGTCGATGCCGCGGTAAGTGCAGGCTCGACCGCTGTGGGGGTTGTAGTGCTCGAAGCAGTTGGGCCGTTCCAGATCACCTTCGTGGAACATCATGCGGACAAATCGGCTGAGCAACTCGCCCGCGACCTCGCCGCACTCGTGGCGGGGCGACTCTCCCTCAGCGTTGGCATCTCTGCACCGCCATTGACGAATGAGTCCGTCGATGAGGTGGCTGTTGGTCATGGGCCAGGTGCGGCCGTTCCAGGGGCAGACGTGCCGTTTCCCCTTCCACATCGCCTCGGCGTTGAAGAGTGGGTCGTCGAGGCTGGAGGAGGGCACGGGGAACGCCGTCCAGAACTCCTCGGGGTTCGTCAGGTGGGCGAGCAGGGCCTCGACGTGTGAATCCTCAAGCAGGTCGGTGAGCAGGGGGTAGAAGCAGACCGCCGCCTTGACCCCGGTGCGCGCGCCGGTGCGCGGATCGACATCGCTGAACATGCCGGCTTCGGGCCCCCACATTCTGGTCAGGATGGCGTTGCCGGTGCGCTCCGCGGCGGCGCGCCAAGTTGATGCCTCGCTGTCGCGCCCGAGTTGGGCAGCAATCTGCTGCAGGGCCCGCTGCAACTGGTAGGCATAGACGGTGACATCGATCGCCTTGAGCTTCGTCTCATCCTTCCAGCCGGCGAGATCAGCGCGCGGGTTCACCGCCTGGTAGCGCGACATGTACTCCTGGCCGGTCTCGAAGTGGTTGACCACATCGTACATGCCCGACTCTTCCCGATCGCGCGTTTCGTCCAGCCAACGGGCGTAGCGAGAGAGGCCGGCGTAGCAGCGATCGAGAAATGCCTCGTTGGGCGTCACCGCCTGCACCGCGAGCAGGGCGTCGCCCCAGTTGGCGTGGTAGAAGTCCGTGCCCACCAGGTGGTTCGTGTAGAGCCGGCCGTGGAAGGAGCCGTCGTCCTTCTGGTGGGCGAGGAAGTTCAGCAGCGAGCCGTGGGCGGCGCTCTCTTCGATGGGGAGATCCGCCCAGCGCATCTCGAGCATGTGGCAAGGGGCGCTGTAGGTGATGGGCACGTGGAAGTAGCCGATTCCCTCCCCGATAGCCGGGTGCGCGACGTTGCCGCAGCCGCCGGCGTAGCGGTTCAGGAAGAGGCCGTAGAGTCGGTAGTCGTAATAGCGCGTGAGGTAGGGATCGGAGCAAGTGAACGTGGGGAAAGCGGCGAAGTGCGCTTCCCAGACTTCCTCTGCGCTTCTGCGGCGGGACACCCGTGGCGCGCTTGAGCGACTTGTGGGGGTCGTGGGAGAGGGGGTGATCGTGAGGTCGATGACCAGGTCGACGTCGACAGGGTCCGTAAGCGACATCGCCGCAGCGAGGTAGACCGTGCCCGACTCGTCGATGCCCTCCAGCGCGATGCGGCCGTCAAGAGCCCCGCCCCAGTCCTCCGCGAAGGGTGTGATTGACCAGATCGGCTGACTAATGCAGGCCTCGGAGCGCCGGGCGCTGGCGGTCATGGGCAGCCTGGTGTCGCCAGAACTCAGGCACAGTGTCGCCATGACTTCCAACGGCACCTCCCGTCGATCACGAAGTGTGCGCTGCCATTGCAGTATCCGCGAGGCGTCGTCGATTCCGACACAGCCGATGTCCGGTCCAGGCTGCACCGTGTAAGCCACCAGCGAATTGCCAATCTCGTGCCAGCGGACGCCCAGCGGCGACCAACGGCAGCGAAAGCAGCCGCCCGGTTCGACGGTCTTTGTTTCCACCAGCTCCCCGCCATTGGGCAGGGCATAGGTGCAGGTGAGCTTGCCCGGTTGCCACTGCCGCCTGGTTTGGTGCAGCTCGACTTCGCGGCCCTGGGCGTCGAGCAGCGCGATTGAGAAGAGTGGTTCAAACGGGTGGTAGAAGATCCGCGCTTCATCCCAGAATCCCGGCGCGTGCAGGAAGAGCGGGAAGGGCGGGGCCCAGAGCCAGCCGTCGCCGCAGGAGAGCTGCCACTTGTCGGGACGGGAGAGGGTTGCGAGACGTTCCGGAACGGCGCCCATGATCACCTCCGAGGACAACGCGGCGCACTCGTCGCCGGCCTTCGATTCAGCGGCGCGGGCTTGCCCCGCGTTTAACCGTCGGGTGCGACGGAGCACTGGTTGGCACGCAACCAGTGGCACACCCGGGCGCTCCCGTTGTCCTACGCTTTTCGTCCCGGCAGCCAGAGATCGATGATCACGGCGACAACCATGAGCCCGGTGGCGGCCCCGAAGGCGGCTCCGCCGATGACGATGGCGTAGACGAAGCTCTCGTGCAGGCGCGCCAGCCACTGTCCGCCGATATCCGCCAGGAGGCCGACGCCGGCCAGGAAGATGAGCGTCTGGACGACGACGCGGGGCCAGGCGGTCATGATGAGCAGGAGCGTCGCCATGAGCGTGACCAGGCCGATCCCCAGGGCATGGGTATGCGTCGAAGCGATGAGGATCTCGACGGAGGTCGGGTTGATCTCGCGGGAGAAGGCGTGGTTGGCCACGTCGTCCCAGTACTCGAGCGGCATGGTCTTGCCGATGCCATCGCCCTCCGTGGCCTGCCGGGCGTGACACTGCAGGCAGTTCTGGGCGATGATTTCGGCGGGGGCGTTCATGCCGAGGTCGAGGCTGTCGTAGTCGTCGCTGATGCGATCACTGGCGAGCCAGTCGAGCAGCGCTTGCCGCTGATCGGCAGGCAGTTCTTCCGGGTGGTCGCTCTCCAGGGCGCGCCGAAGCGGCGCGACGGTGTTGATGCCGTGGTAGGCGCCGACCAGGTCGTCCATGGAGAGGCCGGGCCGCTCGTCGCGATTCTGGTGATGCTGCGCGATTTGCAGGCCGGATGTCAGCAGGCCTCCCAGCAGGACAAAGAGCAGACAGGTCAGGCCGACCCTTGCCAGGAAGGGCAGGCTGCGCAGGCGGGGAGCGTTGGCCATGGTTGCTTAGTCCAGTTTGAAGAGCTCGTGATCGATCTCGACCTCGTTGCCGGTCCTGATGGCCTCGTTGGCCTTGATGGCGACGATGGCCCCGCGCAGGCCTTCCTCGGCGGTGCAGACGACGGGCTTGTCCTCGGTGACGCTGTTCACGAAGTCGGCGAGGGCGTAGTACAAAGGCGGATTGGGCAGACCGATGCCTTCCTTGAGCTTGCCCTGCGAGGCCAGCTTGGTGGCGTCGGCGATGAGCACGATGCCGGTGTCGTTGTGGAACTGCTCGCGGAAGGCGTAAACCTCCCAGCCCTGCGTGGCCGCATCCGCTTCCTTGAACATCCAGCCGGCCGTGTGGGCGAGCTTCACCGCCGCCATGGAGCCGGTGAAGGTCTCGCTGCGTCCGCCGAAGGAGTTGCAGATGGTGGCTTCGTACTGCGACATGAGGCCGCTCGCGAACTCCATGGAGCATTGGATGGTGTCGTGGACGTCTCGGCCGTCCTTGTAGAGGCGGATGCCGCCGCTGCCGCGCACCTTGACGGGATAGTCGTTGACGAACCAGTGCATGGTGTCGAACTGGTGCGTGCCGAACTCGCCGGCGAGGCCCAGGGAGATGGCCGCGTCGAGCTGCCAGTTCAGGGACTTCTCGTCCGCCGGGTTACGCACGGGCGAACGCCAGGAGTTCTTGCGGTGGTACTGGCCGTTCAAGGCGATGAGGTCGCGCACGGCGTCGGTGCGGACAAAGGTGCGAGCCAGCTTGTAGATGGGGTTGGAACGGCTGTCCATGCCCGTCTGGAACTTGACGCCGGCCGTCCGGGCCGCCCTGGCGATGGCTTGGCAGTCCTCGACCGTCGAAGCCAGCGGCGCCTCGCAGAAGACGTGCTTGCCGGCCGACAAGCAGTCGATGGCGACCTGCTTGTGCAAGTGGGTCGGGGTGGCGATGAAGACGGCCTGCAGGCCAGCGGCTTTCTCCAGCATCTCGGTATGGGTGGCGTAGCCTTGCGACCCCTGGGCCCGGCGCAGGCCCGAACTCAGACGCGAGGCGACGACATCGCAGATGGCGCTGACCTCGAGATTCTCGATCTTCTGCAACTCACCGAGAATAGCGCGCCCTTGCCGGCCCGCTCCGACCAAACCGATCTTCAGGGGCTCCGCCAGGCGCATCACCCCCAGCGATTCGACGGCGGGAAGAATGGAGACGGCGGCCATGGCGCCGGCGGTGTGCTGAAGAAACTGTCTGCGATTCGGCTGTGTCATGCTTAATCCTTGCGGTCGGCGGCAGCGATATCCGTATCGGTATCGGCTTCGGGTTCGAGTTGAAGGCAATCCTGGTCGCCGCCCAAAGAAGTCCAAATGGGTGGCGTGGTGGTGGTCTTGATGATCGCGGTCAGGCCCCGATCCGCGGCGAGCGAGGCGCGGCCCAGCACCAGCAGGGCCGTCGACCAGGCGTCGGCACGCGCCGCCGACCGGCAGATGACCGCCGCGAGGGCGACGGCCTGCGACGGCTCGCCCGTACTCGGGTCGAGAATGTGACCCAGCCTGCGGCCACTCACCTCGACTTCCCGGCCCCGCGGCGCGGAAATCGAGAAGGCGCGATCGCGGAGGTGCACGCGCGGGGCCCGGCGTCCTGCGCTGAGAGCCATGGTCCAGGCGTCGGCATCGGGCGGAGCGCCGATGGCGATGACGGTGCTGGTGCCACCGTGCAGGAACGCCGAGGTGACGCCGTGCTCGCGCAGGATACCCGCCGCCAGGTCCAGGGCGTAGCCCTTGGCGACGCCGCCCAGATCCAGGCAGACACCCTTCTTCACGAAGCGGACGGCCTGGCGTTCGGCGTCCAACTCGACGAGATGCATGCCCAGCAGCCGGCGCGCCTGGTCGATCTCGGCGCGGGTGCCGCGCTCGCCATGAAAGCCCAAGGCCCGCATGAGCGGCGCGACGGTGATGTCGAAGGCGCCGCTCGTCTCCGTGTGGTACACAGCGCAGGCTCGCAGCAAATCGAAGGCTTCGGAATCAACTGGGGTCCAGCCCTCGCTGGCGTTGGCGTTGAGGTGCGCTACCAGGCTGGCCCGGTCAAAGAGGTTGAAGCGCTTCTCGCAGGCTTCGATTTCCGTCAGGGCTTCTTCACCGACAGCGCGCAGGAACCCCTCGTCCTCGCCATGCATGACGAGTTCAAAGCGGGTTCGCATCGCCTCAATGGCCAGCGCCAGCATGAGGAATCAGAGCTTGCTGATCTTGAGCGACTTGTGATCGAAGGCGAAAGCGCCGCCTTCCCACATGGACATGGTGGCCATGTCAACGACCGCCATGACCTTGGTCGCCAGGTCGATGTTGCTCATGGCCGACTTGCGACTGCGGATACACTCCAGCCAGTTGAGACGAAGCAGGTCCTGGTCCGCGACGTGCGGGGCCTGCACCTCGATCGGATCGATGTCATCGACATAGATGCGCTCGGGACGGACGATGACGTTGCTGCCGCCCAGAAGCATGTTGGCCTTGTGGCCGCGGACCATGGTCTCCAGGCCGACCTCGTTGCAAGTCGAGCCGACTACCAGCATGCTGTGGTCCTTCTCGTACTCGACGGTGATGTTGACCTGGTCGTGGTTCTCCATGGCCTTGTCGATGTAGTGGCCGCCGGTGGCGGTGACCCGAATAGGCCAGCCCGGATCGATGGCGTAGATCATGGGCGTCATCTGATGCACCAGGAGGTCGCCGATGATGCCGGTGGAGTACTTGCGATAGCGGCGCCAGCGGGCATAGACCGCGGGATCCCAGGGCTGCACGCCGAGCGGACCGCACCAGGCTTCCCAGTCGAGCATTTCGCCGGGCACGACCTTGGGATCGATGCCGTAGTAGGTCCACTCGCCGGCGATGGAGTTGCGGCAGTAGCTGGTCTGGCTGAGCGTCGGGTGCCCGATCGCCTGCTGGGCCAGGAGCTTCTTGGCTTCCTGGTACTTGGGCTGCATGATGTGCTGGGTACCCACCTGGAAGACGGCGTCGCTGTTCATGACGACCTTGCGCAGGGCCACCGTCTCGTGGAAACGCAGGGTCATGGGCTTTTCGCAGTAGACGTCCTTGCCGGCGTAGATGGCGTCGATGGCCATCTGGGCGTGCCAGTGCTCGGGCGAGGCGATCAGAACCGCGTGGATGTCGTCGCGGGCCAGGACCTTCTTGTAATCGCGGTAGCGATCGATGTCGCCTTCCTTCTGCTGGTTGTCCTTGCAGCGCTGCCAGCAGTCGTCGAGACGCGGCTTGCAGACATCGCAAAGAGCCACGATGCGGGCGTTGCAGCGGCCCTCGTTGGCCAGGGCGATGAGGCGGCCGGCGTGACCGCTGCCCATGCCGCCCGTACCCAGGATGGCGATGTTGATCGTGTCATCCGGACCCAGGGACGGACGAGCCTGGGGATCACCCTTGGGCAGGCTCAGGTAACCGTCCGGCTGGGCGCACCCCGCCACCACGGTGCCGGCGGCGGCGAAGAGAGCGGTCTTGGCGAGGAAGTCACGGCGCGAGGTCGCGCTCGCAACGAGAGGCTGGCTGGTCTTGGCGGTTGTCATGGCTGTTGTATCTCCCTGAAACAGCGGGGGGGCGGCTGAGCGACAGGTGCGCCACTCGCGGACTGCTTGAACAAGCCAACCGAGGCGAGCGGCGGGGCAGGAGAACCTGCCCGTAGGAATCCCCATTTATACCGCCTGGTGTCCTCCTTCGCGACCCGGGCAGGCCGGGCCCTGGGGCATTTCCCCGGCATCGAAGGGGAGCGGCCGGCCCCCTCGCGCAGGCTGCCGGTGGGCCGTTTGCGTGCCGACTCGGGATCGCCGAAGATGGGCCCTGCTTTGGTTCACAGACGCCCGTTCGGGCCCGTTTCGGTCGACCACAACAAGGGATCCGCCATGGCAGGAACATGCAATGTCGCGCTGATCGGTCAAGGCTTCATGGGGCGCACCCACAGCAACGCCTATCTCAAAGTCAGCAAGTTCTTTCCCGATTTGCCTCAACATCCGCGCATGCACAGCGTCTTCGGCCTCAAGGAAGAGAACCCGAAGCACTTCGCCGGGCAGTGGGGCTGGGAGCACGCCTCCACCAACTGGAAGAAGCTGGTCTGTTCCGATGAGATCGATCTCGTCGACATCGTCACCCCGAACTACATGCACCTGGGGCCGGCCATGGAAGCCCTGGCGGCGGGCAAGCCGGTCGCCACCGAGAAGCCGATCGCCGGCACGCTGGCCGACGCTCGCGACATGGTCAAGGCCGCCAAGAAGGCCAAGGCCCCGACCTTTGTCTGGTACAACTACCGCCGCTGCCCGGCGGTGGCCCTGGCCCACAAGCTGGTCCAGGAAGGCAAGATCGGGCGGATCTACCACGTCCGCTGCATCTACCTGCAGGACTGGGGCGGGCCCGAGACGCCGCTGCTCTGGCGCTTCAAGAAGAAGCTGGCCGGCAGCGGGGCGCACGGCGACCTCAACGCCCACATCGTCGACATGGCCCGTTTCATCACCGGCGATGAGATCAGCGAGATCTCCGGGGCCATCGCCGAGACCTTCATCAAGGAACGCACGATCCTTGAGGAAAACACCGCGGGTGGCATCGCCGGTGGCGCCAAGGGCGCTAAGAAGAAGGGCAAGAGCGACGTCGATGACTGCGTCCTCTTCCTGGCCCGCTTCAAGCAGGGAGCCGTCGCCAGCTTCGAGGCCTCCCGCCTGGCGACCGGCTACATGAACCAGAACGGCATCGAGGTGCACGGCGACAAGGGGGCCATCCGCTTCCGCTTCGAGGACATGAACTACCTCGAGTATCTCGACAACACCGGCGACGCCCGCACCCGCGGCTGGACCAAGATCATGTGCACCTCGGCGGGGAACCATCCCTACGTCGATGCCTGGTGGCCCGACGCCCACATCCTGGGCTACGAGCACGGCTTCGTGAACCAGGCGGCGGACATGATGCGTGTCCTGGCGGGGAAGAAGCCGGTCGTGCCCATCCCCGATTTCGCGGATGCCTACGAAACGCAGCGGGTGCTGGAGGCGGCCCTGCTCTCCGCCAAGGAGCGCTGCGCTATCAAGATGAGCCAGGTCAAGTGAGTCAGCCTGAGAACGTTTAGCCCCGAAGCGCAGCGGAGAGTTTCGGGCCACGGCGAATGACGAATGACGAATACCTAATCCAAGCGTGAACCACCGCCGCTTCTTCCCCTCAGCCCCTGAGTCCCTCGGTCCCTTAGTCCCTTCTCTCCCCCGGAGCCACCCATGTCTCGACCAGTCACTTTGTTCACCGGCCAGTGGGCGGACCTGCCCTTGGAAACCATGTGCCGAAAGGGCGCCGAGTTCGGCTACGACGGACTCGAACTCGCCTGCTGGGGCGATCATTTCGACGTGCGGCAGGCCGCGGCGGATGATGCCTACTGCAAGGCGAAGTGGAAGCTGCTCAGCGATCACGGCCTCGTCTGCTACGCGGTAAGCAATCACCTCGCCGGCCAGGCGGTGTGCGATCGCATCGATGAGCGGCACCAGTCCATCCTGCCCGAGCATGTCTGGGGCGATGGCGAGCCGGAGGGCGTGCGACAGCGGGCCGCGGCAGAGATGATCCTCACCGGCAAGGCGGCGAAGCGATTCTTCGACATGGCCCCCGCCCCGGTTAAGGCGAAGCTCGACGCCCTGGGCTCCTACGTGGTCAACGGCTTCACCGGCAGCAGCGTCTGGCCGCTCTTGTATTCCTTCCCGCCCAATCAGCCCGGGCAGATCGACGCCGGCTTCGCGGACTTCGCCAAGCGCTGGAAGCCGATCCTGGACGAGTACGACAAGCTCGGTGTCAACTTCGCCCTGGAAGTGCATCCAACGGAGATCGCCTTCGACCTCGTCTCGACGAGGCGGGCCTTGGCTGCGATCGGCGGGCACAAGCGCTTCGGCTTCAACTACGACCCCTCGCACTTCGGCTACCAGGGCGTCGACTACCTGCGCTTCATCCGCGAGTTCGGCGAGCGCATCTTCCACGTGCACGTCAAGGATGTCTGGTGGTCGGAGACGCCGACGGCGGCGGGCGTCTTCGGCGGGCACACGGACTTCGGCGATGCGGATCGCTTCTGGGAATTCCGCTCGCCCGGTCGGGGCACGATCGATTTTGAGGGCATCATCCGCCTGCTCAATCAGGTCGGCTACCAAGGGCCGCTCTCGGTGGAGTGGGAGGACATTCTCATGAACCGCGAGCACGGCGCCCGCGAGGCGGCGGAGTTCACGCGGCAGCTTGACTTTGAGCGTTCGGATATCGCCTTTGATGCCGCCTTCGGCGACAACTGAGACTCGGCTATCTCGGTCTCTCCATCCGGATGGGGTTGAGGAGAGACCGGCGGCCCGGGGTGTGCTTCCCCTCACCCCAGCCCTCTCCCCTTGGCGAGGGAGCAAGACGGCGGGCCCGCGCGAGTGGCCGGCCTTGGATCACCCTTCTGGTAGAGGAAACCACACACATGACAGACCTGACTTCGGCTCCGGCCAAGAAGCTCGTGAGCACGCGGCTCTCCGCGATGATGTTCCTGGAGTTCTTCATCTGGGGGGCGTGGTACGTCACCGTCGGCAACTACATGGGCGCCCATGGGATGGGCGATGTGATCTTTTGGGCCTACTCAGTTGGCCCCATCGCCGCCCTGGTGTCGCCCTTCTTCCTGGGCATGATCGCGGATCGCTTCTTTGCGACCGAGCGTGTGCTGGGCATGATGCACATTCTGGGCGGCATCACGATGCTCATTGTGCCGTATACGGCGAAGGTGAGCCCGACGCTCTTTATCGTGGTGCTGCTGCTGCACATGCTGTGCTACATGCCCACTCTGGGCCTGACGAATACGCTGGCGTTCCACAACATCACCAACCAAGAGAAGCAGTTCCCCATCATCCGCGTCTTCGGCACCATCGGCTGGATCGCGGCCAACTGGGTGGTCAGCAAGTGGCTGCACGCGGACAAGGAGGCGCTGCAGTTCTTCGTGACCGGCGGAGCCTGCATCTTGCTCGGTGTGTACAGCTTCACGCTCCCGCACACTCCGCCTCCGGCTGCCGGTAAGAAGGTGCGCTTCAGTGAGGTGCTGGGACTGGATGCCCTGCGGCAGTTGGCGAGTCTCCCCTTCGCGGTGTTCTTGGCCAGTTCCTTCCTGATCTGCATCCCGCTGGCGGCGTACTACAACTATGCCCCCGTCTTCGCGGATGCGGCCGGATTCAAGGATCCCGCCTACAGCATGTCCTTTGGCCAGGTGGCAGAGATCGTGTTCATGCTCATCATGCCACTCTTCTTCGCCTTCCTCGGAGTGAAGTGGATGCTGCTGCTGGGGATGTTTGCCTGGGTGGCTCGCTACGGTCTCTTCGCCGGCGCTGCGGGTGACGGCGTCCTCTGGATGGTCTTTGCCGGCTTCCTCCTGCACGGGATTTGCTACGACTTCTTCTTTGTGACCGGCTTCATCTACACCGACAAGAAGTCGACGCCCGAAGTGCGAGGGCAGGCTCAGGGGCTGCTCGTCTTGGTGACCCAGGGACTTGGCATGCTCATCGGTGCTCAGATCATTGGGCGGCTGGTCAACGCCAACAAAGCCGAAACATTCGATGCGATCACAGGTGAGGCGGCCCAACTGCGCGAGCAGTACGGTGCCTTGGTGGAGCAGGCGGGAGGCGACGTCACTGCCGAGGCCCAAACGGCATGGGATGCCGCGTCCGGCCTGCTGCTCGACGCTCACAACTGGCAGACCATCTGGCTGATCCCCTGCATCATGGCTGCCCTCGTCATGGTCATCTTCTTCTTGCTGTTCTGGGACAAGCCGGGATCTGCCGCCTCCGATGACGCCCCGGTGGCGACGCCTGACGAGCCGGCGGCCTGATCGGATCGGGTCGGCGAATCTCAATTCGATTCTCGCAGCCCCGCTCCGCGCGGGGCTTTTTCTAGAGCGGTTTCGCTTGTTCTGTAGCGTTGCGAGTATCCACCGAGCGCACCAACGAGCCGCGACCGTGAGGGCGCGGTGTCTGCGCCCCGGCGAGCGGTTGCACGACCAAGCTGGACGCCGGCGGACGCCAAGGGCGATCTGGCGTCGGGTCGTCGTCGGGACCGCTCCGTTATCGTCGCGGCTCGTTTGGAGAGGCAAACGCTACAGTCCACTTGAAGGTGCTCTAGGAAATGCCCCCGGCCTCGGGCGAGACGGGTGACTCCCCCGTTCCGGCCTGGCGGGGTGACCCTGGCTTCGTTGGACGGGGGCGCGGGACGGCCCGGGTGGCTCTTGCCACGTTCGGCGGCGAGCCGGGCGCGCGCAACTATCACCGCACCGCTCGCTGCCCGGTTTCCGAGAGTGCAGTCGCCTTCTTCCCGTGTGGGTCGGCCGAGGTTCTAGGGACAGTCGAAGGAGGCCTCGATCGCCGCAAACTCACCGCTGCCCTCCTGGGGCGGCGGACATCCCAGCGATTGCAGGAACTCATCGCGCGAGTGCACGCCCAGGCGCTCGTAGATGCCCTTCACATGGCCGCGCACCGTGTGGTAGGTGCGGCCCAGTTGCGTGGCGATGTCGACTTGCGAGATCCCCTGGAGCAGCAGGTGCGCCACACGCTGCTGGGTGGGCGTGAGCCGGTCAAAGGCCTTCAACCGGCGCATTTCCGGGACCAGAAAGGCGTCTTCATAGGCGGTGAGGAGTTGCGGCGCCAGAGCCGCCAACTCCTCAAGCACGGCATCGCTGGGACCGTTGCGGTCGTGCGGGTCTTCCAGTTGAATCAGGAGCACCTCGGGATCGTCCTGTCTGGAGGTGAGTCCCAGCCAGCGGGCCGCCCCGGCGAGTCCATGGGTGAGGCGGAGGCGGCGGTAGGCGCAGCGCTCCCACACCTGCGGCGGCACCAGGTCCGCTAGCCGACCCAGGTTGGTCTTGGGCGGGTAGGCGGCGTGACCCGCCGCCAGAGAGTACTCATCGTCGGGCCAGCGCTCGAGCAGCACCGCCCCGCAGCGCGCGAGGACCTCGAAGGCATGGGTGCACTGCGCGGAGGCCAGCAAGTGCCAGCGCTGCCGCTCCGGATCCCAACGACCCAGGAGCAGTTGCAGGCCGACCTCCGGCCCCAGCGCCTGGGCGACCTCAAGGGCGGCTTCCTCGAGCCAGGCCTGTGGTGTGCGGCTGGGAATCTGCGCCAGGGCGCGGGTGCAGTCGCAAAGCCTGCGCAGTCGACTGGTCGTCTGGCCGTGGTGCGACTGGAGAATGGAAGTCAAGTTGAATCCTCGGACGTCAGGAGAGTAGGTTGACATAACTCGACCATTCACAGGGTGATAGACCACACCTTCACAGGCGCTCGGCTGGGAGCGGGATGCTTCACCGGGCGATACTCACCCGCACAGTTCTTCATTACGTGCGCCGCGGCCGGATTCGCAGGATTCCCCCAAAAAAAACACATACCCCCGGTCGGCCCCGAGGGGCGCTGGGCGTGGCCTGCTGAGGTCGAGAGTCAGAGTGCGCTGTAGGGAATGTTGGTAAGTCTGGCGAAGTGCAGCAACTCTTCCTGCAACTGGTCCTCTTCCGCGACCTGGTCGCGCAAGACTTCCCGGACTGCCTCTTGTAACCGCTGACGGACTCGGCGCGTGATCGAGTAGACCTGGTCGGCGCTGCACAAGCCGAGCTCGCTCGCCAACTCGGAGGCGTCCGGCCGCACCTTGGCGTCGGTTCCCAGATAGCGGCAGAACCAACGTTCAAAGACGAGGAACTCCCCCTCTTGCCCGGCGTCTACGAACCTGGCCCGGCAGCGCTTCAGGGCTTCTTGCAGGACGGCGGCCGTCCAGCGGGTATCGAATGCCTCTTCCGCGGAGAGCCCCTTGAGATCACGGAAGTTGCGCTCCTCCTCCGCCAGTGCCGAAGCCGGAATCACCGAGGTGACGCGCCGGCGATCCTTTCGGGTTTCGTCGATGATGTGGTTGTTGATCGCCGCCTTGAGATAGGAACGCAAGCGGGCCTGTTGCCGGTCCACACGGCCGAAGAGATTCCGGCCGTAGATAACTTCCGTGAAGAAGGACTGGGTCAGCTCGCCGGCCCGCTCGGGAGCGTTGCCGCGGCTACGAATGTAGGCGTAGACCGGCGGGAAATATTGCTCGGCCAGTTGCCGCCGAGCCGACTGTCGCAGTGCCTCGTTGTCTGCCGTTACGGCCTCCACCAGTGTCCAGCGTGTGTCCGAGAACTCAGCATGGGTGTTCGGTTGGGTCATTCGCGTCCTGGCCCTGGGCACCCCCCTGGGCTTGGGGGTATGCTATCCCGGCATGATAGGCGCTGCCGCCTCTGGGCGGACCAACTGAGGCGCCCGCGACGGTTTTTCTTCGAATCTCCGACGAATCACCCAGCGGCAAGCGTATGAGTGCAGTGGAGTCGACCGTTCGATTCCTGCTGAGATCGAGGATGACCCCATGCAGACCTCTGGCCAACAGCCCGAGACGGATGAGGGGCTGTTTCAACTCATTCGGACGCGCGCCGGGGCGCGACGCCTGGCCCAGTTCGCCTTCGATCCTTCCCTCCGGGAAGAGGCGGACGCTGAGCAGACACTGGCCGGAGGCTACGTCGGCATCCGAGTCCTCGGAGAGGGGGCCAGCGGCGTCGTCTATCTCGCCACCCATCCGGAGACGCAACGGCTCGTCGCCTTCAAGCTCTTCCAACGCCTGGGACGCAAGGCGGCCGACCGAGCCCATCGCGAGATCGAGGTGCTGGCGGAGTTACGCCTCTCCTGCGTTCCCTTCGTGCACGGGTTTGGCCAGTGTGAGGGGCAGTTCTATCTCGCCACCGAATTCATCGACGGCCCCTCGCTGGAGGAGTATGGCCGAACCGGGGAGCGGACGCTCCGGCAGAACGTGGAGTTGCTCTTGCGCATCGTCAAGGCGGTGCAGGCGATTCACGAGCGCGGCGTGCTTCATCGCGACCTCAAGCCCAGCAACGTCATCGTGCGGCAGGATGGTGTGCCGATCATCGTCGACTTCGGCATCGCCCGCCTGGTGGAGCCCGCCGCGGCGGCGCAGGCGACGCAAGAAGGGCAGCCCCTGGGAACGCCCGCCTTCATGTCGCCGGAGCAGGCTCGAGGCGATCAGGCACAGGTGACCGTACGCAGCGATGTCTACAGCCTGGGCGCCATCGGCTATTGGTTGCTCACCGGGCAGCCGCCGCTCGACGTCGATTGTGGCTACGCCGAAGCGCTTCGGCGCATCACCGAGCAGCCGCCGCGTCATCCGCGCGAACTGCAGCCGGGACTTCCCAAGGACCTGGCTGCCATTCTGCACCGCGCCGTGCAGCCGGACACGGAGCGGCGCACCCCCTCCGCCGCCGACTTGGCGGCCGATCTGCGCTGCTACTTAGCCGGCGAACCCCTGACTTGGGCGCCGCTGGCGCCGTGGCGGCAGTTGCTGCACTGGGCCAAGACACATCGTCCGGCCGCCGCCGTCCTGCTGCTCTGCTTGCTTGGTTACGCGGCGACGGCGATTGCGACGGCGATTGCCCTGGAGCGTGCCTCGTTCGCGGCGGAGCGGGCGGAGGAGGTCGCCAAACGAGAGCAGCTTCTGGACCAGCGCGACCGGACGGTGGCCCAGATCCAACAACTTGCTGACGTGTGGGCCGGCTGGCTGGAACGTGGCAATTCCGACCCCGCCAACTTTCACTCGCATGTGCGGCAACTGATCGACAGCCTGCGAGATATTGCCGGTGGATTCGCGACCGAGGAAGGGGAAGAAGCGGCTTCGGCCGACAACTCGCAGGAAACCGGCCCCGTTGATCCCGGCGGCGTGGAGTAGCGGCTGGCCTCTTCCCGCCTCGTGGTGGCTCCTCACCCAAATCCGCCCGCGCTGAGAACCAGTCATCCTGGCGGGTGCTTCGCGGCACCGCCGGCCAGTCGTGGCGGAGGGGCAGCGCCTCCGCTTCGACCGCTAGGAGCAGCGATTGCCGGGAGCGGGACGCCGCGCAGCTTGGCCCGGGCCGTAGCCGATCCACAGCGCGAACTCCTGCCGCCGGCCAGGATGTAGACGGGCACGGTTTTCAGCCGGCCCTACCAGCGCCAGGCATAGAACGGCAGCGGTCCGTCGGCGCGCTTGCCGGGTTCGATCTCGATGAAACCATCGCTGGCCGCGGTGGAAACCAGATCGCCGGATCCCCTGGTGGCGACAAGTTCAACCTCGCCAGGGCCGAGAAGACGCACGGGGCGCGACCAGTACAGGGGCAGCGTCTGCTCGTCCGGGGCGCGGACCGCTACGAGCGCCGTGGGTTGGAGCGGTTGTGCAATGCCGGCGAGGCGCGCGAGCGCCGCCAGGCCGTAGCGCCGAGCCGTGCTCATGACGGAAACGGGGTTGCCCGGCAGGCCGAGGATGGCCTGCCCCGCCGGGCCGACCGCTGCCAGGATCGGCTGTCCGGGTCGGATGGGCAGCCAATGGAAGACCTCGCGCGCTCCCGCCTTCTGCAGGGCCTCCGCCACGTGATCATGGTCGCCCATGGAGACGCCGCCGGTAAGGAAGAGGGCCTCGCACGCTTCGACTGCCGCCCCGATTGCTTCTTGTAGCTCGTCGTGATCGTCCGCGACGTGCACCGCGTCGGACAACTCCAGCCAGGGCAGAGGCGCGAGCAGCCCGCGCAGGGCCGGAGCGTTGGAGTCGCGTACCTGCCAGGGCTGTGGTTCGTCGGCGGTGGTGACCAGCTCGTCGCCGGTCACGATCACCGCCACGCGCAGGCGGCGATGCACCGGCACGTTCGTCACGCCGAAGGCGCGCAGGGCGGACATGACGGCGGCGTTGACGATTCTCCCGGATTCGAGGACACGTGTGCCTTGCGGCGCGTTCTCCCCCCCGGCGGCGGATGTGCTGGCCCGGGGAGACGGTTACGCCTTCTCGCAGGGTGATGCGGTCGGGCTCCTCGAGGGTCAGTTCACGGGGGATGACCGCCCAGGCGCCCGCCGGCACGGGGCCGCCGGTGAAGATGCGCAGGGCGGCGTCCACAGGCATCTCGCGGGGCGAGGCGCCGGTCAGCACCTCGCCGACCACGGGATAGGTTCTCGGTTGGACCTGCATACGCGGGATGACGTAGCCATCCATGGCGCTGACATCGCAAGCGGGGCTGGGTCGATCCGCAAGGACCGCCTGCCCCAGCACTCGGCCGGGTGCGTCCGCGAGCGGCACCGTCTCCATCGGGACCGGTTTCAGTTCAGGCAAGAGCGCCGCCAGGGCAGCGTCCGGTGAGGGGAAGGCGAACGGCGGCTTCGAGCGCGGGGTGGCGCCGGTCATCCCTTCTCTCCATCTTCGACGACGCCCATCTCGTCCAGAAAGACCGGCTCCTTCCAGATCGGGGCATCGTTCTTCAGGGTGTCGATGACCCAAGCCGTTGCTTCCAGCGCCTCTTGCCGATGCATCGACTCGACTCGCAATCGGAAGGAACAGCCGCCCACCGGTACGCGCCCGACGCTGTGCTCGACGATGACGGCGAGCAGGCCGAAGTGATCCGCCGCTCGTGCCGCCAGCTTCTCCAGCACCTTGCCCGCCATCGGCTGGTAGGCGTCGTAGTCGAGGGCCGCGAGCAGGCGACCCCCCTCGCTGGGGCGGACAATCCCCTCGAAGCAGACCACGGCTCCGGTGCTGGCGTCGGCAGGAGCCGCGGAGGCCGCCGGCAGCGGGCCTTCCTTGAGTTGGACGACGATGTTCATACGGTGATCACTGTAGCCGCTGGTCCGGGAAGGCGTGCGTCGATCCGGGAGGGCCGCCGGCGTGGGCCTCGCGGCGCGTGGTGCGGTGAAGCTGTTCATTCCTCGGAGAGCCGCTAGCCGACCTCAGTTCGGCAGGCGTGGCGCTCGTTCATCCGCCGATGTGAGTCATCCGCACGAAGCCGGTGCTGGGGTGCTCCGGCGCCTTCGCAGCCAGGCCCGCCGCCAGGAGCGAGTCCAGCAGGGCCGGGTCGAATCGTGGCCGCAGGGCCGGCAGTAAGCTGCCCGCGGGGCGATCCATCAGGCAGGGATAGTAGGCGCCATTCGAGGCGACGCGCAAGCGGTTGCAGGCGGAGCAGAACGGGCAACTCATGGGCGAGATGAATCCGACCCGCGCTCGGCCGCCGCCTTTCAGCTCCAGGTCGAAGCAGTGTGCCGAGTCCGCTCCTTGCGTTGCCGGCTGCCATCGCTCGACGAGGGGTTCGAGTGTGGCCCGCACGGTGGCGCTGGGCACATACAGATCACGCCACTGTGCGGCCAGCGGGCCCATGGGCATGAGTTCGATGAAACGGATCTCAACATCGCGCGTAGCGGCGAAGCGGACGAAGTCGCCCACCTCATCGTCGTTGCGGCCGCGCATGACGACCGTGTTGATCTTGACCGGCTCAAGCCCCGACGCCTGGGCCGCCTCAATGCCACGCAACACCTGGGAGAGGCCCGTCGTGCCGGTGATTCGCGCGAAGCGATCGGCGTCGAGTGAGTCGAGGCTGATGTTGATTCGATGCAGGCCCGCGGCGGCAAGGTCGGCTGCCAGGTGGGGCAGGCGCAGGCCGTTCGTGGTCATGGCCAGGGTCTCGATTCCCGGAATGCCCGCCAGGGAGGCGACGATGTCGAGCAGGTCATCGCGGGAGGTGGGATCACCGCCGGTGAGGCGAACCTTGCGCAAGCCGTGCTTGGCGACCAGATGCCGGACCAGCCTTTCGATCTCGCCCACGGTAAGCGGTTCGCCGTCGTGGCAAGCGTCGTCGTGCCCGCCCTCGGGCCGACAGTACAGACACCGCATGGGACACCGCGTCGTGATGGAGAGACGCAGGTAGTGGAGCGGTCGTGGAGGTACATCAATCATCGGCACGGCTCGTTCACGCGGGGCTGGGGGACGGTCCCATCTGCCAATCTCGCCCGCCGAGGCACCCCGGTGGAGAGACACTCCAGCGTCGCGATCGTGGACGCCGTCGATTCAACTGTCAACCAGTCTACCATCGAGATGCAGATACGCTGAATGAGAATTCGTGAGTTCGGCGGGAGCCTGGGACAGTCTGATCGCCAATGCGGTCATCGACTGCGTTCACCGCGCCGCTGATCGGCGCTGGGCAGGATTGACCGAAGGCCGGAGGATTGGCCCTGCCCACCGCACCATCACCAACGAGGTGCGAGATGCCGGTACTGGGACTGGGCACGCCGAAGCGTTAGGCACCTGCGAGCCGAGGTGCTGCCGGCGGATGCAGCGACGCGCGGCGGGGAGCAGTCCTGGTGTCACTTCAATCGACACTTCGTGAGCAAGGAGGTAGCCTCATACCATGGACTCGTCGCCCGATCTCGCCCCCTTTCTGCCTTGGGCTGGCCTGCTGCTGGCCGGGCTCTGCCTCTGGGGGGCCATGCGCGCCTTGCGCCGGCGGCGGCTCCACGACGACACCCCGACCTGCAAGACCACGGGCGTCTTCATCGGCCTGGTCGAACTCAAGGGCACCGCGGAAGCGGAGCGGCCGCTCGTCGCCTACCTCTCGGGAATCACCTGTGTGCACCACGCCTGGAGCGTGGCGGAGCACTGGTCGCGCACGGTCACCGAAACGTATACCGATTCCAAAGGCAAGACGCGCACGCGCACCAGGCGCGAAAGTGGCTGGAAAACGATCGCGTCTGGAGGGCGGACGATCACCTTCTATCTGCGCGATGACCACGGCGCAATTCGGGTTGTCCCAGATAGCGCCCAGTTGGAAGCGGTGGCGACCTTTGACGAGCAGTGCACCCGCGCTGAGCCGCTCTACTACGACAAGGCCCCGCCCCAGGCGATCGCCCACTCCGATCATCGCCGACGCTTCACCGAGACCGCCATCCCCCTGCACGCGCCGCTGTACGTGCTCGGCAAGGCCCGCGAGCGCCAAGACATCGTCGCCGCGGAAATCGCCCACGATCCGCAGGCGCCGCTCTTCCTGATTTCCACGCGCGATGAAAAGTCAATCGCCCGGGGGAAGGCGACGACCTGTTGGCTGCTCTCGATCCTGGCTGGGATCTTCACGGTGGTCGGCTGGATCATGCCGGGACTGGCGGCGACCGATCAGGTTCAGCCTCTGGCGCTGCTGCTCGCTCTGGGCGGCTTTGGCCTTGCCTGGGCGCTGGCCTGGACCTGGACCGTGTACAACTGCTTGCTGCGTTTGCATCGACGTGTGGCCCAGGCGTGGGCCAACGTCGAGGTTGAGCTGATGCGCCGCAACGACCTCATACCCGCGCTCGTGAGCATCGTGACCGGCCTGCGCGACTACGAGAGCAAAGCCCAGACGGAACTGGCCCAACTGCGCAAGCAATTGCAGGCGACAGCGCCCGGGAGAGCGGGCCCGGACCCCGAAGCCTGCGCGCCGCTGCTCCTCGCCATCGCCGAGGCCTATCCGGAACTCACTGCGGGCGAGGCGTTCCTGAACCTGCAGGAGCAACTGGTGCGAACAGAAGAGCGGCTGGCCCTGGCGCGGGCCTACTACAACGAGATCGCGACGTTCTGCAACATCCGCCAGCAGATCATCCCCGACCGCTACGTCGCCGCGCTCGCCAAGCTTCGCCCCCGCCCACTCATGCAGGCCGGCGGCTTCGCCAGGGCCCGCGTCGAAGTTACCTTCGCCAAGTAGACGCCGCCTGCCGGGGGGCTCAGCGCTGCTGTCCTCACAGGCCGGCTTCCGCTCGCAGTTCCGTCAAGTGAACCGGCGCCCCGGTCTCGGCGGAACGCCGGGCCGCCTCCATCAGGCAGACCGTCTCCACCCCTTCCCGCAGGTCCGGCGAGTACTCCCGACCTTCGATCAGCGCCAGGGCGAAGTAGTCGGCGTAGTTGGCGAACTCGCCGTAGTGCATCCCGTGCACTTCGTTGTTGAAGTAATACCCTCGGCCGGCGTAGAGGTGATCCTCGGTGATCTCGGTCATCGGATCGTCCGGGCCGCCGCTGTGCACGTACTTCATGTCGTGGTACTGAGCCAGGCTGGTGCCGCCGGCCCCGTAGAGCATGAGCTCGATGCAGTTGCGGGCCGTGGGGAGTTCGTGGCAGCCGTAATGCCCCATGGCCCGGCCGAGCCGCCCGTCTTCACTGCGCACGTTGACCAGGTAGATGTCTGGGCCTGCCACCTCGAACGCCGCGCCCAGGGCCGAGCGCGAGGCCAGCGCCTGTACTTCGCGGATCGGGCCCAGATACCAGCGCAGCAGGTCCAGGGGATGGCTCAAGCCTAGGAAGATCCAGTCGGTCTCCTTCGCGGCCCAGGGGCTCTTGCGGTAGTACCAGTCCATGCGATGGAGGTAGTGGGCGTCGACCAGCTCGATGCCCTCGAGGCCGCCGAACTCACCGCGTTCCAAAGCTCGGCGTTGCCGCTGGAACGGCTCGAAGAAGCGCGTGCTCTGGCCGACGAAGAGCTTCCGCCCGGTGCGTCGGCCAGCTTCGAGAATGTCGCGCGCCGCCTCCAGGCTGTTGACCAGCGGCTTGGTGCAGATCACCTCCTTGCCCGCCTCGAAGGCGCGAACAATGTGATCGGCGTGCATACTGTCCGGCGTGTAGATGGCGACGATGTCGACGTCGTCGCGGGCCAGCATGGCTTCGTAATCATCGCAGTAGAGCAGATCCGGTAGCTCCGCCCGGCAAGCGGCGAGCTTCTCTTCGTTCTGGTCGCAAGCCGCCACCGGCCGCGCCGCCCGGCAGCGTGTCGCCAAGGCATGCAACAGGGTGCGACCTTCGTGCAGGCCCAGGACGCCGATGCCCTTCGCCTGCGGGTGAACATCGACTGCGGGGAGCGGCAACGTGCCGGGAATGTGCTCGAGATGCGTCATGACAGTCCCTTTCTGATTCCAGCCCGCCATTCTCTCCGCGTAGCGACAAGAGCACCAGCAGCCGTCGGCTGCGGGACCGATTCTCCCCCCCTTGGGCCTCAACGCATTCGTCCGCCAAAGAAAACGCCCCGTCAGGCAATCAGCCTGGCGGGGTCGAGAGAAGCGGAGAGGGTGGGATTCTCGCGGGGTGGTTGCTGTAACCTCGTGCAATACTTGGCATTGTGCGGAATTCTCTTGTGACATCAGGAGTTGGCGTGTCTCATTGCATCCCAGCTTTCACCGGCTACTGCCTGTCTTGAGACACGGACTTGGGTCTCATCTTGGGTCTCACCTTCCCAAGCCGCTCCGGCAGAAGATCGGACGCGGTGGGTGATGTGGCCGGTCGTGATCTCTTCGCCCCCAGCAGGTCATCACCCGTCCCATGGCACTGAACAGCGTTGCATTCACACAGGGTGAAGCTGAATCGATGAGATCAATGGCACGGCTGATGGTACTTCGCCAGCAGGATGCCCAGATCCGGCTGCCCCACCTCGCCATCGTTGTTGAAGTCTGCTCTTGGATCGTAGAGCGGGTCGTCCGGCTGTAGTTCGTAAGTGGCGAGCAAGATGCCGAGGTCAGACTGATCCACGACGCCGTTCCCGTCGGCATCTCCCAGACATCCGTCTGCGCAGAGATTGAGCAAGACAGACAGATCCCGATCATCGTCCGGATTCACCAGGTTGCAGACGATGAGATCTGCTCTGTGATCTCCATCTACATCACCGGCGATCGCCGCGCCCGATCCTCGGCCCGTGTGGTAGCGCGTGGGCTCTGCAAAGAGCCCCTCACCCGTAGCGAACAGGATTGGGATCGAGTAACCGTCGAGGTAGCGATCCTCGAGATGGGGTAGAACCAGATCTGCAGCTCCGTCGTGGTTGAGGTCGGCGAGCAAAAGCGTCTCGAAATGTGTGTGGGGGTAGAACGTGGAGTATGGCTCAAACGTCCCATCGCCCACGTTCAGAAGTTGTACAAGCAAGTTGGTCGTCCCTTGCTTGGCGAGGGCGTCGAGGTCGCCATCGCCATCGATGTCGCCGAGCTGGACATCGACCGGCGTATCTGCGGCCGCGTAAACCACCGCCTCGTCGAACTGCAGGTCGCCGGTGTTGATGAAGACGCGGAGTGCGCCATCGGAGTGTGTCTTCGTGAAGACAATGTCGCCGTCGCCATCGCCGTCGAGATCTCCCACCGCGAGGTGGTTGGCCCGAATACCAACGTAGATGATGGCGTGCTCCACGAAGGTGCCATCGCCCAAGTTCTCGTCGACCTCGAAGTAACTCCAGCCATCCCATTGGGCGATGAGATCCGGATCGCCATCGCCGTCGAGATCGCTGAAGGTCAGATGATCCACGTTCCAGACCGAGGGAATAGCCACGGCATCGGCGAACACGAGCCCTCCCAGACTCTCGTAGAAAAGCACATCGCCGTCCCCATCAACGGTGATCGCATCATCATCGCCATCGAGATCCGTGTCGACGAGGTGTGGTCCATCGCGTTCGTTGTCAAATGTCATCGCGATGGGGTCGTCGAGCCGGCCATCGCCGGGATTGGCAAGGAGATAGACGCTCGGTCCGACCCACGCAAGCAGATCCTGATCGCCATCGCCGTCGGGATCCCCGAGTGCCAGCTCCTCCACCTTCTCCGCCATGTCATGACTCAGCTGGGTCAAGATCGAACCGTCGCCGGCGTTGAGGAAGACCGAGGCATAGCTCGGCTGCCCCCCCTCGGAAACGACGATCACATCGGCGGCCGCATCTCCATTCAGATCGGCGCAGGCAACCGCTTGTGCGGCGCTCGGTCCGGTGTCGAGAGTCTGGGCAACCGAGAAGAATCCACTACCATCGTTCAACATGAGCAGCGCGCTAGTGAGAGCTTCGCTGGCCGCAAACAGGTCTTGGTCTCCGTCGTTATCGATATCGACGGGCGTGATGCAGCGGATGTTCAGATCGGGCAAGTACAGATCCGGCGTTGCGAAGATGGCGTCCCCATGGTTGCGGAGAATCGTCACGCCTTCCGTGAATGTCTTGCCGCATGCCCCCGCAATGTCGAGGTCACCATCGCCGTCTATGTCTACCAGCTCGATCATCCGCGGCGACCAACCGGCATCGTACGTGCCCTCATGGGCGAAGGACCCTGCGCCATCATTTAGCGAGATGTGGACGACTTCGTTGAACGTCACCTCATCGGTCGACACCAAGTCGAGGTCGCCATCGCCGTCCAGATCACCCAGGGCGACCCACGACGCGCCCTCGGGGACTTGCACGCTTGGCGCTGAACTGAAGACACCGCTGCCGTCGTTGAGTAACAGCTCCACTGCCTGCACGCCGGGCTCGGCGATAGCCATGTCGACATCGCCATCGCCGTCCACATCACCGAGCGCCGCATACCAGGGGCCACTATCGACGTCGTAAAGCACGGGCGGGACGAACGTGCCATCGCCGTTGTTCATGAGCACGCCGACCGTGCCATCCCAGGTGTTGGGAACCACGAGGTCGAGATCGCCATCCTGGTCGAGGTCCGATATCGAAACGCTGTGCGAGGACGCCCCGACCTCGTACTGACCCGCTGGGCGGAGCAGGCCGCCGCCTTCGTTGAGGAGCACTGTGATCGGCTCTACGAAGTCCCAAGCGTGCGAGACGACGACCGCGTCCATGTCGCCATCGCCGTCGAGATCGCCGGCCGCCACATGCAGGGCGTCGTTGGGAACCTCGATCGTCATGCCCGAGAACACGGGAGAGGTGCATTGCCCGCTCACAGCAGATGAACCGCACAGCACGCTCGCCAGGACCAGTCCGATTCGTAGGTGTCGCACCCGTGACCTCCTCACGTGCCCGTTCCGAGGACCCGACCACCGCCCGTTCTATGCTCTCGGCAGATCTGGCCGCAGAAGCGAACGCCGCACGCGGCCATCGGCTGACGAATCTTCCTTTACCAAGAGCCGCATGCAGTGTACCCCGAGGTCCGATTGGAGCAAGGGGACTTCCACGGAGAGACGTCTGGTTGCGGCGGTGAGGGGCCGCCAGCAGCAAATGTCGAATGGCACGCGTGGGGGAGACCGACAGAGGCCCGCTGAGCTTCGCGCGGGCATTCACATCGCCATGCGTCAGTCCGTTCTGTTCAGCTCGCACTCAACGCCCTTCAGCGCATCGCAGACGTGGGCGTAGACGCCCTGGTAGTCGCGAGGCTCCCAGTAGTCGCGTGGGTGGCCGACACCATGGGCTCGCTGGTATTCCTCCCTCAGGCGAGTCAGCCAATCAAGTATGGAGTCGGCGACCTGGACCGCCACTTCCGGCGAGTGGTTACAGAACACGACCGAGCCATGCGGGAAGCCGGAGCCTTCGAGGGCGATGCTGTCGAAGTCGCCGTTGCCCCAGTCGACAATGCGAATGAGCTTGTGTTCTCTCAGGATCGCCTGCTCATTGAGGCTGAGAATCTCGTGCAGGCCCAACTCAAGCCCATCGGTGGTGGCGAAGAAGTCAAGGTACTGCTCTGGTAGCCTCTGGCCCGCGGCTTGTTCGAGCTGACCGAGGCGCTCAACGGAGGCGCTCGGTCGCAACTCGATCGGCATCGACTCTTCATCTTCATCCAGTAGCTCGACGCCTTCCCAGCCGGATAGCAGACGGGCCGTCTCGCTCTCCGGTGTCGGGGTGTAGTGAGGATGTGATGGCGCCTCGGTCGGAGCGACCCGAGGACCGGTTTTTGGATCGAAGGGAGCACTCCGCGGCTGCTCGGCCACCGCCTTCTCGGCGAGGCTGCGAAGTTCCCACATTTTGCTCCGGTCCTTGTCGTGCTCAGTCGAGAATATGTCCCACCCTCCATCGACCGCGACCCGCACGACCTCACCAGCGACACAATCGTCAAGCAGCAAAACTCGCTGAGCGTACTGCCGAGGGTGAAGTATGCCTCGATCCCTGCGAGCGTTGCCCGCTATGCCTCTGAGCCAGTCGAACAAGGTGCGCTGGTAGCAGACACACCGGCTGGCGTCTCCGTTGACAAATACAATTGAGCCCTCAGCGAACGCAGAGCCTGCAAGCGCGATGCAGTCCATGTCTCTTTCACAGCCCCAGGCATGGAACGTCAGCAGCCTCGCGTCCCGCAAGAGCCTCTGATAGTCCATCCAGCCCCATCGCGATCCTGATTCATCGCGAAGAGCGACACTCTGGATACGGTGCCCATAGATGCTTGTGCCATTACAAATCAGGAGCAACTCTCGCATCTGCTCTGGCAGTTGCACTCCCAGGGTGCTTTCGTATGCCTCAAGCGCAGGAAGGTCAAGGGGTGGCTGTTGATCTGACGCCAATTCGCTGCCATCGGCCTGGACGAGCTTGTGCTCACGCAACTCATCTAAGAACTCCTGTAGCATGCTTGTGATGCACTCCTAGTTGTAATCAACCTCAATGAAGTCCTCAAACTTGTAATTGATGTGTCGATGTGGGTCACGTGCAGCATGTTCCCAGGGCCAGACGGGCTCGAGCCCCTCAAAGCAATGCATGCGGTTCCTGGCGATCTCGTCCATGTACTCAACCGGCATGTCGTCGAGCTTCCGCCCACTCACATGGTGCAGCTCCATGCTCACCCACATCTCCTCATAGTTGCCGTCCTTGACCACACGGATCTTCGCACGCGGAGCCCCCCCTTCGGCCCAGCATGAGTTGCCAGTATCGTGCACGAACGGTATTCCAGTTGGGAAGACCGTTTGAAGTGTAGAAATCGACATCGAACATATCGTCTACTGGCTGCCCCTGACGCAAGGCGGATCTTCTCGCTCTTCTTATCCCAGTCCGGAACCGAGCCAGAACTTGATCCATTACTGGGCCCCCAACGCGATCCGCCACCACCTCAGATGCAACACTCAATAACGCCATTTCAAGGCTCATTCCTCCGGCGATGGCCTGAACCATATCGAATATACCTTTGGCCGTATCAACTGTCTCAGCCGTTCTCATCCCATTCTGTAGCGCGGAAGTTACGCTTATGTCCGTGATCCCAAAGAAGAGGCCGGCGGGATCTGTTCCAAAGACGGGACTTGACCGAGCGTAATGATACACGTTCAGCCCGTCGCGATACAATGACCGAGCATCGAACTGCATTCCAGCCACCGCTGCAGCAGCCCCTTGCTTGTGGAGGTTCATGAGTCGAGAGTTGCCTGTCCCATTCGGGTCCTTCTGCAGGAAGCGCCCTAAACCCGGGTGGTACGTGCGGTTGCGGTTGTGGTAGAGGCCTGCGACCGGGGCCAGGTAGCCGCCTTGGGGGTCGGGAAGGATCGTGAACTGCTGGGCCTGCAGGTTCGCATCCAGGCGATTGAAGAACAGGCCCTGATGGCCCACCGCGCTCTGCACGCCCACATCGATGTCCCCCGCCACCAGCGAGCCGTAGGGGTCGTAGACGTACTGGGCCAGCAGATCCGCGCTGCCATCCAGGAGGCCCACGACGTTGTAGTTGCCATCCTGCAGCACGTGCTCGATCGCACCCGTCGAGTCGATCATGCACTGCAGCTCATCCACGTAGCCCGGCGTGTGGATGTAGTCCCGGGCCACGTAGACATTGATCATCGGATTGGGGTCGACCTGCGTCCCGCTGCCCTCCACCGGGATCGAGCTCTGCGTCGGCGGCACGACGCCGATGATCGGGTCGATGTTCACATCCTGGATGCGGCGAGCGCCATCGTAGTAGTGCCGCGTCGTGCGGACCTCAGTAGAGCCGGGCCAGGGACGCTGGGTGGCGATCAGCCGGCCGAAGGCGTCGTAGGCGTAGTGGATGATCCAGGGGTCGGGCGTGCCGACGACGTCGCCGTTGACGTCGACATCGACCGTGCCCCGGCCGCTGACCTGGATCAGTCGATTCCAGGCGTCGTAGATGTAGTAGCAGTCGTTGTCGGCAATGAGGTTGCCGACGTCGTCGTAGAGGTAGGCCGTCGGGCCGGTGCGGGATTCGATCTCGTTGCGCAGGTTCACCGCATCGGTGAAGGAGTCGACGGTACTGCCGTAGTCGACGTTCGCGTCATCCGTGATGTCCTCAAGTTCCTCACGGCCGGCGACGGTGTCGACCGACCAGTTGCCCAGGGAGTCGAGGCCCCAGGTGATCTGACGTGAGCCCAGGAGCGGTTCCATCGACTGCCAGCCGCTGGCTAGCTCTCCCCGCTCCGCCTGCATGAGCCGCTTGAGGCCATCGTACTGGTAGAGGTAGGAGTAGACGTTCTCGCGATCATCGACCGTAGTCTGGTCGAGCTGCTTGGCCCAGCAGGCCAGGACGTCGCCGACCGGATCGCGAAGGTACTGATACCGATGCACCGTCTCCTCGCCACCCAGGCCGTCATCGCGTTTGAAGTGGAGATCCTTCAGGCGGCCGAATCGGTCGAGATGCGTGTAGCCCGTTGAACCGCTGGGTGCGGTCGGCGCATGGAACCAGGCGATGTCCTGAGGGCTGTGGCCGGCATCGTCATTGTTCCAAGTTCGGCCGATGCGACGACCATCGCCCAGATAGCTGTACGTGGCGATGAGGCCGTGGTCGGAGTCGACCAACTCATCCATCCGCGTTTCCGTAGCGGTGATGTGATTGAAGGCGCTCTCGAAGGATCCGCTGGCGCCATAGGCGAAGCGCAACGTGCGGTAGCCATCATCGCGAGCGTAGGGATACTGCATGACCGAGAGGCGATCGTAGTTGTAGCCGTGCGGCTCCGAGCCGCCGGTCGCCGTCGCGTCGGCGGAACTGAAGGCCCAGGAGTACTTGGTGCGCGGGGAGGCGTCGGGGTCTGTCTCGTCGGCGATGGTGACGCTGCCGTACTCCTGCAGCTCCGCAGAGAGGTTGCCGCGATCCTCCTTCTTGTAGAGGAACTCGTTGGCAGCGACGATGTCGCCGGCTGTAGGATCGTCGTAGGCCGTCGCCTTCCAGATGTCGCCGCTGTCGTGGTAGAGGTAGTCGATCCGCTGGATGATGTCCGCCGGCAAGGATCCGACCGGTGGATCCGGGAGGTTGAGGACGGTGGTTTTGGTCAGCCGGGCCCGCTCGTCGTACTCATGTTGGAACGTGAGCCGTTCACCGCTTGTTGCATTCACTCGCCCGTCAGATCTTGAGTGCAGGGAGCCATCGGCGTAGTAGGTGAACTCAAGATCTGCGTCCGAGTCTGGATCACTGGGATCACTGTCGAGCGGCTGGCCGGTCACTGGATCTGGGTAGCGCACCTTGCCGACGAAGCCGCCGTTCCTGCTCCAAGCCCGGTCTGGATCATCGGGGTGGACGTCCGAGACAACCCTCGCGCTGTACTCGATCTCGGTGATTTGTAGGGTGCCATCATCAACGAGCCAGTTGATGATCGGGTTGTGGAAGGGCGATGAGGGAGGCGGAGGCGGCGTCTCGGGATCGCCACCGGGATCGTGATCGGCACCGATTGCCGCCATTGCGACCAAGCGGCCAGCCTCGTCATAGCGATAGGCCACTCGCTCCATGCTCTCTGGACCCACCGGGTTCTGCTGGTAGTTGCGAATCGTGGCGATAACCTCGCCATAGGGGTTGTGCCAGTAGCGCGTGCGCGTTCTGTCGGGAGCCTCTTCAATGATCTTGCGACCATCTTCGTCGTAGCAGGTGATCGTGACTCGGGCATACGGCGCCACGTCCGCCGGGAGGGTCAAGGGCGTGACCAGGTCGTTCAATTCGTCGTACGCAGGCTCAAACGGGGCAGGGGTACCAGGATGCTGAGGCGCTTCATCTGAAGCGGAGACCACGAACTGATCGACGGCTGCGTCGCCTGCCACTCCCAGATCGACCGTCGCCGTCGTGCGACCTTCTGCATCGTAGAAGTACCACGTCGTTTGCCGAACGCCGTTTGTCACATCCAGCGTAGCCTGCGTGCTATCGAGCTCGATGACCCGAGACCACTGGTCGACTTGCACAAGCTGCTCTGCGGCGTCGTAGATGTTGTCCGTGCGCGTAGCCTCGATGAGGACCGGATCGACTCCCGACGTGTCAAAGTCGTGCCCGGAGGCGATCCTCACGACGCGGCCGAAATTGTCATACCACGTCTGCGTGATGCCGCCGTTCGAGTCCTCGATGAACCTCGCCCGGCCCTCGACGTCGTAGTACCACCGCGAGGCAAGGTAGCTCTTGCCGCTGGCATCGCTGACGTCGTAGGTTCGCGTCTCGATGACGCGTCCCAGGCCGTCGTAGATCGATTCGACCAGGCTCAGCGGGTCGGCATCGAGCAGGTCATCAACCACATCGGGAAGGCCATGCGTGTAGGCGAAGCCGCTCGGATCGATGGTGCCGGGGCCACTGGGACCGAACTCCGCCACGAGACGGGTCCGATCCAGATGATCCTTGTACTCGCACCGATACAGCGATGGCGTCTGTGGGTCCGAGCCGAGCATCGTTGTCACCGGACGCATGCGCTCGTCGTACGAGTAGATCTCCACCGAGTCGGCCTCCACCAGATCGGCTGGCGGGGTATAGACGTCGTCCAGAGGATCACTCGGAACCCCCTCGTCCCAGGAGCCGTACTGTCCGGCATCGCCAGCTTGGAATTGAGATGCCTGCGTCAGCTTCCGCGCGTCGTGAACGCCTTCGCCGTAGGAGAACATCTCCGTAAGCAGCATGTTGTCCTCGTTGCCGAGATCGTTGCCGCTCCAGAATTGCCCCGTATCGTCCGTCCCGATGTAGCGGTAGTGGTCCCGCCCCAGCGTGTCCTTGACGATCCGTGTGATTGTGCCATCCGGTTGCTTCGTCCGCTCGATGGTGCCCCATCGTCCGATGTTCACATCCGTCGTTCGGGCGCTGTCGTGATTCTTGGCCCGGACGGATATGGAGTCGACCGAGCCGCTGCCGGGCTCACGATCGACCTCCAGGGAGAGGTCGAGCTCGTAGGTCTCCTCGCCGTCGGGAGCACCACTCAAGGACCCCTCCCAGGTGACCTCCTGGTTCTCGATTAGCGTCTCGATCATCAGCCCGGGCATGCCAACGTACGCCAGGTTTGTGGTGAAGAAGGGAACTCGCTCGTCGAACTTGATTTGCCCCTTGGGAAGCGTCTGGGAGATGACGCCCCAGGAGCCGTAGACGACGTTGTACTCACGCGTCTCGTAGATCATGTCCGCGAAGAAGTTGACTCCAGGAAGCGTGACTTCATCGAGGTCACGCTCGAAGTACATCCACTCAACGCCGCGCCCCGTGTACGTCTCGACCCGCCTCATGCGTCCGCGCTGGTCGTAGGATCGTCGCGTCCAGGCATTCTCGCCCTCACCTGCGGGGACGCGAACCCAGTGGTCACTCAGTCGGGTGATCGCTTGGCCGTAGAAGGGCAAGTTGTCGCCCTCAAGATACTCCTCCTCGTCGTCCGCCCAGGCGCTGTCGTCGTAGTCGCGAAGGGTCAGCGTCTCTCGGCCCCACCTGTCAAACTGAGCCAGCCCAAGCCGTGCCTCCGCAAGATCAGCACCGCCGAAGAGACTCGCTCTTGCCGGCATCGTAAGTGGTTCGCCCTCAAGCAGGCCGGTCAGGTCACGCGCCAGGCCGACCGCGTTCCAGATGTCCCGTCCGCCGTCACCGCGCTCGACGGTTTCCCGGACGCTGAAAGGGAAGACCACGGAGGTCCCGGCAGCACCGGGCCGCTCTGCGGTCGGCGGAAACACCGTGATCTCCGCCTCGATCGGCCGATCCTCATCGCGATCCCCCGAATCGCCGCCCAGACGATAGGAGTGCGTCGTCATCGCTTGGCCGGCCGGCGGATTGAGCAGCTCGGCCTCCGTGAAGGCCGTGCTGTAGGGCAGCAATGTCGTCACTGTCGGGTTCGACCACTGCACCTCGTGACGGAGCGCTTCTGGCCGAGCAGCATCAGGGATGTACTGCTCGCGCCAGTAGGTGTCCTTGGTTCCATCCGAACCCATGCGTACCCCCTTCGCTCCGATCCGCATGGAGGGGCTCTCGTGATCGTCGGTGTGGTAGCCATAGACGTAGACCAGTCCGTCGGACGGTTCAAGCGCATCGCCCGGATCGCCGCCGTCACCTTGGCTACCAATCTCCGCGACCTTGGCGGCGCTCCAACCGAACGTGCGATGCTCCAGCAAGCGCCCGCAGGGATTCCACGGAGTACCCGTGTCATCATCCAATCCATCCGGTTCTCCACCGTCTCCAGTGACGTCCTCCCAGGTGTATTCACCCGGTCCGAAGCGACCGTACTCGTGCCAGTCGTAGTGGAACTCTTCCCAGAGCCCATCGGCGCCTGTGATCTCGCCAGTCTCCAGGTTGTACTCGCGCTCCCACAGAATGTAGCCGGCGGCGTTCATGGCGACGACTCGCCGACTCAGCGGGCGTTCATCCAAGAGCATGTCCGAGACGCTGTCCCAGTGGTACGCCAGTGCCGTGGCGTTGTCGATCGACGGATGTTCGTCGATCACTGTCACCCAGACGGGAGCGTCCCATGGGGCCAGTTCAGGTGTGGCTACTTCATCTGAGAACTCGTAGATGCCGCGGTCGTAGATGAAGGGCTCGTGCAGAATCGAGCGGCAGAGAGTCACATCCAGCAGTGACGGATACGGATGCCTGGCGGCGGACTGCCAGATCGCTGAGGTAAGCCAGCTGTCTTCCGTGAAACTCGTCAGTAGGTCGGGCGCATACCACGACCAACGCCAGTTCATTCTGTAGTGCCACGACTCCCGCAGGTCGGTAGGGAAGTTGATGTGACTGCCATCGTCCGTGGCGTTGTGCACCAAGTTGGTGTGTGGAAGCAGGAGGAAACGATAGATGCGCCGAGTGGTCGGGGGGCCGGCGCCGTCACGGCTGGAGACCAGGCAGACGCCATCCTGCATTGCCATGGCGTTCTTGCCTTGCTCATAGAGGTTTCCTGAGCCCTTCAGATAGTCTGTCACCAGCTCATTGTGAAAGCCGGAATAGGCATAGCACGCACCGCCGTACCAGGGCGTGCCATAGCTCGAGCCGTCGACGGAGTCAGCACAGTGCACATCATAACTCGCGTCGACAGAAGATGTTAGCGGATCCCAGAAGATGCCAACATCGGCCGTGTTCCAGCGCTCGAGCCGGAGTGAGGCGTAGTCGCTCAGGCGGCAGTCTGTGCCGGCAAGCGAATCACCAAGGATGATCTTCTCATCCCAACGAGAGCCGCTGACATAGGTGTAGTCGTCAAACGTGTGCAGGCTCTCGGGGAACAGATCCGTGTCGATGACAGTGCTGGCGTCCTCGAGAAGGTCTGCCTCAAGTCGCTTCAGGTCGTCTGGCAGAAACACGCTATCGAGGACCGGGCCGTTCGCGCTCGGCTCGACCGTGCGGCTCCCTGCATACCGGTAGACGGTGTGCTGGTGTCGTTCCTCGAGCTCGCCACTGGCATCCGTGGTATCGGTCAGCGTCACCTGGAGGAGCAGCGGGGCGCGAGTCCGCGTAGCGTCGTCGGGATCACCGTTTCCGCATTGCTCTCCCGGTTCGATGGGCCGGCCATACTTATGCCCGACAGACGGCGTACGTACCTGCCCGGCGTAGATGTCGCCGGCACTTGAGTCCTCCCAATGATCCAGATAGAGGTAGCGTAAGCTATACGTCCAATCCGTGGGGAAGGGGAAGAGTGCCTCGATGCAGTCCGCCATTGTGCCGTATGACGTGTCGTGGCCTCCCGGGTCGCCGGTGCCCACCGGCACCCACCCTGAGCAGTCGGCCAGATCGATCGTGTAGCAGGGCTCATTGGGTCCTGCAACATCACCCTCGTAGACCAGCACCATGGCCAAAGTGTGGTGGTTGTTGAAGGGGTAGTCGAGGTCATCGCTGGCAGTGCCGATCGTGAGTTTTCGGGGCAGAGCTTCGTAGGTGCGGTAGATGTAGTGCAGGGTCCAGTCAACAACACCTTCCGAGTTGCGCAACTTGATCGTCTTGATTTGACCTCGCTCAGCGCAGTTGTGGGCACAGGGTTGGCAATCGGGATTCCCGTAGAGCCAGTCGTACTCGGTGCTCGTCGAGCTCTCGTGATTGGGGTCATCGAATCGAGTTGCATCACAGTAGGTGACTTCGACTCGATTGCCCAGGCGATCCTCGATTGAGGTGACCAGGCCGTAGAAGGGAAGTCCGTATGCCTCACGTGCGGCCCATTCAACCGTGGTATCCGGCGAGAGGTAGTCCGAGGGAATCTCGTGCAGAGAGTGCACGCTCGGATCGAGATCGTCCGAGACAAGAGGCAGTGCATCGTACACTGGCTCGATTGTGTACTTCACACTGTGATTGTGCAGCCAGACGTACCACTCGCTCGGGCCGAGGAGCGCGCCATCAGCATCGAGTGCCCACCGGCCCGAATCAAGCACTCCGTCTGGTGGGTCGGGAGTGGCGTCGCTGTGCGAGAGGGTCGCATCGAAGCGAGGGGGAGCCTCGTACTGCATGTCGCGGGGCTCGGCGACGGACGTGTCGACCTGGAAGAACGGGATTGAGTGATGGGCGTCAGGTATGAAGATGCAACGAGTGCGACTCTCGTCGTCTCCGGGATTGAGGTGGGCGTAGTTGGCCTGAATCAGGAACAAGGGTGCTTCGCCGAGCATCCAGCCCTGTCCGGCCCAGTCCCACAGCTGGTCGCCGATCGGTGCCTGCGACGGGGTCTCGTTGACACATCCCGCTGCGCCTACCTGCCCCGTGCTGCCACCCCAGTAGCCGACCCGATCGAGCAAGCCCGCCTCAGAGTAGGACCGTAGCAGGCGGAATGTCGCGCCGCCAAAGGGCAACTCCAGATCGACACTGTGAAGCAGTGGGCTGCCGGTGATCATGTCCACTTCGCTGGCGACAAGCGGGCGGTTGGGGACAGCGCTCGGGCCCGTGGAGTATCCAGCATCAGCAGGGACGAGGGGGCTGGTGCCGTTGAGAATGTCGTGGTCCTTGGGGGAGAAGTTGGGCGGGATGCGGCCAACCGCCAGATCCATGTTCCGTACGTAGCCCCATTCCACATAGTCCCATTGATCCGTGCCATGGACTCGGCCCTCGCCGGTATGGGAGACTCCGAAGCACCAGTTCCGGAAAGAGAGCTTGCCCCCAGGGGCCGGAAACGATGCCACCCTGTCGCAGTCGACCTCGCCGGCCCCAGGAGCACATCCCCCGATATCCGAGTGATCGCTGCAATCATCAGCGAGGGCGCCCACATCTCCCAGTGGCAGACCCATGATGAGCAGGCATGCAGCCAAGCTGATCCGAGACAAGGAATTGCAGGGAAGCCTAAATGAGGGAGAGACCATCACAGGACCCCTTCTTGGAGATGAGTGGTGATAGCGCCCACGATGAGAGTCGATGAGGCGCTTGAAGTGCGACGGGGATTCGCCCCGGGAGCGTAGCATGAATGATGCGAGGAACGATGAGGCACACCCGAGCAGACGAGGCGGGCCACGAGAGGCGCGTATCCAGTGGATCGTGGGCCGGAGAAATCAGAATCAGACTGTCCAGCACGAGTGCGCAGCAACACCCTTAGCCCTCTCTTGGAGCGTGTCCCATCAACTTCCGCCCGCTTGCTGTGTGGTGAGGTCCCCCTCGCCACGAGCAAGACTAATGTCGAGTGTAATCCTGATAATCGGTCGGTCAAGGGCTTTTTGTATCCAAAAATATAGCCCATTGGGGGGTATCCACCGGCGGGTGTCTCGGAGCGTAGGTCGTGGACAAGATGAACTCGTTGCTCCAGGCGAGCCATCTCGGTGTACACTAGAGACGAGTGGGAATGCGATGCCGGTGCGATAGAGTCGTTCGCTGCCGGGCGAATCACACAAGTCTTCCGGTGGTAACATTGACGTATTGGCCGCGCCCGTGAATCGAGGGCGTGTCTTAGCAGGCAATCCACGGCTCCGCCTCTTGCAGCATTCCCACTTGCGAGGTACCAATGCGACTGCTGCACTCTTGACAGAGGGGGCTTAATGCGAAGTTCACTTCAAACGCTCCTGCTCGTCATCTCACTCGTTGCTTACTCATCTGCGGCTGCCGATGATCAACCAGCCTCCAGTCGACTGAAGCCCGCGGCGGAGATTGAGTTGCGCGCCCTGGTCGATGTTGCGGCGGAGGAGCTCGGTCTTCACGTCGAGTACGACCCAAAGGACCTCACGGGGATGGTCACGCTGCGATCACCTCAGGGACTGGAGCCGAGTGCGCTTTGGCATGCTGTCAACGATCTTCTTGCTTCTCGAGGCCTGACGACGATTCGTCGTTCCGGCAGTGGCGTGTTCAGCGTCCTCAAGGCAACCGAGGCAGCGGCGCTGGTGGAGCCGACGGTACCCCCTGGTGAGGGGCATATTGTGGTTGACGAGGGCCTCGCTCGGGCGGGCTATATAGCGGTGTCGCTGCCCTTCGAGCATCTTGAGGGCAGAGAGGCCGAGCGAATCGCCAAACTACAACTCTCTCGGGCTGGATCGCTCAGCGTGGGGCCGGGCGAACACCGGCTTGTGATCGCCGATTACACCGCGCGGGTGGACAGGATCGTGGCAGCACTCCTTGCCGCAGACCAGCCGGCAGAGCCTGTGGTCATGCACGAGATCGAGGCGTTCGAGTTGCGTCCAGCCGAACTTGTCGAGGCGGTCCAGAGCCTCTCTGAACGACGCAGCAGGGCCACGGGTGCGACACTTCGCGGTGAGGTTGGACCATCGCCATCAGGCAAGGGGATCCTGGTCATGGCGCCGGAGACGGAACTCGTCGCCTGGGAGGAACTCGCCAAGCTGGCGGATCAGCGTGAACCGACTGAGACCCGAACCTACGGCATTGAACACGACAGTGTCAGCAGCGCCGCGAGCCTTGTCGAGGCCATACTTCGCGATTCCGATGCCGAGACCGGCAGTGTGGTTGCCGACGAGTTGACCGGCTCGTTGATCGTGACCGCTACGCCGGGGCAGCACGAGCGCGTGGCTGAGATCGTGGAGCGGCTCAATACCCGTGGGCCGGAGAGTCGGCGCGTCATCCGTGTCTTCCCGGTGCGCAACCGCAGCGTCCAGGAAGTGACGCAGCTGCTCTCGCAACTTGTAAGTGCGGGTGTATTGGTATCGAACCCGACTGGAAATACGGGCTCAAGTGATGCGAGCGCCCTTGGAGCCGATGAGAGTGTCGTTAGCTCGTCGTACTCAGGAGACCGTTACAGCCGAGTCGCCGGACCTCTCTCGGGCGTGAACGGAGCTACCGATCCGAACGATCCTGCCAGCGAGGAGCAAGCGGCGGGCGTTGTTCTCACCCCCGATGCCAGCACGAACCGCATCATTGCCGTCGGTGAGCCGAAACTACTCGACGAGCTGGAACCGCTCATCGCAGAGCTCGATGTCCGTCAGCCGCAGGTGATGCTCGAGGTGATCATCGTCAGCCTCAACGAAGGGCTGTCACATGATCTCGGCATCGAGCTTGAGAAGATCAAGGTCGACGGCTCCACCGTCATCCGCCTGTCATCGCTCTTCGGTCTTGGCGGCGTCGATCCGATTGACGGAACGGCCCCAGCGAGAGCAGGTCTCGGCTTCGGAGGCAGCGTGCTCAGCCCCAAGGAGTACAGCATCGTCGTGCGGGCTCTGGAGACGGTCAGCGACGGCAGAACTCTCAGTCGGCCGCGCGTGCTCGTCGGCAACAATCAGCAGGCGACGTTCAACTCCGTCCTGCAGGAGCCCTTCGCCTCGGTCAACGCCAGCGACACGGTGGCGACCACCTCATTTGGCGGAACGCAGGACGCCGGCACGAACATCTCCATTCGTCCGCAGATCGCCGAGGCCGATCACATTGTGCTCGACTACTCCGTGAGCCTGAGCAGCTTCGTTGGGGAGAGCAGCACCGCCAACCTGCCGCCGCCGCGCCAGCAGAACAGCGTGCAGAGCGCCGTGACCATCCCGGATGGACATGCAGTGGTGGTCGGCGGCATTGAAGTGACCACCATGGGTGATGCCGAGTCGCGCGTGCCGGGGATCGGCGGTCTCCCTCTCTTTGGCGAGCTCTTCAAGACGCGTTCACGCTCGAACAGCCGTTCTCGCTTCTATGTGTTCATCCGGGCCGATGTGCTGCGGCGTGACAGCTTTGACAGTCTTCGCGCCATCAGTGCGCAGAACCTACTTGAAGCGGCAATTGACGACGGCTGGCCGAGCGTCGAGCCTGAGATCATGCGATGACGAGCACTGTCGCGACATCCAGCCTGGCGAGGAAATCGCCTGGAGAGGTCCGGCCGAGCGCTCGGTTCCTTGATCGCGTGCCACGGGAGTACGCACGGCGTCACCTCATCATTAGCGCGGGGGAAGTGGACGGCGTCGATGAGCTGTGGTGTGCCGCGGCGACTCCGGAAACCGCCCTCTTTAACGTGCGTGTTCTACTTGAGAGAGATGTTCACGTTGTCCGCGCAGAAGATGAGGTGATCGTCCGCCTGATCGATGCGAGTTACGACGGCGTAGTTGCAGGTGCTTCCCCTGATGGGTTGGCATCACGCGGCGGCGCTCAGACAGAGTCGCGGGCACTGAATGGCGATGTGCCCGTTCATCGCGCCCTCGCCCGCGTCGAACGCAACTTGCTCGCCGTGGAGGGCAAAGGCCCGATTGTGCAACTCGTAGACCGCTTGCTGCTCAATGCCCTGCGCCGCAACGCCAGCGACCTGCATGTCCAGCCTTTGGCGGAGCAGACGCTGGTGCGCTATCGCGTCGACGGCGTCCTGCACACGGCGCAAGAACTCACCCCCGAGGTGTCGCTGGCGGTGGTGAGTCGCATCAAGGTCATGGGGCGCATGGACATCGCGGAACGCCGCGTGCCGCAGGATGGCCGGGCGACGGTGATGGTAGGAGATTCGGCGCAATCCCCGACGGTTGACCTGCGCATCAGCACCCTGCCAACCAGCTACGGTGAACGGGCCGTAGTACGACTGCTCAGTAACGAGCAGGGCCAGTGGCGCCAAGACTTCGCCGACCTCGGCATGCCGGCAGCGACGGAGCGGCTCTATCTTGAGGCGGCGGGACGTTCCCAGGGCATGCTCCTTGTGGTGGGACCCACGGGCAGCGGCAAGACGACCACGCTCTACACGACCCTGCGCTGGCTGTCGACGCATGGCGAACGCGGCGCGGGCGAACTCAATATTACGACCGTCGAAGACCCGATCGAGTACGAACTCTCCACGGTGGGCCTCGCTATTAGTCAGACACAGGTCAACGCCAAGAAGGGCGTGACCTTCCTGAGCGGCCTGCGCTACATCCTCCGTCAGGATCCGGATGTGATCATGGTCGGGGAGATCCGCGATAGCGAGACCGCCCGCATCGCCATCCAGGCGAGCCTGACCGGCCACCTGGTCTTCTCGACGCTGCACACCAAGGATGCCGTCGGTACGGTCTTGCGACTGATTGACCTGGGCATCGAGCCGTATCTACTGGCTGAGTCGCTGAGCGCGGTTTTGGCGCAGCGTCTCCTGCGCAGACGCCACGACGCTTGCGACGGTGAGGGTTGCTCCGATTGCCTCCAGACCGGCTTGCTAGGTCGCGTGGGGATCTTTGAGTTGCTGCCTGTCACACCCGAGGTCTCGGAACTGATCGCCGCCTCTCGGCCGCGGCAAGAGCTCCTGCAGGCAGCGCGAACAGCCGGGATGCGAACACTGGCCCAGGAGGGTGATCGTCTCGTCAGCGAACTCCTGACCACAGAGCCGGAGGTGCGGCGGGTGATCTCGGCGGCGGGAGGGGAACGCTGATGCAGACCTTCAGCTACCAAGCCCTCTCCGCCGGCTCTTCCCGGAGTGGTGAACTGCACCGAGGTGAGATCAGCGCTGAGTCCGCGGAGGATGCGCGGGCTCTGCTCCGGCAGGTCGGCCTCACGGTTCTGGATATCAAGACGGTGACGAGCGAAGCCGGCAGCGGCTTGCTGGCCGGCCTGCGGGCCCGGCGTCAACGCAATCGCCGCACGAGTCGCAAGAGTGAGCTTCTTGACAGTCTGGCCGTGCTCCTCGATTCGGGTATCCCACTCGCCGAGGGCCTTACCGTCCTGGCGGGCTCAGCGCGCGAGCATCGTTCCGCTGAGCATCGCTTGCTCGTCGGCGTGCGTGACGCAGTGCGAAGCGGCGTGAGCTTCGCCGACTCTCTGGCCTATCAGCCTCGTTGGTTCGATGGGGCCGAGGTGGCCATGATCCGGTCCGGCGAACACAGCGGTGAGTTGGCGACTGTATTACACCTGCTCTCCGAACGACATCGCCGGCATGACGAACTTGCTGGGAAGCTGGTCGCGGCACTCACCTATCCCTCGATCGTGCTACTGGCAGGTGTGGGCGTCGTGATCTTCCTCAGTACGCAGACGCTTCCCAATCTTGTGGAGGTTCTGGAGGGTGGCGGGATCGCGCCGCCCACGCTGACCGTGGCAGTGATCTGGCTGGGGACGATGATATTGCGCTTCTGGTGGATGCCGCCTGTGATCGCTGTTGCGCTCGTGCTCCTTGCCCAACTGGCGAACCGAGACTCAGGGGGGGCAGGGCGGCCTGCTATCGACGCCCCTGGCTCGTCGGCTTCCCTCCACAGCGCGCTCACTCATGCTCGCCAGGACCATGGAAGGGCTCGCGGAGCTTTCGCGCGCGGGCGTGCCGCTCGTCGAGTCGCTCCGGGTGCTCGCCCCCACACTCTGCGGGCCCGGTCGCAACTACATGTGCGCAACGCTCAACAGCACTGTGTCCAAGCTCGAGCATGGCGAGAGCCTTGCCGCCAGCCTCGCCGACAATCACTGGATTGACAGCGAATGCCACAAGCTCCTGGCGATTGGCGAGGAATCCGGCGAGATGGAATCCGCCCTCTCGCGCCTGGCGGATCGTTATCACCGCCGAGCTCGCCGGCAGATCGAACGCCTGCTCGCCGTTCTCGAACCGACCGTCATCTTGACGCTCGCAGTCCTCGTCGGACTTGTCGTCATGGCGGCTGTCCTCCCCATGCTCCGCCTCCAGCAACTCCTCTAACCCCACCCCCACGAGTAGATCTCGGAACCGAGGGGAACGCGAATCATGAGCAACACCCAAATCAAACAGAGGCCGGCAGATCGGACACTCCGTTGGCGTGTGCCGCGCGGTATGACACTGGTAGAAGTGCTCGCCGTCGTCGTCATCCTCGGCTTGCTTGCCAGCACCCTTGCCATCAGCTTCAGCGGCGCCTTCGGCAAGGGGAAGCACGAACTTGCCAAGACAGGCGTGGGAGTGGTCGTCAGCAAGCTCGAACTCTACAAGATCGAGCACAATGACTGGCCCACCATGGATGAGGGGCTGACTGTCCTTGGGCATGGTCATGCGGAGCCGACTGATTCGTACTACCTGAGCCGGGATGCCCTGCTCGACCCATGGGGCAACCCGTACTACTACCTGAGGCCAGGCCCGGATGGCCATCCCTTTGAGGTCGTCAGCTACGGTGTGGATGGCCGACCCGGCGGAACCGGGGAAGCGGCGGACGTCTCTTCAACCGGCCTGCGCGAAGAGAACGCGGGAGGGGGCGCCTAAGTGGGACAGCGGGGAGCAAGAGCTCGGTGTCGCGGCGGCTTCACGCTGCTGGAGGTGCTCATGACCGTCGCGCTCGTCAGTCTGGCAACGAGCATCGGCCTCGTGGGCATCGGCGGCCTCATCGACGCCCAGCACCTGCAGCATCTTGAGTCATTGCCCGCTCGGGTCGATGCAGAGGCAAGGCTTCTGGCCGCCGAAACCGGGCCGTGTGAACTCACGATCTCGTCGAACGGGGATGAGTTGCGACTGCACTCGCTCATGGGCAGTGATCTTCTTGCCGTATGGCCATGCCCAGAGAAGGCGCAGTTGCTGCTGACGACGATTGAGGGCGGCTTCGTCCAGGCCGTCAGGTTCAACCCTGAAGGAAGATCGCCCTCTTATCGAGTGCGATTGAAGCGAGGTGATGCTGTAGCGGAATGGATAGTCCAGGGCGAGACCGGCTGGGTGACACGGCTGAGTTCGAACAACCGGGAGGAGTTGCTCCGATGAAGCACCGTCGGCGGCAGGGCATCTCGCTTCTGGAGGTTGTCGCCGGTGTCGCTCTGCTGTCTCTGCTCGCCGTCAGCGTGACGACGACGCTGCGCATGGCGACGGCGCGGCCCGGAGCGGAGGACTCCGCAGCCGAGGTCGATCAACTCAGCCGCATCGCCCGCATGGCGATCGAGAAGGCCCAGAGGCAGGCGGACGCGGACGGAGAGGAGAGCTCAAGCGACCTAGAGCGCGCATCTCATCTCACGACTCAGTTTCTTGACAATGTTCCAACCGACGCACACAGCGCAGCCCACTGGGTCATCGAACTTGAGTACGCCGGCCACCGATACCGCTGGCTCGTCCTGGAGACGAACCACCTCGGCGTCAGCGCTTACATCGGTAGAGAGAAGGAACGCTAGCATGCCGCGTCCCCCTCGCTCCTTCACGCTTATTGAGACGCTCCTGGCGCTGAGCCTGGCGTCACTGGCATTGACGATTGCTCTCATCTGGATGATCGGGGGTCTGCGAATCTCGCTTCGATTGCAGGAGCAGACGCGCTGGGAGCAATCGGCGCGGGCGCTCCTGCAGCTCATTCACGATGATGTGACGGCAGGGGTCGGATCCCCAGCGGCGCGCCTGCAGGTCGCCGATGAGGAGCTGCACATATCAACCTTCAAGAAGGACGGCCTAGCTGGGCGCGTCTATGTCTATGAGCCGTCGCGCCAAGAGATCCGGCTTCGGCGCCATCTGCCTATCACTAACGAGAGTCGCGAAGCGGAGGTCGTGCTCGGCAATGTGACAGGCGCGACGTTCTCGCGCTCGATTGATCCCCCGGTGCTCCGCGTCGTCCTCCGCGGCCCACTGACGCTCTCTCGCGAGTATCCGCTGCTTCCATGATTACAGACCATCACAACCCGAGGCGGAGTTTACCGGCGCGGTCCTTCGTTCTCTTGGCCGTCCTGGCGGTGGTCATCGTCTTGAGCGCTGCCTGCGTCGCCATCAGCGAGGCAGTCGCCTCGGAGTCCCGCTGCCAGCAGCTCGACATCGAGCGGCGCATGGCGGATGTCCTGCTTTTCATCGCCGAGTCCGTCATCGCAGATTGGCTGCGCGAGGAGGCTCGCAGCGTGGTGCTGCCAGCCACGTCGAACGAGCCGGCCGTTGAGATCTTCGCCGCCGATTGGCAAGTGGCGGAACGCCGGTGCAGCTTGCGCCTCGTGGCCTGGGATCAGATGGGCATGACGCCGCCGGCCCTGCTGGCCGCTTCGCAGGAAGTGCAAGCTGCACACGAGTCCGTTGGATCCGACAGAGCGCGGCGGCAGCTCGTCCGTGCACCAGCGGTGCTGCCGGATGATCCACGGCAAGTTGGTGTTGGGCGGAGCGCCGCAGTCGAGATCAACCTGAGCACCGCCCCGTCATGGCTTCTGCGGGCCGTCTACAACGCTTCTGAACGCGGTGGCCTGGAGCATGTCCTGACAGCGCGCTCCAAGGGACGACTGCCCGGCCCGACCGGCCTGTTCGAGATCCCCGGGATGGCCGAGCACATCCGACCGGTGGCAATGAGTTCCTGCTGGAGTATCCACGTCGAGACCGGCGTCGGCAGCGTCACCCGGCGCTGGTGGCTCACCTATATCAATGTCAACGGCGTCTGGCGCCCAGCGGAGCGACTTCTGCTAACCGAATGATGAACCTCAGCCCGATCCATCTCGTTCGCTTACGCGGCCTGGCCAGTCTACTTGCGGTCGCCGCGGCTCTCGCTCTATGCACGACCTGGACACTGCGGGATCCGCCCGACCTGCTCTCCACCCAGCCTGAGAGTCAAGGCCAAGCACCGGCAAGCGCAGAACTCAGCGACAGTGCCGCGTTCGATCTCGCTGCCTTCGAACGACCAATCTGGGGTGACGTCGGAGAGGATGGCACGGGCAGCGCCACAAGTGTCGCTGAGACGATAGACGCGGCGGCATCATTCGCGTGGAGGTTCCTTGGCCTGTCGATCTCGGGAGCCGGCGAGATGCGAGCGATTCTCTGTGCCGCCGAGACCAAGGAGATCATCAAGGTGGCGACCGGTGAAGCGTTCGGCTCCTGGCGCATCGAGTCGGTCTCCCAGGAGCTTGTCGTGTTGAGTCGGGAGGGTGATGGGAGCCGATTGCACATCGACCCTGACTCTGGCGCCGTGCAACAGGTCGCCGCGCCGACGGCAGCGGAAGGGGATGATCCATGACTGGAGATACCGATCGGCACGTGGTTTGGTCTGCAGACCGTTTCTTCTGGGCGTTGATCGCTACGCCTGGAGTGCCGTCGTCGATCCTGCAAAGCACGCATCGTCGTCGGCAGCGCTTGGCCTATCTCGTGGAAGGGGAGCTGCCGCTGCCCCTGCGCCAGTTGCAGGTCGTGTACGCAACGATCGACCGCGACACGACCTTGGCATGCGCTCTACCCCGACCGGCGCTGGCCCAGGCAGATGGAGCGCACTCGCTCTGCCCGGATAGCGTCCCTGAGTTCCTGGGAGTATCCGTTGATCCTCGCAAACTAAACCTGCTGGTCGGTGACTACACACCTCTCGCAGTGCAGAGTGAGCGCCGGCGCTGGCGGGCTCTCGCGCTGGTGTCTTTGATCACCTGTTTCATGCTTGCTGCGATCGACGCCGAGCGTCGCATCCGCTCATTCCAAGAGGACGAGCGGCAGGCCATGCAGCGAACGGCCGACTGCTTCGAGTCACTCGGCTTTGCGGGTAACTCTGGGCTGAGCGCCGCTCGCCTGATGGCGGAGCTGCGCGAGATGGAATCGGCAGCCGCAGCGCAAGCAAGGCACGGCATGGAGCGTGACGCCACGCCACTTCTGTCCTCGTTTCTCTCCGCCTGGCCGCGCGAGTTGCCGGCCGGCTTCGAGACGCTGACCATTGGCCCCGACAGCATCACGATTACCGCCACAGTCGATATGCCCTCCTCAGCGCAGCAGCTGGCGGACTCGCTTCGAGCCGCCGCCTCAGGATACACCATGAGTCCCGCTCAACTTACCGGCGCTCGTGGCGGCACACGGGTGACGCTCATCTTCGAGAGGCAGGAAGCAGGGCGGTGATGCGACACGCACCATGGACACGTCCGTTGCTTCTTCTTGCGGTTGCCGCCATCGCGCTGGGACTGCAATTCGCTCGCTATCGCTCGGCGCGCGTGGAGGCGATCTCCGCCGTCACCTTCGCCGAGCAGATCGCTAGTGATGCGAGACGTCTCGCCCAGCTCCGCGAGCGGCAGGCCGCGAAGGAGTCTCAAGCATTGCCCGACAGTGACATTGTCTCCACGGCAGCGACCGTGCTCGAGAAGAGTGGCATTCCGTTCTCGTCGGTGGGCAGCATCACGGCCGATCCGGCGGAGTCGGGTGTGACGCCGGGCACAGGCAGTGAAGAGCAGCCGAGCCTGCGCCTCTCGCTTCGTCGAGTCACCATCCCGAGTCTGGGGACGTTCCTAAAGCGGTGGAGCGAGTCGCAAGCCGAGTGGACGATGCAGTCGATCCGCCTGACGAAGTCCAACCCGCGCACAACTGAGGCTGTCATCAGTTACGCCGCCGAGATTCAGTTCGTACTTACCCAGACGGAAGGCTCCGAATGAACAGCCGCCATGCCTTGACCATTCTCTTCGCCCTGGCAATCCTGCTGGCGCTTCCGGCGTGTCATCAGCCCCAGTTGGAGTCCGCCGCCGAGCCGGTGCCGACCGCGGCGGCGGTTCGGCTCACCGAGCAGGCCGTCGAGATCATGAGCACCGACTCCAAGCAAGCCGCCGAGTTGCTTCGGCAAGCCATCTCCCTCGATCCCTACAACGCCTCCGCCTACAACAACCTGGGCGTGCTGCACCTGCGTGCAGGTCGTCTCTTCGAGGCGGCAGAGTCGTTCGAGGAGGCCAGGAAGCTCATGCCTGCTCACCCGTCACCGCGTCTCAACCTAGGCATGGTCTTCGAGCGGGCCGGCCGGGTTGATGACGCCATCGCTGAGTACCGCAAGGCACTGGAGGTCGCGGAGGGCTTCGTCCCGGCCATGCAGGCGCTCTCACGGTGTCAGGTTCGCCACGGTCGAACCGACGACGCGACTGCCGACCTGCTCGCCGATCTGACTGTGCGAGGATCGGATGAGTCCTGGCGAGACTGGGCCCGCCAGCAGTATCTGAAGCTTGCCGAAGATCCGGATGCCCCCCAGTAGGGGTGCGGTATGCGGTGCCCACCACGGGTACTGCCCTCTCGGATCCGTGCTGGCGACTCATCCAGCAGGAATCGGCCAGGGGCGTTGCGTGTTCGGCTCTACACGAGCACAGGGCTTGCACCTGCGCGGAATGGACTCAGTACGAGTGTGTCCTCCCGGTGGGCAGTAGAATCTCGTAGCGGTGTCGCGCCCAAGAGCCACCGACTCTGGAGTCAGTGGTTGCGGGGCGGCACAGGAGAAGACTCCCGATGCTCCATGAGCTTGACCCTTCACTCTACCGGGAGGTAACCGACCAGTTTCTGCCAACAGATAGCCCGTTCGAATCAGGCGTGCCCTTTGAAGCGTTCGCTTGTCAGTTCGATCAGATGTCAGGGATCTCTTCAAGCCTGGAGGGGATGAACGTCTTTCACCACGAGACCTCCGGATTAGTCTTGCAGGTCAAGCAAGGCTTCATTGGACGTGTGTGGGCTCCAGCAAGTGTCAGCGGCGCGATGATCAAGCAGTGGCGAAGCGGGATTCGCGCCTCGCTTCAAACGGGGTCGTGCTGTGTGCATCACAGTCGCTGCACACGACGGCCTCGACCGGTTCCGCGGGTGTGAAGCCGAACGGGCTGCACAGCAGATGGCACTGCGGCAATAGCAACTGCCCTGCGAGCCTCGCTTTGGTTGAACCAGACTGCCCCCAGGTCGCAGACCCCGGTTTGCGGTCTCTTTTGGGTCTCACCCCCTCGTATCAAAACTGGTGTGAGCGTAAAGACCTGTTTCACAATACCTTGCGAAACAGGGGCTAAGGAAAGCGGAGAGGGTGGGATTCGAACCCACGTTCGCCCGGAGGCGAAACCGGTTTTCGAGACCGGCGCATTCAGCCGCTCTGCCACCTCTCCGACGGGTTATGCGGCGAGTATACCGCCTGCAGCAGGGCCATTCGACCCGCGCTCACTGCGAGACTCAGTTCACGAGCTGCCCGGCCTCCGCCAGAATCTCCTCAGGCTCGGACATGCGACCCACGCCCATGGTGCGGCAAGCCTGCCAGCCGGAGCCGGGGCCGACGAGATGGAAGCCGTCTTCGGCGAGTTGGGCGAGGTTGCGCTGGGTGCTGGCCTGCTGCCACATGGCCTCATTCATCGCCGGGGCCAGGAGGATCGGTTGGCGTCGGGGGTCCATGGCCGCTGCCACGAGGCAGACGATGTCGTCGGCTCGGCCGGTCGCCAGCTTGGCGAGCATGTTCATGGTGCAGGGGGCGATGATCATAAGATCCGCGGTGCGGGCGGTGCTGACGTGCTGGGGATCCTGCGATTCGATGTGCAGCCAGGGGCTGGTGTAGACGGGCTTGCCGGACAGGGCTTGGAAGGTCAGGGGGGCGACGAAGCGCGTCGCCGCCTCGGTCATGCAGACCGTCACGGCCGCCCCGGCCTGGGTCAGTTTGCTGACCAGATAAGCGGTCTTGTAGCAGGCGATACCGCCGGTTAAGCCCACGAGGATGGTCTTGCCTTGAAAGGGTGCATCGGCCATGGCAGGGCAGAGCCGCTAGAGCATGGCGGCGTTATCGCGCGACGAGCCGCCGTCCTCGGACTCGTCGGCCAGCTCGCCGGGCTCGGAATGCGTGATCTTCTCCTGCATGATCTCGTCGATCACGATCTCCAGGTCGCTGCGGCCGGCCCGCTCGACCAGGGGCCGGGCGCCGTCCATGATTTCAACCAGACGGCGCTGGATGAGGGCGGTCAGCTTGAATCGGCCGCCGCATTTGGCGACGATCTCGTCACTTTTCAGAGCTTCGATCATGGATGGGCGTCTCTCAGGTGGCGTGGTGGGTCCAGCGAACCGGGGAGTATACGCCCAAGCCCGCCCAATGGCCAAACGGGGGTGGCGGAAAGGCGACTCAGGGATGCCAGGTGGGAGGACCAGCCCCTTTGTTGGGGGTTGGGGTTCAGTTGCAGTCGGAGCCGTAGGTGGCAAGGAGCAGGCCCAGATCCGCCTGGTCGGTGTCGCCATCGCCGTCGAGGTCGCCGCCGCCGTCCTGGTTGTAGGCCGCCAGGAGGATGCCCAGATCCGCCTGGTCGACATCGAGATCCTGGTCGAGGTCCCCGATGCACATGAGCATGGTGGCCATGCCGCCCAGACTGGGGGTATCGATCACGTCGTGGTAGACCCAGTCGTCGTTGCCTTCGTCGTAGAGATAGCGCCTGACGTCGCCGTCCAGATGGCTGGCGACAAGCATTTCCATCTCGTCCGGGCTGAAGGCGACATCGATGGGGCTCGGTGAACCGACGCTGCCGTTGGGGACAGGGACCCCGTCCGGATCGAAGGTGAAGCGATAGACCGCGTTGGTCGCAATCTCCCCGACATAGAGTTCATCACCGCGGAAGCGCATGTAGTGCGTGGAGTTGCCGCCGGGGATGACAAAGTTGCCCACGTGGATGTAGGTCTCATCCGGCTGCCTGACGAATCGGCGAATGAAGCTGTAGCTCGACACGAAGAGATCCTGGTTCGCCTCGCGCACGGCGACGCCCAGCGAGAACTCGTTGTCGGGCATAAGCACCGTGCCGTTGGGTACCGCGTTCCCCGTATCGTCAAAGAGAAACCGTGAGACCAGGCCAGGCCAGTTGACTGCGAAGAGCTCGCCGTCGACCGGGTTGAAGGTGAGTTGGAGGGCATGCGTCACGCCGTTGCCGGTGATTGGTGGCCCCTGGACGAAGGTGAGGTAGTCCGGATCAAAAGTGAACGTGGAGATGACGCTGTTCCCGGAGTTGTTGGAGCGGTTGGCGACAAGGAGGTGGATCGGATCGCGAAACACGGCGGAGGCGGGATCGTCGATCACATTTCCGGGGATGTCCGACAGTCGCGTGACGGCTCCGCCGGTGCCCTCGATGCGGAAGCGCTCGACGGGTTGGCCGCCACCGCCGCCGGGCGGGGTCTCGCAGACGACGAGGTGGAAGGGCCTGGCGTCTGAAGTAGCAGTGGGCAGAAGCAGGAACGGCAGGCACAGCAAGGCGGCGGCAGTACGGATCATGGTCGACTCTCCATCTTCGAATGAGTAGCAGCATCAAAGCAGGACAGCTACGAAAGAAGACTTAGCCATCATTCTTTCAGAATCTCGGCCCGAAACCTAACTAAGTCAAGCGTGGAGAGTGAACTTGCGCCACGGCGCGGAGACCGAATCTGTGGGCCGGCGGTGTGCCGTGTCAATAGGTCCCAAAACTGTCGCCGTTGGATCCTGGGGGCCGACACTGCAAGCGAGGAGGCTACGATGCCCACCACCCTGACTGACGCAGAGGCCTGGACGATCGACCGTGACGAGTCGGCCGGGGTCGTCTTCATCCGCAGCCCGCACCTCACCGCCGTCGAACCCGCCGACTGGCGCGAGCAGTTCGTGGCAGCCCTGCGGCGGAACCCTGGAGCCGCAATCGTCGGGGCCAAGCGTCTGGACGCCAAGGGCAAGCTCTTCTCGATGGGGGAGCAGTTGATCCACCCCAAGGGCTTCCACTTTCAGGGCAAGGGCGAGCCCGCCATCTGCTATCGCTTCCCCGAGGAAGTCGATGCGATCAGCGGCGGGGTGCTGGCCGTGGCGGCGGAGCACTTTGAGGCGGTGGAGGGTGAAGCGCTCTGCCAGGGGGAATTGGGCCTGCTGACACTCTGCCTGGCGGTGCGGGCCCGAGGCGGTCGCTGCCTGGCGCTGCCCAGCGTCGTGGCGACTGACTCGCACAGTCCTGCGCCGGCGCCGGAGGAGGAGCAAGCGTTCGAGGCGCGATTCGGCGTTGATTGGTTGGCCCCGGATCTGGAGTCGTTGCCCGCAGGGAGCCCCCTCCTCTGGAATGCTCGCTTCCAGGGTGTCGCCTTGCCCTTTGAGAAGTACGAAGAACGTAAGGCGATGCATTGGACCAGCTACGCCAAGGTCGATGTTTATCGCCAGCGGGCGGATCATCTCGTCAACATGTGTGCCAAGCTCGCGAACAGTGGCGATCCCGTGCTCGATCTCGGCTGCGGCGACGGTCTCTTCACGCATCTGGCGGCTTGTCGGGGACTCAAACTGACTGGCATCGATCCGGAGTCGACGGCAATCGAGCAAGCACGCGGTTTGTGTGGCAAGCAAAGCTACCCGTCGACACCTCCCAGATTCGAGCTCGGAGCAGGTGCGGCGCTGCCCTACGAAGAGGGCGCTTTCAAGCTCGTCTACATGTTTGATGTGATTGAGCACCTGCCCAACCCCGTGGCGATCCTTCGGGAAGCCGCCCGGGTGCTCTCGCCCGGCGGGCATCTCCTGATCACGACGCCCGCCTGGCAGTTCGGCAAGTGGTCCGATCCGACGTATCACGTCACGGAGTACTCGCAAGAAGAGCTGCTGCGTCAGGTGGCGGCCGCGACACGCCACGGCTCTCCACTCGCCCTGGTGCATCTCAGCAGGATCAGCGGCGTCTACAGAGACCTCGTGCTGATTGTGCAACGACAGTAGGGCGGCGCTCGCGCCGCGGCGTGACAGCGGCCATGTCCAGCCGCGTCCTCCGGTGCAAGGGCGCGACTGGCAGGACTGTCGCCGGTTACCCCCAAGCGCTGAAGTTGAAGGGGAGGAGACTTCCATGGGCACGGCGAGCGGCGCGGAGTCAGCCGCCGGTGTCGCGGGTGATCTACTTGTCGACCAGAATGCCGCTGTGGACGCGGTCCTCAGGAAGCGAGTGTTCATCCTCGGTTGTCAGAAGCCCGGCACTTGCTAGAGCATTCTGTGTTCATTCGTAGCGGGGTGCCTGGATTCGAGGCGGTGGGGCGGGCGTCTCGCCCGCCGGAAACACCGTTTCGACACCGACGTCGGCGGGCGGGACGCCCGCCCCACCCCACGGGGGTGGATCACGGACGCTACAAGCGAGTGCAAAACGCTCTAGCGGCGGCGGCTTCGGTCCTGGGGCGGAGTTACGCCGAGCAGGCGGCGACCAGCCCCTCCGACTCTCGTGCGTCGGCCGCGTAGATCGGTGGCTTGATGCCGACGGTGCTGGTGGTGACCCCTGAGAGCATGACTGCCAGGCGGTTCTTCTTGAAGTACTCCAGGGCAGCCGTTCGCTGCCCCTTCCAGTGGTTGTAATCGTCAAAGATGATCACGCCGCCGGGGACAAGCCTCGGGTAGAGGTGCTCGAGCTCGTGCAGAGTCGAGGCGTAGAAGTCGGTGTCGAGTCGCAGGACCGCGATCTGATCCGGCATCGTGCCGGGGATGGTCTCCTCGACCGGACCCTTGACGAAGTGCAGCTTCTCCGGGTCATAGCCGGTTCTGAGCATGTTCTGTTGGACGTGTTCCAGGGGGGGCGTAGCACCACTCATTGTGGTCCTCGCGCTGCTGCTCGCGCCACGTGCGAGCGGCGTCCTTTCCGTTGAATCCTTGATCCTCCGGGGTCGGCTCAGTCATGCCGGCGAAGGTGTCGTAGAGGTAGATGTCCCGTGAGCAGTCGCCGCGCGCCATGGCGGTGAGGGCCATGAGCATGGAGCAGCCGCCTCGCCAGACGCCGCACTCGACAAAGGCCCCGGGAAGGTGGGCGTCCATCGCGTAGCTGACGGACTTGTGGAGGTTGTCCAGCCGAGGCACATCCACCATGGTCTCCTTGTGGACTTGCTGGAGAATGGCGTAGAGCTCAGGGCAGACGGCGTATTTCGCGGCTTGCGACATGAGAACTCCGGCTTGGGGGCGTAGTCCCAAAACTCATCGGCTCCCCGACCGGGGTGGCTTCACAGATAGAGCGCCAGGGCCGGGGATTGACCCCCCTCTGGGGGCGCCGGTGAGTGGGGAACGCGAAGCGAAGACCGCGGCTCCTTCTTCCGCAAGGGCGTCTCGGGTGACTGGAAGAACCACCTCGACGATGAGGCGGCAGCGATCTTTCCCGAGTTAGTCGGTGAGACGATGCGCGAGTTGGGGTACAAGTGCTGAGCGCCTCGGATCAGGCGCGCCTCGGCACAGAGGTGATCACAAGAGGAAGATCAGAAGCGAGCCGCGTCGTCCACGACCGCGGTACGAGGCGTTGTGGGAGCAGCCCGCGCGGGAGAACCGCTCGCGTGGACGCGGCGGCTCGCTTCGATCAGAAATTCCTTACGTCCCGCCCAGCGTCAACTCCACCGGCTGCGGCTTCGGGGCGTAGTTCGGCTGGATCGCCAGACCCAGGGGAATCCGCTTTCCATCCGGGCCCTTGGGCGGGATCTTGTCCTGCTGGATGATCCGCTGGATCGCCAGCATGCCTTCGAGCAACTGCTCAGGGCGCGGCGGGCAGCCGGGCACGTAGACATCGACGGGGACGAACTGATCGATGCCCTGCACGGTGGCGTAGGTGTCGAAGACACCGCCCGTCGAGGCGCAGGCGCCCATCGAAACCACCCACTTGGGCTCGGCCATCTGCTGGTAGATGTGCTGCAGCACGGGGAGCATTTTGATCGACACCCGGCCGGCGCAGATGAAGCAGTCCGCCTGGCGGGGGCTGAAGCGCATGGCTTCCATCCCGAATCGGGAGATGTCGTAGCGGCTCGACGCCGTCGCCATGAGCTCGATGCCACAGCAGGCCGTGGCGAAGGGCATGGGCCAGATCGAGTACTTGCGGCAGTAGTTGATCGCCTGCTGCAAGGTGGTGGTGAAGAAGCCTTCGTTCTCGAGCACTGCTTCGATGCCCATGCGGATCCTCTCAGGGGACGGAGGGGAGGTGATCGTGCCCGGCCATCCTAGGCGATCGGGGCCGAACCGTCACCAGGCGATCTTGGCGAGCCGAGCCACCGCCTCGCGCATGCGGTCCGCCTCCACGGTCAGGGCGGCCCGGAAGAAGGACTTGGTGTGCGCTGCGAGGCCCGCCCCGGGGACGAGAACCATGTCCGCCTCGTCCAGGCAGCGGTTGGCGAACTCCCAGGAATCCATGCCGCCCGGGCACTCGCCCCAGACGAAGAAGCTGGCGGCCGGCTTGGGGACGTCCCAGCCCAGGGCCTGCAGCCCCTCGCAGAAGATGTCCCGCCGCTCGCGGTAGGTCTCGACCATGGCCTTGATGTCCGGGTGGTCGTAGTTGTCGAAGGCGGCCTTGGCGGCTTCCTGCACCGCTTCGAAACAGCCCGAATCCGTGTTGCCCTTGAGCGAGGCCAGCGCCCCGATGACATCCTTGTGGCCGACGGCGAAACCGATGCGCCAGCCGGTCATGTTGAACGTCTTGGAACAGGAGTGGAACTCGATGCCCAGCGTGGTGTTGATGTCGGCGCTCGGGGCCTGCCACATGGACGGCTGGGGCTCCTCGAAGTAGACCTCGCTGTAGGCGTTGTCGGAGGCGGCGATGATCTGGTGCTCCTTGCAGAAGCGCACCCAGCGTTCGTAGAAATCGAGCGGGGCCGAGGCGGCGGTCGGGTTGCCGGGGTAGTTGGCCCACATGAGCTTCGCCGCTTTCGCTGTCGCCTCAGGGATGGCGCTCAGGTCAGGCAGCCAGGCCTGCTCGGGCACGAGCGGCAGCCCGTAGATCTGGGCGTCGGCGAAGGTCGCGCCGGCCAGGTAGACGGGGTAGCAGGGCTCGGGAATGATCACCGTTTCCCCGGCGTTGACCGTGGCCAGGGGGAGCTTGAAGATGCCTTCTTTCGAGCCGATGACGGTGAGAATGTTCGCATCCGGGTCGACTTCGACGCCGAAGCGCCGCTGCATGAAACGAGCCGCGGACTTGCGGTACTCGGCGTTGCCGACGCTGGCGGGATACTGGTGGTAGCGCGGATTGCGCACCGCCTCGGCGGCGGCGTCCACGATGAACTTCGGCGTGGGACGATCCGGGTCGCCGACGCCGAGGTTGATGATGTCCGCTCCGGCGGCGATCTTGGCCCGCTTCTTCTTGTCGATCTCGACGAAGAGGTAGGGGGGGAAGTTTCTGCAGGCGATTGGAACGGACGTTCAGGGCGGCGGAGACTTGAGACATGGGTGCACTCCGGTGGGGGGGCAGAATGTCTGAGCACGAAGGAGAAATGGCGAATGACGAATGCCTACCTAATGGCCAGATCGCATCGCGTCCAAGGGCAACGAGTGGACTGCAGGCCGCTGTCGTCATTCCCGCGCAGGCGGGAATCCAGGCGAACACTCGGCGGTCACAGCGCGACACTGGATGCCCGCCTGCGCGGGCATGACGCATTCTTCTGCGCTGCTGTGGTATTCGTCATTGGTCGCTCTCTTCCACGTACACGAGGATGGGCTTGCGGGCCGCCGCCACCTCGTCCAGGCGACGCACCACGGCATGCTCGGGCGCTGCCGCCAGCGAAGTTGGGTCGCGGTCGATCTGGTCGGCGATGGCCAGCATGGCGTCGGCGAACTGGTCCAGCGTCCGCTTCGACTCCGTCTCCGTCGGCTCGACCATGAGGCAGTCGTGCAGGGGCCAGTGCATGGTGGGCGGGTGGATGCCGTAGTCGATGAGCCTTTTGGCGATGTCGAGCAGGGTCACGCCCTTGTTGAGCAAGGTGCGAGGGACGGTGACGAACTCGTGGGCGGCGAAGTGGGCGTCTTCCGGACGGAAGAAGGGCATGTCGTAGCGCTCGCGCAGGCGGGCCGCCAGGTAGTTGGCGTTGAGCACCGCGATCTCGGCGACGTTGCGAATGCCGTCCGGCCCGCAGGCGGCGATGTAGGTCCAGCAGCGAATGAGCACCCCGACCTGGCCGAAGAAGGAGCGCACCTTGCCGATCGACTTGGGGCGGTCGTAGTCGAGCTCGTAGCGCACCGTCTCGCCCTCGATCTTCACGACCTGGGGCACGGGGAAGTAGGGGGCCAGCTCCGCCGTCGCCGCGATGGGTCCGGCGCCGGGTCCGCCGCAGCCGTGCGGCGTGGAGAAGGTCTTGTGGGTGTTGTAGTGCATGATGTCGGCGCCGAAGTCCGAAGGCCGAATCTTGCCCAGAACCGCGTTCATGTTGGCGCCGTCGAGGTAGAGCTTGGCGCCGGTGTCATGCACGATCTCGGCAACCTCGAGGATGCGCGCGTCGAACAACCCCGCGGTGTTGGGGTTGGTGATCATGAAGGCCGCGATATTCTCCGCGCCGTGCTTGGCGATGACCGCCTGGAGGTCGTCGATATCGGTGTAGCCGTCGTTCGTCTTCACCTTGACGACGTTGGCCCCGCACATGGTGCAGGAAGCGGGGTTGGTGCCGTGGGCATTGTCGGTGGCGAGCACGACCGAGCGCTGCGGCTGGCCCTGGTCGCGGAAGAAGGCCCGGATGACCTTGAGGGAGGTGTACTCGCCGTGGGCCCCGGCGGCGGGCTGCAGGCAGACCTCGTCGAGGCCGGAGATGACCTCCAGGAACCGTCGCGTCTCGTAGAGCAGTTGCAGCAGTCCCTGCACATCGCCGGCGTCCTGCAGCGGGTGCAGGCCGGTGAAGCCGGTGTGGGCCGCGGCGAACTCGTTGATCCGCGGGTTGTACTTCATGGTGCAGGAGCCCAGCGGATAGAAATTGGCATCCACCGAGAAGTTGCGGGCGGAGAGGTGCGAGTAGTGCCGCACGACCTCGAGCTGGCCCAGCTCGGGAAGATTGGGCGCTTCGCCCTCGAGCGCCCCGGGAAGATCGGCGCGGGGCACATCCAGGGCCGGAAGATCGATGGCCCGGCAGCCGGGGTGGCTCTTCTCAAAAATCAACTGCTCGACGGGGCGATCGCCTCGAGAAGCGGCCGGCTCGGTCGTCTTGGTCATCGGCTTCACCTCGGTCGCCGGTGTGGTGGTGGTCGTGGTCATGTCAGACGCTCCCCTTCGACTTGAGCAACTCGACCAGCGAGTCCAGCTCATCCTTGGTTCGCTTCTCGGTGACGGCGATGAGCAGGTCCTTCGCCTCACCCGTGTGGCCGCACTGCGGTGTGTCCAGGGGCACACCCGCCAGGATGCCCAGCGGCTTGCCCGCCGCCACGATCTCCGCGGCGGGTCTCGGGCAGCGAATGACGAACTCGTTGAAGAACGGGCCCTCGTGCTTGCGTTGATATCCTGGCAACTCGGCGAGGCGGTCCGCCAGGTAGTGGGCCTTGTGGTAGCAGTGCTCGGCAGCCTCGCGCAGACCGGCCGGCCCCATGGCGGAGAGGTACATCGTGGCGCGCAAGGCCAGCAGACCCTGGTTGGTGCAGACATTGCTCGTGGCCCGTTCGCCCCGGATGTGCTGCTCGCGCGTTTGCAGGGTCAGGCAGTAAGAACGCCGACCATCCACATCCGTGGTCTGGCCGATGAGCCGACCCGGCATCTTGCGGGTGAACTCCTTCTTGGCGGCGAAGAGCCCCAGGTAGGGGCCGCCGAACTGCAGCGGGATGCCCAGGGGCTGCCCTTCGCCCACCGCGATGTCGGCCCCGCAGACGCCCGGGGTCTTGAGCAGGGCGCAGGCCATGGGATTGAAGACGGCGATGGCGAGCGTCTTGGGCTTGGCGTGGGCCGCCGCGAAGTGCGCCTGCCAGTCTTCGAGCTGGCCGAAGAAGTTGGGCGACTGCACCACCACGCAAGCGACGTCATCGTTCAGCTCTTTCGCCAGGGCCGCCGCCGCCGTCGTTCCCGACTTGGGATCCACGGGCAGCTCCACGCAGTCCACGGGCAGGTCGCTCAGATAGGTTCGCACGACCTGCCGGTAGTCCGGGTGCATGGACCCGGCGAGAAGCACCCGGCGTTTGCCGGCGTGGTTGAGCGCCAGGTGCACTGCCTCGGCGACGGCCGTCGCGCCTTCGTAGAGGCTGGCGTTGGCGATGTCGAGGCCGGCCAGGCGGGCGATCTGGGTTTGGAACTCGAAGAACGCTTGCAGCGCTCCTTGCGAGGCCTCCGCCTGGTAGGGCGTGTAGGCGGTGAGGAATTCGCCGCGTGAGATGAGCTGGTCGATGAAGGCGGGGACGAAGTGGTCGTAGGCGCCGCCGCCCAGGAAACAGGCGACGCAACTCGTGCCCAGGTTCCGCCAGGCGAGGTTGTTGAGGTCACGCTGGAGTTCCAGCTCGGAGCGAGCCGGGGGCAAGTCCAGCAGTTGCTGGAAGCGACGATCCTCCGGGATGGCGGCGAAGAGGGAATCGACGTCGTCAACGCCGATCGTCGCCAGCATCTCGCTCTGTTCTTCGGGGGTGATCTGCGTGTAGTCCATAGCGGTTCTTGGCTACCTGCGCAAGGGGGGAAAGGGGCATTCCACGGCCCGTCAAACACCGTGCGGGGCGGGCGCTGGGCTGAATCGCCGATGATAGGATCGCCGCCCCCCGGGCAGCAATGCGGTCAGGTGCACCTTCCCGAGCTATCATCGGTAGTCCCCGATAGGAACCGTCGGCCGACTCCGGTCGCTGTCCGCCAGCCCCCCCAACCACGAGGAAATCCCCATGCACGCCAACCTCCCGGGCATCCTGGCCGCGATCCTCCTGCCCGCCCGCGGCCGCCCCGCCCGGCGGCTCTGGGCCCTTGCCCTCGTCCTCCTCGCCGTGCCCCTTCTCTTGATGCCGGCCGTGGCGGACTCCGAGACGATCGGCTCGACCCATCGCTACGAGCGGCCGCTCCACGATCAGGCCCGCTTTCAGCGTCTGTTCGGTGAGGAGCGGGAAGCCTTCGAGACGCATGTGCGCACCCTCGCCAACCCTTTCTTCGAAGGGCGCTGCCCGGGAACAATCGGCGGGGATCTGGCGGCGGAGTACCTGCAGTTCTACTTCGAACGCCTGGGACTCCAGCCGCTCTTCGAGCAGACCGTCGAGACGCCCGGCGGGGCGGCGGCAGCGCGGCCGACGCTCTCGCACTTGCAGCCCTTCGAACTGGGGCGGGGCCAGATCAAGGCCGACTCGCAGCAGCTCACCCTCTTCACCAAGGACAGCCACACACCGCTGCTCCAGGGAGAGGACTTCGAAGCGCTCGGCGTCTCCGGCAACGGTGCCGCGGGCGGCCCGGTCGTCTTCGTCGGCTACTCCGTCGCCGAGGGACCCGAGGACTACACGAGCTACCCCGAGGAGACGGATCTGACGGGCAAGATCGCCCTGATCCTGCGTTTCGAACCGATGGATGCTGAAGGCAAAAGCCTGTGGGCCGGGGGGAACAGCGACTGGAGCAACCACGCCGGTCTGACGCGCAAGCTTTCCGCCGCCATCGAGCGCGGAGCCGCGGGCATCCTGCTGGTCTCACCCCCGCACGCCGCCGACTCGCGGGCCCAGAACCTGCAGCAGCCGAACGACACGCGTGTGGGCCGGGCCTACGACATCCCCATTCTCATGATCACCGCCGAGGTGGCGGAGCGGCTCATCGGCGCGGGCGATCCGCAGAAGCGCGATCTGGCGGGGCTGTGCGAAGCGGTGACCGAGCAGGGGCAGGTCGTCGAATTGCAGGAGGTCGAGGTCAGCATCGCCGCCTCCCTGCACCTCGAGTCGCTCACCGCCAGCAACGTCGCGGGTTTGCTGCCGGGCCGGGGCGAACTCCAGGACGAGTACCTCATCATCGGGGCGCACTACGATCACGTGGGGTACGGCCAGTTCGGCGGTCGTGCCAGCAACCGCGGCGTCATCCACGTAGGTGCCGACGACAATGCCTCGGGCGTGGCGGGGACGCTGGTCCTGGCCGATCGCTTTCAGCGGCTCTACGAGGAACTTCCCCAGGAGCAGCCGCTGCGCTCCCTGGTTTTCCTACTCTTTTCCGGCGAGGAGATGGGCCTGATCGGCTCGAGTCATTTCGTCGAAGAATCCCCGGTGCCCCTGGAGAAGACCATCGCCATGCTCAACATGGACATGATCGGGGCGGTGGAGAATGACATGCTGACGGTGTACGGCACGGCGACCGCCGAGGAGTTCGAGGCGCTGCTGGCGCCGCACTTCGAGGCGAGTGGCCTGAACGTCGAGGCCCAGGCCAGCAGCTCCGGCCGATCCGACGAGGCTCCTTTCCAGCGCCGCTCCGTTCCCGGGCTGCATTTCTTTTCCGGGGTGCACGACCGCTACCACACGCCGCGCGACCGGGCGGATTTGCTTAACTACGACGGCGCCCTGCAGGTGGTGGATCTCGTGGGCGAGATCGCCCGGGAGTTGGTCGGCCGCGCGGAAGGGCTGACCTACCAGGATCGGCGGGCGGCCCGCGGCGGGGCCCGGCGCAGCGAAATCAAGGTGCGCTTCGGCATCGCCCCAGGCAGCTTTGGCGCGGACGAGGGCGGCGTGGCCGTCGGCCAGGTCTTCCCGGGCACCACGGCGGCCAAGGCGGGCCTGAAGAAGGGCGATCTCATCATCCGCTGGGGTGGCGAAGAGGTCGCCGACATCGCTCGCTGGATGGAGTTGCTCAAGGCTCACGAGCCGGGGGATGCGGTCGACATCGTCTTCTTGCGGGACAACGAGGAGATCGAGGTGGGCGTCGTCCTGCAGGGCAGCGACTGATCCCAGAAGGGAGCGACCTCACCCCTCATCAGGGCAGGGGCGTTCAAGCGCGCGCAAAGACCACGCTGCCAGTGGGGCAGCGTGGTCTTTCGTATCTGCTTGCCACCGCCGAGCAGGGTTCGGTTAACCCTCAAATGCCGCGGGATCGAGCATGTCGCGCTTGTCCTCGACATCCTTGAACTCGTCGGCGTCCGGCAGGGCGTCCTTCTTCTCGCTGATGATCGGCCATTCCGCGGTGTACTGCGCGTTGATCTCCACGTAGTCCTCCCACTTCTCCGGCAGATCCTCTTCCGCGAAGATGGCTTCCGTGGGGCATTCCGGCACGCAGAGCCCGCAATCAATGCAGACGTCGGGATCGATGACCAGGAAATTCACACCCTCGTGGAAACACTCGACCGGGCAGACGTCCACACAGTCCGTGTACTTACACTTCACACAAGGTTCAGCAACGATATGCGCCATAACTAGGCTCCGTTTCTGATCTGCGCCGCCTCATGCGGCGGATTCGAATGAGCATCTCGGGCACGTGCTCGACCGCAGACGGGATCGATGTGCGGCCCGGATCATAGCTATCTCGTCAGAGCGGTGTAAAGCAGACACGGGCTGCTCATCAGGGCAAGAGCTGGGATTTGGAGGACAATTGCGGCGTCGCACGCGCCCCCACACCTTCGTATTGAGAATGCGTCTCAAGTTGCAGGATTTTGTGCTGGCCAGCCTGACGATTCCTCGTCGTCGGCGAGTTGCTGCAGCACCGCCCAGGCGCGCTCGAGCAAGGCCCCGACACCGTGTCCCGAAGCAGCGCTGACGACAAGCGGCGGCGTTTCGTCGCGGCCGAACTGCGCCCCGATGCGGAAAAGCTCCACCGCCGCCTCCCGATCATCTTCGGAAAGCAAATCGCACTTGTTCAGGGCCACGATCTCTTCGCGCTCGGCGAGGGTGGGGGAGTAGTCGAAGAGCTCCTTGCGGATCGTGCGGTAGTTCTCACCGGCGTCGGAGCCGTCGATCGGATCCATGTCCACCAGGTGAATCAGGACCTTGGTTCGCTCCACGTGCCGCAGGAAGCCATGTCCCAGCCCGTGGCCCTTGCTGGCGCCCTCGATCAGGCCCGGGATATCGGCAATGACGATGCGGCGATGCCCGGTGAGTTCCGCGATGCCCAACTGGGCCGTCAAGGTCGTGAAGGGATAGTCCGCGATCTTGGGAGTCGCCGCCGAGACCGACTTGAGCAGCGTTGACTTGCCGGCGTTGGGCAGGCCCACCAGCCCGATGTCGGCGATGAGCTTCAGATCCAGCCGCAAGCGCCGGGCCTCGCCCTCCTCGCCCGGCGTGGTTTCGCGCGGGGTTTGGTTGGTGGAGGACTTGAAGTGGTCGTTGCCGAATCCGCCTACTCCGCCCCGGGCCACGACCGCCCGCTGGCCCGGCTCGGCGAGGTCGGCCAGCACCTCTTGCGTGTCCTCGTCAATGACCAAGGTGCCCACGGGCAAGGAAATCACCAGGTCCTCGCCGCCGGCGCCGGTGCAGTTGCTGCCCTGGCCCGCCTCGCCGTTGCGGGCGCGCCAGTGGTGCTGGGAGCGGAAGTCGAGCAGGGTCTGCACGCTGGTGTCGGCCAGGGCGATGACATCGCCGCCCCGGCCCCCGTCGCCGCCGTCCGGGCCCCCCTTGGGGACGAACTTCTCACGACGGAAGGACAGGCAGCCGTTGCCGCCCTTTCCGGCCTGCACCTCGATTACAGCATGGTCAGCAATCATGGGGGCAGTGTAGCACTCAGGGAGGCCGACCGATTCCACGCAAACTATCCGGAATTCGAGGTCGCCTAAGCGGCGCTGATAGGGGGCTTTGCTAGCATGCGCGACCCGTCTCCCTGCGCCCGCGCCGAGACGGTCGCAGCTCGGAATGGACGCCAACGTTCGGCCCTGACCGCCGACTTCATCATCGCCGAGATTTGGCGCCGGGCGTTGACTCTCGGCGACACCACGATCCACGGTTTTCGGGAACCACTGCCATGGCAAGACTGCACGAGTACCAGGGAAAAGCACTCTTATCGGCAGCGGGTGTCGCCACCCCGCGCGGGGCGGTCATCCGCTCCCCGGAAGAAGCCGCCCGCGAAGCTGAAAAGATCGGCTTTCCCGTCGTCATGAAGATCCAGGCCTGGACGACCGGCCGCAAGGCGATGGGAGGCGTGGCCTTCGCCGACTCCGCCGACGAGGCCCGCGCGGCCGCCGGGCGCCTGCTCGGCATGAAGGTCGGCAACTTCCCCGTCACCGAGGTGCTCCTCGAGGAGAAGCTCCCCATCGCCGAGGAACTCTTCGTCTCGCTCAGCATCGACGACGCCAAACGCCAGCCGGTCATGCTCCTCGCTCTCGAGGGCGGGTCCGGTATCGAGGATCGGGCCGCCTCCGTGCATCGCCTGAACCTCGACGTCAATGTCGGTGTCGAGGAAGCGACCATTCGCGAGCTCCTCGCCCAATCCAAGCTGGATGCCGCCCTCCACGACCAGATCGTGACCGCGGTGCAGACCGTCTGGAACGTCGCCCGCACCCACGAGGCGCGCAGCGTTGAGGTCAACCCGCTGGTCACCACCACGGATGGCCGAGTCCTGGCGGCGGACTGCCGGCTGACCATCGACGACTACGCCGTCTTCCGCCACGACGACCTGGGCATCGACATCGCCCGCGAACTCGATCACCCGCCCACGGATCTCGAGCGGATCGCTTACGAACTCGAGCAGGACGACCACCGGGGCACCTTCTACTTCGCCCAGCTTCCCGTCGAAACGGGCCAGCACAAGATCGGCTTCCACGGGGCGGGCGGCGGCGGCTCCATGATGTCCATGGACGCCATCACCAAGGCCGGCTTCGGCATCGCCAACTTCACCGACACCAGCGGCAATCCCTCCGCCGCCAAGGTCTACCGGGCCGCCCGCTGCATCCTCTCCCAGGAAGGGCTCTGCGGGTACTTCGGCTCGGGCAGCGGCGTCGCCAGCCAGGAGCAGTACCACTCCGCCTACGGCTTGGCCAAGGCCTTCCTGGAGATGGACCTGGCGATTCCCGCGGTCATTCGCCTCGGTGGCAACAGCGAGGATCGGGCCGTGGAGATCCTCGAATCCTGCTGCAAGGAGCTTCCCGCCACGGTCGAGGGCTACCGCAAGGACGACACCCCGGCCGCCATCGCCGAGCGGTTCAAGGCGCTGGTGGAGGCCGCGGGTTTCGCGACGCCGATCATGGGGCGGACCGTCCCCGCCTTTGCCGCCAACGAGACCGCCTACAGCTTCCCCATCAAGGGCGGCCGCGTCTTCATCGACCACGAACAATGCGATGCCGAGACGACCAAGCTCGTGCTGGAGCACTGCCCCGAGATTCTCAAGGAAGAAGGCGGCAAGCCGGTGCTGGCTCTCGCTGAAGACGAGGTGGCCGGCAAGGACTCGGAGCTCATCGCCTGCGAGATGGAATGCCACCGCGCCGGTCGGCCGGTGGTGTTTGTGGATCTGGCCATTCCGGGCTTGGACGACTGAGCGAGGGGAACGCGAGACGCAGAACCGGGGCGGCCTTCGCGGTCGCTCCTGGAGGATTCGATATGGCGATCATCATTGATGAAACCAAGACCGTCATGGTGCAGGGCATCACCGGCCGCGAGGGCCAGGCCCGCACCAAGCTCATGAAGGAATTCGGCACCAACGTCGTGGCCGGCTGCACGCCCAAGAAGGGCGGCCAGGAAGTGCACGGCGTCCCCGTCTACAACACCGTCAAGGAGGCGATCGAGGCCCACGGCATGATCGACATCTCCGTCATCTTCGTACCGGCCAAGCTGGTCAAGTCCGCCGCCATCGAGGCGATCGAGGCCGGCGTGAAGATGGTGGTGCTGGTGCCCGACCGCGTCCCCGTCTGGGACGCCATGCAGATCGCCGCCAAGGCGAAGGAGCACGACGCCCGCTTCGTCGGCCCCAACACGCTGGGCATCCTCAGCCCGGGCCACGGCGTCCTGGGCATGATCGGCGGTAAGGCGGCCTCCGCCCAGGAGTGGTTCAAGCAGGGCAACGTCGGCATCATCTCCCGCTCCGGAGGCATGACCTCTTCCTGCGGCTACTACATCGGGCAGGAAGGCATCGGCCTCTCCACGCTGGTGCACGTCGGGGGCGACACCGTTCTGGGCCTGCGCATCCCCGATGTCGCTCTCATGTTCGAAGACGATCCGCAGACCGAAGCGATCGTCATCTTCGGCGAGATCGGCGGCAGCCAGGAAGAGACGCTGGCCGAACTCATCAACCAAGGCAAGGTCACCAAGCCGGTCATCGCCTACATCGGCGGCAAGGCGGCGAAGGAAGGCACCCGCTTCAGCCACGCCGGCGCCATCATTGAAGGCGGCAAGGGCACCCACCAGGGCAAGGTCGAAGCCCTCACCAAAGCGGGGGCCACCGTCGTCGATGCCTTCGGCGATCTGCCCAAGGTCACACGCGAAGTTCTTGAGAAGCATGGAGTGGCGGTATGACAAACGAGAATCCCAACGCCTGGACCACCGCGGTCACCAACATCGCTCCCAACCAGGTCGCGGTGCGCGGCTACGACATCGCTGACCTGATGGGCAAGATCAGCTTCGGCGAAGCCGTGTATCTCATCCTCCGCGGCGAACTGCCCGACCCGACGGTCGGCAAGGTCATGGACGCCATCCTCGTCGCCAGCATCGACCACGGGGCGACGCCTCCCTCAGCGCTCTCAGCCCGAACGGTCGCTTCCACCGGCGCCGCCCTCAGCGCCTCGGTGGCGGCCGGCATCATGTCCATCAACCAGCATCACGGCGGGGCCATCGAGAATTGCGCCCGGGCTCTGGGCCGAATCATCGAGCGCACCAAGAGCGCCGGCTGCTCGCTCAAGGAAGCGGGCCAGGCCGAGCTTGAGGACATGAAGGCCGCCGGCAAGCGCATGGCGGGGTTCGGCCATCGCATCCACAAGAACGACCCCCGCACGACCCGGCTCTTCGAACTGGTCGACGAAGCGGGCGTGTCGGGCGAGCACGTCGCCGCCGCCAAGGCGGTCGAGGAGATCTTCAGGGACAAAGGCAAGCCCCTGCCCATCAACGTCGATGGCGCCATCGGGGCGGTGCTGGCCGACCTCGGTTTCGACCCGGCGGTGATGAACGGGCTCTTCATGATCGCCCGCACCCCGGGCCTGGTCGCCCACGTCACGGAAGAGCAGCAGCGCATGAAGCCCATGCGCAAGGTCGACCCCGTCGCCCACAGCTACGACGGGCCGGCGCTGCGCTCGCTCGATCGCTGAGCGCCCGAGTGTGCGATCGCCCAAAGCCGAGGGTGCTCGCACCCTCGGGACTCCGCGCGCTGCGGTAGGATCTGCCCATGCCCGAGCAAGCCACGCTCCAGACCGATCGCCTGACGCTGCGGCCGTTTGCCAGCGCCGACGGCCCGCGCACGCGCGAGCTTGCCGGGGCGCGGGAGGTGGCGGCGACGACGCTGCGCATTCCGCATCCCTACCCCGAGGGCGCCGCGGAAGAGTGGATCGCCTCCCACCAGGGCATGTTCGATCGCGGCGAGGGCGTCAACTTCGCCATCACCCTGCGAACGACCGGCGAACTCATCGGCGCGATCGGCCTGGGTATCAACAAGGTCGACCGCTGCGCTGAGATCGGCTACTGGGTCGGCGTGCCCTACTGGAGCCAGGGCTTCGTCACCGAGGCGGCCCGGGCGCTGCTCGAGTATGGCTTTACGACCCTCGACCTCCACCGCATCCACGCCCATCACTTTGCGGAGAATCCCGCTTCCGGCCGGGTCATGCAGAAACTGGGCATGACCTACGAGGGCACGCTGCGTCAGCACATCGAGAAATGGGGAAGACGACAGGATCTGCCGGTGTACGGCATTTTGCGCGAGGAGTTCGAGGCGCAGCCGGGGGCGGCGCCGGCGCGTGCGTCGACTGCGCCCGTGCCGGACTTTGACCAACCGATCCCCTGCCCGATCGCAGTACCAACCCTGGAGACGGCGCGGTTGCGCTTGCGAGCCCTGACGGCGGACGATGCGCCGGCGCTCTCGCGCATCTGCGACGATCCGCACTTCGCCCGGGCGGTGAGCGGCGTCGAGCTGCCTTACACACCCGAGAAGGCGCTGCGGTTCATTGAAGCGACGGCGGCGGCAGCGCAGGAAGGGCGGGGAGCCGTCTTCGCCATCGTCTTGAAAGAAACGAGCGAGGTTATTGGCAATACGGGCGTCTGGGACATCCGCCGCCCGCATCGGCGGGGGTCGCTGGGCCTGCTGATCGCCCGTAAGCAGTGGGGGAACCGCCTCGCTGCCGAGGCCCTGCGGGCGCTCATCGACTACGCTTTCACCGGCCTGCACCTCAACCGCCTCGACGCCTACTGCTTCGCCTGGAACTTCCGTTCCCTGCGGCTCATCGAGCGCTGCGGCCTGAAGCGCGAGGGCTTTCGACGCCAAAGCGACTGCGTTGACGGCGAGTACTACGACGATGCTCTCTACGGCCTGCTCCGCTGCGATTACAATCCCACTCCCTTAGTCCCTTAGTCCCTTAGTCCCTTAGTCCCTCAGTCCCTTTGTCCCTCAGCCCCTTTGTCCCTCAGCCCCCTGGTGCCCCCCATGACCTACACCACCGAACAAATCGCTGAACTCTTCCCCGACCTGATGCAGATCACAGACAGCGCCTTGCGCGACAAGGTCGCCGCCGTCTGGGATGAAGCGATCACCACCGGCTGCGGCGGCAAGGGCTGGACCTTTGACGAGCTGCGAGCGGTGAAGTTCACCCTCCTCGCGGGCGACATTGACCTGCGCTACATCGAGCATCTGAACTCCTGCGCCAAGCAGTGCATCGTCATCGCCGATGTCCTGACCTCGGTGTTCGGCGACCGCGTTCCCATCGACCGCGATGTGCTCATCGCCGGTTCACTGCTGGCGGATGTGGGCAAGCCCTTGGAGTTCGACAAGGACGCGCAGGGCAACGTCATCAAGGGGCACTACGGCGACATGCTGCGGCATCCCTTCAGCGGCGTCGCCATGTGCTACAAGCACGGCATCCCCGCCGAGGTCATGCACATCGTCGCGACGCATAGCCACGAAGGCGACAACGTGCAGCGGACGATCGAGTCGATCATCTTCCACCACGCCGACTTCGTGGATTTCGACATCGCCAAGTACCTCGGGGCGATGGCGGCGAAGAAGAAGTAAGCGGGCTTCCGCTGCCACCTCGGCTCTTGTAGGATGTGGGTATGAGCGATGTCGTGGCCGCTTCATCTCGTGACGCCGGGCTGGAACCTCTGGGCTTCAGGGATGCGGGCTCGGAGGAGTCGTGCATCCGATTCGATCGAGATCTTGATCCGGCGAGTCGTGGTGCATACTCCTACTTGGCGACGTTTCTTGGGATCATGATTGTGCAGGCGGTCGCGCCGAAGTTGGCTGGCTGGACACCGGGCGGTGTCATCCCGCTGGGCGACATTCTCACGATGCTTGGCTACTGGGCCTGCTGGGGTGTCCTGCCAGGTATGGTGCGCCGCTCAGTAGATCGGAAAGAAACACGCAAGCTTGGAATCGAAGCGGCGGCGTTGCGGTCGCAATTGGCTTCGACACAAATGGCGAAGGAGGCGGAACGGCGTGAACTCGCAGCGGCGCTTGCCCAGACGATGCGCAGGCGAATGCGTCACAGCCGGCAGCATGATGCCGGTGCCGAACTCACCCGATTCCTCCGTGAGTTTGATCTCCCCCTGCCGCGTACCTTGGTGCATCTGAAGGAGGAGATGGAAGAGGTGCTGCGGGCGACCCCGCTGGTCGAGGACATGCTTGAGCCGGAGTTCGTCGATGAGGAACGCTCGCAGCCGTCGCAGCGTTGGTGGCGAGGAGCGCTGATCCTGGTACTCGCCTTGCTTCTCCTCTTCGGCGGCATCGGAATATGGAGCATCGTCCTGTTTGGCGCGCTGGTCGGCCTGACGATTGCCGTGCGGCATTGCGAGTTCAGCCGCAGCGCGCCCTTTGTGCGCTACTCTTCGCATCGCTGGATTGCAGCGCCTGGCTGCGTGCAGCTCTGGCTGTCGCCCGAGACAGACTCGTCTGCGACGCCGGCTCTCTGGGCAGCCGGAGAGGCGATCATGGAGATCGAACGCCCCCCCATGAAGACCATCCAGGTGCGCTTCCATGGCGAGCGGCGCAGTCCGGTGCTCGCCTTTGCCTCTGTCAAGAGCCCCGTCTTCATCGCCCTCTGGCAACGCTGGAACCACCCGCATCCCCGGCCGGAGCTGCTTGACAACCGCCCTGCCGGCCAGGGTTGATGACCTCCCTGCGCCGCGGGACAGGCCCTGCCGTTAGAATGGTCGGCGAGGAAGGCGCAGGCGGCCAGGAGCGTCGCCGGTGCGTCAATCCGTTCATCCAGAAGGAGGCGACCGATGCGAATGCGTCCGAAGGCACGAGCGGCGAGGTTGCTCTCGGTGGCGGTGTGCTGCTCGCCGTTTCTGTCACTGGGGCTGCCGGCGACCGAGGCGTCTGCCGCACCCGGGGAAGTGCTCTCTTCCTACAAGTCACCTTGCGACTATCCCATGGGACTGGCGAGCGATGGCGACTCGTTCTTCGTGGCGGACTGGCGCTACGCGGTGATTCACGAGATCGAGCGCGAGACGGGCGCTGCCGTCCGCACTTTCGATGCCCCGGTCACGCACCCGCACGGCCTCACCTTCGGCGACGGCCTGCTTTGGGTCGGCGATGACCACAACGGCGCGATCTGCGGCCTGAGCCTTGAGACCGGTATCGTGGAGACACTGTTCGAAGCGCCCGCTGAACAAGTGACGGGGCTCGCCTGGCAGGACGACACGCTCTTCATCCTCGCCAAGGGCACGATCTACCGCGTGCTCCCCGACGATGGCACGATCCTCGGCTACTACGATGCGCCCACGCCCTCCAGCGGCTCGCTCTGCTTTGATGGCGCCTACCTCTGGGTCAGCGATCGCAGCAAGGATGAGCTCTACATGACCCGGCCGGAGGATGGCAAGGTCATCGGCATCATCGACGCCCCCGGCAACCACGCGACCGGCGTTGCCTGGGCGGGCGGCGAACTGTGGAACGTCGACTTCGAGTCGCGCACGATCTGCGAGATCGAGACGAACGGCGAAGAGACGTTCCGCCTGGTCGATCCCTTCCAGGCTCGCGTGGATTTCCTGTGGGAAGCGGTGAACTACGGCCCGGGCGAGGTGCGTGATCTCAAGGTCGCCTTCGCGACGCCGCAGCAGGCCCCGCGCCAGCAGATTCTCCAGCCCGCGACCTTCACGCCAGCGCCAACGCGGCTGGAGGACGACGCCTGGGGTCAGCCCTGCGCGGTCTACGAGATCCCGCGCATCGGCGTGGGCGAGAAGGTGACGCTCGGCTACACGGTTGAGGTGGAGATGCGCACCGTCAAGCACTTCATCCGCCCCGAGCGCGTGGGGAAGCTCACGGACATCCCGGCAGCGATTCGCGAGCAGTACACCGCCGACGCCTCGCGGTACCGCATCACCGAGCCGTACATCCGTGAGCTCGCCGCCAAGATCGTCGGCGATGAGAGCAACGCCTACTGGATCGCCCGCAAGATCTACGACTACGTGATCGAGCATGTTGATTACCAGCTCATCGGCGGCTGGGATGTGCCGGAGGTCGTGCTCAAGCGAGGCAGCGGCTCCTGCTCGGAATTCGCCTTTACCTACATCGCGCTCTGTCGGGCGGCGGGGCTGCCGGCCCGGTACCAGGGCAGCATCGCCCAGCGCGGGGACGCGGCCAGCATCGACGAGGTGTTCCATCGCTGGACGCAGGTGTACCTGCCCAACTACGGCTGGGTGCCGGTCGACCCCAGCGCCGGCGACAAGCCGACGCCCGAGGGCCAATGCCGCTACTTCGGGCACCTGCAGAACCGCTTCCTGGTGACGACGCACTCGGGCGGGGGCTCGGAGCATCTGGCCTGGAACTACAACGCCCAGGCGACCTACAAGACGAGCGGTTACGCCAACGTGGTGCAGAACCACTACGGCTTCTGGGCTCCGCTGACGGAGACGGCGAAGCGGGAGGGAGAGGCGCGGCCTGCTCCGGCGACATGCATTACGCCCCCGTGAGGCCGACTTGAATGAGGGAACGAATCATGAGGCAATCGCAGGTGAGCACCTAAACATGACAAAGCAGATCAAGAGAAGAATCCCGCGCATCCGCATGCGTCACGCCCCAGGGACGCAGCCCGGCTTGCTCGTGGCCTCGGAAGAGGCGGCTTCGCCGCGAGTCTCGCTTCTCGCCTACGGCCCGCAGGGGATGGAAGATGTGAAGATCGACCGCATCGAGGAGATCGAGCCGTTTCTGAAGAGTCATCCGGTCACCTGGATTAATGTCGAGGGGCTGGGTGATGTGGAGTTGATTCGCCAATTGGGCGAGCGTTTCGGCATGCACAAGCTGGCCCTCGAGGATGTCTTCAACACCCATCAACGACCGAAGATTGAGCCCTACGATGAGCATCTTTTCATCATCCTGCGCATCCCCCGGCAAGGTGAGCACCTGGACACGGAGCAGGTCAGCACCGTCGTCGGCAAGGGATTCGTTCTGACCTTTCAGGAGGAGCATGGCGATTGCTTTGATCCCGTGCGCAAGCGCATTCGCAACCCTTCCAGCCCGATCCGCGAACGGAACGCGGGCTACCTCGCCTACGCCCTCATCGACGCCACGGTGGACAACTACTTCCCGCTGACCGAGAGCATCGGTGACCGCATTGAGGATCTCGAGGAGCGGGTGCTGACCGAGTCGCGAAACGACGCCGTGGGCGACATCCACAGGCTGAAGCGGGATCTGATCGTTCTGCGTCGAGCCGTCTGGCCCACGCGTGACCTCCTCAGCGCGATTCTGCGCGATGAATCTCCAATCATCGACAAGCTGACGCGAGTCTACCTGCGCGACGCGGCCGATCACGCCACGCAACTCATCGACCTGATCGAGACCTATCGCGAGTTGGCGGGGGGGCCTGCTCGACACCTACTTCACGCTGCTCAGCAACCGCATGAACGACATCATGAAGGTGCTGACCATGTTCGCGGCGGTCTTCATCCCCCTGACCTTCATGGCCGGCTTGTACGGCATGAACTTCGAGTACATGCCGGAACTTGGCTGGCGCTATTCCTATCCCTCCCTGCTCCTGGCGATGGCGGTAGCGGGCGTCGGCATGCTGCTCGTCTTCCGCAAAAAGGGATGGCTGGGTGGCAGCGATCGGCTCTGATCCCGGTGCGGTCGCCGGCCCCCCTTTGCTATCCTGCCCGCGACCCCGTTCGATCCCGAAGAAGACCCACGTTTGCAGCAGGAGCACTCCTTCATGGCCGGCCACGACACCACCAAGTCGAACACCGATTTTCTGACCTACAAGCTGGCGGAATGGGCGACCAACCTCACCTACGACAGCCTCAGTCCCGAGGCGATCCAGGCCGCGAAACTGTACCTCTTTGACAGCTTCGGTTGCGCCCTGGGCGGCTCGCTGCAGCACGATGTCCAGATGCTCCTGGCGCACGCCAAGGCCATGGGTGGCGCCCCGACCTGCACGGTCTTCGGCTCCGGCTTCAAGACCGATCCGGTCATGGCGGCCTTGCTCAACGCCCTCTGCATCCGGGCCATGGACTACAACGACATCTACTGGAAGGCCGACCCCTCCCACCCGACGGACATCATCTCCGCAGCCCTCTCCGTCTGCGAGATGAAGGGCCTGGGAGGCAAGGAACTCATCCTGGGCACCATCATCGGCCACGAGATCGAGATGCGCCTTTGCGAGTTCGGCGAGCCCGGCGTGCGCGAGTACGGCTGGCACCACGCGACGCTGACCTGCCTCGTCTCGCCCATCGTGGCCGGGCGCCTGCTCGGCCTGAGCGCGGAAGAGATCCAGCAGGCGATCGGCATCAGCGCCGCGCCCAGCATGTGCCTCGGCGCGGTCACCGCCGGCCGGCTGACCAACATGAAGAACACCGTCGACCCCATGGCGACGCGAGCCGGCGTGGAGGCGGCCCTCCTGGCCCAGCGCGGCTACACCGGCCCCGAGCACGTCATGGACGGCAAGGAAGGACTGTTTCACTGCTTCGAGAAGTTCGGCGGCACGTTCCACCAGGAGATGCTCACCGACAACCTGCCCACCGCGCCGAGTTCGCACTACAAGATCCTTGACTGCGGCATGAAGAGCTTCCCCATCGAAGCGCTCAGCCACGCGCCGCTCACCGCCATGATGAAGATCGTCAAGGAGCACCAGATCAATCCCGACGAGGTGGCGGAGATCAAGGTCGAAGTCATCGCCCGGGCGGCGGACATCCTCGGCGATCCCTCCAAGTATCGCCCCACGAGCAAGGAGACGGCGGACCACTCGCTGCCTTACTCGCTGGCGGTGGGGCTGGTCGACGGCATGGTGACGCCCTTGCAGTTCAAGCAGGAGCGCATCGACGACCCGGCGTTGATCCCGGTGATGGACAAGATCAAGGTCGTGCCCAACGACGAGTTCGAAGCACTCTTCCCCAAGTTCCAGCCCAGCCAGGTGACGATCACGCTGACCGGCGGCGAGAGCTACCAGCAACGCGTGGATGTTCCCAAGGGCGACCCGCGCGACCCCATGACCGAGGAGGAGATCGCGGTGAAGTTCAACGCCCTGGGCGGAGCGGTGGTCGGCGAGGCGACCTGCAACGACTTGCGCAGGCTCATCATGGGTATCGAAGGCGAGGCGACGCTGGCGAAGCTGTTCACGCTGATGACGGCGAAGTAGCGAACGCGCCGGCCAAGGCCGACGGCTGAACGTGCTGAGCCGTCGGGCTCGCCCGACGCGTCTTCGGTCTGTGCCTCAAGGCGCAAGAACAGGCCCCACCTCGGGAGAAGGCGGGGCCCGTCTGGGTGAATAGGCTGTCCGAGACAATCGAGGCATCTGCCCTTAGCAGTTGGTGCCGTAGTTGGCGAGCAGCGTGCCCAGGTCCGCCTGGTCGGTGTCGCCGTCGCAGTCGAGGTCGCCCTGGTCGGTCTGGTTGTAAGCGCCGAGCAGGATGCCCAGGTCGGACTGGTCGACGTCGTAGTCGCCGTCGAGATCACCGACGCACTCGCCGGGGATGATCTTGCAGTTGTCCCAGGCCACGCCGTTGCCCGGTACACCGCCGCCGGAGAAGAAGCGGAAGGCGGTGGCGGGCCCGACGCCGCCGGCGGAGCCGCCTTCGAGGTACCAGTCGGTCGGGCAGTAGATCGCGCGCACGCCCGTGGTGAGATCCCAGGTGGTCACCTCAACGATCATGTTGGTGTCGAAGTCAATGACCGTGCGATAGCGGTACCAGTGCTCGAGATCGAGGTTCTCCCAAGCCGGTCCCGGGCTGTTGCCGGGCTGGGCGAACTGCGTGCCGGCCGCGTCATACCCGAGGTAGAAGGCCTGCATGTTGGTGGCCAGATCCGGATCCACCCAGGAGAAGAGGTGGATGAAGCCCGAACCGCCCGTCGTCGGTTGCATCGAGAAGCTGCCGAAGTTGTTGGCGCCGGGTGGGTCGCCGTTGTAGAAGACAGCCGAGTCGTAAGTGATCGTCCAGCGGCCGTCGGTCCAGGCAAGGTCGCGCTGGGCCCGGGAGAAGATGGGCGAGCCCGGTCCCTCGCCGGCGACGAACTGGAGATCGCCAGCGGGATTCTGGGGCAAGCCAAGCGCGTTGCCGGCGTAGGTGTAGGCGTAGTAGTCGACGGTGTCGACGACCGGCAGGTAGTAGCCATCCTGATCGGTCAGGACCGTACCGGCCGGCGAAGCATTGATGAGCGGCGCCTCGAATCCCTGTCCGTCGTACTGGCCGAGCGCCGTCCCAGCGGCGAGCAGGCAGGCGCAGGAGAATGTCAGCAAGCGAACTCCACGGCTCGATACCCCGACGCCAGAACGCTGGGTGCGCATATGGTCAAACATCGCGTGTCCTCCGCTTTCGGTTTGTCGTGAAGCCAGATACCGAGTCGCCCGAACTGATCGACCGGCGTTCAAACGCTCTCTCGCCTCGTTGCCTGCGGAACGCACCCGCAGAGGCCACCGCTCTCATTGGCCTCCTCGAACGGAGCCTCAGCGCAACGAGGACGCATCAACCCCGATAATACGACGAAGTCAGGGCCGTGCCAGACAAATCTGGGAAAGGGCTCTGCCCGAGGGACCGTCAGGGCCCCATTCCGGGTGGGTTGGGCGGACGCAGATGGATGTGCGGCGGCTGGCATCCTGGCGCCCCACAGGCGACAAGAGGCCCCGCCTGGGGAAGAGGCGGGGCCCGTCGGGATGAACACGTTTTGCGAATCAACCGAGGCGAAGGAGCTCAGCAGGTGAGGCCGTAGTTGGCGAGGAGAACGCCGAGGTCCGCCTGATCGGTGTCGCCGTCGCCGTCGAGGTCGCCGTCACCGGTGAGGTTGTAGGCGCCCAGGAGAATGCCCAGGTCCGACTGGTCGACATCGAGATCGCCGTCCAGGTCACCGGGGCAGTCCGTGGTGCCGCAGTCGGGATCGTCGAGGTCGTAGAGGTTGTCGCCGTCGTTGTCGAGGCCGAAAGTGTCGCCGATGCTCCAGTTCTCGGGGTAATCGGGCGGGTTGTTGCAGGGGTCGTCGGCGTTGGTGTCAACCGTGCCGTAGTAGGGCGGCTTGACGTTCTCGGGCAGCGGCGCGGGGTCGTTGGGATGGCAACCGCCGCCGCAACTCGTGATGCCGGTGACGACGTGGTGCTGCCGCAGGCCGACGCCGCTCACACCGACGCTGCCGCCGTAATCGCGGCCGTGACAGCCGACGCAGCCGTAGCCCGGATTGTTGGAGGTGCCGCTGGAGGAGCCGATCCAGGGATTGTCGTTGTCGTTGCTGGAATGACACAGGCCGCAACTGGCATCCATCTGGCTGGAGCTTCGGTGCATGTAGTGCTTGTCGCCGTTGGGAAAGACCGTTCCCTTGGGCGACGCCGATCCGTCGAAGGCCCCGTGACAGTTCTGGCAGCCATCGTAGTAGCGGTTGTAGCCGGATGACGTCGAGGCGACCAGCATCAGGGCGCCGGCGGCGATGAGCATTCCGGTCGTACCCAGCCAGCGTCCGTTTCTCTTAGTCATAGTCATGGTTTCTCTCCGTTGCCTCTCTCTCAGAGGCGGGTGTCGTAGGTGACTCAGCCCACCGGTTGGGTATGAGGCTTGCAAGCCGCGTGCCGACTGCCCCCTTCTTTAGGTGGGGGCTCGGGTGGCGGTACCGAAGTGCCATGGGCCGCTCCAGGGGCACACTCGGATGCTGGAGATTCCCCAGTGGTGGCTAGTTATTTCCAGTTTTGGGACCCTGGAGCAGCGGCTTCTCTCACATCCCCGACCGTCCATGCGTCGGTCACGCCGACGCGAACAGCACGGGAGCAGCGTCCGTACCGGGCCCCATGCCCTTCACCATCTCCCACGCCGCCCTGGCGCCACCCCGGCACCGCCTGCTTGGGCAGCGCCTGCCTCCCGCAGGCCTGGTGCTCGCATCGATGATGCCCGATCTGCCCTACTTCGGGCTCGGGCGGATCGCGCAGGGCCGGCGGAGCCATTCGCTGGCCGGCCTCTTCGTCATTTGCCTGCCGGCGGGCCTGGCCCTCTTCTGTCTCTTCCGCGGAATCCTGCATGTTGCGCCTGCTCCCTCTTCCCCTTCAGCAACGGCTGCGGGCGCTGCGAATGCCGGTGCTCGAACACCGGCGCGCCTGGCTCGTTGCGGCGCTGGCGGTCCTGCTGGGCGCTGCCTCGCAGCTTGCCTGGGATTCCTTCACGCATTCCTGGGGGGAGGGCGTGGGGGCGCTGCCCCTCCTGCTGGAGCCGGTGGCGGTGGTGGGGGTGTCGACAACAACGGTTCTTTGCACGCTTTAGGCGACTGCGGCGCGCCTGGCGCCGTGCTTCCGCGGTGGCGGGGACGACGCTTGCCAGCGCGGCTACACTTGACCCCGCAGTCAAGGAGCCGCCGTCCGTGTCCCCAGCCCCCGGAAAGTTCATTCGTGTCCGCAACGCCCGGGAGCACAACCTCCGGGGCATCGATGTCGACATTCCCCGCGATCAGCTCGTGGTCATCACGGGCCTGTCCGGCTCGGGCAAGAGTTCGCTCGCCTTCGACACCATCTTCGCCGAGGGCCAGCGGAAGTACATGGAGTCGCTCTCCAGCTACGCCCGCCAGTTCCTGGAGCAGATGCAAAAGCCCGATGTCGAGGAGATCGAGGGCCTGCCGCCCACCATCGCCATCGAGCAGCGGCACGGCGGGCACACGCCGCGCTCCACCGTCGCCACCACCACCGAGATCTACGACTACCTGCGTCTGCTCTTTGCCCGCTGCGGCACGCCGACTTGCTGGGAGCCGACCAGGACGCGCAAGAACGGAGCCGTCCTGGCTCGCTGCGGCGCGCGGATCACCGCCCAGTCGGCGACGCAGATCGTGGATGCCATCATGGCCCAGCCCTTTGGCGCCAAGCTCATGCTGCTGGCCCCGGCGGTGCGCGGGAAGAAGGGCTTTCACCGCGATGTGCTCGAGTCGTTCCAGCGGCAAGGCTTCGTCCGGGCCCGCGTCAACGGCGCCATCGTCGACTTGCGCGAGGTGCTCAAAGAAGGAGGCGAGAACCCGCTCGGCCTCGGCCGCTACGAGCGCCACACCCTCGAAGCCGTGATCGATCGCGTCGTCCTCAAGGAGGATTCGCGGGCGCGTCTGGCGGACTCCGTGGAGCTGGCGCTCAAGGTCGGCGAGGGTGTCATCGTCATCACCCGCCAGCAGGACGACGGCTCCTGGGTGGACCAACTCTACAGCGAGCGCCACGCCTGCGCCGAGCACCCGCACTGCGCTATCGAGGATCTGGCGCCGCGGCTGTTTTCTTTTAACTCGCCCTACGGCGCCTGCCCCGCCTGCGATGGGCTGGGCATGGTGACGCGCTTCGACGAGACGCTCGTGGTGCCGGACGACTCATTGAGTCTCAAGGACGGCGTCATCGCGCCCTGGGCGACCTGCCGGCCCACCTCGCGCGTCTGGTTCGCCCGCCGACGCCGCAAGTTCTGCCGAGCCTTTCCCGTGACGGAGGGCCTGCCGCTCTGCGATTACCCCGCCCGCGTCCGCCGCATCCTGCTGCAAGGCACGACGGAGGCGGACGAGCGCGAGTACGGCCGAAGCTGGCAAGGCGTGTTCGACGAGTTGTATTCCTGGTGGAAGGGGACCGAGAGCTCGCTCGTGCGTGAGTGGCTGGACGGCTACATGGACCAATCCCCCTGCGATACCTGCCAGGGCGATCGGCTGCGCCTCGAGGCCCTGAGCGTCTTCGTCGAGAGCAGCACCGCCTTGCCGGATGAGTGCCTGCAGGTTCGCCAGGCGCACGGCCTCGACCCCGACCCGCACAAGCTCAACATCGCCGACTTCGTAAGGCTCACGATCACGCAGGCGCTCGAGGTCATCTCCGGCGTCAAGCTCAGCAAAGAGCAACAGCAGATCGCGGAGCCTATCCTGCGCGAGGTCAAGTCCCGCCTCGGCTTCATGGCGGATGTGGGCCTGGAGTACCTGTCGCTCGATCGGCGAGTGTCGACGCTGTCGGGCGGCGAAGCGCAGCGCATTCGCCTCGCCACGCAAGTCGGCAGCGGGCTCGTCGGCGTCTGCTACGTGCTCGATGAGCCCACCATCGGCCTGCACCAACGCGATAACGATCGCCTCATCGGCACGCTGCGGCACCTCGCCGACATCGGCAACACTGTGCTCGTGGTCGAGCACGATGAGGAGATGATCCGCGCCTCCGACCAGGTGCTCGACCTCGGTCCTGGACCCGGCGTGCACGGCGGCAAGGTCGTTGCCCAGGGAACCGTCGAAGAACTGATGCAGGAGAAGAAGTCGCTCACCGGACAGTTCCTGGCGGGTCGGCTCACCATCGACGTGCCGACGGAACGGCGGTCGCTGCAGGATTCGAACGCGGTCAAGGTCAAGGGCGCGCGGGCCAACAACCTCAAGAACATCGATGTGGCCTTCCCGCTGGGCGGCTTCATCTGCGTCACCGGCGTCTCGGGATCGGGCAAGTCGACCCTGGTCAACGAGATCCTGCTCAAGGGAACCCGCAAACAGGTCACCGGCTCGCCCCGCATCAAGCCGGGCGCGCACTCACGCATCACGGGGCTGGGCTCGATCAACCGCCTCATCGAGGTGGATCAGTCGCCCATCGGGCGCACGCCGCGCAGCAATCCCGCGACCTACACCGGCTTCTTTGATGATGTGCGCAAGATCTTCACCAAGACCAAGGAAGCCCGCATTCGCGGCTACAAGCCCGGTCGATTCAGCTTCAACGTCAAGGGTGGTCGCTGCGAGGCCTGTCAGGGCCAGGGCGTCAAGCGCATCGAGATGCACTTTCTGCCCGATGTCTTCGTGGAGTGCGAAGCCTGTCGCGGCGCGCGGTACAACCGCGAGACCTTGGAAGTCACCTACCGCGGCAAGACGATCGCCGATGTACTTGGTCTGACGGTCGAGGACGCGTGTTCGTTCTTCGAGAACCACCCCGCCGTCCTTCGCTTCACCAGTTGCCTGCGCGATGTGGGGCTGGGCTACATCGAGCTGGGGCAGCCCTCGACGACGCTCTCCGGTGGGGAAGCCCAGCGCGTGAAGCTGGCGACGGAGCTGGGCAAGCAGTCCGTGCGCGTTAACGGCCATGGTAACACGCTCTACATCCTGGACGAGCCGACGACCGGCCTGCACTACGCCGATGTCAAGAAGTTGCTGCACGTCTTCGATCGCCTCGCCGACTCGGGCAACACGCTCGTCGTCATCGAGCACAACCTCGACGTCGTCAAGCGGGCGGACTGGATCATTGACCTCGGCCCGGAAGGCGGCGAGGGAGGCGGCAGCATCGTCGCCCAAGGCACACCCGAGGATGTCGCCAAGGTGAAGGGCTCCTACACCGGGCAATACCTGAAGAAGCTGCTGGGCGCCAGACGACGCAAGCCCAAACGGCAGCCGGCGGCGGTATAACACGAAGCCCTAGGAACCGGGCAGGCTGTCCGCGAGTTCGCAGAGCGCCTGGTAGTAAGCGTCGACTTCCAACCCGAGCAGCGTCGCCCCGAACAGCTCCGCCTCGGCGGAGGTGGCGACCTCGCCGTAGTTGATGTCGGGAATGTGGTAGGCGATCAGCAGCGGCAGGATCTCGCGCTGCGGCTCGAACCAGGGGTGGATGAACAGGCAGTAGCCTTGCTTCGGGTCGTCGCCGAGCGGCTGCGCGAAGGCGAATTCACCTGCGTCGAGCGGCTCGGCGTCGAAGCGCACCCCCGTCGGGTAACGCACGACTTCGCGATCGTCGAGCATCTTGAAGATCGTCTCGGCGTCGATGTACAGGCCGTACTTCAGCCGCGCCGCCATGGCCTTGTCGACCAGGTGATCGCGCAAGCTGCGCTTGGCGTCCTCACCGGTGAGTTTGCGGCCCTTGGGTTCCACCTTCTTAGCCCTCGCTCGTTTCGCAGGCCTCACAGGTGGCCGCGGCGTGATCCAGGACGGGCAGGGCCACGTCGCCGTTCTCACGTTGCGCGGTCGCCTTCCAGGCTGACTTGGGCCACAGTCCCATTCGAATCACATCGCGTGGGCAAACATCGGCGCAGGAGCCGCAGCGGATGCAGGAAGGATGATCGATCCAGGGCTGCCCGGCCTCGGCGTAGTCCTCCATGACCGCAATGCCCATGGGACAGTGCCGCGAACACTGCTGGCAGGGGTACTTGCCGGAGATGTGGAGGTTGACCCGAATACGCAGCAGCCCGAACCGACCGACAAGACTGTACAGCGCCCCCAGCGGGCACAAGGCTCGGCACCACAGGCGCGGCCAGACCAGATCCACCAGCAGCACCGCCAACACCACCACGATGTCCAACCAGAGCCCAAAGACCAGCACCCGCACCAGAATGCTGATGGGCGAGAGCACCTGGAAGAGCGGCCAGCCGGCGAGCAGGGCGAACCCCAGCATGCCGCCCAGCACCGCGTAGCGCAGGTTCTCCGGGAGCGGCCCGACGGGACGCTCCGGGGGCTTCCTGCCCAAGAGCCGTCGCATCCGCCGCCGCAGCGATTGCTGCAGGTCGAAGACCAGCCCCAGCGGGCAGACCCAGCCGCAGAAGACCGGCCCCAGCAGCACGGCGGTCAGGAGCAGGATGCCGGCCCCCAGCAAGGCGGTGAGCGCCAGGTCGCGGGCGGCGATCGTCGACTCGAGCAAAGCCAGCGGATCGACGAGCGGCAGGAGGTCCAGCGTCGTCGTCGCGGCGGCGCTGCCTTGAAAGGCGTTGGCCGTGTCGTTGTTGATCATGACCTTGGAGAGGAAGAGCAGCAGGGCGAGAAAGACCAGGGCCGTGCCTCGCCGAGCCCAGGTCCAGGGATGCAGCCGGAGGCGTTTCCGCTTCATGCCCGCACCCTCCGCCGCTCTTGCAGTTCCTCGGGCAACTCCGATTCCGGCTTGACGCGGATTGACTCCGGCGCGGTCGGGCAGGCCTTGACACACAGGCCGCAGCCAATGCAGGCGTCCGCATCGACGATCGGCCGTCGGCGCGGCGTTTGCCCGTCGTCGTGGCGCAGCAGATGAATCGCCTCGTCCCGCAGCGGGCAGGCCTGCCAGCAGGTGCGACAGGACTTGCCGTTGAAGGCCCAGCAGATCGATTCATCGATGACCGCCAGCCCCATGCGAATGTCGGCGATGGACTCGACGGGCAGCAGGGCCGTCGTGGGACAGGCCTCGATGCATTGCGGAATGCGATCGTAGATCGACTCGTCACAGAGGTAGCAGGGGATCTCGCGGGCATTGAGGAACGGTGTTCCCGCTTCCTTTCCTTCACCGAGATCGGCCAGCCTCAAGGTGTCGTAGGGACAGGCCTGCAGGCACTGCCCGCAGCGAATGCAGGCGGCGAGAAAGTCCGCCTCGGTCCGCGCACCCGGCGGCCTGAGCATGAGCGGCCCGGCCTCGCCTGCGTGCGCCCAGCGAAAGACGCCGCCGGCGCAGCAGCCCCCGATGGCTCCAGCGGCCAGGAACACGAACTGCCTGCGCGTCGTCTCGGACATGGGCCCAGTTTAGCGGCGCGCGGCGCGTGCGTCGGGGCTCTTGGCGCCCTGCCCGCACGATCCGTGGCGAATGCACGATCGAATGTCGGCGCGGGCCTTTCGACCTGCGCCGATGAATGCCTGTGGGACTTACTTGTCGTAGCGAGCCTTGAATTCGTCAGCGGCCTGCTTGCGCCGGGCCGTCTCCGCCGGGTCCATCTTACCCAGGAACCACTTGTGATCGTCGGAGTTGAGGACCTCGTCCAGCAGGACCTCCAACTCTTCGGCGGCCTTCATGCGGTCCGCATCGCCGGAATGGTTGGCCTTCTCGATGAGCTCGCGAAGGGCGGGGACGTAGTGGGTATAGAACGTTTTGGCGACCTCGTAGGTGCCGTGCCAATGGGTGTAGTCCGGTCCCATCATGGCGGCGCCGTGGCGGGCCCGGCGACCCTCGTGGTGCCACAGCTCCCAGAAGGACCAGTCGACGTCATCGGTGAAGTTGACCGTAGGCAGAGCCTTGGCGCCATTGGACTTCTTGTAGAGCTCGTGGCTGGGACGGGCGAACTTCTCGTTGTAGAGGTGCACCAGGCCGTCGTATTGCACGTAGAAGTTGTCGACCCAGGTGCTGTTGTGGCAGTTGACGCAGACCTCCTTCATGTTCTCGCGGCGAACCTGCCAGGGCACGTCCTTGCCGGGCAGGCCCAACTTGGCGTCCGACACTTCCGGCCGCACCGACAGAATGGGGCGGTTGTTCCAACTGATCCGCATGCCCACGTCGTGCGTGAGGGACTGGTTCGGTGTGGCCGACATGTGGCAGGTAGCGCAGGTGGGAGCGTGCCAATAGTCCTCGCCGACAACCCACTTGGAACTGGCCAGGTTCATCTTGTCGATGTTGGCCGCGAAGGCGATGCCGTGCTTCGACTCCTCGTAGATCTCCTTCTGCGGGTGATCCGGGCCCATGTGGCACTTGCCGCAGTTGCCCGGTTGCCGAGCCTGCTCGACGGAGAAGGTGTGGCGGCTATGGCAGGCGGAGCAGGAGCCCTCCGTGCCGTCGGGGTTGAGGCGGCCGATGCCGGTGTTGGGCCAGGTGGCCGGATCAAGCGTGCCGCCGGCCAGGACCTTGACCTGGGAACCGTGGCACTGCCAGCAGCCGAGCACCGCCGCCGCCGAGTTGCCATCGGGGAAAGCTTCGGTGACGAAGGCTCGGTTGCCCTCGACGACCTCCGCCAGCACGTTGTCCAGCGACCCGAGAATGCGGGCGGCCTTGGAGTGGTGCGAGCCGGCGAACTGCTCGACTTCCTGTTCGTGGCAGCGACCGCAGTCCTTGGGGCTGACGATGACGGCGATGGTCTCGTCGTAGTGCAGCATCGCGTCGGAATCCGTCTTCTCCGCGGCGTGGCACTCGTAGCAGCCGACGTTGGCGCCGTAGTGCTTGCTGGCGCCCCACATCTGGTAGAGAGCCCGGCTCTCCTTCATGTGGCAGTCGATGCACTCGATGGACTTGTCGCTCATCTTCGCCAGGCCGAAGGGGCCGGCCACCGCCGACTCCGCCAGCACCGCCGCGACTTGCTGCACCGGGAGCTGGGCTGGGGGCGAGCCCGTCACCAACGCCGCAGCGCCCATGCCGGCGGTCGCGGCCAGACCGAAAAGAATAAGTGTCGCTTTCATGACCGAATCTCCAATCCAGAGAAAATGCCTGCTCGTACTAGACGGTGGCGTCCGATGCCTCGCTCGGCGGCAGGGCCGTCGCCCGTTCGAATGTCTGGTCGTAGGACAGGCGGCCGGTGAGGACCGGCACCGTGATCCGCACAAAGATCGTGTACAGCATCAGCCCGAAGGCCCAGATACCCAGGCAGACGAGCACTTCGTTCCAAGTTGGCGAATACTCGACCATCTCGCCCAGGGGCGAGGGGATGAAGGCCGGCACGATCAGCCCCATGCCCTTCTCGATCCAGATGCCCACGATCATCAGCAGGCAGGCGAGGTTGAGGAACTTCAAGCTGCGCGTGAAGGGCAGATAGAGAATCACCAGCGCGCCCAGATTCAAGGCGATCGCCGTCCAGATCCAAGGCACCAGGCCGTTGTATCCGTGCAAACCGAAGTAGAGATAGCGCGTGGAGGCGATGTGGGCCGTCCCCGCGTAGAACTCCGTGAAGAACTCACTGAGCAGCAAGAAGGTATTGATGGTCAAGGCGACCAGCACAATCTGCCGCAGCACCATCAGCGCCTTGGTGGGCACCTCGTAGGCGGTGAAGCGGTTGATCACCTGCAGCGTCAGGATGATGAAGGCGGGGCCGGCCGAGAACGCCGAGGCCAGGAAGCGCGGGGCGATGATGGCGGAGTTCCAGAAGGGGCGAGCCCCCAGGCCGACGTAGAGAAACGCCGTCACCGTGTGGATGCTGATGGCCCAGACGATCGCCACGAAGACGAAGGGAATGAGGAACAGCGCCTTGCGCGGCTGGCGCTTCTTGTAGGTGCAGAAAATCAGATAGCCGCAGATGTGCAGGTTGAGCAGCAGGTAGCCGTTGAGCACGATTACATCCCAGGTCAGCATGGACAAGGGGAAGTTGAATCGGCGAAAGAGGTGGGTGAAGCGGTCCGGCCGGCCGAGATCGACGGTCACGAACAGCAGGCACATGACGATGGCCGCCACGCCCAGCAGTTCGCCGAAGATGACCAGGTCGTGCAGATCCTTGTTGCGGTAGACATAGACGGGAATGACCAGCATCACCGCCGCCGCCGCGATTCCCACCAGGAAGGTGAAGTTGGCGATGTAGAGTCCCCAGGAGACCTGATCCGTCATGCCGGTCGTGCCCAGCCCGGCCGCCAGTTGCCGGCAGTAGGCGTTCAGGCCCAAGAGCGCCACGACGGTCAGGATGAGCATCCAGGCCTGGTAGCGCCAGTCACCGGCGAAGCTGATGCGGAAGGACCGAAGAAGGAAGATTGCATAGTCTTTCATGCCGTTTCCCCCTCGCCCATCGCCGTCAGCGCGTCGTCTTCCTGGCCGCGCGGGCGTCTCTCGTCGAAGTAGTAGAAGAAGCGGGGCAGCGTGCCCACTTCCTCCTTGAGGACGAAGACGCGTTTGTTCTTGAGAAGCTGGGCGATTTCGCCCCCCGGCGTCGAGGACGTTGCCGAACTTGCGCGCCCCGACGGGGCAGACTTCCAGGCAGGCGGGCAGTTGGCCCTGCCGCGTGCGATGCAGGCAGAAGGTGCACTTCTCCATGACGCCCTTGGAACGCGGGCGGTTGGAGAGATAGCCCATGCTCGGATTCAGCCGCTCCCCCTCGATTTCCGGATGGGCGGCGATCTCGTCGGCGCTGGCGAGCTTGGGCTCGGCGAAGTTGAAGCGGCGAGCCCAATAGGGGCAGGCCGCTTGGCAATAGCGACAGCCGATGCACCAGTCGTAGTCGATCACGGTGACGCCGTCCGCCTCCTGCCAGGTCGCTTCCACCGGGCACACCTTGACGCAGGGCGCCTTGGCGCACTGGTGACACTGCACGGGCATGTAGAAGTGGTCGGGGTCGGGCACACCTTCGTGGTCGTAGTGGTGATTGGCCCGCTCAATGTCGATCGTGCCCTTGGGCAACTCCAGCACGCGAATGTACTGAACCTCGGGATCGCGGCTCTGGTTGTTCTCCGCCACGCAGGCGTGCACGCAGCGGCGGCAGCCAATGCAGCGGCTCAGGTTCAGGGCGTAGACGAACTCGACGCCGTCCTGGGCCTTGATATCCCGCAAGTCGGGGCGCACGCCGTAGCGGCTTTCGACCTCGCCGGCGATTCGAACCAGCACTCGGTGCATCTGCTCCGGCGACAGTTCCTTGTAGTGCTTCTGCAGGAACTTCTCGATGGAGGCGAAGTCACCGGGGTCGAGGTCGGCGTCGAGCAGGGGCTTGAGGGAAGCCGCCACCGCCGCCACGCCCGCCACCGCCGCCGACCCGCGACGCAGGAAACTGCGCCGCGTCAGGCCGTGTTCGTGGGGCGCTTCGCCGCCGGTCGACTTGGTTGTGACCTGGTCGTCGGTCATCTCATGTCACTCCGAAGGCGCCGTGGCCTCTGCGTGGTTCGCGTCGGTCGTTGACTCGTTGCCGTGGTCATCGTGGGGACCATCGTGGGGGTCGTTGTGGGGGTCGTTGTGGGGGTGGTTGGGGGGGGCCATCGTCTGCCACTTCCGCAGCGGATCGATAAGTTCGACCGGGCCGCCATGGTCCGCCGGCAGGGGATCGCCCATCCGCAGTGTGTTGGGCGGCGGCAGCGGCGGCAGTGTCCCGAAGGCCGGGCGATGCGGGTCGTGGCACTCCGTGCAGCGCAGATGTCCTTGCGCCGGCGAGGCGCTGTCCCAGGTGGTCGTGGTTCGGCCGTGCATACCCTTTTGCCAATCGCGGTAGGTGGGGCCGTGACAACTGGCACAGAGCCGGGCCACCTCGCGGAAGGGGATCTTCTCGCCGCTGCGCAAGATGAGGTTGTTGCGCTCGACGCGATCGTGGCAGTAGAAGCAGCGATCGTTGATGCCGTGATCGAAGACGAGATTCTCGTGCTTGTAGAAGCGGTGGGGGGGATCGTCCGCCTCGGGCGGGGGGGACGGGCAGGATCAGGCCGTGGCACTGGCTGCAGCGGTACTCGTAGGGGCCGATGCGAGCGTGCGGCTGGTCGCGAAAGTCACGCACCGGCTCGCCACTCAGGACGGTGTCATTGAAAGTGGGCGTGCCGGCGGCAGGAACGCGCGCGGCGTCCGCCCCGAACACGAACCACGCCGCGAGCAGGAGAAAGATGACGATGAGGCAGAGATCGGTCGCCAGTCCGGACGCTGTGGTCTGCTGTGTGGAAGGCACGTCTGGTCACTCCCTCGTCCCAATCCATCGCCGCTGCGGCTTACCGAAAGGCAAGCTACCGCTGCTTCTCGGCAAAATCAAGAAAAAGCGATCAGGGATTCTGTAAAAATAGTCGATTCCGATATAATCTTTTCCGCGTTCCCGGCGGTGGCTGCTACAGTGCACCTACCTGGTTCCGGGTGGGTATTTCGCGAGGCACATCGGCATGTTCGGAAAACAGACCGCCTACGCCATCACAGCCCTCTGCCGTCTTGCCGTGCTCCACGGACGAGGTGACGAGCGCGTGGCCGCCGGAGACCTGGCGCGAGCCTGCGGCTTGCAGCCCCCCACCATCGCCAAGGTCATGTCCACCCTCGCCCAATCTCGCCTGGTCACCGCCATGCCCGGGCCGGGCGGCGGTTACGCCCTGGCCCGACCGGCGGACCGCATCTACCTGGCGGAGGTGCAGCGGGCGCTGCAGCCGATCGATGAGCCGAACATGTGTCCCTTCCTGGGCCGACTCTGCTGCGATGACAAGCCCTGTCCGCTCCACGAGCGCATGGCGAGCATCCGGGACAATCTCACGGAGATGCTTGAGACCACGACGCTCGACGTCTTCCTGTCCGGCAGCTTCGACTGGCCGATTCACGATTAGCCAACGCGAATCACAATCTCGTCGGCGGTACGATGTGGGGGACGGAGCCGAGCGTTTCGGACCGATCGGGGAGACGACGCTGTGAATCGACGTTGGATGACGCGACTGGTGAGGCTCACGGTCCTGGGCGGAGCCTTGGTGGTGATGAGTGGCTGCCCGCTCTGGAATCGCTTTGCGCGGGACATTGGCGTTCCCCAGTGGCAGGTGGCGTACCGCCCCCCCGATTCGCGAGGGCGCCACCGACGTTGCCGCCGGCGCCGAGGAGACCTTGCCTGCCGCCGATACCGCCGCGCCGATGGCGCCGGCCTTGACCGACGAGGAGATCGCCGCCACCCAGCCGGGGGGTGATCTGGGCCAGGCTCCGGGGCTCGACGGCTCCCGCCTGCCCCTGCTGAGCCTGCGAACCCTGGAGAACGGCCTGAAGGTCGAGGTGCTGCGGGTGGGGGAGGGTGCCGTCTGCGAGGCGGACTCCACGGTCGTTTTCGCCTGCCGGGGCGAACTTCTCGAGGGGCGGATCTTCGATCAAACCCAACCGGGCCAGCCCTACGGACCGTGGCGCGTCGACCAGCTCATCGTCGGCATGCAGCAGGGAATCGTCGGCATGAGCGTCGGAGGCATTCGGCGGCTGACGATTCCACCGGCCCTGGCCTACGGAAGTCGCGAGGTGCCGGGTCCGATCGCCGCCGAGCCCCTGATCCCGGCCGACTCGACGCTCATTTACACGGTCGAGCTTCTCGACATCCTGGGCGATGCGGAGCCAAGTCAAGAAGCCGATTCCCCGCCGGATGAGCCCAACTAATCGCGCCCGCGCCGTTCCCTCAACCGCTACTTAGTACACACGAGCCACCCGATCATGAACGCCGAGCCAACGCCGCACGCAAACGACGATGCGCCTGCCCCCGAAGAAGTTCAGCCTGCGAAGAAACGCCGCCGCTGGCGCCGTCGCTTGGCGCTGACCGCCGTCGTACTCTTCGCGCTCTACACGCTCTTCGGTTTCTTCGGCGTGCCGCTGCTCATCAAGACGGTCGGCCTGGGTCGCCTGCAGGATCGTCTGCATGGCCAGGTGAGCCTCGCCCAGGCCTCCTTCAACCCCTTCACACTCGATCTCGTGCTGCAGGAGTTCGAAGTCGTGGATGCCGCCGGGGAGCGGCTGCTGGCCTTCGAACGCTTCGATGGCAACTTTCAACTCCTCGCCACCGTCTTCAACCCGGGCCTGCACTTCCTGCAGGCAGAGGTCACCCGGTTGTATCTGAACGCCGAGATCGCGGCGGACGGCTCGCTCAATCTCGCGCAACTGGTCAAGCCCACCTCCGAGCCCCGCCAGGCGAGCGAACCTCTCAAGCGCATCCCGCACCTCGTGGTGGAGCGCTTGGGCGTGGAGGAGGCGGATCTGCGCTTCCGGGATCTCACCACCCCCGAACCCTTTGTGGCGGCGCTCGATCAAGTCAGCTTCCGACTGGACGGCCTCAACACCAATCCCAGCAGCGCCAACCCCCTGCGCCTGGTGGCGACGACTCCGACCGGCGAGCGACTGACCTGGGAGGGACGTGTCAACGTCGACCCGCTCTCCACCCAAGGCGTGTACACGATCGAAGAACTCGACCTGGCCCAGTTCATGCCGTACGCCATGAGACACACCGAAGCACGACTGGTGACCGGGCGGCTGTCGCTGACGATCGAGTATCAATTCGCGCCCGTGCGGAGCCCGCGCGTCGCCACCGCCACCCTGACTTCGCTTCGCCTCGAAGACGTGAACCTGCGAAGCGCCGAGGCGGAGCTCTTGACACTGCCGGCTCTGGAGGTGACCAACATCACCGCCGATGCCCACACGCGGACCTTGACCGTCGAGCGGGTGGCCCTGTCACGGCCGAGCCTCCAGGTGCGCCGCGATGCTTCCGGGGAACTCGAATTGCTCGGTCTCCTCAACCTGCCGCAAGGCGAAGTCGCCCCGGCCCGCACCACAGCGACGGAACCGCCGGCGCTGACGGAGCGCGTCGATCCCCTGACGATCGAGTACCCGGTCGAGCAGATCATGGTGGCGGCGAAGCAGCTTGTCGAAGACGCCCTCGGCGACTGGGAGTTGAACGTCGAACAAGTCGTCGTCGAGCAGGCCGCCGCGACCTGGTTGGATGCGTCGCCTCGAAGCGAGGTCGAGCTGCGCTTGCGTGAGCTGGACTTGCGGGCCGGCCCAATCCGCAGCCGCGAGGGCTTTAAGGTGCCCTTCGAGTTGACCGGGGCGATCGCTGAGCAGGGTCGGCTTGCCTGCTCGGGAAACGTCGGCGTGTTGTCGCAGGAGTTCTCCGCCCACGTTGACCTGCAGGAGGTGCCACTGGCCGCCGCCGCGCCGTATCTGCCCCAGGAGTTCGGCGCCGAGGCGCCCCCAGCCGATCTGGCGGCAGCCACGCTGCGTGTGGTCGGCGATGCCCAGGCCGCCGTGGCCGAGGCGGGCGGCGTGGAGGCGACCTGGGAAGGCATCGTCGCCTTGACCGACATCGACGTGGTGGCGCCGGACTCACGAGAAACGTTGCTCGCTCTGGGCATCGTGGAGGTCAAGGGCCGGGCCAACGCCTCCCGCGCCGCGACGGGTGCGCTCGCATCGCAGTGGGAAGGCACGACCACGCTCCGCGAGCTTGCCGGTAACGTTCCCCTGGCCGGACCGGTCGATCTGACGCTTGGCGATCTCGCCGCGACGGGTCAGCTCGGCCTAGCGCTCGACGCCCAAGCCGATCCGCGCCTGACGTACACCGGCGACGTGCGCTCGCACAATGCGGCGCTCTTCCTGCCCGAGAGCGCCGACACCCGGGCCGGCTACGCGGGGGTGCTTCTGACCGGCATCGAGTTCGACACGAAGTCAGAGCAGGTGCGCATCGCCCAGGCCCAGGTGCAGCAACCGACGTTCTCGGGTCGGGCGTCAATCGCGCCGAAGGAGTCGGCGGCAGAGCCGGACGCGACCGCCGGGCCGACGACGCCACGCGAACCGGCTGAGGCAAGGGCCCTGGTGGAACTGCCGATTCCCTTCGCGGTCACCATCGATCGGGCCAGCATCACCGGCGCCGCCGTGGAACTCGTCGACGACTCCGGCCCCGAGCCCCTGACGCTCGCCGCCCAGGACATCAACGTCGATGTCACTTCGATCACGACCGATGGTTCCAGCAACGCCATGTTCGAGTTCTCTTCGAAGCTCAACAACTCCGGCAGGCTCAACGTTGCCGGCGAAGTGAATCCCTTCACGCCGGAGCTCTTCGCGGATGTGCAAGTGGAGCTGGCCACGCTGCCGCTCAAACCCTACGACCCCTTCGCGGGTCACTACGTCGGCTACCTGGTCGATCGGGGCCGACTGACGCTGTCGTTGCCCATCAAGGTCGAAGAGGGTGATTTGCAGGGTTCGCTTGCTGCCAATCTCGATACGTTCTACCTGGGCGAGAAGGTCAAGAGCCCCGTCGCCCCGGACCTGCCGATCAAGCTCGGCTTGGACTTGCTTCGCGATCGCCAGGAACAGATCGACGTCAGCGTCGGCATCCAGGGCAACCTGCACGATCCCTCCTTCAGCTTCGGCAACCTCATCCTGCAGGCGTTTCTCAACACGCTGGGCAAGGCGGCCCTGGCCCCCTTCGACCTGCTCGCCTCCGTCTTCGCCGGCGATGACGCGATCGAGGATCTCTCCATGATCGCCTTCGAGGCTGGGTCGGCGAACTTGAATACGCAGGCGATCAAGAAACTCGACGTGCTGGCTCGGGCGCTCACGGATCGGCCGGCCCTGCAACTCTCGCTGGCCGGCTCCTACCTCCCGGAGTTGGACGAACCGGCCTTGCGCCAGGCGCTGCTGCTCGAGCAGGTCCTGGCCCGGGTCCAGGCCGACGATCCCGCGCTGCGGATTCTGAGCGATGCCCAGGTTGCAGCGGAAATCGCCAAGATGTTCGCCGCCCAATTCCCCGAGCGCGTCATCGAGCCCATCCCCGTGCCGCCCGGCCGTCTGGAGCAGCCAACCGTGTCGCCGGCCGAGATGAGGCTGGCCGTGGTCGAAGCGATCGAGGTGCCTCTCGAGCGCCTCCAGGAACTCGCCCGGGCTCGAGCCCAGGCGGCCTTCGACGTCCTCACCCAGGAGCACGGGCTGGCCGAGGCTCGGATTACGGCGCTTGAGCCGGTTCCCGCCGGCGAGATCGAGGCGGAGCAGCCGCTGGTGCAGTTCGATCTGCGGTGAGTCGGTGCGGATCTTGCCTGTGGCCGGGAACCCGAGGCGGCCGACCGCGTCCGACTGTCTGAGGCGGCATCCCTCGGCCCTGTGAGAGAGGTTGGCTCATGACCACCTCAGCGGAGATTCGACCATGCTCAGCAAGACACTCTTCCTGACCGCCGTTCTGCTCGCCACCTCTCTTGCCACCGCCTGCGAGGCGGAGGAGAAGTCCATGCCCATCGAGCTTGGCGACAGCCATGCCCGCCTCGTCCAGGGCAACACCCAGTTCGCCCTGGATCTGTACCAGCAACTGCGCGATCAGGAGGGCAACCTCTTCCTGGCCCCGCACAGCATCTCGACAGCGCTCGCCATGACCTACGCCGGCGCCCGAGGCGAGACCGCGGCGCAGATGGCGGCGGTTCTGCACTACGCCCTCGAACAGGATGCCCTGCACCCGACGTTCGCCGAGCTCCTGGCGGCGCAGGCCGTCGCCGAGCCGAATAGCTGCGAGCTCTACCAGGCGAACGCGCTCTGGGGCCAGGAGGGGTACAAGTTTCTCCAGCCGTTCTTGAAGCTCGTGGAGTCGAACTACGGCGGCGGGCTGCAGCGCCTCGACTTTGCCGGCGCTACGGAAGAGGCCCGCGCCGAGATCAACGCCTGGATCGCCGAGCGCACCCGCGACCGCATCAAGGAACTGCTCCAGAAGGGCGACATCGACGCCGCCACCGCCCTGGTGCTGACCAACGCCATCTACTTCAAAGGCAAGTGGGCCAGCCCCTTTGATGCGGATCTCACTGCCTCGGCCCCGTTCTTCACGAGCGCCGAGGCGGAGGTGCAAGCAGACTTCATGATGCAGACCGGTGACTTCCCGTACGCCCGCCTGGACGGCGTGCAACTGCTGGAGTTGCCCTACGTCGGCGCGGAACTGTCCATGGTCCTCTTGCTGCCGAATGAGCGGGAGGGCCTTGCCGACCTCGAGAAGACGCTGACCGCGGAGCGCTTGGCGGAGTGGCTGGAAGCGCTCGACGAGCACCTGGTTCGCGTGCAGGTGCCGCGCTTCGCCATGAGCACCCGCTTCGACCTGGCGGAGACGTTGGAAGCGCTGGGGATGACGGATGCCTTCCAAGGCAACGTCGCCGACTTCTCCGGCATGAACGGCAACCGCGAACTCTTCATCTCGGCGGTCATCACCGAGGCGAACATCGACGTCACGGAGGAAGGCACGGAGGCGGCGGGAGCGACCGCCGTGGTCATGAAGCGGGCCGCCATGCCGCCGCTGTTCAAGGCCGATCACCCGTTCCTGTTCCTGATTCGCCACCACGAGTCGGGCAGCGTTCTCTTCCTCGGCCGCGTCGCGGATCCCTCGGCGTAGGCCAATACCGAGCACGGATACCGAATCCCGCACGAGCTCGCTCGTGCGGGAATCGACCTGTCGCACCTGTCCCCAATCCACCCGCTTCGGACATGCCTCTGGCCGGGAGTTGCGTAGAATTCACCCTGCACCGATGCGGCGGCCTCTGGTAGCCTGCCGCATCGACTCGGCCCCGATGCCGAAGCAGTCGCCTGTGGCCTGAAACCACAGGCGACTGAATCCGAATGAGGTGCTGGAAGACTCCCCGAAGACGAGCGAGGCGACGACATGGACCTTATCAACCAGATCGTGGACAACCCCGTCATCATCATCTTCGGCACCGGCGGCATTATCGCCGTGACCGCCATCCTCATGGGCTCGCTCACCAGCATTGTGCGCGTGCGCAGCCGTGAGCGGACCCGTCGCGAGATCGCCGCCTACATTGCGGAAGGCTCCATGACGCCCGAGCAGGGCGAGCGCCTGATGAAAGCCGGTGAGCACGCCGAGGCTTGATCGCTTTCTCCTCCGCGCCCCGTCCTTCGTCGTCGCCTCGCTCGGATTGCTTTCGCGCCTCTTCTCCCTTCCGACTCACCCACCATCGCCCCAGGTCCGCTCGTAGTTGGCCAGAAGGATGCCCAGATCCGACTGGTCGATGACGCCGTCCTTGTTGATGTCAGCCCGGGCGTCGAAGTAGGGGTCATCGGGATCGAGTTCGTAGGTGGCGAGCAGGATGCCCAGATCCGACTGGTCCACATCGTCATCGTGATCGATGTCGCCCTCGAGCCACTCGCGGACGATGGAGTCGACCCAGTCGAGGTAGGCGTTGACCATGATGCCGCCGCCGCCCGAGCCGAAGTAGGGATACCAGATCAGGTAGCCGCCGTAGTCCCAGGCAAAGCTGAAGGTGTTGACCGCGATGAGGTTCCAGTCGCCGTCGACCTCGATGAAGGAGGGGCCTCCCGAGTCGCCGCCGCCGAACGTCGTCTCGAGATCGTTGCCTAAGGTGGGGCCACCCCAGAAGCCGTTGCCCATGGGTCCGTCGAAGTCGAAGGCGTAGATTTCGCCGTAGGGCCCGCCCTCATCGTCGCCCCAGAGGGCGTCGATGGTGTTCATGCCCCAGCGTTTCACCTCGAAGGAGGGCCCGTGCGTGTAGCCGTTGATGCCATCGCCGGACCAGCCGTAGCCGACGGATTGGATTTCCATGTCCCCGCCGTCCAAGCCGCGATAGACGGGGTAGATGGGGATGTCATCCGGCAAGGGGTAGATGAGCTCGATGATGGTGATGTCATCGTTGATGTTGGGGTTGTTAAAGCCGGTGAAGTCGGGGTGCACATGCACCGCCATGACGTTGGAGGGCCGGACCAGGTGCGACTGGTAGCCGTCGCCGTTGAAGATGATCCAGACGTTGTTGCCAAAGTCGTTCTGGCCATTGCCATTCTCGTCGAAGCAGTGCCCGGCGGTCATGACGTGGTAGGGGGGAGATGGGCGTCGCCGTGCAGATGTAGCCGCTGCTCCCGTCGTGGGAGATGAAGATGCTGGCGACACCCGACCACTCGCTCTCGGGGACGTTGGGGTCCACCCGGTTGTCCGGCGAGTCGGGGGGGAGTGCCGTTCAGGTCGCCGGCGAACATGAGGGGGACCGGCTCGAAGGGAAGCTCGATGACGCGCTGGACGCGCGTGGGGGTGGGTTTCGTCACAGTCGGCGAGTCGGCCGGGGCCACCTGGCAAACGAAAGCCAGAACCAAGCCGGACGCCATGAGTTGTCGGACGGTCACGGGACGCTCCTTTCTCTCCCGCAGTCTCACGCCGTGGACCGGCCGCCGGCGCGCAGCACCGCGGGAACGCGGGGAAAGCGCGGCGAAAGGCCTCATTGCACCCTGTGGCCTGGACACGGCTGTCGCTCTCTCTGTCGCCTTGAAACACCAAGGCTCGTTCGCAGGTCGAATGACCGGCGCCTGTACCGTCAGCCGAAGCCCAGACGCAGACGAGCGCCGGGTCCGACCAACTTCCCTATCAGAGCGGCAGATCGGCTGGAGGGCAAGCGAATTCCGCAGATCCGCCCAATTCCGTCGGGGCCAGGTGCGGTTCGACGTCATGCCGGCCGATCAGTCGTCCCAGGACCGCCGCCTTGGCTTGCGTCTCTTCGTACTCCTCCGCGGCGTCGGAATCCGCCACGATCCCACCACCCACGCCGTACACCGCCTCCGCCGCCTGGAAGATGCCGGGGGGATATGGGACTGAGGCCGTCTCGCCCCGCCGGCCCTCCCTCAGGGTGAGCGTGCGAATGGCGATGCTGAGCCGCGCCGCGCCGCGGTCATCCAACCAGCCGATGCAGCCGCAGTAGGGCCCGCGCGGCCCGCCTTCCAGCTCCTCGATGATCTGCATGGCCCGGATCTTGGGGGCCCCGGTCACCGAGCCCGCCGGAAACGTCGCCTGCAGCAAGTCGCAGATGTCGCAGCCGTGGCTTAGCTGACCCTCGATGGTGGCGACGCCGTGGTGCACGGTGGGGTGCGTCTCCACCGTCCGGTTCTGGGTGACCCGGACGCTGCCCAGATCGCAGACGCGGCCCAGGTCGTTGCGGCAGAGATCCACGATCATGTTGAGTTCCGCCGCATCCTTCGCACTGGCGAGCAGTTCCCCTGCGGTGGCGGTCGTCGGCCGCGTCCCCTTGATGGGGCGGGTCGCCACCTGTCCGTCCGCGTCCACCTGCAGAAAGAGCTCCGGCGACAGCGACAGCAGGCAGCGGCCGCCCGGCAGCTCCAGGTAACTGCTGTACCAGGCCGGGACCTCGGCGATCGAGCGCAGAAAGAGAGCCCGGCTGCTGCCCTGGAAGACCGCGTGAAGCGGGCGGGTGATATTGGCTTGGAAGACGTCGCCGGCGTGGGTGTACTCGACGGCCCGGGCGACGGCGTCTTCGTGCCTCTGCCTGGAGGTCGTGCTGCGGAACTCGCCAAGTTCGTATCCACCGTGGTGCCGGGTCCGCGCTCGGGCCGCCACCAACGCCGTGGTCAGCAGTGGGGGCAGCGCCGTCGCCCAGGCGCCGGTGGCTGTCCATTGATTCAGGAGGGCGTCGTAGACCAGCGCCCCCTCGCAGCGGGCCAGCTCGACGAGCGGCCAGCCGCCCGAATCCTGCCCCTTGGCAGCGATCGGCCCTCCCCGATTAGTCGCGGCCGGCTCGAGCAATCCACCCAACTCGTAGCCGAAGCAGCCCAGCCAACCGCTGCCAAACGGGGGCAGCGCCTCGTCATTCGCCGGTGCCTCGGAATGGGAGTCGCCCAGACAGTCGCGGATGGCCAGCAGCGGACTTGTGGCTGGAATCGGGGTGGTTCGGCCCTGCCGGTCCAGCCGCCGGGCCACTCCCGACGGATCGATGTGCAGCGAGCCGCTCGGCGTGGAAAGGAGGCTGTACCGCGCCCACTGCGGGTGAAAGCGGCCGGAGTGCAGGGCCAGCAGCGGCAGCGAATCCGGCCAGGCGCGCATGACCTCGGCAGGTGAAGCAGGCAGCGAATCAAGCATCGATTGAGATTGGCGACTGGTCACAGGTCGGCATGATAGACCGCCGCCCGAGGATTCGTCGAAGTTCGGGCCGAGTGTGCGGCGATCAAGCCATACCAGGGGCGGCGTTTCCTCGTAGAATGGGCTGGTGCCCGCTGTCGACTGGACCTGGCCGGGGGACTTGTCGATGGCGGCGCCAACTGATGCAGAGTGTCGATCGTCGGAACTGGATGGATTGGACGCGTCGCCCGAGGGGAGATGAAGCGGGCCGACCGTCAGTCAACAAGCAAACCAACGCACAACCAACCCATAGGAAGCAAGTGATGGCTACCCAGACACGCCGTAGGCCCGCCAAGAAGTCCGCCAAGAAAGCCAGCAAAAAGGTGGCCCACGCCGCTAAGCCGCGTCCCGCCAAGCGGCGTGCCAAGGCTCCCGCGGGCCAGAAGAGCAAGCTGGTCTATTACTTCGGCAAGGCCAAGACGGAAGGCCGCGCCGCCATGAAGCAGTTGCTCGGCGGCAAGGGGGCCAACCTGGCCGAGATGACCGCCATCGGTCTGCCCGTGCCTCCTGGCTTCACCATCACCACGGAAACCTGCGCCGCCTACTACGAGCAGGGCCGGCAGATGCCCCAGGGCCTCGAGGAGCAAGTGCACCAGCACCTGGCTCGCCTGGAGAAGGAGACCGGCAAGAAGTTCGGCGATGAGCACGAGCCGCTGCTTCTCTCCGTGCGCTCGGGCTCGGCCGTCTCCATGCCCGGCATGATGGACACCGTCTTGAACCTGGGCCTCACCGATGCCGCCGTCCGCGGCCTGGTGGAAGCCACGGGCAACGAGCGCTTCGCCTACGACGCCTACCGCCGCCTCCTCAACATGTTCGGCGATGTGGTCATGGGGGTCGATCACGAGCACTTCGAGACCGCCTTCACCAAGATCAAGGAGAAGTACGGGGCCGCCGCCGACACCGACGTGCCCGCCGAAGGCATGAAGGAACTGTGCGAGGCCTACAAGGCGGTCTACCGCGAGCACGTGGGCCGGGCCTTCCCCCAGGATCCCTTCGCGCAGTTGATGGCCTCCGTGGAAGCGGTCTTCCGCAGTTGGAACACCCCCCGGGCCGTCAGCTACCGCCGCATCAACGAGATCACCGGTCTCAAGGGCACCGCCGTCAACATCCAGACCATGGTCTTCGGCAACATGGGTGATGACTCGGGCACCGGCGTCGCCTTCACCCGCGATCCGGCGACCGGCGAGAACAAGTTCTACGGCGAGTTCCTGGTCAACGCCCAGGGCGAGGACGTCGTGGCCGGCATCCGCACCCCGCAGCACGTCGACGAGATGGGCAAGTGGACGGCCCCGGGCTTCCCCACGATCGGCAAGCAGGTCCACAAGAGCCTGCTGCAGATCAAGGACGTCCTGGAAGATCACTACAAGGACGTGCAGGACCTGGAGTTCACCATCGAGCGGGGCACGCTCTACATCCTGCAGACGCGGGCCGGCAAACGCACCGCCGCCTCCGCCGTCAAGATCGCCTGCGACATGGTGAAAGAGAAGCTCATCAGCGAGCAGGAGGCCGTGCTGCGGGTGCCGCCCAGCGATCTGACGCAACTGCTGCTTCCCGGCTTCAACCCCTTGGCGAAGGAGAAGGCGGACGTGCTCACGCGCGGCCTGCCTGCTTCGCCCGGCGCCGCCGTGGGCCGGCTGGCCTTCACCGCCGAAGAGGTCGTGGAGCGGGCCGCCGTCGGTGAGCAGGTCCTGCTCGTGCGCAAGGAGACGAGCCCCGAGGATGTGGACGGCATGCATAGCGCCGCGGGCATCCTCACCAGCACGGGTGGCATGACCTCCCACGCCGCCGTCGTGGCCCGCGGCTGGGGCAAGTGCTGCGTCGCCGGCGCCGGCGACATCGACATCGACGAGCCGAGCGGCACCATCAAGGTTGGCGGCCGCACCTTCGGCCGGGACGACTGGATCTCGCTGGACGGCTCCACCGGCGCGGTGATGGCCGGCCAGATCGAGACGCAAGAGCCGGAGCTTTCCGGCCACTTCGCCAAGCTCATGAAGTGGGCCGACAAGTACCGCACGCTCAAGGTCCGCACCAACGCCGATTCGCCCGCCGATTCGCAGCGGGCCCGCGACTTCGGCGCTGAGGGCATCGGCCTCTGCCGCACCGAGCACATGTTCTTCGAGGGCGAGCGCATCATCGCCATGCGCGAGATGATCCTCGCCGAGACCCTGGAAGCGCGCGAGGCGGCCCTCGCCAAGCTCCTGCCCTTCCAGCGGGACGACTTCATCGGCATCTTCACCGCCATGAAGGGCCTGCCCGTCACCGTGCGCTTGCTCGATCCGCCCCTGCACGAGTTCCTCCCCAACGATGAGCAGTCGCAGCGCGAACTGGCCCAGGCGACCGGCCTGAGCCTGGAGACCATTCAGCGCCGCGTCTCGCAACTGCACGAATCGAACCCGATGCTCGGCCATCGCGGCTGCCGCCTCGCCGTCACCTATCCTGAGATCCTCAAGATGCAGGTGCGGGCGATCGTGGAAGCCGCCATCACCTGCCGCAAGAACAAGATCAAGTCGATGCCCGAGATCATGGTGCCGCTCGTCGGCTCCGCCAAGGAGCTGGGTTTGCTGCGGGGCCACATCGAGGAAACCATCGCCCTGGTCAAGAAGGAAGCTCGCTTCAGCGGCAAGCTGGACATCCTCATCGGCACCATGATCGAGGTCCCCCGCGGGGCTCTGACCGCCGACGAGGTCGCCGAGCACGCCCAGTTCTTCTCCTTCGGCACCAACGACCTGACCCAGATGACGTTCGGCTTCAGCCGCGACGATGTGAACACCTTCCTCCCGGACTACATCAAGCACGATGTGTTGGAGAAGGATCCCTTCCAGAGTCTGGATACGTCCGGCGTCGGCCAGCTCGTCACCATGGCCTGTCAGAAGGGTCGGGCCGCCCGCCCCGAGATCAAGCTCGGCATCTGCGGCGAGCACGGCGGTGACCCGGCCAGCATCGATTTCTGCCACCAGGTCGGGCTTGCCTACGTGAGCTGCTCGCCCTTCCGCGTGCCCATCGCCCGCCTCGCCGCCGCCCAGGCCGCCATTCGCAACGCCGTCAAGCCGGCCCCGGCCAAGAAGCGTGCCGCCAAGAAGACCACCAAGAAGGCCGCGACCAAGAAGACCACGAAGAAGAAGGTTGCCAAGAAGGCTGCCAAGAAGACAACCAAGAAGACGGCGAAGAAGGTGGCCAAGAAGCGGCCCGCCAAGAAAACTGCCAAGAAGACCGCCAAGAAGACGACCCGCCGCCGGCGCTGAGCACCGGCGACTGATCTCGCGGGGGCTTGTCGATTGCCCCATCCTCATCACCCCAGGCTAACCGGCCTGGGGTTTTCTCATGGTGCAGTCGAGGCGGTGACGACGGGTATGATGCCGCCTCGTTCCGCGCCGACCCGTGCCTACGTTTCTCTCCTGACTGCCTATGCCTCGACGCCAGCCCCGCAGCCAACGCCTGATCCTCATCCCCGTCTGCCTCGTCCTGCTCGTGGCGGCGATGTTGTACTTCCGCTGCGGTCGGAGCCGGGGACCGGCAGCGCCGACGCCGCCCCAGACGATCGCGCCCCCGATCACCGCCAAGCGCGACCCGGCCATCACGCCCCGACGCGAGCGCCTCGAGGACGAAGGACCGAACGCCGTCGTGCTCGGCTTTCTGCCGCACTGGGTCGATCGCCGGCACCTCCGCCACGACCTGCTTACCGACATCGCCTGCTTCGCCATCGAGTTTCATCCGGATGGCACGATCAAGGATGCTCACGGTTGGCCCTGGATCGACGACCTCAACCGCGCCCACGAGGCGGGCGTGCGAACGCACATCACCGCCCAACTCTTCGGAGCCGGGGATCTGAAGCGATTCCTCGCTGACTCGGCAGCCAGGCGTCGGTTCCACCACGCGCTCGGCACGGCGGCCGTCGTCGCCGGCGCCGGCGGCGTCGTCATTGACTTCGAGGGAAACTCCAACAACGGCTGGGCGGCGCCCATGCCCGGGTTTGCGGCGGAGTTGCGCGCCTACCTCGCAGCCGAGGCGCCGGGCACGCAGCTTTCCTTCGCCGTTCCCGCCGTCAACTGGGGTGAGCATTGGGATCTCGCCGCCCTCGCCGATGCCAGCGACTACCTCATCATCATGGCCTACGACTACGCCGGCTCCTGGAGCGACCGGGCGGGTCCCTCCTCGCCGCTCAGCGGTGGCAACCAGAACCTCACCGCCACGCTTCAGCGCGAGTACGGGGCCGTGGCGGAGGCCAGCCCCGAGAAGCTCGTCGTGGCCCTGCCGCACTACGGCAACCACTGGCTGACCGAGTCAAGCAGACCCGGAGCCAAGGCTCGCAAGTGGGTCGACTTCGTAACCTACAGCGCTGGACAGCGTCTCCTCGCGACGCACGAACCGCAGTGGGACGCCGACTCACAGACCCCCTGGCTTCGCTGGCGCGATCGCGAGGGCTGGCACCAGGTCTGGTACGACGACGCCCGCAGCTTTCGTCTCAAAGCCGACCTGGTCCGGCGGGAGGGGCTGGCTGGGATCGGCATCTGGGCCCTTGGCTTCAGCGGCGCGCACCCCGACCTCTGGCGAGGAATCGAGCGGCTCTTCGTCATTCCCTCCCGCTGTGTCGGAGATCTGAACGACGACGGCCGCGTCGATGGCGACGACTTGCATCGCCTCATCCAGGCCTACGGCGAGACGGATGCCGGTGACCTCAATGCCGACGGCGTCACCGATCAAGCCGATTTGCTGCTCCTGCTCGACAACTACCCGAGTGACTGCCAAGATTGAACGGTCCAGGGGAGACAGTGGCGCCGGCGGGAGAGCGCCTTGGCGTAAAAACGGCGAAGCTCTGGCCCCCTTGGGTCCCCAACCTCAACTGCAGCCAATATCCTGCCGAGCTTCCTGGTAGAGGAGGATTTCAGTCTTGAGCCAGCAAAAGCGACTCGCAATTCTCGTGGGCGGCGGTCCCGCGCCCGGTATCAACAGCGTCATCGGCGCTGCCGTCATTCGCGGCAACATCGCCGGCGTGGAGGTCCTGGGCATCCGCGACGGCTTCGAGTGGATCATGCAGGGCAACATCGATCACGTCGAGGTCCTGACCACCAGCAAGGTCAGCCGCATCCACTTCCGCGGCGGCTCCTATCTCGGCATCTCCCGGGCCAATCCCACCAAGGACTCCCAGCACCTGGAGAACGCCGTCACCTCGCTTCTGCGGCTCAACGTCTCCCGACTCATCACCATCGGCGGCGATGACACGGCCTTCTCGGCCATGAAGCTCGCCGAGAAAGCGGCGGGGCGGATTCAAGTCGTCCACGTCCCCAAGACCATCGACAACGACCTGGAACTGCCGCACCACACCGACACCTTCGGCTTCCAGACGGCCCGGCACATCGGCGTCGAAATCATCAAGAACCTCATGGTCGACGCCAACACCACCAGCCGCTGGTACTTCGTCATCTCCATGGGCCGCAAGGCCGGGCACCTGGCCCTGGGCATCGGCAAGGCCACCGGGGCGACGCTGACCCTCATCCCCGAGGAGTTCCCCAGCGATCGCATCCCCCTCGACGAGATCGTCGACACCCTCGTCGGGGCCATCATCAAACGCCTGAGCTACGGCCGGCGGGACGGCGTCGCGGTCATCGCGGAAGGCGTGGCCCTGGGGATCGACCCGGCAGACCTCGATGAGCTTGACGGGGTGGAGCGGGATGCCCATGGGCACGTCCGCATCGCCGAGGTCAACCTGGGTGAGGCCATCAAGAGGGCCGTGCAGAAGCGTCTGGTCGAGTTCGGCATCAAGGCGACCATCGTCGCCAAGAACATCGGGTACGAGCTGCGCTGCGCCGATCCGATCCCCTTCGACATGGAGTACACCCGCGACCTGGGCTACTGCGCCGCCAAGTACCTCTTCGAGGGTGGCAATGCCGCCATGGTCTCCATGCAGGGCGGCCATTTCGTGCCGATCCCCTTCACGGAGTTGCTCGATCCCGACACCGGCAAGGCTCGGGTGCGGTTGGTCAACATCCGCTCGCCGCGCTACGCCATCGCTCGCCGCTACATGATCCGCCTGCGTCGCGATGACTTCAGCGATCCGCACGAGCTGGCCAAGTTCGCCGCCACCTGCGGCATCTCGCTGGAGGAGTTCCGCAAGCAGTTTGAGCGCCTGGTGCAGCACGAGCAGCCGCCGCTGCGACTCGGGCCTGACCCCGACTCCGCCACCCGGCCCGGCTCGGCCGCCATCAACGCCGCCGGCGAGCTCATGCTGGCGGAAGGCGAGGCGGACCGCTGGGCCCAGCCGCACGACGACTAGGCCTGCCGCTCGCCGCCCCATAACGCCATCTTCGTCTTCCTCCCTGGACATCCGCTTCCTGGGGTGGAGCGGCGGGGTCCGACTCCCCTAGAATGGGCGGTAGGAGACGGCGTCTTTCTTGCAGGGCTCTCCCCGCCCGCGGCGCCGCACAGGACGGAAAGGGCCTCGCCTGATGATTATGCTCAGCGCCCACGCCCAGCGCCCGACCGAAGCTAGAGAGCGCTGCTTCGCGCCTGGTCGAGTCGTCCGTCACAAGCGCTACGGCTATCGCGGGGTGATCGTGGCGGCGGACAGTTGTTGCCTCGCCGACGATGCCTGGTTCTACAGCAACGCCACCCAGCCCGAGCGAAACCAACCCTGGTACCACCTGCTGGTGGATGAAACCGTTTGCCTGACCTACGCCGCCGAAGAGAACCTGCTGCCCGATGATTCCAAGCGCCCGGTCACGCACCCGCTGGTGCAGGTCTACTTCGAGCGCTTCGTCAACGGCCGCTACATCCGCAACGGTCAGCCGTTCCAGAAGAGCTGCTGAGGCGAGCTGATCACCGCTCCCAGTTCGTAGGGTGCCCACCGCTCTTTAGCGCCGCTTCTTCTTCCCGCGCGATTTGAAGCCTTTCTTGCGGGAATCGGATTTGGTCGAGCCTTTGCCGCCCAGGCCGGGCATGCCGCCCAGACCGCTGATGCCGGGCAGCGCATCGGGCCCCGCCTTGGACATCTCGCGAATCGCCTTGACCTTGCCCATGGCCCCCATGTTGGCCATCTGCTTGGTCATCTTCGACACCGTCTGGAACTGCGTGACGAGCTGTGAAACCTCTTTGACCTGCGTCCCGGAACCCTTGGCGATTCGGCGCTTCCGCGAGGAACTCGCCTTGTCGCTGTGGGCCCGTTCCCAGGGCGTCATCGAATGCACGATGCCTTCCAGGCGATCGAGCTGCCCCTCCTCGATCTGCACATCCTTGAGCATCGAGCCCACGCCGGGCAGCAAGCCGAGCAACTGCTTCATCGGCCCCATGCGGCGCAGGCTGCGCATCTGGTCCAGGAAGTCGTCCATGGTCATCTGACCCTTGGCGACCTTCTCCTGCAGCTTCAACGCCTCTTCCTCGGAGACTTCCTGCTGCGCCTTCTCCACCAGTGAAATCACATCGCCCATGCCCAGGATGCGCGAGGCCATGCGTTCGGCGTGGAACGCCTCCAAAGCGTCGAGCTTCTCACCCACGCCCACGAAACGAATCGGCGCCCCGGTGATCTTCTTCACGGAGAGCGCTGCCCCGCCTCGGGTGTCGGAGTCGAACTTGGTCAGGATGACGCCGTCCACTTGCAACTGCTCGTGGAAGGCCTTGGCGGAGTTGACCGCGTCCTGGCCGGTCATGGCGTCGACGACGAGGAAGATCTGGTGCGGGCTCAGCCGACTGTTGATGGCCCGCAATTCCCCCATGAGGTCGTTGTTGACGTGCAGTCGGCCGGCGGTGTCGAGAATGAGCACATCGACGCCCTTCTGCCGCGCCGCCTTGAGGGCGCGCTGGCAGACGTCAACCGCCACGCCGACCGCTTCGCCGTAAGCCGCGACCTTGTCGGGCTCGGCGTAGAACTCGACCGTGCCGCCGCCCTTGTAGTGCTCCTGCACCTGCCGGGTGACGGTCTGCAACTGCTCGACGGCGGCGGGCCGTTGCAGGTCGGCGGCGGCGAGCATGACGCTCTTGCCGCGCTTGCTGAGGTAGGCCGCCAGCTTGCCGCAGGTGGTGGTCTTTCCAGAGCCCTGCAGGCCGCACATCATGATGATGGTGGGACCGGGCGAGACGTACATGATCTCGCCGGCGGCCTCCTCCGCACCGCCGCCCATCACCTCGATGAGTTGCTGGTGGACGACGCCGATGAACTCTTGTCCGGGCTTGAGACTCTGGGTGACCTCGGCTCCCAAGGCCTGGCGTTTGACCGCCTCGGTAAATTCGTTGGCCACCTCGTAGTGGACGTCCGCTTCCAAGAGGGCGGTGCGCACTTCGGCCGCCGCCTCCTGGATGTTGGACTCGGAGAGCTTGCCGCGCCCGGAGAGATTTCGAAACACCTCACCAAATCGATCTGTTAGCGATTCAAACATCGTTGCCGCGAACCTCTCAGGGCCTCGGGTGCTGCCGGCGGGCGCGAGCGCCGCCTGCCGGCACCGTTCGCCCGCCTCGCCTGCCTCGTCAAGCCCCGGTCTCGTCGAGTTGCAGCGAGGCGATGGCCGTCACTTTGTTGTCGAAGAAATCAAAGACCTTGTCGAGCCCGGTCAGCGTCATGACCGACCAGACGGGATCACGAGTGCCGCAAATGTGCAGGCGGCGATTGCCTTCGGCCAGTTGCCGGCGCAGACGCAAGAGCATGGCCAGATGCGAGGAGTTGACGTAGGAGACGCTGGAAAGATCAAGCACCACGTGCTTGTCATCCTGCTTCTTCTCGACCTGCAGCGTCAACTGCCGCAGTTCCTCGGTGAACTCCGGCTCATCGCTCATGTCGGCGATCTGAATCCTGTCTGACCAATCCGTGGGCATGCCAGCCTCCAAGCTCCGCGGCCTCGTGAGCCCTATTGGCCCCGCATCCTCGCGGGGAGATCGAATATACCCGAGGCCCGGCCGCCTCGCTGCCGCCGCCGCACCGGGATCGCCGGCCCGGAGCGAAGTGGGGGGGAGGTGGGCGGCAGTGGGGGTCAGTGGGCGTCAGTCGGCGGCCGGTTCCGGCGTCGGGGCGTCCTCGGCAGCGCCGTTCTCCACCCAGGCGGCGGCGATCAGCTTGTCGCCCTCACGCAGCCGAACCACCCGCACGCCCTGCGTGGCCCGACCGATGATCCCGATCGATTCCACGGGGATGCGGGTCAGCTTGCCCTCGGCGCTGACGAGCATGGCGTCGCCCGTGGCCTGGGGCGGCACCAGCATCGCCGCCACCACAGGGCCGTTGCGACCGCTCGTCTTGATGTCGATACGCCCCTTGCCACCGCGTGACTGCGGCCGGGCGCCGTCCTCGCCTTGGACGAGGTACTCGTCGATCCGCGTGCGCTTGCCGTAGCCGTTCTCGGTCAGCGTGAACAGGCTCGCCTGCTCCTCGTCCTCGGCGCGGCGGGGGACGCGCACCAAGGCCACGACCTCGTCGTTCCTGCTCAGGGAGATGCCCTTCACGCCGGCGGCGTTGCGTCCCATCTGCCGCACGTCGGTCTCGTCAAAGCGAATCGCCATGCCGCGCTTCGTGACCAGCAGCAAGTGATCCTCGTTGGTGGTCAAGGCGATGTCCAGAAGCTGATCGCCTTCCTTGAGACCGATGGCGATGAGGCCCCCGGAGTGGACGTTGCGGTAGTCGCGCAGGGCCGTCCGCTTCACCAGCCCCTGCTTCGTGGCGAAGGTCAGGCAGGCGCCCTCCGTCTCGAAGTTGTCGATCGCCAGGTAGGCCCGCACCGTCTCGCCTTCGCGCAGTTGCAGCAGGTTCGCGATGTTGCGGCCCTTGCTGGCGCGGCTCATCTGCGGGATCTCGTACACCTTCATGCGAAAGACGCGGCCGGTGTTCGTGAAGCAGAGCAGGTCGGCGTGCGTCGAGGCCACCATCAGGTGCTCGATGAAGTCGTCGTCCTTGAGACTGAACGTCCGCACGCCCATGCCGCCCCGGCCCTGGGTGCGGTAGGTGTCGGGAGTCAGGCGCATGAGGTAGGCCTGGTGCGTCACCACCACGACCATGTCCTGCTCGGGAATGAGCACGCCCATGTCGAGGTCGCCCGCCGCCCCGCCGAACTCCGTGCGCCGCTCATCGCCGAACTTCTCCGCGATCATCTGCAGGTCTTCGCGGATGATGTCCAGCACCCGCTCGTGCTCGGCCAGGATCGCCTCGTACCCTTCCATCTCCTCGACGACGGCTCGGTAGTCCTTGGCCAGCTTCTCGATCTCCAGGCCCACGAGTTGAATCAACTGCATGCGCCCGATGGCTTCCGCCTGCACCCGCGACAAGGCCACGCCGCCCAGGGACTCGTGGGCAGCCACGTGATCGAGCAGACGCTGCGGGATCTTGGGGGCCAGCGGGTGGTCCGCCGCGATGCGGAACCGCTTCTCCATGAGCCGTTCGATGGCCTGGGCTCGCGTCGAGGAACTGCGGATGAGCTTGATGACTTCATCGATGTCGAAGACGGCGTAAATCAACGCCTCCAACACGTGCGCCTTCTTCTGCGCTTCCTTCAGCAAGTGCTGCGTGCGCCGACGAATCACGATGACGCGGTGATCGATGTACCCCTGCATCATGGCCTTCAGGCCCAGCGTTCGCGGCTGGCGATTCACCAGGGCCACGTTCATGATGCTGAACGTCGATTGCAGCGGCGTGTATTCGTAGAGCTGCCGTTCGACGATCTCAGCGTCGGCGTTGCGCTTCAGCTCGATCACCACGCGGGTGCGGGCCTTGCGACCGGACTCGTTGCGCACCGCCGAGATGTCCTTGATCTTCTCATCGCGAACGGAATGCACGATCTTCTCGATGATGGTGCGCTGCACGATGCCGTAGGGAATCTCGTCGATGACCAACTGCTCGCGACCGTTGCGCCGCTCCTCGACGTGCATCTTGCCGCGCAAGGTGAGGCGCCCGCGGCCGGTGGCGTAGGCCTCGGCGACGCCGGCCCGCCCGCAAATCACGCCGCCCGTCGGGAAGTCAGGCCCCGGGACGATCTCCATCAGTTCCGCCAGCGAGATCTCCGGATTATCGACGACCGCGGTGATGCCTGCGCAGATTTCCTTGACGTTGTGCGGCGGCAGCGACGAGGCCATGCCCACGGCGATGCCCTGCGCCCCGTTGACCAGCAAATTCGGGAACTTGCCCGGCAACACGGTCGGCTCGAGCATGCGGCCGTCGTAGTTCGGCTGCATGTCGACCGTGTCGAGCTTGAGATCCTCGAGCATCTCCACCGCCGCCGCCGTCATCCGGGCCTCGGTGTATCGCATGGCAGCGGGGGGGGTCGCCGTCGATCGAGCCGAAGTTGCCCTGCTTGTCCACGAGCGGCTGCCGCAGGGCCCAGTCCTGGCCCAGGCGAACCAGGGTCGGGTAAATGACCGATTCGCCGTGCGGGTGGTAGTTGCCGGAGGTGTCGCCCGCGACCTTGGCGCACTTGACGTGCTTGCGGCCGGGCGTGAGGTTCAGATCGTTCATCGCCACCAGGATGCGGCGCTGCGAGGGCTTGAGGCCGTCTCGGACATCGGGCAGGGCCCGGTCCATGATGGTGCTCATGGCGTACGTCAGGTACGAATCTTGCAGTTCCCGCTCGACGCGCTGCTCGAGGATGACTTCCTCGAAGGGCTCGGCAGTTTCGACAGGATCCTGGTCCGGAGTGGGGGGGGGGTGTGGAGTCGGCCATTTTTCACTTCTGTTGGGGTATCAAAAGACGGCCCATTCTACCAGAAACCGCCATCCACGCGGCGATTGCGAGGCAGCGAGTCCGCGGATCAGAGACGGGTTATGTAAAACTGCCAAGGGCCAGGCCGCGACCGGAGTCGAAGGGCAGGGCGGCGTCTTCATCTCCAAGCGAGCCGCGACTGTAAGGGAGCGGTTTCCAGGAATCGCCAAGCGCCTCTGAGCGAGCCGCGACCGTCAGGGAGCGGTCCTTCCGATCGCCCAGCGCTAAACCGCCCATGGCGTCCGCCAGCGATCGGCCAACCCACCCATCCGCCTGCCTGTTCATGGAAACCGCTCCCTTACGGTCGCGGCTCGTCAGTGGGGACTGGGGAAGAGCCCCTCAGGTGGATTCCTCGCCGGTTTCCGCCGTCGAACCCGGGCTTTCCGCGAAGATCTGGAAGCGATGGCCCACGGGCTTCCAGCCGTGCTCTTGGCAGATTCGGTCGCGAATCTCGATCAGTTCCGGGCAACTGAACTCCACGATCTGACCGGTGTTGACGCAGGTCATGTGGTCCTTGGGAGCCCGGCCGAACACGAGTTGGTAGTGCGCCTGTTTGCGATCAAAAAGCACCTGCTCGATGATCTCAGCCTCCTGCAGCAGCCGGATCGTGCGATAGACCGTCGCCTTGGAGACGCTGGAGCCCTCGCCCTTCATGTCGCCGAGCAGCTCCTCAACCTCGAAGATCTCATCCTTGCGAATGATGGCATCGAGGATCTGGGCACGCTCGAGGGTGAACTTCTGGCCGCAGCCCTTGAGATAGCGCCGGAAGATGGCACAGAGCGGCGCGTAGGCCTCGCGCTCATCGCTCGGCTCAGCCTGGCCGGGCTCTTGCCGTTGATCTCGATCGGGCAGTGGTCGCAGCTCCATGCGGGCAGTGTAGCGTGCCCGACCGGTCCTGAGACCGAGAATCAGGGCCACCCCCCCGCCTCGATCCAGAACGCCGATAATAAATGTTATGTAAAATACGCGGCCTCGTGACCGCTGTAGCGCCTGTGGGTACGATCTCCCCGCCATGACCGCACCCCTGCAGAACATCACCGTCTACTGTGCCTCCAGCGACTATATCTCACCGCATTTCCACGATGCTGCCGAACGGCTGGGCCGTCGGCTGGCGGCGGAAGGCCTGACCCTGGTCTACGGGGCCGGCTCGGTCGGACTCATGGGCGTCCTGGCCCGGGCGGTCCAGGCCGGCGGCGGCCGGGTCGTGGGTGTCATCACCGAGCGGCTCATCACGGCGGAGCAACTGCACCGCGGCTGCGATGAGACCATCGTCGTTGACACCATGCGCGAGCGCAAGGCGATCATGGGTCAGCGCGGCGACGCGGTCGTCGTCCTGCCCGGCGGCGTGGGCACGCTCGAGGAGTTCTTCGAGATCCTCGTGGGCCGGTTGGTCGGCGAGCACACCATGCCCATCGCCCTGGTCAACATCGACGGCTACTTCGATCCCCTCCTGGCCATGTTCGACCATGCTGTCGAGGAGCGCTTCGCCAAGTCGGCTGTGCGGGATTTGTTCATCGTCGCGGACGATGTCGATGAGGCGATGACCAAGCTGCTCAATGGCGATGGGCACATCGAGCTGGATGACAGCATGTTGCCCTCCGGCCCCCTGGAGGCAGGCGATTGAACGAACCCGGTAGCCATTCCGAAGGGCAGGCTGGTGCTTCTCGGAAGCCGGATGGCCCCCCCTATCGGGCTGATCGCCGGCGAAGGCGAACTCCCCCTCCTGGTGGCCCGAGGGATGAAAGCGCAGGGCTTGACGGTGCACGCGGTTGGTTTCGCGGGCTGCTACTCCTCGGAACTCCCCGCCTGCTGCGACACCTTTCGACCCGTGGGCTTGCTCCGCTTGGGCCAATGGGCGAGGCTGTTGCGCCGGCGCGGCGTGGACGAGGCGGTCATGGTCGGCCGCGTCGCCAAGCAGCGCATGTACGATCCCTTCGTCTGGCTGCGCTACCTGCCGGATTGGCGCACGATGACAATTTGGTACCGTCGCCTGCGCCACGATCACCGCACGCCCGCCGTCCTTCGCGCCTTGGCGGAGGAACTGCAGAAGCTGGGAGTGACGCTCATCGATTCCACGCAGCACATCCCCGAGCACCTGGCGACCCTGGGCGCCTTGACGAAGCGCGGCCCCAGCGAGACGGAGCGCCTGGACATCGAGTTCGGCTGGCCGGTGCTCTGCGCTGCCCTCGAGCACGACTTCGGGCAGGCCCTGGCGGTGCGTGACTGCGATGTCATTGCGGTGGAGGCGATCGAGGGGACGGATCGCATGATCGAGCGAGCGGGCGAGCTCTGCCGCAAGGGAGGCTGGACGCTGCTGAAGGGCGCGCGGCGGGAGCACGATCGTCGCGCCGATGTGCCGACCATCGGCGTTCCCACCGTGGAGAATTTGCACGCGGCGGGCGGGCGCTGCATCGCCTTGGCGGCGGGGGATGTGATCCTGATCGACAAGCCGGCGGTGCTGGCCCGGGCCGATGAACTTGGGGTGGCGATCGTCGGCATTACCCCGCCCTGGCGCGCGGGCGAGGCGGTGCCCGAGTCGTCATCATGAGCGCTCCCCCCCCCCCCGATCCCCCCCCCACCGATTCCCCCCCCACCGATTCCCCGCGTCGATTCGTCTCTCGGGGAGGCCTGAAGCTGGAGGCGGCCCTGGAGGCGTTCGCCGTGGACGTGACGGGCTGGCGCTGCGCGGATTTTGGCTGCAACGTGGGCGGCTTCACGGATTGCCTGCTCCAGCGCGGGGCGGCGCATGTCATCGCTGTTGATACGGGCTACGGGGCCCTGGCGTACGTCTTGCGGGTCGATGAGCGGGTGACGGTGCGGGAGCGGACCAACGCCCTGCACGCCGAGCCGCCGGCGGAATCGGTCGATCTGGTGGTGATTGACCTGGCCTGGACGAAGCAGGAGCGGGCGATTCCGGCAGCCCGGGGCTGGCTCCGGCCGGGCGGCTCGATCCTCACGCTCATCAAGCCCCACTACGAGGTGCAGGGGACGGCGGCGGAGTCCCGGCTCGTCGGAGGCGTGCTGCCCGCGGCGGAGGCGGAGCAGGTCGCCCGCCGTGTCGCCGAGGCTCGCTGCCGGGAGGGGATGGAGTTGCGTGGTCTGCTTCGCAGTCCGATTCGCGGCGGCAAGGGCAAGTCGGGGGGCAACACCGAGTTTCTCGCCTGGCTGTGCGAGCTGGGGTGAGCGCCGATTCCGGGGGCGCAGGGCGAGAAAGTACCCCTTGTTTGGGCGGGTGGAATTGGTTGAGCCCTAGCGGGGTGGCTGGTATCGTGCACGCCCCCGCCTAGGGGCGCTCGCCGCGCTCTGCCACGGATGCAGCGGCTCGGAGCGAGCTCTCACGGACCAGCAGATCTGCCAACTGACATAAAGGAACGATGTGATGTTGGAGCTGAAGAAAGGCGTCGATATTCTCGCCGAGGCCGGCGGTGTCGCTTCGATCAACGAAGCCCGGGAGATCTTCAAGGCGAAGTTGCGCCCCGAGCACCTCGCCAAGTTGGAGAAGATCAAGAACGAGGAGGCCCTGCTCAAGATCGCCCGCGCCATGGCGCTGTGCGAGCCGGACGACGTCTTCATCACCACCGGGTCGGCGGAGGACAAGGCTGCCGTCAAGCGGATGAGTCTGGCGAAGGGGGAAGAAGAAGAACTGGCGATGCCGGATCACACGATCCACTACGACCTTCCCGAGGAGCAGGGTCGGATCATCGATCGCACCTTCTACATCGTCAACGACGATGAGCCCATCAGCGTGCTGGCCAAGAAGATTGCTCGTCTCGAGGCGCTGGAGTATGTCAAGAAGAACATGAAGGGCATCATGCGGGGCAAGACGATGCTCATCGGCTTCTTCAGCCGCGGCCCCGCCGGCGCCAAGCTGGCCTTCCCCGCCATCGAGATCACCTCCTCCACCTACGTCATGCACTCGGGCGACCTGCTCTATCGTCACTGCTACCACGAGTTCGACAAGCAGATCGAACGCTCGGGACTCTTCCTGACCAACGTGCACAGCGAAGGCCCGAATCGGCCCGAGGATCTGCCCAACGCCCGCGTTTTCATGGATCGCAGTTGGCTGACGACGTTCAGCACCTACTGCACCTACGCCGGCAACACCTTGCTGCTCAAGAAGGGCAACCACCGCATGGCGGTGGACCTGGCGACGTACTACGGCAAGGGCGAGGAACTGTCGGAGCACATGTTCATCACCGGCATCAAGGACGACAAGAGCGGCGCCATCACCTGGTTCGCCGGGGCCGCCCCCAGCGGCTGCGGCAAGACCACCACCGCCATGGCCGGCACCGACTTCATCGGCGATGACCTGGCCCAGATGTGGATCGCCCCGGACGGCACTTGCCGGGCCATCAACCCCGAGCAGGGCATCTTCGGCATCGTGGCGGACGTCAACCGCGACGGCGACCCGAACCTGATGAAGTGCCTGCGTGCGCCGGGCACCGAGGTGATCTGGTCCAACGTTCTGGTCGACGACAAGGGCGTCCCCCACTGGACGGGCAACGGCGAAGAGCACCCCGACAAGGGCATCAACTTCCAGGGTGAATGGCATACGGGCAAGACCGACGCCAACGGCAACGAGATCCCCATCTCGCACCCCAATGCTCGCTGCACCCTGCTCTGCGAGGCCATCTTGAATTACAACAAGTCGGTCGGCGACATGCCCGAGGGCGCCACCGTCAAGGTGGTGACCTACTCCGGCCGCGATGCCGACACCATGCCGCCCGTCTGGGTGGGCAAGAACTCGGATCACGGCGTGGTCATCGGGGCCTCCATCGTCTCGGCGGCGACGGCGACCGAGGTCGGGGCCTCCGGCGTCAAGCGCCAGCCCTGGGCCAACGCCCCCTTCATTCCCGGTCCCCTGGCCGACAACATGAAGGCCCAGTTCGATTTCTACGGCAACGCCAAGTTCAGCGACGCCGGTCGACCCATCCTCGCCGGTCTGAATTACTTCCTGACCGACGAATCCCGGGGTGGCACGACCAAGAAGCTCCTGGGCGAGAAACGCGATGTGCGCGTCTGGCTGACCTGGCTGGCCAAGTTCGCCCAAGGCGACGTCGAGGGCATCGCCACGCCCATCGGCTACCTGCCCAAGTACGACGATCTGAAGGCGATCTTCAGCGGCGCGATCGGCAAGGACTATCCCCGGGAACTCTACGACAAGCAGTTCTCGCTCTACATCGACATGGTGCAGGCACGCATCGATCTGCAGCGTGAGGCGTTCGGCAAGGAAGCGGATCTGCCGGCGAAGCTGTTCGAGGTCTACGACGAGTGGGCCGCCAGCCTCGCCGCCATGAAGGAGCGGTACGGCTCGGTGGTGACGCCGGCGCAACTGCTGGAGGCGGATCAGATGAGCCACGCAACCTCCTGAGCAACGGTTGGGCCACGGGCAATCGCAGCGGGCGCGGGAACACCGGTTCCCGCGCCTGTCGTTTTGGGGAGGCTCCCCCACTTCCCGCCGCGCAGACAAAGACCCCGCGGTGTGCGGGGCCTGTCAGGGCGACCGAAGGGATTCGAACCCTCGACCCCCTGGACCACAACCAGGTGCTCTAACCAACTGAGCTACGGTCGCCACCTTGGCCTCCCAGGAGGCCGAATCGGGCACGGCACCGATAGGAGCCGGCCGATGGCTGGTGAGCGTAGCGCCGGGCGGCATGCCTGTCAATCGGCCCGGCCGGTCCGGGGCGTCCGCCAGGGGAGGCCGGTGTCGTCGATCCGACGAGCCGCGGGAATGGGGTCGGATCAGGTGATGTCGGGATTGGGCCTTCTCCTCAGGTATGCAGCCGCTAGAATGCGTCCGCTTTCGCTCCGGGGATTCTTTCGTTTCACCACCTGTACAGCCTTGCGGAATGTGGTGAATCCATGCATCCGATCACCGTTCAGCAGCGGATAGATGACCCCGGCCAGCCTTCCTCTGACCGGCGCTCCCGCTCCACAAGATGTTGGCACGCGGTGTGCCTGCGGGTGGTCCCCAGGGCGTGTAGGAATATTGGTGCAAGGCAAGGAACAAGATGCTGATGGTCCACGAAACGCTTGACCCAGTCGCCACTCACTGCTCGCAAGATCCGGATGCCAAGCACGATCCCCACGCGACCCGATTGGGTAAGTTTCTGGCGGCGACGATCAAGTTCGGCGCCTCCGACCTGATCGTGAAGACGGATCAGGCTCCCCGGGTGCGCGTCCGCGGGGCTCTCAAGAAGCTCGACACGACGCCGGTCACGCGCGAGGACTACGCCAAGATCATCGAGTACACGCTGACTCCCGAGCAGAAGGCCGACATCGCCAAGTTCGGCTCGACGGACTTCGCCTACGACTACGACGCCAACCACCGCTTCCGCGTCAACATGTTCCAGGCGCGCGGGAAGATGGCGTTGGCGGCGCGCTTGATCACCTCCGACATCAAGAAGTTCGAGGATCTCTACCTGCCGCCGGTGCTCGAGGAAATCGCCCTGCAGCCCCAGGGCATCGTTCTGCTGGCGGGCGTGACCGGATCAGGTAAGTCAACCACGATCGCCTCGATGCTGCAGTACGTCAACGAGCGCAAGCCCGTCCACATCCTCACCATCGAGGACCCGATCGAGTACATCTTCGAGGACGCCAAAGCGACGATCAACCAGCGTGAGATCGGCATCGACGTGCTGGATTTCAAGATCGCCCTGCGGGCCTTGGTGCGTGAGAACCCGGATGTGGTGCTGGTGGGCGAGATGCGCGATTATGAGACCTTCGAAGCCGCCCTGCAGGCCGCCGAGACCGGCCACCTCGTCTTCGGCACGATCCATGCGGCCAGCGCCACCCAGACCTTCAGCCGCATCTACGACCTCTTCCCGCCCAACGAGCGCGAGCAGGTTCGCAAGCTCCTGGCCTACACCATGCGGTCGATCATCTACCAGAAACTGCTGCCGACCCTGCACAAAAACATCCCTCGAATCCCCGCCGTGGAAATCCTCATCAACAACTCCGTGGTGCAGAAATACATCCTGGAGGGCCGGGAAGGCGAGCTCCAGGAAGTCATCCGAGGGGCGGAATCTCAGCAATCAGGCATGATTGACTTCAACGGGTCGCTTGTGCAGTTGGTGGAGCAAGAATACATTCACGTCCGAACAGCCATGGAGTCGACTCCGAACCAGGATGAGCTTCGGATGCGTCTCAAAGGCATCCAATGACCCCGGCCATCCGTATCTGTCCGCGGGATAGGCGATTCGGGCGGCTGAGCATCCAACGAGGGCCGAGCTTATGACGTCGCCATCCCTTTTCCGGCTTCTCGGTACGGCGGACCCGGTGGTGCTGGTTGGATTCATCCAACCGCTGCTGATGTTGGCCTGTCTCAGCGCCTGGGCCTGGCTGGTGTCCGCCAAGCTGGACAAGGACGCCCAGTATTACCACATGCCTCGGCAACAATGGGGGCTGATCCACGTGATCGGTGCCGGAGCGGCGTTCGTCGCCTACCTGCTCGTGCCCGAAATGGCGCCGTTCAGCTCCTTTTGGCTCAACCTGCCCATCTTCATCATCCTGCTGAGCGCTTCGCCCGTCGCCTACATCATGGTGCGCAACAAGAAGGTGCCGGAAGAGGAGAAGATCACCCTCTCCGCGGACAGCATCAAGCACGCCCTGGAGCAGCGGCGCTCCCGCAAGGCGATCCGCTCCGCGGCCCTCACCTTCAAGATGGCGGACGGCTCGACCTACCAGACCCCCGCCCGCGACGACCCGGCCTACCAGGTGCATCTGGGGGCGGAGGAGGTCCTGTTACCCGCCTTGCAGCGGGGCGCCTCAACCGTCGTCCTGGCTCCCGCCAAGTCCGGGCAGTACGTCATGCAGATGGCGGTGGACGGCCTGCCGACCCGCTTGGACCCGCCGCAGAGCGCCCCCCCCGGCCGACGTGATCGCCTACATCAAGCAGCTCGCGAATCTCGACGTCGCAGATCGCCGCCGCAAGCAGCGGAACATGATCAAGGCCATCCAGGGCATGGACATCACGCCGATCAAGGTCGTCACGGACGGCTCGGCGGCCGGGATGCGGCTCTCGCTCACCCTGGAGCCGGAACGGCAAGTGAACATCAAGGCGGACCGCCTCGGCTTGCTCTCCCAGCAGGCCCAGGTGTGGAAGTCCTTGACGAGCGACAATCACGGCGTGGTGCTGGTCGCCGCCGGCCCCAAGCAGGGCCGCACCAGCACCTTCTATGCCTTGGTGGAGTCGCACGACGCCTACCTGACCAACGTACAGGTCCTGGAATTGGAGATGGAACGCTCCATCGAGGGCGTCCGACACAACGTCTTTGATCCGGCCAACGAGGAAGCGGAGTTCTGGACCACCTTGCGGGCCATCATGCGGCGCGATCCGGATGTCGTGGGCATCTCGGAGCTGGTCGACAGCGAGACCGCGGAACAGGTGGCCTCGGGGGGGTTGGACGGCCCGCGCATCTACCTCTCGCTCCGTGCCGAGAACGCCATGCAAGCCCTGCAAGGCTACCTCAAGTCAGTCGGCGACGCCGAGAAGGCGGCAAGCAGCTTGTCCGGCGTGGTGGCGGTGCGGTTGGTCCGGCGGCTCTGCGAGACCTGCCGCGTCCCCTACCAGCCCACGGAAGCCGCCTTGAAGAAGCTCAACCTTCCCGCCAGCAAGGTCAAGCAACTGTACAAGGCGGGCGGCAAGATCATCGTCAAGGGCAACAACATGGAAGAGTGCCCCGACTGCCAGGGCTCCGGCTACGACGGTCAGACCGGCGTCTACGAGATCCTGGCCTTCGGTGACGCCGAGCGCGAGGTCATCAAGGCCGGTGATCTGCAGCGGCTGCGGGCGGAGATGCGGAAGAAGAAGACCATGTTCATTCCCGACGCCGCCCTGGCCAAGGTGATGGAGGGAACCACTTCCATCGAGGAAGTCAATCGCGTGCTTCGTCCCCAGGCGAAGCCGTCCGGCAAACCACGCGCGGAAGCACCGACGGCCTGAACACCGCACGCTCGCCTCAACACTCGCTCTCCGGTTTCTGGAGATTCGTCATGATCATGCAACTCGTCGTCATCGCCCTTGTCGCTTTCATCGCCTACTGGTGGGCCAGCCAGGGAGCCCTGTCGGCATTGCTGCACCTCGCCTGCGTCGTCGCCGCCGGGGCGCTGGCCTTCGGCGTCTGGGAGCTGGCCACCATCAAGGGCCTCTTCCCGCTGCACGAGTTCTTCTACTCCTCGGGCTGGGCGATCGGCCTGCTGGTTCCCTTCGCCGTCAGCCTCGTCGTCTTTCGCTTGCTCACCGACAAGATCGTCAAAGCCAACCTGGCGCTGAATCCCAATATGAATTGGGCGGTGGGAGCCGTGTTCGGCGCCGGGGCCGGCATCTTGACCACCGGCATCCTGCTGATCGGCGTCGGACATCTGCAAGTGCCGCCCAAGATCTTTGGCTTCCAGCGCTACGTCCAGGACTCGACCACCGGCGTCATTGCCGATGGCTCCAAACTCTGGATCCCCGTCGATTCGCTTACGGAAAAGTTCTACGGCTTGCTCAGCGGCGGCGCCTTCGCCACCAGCCAGCCGCTCTCCGTCTACCGTCCCAACGTCGCCGCCCAGTCCACACTGCTGCGGATCAACTTCGATTCGGGCAAGAGCAACAACTCCATGCAGCCCGGCGACGCCACGGTCTCGCGCCTGATCAAGGTCGAGGGCAGCCCCCAGGAGATCTACGACTACGGCGACCAGCGCGGCTGGACCTACTCCGATCCTTTCAACGATCGCATCACCTCGGGAGACGAGTACATCGTCGTGGTCGATTTCACCGCCTCCGCGCGCGAGCGCTCCGGCGGCATGGCGGTGGGCAACGCCCAGTTCCAGTTGGTGGGACAGAACAGTGCCGGCGAAGTCACCACCGTCTTCCCCATCTCGGTGATCGCGCAGGCTGAGGATTCCGGCAACCCCCTGGGCCGATTCCGCTTCCAGAGCAGTGATTTCTTCGTGGCCTCCATTCCCGGCGAAAGCCGCCCCACCATGGGGTTCGAGTTCATCCTTCCCCAAGGCTTCGAGCCACTCTACTTCATGGCTCGTGGACTGCGGCTGGAGCTCCCCGGCACCCCGCCGGACACCATCAGCGTCGCCTCCCGAAACCGCGCTATCGCTGCCGGCAACATCATCAGCGGCGGCGGCCAACGCTACGTCGAGGATGAGGATTTCAATACCGACAACATGCAGAGACTGCAGCTCAGCGGCCGAGACGGCGCCATCGTGGTTACTGCCAACTTCCCCAATCGGTGGTCCTTGCTCAGAGACCAGTTGTCAGGCCTGCGGGACAACTCCGACCGGGAGATCGACGGCGGCAAGCAGACCATCCGCGTCGAGATTCTTGAGGAACGCAAGAACCGCCAACTCGCCATCGACAAGTTCTTCCAAAGCCCCGGCGAACAGATCGTCCGGGCGGAAGTCACCTCCGTGCCCTTCCTCAAGCCCCCCCGCCACCAACAACAGCGCCAACCAGGTCCCGCTCCTGATCGACAGCAACGGCAACCAGTACGTCGCCATCGGCTATATCTTCGTGGAGCGGGGCATGGCCGAGTTCAGTTTCGACATCGGGGAGCCCATCCTCAATCTCGGGCAACTGCCCGCCAGCCTCTCGGCCCAACGCACCGATCAGCAGTTGTTCCTCATCTTCAACGTGCGGAAGAACATCACGCTTCAGCGCCTCTCCTACGGCCCCGAAGTGCGAGCGGAATTCCAGCTTGTGATCGGGCGGTAAGCCCCCGAAGCATCGGCACCACCATAGAAACTACCAACCCTCGTCACCTCCTCAGGCGGCGAGGGTTTTTCGCTTCCCTATTCGACGACCCCGAGCAACCGCTCCACCTGCTCCAGGTCGAGCAGATCCGCCTCCAGCAGCGGCTCGGGAAGATCCTCCAGCGTCTGCGCCTGCGCGAGCGTGAAGGCCCCCACTTCCGTCCGCCGCAGCGACTGCAGATGGCCGCCCGTGCCCAGCGCCTGTCCCAAATCGCGGGCCAGGCTGCGGATGTAGGTGCCCTTGCCACAACGGATGTCGAGCCGCAGCACCGGCCAGTCGTAGGCCTGCACCTCGATCGCCTCGATCCGCACCGGCCGCGAGGAAAGCTCCACCGCCTCCCCCCGGCGCGCCAGCTTGTAGGATCGCTGACCGGCGACCTTGATCGCCGAGTAGGCCGGCGGAGTCTGGCGAATCTCGCCGAGGAACGCCCGCACGATCTCCGCCACCCGCTCGCCCGTGGGCGGCGTCGCCACCTCCACCTCCTGCCGCTCCCCTTCGCGATCATCGGTGCTCGTGAAGGCGCCAAGATCCACTTCGGCGAGGTAGCGCTTGTGCGTGTCCATGAGGCGATTCACGAGTTTCGTCGCCTTGCCCAGACAGACCACGAGCACGCCCGTGGCCAGGGGATCGAGGGTGCCGGCGTGGCCGGTCTTGGCCCCGCGCGCTTTACCCCGGACAACGCGGATGACGTCCATGGAGGAAAAGTGCAGAGGCTTGTCAACAATGACGACGCCGGTGGTGCTGGGGCGAGGTTGGCGGGGCATGCCCCCACCATAGCGAGGCCCGGCCCGGTCCGGCTGCCCGCCGCCGCGGTAAGTTGGCCTCTGAGCGTCAAGCACGTACACTACCCGGCCGATCAATGATGAGGCGTCGGGCCCGAGGAGACTCGGGTGCCGAGCCGGTGCCGGAGAGGTGGCCGAGCGGCTGAAGGCGCATCATTGGAAATGATGTTCACGGGTTTCCTGTGACGTGGGTTCGAATCCCACCCTCTCCGCTTTCCTTCACCCCTGCTCCGTCGTCAGCGGCCGAGCAGGGGTCTGCGTTTGGGGGGATATCGATCTGTCGAGGGGAGGCCCGAGAGACCCGGATTCAAGGTTTGAACCGCGGCAGATAGGGTGTCTGCCGCAGCCTCCGGAACCTCACCTCGCCGCTGGCCCCGCCGCCGTGATCCGCAGCATCCGCTGACGCTGCAAGTGTCGGTGTGCTTCAGTCTGCCAGCCACCGGGAGGCGTTCGATGGCCAAGCCGTTCAACGTCGGCGAGCAGAAGTTGCGACCGGCCGTTCAAGAGAGGCTCTGGCTGAGGCCGGCCGGACTGGCAGAAACTAGAGGAAGAAGGCCGCGGTCGCCCACGACTTGACCTTGAGCGAAGGGCGCGTCGATGGCGTTGTCGTCGGCTTGAGCCGCACTGCCAAGTGTGCGGCAACGGGCAAGACCGCCGCTTAGCGCAGGAATGACTCGTGCAGGCCCCCGTCCACATTGATGATCTGGCCGGTGGTCTTGCTGGCCCGCTTCGAAACCAGGAACGCGATCACTTCGGCCTGGTCCTCGGGCGTAATCGGGGCCTTGAGCAAGGTCCTCTGTGCGTAGAACGTCGCCAACCTGTCGCGCAGCTCATCATCGGACTCACGGTCGCCAAAGGCGATCTCGTACTTGCTCAGGGAGGCGATGACCCGATCGCGTGGGAACATCGACGATCCCTGCACGACCGTTGCCGGCGCCACCGCATTCACCCGGACCAGCGGCGCCAGCTCGATCGCCAGCTCCCGCGTCAAGTGATTCGCCGCCGCCTTGGAAGTGTCGTAGGCGAGCGATCCCTTCTTTGGAACAACGCCATTGACCGATGTGGTGAGCACCACCGACGCCTCGAGTCCCTGCGAAGAGAAGAGGTCTCGGCACTCGTCCACGGCGTTGTAGAGCCCCATGACATTGACAGCGAACGTCTGCTTCCACTGTTCGTCGGTGAGATGCCCGTTCCGATCCGGCGGGAGGAAGACGCCGGCGGTGATCACCAGGTGATCGATGCCGCCGTACGCCAGAACGGTCCGCCTGATCAACTCGCGAATGGAGTGGCGTTCGGTGAGGTCGACCCGGCCGCCGATGGCCGGGCCGCACCCCGAGATGCCGGTGCCGGCGACGCCGATGCCCTGTCCGTACTTCGTGGTCAACTCGTTGGTGGTGGCTTGCGCGGAGGTTTCGCTGACGTCGGCGCAGACCAGGTGGCCGCCCTCCGCCGCCAGCCGATGCGCTGTGGTGCGGCCGATGCCCGAGCCGGCCCCGATGACCACGACCACCTGGCGCGCCAACTCCGCTTCCGGCGGCATGCGTTGGAGCTTTGCCTCCTCGAGCCGCCAGTACTCGATGTCAAACGCCTCCTGCTGGGGCAAGGCGGTGTACTCGTCAATCGCTTCCGCTCCCCGCATGACCTCCACAGCGCAGTTGTAGAACTCCGCCGTCACACGTGACTCGCTCTTGTTCTTGCCCCAGGCGACCATGCCCACACCCGGGATCAGGATGACTGTCGGGTTGGGGTCGCGCATCGCCGGGCTGCTCTCGTGCCGGCAGGCGTTGTAGTACTCAGCGTAGTCGCTGCGGTACTTCTCGAGCCCGCGCTGGAGCAGATCCCTCAGGGCGTGCCGGTCACCCGACTGCGGGTCCCAGGGCACATAGAGCGGCTTGATCTTGGTCCGCAGGAAGTGATCCGGACAACTTGTGCCCAGCTCGGAAAGTCGAGGCGCATCGACCGAGTTCACAAACCGCAGCGTGCTCTCATTGCACTCGACCGTGGCGATGAACTTCCGTTGTTGCGAAACCTGTCCGCGCAGCCAGGGCAGCAGTTTCACAAGCAACTCCTCCCGATCGGCATCACTCAAGGCGGCGTATTGCTGCCCGCCGAATGTCGCCTCGCCCTTGTCGTGAGCTTCGATGTATCGCGAGGCCTTCTCGATCAAGGACAGCGTGAGTTCGTAACACTCCTTGTCATCGTCCGCCCAGTTGATCAGCCCGTGCTTGCCCATGACCAGCCCGCGCAGCCGGGGGTTTCTCTCCGCTTCGCGCTGCATCAGGAGGCCAAGTTCGAAACCGGGACGCAGCCACGGCACCCAACCGACATCCGCGCCCAGGATCTCGCGCGTGAGTTCCTCGCTCCGTCGGCTGGCGGCGATCGCGATAACCGAGTTGGGATGCATGTGATCGATGTGTCGCGCCGGCAGGAATCCGTGCAATGGCGTGTCGATCGAACTCGGCCGCGGATTCAGGTTGTACGTGCAGTGCCCGAAGTGCGCCACCATCGCGTCTTCGCCCGGCGACTTGAGGCCTTTGTCCGGCCGGCGCGCGTACAGATCGCGCAGCCCGAGCAGTTGCGCGAGCACCAGCGACGAGAAGTTCGCTGCCTTGGCGGTTCGCAGGTCGCCGCCTGACCCCTTGACCCAGAGCACCTCCAGGGCCTCACCCGTCAGCGGGTCCTTCTCCACCGCTTTCGCCGAGGTGTTCCCGCCGCCCGTGTTGGTGATCCGCAGGTCGCCGCCGAGCAGGTTGGAGCGGTAGACGAGCCGCTCGAGCGGGCTCATGGTCGTCGCGACGGCATCGTCCCACCGGTAGTCGACGTGGCGGAACTGCTCGGGTCGGGAGGGTGCATCTGGCACGGCAGGCGTCCTCGTGAAATGAGTGAGTGCAACAAAACCAGAAACATCCAGACAGTATCAGAGCCACTATTGCCCAGCCACCGCCCAAGCCGGTCGCAGAATCAAGTTGCGGGTGCCAATGATGCCTGGTATTTTTCGAAACTGGCTCCGGACGGGGCCGGAGGATCGCCCGTGATCGCCCGCCAACGGCATCGACCTATCGTCAGGCATGTTCTCGGGCAGGGGGCGGCTCGGGTGAGCGATCTGGCGCGCGCATTCGACGTGACGCAAGAGACCATTCGCCGCGACCTGCGGAGATTGGCCAAGCAGGGCGTGCTCGCCCGCACCCGCGGCGGCGCGGCCAACAACTCCATGATGCTCTCGTCCCAGATCTTTCATCTCGACTGATACGCGGGCGCCACGGCATCGCCACCAAGAGGAAGCCGGCACTGATGTCACGCATCCCACGAACAGCCGAACGCCGCGCCCTGGAAGCGCTGGATGCCTTCAAGATCGAATTGCCCTCGTGGGGATTCGCCAACACCGGCACCCGCTTCGGCAAGTTCTCTCAGGACGCGGCGGCGTCGACCCTGGAGGAGAAGCTGCACGACGCCGGGCAGGTGCATCATCTCACCGGCGTCTGCCCCACGGTGGCGGTCCACGTGCTCTGGGACTTCGACGATCCGACCGACCCCGCCAGCGCTCAGCGCACCAAACGCCTCGCCCGCAAGCATGGCGTGGGCATCGGCTCGATCAATCCCAACCTCTTCCAGGATCAGTGCTACAAACTGGGCTCCTTCTGTGCGCCCGACGAGCGGGTTCGGGCCGCGGCCATGTCGCACGCGCTCGAGTCCGTCGCGCTCGGTAAAGCGGTCGGCAGCAAGTCGCTGGCGATGTGGCTGGCGGACGGCACCAACTACCCCGGACAGGACAACCTCCGCCGACGCTTCGCCGAACTCAAGGTCGCCTTTCGCCGCCTCGCCACCCGCATGGAAAAGGAGTGGCGTGGCTCGACGCTGCTGGTCGAGTACAAACCCTTCGAGCCCGCCTTCTATCACACCGACATCCCCGACTGGGGCGCTGCCCTGCTGCTCTGCCAACACGCGGGCCCCAACGCCAAGGTGCTGGTCGATACCGGGCATCATCTGCTCGGCTGCAACATCGAGCAGATCGTGGCCCTGCTCCTGGCCGAGGGACGCCTGGGCGGATTCCACTTCAACGATCGCAAGTACGCCGACGACGACCTGACCCTGGGCTCGATCGATCCCTACGCGGTCTTCCGGATCTTCAACGAGATCGCCCAGTTCGAGTTCGACACCGGCGCCGCACCGGGCTCGACGCCCATCGACTACATGGTTGATCAATCCCACAATCTCAAGCCCAAGATCGAGGCCGCGGTGCAGACCGTCTGCGAAGCGCAGAAGCTCTTCGCCAAGGCCCATCTCGTCAATCGCAAGAAGCTCGCGACCGCCCAGGGCAAGGGCGACATCGTCGGCGCTGAGTCGCTGCTCAAGGAAGCCTTCGACGCCGATGTGAGCGACTTGCTCGGGCGCTGGCGCCGCAAGCGCGGGCTGCCGGAAGATCCCCTCGCCGCCTTGCGAGCCAGTAGAATCATCACTGACTTGGGCAAAGCCCGCCGCCAGGCCCACCAGGAAGCCCGGCGAACTTCATCGTCGTCGTATGCCTGATCGTCGGCCGCCGAAAGGAATGCCATGTCCGAGACCGTTGAAGTCGCCCCAAACGAGTACGAGCGTGAACCCGTCCCCAAGAGCGCCCTGCTGGGGCTGAAGAGCTTCCTCGGGCAGTACGCCGGCGAACATGTCGCCGGCACGGAACTCATGATCGGCCCGCTGTTCATCACCCACGGGGTCAGCGCCTTTGACGTCGTGGGCGGGCTCTTTGTCGGAAACCTGCTGGCCGTGCTTAGCTGGATGTTTCTGACCGCTCCCATCGCCACCCGGGCCCGCCTGACGCTGTACCACCAGCTTGAACGCATCTGCGGCCGCCACCTGGTGACACTCTACAACCTCGCCAACGGCTTCATGTTCTGCTTCCTCGCCGGCGCCATGATCACGGTCTCCGCCACGGCGGTGGGCGTCTGGGCGAAGTTCCCCATGCCGGCCCTCACCGACACGCTGCCCAGCAGTGCCGGCTGGGTCGTCGCGGTCGTCGTCGTCGGGGCACTCATCTCGATCGTCGCGGCGTTCGGCTACAAAGCCGTGGCTCGCTTCGCCAACATCGCCGCCCCCTGGATGATCCTGATCTTCTTCGCCTTCGGTCTCATCGGCTTGCGACAACTCGGCGTCACCCGCCCCGGCGAGTTCTGGGAGACGGCCGAGACCGTCATCTGGAAGGGCGGCGCTCCCCTCGGCAACAACGAGAAGTTCACCTTCCTCCATGTCATGTTCTTCGCCTGGTTCTGCAACATGGCCATGCACATCGGCATGGCGGATCTCTCCGTCCTCCGCTACGCCAGGAAGAGCTGGTACGGGATCTCCTCCGCGGCGGGCATGTACATCGGCCACTTCATGGCCTGGCTCTCCGCCTCGATCCTCTACGCCGTTCAGCTCCATCAGGACCCGGCGAACACCGACGTTCTGCCCGGCCCCATGGCCTTTCAGGCCGCGGGGTTCGCGGGCCTGCTCTGCGTCATCATCGCCGGTTGGACCACCGCCAATCCCACGATCTACCGGGCTGGGCTCGCGTTCCAGGCCATCGTGCCCAAGCTCTCGCGCTTCAAGGTCACGCTGGCCACCGGCGCCTTGGCCACCCTTGCCGGGGTGTTTCCCGGCATCGCCATGAAGCTGCTCGGGTTCGTGGCGATCTACGGCATGGTGCTCATGCCCATGGGCGCCATCATCTTCGTCGACTTCTGGCTGATCAAGAAGCTCGGTATGCAATCGGAGTACGCCGCCAAGTCGGGGCGGCTGGTCAATTGGGCCGCGGGACTGACCTGGCTCCTGACGCTGGCTGGTTGCGTGGCGGCGGTGAAATGGGGTGGCATCAGCCTCTTCTTCGTGAGTCTGCCCGGCTGGATCGCCGCCTCGGTTCTCTATCTGGCCCTGAGCAAGGCGTTCCAGAGGCCCCGATCGCTCTCGAACCCGGCGGTGACCTCACCTCCGCAAGGAGCACGCCCATGAAGCCCATGCTCATGACACTCTCATTGCTCGCCCTGGTGGCGGTGCTGCTCCAGCCGATTCTCTTCTTCGTCGACGCCATCACACTCGCGCAGACGCAGCACTACCTGATCGCCGCGACAATCGTCTGGTTCGTCGTCACGCCGCTGTGGATGGGTCGGAGCGGTACGAGGCAAGAGCCGCAAGGCAGTGCCGTGGATTAACCGTGCCCCGGCAAGCTGATCGAGGTTGCGATTCAGACTCTCGGCCTCGCGTGCTCGATGAGGCCCGCCTTTCAGCGAGTCAGGCATCTTGGGGTGCTGCGACTGTGGCATCTGCCTGGCCAACTCGAGCCCCCCCTGTTCAGCCACGCTTCGATTGCTTGCTGCGGAGCCTCCGCCTCTGCAACACGTTGAAAGAGCTGCCTCGCCAGCATCCCACCCTCGCCGCTTGCCGTGACCCCTGCCCCGCAACCAGCGGCAGAGTAGGGGGCGTACCTGTCTTGGGATGGCGAGGCCCCAGCCACGAAAGCCGCGACTGGCGGTCCAACCGATAGCGGCAGCAGACTGCCAACGGCCGACGCCTCACCTCCCAAGCTTCGCCGGCTCGAACCCCTGGCGGTAGGCCCGCCTCACGATCGTGCGCGTCGCCTCGGCGTGATTCGTGAACTCCAACTTGGCGCGGTTCCAGTGCAGCACTTGCCCGGGGTACTTGGCTGCCTTCACCGCCAGCAACCCCGGCTCCGTGCAACGCAGGCCGACTTCGAACGGGCACCAGCGGTGTGGCGTGTCGACGCCCAGCGCCTTGTCCACCCAGGCGTGCCAGTGGTTGAACTCCTCGTAGGCAGGCAGCCCCGGCCACAGCATCCCGTCGGTCAGCTGGCCCTCGCGCCAGATCTCCAATGGCCCCTCCGGCGCCAGTACCAAGGTGCCGCCTTCGCAGACCACGATGCTGACGATGCCGCTGGGCCACTCGCCTGCGCCGATGCCGAGCTGGGCCCGATCGGGCTTCAGGTTGCTGTCGTAGAAGTAGAAGTTGCAGGTCGAGTTGGCGAACTTGTCGCTGGCGACCGGATACGTCAGCGTCGAGAGCACGCGGTCCGCATGGAAGTATGACAGATCGCGCGAAGGCGTTCGCGAACAGACGAGCCTGGGGCTGTCGAGCTCGGGGAAGGCGTAGAAGATGACATCGGTCAGGTGCACCACCCAGTCGGCGATCTGGCCCCCGCCGTACTTCCACCAGCTCCGCCACTGCCGCTGCACCATGTTCGGCCGGCAAGGCTCCACCGCCGCGCCGCACAGCCACAGGTCGTAGTCGAATCCCGCCGGCGGCTCGATCGGCTCGCCGAGAACACCGTCGGCGAAGTAGTGGCCGCCCGCCCGCGCTCCGCCCCCAAAGGCGACGTGCACCTCGATCACCTTGCCCAGCTCCCCGCTCTTGAGAATGTCCACCGCCGCCCGCCTCGGCGCATGCGCGATCCGCTGGGCGCCGGTCTGCGTCTGCAGGTCCGGCCGCGCTGCAATCGCCCGGCGCAGCGTCTCCAGTTCCTCGAGCTGATGCACCAGGGGCTTCTGGCCATAGACGTGCTTCCCGTGCGCCAGCGCCGTCGTCATGATGCTGCAGTGCGAGTGATCAGGCGTCGCCACGATGACCCCGTCGAACTTGTCGCCGTGTGTGGCAAACGCCTCGCGGTAGTCAGCGCAGGTGAAGGCCTGGGGATGCTCCTCGGCAGCCTTGGCCAGCGAGGTCGCATCCACATCGCACAGCCCCACGATCTCCGCCCGGGGATGCGATGCGATCTGCTGCCGGTCCGCCCCACCGATAGTCCCGATCACCCCGATGGAGAGCACCCGGAGCTTGCTGTCGTGCCGAACCGGCGGCGGGGTGGTCGTCGGCGTCGGTTGCAGCCTCGCCGCCAGGCTTGTCCCTGCCAGCGCCGCTACACCTGTGGCCGTGGTTGACTGGATGAAACTGCGTCGTGAGAGAGTCGTCGTGTTCATGGAAGACCTCGGATCGGTTGGGGTCGGGACCGGGGGGGGGCACGTACGCCCTCAGCATAATCGCACGAGCCCATCCGCAGCACAACTCGACCGTCGGGCATCCGTTGCCGCCGCACCGATGCCGGCGCAAGTCGAGGTGGGCGGGCCCGGGGTTCGGCCTCCGGCCAAACCCGAGGACGGTGCTTCCCCCAGAAAAAGTCGCGGCCGCGGCGGGACCGGACGGTTGGGCGAAGCCCGCGCTGGTTGCGGCATCCCAGGCCCACTCGAGCCCGGCCTGAGCCCAGGCGGATGAGCCCCGGGACCGCGGCCAACGCTGCGGCCCGCCTCGTGTGCGAACAACAAGCACGATCCCGAGCGCGGCCAAGAGCCGAATAAACGTACCTGTCCCGTTTTTAGCCCTTCCCGTTTCAGCCCCCGTTCTCAGCCCTCGGCGCCGCCAGGACCAGTAGGATCGCCAGCCAGCAGACCAACGTTGGTCCGCCCGGCCGCTGACGCTGCCGTGGGCCCGGGCCGCAGAAAACACCCGGCCAACGTGTCTCGATTCGTGTCTTGCTCTTCATGCGAGTATCCTACCATTCGTCCGGCTAGGCACTTCGGTCGGCATACTCGCGCCGCTGGTCACTTTGGGATGGAGCTTTACGATGTCATTGAAGCAATCGCTCATCTGCGCCTACGTGTTCGGCGGGGCCGGTGGCGCTGCCGCCCTCGACGGCGACGGCATCGAGAGACACACCCCGGACTCGGGATGGCTGTGGGTCCATCTGGATCGAACCAGCCAAGAAACCGAGCCCTGGCTGCGCCACACCGCCGGCCTGGATCCGCTCGTCGTCGAGGCCCTGCTCGAAGAGGAGACACGACCCAGAAGCGTCTCCATCGGAAACGGGCTGCTCGTCATTCTCCGTGGCGTCAACCTCAACCCAGGCGCGGATCCCGAAGACATGATCTCGATCCGGCTCTGGGTAGACGCCACCCGCGTCATTTCTCTGCGTCATCGAAAGGTGATGGCGATTCAAGACCTGCGCGACAGTATCGACAAGGGCGAGGTCCCCTCGTCACCGGCCGCGCTCTTGATCGAAGTGGCCGGCTTCATGATCGATCGCATGGGACCCGTCCTCGACGATATGAACGATGCCGTCGATCAGGTCGAGGAAGACGTCCTCGAAGCGCCTGGGCACGAACTGCGAACCAAGCTCAGCAAGCTGCGACGCCAGGCCATCAGCCTGCGCCGATTCCTCGCGCCCCAGCGCGAAGTCTTCGCCCGCCTGAGCGCCGATCGCACCACCCTCTTCAGTGACATGGATCACAGTCATCTACGCGAGATCGCCGAACGGCTCACACGCTACATCGAGGAACTCGACTCGGCACGCGACCGGGCTGCCGTCACCCAGGAAGAACTGGGCGGCCGAATCTCCGACCAGATGAACAAGAACATGTACGTCCTGTCCATCGTCGCCGGCATCTTCCTGCCCTTGGGGTTGCTCACCGGACTGCTGGGCATCAACGTCGGCGGAATGCCCGGCGTCAATAGCCAGTGGGCCTTCGCCATCGTCTGCCTCGTGCTCGTCATCCTGGTGGGAGTCGTACTGTGGTTGTTCCGTCGGCTGCATCTCCTCTAAGCCTCGCCCCAACCCCACGCCTCCGCCCGATCCGAAAAAGGTGTCGGATCCGAAAAAGGTGTCGGATACCTTTTTCTGCCCGGACACGAAGAAAAGGTGTCGGATACCTTTTTCTGCCCGCCGCGTCGCCGTCAGCACCACGCCGGCGACGGGGCCTGCCGAGGCCGGGCTGCGCCCAGGCGGATGAGCCCCGACACCGCGGCCAACGCTGCGGGCCTCCTCTGTTGGCGAACAACAAGCACGATCGCGAGCGCGGCCACGGTCCAAATCAACGTACCGGTCCCGGTTTCGGCCCTCGGTCTCAGCCCTCGCCCCAAGCGAGCAGTTGCGGCTTTCCTGCCGCGCCGCGGACGGTATGCTGAAACGAAACACCCCGGCGCTGGAGCCGGGCGATGGCGCTATGGCAACTGTCGGTTGAGGGAGTTGGCGGATGGGTAAGCTCGGTTTCCTATACATCGGCCTGCTGATCCCGCTGGCGGCGCTGATCTGGGTGATCTTCAAAATCGGCTGGTCACCCTTGATTCGCCGGTATCCCGCCTGCGAACCCGCGCCCGAAGCCGTGCGGAAGAGCTACCAGAGCTTCAGCGTCGGCCTGATCAACCTGGGTCTGAGCGTGCATGTCGCCGCGGACGATCAGTATCTCCATCTGACCCCTCTTCTGGTGCTGCGCTGGCTCGGCGCCGGGCCGATCAGCGTCCCCTGGTCGTCGATCACGATCAAGAAACGCGGCAAGGTCACCAAGACCGTGACCGCATCGTTCGACAGCACGACCGTCTGCGGTCCAGCCTGGTGTCTCGACCTGGCGGATCCGGGCTTGAGATAGCAGCCCCAAACCGCAAGCCGGGCGCAAACCGGTGGGCAAACCTGAATGAACGTGGCACTCCCGGCGTCGGGCCCGGAGATCAGGGATCAGCCGCAGACTCCTTGAGACACCCCCATAGCAGCCCGATGCTCCGTATCCAGCGCCCAAGCGCAGCGCTGGCAAGCGTGGGGTCGGTCAACTCTACCGCCTGATGAGCGACATGAGTATTGCGACACTCATAGACAGCAGTGACTTCTCCTAGTACGTTCCGACTCCCTTCGAATCGAAAGGCCTCGCGAACATCGGCGAAGACCCCATCAATCCTAGCGCCGTCGTTGAGCGCGTACTCCAAGCACTCGCGGAGCAGACCAATCGGCATTAGTCCCGCCTCATACAGCAGCGTCTTGCGCAGGTTCTGCGCCATGCGTCGATAGTGTCCCGGTGGCTTCGCTGCGTTCTGGCAATCAAAATATGGATCGAACCATGCTCGCTGATCTTCTGGCCGCCCCGGCACCCTATCTTGGAGCTTATCTGCAAGCAGCGTCCTTGCCACCGCATCGAGCGGCCCCAAGAGCCCTACGAACGCCGGCGCGAGGTTCACGCCTTTGCGCTTGCAAAGGAACTCGAACGTGACGATGGCCTCGTCCGCCGCCTTCCTCGCCTGCTCGGGAAGCGAATCGAGCGCCTCCTGATCTATGTACTCCGGCAGCTTGGCGGCCCGATCTTCCGCGAGCGCCGCCGCAAACAGCGGCGCCGTCTCCTGCAACTCTTCCTCCCGCACCATCGTATCGAGCGCGGTTGCACACGCACGCACAAGATCTGGCCACGACCCACCGCTCATCGCCTCCAGGGCATTCTGCGGTACGAAAACGTACGACCACTTCACCTTCTCCGTGCTCGCCGCCTCGCACCACGCTACCGCGGCTCTTGCCTTTCGCGGAACATCGCTATCCTCGCGCCCCTTCGTCTCGACAAGATACATCTCCCCCTCACTCGCTCGCACGAAGAAGTCCGGCGTGTAGGTGCTCAGCTGGCCGTTGCTGCGGACATAATCGATCCGAAGCGCCCTCGGCCCCGCGTTCTTGGCGAACGCGGCGACGTTGTTGTCCTTCAAGTCCAGAAACGGCACCATCGCCGCCTCAAGCCCGCCCCGGCAGGGCACGAGATTAAACATCGTCTTGCCGGCAGGCCTGCACGGATTGCGCTCACTGTGCGTCGCCTTGTACGTCTTCCACTCGCTCAGGAGCATCGGAGGAAGTTCGGGCTCACGCATGTTGACCTGAACCGTCCGCGCTCGCACCAGCGGCACGAACACATGCAGCACGTGCGTCAGAACGTCGGGATCTCCCAGGCGTGCCGTCAGCCGGGCATCGAACAGATCCACCTTCTCGACGAACAGCAACTCTTCGATAAACGACTGGATCAGTCCCCCAATTGCATTGAACAAGCCGCTGACTTTGCACTCGTCCTCAATCAGTTTCACGTAGTACGACACCGCCATAGCGTTCGTCGCCAGCACTGGCAGTTCCATCTGCAGCTTCTGCACGACCTCGCCCGTCGTCAACGCGCGGCCTTCGAAATCGATAATGCGGTCGGTCTTGCTCGACAGCGGAAGTTTCGCCATCGACCCGAACCGCTTCCGCACATCCTCCATCGCCAAGCCTTCAAGCGTTGGCTTGATCGAGTGACCGGCCGACAATTGGGGGACAGCGATTTCGAGCGACTCTGCATCCTTCTTGCGATCGACGAAGATGTCAACAGTCGTCTTCTCAGACTGCTCGGCCGGCATGATCTCCGGAAAGACGCCTTCCTGCTCAAGCTCCTCACGGTACAGTTCGGCGAACGCCGGATGATCGATCACCGTGACCGTTTCCAACACGCCCTCGGGCGTGCCCGGTCCCGTGATGCGGCGCAAGCCACGTCCCAGCGTCTGCTCCGCCAAGATGCCGGAATCCGCACTATACTTTCGTAGCGGCACGATCGTTGTGACGTTCTTCACGTCCCACCCTTCGCGCAGCATCAGCACCGACACGATGCACAGATACGGCGACTCGCCGGAGTCCAACTCCCGGCTGAGCTTGCGCAGCTCCTTCAGATCCTCATCGCTTATCTGCTTCTCGTTCTCGACAAACTGCCCCGTCTTCTTGTCGACCTTGCCCTTCAGGTTCGTGTGCAGGTTGATTGTCCGGCCCTTTAGCAGCGGGAATACCTGCTCGTCGGTGTTCAATCGCTCGGTAATTTCATCCGCCGCCTTCGTGTCCTCGCACATCACGAACATCAGCGCCTTCTTGCCAATGCTCTTCCACTCCTCCTGCGATGCCTTCCATCGCTCATAGCCCAGGCGCAGATGGGTGTCGTACTTCCATCCCGCGTTCGTGTGCGGCCCCTCGGCGAGCTTGCTCGCCTTGCCGATGATCGGAAACTTGATAATCCCCCCATCGACCGCTTCGCCGAGGGGTGTATCCACCACCACATGTCGGAACAGATTGCCCTGGTCGTCCTTCGGTGTCGCTGAGAAGTCAAGCTGATGCACGATCCCGGGGCCACCGCGCTGGACGGAGCCGTCGTGCAGCGCTCTAATCGCCTCGTTCCACGCTGAATCAGGATCCCACACATGGTGCGCTTCATCGTTCAGCACCATGATGTTCCGATGGGCACAAATTCGCGCGCGCAACTCCTCACCCGTATCGAGCGCGCTCGCCTTGCTTACGCTCGGGCCCATGAACTCGTAATATTCGGCCTCGCGCTGGCCGCGCCGTTTCGACGGATCGTAGAGCCGGTGGACATTGGTCAGGTAAATGACGCCTCCGGTGGCCGCCCCGCCCGCTGCGTCCTGTTCCACGACCGAAATGTTCCAATCGCCGCGCCACTCAGGCGGGACAATCGGATCGCCGATCGGCGGCTCAGAGAAGATCTTCCCACCGCTGAAGTCATCCTTCAGCCGCTCATACACGGTCAACCCCGGCGCGATCAGCACGAAGTGCTTCGCCATGGGCGAGTCGTTCTCCAGCAGCGCGTGGAAGTACGACCAGGCGATGCACAGCGCCATGGCCTTCGTCTTGCCGCTGCCTGTCGCCATCTTGAACGCAGCCCGCGCCCAGGCGTCTTCATCATCGGATATTCCCAGCGCCGCAGTCTGCTCTGCGGCGCTGCCGTACGTCCCCAGCAGCTGGCCCACCCGGTCCGTACCCCGCACTTCCTTCAGATAGATGAGCGTCTCCACCGCCTCGCGCTGGCAGAAGTAGTACCGGAATTCCGCATCCTCCCCGTCCTCCCCCTTAATCCGATGAGCCCGGTCGAACCAGTACCCTAGAAGAATCTGGGAAGTGCTGCTCGCTCCCGGATACCCCTGTTCCCGCCACTCTCGGACCAGGGCACGCAACCTGTTCACCACGGGCTTCTTGCTTGGCCGCCGCCGCGCCACGACGGGAGCCGTCCCGCCTGGCTTCATCGCACTGCCGCGATGGGCCGTCGGCTCCTCCCACGGGGCATAGATCGGCCGCATCGAATCGAGATTCAGCGTTGTCCCCGCTTCAGCCATGCTAGCTCACCCCTTCATCCGCACGAGCACGCTCGTGTCGAAACCGAACACATCCACTACCTTCACGCACGCTTGATACTTGCCCTTCTTCGGATACTCGTACCCCGCATCGCTCACCGTCTTGAGCGACCGATCCTTCCGCGTGCGGTAGTCCTGCCAGTGATGATTGAAAGGTCTATCCGCCGACCAGTCGAAGTCCACCGCCCAGAAGTCGATAAAGTCAAAGCCGCTCGTCACCGCCCGCTTCTCGATCGCCTCCAGTTCCTTGGGCGGCACCTCCGCCAAGGAGGGGAGAAAGCGAGTGAGCTTGATATCCACCCCGCTGCCCTTGCGAGTGACCGCCTCCGCCTCCAGCACCGCCACCTCCATCCAGGGGATGTGGTCGCTCGCCTTCCTGTTGCGCTCCATCACTTCGCGCGGGATCTTCACCGGGTAGAGCTTCAGGCCGAACTCCTGTTCGATCGCCGCCATCTTCTGACGGATGTCCATCTCAAAGTCCCACGCCAGGCAGTAGCACTCCTTGGCACCCATGCTCGAGGCCGCCTTGGCAACCGCCCGGGCTTCGCTGCTCGTGAAGATCGAGTCGATGCCGTCAACGTGACAGACTGCACGGCCCTTGCGGCCGTGAATGAGCGGCGATGATGACTGTTTAGGGTCCAGCACTTCGGCTCGGAAGAACTCCAGCACCACCCGGCGATGCTCCTCGTCCGCGCCCTTGAGCGCCTCATGCTGCCACCACTGCCTCTCGTATCGGCCGAGGTTGTACACATCGAACGCGCGATACGGCTTCGTCTCCGCGCTGAGCGTGCGCTGAATGTCGATCAGGCGCTTCCGCGTGGTGTGAATAGCGAACCGGCCGAGGTCGCATGCTATCCACGTTCGCTTGAGGCGCTCTGCCACTTCCACAGTGGTCCCGGAGCCGGTGAAGAAGTCGGCGACAAGATCGCCCTCGTCCGAGGTAGCAAGAAGTATCCGCTCGAGAAGAGCGCGAGGCTTCTGCGTGGGATAGCCAGTCCGTACATTGGCCGATGGGGCCTCGATGGAGATGTCGAACACATCTTCCGGGTATTTCCCCTCCGGGTTCAGTTCTTGGTCCCCGAAGTCTCTTCCGTCCCGCACATTCCGAATAGTCGCGCTGAATCGCTCGACGGTTGCGCTTGCGTACTCGTCTCGTACGCGATCGGGATAGAACTTCCACGAGTCGGACTTGCTGTACCAGAACAACGTATCGTGCTTTCGCCCGAAAAAGCGTTTGCCGACTCGTCCACCGGAGTACTTCCAGACCACCTCGTTCCTTAGGTGCTCATGGCCAAACACTTCGTCGAGCATTAGCCTAATGTATCCATTGACGCGCCAGTCACAATGAACCCAGATGCTCCCGTTGGGCGACAGCAGGTCATGCATGGATACGAGTCGCTCGTACATAGTGGCGAGGTAGGAGCTCGCGCCGCGGCCCCACATGTCGTTGTAGGCAACCATCTCCAGAGCTGATTGGTCTTTTCCGACCGTCTCTCTCGAGTCACCGAGAGGAACATCCATCGTGAAATCGGCCCCGACATCAAACGGCGGATCGATGTAGATCAGGTCGATCCTGCCCTTGAACTCCTTCAGCAGCGAGGCCATGACGAGCTTGTTGTCGCCCCAGATGAGGCGATTGCGGAAATCATCCAGCCGCGTGTTCTGCTTCTCGAAGAGGGCGAACTTGCCCGAGGCGATCGCCTCGGAGCGCGGCTGATCGATCGTCTCGATCCGCTGCATGGGCATGGCCAGTCCGGCCGCATCCACCGTCCGCCGGTTGCCCCACTCATCGTACTTGCCCTCCCAGACCAGTTCCGTCTTCATGGTCGAGAGCGGATGGGGATTGTCCGGCCCCCACGGTCGTAGCGGATCGCTGGCGCTGCGGGCCCGACTTGGCACAGTCGTATTCCTCCTGCTGCTCTCCTTGATGCCGTTCGCGGTCGGGGTACCGGGGTCGTCCGCGGCGAGCAGGCGGTCGATGAGCGTCTGCTTCGTCTTCCCCTTGTCGTCAAGTTCCAACTCGCGGCAGAGGGCCTTGAGTTCCTCCCGCTTGAGCTCGCCCAGAATCTCCTTGGGCTGAAGCTCACAGTCCATGAGGGCATCGACGAGGCTGTCGATCCTGCGTGAGTCCTCGACCTCAACCTCCCAGCCGTTGGCAAACTCCCGCAGGGTTTGCGCGGGAAGTGCCTGGAGAAGTCGCTTCTTCATCCCGTCATCGCTCATGCTCGCGTCACCTTCCCGGCTTCCCGTTGCCTGGGGGTCGCAGAGCGGGGTCGGGAAACGGCGGGAAACGGGACAGGTACGTTTATTCGGCCCCTTCGTCGGGGCCGTTGGCACCCGTCGCCGCACTCTCACGAATCCGCTGACCAACCTCGCTCTTGCTTCGCGCCCGACGAGGGCGTGAGTCGCTTCCTCAGGACGATCTCGAACATACCGCGTGAGACGGCATCGGGCAATGAAAGCAGAGCGGGCTGGCTGCAATGCCAAGCTGGGAGTCGCGATCGAGCTAGCGATGCTGCGGTAGCGGCCGCGAGTGGTCACCCCTCACTGCGGGGTGTCCTCGTGCTCCCAGCAGGCGGGGAGCCGCCGACGGCGGACTCTGACTGAACACCTCCTTCTAATGGGGAACGCTCCTGTGCCGGTCGGCACAGGCTTCGAGCCGGCGCTGACTCGCTGCGGTCGCGCGCGGCGCGCGCTGCCGCGTCGGTCACACCGGCGCGCACAGAACTGGCCATTGCGACCCCGGCTGGGACGCTGTCATCGCCGTTGCGGCTGCGGCGAAAGGGGCCGCGCTGCTGCGCACGGGCGCGGCGCGCGGGGCCAACCACTAGGCTCCGAACCACGCCGAAACGCGCCAAAACTGCTCAATTCCGCGCTCTCAAAGCGCGATGGCGCTCAAAACACGACCAAAACTGACGCCGAATTCAGCCGCGAAACCGCCCGCGGTCACGCCGGTGCGCAGAAAGACGGCTCTTGTGCACACCCGAACCGGGGATTCAGAAAACGCGCTCAGAGCGCGTTTCTCACACTGGGCAAGATGGCGACGACGGGCAGTTCATCGACGCGATGCGCGGCGGCGCGGCGGACGGCCGACTGGACTTTCCGACCGCCTCCTTGACAGGGCCCTCGATTCTGGAAGACTCTTTCCGAGTGTCGGCTGTCAGTTGCGCGGGGCGCCCTCGTCGCTGCCCCTGCTAACTGCCTAGTATTGCTGACATTGGGAGTGTTGACGCAAGGACCCCGCCCCGCTGCCATGCCTACCTACCGAAGCGATCCGAAGCTCATCCAAGCCTGTCTCCAGGGGAAGAAAGACGCCTGGGAGACTCTGGTCGATCGCTACGCGCGGCTGGTGTACTCCATCGCCCGCGACTGCGGCCTGGACGGCCCGGACGCGGAAGACGCCTTCCAGAATGTGTTTCTGGTCCTGCACCGCCGCCTGGGAACGCTGCGCGACCAGACTCGCCTGTCGTCCTGGCTCATAACCACTGCTCGGCGCGAGTGTTGGCGTCTCGCCCGCCGGCGCCAGCGGACGGCGGCCCACGACTTGTTGGAAGTCGATGTCGAGGAATCCGCCCGGACGGGGGAGTGGGAGCGGACCCAGGACGTCCGTGAGGCCCTGGAGCGTCTGGGGGGTCGATGCCAGCGACTTTTGACCGCCCTGTTCCTCGACCCCGGTCAGCCGAATTACGAGCAGATCTCGGAGAAGGTGGGGCTGCCCGTGGGCAGTATCGGACCGACGCGTGCTCGGTGTTTCCAGAAGCTGGAGGCGATCCTGCGCGAGATGGGCATGCACGACTCGCCTGCAACTCGAGACTGACGAGTCTCTTTGGGCTAATTGACTGCCTCCAGGGGACTTTGTGTATCTGGGCGGGCTTGCGAGGGCTCTCCCTCGGTGACGCTAGGGAGCAACGCATGAGTGATGAGCGAACCACGCAGGAACGGATTCTGGCCTACGCCGCTGGCGAACTGAGCGGCGAGGAAGCAGCGCTGGTGGAGATTTGGCTGGCCACGGACGCCCAGGCGGCCCGTCTGCTGCAGGACTATCAGACCATCAGTGCCGTAGTCCGCGCTGACCGGGCCTTCGCGGTTCCCGAGGCCCTCATCGCCCGGGCGAAAGCGATCTTCCAGCCATCCGTCAGTTGTGGGCCGAGCCTCATCGATCGTCTGCGGGCGGTGGTGGCGGAACTGACGTTCGACAGTCGGGCCCAGGTGGCTCTGGCGGGCGTGAGGGGCGAGGCGGTCGCCCATCAGCTCACCTACCAAGCGGGCGACCTGGACATCGACCTGCAACTTGAGCCCATCGGCGAGGGTGACAACCGCTGCTGGCGTGTCCTGGGCCAAGTGAGTTCGGAGGTGATGCCTACGATCGTTGGCATCGAGCTCATCTCGGCCAACTCGGATGAAGCTATCGCCAGAACAACCGCCGACGAACACGCGATGTTCCACTGCGATCTTCCCGCCGGCGCCTACGATCTTTGCATCCACGCCAGGGATGGCTCCATCATTTTGCCGGGACTTCAGATTCCTTGACTGCACCCATCGACGACATTTCGGGCCTCTTGGAGGTTCTCAGCGCCCTGCCCAGCGAGCAGCAGCTCACTCGGGCGAGCGAGGCGGGAGAGCTCTCCGAGGTGCTGCTTGCCTTGACCGCCGAGGCCGAGCGCCTGGCCAACGATGATGTGTCGCGCGGCCTGGGCGCCTGCGTGCTCGTGTGCGATCTGGCGGACCAGGCGGACCTGGCCCCGGCGCGGGCGAAGGCCCGGACGGCGCATGGGCAGGTGCTGTGTCACGCCGGCCGACACGCGGAAGCCATCAACGTCTTGCAGGACGGCGTGGAGATTGCCGCATCCGCGAAGGCCGAGCGTGAATTGGCCTGGTGTCGCATGGTGTTGGTGCATCCCCTGGCGCAGTTGGCCCGCTACGAAGAAGCTCTTGCGGAAGGCGAGGCGGCCCGGGCTGCCTTGCTCGCCCAAGGCGACGAACAGGCGGCGGCAGGCGTCGACATCAATCTCGGGGCCACCCAGCGTCTTTCCGGCGATGCGAAGAAAGCACTCTTTCACTTTGATCGGGCTCGGCCTCTTCTCGAGGGCGACGCTTTGCGGCTGGCGCGACTCGACGCCAATCGTGGGAACGCCTTCTACTCGTTGCACGATTTTGCATCGGCCCTGGCGGCGTACACGCAGGCGCTGCGTTCGTTCGAGGAGCTTGACCTGGTGTGGGCGGTCGCCGTCATGCACGAGAACATGGGCGAGCTCATGAGCCGGCAGGGCCGACTGAGCCAGGCGTTGACGCACTTCGAAGAGGCGCGGCGGCGCTTGGAGGGGGACGAGGCTCCGGCGGACCTGGCCCGTTTGCAGGCTGAATTCGCGGAAGCGCAGGCGGCGTTGGGGCTGACGCAGGAAGCCATCGACGCGCTGACGCTGGCGTTGCCCGGCTTGGAAGAGCACGGTCTTCGTTGGGAGGCGGCCCGGGCGCGGGAGTCTCTGGGGGTGGCGCTCTCGCAAGCCCAGCGATTCCAGGAGGCGGCAGGCGAGCTGACGCGCGCTGCCGCCGAGTTTCGGAAGCTGGAGCACCCTGCAGCCGCGGCCCGTGCGGAGGTGCTGCGGGCGCAGTTGCTTGGCGCCGCCGGGGCGGTTGATGAGGCGAGAGCGCTGGTGGCACGAGTGCTGCCAGATCTTGCGGAGCGACCGGCGGACGCGGCCATCGCCCAGTACCACCTCGCTTCCTGGGCGCTGCGGGATGAACAACCGGATGTTGCCCGCGAGCATCTGGCTCAGGCTCTCGCGGCGGCCGAGTCGTTGGGATTGGCACCATTGCTCGCGGACTTGCTTCACTTGCGGGGCCACCTGCACCGGAGTGAGGGTCGCCGCGAGGAGGCGCTTGCGGATCTGCGTGAGGCGGTGGCGCAGGTGGAGCGTGTGCGTGGTTCGTTGCAGGCGGATCGATTTCGGGCGGCCTTTCTTGGCAATCGCCTGGGCTTGTACGAAGACCTCATCTCGCTCCTGGTGGCCAATGGCACACCGGAAGCGCTGGCGGCGGCGTTCGCGACGGCGGAGCGGGCCAAGAGCCGGTCTCTCCTCGATCTGGTGCGCGGGGGGCTGGAGGCGGCGGAAGCGATCGATCGCAGCTCTGCGGATCCAGCCCAGGCAAGCATGCTCGACGAGCTTGTGGAGCTGCGTCGCCAGCTCAACGCGCTGTACAGCGAGTTGAGTGACGCGGACGAGCCGACGGGACAACGGCTGCAGCCCGCCGCCTGGCGCCATCGATTGGACGACCACGAACGTCGCTTGCGCGAGCTTGAGCTGCGTCTCGCCTCCCTGCGCTCGGTACAGCCTCTGGAAGCGCCTCCCGCGGAGTTGGAGCAGGTAGCGGCAGCCCTGCCGGCGGCGACTGCGCTCATCGAGTACTACCTTATTGACGGCGACTTCATCGCCTTCGTTGTGCGGCCGGACGAACGGTTTCGCTGTCTGCGTCTGGCCGGCGGCAACGAGGTCACCGAGGTGGTGCGTCGTCTGCACTTCCAGATCAACCGCGTACTGCGCCCGGGCGGAGTCTCGCCAGCGCGGATGGCGCGGCACACAGCCGACGCGGACCGTGAGCTGGGCCGACTCTACGAGTTGCTGGTTGAGCCGATCGAGCCGTTGCTTGGCGGGGTGGAGCACTTGGTCTTCGTGCCGCACGGCGTCCTGCACTCGGTGCCGTTGCACGCACTCTGGGACGGTTCCCAGCACCTGTTTGAGCGCTGGCATCTCTCCTGCGCCCCGAGCGGCAGCCTGCACATGAGCATGCTTCATCGAGCTGAGCAGCGCGATCGTGGGCAGGCGACCGGCGACCTTTCCCGGCTGGTTCTCGGTGTTCCCGATGCGGCGGCCCCAAGGATCGCCGACGAAGTCGAACGCGTTTCCGCCCTCTTCCCCGCGGCGACTCGCCTGTGCGATGCGGCTGCCGACAGTGCCGCGCTCGTCGCGCACGCGGCGGAGGCTGGGCACATTCACATTGCCTGTCACGGCCGGTTTCTTCCCAACAGCCCCCTGTCGTCGGGGTTGCGCCTGGCGGATCGCTGGTTCACGGCCCGCGATGTGTTGGAGCTGCGGCTGCAGGCGGACCTGGTGGTCTTGTCCGGCTGTGACACGGGTCGCAACCTGATTGGCGCCGGCGACGAGCTGCACGGTTTGCTCCGCGGGTTCCTTGCTGCCGGCGCCTGTTCGCTCATTACCAGTCTTTGGACGGTCGATGATGCAACCGCGACCTCCATGATTTCCTCTTTCTACGAAACTTGGCAATCCTCGCCCGCTCGTTCCGGGGCGAAGGCGGCAGCCCTTCGGGAGGCGTGGCAGAGCGCTCATGCCGACAACCCTCATCCCGCGTACTGGGCTCCGTTTACTCTCATAGGTGCACCATGAAGAAGAAGACTCTCACGCACGCTGCCCTCGTCATGCAGGCCGCTCTCGCTTTGGGAATGTCGGCTGGCACGGCAAGCGCGCAGATCATCTACGATCCCCCCATTCCCACAGAACTGCTGGTGCGGCTCACGCCTGGCTCGGATGTCGATGCGTTCCTGTTGGCGATGCGTGACCTGGCCGGCTCGGACGAGGTGCACCTCGGCGGCGGCGTCGCCAGCCGTGACATCTACCTCCTGGAATGGCCGACGAATCTCTCGGAGCCCTACATCAACGACAACATCGTGGTGAGGCCTGACGTTGTCTGGGGCGAGATGAACTACACCTCGGAGACCGCGGAGGGTCGCATCCGCGATTACTTCAACGCCCAGACGTTCAACCCCGACGACTACCAGGATCAGCCGGCCTGGGGCCAGTTAGGACTTGGCCAGGGGCAGCAGTTCGCGACGGGCCGGGGCGTGGTTGTGGCCGTGCTCGATACGGGTGTGGATGCCACTCACCCGGCCCTCGCCGGGCGGGTCCTCCCGGGCTGGAACTATGTCGCCGACTCGGCTGACACCAGCGACACCGGCGATGGCCTGGACAATGATGGCGATGGCGACATCGACGAGATGACGGGGCACGGCACGTTCATCGCCGGCCTCATCGCCCGTGTCGCCCCGGAGGCCCAGATCCTGCCCTATACCGTTCTTAACAGCGACGGCAAGTCCGATCTCTTCGACGTTGTGGAAGGATGGTTCGAGGCGATCGACAGCGGCGCCACCGTCATTAACATCAGTCTTGGCTCCACTTACAAATGTGAGCTCTGGGAAGACGCCCTCGACGAGTGCGCTGCGGCCGGCATCATCGTGGTCGCCGCCGCGGGCAACCAGAACACCAACGACCTGGCGTTCGTCGAGTATCCCGCCATGCTTCGTGATGCGCTTGCGGTGGGCTCGGTGGACGAGGTGGACGTCAAGACGGCTGAGTCCAACTTCTCCATCTGCCGCTTCGGTGAGCCCGACTGCGATGAGCGCGATCAGCTTGCTCTGGTCGCCCCGGGAGGCGACATTCACAGTTCGTTGCCCGGCGGCTTCTATGCAGCGATGAACGGCACCAGCGCCTCGACTGCGATCGTCTCGGGCACGGTCGCCATGATCCTCGAACAGCACCCGGAATGGCCCATGAACGTGACGCGGCTGGACTTCGTCAAGGCGACGCTGCAAGGGTCGGCTGTAAATGTCGACGCTCAGAATCCGGATCATGTGGGGCTGCTCGGGGCCGGCCGCCTCGACATTGCTGCCGCGATTGATGATACGTTTCCGGGTGACTTCGATCTTGACGGTGACGTGGATCAAGCTGACCTGGGCACGCTTCTGTCGTGCTTCGGCATGAGCGCCTGCGGCGATCTTGACGGTGATGCAGACACCGATCAGGGCGACCTGGGAATTCTGCTTTCGTATTTCGGCAGCGGAACCTAACGTAACGGGCTTTCCCCAAGCTCGTCGCACAAGGAGTGCTCTCCAAAGGAGCGCTCCTTGTCTGTTTTGCGGCGCGGCCAGCTCCTTCGCCGGGCGAAGATGACATTGCTTTAGGCGCATCTCCGTTTTCGGTGTATTTGCAGTCGTCGTTTCGCGCTCTGCTGTGCAGTGAGGCCCACCGAGTGGGCACAGAGAGACAAGCAACAAGGTGAGGAAAGGAAACCACCCATGCGTAATACGACGAACCATCTGGCGAAGATCGCACTTTGGACGAGCCTGCTTCTGGCCGGCACCGCCACCTCCTCCGCTCACGGTCAGTTCACCTTCGGCGGCGCCACCAGCGCCGCGGCCGGCACCCAGCCCGGCGGCCTGGCTGCCGGTGACTTCAACGGCGACGGCCTGATGGATCTTGCCACGACCACCGACAACCCCGATTCCATTACGATCCTGTTCAACAACGGTGCCGGCGGCGTGGTCCTCGGCCTCACCGTGCCGCTGCCCAATTCCTCCTCGCCAGGCGAGCTTGCGGCCGGCGATGTGGATGGTGATGGCGATGACGACTTCGTGGTCATTCTCAAGGACCAACTGTCGGTCATGACCGTCTTCCAGACTGCTCCGTCTGCCTTCGTTATGGGCAGCAGCGCACCCGTGGGCGACCGTGCTCGGGGCATCGACATGGCAGACATCGACGGCAACGGTAGCCTCGATGTGGCCGTTGCCAACCGGAACGATGATACGATCAGCGTTCTGATCAATAACGGCGCCGGCACCTTTTCCTCCACGACCATCGCCGTGGGTGCGGAACCCCGGGCCGTGGTGATCGCAGACTTCGATGGTGATGCGGATGGCGATATTGCGGTCACCGAGCACGATGCCCGCACGGTGCGCATCCTTTCGAACAGCGCGAATGTTTTTAGTAGTTCCGCGGTTCTGTCGGTGCCGGCCAATGTTCGCCCGGACGGCATCGAGGCGGCGGACCTCAATGGCGATGGCATTGCCGACCTGGCTGTCGCCACGAGTGACCAGACGCTCGGCCTGAATCAAGTCTCCGTTTACATCAACAACGGCGGCGCCTTCACCGGCCCCGTGGCCTATGCCCTGGGCGGCAGCAACGCCAGCTCCATCGTGGCTGCCGACTTCGATTGCGACGGTGACCTGGATCTGGCGGCGGCGAACCAGGACTCCAATAACGTCTCCCTGGTCGCCAACGCCGGTAACGGTACGTTCGGCGCCGCGATGCAGATCGCCGTGGGCGTCACTCCCGAGATCGTCTCGGCTGCGGACATCGACGGCGACGGCAGCCCCGACGTCTCCACCGCGAACCGGGATTCGAACAGCGTCTCCGTGGCGTTGAATCAGTCCTGTCCTGATCAGGGCATTCCAGGTGACCTTGACGGCGACGGCGATGTGGACCAAGCGGACCTCGGCATCCTCCTGAGCTGCTACAACATCAGCGACTGCGGCGACATCGACGGTGACGGCGACACCGACCAGGCTGACCTGGGCACCCTCCTCGCCAACTACGGCATCTGAACCTCTTCTTCCAGGCTGCGCCCCACCGGCCGACAGGTTCGCGTTCGATCGCTCTGCACGGGCAGAGGGTCGGGCGCGGCCTGTCTTTCTATTGAAGATGGCGTGATGGCTCAGACCAGAGGACATGGACATAGAAGATGCCGTCGTCGTGCTTCGGTTGACTCTAATTCTCAAGAATATCCAGCGCGAGGTATCAAGGTCGGGCGCTACGATCTCACCCCATTGAGTGCGCTGCGTTTCGACCTTCGATTCTGCTTGCGGCAAACGTCGCGCACATCAAGAGAACGCGATCCCAGCCAAGCACCCCGAGAAGGAGAGACTTATGCGCCCACGCGCTTCTGCCCTACATCGTTCACTGCTCGGCGCCGCCGCCTGCATTGCCTTGGCCGGCACGGCCTTCGGCGTGACCCACAAGGTCGAGCTTGTCGGTCTGGACTTCATTCCCCAGGAGATCACCGTGTCGCCTGGCGATACGATCCGCTGGGTCAACATCAGCGGTTCGCACACGGTCACCTCCGGTTCTGACTGCACGTACGACGGCCTCTACTTTGATGACGCGATCAACGGTTCCGATCCGGTGTTCGAGTGGATCGTCCCCGGCGATCTCAGCGGCGACCTCGATTACTACTGCCGGCCCCACTGCTCCTTCGGTATGACCGGCATCATTCACATTGAGACCGACGGGATTCCTCTGCAGATCACCTTGGACGGTGACCAGGCGGGCAGCGACTCCGCCGCGACCGGCACCGGCGCCGCCACCTACTTTCCCAGCTCCAACCAGTTGGCCTGGGAGATCAACCTCGGCACGTTGGAAGGGACCGAGTCCGCGGCTCATTTCCACGGCGCTGCCCGCCAGTGCGAGAACGCCGGCGTGCAGGTGACGCTTGGAGTCGGCGAGGAGAAGCTCGGCTCGGCTACCTTGACGGGGCAGCAGGCCACCGATCTGCTCGCCGGTCTGTGGTACGCCAACATCCACAGCGATCTCTTCCCCGCGGGCGAGATTCGCGGCCAGGTCATGCCCGCGCCGCTCGCCGATCCGGTGGCGGACATCGCCCTCGGTGATCTGCACGTGCAACTGGAGACATTGAGCACGGGCCTGACTGCTCCCAACTGGGGCACCTTTGCCCCGGGCGATACGGGGCGGCTTTTCGTGACGGATCAGAACGGCACGCTCTGGGCGATCGACCTGGATTCGGGCGATGCCGCTGTCTTCCTGGATGTGAGCGCCTTGCTGGTCGATCTCGGTGTGTTCGGTCCGGACTCGTTTGACGAGCGTGGCTTCCTGGGCGTGGCCTTCCATCCGAGCTACCAGAGCAACGGCCGGCTCTACACCTACACTTCTCAGCCCGTGAGCGGCCCTGCCGACTTCTCGACGATTCCGCTCGGCGAGTCGGCCAACCACCAGGCGGTGATTACCGAGTGGCAAGTGCCCGCTCCGGGCGATCCCGGCTCGGTGGTCGATCCCGGCAGCGCCCGGGTGATTCTGCGCGTCGATGAGCCACAGTTCAACCACGACGGCGGCGCCGTGAGCTTCGGTCCGGACGGCATGCTCTACATCGGGTTCGGCGACGGCGGCGGCGCCGACGACAAGGACGGCCAGGACTTCATTGGCGCGGACCTCTTTGGCCATGGCTGCGGCGGCAACGGCGCTGACCCGACCAACCCCCTGGGTTCGATCCTGCGCATCGATCCCCTGGGCAGCGACTCCGCCAACGGCCAGTACGGCATTCCCGGTGACAATCCCTTCGTCGGCGGCGCGGAGCTTGATGAGATCTACGCCTACGGTTTCCGCAATCCCTGGCGACTGTCGTTCGATATGCAGGAAGGCGATCTCTACGTCGCGGATGTCGGCCAGAACGACATCGAGGAGATCAACATCGTCACGGCCGGCGGCAACTACGGCTGGAATCATAAGGAAGGGTCGTTCTTCTTCGTCGCCAACGGCAACGAGCCGGGCTACGTGACCGACATGCCGCTCGACGTTCCCGCCGGGCTCGTCGATCCGGTGGCCGAGTACGATCACGACGACGGCACGGCGGTGGTGGGCGGCTTCGTCTACCGCGGCTCCCTGGCCAACGTGCTGGACGGGCTCTACATCTGCGGCGATTTCGCCCAGACCTTCAGCAACGACGGCCGCCTGTTCTATATGGATGACACGAACACGCTTCGTGAATTCCAGTTGGTCGGCCAGCCCGCCCTGAACATGTCGCTACTCGGCTTTGGCCAGGATGCGAACGGCGAAGTGTATGTCTTGGCGAACGAGACGGGCACGCCCTTCGGGACGACCGGCGTGGTTCTTCGCCTGCGTCTGCAGCCCGGCGATCTGGACGGCGATGGCGATGTGGACCAGGCGGACCTGGGCATCCTGCTTGCCTCCTTCAACAGCGACGCCGGAGGCGACCTCGACGGCGATGGCGATACGGACCAGGCGGACCTGGGCATCCTGCTCGCCAACTTCGGCAACTAAGCCCTTTTCCTGACTACGAGTCAACCGGCCGACAGCGCCGCGTCCGATCTTCCTCAGTGCACCGAGGATCGGGCGCGGCCTGTCAATTGGGGATGACGCCTGCACCTCGCTTGGGCGCGCCGGGCGCGAATCTGCTATCAAGGCGGGCTGACGATACGCTGCCGACTCGGGCGGCGTCGGTTTTGCCTGCCGCTGGTCAGGAGTTCTCGCCATGTGTTTGCGCGTCGATCGACTCACCCGTCGCTGCCATCCGCTGCATCTCGCGGTGGCGCTGGCTGTTCTCTGCATCCTGGCGCCGACAAGCGCCTTTGGGCAGGGAAGTCTGGAGGACTACCACCGGGCGGCCACGATGCGGCATCGGGTGCAGGGCAAGGTGCGGAACGACTCGCTGCGCGAGATCTGGCTGGAGGGCGATTTGCTGCTCTATCGGCTGGCGACGGATGACGGCGGCGTGGAGTTTCGACTGGCCGACCCCAGGCAGGGGGAGCAGCGGCCCGCCTTCGATCATCGGTTGGTCGCGGCGGAGTTCAGCCGACTGCTCGGACGCGAGGTGGACGCCGGGCGTCTCCCCATCGATCGCGTGGGGCGCCAGGAGAATGGTCTCCTGGTGCTGGTTGAGCAGGACCTGCGGACGTTTCTCCTCGGTGACGACGCGACGGTCAGCGAGGTTCCCATTGAGGAAGCCAGCGCGTTTCGATTGGAGCCGACGCGCGGGCGGCGCTCGCGCGACGACGGCGAGCGCGTGGAGGTGCTCTTCGTCAACCGGAGTGAGACGACCGTCCATGTCGTCTGGTTGAATCGGGAAGGGAGCGAGCAGCCGTACGCCACGCTCGCGCCTGGCGAACGACATCGGCAAGGCACTTTTGCCGGGCATCTCTGGCTGATTCGTACGGAGGCGGGCGTTGAACTTGGGCGCTATCGGGCGGCCGGCGGCGCCTCGCTCGTCATCATCGACGGCACGACGGCAGAGGAGGAAGCACCCGAGCCCGAGCGCCCGGAACGTGGAGAGCGCCGCCAGCGTGGCAACCTTTCGCCGGACGGCCGGTGGGATGTATTCATCCGGGACCACAACCTCTTCGTGCGCAAGGTGGACACGGGTGAGGAGACGCCACTGTCCACCGAAGGCACCGCCGAGGATCGCTACTCGCCGCCGTTCCTCTGGTCGCCTGACTCCAGCAAGCTGGTAACGCTGCAGACGATCCCGGCCGAGGAGCACACGATCTATATGATCGAGAGCTCGCCGGCGGACCAGTTGCAGCCCAAGCTGCACTCGATGGACTACCTCAAGCCGGGCGATCGCATCGACCAGCCCCGGCCGCGCCTCTTCGACGTGGCGAACGGTCAGCAGATCCCTCTGGACGAATCTCTCTTTGATACGCCCTGGATGGTGACGGACTTCGCCTGGCAGGAGGACAGCTCCGCTTTTAGCTTCCTCTACAATCAGCGCGGGCACCAGGTGATGCGACTCATCGAGATCGACGCCGGGACCGGCGACGTTCGCACCGTCATCGACGAGACGGCAGCGACCTTCATCGACTACTCGTCGAAGCAGTTTCTGCGCCGTGTGCCGGGGACGGATGAAATCATCTGGGCCTCTGAACGTGACGGCTGGAACCACCTGTACCTCATTGACCGCGCAACCGGTACAGTTCGCAACCAGATCACCAAGGGCGACTGGCTCATTCGCAGCGTTGAACAGGTCGACATGGAAGAGCGGCAGATCTGGTTCCGGGCCCTGGGGGTCTATCCCGATCAGGATCCCTACCACGTGCACTGGGGGCGGGTGAACTTCGACGGCTCCGGCCTTACCTGGTTAACTGACGGCGATGGCACGCATGTGCTGTCCTCTTCGCCGAGTCACGAGTATTACATCGACACCTATTCGCGCGTGGATCTGCCGCCGGTGCACGAACTGCGGCGGACCAGCGACGGGGCGCTCATCACGGAGCTTGCCCGGGCCGATGCGGGCGAGCTGATGGGCAGCGGCTGGTTACCGCCTGAGCGTGTCGTCGCCAAGGGGCGCGACGGCGAGACGGACATCTGGGGCGTCGTGTTCTATCCCTCCAACTTCGATCCCGAGCGATCCTACCCGGTGATTGAGTACATCTACGCCGGGCCGCACGGCCACTTCACCCCAAAGGATTTCCGCGCCTGGCATGGGCAGCGGGAGATGGCCGAACTCGGCTTCATCGTGGTGCAGATGGACGGCATGGGGACCAACTGGCGCTCACGGGCCTTTCACGATGTCTGTTGGCAGAATATTGGTGATTCGGGCTTTCCGGATCGCATCGCCTGGATCAAGGCGGCGGCGGAGGAGCGACTCTTCATGGATCTCTCGCGCGTGGGCATTTACGGCGGCTCCGCGGGCGGGCAGAGCACGGTGCGCGCCCTGCTCATGCACGGTGATTTCTACAAGGTCGGCGTCGCCGACTGCGGCTGCCATGACAATCGCATGGACAAGATCTGGTGGAACGAGGCCTGGATGGGCTGGCCCATCGGCGCTCACTACGCCGAGCAGTCCAACGTCACCCAGGCGCATCGCCTGCAGGGCGAGTTGCTGCTCATCGTCGGCGAACTGGACCGGAACGTCGATCCGGCTTCGACCATGCAGGTCGTCGACGCCTTGATCAAGGCGGACAAGGACTTCGACCTCATTGTGATGACTGGCAGCGGGCACGGGGCGGCGGAGTCGCCGTACGGCAAACGTCGGCGGGCTGACTTCTTCGTCGAGCATCTGCTGCATCGAGAGCCGCGTTGGACGGAGGCGAACTGAGTCGCGGCCAAGGCAGCAGGCGCGCTGGGGCGCGCGTCACCGATCCAGCGCCGGCCCAGGAGTGGGGCAAGGGGAGGGGTCGGCGTGCTGATCCGAGAGTCGCCCGGTTGTGGCCAGGTCGCCGGGAAGGCCTCGTCTCGAGGTGATCGGACCCGCTACCGGCCGGGTCATATGCAGGTGTGTGAGTGGGACGTTTTGCGAAAAGCCCTCGCCAATCCACCGATTGCGGCTTTACGGAGGCCCGGGAGGTCTCATACTGGAGCGTGGAGGATTCCGGGTTCGGCCTCGCCGGGCCGAGCGGCGCGGTTTTTTCTCGCGCCGACTGCACCCTCCTTCCCTGGAAAGCCGATTCCGGCTTTGAGCGAGTGATTTCAATCTCCCCCGAATGGAGCCTGTTCATGAGACATCGGAGCGAAGCGAAGGCCTTGGGCGTGGTGCTGGGGATTCTGGCCGGTTCCGCGGTCACCGCCGCCCCCTCCCCCGGCCCCGGGGAAACGACAGAGATGTCGCCCGGGCAAGCGCACCAGGAGCACCCGCAAGACGCTCTGGCGAAGCCCGCCGGCGATCCCCTGACCACGCCCCCCCATGCGGGCGGAGCGTGACGGCTACGTCAGCGTGCAGGTCAACGTCGACGGCTTTGGCAACAACATCCTGGGCGACGCCGCCAACGAACCGACGATCGCGGTCGATCCCACGAATCCGAATCGCATGGTGATTGCCTGGCGTCAGTTCGACACGACGAGCAGCAACTTCCGCCAGGCGGGCTATGGCTACTCGATGGACGGCGGCCGCACCTGGACCTTCCCCGGTGTGATCGAGCCGGGCATCTTCCGAAGCGACCCGGTGCTGGCGGTCGATGCCGAGGGCACCTTCTACTACAACAGCCTTTCCGCCAACTCGCAGATCACCGACTTCTGGTGCCACGTCTTCCGTTCCGACGATTGCGGCGTGAACTGGGACTCGGGCACCTATGCCTGGGGCGGCGACAAACAGTGGATGCAGATTGACCGCACGGGCGGTCCCGGCCACGGCCACATCTACGCCGTCTGGTCCGACTACTTCTCGTCCTGCAACGGCGCTTTCACGCGGTCGACGGACGGCGGCGACTCCTTTGAAAACTGCCGCAGTGTGCCCACGGATCCGTTCTGGAGCACCTTGGACGTCACCAGCAACGGTGATCTTTACATCGGCGGGCACGATTGGTGGTCCGGACAGTTCATGGTGACCAAGTCGGTGAACGCCAAGTACGCCGCCCAGACGCCGACCTTCAGCAACGCCACGTACGTCAATCTCGGTGGTTCCGCGCGTTCGAGCGACGGCCCCAACCCCGGCGGCTTGCTGGGACAGGTGTGGCTGGCCACGGACCGCTCGGACGGCGATACGGCGGGCAATGTCTACCTGCTCAGCAGCGTCGATCCCGCCGGTGGCGACCCGCTTGATGTGCGGTTCGCTCGTAGCACGAACGGCGGTACGAGTTGGAGCAGTTCCGTGCGCGTCAACGACGTGGGGACCGGCTGGCAGTGGTTCGGGACCATGTCCGTTTCCCCCGACGGTCGCATCGATGTCGTCTGGAACGACACCCGCAACGCCGGCGGCGGCTATGCCTCCGAGCTCTACTACGCCTACTCGACGGACGGCGGCGTGACCTGGTCGGCCAACGAGGCGCTGGGCCCGGCCTGGAATCCGCAAGTTGGCTGGCCCAGTCAGAACAAGATCGGCGACTACTACCACATGGTCTCGGACCTCGTCGGCGCTGACCTCGCCTACGCCGCCACCTACAACGGTGAGCAGGATGTCTACTACCTCCGCATCGGCGAGCGCGACTGCAACATGAACGGCCTGGGTGACGAAACCGAGATCCTGCAGGGGCTCATCCCCGACTGCAACGGCAACGGCCAGCCCGACTCCTGCGACATCGCGGACGGCACCAGCCTCGACGACAACGGCAACGGCATCCCCGACGAGTGCGAGACCCCCTGCCCCGGCGACCTCGACGGCGACGGCGACACGGATCAGGCCGACCTCGGGCAGTTGCTCGGCTCCTTCAACCTCAACGACGGCGGCGATCTGGACGGCGACGGCGATACGGACCAGGCGGATCTCGGCGTCCTGCTGGGCGACTACGGCTGCGGCACCTGAGCCCCGGCAGCGACGTCTGCAAGACGGACAACTTGGCTGATCAAGACCGACGCATTCTCAGAATTCGCTTTCGCGGCCACCGAACAGGTCTCATAATGTCGGTACAGCCATCGGGCGCTGACCAATCGGCGAGGGTGGCGAAACCGCTTCCCGGGCGGTCTGCAGTTCTTGCGTGCGCCCCGGGTCGGTTCTGACCGGCGATACTGCCCTTCCAGGCAGAGACAGGAGAGCCCCCATGAAACGAGCGAGCAACGCGGCGGCGCTCGGCGCGATCATCAGCGTCGTGGCCGGATTGACAGTGACAGCGACCCTCGAGGGGGCCCCCATCGCCAAGAAACGGTACTCGCCGCCGCCCTTCGTCTACCACGAGGTTCCCGACGATGCCTACCGGGAGATCACCGGACAATTGCGCACCACCCCCGGCATGCTGGCCGCGCGCGGGCGTAGCGTCAGCGTCCAGGTGAACGTCGACGCCTTCGGCAACAACATCCAGGGCGATGCCGCCAACGAACCGACGATCGCTGTCGATCCCACCAACCCCAGGCGCATGGTGATCGGCTGGCGGCAGTTCGACACCATCTCCTCCAACTTCCGGCAAGCCGGATACGCCTACACGAGCGACGGCGGCCAGAGCTGGACCTTCCCCGGCGTCATCGAGCCGGGCGTCTTCCGCAGCGACCCCGTGCTCGCGGTCGACGTCGATGGCGTGTTCTATTACAACAGCCTGGGGCACAACGACGTCGGCGACTTCGTGTGCCATGTCTTCCGTTCCCAGGACGGCGGCGCTACCTGGGATGGGGGCACCCCTGCCTACGGCGGTGACAAGCAGTGGATGGTCATCGATCGCACCGACAGCGTCGGCCAGGGCAACATCTACGCCTACTGGACGCTTTGGTACTCGTCCTGTGACGGCTCGTTCACACGCTCGACCGATGCGGGAGACAGCTACCCGCAGTGCCTCCATCTTCCCAACGACCCCTATTGGGGCACGCTTGACATCGCCAGCAACGGCGACCTCTTCATCGGTGGCATCAATGGCTGGGATAGTGATTTCGTCGTCACCCGCTCGACCAACGCCAAGAATGCCGGGCAGACGCCGACATTCGACCAGACCCGCACGGTCAGCCTCAACGGCACCGTCGTCTTCGGCGACGGGCCGAACCCCGGCGGACTGCTTGGCGAGACCTGGATCGCCGTCGACCGCTCCGACGGCCCCACGGCTGACAACATCTACCTGCTGGCCAGCGTGGATCCGCCCGGTGGGGATCCGCTCGACGTGATGTTCTCCCGCAGCACCGATGGCGGCAACACCTGGAGCGCCCCCGTGCGCGTCAACGATGTCGGTACGGGCTACCAGTGGTTCGGCACCATGTCCGTGGCGCCGAACGGCAGAATCGACGTGATCTGGAACGACACGCGCAACGCCGGCGGCGGCTACGACTCGGAACTGTACTACTCCTTCTCCCTCGATGGCGGCCTCACCTGGGCGCCCGGCGAAGCGCTCGGCCCCGCCTGGGATCCGCACCTGGGCTGGCCCAATCAGCAGAAGGTGGGCGACTACTACCACATGATCTCCGACGATACGGGCGCCGATCTCGCCTACGCCGCGACCTACAACGGCGAACAGGATGTGTACTACCTGCGCATCGGCGCTTCCAAGTGTGTCGGTGATCTCGATGGCGACGGTGACACGGATCAGGCGGACCTCGGTCAGCTGCTCGGCTCCTACAACTCGGATGACGGCGGCGACCTCGATGGCGACGGCGACACCGATCAGGCCGACCTGGGCATCCTGCTGGGAGACTACAACTGCGGCGCCTGAAGCGGCCCGTGCCTCAGTCGGCCAACTCGAGTCGATAGATGGTCACGCTGAGCGGCGGCGCGATGAGTTCGCTCACATCCGTCAGCACGGTCTCAGTCACCGTTACGCGCAGCGGTCGACCCGGCTCGTTGTACGCCATGGCGTCCGGGCCGCTCAAGAGGTAGCGCACGCCTGCGCCGGTGAGGGTGACGCCATCGATCCGCAGCGGCAGTTGCAGGCGCTCGTTGAGTGGATTCACCACGCCGACGGTCAGCCACGTGCCATCCGCGGTGAGCGCCGCCTGCACGTCGACCGGCTCGCTGGGCGAGGTCGCCAGCGGGATTTCTCCGAAGTGCCGGCGATACAGCTTGAGCACCTGTCCGGTCGTTGCGAAGGCGGCGTCGGTCTTGGTCGTCTTGATGGCGCCGATGACGTTGACGGTCTGGGCGTAGTTCGCCATGAGGTAGATGTCGCTCTGGCGGAAGTATTCGTGCAGACCCGCGGCGATGCCCAGGGCATCCTTGAGAAAGTAGCGCGTGCCCAACTCGCCGTAGACGTGCGGCCCGTACCAGTAGTTCCACTCGTCCATGGCGATGCGGATGTCGCGCTCCGCCAGGCCGGGGATCGAGTCACGGTAGCGCCGATGGGCTTCGGCCTTGCTACGAATCTGCGCCACGGGCTGCCGGGAGTGGGCGATGACATTGCCCGGGTTGTTGGCGTCGCCGCCGACATAGAAGTGTTCGCTGATGGCGTCCATGGTGTCCGGGCCCTGCCGCAGCATGCCCTCGGTCCACTCCCCCACCGCCCCTACGCCGATGAGCTTGATGGTCGGATCGGCCTGGCGCATGCGTCGAGCGAAATCGTTGTGCTTTCGCGCGAAGTGATCGAGCGACATGTGGCCAAGCTGCCAGTTGCCGTACATCTCGTTGCCGATGCACCACCAGCGCACGCGGAACGGCTCCGTCGCGTCGTTCGCTGCCCTCCAGGCTCCCATGTGGGTGGCGGTGCTGCCGTTGGCGTACTCGACCTGCTCCTTGGCGGACCAGGCGTCGCCGAAGCCGGCGTTGACGGCGATCATCGGCTCGGTGTCGATCAGCCGGCACAGATCGATGAACTCGTGCAAACCCACATCGTTGGTTTCGATGCCGGTCCAGGCGGGGTTGGCGTAGGTTGGGCGCTGGTCGGGATCGCCGATGCCATCGCGCCACTCGTAGCCGCTCACGAAATTGCCGCCGGGCCAGCGGTAGATGGGCGCATCGAGTTGGCGCAACAGCGTCAGCGTGTCGCGACGGAAGCCCTGCAGGTTGTCTGCGGGCATGAGCGACACCGCGGCGATCTGGAGGGGCGCATCTCCGGTGTTGACAAGACGCAGTGCGCCGTTGGGAGTGTCGCCAGCACTGCGGAAGCGGAAGGCGTGCGTCTCAAACCCCGACCTGCTGTCGCCGCCGGTGAGACGGGCAGTTGTCGAGGCGTTTGGCCCGTCGTTGGCCCAGCGAAGACTGATTCGCAAGGATCCGTCGTTCGGCCCCGCCCCGAATACGACACGCCCAACGTACTCACGTCCTTCCTGCAGGGCGAGGTCAAGTTGCTCGATGCCTGCACCTGCCGCAAGTTCCGGGATCGGCCACTCGGCCCAGGCGTTCTCGGCACGCATCCGCACACCATCGTCGGCGCCGAGCAGACGCCAGGGTGAGGCGATGAGATGCCAGGCATTCGTCTCGTCCCAAGGCTGGCAGTTGGGTGTGATGGGGAAGTGGAACTTGCGATCTTCAAGCATTTCAGCCCAGACGCCGCCGTAGATGCAGCGGCCCAGGTGCTCGATGAACTGACCGTAAATGTAGGGCGAGATGTGCTCGCCACGTTTCGTTGCCTCGATGTGAATGCCGGCGATCTCCACGGCCCGTTCCTCCAGCAGTTCGAGTTTCAGGTCATCGAACCAGGCCCTGCCGCGAGCTTGTCCGTGGTAGCCGACCAGGCAGTTGACTTGCACGCTGGTCTCCCAGCCGGTCTCGAACTCGAAACCGACCTGCGTCCAATCGCGATCGCCGGTCACGGGCTCGCTGCGCTCGACTCGGCCGTGCAAGTTGAAGAGCGCTCCGAGCCCATCGAGAGGCTCCACGCCGCGCGTACGGATCCACCCGGTCAGGCGATAGCGGGCGTGCGGCCGCAGGGAGACGGGCGCATACCAGGCGGAGTCGCAGCCGGCCGCGCCGGCTTCGACGAGAATGCTGTGGGCGCCGTCGTGGGCGATGTCGCTAACGGCGAAGCCCGCCCGGCCGGCCCAATCGTGTGTTCGCCAGTCCGCGAGCCGTTCATCCTCCATTGCCTCAAAGGAGGCGTTGGGGATCTGGGCCGGGACCTGGGAGGCGGCGAGTGCGAGAAGCAGCCAGAGCGGCAGGAAGATGCGCCGGAGAAACGCCATGGCAGGTCCTTTCCAACGGGTCGTTGCGTCGAACGTCGTCGAATGTAGCGAACTTGATCCAATCCAGACACGGCCAATCGCCGCCGCCTGGATGGCTCCCTGCCGCCGGTTTGCCAAGAAAGGGTGCGGCGTCGGCTGCCTGGTGGTGTATGGTTGGGTGAGCGCAGTCCTCGCGCCGGCCAGGAGCCCGATCATGAATCCCCCATTCGTTTGCAGCGTCCTGTCGTTGTCTCTCGCTTTCGCGCCCTCGACGCTCGCCCAGGAGGAGCCGCCGCATGAGGCGACGCCAGCCGCCGAGCAGATTCCGCCTCACGAACGTCCGCCGATCGGCGTCTGGCTGGCCCGGGCGGCGCCCTACGCCAGCAAGCCGCTTCGCCCCAACGTGCTCTACTTTCGGGACGGCTACACGCACGTCCAGGCCAACATTGACGCCGCCGGCGACAACATCCTGGGCGACGCCGCCAACGAGCCCTCCATCGCCGTCGACCCGACCGCACCGAACCGGATGGTGATCGGCTGGCGCCAGTTCGACACGATCTCCTCCAACTTTCGCCAGGCCGGCTGGGCCTATTCCCACGACGGCGGGCGCACCTGGGCATTCACCGGCGTCATTGAGCCGGGCATCTTCCGCAGCGACCCCGTACTCGAGGTCGATACGGATGGCACCTTCTACTACAACAGCCTCGCCGTCGATCCGGAGTACCGCTGCGACATCTTCCGCTCCTACGACGGCGGCGTCAGTTGGGATGAAGGCACCTTCGCTTTCGGAGCCGACAAGCAGTGGTTCGTCATCGATCGGACCGACAGCGAAGGCCGGAATCACATCTATCAGGACTGGAGTTCGGGTGGCTCATCCGGCAGCCGCAAGTTCAATCGCTCCACCGATCGGGGCGAGACGTACGAAGAGCCGTTGGAGTTGCCCCTGCAGGCCTTCTGGGGCCAGCTTGATGTGGATCTTGACGGCACGCTCTACCTTTTTGGGCGGGGCAATAATTACAGCACCTTCAACCTGAACCGCTCCTCCAACGCCAAGTTCGCCGACCAGACGCCCGTCTTTGAGTGGTCGACGCCGGTCGACCTGGGCGGCTCCCTGGCCTACGGCGGCGCCCCGAACCCCGGCGGCTTGCTGGGGCAGGTCAACCTCGCGGTGGATCGTTCCGACGGCCCGAGCGCCGGCAATGTCTACGTGCTCGTCTCTGTCGATCCGCCGGGCGATGATCCGCTTGATGTCATGTTTGCCCGTAGCGAAGACGGCGGCGTCACCTGGACCGCCCCCATTCGCGTCAACGACGATCCTGTCGACGCCTACAACTGGCAGTGGTTCGGCACGCTCGCGGTCGCGCCGAACGGCCGCATCGACGTAGTCTGGAATGACACCCGCAACACCGGCGACGGCGAGCTTTCGCAGCTCTTCTACGCCTCTTCGACGGACGGCGGCGACACCTGGTCGACGAACGAGGCTGTCAGCGATGTCTTCAACAGCGTCATCGGCTGGCCCGAGCAGAACAAGATCGGCGACTACTACGACATGACCTCCGATCTCACCGGCGCGCACCTCGCCTGGTCGAACACCTTCAACGGCGAGCAGGATGTCTACTACACCCGTCTCGGCGACTACGACTGCAACGGCAACGGCGTTCCCGACACCACGGACATCGCCAACTTCGACAGCGACGACTGCAACTTCAACGGCATCCCGGACGAGTGCGAGCTCGCCGCGGGCACGGCCCAGGATCTGAACGGCGACGGGGTGCTCGACGAGTGCCAGGGCTGCATCGGCGATGTGAACGGCGACGGCAGCACGAGCCAATCCGACCTGGGCCTGCTGCTGGCGACCTACGAACTCGACGCCGGCGACCCGGCCTACAACAGCGACGCCGACCTCGACGCCGACGGCGATGTGGACCAGGCGGACCTGGCCATTCTCCTCGCCGACTACGAATGCGGGTTGTAGGTGGTTCCCGGGCCGGCTTTTTACCGGATGTGATCCTCTAAATCGCGCTCCAGGCTGTGTTTCCAGTCGTGGGAGATCGCCTCCAAACCTCGAACCGACGAGCCCGCCGCTCCGTAACGGAGAATGCCGCCGGACTTCTTGGCGGTTCTGCTTGCTTCCTCCCCCGAGCGGGGTAGGCTAGGGGCATTGGGAAGGACGGATCCGTACGCAGAGAGGACCCGTATGAGTGAGCCAAACGGCACCGCCGCGGCGACTTCCACCAGCAGCAGCAACGGAGCAGAAGGGACGCTCAAGCCCGCCGAGGAGGCATTGCAGCGCGGTCACGCGCTGGGGCCGTTCCTTTCACCCGCGCTCCAGGCAACACTCCAGGGGAAACTCCAGGATATTCGTTGGTTCTTGACCGACTGGCAGCGCGGCGGCGCCGCCACGGCCTTCGCCCGCTACCTGGAGAAGAACGGCGAAGAGCGGCAAGTCGTGGTCAAGGTGCCGGTGCGCCTGGCGGAGATTCGCTGGCTGGTGCGCATGAACGGCGCCATCGCCGATGAGTGCGCCGGGCCGGTGGTGTATCGGCAGGGCACGGATCTGGGCGGCTACGACCTCGCCTGGGTGGTCATGGAGCGCTTCAGCCCCACGCCCCTGGCGGGACGCCTCGACGAAGACGCCTGGACGCTCTTCGCGGAGGTGGCGGCGCGCTTCTACGCCCGGGCAGCGAAGTACCCGGCCAACGAACCACCACGCCGAGAAGAGTGGGATGTCCTCCTCGCCAAGGCGCGCGAGCAGGCGCACTGGAATATCGTGGAGCATGAGCAGGAGTGGAACCAGACCATCAAGGCGGTGCAGAAAGTGAGCGAGCGGCTGGTGAGACGCTGGCGGGAGCGGCCTTGCGACTCCTGGTGCCACGGCGACCTGCATCCGGCCAACGCCATGCTGCGCGAGGGCGATGACTCTCGTGCCTTCCTGGTGGACATGGCGGAAGTGCATGCCGGGCACTGGGTGGAGGACGCGGTCTACGCCGATCGCCTCTTCTGGGGCCATCCGGAGAGGCTGCTGGGGGTCAGTCCGGTCGATCGCATCGCCTCGGCCCGCAAGAAGGCGGGCCTCAGCAATGGCCCGGATCACCCGGAGTACGCCGACATCCGTCGGGTGCTGATGGCGGCGACAGCGCCGGCGTTTCTGGGCTCTGAGGGCACCCCGGCTCACTTGCGCGGGGCCCTCAACACCATGCAGCAGGCGCTCAAGCGACTCGGCGGGTAGAATCCTGCCACCAGCGACGGATCGACCGCGCGAGCACGCAGGCGACTGGGCCGATTTGAGCCTGTTCTTACGGGTCTCGGCGGAAGTGATGCGGCGGTGCGGGGTCGATCTCTCTGTTTGCGCCTTGCCTGCATCAGGAGCCAGCCATGAATCGCAGCTACACACCCAGCTTCGCCCGCCGCCTGCCCGGGGCAGGCTCGAAACTGACTCGTCCCGTTCTCGATCGCTTGGAAGAGCGGCGCCTGCTCGATTCTTCCGGCCTGGTCGGTCCGGCGGGTGACCCCACCACCGCGAAGGTGGCAGATTTCGCCGACGGGCGCCTGAACTTCGAGCCACCCATCCTGGCCCAGGGAGCGGCCGAACTCGACATCGTGCTGGGCGACGCCAACGCCCGCAAGCTGATCTTCACCGACGACGACGGCACGCGCATCGAGATTCAACACAAGACCGGCACGGCGACGGTGCATCTGACCGGCGACGACCTGGAGCAGATCATCGGCAACCGCGACATCGAGGTGTCCGGCTCGAACATCCAGATCGACTCCATCGCCTACGCCAACACCAGCTTCCGCAGTTCCACCCAGATCAAGACCTCCAAGGGTGGCGACGGGGCGACCGCCGTGGGCATGATCAGCGGCGACATGCCCGTGGGCAAACTCGACGCCAAGAACGTCAGCTTGATCGGCCAGGGGATTCTCATGACGGGCAACGGCGTGATCGGCTCGCTCACGCTCGCCGACGTGCGCAACGGCGCCGACATCGACATGCCGGGCAACGCCCCCAGGAAGGGTCTGGACCTCCGGTTCGACCTGATCGAGGCGGGCACGGACATGACCTTCGTCTCGGATGTGCACTTGCTCGATGCCGATTCCTGGCTGGATGGAACCCTCTCCGCTACCGAAGCTCGCAGCATCAAGGTGCGCGGCAACGCCTCGGGCGACTGGACGCTCACCAGCGGCGGCGTCCGCAGCGTCGCCATCGGCGGCAGCGTGGTCTCGGGGACCTGGGACTTCGCCGGCTTGACGCGCAGTTTGACGGTCAAACGCTCCTTCGCCGCCGACTCCACAGCGACGAGCTATCGCAAGGTCAAGATCGACGAGAGCTTCACCGGTTCCTTCACTGCCACCGCGACGGGCGGCACCAGCATCACCAAGCTCAGCGTCAAGGGCGCCAGCAGCAACGCCCGCGTCAGCAGCGTCGCGGATGTCAAGAAGCTCGAGTTCGGCGCGGTGACCAACCTCGAGGTCTACGTCGGTCTGCCGGCGGATTGGGCGGGGGGGATTGCCCGCCGGCCTCAATGACTTCGCGCGCAGTTCCCGCGTCAAGAAGTTCACCGTGAAGGGCACCACGACCGGCGCTACCTTCGTGGCGGACGAGTTCAAGAAGCTGGACCTGCGAACCGTTGCCGACAGCGCCACCTTCAACCTGGCGGCCCGGCACGTACGCAAGGCCGGCATGCGGCTGGATGGCGACCGCTACACCTTCCGCAACGATCGGATCTTTTCTGACGCTCCCAACCTCGCCTATCTGAACTTCGTGCAGCTTGCCTGAGGCGGTGCCGGGCTGCAGACGCTAGAGCGTTTTGCACTCGCTTGTAGCGTCCGTGATCCACTACCGTGGGGTGGGGCGGGCGTCCCGCCCGCCGACGTCGGTGTCGAAACGGTGTTTCCGGCGGGCGAGACGCCCGCCCCACCGCCTCGAATCCAGGCACGCCGCTACGAATGAACACAAAACGCTCTAGGGGGCGTTGATGCGGCGGAAGGCGCTCTCGTCATTGTGCCGTCCCGGCTCCAGGTAGTAGCTGTAGTTGGTGGTGACCACATCGCCCATCGGTTCGCGCCTGGCCGACCCGTCCAGGTAGACCATGTGCCCCGCTTCCTCGCCGTGCCACCAGCCGGCGATCATGTTCAATCCCAAGCGGGTGGCGGGATCGTAGCGACCGGCGTAGTTCGTGCCGGTGCCACCCACGAGCACAAAGCGGTCGGCGGAGACGGCGACGTTGGTCGGCCCCAGGTTGAAGCGCAGGTTGACCGGGGGTCGACCTTGGCCGTAGATCGCCCCGATCTCGCAGTACATCCAATCGTTGGCCTGGTAGCTGGTTCCCAGCATGCCGAACACCGTGGATTCGCCTTCGCCGGAGGCGTTGCCCGTCGCCCAGTCCTGCCACTGCACCATCTCGCCGGTCCGGCTGTAGCGCACGCCATCGTCGTTGGGGCAGCGGAAGATCTCGGCCCGTTGTCGCTGGCGCAGGTCCGCCCCGATGTAGGGGTTCACCGGCCGATCCGCCAAGGCCAGTTCGTGGGGAATGTTCGCCTGGCCCTGGTCATCCTCGCCGTACCAATGCACGCCGCCCCAGGAATAGAGGGGGACCTCCGGCTGGCCTTCTTCGTCCTTGGCGACGGGAAAGTTGTCGTAGTCGTTCAGGTACACGCCCCAGCCGATGCCGATTTGCCGCAGGTTCATCAGGCACCTGGTATCGCGGGCGCTGCGCTTGGCGGCGCTCAGGGCGGGCAGGAGGATTCCCACCAGGAGGGCGATGATGGCGATGACCACCAGGAGTTCGATGAGCGTGAACCCCGGCGTCGAGTTACGTCGCCGTTGCCTTGCCTGCATGTCGCTATCGTATGCCCGTCCCCGAACCGACACCAGAGAATCTCCAGGTATCGACTTCCCCGCATGGACTACTTCCCCTCGCCGGCCGACTGGCGTGACCAGCTTGTCTACCAGATCTTCACCGACCGTTTCGACTGTGGTGATGCGAAGCTGCGGCACACCCATCCGGAGGCGAACTACGAGCCGCACCGCCCAAAGGGGCTGCATGGCGGGGACTTGCCGGGCATCGAGCGGCGTCTCGACTACCTCAGCGGATTGGGCGCCAGCGCCATCTGGATCTCACCCGTGCAACTGAACGGCGGCCGCAGCGCCTACCACGGCTACTGCGCCGACGACTTTGGCGTCATCAGCCCGCATCTCGGGGGCATGCCCGCGCTCCAATCGCTGATTCGGGCGGCGCACGAGCGCGGGATCTACGTGCTGCTCGACATCGTCTGCAACCACATGGGTCGGCGACTTACCAGCAGCCACCCCGAGTACCCCGCGTATCGCCCGCCGCCTCGCGCTTATCGCCTGCGTTGGATCGATTCCAAGCGGAAGTACCCGCCGCCCTTTCATCGCTTGGACTGCTTCCACAACCACGGCTATCTCCGCAAGTTCGAGGGCGAGGAGATGATCCTTGGTTCGCTCATCGGTCTGGATGACATCCGTACGGAGCGGCCCGACATCCGCCGCTTTCTCATCCAGAACTACCAACAACTCATCAGCGACACCGATTGCGACGGCTTCCGCATCGACACGGTGCGGCACGTGGAGTGGAGCTTCTGGCGGGAGTTCAGCGCGGAAATTCGCAGCCACGCGACCTCGCTGGGCAAAGCTCGATTCCTGCTTCTGGGAGAGGTGTGGGAGCACGAGGACGCCAAGCTGGCGCAGTTCGTTGGGACGGGCCGCCCGCTGGATGAGGAAGGGCAGCCCGAGGGGGACGATTCGCAGCGCTTGCTCGATTCGGTGACGGACTTTCCGACCTACTACGCCTGTCTCGACGTTTTTGCCAAGCAGCGGCCGCCGAGCCTGCTTCAGGAGCGCTGGCAGCGCCTGGCGGACGGCCCCATGGACCAGGGGTATCGCGATGGTCTCCTGACGTTCCTGGACAACCACGATGTGCCGCGCTTTCTCTGGCGCGGCAACGGCTGCTGGTCCCGACCGGCTCGCGAGGAGATGCTGCGGCTGGCCCTGGTCTACCTGCTGACCATGCCGGGACTGCCCTGCTTGTACCAGGGCACGGAACAGGGCTTCCACGGCGGGCACGACCCGAGCAACCGCGAAGACATGTTCCACCACTTTGACCCTGGGCACGCGCTCTACGGCTTCATCGCCGGGCTGGCTCGGCTGCGGGCGGATCACCCCGCCTGCCGCCACGGCGCGGTGCGGTTCCTCCAGGCGGACTCGCAGGGTCCCGGGGTGCTGGCGATCGAGCGTGCGGCCAAGGAGGACACGATCCTGGTGGTGCTGAACACCGCTGCCGGCCCGCGACCGCTACGGACGGTGCGGACCTCGTTCGCGCCGGGCAGCGAGGTGCTGGATGCCCTGGCCGGGGCGCGAGCCACCCGGCTGGGCCGGGCCGGCCAGCTTGAAGGTCGCCAGATTCCGGCTCGCTCGGTCCGGGTCTACGTCTCGGCCTGAATCCTGGGTACACTATCGCCGCTATGAGAATTCCCAAGACCATCGCAATCCTGCTCGGCCTGACGCTCGGTTGGTGGGCGGCCGGCTTCGTCCAAACCGGGGTCTCGACGGCTCAAGAACACCCCGGGGAGGAAGTGCATAGCACCGACCCCCTCGACTCCCACGATGGAGGAGTGGAGGAGCATGCCCCGGGAGCCAGCCAGGAGCACGGGGAGGAGACGGCGCACGCTGAGGAGCATGGTGCCGGCCACGGCGAGGTGAATCCGAACATCCAGGCCCTCGCGCCGGCAGAGGAACCGGGCTACTTCACAACCATGACCACGCTGGTCATCGTGCTGTTCGTCCTGGCGGCCCTGGTGGGCAGTGCAGCGCTGGTGATGAAGGGCCCTGAGCCTCCCGACCCGGCGGCTGAGCACCATTGAGCGGTGGGCCGTGAGGCGGTGAAAGCCGGGACCCAGACACACCCGTCGGATTCGGATGAGCACGCCACGATGCCCACACCAGCCGCCCCGCGCCCGGCACCTGATATCGACAGCGCCCCCCCTTCAAAGCACCCTACGGACGTGTGATTGGCTGAAGCTGGCGCGGTCGCTGCCGGATGGCTGCCTGGACCTGATCTACGTCGATCCCCCGTTCAACACGGGTGTGCGGAAGTCGTTGCGGGCGGCCGGCTACGACGATCGCTGGCCCGACCTGCCGGCCTACCTCGATTGGATAGGGCTGAGGCTGGCGGAGAGCCGACGGCTGCTCAAGGACAGCGGTTCCCTGCTGCTGCACTGCGACTGGCGGGCGGTGCATCACTTGCGCCTGCTGCTCGACGAGTTGTTCACCCCGGATCGCTTCGTCAATCACCTGGTCTGGCGCTACGGCCTGGGAGGGTCATCGCCCCGGCGCTTTGCCCGCAAGCACGACGACATTCTCTTCTACAGCAAGACGAAGCAGTACTTCTTCGAGCCCCCGCTCATCCCGGCGGAATCGCAACGGCTGGCCGGTCAGATGAAGAAAGCGACGGATGTGCTCGACGTTCCCAGCCTCAACAACATGGCGACGGAAAGATCCGGTTATCCCACGCAGAAGCCGGAGGCCCTGCTTCGCCTGCTGATCCAGGCGGCGTGCCCGCCGGCCGGGGCTGTGGCGGACTTCTGCTGCGGCTCGGGAACGACGCTGGTGGCGGCGAAGCGCTTGGGTCGACACTACCTGGGCTGCGACACGAATCCGGCCGCGGTCAAGATCGCCCGGGCCCGACTGCGCCGGACAACGACGGAGGAGTCGGTGTTCGAGAGCACGGACTGCCCCTAGGATGCACGCTGTATGGATTCAGCGCCCGCCCGGGAAACTGAGCCTGGCTCCTTGAACCTCGCCGACTTGCTCTGGCGACCGCAGCGTGTGCGCTGGATCGCCCTGCTGCTCCTGGGATTGTCACTCGTCCTCAACCTCGCCGGTGCGGGGGGCCTCGCTGCCCATGGAGTCGCACGAGGTCTACTACGCCCGCGCCGCCACGGAGATGATGCGGCGCGGCGACTACGTGGTGCCCTACTTCAACGAATCGCCGCGCCTGCGCAAACCGCCGCTCAACTACTGGCTGATCATCGCGGCGCACAAGGTGGTCGATGCCGACGACGGCCGCCACATCGTCAGCGAACGTGCCGCTCGTCTGCCCTCAGCCGTGGCCGGGGTTGGTTTCGTGCTCGCGGTCATGGGTCTGGGGGCGCTCTTGCTGCAGTCCGGCGCGGCGGGCCTCTTGGCGGGCGCCTTGGCGATGACCTCGCGGGGAGTGATCGACTATGCCCACAACGCCCGGCCGGAGATGGTGTATGCCTGCGCCTGCGCGCTGGCCATCGTGGGGTTGCTGGTGCTCTACGAACATCGACACGATCAGGCCAGGCGGAGGCGGCTGCTGGTGGGGGTCGGCATGTGGCTCTGCTTCGCGGTTGCCCTGCTGTCCAAGGGACCATTCCTGCCGGCCTTCATTCTCGCCGGGGCGGCATTCGCCCTGGTCCGTGAGCGCAACCTGGGCGTCATCCTGCGCGTGTTGCAACCGGGCACGGGCCTGGTCCTCATCGCGGCGACGTTTCTGCCGTGGCTGTGGCTGGTGATACAACGAGAAGCGGCCCTGGAGACCTGGCGGACGGAGATGTTCGCACGCATGGGGGGCGAGGGGGAATGGTGGTGGCAGCCGCTGACCGGGTACTACCTCTACAAGACGCCGATCCTCATCCTGCCCTGGCTGGCGCTCCTGCCCGGGGCGCTGGCGCTTCCCTGGCGTCAGTCGGAAAGGGTTGCGAGGCGGGGTCGGTTCCTCTTCTGGATCCTCATCGCGCCCGCCGTCTTCCTGTCGTTCTCGAAAGGGAGCGGCTGGCACTACATGCTGCCGGTCGTCGGCATCCTCCTCGCCCTCATGGCCGGTGGCGTCGTGCAGCTTGGCCGGGGATTGGAGGAGGCGTCGCCGGCCCGTCCCTGGCTTGCCGCGGTGCTTCGCCTGCACGCGGTCCTGTTTCTCGCCGGGGTCGGCGTGGCGGCGTGGACGCTGGTTGCCGCCGAGCGTGGGGCCCTGCTGCACCCGGACACACGTGGATTCGGCTTGGTCGTCCTGGGTCTGGCGGGGATTGCGGCTCTGGCGTCTCTTTGGCAGCGCCAGTCGGCCGTCAAGCGGGCGGGCCTGCTTCTGCTGGCAAGTTGGACGATGCTCGTGCTCGGCTCGACGGGAACGGATATCACCTGGCGTCTGGAGCACCGTCGCTCGGAGGCCGAATTCGGCCGGCAGATCGCAGCACTGGTGCCGCCGGATCGCCCGCTGTTGGCGTGCCGCTGCGAGGCGACGACCTTCGTGCAGTATGCAGACCGGCACATCGAGATCGTCCACTTCAAGAACCTACAGTCTCGACTCGCGGACTCCCCCGGGGCCTTCGTCCTGACGCGGAAGACGGCCTTCGCCTCGGGGGCGATCGTCGGTGAGGTGGCTCTTGAGCAGGCCGGTGACCACGCCGACTCCTGCGTGCTCCTGACCGAAGCACAGAGCGTCGCCGGGAGGGGCCGGTCCCCGGGCCAGTGAGGTCCGGCGTCCGCCGTGGCCGGGTCTCCGAGCGAAGTCGCGGCCCGGTGTCGTTCCCAGCGGCACGGCGGCTGCCAAGGCGGTAGGATCGGTCGCTCACCCCGTCACAAAGGACCACCGCCGATGGCCGAGCAAGTCACCATGCAGCAGTTCATGCAGCAGATCCAGCAACACCTCACTTCCGGCCGGCCCGAACAGGCGCTCAAGATGGCCCAAGGGGCGCTGCGGTCACATCCGGACCAGCCGCAGTTGCGACACGTTCTGGCCGCGGTGTACGCCGCACTCGGGCGCAACGAGCTAGCGCGCCAGACGTTCGCCCAGGTGCTGGAGCAGGCTCCGAACCAGGTGCAGGTGATGGTGGACTACGCCATGAGCTGCCGGCACGATCTGCTCTTTGAGGAGGCCCACGAGATGCTGGATCGAGCCTTGACGGTGCAGCCGGACAATCCCCAGGTGCTTGCCTTCAAGGCGGATCTGTATTTTCTCGATGCCCGCTACGAGGAGGCGGCGGACTACCTGCGTGAGCCTTTGGCGGCGACGCCGCAGCCGCATCCGGGGCTGCTGCTCAGCTACGCGAAGGTATGTGCGGCGTCGCGGCGGCGTGCGGAGGCCCGGGGAGCCCTCGATCGTTGCCTGGCCGTGCCGAACCTGGCCCCGCCGATGCGAGCCGACGCTCTTTTTCGCCTGGCGCGCCTGCAGGACGCCGAGGGCGAGTACGAGGCGGCTCTGGAGACCGCCAAGCAGGCCAACGACCTACGCGGCGTGCGGTTCGACAGGAAGGTATTCCAGGGGCTGGTGGACGAGACGATCAAGGCCTGGTCGGACGAGGCGATCGGCAACCTGCCTCAAGCGAGTGATCTGGGCAGCGAGCGGGCCGTCTTCATCCTGGGCATGCCGCGCTCCGGCACCTCGCTGATCGAGCAGATTCTGGCGAGCCACCCCGCCGTCTATGGCGGCGGCGAGCTGCCGGACATCGGGCTCATCGCCCGCAAATTGCAGGGCATGTTCGCCTTTGATCCGCCGCTGCTCTCGAACCTGGGCCAGTTGACCGCCGCCAACGTGAAAGGCGCGTCGCAGAGCTACCTGGGCCGGCTGAAGCTGGTGAACGCGGAAGCGATGTATGTCACGGACAAGATGCCGATGAATTTCCTGCACCTCGGGTTGATCTCCCGCATCGTGCCCCGGGCCCGCATCATTCACTGTCGGCGCAACGCCGTCGACACCTGCATTTCCTGCTACTTCCGCAATTTCAGCGGCAGCGTTCCCTTCGCCTACAACCTCGCAAACCTGGGTCACTTTCACAGGCAGTACGAACGGCTGATGGCGCATTGGCAAGAGGTGCTCGACCTGCAGATCCACGAGGTCGTCTACGAAGAGGTGGTGGCGGACGTCGAGGGAGAGAGCCGGCGCCTGCTCGAGTTCCTGGACCTGGAGTGGGACGACGGGTGCCTCAAGTTCTACGAGTCGGGCCGGCCCACGATGACCTCGAGCGCCGACCAGGTTCGGCGGCCGGTGTACCAGACCTCGCTGAACCGCCGCGGCAACTACGACGCCTTGGTGGGCGAGTTGACGGCGGCGCTGGGTGGCTGAGGCTCTCCGCTCTCTGCGACCCGGTGGCCTTCGCCACGCTGCCCTGGCCAGCCCCGAATCTCCTCCCCACAGGTGGCCTGACGTTGCCGATTCGCCCCTCCCCCCGTAAAGTGGCGGACCAATCGGGACCGGCCCTGGCACGAGCGATGGAACCGCCAGGATGGGTCGTGCTCCCCGCCCGTTGCCTTGCTGCCTCGCGTTAGCGCATCCCCTTATCCGGCAAGAGGTTCCACGTGCACACCCTGGCTCAGGCCTCCGACGCCATCATCGAAGCTGCCCTCTTCTACCCCTTCGCGGGACTCACCTGCCTCTGCGCCCTGTGCGTGCTCTTCACGCGGCAGATCGTACGCATGGCCTTGTGGCTGCTGGGGACGCTCATTTGCGTCGCGGCTCTGTATTTCCTGATCGAAGCGGAACTCATCGCCGCCATTCAACTCATCGTTTACGCCGGGGGGCACGCTGATCCTGATCATCTTCGGCATCATGCTGACCACCAGCGATCCCTTCGCCCGCATGCAGGTGTCGAAGCTGGAGATGGCGACCGGCATCGGTCTGGGCTTCATCGCTCTGGGCCTGCTCGGCTTGACCATCGCCAACTGGACCGGGCCGATCTTCCCCTCGGAGCAGGTGCTGGCGACCCAGGACTACCCGGTCAGCACCTTCGGCAAGGTGATGCTCAGTAAGTACCTCATCACCTTCGAGACGGCGGGCGTGCTGCTGTTGATCGTCATGATCGCGGCGGCGTACATGGCCAAGGGGCGCCACCAGCAGACGCCAGAGGACAGCCCACAGGACTGAATCGAGCCAACGGATGACGATCACGCTGCACCACTTCATGATTCTTTCCGCCATCGTCTTTGGCTGCGGCCTGGCGACGGTGCTCACGCGCAAGCACGCCATCGGCATCCTCATCGGCGTGGAACTCATGCTCAACGCTGCCAGCATCAACATGGTCGCCTTCAACCGCTACTCCTGGTCGGGTGAGGCGGCGGCCACGGGCGGCGACCCGATCATCGACGGCATGATGTTCGCGCTTTTCATCATCGTGATCGCGGCAGCGGAGGCGGCGGTCGCCCTGGGCATCGTGCTCAGCTTCTACAACCGGCTCTCCACGGTGGATGTGGAGAAGGCAGTGACCCTCAAGGGCTGATTCAAGGCAAGCGGATAGCGGACCATGACCGACCAGCTTCTGACCAACTTGATCGTCGCCGCCTGGCTGGCCCCCGCTGTGGGGTCGGTCCTGGTGATCGCCCTCTTCTCACGGATGGGCAACAGCGAGAAACAGCAGGATGTGGCGGCCTGGTTCACCGTGGGGGTGATGCTCTTCTCCCTGGCCTGCTCCGTGCTGGCGTTTCTGAACTACGGCGACCGCAGCCCCATCGTCGAGACCTGGAATTGGCTGCCCATCGGCTTCCTGGGCGATGGCGTCGGTTTCGCCGCGATTGGGCCCATGATCGACCGCCTGACCGTGACGCTCTTCGTCATGGTCTCGCTCATCAGCTTGCTGGTGCATCTCTATTCCGTGGGCTACATGAAGGGCGACAAGCGCAAGCGGCGTTTCATGGCCTACATGCAGCTCTTCACCTTCTCCATGATGGGGATCGTCGCCGGCAACAGCTTGCTGCACCTCTTCATCTTCTGGGAGATGGTGGGCCTGACCAGCTACCTGCTCATCGGTTTCTGGTACGAGAAACGCGGCCCGCAACTGGCCTGCAAGAAGGCCTTCTTCATGAACCGCATCGGCGATGCGGGCTTCGTGCTGGGTATGGGCATCTTCTTCATCGTCTGCGATGGCAACATCCTCCTGCCCATCAACCAGGCGGCGGAGGGCGGCAACTCGATCCTCGGTTCACTCGCGCACCAGGGCATCAACCCCCTGGAGCCGGGCGTCAACAACTGGTGGCTGACCTTGGCCGGGATTGGTCTGTTCTGCGGGGCGATGGGCAAGAGCGCCCAGTTCCCGCTGCACACCTGGCTGCCCGACGCCATGGAAGGCCCGACGCCGGTCTCCTCGATCGTCCACAGCGCCACCATGGTGGCGGCGGGCGTCTACCTGACGGCTCGCATCTTCCCCCTGCTCACCCCGGCTGCCCTGCTCTTCGTGGCGACGATCGGTTTGATTACGCTGGTCATGGCGGCCCTGATCGCCCTCGTTCAGACGGACATCAAGCGGGTGCTGGCCTACTCGACGCTGTCGCAACTGGGCTACATGATCCTGGGCCTGGGCTGCGGCTCCTACACCTTTGCCCTGTACCACCTGATCACGCACGCTTTCTTCAAGTGCTGCCTCTTCCAGTGCTCGGGCAGCGTCATCAACATGTCGCACCACGAGCAGCAGATGACGCAGTACGGCGGCTTCGCCAGGAAGATGCCGCTCACGGCCCTGGCGTTCCTGCTCTCAACGTTCGCCATCGCGGGGGCGGCGATTCCCATTGTCAAGTTCGGCGATGTGAACATCGCTTTCAGCGGTTTCTTCTCGAAGGACGGCATCATCGCCGGGGCGTACGGTTACAGCGGCGTCCTGAACGACATCGGTTGGGGCAAGCTCTACGTCTGGGGGCCGGTCGTCGTCGCTTACATCACGGCCTTCTACATGACTCGGGCTTTTGCCCTGACCTTCCTGGGCAAGCCGCGGAACAAGCACATCTACGAGCACCTGAAAGAAGCGCCCTGGACGATGGTCGCCTCGCAGTTGGTGTTGGCCTTCTTCGCGGTCTTTGCGGGGTACATGGCCCTCGACAAGCTGATCCTGGAGACGGCTCCGGTGACCGCCCAGGCGGCGGGCGCTCTCGAGGGACACGCCTTGCACGAGAGCATGATCGGCGGCTTCCACTTCGTGCACGGGCCGGCTCTGCTCTGGGGTGGCGCCTGGATTCTCTCCATGGCGATTGGCCTCATCATCTACCTGCCGGGCTTCGCCATCTCGGAGAAGGTCGTCAGCCTGCCGGTCGTCAAGCAGGTCCATTGGCTGCTCTACAACAAGTACGGTTTCGACGGCCTGTACGACATCGTCCTCGTGCAGTTGGGCAAACTCCTCTCGAAGCTGGCGGGGCTCTTCGACAAGTTTGTCATCGACGGCATCGTCAACCTGGTTGGCCAGGGCGGCAAGGTGCTGGGCTTCGCCGTGGGCGGGTTTGACTACCACGTGATTGACGGCGCGGTGCGTGGCGTGGGCGAGATCGCCCAGAGCGCCGGCGGCACGCTGAGCCGGGCCCAAAGCGGCAACATCCGCCAGTATGTCTTGATTGCGATTGCCTCGGCGCTGGGAGCGATCGTGCTGATCCTGGTCAGCGTCGGTTTGCTCTTTGCTTCGGCGTAGGAATAGGCGCCGGGCGGCTCCGGCGCACGGTGACAGAAACGAACAGCCTGCTGGAAGGCTCCATCCATGATCAACGAGTTTCTGCTGAATCTGCTTATCTTCCTTCCCGCCTTCGGCGCGATCGCCTGTCTGATCTCGCCGCGGCAGGACACCGCCAAGATGGTCGCCCTCATCACCAGCATCATCTGTCTGGTGATCAACGGCGTGCTGGCCATCGCCTACTTCAAGCACTTGGAGGCAGGCGGGCTGTCCTATCAGCTCAACGACGGCGTGATGGCCTTCGTCACCGATGTGGCCTGGATCCCCTCCGTGGGCATTCACTACACGATCGGCATGGACGGTCTCTCGCTGCCGCTCCTGCTCCTCACCAGCATCCTCAACATCCTGATCGTGCTGGCCTCCTTCGGCATCAAGCAGAACATCAAGGCCTTTATGGCCTTGTACCTGCTGCTCATGGCGGGCATGTACGGCGTCTTCCTGTCGCTGGACTTCTTCCTCTTCTACGTCTTCTTCGAAGTCTCGCTGCTGCCCATGTACTTCCTGATCGGCGTCTGGGGCGGGCCTCGGAAGCACTACGCAGCGATCAAGTTCTTCATCTACACCCTGGTCGGCTCGGTGTGCCTGCTCATCGTGATGCTCGGCTTCTACTTCCTGGTGCCGAAGATCACGGGCGTTCCCGCCAGCGAACAGACCGTCTTCAACATGATCAACCTGGCGTCGAACGAAGAGATCCGCGAGGCGTTCGGCCACACGGGTGAGTACTTCGGTCATGCCAAGTGGCTCTTCGTGATTCTCTTCATCGCCTTCGCCATCAAGGTGCCGGTCGTGCCCTTCCATACGTGGTTGCCCGACGCCCACGTGGAAGCCCCCACGCCGATCTCCATGATCCTGGCGGGCGTGCTGCTGAAGATGGGCGGCTACGCCCTCATGCGAATCAGCTACCCCATCTTCCCGGATGCGGCGATGTGGGCTTGGTTCGGCGTGGCGTCGCTGGGCATCATCTCGATCATTTATGGTGCCTTCTGCGCCATGGCGCAGACCGACTGGAAGAAGCTGGTCGCCTACTCCTCCGTCAGCCACATGGGCTATGTGCTGCTCGGCCTTGGCGTGCTCACCGTGACCGGCTTCAACGGCGCTTACTTCCAGATGATCGGGCACGGCATCTCCTCGGCGATGATGTTTTTCCTGGTCGGCGTGATCTATGACCGAGCCCACCACCGCGACCTCAATCGCTTTGGCGGGATCTGGAACACGCTGCCTGCCTACACGACCTGGGCGACGATCGGCTTCTTTGCCGGTCTGGGCCTGCCCTTGCTCTGCGGTTTCCCGGGTGAAGCGCTCAGCTTGCTGGGCACGTTCGCGGCGGCGGACTGGCTGTCGACTGCTCCTGACTGGATTCCCTTCAGCGGCAGCCGCGGCCTGCTCTATGCCTTTGGCGTGCTTGGGGCCTCCGGCGCCATCCTCACCGCGGGCTACGTCCTCTGGATGTTCCAGCGGGTCTACATGGGCCCCGCCCGTCCGGAGTACACCTACACCGGCGATAAGGCGATCAAGCCGCGCGAGTACGCGATCATGGTTCCCCTGGGGCTGCTCGCGATTGCGTTGGGCATCCTGCCGGCCTTCTTCGTCTTCACCATGACCAACGACACCGTGCGAGCCCTCTTCGAAGTGCTCAGGCCTGAGGCGTTGTCGCAGATGGCCAACGCCGTCGGCAACTGACGAATCCCCTGCCGCTGCTGAAAGGCGGCGGCGGGTCTTGAAGCGAAAGCGCCTTGTCGGACGGAGGCGACCCTCGATATGCCTGACTACACGCCGGCCATTCCGAACTTCACGCAGCTCAGCGCCATCGGCCCGGAGATCATCCTGGCGCTCGGTATGTGCGTGGCCTTGCTGTTGCCCCTGCTTGCCCAGGATCTCTGCCGCAAAAGCAACAAGCCGATGCTGCTGGTCGGCATCGTCACCTGCGCTCTGGCAGCGCTGGCGGCTTTGACCGATCTGGGCAGCGACTCGCTTGCCGGCGACGGGCATCTTTTCTTCTTCGGCACGCTCGCCATCGATCCCTTCAGCCAGTCGGTAAAGGCGCTTATTCTCGCCTTCACGATCCTGGTGTTCCTCCAGTTCAGTTTCCTGGGCCTGCGCAAGCAGGTGCCGATCACGGATTCGCCCGACTACGTCAGCTTGATGCTCGGGGCGGTGCTGGGCATGTGCCTCATGGCGTCGGCCTCGAACCTGCTGATGATGTTCATCGCCATCGAGACCGCCTCCTTCCCCAGCTACGCTCTGGCGGGCTTCCGCAAGACGACGAAGGAAGGGCCCGAGGCGAGCCTCAAGTACGTGCTCTTCGGCAGCGTCGCCAGCGCCATCATGCTCTACGGGCTGTCGATGCTCTACGGGCAATACGGCACGCTTGATTTCCACACCCTTGCCGCCGAAGCCGCCGCTTCCGGCCCGACCTGGGGACTGGCCCTGGGCGTGTTCGGCCTCATGATCGGCGTGGGCTTCAAGCTCAGCTTGTTTCCGGTGCATTTCTGGTGCCCGGATGTGTTCGAAGGCGCTTCGATGGAGATCACGACGTTCCTCTCCATCGCCTCCAAGGGCGCTGCCGTTGCTTTGCTGCTGCGCGTCACGCAGACAATCGGCCATGCGGCGGTCGCTGCTGAGCAGTTCGAGATGCTCATGGGGATCACGATCTTCATCGGCATCATGGGCGGTCTGACGGCGACGTGGGGCAATCTCGCCGCCTTGCGCCAGGACAGCATCAAGCGGATGCTGGCGTACTCCAGCATCGCCCACGCCGGCTACATGACCATGGCCTGCGCCTTGCTTGGTCGATCCTTCTACCGCATCAACGACGACCCGGCGATGGCGACGAATCTCGCCAACGCGTTGCTCTTCTACCTGGTCATTTACTTCTTCATGAACCTGGGCGCCTTCACGCTCGCCGGGCTCATTGAGAAGGGATCCGGGACGCTGGCGATCTCCAAGTGGACCGGCCTCTGGCGGCGCAACACCGCGGTGGCGCTCTTGATGCTGGTGCTTCTGGGCAGCTTGTTCGGCTTCCCGCCGCTGGGTGGCTTCTGGGGCAAGGTGTTCATTGGCCTCGAGATGTGGAACGGCGGGGCCTGGTGGCTGCTGGCGATCTTGCTCGCCAACACGGTTATCAGTTCCTACTACTACCTGCTGCGTCCGGCCTACTTCATGTTCATGGCCCCCGATGAAGGCTTGCCGCGTCTGACAGTCGACACGCGCGGCCTGGTGCTGGCGGGCGTTTGCGCCGCGGTGGTGGTCATCACGCTGGCGCCGCAGACGGTGATGACTTGGACGAGTCGTGATGCAAGAATGCTGCTGCAGACGCCGGTGGTGGAGGAAGTGGAAGCTACAGCGCCTGTGGAAGCGATCAGCGACGAAGTGGCACTCGCCGAGTCACACTGAACCTGCAACGAACCAGACTTGAGGACCCCTGCCGCAGCGAGCCGCCGCGTCGACGCGAGCGGCCTGAGGCGTTCGTCTTGCCATAGCGGATTGGATTCGCCCAGTCGATACCCGGGGCGGCACTGCGCTCTGCCCCGGCTTGGTGATGGAGACGCGGATGGCTGACTAGTTCTCGTCATTCGGCATTCGTGCTTCGTCATTCCGCTCCGCTTCAGATCGCCGCGGACCCCCGGCGGCCAAGGGAGCGCTGGTGTATCATCCCCCACCATGCCTGCTTTAGACCCTATTTCCATCCTTCGTGAACGTGTTTCCGCCGCCATTCTCGCTGCCTTCGGCGAGGAGGCGGCCGGGGCTGACCCGCTCGTGGCCCCGGCCCGCAACCCCGAGTTTGGCGATTTTCAGAGCAACGCCGCCATGCCTCTGGCGAAGACCCTCAGCAAGAAGCCTCGCGAGATCGCCCAGGCCCTGCTCGAACATCTGCAGGTCGAGGATCTGGTGGAGCCACCCGAGATCGCCGGGCCCGGCTTCCTGAACTTCCGACTGAAGCCGGAGACGGTCGCGAGCCTGCTGACCTCACTCGACTCTGAGGCGCTCGGCGTGGTCCCGGTGGCGGAGCCGCAGCGGGTGGCGATGGACCTGTCCAGCGTCAACGTCGCCAAGCAGATGCACGTGGGCCACATCCGCTCCACGATCATCGGCGACTGCCTTTCCAACGTGCTCGAGCGCCTGGGCCACACCGTCATCCGCCAGAACCACCTGGGCGACTGGGGCGTTCCCATTTGCATGACGCTCAGCTCGCTGATCGACAGCAACGTCGACTTCGAGGCGCTGACCGTCGACCAGCTCAGCAATGCCTACCGGGCGGCGACGGCGGCGGGCAAGCCGGACTACCGCGGCCTGGAAGCGGTGCGCCGATTCGACCTGGGCCCCAAGGCGGCGGCGGAGCTTGAGGAGCAGGTCGCCGGCGCGGAGGACGTGATCGCCCGGGCCAAGGACACGCTGCTGCGCCTGCAGAGCGGAGATGGCGAGGTGGTGCATCGCTGGCAGCAGCTCATTGATGTGACCATGGAGGAGTGCGAGCGGATCTACGGCCGGCTGCACGTGCACTTGACGCGCGAGCACGATGCGGGCGAGTCGATGTACCGCGACCGCCTGGCCCCGCTCGTGGAACGCCTGCTTGGCGAGAAGCATGCGGAGATCAGCGAGGGCGCGGTCATCGTGCGGATCGAGGAAATGGAAGAACCCTTCATGATCCGCAAGTCAGATGGCGGCTTCCTTTACGCCACGACGGACATGGCGGCGATCGACTACCGCGTGCGCGAACTTGGCTGCACACGCATCATCTACGTCGTTGACGCCCGCCAGCGCCTGCACTTTCGCCAGCTCTTCGGGGCGGCCCAGAAGGCGGGGCTGTCCGATGGCAACGTCGAACTGGTCCACGTCGCCTTCGGGGCGATTCTGGGGGAGGATGGCCGGCCCCTCAAGACCCGCAGCGGCGAGAACATTAAACTCAGCGACCTGCTTGACGAAGCGGTCGAGCGAGCGGCGAAGGTCGTCCGCGAGAAGAACCCGGAACTCGAGACGGCGGCCCAGCAGCGTGTGGCGGAAGCGGTCGGCATCGGGGCCATCAAGTACGCCGACATGTCGCAGGATGTGAGCAAGGACTACTCCTTCAGCTTCGATCGCATGCTGGCCTTCGAAGGCGACACAGGGCCTTACCTGCTCAACGCCTACGTGCGGATCCAGTCGATCTTCCGCAAGGCTCAGGAGGCGGGCGTCGATGTCGGCGAGCACTCCGATACGCCGCTGCTGCTCGAGAAGCCGCAGGAACGGACTCTCGCCCTGGCGATGCTGCGGTACCCCGGGGCGGTGAACTCGGTGGCGGAGAAACTGGAGCCGCACCACCTGTGCACCTTCGCCTACAGCCTGGCGACGGCTTTCGCCTCGTTCTACGAGCACTGCCCGGTGCTCAGGGCCGAGTCGGAGGAGAGCAAGGCCTCGCGGCTGCGGCTGTGCCACCTGACGAGCCGACTGCTGGAAGACGCCTTCAAGCTGCTGGGGCTGCCGCTGGTTGAACAGATGTGAGGAATCTCGGGCCCACCAGCCTGTCCTGGGCCGCGGAGGGCTGGTGAAGCGGGAATATCCTGGGATCCCACGCCGTTCGCGGGGTAGGATTGGCTCGCAGCCACCGCCATTCATGCAAGAGGAGACGCCATGCAGATGCACCGACACGCTCTTTCCATGCTCGCCCTGACCCTGACGGTCGGTGTCGCCGGAGTGGCCACCCCGCAGGCCAACGCCGAGCCGACGCCGCGCAAGTGGCAGGCGCCCCTGAACGAGGAGGACCGCAACTTCTTGGCGGCAGTCGTCGACGAGCCACTGCCCGCATTCAGCAAGGATCTCAAGATCGTCAGCAAGGAGCCGCTGACTCGCGAGAGTCTGCTGGGCAAGGTCGTGGTGCTGCAAAGCTGGTCGTCGGCCACGGCCGCCGGTCGGCGTGCGCCCGCCATGCTGGTGCATGACTTGCGCAAGGTGGAGTCCGAAGATCTCCTGCTGCTCGGGCTGCACACGCCGGATGGGGCCGCCAATGCCCGCGACTACCTGGAAAGCAACGATGTGGGCATGCCCGTGCTCATCGACATGACCGGCGAGTTCAGCGACGCCCTTGGCGCCTACCTGCGTCCGGTCAATCTCGTGATCGACAAGCACGGCAAGATCCGTTACGCCGGCCTGAACAGCCGCGGTCTGGAGAGCGTGGTCAAGGAGTTGCTGGAAGAGGAGTACGACGAAGCGAAGGTCGTGGGGGCCGACCCCGCTGGCACGGTCAAGTACCCCGCCCACAACGGCGCCACGCTCTACGCCAAGAACAACCTGCAAGGCAAGAAGGGCCCCAAGGTCCAGGCCGAGTACTGGATGACCGATCAGCCCGAGATGTCGGACAAGGTCATGGTGGTTGAGTTCTGGGCGACCTGGTGCCCCCCCTGCCGCGCCTCGATCCCACACCTCAACGAGCTTGCGGCTCACTTCGGCGAGCAGATCGCGTTCGTCGGCATCACCTCAGAGAAGCTGGCGGATTTTGAGGAAGGCCTGGAGAAGCACAAGCTGGAGCTCAGCACGTTCAAGTACGCCGTGGCCGTCGATCCACAAGGCCGATCCTCAAGCTTCGTCGGCGTGCAGGGCATTCCGCACACCGTGGTGATGAGCAGCGACGGGGTCGTCCGCTGGCAGGGCATGCCGCACAACCTCAGCGAGGAGTTGCTGGAGTCGATCGTGCAGGCCGACAAGGCCCAGCGTTTGGGAAGCGGCAAGAAGAGGAGCCCGGGACGCTGGCTCAAGAGCTGACGGGCCGCGGGCAACCGACGACACCGCCGCCACAGAGAAAGCCCCCGCCGTTTGACGGGGGCTGTTTTTTGTGTTCGTGATGGCGAGCCTGGTCGCTTCGCTCAGCCGAGGTTCATGGTCATCAGGAACTCGGCGTTGCTCTTGGTCTTGGCGAGGCGGCTCTTGAGGAGTTCCATCGCCTCGACGACGTTCATGTCGCTGAGCACCTTGCGCAGCCGGTAGATGAGCTCCAGCTCCCTGGGATCGAGCAGGAGTTCCTCGCGGCGGGTGCCGGAGGCGGCGACGTCGATGGCGGGCCAGATGCGCTTCTCGACGAGCTTGCGGTCCAGGTGCAGTTCCGAGTTACCGGTGCCCTTGAACTCTTCAAAGATGACCTCGTCCATCTTGGAGCCGGTGTCGACGAGGGCGGTGCCCAGGATGGTGAGCGAGCCGCCGTTCTCGATGGCCCGAGCCGAGCCGAAGAACTTCTTGGGGCGCTGCAGAGCGTTGGAGTCGAGACCGCCGGTCATGATCTTGCCGGAGTGGGGCATCTCGGCGTTGTAGGCGCGGGCCAGGCGGGTGATCGAGTCGAGCAGGATCACCACATGCTCGCCGAATTCCACCATGCGCCGCGACTTCTCCAGCACCATCTCCGTGACCTGCACGTGTCGGCTGGAGTGTTCGTCGAAGGTGGAGGCGACGACCTCGACGGTGTCAGGCGTGTTGCGACGGAAGTCGGTCACTTCCTCAGGCCGCTCGTCGATGAGCAGCACCAGGACGTGCACTTCCGGGTGGTTCTTGCAGATGGCGCTGGTCATTTTCTGCAGCAGCACCGTCTTGCCGGTGCGCGGCGGGGCGACGATCAGGGCCCGCTGTCCCATGCCCAGCGGCGTCACCAGGTCGATGACGCGCGTCTCGATGATGTTGGGCTCGGTCTCCAGGACGAATCGCTTCTCCGGGTGGAGGGGCGTCATGTCTTCGAAGACGGGGAGATCGTGGATCTCCTCCGGCTTGAAGCCGTTGATGTTGTCCACCCGCAGCAGGGCGAAGTACCGCTCCGATTCCTTGGGCGGTCGCACCAGGCCCTGCACGATGCAGCCCTTTCGCAGCCGGAAACGACGAATCTGGCTGGGACTGACATAGATGTCGTCCGGGGAGGGCAGGTAGGAATAGGTCGGGCTGCGCAGGAAGCCGAAACCGTCGGGAAGGACCTCCAGCGTGCCCTCGCCGAACATGAGTCCCTGTTTGGCGATGCGCGACTTGAGGATCTTGAAGATCAGTTCCTGCTTCTTGAGGTTGCCGACATCGCCGAGGCCCTCCTCGTGGGCGACCTCGTGCAGTTTTTCGATCTTCATACGTTGCAGGTCGGCGAGGCGAATGGCGTCCTTCTTGACCTCCTCGTAGCGATCGCCGATCTCCGCCGCCAGTTCCGCGGCTTCGCGTTCGAGCTCTTCATCGGTAGGCAGATCGTGCTCGGAGTAGTGGTGGCGGATGGGGCTGCCGCCGCCGCCGCCGCCGCCGCTGTTGCCCTGGTTGCCGGGCTGGCCGGGCTTCTTGCGCTTCTTGCGTTTCTTCTTGCGGCGGGCATTGGCGCTCTGGCCGGGCTGCTGATCGCCGCCGTGCTGGCCTTGCTGCTGCCCCTGCTGTTGCTGCTGCTGCCCTTGCTGGGATTGGCCTTGCCGGTCTCCCCTCGCTTGCGGCTGGTCCTGCGAGGAGGCTCTCGCCTGGGCCTCGGCGGAGCCGTTCTTCGCCTCGCTGGGCGTGGCGGCGGGCTTCTCCGGCCTGCTGTTGGTGTCGGAAGCGGCGGGCTTGGCCGTGTCTTCGACCTCAGTCTTTGCCCCGCTCTTGGTGGCGGTCTTGCTGGTGCGCGTCTTGCTCGTCTTGGCGCTCGTGGCCTTGGAGGTGCTGCTGCTCTTGGCCGTGGAGGCGCGGCGCGTGGTCTTCTTCTTGGTGACGGTCTTGCGGCCGGTCGAGGCCTCTTCGGCAGCGTCTTTGACTTCAGTTGCCGTCGATTTCGCCATCGTTGGATCCTTGCTGAAGGGGTGTCCCCGTGAATCCTCGGCTTGGGCTCAGCGTGAGTCGCTGGTCCACACTCTCTCGCGCAGAGGATTGGGGATTGCGGGGGGGAAGTGAGGAGTCATCCTCGCTTGCCAGGCCGTGAGCCCAGGTGGGGATGGGAGACCCGAGGGGAAGCATCTTCCTCGACTGCTGATGCGCTGCCAGAGCACATCAATGCCTCGAGATGGAGACGGAGAATGGAGCGGTGCCTCAGAGGAATTCACCAGCCGACCGGTTCCCTGATCGTCACCGGTGTGTGTCGCTGATCATCCGCTCACGAATCTGTTGGAACAAGGCCTCAACCCGACACTTGAGGTCGGCAATATCACCTTGGTTCTGCAGTACATATTGGGACTGTCGGCGCTTCTTATCAAGGGGCATCTGCCGATTTTCTCGCCGATCGAGCTCGTCTTTTGCCCAAGAGCGATCGGTCTGCACACGGGCTTGCCTGGTCTCGTAAGCCGCTTCCACGCAGATGATTGCATCACAATCAGCGTCCAAACCGGCTTCGAAGAGCTTGGGAGCGTCCAGCACCACGCCGATTCGGCCGGCTCTCAAGGCCGCCTGGATGCGGTCGCGGATGGCCCGAAGCACCGGCGGATGCACCTGCGCCTCCAGCCAGGCCAGCTCCGCAGGATCAGCAAAGACCCGGTCGGCGACGGCCGGGCGGTCGATCCCGCCGTCCTCAGCCGCGACCTCCGGCCCCCACCGCTCGATCAGGGCGCTGCGGACGGGATCCGAGCTGAGGATCGCCTGGGCGAGGACATCGGCGTCGAGCACGTCGCACCCCAACCCCGCCAGCAGACCGGCGACGACCGACTTGCCCGCGCCCACGCCGCCGACCACGCCAATCACCGGCATCCGCCTGACCTGTTCATCGCACGCCATGAAGGCATCCTACCCGCGCGGACTTCGGCACGCTCTGAGCCTCCGAGCAGCTTTGCGCTTGCTGACGCTCAGGCACCGCACTCGTAGTCCGCCAGGAGAATGCCAAGGTCGGGCTGCCCCACCTCGCCATCGCCATCGAGATCGGCTCGGGGCTCGAAGTTCGGATCGCCTGGGGGTAGCTCGTAGGAGGCGAGGAGCAGACCGAGATCAGACTGACCGGTGACACCGTCGCCATCGATGTCGCCCGGGCAGGGGATGCAGGCAACGGATAACACGCCCAGGGTGTTGCGCGACAAGGAGGTGAGCAACTCGGTGACGCCGTCGCCATCAATGTCGGCAGCAGTCGCGGAGACCGGCTGCAGGTTGGTGGCGTATCGGTACTCCTCGCCGAAGGCGCCGTCGCCGAGGCCGAGCCGAACCGACAACAGCTTCACATTGCTCATTCCCGCCACAAGATCGGGCCACCCGTCAAGGTTGAGATCCGCGGCCTCGAGGATGGCCGTGTCGTTGGCGGCGTCGTAGCGCACGGGGTCCGCAAACGTCCCATCGCCGTGGCTCAGGATCACCTGCACCTGGTGGGATCGCCCTGAGAGGATGTCCATGACGCCGTCCAAGTTGAGGTCGGCAAGCAGGAGGTTGTTCGCGCCCCGGGTGTCAGTGAGGACGATTGGCGCTGCAAATGTCCCATCGCCGTTGTTGAACATCAGCGTGATTTCCGGCAAATACGGCGTTGCCACAACGGCGTCGGGCCAGCCGTCGCCGCTCACATCGCCCATCTCCAGGAACGGTGAGCTGGCAGTGGTGGCCTCATACTCCACAGGTTCAGCGAACGCGCCATCTCCCAGGTTGCGCAGGATGGTGATCGTGCCGGCGACTGAGGTCATGGCGATGAGATCCACACGGCTATCGCCATCCACATCCGCCGTTGCGAGCGAAGTCGGGACGGAGCCGATGGCCAGCCTCTCCATGGGACCGAAGGCGCCAGTCCCGTCGTTGAAGTGGAGGCCTATCTCGTTCGAGTCCGTGAGGGAGAAGGCCAAGTCCGGGGCGTCGTCCCCGTTCAACTCCGCCAGTATCTGTCTCGAAAAACGAACATCGGGATCGAAGGAGCTGCACGTGAACTTGCCATCTCCCTCGTTGAACAGGATGCTCATCCATTGGTCACCGTTGGAATAGCCGCCCACGATGTCGATGCGACCGTCACCGTTCATGTCAGCGTGATCGAGTTCCTCGAAGAGCGACTCGAAGGGCCAGTGGGCGATCGCATCGAAGGCCCCGCCGCCCGCTCCCAGTGTCACCCAGAGGCCGCTGCCCAAGGACACGAGGTCGAGGATGCCGTCGCGGTTCATATCCGCCGGCACGACTTGTTGGGGATCTCTGCCCAACCCGTAGTGTCGCAGCTCCAAGCCGCCGAGGCCGTCGTTAAGACACACGCCGATGTTGGAGTGGGAGGCGCTGGGCAGGAGTACGTCCTGGGCTCCATCGCCATTGATGTCACTCAGCACCACCTCTCTCGGTACGCGGGATAGCGCCTGCTGCACCGGCTCGCCGAAGGTTCCGTTCCCGAGGTTGTAGCGAGTGAAGAGGATGGCCTCATCCGAGTGCTCCTCGATGGCGATGGCGAGATCAAGCCAGCCGTCGCCGTCGAGGTCACCCAGATCGATCATGATGTCTCGGTCGTTGTACTGCGTGTATTCACCACCCGCCACGAAGAGACCATTCCCCAGCCCCCGCAGGATCAGGATCAACTCGCCCTCCTGGTGGGCCACTGCGACATCGAGATTCCCATCGCCGTCGACGTCGCCCAGGGCCATGTCCACCGGGTCCTCGTAGACATAGAAGGTGTTGCGGCTGTCGAAGTTGCCACTGCCATCGTTCAGAGCCACCACGACCTTGTAGATGTAGTAGCGGTTGAGCATGATGAGGTCATCAGCGCCATCGTGATTGACATCCGCGACCTCGAGATTCCATAGTGATCCGTCGACGGCGTAGTCGAGAGGCGCCCCGAAGGTGCCGTCGCCGTTATTGAGCAGGGTGGTGAGACCGATGTCCGTGGTGAGCGCCAGGTCGATGTCGCCGTCGCCGTCAAGGTCGCTGAGAGCCAAGCCGTCGGGGCCCAGGCTGACGAGGAAGCGCAGGTCCGCCAGCACTTCCCCCTCTTCGTCGAGGAGCAGCACCGCCACATCGTCCGTGCCGTAGTTGGCGGTCACCAGGTCAAGCGTGCCGTCGCCGTTCAGATCCGCCACGCCCACATCGCGGGGATCCGCTCCCAGGCCACCGCCCACGATCGGATACGACCTGGGTTCGGGAAAGAGCGGCTGATCGCATTGTCCCAGGCCGGCCGGCGAAAGGCTGAGGCAAGCCGGCAGCGCCAGCGTCGCGGCGGCGAGCCGTCGATTCAATCTCAAGCCGGCGATTCTCTGCAGCATTGCAGTTCTCCCGTTCCAGGCGCGAGCGAGGCCACACCCGCGACAGGGTCTGACGTCTTGGTCGTTCATAGGGGCACCCCACACTCATAGTCGGCAAGCAGCAAGCCCAGATCCGGCTGGCCGACCATCCCATCGCCATCCAGATCGGCGCGCGGGTCAAAGAAGGGATCGCCCGGGGGAAGTTCGTAGGATGCGAGCAAGAGCCCCAGATCGGACTGATCCGTGGCGCCGTCGCCGTCGATGTCGCCCGGGCAGGGGTCTTCACACAGGTTGAAGAGGAAGTTCAAGCTCTGGCCGACTTCATCGCCGAGCACGAGGTCGGGGCGCCCATCGTCGTTGAAGTCGGCAATCTCCATCGTGTTGGTGCGGTAGCCCCCGTAGTATGGCTCGGCGGCGTCGAAGGAGCCGTCGCCGGCGTTGAGGGCGACCGTGGCGACGCCGCCCCCGTTGCAGGCGATGACATCGGGCCAGCCGTCGTCATTGACATCCGCCACTTCCATCTCGCTGGCCGGTCCGACAAGCGGATAGAGTTGCGAGGTGGTGTAGGCTCCGTGTCCGAAGTTCAGGAAGACCTCCATGCCTTCCAGAATGATGTCCAACCAGCCATCTCCATTGACATCCGCCACTACCAACTCGTTGGCGGAGTTCTCCGACTCGTAATACTGAGCTCGATAGAATGTGCCGTCGCCGAAGCCGCGGCTGACGGTGAAATTGCGATTTCCGATCGCGGCGACGATGTCAACGAAACCGTCGCCGTGCACATCGACGAGAGCGATAGCCTTCGGCTGGCTGCCCACGGTCACCTCCAGCGGCTCCGCAAAGGTGGCATCGCCATGATTGAGCCAGATCTGGCTGACCCCGCCCAAATCACTGACCGTCGCCAGATCGGGATAGCCGTCGTTGTTGATGTCGGCCGTCTCCAGGTCCCGGGCGCCCCGGCGCACCTGGAGCAGCGTGGGCTCGTCCAGAGTTCCGTCGCCGGCATTCAGGTAGATCGCCAGGTGGTCGGGATCACCGCTGTCCGCCACGTCCTGGAGCAGGACCACCTCCGGCCGGCCGTCCAGGTTGAGATCGGTCAGCAGCACGGCTCGTGGCTCGTCGGCGGTCTGGTAGACGATCGGGTCGGTGAAGGCCATGCCTCCCTCACCACGTAGCGTCACGAACTCCCTCTCCCAATCCGAGGCGAGGACATAGTCTGGCAGCCCGTCGCCGTCGAGATCCGCCATCGCCAGGCTCCCTGTCGGGACATCCACCTGTTGGCACCGCCCACCGGGCAGCGTCCCGCTTCCGTCGCCAAGCGCCACCTGCACCGCATTGCTCCGGTAGTCGGCGACGATCGCATCCCAATGCCCGTCCTGATTGAGATCCGCCGCCACGATGCCCGCTGGCGAAGAGCCTACGGCATAGCGTTCTTCCGGGCCGAAGACCCCTTGTCCATCGTTAAGTAGCACCGCCACGTGTGCCCGGGAGGAGTTGGAGACAAGTGCATCAAGGGAGCCGTCCTCGTTCAGATCCGCCAGGGCGACGTCGCGGGCGTACTCGCGAATCGGGTAGTTCACCGCCTGCGCGGGGAAGCTGCCGTCGCCGTGGTTGAGGAGGATTGACAAGGTCTCACCGGCGTAGCAACTGATGGCCATGTCGATGGCGCCATCGCCGTTGAGATCCTCGAACGCCGCCCGGCTGGGGCCCTCGCCACACTGATACTCAGCGGCATCGGCGAAGGCGCCGCCACCGGCGTTGAGGCGCACGGTGAGCAGCGGGGTGTAGTATCGCCCCGCGATCAGGTCCGGTCTGCCATCGGCATTGAGGTCCGCCAGGTAGAGTGAGTGCGGGTGCGGGCCAGCCGACAGCGAAACAGGTGCTGCGAACGTGCCATCGCCGTGGTTCAGCAGCAGGGAGGCGTCTTCGCTGTCCATGTTGAGGGCCAGCAAATCAAGCCAGCCGTCAGCATCGATATCGCCCATGGCGATGAACTCCGTCTCATCGCCGGCCGGGTAGAAGATCGACTCCTCGAACGAGCCGTCGCCGGTGTTGAGCAGCACCGACACATCTCGGTCATAGCGTTCGCCGCTGTTGGCGCAAGCGATGTCAGGCCAGCCATCGCCGTTGACATCGCCGAGCGCCACGCCGATGGGCCGGTTGCCAACCTCGTAGTCAACCGCCGGCGCCAAGACGCCATCCACGTCGCCGAGCAGCACAGACAGGCTCCGCCCATCGCTGTTGGTGGCGACCACATCGAGCCAGCCGTCCCCGTTCAGATCCGCCGTTGCCAGTTGCACCGGCTCTTGCCCGGCCGCATAGGCGATCGAGGTCGGAAACACCGGATGGCCGCACTGCCCCCGGCTCACGGAGGTGAACGCCGCGAGACAGCAGAGGGCGACGGCTCCAGCTCCGGCCGATCTCAGTCTGCGATGGCATCTCCCCGAGCCTGCCCCATCGTTACGCCTTGTGCGCATCACTGCCTCCAAAGGCGGTTTCAGAACGCCCCGCCCAGGCGCTTTCGCCAGGCCATGCCGCGTGCGACGAACCCACGTCCATCACGAGCCTATCGACATCGCTGCCGGCCGACACCGCAAGTATGCCCCGAGGTCTGCCGGCCGTCAACGTGAATCCGACTCATCTGGCGCTCTCGGCGGAGGTCGGCGGCGAGCCTCCGGGCCGGGTCCGATTACCGGCCTTGGGCACGCCCGGCCTGCCCAGACTGGTACGATGCACCACCGCAGAGGAAGGAAGGTCAAGCGCATGACTACCAGCTACGGCGCGCTGTGCAGCGACTTCTACATCAACCAGAAGTTCGCCCTGAAGATGGATCTCCCCACCGCTCGCGAAACGGTGCTGGATCTCTTCGATCGCATCCGCAAGACGATTCCGCAGCTCGATCGTTTCCGCCGCTACGAGGGCGAGTTGGCCTTGGAGAGTCCGAACACCGACGGGCAGTACGCCTGGCTCGGCCTGCGCCAGACGGCGATCAAGAGCGGCTGGGTCAATCCCGATTCGCTGGCGGACGCCTACGCCCTGCACCGCCTGCTCCTGGAGATCTGCCCCTTCTTCCTTTCCATCAGTCCCCTGGACGTCGACTTCGTTGAGCTGATGTTCGGCTTCGACCTGGAAGCTCGGGGAAACCACGACGCCATCGTCTACGAGGCATTGTTTCGCGACACGCCGGCCGGCAAGCTGATCGACCTGGAGGGGACGCAGCCGCTGGACGTGCAGCCGTTCCTGGGCATGAGCTTGACGGAGAAGTGCGACCTCCAGGCGTACTTCGAGGTGAAGACGCGCACCCAGACTCGCGATGTGCGGGCCGGCGAGTACACCCAGGAGCCGATCAGCGTCTACCTCACGGTGCGGAAGTACGGCGAGGTGCGCACGCCCGAGGATCTGCTGACGGCCTTCGACGAGTTGCGTGGGCAGGCCGAGCGCCTGGCGGACGAGCGGGTCTTGCCGCACCTGCTGGCGCCGCTGCGCGAGGCGATCGGCATGGGGGGGTACTAAGCCCGAGGCGCGGGCGTCAGTCCGGCGATGGTTCGGGGAGGCACAGATCGACCTTCCCCAGCGCGAGGCGTACGACGCCCAGCAAGATCAGCAACTGTCCCAGCAGTTCCGTCGACTCTTCCAACAGGTCCAGGTCGACACCCGCGCGTTGCAGCGGCCGACCGATGGCATCATCGAAGAAGAAGGCCAGTCCCAGGGTCAGGAAGCCGCTGACGATGAGCCAGGGGAAGCACGCCCGGCCCCGGAGTTGTCGCGACCAGGGGTAACCAGCCAGGGCGAAGGGCGTCAGGAGCATGGCCCCGACGATCAGGAATACCGCGGCCCACCCGAGCCGCAGGGCGAGCGAGGTTTCCCCGTCCAGCCACCAGCGTGAGCGAAAACGCACGGCTTGCTCTTCCGACAAGCCCAGCAAGTGAATGTTCGCCGGATTCAGCACGACGTGCAGGTCCAGCTCGCGCAGCCCCGCCAGGAGTGCGACGAAGGCGAGCCAAGTGAGAAGCAGCAGGCCGCGACGCGTCGGCTGAAAGAAACACCCCACCGCCGCTACCAGCGCTGTCAGCAACCACAGCCAGACTTGGGCCGTCTCGAGCAGCCAATTGCGCTCGGCGACCACGGCCTGGAGTTCAAGGTTGGGCCGAATGAGCAAAGCGACCAGCAGCAACGCTGAGAAGGTGAACGAGCCCAGGGCAACCCCCACCCGGCCTGCCTGTGTGGCGGACCGTTGGTTGAACGCCATCCGACCGTACGGCGTGGGCTGTGCCATGCAGCCTGATTCTACCCGGGTCACGGCGACCAACGCGCTGCAACCACAGCGCCGGCAAAAACAGCCGCCCCTTGCCCATCGGTGCTGTGAATCGAGGTTGCCGCTCGGCGTTTAGAGGATGCTGGCCTGCCGACCCCTGGCCCGACGCGCGTTGACGATCTTCCTGCCGTTGCGGGTCCGCATGCGGGCCCGGAAGCCGAACTTCCGGCGGCGCTTGATGTTGCTGCATCGGCGTGGGTAATGCATGACAGGCTCCAGGCAGGGGCGGATCGCGGCAGGCGAGATTCCAAAGGGTGCAAGATGGCCGACCCCAACCGGTCGGGCAAGCGGCGAAGTCTAGCGACAACCGGTCCTCCTGCCAAGCCCACTTGCCGAACAAGTGCCGACTCTGTGCAAACGGTGTGCCTCAGCAAGGTCCGAGAATCGCTCATGGCCTGAACAGATCAGTTCTCGGCCTGCCTCAGGGGCCCCGAAACCCCGGCCAACATCCCTGGATGCACCGATTCCATCACCCCGTTTCGGCCATCTACCGATACACTGTGCGTAGGAGACTCGGGAGTGGTTCCCGGGCTTCGGACGAGTCTGCTCACGCGGTCGTGGCCTGCCAGGGAGGCGACGGGGCGCGAGCAGCCGCGTCCTCGATTTCGAGGCGATGGCATCTCACCCGAGGTGCCCAAGCAGATTGCGAAGGACCATCTGTCCAGCGCAGTCGACTTGGGAGCACACCATGAGCGTAGCGCGGCTGGCCGAGCTTGAAGAAGCCCTGGGCTACCACTTCAACGATCCCAGCGTGCTGGAGCGGGCCCTGACGCATGCCTCGGTCTGCGATTCGCGCTTGCAGAGCAACGAACGACTCGAATTTCTCGGCGACGCCATCCTGGGCATGGTGGTCTGCCGGCATCTCTTCGAGCGCTACCCCGAATACCTGGAAGGCGATCTGACCAAGATCAAGTCTTCCGTGGTGAGCCGACGCACCTGCGCCCGTGTTGCGAATCACCTGGGGCTCACGGAGCACTTGGTGATCGGCAAGGGCATGAAGACGCAGGCCAAGCTGCCCTCCTCCTTAGCGGCGGCGGCCCTCGAGTCGATCATCGCCGCCATCTACATGGACGGCGGCATGGAAGAGGCCGAGCACTTCATCATCCATCACCTCAACGAGATGATCGAGAAGGCAGCGGAGAGTGGCCACCAGCAGAACTTCAAGTCGCTCTTGCAGCAGTACTCCCAGCGCCGCTTGGATCACACGCCCCAGTACCTCATCCTCGACGAGAAGGGGCCGGACCACAGCAAGTGCTTCGAGATAGCCGTCGAGCTGGGCAACGATCGCTACCCCTCCAGTTGGGGCAACTCCAAGAAGCAGGCGGAACAGCAAGCTGCCCTCAACGCCCTCATGGAGCTCGGCATCCTGGAGCGCAATGAGCATGGCGATCTCATGCTGGTGCGCCCCGTGCCGCAAGCCGAGACCAACGCCAATTCCACCGACGCCGCCTGAGCCTCCCCGTCGCCACGGGCCAGCCGCGCCGACTCACCCCACGACGGCGCAGGCGACAGCCGCCTGGCAGGGCAGGAGGCGAGTCCAGCGCCCCAAGAGCAGCACCGCTACCTAACTGGTCTCAGACCCGCGTCTGTGCTGCCGTGGCCTGCAGACGGTGCTCCGCCTCCAGCCAGTTGCGTTCCGCATCGCCGCCGCGCTCCAGCCAGATCAGGTAGGCCTGGCGAGCGATCGAGTCGTGGTTGATGATGATCTTGGGCTCGACCGGCGAGACGGGAGCCGCGGCAACCGTCTTCCGCGTGGTCTTCCTGGCGGCTGTCGGCGTTGCGGCGGCGGTGGTGGTGGTCTTCTTGGATCGCGTGGTCGGCTTCGCCGCCTGCGTCTTCTTCTTGGCCATGGCCTGTCTCCTCAGGGATCGCCGGCAATCGGCGTCGCATCCGTGCGTTTCGTCCTATAAGTCTCCATCCAATCGCGCAAGCGTACCGCGGTCAACCCCCTCCGACTCGATTTGGCGCAAAACTGAGCAGACTGGCTGCCGGCCGTCTCAATTCGCCTGCAACTCCCGCAGCGTCTTGAGGACCACCTCGGCGTGCCCGTCCGCCTTCACGCGGTCAAACCGATGGGCCACCCTGCCCTCCGGGTTGATCAGGTAGGTCGTGCGAACCACGCCCAGGTAGGTCTTGCCGTAGTTCTTCTTCTCCTGCCAGACGCCGTAGGCATCGCAGAGCTTGGGCGTCCCCTCCTCGTTCTTGGGGTCGGCCAGGAGTGGGAACTTCAAGCCAAACTTGTCCACGAATTTGCGGTGCGAGGCTTCGCTGTCCGGGCTCACGCCGAGGACGGCGACCTGCAGCTTGCCAAACTCGGGCAGGCCGTCGCTGAACTGGCAGGCTTCCTTGGTGCAGCCGGGCGTGTTGTCCTTGGGATAGAAGTACAGCACCAACCACCGGCCGGCGTAGTCCTTGAGCTGATGGGTGTTGCCGTCCTGATCCTTGCCCTTGAAAGCGCGGGCTTTCTTACCGACCTCGATCATGTCCATCCTCCCGGGCAATCGTGGGGTGTTCGGCCATGATAAGCCAGCAGAACGCCACGGTCACCTGCCAGGGGAAAGCAAGCGCCGCCCCGGGTGTCTCCAGGTTGGGCAAGGTTCTCACCCGACCGGCATCAGCAGCCAGCGAATGATTAGAAACGCCCAGAAGAGGCTCAGGGCGGTGAGCAGGAGCGGCCGGGCCCAGGCAGAGTTCCACCAACTCGCCTGCCGATGGGCCGGCGCCGGGATGAGCTTCAGATCGTGCGCCATGTCACGCGTGAGGCCGGCCCCCAGGGTCATCTCGAGTTCTCCTCGGCGCGCTCGATCCTGCACCAGGGCGATGACCAGGCTGGCGTCGAAGGCCCGCATCCCCAGGTGCGTCGCCAGGTCGAGCAGCGTCTCGCGCTTCTCCGGACGCAACTGGGCGCCCTCGAGCGACTGGGCGACCCGCACCGCCAGCACCCAGCGAGGGTCGGCAGGGTCCAGATCCGTGCGGGCGGCTGCCTGGTTCTCCTCGGCGATGCGCTCGTAGACCTCGGCTCGACGGTCCGGTGAAACAGCCGTGACCGGCGCGGCGGCGTATTCCGCCTCGTCGCCCGGTCGGACGAGTCGCAGGGGGGGCGGTCTCGAGATGGAGGATCCACGTATGGCCATTGGCACTGCAAGCCTACCCGCGCCCGGCGTCCCCGCCGAAGAAAACGACAACTCATCCACGTCCCTGTACGGTCTGTGCGCTTTGCCATCTTATGGGGCGTTGCGGCACACCACCCGCGGTCCTTGCGAGCCTGAGCTAGATCGACGTTAGGCCGGGGTCGGCTGCAAAATCCGCTCTCGGACTGCTGCCGTGTCGCTCAGATCCGCAAAAGCCGCCTCCGCCCCCACCGCCAGAAGATCCTCCACCGAGTAGCTGCCGGTGGCGACGCCGAGACAGCGGCAGCCGTTGTGCCGGGCGCATTCAACGTCACGCGGGGTGTCGCCGAGGATGACCACGTTCTCAGGTTCGATGGCCCGGCCGTGGACTCGCTGGTACCGCCGCATGGCGACGGGCGGCAGATCGTTGCGCGTCGCCCCGTCCAGGGCCCAAACCCCGAGGGCAAAGAGGCCGAGGTCGATTCCCGCCTTGACGATCTTGAGCTTGCCCGTCAGTTCGAAGTTGCCGGTCAGCAGGCCCAGCGTCAGCCCCTCGATGCCGCTCAGATCGTCGAGCAGCGCCAGCACGCCGGGCAAGGCCACGGAGGCGTCGCCGTTGGCGAATCCGCGCAGCAACTCCTCGTGGTAGCAATCGTGGAAGCGTTGCAACTCCGTGGGGGTGTTCTTGATGCCGTTGCTCTTGGCCAAGTCCTCGAAGATGAGCGAGTCCAGCCCGCCGGCGAACTGCACGCCTTCCAGGTCGAAGGAGCCGTAGAGCCGCTCCCCGGCCCGCTGCATGGCGCGGACGCCGGCCCCGTGGGTGAGGAGCAGCGTCGCATCAACGTCGAAGAGAATGAGCATGTGCGGGATGATAGCAGCGCCGGGGCCCCGAAACGCCCCGCCCCAGCCGCAGATTCCCGCCGGCGCAGCGGCCTCGCCTCGGCTACACTGGGCGTCATGAACATCGGCGCTGCCAGCCTGCGATTCATGTTGCTCGTTGCCTGTCTGACCTGGCTGTTCCTGCTGGGCGGGTGCGCCAAGCCGGCCCCGGAGGTGCTGACCTTCGACAGCGGCCAGTACCCGGTGGTGCGCCATGAGATCGTCCGCGCCATGCGGGCCGAGGGCTTCACCGTCGATCGCAGCGATCCTCGTCTGGGTGTGTTTACCAGCAAGCCCCTCGCCGCCTCCACGCTTCTGGAGCTCTTCAAGCGCGACAACTCCAACCTGGCCCAGGCCTGGGAGAGCACCGTCAACCAGCAGCGCCGGCGGGTGCGTGTGGTCGTGGAAGCCGCTGCGGCCAAGGAGGTGGTCGAATCCGATGCGGCGGCCGCGAGGACACAGGTGACGCCCAATCCGCCGCCCCCGACCTTTGAGGATCCGGAGGGCCTTTTGAATCTGCGGGTGCTGGTCTTCGTCGATCGCGCCTCCCAGCCGCACTGGCGTGTGGAGACGACCACCCGCCGTCTCAGCAGCCGGGCCACGGAACCCGAACTGGAACAGCGCGGTATGCAACCGACGTACTGGCAACCGATCTCCCGCGATCCCTTGATGGAGGAGCGCCTCATGCGCCGCATCATCCAGGGAGTCGCCGCCGCCCAACGTGAGGCGGCGAGCGAGGCCTAGGCGTCGGGCTTCACCCGGCGCGGATAACTCACGGACGACCGGACGGCCCCACCGTCTCCAGGGAAGTGGCCGCCACTCACCCTCTCGGCGCGTTTTTCTTGAGGACCAATTCCATGACCACCGCTCCCACCCCCACTATCCCCACCGCTCTTCTGCACGCGGACACCGTTCCCCACGGCGCCGACCTCGACGCCACCCTGCTTGGCGAGATGCGCTCCGACTTCCAGGCCAAGCCGCAGCACAAGCTGATGCAGAACGCCGTCACCAGGACGGCCCTCGACGAGGTCGCTCTCAATCGCGCGGTCGTCACCAGCACCGACCACACCTTCTCGCACAAGCTGGATGACTGGGAAGTCACCAACCAGAAGAAGTCCGGCCGCTGCTGGATGTTCGCCGCCATGAATCTCTTCCGCGTGGGGGGCGATGCAGGCGATGAACCTCAAGGAGTTCGAGTTCAGCCAGAACTACACGCTCTTCTGGGACAAGCTGGAGCGCTCCAACTACTTCCTGGAAGCGATCATCGACACCGCCGATCGCCCCAGCGATGATCGCGTCGTCGCTTTCCTGCTCGACAACCCGCTCGACGACGGCGGGCAATGGGACATGTGCATCAACGTCGTCAGGAAACACGGTCTGGTACCCCAGGCGGTGATGCCGGAGACGGAAAGCTCTTCCAACACAGCGCGCATGAACAGCATGCTCCTCGCCCGCCTGCGCGAGGCGGCCAAGACGCTGCGCGACCTGCACGCGGAGGGGAAGTCCGATGAGGAACTGCGGCAGACCAAGCACCAGATCCTCGGCGTCATCCACCGCATGCTCTGCATCCACTTGGGCACGCCGCCTGCCGAGTTCGACTGGCAGTGGAACGACAAGGACAAGCAGTTCCACCGCGATGGGGTCCTGACGCCGCTCGAGTTTGCGGCGAAGTACATCACCATCCCCATCGAGGACTACCTCTGCCTGGTGCACGATCCGCGCGAGACGAGCCCATTCAACCGCACCTTCACCGTGCAGTACCTGGGCAACGTCGTGGGCGGCGAGATCGTGCGTTACCTCAACGTCGAGATCGATGTCATGAAGCAGATGGCGATCAAGCTCATCGAGCGCGAGGAGCCCGTCTGGTTCGGCTGCGATGTGGGCAAGATGATGAATCGCCAGGACGGCCTCTGGGACGCCGACCTCTTCGAGTACGGGGCGGTCTACGATGCGCCCTTCGATCTCGACAAGGCGGGTCGGCTGGAATACCACAACACGGTGATGACGCACGCGATGCTCTTCACCGGCGTCGATGTCCTGGAAGGCCGCCCCCGCCGCTGGCGCGTGGAGAACAGTTGGGGCGAGGAGAACGGCAAGAAGGGCTTCTACACGATGAACGACAACTGGTTCGACGAGTACATGTACGAGATTGCTTGTCCGGTCAGCCTGTTGTCAGCGGAGTTGCAGGAAGCAGCCCAGAGCGAGCCGATCGTCCTGCCGCCGTGGGATCCGATGGGCGCCCTGGCGCGGGCGTAGTGTCGTCAACGGCGTGTGTTACTGGTCAACTGTGCGCAACTTGCCGAGCGCTACCCGCCAGGCGTCATTCCCGCGCAGGCGGGAATCCACTACATCGACCGGGACACCACCAACGTCGAATTGGATCCCCGCCTGCGCGGGGATGACGAATCCGTCGCGAGCAGAAAGCGAACCTGGTGCGTTTTCTTCTTCAGCGGCACACGGCGAGCGGTTCTTCGTTCGTCTCTTGATACATCAACGACAAGACGCCGCTGGCGGGGACGCCGCGGCTCGCTAGTCCGTCGTCACTCGCCGATCTTCGGTTCCGTGCCCGCCAGGACGCGCTGGATGTTGCCGCGGTGCCGGACCGCGACCAGCAGCGCCAGCAGGATCGTCGCGGCGATGATTGGCCAGCCCGCACCGACTTCCTTGACGATGTGGGCAAACGACTCCGGTGCTCGGGGGATGCGCCAGAGGATGTACCAGAAGGGCAGGCTCGCCGCCGCAGCGCAGGAGGCGATGCCGACGTAGCGGCTGAGCTTCAGCGTCACGTACCAGACGAAGAGAGCGCCGAACGCAGGCGCGGTGAGTTGCGGCCACATGCCGAGCATCACTCCAAACCCCGTGGCGACGCCCTTGCCGCCGCGAAAGCGCAGGTAGATGGGGAAGATGTGTCCGAGGACCGCGCACATACCCACGGTGATCCAGAACAGCAGCCCCATCGAGCCGGGCTGCTCCTCCGGTGTGGGAGGCAGGCCCCGAAACGTGTCGAGATTGCCCAGCACCCCGGCGTACGCCCCGTAAGCAAGGACGGGCCCCGCACCCTTGCCGAGATCGAGCAGGAAACAGAGTTGCCCCCAGAACTTGCCGACGATGCGGCCCAGGTTGGTGGCGCCGATGTTGCCCGAGCCCTTCTCGCGGATGTCGACGCCGTGCGCCTTGCCGATCAGGTAGCCGAAGGGGATCGAGCCGATCAGGTAGGCGGCGAGGCAGGCGATGAGAAAGGGCGTGACAGCGGGCATGGGACATCCTCAACGGGGTGGATCCAACTGCATCCTATCGTCGGCATCGACATCGCGGGTATCTGGCCGACACCGCTCGCGGGGACGCGGCGGCTCGCTGTCTCGGGCACGGTATGCTGAGCGACTACACGCCCGCACGGGAGGAATAGAAGGATGGTCCACCAGGAAGAACTGACCCTCTCCACTACCGGCCACGGCGGCATGACCGACATCACCGCCGGCATCGCCCAGGCCATCGCCAACGCCGGCGTCCGGACCGGCATTGCCCAGGCCTTCAACGTCGGCAGCACCGGCGCCATCGTCATGATCGAGTTTGAGCCGGGCCTGGAGCGCGACCTGCCCGAGATCCTGGACAAGCTTATGCCGCCCAGCCGGGACTACGGCCACGAACAAGCCTGGCACGATGGCAACGGCCACTCGCACCTGCAGGCCAGCACGCTGGGCCCGGACTTCTCCTGCCCCGTCCGCGACGGTCAACCCGTGCTCGGGACCTGGCAGCAAATCGTGCACCTGGAATGCGATACCCGGCCGCGCGATCGGCGGATCGTGGTGACCGTCTACGGTGAATGAATCACTCAGGCATCTTGCCGGCGCAGAGCCACGATCGTCTGATCATCGGCACGCGTCATTTCCCCCGTGTGGCGGTAGAGCGCCTGGTGCACGGAGTCGATCACGCAGTCCGGCATGCCGGAACAGTCGGAGATCGCCTCGTCGAGCCGCGCCACGGAGAACATGTCGCGCTGGCCGTTGAACGCCTCCACGATGCCATCCGTGTAAAGCACCAGCGTTTCCGTGGGCAGCAGCGTCGTTTCGGCAACGCGCACGGGCAGCGTCTCTTCGATGCCCAGCGGAAACGTGTGTACCGAGTTGAGCGGCTCCACGATCCCGGAAGGCAACTTCCGCCGCGGCGGCGGGTGCCCGGCCGAGGTGTAGCGAAGAAGGCCGTCCGCAGGGTCGTAGACGGCGTAGAACGCCGTCACGAAATGCCCGCCCAACTGCTTGTTCATCAGGCTGCGATTCAGGTGTGTGAGCGCCAAGTCCGGTTGGGCCAGGACGGCCCGATCGCTGGCGCTGAGGCTGGCGTGGGTCATGGCCATGATGGTCCCCGCCGCCACGCCGTGCCCGGAGACATCCGCCACGATGATCCCCCACTTGCCGCCGTCCAGCTCGAAGAAGTCGTAATAGTCGCCGCCCGCTTCATCCGCGGTGAAGTAGCTCGAGCCCAGGTCCAGCGTCGGAATCGTCGGCAGCTTCTCGGGCAGCAGGGCGAGCTGCAGCTTGGCGACTTCCTCCAGATCCGCCTTGAGCTTGGCGTTGAGCTGGCGCACTTCCTCCGCCATGACGAGGTTGCGCGTCACCTTGCCCACCATGTTGCCCGTCAAGATGCTCTGCTCAAGGTCCTCGATGGCAAAGCCCTTGGGGTCACGCCGAAAGAAGATTGCCCAGTTGAGCGGTTCGCCGCCGTCGAAGAGCGGCACCACCATGCAGGAACCCATCTCCCGGTACTCGTCGCCCAGAACCGGGTCGGCGGTGAGCGCGAGGTCGCGAATGACCACCGGATCTCGGCCGGCCGTCACTTCGCCCAGGAAGCCGCCGCTGTGTGTGGGCAGCTTGCTCCAGTCGCGCCAGGGATTGTCATCGCGGAAGAGACCGGGATCGCCCAGGCCCTGGGCGTCCAGGCGGCGAGTGATCTTGTACTCGCCGGTCGGCAGGGAGCGCCGGGAGAGCGACACGAACGCTTCGTACTTGAACAGCCGCTGAAAGCGGTAGGCCAGGTGGACGTTGACATCCTCGGGTCGCTCGGCCCGGCTGATGGCGATGACCGCCTCCATGAGTTCAGCGATCCGCGGGTTGTGGCGAGTCTCCAGACAGTGCATGGCCTGAGAGTGTAGGTCGGGCCGGGTGAGGATGCGGCGCGGCCGGCCTTTGAGTTATGTAAAAGTGAGAGGGCCGTCGCAAGTCCCTGAGACTGTCCTCGGAATCCGCGTCGGCGGCCCCCCGCCGCCGCTATCCTGCGAGGATGTTCGACACGCATTGCCACCTGACCTTTCCCGACTTCGCCGGGGCCTCGCATCGCATTCTGGATGAGTGCGAGGAGGTCGGCGTGACCGGCGTCATCACCGTCTCCACCACCCCCGCCGACGCGGCTGCCGCTCTGGAGCTGGCGAATGCCGACGATCGCATCTGGTGCAGCGCCGGGGTGCATCCGCTCTACGCCGACAAAGGGCCCTTCGACTGGGCGGGGCTCGTCGAGGTGGCCCGGCAGGAGCGCTGCCTGGCCTGGGGGGGAACTGGGGCTGGACAACCACTACAACGACCCGCCGCGCGACCTGCAGGACCGCGTGCTCAGCGACCACCTGGCGACGATCGAGGGGGCCGGGCTGGATCTACCCATCATCCTGCACTGCCGCGATGCCTTCCCGGAACTCATCGCCGCTCTCAAGGCCAGCTCGCTGCCTGCCGAGCGGTTCGTCTTCCACTGCTTCACCGGCAATCCGGATGACATGCGGGCCCTGCTCGACTTCGGGGCGTTCGTTTCCTTCACGGGCGTCGCGACCTACAAGAACGCCCCCGAAGTGAGGGAGGCGGCCAAGCTGGTGCCGCTGGATCGCCTGATGTTCGAAACGGATGCCCCCTACCTGACCCCCGAGCCGCACCGCAAGATCCGCCCCAACCACCCGAAGTTCAGCCGCACCACCGCGGAGTTCGTGGCGGAGCTGCGCGGCGTCCCCTGGCCCGACTTTCATGCCCAGATCAACCGCACGACGGAGCACTTCTTCGGCATCCCGGAGGTGCGGTAGCTCCGGCTGCCGATCCGACCCGATTTCGCGTGGAGTTGCCGGTTTGGCCGATAGGCGGCGTAGAATGAGGGTGCCATGACAGGCTATGAGCGCATCGCCAGGTCGGCCGGTCGGCGGATGGTGCTGAATGAACTTCAGCAGCACGCGTCGCGGTACCTTCTTTTGGGGCTGGGGCTGAGCTTGCTGCTCATCGTTCTCGACCGCCTCCTGGGGCTGGGGCTCAATCCGATCCTGATCGGGGCGGCGCCCCCCACTGCGGCTGTCGCCCTCGCCTGCCTGAATGCCTGGACGCATCGGCCCACGCCCTTGCAGGCCCTGGCGCACGTGGACGGCGTGATGCGGCTGCACGACACGCTGGGCAGCGCCAGCGCGGTGGGCGAGATGCGGTCGGATCGGCCGGTGCCGCCGACCGTGCAGGCCATGCGCGAGCTGACGAGTCGCCGGGCGGAGGAACTGGCGGCGACCGTGCCGGTGCGGCGGGCGATTCCGCTGCGCTCGACAGAGCGCTGGTGGGTGACGGGCTTCTTCGCCGTCGCCGTTGCCGCGACCCTGTTCTTTCTGCCGACCTTCGATCTGCTGGCGAAGGAACCGAGCGAGGAAGAGACGCAGGCCCAGGCGCGAGCGGTCGAGCAGCGGGCCCAGGCCGCCGAGGCCGTGCAGTCGATGCAAGAGGCGCTGGAGGAGACCGCCGCCGTCAACGACGACCCCTTGCTGCAGGAACAGCTTGAGCGTCTGGATCGGCTGGACCAGGAACTGACGACCGCGCGCAACAGCGACTCGCTGCTCAAGGAGACCGCGGGCGAGTTTCACGAGCTGGCCGATGCGCTCGATCGGCGCACGGATGAGTCGCGGCGGCGTTTCGCCCAGGAATCGAAGCGGTTTGAGCGTCTGCCCCAGCCGGAGCGACAGGAAGCCCGCGACCTCGCCGAAGCCCTGCAGCGCGAGGACATGCAGCGGGCGATTGAGACGCTGCGCGAGATGGAGCGGCGCTTGGATGGGCTTCCCGAGGCGGAGCGCGAGCAACTTGCCAAGGATCTGCGCACACTCGCCGACCATCTGAATGAGCCGGAGGCGATGGATGCTCCCCCGGAAGAAGCCCAGACACCGCGTGACGCCGCCGCCGAGTATCTGCGTGAGCAGGGCTTGTCCGAGCCGGATGCCGCAGAGATCGCCGATCTTCCCGATGAGGAATCGATGCGGCAGGCGTTGGAGGATCGCGGCTTCGACCCGATGACCGCCGACCGCCTGGCCGAGCAAGCGATGGAGGAGCGGGAGCAGCGCCAGGCGGCGGAAGCTGCGGAAGAGTCAATGCGCAATCTGGCGGAGGCCTTGAACGAGACCGCCGACGAGGTCGAGGAGCCGCCCGGAGCGGAGCCGCAGGAATCGCCACCCGAGGGCTCGACCGACCCAGCCGACCCGCCCGAGGCGTCGTCCGCGTCAGACGATCAACCGGAGACGCCAGGGGAAGAGGCGTCGCCGCCCACGGATCAAGAGCAGTCCGCCGAGGGGGCCGGCGATCAGCAAGGCACGGAGTCCGCCCCGACCAGCGATGAGCAGCCCACCGACCGCATGGAGGGCCAGAACCTCGGCGGGGAAGGCGAGGAGCGCCTCGGCGACCAGGGTGAGGAGTCGACTCCAGAAGAGAGTGAAGACGCCCAGCCCAACACCGAGTCAGCCGGCGACGCGGAGCCACCCGAGGGCGAGGAGGCTATCGATCAGGAGGGCGGCACGACGGAGACGGGTGAAGGAACCGAGCCGCCAACCGATCCCCAGACCGGCGAGGAAGGCACACAGGACCCGACCGGCGGCGAGCGAGAGGGAGCCGACCCCGGCCAGGAAACCGACGACGAATCGCCTCCCGGTACGGAGGAAGAGCCGACCGGAACGGAGACCAGCGAGCCCGGCGACGCCCCACCGCCCGCGGCTGAGGAGCCTCCGACCGGCGAGACGACCGATCCTGCCGGCGACGCCCCACCGGAGGATGGCACGCCGCCCGATGCCGGCCCCGAGGATCCACCATCCGACCAAGGGACCGGCGACCAGCCGCCCGGCGGCGAGGAGCCTCCCCCTCCGCCCGATGGCAGGGAAGACATCACCCTCGTGGATCCCGACCCGACCGCAGGCGATGAAACCGAGGGATCTGACGGGCCCGAGCAACCGGGCGCGAGCCCGCCACCCCCGACCGATGCCGGCGAGGCTGATCCCGGTGAGACGACGACTCCGCCCAACCCAGGTGGCGAGGCAACGCCGCCAGGCGGGCAGACGGAGCCCGGCGATCCCACCGGCCCGAGCGCGACTGACCCAGGGCAGGGCGGCGGCGGCGATCCGACTCCCGACTCGACTGGAGTGAACAGGCTCATCGATGAACTCGAGCGCCTGCAGAAGGAGCGAGAGGAAGCGGAGAATCAGCGAGAGCTTTCCGCGGAAGCCCGGCGCCGCGCTGAGGAGATGATGAACAGCCTCTCGCCGCAGGAGCGCGAGCGGTTGCTCCAGTGGGCCCAGCAGTACCGCAACCAGACCAAGCTCGCCGATCAAGCACCTGGTGCGAGGACTGACTTCGAAACGGAAGCGCTCGACATTCGACGCAGCGGCGAGGAAGACCGCGTCGCCGCCGAGTGGGATCGCGATCCCGAGCCGGGCGAAGGGACTTCGACGCGCCCCGTCAGCGGCGCCCCAAACACCGCCGATCAGATCAAGCAGGCCCAGCAGGCCGCCGACCGCGCCATCGAGGAGCAGGCCTTCCCCTCGCGGTTCTCCAATGTCGTGCGCCGATACTTCCAGCGGGCTCGCGAGTCGGCCGAGAAGGCGGAGGAGACCGCCAAGGACGCCGGCGCTGCCACGGAATCATCCGAATCGTCGGGGAGCGAGTGAGTGTCGCTGCGGTTTGATCAGCCCGAGATGCTGCTTCTGGTGCTGCTGGCCTTGCCGCTGGGCTGGCTGGCCTGGCGTTCGTTGCACATGCGCACCGCTCGCAAGACGACGGTGGTCGCGGCCCGTTTCATCGTGCTCGCCGTCCTTTCCCTGATGCTGGCGGGGGCGAGCGTGGAGCGGCGGACCGAACGCATGACGGTCATCGCGCTGGTGGATGTCTCCGGCTCGGTGCGTGACTTTGTGCAAACGCCGCCGGTGCCCGAAGAAGGCTACGGCCGCTCCACGACGGACTACCTGCGCTGGTGGTTTCGTCAGGCCAGTCAGGGACGCCGGCCGGATGACCGGTTGGGCATGATCGCCTTCGACGGCTCGACAATGACCGTCGCCGTCCCCACCGCCGGCGACTACCCCGACAGCCAACTCGACGTTCGCGTCGTGGACGGTACGAACATCGAAGGGGCCCTGCGCCTGGCCCGGGCCCTCTTTCCACCCGACACGGCGAATCGGCTGGTCCTGGCCAGTGACGGCAACGAGACGGCCGGCCACCTGCTGGCGGCGATTCGCGAGGCCATGGGTGGGGAGATGACCGCCGGAGGCGCTGACCTGTCCGCCGGCATTCCGGTGGACGTCCTGCCCCTCCCCTACCGTGTGGATCAGGAGGTTGTCGTCGAAGCAGTCGACGTCCCTCCCAGCGCTGCCGCCGGCGCTCCAATCACTATGCGCGTGACCCTGCTCAGCACCGACGACACACCGGGGCTGCTGCAGGTCTCGGTGGACGGCCGACTGCTCGATCTCAACGGCGCACGCTCCGGGACAGGCCGGCCGCTTCAGCTCAAGCCGGGCCGGAACGTGGAGTTGGTCACCATCCCCCTGGACGATCGCATCATCCACCGCTTCGAGGCCTACTTCCAGCCGGTCTCCGAGTCGGCGGATCGCCTGGTGGGGAACAACCGCGGCGAAGCGGTCACCGTCTCGCCCGGGGAAGGGCGGGTGCTCATCGTCGACAACCGCGATCAGCCCACCGGCGGACTGCTCGAGCGCACGCTGCAACGACTTAACATCGAGACGGAGCGCCTGCACAGCGGTCAACTGCCCTACGACTTGCTCTCCTACCAGGCCTACGACCTGGTGCTGCTCAACAACGTGCCGGCGGAGCAAGTGTCCCCCTCCCAGCAGGAACTGCTCGCCGCCTACGTCACGCAGTTGGGCGGGGGATTGGTCATGATCGGCGGCCCTGATTCCTTCGGCGCGGGCGGCTGGAACGACACGCCGCTCGAAGCGATCCTGCCCGTGCGCCTCGATCTGCCCGAGCAGCTCATCATCCCCAGCGCCGCGGTCGCCTTCGTGCTCGACAGCAGCGGCTCCATGTCGCAGCAGGTCTTCGGCTCGGCAGATTCGCAGCAGACAATCGCCAACGAAGGGGCGGCCCTGGCGATCCAGACGCTGGACCGGCAGGATCTGGTGACGGTCATCGCCTTCGACAACGCTCCCCACGAAGTCGTGCCGTTGGCCCCCAACAAGGATCCGCAGGAAACGATGGATCTCGTGCGCAGCATTGCTCCCGGGGGCGGCACCAACCTCTATCCCGCCATGCTCCAAGCTCACGTCGCCCTGAAGGCGGCGGAGGCACAGGTCAAGCACGTGATCATCCTCAGCGACGGCCGCAGCATGCCCGGCCCGTTTCTTGATCTCGCCGAGCAGATGCTCGATGACAACATCACCGTCTCGACCATTGCCGTGGGCGACGAAGCCGATGACGTCACTTTGGAGATGATCGCGGAGGCGGGAGGCGGACAGTTCTATCGCGTCTACCAGCCGCAGACGCTGCCGCGGATCTTCGTGCGCGAGGTGCGCATCGTGCGCAAGCCGCTGGTGCGTGAGGGGCGGTTCGACCCGATCGTCCTGCCTTCCGGCTCGCCATTGACGCTCAACCTCTCGACGGCGCCGACGCTCGGGGGCCTGGTGCTGACGCAGCCGCGCGAGGAGGAGCACATCACCCTCGCCGCCGTCGATCCGGAAGGGATGCCGGTCCTGGCCCATTGGAATGTCGAACTGGGACGGGTGGCGGCGTTCACCTCCAGCGCCGATGACTCCTGGGCGGAAGCCTGGATTGAGTCGCCGGCCTACGAGGAACTCTGGGGCGCCGTAGCGCGTGTCATCGCCCGCCCCGCCGCCTCGCAGGACTCGGAACTCACGGCGCAGTTCGAGGGCGACTCGTTGCGGCTGCGTCTCGATGCGGCGGACCGCGAGGGCGATCCGCTCGACCTGCTGACCGTCCCTGGCTCCGTCTACACGCCGAACGGCGAGCGTCTTGAGGTCAGCCTCGACCAGACCGGTCCCGGGGCCTACGAAGCGATGGTGCCGGCCAAGGAGGCGGGGAATTACGTGATCGCCCTCGCTCCCCGTCGGGGATCGACCCCCCTGCCGCCGATTGTCGCGGGGGCCGGGCGCAGCACCGGTCCGGAGTACGCGGCGCTTGAGGCGAACCTGTCGCTCTTGCAGCAAGCTGCGGAGTCGACCGGCGGGAGGCTGCTGGATCTTGAGAGTCCCGAGGATGCGCGGCTCTTCGCGGACGAGCTGCGCCGCACCGTCCAGGCCCGTGAGCCGATCTGGCTGAGGCTCGCCTGGTGGTGCCTGCCGCTGCTCCTGCTGGATGTGGCCACCCGCCGCATCGCCTGGGATCGCTACGTCAGCAAGGCCGCGGCGGTTGAGTTCGCCCGGCAGGCGGCGGAGTCCGTGCGCTCGCGCGGTGAGGAAGCGGCCAGCACGCTGGGGGCCCTGCGTTCCCGCTCCCAGCCCGACACGGACGACGAGGTGGACGAGATCAGTCCACCCAAGCTGGTCGGGGACGGCGGTAAGATGAAACCGATCCGACTGCGCCGTGCGGAACTGGAGGCGGCGTCGTCGGGCAAGCCGTCCGCCAAGGAGATCCGGGAGGCGATGCAGAGCCTGGGCGTGCAGCAGCCGGATCCCGATGCCGGCGACGGCGCCTCGGAGCGCCAGGAGGAGGCGGAGGAGCCGGCGACGCCGACGACCTCCGGACTTCTCGCCGCCAAGAGACGGGCTCAAGAACGCTTGCGGGGGTCGGGTGAGGAGACCGACGCGACCGAGGCATGAGGCGTTCTCGGACGACCTGTGGAACCCCTCCGATCCCCCGTATCCAGTGGCTTTCGCCGGCCATGCCTCACCAGCCAGTGGTTACAATGCGCGAGGCGTCGCGCGAGCCGCGGATTGTCCGGGCCCGGCGACAACTGGTAGGTGAGCGTTCCGTCCTGGCTTCGCAGGATTGTTTTTTAGGAGAAGCGGGAAACGAGCCATGCCTGACTACACCGTCACGACTACGCGCTACCAGAACCTCACCACCCAGAACCTCACGACGCTGCAGAGCTACATCCTCGCTGAGGAGCAAACCTACGGCGGCACCGGCGACTTTAGCTGGATCATCTCCGGCATTTCCCTCGCCAGCCGCGCCATCGCCGACAAGGTCCGCCGGGCTCGCATCGATGATGTCATCGGGGCGCTCGAAAGCGACAACGTCCACGGCGAGACGCAACAGAAGCTCGACATCATCGCCAACGAGTTCATCATGCGCTGCCTGGGCGAACGAGCCGACATCGGCGTGCTTGCCTCCGAAGAAGGTGAGACGCCGACGATCATTCGCACCCGCTCGGAGGGCGGCAAGTACTGCGTCCTTTTCGATCCGCTGGACGGCTCTTCCAACATCGACGTGGGCGTGGGCGTGGGCACCATCTTCAGCATCCTCCGCAACGAGAAGGAAGTCTTCAGCGACCCCGAGGAACTCATCCTGCAGCGCGGCACCAAGCAGGTCGCCGCCGGCTACATTCTCTACGGCTCTTCGGTGATCTTCGTCCTCACCACCGGGCATGGCGTCGACATGTTCGTCCTGGACACGAACCTGGGCACCTTCGTGCAGGTCGCCAGCAAGATCAACATGCCGGCGGCCAACAAGACCTACTCCATCAACGAAGCCTATTACGACAAGTTTCCTGAAGAGTACAAGAACTACCTGCACTGGGCCCACGAGAACGGCTACTCCGGCCGTTACATCGGTTCCATGGTGGCGGATGTGCACCGCACCCTGCTCAAGGGCGGCGTCTTCCTCTATCCCCCTACGGGGGTGCACCGCAAGGGCAAGCTTCGCCTCATGTACGAGGCGAATCCCATGGGCTTCATCATGGAGCAGGCCGGCGGTCTCGCCTTCGCCGACACCAAGCGGATCATGGAGATCGAGCCGGAGGCGTTGCACCAGCGCTGCAGCGTCATCATGGGCAGCAAGGAAGAGGTCGAGCGTGTGCTCGGCTTCCTCAACGGGGCCTGATTCGAGGTTCGGTCCCTGGGAGGAGTCAGGGCCAGCGCACAACAAAAGCCTGCGCTGTTGACGCAGGCCTTCGCGTTCCAAACGAGAAGCTGAATACCATCTGCGACGTCAGACGCGACGTCGCCGTGCGGCCAGAGCCGTCACACCGAGGAGAAGCGCGCTGCCCGGCGCGGGTATGAAGGCGGCATCGGAGCCGAACTCGATAAAGACGTCATTGGCGTACAAGAAGCTGAGATCGCTGATTGGCCCGCTCAGGTAGAGCGTGGCGATGATCTCGTCCTGGATAGCGCCCAACCCACCGAGCTGCACCAGCGGCGGGTTGCTGACAAGGCCGCCTTGGGGCCCGCTCAGATTCACCGGGCCATCGAGGTTGTCGCCGCCAAACGGGGTCGCATGCGACTGGTTGCCGGTGAGCATATTGGGGAGCATGCCCGTGCTGCCGACATTGCCGTAGCCGAATTCGCCGCTGACGTCGAATCCCGGTCCGTAGGCTCCGGTATCGAAGTTGAGGCTCTGGCTGCTAGCGCCGATGACCACGGTCCCTCCGATGATCGTCACGTCAGACGGATCCATGCCGGGCAGGCCGAAGTCCCAGGAGATACCGGTGAGAATCTGATCCGAGCTATCGAAGCCGAACGGCACGCCGGTGGAGGTGTTGCAGAGACGTATCTGAAGCGTGGTCGCGTCCAGCAGCGTGAACTCTGCTTCGGCAGCCAGACCATTGGCATGGCTGAAGTACAAGACATCCGCCTGGGCGGCTGCGGCCGCGATCAGTGAACCTGCGCACAGAGCTATCGCTTTCATGACGTGTTCCCTTCCAGTTGGTAGATCAGCAGACCGTCGATTGTGTCCAGTTGGAGCGCTCCCACAGCGACCCCCGCTGGCCCAGCACGACGCTGGCGCAGGCGACATCCTCGACGGGTGCCTCTTCCACCGGATTCTTCATCAGTTGCGAGGAGCCATCCCTGCCAGGAGACACCTCGCGCAAAGCGCGACCCGAGGCGCTTCTTGTCATTCTCAAGTATGTCCCCTGGTCCGATTACGTCAAGCGGCGACTTGCAGAATCAGCTCGATTTTCGAACTTTCCACTCCCGCCCCGCTGACCCCCGGGTCCGCAATGCCGTCTCGCCCAACTTCGGGGCGGCCTGCGCCGGCCTTCCTGCCCAAGCCCAGAGAAGAGAGGCATCCGACGAGGTCTCCACGTAGACTCACACGCTGACAATCAGGACTCAGGGGCTGTTCGTCCCATCTGGACAGAGCGGCGCCACTGGCTGTGTGCCGCACGAGCGATCGGTGTCCCCGCCTCTGGCCCCCAATCTGAACCGGCGTGACGGCTCGCCCTCAGCAGGGCTCGTTGAACCTTGCCAGGAGCGCCCCGAGATCCGCCTGATCCGTGTCGCCGTCCCCGTCGATGTCGCCACCCCCATCCTGTCCGTAGGAAGCCAAGAGGACACCCAAATCACTCTGGCCCACGAAGCCGTCGCCATCGAGATCCTCCGGACAATCCGCGGCGTCGATCAGGGACAACACCTGTCCGGCGCTGATGGCCCCAGCGGTATCGAAGGACCACTGCACATCGTTCTGGTGCCCGCCCGCCTGGTAGCCGATCGTCGCGGAAGCGCCCCAGTCAAAGGCGGGATCCTGGAAGTCGACATCGAGGTAGATGAACTGGGCGTGGGCCGGCGCAGCGTTCTCGAAGATCTTGACCTGGAAGGTCGCTTCATCGCCGTCCAGCACATCATCCCCGGCGTAGTGCGGCCGATCCTGCCACTGCACGATCAACACGCGTTCGCCGGCGTCGCCGACGGTCTGGTAGTACACCTCGCCGGTGTCGGAATCGAGGTCATCCCAATACACCGCCAGGGCCTGGGCCGAGTGATGCAGGCTGAAGAGGCCCAGGTTCGGAATCTCGGCGTTGAGGTAGAAGGCGCCGGTCGCCCCGTCCGCCAGGAAGCCCAGGGCCCCGTTGTTGCCGACCCAGCAGCCCCCGCTGCCATCACCGGCAAAGAGTGTCGTCGTCAGGTCAAAGCCGCAGACAATTTCGACGGCGTCCTCGTCGCCCAGCCCCAGCGGCGTGCCGCTGGCGCTGATATCGGTGAAGTCACCGGCGATGGTGTCAACGATCGTCAGGTCCGCCATCGCCGCCCCGGTGAGCAGCCCGATCCCCACCATCGTCATCGCCATACCTTGCGTGCGCATCGTCTCTCCTCCGACAGCGATCCCGCCGTCCGCATCGGCAGCCGGCGCTTCCCTCGGATTCAGCATACCGCCAATAAGTGGGAAGGCAATGAGAAACTGCCTTGGGCTGGCTTCCGCGAACCGCCTACTCGCCGAAGAGATTCGTCTGGGCGAACATGCCCTTCTCCTCGAAGTACTTCAGGGCCTCATCGACCGAAGCGAAGATCTGTGTCGCCGTCTCCGTGATGAAGGGGCTGGGCGACTTTTTCGGCTTCCACACCACGTAGACTTCCTTGGTGTGCTCGAAAGCGTGCTGCAGTTCCCGCTCCACGCCCGAGGACAAGCCCGGCATGCCGCCCGGCAGCTCCGGGATCAGCGAGCAGATCATGTCCGATTGGTCGATGAGCTTGAAGTCCCGCATGTAGATCTGGCCGTCGATGTCGCCGGCGATGTCCATGACCTCGCGCACGGTGATTCGCATCGGCTCGACGGATCCCGCCGGGGCGCCGTAGGGCACGAAGTCGAGAAAGTCCTTGCCCTGGCGCGCCGCCTCGAGCGCGTGCTCCAGCAGCAGCTTCTCATCCACATCGCCCGGGTCGAAGGCGACGAAGTACTTGGCCAGCTCCGCCCGGAAGTGGTCGATCTCCGCCTGCACCTCGGGTAACCCCACCACGTGCGTCATGGGGAAGCTCGGGTACACCTTCCGCATCGTCGGCCGACAGACCAGGCGAAAGAGCGTTTGCTCGGTCGTCTGGAATCGGCCTCGACTGAGGATGTAGAACTCCGCCCCCGCTGCCTGGGCCATGAGTTCCGTCGCCAGGATCTCCTCCTCGCGCCAGACCATGCAGTCCTTCATGGTGGCGTCGATCTCGTGTTCCGCGTGCAGGCGGTTGTGCACGACCTCGATGTTGTCAACGAGGCAGAGGCAGAGGTCGACCTTGAGCTTGGCGATCTGGTCGAAGTCGAAGGCGGGGAACAGCCCGTGCCGCCAGCGGAAGGTGGCGTGCGAGTTGACCAGGACGTTCTCCTGGTCGCGGGAGTCGGAGATGATGTCCTTGAACACAGCCCGCCGCAGCGAGTTGAGTCGGCTCAGGGGCAGATCCAAGATCTTGCCGGGCCGAATGTCGGTGCCCTCGGCGTACATGAGGTCGCCGACGTTGTAGAGGTGGACGTTCTCGCCCTGCTCGCCGGCGAAATCCATCGCCCGGGAGAGGTACTCGCGTTTGTCCATGCCGACCTGGCCGGTGATGATTGCACGCATGAGGGGTCTCGGAAGGGACTGAGGGACCAAGGGACTGAGGGACTAGGTGTTTAGCCCCGAAGCGCAGCGGAGGGGGGGCGTTCGTTGGCTGCTCACCACACAACGCCCCAACCGCAGTCAGCGAGTTTACCCGACGCTGGATGGTCCCGCCCCGGAGGGCCGCTGGCGCGGGATTCGCCCCCTGCTATGATGCCTCCCATGAGCACGCATCAGCCGCCCAAGCCGGATGGACAGCTTTCGCCCGTCGCCATCGCCCAGTTGCTCCAGGAGCAGTTCGGGGAGGCGATTCTTGAGGCCCTGCCCGAGGACAAGCACCCCCGTATCCACGTCGATGCTGCCCATTGGCGGGCCATCGCGGAGTTCCTCCGTCAGGACCGACGGCTGAACTTCGATTGGCTCATGTGCATCACGGCCCTGGACTACGTCGCGGATGAGAAGCTGGCCTGCTGCTATGACCTCATGAGCTACCAGCATCGCCACGATTTTGCGGTCAAGGTGTTTACCAGCCGTGAGGAGCCCTCGATCCCGACCGTTTCCGACCTTTGGCCGGCTGCGGATTGGCACGAGCGGGAGGCCTTCGACCTGATGGGGATCGACTTCCCCGGCCATCCGGACATGCGGCGGATCCTGCTGCCGGACGACTGGGTGGGCCACCCCCTGCGTAAGGATTATGTCTTCCCGCGGGAGTACAAGGGCATCCCCGGCTCCTACGAGATGGACTGGCAGCAGAAGCCCACGTATCCGGGGTAGTTGCGAGCACGGAGGTGGTTCACGGCGGGCGAGACGCCCACCCCACCGGTTTCCCCGCGGCGGGCGAGACGCCCACCCCACCGGTCTTGCCGATTCCAGATAGGCAGGGGGCAATCCATCTACGCCGATCCATGTCAAGGCCTGCGGCCTCTGCGGGTTGCTTTCGGTGGGCTGCGAAGGTCTTCTGGGGCGGGGCTGGGCTGGGGGGATGAGGATCCTAGAATGGAGCTGGGCAGGGCGAAGCCTGGGCCTCTTGGCCGCAACAAGCCGCCTCGCGCGACGTTATGCCCTTGGATCCGGGGTCGAGCCGATAGAACCGATCCAGCGCTGCCGCCTCCCGCCCTCGGGGTCCGCGACCGGCGCACCGACCTGAACCACACACCGCCTTTCGAGAGGTGATGCCCGCCATGTTCGCCCGCACTCGCCGTCAGCCGTCCCGTCTCGCCCGCCTTGGGGCTGTCGATTCACCCCGTCGCATCGCCGGCCTGGTGCAGCGCGCCGGGAGCGGCCAGCCGCCCGTCCTGGAGCAGTTGGAGGAACGGCGTCTGCTCGCCTCCGTGCTGGTCGTCTCCAACGCCACCCTGATCGAGGACGGCGAGACGCTGGCCCGGGAGTTCGGCTACGAGCAGCTTGGCGAGTCGGCCCGCTCACACGAGTTCGTCATCGCCAACGTCGGGGCGGCCCCGTTTGACCTGAGCGACCTGCAGGTGCCGGCGGGGTATCGCATCACCCAGGACATCGCCGACACCACCATCGCGTCGGGGGGGACGACGACCTTCCGCGTCTCGCTTGATCCCAACAGCACCGCCGGCGAGAAGTCGGGCGACATTCTCTTCCTGGCCTCGGACAACGACGGCACGACGACTTTCAACTTCGCGGTGGAGGGTACGCTGACCGCAGCAGGCGGGCCGCGCGTGGTCGGCTTTGCCCCGGACATCACGGGCGGCTTCTGGGCGGACTTCGACGAAGCGCTGGATGCGGACTCGGTGGGCACCGACTCGGTTCGGTCCTACACGGCGGGGCCGGATGGCGAGCTCAACACGGAAGACGACACGCTGATCACGGGTACGGTGGACTACCTCGCCGACCGCCGGCAGATTCGCTTCACGCCCGATGAGGCGGTTTCGGGCGACTATCGCGTTGAGCTCAAGGGCGTGGGCGACGACGTGGTGACAGCCCTGGGCGGTGAAGTGCTCGATGGAGAGTTCTTCGCCGGCCTGCCCAGCGGCAACGATGCGCCTGGCGGTAGCTTCCAGGTGCGCGTGGATGTCAGCAGCCGCACCGATGTGGCCCGCTTTGACACCGTGCTCGGCGTGATCGATGTGCTGCTGACCCCGGATGTGACGCCCATCACCGTCAACAACTTCTACGACTACGCGGACGACGGCGACTGGGACATGAGCTTCATGCACCGGTCGGTCGCCAACTTCATCATCCAGGGCGGCGGCTTCTACTACGACAATGGCGTCGCCGTGGAGATTGGCTCCAACGGGCAGATTCAGAACGAGTACGAAGAAGGCGTCACGACGAACACGCGTGGCACCATCGCCATGGCCAAGCTGGGTGGGCTGCCGAATTCGGCGACGAACCAGTGGTTCTTCAATCTCGCCGACAACAGCGATAATCTCGACTCGCAGAACGGCGGCTTCACGACCTTCGGCACGATCACCAGCGCTGCCGGGCTCGAGGTCATGGACCACATCGCTTCTCTCGATACTGTGAACGCAGGCGGTAACTTCAGCGATCTGCCCCTCCGCGACGTTGAAGCGGTGATCGACAATGGCAATCTCGTCGTGATGACCCGCATCTCCTCGATTGTCAGCTATGAACCACTCGTACAGGGCCCGGTCTGGGAGGTCGTGCTTGACGATGGCAACGAGACGCCCGTCGACGCACTCGACTTCGGCGATCTGGATGCGGGCGACTTCGCCGACCAGGCGTTGCTGATCCTCAACCGGGGCACGGAGACCGTCACCATCACGGTTGCGGACGGTCTCGCTGCCCCCTTCACGATCACACCGACCAACGGCGCGGGCGATCAGGACGACTGGGTGCTTGAGCCGGGCGGCTTCATGAGCGTCACGATCACCTACGCACCGACTGCGAGCGGTATCTACAGCGATCAGTTGACCATCTCCGCGCCGGGCTCCGACCCGACGTCATTGATCATCGATCTGGACGGGACGGCGCTTCCCGACCGGCCGAACAGCGTGAACTTGAACCCGGCTTCGGACACCGGCATCTCGAACATCGATGACATCACCAAGCTCAACAACGCCAATCAGGCCTCGCGCCTTGGCTTCCTGGTCAGCGGTGTGGAGGCGGGCGCGACGATTACGCTCTACGCCAACGACATCGCCATCGGCTCGGCGGTGGTACCCGATGGCAGCGACAGCCTGGCCGTGCTGACGGACGGGGTGACCGTGCTGCTCGACGGCACGTTCTCGATCACGGCTGTGCAGACCAGGGACGGGGCGGACTCGATCCCCAGCCCGGCGCTCACGGTGACGGTGGACACCGCCGCCCCGACGCTCACCGGCGCTGAGGACGCCTCGGTGACGCAGGGCAGTCCCTTCACCACGGATCTGGGCAGCGACGATGAGGATGCGGAACTCGACCCACTCTACGCCCTCACGGTCGGTCCGGACGATGCGACGATCAACGCCGACACGGGCGTCGTCTCCTGGTCGCCGATCGGCACGGATGTGGGCGAGAACGACTTCACGGTGACGGTGACGGATGTGGCGGGCAACACGACGACGAGCGATTTCGTCGTCACGGTCCTGCCGCTGGCCCCGGCGACCGCCGATCTCGCTTCCGCTGCCGACACGGGGACGTCGAACCTTGACAACATCACCAATCGCAACAACAACGGCGATTTGAAGGCGCTGGCTTTCCGCGTGGACGAGGTGATCGAAGGCGCTGCGGTTCGGATCTACGCCGGAGCGACGCTTGTCGCCGAGGGCGTGGTGCCCGCCGGCGCGGACTCGATCTTCCTGGTCAGCAACGGCACGGCAGCGCTCGCGGACGGCGTGTACCAGATTGTGGCGACGCAGTCGATCCACGGCTTCACTTCCAACGGCTCAACCGCCCTGTCAATCGAGATCGACGCCACGGGCCCGATCCTCGAGCCGGTCGACAGCTTCTCGCACAGCGCCGGCCAGCCGCTGAACGTCGACCTCGAAACGGATGATGAAGACGACGGGGCAAGCGTGGTTTACAGCCTGGTTTCGGCCCCGGCCGGGGCGACGGTCAACCCGGCCACGGGCGTCATCTCCTGGACGCCGCTCGACAGCCAGGTCGGCACGCAGCACTTCGTCACGTCCGCCACCGATGTCGCCGGCAACGTGGCGCAGGAGGAGTTTGATGTCGAGGTCATGAGCACCATCCTCGACGAGACCGGCCTCACCTTCAACAGCAATCTCTCCGGCAAGGGCAGCGAACAACGATTCCTGGTGCAGCCGACGCTCAGCGGCGCCTTCCTGGTGACGATGGATGACATTGATCCCGCCGCCAAGATCGATGTCTACAACCAGGCGACGGGAGAGAAGGTCGCCAAGTCGGGCAAGACGAACACCGGCAAGGGCCTCGTGGCCACGACGGTCTTCGAAGGAACGGCGGGGGTCACCTACGAAGTTGTTATCAAGCCCAAGGGCAACGTCAGCGGTGATTTCACGCTGGATGTCGCCTACGACCCGGACGGCCGGGCCCAGGACGCTGTCGCCGTCGCCGAGCAGCTTGTTGACCTGGGCGATGAGGGCACGGCCCTGCGGTTCGAAGCGTCCGGCACGATCGACGAACTGCTGGACCGCGACTTCCTTACCTTCACGCCCACGACCGGTGGCGACGCCGCCTTCGCCTTCACGGCTGCGGATGGTCTGGAAGGCGAGATGGTCGTCTACACCTTGAGCGGCGGGACGCTCACGACGGTCAAGAAGCTCACCGACAAGACCGGTAGCGGCGTCGGTTTCACGACCACGCTTACCGCCGGCGTGCAATACGTCATCCAGATCGCCTCCAGCAAGGGGCGCAGCACCGGTTCTTACGACATTGTCGTCGAGGTCGACAGCAACTCGAGTTTCGCTTCGCCCGCACCCCTGGGCGGCTTCACGGACGCCATGACCATTAACGGCGAGCTGCTGCACAAGCAGGACGATGACTGGTTCAGCTTCACCCCCACGACTTCCGGGGCGCTGCTGTATGACACAACCGCCGAGGCCGGCATGAAGATGAAGCTCACCTTCGTCGACGCCGCGACTGGGCAGACGCTCAGCCAGAGCAGCGGCAAGGCCGGCAGCCTGCCCTACGGACGCTTCGAGGTCACCGCCGGTCGGGAAGTGCGTGTCCTCGCCGAGGCGAAGGGCAACTCGAGCGGCGACTACACCATCAATCTCGAGATGGACGATCTGGGAGCCGCCTCCGCCGCGGCCGCCTTGGTGCTGACTGAGACGACGATGGGTTCCGAGCTTGACGGCATGCTGGCGGCGGTCGACGGCGAGATCTCCTCCAACCTCGATCGCGACTTCTACTCCTTCACCGCGCCGGCCGGTTTCGAGTCCGGCTTCTTCGTGGTGAGCACCACCGCCGGCGATCTCGTCGCCAACGTCACGCTCTACGCCAACGACGGCGGCACCCTGCGCCAGGTGCGCAAGGCCAAGGCAAAGGCCGGCAGCGCCCAGATCCGAGCCGATCTCAGCGCCGGGACGGAGTACTTCTTCGTGGTTGAGTCGCTCGGCGGCAAGAGCACCGGTGACTACAGCCTCGCCGTCGAACTCGATGGCAACAACGCCTTCGCCACCGCCGACAGCCTTGGCGAGATCGGCGCTGACGCCACGACGGTGACCGGCGAGATCCTCGACAAGGGCGATGTCGACGTGTTCCAGTTCACCGCCAGCGCCGATGGCGTCTTGACGCTGGACAACTTTGTCGGCGGCGGGACCATTCGGCCGAAGGTGACCGTCTACTCCGCAGCCGGGGACAAACTCGCCAGCAAGTCCGGCACGACCGACAGCCTCGACGCGATGACCGTGGATGTGGTTGCCGGCCAGACGTACTACCTGGAGATCGTCACCCGCGGCAAGAACCCGGGCGGCTACAGCCTCGACCTGCAACTTGGCTGATTCGGCGGTGCTACACTGCCGCTATGGCGAAGAGGACCACGAAGAAGTCGGGCAAGAAGACGACAAAGAAATCTGGCGCAGCCAAGTCGAAGCTGCCGGACATCCCCTTCGAGTTGCCCAAGCGCACGGCGGCCGAGAAACGACGTGCCGGCGCTCTCTATGCGGCTCTCTGTGAGCGGTACCCCGATGCCAAATGCGCCTTGGATTACCGCACGCCGCACGAACTGCTCATCGCCACGATTCTGAGCGCCCAATCGACGGATGTGGGCGTGAACAAGGCGACGCCGGGCCTGTTCCAGGCCTTCCCCGCCCCGGCGGATTATGTTAAATCGGGAATGACTCCGGAGAAGATCCAGCCGCACGTTCAGACGATCGGCCTCTTCCGCAACAAGTCCAAGGCCATCTACCACGCCATGAAGGACATCGTGGAGAAGTTCGAGGGCGAAGTGCCCCGCACCATGGATGAACTGCTGACGCTTCGCGGCGTCGCCCGCAAGACGGCCAACGTCGTCCTGGGCAACGCCTTTGACATCAACGTTGGCGTCGTCGTCGACACGCACGTGCAGCGTCTTGCCGTCCGCTTCGGGCTCGTGGAGGAGGGCCTGACCACCACCATGCTCGAGCGCCACCTCATGGCGCTCTTCCCCCGCGAAACGTGGTGCAACCTCTCGCACGTCCTCATCCTGCACGGCCGCCAGGTCTGCAAAGCCCGCGGCGCCTTGTGCGCTGAGGACGCCATCTGCAAGAAGTACTGCGCCAACGCCAAGGTGTGATTGCTACTCCCCGGGCAGTCGCTGCAGCGCCTCGTCGGACCCCGCCAGAATCAGCACATCATCAGCGAGCAGTTCCATCTCCGGCATGGGGAACTCCACCTGCCGCTCGATGGTCTTGGCCTCTGCCTCGCCGGCTTCCTCCGCAGTGATCTTGGTCGCCACGCGTTTGATCGCCACAATGTTCACCCGGTGGTCCCGCCGCACGTCAAGCTCGCGCAGCTTCTTCCCCGCCCAGGACCGGGGCGTCGGCATCTGCACCAGTCCAAATCCCGGCGACAACTCCCGATGCTCCACGATGAAGGGCGACAGCAGGAGATGCATCCAGCGATCCGCTGACTCGTCTTCGGGATTCGCCACCGCGTCAGCGCCGATGCGTTTGAGGATCTCCGCTTGCATGGCGTTGGCGGCTCGACTGATGACCTTCTTGACGCCCATGGTCTTGAGCAGCACGGTCGCCAGCGAGTTGATCTCGAAGTTGTGCCCGATGCCGACCACCGCCGCCTCGACGCGATCGATCCCCTGGGCGCGCAGGGCCTGGGCATCCGTGGCGTCCAAGACCAGCGCCAGGGCCACGCGATCGCGCAGGGCGTCCACCTTCTCACGCCTGGTGTCGATGGCGATGACTTCCGCGCCCGCCTGCGAGAGGTTGATCGCCAGCCGCGAGCCGAATCGACCGAGTCCGATGATTGCGAACCGTTCCATGAGGGATCCTCTCCTAACCAGTCGCGGCCTGGCCGCGCCTATCCGACCACCACGCCTTCTTCCGGAAACTCGTAGCGAGCCGGTGGCTTCTGTCGCACCAGGAGTGCCGCCAGCAGCGCCAGGGGCCCCAGCCTGCCCGCGAACATGCCCAGCATGATGACAACTCGCCCGGCGCTACTCAGGTTCGACGTGACGTCAAGCGACAGACCGACCGTGGAACAGGCGCTGACCGCCTCGAAGGTGAACGCCGCCTCCGCCTTGCCTTCCGTGAAGCGCAGGAGCGTGATGACCAGGGCCACGCTCAGGAAGCCGAGCGTCACCAGCGTCGCCGCTCGCTGCACACTGACCGGGGGCAGGCACCGGCCCAGCGCCTCGGGTCCGGGCCGCTGCCGCAGCGTCGACCAGACGAGCAGGACCAGCACCGCCAGGGTGATGGTCTTGACGCCGCCCGCGGTCGAGCCCGGCGAGCCGCCGACGAACATAAGCAGGATGGTGACGAAGCGCGAGGAGGGCGCCAGCTCCTCCATGGGCATGGCGTTGAAGCCCGCCGTCCGAGCCGTGACCGAGAGGAAACTGGCGTCAAGCAAGCGCTCTGAGGGGGACAGATCGCTCGGCGCGACCTCAGTCGTGGCCGAGTCAGCGTCGATATCGCCACCCGTTTGCCCGATGAGAATCGCGCCCGTGCCCAGCAGGTACAGCCCCAAAGTCGTCAACAAGACGAGCTTCGTGTGCAAGGACAACCGGCGCTGCGGGCCGCGCTCCCAGCGCGGCGCTCGGCGCAGAAACCGCCACAGCCGGGGCCAGAGCACCTCGTGCAAGTTCATGAGCACCGGGAAGCCAAGGCCGCCCAAGACGATCAGCGGCGCGATCACCGCGTGCGTCTCTGGGCTCCACCTGCGCCCGGTGAGGGAGTCGCTGAAGACCGCGAAACCGGCGTTGCAGAAGGCGGAGATCGACATGAACGTGCCCGTGAAGAGCCGTTCCGGCCAACTCGCCCCCGCCGGCAGCAGGTCGAGCAGGCAGAGCGCCCCCACCGCTTCGATCAGAACCGTGCTGATGACGATGAAGCGAACCAGCCGGCGCACCACGATCGGGCCGGCCTGATCCTGCGCCACCGCCCCCCCCACCGTTCCCAGGATTCGCAGATTCAGCGTTCGCCCGGTGAGCAACACCACGAACGCCGCGTAGGTCACGATGCCCAAGCCCCCAAGCTGAATCAGCGCCAGGATGACGACCTGGCCGAAGCGCGTGAACTCGGTGGCGGTGTCACGCACGATAAGCCCGGTTACGCAGACGGCGGAGGTCGAGGTGAACAGCGCATCGAGCCAGGGCAGCTCCGAACCGGCCGGCACGGCGATGGGCAGCTTCAGCGCCGCCGCCCCCAGGAAGATGAGCCCTGCGAACCCCGCCACGAAGAGCAGGCTCTTACTCTGCACCCGCTCCATGAGCTCCAGGTACAGCCGCAGCAGGATGAGCAGCGTCCAGGCGCAGAAGAGAGCCGCCAAGCCGCCCGGCGCGATCCAGCCGATCGTCCAGGTCAGAATGGCCGCGATCGCTTCGGGCAGGAAGACCGGCGAGCTTCGCCAGCCGCCCCGCGCCAGCGCCTCTCCGATGGCCCAGGCCAGGAGCACCGTGGCTGCCAGCCCCGTCAGCAGGGCCAGCAGCATTGTCTGGGCGATCGGCTCGCGGAACCCCTGTTCGAGGATCGCCAGCGTCGTCGCCGCCGCCAGCAGCGCCAGCCGGGCATGCAGCCTCCCCCGCCGTTCCGGCGAGTCGTTCCACAGCCGCAAGTCGCCGTCCGCGCTCATGTGTCAGACCTTACCTACTCACACGCCCAACCGCACTGGCTGGCAAGCCGCCTGTGCCACGCCGACGACTCCGCGGCTGCAGGTCAGACGATCGCCTGGCCCGGCAGGAGCGGCGGCATGGGGCAGTCGAGGGTGTCGGCCACGGCCCGCAAGAGCTCCGCCTCGCTCACCGTGACCTCCCGATCCGCCACCACGCAGAGAGCGCAGGCGCGGATGAGAAGCTGCTTGAGCTTGGGGGCCACCGCGACGAGCTGGTCCAACGCCAGGTCGAGTTCCGGCAGCCCGACCTGGGCCCGGTCCCGCATGGTCAGGCCGGGGACGCCCAGCTCCCGCGCCGCTCCTGCGAACGCCCGCTGCGCCTCGGCCGGGTCCTGCGTGCCCACGAATGCCAGGGTCGTCAGCAGCGTCGCGCAGGGCTCTTGCAGGCGAGTCAACGAATAGTGGTGCACCCGCCGTGGAGCCTGGCCCTCGAACTGCGGCGTCAGGTGCTTGCGCAAAATCCGCCTTAGCGACCACTCAAAGAGATCCACCTTGCGGTCCGCCCGGACCAGGGCCTCGACGTTCTCCATGAAGGTGCGGTACTGGGTATGCGACAGCCGGCGCAGTGAAGGCATCGCCAGGTCGAGCAGCGTCAACCGCAGCTTGCTGTCGAGCGCCTCCACATCGGGCAGCATTCGTTCCGTGAGGTGCCACACCGCCTCGTCGGCGTGGCTTGCCAGTTGCTCGACCTGCCGAGCCCGTGCTTCCGATTCGCGGTTGAAGAGCAGGCTGTAGATGACCGCCCGCGCTCCGTAGGTTTCGCGGGCAGCGTTCTTGATCGGCTCGGGGATGGCGGCGATGAGCTCCCGGGCGTGCTCGACGTGCTCCTCCGTGGGCTTGCCGATCTGCGAGAGCAGATTGTTGCGCGGGGCGGCAGTCGGTGCCGGCGCCGAGCCGGTGACCGCCCCCGCCACGGCCAGGCCCGCCAAGGCTTCGGCCCGGGCTGCCCGTAGTTGCGCCTGCTGGCTGCGGCTCGGGTCCGGCCCGTCCTTGGCGTGCTCGACCTGCTTTGGATAGGTGCCGTCCCAGCCGGGATCGACGCGCGAGATTCGCTTGTGCAGGGGCGGATGGGTGGCGAAGAGCGAGGTGAGGCCGATGCTGACGCCCTCGCCGAAGAACATGTGCGAGGCCTGCGGGGCGTTGGGGTGAATGATCTTGGAGCCGCGCGAGTAGCCGCCGATCTTCTTGAGCGCCCCGCCGATGCTGTCGGGGTCTCGGGTGAACTGCACCGCGGAGGCGTCCGCCAGGTACTCGCGCTGGCGGCTGACCGCCGCCTTGATGAGGCTGCCGAAGAAGCTGCCGATGAACCCCACCGCCATCAGGCCGATTGCGAGGCCGAGGATGGGCAGCGCCCCGCCCTTCTTGTCTGAAGAACTGGAGCGACGAACTCCCGCCCCCGAGTAGAACATCACCCGCATGACGTAGTAGCCGATGATGCCGATGATGAGGATGCCGTGCAGGATGCCGATCAGGCGGATGTTCAGGCGCATGTCGCCGTTGAAGATGTGACTGAACTCGTGGGCGATGACGCCCTGCAGTTCGCTGCGGGTCAAGCGCTCGGCACAGCCGCGAGTGACGCCGATCACGGCGTCGTTGGCGGAGTAGCCGGCGGCGAAGGCGTTGATCCCGCCTTCCTTATCGAGCAGAAAAACAGGCGGCACCGGCGTTCCCGAAGCGATCGCCATCTCCTCGACGACGTTAAGCACCTTGCGTTCGACCGGATCGCGAGAACTGTGGGTGAGCGGTCTGCCGCCCAGCGATTCGGCGACGATGTGCCCGCCCCCTTTCAGTTGCATGATCTTGTAGGCGCTGCCGCCGCCGACGATGAGCAGGGTGAAGAGCCCCACCACGGCCACCAGCGTCAGGTGCATCTCCAGGGGGATCTCATCCCAGTTGCCGGTCTTGAAGTGGTTCTGCGAGTAGCCGAACGCACCCAGGGCCAGCAGGTAGAGGGCCGCGATGATGCCCAGCACCGCCAGGATGAAGAAGAGGACGAGCAGGCCGGAGCGTTTGCGGGCCTGGTCCTGGTGCTCGAAGAAGTTCATCGCCATGTTCCTGCTCGCTCCCGCAGCGAAGGCCCCATGGGCGAGGCCGACCTCAAGTGGCAGACGATGCGACGCTCAGATCCTGCTTCAGAAGGACACCTTGGGGGCCTTCCTGGCTTCTTCGCTCTCGATCTCCAGAAGCGTAGCGCCTCGGAACCCCAGCATGCCGGCGAAGAGCACCGGTGGGAAGGTGGCGATGTAGATGTTGTAGGTCGTGGCGGCGTCGTTGTAGGCCTGGCGGGAGAAGGCGACCTTGTTCTCCGTGGTCGTCAATTCCTCGCTGAGCTGCATCATGTTCTGGTTGGCTTTGAGATCCGGATACGCCTCCATGACGGCGAAGAGCCGGCCGAGCGCCCCGCCCAGGGCTCCCTCGGCGCTGCCGAGTTGTGCCATGGCGCCGGGATCGCCGGGTGCAGCCGCTGCCGCCTTCAGCCCTGCCATCGCCTGGTTGCGGGCGCTGATGACCGCTTCCAGCGTTTCGCGTTCATGGGCCATGTAGCCCTTGGCGGTCTCCACGAGGTTGGGGATCAAGTCGTACCGCCGCTGCAGTTGCACATCGATCTGGGCAAAGGCGTTCTGGTAGCGACCCTTGTGACTGACCAGCTTGTTGTACAAGCCGATGAGATAGAGGGCGATCACGACGAGAACGACGATCACGACAATGGCGATGATCCAGTTGGCACTGAGCATGCTTGCATCCTCCCGTTGGGCGACGCCGCCGACCCATTCCGCCGGGCGCGGCCGATTCGCTGGGCACGATCATACCGCCTGGCTGCCAACGTGCAGCGCAGGAGGGCATTCAGAGCATAGCCTCAAGGACCATCCCCGACGTGTCCCGATCCGCCCGGGCGGCGACAGGCGTAGATGGCCGCTCAGGTTCCCTTTGTCGGCGAGTAGAAGACCGGCGAGCCGATGGCGGCGTCAACGATCGCCCGACCCAGATCCACCTGGACCGTGCCCTCAGCCTCGGCGACGGCGGCGTCAACGTAGGCCATGGCGATGGGCATCTCCAGCATGGGGCTGGCGCAGCCGCTGGTCACCACGCCCACCACCGCGTCGCCCTGCTTCACCTCCATGCCCTGGCGCGGGGTTCGCTTGCCTTCCAGGCGCAGGCCCACGAGCTTCCGCTTGGGCCCGTCGGCGGCGATCTTCTTGAGGGCCTCCATGCCGATGTAGGGCTCGCCGGACTCGTCCTTGTTGACCGCCACGGCAAAGTTCAGGCCCGCGGAGAGCGGATCCATGTCTTCCGTCAGTTCATGCCCGTAGAGCGGCATGCCCGCCTCCAGGCGCAGCGTGTCGCGAGCGCCCAAGCCGCAGGGCCCGAACTCCTCGGCGAGTTCGCCGGCGTCCTCAGCTTCCTTGAGGAGCATGCTGGAGGCCTGCCCGGCCATCTTCGCGGGCAGGATGATCTCCACGCCGTCCTCGCCGGTGTAGCCGGTCCGGCTGACCATGATCTTGAAAACGATCAGGTTCTTCTCGATGAAACGGTAGCGTTTGAGCGACGGAATCTCCTCCGAGACCCGGCCGATGAGCTCCATCACCTTGGGGCCCTGCACGGCCAGCATCGCCGTCTCCAACGTCTGGTCCTTGAGCTTGAGCTTGAGTCCCTCGGCGGCAATGACCCGCTCGAGGTGATCCCAGATCTTCTGCCGGTTGGAGGCGTTGACCACCAGCCCGTAGCGATCGTCGTCGTGGCAGTAGACGAGCACATCGTCCTGCACGCCACCGCGCTCGTTGCACATGAGCGAGTAGCGGACCATGCCCGGCTTCATGCTGTTGATCTTGCGAGTGCAGACTCGACTGAGCAGTTTGCCGGCGTCGCGGCCCTGCAGGGAGAAACGCCCCATGTGGGAGACGTCGAAGAGGCCGCCGGCCTGGCGCACGCGCTTGTGCTCGTCGATGATCGAGCCGTAGTTGATGGGCATTTCCCAGCCGGCGAAATCGACGAACTTGGCCCCCCTGGTCGACGTGGAACTTGTGGAACGGGCTGCGCTGCACGGCGTGCCTCCTTGGCTCGCTGAGAGGGGATCAACCGAGCCGCTCCGAGAGGAACGGACAATCCTCCCAGCGTATCGAATCGCCGTCGCCGACGCTATGCATCGAGTCCTGGTGGACGCCCCAGGCCGCTAGTCGAGTGGCAGGTTGTCAATTAGCCGCACCCCGCCCAGACGGACCGCGATCAACCCCCGGGCCGGCCGGTCGAATGCCCGCAGGGGCAACAGCGTGTCGGCGTCGCGCACCACGGCGTAGTCGATGTCCAGGTCGTGCTCGCGTAACACCTGCCGCATCGACTCTTCCACCCGCGCGGGCTCGCCCTCCGCCCGAGCCTGACGCAGGGCTCGGCTCAAGCCCAAGGCCTTCTCCCGATCCTCTGGGCGGAGATAGGTATTTCGACTGCTGAGCGCCAGGCCATCGGCCTCGCGCACGGTCGGCCGGCCCTCGATGGTGATGCCGAGCCCCAATGTCTCAACCATCGCGCGAATGACCAGAAGCTGTTGGTAGTCCTTCTCGCCGAACACGGCGAGGCTCGGCTGGACCAGCTCAAAGAGGCGCCTCACGACACTGCACACGCCGTGGAAGAACTGCGGCCGATGCTGCTCCTCGAGCCGGGGCTCACAGGCCACGCGGGGCAGGGGTTCGAACCGGTCGGGCTGACCCGCCGGGTAGATCACCTGGACGCTCGGCACGAAGCCGATTCTCCCCCCCGGCGGCTTCGATCTTGGCGAGGTCCGCGTCGAGGGAACTTGGGTAGGTCTCGAAGTCTTCCCCGGGAGCGAACTGCGCGGGGTTGACGAAGATACTCACGCAGACCGGCCGGCCCCCCCGCGATCCGGGCGGCGTGCTCGATCAGGGCCGTATGCCCGGCGTGCAAGGCGCCCATCGTGGGCACGAAGACACAGCCGGCGTAGGGGGTAAGTTCCGATGGCGTGGTGAGCACCTGCATGCCAAGAGCCTCGCGAGAGGCGTCCCCGCCGTCAACCGGCACAGCCCCCCCGGGGCGGCCGGATCCAGGCAGGGGGCGAACGCTATACTGCCATCGTGTCCAACGCCCCCGCTTCCAGCGCCCCAATCTTCGTCGTGATCCCGACCCACACGACCCGGCACCTGGCCCCGACGATCGTGGCCATCGCCAACCAATCGCACCGGCCGGATGCGGTCGTCGTCACCTGCGATTGCATCAGCAGCGAGATCCAGGACCTGGTGAGCCACTGGGCGAACCGCCTGGAATTGCCCCTCCTCTACTGCGGTCGGCCGCACCAGAGTGAAGCACGCCTGAACCAGGTGCGCAACAACGGCTTTCGGGCCCTCGATGCGGCCGGTCTGCTGACGCTCGACACCGACAAGCGCACGCCGGTCCATCCGGAAGCGCGGGTGATCGTGCTGGATGGTGACACGGTTCTCTCACCCACGGCGGTGGCGCGGCACTTGCAGACGGGGCAGGGCGTCGACCTGGTCATCCCCTACCGCGTTGATCTGACGCCGGAGCGGACCGCCGCCTTCACCCCGGACTCGATTCTCTCCGGCGAGGCCGACCCCGAGCCAACCGAAGCGGACCTGAAGCTGCTGGAGAAGCGCCACCGCCGCTACGTTCGCCAGCTCTGGTTCAAGGGGCTGGGGCTGGAGAAAGCCCACAAGCCCAAGATCATCGGCGGGCATCACTCGGTGCGGGTCGGGCGCTACCTGGAAGTCAACGGCTACGACGAGCGCTACATCGGCTACGGCTTTGACGATGACGATCTGGCGAAACGCATCTACCAGTCGGGGGGCACGGCGGTCGTGGCCGTACGCGACATCATCGCCTTTCACTTGTATCACCCCTCCCGAAAGCCGGAGCGGATGGCGCGAACCGCGGCGTACCGGCGCTTCCGCGACCGCACGCTGCCGGCACGCTGCGAACGAGGATTCCGCTACCCGGTGGAGCAGGACGAGCCAGAGCTCCAATGCTTTGGCTCGAAAGCGACTTTGCCAGCTTGAAGCGCTTGACTGGGACGTGCGGGGTTGCTATCTTAGAATGATTCTAAAGAGCAGTGGTGTTCGTGCCGATCGGACCGGTTGTACGCAACGAAGAGGCGCTCGGGATCATGCCCGCAAAGACCCCCATTTACCTGGACAACGCCGCCACGACCCGCGTCGACCCACGCGTGCTCGAGGCGATGCTTCCCTACTTCTCCGAGACCTACGGCAACTCCGCCAGCCGAAACCACCAGTACGGGTGGGTCGCTGAGGAAGCCGTTGACAAGGCGCGCCAGCAGGCAGCGGATATCATCGGCGCTTCGCCCAAGGAGATCATCTGGACCAGCGGCGCCACCGAGTCGAACAACCTCGCCATCAAGGGCGCTGCCGAGATGTTCCAGAAGGCTCCCGCCGGCAGCGAGAGCCGCGGCCACATCATCACCTCCGTCATCGAGCACAAGGCGGTGCTCGATCCCTGCAAGCGATTGCAGAAGCAGGGATTCGAGGTGACCTTCCTGCATCCGCCCGCCGATGGCGTGATCACGGCCGCCCAGGTCGCAGAAGCCCTGCGCGAAGACACCATTCTCGTCACGCTCATGTGGGCCAACAACGAGATCGGCACCTTCAACGACATCCCCGACATCGGCAAGCTCTGCCACGAGCGAGGCATCATCCTCCACACCGACGCCACCCAGTGGGTCGGCAAGATGCCTACCGATGTCAACGCCGACAACATCGATCTCCTGAGCTGGTCGGGTCACAAGATCTACGGTCCCAAGGGCGTGGGGGCCCTGTACGTCCGCCGCCGCCAGCCCCGCGTGCGCCTGGTCGCCCAGCAAGACGGCGGTGGGCATGAGCGAGGCTTCCGCAGCGGCACGCTCAACGTCCCCGGTATTGTGGGCTTCGGCGCCGCCTGCGCGATTTGCCGGCAGGAAATGGATCAGGAACGCGAGCGTTTGCTTAGGCTGCGTCGCAAGCTCGAGGACTCGCTGAAGGCCAACCTCGACGCCATCCAGGTGAACGGCCACGCTGACAAGCGCCTGCCGCATCTCAGCAACATCAGCTTCGGCTATGTCGAGGGTGAGTCCATGATGATGGCTATCAAGGATGTCGCCTGTTCCTCGGGCTCGGCCTGCACCAGCGCCAGCCTGGAGCCCAGCTACGTGCTCAAGGGTCTGGGCGTGGGAGATGACCTGGCGCATTCCAGCTTGCGTCTCAGCCTGGGGCGCTTCAACACGGAAGCGGAGGTGGATCTGGCCATCGAACAGATCACCACTGCCGTCAACAAGCTTCGTGAGCTCAGTCCGCTCTACGATATGGCGATGGAAGGCATCGACATCAGCAAGATCGAATGGGACGCTCACTGACCACCCCGCGCCCAACCGGCGCGACTGCCCGATACGAACCACGAGGAAACTCATGGCCTACAGTAACAAAGTCGTTGATCACTACGAGCATCCCCGCAACGTCGGCAACTTCGGCACGACCAAGGAAGTCAAAGAGCGGGAGGACATCGGCGTGGGCCTGGTCGGCGCCCCCGAGTGCGGCGACGTCATGCAGCTCCAGATCAAGGTCAACCAGGACACCGGCGTCATCGAGGACGCCAAGTTCAAGTGCTTTGGCTGCGGTTCGGCGATCGCTTCCAGCTCCCTGGCGACGGAGTGGCTCAAGGGCCGAACCGTCGATGAAGGACTGGAGATCAAGAACACCGAGATCGTGGAAGAGCTCAGCCTGCCGCCCGTGAAGATCCACTGCAGCGTTCTGGCGGAAGACGCAATCCGCTCCGCCATCGCGGACTACAAGAAGAAGAACGGCATGCCGGCGGATGAAGCACACGCCGAACATGCTCACTGACCAATCACCGGGCCGTCGTTTCGGCGGCCGCGCTTTGTCTCTCGATCGACCCACGCGCCGAACGCTACTTCGGCAAGCCGACACCGGAGTCCACCATGGGCGTCACCTTGACTGAGACCGCCGCTCGCGAAATCAAGACCATTATCGAACAGCAGGAATTGAACGCTGAGTCAATCCGTCTGCGTGTCGGCGTCAAGGGTGGCGGCTGCTCGGGGTTTTCCTATCTGCTCGATCTGACGGAAACGCAGCGCGACAGCGATGAAGAGTTCGACGAGCACGGTGTCAAGCTCATTTGCGACCCCAAGAGCTACCTCTACCTCAACGGCACCACCATTGATTTCCGCGAGGAGATCATGGGTCGCGGCTTCGTCTTCAACAACCCCAACGCCACCAGCACCTGTGGCTGCGGCTCCAGCTTCGGGGCCTAGCCCGCAGAACACGCGACACAGAGGGCCTGGAGAATGACCGCCGACCGCTCGGCGGTCTCGTTTTTGCGCTCCTTTGGGAGTATTGATCCCCCAAACATGGGGCAGTGTCGGCACCTCGGCCTTTTGGGGTAAGTGGTCCTCTGATCAGGCCGAAGATGGCAGTAGGATGCGCCCGGGTAGACTGTCGTTTAGACAGGTTCTCGATGCCAGGTAAAGGCGCTTCAATGGAGAGGATCAGATGAAGACGAAGTTCTATCGGACTCTAGTAGCCTGCGCTGCGACGGTGGCGATATCAGCCCCCGGACACGCGCAGCAGGACGCCTTTGTCTACGACACCACCGCCGGTACGGAGACCGTCTATCAGGGTGATCTCACTGCCGGCCAGCTCACGGTCACGGACATTCTCGGGAGGTCATTCCGAGCCCAGCGACTGGGCGGCGCCGTGGGGCTGGGATTCTTTGGGGTTGGCAACGCCAGTCTCTCGCTCACACTGGAGCTGACCCAGTTCGTCGATAACACTCCCTCGGGCAGCGGCGCTGGTGACTATGCCTTTTTCACGGGTGGCAATTCCGGCGGCCCTGACCTGATCATCACCGACGAGTTCGGCAACATGATCGTCGGCGAGGTCGACTTCTACCAGGTGGAGGACCGCACGAACGCCCTGTTGCCCGGCTACGAGGGACAGGGCCTGTTCAAGGCCATCGCCTTCAGCGGGCCGCTCTTCCAGGGCGTGCCGACCGAGACGCTGCTCGAGGCCGCCACGAACTACACCTACACTTTTGAGATTCCCGGCGTGACGCTGGAGGACTACCTCTCCAGCAACGGCATGAGCGGTCTGCCGGTCGAGAACGAGACGCTCGAGCTCCGCATCCTTCCCGGCCAGGGATTTGACGGCAGTTGTTGCGAGGATGGCAAGCTGCGAGCCCTGGCGATGGAGTACACCGGCGAAGGCTGTGGCGCTTCCTCGCACTCCCAAGATCCGGGCAAGGTCTCCTGCGAGGGCGATCCCCTCTACAACGGATTCGTCTTCATCCAGGCGAGTGACAAGCCGGACTTCAACCACCACAAGGCCAACATCTGGTTCGAAGGCCAAGTCGCGATTGGTGATGAGTTCGTGCTCGAGGCGACGACCGCCGGCAAGGAAACGCTCAAGGGTGACACCTGGATCCACGTGCGCACGGCTGATGGGGCCCAGCAACTGCAGTTGGTGCGTTTCCACACCTCCTGCTCGCAACCTCTCTTCGGCGGGGACCAGTTCGGCAGCCTGCTCGTCACTGGCTGCATCGGCGAGGACGAGCCGATCGACGGCGATTGCTGCGACGAGTGGGATGACATCGAACTGCTGACCATGACCTACACCGGGCAGGATTGCTCGGCGACGAACCATCACCAGGATCCGGGCAAGGTCTCCTGCGAAGGCGATCCCGCCGGCGAGCCGTCGGTGATCATCCGCGCCAGTGACAAGCAGAACCCCAACGATCCCAAGGCCAAGGTCTGGTTCGAGGACATCGTTGATCTGGGTGGCTCTTTCGACATCGACGCCGCCAACGCCGGCCAAGGCAAGCTCAGGACCAACACCTGGGTGCACGTCTTCGACCTGGCGGGCACGCTCTTGCAGCAGGTGCAGTTCCACACGTCTTGCTCGCAGCCGGTCGTCGAGGGCGATCAGTTCGGCAGCCTGCGTCTCGACGGTTGCGGCGAGAGCCAGCAGGATCCGCCGGGCGGGCCCGATTGCTGCGAGGGCGGCGGTGAGGTGGTCATCCTTACCATGCTCTACCTGGGCCAGGATTGCTCCGCCACGAACCACCACCAGGATCCGGGCAAGGTCTCCTGCGAGGGCGATCCCGCCGGCGAACCGTCGGTGATCATCCGCGCCAGCGACAAGGAGAGTCCCAATGACCCCAAGGCCAAGGTCTGGTTCGAGGGCGTCGTTGATCTCGGCTCTGCCTTCGACATCGACGCGGCCAACGCCGGCGAAGACAAGCTCAAGACCAACACCTGGGTGCACGTCTTCGACCTGTCCGGCGCGCTCTTGCAGAGGGTCCAGTTCCACACCTCCTGCTCCCAGCCGGTCGTGATTGGCGATCAGTTCGGCTCGCTCATGATCGAGGCCTGCCAGTAACGACAGCCGCCCTCTCTGCGTAACCCCAGGGCGCTTCTCTCCCTCGATGATCCATCGTCGAGCCGGAGGGAAGCGCCCTTTCGCTGCGCCCGTGTGTCGCTCTGATGCCCCGGCTCGGATGGTGCTAGCATGCGCTCTGCGCCTGTCGGTTGGCAACGGAGGATCATCGTGTTCGAGCGTTTGTGGCCCAGCTTCGTGCCCGCCGCCCTGGGTCTCGATAAGAGGCAGCGAAGGGGCATCCACAGCCGAGCCTGGCGTCTCTGGTGGGAAGATCGACGCAACCTACTGCTCTACGGGTCGGCGATTGCGCTCTACCTGCTGGCGGCAATCTTCGTGGTCACGCCGGTGGCGGAGCAGCTTGGCTCCTACGTAGGGCTACCCTCGTTCACGATCAAGCTTGTCAGGGCTGGGTCCGCGGTCGCCTTCCCCATCGCCTACTTCGTCCTGCTGGGAGCGGTCCTGCAACGGCTGCGCTTCGCGCCTTGCGTGTACCGGGCTCTGCGTGAGCGAGGCCACGAGGTCTGCGGCCGCTGCGGCTATCTGCTGCAAGGGTTGCCCCGGGCGACGCCCCGCTGCCCCGAGTGCGGTGCGAACCGAGTTGGCCTCCCCTCGACAGATCCACCTCGCTGAGAGGCGCCTACGATCTCGCAGTCGGTCCCGTATCCAGGAGACGATGCATGCACACTCGACGCCGATTCTGCCAGACGCTCGCGGCCGGCACGGTCACCCTCACGCCGCTGGCGCACGCTCTGGCAGCGCTGACGGAGGAGGCTCGTTTTGAAATCATCGCCCTGCAGCCGGGCTTCACGGCCATTCTCGGCGAGGGCGGCAACTCGCTGCTCGTCGAGACCACGGAGGGCGCCATCCTCATCGACGCCAAGCTTCCGGTCAGCGGCCCCGCCCTGCTACGGCTCTGCAAAGCGACGACCGGCAAACCCCCGAAGCTGCTCATCAATACCCACCACCACGGCGACCACACGGGCGGCAACCACGCCTTCAAGGGCATCAGCCGTATTGTCGCCCATACCAACTGCGCCCCTCGCGTCGAAGCGCAGGTGGCGACGTACACTGCCCGCGCCGAGCGCGTGATTGAATCCGCAGATTCGGCGGATGAACTGCGCTCCGACGCCCGCCTGGCTCTGAGCGCCATTGAGAAACACGGCGCTGGCGCCTTCGCCGCCGATGAACTCGTGAGCGGCGAGAAGAACCGGCTTGACCTGACGATCGGAGAGGTGCCGCTGCGCCTGCAGCGGTTCGGCAACGGCCATACCGACAACGATCTGGTCGTGCACTTCCCCGAGGCCAACCTGGTGCACACGGGCGATCTCGTCTTCAACGGCAGGCATCCCTACATGGACCCGCCCGCCGGGGCCGAAGCGAAGGGCTGGCAGGCGAGCGCCCGCCGGACACTCGAACTGTGCGATGGCAAGACGACGGTGGTCCCGGGGCACGGCTCAGTCGGCAAGGCAGCGATCCTGGAAGCGCAGATCGACTACTTCGCCGCCCTACAAGCCGCCGTCAAGGAGGCCCTCGCGGGCGGTCTGTCACGCGAGGAGACCTCAAAGCTCTCGGTCGAGGCCACCGCCAATCTCGAGTGGGGCGACATGCTCGAACGCAACCTCGGGATCGTCTATGACGAGCTGAGTGACTGACGGCGGGCTGGGTCCGCCTGCGGCCATCGCCGACTGCGGGATCAGTGCCGCTGCCCGGAGTGCGGCTTCGCCACCACTGAATAGGTCACCCCGGCGGTGAAGTCGTGCCAAAGCCGAGCCGGGGCAGGTTGGCCGCCTTGCCCCAATTGCGGGCGGCGTGGTAGCTTACCGGTTCCGTCGTTTCATCCCCCAGGCCAATTCTCAAGCCGGTGGAGCCACACACATGAGCGATGTGCCCAACCCGCACGATTCCGTCGAGCCGGTCGATCCCCAGGACGCGGAATTCGACATCGACACCTACCAGATCGCCCCGACCTTCGAAGAGCTGCCTCCCCTGCCGGAGAACGCCACGCCCGAGGAGAAGGACCACTACTGGTACACCCACATCTATCGAGGTGAGCGGGTTCCCCAGCTAACCCTGCGAGCGGTGCTCATGGGGGCGGTTCTGGGGATGGCCATGTCCATCTCCAACCTCTACACGACGATCAAGCTGGGCTGGGCCTTCGGCGTCGCCATCACCGCCTGCATCCTCTCCTACGTCATCTGGAACGGGCTGCGGGCCGTCTCCGGCAATCGCCTGAGCAAGATGACCATCCTGGAGAACAACTGCATGCAGTCCACCGCCTCAGCGGCGGGCTACTCCACGGGCGGCACGATCGGCACCGCCTTCGGCGCCTTGCTCCTCATCCAACGCGAGCACTTCGCCTGGTACTGGCTGGTGCCTTTCGTCTTCCTGACCGCAGCGCTCGGCGTCTTCATCGCTGTGCCCATGAAGCGGAAGATGATCAACCACGAACAGCTCAAGTTCCCCTCCGGCATCGCCGCCGCCACGACGCTGCGGTCGCTGTACTCGCAGGGCGCGGAGGCGAGCCAGAAGGCCCGGGCGCTCATCGCGGCGGTCTTCCTGGGTATGGGCCTGGCGTTGGCTCGCACCTATCCGACCGCCCTGGAAGCCCTGCACAGCGTCGGCAAGCTTGGCGAGGAGACGTTGGAGAGATTCTCCTCCTGGCCTTACCGCATTCCGGAGTTGATCGACTGGCCGACCACCTGGCTCAGCGGCAAGTTCCAGAACATCGGCATCCGCACCTGGGGCTTCGAACCCAGCCTGCTGCTGGTGGCGGCGGGCATGATTGTGGGCCTGCGAGTGTCGCTCTCCATGCTGCTGGGCTCCGCCCTGCTCTTCTTTGTCTTCTCGCCGATGATCCTCGACATCGACCTGCAGAACCTGGCGTTGCATCCTGAGTACGTCACCGCCATCCAGCAGTCGGCCGACAGCTACGGCATCAACGAGACCTACGTCACCTCGGTCAAGGCGCTGGGCCAGTTCATCAACCAGGGCGGCGACTACACCACCCTGAACGCGGCGGGCACCGGCTTTGCGTTCTACCCCGTCAACTGGGCCCTCTGGGGCGGCACCTCCCTCATGGTCTTCTCCAGCCTGACGGCCGTCGCCATGGGTTGGAAGACGCTCGTGCGTGCCTTCCGTGGCGGCTCCGGCCCGGCAGCCGGCGCCAGCGACAGCGACCTCGCCGAGATGAAGCGGCTGGAAGTACCCAACAGTTGGTTCATCGCGGGCATGATCCCCATCACCATCGGCATCGTCATCCTGATGATGCTGGCGTTCAAGATGTCCTGGTATCTCGGCCTGATCTCGGTGGTGATGACCTATCCGATCGCCCTGGTCTGCTGCCGAGCCACGGGCGAAACGGACACCACGCCGATCGGGGCGATGGGCAAGGTGACGCAGTTGGTCTACGCGGTCATCGCCAAGGGCCAGTTGGTACCGAACCTGATGTCCGCCGGCACCACGGCGGCAGCGGGCGGGGCCTCGGCTGACTTGCTCACCGACCTCAAGTCGGGCTACCTGCTTGGGGCGAACCCCCGCAAGCAATTCCTGGCCCAGTTCTTCGGCATCTTCTTCGGCACGCTGGTCATCATCCCGGCCTGGTACCTCATGGTGCCCGATGCCGCGACCTTCGACGCCTTCAATCCGCCGGCCGCCAAGATGTGGCAGGCCGTGGCCTTGGCCTTGACGCAGGGCTTGTACTCGATTCCCAAGACGGCCCAGCTCGCCATCGTGATCGGCGGCCTAGTCGGCATCGCCTTGCCGCTCATCCAGGCGGCCCTGCCCCCGAAGGCTCGCCAGTACGTGCCCTCCGCCATGGGTCTGGGTCTGGCGTGGGTCGTCCCCTGGTACAACGCCCTGGGCTTCGCCATCGGTGCTGTCATCGCCTGGATCTGGTCGATCGCTCACAAGAAGACCGCAGAGAAGTACACGATTCCGATCGCCTCCGGCATCGTGGCCGGCGAAGCGCTCATGGCAGCCATGGTCGCCATCATCGCCACGGTCATCGGCCTCATCTGGGCCACCGGCGCTGCCGGCTGACGCGGAAGACCTCTCCTGTTGGCATGCAACAAGCCCGTCGCGATTTCGCGACGGGCTTTTCTTGTCAGATGCTCTCGGGGAGGCCGAGCCAGGATGGCTCGGCTATCTACAAATAGCCCGGCCATCTTGGCCGGGCTGCGTACGAACTGTTTGGCCGAACTCTTGACGACTTACTTCATCACGCGCCAGCCGATGTCGCGCCGCCAATGGGCGCCCTCGAACTGGATCTCCTCGCAGGCTCGGTTGGCCAGCTTCTGCGCCTCGGCGAGCGAGCCCGCGAGCGCCGTCACGCCCAGCACCCGCCCGCCATCGGTGACATAGCCGCCGCTGCCCCGGGCCACGCCCGCGAAATAGACGGTGACATCACCGAGCGCTTCCGCCTCCTCGATGCCGGTGATGGGCTTGCCCTTCTCGTAGGAATCCGGGTAGCCGCCCGAGGCCATGACCACGCAGCACGCCGTGCGCGGATCGGTGCCGATGTCGCAGTGGTCGAGCGTGCCGTTCGCCGTGGCCCAGAGCACTTCGACGAGATCGCAGTCCATGCGGGAGAGAAGCACCTGGCACTCGGGGTCGCCGAAGCGCACGTTGTACTCCAGCACCTTTGGCCCGCCGGGCGTCAGCATGAGCCCCGCGTAGAGCACGCCGCGGTATTCGATCCCCTCGCGGCGGAGGCCGTCGACGGTGGGCACGATGATGTCGCGCTGGATCTCCTGCATGAGTTCCTGGTCGACGATCGGCGTCGGGCCGTAGGCGCCCATCCCGCCGGTGTTCGGGCCTTTGTCCTTCTCGTAGGCCTGCTTGTGATCCTGGCAGGGATCGAGCAGCCAGATGTTATGGCCGTCCACGAGGGCGAAGATCGAGACCTCCTGTCCTTGCAGCCTTTCCTCGACGATGAGGGTGTCCCCCGCGGTGCCGAAGACGCGCTCGCCCATGATGCGCTCGACCGTCTCCAGGCCCTCCTCAGGCGTATCGCAGAGGATGACCCCCTTGCCCTTGGCCAGGCCGCTGGCCTTGATGACCATCGGTTCATCGCGGGTCTTGACGTACTCGCGGGCGGCATCGATCGTGGTGAACGTCCGCGACTCAGCGGTGGGCACCGCGGTCTGACGCATGAGCTGCTTGGCCCAGGACTTGCTCGCCTCGAGCTGCGCGCCTTCCTTGGACGGGCCGAAGACCTTGCGGGTGCTGGTCGCCAGGACATCCGCCCAGCCATCCGCCAGAGGATCCTCCGGGCCGATCACCACGAGGCCGATGTTCTTCTTGTCGCAGAATTGCTGGGCGCGGTAGGCCTGCTTGATGTCGAAGGGGACGTCGATGGGCCTGGCGAGTTCATCGATCGCCGGGTTGCCGGGATCGGTGGTGAAGAGGTCGCCGAGCCGCTTACTCTCCGCCATCTTGCGGGCGAGGGCATGCTCTCGTCCCCCCTTGCCGATGAGCAGGACGTTGATCTTCTGCGGGCATTTCTTGGGCATGGCGCGATTGTAGAGACTTTCGTCGGCAGCGCACCTGCCCGGGGCGGGGTCCCCCTCACGGGGGCGAAAGACAGATCGAATTGGCCTCAGTAGTCGCTGCCCAGCAGGAACTGGATCTGCAGCCAGTTGAGCCGCTCGCCGCCGACCTCGTCGTAGCCGGCCGGCCGACCTCCCTTGCGCGGGTCGGAAGCGCCGAGGCATCGACCGTCCTTGAATTGCACGACCTGCACCGACGCCGGACTGGGATCGTCGGCCAGTTCATGCCCGAGCTGGCGGAGGCGCTCCCGCATCTCGCCAGTCGCGAAACCGTCTTCCAGCCGCAGCAGGTTCGGCTGCCACTGGTGGTGCAGGCGCGGGGCCGCCACCGCTGCCGCGGGGTCCATGCCATGCACCAGCACGTTGAGGAGGACCTGCATGGTCGCACTGATGATGCGCGGCCCACCCGAACCGCCGGCCACCAGGACCGGCCGGCCGTCCCGCAGCACGATGGTGGGCGACATGCTCGAGAGCGGTCGTTTACCCGGCTCGGGGAGATTCCGCCTGGACTGCTGCAAGCCGAAGGCGTTCGCCTTGCCCGGCACGGTCAGGAAGTCGTCCATCTCGTTGTTGAGCAGGAACCCGTACTCCTCGACCGCCAGCTTGCTGCCGAAGTGCAGGTTGATCGTCTCGGTGCAGGCAACCGCATTACCCGCAGCGTCGATGACGGAGAGATGGCTGGTGCCGCCATCCTCGGGAAGAGCCGGGTGCGAGCCGTAGTCATCCTCCGGCAGCACGCCGGTCGGATCGACGCTGGTCGCGAGCTCATGGAGGTAATCCCCCGCCAGCAGGTCCTCGGTGGGCACCGTTACGAACGCCGGATCCCCCAGCCATCGGGAACGGTCGGCGAAGGCATGCTTCATCACCTCGGTGAGAACGTGTGTCCAGAGCACCCCGCCGGGTTTGGCGTCATGCAGGAGGTCGTCACGCTCTTCCAGCAGGGCCAGCATCTGCAGGATGGCGATGCCGCCGCTCGACGGGGGCGGCATGGTGAGCACCTGGCAATCCTGGAAGTCGCCCCGCAGCGGGGGCATCTCCGCAACGGCGAATCCTGCCAGATCGGAGAGCGCCAGATCGGCCCCATCCCGGCGCACCGCCGCCACGACCGCCTCGCCGATGGCTCCCTCGTAGAACGCCGCCCGCCCTTCCTTGGCGATGAGGCGCAGAGCTTTCGCCTGGCCCGGGTTGGTGATGCGGTCGCCGACGCGCACCTCGCCACGTTGCAACAGATCCTCGTAGAGGAAGCGGAAGCGTCGCGGCCCGTCGGGAGTCTCTTCGATCCGCTCCGCCGTGCTCTTGGCAGCTTCGACGAAGTGTTCATCCGCGAGGAATCCCTGCTCTGCCACGCGGATGGCGGGGGCGAGAACCGCGTCGCGGTCGAGCGTGCCGTACCTGTCCAGAGCGTGCAGCAGCCCGGCCACCGTGCCCGGCGTCGCCACCGCCGATCCGCCCAGGGTGCTGGAGCGAATGCCCTCGTTGGCCATGTAGTAGGCGGGGCCGATGGCTGCGGGCGTCGTCTCGCGGTAGTTGAGGGCGATCTGGCGCGGCGGGTCCCCTTCGTCGCCTTGCAGGTGAATCACCATGAAACCGCCCCCGCCGATGCCGCAGGACTCGGGCCGGACGACGGAGAGGCAGAAGGAGGCGGCCACCGCTGCATCGACGGCATTGCCACCTTGCCGGAGCATCTCCACCCCCCGCCGCCGAGGCCAGCTCATGATCTGCCGCTACGACGCCATCACCGTGCACGGCTGGGCCGGGCGAACAGCCAAGCAGCGCAAGTCCGGTTACCGCCACAAGAAGCACCGCACAGAATCGGGTACGCATGGAGCGCCTCCCGCCGATCATACGGGATGGCCTCAAGCGATGTCCCGCCCGATCCAGCCACGAAAAGGGGGCAGACCCCTTTGGTGCGGGTCCATGAAACAACCCCGCCGATTCGGGCGGGGCGTGGTTTGACGTAGATCGTGGGCGAGGGGGGTTCAGCCGGCGGCGATGCCGGTGATCCGCACCTTGAGGAAGCGCTGGCGGTGGCCTTGCTTCCGCTTGTAGCCCTTGCGGCGGCGGAACTTGACGACGGTGACCTTGTCGCCCTTGTGGACCGAATCGCCTTCGCGAGTTTCGACCAGTTCGCCGGACACGGCAGCACCGTCGACGTAGGGCGTGCCGATCTTGGCATCACCTTCGCCGCCGATCAACAGCACCCGATCAAACTCCAAATTCGATTGACCATCTTCAAGCTCGCGGAGGTCGACATCAACGATATCGCCTTCCTGGACCTTGAACTGGGTACCGCTATCCTCAATGATCGCGTACATCTCTTGGGCTCCTGTGGGTCGAGCCGAGCAGTGTACCGAACGATGTGGCGAATGCAAATGCCGTGCCTGGAGGCAGGGGAGGGTCGGGCGGGAAGACGATGGATCGCCGCCGGCTCTCCGCCCCACTACCCGCCGTCAGGATGCTCGCCAATAGTCATCTTGCAACTGGCCCAGGTCCCAGTCCGGGGTATGTTTGAGGAGGTTCGACCGTCTCGCCGGTCGCCTGTCCCCTTTTTGGAGCCTCCCCATGAAACACGTTCGCTGCCGCTCCTGGCTCGCCTTCTCCCTTGTCCTGGCCCCCGCCGCCTGGGCCCAGGACGCCCTGGTGATCTACGCCTTCGACCAGGGGCTGGACGCCATCCTCCGGATCGAGGATGTCAACGGCGACGGCGACACGCTCGACGCCGGCGAGGTGCTGCGCTTCTTCGATGACACCGTCCCGGGCACCGGCACCGAGAACAGCCAAGGCCTCCTCGCCCTCGGCCCCAACACCCTCCTGGCCACGGACAACTTCACCCCCGACAACGTCGTCTTCCTCAGCGACCTGAACGGTGACGGCGACGCCTTCGACGCCGGCGAGAACGCCGTCTGGTTCAACGGCCACCTTCCCAACGGCTACACGCTGACCAACCCCGTCAACATGTCGCTGGGCATCGACGGGGCGTACTACATGATCGACAACAACACGCTCGACACGAACAACCCCGAATCGGTGTATCGCCTGGAGGACGTGAACGGCGACGGTGATGTGGACGATGCCGGCGAGGTGGCTGAGTACTTCCGGCTTTCCCCGCCCGACATCATCGGCACGACTACGTTTGATGTGGAATTCGACGCCGCCGGGGCCGGGTACGTCCTCGATATCACCGATCCCAACCAGATCGAGTCGATCGATCGCATCGCCCCGGATGCTTCCGCGAAGACGGAGTGGATCGACAGCTCCGATCTCTACACCCTCACCGGCTACGTCTTCTCGGGGATGAACGAGCTGACCTACCTGCCCGACACGGATGAAATCGTGGCCGGGGCGGCGAACATCGGCGGCAGCACCCGCCTCATCGCCCTGAAGGACCGCAACGGCAACGATCGGATCGACCAGTCAAGCGAGGTGCGGTTGCTCTGGAGCGAGTCGGGCCACGCGGACGGCTTCAGCACCGGCTACGCCCGGGATGTCTTTCGCTGCCCCGACAACTCGCTCATCTGGTGCGACGCCTTGAAGGATCGCATCATGCGCCTCTTCGATCTGAACGCTGATGGCGACTACAACGATCTCGGCGAGACGACCGTGGTCTACGACGCCCTGGAGGCGGGCGATGCCGGCCAGGAAGTCGCGATGCAGCTCCTGACGCTGACCGCGTATCCCGCCGCCCCCGCCTGCGTTGGCGATCTGGATGGCGATGGCGACACCGACCAGGCCGACCTCGGCGTCCTGCTGGCGGCGTACGGCAACGGCGACGGTGGCGACCTCGACGGGGATGGCGATACGGACCAGGCCGACCTTGGCGTCCTGCTCGCCGATTACAACTGCGGCCTCTGACGCAGCTCTGAGACGCTGGTGACTCGCAACTCCCTTTGGCGCTGACAGTCCGATCCGCCTGGGCGAATCGTGCGTACAGACTTCCGGTATCGTGGAGTCGCCAATGCGGATCATCACTCGGCGGAGAATCTATCGAGCCTTCCCGGAACTGGACCACCTGAGCGAATTCCAGTGCCGGCAACTCATGCGGCGGATCAACCTATCGGTCTGGCGCTTGCTGATCGTCTTGGCAGCGGCGCTCATCGTGCTCTGCTTCAGTTGCTCCATCTCGAGCATCGTCTTCACCGTGGTCGGGTCGCTGATGGACGAGCTGCTGGGGGGGCCTCTGGGACCATCGGGGGAGGGAGTGGATCGCCATGACGAGCTGGGCTGTCGTCGGCGCGACCTCGTTTGTGACTCCCCTGATTCTGGCCCTCATCGCGCGCGACCTGGTGCTCGGCTTCTTCCTCAAGCGAGGCATGCACGTCTTTCTTAGCCACACCACCTGCCCTGGCTGCAAGTACCAACTCATCGGCCAGACGGTCGACGAAGCGGGGGGACTGCGTTGCCCGGAGTGCGGGCGGCCGACGACGCTGACCGAACTCGGCCTCGATGGGCCGGACGACTTGCTGCCTGAAGCGCCAACGGATTCGGTCGGCTGAGAGGCGATCCGCAGGGGCAGATCCTGCGTATCGATGGACAGAACCGTGGAGCCGTCGGATGCGGATCATCACTCGTCGGAAGATCTACCGTGCCTTTCCGGAGCTGGACCAGCTCAGTGACTATCAGTGCGGGCAGCTCATGCGGCGGCTGCGGCTGACCGTTTGGCGTTCGTTGGTTGTGGGCGCTGTCGCCGTCGTCGTGTTCTTCTGTACTTGTTGTGGCACCGGGTTTGTGCTTCAGTTCGTCGAGTCGCTGGGGTGGCGATTGCCCGGCCTTTCAGCCGGCGGCGCCCGCCGGGAAGCGATCGGACTGGCCTACTCCGCCCTCTTGACGGCGACTTCCCTCGTTCTGGCGCTGCTGGCTCGCGATGTGACGCTCGGATTCTTCCTTCGACGCAGCACGCGGACATTCCTCCGGCGTACGACTTGCCCTGGCTGCAAGTACCAACTCATCGGCCAAACGGTCGACGAGGCCGGCGGGCTGCGCTGCCCCGAATGCGGACGTGCCACGACACTTGCCGAGCTTGGCCTCGATGGCCCGGAGGATCTGTTGCCAGGATCAGGCGAGGATGCGGTAAGCTGACGGGCAATGCCCGACCCCCACGAGTCAGCACCGCTGCCAGCGCAGGAAGGCGACGCTTCTGAGACCCCCGCTCTCGCCCGCGGTCATCGGCCGCGCACGCGCACGGCTCGGCTGGGCCTGATCGGCGGCGTCGCCATCGTCGCCATGCTGCTTCTCTGTCTGGGCTCCCTCCCTTACACGCTCGGGCGGGGTGAAACGGGCCAGCAGCGCTACGAGCTTGCCAACGAGCATCGGGCCCTGCTCGCCCCAAGCTGGGGGCCGCAGACAGCCGACAATCGCCAGCGCACCGAGACTTTGCGGCAACACCTGGCGACGGCCTCGGGCCTCCCGCCTGAGCAAATCGACCTGCCCGCGACGGTCTTCGGCACGGACAACCTTGGCCGCAGCCTCTTCATCCGCTGCCTGGCTGGCGGGGGGATTTCGCTCGCGATCGGGCTGGCGGCGGCGCTGATCTCGGTGTGCATCGGCACGCTCTACGGGGCGGCGGCGGCGTACTTCGGCGGACGCATCGACGCGATCATGATGCGCATCGTCGATGTGCTCTTCGGCCTGCCCTACATCCTGCTGGTCGTGCTGCTTGCCGTCGCCATGGACGCCATCGTCGAGGATCGCTACCCGGATCTGGGTGGCTCGGCCCGACAGGTGATCAACGTCTGCACGCTCCTGGTGGCGATCGGCGGGGTGAGCTGGCTGACCATGGCCCGGGTCATTCGCGGCCAGGTGCTGAGCCTGCGCGAGCAGCAGTTCATGGAGGCCGCCCGCGCTATCGGGGTGCCGCTCCATCAGCAGTTCTTCCGGCACCTGCTACCCAACCTGGTGGGCCCGATCGTGGTGTACGCAACGCTGACCGTGCCTCAGGCGGTGCTGCAGGAGTCGTTTCTGAGCTTCCTGGGGATCGGGGTGAAGCCGCCGCTGCCCAGTTGGGGCAATCTGGCCAGCAAGGGGCTCTCGCAGCTCAACCTGGTGGAGTCGCGCTGGTGGCTGCTGCTCTGGCCTTGTTTGCTCCTGGCGGTGACGCTCTTGTCGCTCAACTTTGTCGGCGAGTGGCTGCGCGAAGCCCTCGACCCGAGACGCCGCGCTCGTGCTGCGTAGCGCCTGCGCCTTGCCTTACCGGGGCCGCGCCAAGTGCCGCTCCGGGTACACTCCCAGCCAGACCACGCATGCCCACTGCTTCCGCCCCACTTCTGCAGATCCGCGACCTCGCCGTCTCCTTCGACAACGGCGCCGGCCCACGTATTCAGGCGGTCGACGGGGCCCACCTCACCATCTATCCGCGGCAGACCGTCGCCGTCGTGGGTGAGTCCGGCTGCGGCAAGTCGGTGACAGCCATGACCGTGCTGCGGCTGGTGCCTTCGCCGCCCGGTCGTCTCGATGCCGGTGAGATCCTCTTCGAGGGACGCAACCTGGGCACGCTCACCGAGCGGCAGATGCGCCAGGTGCGGGGCAACGACATCGCCATGATCTTCCAGGAGCCGATGTCCAGTTTGAACCCGGTCTATTCGATCGGGGACCAGATCATGGAGGCGGTCCTGCTGCATCAGAAGGTCAAGGTGAAACAAGCCCGCGAGATCGCGATTCAAGCCCTCACGGATGTGGGCATCCCCGGGCCTGAGGCGAAGATCGATCAGTACCCGCACCAGTTCTCCGGGGGCATGCGGCAGCGGGTCATGATCGCCATGGCCCTCGCCTGCCAGCCCAAGTTGCTTCTCGCAGACGAGCCCACGACGGCTCTCGACGTGACCATCCAGGCACAGATTCTGGAACTCCTGCAGAAGCTCCAGGTGGAGCGGCAGATGGGCCTGATGCTGATCACGCACGATCTGGGCGTGGTGGCGGAGAACGCCGACGTGGTCTGCGTCATGTACGCCGGCCGCATCGTGGAATATGCCCGGGTGTTCGACCTGTTCGAGAAGCCGCTGCACCCCTACACCAGGGGGCTCTTCGCCTCGATTCCCAAGCTGCGCGAGGGCAAGCATCGCCTGACCACGATCCGCGAGGTCATCGACAACCCGTGCGAGTTTGAGCGGTTGCCGGGCGCGGCCCAGGGGTTGCGACCCTGGTGGCCAGCGCACGCCGCGCCCCACGATTTGATCCGATCGGACGAGCGCGATTCCGTGCTACACGAGATCGAGCCGGAGCATTGGATCGGTCTCTGGCGCACCGAGGCGTTGCGCGATCAGGCCTTCCGTCCGCCAATGCTCGACTATTGCGTGCCGGAGCGGCAGCGCGCGGAGATCGAGGCGCTGGCGGAGGCGGCGGTGGGCGAGCCGGGCCCGGCGTCAGCTTGATCCCTGCCAATGCCCACGCCAAGTGTCGGCTTGTATACTCTCCCCATGGCACATGCGACGATCCGACTTGTGTGTTTTGATCTGGGTGGCGTCCTCGTGCGCATCTGCCGCTCGCTTGAGGAGGCCTGCGAACTGGTGGGACTGCCCTACCACGCCGACGCCGACACCCCGGAGCTGAAGCAAGGACGGCATGAAGTCGCCCTGCAGCACACCGTGGGCGAGTTTGAGGACGGCACCTACCACGCGCGACTGGCGGCGCACACGGCCGGCCGCTACACGGCGGAGGACCTGGAGCGCATCGACGCCGCCTGGATCATCGAGCCCTATCCGGGAATGAAAGTCGTCGTTCAAGAACTGAACGCCCTCGAAGAACTGACGACCGGTTGCCTCTCCAACACGACGCGGGAGCACTGGTATGAGATGGCGCATGTGGACGAGGCGAACGAACTGCGGCCCGGAGCGCCACGATTCCCCGCGGTGCCGTTACTTGAGTATCGCGCCGCCTCGCACTTGATGGGCCTGGCCAAACCGGGCGTGGAGATCTTCCATGCCTACGAAGAGGTGACGGGCATCCCGGGCGCGGAAGTCCTCTTTTTCGATGATCTGGCCGAGAACGTCGCCGGGGCGCGAGCCGCCGGCTGGAACGTGGAACAGATCGACCACACCGGCGACACCGCCGCACAAGTCCGGAGCCATCTCGCCCGATATGGGATTGAGCTCAATCACCAGGAAACCAGCGCGTGAACGACCAAGCCCCGGACACGGCCAACTCCGAGCCGAAGAAACCAGAGAAACCGGCGAAGCCCGATCTCTCGCAGATCGATCCCAAAGCGCCGCTGCCAACGCTGCGCACGGGATTGACAGCCAAGGAGGTGCAGGAGCGCTGGTCCAAGGCCAACTATCGCGGTCGCCTGCCGGAGATCGCCTGGCCCGAACCCGGCCGGCGGTTCAAGCTGGATGTGCTGGGCAATCAGTTGGAGCACGATGTTCTGGGCACAATCACGGAGAGCGACGACGGCTCAGCGCGGCTGATCACCTTCGAGGTTCGCCTCAAGCAGTTGTTCTTGTGGATCATCATCATCCTGATCATCGTGACCACGCCGATCGGGGCCTACTTCATGGACATGATGCCGCTCCTGCGGCGCATCCCGCATCCCTGGATCTGGTTCCCGATCGTGAACATTGGCCTGAGCGCCTGGTGGCTCTGGGCGGAGCTCAAGAAGACGATTCCCCGCGCCTGGCTGGAGGCGAAGAAGCACATCGTGGAGAAGCTGGCTCCGGAGATCGACGCGGACGTCGTGGAGTAGGCATGAAGCGACGCGATTCATCGCGGTTCGGCGCCGCTGGGGTGGTGCGTCATCGCTCAACCGCCAGCGGAAGTAGATACCGCGAAACGCGGTAAACCGCGTCGCTTCCTGTGACCGCGAGGATGTGCCTCAGAAATCGCGGCGGCAGAAGATCCAACCTGCAAGGGCCAGCATGACCGCCTCGAAGCCAAGCGAGGTGCCGATGATCCACGTCACCGATCGCTTCCGCAGGTGCCTCTGTAACTCCAAACTGACATCAATCTGGTCCACGTAGATCTCGTCGTCACCGCTGGAGAAGGTCGGGGCAGAATCTCGCTGTGCGTCGACCAAGCCCTCCATGTCCTCGGTGGTTAGCAGCACTCGATCGAGCAGCTCCACCGTCTCGCTCGTCTTGGGCAGCAGCGTTTTGCCGAGGTAGCTGTACCAGTGCACTCGGCTCCAGGTCTGCTCTGACTTCCGGGCTCTCTCCAGCTGCGCTTCTTTGGTGTCCAGTTGTTCGCGCATTCTCGCCAGCCGGTCCTCCAACTCTTGGCGTTCTTCCTCCGCCTCCGTGGCGGGCTCTGTTGCACCAGCCTCTTCGTGTAGCGCCGCGAGATCCTGCTGCGTCTCCTCCAGGCGCTGCCGCCGCACCTCGACCTGCTTGGTGCCGGAGGCCACGCGCATCTCGCGTTCGACGCGGAGTTGCAGGAAGATGGTCTCCGTGGCCCCTACGGAGAAAGCCAGAAACCAGACCAGGATGGTGAGGAGTAAGGCAGTGATCGTCGAGCGAGAGATCATCCCCAGCAAGGCGCAGACCGAGAAGAGGTAGCTGAAGAAGAGCACAACGATGGGAATGGCCAAGAAGAGCGACAGCTCCCAAGCTCCGCCGCGAATCCCAATCACCAGGAACGAACAGAGCGTGAAGACACCGACCTGCAGCGTGACGAAGAGCAAGCCCGCAATGTACTTGGTGAGAAAGAGGCGCAGCCGCCCGATTGGCTTGGAAAGCACCAGGTCGATCGAGCCGCTGGAGATGAAATCCGGAATGATGCTCGCCGTGGACACCAAGGCGAGAATGGTGGCGATCCAGGTCAGCCAGAGGCCGATGCCGAGGTTGTGGAACATGAGCTTATAGAACGTCTCTTCCGACATGCGACTGGTATTGAAGAAGTCCACCGGAATGGTCCACCAGAAGATCTGGATGCCTTCTTCATCAATCCCCAGGGCCGCGAAGGCCAGCACCACCACGCCGGACAGCGCCAGCACGATCCAGAAGAGCTTCTTGGCGTTGAGCTCGCGGTAGGCGTCGTGCAGGATGGCGAGTGTTTGCGTCATCATGCCGCACCCCCTTTCGACACCGCAGCGCTGGGCAGGGGCTGCGGCGTCTGTGTTCCCACCGCCCGCATGAAGAGATCTTCCAGGCTTTCGCGCTTGGGCTCGACCGCGATAATCGTCGTCCCCTCCGCCCGCAGGCGATCGATGACCGGCTGCAACTTGTCGGCGTCCGCGTGCGGCAGGCGCAATTCCATCCGCCCATCGCGACCCGCCTGCACGCGGACTCCTTCCGTCTCCGTCAGCCAGGTCGGCGGCTGACCGACAATCGCCACAAGGTAGTGCCAGCTCTCCTGGGTCAGATCGTCGATGGTGCCTTGCGTACGCACCTCGCCATCGACCAGGATCGACACCCGATCGCAGACCATCTCCAGTTCGCTGAGCAGGTGGCTGTTGAGAAAGATCGTCTTGCCCTGGTCGCGCAGGCGCACCAGCAGGTCACGAATGTCACGGCGGCCCACCGGGTCGACGCCATCGGTCGGCTCGTCGAGCAGGATAAGCTGCGGATCGTTCATGAGCGCCTGGGCCAGGCCCACGCGCTGCTGCATGCCCTTGGAGTACTGCCCGACCTTGGTACCGCCCCACTCGCTCATGCCGACGAGTTCGAGCAGTTCCTCCGCTCGCTTCTTGCGCTCCGGACGGGGCACCTGCGACATGGCGGCGTAGAAGGTCAGCGCTTGCGAGCCGGTCAGGTAGGTGGGGAAGCGATGGTGCTCGGGCAAGTAGCCGATGCGCCGCAGCGTGCCTTTGTCCCCGAGCGGCCGACCCAGCAAGGTCCCCTGGGCTTGATTGGCACGGACGATGGTCATCATGATCTTGACCAGCGTGCTCTTGCCGGCCCCGTTGGGCCCGAGCAGGCCGAACACCTCGCCCGGATGCACCTGCATGGTGATGCCCTTGAGCGCTTTGATCTTCTTGCGATAGGTCTTGGCGACGTGGTGCAGGTCGATGGCCAGTTCGCTGGTGGCTGTGGTCATGTCCGCTTCCGTCTCCTTGGGTCAGGGGCAGGCATCACGGCCCGGGTCGGTCGCATTCTAGCGAGGGCGATCGCCCCTCGGGGTGGCCGCACCGCCGCCCTTCCGTCTCACACGCGGAGGGGCGGTTCGATATCCCGCGTCAGTAGTCGTATCCTTGTCGAACCATGTACAGCAGCCTTCAGGATTTTCTGATCGCCTTGGAACAAGCGGGTGAGTTGCGCCGGGTGCAGGCGCCGGTGAGCCCGCTCCTCGAGATCAGCGCTATCGCCGATCGGGTGAGCAAATCGCCTTGCCCGGCACGGAGCGCGGACGCCGCCCGCTCTGACCCGGACCATGCGGATCTGGGCGGGCACGCCTTGCTCTTTGAAGACGTGGAGGGCTGCGACTTTCCCCTGGCGATCAACCTCTACGGCTCCTATCGCCGAATGGAGATGGCCCTGGGCTGTCACGGCAAGGGCGGGTTCGAAGCCATCGGTCAGCGCATCGGTTCGCTACTCAAACCCGAGCCGCCGCGATCGCTTGGCGAGGGCCTGGCGAAACTGCGCGAGTTCGCCCCGCTGCTGCGAATCGGCCCCAAACGCGCCCGCCGCGCCCCTTGCCAGCAGGTCGTCAAACTGGTGGAGCGCGGCGAAGTCGACCTGACGCGTCTGCCACTCCTCAAGTGCTGGCCGCTCGACGGTGATCCGACCGCCGTCGGCTACAACCTGACCCCCGAGCAGGCGGGCACGGCTGTGGGGCAGGGTCGCTACGTCACCTTCGCCGGCATGCACACGATCCATGCCGACGATCGCAGCGAGCGCCGGCCGCGCAGCCGCAACATCGGCATGTACCGGGCCCAGCTCCTCGACGCCACGCACCTGGCGATGCATTGGCACATCCACCACGACGGGGCGGCCCACTGGCGCTCCTGGAAACGGGCCGGTCTGCCCATGCCCATCGCCATCTGCTTTGGCGGCGAGGCGGTGCTGCCCTACGCGGCGACCGCTCCCCTGCCGCCCGGCATCAGCGAGCTGCTCATGGCGGGGTTCCTCAACGGCCGGGGCATTCGGCTCGTGCGCTGCGCCACCGTGCCGCTCGACGTGCCGGCCAACAGCGAGATCGTCATCGAGGGTTTCGTATCAACGGACTGCGGCGACATCGGCTACGACCCGCGAGACGGCGAACCGCTCGGCCCGGGCGCTGTCTTCGAAGGACCGTTCGGCGACCACACCGGCTTCTATTCGCTCCCCGACCGCTACCCCATCGTCAACGTCACCGCGGTGACGCACCGGCGCGAGGCCGTGCTGCCGGCGACGATCGTCGGCCCGCCGCCGCAGGAAGACTACTACCTGGGCAAGGCCACGGAGCGGATCTTCCTGCCCATGCTGCGCACGCTCATCCCCGACATCGCGGACTACGACCTGCCAATGTTCGGTTGTTTCCACAACTGCGTCTTCGTGAAGATCAAGAAGGCTTATTCGCTGCAGGCGCGACGGGTCATGTGCTCGATCTGGGGTGCCGGGCAAATGGCCTGGACGAAGTTCATCGTGGTGGTCGATGACGACATCGAGGTGCACGATATGGAGGCGGTCTGGCGGGCGGTCTTCGCCAACTGCCACTTCGGGCGCGACATCGAGATGGTGCACGGGCCGCTCGATATTCTCGACCACGCTGCCCCCAGCCTGGGCGTCGGCTGCAAGCTTGGTCTCGACGCCACCCGCAAGGTCCCGGGCGAAGAGGTGAACCAGATCCCGATCGAGCCGCCGTTCCCCGCGCGCCCAGCGGCCGGGGCTGGCTTCGCCGACGGGTTGTGCGGCCAGCACGGGATTACCGCTGCGGCGATACCGGACTTCGCGGGCGGCCGGGCCGTCTTCGTGGCGCTCGACGCTGCCAGCGCCGCCGACTCCTACGCAGCACTCGAGTTCATGCTGAACGCCGCGGCGGAGACTCGCCTCGACTTCGCCATCGCGGTGGATTCAAGCGTTGACGTCCACGACGCTGAGGATGTGTTCTTCCACCTCTGCGCTGGTGCCGATCCCGGGCGTGACATGGTTCGGGCCGGCGACAAGATCGGCTTCAACGCCACGCTCAAGAGCCCCGAGCAAAGCGTCGCCGGCCGTATCATTCGCGATTACCCCCCCCATCGCCGCCATGGACGAGGCGACGCTGGCCAAGGTTGACTCGCGTTGGGGCGAGTACGGCTTCTAGGGTCCGAGCATGAGCCGCTACGACCAGCCAGCCGCGGCGTGGGCGCACTCACCATCGAGGTAGGTCGCCAGCACTTGCGTCGCAGTCAGATTCACATCGTCATCCCAGGGCGAACAATCGAGAACACAGAAATCGGCGCGATAGCCGGGGGCGATGCGCCCGATCTCGGTCTCCGCGCCCACGGCATACGCGCCGCCGCTGGTGTAGCCGCGCAGGGCTTGGTCGATCGTCAGGTTCTGCTGCGGTTGCCAGATCTCGCCATCGAGTCCGCGGCCGGTTACCGCGGTGTCCACGCCGACGAAGACGTTGAGCGTCACCACCGGCCAGTCCGAGCCGAACGCCAGCAGCGCTCCCGACTCCAGCAGTGACCGGAAGGCATAGGTCGTTTCGCAGCGGTCCCGCCCCACGACGGCCTCTGCATACAACGCTTCACCCGCCTTATGGTAGGGCTGCATCGAGGCAATGGCGCCGAGCAGGCCGAAGCGCGGCAGATCCTCGTACGCCAGGTGCTGGGCATGTTCGACGCGCGGCCGGGCCTCTCGACTCGCCTCGCCGAACACTTCTTCGTAGGCGTCGAGCAAGAGCGTGTTCGCCGCATCGCCGATAGCGTGGATCATGGGTTGCAGACCGGCTTGCTGCGCTGCCCGCAGTTTCTCCTGCAGCGCCCCGTCCGCGATGCCATCGCTCAGAAGGCCGCGGTTGTCGGTCGGCTTGCCCGCCTCATCCAGGAACGGCTCATGCATGTAGGCGGTGCGCGACCCGAGGCTGCCATCCATGAAGGTCTTGAGGCCAGCGAGGCGCACGCGGCCCGTCTTCCCCCTCCAGGCTGCCAGATGCTCAGCGCCCTTCCGCCAGTCTTGCGTCACGGGATAAACGAAGTAGCGCAGGCCCGGGCCTGCCGTGGCGAGCTTCTCGTACGCAGGCATCTCCTTGAGAAAGGGAATGTCGGCGACTGCTGTGATGCCGTGCTTCAGCGCGTGCGCCTCTGCCCGGCGTAGGGCCTCCACTTGCTCCGCCGGTGTCGGCTTGGGCAGGTGCTCTTGCACCAGGCGCATGGCATGTTCGCGCAGCATGCCGGTCGGCTCGCCGTCCGGACCGCGGTCGATCTTGCCGCTCTCCGGATCGTCCGGCCCCGCTGCCGAGATGCCGGCCAGCTTCAGGGCGGCGCTGTTTACCACCGCCGAGTGAAAGTCCATGCGTTTCAGGCAAGCCGGCCGACCACCACAGGCCTCGTCGAGCCATTCCTTGGTCGGGCTCTCCGGTTCATCCCAGCCTTCGGTTGACCAGCCCCAGCCGATCACCCACTCGTCCGGCCCCAGAGTCGCGGCGTAGGCGCGCAGGCGCTCGGTGAAGTCCCGGCGTGAGCGCGCGTCAGCGAGGCACAGCGTGCTCAGCCCCATGCCCCCGCCCAACATGTGGATGTGGCTGTCGATGAGACCCGGCAAGACGACGCGGCCACCAGCGTCCAGGCGCTTCGCGTTCGCCAGCGTCGGCGCCTCCGCTGCCTCGCCCACGAAACTGAAACGACCGTCCTCGACGACAGCACACTCGGCGAAGTGCTCGCCGGCGTCTGTCCAGATCTGTGCGTTCTCAATGATGAGCGTAGCCATGGCGGCAGTGTAGCCAGCGGCCGGCAAGGACGACGCAGCCAGCAAACGCCACTCAGCACATTGTCGTGGCCGACTTACTCGTGGGAGTCGCCCTCGGCGTGAGTGAGGACCTCCTTGCCCTTTTCCCAGGTGAAGGTCGCCTTGCGCGCCAGCAGGTGGGCTCGCTCCACCTCGCCGGCCTGCATCACCGTGTTGTACTGGGCGGTCACCTCGACCGGCAGCAAGGTGTAGGGGTCGGTGATGATGGAGGCGGTGATTACCTGCTCGCCTTGCGCGGTTTCGGGAAGCGCGATGCCGGACCTGCGGATCAGGTTCGCCGCCACCTTGCGAAAGACCTCGTCCTTGAGCCGAGCCCGCAGCCAGATCTGCTCGTAGACCTTCCCGTCGCGTTCGACCTGCCCCTGCCAGAGCAGGGTCGCATCGACCTGGACCTGGCCGCCCTGGGCCATGGGAATCAGCCGCTTGACGGTGCGGGGCTGGCCTTGGGCCAATTCGACGTCGTTCCAGTAGCCGGCCCACTCCAGCATCTCACGATTCACCGCGTCCTTGATCTGGCGGGCGACGGCGCTGCTGGTCATCTCGCGTTGCAGTCGCCGCCGCAGCAGGGGATCGACCTGATCGCTGGCGGCGATAACGGACAGGTTCGCCTGAACTAGATCTGAGACGTTGTCACAACCCTGGTAGGCGCCGTTGGCGTCCAGGTAGCGGGCCGGGGCCAGACGCAGCTTGAACTCCGTGATCTCCCTATCGGTGTCGTGTTCGTCCAGGGCGGCGATGGCGATGCCGCCCAACGACTGCAGTTCGTGGCCGGTCAGCCGAATCGCCCGGCCTTGGTCGTCCTTCCCCGCTGGGGTGACGTAAAGTTCCATGCCGTAGCGGAATGACTGGTCGTTCTCGACCTGCTCCACGATCACCTGGGCAGAGGCGTATTTAGGCCAGTAGAAGCGGGTGCGAACGACCTGATCTTCCTGGGTCATCTCCTGGGCGGGCACCTCGGTCGGGACCTCGTCTGCGCTCTCCGGGCCGATCTCATCCTGGGCATAGGCCCACGCCGGCCCCGCCGCCAGGGCGATGCCAACGCCAGCCAGCCAGGGCAGCCATCGTTGCTGTGGTTTCTTCGTTCGCATGGGTCCACCTTGCATGAATGCCTCGATCAGGTCAGGCGCCGATCACCGGCGGAAGGCCGCCTCGACACCCGGCGCAGACTCTCCGCCCAGCGAGCGCCAGTCGCCCCCCTTCCATCGGCAGGATTGCGGCCCCGGATGACTGCCTCGCCCGGCTCGCATGGCTTCCCCGGCGGCGTCAACGACCGCGTCCGCCCGGGCTATCCGTCCGAGAAGAACCGGCCTGGCAGCCCGGCTGCAATCGCCCGCCTCCGCCGCTACACTCAGCGCATGTTCTCGCAGAGTCTTCGTCGCTACGCCTTGCTGCTCCTGCTCCTGGCGATTTTCGCGGTCTTCCTGGTCTACCCGATCCTGCTCACGGTGCGCGGGGGCTTCCTTGACGTCGACGGCGACTGGACTCTGCGGCATGTGGCCTCGGTCTTCATGGACCCGGTGCTGCGAGGCGGCCTGGTCAACGCCCTGCTCATCGCCGTCGCCACGACCCTGACCTGCCTGATCATTGCCCTGCCCCTGGCGGTGCTCTCGGCGAATTTTGACTACCCCGGCAAGAAGCTGTGGAATGCGGTCATCCTTATCCCCTTGATCCTGCCCCCCCTTCGTCGGGGCGATCGGCATGCAGCAACTCCTGGGACGCTTCGGCGCGATCAACGCCCTCTTCGGCACCGAGATCGACTTCCTGGGCAGCGGCCGATTCTGGGGCGTCGTCCTCGTCGAGGCCCTGCACCTCTACCCCATCCTCTATCTCAACGCCACGGCGGCCCTGGCCAACCTCGACCCGGCCCTGGATGAGGCGGCGGAGAACCTCGGGGCGGGCACGACCAAGCGCTTCTTCCACGTGACCTTGCCGCTCATTCGCCCGGGGCTGTTCGCCGGCGCCACGATCGTCTTCATCTGGTCGTTTACGGAGCTGGGCACGCCGCTCATGTTCGACTTTTACGAAGTCACGCCGGTGCAGATCTTCCAGCGGATCAAGGAGGTCGAGGACTCGGCCAAGCCCTATGCCCTGACCGTGGTCATGCTCTTCTCGGCGGCGATGCTCTACATCATGGGCAAGATGGTGTTTGGCGGGCGAGCCTACGCGATGTACTCCAAGGCCTCGATCTCCGCCTCCACCAAGCGCCTGGGAACCGGCGGGGCCTTGTTCGCCGTGGCCCTCTTTGGGATCGTGACCTTCCTCGCCGTCTTGCCGCACCTGGGCGTGCTGCTGTCCTCGTTCTCGGGCAACGGCGCCTGGTATCGCTCGGTGCTGCCGCGCGTCTTCACAACGGAGCACTTCGGCGACGCCCTGGGCCATCCGCTGGCGATGGGGTCGATCCGCAACAGCCTGTTCTACGCCTCAACCGCCATGGTCATTGACATCGGCCTGGGGGTGGCGATCGGCTACCTGATTGTGCGCACGAAGATCATCGGGCGAGGCTTGCTGGATGCGCTGTCGATGCTGCCCCTCGCCGTGCCGGGGTTGGTCATGGCCTTTGGATATGTGGCGATGACGCTGGAGCCGCCCTTCAGTTGGACGGCGGAGACAGCGCCCGCCTGGGGCCAGTGGTTCGTGCCCATCGCCGGGGCGTTCGACATTGTGGGCCAGACGCCGAACCCGGTGACGCTGCTCATCATCGCCTATGCGATTCGGCGTTTGCCCTACGTGGTGCGCTCCACGGTCGCGGGGCTGGAGCAGACTTCACACGAGATGGAGGAAGCGGCCTTGAACCTGGGCGCCTCTAAGTTCTACGCGATGCGTCGGGTGGTGGTGCCGCTTATCATGGCGAATCTCATCGCGGGCGGCCTGCTGACGTTCAGCTTCGCGATGCTGGAGGTGAGCGATTCGCTCATCCTGGCCCAGCAGACGCAGTACTATCCCATCACCAAGGCGATCTACACCTTCGCGGCCCGCCTGGGCGACGGCCAATACATCGCCAGCGCCATGGGCGTCTGGGGCATGGCGCTCTTGACGGTGACGCTGGTGGGCGCCTCGCTCATGTTGGGTAAGAAACTCGGGGCGATCTTCCGAGTGTGAACCGAGGGGCGATCCGCAGAAGCCCTCCGCTTCGCTTCGGGGCTAAACGGTTATCATCCGGTTGTGGTTCGCGCCTACCATTTGATCTCTTGCGCGTATGGATTCTGGCTTCCCAACGATCCTCGTGGTTCGTGGTCGGAGGTAGTGCGAGCATGGGAGCTGCGACGATACGGGCCAGCGACAAGAGTACACACTCGCCGATCCCTGGCTGCGGCAGCACATGACCCGAGCTCCCGACGGGAGGCCAAGCGGGCGTTGAAGTACGCCGCTGTCTCGTTTGATGAACGGATGATTACAGCTATCGCTACCGGGTTTGCTGACTACGCACGTCGAAGCGCAGTGAATGTGTATGCATGTTCGATCATGCCCGAGCATGTGCACATGGTCGTGGCTCGCCACCGCTTGGCCTGCGAGAAACTCGTATCCCAGTTTCGAAGCGCTGCCACGCGGGCACTGAATGACGCGGGAGCACATCCTCTTGCGGAGTACCGCGACAGTCACGACCGCATACCCAAGCCATGGGCAGAGGGCGAGTGGAAGGTGTTCCTGAGTGACGAGACCGCGATCGCCCGTGCCATTGACTACGTCAGGCAGAATCCGATGAAAGAGGGACGAGCCGCGCAGCGTTGGCCATTCATCCTCCCCGTTTAGCCCCGAAGCGCAGCGGAGGGGGGGATGGTTTACCCTTCGTCGCCGGGTTCATCCGCGGGCGGAACCGTCGCATCAGTCGGGGGCGGGTACTTCAGATCACCCAACTCCGGATCGAACACCGTGAGGTAGCCCAGCTTGTTTATGAAAACGGGTCCGCCCGGAGCGGCGTTGGGGTCGGCGAAGATAACCTCCGCCTCCGCCGCCACCTCAGCGTTGTCGAAAGTGATGGTATACGGCACGACTATCTTCGGATCCTGCTGACTGGGCTGCTGCGGCTGAGCGTTCGAGGGGAGTTGGCTGTCTACGAATTCGCCATAGCGTGAGCGCAACTCTGCGATAAAGGCGCTCGCCCCTTCAGGATCGTTGGCGCCCGGTCCATAGAAGCCATCCTGGAAGCCCTGCAAGTCTCCCGCGAATCCAACCGTGAGTGCCGGTCGGGGGCCTTGCTCCACGACCTCGTAGAAGCCATAGAAGAACTGCCAGGCCTTGTAACCGGCGATACCCTGCGCGATCGTGAAGATCACCCCGAGGATCAGGCCGGCCGCGGCAAGCCCCTTGCCCTTGGTTCCCTTGGCCTCGCTGATGGTGGCCAGGCCGACCAGTCCCAGGATGGGGCCGATGATCGTGGTGATGGGGCAGATGAAAATCAGGCTGCAGACGAGCGAAGCGATGGCGATGCCGGCCGTGCGGACCGGCTTGCCGTACTGTTGTTCCGCGTCCATGGGTGCGTGATACTGCGTCATGCGGTGTCTCCTGCGTGCGGGTGCACGGCCTCATGCTACGGGGAGAGGCCTGAATCGGCCAGTCCAGCCCGCCCGAGCTGGGGGGGACGGCATCCTGAGGACACGCGGGCTCGCGCTGCCAGGCCCCGCACCCGCCCAAACGGGTGACTGCGGGGTGACTCAGCTCGGCCCAGCCTCCCAGGCCGGTACACTCCACGGATCTCAATCCGGGAGACTCGTCATGAGAGATTACGACGTAGCGAGCGTCACCAGGATCACCAGGCCAGGACGAACGCTCACTCTCGCTTCGCCCCTGCTTGCCTTCGCCCTTCTCTCCGCGAGTCTGCTGTCAGCACAGGAAGTGCTCCCCAAGCAGGGCGGCGTCACCGAGACGACCCCCTCGCGATCCCACTTCTTCGACTGGATCAACAGCCAGTACGAAGGGTCCACCGAGGCCCACACGCTCACCAATCTCGCGTTCTTCCGCTGGCTGCACGAGGGGTTCGGTCTGCAACTCGATGTGTACTCGCTGGACGTGGGAAACATCGACGACGGCCCGTATACCGCCGGCGTCGGTCGGCTCATTCCCGCCCACTACGGCTCTCTCGAGTCGCCGGAGTTCCACCGACAGTTCCCACGTGGATTCGGGCCACTTGTCAACAGCGCCGCGGAGTTCGATTGTCGCCTCGGCATCTGGTTGGGGCCGGACGGCTTTGGTTCCACCCCCGAGGAGGAACGCACGCGACGGGAGATGATGGTCGAGCTTTGTCGCGACTACAACTTCCTCATGTTCAAGCTCGATACGGTGGCTGGGCGTCTGCGCCCGGAGAAGCAGCAGACCTTGGCGCAGACGCTGGAGGAGTGTCGGCGTCACTGTCCGGATCTCATCGTGCTCAACGAGCGGGTGACGCTGGGCGAAGCGGCCCCGCACACGACGACCTCGCTCTGGGCCGGGGCCGAGACCTACATTGACGTCTTCATGAGCAACGACGGCACGGCGGTGCACCACCGCGCCGGGGCGTTGGCCCGACCGACGATTCCCGGTTTGACTCGCCTGCTCGAGGATCACGGCGTCTGCTTCTCATCCTGCCTTGACTTCTGGCAAGACGATCTGGTGCTGCAGGCCTTCAATCGCAACTCGGTCGTCTCGCCGCAGATCTACGGCAACCCCTGGTTCCTGCGCGACGATGAGTTTCCCAAGCTGGCGCGCTTGTTCAACCTGCATCGACGACACCGCGAGCGGCTGGTGTCGGCATTGCGATTGCCTGAGGATCTCTACGGCCCGTACGCGCTGTCGCGTGGGGATGGGCAGATCCGGTTCCTGACGCTGCGCAATCTCACCTGGGAGCCGGTGGAGTATCGAGTTCGTCTTGACGAGTCGATCGGCCTGGCACGGGCGGCGACCGTGGAACTGCGCCGCTTTCACCCGAGCGAGCGTATTTATGGCGACTTTGCCTGGGGCGAGACTGTGACGATCGAAGTACCCCCCTTCCGCTCCTGCCTCCTGGCCGCCTCAACAGCAGAGATCGGCGAGATCGGCGTTGTCGGCTGCGACTACGAGATCGTCCGCGACGTGCCGGACAAGCCGGTACTGATCGATCTGCTCGGCCAGCCCGGCCAGACACTGGCGGTAGGGCTGGATCCCGCCGCGCATCGCTATCGCGCGATTGAACTTGATGGCGCTCCGATCTCGAGACCTGAGACGCAGGAACCGCTTGAAGTCACCACCCCGGGCAAGGCGCCACGGCAGTTTTGGCATCGCCGCTTGGGCAGGCTGAGACCGTGCCCGATGCCGGCGGACGCCGAAGCGCTGTACGAGGCGACCTGTTTCGCTGCCGACAGCAACGCCCTGGAAGTCCGTGCGGTGCAGCGGTCCGGTCCGAGCGAGATTCCGGAGGTGATCGCCGCCCGGCAGGCGTTCTTCGACCAGCCCATGTTCATCAACCGCGGCATCTGGGATCGGAACCTCTTCGACGGCGACATCGAGACGGCCTTCCAGGCGCGGTTGGAAGATCGGGCCTTGCGAATCGATTTCGGCGCCCCGATCGAGATCGACACCATCACGTTGCGAATGCGGGATCGCGAGAGCGCCAACCTGGCGCCGGACCTGTACCGATTCGCCGAAGGCGCGGTAGCGGAGGTGTCGGCGGATCTGCGCACCTGGCGGGCATTGGAGCCACGCTGGGGAGGCCTGGGCACGATCGCCGTCTTGCCGATGCCCGACGACCAGCCGGTCCGGTATCTGCGAATCAAGGGCGCTCCCTTGCGCATCGCCGAGGTGGAGGCACGCCGGAATGGCAAGCTGCTCGACCGCAGCGCCTGGCGAGCATCGAATCTGTTCCACCCCTACGACAGTCGGCCCGCGCGGCATTCCTGGCAGACCGAGATCGAGCTGGCGGAGATTCCCCCGGGGGCACTCCTGGCAGTGGCGGTGCATGGAGAGCATGGCGCTGAGGGCGCCTACGCCGCCATTCGCGTCGGCGGCGAACTGGTGGGCGCTCACGATCGGGCCGTATCGTTCCCTTCCAACACCTGGGAGTACTACAACGTCGAGCGTGAGCGCGGCTACACCTACTTCTTCCACCTCAGCCCCGGCATGACGGGCAAGCCGATCGAGGTGGTCCTGCTCGGCTTCCGGGAGGCGATGCCGGCGGTTGGTGCGGAGGCTTGGCTCACCTGCTACGAGGCGCCCGTCGTTCGCCACCGCCTCGTCTTGCACCGGAGGCGCTAACGGCCCCTGAGCTCGCTGCGCCCACGTGCCCAGAGCGTCTACACTGGGCGCATGTCGCCAGAGTTCTCGCCCTCGTCACGTTTGACCGGCACGATCACCATCGTCCTGACGCTGATCGGCTGGTCCAGCATCCCCTTGTTCCTGCGCTACTTCCACGAGGACATCGACACCTGGACGAGCAACGGCTGGCGGTACGGCATCAGCGCCCTGATCTGGGCCCCGTACCTGCTGTACACCATGCGGCGGGGGCGGGCCCCGGGCTGGATCTGGGCGGCCGCCATCGTCCCCAGCATCTTCAACGCCTGCGGGCAGGTCTTCTTCACCTGGGCCCACTACAAGATCGACCCGGGGCTACTCACCTTCGGCTTGCGCAGCCAGATGGTCTTTGTCGCCGTCGGGGCCTACCTGCTGTTTCCCCAGGAGCGGCGGGTGATTCTCTCCTTCCGCTACCTGGGCGGACTGGCGGCCGTGGCGCTGGGCACCGGTATTGCCGTCTTCGCGGGTAAGAACCCTCTGGACGCGCTCCACCTGACGGGCGTGCTCATGTCCGTTGGCGCCGGGGCGCTCTTCGCGGGGTACGGCCTGATGGTGCGGAAGTACATGCACGGCGTGCACGCCGTCACCGCCTTTGCCGTGATCAGCCAGTACACCGCCGGGGCCATGGTCCTGCTCATGTTCGCCCTCGGCGAGCAGGCGGGGGCGACGGCCTTAGCGCTGCCCGGGTCTGACTTCTGGTTGCTCATCCTCTCGGCGATCATCGGCATCGCCCTGGGACACGTGCTCTACTACATCAGCATCAATCGCCTGGGCGTGGCGATCTCAGCCGGCGTGCTGCAATTGCATCCCTTTGTCGTCGCCGTGGCCTCGCTGTTCATCTTTAAGGAGGTCCTGGTCCCCTGGCAATGGGTCGGCGGCTGCCTGGCGCTCGTCGGAGCCGTTGTCATGCTCAGCGCTCAGCGTCGCCTGGGTCCGGCCCTGCGCGACATCTCCCCCTCGCCGGTGCGGTCCTCGGCGAGGTGAGCCAGACCGGGAGCGCCGACAAAGGCCGCGATTAGTCGCAGGGCTGACCGTAGATTGCCAGCAGCGATCCCAGGTCTGCCTGGTCGGTGTCGCCGTCCCAATCGAGGTCGCCTTCCCAGCCGACGCCGTAGGCTGCCAGCAAGACGCCCAGATCGCCTTGCCCGATCTCACCGTCCCCGTCCAAATCGCCGAAGCACGGCGGTTGGCAAGCGCTGAGAGACCAGATGTCAAGATCGTCGACGGCTGCTTCCACGATCCCCTCGGCGTCCTCATCACTGGCGACAAAGCGCAACCGCATGTTTGTCGTCACGGGCAGACCGATTTGGCTCAGGGGCTTTGAGAACTCGAACCAGTTGCCGTGTGCTTCGGAGCTGCTGCCGACGATCGTCTCAAGAGTGATCCAGGATTGCCCGTCGTCGTTGGAGAGATCGATCGTCAAGTCATCGTGTTCCGCGTAGAACCAGCGCCAGTAGCGGATCGTGGCCTCGCCGTCCGTGGCGTCGAAGCGTGGCGAGATGAGCGTGGTCTGTCCACCGTCCACATCCGCGTCACTGGGGCCTCCGTCCGGCTCACCTTGACCGGTGACAAAGCACATCGTGCCATCGTCGGTGTGATCGTCCTCCGACTGGGGATGGGCGCCGTAGGGGCCGAAGAAGTCGGTGCCGATCGGATCAACGCGTGTCCAGATACCGTCGCTGGCGTCATCGCCGCCGGCCCCCACCGTCCAGCCCTGATCGGTTTCGAGATCGTCAATGAGCATCGCGCGCAGGATGGCCGTCGCCTCGTATGTCAGCGCCGGCGCTTCTTCGGGTGAGCGCACGGTGACGCCCTCAATCGTCGAGGCCTCGAAGTAATACTCCAACTCGGCCCCGCAAGGCAGTGCGGGCAGCAGCACCGCGTACGCTACGCCGCCGAGATACTGCATCTGGGTTGGTCGAAAGGCATCGCTGCCCAGGGACCGCCACCACAGTGTCGCCGAGGTGGGATCAACCGTTTGCAGCTCCGAGAAGAGCGACATCTCCAGTGGCTGGCCCACGCGTGGGGTGATGTACTCGGGCAGGTCCTTGGGAAAGGCGTAGAAGATGGGGGCCGCCACGTACGCAGCGAGCGCCAGCGCCCCCTGAAGCGCCTCCTCGGCCGTGGGGATGATCTGGCTGGGCGGCAGGAGGAAACCGTAGTGCCCGGTGTCACGCAGCTCCACGGTCCAGGCGAGAATGCCGCGTTCCCCATAGGACCAGTCCGGGGCCACCCCGGAGGCCAGGTAGAGCGTCTTGCCGCCGGGGCCGGAACGGTAGTCCTTGCCGTGCGTCGCTTCGATCGCGGCCTCTATGCTGGCGTTGAGCGCCCGGAAGAGATCGCGATCGGGCTGCTCCGGCTCGTCTTCGGTGTAGCTCCAGGGCGAGAGAATGAGCTGCGAGTAGCTGTGGAAATCGATATGCGCCACGATCTCGGTGTGGTCCAGGATGAAATCGCGCATGGCCTGATTTTCCGGCTCCGAGAAGGGCGCCGGGCCCCGGTAGGTTTCGCTGCCCGGAGCGCTGCTGGATCCTTGCCCGCCCCAGTGGAATCCCCAGTTGCGATTGTTGTCCACGCCACGAGTGCCGTCGCTGTTGAACTGGCGGTTCTTGCGCCAGAGGCGCTGGGAGTTGCGGCTGTACTCGTAACCGTCGGGGTTGACGACGGGGACGATATGAAAGTCGCAGGCGTCGAGCAGTTCGGTGATCCGCGGATCGCTATCGTACCCCTGGACCAACTGGTCAGCGATGAACATGACGGTCATCGGCGAGATCCACTCCCGGGCGTGCTGGGTGCCGTTGAAGAGGATCGCCGGTTTCTCCGCCGGGCCCGCCGGCGAGGAAATGGTGAAGCCGTGAATCTCCTGGCCGAGAACCGACTCCCCGAGGACATACCGCGTCACCAGATCCGGCTGCACGCCGATGAGGGTGTCGATGTAGCCGGAGATCGAACTGTAGCTTTGGTAGTTGTCGAACCAGCCGCGCCCGGCGTTTTGCATGGCCTGGCGCTCGGCGTCGACCAGCTCCTGGATGTTGGGGTGCAGCACCTGGTATTCCAAGCCGCTGGCGTCGAGCAGCCACATCCGCTCGGGAGGCACGCGGAAGGGCAGCCTGCCGACTCCCACCGCCTCCGTCCAGTGGTCGCCGCTAATCGAGAGCATGGTCTCGATGTCGGTGGCGTCGGCCAGGGTGACCGCCACCAGGCGATGCTCGTCGTACCATCCGGCCTGCTCCAGGGGAGCCGGGCCAGCGATGACCGACGTGAGCGCACAGAGCGAGGCGGCGACTGTCCAGAGCCGGCGGCGTCGCGAGTTTCGCTCGGTCATGGCGAGGTTCCTTGTCGTACGGATGAGCTGGTTCTCCGCGGCCCGAAGAGGCCCTGCCGAATGGCAGGGGCAGCTTCATGATAGCAGCGGCCCCCGCTCCAGCCGAGAGAATCTCGCCTGGTGACCTATGGATCCAGGCGAATCCAAAGCGTGTGCCGGACCCCGCGGGGCGAGAAGTCCAACTCCACGCCGCCGCCTAGCTCCCGTTCGATCAGGCCCTTGACCAGTTGCAAGCCGACGCCGATCTCCGGGTCGCCGACGATGGTCGGTCCCTCTTCTTCGCGCCAATGAAGCCGGAGCACCGTCTCGTCGTGGCGCTGTTCCAAGCTCCAGATGAGCGACACACGCCCCGCGCCGATAGACAAAGCGCCGTACTTGCGGCTGTTTGTGGCCAGCTCGTTGATCACCATGATGAACGCCTGCACGCGCTCAGGCACCACCGAGATGTTGGGGCCGTCCAGTGCGAAGCGGGAGGAGTCCTCCGCCGTCAGGGCCCGCTGCAGGATCGTCTTCAGGTCAATCGGACGCCACTGCTCATCGGAGAGCAAACTGTGCACGGCGGCCATGGCGTTGACGCGCGAACGCATGGAGGCGGCCAGCTTTTCGACATCGGTGGTCGACTGCACACCAAGATCGATCAAGGCGATCAGCGAGGTGAGGTTGTTGCGAACGCGGTGGTCCAACTCGCGACGAAGCATGCGCTCGAGCTCCGCCTGCCGCTGCAGCTGCTCGAAAGCCTCGTGCCGTTCCGTGACATCCGTGAGCGCCCCGACGATGGCGGAGGTTCTGCCATTCACCACGACAGGCGCCTCGTGGACTTCCACCCAGGTGATGCGGCCGTCGCGGGTAAGCAGTTGCAGTTCGTACGGTTCCTGCCGTTTGCCCGTGTCGATGGCTCGCTGCGTCAGATCGTAGCCATCCTGGTTGACGGGGTGGTCCGTGGCGAACTCCGTCCAGCGCACCCGGGCTTCCTCGGGCGAACAGCCCAGGATCTCGACCGACTGTGGACTGACATAGGTCAGTTCGTGCTCCGGCGTGTGCGAATAGAACATGTTGGTGCTGTGCTCGACGATGTAGCGAAGCCTTTCCTCGCTCTGTCGAAGCGCCTCTTCCGCTCGCTTGCGTTCGGTGATCTCCGGGAAGATGACGATGCCCGCGATGATCGTGCCGTCGGAGTCGCGGATAGGCGCGGAGTTGCCAATCACCCAGCGCTCGCGCCCTTGCTCGTCGATGATGAAGAACTCCTCGCCCTGGCAGATCTCCCCATTCTTTACGGCGCGTGCGAGGGGCATTTCCTCGAAAGGATAGTCGGAGCCGTCCGGCCGGCAGATCCGCCACATCGCCGCGTACTCGTGCGTGCCAATTCCAGTGAGCGATTCTCGGTCATAGCCCAGAATGTCAAAGGCGGCGGGATTGATCATGCGAATCGTCGCATCGGGGGCATCGGCGATGACGATGCCGGCCGGTGACTGCTCGATGGCGGCCTCCAGCATGCCTTGCATGGCCGTCAATTCCGCCGCGGCCCGATTCCGCTCCGTGATGTCAAGGGCGGTGAAGGTGACGCCATGGATTAGGTCCTCCGGGTCGAAGGGCGTCGAGCTGAGAAGCACATCGATGATCGTCCCGTCCTTCCGCCGGAAGCGCGTCTCGACCGTTCCTGTCCCCTCCGCCCTGATCTGACGGTATTTTTCCTCGCCGACGTACTTGTAGTCCGCTTGGCTCGGATAGAGCATGCGCGCCGATTGCCCGATCAACTCCTCCCGGCGGTACCCCGTGAGCTCGCAGAGGCGTTCATTCACGTCGCGCAAGACACGATCGGAAACCACCCCGAGCCCGATGGGCGCGGCTCGGAAGATGCTCGTCATCTTCGCTTCGCTCTGGCGCAGGCGTTGCTCGGCTGCTTTCTGGTCGTCAATGTCCATGTTGATGCCCAGAGCTCGGATCGGGACTCCCTGTTCGTCCCGCTCGACAACTCGACCGGTGTGGAGTACCCACTTCCAGTCCCCCGACCGTGTGCGCAGGCGGTGTTCCGTCCGGAAGAGCGGCGTCTCATTCGCATGATGTGCCCTCACGGCCTCCTGCACCTGCTCCCGATCCTCCGGATGTACCCGCGTTAGCCACAACTGGCCCGACGGATCAATCTCGCTGGCGGAGTACCCCAGCATCCCCGCCGTCCGCTCATCGGGTTCCAGCCGATCGCTAACGCAATCGACGCTCCAAGCCCCGATATTGGCACACTCCAGCGTCAACTCCAGGCGCTGTTCCGTCAGCCGCCGCTGCTCCTCCGCCTGTTTGCGATCGGAGACATCCTGGGCGATGCCGAACATCTGCACCAGTTCTCCGCTCTCATCCTTGACGACTTCCGCCTCGTGGTGCAACCAGTAAAGTTCGCCATCCGGGCGCCGGCACTGCACCTCGATGTTGAGTCGACCCCCGGTCTCGCAAGCCGCCGTGACCGCTCGCTGCCAACTCTCCAGGTAGTCGGGATGAACGATCTGCGTGCGCACGAGATCGGCGGTCACCGGCGATTCCGCGGGATCGATCCCCGTCACCCGGTACATGCCCTCCGACCAATTCACCGCATCCGTCCGCAAGTCCCACTCCCAGTTGCCGATCCGCGCCACCTCCTCTGCCCGCAGCATCCGATCTTGGCTCTGTCTCGACTGCTCCTCGGCTTGTCGCCTGGTACTGACATCCACAAGCGTCGACAGAATGACGTCCGTCCCGTCCCAGTCAAAGGGAACCATCGTCAGGTTCACCCAGACCGTGGAGCCGTCGGCAGCGAGCAGCCCGACCTCATGCCCCTCGACCTGGCCCGCCTCACAATACTCCTCGAAGAGCCGCCGAGCCTCTGCGCGGTCGACATAGAACGACTCGACCGGATGTCCCTCGACCTGACTCGACTCGTAGCCCAGCATGTCCAGCACCGCTTGATTGCAGTTCAGGATGCCTCCCTCCCCGTCAGTCGAGGCCAAGCCGATCCCCACGGGCAGACGCTCAAAGAGCGTGCGGAACTGCATCTCGCTACGCCGGACCGTCTCCTCGGCGCGGCGGCGTTTGTCGATGTCGATCAGCGTGGCGAGCAGCACATCCATGCCTCGCCAGTAAATGGGCACAAGCGTCAGCGTCAGCCAGACGACCGAACCATCTCCCCGCCGGAATTGAGACTCCCACCCGCGCACCTCTCCATCCCTTGCGAAGGCCTCCATAACGGTCTGGCGCTCTCGGGGATCGGCATAGAGTTCCTCGGCGTTTAGCGTCGCCGCTTGCTCGGGCGTGAGCCTGAGCATCTCCAGCACCGCGGGGTTCCAGGCCAGGATGCTCCCATCCTTCGCGGTCACGCCCATGCCGGCGGGCGCCTGTTCGAAGAGGGCGCGGAAGTACTCCTCCGTATTCCGCGCCGCTTCTTCAGCCCGTCGACGCTCGGTGATGTCCTCAATGAACCCCTCCACGACGACTGGCTGGGCTCCCGCTTCACTGACCCTTTGCCCACGCTCCAAGACCCACTTCTCCTCACCCGAGGCGGTCTGGATTCGATACACCAACTCAAACTCCGAGCCCCGTTCCAGCGCTTCGTTGACCAGCCGTTCCACCATCGCCCGATCGTCTGGGTGAATCAGATCCGCGTAGGCAATGCTGTGGCTTCCCTGCAACTGCTCCGGGGTGTATCCCGTGAGCTCCTCGGTGTTCGCACTGACGAGGAGCATCGTCCAGTCACGATCGGCGAGGCAGCGGTAGGCCATGCCCGGCAGGTTGCTCAAGAGCGTCGCCAGCCGCCGCTCGCTCTCACGCAGGGCCTCTTGGGCTTCCTTCTGTTCGGTGATGTCGCGCACCGCTCCGAATATTCGGACCACCCGCCCGACTTTGGAGTCAAATTCAGGTCGGCTGGCGACGTGCAGCCAGCGCACTTCGCCATCCGGCCGCACGACCCGGCTCTCGGCGTCGGTCGACTCGCCGCGCAGCAGGCATCGCCGCTGATCTTCCGCTGCTTCTCGATCGTCCGGATGGGCCCGCGACCGCCAGCCGCCGTCAGCGTTGTACTCCTCCACGGTCCAGCCGTAGATCGTCTTGAACCCGGCGCTGGCCCAGTCCAAGTGGGTGTTGCCCTCCTGGTCCACGGAAGCGATGTAGAGGTACGTCGAGGCAAACTCCGCCAAGCCCTGGTAGCGCCGCTCCGTCGTCCGCAGCGCCTCCCGGGCTCGGCGGCGGCGGATCATCTGCACGCCGGTGAACGCCGTCAATCCGAGGAACGCCAGCGCCAGCGGCACCACCACTGCGGGGTGGCGGTGCAGCGGCCGACGATAGCGAAGCACCTGTGCCACGCTGGCCGTCTCCAGGAATCCACCCGGCCCGCGTGCCATGAGTTCCAGGTCGTGCGCCCCGTAGGCGAGGTCAGCGAAGAGGGCCTGTTGCTCGGTCCTCCAGTCCGACCAGTCGCCGCCGTCAAGGCGATAGCGCGACTCGACGCTGGACTGTCGAGAGACGCCCTGAGGCGCGTAGATATCCCAGCTCACCTCAAGGCCGCTTGCGCCGACCATCGGCTCATGAACCACGATGCGCGGGGCCCTGGACTCTGAGCCGGGCGCCACGTTCATCACCGCCGTCCCCGACCCGCAGGTGCCCACCAGGACGCGCCAGGCATCCGGTTGGACACACATGACCAACGGGTTGTTCAGGCCGTTGGCCGCGGTAAACACTGACCAGGTGCCCTCATCGAGACAGGCGACGCCATCCCCGGTCGCCGCCCACAAGCGTTCGCCGGGACCGAAGCGCAGATCCCACACGCGATTCGAGGGCAGGCCGTCGGAGGTGGTGAAGTACCGCACCTGGCCGTCACTGCCGATGCGGCCCAGGCCGTGCGATTGATCGCCAAACCAAACCTGATCCGCACGGTCAATCGCCAGGGTGAAGACTCGGCTGCTCACCAGCCCGGTGCCGGCATCCCAGTGCCGCCAGGTATTGTCACGCCAGCGGCTGATCCCGCCGGCGCTCGCAAACCAGTAGGCCCCATCCGACGACTCGGCAAAGCCATACACTCGGCCGCTGGGCAATCCCTCCTCGACGCCCCAGCGTTGGAACCGGTCCTGATCCAGGAGGAACGCCCCGGGCTCCTCGGCGTCGCTCCCCTGGTATTCCGCAATGCAGAGAAACCAAGGTCGCCCCAGGTGATCAATGCGGATCTTGTGGATGTACTGCGCCTGCAACCCTTCCTCGGGGCCGAAGTGTTTCCAGGCGGTTCCATCCCAGCGATAGGCCCCCAAGAAGCCGCTGCCGCTGCCGATCCAGAGGTTGCCCTCACCGTCCTGGGCGATGCCGCTGACGACGCGAATCGGCTCGTCACCGATCTGACGCACGGCGTGAGAGGAGCCGTCGGCGCGACGGATGACCAAGCCCCCACCCGTGCCCATCCAGATGCTGCCATCACGGACGGGGCAGATCTCCAGCACCTCGTTCCAGACGTGCTCGTCGCCGTGCCGCCAGTACTCCCAGCGTCCTGGTCCCCGATGAAACCTCCGCAGGCCATCCCGCGAACCCACCCAGAGATCACCGTTCGCGGTGTATTGGGTGTCGAGCGGAGAACGCAGCTCGCTCGGCAGAGGCGACAGCTCTCCCCAGACACCCTCCAATCGTACGTAGGCTTGCCCGCTGGCGCTGACGACGATCGCTTCTCCTGATTGGTGCATGGCGATCGTGGTCAGCTGTGGGTCCACCATTCGCAAGACGCGCTGAGTCGTGCCTTCGTGCCCCCACTCGAAGACGTCGGTGACCGTGCCGTAGTAGCGACGCACGCCAATGCCTTCCCCGGACGCACCCTCCCGAATGCCTGCGATCCAGGCGTGGCCGGCAGGCGCTTCCAACCGCTGCTGCCATGCCCCATTCGCCCAGCGAAACGCCCCCCGCCGCGTACCCAGCCAAGGAGTGCCGGCGTCGCTGCTGAGCAAGGCACTGGGGCTGCCTCCGTTGTCATCGAACGGCGGATCGAGCTCGCGCCAGACGCCGTTCTCCCGAAGCAGTACCTTCCGCTCCTGGCTTCGCGGCAAGACCCAGATCCTCCCGTCGCCCTCTGCCGCCGCGCTGCCGATCAACCGGCCCTCGTAGCCCCCGGGTAATTCGACTCGGCGAAAGCCCGTCGCATCGCCCAAGAAGATGCCGTCGTCGATCACATGCACGAGGAGCTGGCCCTCGCCGCAGGGCTGGATGGAGTTGGCGCGCACCGCCGGCACCCCTTCCGCTTCCCCCATGGGGTGCCACTGGTAGCCGTCAAACCACGCCAGCCCCCGGTCAGTCGCTGCCCAGACCGTGCCACTTGTCGTTTCCGCCACCCGGTAGACGTGATTCGAGGGCAGGCCACTCTCCGTGGTGAATCTCGACCAGCGCCACGGCTCGTGGAGTTCACCAATGAAGGTCGCATCCGCCAGAGGAACTGGCGCCTGCTCCTCCTCGAGATTCGGCTGCCCGCCGGCTGGCGCTATCGCCGTGACAAGAAAGAGGAAGCCGCAGAAGCGGCGACCTTGTCGTCCCCGCCTGCCCGTCCCCACGATCCTGCGAGCCGCCTGATGGACCATCGCCGCCTCCTCTCTGGAGTCAGAACCTCTCCCCGGTTACACAGATGCCGCAACGAAAGGCGCCGTGGCCTGGCGGCAAGATCCACCCCGGGTCCCGGGCACGGGCCGGCTCGTCGTGGCAGCCGCCCAGCCAGGGCTCGATTCTGCCAGATCCCACCGCATCCGTCGAGGGAGTATCGGACCTTGATTCGCAGCTCGGCACCTCGCCGAGGGCCTCGTCGTTGCCGGCGTCGATCTTCGGCCGGCGAAACGTCGCTTCAATGAACTCATCGGCGAGTTCGGCGCGGGGCCGATTCTTCTTCGCCTTTGGGAGACGATTATTGAGGTCGTCGACGACCTGGGCGGCGAGGCCCCGGGGCCCGTCGACTTCGACTGTTTGCTCGAGCGCGAGGTCGCGACGGCCCGGTCCCGGGCGGCGAACGAGTGGGCCCGGCGGCAGCGGGAGCGATTTCAGGCCCCGACGATCTGCGAGAAGTGCGGGGCGGTTCGGAACGGTTCAACGTGGCGCAAAGTTGCGACTTCGCCCGACGTTACGGCGATCCCCGGGCTTTGCCCCGCTTGCGAGAAGCATGTTTGCGGCAACCCCACCGGCGGCTAGCAGTTCCCTATTCGGCGTATTTGATCTGCCGCCTGTAGATTCGCACGGGTCTCAGAACCTGCTCGCCCAACTCGTCGACCTCTTCGAATGCGGTGTACTGCGTCCAGTTTCCGAATTCGTCGTACTCGACTTCGAACAGGTATCGGAAGCGGTGCGTGACTTCGCTACCAGCAACAGGTTTCCTCTCGCGCAACGGCGGATCATATTGGCGTAACAAGTATTCACCGCGATTTGGTTGGCCGTCCGTACGAACGTCGCATGACCTGCGAATCCAACCATCGTGGTTTCCGCCCCCATTGAAAGTGTCGTGACCAACACGATGTCCGTCAGAGTTGTACTCGTAGACGTGCAGCCAGCCGATCGGCTCGCCATCCGAGTCACAAAGCACGTCTTCTACGAGCCGCCCATCGTCATCATACGCGTAGCGAGTGCGATAGTTCAGGAGGCTCGGTTCGTACTTCTCGATGAGATTCCCCATCGCATCGTAGGTTCGTCGCTCAAGTAGCGTGTCCTCGCCTATTTCGGCCCTGCTCTTCGCAGAGTGCCTCTGGACGAGCTTGCCCTCTGGGTTGTAGATATAGAGCATCGTTGACTCCACAAGCTCTGCAATCGGCTTGCTCTTGCTGGACCACGACAGCAATCGACCTTCGTCGTCGTACTCATAGGTCGTGCGAGCAACCGACTCCCCCCCATACATGTTGGTGCCATACTCCGTCTTCCGTCGTTTCAGGCCTCGCTCGTCATAGTCGGTGACAGTGCGATCGATCTGATCGCCATCCGTCCACACTTGCTGCTCGATGACCCGATTCTCGTCGTCATAGTCGAAGTCAAATCGAATTCTGTATGACGACGTGTCGTTCGGTTCGTTGACGTATCTGACCAGATTGCCTTGGTCGTCATATTCGCGCGTGTGCAGCAGAATCGGTTTGCTCTCCACCGTGCGTCCGAAGGACCGGCCCAAGGAAATGCGATACACACGGACGGCCCTCGCTGGTCCGCGGGCGTCGTGCATGATCCACTTCCAGAAGTCGTAGCTCTCATCCAGACATACCGGCAGGTCTTCTACTCCGGACGTACTTGCTGGACACCTCGATGCCGAGGCCAGCAGAACGGCTAAGAACAACGCCACCCATGTATGGACTTTGAATCTTGTCCTTCGCATATCTTGCCTCCCCATCGCATTGGCTCCGCGAGGCGCTCTCGACACCTGTTCTTCTTTGGTTCAACCTGCCGCATCGGCAGTTCGCGCCAAGTCAATCGAGATTAGCGAGCCGCCATCCTCGGTCGCCTCCTCGCGGCGAGCGACCACGCGATACGGCTCGATCGGATCACCACCAGACCCGAAACGGAACACGTCCCCCTTCTGCAGGTCGGGCAGTTCTTGTCCCAACGAAAACACTAGCTGCCGGCTTCCATCGTCCTTCAGGACATACACGAACGCTCTCATTAGGCACCCCTTACCTGATGCCACGCCTGCGGGGCTCTCGGCTGGTCATCTCCCGCAACTTCGATGGCTTGACCTGATCCAAATCGGGCCGGGACGACCTTAATCTAGCAAGCTTGCTGGCCGCATGTTCAATCTCCCGCTAGCCAGCCACGCAATCCCCAGCCAACGACCCACCCGAGGCGGCAACGTTCTCGTGACGGCCTCCTCGGCCCAGCCGGCGGAACCAATCACTCCAGAAGGTGACCGGGTAGCGCAGACGTAGAACCCCGCCGGGATCGCTCGATTTGCCGCCAACTCTCCCAAGAAATAACCCCTGCTTTCGCAGGGGTTTATGGTAGTACGCGAGGAAGGATTCGAACCCTCAACCTCCTGATCCGTAGTCAGGTGCTCTATCCAATTGAGCTACTCGCGCAGGTGATTTGCGCCGCATGTGATACCCTGATCGTACCTGAAAGGCAAGCTGACTTCCCCGCGATAGCCCAGCTTTCCCCGATTGCGGCGAGAGGCGAGCCCGCCGGACCCGATCAGGTCCCAAGCCCGTGGAGCCAGCCCGCCCCAGCGGCTTGACGCGGGCAGCCTCCCGGGAGTTGCATTTCCCAGGCGGAGTCGACATACTACGCGGCTCGATACGAGCGACCCCAACAGCATTCGTACAGACTGAGGATCAGGGCACCCTATGGCTCACTCTCTTTCAGCAAAGAAGCGGATTCGCCAGAACGCCGCCCACAAGGCTCGCAACCGCTGGCGCAAGACCAACCTCCGCGAGGCCGTCAAGGCCTTCGTCGAGGCAGTACAGCACGGTACGGTCGACGACGCCGAAGGCGCCTACCGCACGGCCTGCTCCGTCATCGACAAGACCGCCTCCAAGGGCGTCATCCACCGCAACACCGCCGCCCGCAAGAAGTCGCGGCTGAGCGCTCGCTTGCTCACCAAGAAGAACGGCTGAGCGACCTGACCCCGCCTGCCGAGTGGGCGGCATCCGAACCGGCTTCATTCACCGCCTCCATAGCGAGGCGGTTTTTCCTGCGCTGACCCGAGGCGGCTCGGGCAACGTCGCTCGCGGCTGCTATGCTCGGCAACGCCGCAGTATCCGCAGGAACGGAAACGCATGGGCCGGAACCAACACAGCACCGCCAGCCACAGCCAGGAACGACAGCGGCCGCTGCTCGTGAGTCACTACGCCGACCTGTCGAAGAAGCCGCTGCACAACCTGCTCTTCCTCCTGCCCCTGCTCGTGCTCTACGAGTTGGGCTCGCTCATCTACCTGACCAATCCCGACACCGGGGCCGTGGAGAAGATCAAGGCCTACCAGATCCTCACGGACCTCGTGGGCACCATCGGGATCTCCGGCCTGTACCTTCTCTACCTGCCTGGGGTGGCCCTGCTGACCGTGCTCCTGGTCGCCCACATCGCCACCCGCGAGCCCTGGCGTGCCCGCGGCGGCGTGATCGGCCTCATGTGGCTGGAGTCCTTGCTCTTCACCGTGCCCCTGCTCGTCTTCAGTCAACTCATCGCCCGACTCAGCGCCCCCGAGGCGGCGCTCGTGCAGCCGGTGACGACCCTCGCCGATCTGAGTCTGATACAGAGACTCCTCATCAGCCTGGGCGCCGGGTTGTACGAGGAACTGCTCTTTCGCATGGTCTTGATCGGCGTGGTGCTGGTGCTGCTGGGCGATGTACTCAACCTCAAGTCCTGGCTGGCCAACCTCATCGCGGTGCTGCTGGCGGCCTTGCTCTTCACCGCCTACCACCAGCCCATTGTGGATGGGGAGATGCTTTGGTCCGCCATCGTGCTGTACCTCGGGTCCGGGATCTACCTGGGATGTCTCTTTCTCTTGCGTGGATTCGGCATCGTGGTGGCGGTGCACGCGCTCTACGACATCATGGTGCTCGTGGTGCTGCCGCTCCTCGCCGGTTCGTGAGCGACGGGGATTTCACGGGCGTCCCGGAGGCAGCCCCGGTAGGATGACTCGCGATGGATGATGTAACCCGGGTCAGCCTGCTGCTGCGCTTACGCGATGGAACCGACCAAGTCAGTTGGGCGGAGTTCGACAAGCGCTACCATCGACTGCTCTACGGCTACGCCCGCGCCAAGGGGGCCACGCACGACGTGGCGGACGAGATCGTGCAGGAAGTGGTGCTGGCGATCTTCAAGTCGATCGGCAACTTCGAGTACGACGCCGCCAAGGGGCGGTTCCGGGGGTATCTGCGGCGGGCGGTGGCCAACGCCCTGAACCGGCGGGCCGCTCGCGAACGCCGGGCCCCCATGGCGATCGACACGGCGGAGAAGGACTACATCCTCGTGGAGGAGGACAGCCAGGACGAAGCCTGGGAGCGCGAGTGGCGGCAGCACCAGTTGCGCCGGGCCATGGAGCGCATCGCCGAGAGCGTCGACGCCAAAACGATCGAGGCCTTCACCATGCACGTCCTGGAAGATCGCCCGGTGGAGGCGACCTGCGCCGCGCTCGACATCAGCCGCGACAACCTCTATCAGATCAAGCGTCGAATCCTGACCAAGCTGAAGCAAGAGCTGGAGAGCCTCGACGACGACATCTGATTCTGCCGGCCCCGCCCCGCTGCTGCTAATGGATGCGTCACCTGAGCAACCCGACCCGCACGCCGCCGACGAGCCCGAAGAGCCCCCGGCGGATGAGGAGCTTGAGTCCCTGGCGGCGGAGCTGCGCCAGGTGCTGGGAACCGCTGCCGTCGACCGACTTGAGGTGGAGGAGCAGCACGCCGCTGGCGGCGCCGACTCGGTAAACCCACGCGACGCCGGCACAGCGCCCGCAAGCCCATCTCCCCTCGGGATCCCCAAGCCCGGCGACCGCTTCGGCGGTTTCGAACTGCTGACGGAACTTGGCCGGGGAGGCATGGGGGTCGTCTTCCGCGCCAAGCAGGTGTCGCTCAACCGCCTGGTGGCGCTCAAGCTGTTGCAGGCGGACGCCCTGGACGCGCCGGACCGATTGATGCGGTTCCGCAACGAGTGCCGAGCCGTCGCCAAGCTGAGTCACCCGGCGGTCGTGCCCATCTACGCCCAGGGCGAGTTCGGCTCGGTGTTGTACTACGCCATGGAGCTTGTCGAGGGCGAGTCGCTCGATCATCTCCCCGCCCAGGCAACGCCGCCGCCCGGACTGCGCGAGGAAGGTGAGGTCAATCGCACCTGGGCCGGCCGGTTCGCGGAGATCGCCCACGCCCTGCAGCACGCCCACAGCAAGCACGTGTACCACCGCGACATCAAGCCGGGCAATCTCATTCTCGACCGCGAGGGCAAGCTGCGCATTCTGGACTTCGGCATCGCTCGCCTGGTCGACATGCCCAGCCTGACCATCACCGGGCAGGTCCTGGGGACACCGGCTTATCTGGCGCCGGAACAGGTGGGTGCGGAGGTTGGCGGCGGCCGCGACACCGGATCGAGTCGAGCCAGCCTGAAGCAGTCCGGTGGTACGAGCGCCGGCGACCATCGCAGCGACATCTACTCGCTGGGCGTGACGCTCTACGAGGTGCTGACCGGCACCGTCCCCTTCCACTCTGGCGGCATCGCCGAGACACTTCGCCGCGTGGCGGAGGAGGAGCCGACCCCGCCGCGAAAGCTGAACCCGGCGATCAGCCGCGACATGGAGGCGGTCATCCTCCACGCCATGCGGAAAGACCCGGGGCGTCGCTACCAGTCGGCGGCGGACTTCGCCCACGATCTGGAAGCGATCGCCGGCGACGCGCCGGTGCGGGCGCGGCGAGCCAGCCCGGTCGAACGGACCTGGCGCTGGATTCGTGCCCATCAGGCGTTCGCGGCGCTGGTGGGAGTCGGTGCGGCCCTCAGCATCGTCCTGCTGGTGACCAGCCAGTACCTCGTGCTGCTGCTGGGCCTGGTCCTGCTGGGGTTGATCGGCGGGCAGTTGAACCTGGCTAGGCGGCGGGAAATGAACCGCCTGGTCGAGGAGTCGCTGCAGCACCTGCTGCGCGAGAGTTACCTCGACTTGGAGACGGTACAGCCGAAGCTTGCCCGGGCTCAGAGGCTCGGCTGTCGGTCCACCGACTTTCAGGTGACGCAAGCGATCACGTGCATTGGCAAGTCGCCTGACCAGGCGGAGAAGCTGCTGGAGAAGATCCTTGCTCGGGAACCGAGGCATCGCGCGGCGATGTACCTTCTGGCCTGGGCGAGCCGTCTGCAGGGGCGCCACGAGGAATGCGGCCAGTGGCTACGACGCGCTGACGAGCTTGGCGCGCCACTCTCACCGGAGGAATGCTTCTTGTGTGGCCTGGCGGCCCTGACCACCGACAGCGAGCGCGCCATTGCCTGCCTCCGTCGCGCCATCGCCATGCGCCCGGGATTCACACAGGCCATGCTGCACCTGGGAAGGGCTCTGAATCAGTGGTTGTATCACCATCGACGGCTCGATCATCTGTCGGAGCAAACCACCTGCCTTGAGTCGCTCTGCATCCTGCGGCCGGCGAGCGCTTATCCACGCTACTTGCTCTCGCTCACCTACCGCTTGGCTGCGGAAGTGCATGAGCAACTCGCCGGCGATGCGAACTCGGAGGTGGAAGGAACCGAGCACCGAGCGAACGTAAAAACGCTCTTCGCCAAAGCGTACCAGACAGCCAAACAGGCGCAACTGGTTGAGCCGACCTCGCGCCGCGGCTATGCGGCGGAGGCTGAGTACTGCGAGAAGACCCAGGATCTCTACGGCGCCATTGCCGCTTGGGACACCGCCTTTCGGTATGAATCACATTGGTCCACTCGAGTCGAGGTCCACCAGTATCGGTTCCGCTTGGAGTGGTGGACGGGCCAGCTCGATCGGGCGCTTTGGGACTTAGAGGCGCTGCACCTGCTGGCTCCTGAGGATCCGTTCCTGACCATTCTCTACCCGACCCTGCTTCGCACCGAGTGGGGGCAGCCTGCCCAGGCGAGGAAGCTTCTGACGATCGCTGAGGAAGCGGCCGACAACTGCCCGGCTGCGCGCCGCGTCTGCGTCGCCACCCGGCGCCTGTTGGGCGCCACCCGGGCGGCAGGACGGCTGGTGGAATTCGAACCCGCTGAGTCAAATCCGGATGCCACTGATTTCACCCCTGCGACTCTCTTTTTTGCCGGAGTGGAGGCCTTAACGCAAGGCGATGGCCCCACGGCCGTCCGCTGGCTCGATGCGGCCGTCCGCACCTACGACAACGAAGAGTACACCTTCCATGCGTTGGCCCTGGTCACGAAGTTGCGACGGCAGCCCAACTGGCCGGCGGAAATGGTCAGCCTGGCCCAGAACAGCTGACTGACCGGCAAGCCGCGCCGGGAATGCCGAGAGCAATCCGCAGCATTTCGTTTGGCGGTCTCCAGGGCTGGGTTACACTCAGACTGGAACGGTTCTTCAGAGAGGAGACGATATGCGCATCCAGCACCCACTCCACTTGGTTCTCGGACTCGCCCTGGGGCTGGGAGGCGTGTGCGCCTGGGGAGCCCACGCCCCCGACCCCATCGCCACTCCGCTGATCACCCTGGACGCCGCCTCCCCGACGCTCGCCCTCACCGGCTTCAGCGCCGCCGATGTGCTCACCGCCCCCCCCACCCACGCCGTTGGTCCCCTTCGACCTCATCGGCCTCGTGCCCGAGGACGATCTCGACGGCTTCTCCTGGGGACCCGGCCCGCGCGACGGCGAGACCTACGCCCTGCTCTTCTTCGTCAACCGGGTCGGCTTCATGGGCGCGCCGCCGGATGCCAACCTCGCTGCCCTCGGCTACGAGTACAACGCCGCCCAGCAGGCCGGCCTCAACCAGGCCGCGACCGACATGTTCATGTCCACCGCCCTCTTCGACAACAGCGGACAAGTCGACAAAGGGCGGGCGGTCCAGAACAACGTCCTGGTGCGAGATGGGGGCGATGCGGGCGGAGCCGACTTCTCTCTCATTCCCGGCGACCCCATCACCGTTGACGATCCCAACCCAGGGCCGCAGGACAACATCAACGGCGGCAGCAACCAGTCCGGCGGCAAGGGACGCGGCCTGGATGTCGTCTACTTCACCATGCAAAGGCAAAGCCCCTCGCTTCCCGATCTCCCCGGCATCGCCAGCCCCGCTGACATCTACTACATCGATCTCGACACCCCCGGCACGGTGCCCGAACTCTTCGCCTCGGCACTCGACCTGGGGTTGAACCCGATGGACAACGTCGCGGCTCTGACCGTCATTCGCGGCAGCGACACCGTCGTGGGGCCGTTTGGCCCCGGCGATCGGGTCATCCTGGCGCTGGATGAGAACTCGCCCTCGCTGCCCAGCCTGGGGGTGACCGCCGCCGACCTGGTCACGATCGGCTTCGATCTTCCGCCGCAGGTCTACGCCCGCGGCAGCGAGTACGGCCTGGATGCGAACGCCCAGCTCAGCGGCCTGACTTTCTACCCCACCGACGACATCTTCGCCTCGGTGCTACGGCACGGCATCAAGAACGGCCCCGTCATCGGCGACCTGGACGACGATGGCGATGTGGACCAGTCGGATCTGGGCATCCTGCTCGCTGCCTATGGTCAAAGCGCGGGCGGCGACATCGACGGCGACGGCGACACGGATCAATCCGATCTGGGCTTGCTCTTGAGCAACTACGGTTTTGGGACGTAATCAGCAGGAATCGGGCCGGCATCCGCCGCGAAGGAGCGCAATACCTGCACTTCGGGGATGCTGAGGAGGCCGGAGTTGGTTAGAATCTAAGCTCCGTCCGTCGAGCTATTTCGAGGGCGGGCGGCCAAACCGGTTCGGCCCTTCGGGCCGCCGGGCCAGAGAGAACCCACCCATTTGGGTGATGCCGCAAGACAAAGCCGCGTGGCGGGGCCCTTCGCCCCCAAGCGCGATCAGGAGAGAGAGATCCGCAGGAATGACGGCAAGTTGCGGTCGTGTGCCAGAGTGACCTTGAAGCAGCGCACAATTTGGCCGATGGAGTACGGGCGGTCGCCTACCTTCGCGCCGATTCCCGGACGCCGTGACCGGCCCTAGCCTTGCCTAGACCGCGATTTACGCGGGCGGCTCCCAGATCAGGGCCGCAACTGGATTGGAGATGTTGGGATTTTGTGCAACCGCACGCGAGCCGATAAGCGAACATAGCCTTGAGAGACGGCTCGTTGGGCGGCGATTGACAAACCAGTAACCGGCCGCTCCGCTCGCCCCAGGAATGGGAAGCGGCTGGGAAAGACCTGATGGCTAACAGAGGACAGAAAGAGATGACCACCAACCGGCTGCAGCGCGTTGCGTTCCCCCTCGTACTCCTGGCAGGTGCCTGTATCGCCCAGGCCGACCCCATCGCCTCGATCAAGCTCCGCCAGTACCAGACCGCCTCCGGCAACGATGTGTACGGCAACTTCAATGCGGTTGACTGCCAGAACTCCTACGCAGCCGTTCACGCCACGCTCGCCGCCGGCGCCAACGGCGATTTTGACACGCTGATCTGGTACTGGGACGGCAACAGCGGCGGCATCGAGTTCCGCGAGGGCCTTGTCACCATCACCGGCCATCAGATCGTGGGCAATGACTTCACCGTTAAGGCCGGCCAGCTCGGCCCGACGGTCGGCGTTAACCAGGGCGGCGACGTGGCCTACCAGACCCGCCTGCGCATCACCTGCGCCAACCCCGACACCGACCCCGCCTGCGACTACAACAACGCGGTCGCCTTCATCCGCAACAACGTCTACGGCATCGGCGGCGCCGATCCGGCCCTCATCTGCGGCCTGACCTCCTACGGCGGCGCTGAGGACGCCCTCGTCGACAGCCTGGGCAACGTCCTGGGCAACATCACCACGGGTGGCCTCTCTCCCAAGGACAACATCGCCAAGGGCATCTTTGGCGTCAGCACGGAACTGATGTGCGACGGCGACCCCGTCGGCGACTCCCCCGGCTTCTGGGGGCGCCTCAAGTCCGGCACCACGCTCGACGCCATCTCCTTCACCGGCCAGTGGTACGGCATCGACCAAATCAGCCAGGTTCCCTCCAACGAGAACCTCGTCGCCATCTTTGACGGCAATCGGATCTTCGGCGAGAGCGACACGGTCTACTTCTGGACCGATCCCGACGTCGAACCCGACTGGGACGTCACCGCCACCGTGCAGGACCTCGATGACATCTCCATAAGCATCCAAGGGAACCTCCTCTGGACCGGCCAGCTCAACGTCGGCGGCGACATCAACTTCGACAACAACGATGTGGTCGGCTACGGCCCCTTCGTCATCTTCCAGGAAGGCCAGGCCATCACCGGCATCGACAACGCCCTGAGCGTCCACTTCGGTCGCTTGACGGGTGGGGGCGCCGCCCGCTACCTCTCCACCGACGATTCCGGCAACGTCATCTGGGTGCTCTCCGCCGTCGCCACCTATCCCGGCGATAACTGGCCCACCGATCCGTTTGACACCTACGACGAGCTGATCGACGTCATCATGTACAACGGCGAGGCCGTTCTGGCCACCCACGACCAGATCGACCAGGACGGCAACGGCACCCTCGACCCCAACACCGAGTTCCTCAACGTCTCGCGCGACTTGGCCCTCGACGGCGTCAACGAAGCCTGGTTCATCGGCAACGGCCTGACCTCGCTGGGCGAGCGGTTGGCGGTCTTCCGCTTCAACAACCTGCCCAATACGCTCAACCCCTGGCGCGACCTGCCGGATCCGCCCCCGCCGTGCCAGGCTGACCTGAACGGCGACAACAAGGTCGACCAATCCGACCTCGGCATCCTCCTGGCCTCCTACGAAATCAACGATGGCGGCGATGTCGACGGCGACGGCCTCACCGGCCAATCCGACCTCGGCATCCTCCTGGCCGAATACGAGATCTGCGGCTTCTAAGCCACCAACTATCCGCGCAGTGAATCCACGGAGACCGGCCCTTTGGGTCGGTCTCTTTTTTTGCGCCTGGACCTGTTGCCACGATGCCGTACACTCGCGATGTGACCGACCTCCCCGTCCACGACCATCCCGCCTGCCTTGACGACGAGACGCTCTTGCGCCAGTGCGTCACCGGCCGATCGCGCAGCAGCGGACCCGGCGGCCAGCACCGCAACAAGGTCGAGACGGCGGTGACCCTGACCCACACGCCCAGCGGCGTGACCGGCCAGGCCACGGAACGCCGCAGCCAGGTCGAGAACAAGAAGCGGGCCTTGCGGCGGCTGCGGCTCAACCTCGCCGTGCAGGTGCGCCGGCCCACCCCCGACGGCGACGCCCGCAGCGCCTTGTGGCGCTCGCGCACGCGCGGCGGACAGATCTCGATCAACCCCAAGCACCACGACTGTGCCTCGCTCCTCGCCGAGGCCCTGGACTGCATCGCCGCCTGCGGCTTCGACCCGAAGAAGGCCGCCCTGCGCCTCGAGGTGACGCCTTCGCAGCTCATCAAGCTGGTCAAGCTGCACCCGCCGGCCCTGGAGATGTGGAACCGGCAGCGCGGCGAGCGGAAGGAACACACGCTGCACTAGGGGCGCTGCGCAGCGCCTGGTGATATCGGAGAACTCGCCATGCCGTCGCTCGACACCACCCAGATTCGCGAACTGATCCAGGCTCGGCTCAGCGAGGTGACCGCGCTGCGCCACGACCTGCACCAGCATCCCGAGCTCATGTTCGAGGAGAAACGCACTAGCGAACTCGTGCAGCGGGAGCTGACGGCAGCGGGCGTCGAGTTCGTAGCGGGTCTGGCGAAGGGGACGGGTGTCCTGGCCCACCTTCCCGCCACGACGGATGAGCCCCTACCCGCCATCGCCTTGCGTGCCGACATGGATGCCCTGCCGATCCGGGAAGCCACGGACAAGCCGTATGCCTCGCAGCACGAGGGCGTCATGCACGCCTGCGGCCACGACGGCCACACGGCGACCTTGCTCGGGACGGTCAAGGTGCTGGCCGAGGTAGCGCATCGACCGCGGCCGGTGACGTTCCTCTTCCAGCCGGCCGAGGAAGGCGGGGCCGGAGGCAAGTTCATGGTCGAGGATGGGGCGCTCGACGGCAGCCGCCTGGGCCCACCGGTGACGCAGATCTACGGCTTGCACGGCTGGCCGGTGCTGCCGGTGGGGAAGGTTGCCACCTGCGTCGGGCCGATGCTCGCCGCCACGGATGAGTACACCATCCGGGTGCGTGGCCGGGGCTGCCACGCCGCCTTGCCGCAGATGGGGCTGGATCCGATCCTTGCCTCCGCCCAGATCGTCGGCGCCACGCAGTCGATCGCCGCCCGCAACACGGATCCGCTTGATTCGCTGGTCATCAGCATCACCACGATTCACGGCGGTGACGCCTTCAACGTCATCCCCGGCGAGGTCACGATGACCGGCACCATGCGCACGCTTCTGGACGAGACGCGGCGGTCCGCCAAGGAGCGTTTTCTTGAACTGATCGACGCCACCGCCAAGGCGCTTGGCTGCACGGCGGAAGTGGACTGGGCCACGGGGTACCCGGTGACACGAAATCACCCGGAGGCGGTCGAGCGGCTGCGGGCAGTGGCCGGGCAGTCGCTGGGGGCGGAGCGGGTGCTCGACTTCGGCAAGCCGATCATGGGCGGTGAGGACTTCTCGTTCTACTGCGAGGTGATCCCGGCCTGCTTCTTCGCCCTGGGGCTGCTGCGTGAGGGTGACAATCCGGCGACGGTGCCGCAACTGCACCAGGCCACGTTCGACTTCAACGATGCCGCCCTGGCGACGGGGATGGAGGTCTTCGCGCAGTTGGCCCTGGCGGACTGACGGCAGCGCCGCCCGGCCAGTCGGGCTTATCGGACCGTCTGGGCCGCGCCTGACCCGGGCTGGGGCTTGGCAGCGAGTTCGCCAGTCGTTACTCTACCCGGCTCACTGCCCTGTGGTGGGGCAACAACGAAGACCGTAGGCACCACTGTTCGGCGTCGTCTTTTGGCTGGACGATGCTCCTGAGGAGACCCTCAGCGAATGGTGGGAGGTAGGAGTAACCATGGCCAAGCAAGCAGTGACCGCATGTTTCAAGCTGATGGCTCCGGGCGGGCAAGCCACCCCTGCGCCGCCGCTTGGCCCCGTCTTGGGCGCCAACGGTGTCAACCCCGGCCAGTTCATCCAGCAGTTCAACGACCGCACCCGCGACCTCAATGGCAAGGTCGTGGGCATCGTTGTCACCGTCTACAAGGACCGCAGCTTCACCTTCGAGGTCAAGTCCTCCCCCACTTCCGTGCTGCTCAAGCAGGCGGCCGGACTCGAGAAGGGTTCGGGCAACCCGCTCGAGGAAAAGGTGGGCAAGATCACTTCCGCGCAGTTGGAAGAGATCGCCAAGGAGAAGATCAAGGACCTCAACGCTGGAACCGTCGACTCCGCCATGCGGGTGGTCGCCGGCCAGGCACGGTCCATGGGCATTGAGGTGGAGGGCTGATTCATGCCAAGAATAAATAAACGAACCAAAGAGAATCTCGCCGCCCAGCCCCTGGAGGCCCTGCCGCTCGAGGAGGCGGTCGAGGCGGTCAAGAAGTACAAGGGCCCCAAGTTCGATCAGACCGTCGAGGTCTGTCTGCACTTGGGCATTGACCCTCGGCAGGCGGATCAGATCATCCGCGGTGCCGTGGCGCTTCCCAAGGGCGTGGGCAAGACCAAGCGTGTGCTGGCCTTCTGTACGGAAGAGCATGTCAGCGACTGCCTGGAAGCCGGCGCCGTCAAGGCCGGCGGTGAAGAGCTGGTCGAAGAGGTCGCCAAGGGCTTCATGGATTTCGACGTCGCCGTCGCCACTCCGGACATGATGCGCGTCGTGAGCAAGCTGGGCCGGGTGCTCGGTCCGCGGGGTCTGATGCCCTCGCCCAAGAGCGGCACCGTGACCAAGGACATCGCCCAGGGCGTCACCGAGTACGCCGCCGGCAAGGTGGAGTACCGCAACGACGACGGCGGCAACATCCACGCCGTCGTGGGCAAGATGAGCTTTGCGGCGGCGGATCTGGCGGAGAACATCGACTTCTTCATCAGCACCATCGAGAAGGCGCGTCCGGCGGCGGCCAAGGGTCAATACGTCAAGAAGATCACGATCAGCGGCACCATGACGCCCTCCGTGATGATCGCGCGATAAGGAGCGAGGCACACCATGAGCAAGCCAGTCAAGAACATGATTGTGGCCGAGTACAAGCGTCGCTTCGCCGACATCGAGGACGCCGTCCTCGTCAACATCCGCGGCATCGACGCCAACCTGAACAACGAGATGCGGCTCGGTCTGCAGGAGAAGCAGATCCGGGTGACCGTTGTCTCCAACACCCTCGCCCGCCGCGCCTTCAAGGAGACCAGCCTGGAAGGCTTGGGGCCCGCCCTGGAAGGGCCGAGCGCCATGGTCTATGGCGGGGCCTCCGTGGTCGAGGTCGCCCGGGAACTGATCGATCTCGCCAAGAAGATCAAGGAACTCGAGCTCAAGGGGGCGGTGCTGGACGGCACCCAGTTCCTCGGCCCACAAGAGGTCAAGCGCCTCAGTAGCTTCCCCACCCGGGAAGAGGCCCAGGCCCAGGTCGTCACCCTCATCCTCAGCCCGGCCCGCAATCTCGTCGGCGCTGTGCAGGGTCCCGGCGCTCGCCTTCTGGGCATCGTCAAGACCATCCAGGAGAAACTGGAAGACGGCGAGACCATCGAGAAGACCGCCTGAGTCGAACCTGGGCGGTAGCCGCCGATTCGCCTCAGTCAACTTTGCACGCAAGTCCTGTGTTGGACTGGCCCGCCTGGCGGGTTAAACGGCCGAGCGTTTCGGTCGCCTCTCCGGCACACCACTTGGAGAAGACCAATGTCCGAAGAAACTGCCACCGTGGAAGCCAAGACCTTTGACGCCAAGATCAGCAAGCTCGGCGATGAGCTGGCCGGCCTGACCCTCAAGGAAGCCGTCGATCTCGGCGACTACATGAAGGACACCTACGGGATCGAGCCCGCCTCGGCCGGCGCCGTCATGGTCGCGGGCGGTGCTGGCGATGCCGCCGCCGAAGAAGAGCAGACCGCCTTCAACGTCATCCTCGAAGGCGCCGGCGACAAGAAGATCCAGGTCATCAAGGTCGTCCGCGAGATCACCGGTCTCGGCCTGAAGGAAGCCAAGGCGCTCGTCGACAGCGCTCCCAAGGCTGTCAAGGAAGGCCTCCCCCAGGAAGAGGCCGACAAGATCAAGGAGCAGCTCGAAGAGGTCGGCGCCACGGTCAAGATCGACTAAGGCACCCCACCACTTCCAGCCTCGCCCACATACACGAAGGGCCGCCCACAGGGACGGCCCTTTTTTGCTGCGCTGCCCTCTGCTCCAACCCATCTCCGAGTCTTCATTGCTGCTGCCAGGGCCAAGCGCCGCATCGCCCTGGGTACTTCAAGCTTCCCGGACGTCGCAGACAGCACCATCGATGTCGCTCCACCCGCCGCGCCCCAAGATCCGGGCCGAACCATTGCCCTACCCCGGTTTGGGCGTACCTTTCAGGTACGGCGAGCCACTCTTGCGCGATGGCGTCGATCCAGGGATCGACCCTTTCCGCTGGTTGCGGATGAAGGCACCGACTCGCCGCATGACGGTGGACGGAGGAGTCAGGAAATGATGCATAGAACAGTGACGACCATGATCTCTCTCGCTGTCTGCGCCGGCGCTGCCAGCGTGGCGACCGCCGACGACGGCGACTTCTACTACGACGCCACGGATGCGAACGCCCTGCGTTTCGACGGCTCCAGCGAGGCCGGCTCGCTGGTCTTCGACAGCATTCCCGGGCGCAGCTACCGCGTACAGCGAGCCGGCTGGGCGGATCAGACTCAGCTTGGCTTCTATGGCGACGATGCCATCTCGCTGTCGCTCTCAGTCGAGTTGCAGTCCTACTTCGAGGCAGGCCAGGGCGGACCCAACGACCAGGCGCTCTTCGCCGGCGTAGGCGCCCTGCGCGGGCACGACCTGATCATCGCCGACTCGCAGGGGAACGAACTCACCGCCTCGGTCAGCCTCCTTGAGATGATTGATGACACCGACTCCTGGGTCCAGCCGGCGATCCTCGGCCTGGCCTTGCTTGAGAACATCGCCTTCACCGGAAGTGTCTTCGAAAGCGTCGACGTGGTCGGCTTGGGCAGCTCGGGCTTCCTGGCCTTCACCGCCCTCTCGGACGGCAGCGCCACCATGAAGCAGTACTTCGACAGCCCCGAGAGCACCAACGAATCGATGCTCCTGGGCACGCTGGAGATCTCCGTCGGAGCCGTCCCTGCCCCCAGCAGCCTGGCGGTGTTGGGGTTGGGCGCCCTCGCGAGCCGCCGGCGTCACTGAACTGCGGCACTTGTCCAGTCGCGATTACCCGAAAACGGGGGGTGTGTAGTGGCCAGCTCACGGGGAGCGGCCACCCCGCGGATCATAAGAAAAGCTGGCGACAGCATTTACGGCGGAAGCGGCACACGCTCGCCTCCGCCCTGACGATTTGCGCTACGTTTGGCTTTCTCTCCGGGGCGGGCTCGCCACGGCTCCTGGGCCCCGCATGGCCATATTTCGGGCATCGTTGAGCAGTCTTTCTTTCTTATTTGGATACTTGACATATTTTGATTCCGTGTCAGTATCTTTATTGATGGTCAGGTTCGGTGTGCGTCGCTGGTGCAGCCCCTGATCATGCAGAGGAGGAAGGAACACATGCAGCACGGTATGCGTTTGTTCAGTGTGATCGTGGCGGGCGTCGTTGCCGCAGCGGCCCATGCGCAACTGCCCGACTTCTACTATGACTCGACGCAGGGGGCCACGACGGCCTACGCCGGGGATCTGACGGCCGGCGTCCTCGATCTCGCCCACATCGACGACCGGACGTTCCGCGTGCAACGGGTTCCCGGTGACACCGCCTTCGGCACCTTCGGCTTCGCGGGGGCAGCGCTCGATGCCCAGCTCGACCTGGTGAGCTTCCAAAGCGCCGGAATGGGCGGCCCGGGCGACCTCGCCATCTTCACCGGCACCGGACTGTTCGGCGGACTCGACTTCCTGGCCGTCGACGAATTTGGCGACACCATCTCCGGCTTCCTGCCCGAGGTTCGCTTCGTCGACCGCACGGATGACCCCTTCCTGCCGGGCGTGGTCGGCACTGCCGCGGTCCTGGGCGTGCAGTTCTCCGGAACCACGTTCCAGGGACTCTCCGTCGAGGACCTTGAGGACCATGGGACGCTCTTCACCTTCACCATGGTCATCCCAGGCGTGACGCTGGAGGACTATCTCGCCAGCGGCGGCCTGGGCGGCGCCCTGGTCCCGCTCGACACGCTCGAGTTGCACATCGTCGGCATACCGGCCGCCCCGACCGGGCTGCTCCTGGCAGCCGGCGGCTTGGTGGCCGGGCGTCGCCGCGGCTGAGCGGAGCTTGCCGACACGACGACTGCATCCGCCGAGGGAGCTTGCTTCCTCGGCGTTTTCGCGCGCCCGGTGGGCTGTCGCCGCGGCGGGCCGACCCTCCCTCGCCGAACGGGCGGGGCCTGCATCCCCGGAAAAAGAGGCGGCAAACCGCTATGCTGGTGCGTCTGTACTCGCTGGGGTGTGAGAACAGTTCCCGACGCCGCGGAGGCAGCAGATGGCGACCGCAACGCACGAAGCCACGACCGAAATGGAGAAGAAAGACCGCATGGGCCACCTGGACCATCGGCCCCGGGTCTTGCTGGCCAAGATGGGGCTGGACGGCCATGACCGGGGTGTCAAGGTGATCGCCCGGGCCATGCGGGACAGCGGCATCCACGTGATCTATTCCGGTCTCTGGCAGACGCCGCAAGCCCTGGCCATCGGGGCCCGCGACGAGGATTGCGACCTGGTGGCGGTGTCGATGATGTCGAACTCGCACATGGTCCTGGTGCCCCGGCTGATCAACTTCTGCCGGGAGCGCGGCCGGCCGGACATCCCCGTCGACGTGGGCGGCATCATCCCCCAGGACGACGTGCAGCCGCTGCTCGACGCCGGCGTCAACCGCATCTACCACACGGGCACGAAGCTGGAAGACATCGTGGCCGAGGTCGCCGCCGTCACCAAGCCCTACGCGCCCACGCTGCCCTCGGATCACCCCACGGCCCAACTGGCGCGGGATCTGACCCTCGCCGCCGCCGGCCGCGAGCTGCGCCCGGGGGTGCAGCGTCGTCGGCCCAAGCAGGTCGTCGGCCTGACGGGCGCTCCTGGCGCGGGCAAGTCGACCTTGGTGGCGGCGTTGGCGAGCGAGTACGTCCGCCGCGAGCTGCCGGAGAAGATCGCGGTCATCGCCATTGATCCGCAGAGCCCGATCACGCACGGCGCCTTGCTGGGCGATCGGCTGCGCGTCGACTTCAACGCCATCGGCGAGGGACTGTTCTACCGCAGCATCGCCATCACCGGCGAGGACTACGTGACGCTGCCCGCCTTGATTGAAGTGCTGGGCGGCGCCGGGTACGACCGGGTCATTGTCGAGACGGTCGGGGCGGGCCAGAACGACGTGGCGATTCGCGAGCATGTCGACGAGACAATCGTGGTGCTGGTGCCGGGCATGGGCGATGCGACCCAAATGGACAAGGCGGGCATCATGGAGATCGCCGACCTCTTCGTCTGCAACAAGGCGGACCACGAGGGTGAGTCGGTGCTGGTGAAGCATCTTGCGGAAATCGCCGGCAAGAGGCCGATCATTGAGACGGTCGCCACCCGCGGGCAAGGCATCGACACACTTGCCGATCATCTCTTCACCACTTGAGCGCCGGCCGGCCGAACGGGCTTGGCGTGGCGCGGGTGCCCCACGGAGCCTGCATGAACGCCCCGGACAATGATGCCGCGAACGTCGCCTGCCCGCGCTGCGGCTATTCCTTGCGCGGGCAAGTCGGCTTGTGGGAAGGCTGCTGCCCTCTGCGCGGCACCTGCAGCGAATGCGGACTCGAATTCGACTGGGGCGACATCCAAAGACAGCGGCGGCTGCACTGGCTCTTTGAACACGCCTGGCGCCAGCGACCGCTGCCCAGCTTCCTTCGCTCATTCCTGGCGGTGCTGCGGCCTTGGCGGTACTGGCGGGCCTTGGGCATGACGGACGCCTTTCGGCCGGTTGGTTGTGTTCTCTTCGCCTTGGTGTCCGTCCTGGTGGCGCCGCTCGCCCTCGGGGCCTGGGACACCATTGCCGTGTGGTATGAACTGGTGAATCGGGCCAACGCAGCGCCGGTCTCACTGGAGTGGATCCTTGAGTACCTGAAGTCGGAGTACTGGTCGGATCTCAAGTTCCTCTTCGCTCGCGAGTTCTCCTGGGTGAGCGCCGCCACCTGCATCGTGGCCATTCCCACCGGCTTTGTGCTGCTGCCGATTACCAGGCGAGTCTGTCGGGTTCGGACACGCCACCTCTTTCGGGCGGCGGCGCACTCGCTTGGCTGGCTCGCCTGGTTTGCCTTGGCCTGGGTGGCACAGGACCTGCTTCGCGGCCTTCCCCTGGTCGACAACGCCGCAAGATTCCTCCTTCGCGTGAGCAGACTGGAGGCGCTTGCTCACACCATTGACGCCCGGCAGTGGGTCTATATGCAGACCATCGCCCTGACGACGCTGCCGCTCACCCTCTGGTGGGGATGGGCGACCTCGCGTTACCTGAAGATGAAGCACGCCTGGCTCATCGCCCTGGCGCTAAGCCTACTCGCAGCGCTGGTCGCCTTCGGGGTGGAGGATCTGCGTTTGCTCGTGCACTTTCAGCGCGGCGGTCGCTAGGGAGCACCGGGCCAGCCGTTTTCCGCGCCAGGAAAAAGCCCACGCGCGAGGAGCGGGCTTGCGGTCGGGCAGGTGGTCAGACGGCGAAGCGTGTTCAGCCGAAGGTGATCGGATCGTAGTCCAAGCTGAGCGTATAGGCGCCGGCCGAGGTCTTGCCGCGCGGCTCGATCTGAACGTAGAACGACTCGCCCGCGCTGACCGCATGTGACAGCGCCAGTGGCGGCCCGCCGGGCAAGTAGGTCCCCTGGGCCAGGGGCTGGTTGGTGTTGCCTACGGCGTAGAGCCGCACCTTCGCCTTGAGCAGCGGCCCGCCTTGGAAGGCGAGGTGCAGCAAGCCATCACGATCCACGGTCACGCGGTAGATGTCGACATCTTTCCGATCCAGCGCGAAACCGGTCGCGTCCAGGCGTTCGGCAAGCGTTCCCAGATCGTCGGCGGTGACGAAGGAGTTGTTGTAGTCGATCTCGGCACGAATGGTGTAGGCGCCGGCGCTGCGTCCCTTGATGGAGGCGGCCTGCACCCAGTACTCCACGCCTTCAATGAGCTTGACGCGCAGTTCGGCCCGGCCGTCGCCGATCGTATCCTTGTTCCGGGCCAGCTTCCGCAGACCGCCGGCGGGGTTGCGCGCGTAGACGGTCAGATCCGAGAACAGCACACCGGGATCGGCGTCCATGGCGAAGTAGGCGGTGCTGGCCCCGGTGGGCGCCACGAAGGTGTACCAATCCTGGTCGAGGTTGACCGAGATCTCGCCCTCGATCGTGGCCAGCAACGGATCCACCTCCGACCCCAGAGCACGCTGCTCGAATTCGATGGTGGCGGCCTGGGAGGAGAGGCCGATGTCGTCGACCATCAAGGTAACCGTGTAGTCGCCGATCTCCTTCTTGTGGGGCTCGACGAGCAGCAGATAGGCTTCGTCTTGCAGGGCGTCGAAACGAATCTGGGCGGCCTTGCTCTTCTTGGGGGTCGCCTTGGCGAGGCGCGCCCCGGTAGTCGCGTTGTAGATGGTGATCCGCTGGTCCGGCCCGCCATCTGCGAGTTCGACGATCACCGCCCCGGTGATGCTGGCGGTGAAGCGGAAGTAGTCGATGTCATCCAAGCTGCTCGTTTGACCGGCGACGACCGTGGGCACCGTGGTCAAGGCGCCGAGATCGTCGGCGCTGGCGGCGGTGTTGTTGCCGTCGATGGCGACGCGCAAGTGGTAGTCTCCGAGGAACGAATCATCGAGGTGCTTGACCCGCAGGTAGTAGGTGGCGCCGGGGCTCAGGTTCTCGTTGAAGCTGAAGCCGCCGGTGGCGCCTTCGTCACGGCTGATGCGCTGAACTTCCAGAACGCCACCCGGTCGCTCGATGTAGATCGTGAAGTGGGCGGCGAGCAAGCCGGGCGTGGTGGTGAGGCTGAAACTGGCCAGTCCGCCCTCCAGCGGCGCCTGGAAGGTGTACCAGTCTTCCTCCGCCAGCGAGCCGATGCGCTGATCCACCTCGGCGATCAGGCCGTCCGACTCGTCGCCCACCGGGGTGGCGGCGAGGTCCAGCGGCATGGCGTTGGCGGCGTTGCCATACTCGTCGTAGGCCAGGGCCATGCTGTAGTCGCCCCAACTGTCGCCGATGCTGCTGAACTTGATGCGATAGGTATGTCCCGCCAGCGCTTCGAAGCGGCCGTACGGCTGGACGCGATTCAGTTCGTTCGCCAGGGCCACCTGCTCTCCCGTGTCCACGTCCTCGATCTTGACCCGCAGGCTGAGGGTGAAGGAGCCGGTGCTGCCGAAGAGAACGGGGCCGTCCCGGTCCGCGGTGAAGCTGAACCAGTCCTGATCCGTACCCGGGAAGATCGTGCCTTCCAGGGACAAGGTGTCCTCCAGCGTGCCCAGGTCGATGGGGAAGGTCTCGTTAAAGTCGGCGGTCGCGGCGATGCGCGCGCTGAAGCGCCCGCTGGTGTCGCGATTCTTGGAGAGCACCTTGAGGTAGTAGGTCACGCCCTCTTCCAGGTCGGCCGTCAGGTAGGCGTTCTCATCGACATCCGGCGATTCACCGGCGTCGACTTCCAGGAGATCATTGATGTCACTGCCATCGTACAGTTCGATGCGCCCCGCCAGACCGTCCGCGGTGTAGAGGGTGATGTCAACCGAGCCGGTGGTCACGGCGATGAAGGAGATGAAGGCCTGGTCGACCCGCTCCGCCAAGGTCTCGTTACTGAACTGTCCCAGAAGCACATCGTTGCCGTCGTACCGGTCCAGGCCGATGAGTTCCACCTCATGGGCATCGACCGGTCGACCGTTCGGATCCGGAATGATGGTGAGTGTGAAGTCACCGGTGCCCTCCTGGAATGACTCCACCTCCAGGCGATAGCCCCGGCCCGCCTCCGCCTCGAAGGTGATCGCCGCCGGCCTGGTGGTGTTGCTGCGATCCGAGTCCAGCAGCTCGAGCGTGTCAACATCAAGAACGCGCAGCCAGAATCGTTCGCCATCCACCGGCTCGGAGAGCAGCACCATGTACTGGCCGCTCGCTTCCGCCGTCAGGAAGATCCGCCGCTTGCCGGGGTCGGCCAGGCCCGATTCGATCTCCATGCCCTCGGCGGGCATGTCCGAGGACACCACCTCGATGGTGAACTCGTACTCGGACAGGTTCCCGGCGTCGTCTTCCGCCTGAATGAGGAAGGTCTGGTCGCCCAACTGGCCGGCGGTTGGGGTCCAAGCGACGCGGCCGGTGGTCGGGGTGAGGTTGGCGCCAAAGGGCTTGCTCAGCGCCGTGTAGCGAATGTACCTGCCGGAGTTTTCATCATCCGTCGAGACGTCGAGCGACACGGCAAAGCCGACGTAGGCAAGGTTGTTGGGATCGACCTCGTCGAACTCCGGCCCGGTGGTATCGATGATCACCGTCAGGATTTCGGAGTCGGCGCTCTCGCCGTTAGCGGTCCGCTGGCTGGCGGTGAACCGGGTGACGCCGTCTTCCACCGTGGTGACGCCGTCCGTTGTCACCACGGTCTCGGACTGGCCGATGGGAACCACGGCGCTGCCCACGAGCACGCCGTTGGCGTAGAGACGCACGGTCGAGCCTTCGACGGCCTCCGTCACCAGGAAGGCCAACTTCGTCTCATCCGAGCTGTTGTTGCGGCTGGTGACGTCGTCGGCGGCGTCGTTGCCGGTGTCGAATCCCTCCAACAAGTCGGGAGCCGCCCCGGGGGGCGGACCCGCCACCGTCACCTCGAAGTCAAAGGTGGTGATGTTGCCGGCGTCGTCCTCGGCCGTCACCGTAAAGTCGTGCGGCCCCACATCCGCCATACTGGGCGTCCAGGTGATGATGGCGCGGTCGGCCTGGAAGTCGGTGCCGTCCGGAGCCGTCAACAACTCGTAGACGACGCCGGTCACCGGCAGGAGTTCTTCCGGCGTATCCAGGTCCAGCCGATACTCGAGATTCACCGAGGCGTGCAGCGCGTGGTCCGTCACCTCGTCGAAGATCGGCCCGGTGGCGTCGATCTCCACCTCCAGCCCCTCGGAAGCTGTGGACTCCACCCCGTCGATCGTCTGCGTCGCAGTGAACTGCACGTCGCCATCCGCGATCGTGGTGAACCCGTCGCTGGTGACTCGCACGGAGGTGTTGCCGACCGCCACCACGGCGGTGCCCACCGCCACGTCGTCGGCATAGATCGTCACGGTCGCACCTTCAACCACGGCCGCCACCACGAACTGCAGGCGCAGGTCCATGCTGGAGTTGTTGCGCTGGGTCAGGTTGTCGAACTGCGACTTGCCGCTGTCCGCCCAGTTGGCGAGATCGGGAGTGCCGGGGGTGGCGGGAACCACGCGAACGGTGAACTCCAGCTCGCGGCTGTTGCCCGCCAGGTCCGAGGCCCGCACCGTGAACTGCTGGTCACCCAGGATGCCCGTGCTATCCCACTCAATCTCGCCGGTGCTCACATCGATCGTGGCGCCCGCGGGTGCTGTCAGGAGCTCGTAGCGCAACGCGCGGCCCGCGATCTCCTCATCCGTCTGAATGTCCAACTCCAGCAGCTCGCCCGCGACCAATTCCTGGTCTTCGACCGGTTCGAAGACCGGCGTGGAGGTGTCGACGGTGAGGCGCAGCGCCTGGGAAGGAACGCTGTCGGTGTCGTCCAGCGTCTGGACGGCGGTAATGTCGTACTCCCCGTCCGCCAGCGCCGACGAGCCGTCCGTCTCGATGTAGATAAAGGTCTCGCCGTCCGGCACGACACGTGACCCGATCGCGACCTCGTCAGCGTAGAGCGTGATGGTCGCTCCGGCGACGGCGTTGTCCACGCGGAAGAACAAGGTGTTGCCTGGGGTGCTGTTGTCCCGTTGGGTGATGTTGTCGGCGTTGGAGAAGCCCGTGTCGGAGGCCGCCGCCAGGTCGGGTTGCCCCGGCATGGGGGGCGTCACCCGCGCCTGCAGCGCCACCACGTACTCAAACACCTGTCCGTCCTGGGTGAAGCGGAAAGTCAAGGTGTCGTTGAACTCACCGAGGGCGCTCACGTCCAAGCTCAGCGTCGCGGCGCGGGACTCGCCGTTGACGATCGACCAGTCATCGCCGGAGTTGCCGGCGTCGTTGGCGGGGGCGATGGAGTACTTCGTGCCGTCGTCAAAGAAGACCGCGGTCACCGTCATGCGACTGGCGCCGGTGTTCAGGATCCCCAGGTCGAGTTCGTGCACGGTGTCCTGGGCCAGGATGCCGAGGTCGTGCACATAGTGCGCCCCGCCCACGGGGTCCGCTTCGGCGCCGCTGATGTCCAGCACCAGCCCGGTGAAGGTGACCGCAGCGTAGCTGGCGCTGGCGCCGACACGCTCCAGGTGAACCAGCTCATCGTTGCTCAGCGGTAGGCCGTCGTAGTTGTCCAGGACCGGCACGCTGCTCAGCGCCGAATTGACGATTGAAGCATCCTCGATGGCCAGGGCGTTCATCTGGTCCATCACCTCATAGGCCGTGCCGCCGCGCAGCGTGGCGAAGACCGTGAAGCCACCGTTCTGGGCGTCGAGGTTGGAGCTGTTGTCCTCGAGGTTGTAGAACCACTGCGACGTGGCGGAATCGGGGTCGTTGCCCAGCTTGGCCATCGACATGGTCCCGCGCACGTTGCTCATCAGATCCCCGTCGAATTCGTTGACGATGGGATCGAAGGTCTCGACCTGGCTGACGCTGTTGCCGTCCACGTAGAAGCCGCCGCCCTGCACCACGAAATCTTCGACCGCCCGGTGCGCGAAGGTGTCGTTCCATCTTCCGGCGTTGATGTAGGCATAGAAGTTGGCGACGGTGATCGGCGTGATGTCGGGGGTCAGGTCGATGTCGATCGTGCCCACGGTGTAGTCCATGCGCGCCACGTCGCTGATATCGCTGACATCGACGGCGGCGTGGAAGTAGCCGCCCTCAACACCGTCGCCCGAGTAGCCGTTCGACGCCAGGCCGGCAAACTCGCCGTCCAGACGCTCACCGCTCACCGAGAACAGCCGGTTGTCGATGATCTCCACCCGGTAGTCTTGCTCAACCAATTCGTCCGGCAAGAAGCGGACCTGTCGGGCGTCGGCGTCGTAGGTGAGCCTACCGGCCACCCTCGTGTCATCCGCCGAACCGACCAGGCCATCATCCCCGGCCGCGTACACCCGCAAGGCCGCGGAGTCGATGAAGCTGGTGTCGAGCGGCTCGTCGAAGTCGACCCAGACGCCGCCGTGGCTGTCGGTGAAGAGATCCGCGACGCGGGGCCCGCCGGCCGGTGTCAACTCGCCATCGATGGCGAAGGTGTATTGCTGGGGATCATCACCCACATCCCAGGTGAAGGAGATCTCGCCGCTCTTGGCTCCCGCCGTGCCGCCGTCCGTGTCGAGGGCGACAGAGAAGGTGACGCTCTCGCCGTCGGCCACGGTGGTGCTGCTGAAGTCCTGGACGAGCAGGAAGCCATCCGGCAGGGCCAGGTCCGAAAGGGTGAACTCGTCACCGTCGTTTCGGATCTCGAACTCGCGGATGCGGGCGGTGCCGCCGAGTTGCTCGGCTCCGAACTGTCGAGCGATCGTCTCGCCGCTGGCGAGCTCCGTCAGGCCCGTGAACACCAAGGCGTCGAGCAGCCGTCGCTCCTCCAGCCGCTCCAGCGTGGGTCGATGCGCGGCCTGGCTTCGCCCCGCCGCCTCGATCAGTCGGCGTCGATTCCACGCCGATCGGCCCAGGGAACCTCTGGTGAGCGATCCAAACGCAAAGCCATTGAGGGGACGTGGCATGTCTTGCAACTCCAGCAGATGCGAATCGCGAACGCTCTTCCGTCCGCGGCGACCTCAGGACTCTCTGAGGCCCAAGAATTTATCGGACAACGCGACCTCAGGCAGCGCCGTCCTTCGACCAACCTCCGGAACCTAGCGAGTCCGTCCCTCCGGGTCGAACCGGCCGCCAAGATCGGCGCGCGGGGAGGGCTCGCTAGGCCCCTCTTCAGAATCGACCAAACACCGCGCCAAATCCTGCAATTGCCTCTCCATACCCCTACCCAGGGCGGTTTGTTCGACCCTTCATCGATGCAGAACTCTCGCTCAAGAGCCCCCGCCCCCGGCCATCGCCTCGGGCAGTCCGTGCGATCGCCGCCGGATGGGGGCTCCCTCCGTCTGTACGACGAATCAACCGGCCTGGCCATTGCCTGATTCAGGTGTCCAGGTAGAGTTCGTATTCGTAGTTGTGGGGCCGAATCGAGACCGCCCGCACGTGCCGCTGCAGCTTGCCTTCGATCCACCCAGCCAGGAAGTCGGCGGGGAAGACGTCGCAACGGGTCAGGAACTCCTGTTCCGCCGCCAGGGCCTCCAGGGCATCGTGCAGGCACCAAGGCAATCGCTCGATCTTGCTGCGGAACTCAGGTCCCTCGGCAGCAATATCGACATCGAATGGTCCGAGATTGTGGGCCGCCGGATCGATCCCCTCCAGGATCCCATCCAACCCCGCCATCAACATGGACGCCAGCGTCAGGTAGATGTTCCCCGTGAAGTCGGGCGGGCGATACTCGATGCGCTTGTCCTCCGGGGTGACCGCGTACTTGGGCACCCGGATCGCCGCGGACCGGTTCGCCAGGGAGAAGAACAGGTTGACCGGGGCCTCGTAGCCCTCCACCAGCCGCTTGAAGGAGTTCGTGGAGGGGTTGGTGATGCCCGTAAGGGCTCGGCCGTGCTTGAGCAGCCCGCCGACATACTGGAGGGCCAGATCGCTGAGGCTGGCATAATTCTTGCCGGTTTCGTCGAAGAACAGGGGCCGCCCCTGCTTCTCCAGCTTCTGGTGCACGTGCATGCCGTTGCCCGCTTCCCCGTAGACCGGCTTGGGCATGAAGGTGGCGACCTGGTCATACCGACGGGCGATGTTCTTGATCACGTACTTGATCAGCATCGTCTGGTCCGCCGCTCGCAGAAGCGGCTGCAGGTCGACCTCGATCTCGCACTGTCCCGGGGCCCCGACCTCGTGATGGTGGTACTTCACCGCCACACCCATCGTCTGCAGGCAGTCGCAGACCTCGCTGCGCAGGTCGTGCAGCAGATCCGCCGGGGGCAGGCGCAGGTAGCCGGCCTTGTGGCCGATGCCCACGCCCCGGCCATCCGGGTGCACCTCGCCGCACTCGATATCCAGGTGCGTGGCGTAGGGCGAGTTGTGCACCTCGACGCGGTCGAAGACGTGAAACTCGAACTCCGGTCCCATGAGCGCCTCGTCGGCGACGCCGCTGCGTCGCATGCAATCCAAGGCTCGGATGGCGATGGTGCGCGGGTTGCTCGGGAAGGGTTCCTTGGTGTCCGCGGTCACCGTGTCGCAGATGAAACTGAGCGTCGGGTGCTGGAAGAAGGGGTCGATGAACCCCGTCTCCGCCAGGGGCAGCGCCGCCACGTCGCCGCTCTCGACCTTGCTGAATCCCGACCCGGAAGAGCCGTCGTACCCCACGCCTTCCACGAAGTGCCGCTCGCCGAAGTTGCGGGCGGGGATGGTGATGTGCAGCCACTGTCCCTCGATGCCGACGACCTTGAGATCGACCATGGCGATCTCTTGGTTTTCGATGTATTTCAGAGCTTCACTGCTGGATGCGAACACGAGGAACCTCCCTTGCTCGGGGGTGAAATGGGCCACACACTTTACCCGAATTGACTCGTGGTGTGCGGCAATCAAGTGGCCTGGAGGCGCCCAACGGCGGCGCTTTTCCCACATCGACCTGGTCCGCGTTATCGGGCAGCCGAATGAGGTGATAAGGAGGATCAGAGCGGGCCGAATGTGTCAGCCTCACCTCTGGCGCAAAACAGCCCCGGAGACCTGGGCTGGTCTCCGGGGCGTCAAGCTCTCACTCAGGATGGAGCCGCTTCGAGGGGGCGGCCCTCAGCCACCCGAGGTCTCAGTCGACTCGGTGGTTTCTTCCTTCTCGCAGGCGCCGGTTTCCGCACCACTGCAGCCGCCGCAGCCTTCTTCCTTCTTCTCCGCGGCGCCTTCGCAGCCTTCCGTCTTCTCAGCGGCTTCACTGCAGCCTTCGGTCGTGGCGCCCTCGCCGGCGCAGCCGCCGCAGCCTTCTTCCACCATCGCGGCGGTCTGCTCGGTGCAGCCACCACAGCCCTCCGTCTTCTCGATGGCCTCAGTGCAAGCCTCGGTCTGCTCCGCACAGCCGCCGCAGCCTTCCGTTTTCTCAGTGGTCTCGCTGCACCCTTCCGTGCTGCAACCCTCGGTGCTGCAGCCAGCCTCCACGATGGCCGCCGGCTGCTGGGCGTCGGGGCAACTGGCGCAGCCGCCTTCCTCATCCTCTCCCGGGCAACCGCCGCTCTCCACCATGGCTCCCCCTTCCGCCTCGCCGTCCAGATGCTCGTGGCCTTCGAGATCGATCTCATCACCCGGAGCATAGGGGGCGTCCAGGCCTTCGCCCGCGACGTAAACCGCATCCGCCACGAAGTACACCTGCTGGGTCGGCTCGGTGATGGCGGCGATCTCCTCCTCGCTGGCGCCCTCAGCTTCTGCCGCCGCCTTCAGCGCCTCGACGCTGATCTCGCGCACCTCGAGGTTGCCGTGCATGGCGCACTCATGGCCGGCGGCGTTGCGGGGCATGAAGAAGCCGTAGTTCTTGAACCGCACCAGCATCTCGGCGTCGCCGTCCTTGACGGTCATCCAGCAACCCTTGGTCTGGCAGACCTCAGCGATCTCGGCGGCGAGCACCACGTCCTCCATCGCCTCGGCGGCCTCGGCCACGGTGACCTGCGTCCCGGCGAGGCGCTGCGACGGTCCAAACTGGGCCCAGCCGCTGTTCTTGGCTTGCTGCAGCGAGACCTGCTCCCCGCCGTAGGCGGTTTGCTCCTCGCAAGCGGTGAGGCAGACCATGGTCGTCAGCAGCACGAGTAGGGCGACGATTTTCAGATACATGGGTTGATCTCCTTGGGTGGATCACACAATCTACCACGCCCCCCCGTATCGGTCACGAAGATCCACGATTTCAGCCTCGCCTTTTCCGCCCATTTCCTTTCTTGCAGTGGTGTGATTGCCTTCAACCTCCCCTGGGGGCTCCCCCACCAGCCGCCAGGGCTGTGGATCCCCGGCGCGCCGTCGACGCCGAGGCAACCACACGGTTGGTCGGAATGAACAACAGCAGCCCGTCCACACTCTCGAGGAGATCACGGTCTGGACCGAAACCCACCTCGATGACTCAGGCAATCACTGATTAGACCACGTCATCTCGTCGCCACAGGACACTAGCCGCGCACGGCGATGATCATGTCGAGCTCGACGGGCACGCCCAGGGGCAGGCTGGAACTGCCGACCGCAGCCCGAGTGTGCTTGCCGCGTTCGCCGAAGATGTCGACGAGCAGTTCGCTGGCGCCGTTGGCGATCTTGGGATGCGCGGTGAAGTCCGGGCCGCTGGCGACGAAGCAGCACATGCGGACGATGCTGACCACATCGTCGAGGGCCTCGATGCCGCCCTTGCCGCCGTTGCCCAGGTGCGACGCCGCCACCGCCAGGGCGTTCAGGGCACACTGCCGGGCGCACTCGACGGCCAGTTCCTCGCTGACCTTGTCAGGTACAGTGCCCTTCGCCATGAGGACGCCATCCTTCATGGGGATCTGGCCGCTGATGAAGAGCATGTCCCGGGTACGAGCGGCGGGCACGTAGGCCGCGACCGGCTTGGGAGCCTCGGGAAGCGTCAAACCCAGTTCCTTGAAGCGTTGGCCAATCATCTCGACGTCCTTTCGACTGCGAGCCTCGGCGGGGGGGCGGATCTGCCGGGGGAATTACTTAAACCATCGGCCCGATTCCCCCGTATTCTCTACATAGAGATCCGCTTCGCAACCGCTTGCCGAAGAATGGGGACAAAGCAAATGAAGAAAGAACGTTTGGGATTCACACTGGTTGAGACGGTGCTGACGATCTTCGTGGTTGTCCTTCTGCTGGCGCTGCTTCTCCCGCTGCTTTCCGGCGGGCCTCGACGCCACATCGACCGCCAGATTCACGACGCCGCCCAGGTCCGCGAGATCCACAAGGGCTTGGTCATGTGGGCGCAGCAGAACAACGACCGCTTCCCGCTTCCGGCCGAGATCGATCGGGATGACGCCACTCTCGCGGTCGCCGGCGATGCCACGATGAAGAACAGCACCGCGGCGATCTGCTCGACGCTCATCTACAACAGCCTGGTGACGCCGGACATACTCGTCTCGCCGCATGAGGTGAACCCGGCGATCACGGTCTACCGCCGCTACGAGTACACCGAGCCGACCAGCGCCAACGATCCAGCCAACGCCCGCTGGGATCCGGGATTCCGCGGCACGCCTTTGGACCCCGGCCCGGATGGCAAGCCCCCTACCAAGGCGATCGGGCACACCTCCTACGCCCATCTGGCTGTGGCCGGCTTGGGGCGCCTGGCCGAGTGGGGCTCGACGTTGAGCGCCGACTACGCCGTCCTGGGCAACCGGGGTCCGGAGGAGACGGGTGGAACCTGGGACGCCGAGACAGGCGAGATCACCAGCACCACCCTCGCGGAAGGCCCCACCGGCACCCAGAGCTTCACTCTGCTCATCAACGGTTCGGACACCGCCTGGGAGGGCAACATCGCCTACAACGACAACCACGTGAACTTCGAGACGACGACCTATCCGGAGCACCTGCGGTACATCGTGACCACTGCCGTTGAGCAATCGACGTTCGGCGATGGGCTCTTCCTTGATGAAGGCGATTCGAGCAACCTCTCAGGCGTGGTGCTCGAAGATACACGTGATGCGAACTGTTACCTGGGCCTGTTTCGCCGGGGGCCGACGCAGGCTGAACGCCACGAGCATGCCCAGGCTGTCAAGTACATCAAGCAAGCACGCTGGTTTGATGGGATGACGGAGTGAAGCCGCGACGGGAGGTGACCATGCACCGCCGTTCCAACGGGCGGCACAAATCGGGATTCGCGCAACAGGACCTGATTGGCCTTCTCGTGATGTTGGGCATTCTCGGCCTGCTTATCCTGATCATCCTGCCGGCGTTCCACATGGGTGGCCACAATCACAAGCCCATGAAGGACGCCTACCAGATCCGCGATCTCCATCGCGCCATGATCGCCTGGTCGCAGCAGAACGGCGACCGCTACCCCTTGCCCTCGCAGCTTGATCGGGACGACGCGACCGTGCGGGTGGACGGCGAGGCCACGCTCAAGGACTCCACCGGCGCGATCTACTCGATCCTGGTCTTTAATGAACTGGTGAAGCCTGACGACTTCTACTCACCCGCCGAGTCGAGCGGCGTGCTGCGTTCCTACCACGAGTATCAACACAGCGAGCCGACTGCTGCCCTTGACCCGGCGAAGGCCCGTTGGGATCCGAGCTTCCGCGGCACGCCGTTCGACCCGCTCCCGGACGGCGGCGAGGCGGCGGAGGAGGTGGCCCACACCTCCTACGCCCACCTGGCCCTGGCCGGAGCGGGCCGCATGAAGAACTGGGGCTTCACCGCCGACTCCGCGATGCCCATCCTGGGCAATCGGGGACCGGAGGAGACCGGGGCAACCTGGATCCGAGCCCGTGCGCCCGGCGACTGGGATTACGAGCGACTGGTGATCGAGTCCACGACCCTGGCTGCAGGACCGACCGGTACAGAGAGCATCACGCTCCTCATCCACGGCACCAAGACCGCCTGGGAAGGCAACATCGCCTACAACGACAACCACGTGGTCATGGAAGAGTCGACGCACCCGGGTGCGGTGCAGTACATCGTCATCCAGCCGAGCCCGTACGGGGCCAGCGGCATCGAAACCCGGAGGATCGGCGATGGGCTCTTTCTCGACGAGGGCGACCCCGGCATCCTCAGCGGCGAGGCCCTGGAGGACACGCGCGATGCGAACTGTTACCTGGGCCTGTTTCGACGTGGACCGACGGTGACGGAGAGAGTCGAACACGAGCAAGCGGTCAAGTTCATCAAGCAGGCTCGCTGGTTTGATGGGATGACGGAGTAGGTCGCGGGGGCTGGCGTCTCAGGAAAAAGGTATCCGACACCTTTTTCCGGGCTGGCGTCCCAGGAAAAAGGTATCCGACACCTTTTTTCTGGTCGGAGCGAAAGGGTGTCGGATACCTTCTCTCCGCCGGAGGGAGTACCCAGGGCGGCGCTTCGCTCTGCCCTGGCATGGCCAGTGACACCCGGCGCCCGAATCCCCCAGTTCCCAAGTTCCCCAATTCCCGAATTCCCTCACCCCTCGGTCCCTTGGTCCCTCGGTCCCTCAGTCCCTTCTCACTCCCAAAACCCCGATTCTCGACTGCCAGAGCACGGTTTACCGAAGAAGAAGGGAACGGGCCGGGATCTCTTCCGGCAGGTGCGCGTCTTTCCTTGGCATACTAATCTGCGAGTTGTGTCCTCCGGGAGACGGCTGCGGAACGGGCCCAGACGCAATTCTGCCTGAAACCCCCGGTTTGCCCGTTTTCACATCTCCGCGGATCGCCACTTGCCAGGCCGGACAAAATGACTGATCTTGTTACTGGAAGGAGACTTGCGCCGCACCCACTTCTGGGCGCGGCGTGTGCGTGTCCAGCATGAGTCAGCGGACGGAACATCGCGATGCTACCCCCTCGCGCAGCTGGCACCTGCTGCGGCCGTTCAGCTTCCGGCTGGGCATGGTCGTCGTGTTGCTCTTCCTGCTCACCTTCTCCGACATGGCCCAGCCCTACTTCCTCAAGCTCCTCATCGACGATGTCTTTGGAGCGGGCAACGCCACGGGGGGCAACTGGCAGTTGCTCTGGTTCATCCTGCCGGGCATGGGGCTCATCTACGTCACCCGCAACACCCTCTTCTTCAGCAGCCGCATGATGTCGCTGCGGGTCAGCGAGGATCTCTGCTTTGATCTCCGCAAGCGTCTCTTCGAGCATCTGCAGCAGCAGAGCCTGCGGTTCTACAAGGCCAACCAGCCGGGCAAGGTCAGCTCCCGGGTGATGGATGACACCTTCAAGATCCAGAATTTCATCCAGGACAAGCTGCCCACCTTCGCCCGCTACGTGCTGGAGTTCCAGGTTCTACTGGTCATCGTCTACATGGTGAACTGGCGGCTGGCCCTGGCGAGCACGCTGGTCCTGCCCCTGCACCTGCTCACCTACCGGGGCTTCCGCCGGCCCATCCGGGAGAGCCACTCCGAAGCCCAGGAGAGCCTGGCCATCGCCCACGGCAACATCGTGGAGAAGTTCCTGGGCATGGAGGTGGTCAAGGGCTTTTCCGCGGAGGAGCGCGAGTCGGACAGCTTCCGCGAAGCGATCGACGCCAGCCGCAAGAGCGAGATCCGCACGCACCGCTACGGCTTCGCCCAGAAGGTGGTGGCGGACCTGCTGGTGGGGCTGGGGACGGTCATCCTGCTGGGCTACGGCGCTTTCGAGGTGGGGAACGGCCGCATGCAAGCGGGCGAGTTCCTGATGTTCTTCTGGTACGTGAAGATGCTCTATCCGGCGGTGCTGGAGGTCATCAGCGGGGCGGGGCACCTCTCCAAGGCGGGCGCCAACGCCGACCGCGTCTTCAATCTGCTGGAAGAGCAGCCGGCCGACCGGTCCGGGGTAGCGGCGAAGGCGGTGCCGATCAAGGATCTGATCGGCCAGCTCGAGTTCCGCAACGTGAGCTTCGCCTACGAGGAAGAGGGCCGGGCCGTCCTCGACAGCGTCAACCTGTCGCTGAAGCGGGGCGAGCACGTGGCCATCACCGGCCCCAGCGGCTCGGGCAAGAGCACGCTCATCAGCCTGCCGATGCGCTTCAACGAGCCGACACAAGGGCAGGTCGTGATCAACAACATCCCCGCCGAGACGATCTCGGTGCAAGCCCTGCGCAAGCTGTTCGGGATCGTCTTCCAGGATGTGTTCCTCTTCAACACAACGGTGGTCGAGAATCTCCGCTACGCCCGTCCCGACGCCACGCTGCCCGAGATCATCGACGCCTGCAAGGTGACGGGGGCGCACGAGTTCATTCAACGGCTTCCCAAGGGGTATCAAACGCGTATCGGCGAGGAAGGGAGCGAGATCTCCCGTGGTGAGAAACAGCGCATCACCCTTGCCCGCGCCCTCCTGCGCAACCCGCAGGTGCTCGTTCTCGATGAGGCGACCGCCTCCATCGACTCCCCCGCCGCACACGAGATCATCGACTCCATCCTGGAACGGATGGAAGGACGGACAGTCATCATGGTGACGCACGACATCGAATTGCTGGACCTCGTGGATCGGGTGGTCTCCCTGGAGAGCGGCAAGGTCGTCTTCGACGGCGAGCCCGCCAACTTCCCCGTGCCGGAGATTCCCGCGGCGCGGCGCTCTTCACCGCACCGGCGCTCGCCCATGGATCTCACGCCTGACGCGCCCGAGGGCGGCAGTCCCCGGCGCCCGCACCGGCCGCGCCCCTTCAACGGCGGCGGCGGGGCGATCCTGGCTCTCCTGCTCGCCGTCTTTCTCATTGGCTGCGTTCGTGACGTCGAGAAGAGCGAGAGCGTCAGCATGGAGGAGCCGCGTCTGAGCAGCGGCATCCTCATCGATCCCGTCGATCCGCAGGACCTGCAACGCATCGGGGCAGCGCTTGACGAGATCGCTCTCAACCCCAATGACATCGACCCGGCCCGGGTGGAAGCCCTGGCGCTGGGGTACCAGGAGACACCCGCGGAGGACGCGCCCGCCATCGCCGCACCCACGCCCGAGGAGGTCGCGGCCAACACCAAGGCCGCCATCGCGGATGTGGGCGCGCAGCTTGGCGAGCACGGCCTGCCCGCCGACGCCGTCAAGCTGCTGCCTCTGCCCCAACTCAGCCGAACCGAACTCACGGACCTGCTGGGCGTGTTGACGCTTCGGCTCAACGCCGAACACGGTTACGTCGACTCCCGACAGCGCCTCGCCGACGCCTTGCCGGCCTTGGCCAAGAATGTCGTGGACCTGGAGATCCTCGCCGCAGAGCGTGAAGGCGGCACGGATGTGCTGCGGCTCGGGTACATGAGCTTCCTCACCCAACCGGCCCAGCTCTGGGCCCTGGGGGTGAGCCTGAACGCGGACGGCACGGTCGTGCGCAACGCCCACCTCGACCAGATCGAAGCGATGTCGAATGAGGCGATTCAGGCCATGCAGCAGATGCGCACCGGTCTGCGGCCGCGCGATCTGGAGACGCGGCTGGTGCAACTCAGCTACGTGAACACGCCGACGGCCATGAGCATGCTGCGCGGGATGGGAATCACGACCTTCGACCAGCCGACACAGATCCCAGCCCAGGTGAGCTTCGATCAGCTTCCCTACGTCGTGGCCATTCCCGACCCCGACGCCGGCGACGTGGGCCTGGTGGGTCAGGGGTCCAACCTCGGGAAGTTCGGCCAGACCTCGATTCCGTCGGCGGCGGCGGCGCTCTCCCAGAACGCTCTCGCCTCCCCCATGATGCAGATCATGGTGCTCTTCCATCCGGCCCGCCCGGACCAGTACAGCTTCGTGCAGGACATGCTTGACCGTTTCATTGATCGACCCGCCCGCCAGATCTTCGTGGAGGGCATGGTCCTGGAGATCAGCGAGTCGGGCTTGGAAGATCTGGGCATCGAGTGGGAGCTCAACGAACCGCCCATCTACTGGACGTTCGGCAACCGCGAGGCGGGGAGCGGCAACGACACGCTGCAGTTCGAATCGACCGACCTGGATCTCGGCACCGTCTTTGGCAACCTGGAGTGGAACTGGTCCGTCAAGCTGCGGGCCCTGATTACCGAGGGCAAGGCGGAGATTCTCTCCCGTCCCAGCGTCCTCACCTTGAATAATCGCCAGAGCTCCATCCGCGTTGGCGAGGACATCCCCATCGCCACCAGCCAGGACGCTACGACGTACGGCGCCGCCGCCAAGCTCTCCTTCAACTTCAGCTACCTGGCCACGGGGATCATGCTGAACATCCGTCCGCGCATCAACGAGGACGGCTCTGAAGTCAGCATGCTCATCGACACCCACGTCTCGGCGAAGGTGCCCAACGCCGATCTGGAGTTGCGCTCGGTGACCGGCGCTATCCTGGCCTCGGCGCCCACGGTTTCCACCCGCCGCGTCCAGACCTACGCCCGCATCAAGAACAACACCCCCCTGATCATCGGCGGCCTCGTCTCCAAAGAACACATCACGCTGACCGACAAGGTTCCCTTGCTCGGCGACCTGCCGCTCATCGGCGGCCTGTTCCGCTCCCAGAGGGCGGAGGATCTCAAACGCGAAGTGATCATCGTCCTCACCCCCTATGTCCTACCCGAGGATCGTCTCATTCCCCGCTCACTGCCCAAGGATGAGGATTACTTTGACAGCTTCGGCCACAAGCTCTTCCGCGACGCCTACCGCATCCGCGCCTCGGATGTGTTTGACCTCAACTTCATGTACGAGAACCAGCGCTTCCAGACCTATGGCGCGCTGGCCCGCGACGCCATCCGTTCGAATTTCCGTCTCGCCGCCGTCCAGCCCTTCGAGTCCTTTGCGGATGAGCGGCTGCCCGGTGAGGAGATTCTGGTCACCCGCATGATCTACGAGGTGATCAAGCGGCTGGAACTCATCGACTCCGTGACCCTGGACAACGCCATCTTCTTCGAGGGCCAGCAAGGCGTGGGCGGCTACGACGTGCGGTTCCTCGAGCACACCATGGCCCAGCTCTGCGGTTCCTATGAGCCGGCGAGGTTCTTTGACTACATCAAGGGTAAGGCGCTCGCCCTGACGTTCTACACCAGCGCCGAAGATCCCAACGGCGTCGCCAGCGAGCCCATCCCCGAGGTCTACCTCATTGACTGCCCGGACACCGACACCTGGGGCACGCTGCTCTGGGATCTCAACCAGCCCGCTACCGACGGTCGGCAGCGGTACACGATTCTGCTGCACGATGAGTCCGACCTGACGCGCTTGCGCCGAGCCCTGGCCCTCAAGCACATCGTCACGCTCAACGGCGGCGGTCAGCGGCTCCGCCTGCGCGACTTCAGCGTCGGCAAGGTGCTGCTCATCCCAGAACTCAAGGGCGATCAGATTCACGTGATGGACATGGATGTGGCTCGGTTCTTCTTCCACACCGAGCACTACTACGCCGCCACCATCCAGGAGATCCAGACGCGCCTGCACGAGCTCGACGAGGCCTTGCGTAACGGTATGCCAGAGCCCTAAGCAACGTCGGAGCACGTCCGGGCTCCCAAGACCGGCGACGGGATTCCCGCCTTCGCGACAGTGACGGTCTTAGAGGTCGGTCGAAGTGCCCGCCGCTCCCGTTCGGCCCAGGTCGCCCGCGAGCTGATTCGGATCATCTGTAGCGTGCGTGCTCTTGCACGAGCCGCGACGGTGACGCAGCGGTTCCCCCGACAACCAGACGCCCAAGCGCCCGCGGCGGCTTGGACGCGCCATTCCGGCGGCGACAACGCCTGCCGACGACGCTCCCTCATTCGCCTACGGCGGGCGGCTCGCCTGAGGCGACTGACGCTACAGGTGAACGCAAAACGCTCTAGTTCGAGTACGACTCGGGCGAGTGATCCTCACCATGGCAGCTCAGGAAACACTCGCCGGCAAAGGTGCCGGTGGAGCGGTACTCCAACCGCCCGGTTGAATCCGGGAAGACCACCGTCGTGTCGAAGTTGATCAGATGGGCGTTGTTGAGCGTCGTGCCTTGCAGCGAGCTGATGCCGTGCGGATCGTGGCAGACCGAGCAAGGCGTTTGCTCTTCGCGAACGTGCAAGTCATGCGGGAAGGAGCGGTCATTCAGAATCCCGTCCGGCCCTTCCCGATAGTGGCAGTAATAGCACAGCGCGTAAGCCTGGGCGCTTTCCGGCGTGAAGTCGTAGGTATCGTACTGCCGCACCAGCAATGGTTCGATGTCGGAGCCGTGCACGCCTCTGGGGGCTGCGTTTCCCGGTTCCGAACCGTGGCAGTCGCTGCAGGCGATGATGCTGCTCTCGTCGTAGCTCGGCTTGAGACTGGGCACATTGGAGCTGCGGCCGGGCCCCGCCACCGGATGGAAAGACACGGACGAGGTCGCAAACTCCAGGCGGGTGTTCACCTGGGTGATCTGCCGCGAGATGAAGGATTCATCCAAGGCGTTGTCGTCGGCGTGGCACTTGAAGCAGACCTCGTACTCGTACTCCGCCGCCTCCAGTTGCACACCCGAGATGCTGACGCCGCTCACCGCTCCGAAGTTCGGCGAGATGGCCGGGGGCGAGGCGCTGCCCTGGTGCATGGTGTGCGGGTTGTGGCAGTCAGCGCAGGTGACATGGCCGGGGATCGGGTCCGTGGGATCCACCGGGCTGTCCGTGTCGTGCACGTCCAGCTTCTGCAATTGCGAGGCGATGTCCTTGGCGCCGACATGCGAACCGTCGTGGCAGTTGAGGCAACTGCTGGTGATCTTGTCACCCGCCAGCAGATACGGTCCGCTGGGGGCGGTGTGCGTCTGATGGCAGGCGCGACAGTCGCGATGGGCCGGGACGGTGGTGGTCGAGATGTCGTGGCAGGCTTTGCACAACGCCGCGTCGTCGTTGCTCATGACCAGGAAGTCACCGAAGCTGTCATCGTGGGCATCGTGGCAGGTCGTGCACTGCAATTCCTGGTTGCCATCCAGGCGCAGGTTGTCAGGCAGCGACCCCGGATGCCGGAGCTTGGGATCACGGCCGACCAGCGTCCCCGTGTAGGCGAAGGAAATGGGGTGGTCGTCGGAGAGGTCCGTCCCCAGGTTCGATTCGCCGGGCGGCAAGGTGGTGATGCCACCCGCCATCATGATGATCTGATCCCGCGAGAGAATGCTCCCCAGGGCGATGGTCCCATCGTGGCAGGACAAGCAAAGTTTGGAGGAGCCGGTCGGCTGGCCGGGCTCCGCATCCAGGGCGTTGCTGCTGTACACCGTATAGGCGCTGACCGGCAGCGACCGATTCCACAGAGGCTGCACCGGGGCGGCGTTGTGCGGCGTGTGACAGAAAATGCACACCTGGTCTTCCGTGACGGCGTGCATCCCACCGGGGCCGCCCGCGGAGAGATTGTGCACCGTGTTGACCACGCTCTGCCCGCGCTGCTGCCCCAAGGCGCTCACCGCCAGCGTCCCCACCGCCATCGCAATCAGCCAGCCGTACTTCATGGCCTCACCTCCGGCAGGTAGTCAAACACCTGCACGCGCCGGTTGTAGGTATCGGCGATCCAGATCCTGTTGTTGGCATCAATGTGGATTCCCGCGGGCAACCAGAACTGCCCTGGTCCCACACCCTCCTCCCCGAAGGGCAGCAGGAACTGCCCGCGGCCATTGAAGATCTGCACCGCCTCAAAGTGCGCATCCACGACGTAGATGTGTCCCGCGCCATCCAAGGCGATGCCCTTGGGCTGGGAGAAATACCCCGGTAAGTCACCCTTACGGCCAATCTGGCGCAGCGGCGCTAAATCGGCGGCGAAGACCTGCACCCGGAAATTCAGCGTGTCGCTGACGTAGAGGCGGCCCTGAGAATCGACCGTGGCGCTCGTGGGGAAGTTGAACTGCCCCGGCCCCACCCCCCGCTCACCCAGGCGATCGATCTCGACGCCCTCCGGCGAAAGCACCACCACCTGGTGGGCCGCCGCATCGACGACGAAGAGCCGCTGGTAAGTCTCGTCCCAGGCGAGTCCGGTCGGTCGCTGGAACGCCGCATCGCCGAGTGTCCCCAGGTAGCCGCCCTCGCTGTCGAAGGCGTGGATCACGCCGGCGACGGAATCGCAGACGAGCACCCAGCCGTTCGGGCCGATGGTGACATCGACGGGCTGACTGAAGCGCCTCTGAGGATCCGGCTGCCAGGTCTGGTACTCGCGTGAGTCGAGGTCGAAGACGTGCAGCACCTGGGCGTTGCTGTCGCAGACGAAGAGTCGCCTCGCCTCGGGATCGGTGCAGAGGGCGAAGGGCGAGAGCATCGTGTGGGTCGGGGGCTCGCCGAAGAGCGACCGTCCCAACGCTTGCCCAAAGCTGATCCCAGGCTTGAGGTCGCGATCGCTGGCGAGTTGACCGACGAAAGCGATTCGAGGTGATTCCGGGAGCGCCGGCCAGACAATGGGCAATTCCAGGGGCTCAAAAACCACGCCGGCCGGCTGCCCGCAGCCCGTGAGCCAAAGGCTGCCGGCAAGGAGGGCGGCAACGCCAAGCGAGCGCTGTGCCTCGCCACGATCGCGCCTGCGACTTGTCAGCAGCCTGGCCATCAGAACTCCCGTCGGAAGCCGACATAGAACGTCTGGAAATTCGAATCGGTCACTTCGCTGTCGTTCATGACATTGCGGACCGTCGCCCGCACGCTGGTCTGGCGATAGTCCCAGGTGAGCCCCACCTCCTGCTCCCAGGACTCCACATCGGTGCCGCGGCTGTTGCTCTCATCGCGCCAGGCGGCGTACAGGTCCAGGCGCAGGGTGTCGGTCAGGGCCGTGTTGAAGCGACCGTCAACTCGCGTCACCTCGCTGGTCTGCCCGCTGTCCCCAAACTCGAGTTGATCAAACGTCGCCCCGAGCAGGACGGCATCCGTGCTGTTGATCCGGTCGAGGTAACGTGCTTCGAGGCGCGTGGCGTCGAACGGCGAGAGAGTGCTGTCCCTCGTCTCCTGTTCCGCCTGGAAGTACAACCGCCAGACGCGATACTCCGCCCCGTAGACCAGCGTCTGCACATCGTTGGGCACCAGCACCTCCCGCCCCAGGCTGTCGCGGCTCTGGTCCTGGTCGGTGTAGCGGATATACACGCCCAGCCCTGTCAGCGGCCCCTCGAAGAGATCGTAGCGGGCGCTCAGACCGTAGACGAAGGTATCGGTCGTGTTCGCCGGCTCCGGCCCGATGCGGTAGTCGAGCAGCACCGTCTGGTTGGGGGCAATCAGCCCGCCCAGCATCCGGCGAATCTCCACCAGGTCGCCCACGACCGTGACATCGTAATCCAGTCCCTGGCTGTAGCTGATGAGGCCCGACATGTCGGTGATGACCAGCGAACTACTCACGAAGTTGCGCCGGCCGAAGAGGATCCGATCCGAGTTGTCGAAGCTGCGCGCCTGGTCGAACACCTGAATGTCCGAGCCTTGCTCGCTGTCTTCCTGCCGGCTGAGCCGCATCGTCAGTCCTGCATTCAGCTCGCCCAGCGGCACCTGCTTGGTGTAGTCGAAGGCGACGCTGCCGAACTGGTCGTCGCTGCTGAAGTTGGTGTCGGTGACCTCAAGTCGACTGGCGCCGATATCGACGTTGGTGAGCAGGCTCTCGAAGAGCTGATGCCGTAGTCCGGCGCTGCCGCGCTGGATGCGTTGGGTGGCGCCGGACCGTTCGCTGTCCTCGTAGGAGTAGTCGTAGCGCGTCTGAAGTGTGCGGGAGTGCTGCAGATCCAGTGACTCGTAGAGACGCAGGCGCTCGGTGGCAAAGAGGCCCGTCTCTTTGAAGTACCGTAACTCCGAGCGCAGGCGGTGGGGCAGCGTCCTATCCTCGCCGAACTCCCAGGTGTGCACCGCCCTGGCGTCGTGCCGCTCGTAGTTGTCATCGCGGCGAGCACTGCCCGATTCATCCACGAAGTCGAGCGTGTAGTCCCAGACCAAGTCCTGGCGCTCCGCCAGCTTGAACTGGGTCTGCCACATCAAGGTGTCTTGGACAAGGTCGTACTCACTCGCCCCCCCCCACCGCCCGATTGATCCTGCTCGCGGTGGAACACCTGCAACATCGTTGGAGCGTCTTCCCAGCGAAGTTGCACCCTCGCCCCGTACTCGGTGAGGGTGTTGTCGAGCGAGGAGCCGAACTGGCGGTTGATGACGTTCTGGCTGCGGCGGGCGTAGAGGGTGAAGGGATTGTCGGTGCGCTTGAGGAAGCGCAAGTCGACGTTGAACTCGTTGAGAAACTCATCGTTCCTGTCGTCCTCGTCGTCACCCTCCACATCGAGCCTCTCCTGGCGCAAGCGGATTCCTCCACCCAGCGTGAACTCCAGCAGATTCGGGTGGATGTAGAACCCCTCCGTCTCCAAGGTCAGCCGCTCTTCCAGGCGATCTTCGACTTCGCGTTGCGTGCCGCCGTTCTGCTGGTCGACCTCATCGACCTCGCGCCGGGCGCTGACCTCCAGGAAGCCGCGCCAGGTGAGGAAACGCAGGCCCTCGAGCTCATCGCGCGAGGAGACGACGATGGTGTCCTGCGAGTCGCGCCCCACATCCTGCCCGCGCGCCACGGGCACGCAGCAGCAGAGGGCCAGGCCGGTCACCAGGCTGGAAGAGGCGACGCGTCGCCGAATAAACTGGTCACCCGTTGGCTGACTCATCCGTCTCCGCTTTGGGCGTCTCTTCGCCGGCCGCCGCGGGCAACTCGGCTGTGTCCCTCATGAAAAACCGATCATCTCCCCCATGAGCGTGATGGCAGTCCATGCAATCGCGCGCCAAATCCTCATGCTCCGGTATCGGCGGCGCCGACTCCATTTCCAAGCCGTGACACTGCAGGCAAAGCTCCGCCCCGCCCACGCGCAGAAGGGGCCGAATCGTCGACTCGTGCGGCGCGTGGCACCAAAGGCAAGCGTCCCCCGCCACCGGACCATGCAGATAGGCGTAGCCCGACTTGATGTCCTCATGGCAACGCAGGCACATCGAGGAGTCCTCCCAGCTCATACTGAATTGCGAGGGACTGCGATGGCACTCAAGACAAGCGTTCTGGGCGAAGGGGTCGTGCGTGAAGTACTTGACGCCCGGCATCCGCTGACCACCGCTCCCCAGGCCCGCCCCCAGGGGGGCGAACGGGTCCGGCACGCCGTCGAAGAAGAAGCTGAGCATCTCGTAGTGTTTCTCAACGCTGCAACCGGCCCAGATGCAGACGAGGAGCGGCAGCGCCAGCAACGCGCCCGGGGCTCGCCTCTTGAGGAAACCCTTCCGCCCGACTCCGACCTTGCCCAAAGCACGCTGCATGGCGAGTCCTAGTTCGAGTTCTCGCCCTCGTCGGACGTGGGCGGCGTTGGCTCCTCGCTGCCCTCTTCCGTCCCGGTCTCTTCCTCGACGCTGGGAATCTCCGGCAGCAACTGGTCGCGGGGGGATTCGCCCTCCCCGAGCATGCCGGTGTCTTGTTCAGCGCGGACGGTGGCGATGTCCTGCACGGTCCTACCTTCCTTCAGTTGGCCGATAGCGTACACGGAGACCTTGTTGTTGCCGAACTGATTGGTGACCAGAACCAGGCGCTGGGCCTCAAAAGCCGGATGAACGTAGTCGTCGAAGAGATCGAGGTCGCCGTCGTAGCACTCGACGCCGGCCGGCAGGTACATGCTGCCCGGATGGCCCCCGGCGCTTCCGAAGAACATCAGCAGGTCATCGTCGCTGTTGAACATCTGCACGTTGGCAAAGCCGGCGTCGACGACAAAGACGATCCCCTCCCCGTCAACGGCCAGCATCTTGGGACGAACGAAGGTGCCGACCACATCGCCCATCTCACCGAAGTCTCCAAGGTAATCGCCCCTCGGCGAGAACCGCTGCACGCGGCACTGAATGACGTCGCTTACATAGACCGTGCCGGTCGCCGAGATACCCAGGCCCAGCGGCCGCACGAACTCTCCCTCGCCGTCGCCCGGGCTGCCAAAGGTGCGGAGGTGTTCGCCGGTGTGTCGGTCGAATACGTGTACTCCCTGGGCGGTGAAGTCGCAGACGAACACTTCATCGCCAAAGACATCGATCCCGGTCGGCCGCATGTTCTCCAGACCCATCGCCGTGACGTAGCGCTCATCCTTATCAAAGACGAAAATCGCCCCGCGGGCGGAGTCCGAGACGTAGATCATGCCATCCGCGGCGATGGCCAGATCCGTGGGGCTCTGCGTGCGAGCCATGCCCGTGGCCCCCATCAAGCGCGTCTCCTGGGTCCGCAGATCCAGCACGATCACGCCCCGATTGCGGGTGTCACAGACGTAGATGCGGCCGTCCCGCATGTCCAAGCCGTACGGCTTGTTGATGGGCAGGACCCGCCGCTCCTCACCGTAGATGATGTCCTCCAGACCGCTGCGGACCGGCTCCACATCGTCGCTGAAACGGTACGAGGTGAGGAACTGGATCCGGGGCTCGGCGGGGAAGAGCGGCCAGAAGGAATACGTCTCCGGGCGTCGGGCGTCGCTCGACGAGCCGCCACCGGGCGCGCATCCCGTAAGCGAAGGCAGCAACGCCAGTCCGGCAATTGCCAGCGCCAGCCCCAGCGTCCTCGTGCGCCTGCCTTGTTTCTGCTGCGGACCATCCATTGCTTCGTCTCCGAGGTGGCTTGCATTCGTGCTCGGCATCATACCGAGGTGAGTTGGCCGCTCCCGCCCTGACTCCCGGCCCCGGCCCCGGCTCGATCAACTCGCCGGGGAACGCCGCCAACTCGTTCGCATCATCGGCTCAAAAGGGCAGCTCAACTGAGTGAAGTACAAATGCCGTGCCAGCGAGAGCCTCTCCTCGGCCAGGGAGGCTGCGGGCATCGGGCCTCGCAAGCGCCCCGCGGGGATGGGCTCAATGGCGAGTGGGACCGGCGCATGCCAGAGAGCCGGTCCCTGGTGGACCGGCTCTCGGAGAGACGAAGGGGAAGGCGCTAGAAGCGACTTACTTGAGGTGGCAGGTCAGGCAGAGAGCGCTACCGCTGTTGTTGATCCAGAGCATGTTGGCCTGGCTGTGGCGGTTGTGCGGCTCGTGGCAGGTCGTGCAGCTGACCACGCGCTCGATCGTGCCGTTGACGTCCATGTCCTGCAGGGTGAAGCCGTGCGGGCTGTTTTCCCAGTTGGCGGGATCATTCATGTAGGGGACGTCGGGGTAGATGCCGGTCGCGCCGACGGGGTGATCGTCCATCAGGTCCGTGCCGATCAAGCCGTTCGAACCGATGAACTGCACGCCGTTGACGCCGCCGAAGCTGTCCAGGGCCACGGTGCCGTCGTGGCAGGACATGCAGAGGATGGAGCGGCCGTCGAGGGCGTCTTCCGTGGCGACGCCGGTCGTGCCGTCGTAGATCGTGTAGGTCGCTGTGGTCAAGTTGTGGTTCCACAGCGGGGCGTCGGTAACCGTGGTATCCGCATGGTGAGGAATGTGGCAGGGCAGGCAAATCTGACCCTGCGACCAGCCGAAACCGCTGAAATCGTGGGCGGTCCCGACGATGTCGGCCATCGTCGTAGCAGCGGCATAGGAGCCCATAATCGCGGCGGCGGCCAGCAGGGCTTTGTTCAGTCGAGTCATCTTTAAACTCCTTCTCAGACTTCGAATCTTCAGGGGGCGAGGAACGTCGGAACGGGCTCCGCACATCGCTGCCACTCGGACTTCCGACTTCGTCTTCACCCTTCTACGATAACAAGGTCCGTGCCAAAACCACATCGTTTTGACCCCACATCCGGCGGGCAGAAACGGCAATTCGCCCTGCCACGTCCGAATTCCCATCCTACCAGCAGGAATAGCCCTGACCGTAGGTTCCCGACGATTGGAAAGACCAGCCCCCGACACGACCTATCTCCGCTTTCCTACCCAACTTCCCGGCCCCTCGTGCCGAAGCCCCGATGCACCCTCGTGGTCGGCGGAGGCGATGGCATGGCAAGGCGCACGCGGTCCGGGAATCGATCGAAGAACCTGCACGTCCGCGTAGCCTGGGCCGTCACCCTGGTCGGTGGCCTCGCCATGTGCTGCACCCTCCCCGTTCGGGGTACCGTCCCGCCGGCGGGAGCCTCAGCGGCCGTCGAGGCCGTCGCACCCACCGCGCCCTCGACCTGGACCAACTCGGACTGTTCCGGCTGCCACACGCCCACAGATCTCTTCTCGCACCCGGTCGGCGTCCGCCCCTCCTTCGAGTTGCCGCCCGATTTCCCGCTTTTCGACGGCAGAATCACCTGTGCCACCTGCCACGATTCGACCTCCGCCGCCGCCCACGCCGCCGCCCGCCAGAACGGAACCGACCTGTTGCGGGGTGAGGCGAACGGGGCCGACTTCTGCCTGCAGTGCCACAACCAGATCGAGCGCAATCGGACCGACCTGCACGGCTCCATGCTGGGCGTGGCCCATCTCCGCTGGGGAGAGGCTCGCACGTTCGGCGGGGTTGGCGGCGGGCTGGAGCCGCTCTCGGAGGCCGAAGACAGCACCAAGTGCCTCACCTGCCACGATGGGTCGGTTGCCTCCGACGCCGGGCACGACCGCATGACGGCCAGCCGGGGCCTGGGCGGCGTCCCCTTCGGCCAAGCCGGCCACCCCATCAGCATGGAATATCGAGCCGGCCAGTACGACAGTTCGCCGCTGCACTTGCCGGCCATGCTGGACGATCGCATTCGCCTGTTCAACGAGCGAGTCGAGTGCGCCTCCTGCCACAGCGTGTACGCGGGGACCGAGGATCTCCTGGTGCTTTCGAACGATCGGAGCGCCCTGTGCCTCTCCTGCCATGATCTGTGATTTCGGGCCGATTCTTGGGGGCAGGAAAGACGCCGCAACTCAGGTCCCAGAATAGGGATTCTCGATATACTGCTCCCAATGGTCGATTGGTCCGCGGCCGCTGCCCCCTGGCCCTCCCCGGAACTCGAGACGGCGTCAGCCCGTCGCCAATTACTGGCATCGTTCTTGCATCGCCCTACCCCACCCGCATAGAGTGGTTTCGCATATGAACAGTGTCCGAATCAAGCTCGCAGTTGCTCTCCTGATCCTGCTCGGAGCCGTGGTCTTGTTGGCCCGAGCCGCGGCGGGAGGCGGCTACGTCTACATGATGCCCGTCGATGACTTTGTCAGCAGCGACACCGCCCAGCAGAAGCGGGCCCGGCTGACCGGCGTGGTCTGCGAGGAGAACGTCGATGTGAGCAGCGCCTTGGGCGTGGCCAGCTTCGACCTCCTGGGAGAGACCGGCAGCCTCCCGGTGAGCTACACGGGCATCGTGCCGGACATGTTCCAACCCGGCAACGAAGTGATCGTAGAAGGCAAACTCGACGAGAACGGCACGTTCCAGGCGGATATCCTCATGACCAAGTGTGCCAGCAAGTACGTCTCCTCGGAGGAGTCGGACAAGCCGGCGGACCATCCCGCTCAGATGCCTGAGGAAACGCCAACGGAGCCGTCCGGATGATTTCAACCGTCGGGAACTTCAGCCTAAGCGCGGCGATCCTCGTCGCCGTCGGCGCGATTCTTGCAAGTATTTATTCCCTGCGCTTCAACGCCCCCTGGGGCGCCAAGCTGGCTCGCTGGGGCCTCTTTGCCATCGCCCTGTGTTTCACGACGGCGTCTCTTGCTTTGCTCAAGGGCATCCTCGACAGCCAATTCCAGTTCCAGTACGTCGCCGACTACACCGAACGGGCCTTGCCCATTGGCTACAAATACGCCGCGTTTTGGGCCGGGCAGGCCGGAAGTCTGCTGCTCTGGGCCTGGATGCTGGGCGTCATGTGCGCCATGGCCGCCTGGCAGTACCGCCAGAAGACCGGCAAGGAGTTCATCGTCGCCACCGCGGTGATGGCCCTCGTCTGCGGCTTCTTCGCCATGGTGCTCATCCTCGACTCGGATCCGATCGACGGCTACACCAACCCCTTCACCCTGGTGACGCACGGCATCCCGGCAGACGGCAACGGCATGAACCCCATGCTGCAGGACCCCGGGATGATCTTCCATCCGCCCCTGCTCTTTCTCGGCTACGCGGGCTATACGGTTCCCTTCGCGGTGCTCCTCGGCGTCCTGGCCGTGGGTCGGCGCGACAACCGCTGGCTGGGCGACATTCGCCGCTGGGTGCTGGCCAGTTGGGTGTTTCTCACGGTGGGCATCGTGCTCGGCGCCTGGTGGGCCTACGTTGAGCTGGGCTGGGGCGGTTACTGGGCCTGGGACCCGGTGGAGAACGCCTCGCTGCTCCCCTGGCTGACGGGGACGGCCCTCATGCATTCCATGATCGCGCAACAGCATCGCGGCATGTTCAAGTTCTGGAACGCCGGCCTGCTCGCGGGTTCGTTCATCCTCTGCATCTTCGGCACCTACCTCACGCGCAGCGGCGTGATTCAATCGGTGCACGCCTTCCCCGAGTCGTACATTGGCAAGATCTTCCTCGCCTTCCTGATCCTCCTGGTCCTCAGCAGCGCCGGCCTCATCCTTGCCAGGATCCCGAAGCTCAAGTCGGAACACCGGCTGGAAGGGCTGATCAGTCGGGAGGGCGCCTTCCTCTTCGGAAACATCCTCCTAGTGGTCATGATGCTCACGACGCTCGTGGGCACCGTCTTCCCGATCTTGAGCGCCCCCTTCGGTGAGTCAATCACCGTCAAGCCGGAGTTCTACAACAAGATCGTGGCGCCGATGGGTGTGTTGCTCGCCTTCATCATGGCGCATGGCCCCCTGCTGGCCTTCGGTAAATCCGCTCCCAAGAAGATCATCAAGGACGTCACGCCCGCTGGGATCAGCGCCATCGTGGTGACGGTGCTCACCGCGATCCTGTGGACGACTCTCCACAGCGCCTTCTCCCTGGCGTGGTCCACCCTCAACGAATCCGGCATTTCAGAGGCGTTCACGGTGCTGACGCCCGTTCTCTGGGCGCTCCTGACCGTTTTTGTCGCCTCGTTGGGCACCTTCGTGGTCATCATCGGCTTCCTCAAGACGGTCGCGGCCAGGCGCAAGGGCACCGGCGAGAACCTGCTGCTGGCCCCGCTCCGCCTCATTGATGCCGACAAACGGCGCTATGGAGCCCAGATCGCCCACCTCGGCGTCATGCTCATCATCCTGGGCGTGGTCGGTTCCAGCCTCTTCAAGACCGAACACCACTTGGTTCTCAACCGGGGTGAGCCGACGCCCGTCGGCGACTACACCTTGACGATGCAGTCCGTTAGCCAGACGCGCGGACCAAACTACGACGCCTTGACGGCCGTCGTCGACGTCACCGGCCCCGGCGGCAGGACGCTGACGCTCAAGCCCGAGAAGCGCCGGTACGACAAGTGGCAGAGGCAGATCAACACCGAGATCGCCCTGCACTCGAGCCTGGCGAAGGATGTGTATCTCATCCTCGGCGGCTCCGAGCCGGACGGTTCGCTGGTCAGCCTGCAGGTTCTGGTCAGCCCCCTCGTGGTGTGGATCTGGCTGGGCGGCATCGTGCTGGCGGTGGGCGGCACCTACGCTATGTTGCCGCGGTTCCTGCCCCGTCACGCTCACGATTCAACTCTCGAAGCGCCGACTCCGGGGCAGTCCAAGCAAGCGGATCCAAGTCAACCGGCCGCGGGCGGTTTACGCCCCGTCTCTCGTGCGGCACAGGAAGCAGAGGCCAAACGATGAACAGCATTTCACGCACTCTCACCGCCTCGTGTCTCGTGCTGACGATCGCCGCCTCGGCGTTCGCCCAGGGCGGCGATAAGTTCCCGTTCCTCGAGCCGGAACAGCCCGTCGCTGAGGAGTTGGACCTGCCTCCGGTGGGTCTGGCGATCCAGGCGCTCCAGCAAACCCCCGGCGCCCCGGCCGTCGGCGCGGTCAAGGCCGTGGTGCAACTGCACGAGCCCAACTCGGGCGCTATCCTCAAGACGATCGAGACGCAGCTTGACGAGCACGGCGTCATCATGCTGGAAGAACTGCCCCTGGACACGCCCTTTCTGCCGGTTGTGCAGCTGGAATACGCGGGCGTCACCTACTCGGCAGTCGGCAGTGCGATGAGCCGGCAAGCCCCGCAACAGAGGCTTGTTGTCCCCTGCTATGAAGTGACGGAGACCGTCCCGGACTGGACCGTAGGGATGCGGCATGTCCAAGCAGTGCCCGTCGAAGGCGGCTTTCGCGTCCAGGAACTGGTGGTCCTGATGAATCCGGCCGACCGCACCTGGCTGGGCACGCCCGCCGGCGGTGAGGAACGGAACACCACCAGCTTCACCATTCCCGAGAACGCCACCAACGTCGAACTAGGCCAAGGCTTCCACGGCTGGTGCTGCACCGTGCAGATGGGCAGCACCATCATCAACCAACTGCCGCTCATGCCCGGCGAATCGCGGATGCGCATTTCTTACCTGGTTCCCGCCCGGGAAGGGGCAGCCCGGATGGCGGTGTCCTGCCCGGTGCGCACGCAGAGCCTGGTGCTCATGCTGCCCCCCGGCATCCAGACCTCGGAAATCGAGGGACTGCAGAGCATGGGAACGCAGACCATGGGCGAGTCGACGGTCGACATGTACACCCAGGCGAACATCGCCCCGGGCCAGAGTTCCGGCCTGCTTCTCGCCGCCACCGCTTCCGCCGCCGGTCCTGTCGATGTCGCCAAGGAGGCCGAATCGCAGAACATGGCGAAGAAGATCGGTATCATCGGCGGCGGCATCGTGCTGCTCATCGGCATCATCATCATCCTGGTGAAATCGCCCAAGCCCAGCGCCTCCTGACCGCTTCGCCCAAACGCTCACCATGACCAGCTTCGAGACCCAGCCCACGACGTCTGACAGCGCCTCGACCGTCGCCGCGGTCTCGGTGGCGCGGCTGTGCAAGAGCTTCGACGAGAAACGCATCCTCCGAGACCTCAGCTTCGAGATTCCGCAGGGGCGTTTCACAGCGTTACTCGGCGCCAACGGCGCGGGCAAGACGACGCTGCTCAAGATCCTGGCGACGCTGCTGCCCCCCAGTCAGGGCCGGATCACCATCTTCGGCGGTGACTCGCGGCGCGATTGCGCGCGGGTGCGGGGCCGGCTGGGCCTGATCGGCCACAACGCCATGCTCTACCGGGATCTTTCGCCGCTGGAGAACCTGGTTTTCTTCGGCGGGCTGTACGGTGTTCCTGCCGCTGAGAAACGAGCCCGCGATTTGCTCTCATACGTTGAGCTTTCCAACCGGGCCGGGGACGCGGTCAAGACCTTCAGCCGAGGCATGCTGCAGCGCGTCTCCATCGCCCGGGCCCTGATGCACGATCCGGACCTGCTGCTGGCGGATGAGCCTTTTGCCGGGCTGGACGCCCCCTCGACGCGCCTGCTCGAGGAGATGCTCCGCAAGCTCAGCGAAGAGGGCAAGACGGTCATCCTCTGCAACCACGACATCGAGCAGAGCCTGCGGCTCGTCCAGCACCTGCTGGTCCTACGGAAAGGGGAGCTGATCCTCGACCAGCCGGCCCAGGGAGTCGACGCCGAGACGATCCTGCGGGAGGTCACGACCGCATGATGCACGTCGCCCGGCAAACGATGCTGCTCATTCGCAAGGACCTGCTGATCGAGGCCCGCGGCAAGCAGACGCTCGGACTCGTGGTGGTGCTTGGAGTGCTGATTATCGTGGTTCTGGGCATGGGGCTGGGGGCCGGGGCTCCGGTCAGCGGCTTCGCAGCGACCTCGATCCTCTGGGTGGCCTACCTCTTTGGCGGGGTGCTCTGCTTCGAAAAGACGATGGCCGTGGAGCGGCACGACGAGGCCCTGGCCGGGCTGATGATCGCGCCCCTCGATCGCGGGGTGATCTACCTCGCCAAGCTGGTGACCAACCTGGTTCTGATGCTGATTCTGGCCCTGGTGGTGACGCCCGTGGCCATTCTGCTCTTCCGTTTCGACCTTTCCGCCCATCCCTGGGGGTTCTGCCTGGTGATGCTGCTGGGCATGACCGGCTTTGCGGCGGTTGGAACGCTGTTTGCAGCAGCTGTGTCGTCGTCGCGCCTGCAAGGCGGGCTGCTGGCGCTGCTGGTCTTTCCCTTGAGCCTGCCCGTGGTGATTACCTCGACGCAGCTCATGCGGCGGCTGTTCGAGCAGGGAGAGGCCCTGAGCGTGAGTTCCCTGGCGATCCTGCTCGCCTTTGACATGATCTTCCTGGTGGTGAGCTGGCTGGCGTTCGAACTGGTCCTAGAGCCGTAGCGAGGATAGGCATGAAGAAAGCCACCCCCATTCTGATCGGCTACTGGCTGCTGACGCTGGCCTGCTTCGCGGCCGCGATCGCCATGGTCTTCGCCTACACGCCCACCGAGCAGACCATGGGGCCGGTGCAGAAGATCTTCTATCTGCATCTGCCCGTCGCCATCAACACCTTCCTGGCGGCGCTCATCCTCGGCGTGGCCAGCATCGGCTATCTCTGGCAGCGGCGACTGTGGTGGGACGATCTCGCCCACGCCGCCGGCAAGGTCACGGTCGTCTACTGCGGCGTGGTGCTGCTGACCGGCATGATCTGGGGCAAAAGCGCCTGGGGCGCCTGGTGGACCTGGAGTCCCCGCCTCACCTTCAGCCTCGCCCTCTTTTTGCTCTACATCGTCTACCTGACTGTTCGTCTCGCCATCGAGTCGCCGCAGCGGCGTGCGGTCGTCAGCGCTGTGTATGGCCTGGTCGCCTTTCTCGATGTGCCGCTGGTGTATCTCTCGGTCAAGCTCATGCCGGACGTTCATCCGAGTTCGATCGCCCTGGAGCCACGCATGCAGTTGACTCTGGGCCTGTGGTTCATTCCGGTGACCATGCTCATGTGCGGCCTCCTGCACGCCCGCTATCGCCTCAATAGCCGCGAACGCGCCCTGCGGCAGGAGTACAATGAGCAGCCGCTGGGTGCGGCGAACATCGAGGGAGACCTGGCATGAAACTCACACCCGATCAATACCTGCTGCTCGGCTACCTCGTGGGCGTCGGCGTCCTGCTGGGCTACTGCGTCAACCTGTGGGTGAGCGCCACGCTGCTCGCCCGGCGCGAGGGGCAGCGACGCGCCGATTCCTGATCCCAAGGCAAGACTTCACCACCTCTCATCGAGGCCATGCATCATGATCCGATCTTCCATTGTCATCACCGTTCTGCTCGTGGTCTCCTACGCCGTCGCCATGCAACCGGCCGGCCAGGAGATGCCGCCGAACCATCCGCAGATTCCCGCCGGTCATCCGCCGGTCGGCGAGCAGGCCAAGCCCGCCGATCCGGAAGACGTCAAGAGCGTCGACGCGATCATCAGCGCCTACTACGACACCCTCTCCGCGGAGAAGGATGAAGAGCGCGACTGGGGTCGCTTCCTGTCGCTCTTCGCGGACGATGCCCGCTTCGTGAGCGTTCGCACGGTCCGCGACCGCACCAGCGCCATGACGCTGAAGCCCGAGCAGTTCGTGCAGTTCAACCAGAGCTACTTCGCCGGCTCCGGCTACCACGAGCTAGAAGTGAACCGCATCACGGAGCAGTTCGGCAACATCGCCCACGCCTTCAGCACCTATGCCTCCAAGCACACCGTTGCCGATGCGGTCCCCTACTCTCGCGGCATCAACAGCATCCAGCTCATGACCAACGGCGAACGCTGGTGGATCGTCACCGTCATGTGGGACTACGAGCGCCCCGGTGAAGGCCTCAGCCTGCCCGCCGAGTACCTGGGTGAGGCAGGCGAGGCGGAGCCGGTCGAGGCCCCCGCCGGCTGAGCCGCCCCCCAGTTGCTGCGGAGATTGTCTCGACCGACTGAGCGAGCCGCCGCGTCCTCGCGAGCGGTGTTCCCTCGTCAACCGCGACGATCACGCCCCGGGCCGCGGTCGTGGACGACGCGGCTCGCGCGACCCGGGATATAGCTCGGAGGCGCGATCGAGGTGCGCGCCAACGCGAAAACGCGATAGACTGATGGCCTATGTCAGGGGACACGCGGGCCATCGTGGAGTTACGCAAGCGCATCGCAGCGTCGCAGGCGAACTGCCCCTTCTGCGGCTACAGTCTGCGCGGGCTGGCCTCGGAGAATTGTCCGGAGTGCGGGAAGGGGATCGTTGCCATCGCTGAGGAGTTGGCGCGGCGAAAGTCGGTGGGTGGATCGGTCCTGCTTGCCATCGCCATGGTCATTTCCTTCTTCATCGCCGTGGCTGGGTTCAAGGAGCCGCTGCTCAGCACGCTTGACTACGGTTGGTGGGAACCAGTCGAACTACTCACCCTCGCTGCCGCTGTATTCCATCTCTTGGCGCTCGCAGCCGGGCTGACCGTGCTCTACTTCTTCGGCAGGAAACTGCGGCAACTCCCTGGCAACCGCTGGAGAGTCGCTGCGAGCATCTGGTTCTTCGCGATCATCGGGCTGCACATTCCGGTGAGTTGGCAACTAAGCACTTACCACCCGTGGCACACTCGCCTAGGGGTGCCCGTTCTCGACGCCTGGCAGACCGGGGACATGGATCGCGTCGGGCGGGAGGCGCGCCGTCTGGATGACATCAACGCACCGCTCGAAGACTACTTTCCGCCCCTGACCCCCTTGTCATTGGCGACCGCCAGCGGTGACCTCGAGCTCGTGGAAGACTTCCTCGACTTGGGTGCGGACCCCGCTCTAGATGCCGGTCACGGCTGGAGCCACTGGGAGTCGGCGCTCGAATACGAGCAGCTCGAGATCCTGGCGCTGTTCATCGCCAAAGGTCACGATCCCAACGAAGGCGGACGCTGGCGACCGCTTCTTCATGCCGCTGCCCTCGGCGGTGATCTGGAAGCAATCGAGTTGCTGATCCAGGCAGGCGCTGAGATCGATCGAGTATATGAAGACGAGACAGCACTCCATGCGGCCCTCGCTTCCTGCCGCTGCTCAGGTCCTTCACTCGCGCGCGACGCCGCCGCGCTGCTCTTGATTCAAGCCGGCGCGGACATCGATCTCCCGGGCGAGGAGGGGCAGACGCCGTTGATTCTCGCCGCGGCTTGGTCGGGGCCCGAGGTGCTGCAGGCCCTGCTCGCGGCCCAGGCGGACACCACGGCGCGCGATGACGAAGGTCGGACCGCGCTCATGCGCGCCTGCTTGGAGGGTCGGCCCGAGATGGCAGCGATGCTGCTTGAAGCTGGGGCCGACGCCAACGGCGCTGACAACGGAGGGAGGACACCGCTCGTTATAGCCGTCGAGCGCGACCAGCCGAGCCTTGTTGAGATTCTGCTGCAAGGCGGAGCCGATCCCCACAGAATGATGACTGACGGTACGCCACTGCCGCAATTGGTAGCTGGCGAATCGGAGCCGGCGACCCCCAGCCTGCGTCTCGTGCGTGAGTACCTGAACGCCAACCAGTGAGCAGCACTGGCTGACAAGCAGCCACTGGCACCCGAACCGAGCTTGTTGTCGTTGGCAAGGTGCGCGGCTGCGGTGGCCGAATCCTCCGTGTGTCCGGCCCTGACCAGCACCGCAGCGCCCACCAGATGTCGGTTGGGGATCTACGGTTACCCGTGTGGATTCAACACGCCGGGGTTGTAGGCCGGGTAGTTGAAGTCCGCATGACAGCCGTTGCACGACGCCGGCGCTTCCGGATCGCGGGCGGCGTGGCAGGCCTGGCAGCCGAAGTGCGAGTGGCTGCCGGTCAGTGGCACACCCGTGACGCCGTGATCGAAGCAACCCGCCGGCAGGCGTCCATGGCAGACGCGGCAGTTGTCGGACGGTTTCTTGAAGTCACTGCCGCTGCCGTGACAACTCTCGCAAGGCACTTGCGTGTGATTCGGCTCGAGCGCGAACGTCGTCGATGTCTTGTGATCGAACTTGGGACGAGCCTCGGTGGCGTGACAGAAGTCGCAGCTCTGCTCCTTGTTGCAGTCGTGGCAACCGCCGCACGTCTCGATGCGATCAATCTGCTCGCGAGAGATCGTCTCATCGTGGCAGCGGCCGCAGGTGTGGCCTTGGTGGCAGTCCACGCAACGCAGCCCGTACAAGTCGACGTGATCGACGTGGTGGAAGGTCACGATTGGCGTGCCTTCGCGGGCCGTCTGGTAGGTGTAGCTGTCCTCCGCGGTGATGCGCGGGTGGGGGATGCCGATGATGTCGGTGGTATCCGCGGGCGCGGTGTGCGCGCGCGCCTTCTCGGTTTCCTCGTGGCAGTAGCCGCAGGCGTTGGCGTGAGCCCAGTCGCGATGGCAACCCAGGCACTGCCGGTGGTAGGCGCCCTTCAGGCTGGGCACCGCCAGCGTCGCGCCCAACTCCGCCGGATGACAGGATTCGCAGGCGAGAATCTCCGTACCGGTTTCCAGCTCATGATGGCAATTGGCGCAACTGCCGTTCATCTGCGACATGCCGGCGTGGATCCGATGCGAGAAAGGCACCGGGCCGTAGAAGTGCGCCAGCCCGTCGAGAATGAGCAGGTCGGGGTTCTCGCGGTCAACCGCGTTGGCCATGCCCTCGTCAACGACCGGATCGTGGGCCCGAGCGGCGCGCTCGAGCGGCGTCTGCTGTACTTCTTGCAGCGCCGCATGGCAGGCGTCACACACGAACGGCGCGGCACTCGGGGCCGCGGGCTTCGCCTCGACGATGCCGTGCACGAGCGCCGCCGCCGGCACCGCCGCTAGAACCAACGTAAAGAGAAGTGTGCGGGCGGTCATGCCTCCACCTCCTGAAGATGTTCGATGACCGGAAAGTTGAGGACCACGAAGCGGTAGATCAACACCATGATGGCGATGAAGCCGAAGGTGACGGCGAATTCGGTCCAAGCCGGGAAGTACCCGCCGACGTCGTAGGCGGGCGTGTAGGCGAGCAGGAAGACGTTGAGCCGGTTCAGCACCACCCCGCCCACCACCAGGCAGCCGCCGAGGAACAGCGCGCGCGTTGAGTTGCGCAGGCGCTCGCTCAGGAAGATGAAGAAGGGCAGCACCACCCCGAAGAGCAGCTCGATGAGGAAGAGGTTGCTCGCCAGCGTTCCTTCGAAGAGCAGGCCCGCCGTGCCGCGGTTGGCCATGTCAATCGCCTTGACCGCGAAGTAGACACCCAGGAGCACCGGCAGATACTTGGCGAGCTTGCCCAGCACCTTCCGCTCCGAGGGCAGGCCGAACGAGCGGGCCGCCAGCGTCGACTCGAAGATCACCATCGCCAAGCCCACGGCGAAGGCGGAAAGCAGGAACATGAGCGGCAGCATCGGCGTCTGCCAGAGCGGATGCAGCTTGGGACCCGCGATGACCATGAGGGTGCCCAGCGACGACTGGTGCATGCAGGAGAGCATGATGCCCAGGATGATGAAGACGGTCATCACCTTCGACAGGCCCTTGTCGAGCAGCCGCAGCAGCCGATCCACGCGATCGTTGAGCTTGGCCAGCGGCCCGGGCAAGTTAACTCGGCCGATGAAGCGTTCGCAGAAGATGGGCAGGAACTCGATGTAGAGGACCGTGAGGTAGCACATGACGCACATGCCGACCTCGAAGAGGACGGAGTTGCCCTGCCACATCGAGGGCAGCATCATGTGCCACATGGCCCAGAAACGCCCGAGATCCGTCGCCACGCCCAGGGCCACGAAGGTGTAGCCGATCACCGCCGTGAGCAGGGCCGGCCGCACCAGGGCGTGGAACTCATCGCGATGGACGATGTGGGCGATGAAGGCGGTGGTGAAGCCGCCCGCCGCCAGGGCCACGCCGCAGGCCACGTCGATGGCGATCCAGATGCCCCAGGGGTAGCTGCCGTTGAGGTTCGTCGCCGCTCCCAAGCCGAAGAGAAAGCGGTAGGCGAGCACCAGGCCGCCGATCAAGGCCACCGCCGTGACGATGCAAACGCCGGGCGTGAAGAATCGAGGTCGAACGCTGGTCGATGTGTGAGACACGTCTGTCACCTCTACCGACTGTGTGAGATCTTGTTAATCGCGGCCAGGAGCCCGCCCAGGAGCAGCGGCGCTGCGAATCCCTTGAAGATGCCGTGCTGAATCGCTTCGGTCAGTTGTGGCGGCGCCTTGCTGCCCAGCGTCGGGAAGCCGACCTCCTCGAAAGGCCGATCGGAGAGATACAGACACGACGTGCCCCCGGCTTCGTGCTCGCCGTAGATGTGGTCGATGTACTTTTCCGGATGGCGACGAATGCGCTCGCGGGCCAGTTCCAGCAGTTCCGTGCGTTCGCCGTAGAGCAGCGCCTCCACCGGGCAGATCTCCACGCAGGCGGGAACCTCGCCGTTGTGCGTGCGTTCCTTGCAGAGGGTGCACTTCATGACCCGGGGGGGTGTAGGCCTTTTCGTACTCGTAGGCGGGCAGTTGATGCGGACAGGCGATCATGCAGTAGCGACAGCCGATGCACTTGCTGGCATCGTAGGTGACCGGTCCGTCGTGCTCTTTGGTCATGGCGCCGACGAGGCAGGCCGACACGCAGGCCGGGTGCTCGCAGTGCATGCACTGGATCTTGGCGTGGATCGGCGACTTCTCCGGATCGTCGTCGCCGAAGCGATTCACCACCGTGAGCCGATCGGGGCTGGGCCGGCGATGCGCCTCGAAGGCCTGCGGGTCGTCGAAGGTCTCGCGCGGGCCGTGCGGTAGATCGTTGGCCTCGCAGCAGGCCCACTCGCAGCGCCGGCAACCGATGCAGAGCGTTAGATCAATGAGGACGCCGCACCGATCCGGATCGAGGGCCGGGCCGTGGTCCGCGGCTCGGGCCGCCGTCGTCGCGCCAGCGGCGGCCACCGCCGCCACGCAGGCGCCGGTGAGCTTCACGAAGTCGCGCCGGCTGGTCGCGATCGGGGCGACCTGGTCGTCAGGGCGGGATTCGCGCCTGCTTGCTTTCATCACGTCTTACCTTCCGTTACGCAGGGAGTCTTCAGGAAGTCAGTGGGAGCGTGCCTGCTCCGCCGCCCAATGCCGAAAGCGGGTGCTGATGAGGCACAACCCGCCGCCACCGATCAGGACCGCCAGAGCGATGCCGAACATCAGGGGGCGCAAGGCCAGGAGCACGATGCCCGCCAGGGGAAGAAGTAAGGCCCCGATGAGACACACCACCGGGCAGATGATGCACTCACGAAAGTTCACGCGTGGAAGAGACAATTTCATGCCAGTCTCCAATTCGTTCAGACAAATCAACAGCCGCACTCCGCACACACCAATTCCCGAAGCATTCCCACGAAACAACGTTCGCCAAGGACCTGCCGAAAGTCCGTCGCCGGCAGGACCTCGCCCTCAAGTGATTCGTTCTCTTCAGCGTCCATCAGCATCTGCAGCGCCATGCGCCGCCGCAGCAGGCGCGAATCAAGTCGGGCATGCTGCTCCGCGCGCTCCGGGGAGAGGAGCTGTCGGAGTTGCTCGTCGCCGCCGAGCTCCAGCTCCGCGATCCAGCCCGCGCCATAGGGAGCACTACCGATGAGGCCAGGATCCGCATTGAGCGCTTCGTTGCATTCGATCAGGCAGGCGGTGATGGGCAGGCGCAGGGGTAGCCGGCTCTCGCCAAAGTCGATCTCGCAGACGCTCGCGCCGTGGGCCAGTCGACCCGGGCTCGCCTGCCAACACACCCGGGTGGGTTCGGGGAGGAAGGAGGCGAGGAATCCGTCCAGACCCAGCCGAATCCGCGCCCCCTTCCCAGTGAGGCGCTGCAGCCAGTTGTGGCCGCTGGAGTAGACTCGGTCAGGAGGGAAGATGGCCGGCTTCACCGGCACGGCGACGTGGCCATCGGCGCCAGCAGCGAGGGCGCCCTCCATGCCGCGCAGGGCGGCGTCGAGCGGGCAGTGCTCGCAGTCGAAGTTCCGCTGGCAAAGCCGGTACGACAACAGCCCGGCCTGCACCCAAATGCAGGTAGGAGCCGTTCTTGTTCCTTGGCTGACCATGAGAGCCTCCGACCCGGTTCGTCCCGCGCCGACGGGCCAGCCAGGCGGCTAACGAGTCGGCGACCGATCGACTCTTCAAATGCAAGAAGGGGGCCAAAGCGACTTTTGAGTCTCCAAACGAGAAGAATCGCCTCTGAGAGGCTCAGGAGGCTGATTGTCGGAAGGACCGGACCTGGGCAAAGGTGTCGAAAATCGTTGAATTCCCCTACATCCTGTCTGGTTTTTCGGCGCGCTGGGGTATCATCAATTTCCTAGCTTTATGTAGCCTGAAGGCCAAGGCGATCACCATGCTTCGGCGGTTCTTACCCTTATTTCAGTCGTTGGAACTTCGGCTGCTCATTCCGCTGTCGATCACGGTCGCGATCGTCCTGGCCACGCACGCCTACATCAGTTTCGATTCCGCCCAGGATCGCTTCAAGCAGCTCGTCCACGCCGAGGCGGAACGCTCCAGCGGCCTGATCAAGATGGCGATGCACGATGGCATGCTCTCCAACCGCCTCGACGATGTGCAAGAGACCATCGAGCAACTCTCGCAACAGCCCGAAGTGGTGGCGATTCGCGTCTACGACAAAGTCGGCACCGTGGTGCTTTCCGCCGATACGAGGGAACACGGACAGATGGTCGAGCTGGAATCGCCGATCTGCGCCAGTTGCCACGCTGCGGATCAAGCCAAGGCGACGGCGGCGCTGCAGCGCTGCCGACTCATTCGCGTCCCGGGAGGCACGGATGTCATGCGCCACCTGACGGTGATCGAGAACGACGCCACGTGCGCTTCCGCCGACTGCCACTTCCATCCCAGCGATACCCCGATCCTGGCGGTGCTCGATGTGGAGATGTCGATCGAGCCGCTTAACCAAGTCGTTCTCCACTCGCGCCGACAACTGGTCACGACGACGAGCATTCTCATCGTGGTGATCGCCACGGTCGCGGCCCTCTACGTGCGCCGCGTGGTTCACCGCCCGGTATCCGAGCTCTATCGAGGTACGCAGCGCATCGCCGCCGGCGACTTCGACACCCGCATCGACGTGCGCGGCGGACATGAGTTGGCCCTGCTCGGTGACGCCTTCAATCGCATGGCGGATGATCTTCGCGATGCTCAACGAGAGGTCACCGACTTCTCGCAGAGCCTGGAGGACAAGGTCCGTAAGAAGACCGAGGAGCTGGAGGGGGCCCAGCGGCAGGTCCTGCACATGGAGAAGATGGGATCGCTCGGCAAGCTCGCCGCCACCGTGGCTCACGAATTGAACAACCCCATCAGCGGCATGCTGACCTACGCCCGCCTGGTGGAACGAGAAATCGCGGAACAGCCCCTGGAGCCGGCCGTGCAAGAGGAGCTGAGCCGGTACCTCAGCCTGCTCGCCAAAGAATGCAGCCGCTGTGGCACCATCGTACACAACCTGCTCAGTTTCGCCCGACAGAAAGGCGCGGCGATGACCTCTGTCGATGCCAACGAAATCGTCGACCGCAGCGTCGCCCTCATGCGGCACCACCTGGAGATGTGCAACATCGAGGTGGAGGTGATCCCGCTCAAGAGCGACAGCAGGCTGACGGCGGATGGCAACCAACTGCAACAGGCGCTGGTGGCCCTCATCGTCAACGCCAGCGAGGCCATGAGTGAGAAGCAGGAGGGCCCGCGCCGGCTGCGCCTCCGACTCATCGGCGATGCCGACTCCGTACAGATCCGCGTTCACGACACCGGCGTGGGCATCGCCTGGGACGATCTGCCCCACATCTTCGAGCCCTTCTTCACCACCAAGAGCGGCGAGGAGGCCGGTGTCGGACTGGGACTCTCGGTCGTCTACGGCATCATCAATCGCCACGGCGGCTCCATCGATGTCGAATCCGAAGCCGGGCGCGGCACGACGTTCCACATTCACCTGCCCCGTCGCCAGCCAACTCAGGTCAAGACAGAAACCCACCCAGGAGACGCCGACTGAGTCGGTCCTGAGGAGATGCCCGCGTGCCTAACCCGGAAGCCGCCATCCTGATCGTCGATGACGAATTCTCCATTCGCGACTCGCTCTCCAACTGGTTCCGCAAGGACGGCCTTGAGGTGCACGCGGCGGAGAACGGCGAGCGGGCCCTCGAAATCGTGGCGGCGAGGCACATCGACGTCGCCCTCGTCGACATCAAGATGCCCGGCATCGACGGCATCCAGTTGCAGGAGAGACTGCATCAGACTCACCCCAACATCGCGGTCATCATCATTACCGCCTACGCCACCGCCGAGACGGCCATCCGGGCCTTGAAAAACGGAGCCTTCGACTACGTCACCAAGCCCATCGATCCGGACGAGATCAGCCACCTGGTCAACCGAGCCCTGGAACAACAGCGGCTGCAGCGCGAGAACATCCAGCTCCGCGAGACAATCGACGAACTGGTCACCGTCGACGAGATCGTCGGCGAAAGTCCCGCTCTGCGCAAGGTGCTCGAGTTGGTCCAGCACGTCGCCCAGACGGACGCGACGGTGCTTATCCAGGGTGAGAGCGGCACCGGCAAGGAACTCATCGCCCGCGCCATCCACGCCAACAGCAAACGCCGCTACATGCCCATCATTCCCGTCAACTGCGGGGCCGTCCCCGAAAGCCTGCTCAGCAGCGAGCTCTTCGGCCACGAGAAGGGCGCTTTCACCGGCGCCGAACAACGCCGGCGCGGCAAGCTGGAACTGGCGAACGGCGGCACGCTCTTCCTCGACGAGATCGGCGCCATCAGTCCCAAGATGCAGATCGAACTGCTGCGCGCTCTGGAGACCAAGGAGTTCACCCGCGTGGGCGGCTCCGAACCCGTGCGCGTCGACTTCCGCGTCGTCTGCGCCACCAACGAGGATCTCGAGAAGGCGATCGAGCAGGAACGCTTCCGCGAAGACTTCTACTACCGCATCAACGTCTTCACCATTGAAGCCCCCCCGCTGCGCGCCCGGCGCTCCGACATACCACTCCTCGCCGACTACTTCCTGCATCGCTTCGCCCAGCAGATGGACAAACGCATCACCAAGCTCAGCAAGGCGGCCCAGAAGCTGCTGGCGCAATACGACTGGCCGGGCAACGTCCGCGAGCTTTCCAACGCCATCGAGCGGGCCATGGTCGTGGGCAAACCGCCGGCAATCCAGCCGGAAGACCTGCCCCTGCGTACACCGGCAGCCGCCGGCCAGCCTGCCGGCGACTCGCTCGAGCAAGTCGAGAAAGCCCACATCGCAGCCGTTCTCAAACGCACCGGCTGGAACATCACCCACGCCGCCAAGATCCTCGAAGTCGATCGCGTCACCGTCTACAACAAGGTGAAGAAGTACGACTTGCGGCATTAGCTCCCCGCCGCCGAACCCACGCTCCGCGGCGAGCGCTCAGGCTTCGCCTACCCGCCGGGGCGCCAGAGCGCTGCGCACGCCGGGGCAGGCCGTGCACTCCAGGCAGCGAATGCAGCTTGTGTTGTTGATCGACTGATCGACCTTGACGCCGTACTTGCAGCGGGAGCGGCAGAGGTTGCACTCGCTGCAGCCGCTTGCCTCGAAGCGCAGGTAGAACAAACTGAAGCGGTTGAAGAGCGCCAAGAGACCACCCAGCGGGCAGAACACCGAGCACCAGGGGCGATGCACGAAGAGGGCAGTGACCAGAATCACGCCGGTGATGATCGCCTTTTGCGGGCTCATCCAGTAGATCTGCTCCCCGGCCGTTGCCGCCATGCCCGCGCGCGGCAGGCTTGCTTCCACGGCACCCGCCGGACAGAGAGAACAGATGTACAAGGGCGACTCCTGCCCGAACTGGAAGGGAATCCAGATGACCAGCGTCAGCAGCACGACATAGCGCCCCAGTCCCAGCCAGTTGGGCAAACGGAACTTCGGCGTGGGGATCCGAGCGAGCAGGTCCTGCAGAAAGCCGAACGGACAGGCCCAGCCGCAGACGAGCGAACCCACCGCCATGCCCACGATCACCAGCAGACCGACAGTCAGCAGCGGCAGCATCTGGGCAGCGCTGAACCGCGCGATCGTGCCGATCGGGCAGGCAAAACCCGCCAGCGGGCAGGCGTCGCAATGGAACACACAGGTCGGGGCCTGCTTGAACCGCAGCGGCAAGAGCCACAGCGCCGTGAACAGCGCCTGCGCCCAGGGACGCCACTGGACGATTGTCCGCCGCCGCCACCAGCGCTGCGCCCGCGCGCCGATGGAAAGCTGCACCGGCGTCACTTGCGCGGAGTTCGGCATCGCCGAAGGCTCGCTCGTCTCCCGGTCAGGCGGGTTGGTCTGGGTCATAGCACGTATGACCTCACCGGGTTAGCGCACTCAGGTCGCACAGAAGTCATCCCCGTTTTGAATGTCGCCGGGCCCCCCCGCCGCGCGCGAAGGCGTCGACAAGTCGCCACTCGCGATAGACAAGCGTCTTGGTGTCGTCTTCAGGATCGATCACGCTGATTTGGCGCGTGGCCCCCGCCACCAGGAGAAACAGCCCCCCCAGGAGCACATTGAGTCCGATCCAGAACGACCGCGACTCCGGCCGGCGCTTCATTCGATCGACGGGCGGCTGCGGCACGACCTTCAGCTTCCTGCTTCGCCGTCGTCGGGCTGGTTGTCTCTGAGCGTTCATGGCCAATCGTCCGCAGACGGGAGCGCGTCATCCGAGCACAATCCAACGGAGGCGGATGGGAATCGAACCCACCTGGGACTGTTTCAGAGCCCCACACCGGTTTTGAAGACCGGGGGCGCCACCAGGCTGCCTTTCGCCTCCTGACTGCTTCCATTCTCCGCCATCCCGCGCAGGGAGTCAAAACCGCTGTTCTCCCCGGGGGTTTGCCTCCTTCGCTGCCGGTGCTCTCACGGTTCGCGAGTCGCAGCCGTTGCGCCGGCATGCGCCCGAATGCCTCGCTTGGCGCTCCTACTGCGCTCACGACTGCCCCCGCCTTTCTATCCATATCCGTCGCTCTCATCGTCTCAGTATCGGTGCCATCGCCGCTGAAGTCCGGCAGCGCTTCCAGCGCCTGGCTGAGATCGTGCAGGCGCGCGTGGGCGTAGCGCCCAATCGTCAGCGCCGGCGTCGAATGCCGGGCAAGCTCCTGGCACACCTTGACGCTCGCGCCGCTCGCCACGTTCCGCAACACAAACGAATGCCGGAACGAATGGAAGTCCGCGACGTGCCCGGAATCGTCAACGTAGGGCACGTCAGCCGCCGCCAGGTCGCTCTTGAGCATGTCGGCCCCCCGTTGGGGGTAGATTCCAGAGCGGCCGCTTAGGGGGCCTTGTCGCCAGCCAGGGAGCAAGGCGCGTCGCCAAGTCGCGCGGCAGCGGTTGCGAGTCCTCGCGCCGATGCTTGGAGTAGGCCGCCTGAATCGTCGCGGTCGGCGTGTCGCTCGTCAGGTCGAATGACTCCGGTGTCAGGGAGGCAAGTTCGCTGAAGCGAATCCCGCTCGCCAGCGCGCACCGATGGGCCGCTTCTCTTCCATCGCCACCGCTCCGGCGTCCGCGTCGTCAACGCCGGGATTCAGCCGCGCCACCCTGGCAATCTCCGCTTCCAGCATGGGCTCGGCGCTCCGCCGGTCCGTGGTCGCTGAGGACTTGCGCCGGCGCTCGCCTCCCTCCCCCCACGAGTACCACCACACGCCGCCGGCCTTGCGTCGTTAGATGCTGCCGCCCCGTTTCCGCGTGTTCGCTTCGATGAGCGCGAGGACCACCCGCCGGATATTCGCCGGCAAGTCCGGCCACGCGGTCACAACGGCCCTGAATCTGCTTGACGGTAGGTCATCCAGGGGGCAGACGGAGAGACGGAGACTCGACGGAGACGGCAGCCGCCGGCCTGCTCGGGGCCGCGCTGGCACTGGCTCACAGCCTATCTCGGCCGCGCTGCACTGTGCCGCTGACATCCCGACCGCCCATGACTCCGGCCCGGTAACACTCAGACTCGCGGGAATGAGTTTGGGGTATTCAGAGTTGGTTCGAGAGCAAGTCTGTCCGTATAGTGCCTGTGCCGATGCCGCTCCATTACCTCATCATCTTGTCGCTTTTCCTCCAGCAGGTTCTCATCCCTGCGGCCTTGTTCGCTGGCAACGCTGGTGGATGCGATACGGCGGCGTGCTGCGTGGTCGTGGAGACAACGACGTGCTGCGGCGAGTCCGTTCGTGAGGCGCAGTGCGGCAAGTGGGGTGGCGAGTGCTACTGCGGCTTGGAGGCGGAGAACTCCCAGCCCACCCCAGATCTGCCGCGGCCAAACGATCGAACTGAGACCGGACCTGTCCTCCTGGCCTTGGAGAGCGCCACGGCCTCTCCTGTGCTGCCCCAAGCCCAGGCCCGGAAGCGACCTGCTTCCTCCAGTTCGCCGCTCCATTCCCACCGCGAGACACAAGCCCTCCTGTGCATCTGGACGACGTGATCGGGGTCGACCGTAGGGAGTCTGCGCGCCCAGCGCGCTACGATTTCTGAGGATTGACTGTCACCGACATCTCACGTCTCCCCACGGGAGGTTCCAATGGGCACTAGCGCACTATGCCGCTCGATCGGCGCGTCGATCACCATCCTTGTGCTGACCGGATGCGGTGGGCCCAGCCCGTTCACCGACCAATCAAGACAGCCTGGCGACCCTGGCGGGCGGGCGACTTTGACGGCCGCAACACCACGCGGGATCGCTCCTCCTGCGGCGCGAGAGAGGGCCCGGGGCGATCTCCCGCCGTTGAGCAGCGAGTCTGATCTCGAGGACTACCTGCGGTTCGCGGCGCTGAATAACCCAGGCCTCGAAGCGAGGTTCCAGGAGTGGCGGGCGGCGGTGGAGCAGGTGCCGCAGTCGAGGTCGCTCCCCGATCCGCGGTTCACCTACGGGCACTACTTCGGCGAAGTGGAGACGCGCGTGGGGCCCATGCAGCACCAGTTCTCCCTCTCCCAGAGCCTTCCCTGGCCCGGCAAGTTGCGCGATCGTGAGGATGCCGCCGCCCGCCGTGCCAATGCCGCCTACGCCAGGTTCGAGGCTGCCCGACTCGGCCTCTTCTACCGGGTGGAGGCAGCGCACAACCGACTCTACTACCTCAAGCGGAACATCGACATCACGCGTGACATGATCGAGCTGCTTGAGCAGTTCGAGCGGGTAGCGCAGACGAGGTACCAAGTCGGGAGAACGGCCCATCCGGACCTTCTCAAGATCCAAGTCGAGCTGGGTCTCGCAGAGGATCGTCTCCGCGAACTGGAGAGCCGTCGGCCTCCCTATGCAGCCGAGTTGAACGCGGCGTTGAACCGAGACGCCAGCAGCGACGTAGCCTGGCCGACCGCCGTGTCCGAGCGAGTGATTGCGGTGAGCGAGGTGAAGATTCGGGCTGCGATGCGCGAGCGGAATCCGGAGCTTTGGGCGCTTGACCAAGAGCTTGAGAGCAAGCGAATCGGAGTGCAGATCGCCCGAGAGGAGAGCCTCCCCGATCTGACTGTCGGGCTGGCCTACACGGTGATCGGCGAGCGAGGCGGCCTCGACCTCGACAAGAACGGTGATGATGCCATCCTCGCCACGTTCTCTCTCAACCTGCCTCTCTGGCGCGAGAACTACGACGCTCGGGAGCGGGGCGCGATGGCCGAGCGACTGGCCGCCGCCGGCCGGAAGGCGGACTCACTCAACACGCTCACGGCCCAGCTTCAGCAGGCGCTCTTCGATCACCAAGACGCCGTGCGGCGTGCAACGCTCTACCGCGACACGCTCGTCCCCAAGGCGGAAGAATCGTTGGAGGCGGCCTTAAGCAGCTACACGCAAGACCAAGCGGACTTTCTCGATCTGATCGAGGCGCAACGCACCCTCCTGGAGTTCAAGCTGACCCTTGAGCGAACGCTGGTCGAGCGAGCCACTTCCTATGCACATGTGGAGCAGCTCGTGGGAGCCCCATTGTCCAGCCTCACCGAGGTCAACGGTGAGGAGGAGCCACACTCATGAAGAAGGCACTCGCAATCACTTCACGACTTGCGACCGTTGTCTGGCGGCAGATAGCCGCACTGGTCGCACTCGTCCTGATCGTGGCAGCGCTCATCATCGGTTACCGGCTGGGCAGCCCTTCGACCCCGGTAAAGGGCGACGCTGTCGAGTCGATGGCGACGGCGGACACCCTTCGAGAGCCGCAGATGTACACCTGCTCGATGCATCCCTCGGTCCGGCTCCCCGATCCTGACGCCAAGTGCCCCATCTGCTTCATGGACCTTATTGCCGTGAGCAGCGATGTGGGCGAAGGCAACGAGCGTCGTCTCGTCCTCTCCGAAGAGGCGGCCAAGCGCAGCCAGGTTGAGACGGCTCCCGTCGGTCGGTTTTTCCCCACGGCCGAGGTGCGGCTCTATGGCAAGCTGACCTATGACGAGACGTCGGTGGCCCGGCTGACGGCTTACTTTCCCGGGCGGCTCGAGCGACTGTTCGTGAATTATGTCGGCGTCCCGATCGCTGCCGGTGATCACATCGCGGAGGTGTACAGCCCGCAACTGCTCGCCGCATTCGAGGAGCTTCGGCAAGCACGTAGGGCGGTGGAGGACAGCACCAGTTCCAGCGACATCGTTCGCAGCTCCTCACAACGAACGCTGGAGGCTGCCCGAGAGAAGCTCCGTTTGTTCGGCGTGACACCGGACCAGATTCGAGAAGCGGAGTCAGGACCCACAAGCGCAGACCGGCTGACGATCTACTCACCGATTGGCGGTGTCGTCACGCATCTGGCGGCGCGGGAAGGGGACTACGTGGATACCGGATCACCCCTGGCCACCGTCGCCGACCTGTCTCGGTTGTGGTTGGACATGGAGGCATACGAGTCGCAGCTGCCATTGCTGCGCTGGGGGCAGGCGGTGACGTTCACCGTTGAAGCGCAGCCTGGCCGCAGGTTCGAAGGGCGCATCTCCTTCATCGAGCCAGTGGTCGACGAACGGACCCGGACGGCCGGCGTGCGCGTGGCGGTCGACAACGCGGAGCTCACGCTCAAGCCGGGCATGTTCGCCAGCGCCACGGTTCGCCCCCGAGTCGCTACCGGGGGCGCTGTCGTCTCGGATGAGCTTGCCGGACGCTGGGTCAGCCCCATGCACCCGACCGTGGTCAAAGATGCGCCGGGACAGTGCGATGTCTGCGGCATGGATCTTGTCTCCGCTGAGTCCCTTGGCGTGGTTGGGGACCCGTCGCAGCTCGTCGAGCCTTTGGTCATTCCACGAAGCGCGGTTCTGCTTACGGGCAAACGCGGCGTGGTCTACGTCGAAGTGGCTGACACCGAGAGTCCTACCTACGAGGTGCGCCAGGTGGAGTTGGGGCCGCGCGCAGGCGACTTCTACATTGTGAATCAGGGCCTTAACGAGGGTGAACAGGTCGTGGTTCACGGCGCCTTCAGAATCGACAGCGCCATGCAGATCGCCGCCAAGCCGAGCATGATGATGCCCGGCGGTGGCGGCGCAGGGGCCGGACACGCCGGCCACGGTGGCCCGGGCAATCCGGGATCGCAGCGTGCGGTCGTTCCCGATTCCTTCGTGCACAGTCTCAAGCCGGTGTACGCCGCCTACCTGGACGCCCAGGAGTCGTTGGCGGCGGACGATATGGGTGGCTTCGCACAGGCGGCTGCGGACATCACAATGGCGTTGGGCTTCGTGGAGGAACTCGGCCTGGTGGGCGAACCGCTGGGCGCCTGGCGTCGCGCCGCAGCACGCCTGAGGCTCGAAAAAACCCCTCACCACCATCGAGGTGGCTCGCCAACGGTTCGAAGGGATGAGCGCTGCGGTCATCGATCTGCAGGACGAGTTCGGGCATCACGGCAGCGATACCTGGCATGTGGCCTACTGCCCGATGGCCTTCGACAACAAGGGGGCCGAGTGGTTGCAGCGAGGCACGACCATCAATAATCCATACTTCGGCGCCTCCATGTTGCGCTGTGGTGAGGTACGACGATCATTCCCGCCGCTCTCGGCTGCCCCCCGGCGGCGCGGATGACGAACAGCCTGCAGCGATGCAGCACGGGGGGCGCGACCATGAATGACTCCACAGACACGCACAGAGGCGCCGTGGACCGTCTGATTCGATTCTGCCTGGAGCAGAAGTTGGTCGTCGCCATCCTTCTGCTCGGCGTGCTGTTCTGGGGCGTCCTGGTTGCCCCGTTCGATTGGCAACTGGGGGCGTTGCCGCGAAGCCCCGTGCCCGTCGACGCCATCCCCGACATCGGCGAGAACCAGCAGATCGTCTTCACCGAGTGGCCGGGGAGAAGCCCCCAGGACATCGACGACCAGATCAGCTATCCCCTGACGATCGCCCTGCTGGGGATGCCGGGCGTCAAGGACATCCGAAGCTACTCCGTCTTTGGCTTCTCGACGGTCTACGTGGTGTTCGATGACTCGGTGGAGTTCTACTGGTCGCGCTCGCGCGTCCTTGAAAAGCTCAACTCGCTGCCGGCCGGGACGCTTCCACCCGGTGTAACGCCGATTCTGGGGCCGGACGCCACCGCCCTTGGCCAGGTCTTTTGGTACACGCTGGAAGGCCGAGACAGTGACGGCAATGCAACCGGTGGCTGGGATCTCTCCGAGCTGCGATCGATCCAGGACTTCACCGTCAAGTACAAGCTTGCCGGCGTCCAGGGAGTCAGCGAAGTCGCCTCCATCGGCGGCTTTGTGCAGGAATACCAGATTGACGTGAACCCGGATGCCATGCGGGCGGCGGACGTCTCCCTGCAGCAGATCATCTCGGCGGTGCGCCGCAGCAACCTGGATGTGGGGGCTCGAACACTGGAGATCAACCGCGCCGAGTACATCGTCCGCGGCGTGGGCTTCATCAAGGATGTGCACGACCTGGAGCAAACGGCCGTGACGTCCAGAAACGACCAACCCATTCTCTTGGGCGAGGTTGCCTCTGTATCTCTCGGGCCTGCATTGCGGCGCGGCGTGCTCACCAAGGCGGGAGAGGAAGCCGTCGGAGGCGTGGTGGTCGTGCGCTACGGCGAGAACCCCATGGCGACCATCCAGCGGGTCAAAACGACGATCGAGGAGATCGCTTCGGGCTTGCCCGCCAAGATCCTGTCGGACGGCACGGAGAGCCGCGTCACCATCGTCCCCTTCTACGACCGCACCGGGCTCATCAAGGAGACGCTGCAGACCCTCAACTCCGCCATCGAACAGCAAGTCTACGTGACCATCATCGTCATCGTGCTGATGGTCATGCATCTGCGCAGCAGCCTCTTGATCGGAGCCATGCTGCCCATCACGGTCCTGCTGACGTTCATTGGAATGAAGACGTTCGGCGTTGACGCCAACATCGTGGCCTTGTCGGGCATCGCCATTGCCATCGGCACGATTGTCGACGTTGGCATCGTCCTGAGCGAGAACATCTTGCGACGACTGGAGTCGGCTGAACCCACCGAGTCCAGGCTCGAGGTTGTCTATCGAGCCACCACCGAAGTCGGCGGCGCCGTGCTTACCGCGGTGGCCACCACCATCGTGGGCTTCTTGCCGGTCTTCACCTTGGAGGCGGCGGAAGGCAAGCTCTTCAGGCCGCTTGCCTACACCAAGACCTTTGCCCTGATCGCTTCCATTGTTATCGCCTTGACGGTTCTCCCCGCCGCCGCCCAGTTGCTCATGGGGTTCCGCATTCGCGCCGGGGCGGTTCGCCTGGTGGCGTCACTGTTCCTGCTGCTGGCCGGGCTCGCCGTGGCGCTCTTCCTTCATGGCTGGTTCGGACTGCTCATCATAGCTTTCGCCACGTTCCATCTGACCCAGCCGATCTTACCGAAGGTGGTCGCGCGCTCCGTGCAGTGGTCCGCCAATCTGGTCGCCGTGCTTGTGGTGCTGGTCGTGCTCGCCGATGCCTGGGAGCCGATCGGCCCTGAGGCCGGCGTCCTTGGCAACGGCCTGTTCATCGCGCTGATTGTCGGCGGCTTGCTGCTGGCATTCTGGATCATCCGTTTGCTGTTCCCGAGGATTCTCGCCTGGAGCCTGCGCCACAAGCTGGTCGCCTTATCCCCCGCCTTGGTCATAACACTTGCGGGAGCCATGGTCTGGCTCGGTTTCGACCGCGTCTTCGGTTGGCTGCCGGAGTCGATCCGCCGCGATGCGCGGGTCGTCGAGGTTGCCCACGCCTTCCCGGGTCTGGGCAGCGAGTTCATGCCATCGCTCGATGAGGGCGCCTTTCTCTACATGCCCACGACGATGGCGCACGCCTCGATTGGTGAGGCGACGGACATTCTGCGTGAACTCGACCGTCGCATCATGAGCGTGCCTGAGGTTGAGATCGCCGTCGGCAAGATCGGCCGAGTCGAGAGTCCCCTCGATCCGGCTCCCATCTCCATGATCGAAACGGTCATTCAATACCAGAGCGAATATCGCACGGATGCGCGAGGGGCCCGCCTGACCTTCGCCGTTGACTCGGCAACTGGCGACTTCCTGCGAAACGACGTCGGCGATCTGATTGAGGATGACGATGGTCGGCCCTTTCGGCAATGGCGCGACGAGGTCCTCAGCCCCCAGGACATCTGGGACGACATCGTCGCAGCGGCTGACATGCCGGGCGTCACCAGCGCCCCCAAGCTTCAGCCGATCGAAACGCGCATTGTCATGCTGCAGTCCGGCTTCCGGGCCCCGATGGGCATCAAGGTCTACGGGCCGGACTTGGAGACGATCGAATCCTTCGGGCTTGAGCTGGAGCGGCTGCTCAAGGAAGTTCCCTCAGTCCAACCTGCTGCAGTGTTCGCCGACCGCGTCGTCGGCAAGCCCTATATCGAGATCGAGATCGACCGGGAGCGCATCGCGCGTTACGGCATCCAAGTCGCCGACGTGCAGGAGGTGATCGAAGTCGCGATCGGTGGCAAGCCACTGACGATGAGTGTGGAGGGCCGGGAGCGCTACCCGATTCGCGTGCGCTACCTTCGCGAACTACGCGACCAGCCGGAGACACTCCAGGGCATTCTGGTTGCCGCTCCCAGCGGCACACAGGTTCCGCTGGGTGAACTGGCGAGTATCACCCATCGCCGCGGCCCGCAGATGATCAAGAGCGAGGACACCTTCCTGGTCGCTTATGTGCTCTTCGACAAGCTGCCCGGACACGCAGAGGTGAGCGTTGTGACCGACGCCCAGAAGCACATCCGGGCCATGATCGATGCTGGCGAACTCGTGGTTCCCGCTGGCGTCACCTTCGAGTTTGCCGGCTCGTACAAGAACCAACTCCGGGCCAGCAAGCGGCTCGCGGTGGTATTGCCCCTCTCGCTCGGCATCATCTTCCTGCTGCTCTATCTGCAGTTCCGCAATGCCGTTGTCACGCTCATGGTGTTCAGCGGCGTGTTCGTGGCTTGGGGCGGCGGCTTTCTCATGCTCTGGCTCTACGCCCAGCCCTGGTTCCTGGAGGTGACGGTCCTCGACACGAATCTACGAGAGCTTTTCCAGGTGCGCCCGTTCAACTTGAGCGTCGCCGTGTGGGTTGGCTTCCTGGCGCTCTTCGGCATCGCCACCGACGACGGTGTCATCATGGCGACGCGCATCCAGCAATCGCTCGCCGAAGACAAGCCCGACTCCATCGAGGCCATTCGTGCATCCGTGGTGGCGGGCGGGAGCCTGCGCATCCGGGCGGCCGTCATGACCAGCGCCACGACGATCCTGGCGCTCCTGCCGGTCCTCACCAGCACCGGGCGCGGCTCCGACATCATGGTCCCCATGGCTATTCCGACGTTCGGCGGCATGGCGGTCGCCTCCATCACCTGGTTCGTCGTACCGATTCTCTACTGCTCGTTGCAGGAGTGGAAGCTTCGCCTCTCTCGCCTGTCGACCGCAACGGTCGATCCCCTTACTGACTCACCCAATGAAGGAGTCTCTTCATGAAGCATCTCTGTCTCATCACGGTCCTCTTGTCGGTTTCCGTTTCGAACACAGTCGTCTTGGCCGAACAAGACACGGCGGCTGTGACCGCGGAGCAGACCAAGACCATCAACGCGATGTGTCCCATCGGTAAGGAGCCGATTGTGCCATCTGCGGGCACGATCACGTACAAGAGCCACGCCATTGGTCTTTGCTGTCCCGGCTGCGGCAAGCAGTTCCTGGCCTGGGAGGAGGGTCGCAAAGACCGGTTTGTCGCACTGGCGCTGCGAGGCATCGAACCTGGTCAGGAGGTGCACACGCCACCTCCGGCTGAGGAGAAAGAGGAGGCGAAGGAAGAGTTGTCGTTCCCGTATCCCCTCGACACCTGCATTGTCTCCGGGGGGGAAGCTCGGCTCGATGGGCGATCCCATCGTCAAGGAGTACGATCACCGCGAGGTGCGCTTCTGCTGCGCCGGCTGCATTGCTCGCTTCGAGGCTGACAAGGACAAGTACTTCAAGAAGGCGGATGAGCGCATCAGCAAGGACCAACTGCGCTACTACCCGACGGATCGATGCGTCGTGACGGATGAGCCCCTTGAGAAGGACGGCAAGGACATCGCCAAGAACCTCGTCTATCGCAATCGGTTGGTGCGCCTCTGCTGCGACATGTGCGTGCGGAAGTTTGAGGCGGACCCGGCGAAGTTCCTGAAGGTCCTCGACGAGGCCGTTGTCGAGGCTCAGCGCAAGGAGTATCCGCTGGAGACCTGCATCGTCGCCGGCGGCGCCCTGGGCTCCATGGGCGAGCCGACCGAGATGGTGGTCGCTGGACGCCTGCTGCGCTTCTGCTGCGCCGGCTGCCATCCGAAGGTCGAAGCCAATCCAATGAAGTACCTTGAGATCATCGACAAGGCGTGGCAAGAAAAGGGCCAGTACCTCCCCGAACCTGAGGAGGGGTGAGCATCATCGGCAGCAGTCCGTGCATCGCCGCGCATACGTCACGGAAGTGTCGGGACGAGCAGTTGCAGCGTCGGGAGGGCGTGGGTTCGATACTGCCCCGCCATGTGAACCGATCAGCTTGCGACCTCGTTCTCATACGGATCACACCTATTCCTCGTGCGTGAGGTATGAGCAGGCGCAGACGGATCGGAGGAGTTCGGGGGTGAGTTGTTGCCAAGCTTCGGCGCCGGCGTCGAGCAAATGGCGGTAGTCCTCGTAGGCGCGGTTGCCCAGATAATGGCTCCGCAGGTACGCCCACAGACGCTCGATCGGATTCAGCTCCGGGGAGTACGGCGGCAGGAGCAGGATCGTGATGTTGTCCGGGACACGCAACGCCTTGCTCTTGTGCCAGCCGGCCTGGTCCATGATCAGCACCGCCTGCTCCATTGACCCCAGTTCATCGCTGAGCATCTCCAAGTACACGTTCATCGTGCCGGTGTTCACCTGCGGAGCCTGCAAGGCCACGCTCACGCCCGTCGCCGGTTCCACCGAGGCGTAGAGGTACACCCATTCGTACCGCGTCTGCTTGACTGCCGTCGGTCGCGAGCCGGTGCGTCCCCAGACACGCGTCAGCGTGCCCTGCTGCCCGAAGCGAGCCTCATCCATGAAGAAGACACGCACCTTGCCGCCGTGCGGCACCAGCGCCTGGCGCAGGGTCTCTACAAAAGGGGGGCGTGGTGCTCCTTGAACGCCTTCTGGGCGGCCGGGTCCTGCTTCTCGTGACGCGGACGCGGGGCCAGGCAGGAGTACCCCAGTCGATGCAGCTTGTTGTACACGGCCTGCAAGGAGTAGGTCACGTCGAACTCTTCTGCGATGATCCGCCGCACGTCCTCACCCCGCAGCGTGCAGACGCCGTCCTCGGGACGCGGCCCGGCGTCGAGACGCGCTCGCAACTCCTCATGTCGACTCGTGGGGAGCGTGGGTGGCCTGCCCGGGTGCGGCACACGCTTGATCGCCTCGATGCCGCCGTCACGGTAGGCGTAGGCCCAGCGTTGCACGAAGCCGCGGCTTCGTTCGAGGCACCGCTGGATCTCCTTGGTCTCGACGCCCTGGATGGCCAACGCCACCGCCCGCAGCCGGTCCCGCTGCTCGGCGTCTCGTTGGCTGCGTGCCAGCGTCTTGAGCCGTTCCAGATCGCCCGCTGTGCGCTCGCTGATATGCATCGTCGGCCTCCATGCCAGGACCGACAGCAGTATGACCGACTCGCCGCCAAAGCGCTACCCGTACATGCGCCGAACGCGCCTGAGTGAATGGTGGGATTCGTATCATGAGCCCGGTAGGGAGGCCTCGACCATCGCCCTGATGGCCTTCTTGATGGCGTCAGGGATAGACGGCCAAGCAGCGACAACTTGGGCCAGATCGGTGTCCACGTCGCGTCCTACTGCGCTCACGGCTGCCCCCGCCGAATCAGCCTGACTCTGTAAGCCCTTGCCATCACAACCGGTTACAGAACCGCCCGCAGCCCCCACACCGGTCTTGAAGACCGGGGGCGCCACCAGGCTGCCTTTCGCCTCCAGCGTGTTCTGCGCCGACGATCATACCGGCTTTGCCGTTGCTCTTGCTCCTGAAACCGGCGCGGACGGGACGAGGACGGCGACCTACCTCCCCTCCAACAGCGCCATCTGCTCCCCGTAGAACATCTTCACCGGGGCCCCGCCCATGGCGGTGGCGCACCAGGCGATCTCATCCAATTCCGCCCGGCTGATGCCCATCTCCGCGGCGTGCTTGACGTGATGGGCGATGCAAGGCTCGCAGCGGGCGAGCAGTACCAGGGCGAAGTTGACCAGTTCCTTGGTGCGGGCGTCCAGACAGCCGGGTTGACCGATCGAACGCATGAGCGCTCCGAAGGCACGCATCGACTCGGGCGAGGTTGACGCGGCTGCAGGGCCAGACTCAACACTCGTACCGGTTGCGGCCGGGGATCCAATGTCCGAACACTCCGCACAGCAGCAGGGCTCGCGCTCCTCCATGTCGGGCTCGGCCGGTGGCACTGCGGGCGCCGGTGTCGCCTCCTGGGACATATCCCGCTCCTGGGCCGCGGCCCGCCGGGCCGCGACCTGGCCATCGGAGAGCCGACCGGGCCCGACGACGATCTTGCCGCCGGTGCCCACCGCTTCAATGCGTCCGACGGTCCAGGCTTGCCCCACGCCGCGGGCGGCCAGTTCCGCGAGCAGCGACTGGTGTTTCTCCGCAGCGACGGCGATGAGCAGGCCGCCCGACGTCTGGGCGTCGAAGCCAAGATGCACCAGGGCGGGGTCGACGCCGTCCAGCACCTCGATGTCCTCGGCGACGTACTCGCGGTTGCGCTCCATAGCGCCGGGGAGGATGTCATCGCGGATCGCCTGAAGCGCGCCGGTCATGGCGGGCAGGTCGCCGGCGTCGATGCGGGCGGTGGCGTCGGATTGCCTGAGCATCTCGATGAGATGGCCAAACAGGCCGAAACCAGTGATGTCGGTGCAGGCATGCACGCCGACCGCCATCATGGCTTCCGCGGCGCCCTTGTTGAGGGCCGCCATCCAGTCTTGCATCTCCACGAGCGCCGCTTCGTCGGCCCGGCCGATCTGCCGAGCGAAGTTGAGCGTGCCCACGCCCAGCGGCTTGGTGAGGACGAGCACATCGTCGGCCTGGGCAGCGCCCTGCAGAACCGCGTCGGCGGCAGCGTCCATGGTGCCGGTGATGGCGAAGCCAAGCTTGGGTTCGGTGTCCTTGATGCTGTGCCCGCCCAGGAGGGCCACCCCCGCTGCCGCGAAGGTCTCCATGGCCCCCTTGAGCTGCAGGTACATCAGCTCCGTGTGCAAGCCATCGGTGTCAAAGGCGACGAGGCTAAGCGCCGTGCGTGGCACGCCGCCCATGGCGTAGACATCGGAGAGACAATTGGCAGCGCAGATCCGGCCGAAGAGTTCTGCTTCATCCACGCAAGGCGTCATGACATCGATGGTTTGCACCAGGCGTGTGCCTTCGCTGATTTGGTACACCCCGGCGTCGTCCGAGGCGGCCAGCCCCGCGATCACGGCCGGATCGTCGACCTCCGGCAATCGGCTCAGGACGCCCTCCAGGTCGGTGGGGGCGATCTTGGAAGCGCAGCCGGTGTTGCGTACCAACTCCGTCAGACGAATCGTCGCCGGGTCGACCGGGTCCGGCCGCTCCCCGGCACAGGGGCAAATGCCCTGCTCGGTGAAGACGTCGCACGGGCAGGGGCGCTTGGGATCGCAAATGCAGTGGCCCAGCCGGCGCGAGCGTTCCATGACCCGGCGGCGCTTGGCGTAGTCGATCTTCATCTCGGTCTCCGCAACTCAGGAGCAGCCGACGCGTGGAGCGGCATACAGAACGACTCCAATCGTCGACCAATCCGGGCCGCCGAACCGAGCGCCTGCCTAGAGCAGCTCATCCAAATCGATCGTGCTGTCCTCGATCGTGACTTTGAAAGGCTCCGTATCGTAGGTGAGCTTGACGGTGATCTTCCCATTCAGGTTCGCGGGCACTCGCCATGAGTGCGAACAGGTGAAACCTCAGCCATACTCCAGCGTCGCCGAGTGAACTTCCTTGCTGTCGGCGCCAAAGACCTTGATGGCGGGCGCCTTGGGGGAGGCGCCCTTGGCGTTGGACAGTTGGGAGACCCGCCGCCCGCCGGCATCGGTGAGGGCCAGGGAGAGGTAGACCTCGCGCTTCTGTCGTCCCTTTCGGGCCTCAACGCGAGCCTTGAGCGGCGCCCCGACACGGAGCGTGGACGTCTCGCCCGCCTTGATGTGAATCTCAGGGTCCGGCCGATTCCGATCGCGGGCATAGGGGTTGCCCACCGCCAGCACCGGCCCGCGAGCCTGCGAATCCTCGCTCGGACGATCCATGAAGTAGCGCAGGTGGTACTCCCCGACCGGCAAGGCGACCGGCGTGCGCCCGCCGTTGAGTTCGAAGTAGTACTCGTCGTTCTCGATGACGGCGTACCAGCTGTCCGCCTCCAGCTTCAGCTTGCCCGCCTTGAGATCGAGGGCCGTCGCTTGAATAGCCTGCTCGCCGTCCGGCAGGTGCAGTCGGAACCAGCCCTCGCCGATCGAGATCGGCTGGCCGTAGAAGGCCCAGGTCGAGCGGTCGTCGAAGGAGCCGTCCGCCCTGCCGATGATGACCGTGTCGGCGCTGGTCTGTTCGTAGCCGCCGTCGGAAGACGTCGAAGGCCGCCGGTACGTGTCCGCAAAGTCCAGATCCGAGTTGCCATCGACAAAGCGAACCGGGTAACTCGTCTCACCGATCGTCACGCTGCGCTCGATGGCGCTGCCAAGGTAGACCACGCACCAGCGGTAGGCCCCTTCCATGCGGGTGTAGTCGCCCTCGATGCAGACCGGGATCTCCGCGTCACCCTGTCGCACCACGACGTTCTTCGGGCCGAACCTGGCCTGGAAGTAGTTCTCTTCGCTGTGGCCGGTGAGGGGCAGCACCACCGCCTCGGTGAACTCCCGCTTGCCGGTGAAGTCAAAGCGAATGAGGTTGGGCGTCTTGGCGTCGGCGCTGTCGGCGTCGATGGCACAGATAACGTTGGCGCCCGCATAGGTCCCCAAGGTCGAGATGCGGGCGTTGGCATGCACCAGACCCGGCTCACCCCGGGCCTTGGCGAAGCTGGAGTCCCACCGCGATTCGCTGTAGATCGGCCGGGGGCTCAGGGCGTACTGTCTGGCGGAGAGCGCCACGCGTTTCCGACCGGCACCGTCAACCAGCTCGACGGGATCCAGCGCTTCCGCGCCTGCTGCTGTCACCTCGCCGCCGGTTGCCACCTCCCCTCCTGTCGGAGTCGAAGTCGTCGGCCCTGGCGCCGCTGGTTGTGTCTGACCGCTCGTCAGGAAGTACACCAGGACAGCCAGACAGATTACCGGCACGCCAATCGACGCCACCAGCTTCAGCGTTCGGTCGTTCATGGGGAAGCTCCCACTTTGGGTCGAGTCCGCCGATCTCTGAGCCCCAAGTCTACCCAGGAATCGCCGATTCAACAGCCTCAAATGTCCGAATCAATCGGCCGGCCTCTCCAGGATGGCCCGGCAGGCTCGCCCGGGTGTTCGCCGATTCGCCGTGCGCGTGGTCCAACGCAGCGTGTCCAGGTGGTCCAGGAGCGGCACGACGTACTTACGGCTCACGCCCAGATGGTCGCGGAATTCGGCTGTAGTGAAGCCGGAGGAGACTCGGAACAGCTCCAAAGCGGCCTGTTTGGCTCGCTCGACTGCGTCCTGGTGCATCACCAGGCGCTCGTCCAAGCGGATGGCCTCGCCTTGGTCCAGCAGCAGCGCCGCGACCCGATCCAAGGACGCTTGGTCGACCCCGAGCGCCTCGGCCGCCTCCTTGGTCGTGGGCGGCGTCAGGCCTGCCTTCTGAAGCATCGCCCCGAGCGCCTCCCGCAGTGACTGATCTTCCGCGCTGACCTGCGGCCGGTGCGTCACCAAGGCGAGGGCGGGGCCGCGCCTGACGAGCTGCGCTTCGGCGACCAGGCGCTCCAGCACGTAGTCGAAGACCGCCCGCTCCGCTTGCAAGCTCGCCTGCACCTCCGCTGCCACCACGCCCGCGCGGTCCGGACGCTGACGATGGTCCTCGGCCACGGCTTCGACGAGGCGCTGCGCAAGCGCCGCCACGACTTGCGCGTGCACGAATCCGGCTTCCAATGCCACGACGTTCCCGACGGCGGTCAGCGCCGCCAGCGCCTCCTGCACCTGCTCCACGGGCAGGCGCAACAGCGTCGCCAGTCCCGGTGCCGTGCAGCACGCGCCCGCTTCCTGCAGGTGCAACTCGGTCCAGGCGCTCAGATCTCCCAGGGCCGCCCGCCGCTTCGCAAGCGCCTCCAGCACCGGCGCTCGCCGGCGCTTCAGCTTGCGTTCACAGGCCCCAAGCACCACGCCGCCGCCGACTGTCGTCACTTGTCCGCCCGCAGCGCCCGGCAGACTGGCACGGATGATGAAGCGCTCGCCCGGCACGACCGGCAGGGCCCGTTCCAGCCGCATCTGCACCAGGGCCGACCCGCCCGGTTCGATCGGCTCGCCTTCCAGGAGCGCCACGTGCGCCGACGCTTCCGTCGTTCCCACGTGCACCCGCACCTCGGCATAGTCCTTCAGCTCACTCGTAGCGCTGGCGAGCAGGCGCAGCTCCGCCTCGAACATCTCGACGGCTCGGCAGTTCTCGCCCCCGCACAGCAGCGACCCGCGGGGCAGCACCTCCGCATCCGCATCCAATAAGTTCATGGCCACGCACTCGCCCGCCCGGCCGACCTCCGCATCCTCGCCGTACACCTCCAGCCGTCGCACCCGGGCCCGCCGGGTGTCGCCGGCGATGAACAGCCGCTCACCGAGCGCCGCCTCGCCGCTCGTCGGGATGCCGCTGACCACGGTGCCGAAGCCCTTGATCGGGAACGACCGCTCGACCCAGAGGCGAAAGAGCCCCGAGGTCTCGCGCTCCGGGGCAGCTTCGACTGCTGCATTCAGCGCCTGCAGGAAGCCCTCGAACCCCTCGCCGGTGATGTTCGACAGCGGGCAGATCGCAGCCTTCTCCAGGAACGTGCCCCGCAGCGTCTCCCGCAGATCCTCCGTGACCAGTTCGCGCATCTCCTCATCCACCAGATCGATCTTCGTCAGGGCCACCACCCCGATCTGCACACCCATCAGGGTGAGGATGTCCAGGTGCTCGCGCGTCTGTGGCATGACGCCGTCGTCCGCCGCCACCACGAGGATGACCACATCGACGCCGTGCGCCCCCGCCGCCATGTTGCGGATGAAGCCGTGATGGCCCGGCACATCGACAATGCCCACGATGCGTTCATCGTTCATCTGGCACGGCGCAAAGCCCAGCTCGATCGTCAGGCCCCGCTGCTTCTCCACCGCCAGGCGATCGGTGTCGCAGCCGGTCAGCAGCTTCACGAGGGCCGTCTTGCCATGGTCGACGTGACCGGCGGTGCCCAGCATGACGTTCTTGCGCTGACTCATGCCACGATCCGCGCGACCGCCGCCGCGATCTCGTTGACCTGCGCCTCGGTGACCGTCCGTACATCCAGCATCACTTGTTCGTGCTCGACGCGCGTGAAGATGCAGGCCTCATCCAGGCGCATCGCTTTGGCCAGCGCTTCAGGCTTCATGCCCTCGACCGTCAGCGCCACCACCGGCGAGGGCAGGGCGAGCATGGGCAGCGAACCACTGCCGAGGTAGGCCTGGCCCGACTCCGCCACGACTTCCAATCGCTCCGCTCCCGGGATTTCACGCAGGGCCGCGATCAGCGCCTCGGCACGCGCGCAGAGCACCTCGATCGGCGTCGCCAGCATGCGGTACAGCGGATGCGTCTCCGCCAGGCGCTCCGGATCGCGGAAGAGCATCAGCGTGCGCTCCAGGGCCATGAGACACGTCTTGTCCGCCCGCATCGCCCGGGCCAGCGGGTGCTTGCGGATGCGCTCGATGTGTTCCTTGCGGCCGACGATCGCCCCGCCCTGGGAGGCGCCGATGAGCTTGTCGGTGCTGAAGAGGATCACATCCGCCCCCGCCGCCACCGACTGCTGCACGGTCGGCTCCGTGGGCAGGCCGTAGTCAGCGAGATCCACCAGGGCCCCCGCCCCCAGATCGTCGATCACCACGAGTTCTTCGCTGAGCCCGTAGCCGGCACTCCCGCTGTGCTTCGCCGCGATCTCGACGAGTTCTTCCAGGCTGACTTCCTTGGTGAAGCCGACGACGCGGAAGTTGCTGGGATGCACCCGCAGCAGGGCTGCGGTGTTCTCGGTGATGGCGTTCCGGTAATCCCGGGCGTGCGTGCGATTCGTGGTGCCGACTTCCACGAGCGTGGCTCGGCTCTGGGCCATGACATCGGGCAGGCGGAAGGCCCCACCGATTTCGATGAGCTGCCCGCGCGAGACGATGACCTCGCGCTCCGCCGCCAGGGCCGCCAGAACGAGCATCGTCGCTGCGGCGTTGTTGTTGACGACGGTCGCCGCCTCCGCCCCGGTGAGTTCGGTCAGGATCGACTCGACGCGCAGGTCACGATTGCTGCGTTTCCCCGTCTCCCGGTCGATCGCCAGCGTCACATAGCCGGCAAGTTCATCGGCCATCGACTCCACGACCGATTCCGGCCAGACGGCCCGGCCCAGGGCGGTGTGCAGGATGATGCCGGTGGCGTTGATGGCCCGGCGAAGATTGGGCTTGCTTCTTTCCACGAGCAGATCGCCCGCGAGATTCAGCACGAAGTCCGAGGAGACGTGGGCCGGGCCGCAGCGGCCGCCGGCATCCTCCTGGATCTGCCGCCGCACATCCTCGACCACTTCCCGCAGACAGGCGACGACGAGCGAGCGCGGGTGCGTTTCCAGCCAGCCCTGCACGGTCTCCCCCTCAAGAAGATCGGAGATCGCGGGCAGCTTTCGCAGCAACTCTTTCTGAATCGGTGAGAGCATCACCACCTCCCGGGAAGGTGAGCCGAACCGCCGTATGGTACCGCATCGGCCCCCGCGCGAAGAACACAGGGTGGGGCGGGCGTCTCGCCTGCCAGGATTGAGGTGACGGCACCATGCCCGGCGGGCGAGACGCCCGCCCCACCTTGGGAAGAGCCGAGGCTGTGGTCGCCGCCTCCACTGCAGAACCTCCTAGAATGCGGCCCCCTGGCCCGCCGGCCGATTTCTTCCGCGATCCCTGGCCCATCCGTTGACGCTGGCGGCGGCAGGAATGACGATACTGAAACATCGGCTCCGCGGAGCCACCCCCAGCGCCCGTAGCTCAGCTGGATAGAGCAGCGGACTTCTAATCCGCAGGTCGGAGGTTCGAGTCCTCCCGGGCGTGTTTCTTTTCGAGTGCCTCGATCGGGGAGACCAACTCAGGCGTCGCCGCCGCCGGCAGACTCCCCCTTCCCCGAGGCGGCCTTGATGGCTTCCTTCCAATAGCGATCCGACGCGTCCATCGCACCATGCAGGACCGTGCCTTCGGGGTAGCGGCCATCGTCGCCGCGCTTTCCGGCGGGCTGGCCCAGGAGCAACTCCAGCGCCTGGGTGATGTGGCTCACCGCGTAGATGTGAAACTCGCCCCGCTCGGCTGCCTCCACCACATCCTCGCGCAGCATCAGGTCGCCGGCGTTGGACTTGGGGATGATCACGCCTTGCGTGCCGGTCAGCTTGATGTCGCGGCAGGTGTCGAAGAAGCCTTCGATCTTCTCGTTGACGCCGCCGATGGCGAGGATGTTGCCGAACTGATCGATCGCCCCGGTCATGGCCAGTTCCTGGCGGATGGGGATATTCGTCAGGGCGCTGAGCAGGCAGCAGGTCTCGGCGCCGGAGGCGGAGTCGCCGTCGATGCCGCCGTAGCTCTGCTCGAAAACGAGCGAAGCGCTGAAGACGGGTGGGTGATCCGTGCGCAAGAGGTTTCGCATCAGGCCGCGCAGGATGTGGAAGCCCTTCGTATGGATGCTGCCGCTGAGCTGCGATTCGCGCTCGATGTTGATGATCCCCGCCGTCCCCGGGCCGACCGTGGCGGTGATGCGGGCCGGGAAGCCGTAGGTCAAGGGGCCGGCTTGCAACACGGCGAGGCCGTTCATCTGGCCGACCTGCGTGCCCGCGGTCTCGATGAGGATGGTGCCGTCCGCGATGTACTGGCGGAACTTGCGTGAGGGCAGATCGCCCCGGCGTTTGGTGCGGCGAACGGCCTCGCGCACATCCTCCGCCTGGGCGATCTGCCGCCCGGCATGCTGAGCGATGTAGGACGCCTCCCGGGCGATGTCGGCGAGCCGGCCGAAACGCGTGGTGAGCCGATTGGCTCGGCCGGCGATGCGCGCCCCATGTTCTGCCAGCAGCGCCACGGCCGGGGCGTCAAACGCGGTGAGGTTCTCTTCCTTGCCGATCCGGGCCAAGACGCCGGCGTAGCGCTGCACGCCCGTGTCGTCGCGCGCGATCTCGCTGTCGAAGTCGGCAAGCACCTTGAACATGTTGCGAAAGTCGGCGTCGTAGGCGTCGAGCATGGCGTACAACTGGGCATCGCCGATCAGGATCACCTTGAGATGCAGTTCGATGGGCTCGGGCTTCATGGAGCGACCCAGCGTCGAGTAGATCAGTTCGCGCGGGATGATCTCCAGCTTGCCCGTGCGCAGCGAGCGCATGAGCATCTTCCAGGCGGCGGGCTCCGCAAGCACATCCGCCGCCTCCAGGATGAGGTAGCCGCCGTCCGCGCGCAGGATGGAGCCGCCGCAGATCATGGTGTGATCGCTGTTGACGACGCCACCCGGCACGACTTCCGCGTCGATGCTGCCCAGGAGCGTCGACAGTGTGGGGACATTCTCCACCACGATCGGGCAGCCCGCCGTCGGGTCGTGGTCACGGATCACGTTGACCCGATAGAGCTTGACGAAGTCCTGATCCTCGCGGAGCAGCATGAGCTTCTCATCGACGATGTCATCGAGCAGGTCGTCGAGAAAGCGATTGACCGCGGGGGCGTCGAAACGGCGGCGAATGGCCGCGATGTGGGAGCTGAGCATGGTCTTCGCCGCATCCTGGAAGATGCTCTGCGAAGCTCCCATCTGCTCGTTGCGGATCTCCTGCACCTGCGTGCCGACGGAACGGAACTCCTCAATGAACTCCTCGAAGCGCGCCCGCCGCTGGCTGTAGTCCTCCTCGCTGATCGCGCCGGACGCGTGCAGTTGGTCAAACTCCTCCGGCCCGATGGGCTTGCCTTCGTGCAGGGGTACGATCATCATCTGCGTCGATTCGCCAGCGTCGATGGACACCAAGGCGAAGCCGGCCTCCTTGAGCCGCGTCTCGAAGGGCCCGGTCAGCGCCTTGACGCGCTCTTCGAAGCGCTCGTGCAGGATCTTCTGCCGCTGCTGGATCTTCTCATCGCTGAGAGCCTTGGCGAGTTGGTTGCTGATGAAGGAGATGAGTTCGTCCACCGCCTTGCGAAAGTCGCGCCCCTCACCGGCGGGGAGCTTCACCAGGGCCGGCCGCTGCGGGTCGTCAAAGTTGTTCACGTAGCAGTAGTCGTAGACAAACTCACAGGACGCCTGCAGCTTGGGAAGCAACTGCTGAATGAGCGTCATGCGCCCGGAGCCATGCAAGCCGCGAACGAAGATGTTCTGCCCCGGGGCGTCGGTCTCCAAGCCGAACTGCAAGGCCTCGACGGCCGTGGCCTGGCCGATCACGTCGTAGATGCGCTCGACATCGTTCGTCGTTTCGAAGTCGAAGCGGCCGGGATCGCAGCGCCAGCGCAAGGCATCGGCGGCAAGTTCCGGGACGGGGGCGGTTTCGTTCTCAGGGCGGGGAGCGGCACTCATGGTTGAACCCTTCGCAGCGATGGCGAGCGGCCGGCGGCGTTGGTGGCGGCCCAGCCCGCTCGGAGACCAGGTGAGGTTGGGCGCCATGGTACCCGGGCCGGGGCCGGATCGCGGTCGCCCGTCGCCCCAGCACCCCCCATTCCGGGCGGAGGAGGGCGACCCCTGGAGAAAAACCGGGGTTTCCGCGAAGTTCGGCTGGACGCAGGGCCGATTTCGTATAAGTTAGTACTAACTAACTCTTGGAGCTCCGCCATGCCCACCTCCCCGACGCCGTCCTCCCCGCTGCCCAGGCGCCTCGAGGAACTCGAGGCCCGCGTCCGCCGCCTCGAAGCCCATCTGGAGTTGCCGCCTGACGCCGAGACAGAGGACGCAGCCCCGTCCCTGGAAGCGCCCCCACCTGACACCCCCAAGACGGACGCCGCCTGGCGCCCCACTCGCACGGCGATCCGGCCGTCGCTGCCGGCGGGCACGCCCGGCGAGCCCCCCGAATCGACGCCGGCCCCGCCCAACCCCCTGCCGCTCCCCGCGCCGACCCACTCGGCGGCGGCGCCGGCCGCTGCGACCAGCCCGAGCACGCCCGCATCCGCCTCCTTCACACCGGCTCACTCCCCCACTGCCGCCAAGCCCAGCCGCTCCGCTTCCTCCTGGGAGTTGCTCATCGGCGGCAAATGGGCAGCCGGGCTGGGGGCGATCGTCGTGGTGCTCGCGGTGGCCTACTTCGTCAAGTACGCCTACGACGAGGGGCTCTTCCAACTGATCTCCGATACTGCCAAGTGCCTCCTCTGCGCCGGCTTCGGGCTGCTGCTCATCGGCGCTGGCGAGATCGTGCTCCGCAAGGTCAACCGCTGGGCAGCGACGGGCCTCTTCGCCGCGGGCGTGGCGGTGCTCTATCTCACGGCGTATGCCAGTTGCAAATACTTCGGCCTGGTGAGCGAGACGACCTCGCTCGGCCTGTTGTCGCTCGTCGCTCTCATCGGCGTGGGCATCACCGTGCGCGGCAACCTGCTCCTCGTCGGCGTGATCTCCATCGTGGGCGGCTTTCTCAATCCAATCCTGCTCGGCGATCGCACCGCCGACCCCGTGGCCTTTCCCCTCTACCTCAGCATGGTTCTCGCGGTGTCCCTGGCGCTGTCGACGTTGCGGCCGCACCCCTTCCGGCCGCTGCGCTACGTCGGCTGCACCGGCATCGGCCTGCTCGGGGCCCTGTGGGCCCTGAGCGGCACCGCTCCCTGGCCGACGGTGCTGGTCTTCCTGTCGCTCTGGTGGGGCCTGACGATGGCCGAGGCCCTGCTGACGGCGATACGGGGTCAGGCGGCCATCGGCAACGTCGTGGTCAGCTTCATCGCCACGACCTGGACGATCTTGCTGGGCACCTTCGCCATCGCCGCCGCTCGCCCGGTCGGCTTCGATTGGACGGGCTTGTACATGGCGGCGATCGGCCTGATCGCGGGCGTGGTGGCCTGGCAATTCGGATCCGGCCTGGAAGGTCTGCGGCGCCTCGGTGACACCCCCCTGGGCCGGTTCGTGGCCTGCCTCTGGGTGCAGGCCGGGGCGCTCCTGGCCACCGCCATCGCCGTCCACTTCGACGGCTACGGCATCCCCATCGGCTGGCTGGCAATCGGTGTGGCGGGGATCGAACTGGGCCGGCGTCTGCCCTCGCGCGGGGTCAGCGTCTACGGCCTTGTCGCCCTCACGGTGGCGGTGCTGCGCATCTTCCTCTTCGACTCCTGGGCGAATGCGGCCCTCAGCCAATCCCTGGGCACGATCGGGGTGCTGTCCTTGTCGCACTGGTCGATCGTGGCGGCCGCTGCGGTGATCGCAGTGCATCTCGCCGCCTTCCGACTGGCCCCGGGTCGCCAGGGCAGCGGGCATGTTCTGCGCCTCATGCTGGCGATTGCGGGCACGGCCGCCTGGATGGCGCTCTGGCTCTTTCACGACACCGGCATCCTGGTCACCGGCGCCTGGCTGATCGGCGTGGTCGGCCTGGCCTTCCTGGCCCGCTTCGACGCTCGCCTCCGCTATCGCGAGCAAGCGCTGTTGCTGCTCGGGGTGGCGACCGTCAAGTGGTTCCTGATCGACACCTTCGCGACCCGCTTCGACCCGGACTGGGTTCCGCAGGCGGCGCCCCTCCTGCTGACAGCGAACGTTGTCTGTGGCGTGGCGCTCGCGGCAGTCCTGCTCGGCATGGCCCGCAGGCTGCGCACCGGCAAACACGGCTGGGCGGATCACGAACTGTCGGCGATGGCCCCCGAGATGCGATCCCAGCTTGGTTCCGTCTTCCTGGCGACCGCCTTGCTCACCCTCGGCTGGCTGGCCTCCTTTGAGGTGGAGCGACTCCTGTCGCTGGCCAGCGCCCAGGGCGGAGAAGCGGCCTGGTCGCACGCCAGCAAGGTGATCTTCTCGCTCAGCATCATCTGGGCGCTCGTCGGCCTCGTCGGCTGCACTGTGGCGCGGGTGTGGCGCGATGAACTGACGAGCCTCACCGGCGAACTGCTCACCGTCGGGGCAGCCTGGTTCTGGCTGGTCATCGGTGGGATGTTCACCCGCGCCACGGAAGGGTGTGCGGAGGTCGCGGTGCTCCTCAACGCCCAGGCCATCACGGCGATCGTCGCGGCGCTCGCGGTCGCGGGACTCTTGCGCCTGCGGCGCCGACCGGAGCCGACCTCGGTGCCGGCCCACCTGCCGATGCCGGTGCTCTGGGCGACGCTGGGGCTGCTCGGGCTGGTGCTCGGCAGTCTGGAGATCGACCGCTACGTCACGCTCAACCTGTCGGACCCGGCCCAGGCGCGGCACGTGGCCTTTAGCATCTTCTGGGCCCTCTACGGCATCGGCCTGGTCATCGGCGGCTTCATTCGCAAACGGCACGTCGTCCGCTACGCCGGCCTGGCGCTCTTGGGTGTCACCCTGACGAAGGTCATGCTCATCGACACCGCGGAGATCGCCTCGGTCTACCGCGTCGCCTCGCTGCTGGCGATGGGCTTGCTGCTGATCCTCACCTCGATCGTGTACTTCAAGCTGCTGCCGGCCCGCGGCGGCCTGTGCGGTGACCAACGTCTGCAACTGTGAGAAGGTGGCGCCGCCTTCGCTTCAGAGATAGGGAACCAGCGGCGCCGGCAGGCGCTTGAGGCCGCGCCGGCGGGCCTTGGCGACGGCGTAGCGCAGCGACTCCTCCATGCGCTGACGCACACGGTCGGTCACGTTCAGCCCCCGCTCCTCCATCGTCTTCAGGGACCACTCCCAGGCGAGAAACTCCTCCAGGCAGCGCGGCTTGTAGCGCTGCAAGCCGATGGCGTGGTGGCCGACTTCGTGCAGGAAGATGGCGGCGCTCATGGGGCCGCGCGGGTAGGGCGCTTCGATCAGGTTCGCCGTCGTCCCGTCCTGGTAGACGACCTGCCAGGCGACACCGGACATGCTGGAGCGCCAGCGAACCACGCGCAGGCCGTAGCGCTGCTTCATCTCGCGAACCAGGTCGTCGTAGCGCTCCTGCATCGGCTTGGCGCGTTGAGGCTTGGCCGCGGGCAGGGGGGCGGCGACCGCGCCGTTGGAGGGCACAGTTGGATCCGTCAACGACTCGATGGCATCGAAGGTGAGTTGCCCAGGCGCGGCCGGGCGGCGCGATGCTGGCCCTGGTCGGTCGCGACCGGGCCGCTGCCGCCCCGGCTTCTTCTTGCGGCTCGGCAGCAGGTCGAACAGGGTCAGCACGGGGCGTGGCTCCGCAGGCAGGCGTCGGGCTCGAGGGCGTGTCCCCGGACGAAGTCCGTGAAGGGCATGGCCCGTTTCCCCGCCGGCTGCACCTCGAGCAACTGCAGTCGGTCCGCCCCGCAGGTCACCAATCCCTCCGCGTCAATCGTGCCGGGCTCGGTTGATTCTTCCGCTTGCCCCTCGATCGCTTTCGCCCGCAGCAGCTTGAGCGGCAGATCCCCCAGCCGCACCGTCACCGCCGGCCAGGGCGAGAGGCCGTTGATGCGCCGGACCGCCTCGCTGGCGCTGCCGGCGAAGGACACCCAGCCGTCTTCTTTGCTAAGGCGTGAGGCCAACGTCACCTGGGACTCGTCCTGCAGGACCGGCCGCAGCGAGCCGGAGGCGAAGTCGGCCAGCACCTCGTCGACCAGGGCCGGCCCGTCCTGGGCCAGCAGATCGTGCAGTTCGCCGGCGGTCCAGTCCGGATCGACCGGCCGGCGTGATTGGGCGTAGACCTCCCCGGCGTCCATGCGACTGGCCAAGGCGATGACGCTGTTGCCCGTCTCCGCATCGCCGGCCAGCAAGGCACGATGAATGGGGGCGGCCCCGCGCCAGCGCGGCAGGAGCGACGCGTGCAGGTTGATGGCGAAGACGTCTTCCAGGAGCTTGCGCTTGAGCTTCTGGCCGAAGGCGATGACCAGGAAGGCGTCCGCGTGCAGGCCGCGGATCTGCCCCCTGATCTCGGGTGTGTTGACCGACTCTGGCTTGGACAGGGGTAGACCGGACTTGGCCGCCCAGGCGCCGATCGGCGTGGGCGCAAGCTTCTTGCCGCGCCCGGCGGGTCTATCGGGCTGGGTGACGACGGCGGCGATCTCGTGCCGACCCGCCAGGTGCTGTAATGTGGGCAGGCCGAACTCACCGGACCCAAAGAAGACCAGGCGCATCCCTAGTACTCCACCGATTCGCTGCTGAGGCGGTAGTCGAGTTCGAGTTCCTTGAGCTTCTTGCGGTTGCCCAGCCGATCCATCTGCCCCATGCGATCGATGATGAGGCGAGCATCCAGGTGGTCCACTTCGTGCTGCCAGCAGCGGGCGAGCAGGCCATCGGCGGTCTCGGTGAAGACCCGACCCTGGAGATCCTGGGCGGTGACGGTGATCTGGAGGGATCGCCGAATGTCGCCGTGGATCCCCGGCAGGCTCAGGCAGCCCTCTTCCATAACCTCGCTGGGCCCGGCCGGTTCGGAGAGGACGGGGTTGAGGTAGACGCGGTCGCCATCGGTCTGGTCGGGGACATTGGCCACGAACAGCCGCCAGGCCAGATCGACCTGGGGGGCGGCGAGCCCGACGCCGTTGGCCTCGTGCATGAGTTCCAGCATCCGCGAGGCGACGGCCCGGACCTGGTCATCGATCGAGGCGACCTCCACCGCCTTGCGGCGCAGGGCCGGATGGGGGTAGTAGACGATGCTCAAGCCGGAGGCGTCAACGTCCGAGTTCATCCCCATACTGTATCCTGTGTGGGCCGACCCGTCCGGCGACTCATGCTATGATTTGCTCCCTGAGCGTTGACGGTTCTCGGTGCTGGATTTGGCATCCCTTGCAGCGCTCGCTGGCAGCATCCTTTTTGCAGCAGGAATGAGGCGTACCCCTTGGCGCTCTTCAAACGGAAGTCCAAAACAGAAGAGTCGGGCCAACCCGCCGCCACCGAGCCTGGCGCCGAGTTTACCCCCGAGTCGGACAAGGCGGAACGCTTCTTCTCCCGCGCCGCCCAGATGGAGGTGACGGAGCAGTACGAGTACGCCGTCCAGCTCTTCGTGGACGGCTTTCGCTGGGATCCCACCGCCATCAGCAAGCTGGAGAAATTCCGCGAGGCGAGCGAGGGCTACGCCAATCAAGGCGGCAAGCCGGCCAGCCTCAAGGAGAAGTCGAAGTATGGCGGCAAGACGCCGCTGGAAAAGTACCTGCGAGCCCTCTTCATCTGGGGGAAGGATCCGTATTCACCCAATGCCGGTCTTGAGGTCATGAAGCTGGCGACGGAGCTGGAACTCGTGGAGATTGCCTACCGCGTGGGCGTCTTGACCCTCAACCGGGTTCCCACCGCCAAGAAGGGCGCGCAGAAAGACCTCTACCTCAAGCTTATGAACCTCTTTCGCGAGATCGGCGGCTACGACAAGGCCGTCGAGGCCGGCGAAGGCGCCGTCCGGCTTGATCCGGAGAATCGCAAGCTGGTCAATCAGGTTCGCAGTCTCTCGGCGGAGGCCACGATCCAGGAATCCGGCTATGGCGCCGCCAGCGGCGAGGAAGGCGGCTTCCGCAAGTTCGTCAAGGACACCGACAAGCAGCGGGAACTCATCGAAGCCGAATCGCTGGTCCGGAGCGACGACGCCACCGAACGCGTCGTACTGACCGCCGCCAAGGCCTACGAGGAGGACCCGCTCAACCAGAACAACATCCGCCACTACCTGCGGATTCTGAAAGAGCGCGGCACCCCGGAGGATGTGAAGCTGGCGCTGAAGATCGCCGAGAAGGCCTTCGTCGATACGCAGCAGTTCCAGTTCCGGCGCGAGGCCGGCGAGATGCGCCTGGCCCAGGCCCGGGACAAGGTGCGGAAGCTCAAGGCGAAGATGGACGCTGACGGCGCCTCCAGCGAGGACAAGGACAACTTCCGTCGCGGCCGGGCCGCCTTGCTCAAGATGGAGCTGGAGGAGTACAACGCCCAGGTCAAGGCCTATCCCACGGACCTGACGCTCAAGTACGAGTTGGGACGACGCCAATTCGCGGCGGGGATGTTCGATGAGGCCTTGTCGACGCTGCAGGCCGCCAAAGGTGACGCCAAGCACAAATCGCAGGTGCTCTTCATGCTGGGCCAGTGCTTCGCCAAGAAGGGCTGGACGCTGGAAGCGATCGAGACCTTCCGTGACGGCCTGGAAGCCCACTTCACCAAGAACGACGAGCTCGGCTTCGAAATTCGCTACGCCCTGATGGACGCCCTGGCGAGCGAGGCCAAGCAGAACAGCGACCTGGAGACCGCCAAGGAGGCCTTCAGCATCGCCTCCAGCATCGCCATGGAGCAGATTGGCTACCGCGACATCGGCGATCGCCGAACCCAGTTGCACGAGCTCGTCAACCACATCAAGGACGGCAGCGGCGACGCCTGATCCCCAGCCGTGACACCAGCCCCCTCATCGCAACCCGTCAGTCCGGCCCTGGCCGTCATCCCCGCCCGCTGGGGGTCGACGCGCTTCCCGGGCAAGGCCCTGGCGGACCGCACCGGCCAGCCGCTCATTCAGCACGTCTGGGAGCAGGTGCAGCGCTGCAAGCTGATCAGCCGCGTGGTCGTCGCCACGGACGACGAGCGCATCATGAGCGCTGCCGCTCGCTTCGGCGCAGCAGCGGTGCTCACCCGAATCGATCATCCCAACGGCACCAGCCGCATCGAAGAAGCTGCCCAGACGCTGGGCCTGGCCGAGGACGCCTGGATCTGCAACGTGCAGGGAGACGAGCCGGAGGTCGATCCCGCCCACATCGATCTGGCCATCGCCCATGCCCAGCGGACACCCAACGTCGCGGCGGGGACGCTGGCCAGCCACTTCGCGGCGGAGGAGGACCCGAGCGACCCCAACATCGTCAAGGTCGTGCTGGACCGCGAAGGTCGAGCCCTGTATTTCAGCCGCTCTCTGATTCCCTATCCGCGCGAGACCGCCGCCGCCGATCTTGCCCCGCCGCTCAAGCACATTGGCCTGTACGTCTATCGGCGGGACTTCCTGCGGGAGTATGTCGCCTTGCCGGCGTCGCCCCTGGAACAGATCGAGTCGCTGGAACAACTGCGCATCCTGGAGGCCGGCCGGCGCCTGGCGGTCGCCGTCGCCGACGTCCGTCACCACGGCATCGACACCCCCGAGCAGTACGAGGCCTTCGTGAAGCGGCAGCGCGGCTCAGGCGCCTGAGGCGTCGCGGCGGGCTTGCCTCAACTCCTCGCGCAGCCGTTGGATCTCCGCTTCCATCTCCTGTACACGGTCCTGCAAGAACCGAATCCGCTCACCCTCGGGGGTGGTCGACTGGTGCAAGGACGCCTCCAGCTCGGCCAACTGCTGCTCGGCGATCAGGCGCGTGATCGGGTCACGGGCGGTCGCCGCCAGTTGCTGCAATTCCGGCACGGCTCGGGGGTCGGCCAGGCGAGCCAGACCGATGGCGGCGGCTTCCTGAACGTGCGACTCGGATTCGCGCAGGTACTCGCTGAGCGCCGCCAGCGTCGTGTCGGCATCGCGATACCCCAACCCCGCCGCCGTCCGAATCGCCACCACCCGGGTCTGGATGTCTGCCGCCCCCGGCCGGCTTAGGGCCAGGGCCAAGTCCAGCGTCGCGGCATCGTCAAAGGCGAGCAACGCCGCCAGTGCCGCCCGGCGCAGCCGGGCCGGCGCCTGGGCGTCGCGCAGGATCTGCCGGGCCAAGTCCGCGTAGTCGAGAGCCTGGCGCCAGCCGAGCTTCAGGAGTGCTTCCGCGGCCACGGCGGCATTGGGGTCGGCGGCGGCATGCAGGGCCAACAACTCGTAGACCTCATCCTCCAGCGTCATGGTGATGTGTTCGACCACTTCCATCCGCAGGGCCGGGGGATCGAAGCCCTGCTGCGCCAGGCCGATGAGGAGCTTCTTGGCGTGGCGCTCGTGATTGGCTCCCAGGGCCGCGATGGCCGCCTGCCGCACGGTGGTAGCCTCCTGGGAATCCGCAGCCACGGTCGCCAGCAATTCGCGCAGGTGGTAGTCCGCCATCGGGCCCACGCTCCGCGCCGCCAGGGCCCGGCTGTAGACGGTCGGCCCCTGGGTCAATTGGTTGCGCCAGAGTTGCGGAGGCTGACTGTCGCTCTGCGCCACCAGCACGGTCATGTCCGGGTCGATTGCCACCACCTCCGGCAACCTCGGCAGGAGGAGCCGCACGGTGGAGTGCCGGGTGTCGATGTGAAGAAGCCGCCTCTCCGTCTCGCCGGCGTACTGCAGCACCACGGGCAGATCAAACTCGTAGAGCGGCGTCGCCCAATCTTCCGCGGCCACTTGCTCGACGTCGATGATCAGCTCCGTGGTGACATCCGACCACCCGACGCGCACCTCGAGCCGGGGCAGACCGGGCGTCGCCACGTAATCGGCGAAGAGTCGATCCAAGCTCCGACCCGTCTGGGCTTCCATGGCGTCCCGAATGTCGGCGGTATCCACGCCGCTCGGCCCGGCGGCCGCGAAGAACTGGCGCAGCCCCTGACCGAACCGCTCGTCGCCGAGCCGACGCCGCATCATGTGATAGACCCACGCCCCCTTGAGGGTGGGGTTCGCCGCCTGCGCCAGGAGCAGGTTCGGATCGCTCCACTCTCGATGCACCAGCCCCAGGCGATGGTTGGGGGCGTGGCTGGCGATGACCAGATCCGCAAGCTGCATCATGACGCCGGTGAACCCATCCTCTCCCTGGGCCGACTCGATCCACAGGCAGCTCAGGTACTTCGCCAGGCCCCGGGTCACCCACTGCTCGCTCCAGTCGCTCGGCGTCACCAGGGCTCCGGCCCACTGCCGGGCCACCGCCTCGGAGAGCGGCATCGGATCGAAGTCCGCGCCGGCGTCCAGCCACTCGCGCAGCAGGCTGCCCTCCACCTCCACCACCCCGGCGCCGATCCGCAGATTCGGGCCCGCCAAGTCGGCGGCCACGAGTTGGAACCCGTCCCAGGGATAGCTCACCCCGGTGAGGTCCTCGTAGAAGGTCAGCATCTCCGCCAGGGCGGCGAAGATCGGCTCGGCGCTCAGCTCCACTCCCGACGGCGCGCGGCAGGTCAACGGAATCGCTTGCCAATCGCCGAACTGCGTCTCGTAGGAACCGATGCCAAGGACGAGCTGATCAGCGGTGATGGCCTTGTCCTGCCGCCAGCGGAAGAGGGCGCGCTCGCCGCGCTCTTCGGTGTCGACCAACTGTCCGCAGGAGACGACGGCGTACCCCAGAGGGGCGTCCGCCTCCAAGCTGAAGGTGAAGCGCTCGCTCGGTTCGTCGAAGAGAACCAGCCAGTGCCGCGCCCCCTGCAGGTCGGCATCCGTGTGAATCTCGCCCGGGGCCTCGTACTCAAGCACGGACGGTCGCCAATGCAGGCCCTTGCGGGGCTGATCGATGCGGTACTGAATCGTCAGTTGCCGCTCCTGCCCGCTCGACAAGGGGCGCTCGAAGCGCAGCGTCAGGGAAACGCCGTCGGTAACGAAGTCGACCGGATTGCCGTCCATCGTCACCGCCCGGATGTCGAGGCCCACGGCGTCCAGCGTCCACACCTCGAGCCCGTCCTCAAGCGGCGTGAAGGTCAGACGCTCGAGCATCTCCAGGCGGAAGTCCGTCAGGCTCGGCGCCAGCAATTCCAACTCGAGGTGGTCGATGTCCGCGACCCGATCCCGAGCAAAATGTCGCAGTTCCGGCCTGGCGACGGCGGCTGCGTCTGACTGGGCCGGACAAGGCCACGCCGACAGGAAGATGAGACACGATGAAAGCAGCAAGGCGCGAACGCTGGCCGACATGAATGCAGCTCCTTCTCTTGGGCTGACAGGTAGTCTATCGAAGGGAGGCGCCGTCGGCGTCCGTTCCCGGAACCAGACCCCCAACGCCGCTGCCCCCGACATCATTGCCTCGTTCCCGACCCCTCCCTACCATCCGGGCGGCTGGGTTGACCCCGAACGCACGCCCCCACCCAGCCTCCTGGAGATTGCTGGTGACCGCACCGCTTGTCGAACACATCCTGAAGCGACCGCTCCTCATCGACGGCGCCATGGGAACCACCTTGCAGGGGTACGACTGCGATCTCCAACGAGACTACCTCGGCCAGGAGAACTGCAGCGAAGTCCTGCTCAAGACCCGACCTGACCTCGTCGCCGAGATTCATGCGGCTTTCTTCCTCGCCGGGGCCGACGCCGTCGAAACCAACAGCTTCGGGGGCGCCCGGCACGTGCTGGCGGAGTTCGATCTGCAGGACGAAACCTTCGCCCTGAACCGCACCGCCGCCGAGATCGCCCGGGCCGTCGCCGATGAGCACAGCAGCAGCGATAAACGCCGCTACGTCCTCGGCTCCATGGGCCCGGGCACCAAGCTCATCACCCTGGGCCAGATCGACTGGGACGGGCTCTTCGAATCCTACCGTGAACAGGCGCGCGGTCTCGTCGCCGGCGGCGTGGACGCCCTGCTCATCGAGACCTGCCAGGACCTCCTGCAGATCAAGTGCGCCCTGAGCGCCGCCCTCGCGGCCCTCGAGCAAGCGGGCAAGACACCCGAGCAGATCCCCCTCATGGTCAGCGTCACGGTCGAGACCACGGGCACCTTGCTCATCGGCTCGGACATCGGCGCGGTCATGGCCTCGCTCGCGGGCTACCCGCTCTTCAGCCTCGGTCTGAACTGCGCCACCGGCCCCAAGGAGATGACCGAGCACGTGCACCGCCTGCTCAAGAGCTGGGATCGACCGGTCAGCGTCGTTCCCAACGCCGGTCTGCCGGTCTTGGAAGACGGGGCGACGCGGTATCCATTGGGCCCGGATGCCTTCGCCCAGGCAGTGTCGCATTTCGTCGAGCAGGGAGTGCGGATCGTCGGCGGGTGCTGCGGCACGACGCCGGCCCACATCGCCGCCCTGGCGACAGAGGTCGAGACGAGAACCCCGGGGCAGCCCGGCTTCGAACCACCGCGCCGGGCCATCGCCAGCTTGTATGGCGCTGTCGATCTGCAGCAGGACACCTCGATCTTTCTCGTCGGCGAGCGCACCAACGCCAACGGCTCGCGCAAGTTCAAACGCCTGCTCAAGGAAGAAGACTGGGACGGGCTCGTCTCTATGGCCAAGCAGCAGAGGCGCGAAGGCAGCCACGCCATCGACGTCTGCGTCGACTATGTCGGCCGGGACGGCGTGCGCGACATGCACGAACTCATCTCCCGCGTCGTCAAGCAGGTCGACGCCCCCCTCGTGCTCGACTCCACCGACGCCACCGTCATCGAGGCGGGGCTCAAGCTCGCCGGCGGCAAGTGCATCGTCAACTCCATCAACCTCGAGGACGGTGAGCAGCGCTTCGATGAGGTCTGCCCGCTCTTGCAGAAGTACGGCGCTGCCGCCATCGCCTTGACCATCGACGAAGATGAGCAGGCAGGCATGGCCAAGACCGCCGACCGCAAAGTCGAAGTCGCCACCCGCATGCACGACCTCTTCACGGGCAAGTGGGGTCTGGACGAGCGGGATCTGCTCTTCGATCCGCTGACCTTCACCATCTGCACCGGCAACGACGCCGACCGCCGTCTCGCCCTGGAAACGCTGGAAGGCATCGAACGCCTCGCGCAGCGTTTCCCCAACTGCGGCATCATCCTCGGCGTCTCCAACGTCAGCTTCGGCCTCAAGCCGGCCGCCCGCGTGGTGCTCAACTCCGTCTTTCTGCACGAAGCCACGCAGCGCGGCATGACCGCCGCCATCGTGCATGCTTCCAAGATCCTGCCCCGCACCCGCATCGCCGATGAGCAATGGGAGGCGGCCCTGAAACTCATCTACGATCGTCGCGCAGACGGGCGCGATCCCTTGCTCGACTACATCGCCCTCTTCCCGGAAGGCGCCACGCAGCCAGCCGTCGCCATGGACGAACTGCCGCTCGAAGAGCGCCTGCAGCGTCACATCATTGACGGCGAGAAGGAAGACCTGCAGAAGCATCTCGACGAGGCGCTACAACGCTACTCGCCGCTCGACATCATCAACGACCACCTGCTCGGTGGCATGCAGATCGTGGGCGACCTCTTCGGCAAGGGCGAGATGCAACTGCCCTTCGTGCTGCAAAGCGCTGAGGTCATGAAGATGGCGGTCGCCTATCTCGAGCCGCACATGGAAAAGGTCGACGCCCAGGCCAAGGGCAAGATCGTCCTGGCCACCGTTCGCGGCGATGTGCACGACATCGGCAAGAACCTCGTCGACATCATCCTCAGCAACAACGGCTACGACGTGGTCAACATCGGCATCAAGCAGCAGATCCAGAACATCGTCGAGGCCTACCGCGAGTCCGACGCCGACGCCATCGGCCTGTCCGGCTTGCTCGTCAAGTCGGTCGGGGTCATGGAGGAGAACCTGCGCGAACTGAACGAACTCGGCATCGATGTGCCGGTCCTGCTCGGCGGGGCTGCCCTCACCCGTAACTATTGTGAGGGCACCCTGCGCCAGGTCTACAATGGCAAGCTGTTCTTCGGCAAGGACGCCTTCGAGGGCCTGCGTGTCATGGAGTGCCTGACGGGCGGCCATGTCGATGACCTCGAAGCGGAGATCGACGCCCGGCTGACCAAGGCCGGGGGCGGAAAAGTGAATACAACGAAAGCGGCAGCCCAGGGCGGGGTGCGCACGCTAAAACGCTCCGCCGTCGCCACCGACATCAACATTCCCGCCCCGCCTTTCTGGGGCACACGCGTCGTTGCCGATGTCACCCTGGATGAGGTCTACCCCTACATCAACACGATCGCCCTCTTCCGCGGCCAGTGGGGCTTCAAGCGCGGGGGCATGAGCGATGCCGACTACCAGCGCTCCATCACCGAGACGGCGGAGCCCGTCTTTGCGCGACTCAAGGCAACCTGCCAGGAAGAGGGCATCCTGCAGCCGCGCGTGGTCTACGGCTACTTCCCCTGCCAAAGCGATGGCGACGATCTGATTGTCTTCGCTGCCGACGATCACGACCGCGAGCTCGAGCGCTTCCACTTCCCCCGGCAAGCCAAGGGCAAGCGCCTCTGCATCGCCGACTTCTTCCGCAGCGTCGAGTCCGGTGAGAAGGACACCCTCGCCCTGACCTGCGTCACCGTCGGCTCGGAGGTGAGCCGCCGCGCCCAGCGCCTCTTCGAGAACAACGACTACACCGAATACCTCTACCTGCACGGCATCGGCGTCGAGTCCGCGGAAGCCCTGGCGGAGCTCTGGCATAAGCGCGTGCGCCAGGAACTCGGCATCGCCGACGACGATGCGGAGGACGTGCGCCAGCTCTTCAGTCAGAAGTACCGCGGCAGCCGCTACAGCTTCGGCTATCCCGCCTGCCCCGACATGGCGGACCAGGTCAAGCTCTTCCGCTTGCTCGATCCCGCGCGGATTGGCTGCACGCTCTCCGCAGAGCACCAGATCCACCCCGAGCAAAGCACCAGCGCCCTCGTGGTCCATCACCCCGCTGCCAAGTACTTCAGCGCCTGAGCGCCTCCCCCCGCGATCTCCGGTCGACTCGAAAGCCGATGGTGCTCGCACCGTCGGGAATCCCCTTCCCCCAGAAGAAAACCCCGCCGTTGCGGGCGGGGTCTTCGGGAGAGCAGCAAGTCATCAAGTCGGCTTGCTTAGGGCAGCTTGTCCCCAACGAGGGGAAGCTGCCGCCGTCTGAGGAAGAGGATCGTCGAGGAGAGGAGGAAGACGACCAGGGCCATGACGAAGAGCGTGCCGCCGTCGCCCTCGCCCGTCTCGGGATTGGCCACCTCGATCCCAAGCACGAAGAGGTGCGACAGGATGGCGCCGCTGATCACGCCCAGCGACACCAAGGCGCCCACAGCGGAGAAGGCGGGGATCAGGAGCAACACCACGGCCACCAGTTCCATCAACCCAACCGACGTCGCGCCCAGGCGCCCCCCCCAAGTCTTCGAAGAGAACCTGCGTCTCGGGGGCGTAGCTGAACTTGAAGAAAAGCGACTGCACGAAGATGAAGGCAACCGCAACCTGTGCCACCCAGGAGACGATGGCGCTCGCCTTGCCCAGGCGCTTGACCTCCCTCAAGGCGCCGGGCCTGGGGGACTTCTCGGTGGCGATGGCGACGTGGTTCATGGCGCGGTCCTGCCTTTCGGTCTGCGAACATGCTCATGAACCGCAACCCCGCGCTTCCTATTCCGTGAGCGCCAAAGAAAACGCCGTATACGGGACACGGCGTTCTCGTCTGATAGCGATCTGATGACTCGGCTCAGTTGATGACCAAGACCCGAGGTGAGACGAGCAGGACCGGCTCATTACGCATCTGCAGGAACGCTTCCAGGGAACTGCGAACCTGGGGCCAGTTCGCCTCGCCCACGATCTCCCGCAGGATCTGGCCGAGGCCCGCGGCGGGGGACGGCGCGGCCACGTTCATCATCGAACTCAGGAAATCCTCCAGGCTCTGCGGGGCCGGATAGGTCAGCACGTCGTACTCACCCGCCTCGCGACCGACGGCCTCAGCCGCCGACGCAATCGCATCCTCCAGGCCACCGATCTCGTCGGCCATCTTCAGGCCCACGGCCTGCCGACCGGTGAAGAGACGACCTTCGGCGACGCGATCCATGTCGATGCCCTCGCGTGCATCCGTGACGTGCTCGGCGAAGACGTCGTAGGTGTCTTCCATCATGCTCTGCATCTGCTGCCGCTCCAGCGGGCTGAACTTGCTGGTGCTGCTGAAGAGGCCGGCCAGGGGGCCGCGGGAGCGCGGATAGACGCCCAAATGAATCTTGTCGTAGAGGTCACTCATGACCAGCTTGCCGCTCACCACGCCGATCGAACCCACGATCGAGGATTCGGTCACGAAGATCTTCTCGCCGCCGACGGCACAGTAGTAGCCGCCGCTCGCCGCCATGGAGCCGACCGAGACGTACACGGGCTTCTTGCCGTGCAGACGCTTGAGGCCCTGCCAGATGGTCTCGCTGGCGATGGCCGAGCCCCCGGGGCTGTTGATGCGAACGACGACCGCTTCGATCAGGTCTTCGTTCTCAATGGTCTTCAGAGCTTCGCGAATGGTGCGGCTGCCCACGGATTCGCCGCCAAACATGCCGCCCTGCGTCGAGTCGCCATCCACGATCGGCCCGTTGATGTGCAACACCGCCACCGTGGGCCGCTCGGGATCATGGGCCGGCTCACTCATGTTCATGAGCATGTTGAACATCTGGAAGATGCTCTGGCTGCCGGCGTCGCCCCCGTCGAGATCGATCATCTTCAGATCGTCGCCGTGCCGATCCTCCAGGTAGCCGCGCAAGTCGCGAATGTCGACTTCGGCGTCGATGAAGCCGGCTTCGACGGCGTCGTCGCTGTCCATCATGAAGGTGTGGTTCAAGAGATCCATGAGCTTGTCGCGGCCCATCTCGCGATCACGCATGATCGTGAGCAGCCACTGCTCGTAGAGATCGTCGAGCAGGCCGTCGATGTTCTCGTTCCACTCGTCGCTGGGGCCGGTGCGGGACATCGCCTCGCTGGCGCCCTTGTAGTCGCCGACCTGCAGGTAATCCGCCTGAACGCCCAACCAGTCGAGCGTGCCGGCGTAGTACATCTCCTCCGCGTACAGGCCGTACAGGCTGACCACGCCGCCCGTCTGCAGCAGGATCTCGTCCGCAGCCCCGGCCAGGGCGTAGCCGCCTTGACTGTAGTTGTCGGCGTAGAAGTAGACCGGCCGGCCGGCCTCGCGCACTTGCTCGAGGCGCTGGCGGATCTCGTCGATCTGCGACCGGGTCAGGGCCGGCTCGCGCAGGCGAATGACCAGGCCGTCCAGGTTCGGCCGCCTCGCCGCGTCGTCAAGAATGTCCAAGACGTCGGTGAGCGTCTTCTCGCCGTCTCCGCCCATCATCCAGGCAAGCGGGTGCGGCTGCTCCAGGAGCGCTCCACTCATCTCAAACCAGCCGATGCGACTCGCCGCCCGGGCCGGGGCGATGGCGACCAGCATCAATGCTGCGACCGCGACCACCGCCAGGTGCTTTCGCTGGATGTGCCCTGTCATACAAGATCTCCCTATCTGTTCCTGAACCGGTTCATCGACACGCTCGAACCCCCGGGATCGGGCGAACTGCCCTTGGGATCTTCGGAAATATACGCGGCCGGGGCCTGCGGATCCCCTCACAGCTTCGCCTGGCCCACCAACTCCCCGATGCAGGCGGCTCCCTGCCGACCCAGCCACCGGCGCAACCCCTTGGCGACACGCCGCGTCGTGCGCGGATCGGCGAACAAGGCCGTCCCCACCCCCACCGCCGTCGCCCCGGCCAGGATGAACTCCGCCGCGTCCTGCCAGCGACTGACGCCCCCCACCCCGATGATCGGCTTCCCCGCCTCCCGCGCCACCACTTGGTACACCTCCGCCACCAGCCGCACCGCCTGCGGGTGAATGCCCGGCCCCGAGACCCCCGCCACGCCCCGCGAGATCCGCGGCTGGCCCGTCTCCACATCCAGCGCCAGGCCCGGCACGGTGTTGCACAGCGTCAGCCCGTCCGCCCCCGCCCCCAGCACTGCCCGAGCCAGCGGCACCAGGCTCCCCGTCGAGGGCGGCAGCTTCACGAAGAGCTTCGCCTGTTTGACCACGTCCCGCACCGCCGTCACCAACTCTCCCGACAACTCCGGCGACTCGCCAAAGAGTCGGCCGTCGTCCGTATTCGGGCAACTGATGTTCAGCTCGATGATCGGCAGCCGACCCGTCTCATCCATGGCCCGGGCCACCTGCACGTACTCCTCGACGCCCCCGCCCGCCACGGAGCCGAAGACAGGCACGCCCGCCGTCTCGATGCGGGGCAGAATCTCGCTGAGGAAGCGTTCCAGGCCGACGTTGGCCAGGCCGATCGCGTTCATCATGCCCGTGGGCAGGGGGATGATCCGCCAGGTCTCGTTGCCGTTGCGTGGCTCCACGGTGATCGACTTGCAGGTGATCGCCCCGAAGTCGCCGGGCCGGGCCACGTCGAAGAGTTCATCGGCGTAGCCGGCCGTGCCGGAGGCAGCGACCAGAGGGCTGGCCAGCGGTACACCGGCCAGTTCGATCGCCAGCGGGTTGGCAGCGTCGCTCGGCACGTCCTTTTTGTACCAGACTCACGCCGCCCGCGGGAGTTCGGCCCCCCTTCATCTCGCCGCGCTGCGATCAGACGTCTACCATGCTCCGAACCACCCCTGACCCCGGAGAGGATCGGCATGACCCCCGACATTGAGCAGCGCATCGCCCAGTTCGAGACCATGGCCTCAGCGGACCCGGAGAACGACATGGCCCACTTCAGCCTGGGCAACGCCTACGCCCAGGCCGAGCGTTGGAAAGACGCCGGCGACGCCTACGGCCGCTGCACCGATCTCAACCCCGCCATGAGCAAGGCCTACCAGCTCGGCGGCGAAGCCATGATCAAGGCCGGCAAGATCGCCGAGGCCACGAAGTACCTGACCGAAGGCTACATCGCCGCCGCCGGTCGTGGCGATCGCATGCCCATGAACGCCATGGGTGAACTGCTCGAGTCGATCGGCGCGCCCGTGCCCGAGATCGCCGTGCAGGAGCAGGCCGCGCCCGCCGAGGGCGGCGACTTCCGCTGCCAGCGCAGCGGTCGCATGGGCACGCAACTTCCCGAGCCCCCCTTCCGCGGTCCGCTGGGTGAATACATCCAGCAGCACATTGCCGCCGAAACCTGGCGCGAGTGGATCGGTCAAGGCACGAAGGTGATCAACGAGCTGCGCCTCGACCTCTCCCGCGAGACGGACGCCCACATCTACGATCAGCACATGATCGAGTTCCTGGGGCTGGAAGAAGCGGTGCAAACCATCGCCACGGGTAACAACCCCAGCGAGTAATCTCCCACAGCGCCGCGAAACAGAGCCGCCTCGTTTCGAGGTGGTTCCTGCTTGAGCCCCGAAGGGGCGCTGGACTGTAGCCACGGGTGAAGTCCGCCGATGGCGGGCGCCACCCGTGGAGAGCCGCACGCCCAACACAGCGAGCCCTGAAGGGGCGAAGGAAACTCGCCAGCGCGGGCACAGCGTGCGTCTCCGCCGCCCCGTTGGGGCGGGATGTGCTGTGACCATCGATTCCACGGGTTACGTTCGCCGGTGGCTCACTGCACCCGTGGCTACAGTCCGCGACCCCGTTGGGGTCGGGCCAGGCAGCGAACGGAGTCGCCACACCTCGCTTCGCTTCGGCGTGGGAGAGGGATCGTCGGCTCATTTCGCCCTGTAAGGGCGAGGGGCTGTAGCCACGGGTGAAGTCCGCCGATGGCGGGCGCAACCCGTAGGGCTTGGATCGTCAATCCGACTCGCCCTGAAAGGGCGAGGGACTGTAGCCACGGGTGCAGGCTGGCTTGGCAGCCGGAACCCGTGGGAGTTGGATCGTCGATTCGGCTCGCCCTGAAAGGGCGAGGGACTGTAGCCACGGGTGCAGGCTGGCTTGGCAGCCGGAACCCGTGGGAGTTGGATCGTCGATTCGGCTCGCCCTGAAGGGGCGAAGGAGACTCACCCAACTCCGCAGCCCCAGAACATCCAACGGTCCCGCCGCCCCGTTGGGGCGGGCTGTGCTGTGACCATCGATTCCACGGGTTACGTTCGCCGGTGGCTCACTGCACCCGTGGCTACAGTCCGCGACCCCGTTGGGGTCGTGCCAGGCAGCGAACGGAGTCGCCACACCTCGCTTCGCTTCGGCGTGGCAGAGGGATCGTCGGCTCATTTCGCCCTGTAAGGGCGAAGGGCTGTAGCCACGGGTGTAGGCTGGCTTGGCAGCCGGAACCCGTGGGGCTTGGATCGTCAATCCGACTCGCCCTGAAAGGGCGAGGGACTGTAGCCACGGGTGAAGTCCGCCGACGGCGGGCGCAACCCGTGGGGCTTGGATCGTCAATCCGACTCGCCCTGAAGGGGCGAAGGAGACTCGCCAAACTCGCCAGCGCGGGCACATCGTGCGTCTCCGCCGCCCCGTCGGGGCGGGCTGTGCTGTGACCATCACTTCCACGGGTTACGTTCGCCGGTGGCTCACTGCACCCGTGGCTACACTCCGCGACCCCTCCGGGGCCGCCAACCCTCCTCGCGCAGTTCCTGCAGGAGCGCGGGCACCGGCATCACCGCCTCATCGAGACGCGGCGACGCCCCCGCACTGACACAGTGCGGCTCGGTTTCGTTCCCCCTGCGAGCCAGCCGTGCCCAGCGAGACGTTCTGCAGCACGCGCTCCCGCACGCACCCCAATTCCCAAGTTCCCCAATTCCCAAATCCCCTCCCCCCTACAAATACGCCTTCCGGTTATACACCCACCACTCAAACATCATCAGCGCCAGGGCCGCGATCAGCGCCCAGGGCCAGAGCGCCCGCAGGCCCGCCCGCGTCCCCTGCTGCTGCTGGGCGGTGACTTCCTCACGCATCATCGTCAGTTCGGAGCGGGCCTGCACGCGGCTCTCTTCCGCATCAAACAGGTTCGCCGCCACCAGTCGCTCTTGCTCCTGGCCATTCACGCGGTAGGTGAAGCGATGCAAGCCCACGCGCTCGACGGGGCCGTAGCTGATCGCGCCCGCATCCTGGGCGCTGTAGTTCACGCCGCGCCCCTGCTGGGGTAGTGACAGGCGGATGTTCTCCGCTTGCGAAGGCAGGCGCACGTTGATGACGCTGCCCGGCTCGACTGACTCCGACGTCGCCGACTGGCCCCGGTTGGCCAGATACCGAATCGAATCGGCGAGGAAGATGACGTAGCTCGGCTGCAGGGGCCAGGTTGAATCAAGCGGCCGAAACGTCGCCACGATCGCCTGCAAATCGCCGCGGGTGATTGACACCGCCAGGGGCGCCGAGACGCCTTCGATGATCGGCTGGGCGTCATCCGGGAGCGTCATGGCGTGGTAGCGGGAGAGAAGCACATCATCGAGCTGCACGTTGCGCGTGGCCGGGTGCCGACGATCCCAGTCGCTGGGATACATCGCCTCGTCGCGGACGCCCTCGCTAAGAACTCCATCGATCACCGGCGGCGGGCCGAACGTTAAGAACCGCCCGACCTGCAGCTTCGCCTCCGGCATGACGCCGTCGAGGATGATCACATCGTGCGAGCCCGTGCGCCCTTCCAGGATTGCGGCGTTGACTTCCTCGATCGTCAGGGCTTCAGCGTCAATGGGCAGGCCCGCCAGGGCCTGGCGCAGGAACGGACTGTTGGAAACGTAGCCGACCCGCGCCACCTTGGGAGGCGGAATGATGAGCAGTCCCACGTTGTCGGAAGCGAGCACATCATCGCGCAGCAGGCGCGCCTCCAGTGTGCCCCCCGTGATCAGCTTGGGAACCGTGAAGGTGATCCCGCGCGTGCCGGGGATGAACTCACCCGACTCCTCGTCAACACTCGCGGCGGGCAGGCGGATGGCGAGCAACTGGATCGGCGTGCCGTTCAGCGACAACTGCACTTCGGAGGCGACTTCGCTGGGCGTGAAGTTGGCCAGCGTCGTAAAGACGCTGAGATCATTGGGCCGATCGTAGAGGCGCGTCGCCTCCATCGCGGACACCGCCAGGTTGTCGAACGTCTCGACCCCACCGACCTGGTGCAGGTTGACCGTCTCGCCCTCGAGCGTCTGCTCCGCCACATCGCGAATGTTGCCATCGGTGTAGAGCTCGATCGTCGGCGGATCTTCCAGAAGCTGGCCCCGCGTTTCATCCTCAACGCTGCGGTTGTAGGCCCGCGACAAGGTCAGGGCCTCGCCGATCTTGGTTCGGCCGTCCGTCGGCTCGATGGAGCGAATGCGGGTGACGAGTTGCCCTTTGTCCGCGACAAAGTTCGACACCAATTCCGCCTGCTCGGCGAAGCTCACCACCATGGCCAGCGTCGGCTTCTTGCCCCGCGCTTTCGAAAACACGCTCGGCTCGGGCAAGCTGCGAACGAACTCGATCGCCTGTTCCTTGGCGATCTCAAAGCGCGACTGTTCCTCGCCGGGGTCGATCACGTTCATGCTGCGCGAGCGGTCGATCATGATGACCACGCGCTCGGGCATCTCCGACTCCGCCCGTACGCCCGGCTTGGCGATGGCCAGGACGATCAGCAGCAGCACCAGCAGTTGCAGGAAGAGCAAGAGGTTCCGCCGCAGCTTCTGGAAGGGCGCGTTGGCCCGCAGATCCTCGATCGTCTTGCGCCAAAGCAGGGTGCTGGGGATCGGCCGCGGCGAGCGGCGCAGCTTCAGGAAGTACAGCAGGATCAGGAGCGGCACGGCGACCGCTGCAACGACTCCCGCTAATGGCAGCGCGCCCCAGGTCATGCGATGATCCTCCTGACCTGCTTACGCGCTTCTGTCATTCCCGCGCAGGTCTCCGAAGGCGACTCGACTTGGCGAGCGGGAATCCAGGCGAGCACCCCGGCGCTTGCGACGCCAAACTGGATGCCCGCCTGCGCGGGCATGACGTTAGGCCAACGCCACGACCAAGCAGTGAGGCAACTGGTGGGGGTTGTGGGGGTTGTGGGGGTCATTTCAGCAGCCCCCTTCTTCGCAGCGTCTCCAGGAGCAGTTCGTCGAGATCCTGATCAGACCGCACCAGGAGGTGCATCATCGAGCGCTGGGCGCAGAAGGTCCGCAGCGTCTCGCAATACGCCGCCAGGTTCTCCTTGTAACGCTTGATGAGCGACGCGGAGACCGTCACCTCCGCCACATCGTCATCCTCGATGTCGGTGAGTTTGAGATCACCGCCCAGGCCCCCGGCCGTGTCCGGCTCCATCTCCTCGCGGGAGAGCAGTTGCATGACGAAGGTGTCATAGCCGCCGCCGAGCAGGTAGCGCAGGCCCTTCTCGTAGCCGCCCTTGAGCAGGTAATCGCTGATGACGATCATGACGCCCTTGCCCTGCCGGGCCAGCGCCACCGCTCGCAGGGCGTCGTTGAAGTGACTTTCGCCGCCCACCGGAAGATCGAGGATCCACTGCCCCATCTCCTGCGTGCGCCGCCGGCCCCGCAGGTTGGACAAGCGTGAGACCACCCCGCCGTGTCCGAAGGCGGTCAGGGTCACCCGATTGTGATTGACCAGCCCGATGTAGCCAAGCGCCATGGCCAGCCGCTGGGCGAAGACGATCTTGCTGGGCTTGCCGTAGTCCATCGACGCGGAGGTGTCGACGACGATCTGCAGCGACAGGTCTTCTTCCTCCAGGAAGATCTTGAGAAAGAGCTTGTCGAGGCGCGCGTAGATGTTCCAATCGATGAAGCGCAAGTCGTCGCCGGGCACGTAGCGCCGAAAGTCAGCGAACTCCACGGACTGCCCGCGCTTCTTGCTCCGCCGCTCGCCTTGCAGCTTCCCCGCGAAGATCTTGCGGCTCATGACGTCGAGCTGATCGAGCTTGGCCATCAGGTTGCTGCTGATGAGCTCATCGACGCGGCGCGGACGCTGGATGGCATCGTTGGGGATTTGTGTCATGGGTTCTCCTGCCCGCCGCTGAGCGGCACGTCCGCGGTGTCGTTGGGAACGGTCGCGACGCGCTCGAGGATATGCAGCACGATCTCATCCGTGCTGACGCTGCCCGCCTCCGCTTCGAAGTTGCGCAGGATGCGATGCCGCAAGGCCGGCAGGGCCGACCGCTCCAGGTCGCTGAAGGACACGGCGAATCGTCCGTGGATCATCGCCCGCACCTTGGCGGAGAGAATAAGCGACTGGGCCCCGCGGGGGCTGACGCCGCAGCCGACGTAGCGCTTGACGAAGGGCAGGGCCCCCCGGCCGATCCTGGTGCGTCGCCAGCACCAGGCGAATGGCGTAGTCCTGCACCTGCGGCGCCACGACAATCCGCCGCACCAGACGCTGGCCGGCGAGGATCTTGTCGCGATCGAAGATCGGCTCGACCTCCGTCGTCTCTTTGACCGTGGTGCGTTTGACGATGTCGCGCAGTTCCTTCCGCGTCGTGAAGGGCACGACGAGCTTGAAGAGGAAGCGGTCAAGCTGGGCCTCGGGCAGGGTGTACGTCCCTTCCTGCTCGATCGGATTCTGCGTCGCCAGCACCAGGAAGGGCTCGTCGAGACGGTGCGTCTGCGAGCCGACCGTAACGCTGCGCTCCTGCATCGCTTCCAGCAAGGCGGACTGGCTCTTGGGCGTGGCCCGGTTGATCTCATCGGCGAGCAGGATCGAGCAGAAGATCGGTCCCTTGCGGAAGGTCCAAGCCCGCTTGCCCGTGCCGGGATCTTCCATGACCACGGTCGTTCCCACGATGTCGGCGGGCATCAGATCCGGCGTGAACTGGATGCGGCGGAAGGGCAACGACAGCGCCGACGCCAGCGTCCGCACCAGCAGCGTCTTACCCAGACCCGGCACGCCCTCCAGGAGCACGTGCCCGCCGGCGAAGAGCGACACCAGGACATCCTCCACGACCGCTTCCTGCCCCACGATGATGCGGCCGATCTCCTGCTGCAGGCGCTCGAACATCTGGCGGAAGGCGGCGCACTGAGCGCGAACGGCCTCGATCTCCTCGGCGGCGGTGACATCAGGCGGGGCAGCGACTTGTTCACGGGGCGCTTCAGTCATCATCGCCCTCCTCTCCCGCGCCCGCACCGGGATTCCGGCGATGCGCCCGCCGCTTGGCGTCCAGCAGGCGCGCCCGCATGTCCTGCGGCTCCACTTCGTCCTTCCCCTTCTCCTTGGCGGTAGTCGGTCGGGCGGCCGGCTGCTTCGGAGCGGCGGACTCATCGCCAACGTCCAGGATGCCCAGGTCCACCGGCTCCGTCGCCTCGAAGCGCGAGCGCTCGTCGATCTCTTCCGCCGGCTCGCGCCGCGTGGGCTCCTGCTTGCCGCGCAAACGCTCTTCGAGTTGCTGCCTGGTCTTGCGGAAGGCCTCCATACTGTCCGTCGAGGACTTCACCTGGGCGCCGAACAGTCTGCGGATGCGATTGGCGATGGCGCGCGGGTCGATCGCCACCCGCCGCACGCCCACATCGATCAGGAAGAAGCCGACGGCGAGGATGGCGAAGAGCGGCCAAATGTCGGTCATCGTCACCGGGAACTCGAGCCCCGTCCGGTCAAAGAGCTGGTCGAGCTGCGGGTTGAAGCGGGCCAGGTACCGGCCGCCGGTGATCTCCGCCACATCGCGCAGGAGGGCGTTGTCGCTGCGCACGGCCCGAAACTCCTGGCTGAAGGGAACCGCCACCACCGCATGGGCCACGCCCCCGGCGACCGCCGTCTCCGATCCGCCGATGCCCGTCTGCAGGGTCACGGCGTAGGCCCCAGGCTGAGCAACCTTGAACTGGCCCACATAGCGCCCGGGACCGATCTGGTTCAAGCGGAAACTGCTGGCGTCGAAGCTCGGATCGAGAATCGTGGCCCGAATCTGTTCGCCGGCAGCGAACTCGCCCTCTTCCGTCAGGATCCGCGCTTCCACGCTCACCGTGTCGCCTTCCTGCGACGTCTGGATCGACACGTTCTGCGGCGTGGAGGGACGCATCACCCAGCGGGCGCTGCGCTCCCAGAACTCTTCGAAGTTCTCCCAGGGCACCCAGCGGTTCGCCCAACGCTCGGGGTTGACATCGAAGGTGCAGGCGATGCTCCGCCCCAGGCCGTACTGCCAGTAGGCATAGGCCGGATCACCCAGGCTCGTCACCATGGGGATGTCGCTCTTGCCGCCGCGATCGACGGTGAGCACGTAGCCCGTCACCGGTGGCAGCGACGATCCCAAACCCAGCGTCGGTCCCATCAGGGCCCGATGCTGGATGCCGTACACCTCGCCTTCCTGGATGAGGGAACGCTGCACCTCGATGGCGACCTTTGAAAACAACTCCGGCAACTTCTTGGGATTGCGCACGTAGTGGAAGTCGCCGCCCGTGGCCTCGGCGATGAGCTGCATCGTCGACTTGGTGCCATGCCCCGCGAACATAATCGTGGTGACGGTGATCTTGTTGTCACGACACTGCTGCAGCGTCGCCCGGCTGGGAGGGGAGGCGTCGCCGTCGCTGAAGATGACGACGGCCTTCTGCCCGGCCCTGGCGGGAATGAGATCCGTCAGCGCCAGCCTCAGCGACGACTCGAAACTGGGCATGTCGCCCAGCGGCATGGAACTGATGACCTTCTTGACCTCGCTGCGATCGCCCACCTCTGACAGCGGGTACTCCCAGACGTCGCCATTCTTCTGCCAGTTGTAGTCAATCACGCCCACCAGGTCGTAGCGAGTCAGGGCGTTGACCGCGGCGATGGCGGATTGCTCCGTCCAGTAGTTGGCCTGGGCCATTTCCGTCGAGTGCATGATGAGCGCCAGGGCCCCGCGCGGGATCTGGCGCGTTTGCGGCGGGTCCATCTTGACCGGCAAGGCTTCCGCCACCGGGCTGCCAATCCAGCCGCCGGCTCCGAAGGACATCGGCCCACCGATCATGACCAGGCCGCCGCCCACATCGTGCACGTACGCCTGCAGCGTCTCCTGCTGGGCGTAGCTCAAGTCGAAGGCGGCCACGTTGACCAGGAAGACAGCGTCGTAGCCCATGAGCGAGATCAGGTCGGTGAAGGCCTCGCCCGGTGGGCGGACGTCAATCTCCAAGCGCGAAGCCCGCAGCGCCGCCACCATCTGGGCGCTCTCCTCGCCGTCGCGATCGATGACCAGAATGCTCCCCTGCCCCTGCACGAAGGTGATGCCCTCCGCAAAGTTGTTCTGCGGATTGTCTTCGTCGGCGGCGAACTCGCCTGCCGGCTGGAGCGCCCCGCCGGGCATCTCGATGCGTTCGCCGCCCTCGCTCTCGAAGAACGCCATCCAGCGATACAGCCCCTTCTCCGGCACATCGACCTGCACGCGGAAGGTGCTGATGCCCGGCTCCAGGTTGACCGGCAGGGTGTCGCCCGGAGCGGGACCATTCAGATCCACTGGCTCGCCGTTCCGCAGCACCCCGATGCGCCCGGAGGCGGGCCCCGTCGCCCGCAGGACGAGCTTGATGTTGAGCGCCTGACCCGGCCTGGCCTGCACCGGGGCGTCCACACGATCGAAGACCACCTCGGCCTGGCGGTTGTAGCTGATGGGTATGACGTCGACGGGGATGCCGTTGGCCCGGCAGAGTTCCGCCTCGGCCCGGGCGCTCCCCAGCGTCTCCAGGCCGTCCGAAAGCAGCAGGATGCGCGTGGCCGTGTCGTAGGGCGCGACCGCCGTCGCCAGCCGCAACCCCGAGGCCAGGTTGGAGGCGTCGCGTGAGGCTCCCAGCGGCGGCTCCAGGACCAGTTCCGCCAGATCACTGGGCATCACCGCCACCCGCGCTTCCGCCCCGACCGTGATGACTGCCAGCCGATCGGCGCTCTTCTTCCCGCCCACAACTTCGCGCAGATCTCGCTCGAGCTGAGTCAAGACCGGCAGCGGAATGGAGTAGCTCGTATCCACCACCACCAGCAGCGACAGATCCTCGCTGCGCTCCGCCTCCTTGGGCTTGGCCAGCGTCGCCAGCAGCAAGGCGATGAGCAGACAGCGCAGCACCAGCACCACCCAACGGCGAACCTTGCCCAGCCCCGACAGACTTCGCCGAGCGATCCACACCACCAGCAGCACCAGCAGCGGCAGCAAGTAGAAGAACTCGGGATGGTCGAACTGGAGATTCAAGTGGACTTGTTTCTCTTACCGCTGACGAGGCACTCGGCCTCAGCGCCGTTCGTCACTCATCGAATCGACTCAAACGCAAACCGCTGGACGCGGTTGTTCCGCGAGTCCAGCACGAACACCTGCCAGCCATCCGCGGCGATGCCCCAGGGGCTGGCGAACTCGCCGGGACCGCGGCCCGGCTCACCGTACACGGCAATCGCCTCGCCGTCCTGTTCGAAACGCTGCACGCGGCTGTTGCCGTATTCCGCCACGACCAGCGTCCCATCCGGCAAGAAGTCCAGGCCGTAGGGATACTGCATCTCCCCCAGCCTCTCGCCGGGCAAGCCGAACGCCTGGAGCTGCTCGCCGGAGAAGGACACCTCGAGCAGGCGATGGTTGCAGGCGTCCGCGATCCAGAGCGATTCACCGTCCGGCGCCGTTCGCAAACACTGGGGTCGATTCAGGACGAGCGACTCGGGCTCCGCCGCCTCGCCTGGGTACCCGAAGTGCCCGAAGGCGTATTGGGGCTGGCCCTGGAGGGAGAAGGCGGTGATTCGGTCGTTGGAGCCGTACTCACCCACGAACATCAGTTCCGCGTCGGCGAAGGCCACATCCGTCAGGTAGATGAATTGCCCCAGTTCCTTGCCGTAGCTCCCGAAGCTGCGGAGCAGCTCGCCTTGCGGCGTGTAGACCATCACCCGCTGCTCGTGGGTGTCGGCGATGTAGAGCAGGCCGTCCGGCCCCACCGCCATCCCCACCGGCTTGCCGCGATCGATCCGGGGCATGGCCCAGCCATTGAGGAAGACACCCTCGTAATCGAAACGCTGTACGCGGCCTGCCTTGTCCACGACGTAGAGCCAATCCCGCTCCCGATCGAGCGCGATCGCCCGCGGGTAGGCGAACTGCCCGTCGCCGTAGCCCGAGCCTCCGAAGACCAGATCCGGCTGGAAGCGATCGGCATCCACCGTCGCGCGCTCACAGCCAGGCAGCCAGGGCAGCAAGAGCGCCAGCAGTAGCAATGGCGCCACGTGCCGGGCGCGATGCAACAGCGTGCGTCCCCCGCCCGCCGCGAGCAGCAAGAGCAGGATCAAGGAGTACAACAACAGGCAGGTCACGAGCACCACCTCATCACGGGCATAGTGTAACTGATTGAGCAGCAAGGCTCCCAGCATCGATCGTCCGGGTGGAAGCAAGGGCACGGTCGTCGCCACCTCGCCCAGCGACAGCACCCCGGCCAGGACCCCCGCCACCAGGGCCGGTCCGGCCAGGTAGCGCCCGCTCGCCTGCCAGCGCCCGACCAGGCCCCGCACCCCGTCGAGTTCCTGCAGGTCGCGCAAGTCGGTCGGCATCCGGGCGGCCGCGTACCGGGCCAGAAGCACCATGGGGACCGCCGTCCGCGCCAGGTGGGCCAGAACGACGATGAGCATTGAGTTGTAGACGAAGCCGACGCCGGGCCGGTTGTAGGCGGCTCCCAGGGCGGCGGCGACGATGGTCCCGGGCATGAGCGCCCCCCACCAGCCAGCCGAACGCCTGTGCCGTGGCCAGCCCCCGCAGCCGGCGATCCCGCGAGACCCACCCCAGCGCCAGACCGGCACAGCAAAGACCGGCGAGCGGCCCCACGACGGCGGCAATACCCAGGCTGCCCAGGATCGCTTCGATTCCCCCGGCCGAGGCCAGCCCCGCCCGCGCCGCCGCCGCCGAGCCGAGCGCCCGCAGCATGAGGATGGCCGGTCCGAGGAACGATGCGCCCCAGATCAACCAGGTCACCGCGCTCTGCCACCGCCGCGCCTGGGCCGCCTCGGTCGGCAAGTCGCCCGCCACCGTGAGCCGCATCGCCCAGAGCAAGACGCCCCCGCCGATGAGCGCCAGCCCGACGGCCGGAAGCCCCGCCAGCCCCACCACGGCCGGTTCCGCGTTCAAAGCCCGCAGCAGATCCAACTGGATCGTGTAGGTGGGGATGTCGGCCAGGTGAAAGGCGGCGAAGCTGTTGACCAGGACCGCCGTCGCCACCCCCACGCCCAGCAGCAGGCCGCGCCAACTGTCGCGGAAGCTCAAGCTCAGGCGCACGAACCACCCCGCCGGTTCGAGGCGACCCAGCTCCTGCCGTTCGCGCGGCGTCCGAGCCGCCTCCGCCGCCACGCACAGGGCGCAGAGCGGCCAGGACCAGATGAGGAGTCCCAAGTACGCCTGCGCCTGTCGGGCGTAGAACGCCCGTTCGCTCGCCTGGGCAATCCAATCACCGAGCGGCGAGCCGGGCAGGCGCAGCAGCCCCCACGCGTAGTACATGATGTAGCTCGGAATACAGACCATCGCCACGAGCAGCGCCAGAAGCGTCAGCGAGCGCCGTCGCCCGAGCAGGAGCCCCGGGATCCAGCCTACCAGGGCCGCCCCCACCGCGATCGCCAGCGACCACAGCAAGCCCGTCAGCAGCAAGCGCGGGGCCCCCTCCCACTGCCAGGCTTCCAACGGTTGCGAGAGGCCCGTCCGCAGCGAATGCACCAGCAGCGCCGCCAGCGGCGCGTACAACGCCGCCAGCCCCAGCGCCGGTGCGATCAGATGCGATGCGATTCCGCGAGGCGGCACGGCACTCTAGTCCAGCACCTCGGTCGCCGCGTTCACCGCCGTCGTCATGGTGTCCGCCACCGCCTCGAAGGACACGGCCAGGGGATCCTCGACGCCCAGATGGGCGAATTCCGCTTGCAGGGAGGGATGGGTGGGCACGTTGTGAGAATCGCTCAGCGCCAGGGCCCGCTCCACTTCGGCGCTGACCAGGTAGGCGATGAGGGCGTCGGCAGCGCTGCCGTTGGGCCCGTCCTTGATGCGAGCCGCGGTGTTGGGAATGGCCAGCGTTCCTCCGCCCGCCAGATCCGTGTGCCGCGGATAGATCATCTCGATCTCGGCCCCGTTGCGCTGGGCCGCCCAGACGTCGTCGGCGTCGGTCATGGCGAAGTCGACCTCACCCTCCACGAGCCGCTGCACCGCCAGGGAGTTGCCCCCGGCGACAAGCACGCCGTGGTCGGCGAGTTGCTGCAGGTAGTTGCGGGCCATGATCTCGCCGTAGACGACGAACATGGCGGCCACGTGTCCACCCGTCGTTCCTGCTGCCGGGTTGGCCATCGCCAGCCGACCTGAGAAACGCGGGTGCGCCAGGTCCAGCCAGGTCTCCGGCAGGTCCTCGGGGCTCACGCGCGCCGGGCTGTAGGCCAGGACTCGCGGCCGGGGCGCAAAACCGTACCACCCCGCCTCGGCGCTGCCCCAGAGCGGTTCGAAATCGAGCGTCGCCTGCGTGGGCTCCAGCAGTCCTTCCCGGGCCAGGGCAATCGTGTTGAACACTTCGCTCGACCAGAAGACATCCGCTTGCGGGTTGCCCGCGGCTGCCTCCTGGCGCAGGCGCGACACCAGCCCCGTCGTCTTGGTCAGTTCCGTGTCGTAGCGCGGCAGGACCTTGATGCCCGTCCGCGTCTCGAATTCCTGCAGGATGGGAGCGGCGAACTGCTGGTCGGCCGAGACGTACACCACCACCTCCGTGGGCGTGGTTTCTTCCGGCTCGACCGGCTGCGACCCCTCGGCTTCTCCGGTGGCTTGCTCCTCCGCGGCCGGCTTCGGCTTGTCCTTGGAACAGCCGAGTGGCAGCGCCAGAAGCAGGCAGGCGATCAGAACGCTGAATGGGGCCATCCACCTCGTCATGACGTTCGCTCCTTTGCGTGTCGCGCCAGGATACCAGGGACGGCGGCAAGCGTGGCGGCAAAGTGAGCCTGGGATCAACCGGATTCCACCTCGCTTGTCGTCTCCACTTCCGACGCCGCGCCGCCTTCCGCCGGCTCGGCCTCGGCCGGCTCGGCGCTGGAGTCCGTCTCCCGACGCAGGTTGCTGAAGTAGGCCTTCACCGCCTCCTGGTATTCGCGCGGCACCCATTCCTCGTTGACGCCTTCCTCCAGGCCTTCGCTGATCTCGGTCAGGATCTCCTGGAGTCTTACCTTCGAATCGCCGCGAATCTGCGTGCCCTGCACCAGTTGCTGGGCCACGATCGCCCCATTCTCGTTCAGGAAGGTCTTGAGCTGCTCTTCCACCATCTTGGTGCGCGTGACGCTCCTGGGCAGCTCACCACCCGCCCCGGTGCCCGGCTTGGAACCGGCGGCGCCCGCGCCTTGCCCCGGGGAGAGTTCCTCCAGCCACTGTTCCTTCCACTCACCCAACTCGACCGCCCCCTGGGCGATCATGATCTGGTCGCCGCTGCCGTCACCCTCGCCCGAGCCCATGCAACTGCCGCAGGCGGCAGCCATCTTCTGAAGCTGATCCAGGGCTTCCTGGCTCAGCGTCGCGCCCTGCTTCATGTCGCCCATCTGCGAGAGCGTGCTCGCCATGGTCTCCAGGGCCGAGGAGAGCTGACTGGGGTTGCCGTTTTCGCAGGCCTGGCCAGCATTCTGGCAAGCCTGGCTCATCGAGGCCATCTGCTGCTGCAGGGCGGCGTTCTGCTGGGCCATTTGCTGCAGGGCCTGCTTCTGCGCCTCGGAGAGGTTCGAGGCCTCTTCCAGCGCCTGCTTGAGCGCCTCGGGATTGGAGGCCAGCGACGGATCCAACCCCGCCTGCTTCAGGGCCTCTTCGAGCTTCTCCTGCTGCTGCTTGGAGAGTTCCTCGAGCTGCTGCGCCAGGCTCTCCATCTGCTTCGCCAGCGCCTCTTGATCCGCCTCGGACATGGCCCCGGCGGCGAGCTTCTCTTGCAGCTTCTGCAGCTCGTCCTGGGCCTTGTCAAAGTCACTCTGCTGCAGGGCATCGCTCAGTTCGGAGGCGGGGCCGTCGCCAGGCGTCTTGAGTTGCCGCAGAGAGTCCTCCAGCCGCTCCAGCGCCTTCATCTGGTCGCTCTGCTGCATCGCCTCCAGGCGTTCCTTGAGTTCTGTAATCCTCCGCAGGTTGTCTCGGAGCTGATCGATGGGGGCGTTGCCCCGGGGCAACTCGATGTCGCCGCCGGTCCCCTCGCCTCCCTGCTCGATCCCGACCCGGTCCTCGAGTTCCTGGGTGAGCGCTTCGATGCTGTCGCTCTGGCGATCGATCTCGTAGCTGATCTCCAGGGCCGTCTCCAGTTCCTCGGGATCCGGACCGGGATCGCGAGCGAAGATGTCTCGTGAGGGCATCAGCGAAAAGAGCACCGCCACCGCCACGAGAAGCGGCGCCACCCAGGCTCGGCGGGGCGCGGCCACGAGGAAACATTCGTTGATGCGTTGATGCATGCCCGGCGTCTTGGCGACCGTGATGCCGTCCTCCACCGCCGCCCGGGCAAAGGAGTCGTCGATCCCATGACACTGCAAGGCCGTGGACAGGCGTTCATCCAGCTCGAGCCGCTCGTCCACAAGGAGCGCCACGGCCAGATGGTTGGGGCGTGTCTGGAAAGCCCAGAGCCAGGCAGCCAGGAGGACAATGACTCCCAGGCCGACTCCCAGCCACGCCAGGGGCAAGGCGGCACTGGTGAAGCGATCCGTCAGGACCAGCAGCAAAAACACCGCCGCACCGACGATGGCGAGCAGATGTGTTCGTCCGAGGAAGCGGGACGTCGTGAGTCGACGAGAGGCTTGCCTGAGAACGTTCTGAATCTGTTGCATACCGACCCCCTGCTGGATGGGGGCGCCGGCCCCACCGGGTGGTGTCTACTCCTGTTATTCTACGATATCGCTTGGTAGTTTCCGCCGATATGAGAAATTCGGCAGAAACGGCCACAAAAGGATCCCCGACATGCCTGATCGCACTCGCCTGATCGTGCTGCTCCTGGCCTTCCTCGCCTTCCTGCCCGCCGCTGCCCTGGCCCAGACGAGCGACGCCCAACTCCGCAAAGAGAATGAGCGCTTGCGGGAAGAGAACCACCACCTGCAGTTCCAACTGGACGATCTGCGGCAGCGCGTCGAAGCCTTGGAAGCTCAGATCGCGGCGCTGACGCAGGCGATCGAAGCCTTGCAGCACGGGGAGGGGCTCGCCGCACCCGCCGACGCAGCCGACACTCCGGCGCTGCCCGACGATCCCCTGGCCGCCCCCGATGCCTTGTTCGCCTATCTGGCGAGAGCCTACGAGGAAGCATTCGGCAATGTCCCCCGGGAGACGGACGAAGAGCTGGCCCGCTACCAGCGACTCGTGGAACTCTGGGTCGGCCGCATGAACCGGGACGTGCGCGGCGAAGTCGAGTGGGTCGTCTTGCCCTTCGAGACCCGCAGTGCACCGGGATCGGATCTCAGCGTCGACCTGCAAGTACTCGACGCAGAAACGCTCGAGCCGATCGGAGAGGTATTCCGTGTGCTGATGCCCATACGGACACTGCGTCGTGCCATAGAAAACGGGAGGGGCGAGGGTGATCGGCTCAAGCTCACTGCCCACTTCGCTGCGAAGCTGACCTACGACGAGCAGCGCGATGTGCAGGGTATGTTCAACGACCCGCCTTTCCTCGCGCCCTACGTCATCTACGACTACGAACTCATCATCCGTTCGCTCGAAGTCGTGGGGGCGGAGCCTGCCGACGCCCAAACCGACACGGAGTAGGCGCGAGGCCATCGACGACGCCCCTGACGGCCCCATCCACATTCAGCGGCGTGGGCTTTCCCCGCGTTCCGCCGCTGGCCACCTTCGGCTGTCTAGATCGTCAAACCCCAGCGATTCAGTCAGCGTACTCCCACACGGTGACGGTCAGCTTCTGCACGCCCCACTGCAGCGCCGCTTCGTGCGTCGGGTAGAGCATGTCCAGACGGTTGCCCTTGATCGCCCCACCGCGATCGAGCACGGGGACGACGTTGCCGCCGTCGTACCCCGGGACGCTGATCAGCGAACCGAGCGGGAGCAGACTGGTGTCGGCGGCGGCGAGACGCATGCCGTTGGTCCACACGGAGTAGCCGCTGGCGGTGATGCCGTCGGCGAACGCACCGCAGGAACGGGCGTCGGGGCTGTAGGCGGTCACGATCATGGTCATGGTGCCCACGGCCCGCAGGGGTCGACCATCGAAGAGGCGAACCTCTTCGGCTTGGACTTCGGTCTCGCTGGGAGTCGCACTCACGGGCTCAAACGTGACTTCGACGGAGATCTCTTGAGAGGGCGCGATGTGCGCGACTGCCGCCAGGGACGGAACCGGCTGCCAGCTTGCCGCCAACCAACCGAAGCCGGCCGCGAGCGACACGAGCAGCGTCACGAGCAGCGCTTCGCGCATCCGGCGCGAGCGCTGCAACTGCAAACACACAGCATGGGGTCGGCCATTCTTCAAGATCATCTGACTCCGATGTCGCTGCCGGCGAGCGCTGCGCCCAATCCTTCGGGCGTCCCTGCAAACATCCGTCTGCGTCCAGCGCGGGAGTGCACCCGCAGCGTCGGGGCATAGCCTACGCCCGGGGCACCCGGATGCAAGCGCCGGTCGCGAACAGCAGCCTGACCCGGGACCGGTCCTGCCCGCGTTTCGGTCTGGTTAAGAAGGGCAAGCGCCACGAGGCACTTCTTATCGGTCCTCTTGCTCCACGAATCAATGCGGAGACATTCATACGGATTCGAATACGACCCGTCCCGCCAGCGCCTTGACGGCATCCGGCGCAACCAGCGCCGCTCGACTGGTCAGCGCGCTGGCCGTCGCCGTGGCCAGAGCCTGGCGCATCGCCGCCTCCCAACGCTCCTGTTCATCGGCAAGCTCCGGGCCACGTCCGCCGACGAGCAACCCCGCCAGAAAGGCGTCGCCGCAGCCGACGGTGTTGGCGACCGACTCACTCTCGCGCAGGTTCACCCAGGCGCGACGCCGCTCCCCTTCCCGCACCAGCAGCGCGCCCTGCTCAGCAAGTGTCACCACCACCGCGCTTGCCGAGCCGCGTGAAAGGACGCCTGCCGCGGCGACCGCCACCTCCGCAAGGTCAGCGCACGCCGCGCCGGTCAGTTGCCCCAGTTCCTCGCGATTCACCTTGAGGAGATCGATTCGGCAATCGGAGAGGGCCAGGAGCGCTTCATCCGCCGTGTCCACCACCGTGTTGGCTCCGCGCCGGGCCACAAGATCGACCAGCTTCGCCAGCGCCGCCGGCTCGATCCCGGGCGGCAGCGATCCCGCGAAGACGACGGTCGTGCCCTGCCTGGCAAGCAGGCTGAGCTTGCGGCGCAGACGGTCGCAGTCCTCTTGGCGGACCGGGAATCCCGTCGTCCGTATGTGTGTGTGCGCGCCCGTGACGCCATCGACGAAGGTCATGTTGCAGCGCGTCTCGCCGGGCACCGACAGGAGCTGCGACCGCGAGCAGCCGTATGCCGCCAGGTGCGCTTCGAACCAGTCCAACTCGCCGGCTCCCACGAAACCGGTGGCGATGCTGTCGAGGCCCAGGATGCCCGCCACGCGCGAGACGTTGATTCCCTTGCCCGCCGGGGTGCGCGCCAGCAAGCGCCCCTTGCAGGTCTGCCCGAGTTGCAGCCCGCCCACCTCGATCACGTGATCCACGGCGGGATGCATGGTCACCGTCACAATGCGGTTCGCTTCCAGCACAAATCGAGTGTAGCATCGACGCCGCCGGTCGTGTCAACCGCGCCTTCTTCGCACCCCGCAGCAAGCGAATTCCCATGCTCAGCTTCGACGTCGTTGTCATCATCCTGCTGATCGGTCTGGCGGCGGGCGTGCTGGGGGGCCTCCTGGGAATCGGCGGCTCGATCATCATGATCCCCGCCATTTCGGTCCTTCTCGCCAACGACGGCGAACCGGGCCTACTCCCGGAGCAGATCGTGGACCAACACCTCATCCAAGCCGCCGCCATGGTGGTGAACGTCGCGGTGGCCCTGCCGGCGGCGCTGCGGCATCACAAGGCGGGGGCGGTGCGGCTCGATGTCGCCAAGTGGATGCTGCCCATCGCCCTGGTGACGATTCTCCTGGGTGTGTACTTGAGCGATCTCTTCCCCGCCGACCGACTCAAGGTCGTCTTCGCCGCCTTCCTCGGCTATGTCGCGATCGTGAACGGCTGGAAGCTCATCAAGGGCAGCGACAAGAAGCCGGACACCACCGAGGTCACCAAGCTCCATCCCGCCCGCGTCGGCACCGTCGCTTCGCTCATGGGGTTGTCGGCGGGCTTGCTGGGCATCGGCGGCGGCGTGATCGCCGTCCCGGCCATGCAGCTCTTCCTGCGTCTGCCCCTGCGCCAGTGCATCGCCACGACGGCAGCGGTGATGTGCCTCAGTTCACCCTTGGGCGCCGCCTTCAAGCTCTACAGCTTGGCAGAGCACGAGCGATCGGCTTGGCTGGCCCTCTTGATCGCCGCCATCCTGGCGCCGACCGCCATCGTCGGAGCGCGCCTCGGCGCGAAGCTGACGCACACCCTGCCCCTGCGCGTGGTGCGCGGCGTCCTGACGCTCCTGCTCATCGCCGCTTCCCTGCGGATGTCAGGCTTGCTCTCCGGCTTGTTCTAAGGTGTTGCGGAACCGCTTCACGCCGCTTCGGCCGACTCGGCGACGGCGTCGAGCACCGCGGAACGCCGGTCGGCGAGACGGGCCGTGGGGTACACGCCTTGCGTACGCTTCTGCAGCTTCGACCGCGCCTCCAGGCGCAGGGCGTCGATCTCTTCGCCGAGGATATGCAGCGCTTCGCTCGGCCCCTTCTTGAGCAGCTTCGTCGGGTCGATCGGCTCGCCGTAGACCACGGCAACTCGTGTGCCCAGCAGTTTGGGAAGCAAGGTCATGCGCGGATAGGCGTCGAAAGCGCCCTCGATGGCCACGGGAACGACCGGCACCTTGGCCCGCTTGAGCAGCAAGGCCACACCGGGCTGGAACGGTTGCAGCGCCCCATCGAAAGTGCGCGAACCCTCCGGGAAGATCAACACCGCAGCGCCGTCCTTGGCCAGTTGCACCGCGCCGCGCAGGGCGCTGATGTCGCCCTTGCTGGTATCGAGAGGGATGCAGTTGAGCATGAGCAGAAAACGATCCCAGCCGGGCAAGCCGGCCAGCAACGTGCTCCGCCCCAGAAAGTAGGTCTCCCGATCGGTGACGCCCAGGCCGATGGCGATCGGATCGAGAAAAGACTGGTGGTTGGCCACCAGGAAGTAGCCGCCCTTTTCCGGCAAGCGTTTGCGGCCGTAGGCCCGGAAGCCGTAGATCCCGGTCAGCAGTGCGTGGCCCAGCCACCAGATGCTGCGCCAACGCAGGCGGACGCCCTGCCGAACCCGAATGCCCCACGCCGCTCTCGTCTCAACTCGGCTACTCATGCGCTTCCACTCCCGCCTCGACCTCAGGCCGAGGGCAGGCTCCTTCTCACGAGCCCCTCCAGCTCGTCAACGACCGCCTCCAGCGACAGGCTCGAGGTATCCAGACGATAGGCATCCTCGGGGCAGCGCAGCGGACTGTCCGCCCGCGTGGAATCACGCTGGTCCCGTTCCTGAATATCGGCCAGAATCCGCTCCTCATTCACCCCGGTCCGACCCGCCTCCCGAAGCTGTTGGGCCCGGCGCGCGGCTCGCACGGCCGGCTCCGCCTCGAGATAGATCTTCACCTGGGCATCCGGAAAAACGACCGAGCCCTGGTCCCGCCCCTCGGTGACCAGCCCCAGATGTTCTCGGGCTAACTGACGCTGCTCCATCACCAGCACGCGCCGCAAGGCGGGCAGCGCCGAGAGGGGCGAGACGAGCGCACTGACCTCCGCGCCGCGAATCCTCTCGGTGACATCGAGTTCCCCGGCGAGCACCCCCGGCGGTTGGCGGGAAAAGTCGAAGTGAATCCCCACCCGCTCGACCGCGGCCGCGATTGCCTCGCCATCGTCCATGGCCAGGCCCGCCTCCAAGGCGATCACCACCGCCGCCCGGTACATCGCCCCGGTGTCGAGGTAGTCCATCCCCAGGCGCGCCGCGAGCCGGTGCGCGGTGGCCGACTTGCCGGTCCCCGCCGGCCCATCGATGGTCACGACGAATCCGGATCCGGCTTCAGGGGTGTGGTTCATTTTTCGTCATCGCCGTCGATGATGCTCCAGAGACGCTCGCTCGTCGCTTTCAGCTCGGCGGTTACGCCGCCGCTGCTGTGGGTGTCGATCGAGATGGCGCCGCTGTATCCCACGGAAAGCACCGCCTGCACCAGATCAACGAGCGGCTCTTCGCCGGTCTTGAAACTGGCGTTCACCGCCCCGCCGTAGGGCGTCAGACGCCGCATGTAGGTCACCGGATCGTCGGAGGCGCAGGCCGCCAGGAAATCGGGGAAGGTGCCCAGGCGAAAGCCGCCGACCTTCTTGATCAGCGTGCCCAGGCGGTCGGGATCCTCGGTGAGCCCGGCCCGGGGAGAGATGAGCATGTTGACTTCCAGGCGTTCCGCCGCCTCCATGGCCGCCTTGCAGGCGACGATGGCGTTGCTCAGAGCCGCCTCGGTCGCCTTGGCCTTGACCGCGAAGGCGATGGAGTTGGCGCCCAGGCGATGCCCCGCCCGCAGCAACCGCTCCAGCCGATGCAGGGCGGCGTCCACCTCGTCGCCCCTGGGTGAAGCCAGGGGCAACGGCTCTTCATCGATCAGCAGCAGGCAGGGGCAGTCGCACTTGTCCGCCCGATCGCGCAACTCGTCGATTTCTCGCGCCGACCACCCCGAAAGCAAGCGGGCCGGCACGCTCAGGCCGCGCAGCCCCAGGAAATCCCGGCAGTAGGCGGGCAGATCGCGCAAAGCGCTTGCGTCGACGGCTTTGTCGGCAAGCAGACGGTGAATCGAGTTGGCGCCAAGGGTCAAGAGCATCGCGCAGTGGCTCGCGAGTCTACTTGGCAGCGCCGACTTGGCAAGTCGGTAGGCCCGACGACACGATCAAAAAAGAAGACGACGCCGACACAACTGCGTCGGCGTCGTCCGGAGGAGAGAAGAGTCAGAGTTGAGCCCTGCTGGCCCGCGTCCAGCCAGGCACCGGAAATTCCACCCCAACCGCACAGCAACCCATGATATCCAGTTTGCCCAACTTATCAAGAAAAACCGCACTGGCGTATCGGGAACCGGACAGGCGAGGCGGCTGAGTGGCTTGCTCAGCGACGCCAAGCGCCTATCCTGTGCGTTCACCCCCAAGCGGAAGGTCACTATGTCTACCCCAACTGATCGCCGTTTCTCCGAGACGCACGAGTGGTTCAAACTCGAAGGCGACACCCTCACCATCGGCCTCTCTCAATTCGCCGTAAATGAGCTTACAGACATTACTTACGTTGAGATGAAGCCCGTCGGCACCGAGCTCGAAGCCGGCGACGGCGTCGGCGAAGTCGAGTCGGTCAAGACGACCAGCGATGTCTACTCCGTCTGCCCCGGCGAGATCATCGCCGTCAACAAGGCCCTCGAGGACGATCCCAGCGTCATGAACAGCGATCCCTACGGCGAGGGCTGGCTCGTCAAGCTCAAGACGAGCGACGCCTCGCCGCTGGATGGCTTGCTGGAGACCGCCGACTACGACGAGCAGTTCCCCGTTTCCTGAACGCTCGTGCCGCCACCGCCCGCCTCCGCCTCGCCCGCGCTGCGAGACGATGTCCCCGTGCGCTGCGGATCCACCGCCTTACCACCCTCCAGGAACGCAACTCGCCACCCCTTCTTGCCAACAACTGAGCAAGCCATGATCCGCGCCACCGGCATCGCCAAATCGTTCGCCCTGGGTCAACGCCGCGTGCCGGCGCTGCGCGAGATCGATCTGCACATCCAGTCACCCGGGTTCTACGCCATCATGGGTGCCTCCGGATCCGGAAAATCAACGCTCCTGCACCTGCTGGCGGGGCTGGATCGGCCCGACGCCGGCACCATCGAAGTCGCCGGCCGGACCATCAGCGATCTCAGCGAAGCCGAACTCACCGTCTACCGCCGCGATGTGATCGGCATCGTCTTCCAGCAGTTCAACCTGATCTCCACCCTCACCGCCCGAGAGAACGTCGAGTTGCCCGGCATGCTGGCGAGCAAGCCGAACGATTGGCTCCGGGCCCGCAGTGACGACCTGCTCGAACGCCTGGGACTGACCGAGCGCGCTGACCATCGCCCCGACGCCCTTTCCGGCGGCGAGCAGCAGCGCGTCGCCATCGCCCGCTCCCTCCTCTTCGAACCACAGGTCATCTTCGCCGACGAACCGACCGGCAACCTCGATTCCCAGACCGGCGAACAGTTCTGGCAGACCCTGCACGACGTCATGGCGGAGCGGGACGTCACCGTGCTCACCGTGACGCACGAACCCCTCGCCGCGATCCATTGCCAGAGAGCATTCGTGCTCACCGACGGCCGCATCGTGGGCCAATTCGACACCGAGGATCTTGATGTCGCCTCCCTTTCGCTTCGCTATCAACAGCTTTGCCAGCCGGCCTAAGCGGTCGCTGCTGCTGCTGGCGGCGATTGCCCTCTCGGTGGCCCTGATCGTCAGCGTCTCCTGCTGCCTGGCCTCGGTCTACGCCGCCGTCACCCGCACCGCCGATGTCACCGTCGGCCGGGCCGATGTCCGCCTCACCCACGCCTTCAACAGCTACGTCACGGACGACCTCTTCCAGCAGGCGCAGGCCTGGCCCGGCGTCGCCCGCATCGTCACCCGCGAGCCCTTCCCCCTGCCCCTGCTCAACGAGCGCACCGGGAAGCGCGACACGCCGCGCGGCATCGGCGTACGCCTCGACGTGGAATACCTGGTGCGCCCGCTCGACCTGCAATCGGGCCGCGTTCCCAACGCGCCCTTCGAGCTCGTCATCGATCCCATGGTCGCCGATGAGCTTGAAGCCCAGCTCGGCGACCACCTCATCCTGCAGCGCCTCGGCGATCCGGTCACCTTCACCGTGGTCGGCATCAGCAAGCGGCCGCAGTTCCCCATCCTGCAGCGCAAGGAAGTGCAGCTCTCGCACGAGACGCTCGAATCCATCCACAATCGCGAGCCGCGCTACTCCGGGATCGACCTCGTGCTCCAGCCCGATGTGGATCCACAGGCGTTCGTGCTCGCCCACAAAGAGTCGTTGCCCGAGCGCATCGTGCTGCAGACCACCGAACGCGTCACCTCCAACCTCCGAGCCAATCTCTCCTCAGCGCAGATCTCGTTCCTGATGGTCGGCATCCTCACCTTCATGTCCGCCGCCTTCATCATCCTGACCGGCATGACGGTCGCTGTCGCCGAACGCACCCGCGAACTCGCCGTCTTACGCTCAATCGGGGCCACTCGAACCCAACTGGCGCTGACCCAGATCTACAGCGGCCTCATCTTCGGCGCCCTGGGGACGCTCGTCGGCATCCCCCTCGGCCTGGCAATCGCCTTCTGCATCTACCTCGGCTACACCGAATTCCTCACCGCCGGCTTCCACCTGCACGAACGCGGCCTGCTCTTCGCCTGTGTCGGCTCGGTCGGCTCAGGGCTGGTCGGGGCGGTCTACCCCGCCTACGTCGCCGCCACCATCTCGCCGCTCGCCGGCCTGAAGGTGCAAGCCAGCCCCCCCCCCGGCGACGCGGCGTCTTCATCTGCGGCATCCTCGGCGTCAGCCTCATCGCCTTGCAGTTGATCCTCCTGTACGCGCCGGCGGAACTGCAGACTTCCTTCTGGCTCTACACCACCATCGGCCTGCCCGGCATGTACCTCGGCTACTTCCTTCTCGCGGTGCCCGTCGCCTGGTTTGTCGCCGGCCTGCTTGGCCCCGTGCTTTCCCGGGTCTTTCGCCTGCCGCCCGGCATGCTCACCCGCAGCGAACGCGCCGCGCCCTACCGATTCGGCCTGACCGCCGCTGCCCAGATGGTGGGCTTGTCAATCATGATCACCGTCTGGAGCAGTGGCATGTCGCTCTTCCGCGACTGGATCGACACCGTCCGCTTCCCCGACGCCATGTGCCACGCCTGGTTCGGCATCCCGCCCGAGAAATACGACCTGCTCAAGTCGCTCGACTTCGTCGAGGGCACCTGCGCCACCTCCATCTATCCCGTCGACACTCGCGATGAGCATGTGTTCGGCGTCAGTCGCCTGCAGAAGTTTCGCGTCAACTTCATCAGCTTCGAGCCCGACGAGTTCTTCGACATGACCGCCATCGAGTGGATCGAAGGCGAGCCGGACTATGCCCTGGCCAAGCTGAACGAAGGCGGCGGCGTCCTCGTCGCTCGCGAGTTCGTCGTGGCGGCGGGGCTCAGCGTCGGCGACACGCTCGAACTCGGTTACGAGGGCCAGTGGGCGGAGTTCGAGATCGTCGGCGTGGTCATGAGCCCCGGCCTGAACATCGCCACTCGGCTCTTCGGCATCGGTGATGCTTACCTCGAACAAGCCATCTCCTCCGTCTTCGGCTCCCGCGGCGACTCCATCCGCCACTTCGGCAACGACGACATCAACCTCATCCAGATCAACCTCAAGGACGATGCCAACGAAGAGCTGGCCCTGGCCCGCATCAAGTCTGAGCTCAATGTGCGCGGCCTCACGACCGGATCCGGCAAGCAACTCCGCGCCATGATCGATCAACTCGGCGGCGGCGCCCTCGCCATCGGCACGGTCATCGCCTTCACCGGTCTCCTCGTCGCCAGTTTCGGCGTGGGCAACATCATCATGGCCAACCTGCACGCCCGACGCTACGACCACGGCGTCCTCATTGCCCTCGGAGCCAAACGCGGCATGCTCGCCCGCATCGTCGTCGCCGAAGCCCTCATCATCGCCACCGTCGCCTGCCTGCTGGGAACACTCGTCGGCCTGCAAGCAGCGCAAGCAGCCAACACGCTCTACGGCATGTACGGCCTGCTCCTGCACCTCAGCGTCCCCGTCGGCCCCATCCTCTTCGCCTGGTCCGCCCTCATCTTCTGCACACTGCTCTTCGTCATCCCCGCCATCCGCAAATTGCGCAAGGCCAACCCCAGAGAACTCCTCGCCGGCGACGCTTGATTGAGTGGATTCACCACGGAGAGCACGGAGAACACGGAGGGGAGAAGAGGAGAATGGGTGGGGACGGGCTGCTCCGCCGTTTAGCCCCGAAGCGAAGCGGAGGGCGCCTCCCCTACCTCTTCAATCTTCCCCCTCATCGTCATCCAGAAACGAGGCGATATGCTCCCGCAGCGTCGCGTCCTTCCACTTCGTGAAGTGACTGAACGTGCATCCGGTGTACCTCACTTCTTCCTCGGGCGTCTGCTGAAAGCCGCCTGCCATGCCGACCATCCAACCATCTTCCTTCGCCCAGTGATCCTCCGTGACGCGGAACCGGTAGAAGAAGTAATCGGTGGGTCGTTGCTCGTCTTCCCCGTCGTCTTCATAGCGACGCTCAATGTGAGCCAACTCCATCTCATCCGGCTCACGCCCGAGCTCGGTCCCGAAGCACAGCCAATCCACCATATGCCCTTCCGCGAGCTTGGCCGCATCACGACACACCGCAGGCAGCTTGTCAGCCTTGCCCATCTCGACGAGATGCTCCCGAAGCCACATCCGCTCGCGCGGCCACTGGGCGATCCACTCCAACTCCAACGCCGGAACCTGGCGGCCGGCTCGCATGAGTGCGACTGCCCGAATCAGACGGAGGTGCGGATCAGTCAGACCGCCGAGATCCGCTACAACGTCAATAAGCGCTTCGGCGCCCCACCACCCTGCCACATCAAGCATGATGCCGAGCGTGTGGCGGTGCTGCAGGTAAGGGATCTCGTACTTCCAGTTGTGCTCTCCCGGCCCGCACTCGCGTTGCCACTGCCCGACCGCGGCGCATTCGTCGCGAAGTCGGGCCAGAAAGCCGTCCTCATACGGCGTGAGCCCCTCCGGCGCCAGGCGGCGTGTCTCGAATGAGTCGAGGATCATGAGATGCATTTGATCCCACCGGTCTCGCTCACTCGTAATCTCCCGCAACTCGACGCACGCCTCAAAGGATGCCATAGCGGGGATTCGCTTTAGAACGTTCAGGGCAGCCATCTTTGCTCGACCACTGAGGCACGGCATCACACGCTTGACAGTCTCGATGGCCGGTGCTGCCTCGGGCCCGAATTCCTGAGCTAGCAGGGCGGCGCAGATCAACAACTGGCGGGCCGACTCTTCTGACTCTTCCTGACCGGAGTCCGCGACCGACTCCGCCTCACCGATGAGAGCCACCATGTCATCAACCTCGAACTCGCCCTCGGCGACTCGCTCGCAGAACCGCTCAAACGCCCGGTTTCTGATGCCCAGACTGCCCCTCATCAAATAAGGGACAAGGGCGCGGAGCTCCTTCTTCATGACAGCCACCTCTCACAACGTCTGGACCCCTCCGCACCGCTTCGGGGCCAAGACCTCAGGCCAAGGTGCTTGCTCGATTCCCTTCATTAGGCATTAGACATTCCCGCCTCTCCTCCTCTTCCCCCCTCCGCGCCCTCCGCGATCTCCACGGTTAATCCTTCATCGCCTGCAGCTTCCCCCCCACCAACTCCAGGCACCGATCCGCCCGCGCCGCCAGCTTGCGGTCGTGCGTCACCATGATGATCGTCTGATCGTTGCCGTGCAGGTCGGAGAGTGCATCCATGATCGAGCCGCCGGTTTGTTCATCGAGGTTGCCCGTCGGCTCATCGGCGAGCAGCACATCAGGCTTGTTCACCAGGGCTCGCGCCATGGCGACGCGCTCGCGCTCGCCGCCTGACAATTCCGCGGGCCGATGCTTCAAGCGTTCGCCCAACTCGAAGACCTCAAGAAGCTTCTCGCCATACGCCCGCGTCTCCGGCTTGACCCGCCCGCCGATCATCGCCGCGATCAGCGTGTTCTCCAGCACCGTCAGCTCGGGGAGCAGATGGTAAAACTGGAAGACGAAGCCGATGTTGCGATTGCGGTAGCGATTAAGCCGACCGGGTCTGCCCCCCGTGATGGGCATGTCGTTGAACATGACCCGCCCGCCGTTCTTGTCCGGCCGATCCAGACCGCCAAGCAAGTGCAGGAGCGTCGACTTGCCGCTGCCGGACTTGCCCAGGATCGCCACCCACTCGCCGCGCTTGACGCGCAGATCGAGCCCCTGCAGCACGGGCACTTGCACGCGCTTGAGCCGATACGTCTTGCTGAGCTTCTCAGCTTGAAGCAAACACATGACCTTTCACTCGAACTGCAGGGCTTTCACCGGGTCGAGATTCGCCGCCTTGATGGCCGGGGCCAGCGAACCGACGATGCTGAACAAGATCCCGCCGATCATGACGAGAATCGCTTCCACAGGTTCGACCTTGCCGGGAATCGTGGCGAACTGGTACACCTCCGCCCGCCAGACGTAGAGCCCGGTCATGCGGCCGACGAGTTCGTGAAGTTCGTTGATGTTGGCGACGAAGATGGTGGCGAGAATGCCCCCGGCGATCGCCCCGATGACGCCGACGACGAGCCCATAGCGCAGGAAGATCCAGGCCACGCCCGGCCGCGATGCCCCCAGGGCCCGCAGCGTGCCGATGTCCTTGATCTTCTCGCTGACGATGGACCAGAAGATGGCGAAGACCAGGAAGATGGCGGTGAAGCTGATGAAGATGAACATCGTCAGCATCAGCGCCCGCTGCGTCTGGATCGCGGAAATGAGCGAGCTGACCTGCTCGCGCCAGGTGAGAATGCGCATCCGCGTCGGGTCCGGGACATCCTCGTGCGCCTGGGCGAACTCTGCGTAGAACCGCGACACGATCTCGCGCAGCTCCTCCGCAGGGATGTCACCAGCCCCCTTGATGAGCAGGGCGGAGACGCGGGCGGGAATCGCCTCCACGACCTCGCCCTCATCAAACTCGAACTCGCCGGTCTCTTCGTTGAAGACCAGCTCGCCCGTCCCGCCTTCGATGCGCTCTGCCGCGTCCCAATGCATCAGCTCCTGCAGAAACGACAACGGCACGAACACACGATTCGAATCCGCCTCGTACAGCCCCGTTCGAAACTCGTTGACGATGGGGATCTTTCGCTGTTCCGGCTGCAGGAGCCCACCCTTGTCATCTGCTGGGGCAAGACTGAGCGTCGCCAGTTCCCCGGGGAGGAATCCCCAGCGCGGTTCGTAGGATTCATCACGCAGTAGCCGACTGAACCGGCTCACCTCAATGCCCAGCACCATGCCGGGCCGAACGCTCTCGCCCTCACGAGCCTCCAGCGCCTGCCCCTCGGCGCGATAGGATTCATCCAGCAGCAGTCGATCGTCGACCTGGGCGTCGGTGATGACGTCGGCGAGTCGAGCAAAACTCCCGGGGCTCCAGGAACCGTCCGGCCCCACGCGCTCAGCCATCCGCGCCGCCCGCCGGGCTCGCTTCTGTCGCTGCCGCAGATGCCGTTCCACTTCAATCTTGGCGTGGAGGTGCTCCGGCGCGTCATCCAGCCGGACGAGCGCCTGCCCGTACAGTTCCGCCGCCTCTTCGCAGGCCCCCACCACCGACTCCCCCCAGAAACTGGCGACGAACTCCCGATCGACCTCGCGCCCCTCCGCATGCCGGGCCGCCAGAAACTCAACCCGAGCCCTTGCTTCGTTTCGCACCAGCGCTGACACCCTCTCAAGCAACGCCCGCGTCGGCTCATCCAGCACCGGCTCCGGCCCCACCCAGTACAGCGACTCGTGGTACCCCGCCACCGCGTCGTAGCTGGTCGGCTCGATGCCCACGACCTGCACGGGCTCCGTCTGGTCGAAGGGCAAGTGCAGCAGGCCGAACGTATCCAACTGCGGCGTCGCCGCGGCAACCTCCGGCAGCTTCGTCAGTTCCGAACACAACTCTTCGTAGTGCGGCAGACCCTGCGTCGGCGGGATGATCGTCACATCGCCCAGAAACGTACGGCCGGCATTGGTCACTTGTCCCAGCCAACCCGTCATCACCGACCAGACGATGATGATCATCGCCGTGCACAGCATCACCGCCATCGACGACAGCAGCGGCATGATCCGGCGAGTCAGGTATCGGCGTGTCAGCAGTGACGCGTACAAGGTCGCTCCCGAGGTGGAACAGTCACAAGTTCATCCGAAGAATAACGACTCGCTTTCAACTCCGTCACGACCGCGGCCGTTCACGTCATGCCCGCGTAGGCGGGCATCCAATTCGCCGTTGGTGCTGTATCGGTCGACGTAGTGGATTCCCGCCTGCGCGGGAATGACGGAGGGGCCTCAGAGGTCGAGATTCTTGCCAGGGGTCTCCTCGTCGGAGACCGGCCCTTCTCTCTCCGGCGTGGGCTCGGACTCTGGCACCGGATCCACCCGCTGCGGACGCAACATAGGAAACAAGATCACATCGCGGATGGTCTGGCGATTCGTCAGCAGCATGACCAGGCGATCGATGCCCAGCCCCATGCCCCCCCGCGGGCGGCATGCCGACCTTGAGCGCCTCGATGAAGTCCTCATCGAAGGTGCGGAAGGTCGACTCCTCATCGTCGATGCCCTCGAGCTGACGCCGAAACGCCGCCGCCTGCACATCCGGGTCGTTGAGCTCCGTGTACGCGGGCCCGATCTCCATGCCCCCGATGAAGAGATCCCAGCGCTGGGCCAGTTCCGGGTTGCCTTCGTGAGGACGGGTCAGCGGCGACAGGGCCGCCGGGTAATCCCGCACAAACGTCGGCTTCGCCGGGTCCAGCGTCGCCTCCGCCACCTCCTCGAACAGCTCGTTGATCACCAGCACATCTGCCAGCCCCTCGTGCTTCAGACCGCGCGCCGCCGCATCCGCCCGAGCCCGCTCCACATCGCTCATGGGATACCCCAAGGCGCTCTCGAATAGCTCCGCGTAGGTCGTCACGGCGAAAGGCCTGCGGTAGTCAATCTCCAAGTCGCCGAAGGGCAGGATCGGCTCCTTACCCTCGCCAACGACCAGGTTCGCCGACTCGTGCACCAGTGTCTCGGTCAGCTCCTGCATCGTGTCGTAGTTGCCGAACGCCTGGTAGACCTCGAGGGAGGTGAACTCCGGGTTGTGCCGGCGATCGATGCCTTCGTTGCGGAAGTTACGGCTCACCTCGTAGACCCGCGGCATGCCACCGACCAGCAGGCGCTTGAGGTACAACTCCGGGGCGATCCGCAGCGACAAGTCGACGTCGAGCGAATTCATGTGCGTCACGAACGGCCGCGCCGCCGCCCCCCCGGCGAGCGACTGCATCATGGGCGTCTCGACTTCCAGGTAGTCACGCTCGTCGAGGATCCGGCGGATGCCACGCACGATTCGAGAGCGAGTGCGAAAGACCTGCATCGTCTCCGGAGCGCTGTAGAGGTCGACGTAGCGCTTGCGATAACGCAACTCCGGATCCGACAAGCCGGACCACTTCTCCGGCGGCGGGGCGAGGCTCTTGCAGGCAATGGAGAAGTCCTCCGCCCAGACCGTCACCTCGCCGGTCCGCGTCTTCATGAGCGCCCCGCGAGCGATGACGATGTCACCCAGGTCGCAGAGCTTGGCTTGCTGGAAGGCCCCCGCTTCCACATCTCGCTTGGAGACAGCGACTTGCAAATCACCGGTGGCGTCGCGCAGGGTCAGCCACTGCAGCTTGCCGTTGTCCCGGTGCAGGACGACCCGGCCTGCCACCGACACCCGGGGCCGCTCGTCGACGACGGCGACGCTCTCGTCGGCCTTGTGAGCCTGGCCGGTGTCCTTGTGGGTCGTGTCGGCGGCCTCGTCGTAGACCGCGCGAGCGGCGACGAGGTCAAGCAGCCCTTCCGTCCGCTCCCCGTAGGGATTGACCTCGAGCTCCTGCCGCAGCCGATCCAGCTTGGCGCGGCGATCGGCTTCCAGACTGTGCACAGCGGTGTCGTTCATGGCGGGCATCCTACACACCAGCGCGGGCCGACACGACGGCAGCCCGCGACGCAGCGATATCCACAGGGCAAAGATCGCGCCATACCCCCATTCGGGTCATAATCTCAGCAAACCCGCCTACGCCGAGGGCGTATCTGTGGCGGGAGGCGGCGGCGCGAGCGTCGGCTGCACCAGCTCCGGTTTGGGCTGAGCATGCACCTCGCAGAGCGGCTTGACCCCCTCGCCTTGCGTGCACAGATCCGTCAAAGTCACGTTGCCGAAGACGTTGCAGACCGCCCCGATCGCTTCGTCGATCTTCTGGTGCAGCGGGCAGAGGTTCGGCCCGTGCGTCTCCAGACCGACGGGGCAGGATTTCAGCCGTTCCACCGGATCGACGACGTTCAATACGTCGAGCATGTGGATGTCATCGGCGGATCTCGCCAACTTGTAGCCGCCACCGACTCCCCGCCGACCGGTGATCAGACCAGCCTGGGAGAGCTGCTGCAAGATCTTGGCCAGGTAGTCCGCAGGCACCCGAGTCGCTTCCGCCAGGTTGCCGGCAGAGACGAGCTGATCGGGGGTCAGGGTCAACCAAGCCATGGCTCGGAGCGCGTATTCAGCAGTGTTCGATAGCATATTCATCCTCGAAACAAGGGACTATTCAATCTGGCTCATGATATCCCCCACGGTCCGGCGAGCCAACAAGAAATACAGACAAATATATCCCATAATCTGACAGTTGTGTCCGATTTCTCCGCCCCACTGCATGTTGTGGTCTCCGCCCGCCTTCACCTCTCCAGTGTATTCAGACCCCCACCCGCCCCAGCCCGGGCGGCATCCCGCGCCTGCCTCACGCCTCCCCCTCCCCCGCCGCTTCACTTTTCGGCCCATACTGCCGAGAATACCCAGCAGACCAACCTTCACCAATCCTCCAGGATCGAGATATGCCCAACTCCGTCAAGCGCATCGGCCTCCTCACCGGCGGCGGCGACTGCCCCGGACTCAACGCCGTAATCCGAGCTGTCACAAAGACTTCCATCATGGAGCAGGGCTGGAAGGTCTACGGCATCGAGGACGGCTTCCTCGGGCTCGTCCAGAATCGCATCAAGGAACTTACCTCCAACGATGTGTCCGGCATCCTGGCCCAGGGCGGCACCATCCTCGGCACCAGCAACAAGTGCGACCCCATGCGCTACGCCGTCGGCGAGGACGACAAGGGCAAGCCCATCTTCAAGGATGTCACCGATCGCTGCCTCGAACACATCGCCTACCACAACCTCGATGCCATCATCTGCATCGGCGGCGACGGCACCATGTCCGGGGCCAAGAACTTCGTCAAGCACGGCGTCAACTGCATCGGCGTCCCCAAGACCATCGACAACGACCTCGTCGGCACCGACATCACCTTCGGCTTCATGACCGCGGTCTACATCGCCACCGATGCCCTGGACCGCATCCACACCACCGCGGCCAGTCACCACCGGGCCATGGTCGTCGAGGTCATGGGTCGCAACGCCGGCTGGATCGCGCTGTACGCGGGGCTGGCATCCGGCTCGGATGTGATCCTGATCCCCGAAATCCCCTACGATTTAGGCCATATCTGCGAGTTCATCAAAGGTCGCTCCGCGCACGGCAAGCGCTTCAGCATCATCTGCATCAGCGAAGGCGCCAAGTCGAAGGACGGCGAGCAGAGCGTCGCCAAGATCGATCCCACCAGCCCCGACCCCATTCGCCTCGGCGGCATCGGTGAGAAACTCGCCGATGACATCACGCGCTGCACCGGCATTGAAACTCGGACGACGGTGCTGGGTCACGTGCAGCGCGGCGGCACGCCGTTGCCGCAGGACCGCATCCTCGCCACGCGCTTCGGCTACCACGCGGTGAAGCTGCTGGCCAAGGGCAAGGAGAATCGCCTGGTGGTGATGAAGAACCATAAGGTGACCGACACCGACATCCTCGAGGCCGCGGGCAAGCAGCGCACCGTTCCCGCCAACGACCCGCTGATCGAAACCGCCCGGGCGGTGGGGACGTGCTTCGGCGAGTGAAGATGGACCGCTGAGTTCGCCGAGGACGCGGAGGCGGAGATGAGGTGGAGTGGAGGGAAGGCACCTCGAATCGCGCTCTGAAGGCGGGCGAGAACGGCTCGCCACGGCTGAAACGGCATCGCCGCAAGCGGGGGTGATTTCCCCTGCATGGGTGTGCACAAGAGCCAGGTTTCTGCGCGCGCTTCGGTCAACGGCGGCTGAAATCGCTGTTTCGGCCATCGAGTCGGGACCGGTTTCGGCGCGTTTTGGGCCAACTCGGCGCGTTTCTGATCGGAATTCGAGGGTAAACGACGGGTTTTGCGACTAGTGCCTCACCCCGCGCGCCACTTCTGTGCGCACGCGGAGACACGCCCCATCCACGCCGCGAACAGCGGATCGGCAAGCGCCGCCACCGCCCGCGCGCGGTCGCATTCGTGCGCACAACAGTGACCGCGCGCGTCATTACGACATGCCCCTCACTGCGGGGTGTTAAGACACGCACCTCCGTTCGCCGCGCGACACCCCCCACTGAGGGGTATCAGCGCGCTCGCGCGAGTGCGGTTCCCCGGCTTGCCATTGCAGCCAGCTCGATCTGATTTCATTGCTTGATCGGATCTCAGGCTGCATGTTCGAGATCATGATGGGGAAGCAACTCACGCCCTCGTTGGGCACGGGTCATCTGCGAGTTCGGCCAACGGATTCCCCGGGACTGCTGCCATCGGTGACAACCACGACGAACATGGGGCCAGCTAAACGTACCTGTCCCGTTTGTTTACCCGCGACTTGCCCGGGTGGAGCGAATGCTTAACAATCGACCGCGCAAGTGCCTCAACTACCGCACCCCCGCCGAGGTCCTCAACGCCTTGCCCGGTGTTGCGCTTCGGAATTGAATCCGCCTTTTTTACCCGCCTCATGCAGCTGGGCGGAACGAGATCACAGAGCCAGGCTTCTGGGTGCGGGACTTGAAACCAGTGAGGTGTGGGGTTGGAGGACGTTGAGTGTCGCGAGATTCGCGGGATTCGCCGGCTGTGGCGGGGAGATTCGCCTCCGACCAGGGAATGGCAGCGCGGCCGCCTCCAGCCACCTGCCCTTCAAGCCCCATTCCTCGGGCAAGCCGCTGCGGTGTCAATCTGGGGTCTCTTGAGCCTCCCCAGAGGCCTCTGAGGGGTCATTTGCGGTCAAATCTGGCCGATTTCGCGTCGCCCAAGCGCAAAGCACGCGTAGATTGAATGAAGAGCGATTCTGCGCGCTCCCGGAGGTCTGAGATGCGTCCTCACACGCCTGTTGCCGCTGCCTGCTGGATCTGCCTGGCTCTTGCTGCAGCTACTCCAAACGTCCGTGCCCAGGGCACGCCCATCTTCACCGAAGACCAGAAGATCCTGGCGAGCGATGGGGAAGCTGGAGACTACTTGGGAAGGATGAGTACTTCGGCAATCCATGATGATCTACTCATTCTGGGTGCGCCCCGAGAGGATGGACCTGGTGGCACAGACTCGGGGGCTGCATACATCTTTCGTTTCAATGGTATTGGCTGGGTCCAAGAAGCGAAGCTCCTGCCGACCGATGGTACATATGAAGGCTACTTTGGCCGGTGCGTAGCTATCTACGACGACTTTGCTGCAGTTACCTCCCGTGAGGACGGAGATCCTGTAAATAACGACGGAGCAGTCTATCTCTACCGTTACAATGGTATCACATGGGGCTTCGAGCAGAAGATCCTCCATGATGAGGACGGCTCACACAACTTCGGCAGATCGCTTGCTGCTCATGAAGACCTGCTCTTCATCGGAGATCCCAATGATGGTATCTTCAACTTCAGCACCGGCGCTGTCTCAATCTACAGGCATGTCAACGACGAATGGATCTTTGAGCAGAAGACCTACGGCGTAGAAGTGCAGAATTCTCACGAAGAGGCGTGGGCTATTGCTTCGGACGGTGAGAGGCTTATTATCGGAATCAACAACCAAACTGGGGCTCCGGCTGATGAAAGCTGGGTGTGTGTTCTGCAACACAATGGAATGGAATGGGTTATCGAAGATGAGATTACTGACTACACTTTACCTATTGAAGCCTGGTACGGCCGGGCTGTCGACATCGAAGGCAGCGTTGCAGTTGTCGGAAGCGCTGATGATGGCACTGACAGCTATCGTGGCTCTGTCTACATCTACCGGTCCTCAGGGCCGCCGAGCAACGGGTGGGTTGAGGAAACCGTGCTTGTGCCAGCTGACGTGCAGGACAACGACTACTTCGGCGAGCAGGTAGTCCTGGTTGACGAGAACACCATCATCGTCGGAGCCTTGGGTCACGAGATTCCAGGGTATGGTCGGAGTACGCTCTACGTCTATCGCTACATCAATCAGGCGTGGGCGCTGACTGGCAAGCTGACTGGAGCAAGCACAGTAGACACCTTCGGGCAACTTGGAACTGCGTTTCTAGCTGCAGAACCAGGCAAGGTCGTGACTGGTGCTCCGCTCGATGACCAGCTTGGCACCAATGCGGGTGCAGCATTCTACTACTCCCTCGCCTGCCCTGGCGACCTGAACGGCGACCTTGTCGTTGATCAGTCAGACCTTGGGATTCTTTTGGCGGCGTACGACGTGGATGACGGCGGGGACGTGGACGGGGATGGCGACACGGATCAGGCTGATCTCGGGGCTCTTTTGGCGAACTACGAGGAGGTGTGCCCGTGAGGTGCTTCATGCGATCGTTCCGGTTCCGTGTGCTGGGTCTGTTCGCAGCCCTGGCCGCGCCGGCGCTCGGCGGTTCTGTGGCCCTTGCCCAAGGCACGCCCATCTTCACCGAGGACCAGAAGATCCTGGCGAGCGATGGAGCGGCAGGTGATCAGCTTGGTTACTCGGTTGGCGTTTCAGATGATCTACTCATTGTCAGTGCATACCTGACAGATGGTCCTGGAGGCGTTGATTCTGGAGCTGCTTACATCCTCCGCTTTGACAACAGCGAGTGGGTGGAAGAAGCCAAGCTACTACCACCAACGGGCATATATGAGGGGCGATTCGGTCGTTCCGTCGCTATCTACGATGACATCGCAGTGGTCTGCAGCGACACGGACTCAGATCCAAATCACCCGAACGGCGCAGTCTACATCTACCGCATTGATGGGGAGGACTGGGAGTTTGAGGCCAAGTACGGCAGCGGCGAGAACTCGGGTTGGGGATTCGGCCAGTCCCTCGCTGCCCACGATGACCTGATCGTTATCGGCGACGTGACTGATAATACAAGTGGACTGGGAGTAGGTGCTGCTACTGTTCTCAGATACAATGGTAATAGCTGGGAGTTCGAAGCGAAACTGTACGGCAGCACCAATGTAGACGACCAGGGATGGAGTGTCGCTACAGACGGCCAGCAGATTCTTCTTGGTTCGAATGACGGAGATGAGGACAATTATGTCTTTGTCTTCCGTTGGACAGGGAGCGCATGGGTACAGGACGCGACCGTTGGATATAGCTATGGCGGTGATTGGTACGGTAGGTCTGTCGATATCATGGGCAATCTTGCTGTGGTCGGCTGTTCTAGCGATTACTACGACAACGCTATCGGCAAGGTGTATATCTACACATCCTCGGGGGCTCCTAATTATGTATGGACTCAGGCAGCTGTGATCCAGGCGTCTGATCTGCAAATTGGAGATTACTTCGGCGAAGCAGTTGCAATCGCTGACGAGCACACAATCATCGTGCAAGCCAAGGGACACGAACTAGACGGCTACGGCAACAGCACGCTCTACGTCTTCCACGAGATCGACGGAGTGTGGATTGAGAAAGGCAGACTTACGACCTCTGACACTGGTGATCACTTTGGACATCTTGCTTCGCCGACCCTGTCTGCAGACGGCGGGCACGTGGTTGTTGGTGCGCCAAGGGAAGACAACCAGAACGGCGTTGATGCTGGCTCAGCGTTCTACTTCGACATCAGCTGTCCCGGCGATCTGAACGGCGACTTGGTCGTTGATCAGTCAGACCTCGGCACCCTGCTCGCTTCCTACGGCGTTGATGACGGCGGAGATGTGGACGGTGATGGGGATACGGACCAAGCTGATCTTGGGCAGCTGCTGTCAGTGTATGGGGGCGTGTGTGCGTGATGATGGAAATCCAATGAGCCGCCAGATTAGTGCCATGCCGATCCTGGTGATTGGAGCGGCGGTGCATGCATCCAAAGACATCGACTGGGAGGACGAAACATGCAACAACAAATGACAGGTGCTTTGAGTGTTCTGCTCGTTTCGACAATGTCGTGGGGCGACCTATGCCCCGGCGACCTAAATGCTGATTGGGTCGTAGATCAGCAGGATCTGGGCGTTCTGCTGGGCTACTACGGCTGGGGAGATGGCGGTGATGTCGATGGCGATGGTGATACGGATCAGGCCGATCTCGGGCTGCTGCTGGCGAACTACGGTGAGGTGTGCGAACCACCCATCGGAATGGTGTTCGTTCCCGAAGGTGAGTTCGCCATGGGGGATCACTCCGGCGTGGGTGAGCCAGATGAACTGCCGGTCCACGATGTCTACGTCGACGCCTTCGCCATGGACGTCTATGAGGTCACAAATGAACACTACGCAGACTATCTCAACGACGCCCTAACCCAGGGTTTGATCGAGGTAATCGATGGCGTCGTTTACAAGGCTGGCGACAGCGAGCCGTACTGCAACACATTTCCTTCAAGCAACAGCACCCGCATAATCTGGGATGGCAACTCCTTCACGGTGACGCCCGGGAAGGAGATTCATCCGATGCTGCAGGTGTCTTGGTACGGGGCGGTGGCCTACGCTAACTGGCGGAGTAGCGAGGAAGGTCGCCAGCCGTCGTACGATTTGGGTGCGTGGGAGTGTGACCACGATGCCAGCGGCTATCGCTTGCCCACGGAGGCGGAATGGGAGTACGCAGCGCGCGGCGGTGAGCGCACGCCGTACTATGAGTATCCTTGGGGCGATGCGATCGACGGCTCCATGGCCAACTATTCTGGCTCCGGCGACCCGTACGAAGGCGACTCGCCTGGGACTGCGCCCGTAGGTTACTACGATGGCGGCCAGACGCCTCCGGGCACCGACATGGCGAACGGTTACGGGCTCTACGACATGGCTGGGAACGTCTGGGAGTGGTGCAACGACTGGTACGACGAGGACTACTACAGCTCAAGCCCCTACGACGACCCGTGGGGACCCGCAGGCGGGAACAGACGCGTTATTCGGGGCGGTTCGTGGTACGACGACTACGTCGGCAACACCCTACGTTGTGCGTTTCGCCACGGGGGTTTCCCGGACGAACAGCTCCACAACATCGGGTTCCGCTTGGCCCTGGATTGACGTTGTGCTCGCAGCCTACTGCTGGGACGGCTGCGGAATGTGAATCGATTGGAATCTGAGATCGCTGCGTTTGCTCCGGGCCGCGCAGACCCACCATGGTAAATCTGTCGGTCCGGCTGCGCCCTGACCGAAAGCTTTAGCCGTAGGTCTGCTCTCTTGGCCCTGCGCTGTGCTGGCCTGAGTGCGGTTCGCTCAGAGGTGTGCGAACCGCCTCAAAGAAGGTGCGCGTGCGGAGGTACGAAGATGGGAACAGACAGGAAAGTGATTCTGAGTAGCGGCGTTGAGGGAGCAGAAAACGTACCAGGTTCGCTTTGCGTTCCTTTCTGTTCCAGGCAACTCACGTCAGCGCGCCTCCGTGCAGACCTATGTGCCACATTCCCAGTCGGCGAGGAGGAGGCCGAGGTCGGACTGGTCGGTGTCGCTGTCGCCATCGAGGTCGCCGCCATCATCGAACTCGTAGGCAGCGAGGAGGATGCCGAGATCGGATTGATCGGTATCCCCGTCGCCATCGAGGTCGCCGATGCAAGGCGTCGTGGCTAGCACGGCACCGTAGGAGTGGAGGCGCCCCCAGCCCCAGATTGTGTCGTTTCCCGGCTCACCGAGGTCCAGGCAGCCGGCGTAGAGGCGCTGCTCGACTTGCTCGGGTGAGAGGCTGGGGTTGGCGGTCCAGACGAGAGCCGCGACGCCGGCCGCCATCGGTGTTGCGGCGCTCGTGCCACAGCCGCTGAGGCCCAGGCCGCCGTCAACGTAGGTACTTATGATGTCGATGCCGGGCGCATAGAGATCGACGGCGAGACCGTAGGCGGAACACCAGGTCTTGGCATCGGCTCGATCCGTGCCGCCCACGACGATGACGTCTTGCCAGTCAAACCAGGAGAGGTCGCGGTTGTCATTGCCGGCGGCCCAGAACAAGAGACCACCCTGACTCTTGATGTACTCCCCGGTTGTCTGAACGGTGTCGTATTCGACGCCGGTCTGGCTCACGTTGACGCACTTGGCGCCGTTGTCCACCGCCCAGCGGGCGCCGGCCAGGATGTTGTGCAGGTAGCCGCCGCCGGGGCTGTTGTAGTAGCGCACCGGCATGATGGAGAAGCTCCAGCCCATGCCGACGACGTGCGTGCCGTTGTTGCCGATCGCCCCCGCCAGGCCGGCGACAAAGGTTCCGTGCCCGTCTACGTCGTGGACCTGCCCACCGTCCTCTTGCGCGATGCGGTCGTCGGCGTTGTAGCCGGGAACGAGTGCATCGGCGAGGTCGGGATGATCGAGTTCAACGCCGCCGTCAACGATGGCGATGATCAGGCTCGGATCCCCGGTGGTGATGTCCCAGGCGAGCGAGGATTGGACGCGGGGATGATGCCACTGCTGCCAGTAGCCGCCGTCGTTCGGGATCGTCTGCGTCGGATGGCAGATCCAGTTGGGCACTGCGTATTGGTAGTCGCCGCTGGCCATGAGGCGGGCAGCGTAGCTGTTCTCGGTTTCGTTTGCCGGCAGGCTGACGATGTACTCGTCGGTCTGCGGCACGTACTCGATGACCTGCCGATTGAAGCGGGCGGCGGCGCGCTTGCGAATCAGTTGAATCTGCTTCGGATCGAGACCACGGGCGCGCAGGGTCGCAGCTTGAAGCGGGCGAACGATCATCTGTCCGGAGAACTCCAGTTCTCCCGGACGCTCGAGGAAGCGCGGCGGCTCCCTGTGAACGCTGTCGTCGCCGTGCGCCGACTGATAGCTCAGAATGAAGCCGATGCCGGCAAGCGCGAAACAGGCAAAACGAGACGTAAACCCGGTCTTCATCTGGATCATGTCGATCCTCCGTGCGGTCACACCGTGCCTGCTATTGTAGCGAGGCCCGCAGCGCTACTGACCAGAAAAACGACGAGGCCCATGACGAGGACAAGGGACAGGTACGAGTTCTAGGACGTTTCCGAGACGCCAGCCGTGTCAGGCCCAGCCGAGTTGGGCGAGACTGAGGCCGTCGTTCCAGATCTTGGTCATGTGGCGGATCTTGTCGCCTTGGAACTGCATGACGTAGACGAACTCGGCTGCGAAGCTTTTGCCGGTGGGCGGGATTGGGCCGCCTTCGCCGGTGTGGGTGCCGCGGAAGACGCCGAAGGCGGCGACGTTGTGACGTTCTTCATCGACGGCGAAGGAGCGCACTTCGTAGGAACCATCGGGAACGGGGACGAACATCGACTTCATCCAGTCGGTGTAGGCGTGCAGGGTGTCGATCCCCTCCAGCGTGCCGGCCTGGGCGGAGAAGGTCGCGTCGGCGTGGCAGTACTGTTGGGTTTCCTGCCAGCCCTTGCCGGACTCGCAAGCATCGAAGAAGCGTTCCGCGGTGTCCTTCATTGAACTCATGGTGAATCCTCATCCTCACTCGGGTTGGTGTCGTGCGCTGTGCCGTTGGCGCCCACCGTAGCACAACACTTAATCGGATAAGGAGGCAACCAAATGGCCCGTCGCGCTCGCCCTTGGGCCGGTGCTGGGAGCGGGTCGTTCATCAGTCTTCGGCGATGGTGGGCGGTGCTCACCCTACGGGGGAGGGGGAGCACGGGACGCGTAGGTCTTCCGGCCGTTCGGGACGTTCGCTCGGCAGCGCCCTCCCTCCGCCGCTGCCTCGGCGAGGCGGCGCGATCAGCGATCGCGGCTTTGTAGCGGTCGTAGAGGTTGTCGTGGGGGTTGTCGTGGGGGCGATCGGGGAGATCGCGCCCCGCCGCCGCGGTGCTCCGCTTTGGCGCAGCGGGCACCCGGGTTGACTGGCCGGCCAGGCGGCGCTGACAATGCCGCCGCTGCGGGCGCTGCTCCCGTTCGCGGCCGCCGGGTGCAGTGGGTTGTGCTGCGGCGCGGAACGCGTGGAGCAATGGCGGTGGCTGGGAGGCTCACATGGGCATGGTGCTCTATCTGGGGACGATCGAGGCCAAGGCGATCGACGGCTTGCTCGCCGAGCCGGAGGGAATCCACGACCTGCTGGAAGAGCTGGATGAATCCGGCATCGACCTCGACAAGAATTGGCACGCCATTCACTTCCTGCTCACCGGCGACGCCAACGAAGGCGAGGAGCCCGCCGCCTACCTCGTCGGCGGCGAGGAAGTCGGCGAGGAAGACGTCGGCTACGGCCCGGCCCGGGTGCTGCGACCCAACCAGGTGCGCGAGTTCAGCGACTTTCTGCAGACCGTTGACGCGGCGGAAATGCGCCGGCGCTTCGACCCGGCTGAATTCACCAAGGAGGAGATCTATCCCCACATCTGGGACGATCCGGAAGCGCTCGACGAGGTGATTGATTCCTACGAAACCATGCGCACCTTCTTCGCCGACGCCGCCGCAGCGGACCAGGGCGTCGTCATCTCGCTGGCTTAGGACAGCGGCCGACCATCCCCGCGCGGAAACGCATCAGCGCCCGGTCTCGCCTACACTCTCCGGCCTGGCGGGTGCATCGTCGCTGCGCCCGGCGCGCGACCAACACCAGGAGGAGACGCCATGGGCGACCTGAACTCGAAGATCAACAAGGCTGTGTGGTTCGACATCCCCGTGGTCGATCTGGACCGGGCCCGGGCCTTCTACGCGGCGGTGCTCGACATCGAGGTGCACAAGCACACGCCCGATCAGTTCTCCTTCTGCGTGCTCGACCACGAGGATGGCAACGGCGGCTGCCTGATTCCGAGGCCTGAGGAAGTCACGGGCACGCAGGGCATCCTGCTCTACCTGAACGTGGATGGCCGCCTCCGCGACGCCGTCGCCAAGACGGAAGCGCAGGGCGGGACGATCGTCAAGCCGCTGCACTCCATCGCCCCGCACGGGTGGCGCGCGGTGGTGCTGGACAGCGAAGGCAACCGCCTGGCCCTGCACTCGAACAGCGACGCCTAAATAAACGGGACAGGTACGTTTTCTGCACTCGAACAAACGTACCTGTCCCGTTTATTGATCCCGGCACGCGGTATGTCAGGTGCCGCAGCCGTAGTCGGCGAGGAGGATGCCAAGATCGGCCTGATCGGTGTCGCCGTCGCCGTCGAGATCGCCGCCGTCGTCGAACTCGTAGGAGGCGAGGAGCAGGCCAAGGTCGGCTTGGTCAGTCTGATCATCGCCATCGAGGTCGCCTCGGCACGTGGGCGTGAGCAATACGACCGGCGTGTCATAGGGGACGTATGGGCCGTATGCCACGATCTGACCATGATCGTTGATGTCCACCGGGCTGGCAGAAGTGACCGGGGCATCAGGCACCAGAAGGTCATCGAGGTCGTAGAACACGTCGTCGATGTAGACGCGGCCTTTAGAGTCCGTATGGCAGACTACAGAGCCAGACTCGTTGATGGCGCAGGGGGGCGTACAGGTCGCAGGATCCCAGATCGATCACGGTCTCATCCCGCAGCAGGTATCCGCGATGCTCGCCGTCACGAACGCCGACGCCCACGATCTCGCCCGCGCTATTGATGCCGCGTGCCGTGATGAGGGTCCAGGGCGAGTCCGGTGGCAGGCGGTCGTTCAGATCTGCGATGCCGGTGTCGGCGCTCCAGATGAACGCGTGGTCATCGCCATGGACGGTCTCTGAAGTTCCCACCACCGTGTTGGCATCGTTGATGGCATAGTACCAGCCGCAGATTCCACCGAGCGTCCCGATGACCTGCAGGCCGCCTGCCGGACTCCAAATAGCGGCATCCGGGGAATGGTTGAGACGACCGGCAACGACGTCGTTGTTGTTGATAGCACCTGCCAAGAGGGGGACATCGATGTTCTCACTCCCGTTCCAGAAGCGAGCGGTATTCGCGTAGTAGTCGTCCCACACGGCGTGTCCCAGGTCGTTGACGTAGCAGTACCAACCTCGATCCCCAAGATCGGGGCCGTTCCAGATCCAGACCCCCCAGGAGCCCACATCGTGGAAGCCAATCTGCGGCACGTTGTTGATCGAGTCCGGTGCATCGGAGTCCGTGCCGATGATCGTCGCGTCGTAGGCCGGGGTCGTTTGGGCGCCCAGTGATGTCGCACACAGGCCGAGCATCACGGCAACCGCCGCGCCGGCGTGCGTGTGTCGTCCCATGGCCGATGTGGTTCGGATCGTCGCAGCCGTTGGGTGCGGGCGCAGCATGGCAATCCTCCCTGGTGGGAGCGGAATCGCTCTTCTTTCAATCTACGCGTGATTCGGGGGGACGCGACGCAGAATCGGAGGGATTTGTGGGAAAAGGGGAGTTGGGGGAATGGGAATTGGGGAGTTTGGGAACTGGGGAATTGGGGTGGGGGCCGGTGAGCGAGCCGCGTCGTCTTCGACCGCGGTGGGCGGCGTGATCGGGGACGAGAAGCGGAGACGAGAAACGGAGACCAAAAACGGGCCGGTCCCGTTTCTTCTTCCGGCGGGGGCGCTGGCTCGCCTTCCCACCGCCACGGCGCGGTCCGCGCAGGTCGCCGGCGCTTGCCGGAGTCAGGACGATTCTTCAGCCCAATCCCAGGCCCCCGAGGAGGGACCCGCGCCCGTCCCGCCTCCGCGTGGTTTCGAGGCGGCCGGTTCTCACCAGCGCTCGCCCACGGTCGCTCTCCAGCGGCCCTGCGGTTCTTTTTGGGACGCTGTCGCCTTCGCAGGCCCCCGGCCGGGATCTGCATCGTCTTGTGCAACAGCGGCCTGCTAGGATGCGGACAGTTCCACAGCCGGAGACTCACCATGGCCAAAGCCATCGCCGATCCCGATGAACTGCGTCGCTTCGCACAGGATCTGAAGCGCTTCACGGATGAAATGCAGAACAACCTGACCGTCCTGCACGGCCGGCTGGAGTCGCTGAGCGAATCCTGGCGCGACCAGGAGCAGCAGAAGTTTCGCGAGGAGTTCGAGCAGACGATTCGGGTGCTGGCTCGCTTCAGCAACGCCGCCAACCAGCACATTCCCTTCCTGCTGCGTAAGGCGGAGCGCCTCGACGATTACCTGCAGCAACGATAGGACGGGCACTTCATGGCCAAGTCGGCCCGCGTTATCTCCATCGACGCCCTCAAGGACTTCCGGGCCGCCCTCGCCGATTTTGCGGCCGAGGCGGGCACCGCCTGTCACGAGGTGGACTTCGACATCGAACGGACGCTGGAGTGGCTCAAGCACGACCAACTCTACTACTGGAAGGGTGAGCTGCGCCGGTGGACGGAAGAGGTGGCCCGGGCCAAGAGCGAGTTGGCGCGCAAGCAGATCAAATCACGGCCCGAGGACGCCACGCCCTCGGTCGTTGATGAGAAGAAGCAGTTGGAGAAGGTGCAGTATCGGCGCGACGAGGCGGAGCGGAAGCTGCGCTCGCTCAAGCAGGCGGAGCGGTATCTGACCAAGCAGGCGATCGAATGTCGGGTGCCGGTGCGGCAACTGGGCAGCATCGTGGAACTGCAGATGCCGGTGGCTTTGGAGAACCTGGCCCGCATGATCGACGCGTTGGAGCAGTACGTGCGTCTCAAGGCGCCCGCCGCCGAGGAGCCGGATACGGAGTCGGACGGCGGCGAGGCCACCTCGCGCCCCCCACTCTTTCCCTCCTCAACAGGCGACCTTCCGGCTCGCCTCGCCGATCCCGATGAGGAGCCCCAGCCATGAGCGTCAGCACCGGTCGAGCCCGTCTTTTCGACGCCTACAAGAAGCTGCGGCAAAGCTGGCAGCGCACCTCGCAGACCTGGCGTGATGAGAGTCATGCTGAATTCGAACGACAGTACATGGATCTGCTGGACAAGCAGGTACGGACCTCGCTCAACGCCATGGGCCAGATCAACGAGGCCATCGACAAGGTGCGCCGCGAATGCAGTTGACGGCCCCGGCGGAACGGTCCGGCCCCGGCGTCGTTTATCGGCTGCTTCGCCGACGCTCGCGGCCCGGTACCATGGGGGTCGGCTTCGCCTCTTTCGCCTCGCCCCTGGAGCTTCCTGGATGAACCCAGACGAGTCTTCTTCAGACCTGACCCACCCTGACCCCGAGGCCCGTGCCGCGGCCAGGCCCCTGCTCACGCGCCTGGTGATGCTGACCACGGAGACGGTGGCCCGTGAGGCGGAGCTGGAGACGATGCTCACCGAGGAGCAAGCGCGCCTGCAGGACGACCACCTGGCTCGGCAGACGCGCCTGGACAGCGAGTACGAAGAGGAGCTGCAGGCTCGCCGCACCGCCCACACCATCGACCTCACGCAGCGGCAGGCGAATCTGAACGAAGCCCAGCGCCAGGCCGAGTTCGCGTACAAGGCCGGCCGAGAGGAAGTCGAGGAGCGGGCCCAGGCGCTGGAGAAGGATGTCAAGGCCAAGTACGCCAAAGCCAAGTGGCTGTCGGAGTCGATCTACGAGTCCTCGGAAGACCAGCCCAAGCTCAAGTTCCTGGCGACGAAAGGGGAGATCGAGGAGCGCTTCAAGGAAGTCACCCGGCTGGCAGGGGTGGCCATCGACCAGCTCGCCGAGTTCCGCTTTCCCGTGGTCAGCGATCTCTTCACCCGGCAGGCGGTCGAGCCCGAGGACCCCGAAGCGCCCGTCGCCCCGGCCCCGGCCGACCCGCCGCCCTCACTCATTGAGGCCACCCAGGACTTTGACACCCGACTCGCCGAACTGACTGCCCTGCGGCTGCCCGGCTTCTTCGTCGGGGCGCGGGTCGGCATGCTGGTCACCGCCCTCATCGTCGTCGCGGCCGTGATCCCGCTGTGGCTCAACGACTGGCAGCCGAACCTGGCGCTGGTGATTTCGGCGGGTGTCACGGCCCTGGTGGCCCTCGTCAGCACCGTGGTGCTCTTTCGGAAGGGTCGCGGGCAGGTCGAAGAGGCGATCCTGCCCCTGCTCGCCGCCAACCGCCTTGCCCGCCAGGCTCGGGAGGTGGAGCTGGACGCCGCCGCCGAACGGCGCCAAGAGGAAGAGGCGGAGCTGATCCGCGTCCGCGATGCGGAGCTCCTGCAAGCCCGAACCGAGTACGACGCCAAGCGCAAGGGAATCAAGCCCGAGTGCGACGAGGCGCTGCGCCGGATCGCCGACACCTACAAGCAGCGGATGCAGCAGATCAGCGGCGAGCGGGAGAAGATCAGCGCAGAACTCGAGGTCGGCCACGACCAGGCCATGGCCCAACTGCGCGCGGATCATCAGCAGCAGAAGCAGGAAGCCGAGCGGCAGCGCGAGGAAAGCCTGAGCGAACTGCAAGTCTCGCACGACCACGCCTGGCGGGAGCTGCGCGATCGCTGGCGGCAGGAGACGGGCGAGATCTATGAGCGCATCGAGAGCGCCCGCGCCGAGTCCGCCGACCTCTTCCCCGCCTGGTCGGATCCAACCTGGGAGAATTTCCGTCCCCGCTACGAGTTCCCCAGCGCCATCCGTTTCGGCGACCTCGCGGTCGATCTGGCGGCCCTCCCCGAGGGACTCCCCAGGAGCGAAGAACTCGCCCTGCCCGGCCCGGCGGAGCTTGCCTTGCCCGCCTCGCTGCCCTTCCCCGATCACTGCTCCATCCTGGTCGAGACGGGCGAGTCCGGTCGCGACGAGGCCATCGCCCTGCTGCAGATGTTCATGATCCGCCTGCTCACCAGCCTGCCGCCCGGCAAGGTGCGTTTCACCATCATCGATCCGGTCGGCCTGGGGCAGAACTTCGCCGGCTTCATGCATCTCGCGGATTACGATGAGGCGTTTGTCGGCGGCAAGATCTGGACGGAGAACCGCCACATCGAGCAGCGCCTCGCCGACCTCAGCGAGCACATGGAACACGTGATCCAGAAGTACCTGCGCAACGAGTTCGAGACGATTCAGGACTACAACGAGCAGGCAGGCGAGATCGCGGAACCCTTCCGTTTCCTCATCGTCGCTGACTTCCCGGTCAACTTCACGGAAGCCGCGGCCCGGCGCCTGGCCAGCATTCAGACGAGCGGCCCGCGCTGCGGCGTGCATACGCTCATCCACCTCGATTCGCGCCAGCGCCTGCCGCAAGGCCTGCAACTCAGCGACCTGCGCAAGCACAGCACGCACCTGGGCTGGGAGAAGGACAAGCTCGTCTGGCAGGATGAAGCGCACAAGCACTTCCCCTTGCGCGTCGACCCCGTGCCGCCCGACCAACTGCTTACGAGTGTTCTAAACACCATCGGCCGAGCCGCGTTGGAGGCGGGGCCGGTGCAGGTGCCGTTCCACATGATCGCGCCCAGCGCGGACGAGGCCTGGACCGAGTCCTCCGCGGAGTCTTTCCGCATTCCCCTGGGTCGGGCCGGGGCGAAGAAGCTGCAGTACATGACGCTGGGTCGAGGGACCGCCCAGCATGTGCTCATCGCCGGCAAGACAGGTTCGGGCAAGTCGACGCTGTTGCACGCGATCGTCTCTTCCGCCGCCCTCTGGTACAGCCCCAGCGAGATCGAACTGTACCTCGTCGACTTCAAGAAAGGCGTCGAGTTCAAGGCCTACGCCGGCGATGATTTCCCGCATGCCCGCGTCGTCGCCATCGAAAGCGATCGCGAGTTCGGCCTGAGCGTGCTGCAACGACTTGATGCCGAACTGAAGCGGCGCGGCGATCTCTTCCGCAACCTGGGGGCCCAGGATGTCGCCGCCTATCGTCGGCTGGCGCCCGAGGATCGCATGCCGCGCATCCTGCTCATCGTCGATGAGTTCCAGGAGTTCTTCGTCGAGGATGACAAGGTCGGCCAGGACGCCTCCCTGCTCATGGATCGCCTGGTGCGGCAAGGCCGTGCCTTCGGCATTCACGTGCTGCTCGGTTCGCAGACGCTCGCCGGGGCGTACTCGCTGGCGCGGAGCACGATCGGGCAGATGGCGGTGCGGGTGGCGCTGCAGTGCAGCGAAGCGGATTCCTACCTCATCATGAACGATGAGAACTCCGCCGCCCGTTTGCTTTCCCGGCCCGGCGAGGCGATTTACAACGATGCCAGCGGCGCCGTGGAAGGCAACAGCCCCTTCCAGGTCACCTGGATTTCGGAAGCGGACCGCCAGATGATCCTCGAGCGCGTCGCTGCCTCTGCCAAGACGCTGGAGCCTTCCGAAGTCGAAGGGCAGATCGTCTTCGAAGGCAACGTGCCTGCGGATCTGCGGAAGAACGGCCACCTGGCGCACCTGCTCAAGGACCCCGCCCCGACCTCCGCCCCCTCTGCCCTGGCCTACCTCGGCGAAGCCATCGCCATCAAGGATCCCACCGCGGTCAACTTCCGCAGGCAGGGCGGGGCGAACATGCTCATGGTGGGCCAGCGCGATGACATCGCCAACGACATGCTCGCCGCCACCATGCTCGGCCTCGCCATCCAGCAGGGTGATGCCAAGTTCGTGGTGCTCGACGGCAGCCCCCCAGGACGCCTCGTATGCCGGCACGTTGGAGCGCTTGACGGCGCAGCTCCCCAACGACACGCGCCTGGTTGGCTATCGCGAAGTCCCCGAGGTGATGCAGGCCCTGGGTGATGAACTCGAGGCGCGGCGCGCTGACGATGACGCCCACCACCCTTCGATTTACTTGATCATCAACGCCTTGCAGCGCTTCCGCGATCTGCGTCGCAGCGAGGATGACTTCAGCTTCTCCTTCGATGATGACAAGAAGGATGGCGGCGGGGCCAAGCCCGACAAGCTGCTCGCGGACCTGCTGCGCGAAGGGCCGGCCCTGGGTGTGCACACGCTTATCTGGTGCGACACGGTGAACACGATCGAGCGCAGTCTCGATCGCAGCGCCTTGCGTGAGTTTGAGAATCGGGTGCTCTTCCAGATGAGCCAGGCGGATTCAAGCTTCCTGATCGACTCGCCCCTCGCCGCGAGGCTGGGGCTGAAGCGGGCGCTGTTCTACTCCGAGGAGCATGGCCTGGCGGAGAAGTTCCGGCCGTATGCCATGCCGCCGGAGGAGTGGATTGAGCGTGTGAGCGAGATCCTGCGCGGTCGCGCCTGACCTCCCCCACAAAGCCGCGACCGCCGGTCGCGCCCCGGTTTCGCCGCGACCCAACGAACAGCGCGTCACCCGGCGTTCCGCGCCCGCCCCAGCGACGCACGCCCCGTTTAGCCGCGACCCAAAGGGGAGCGCTTCGCCTGATGTTCCGCACTCGCCCTGGCGAGCCGCGGCGTCCACGCGAGCGGTGTTCTGACGTCCATGGTGACGACCGCGCCACACACCGCCGTCGGGGACGACGCGGCTCGCTCAGCGGGGTCCCACCCCAATTCCCCAGTTCCCCAATTCCCCAGTTCCCGAATTCCCGAGTGTCAAGTCCTGATCAGAAGTTGTCATCTTGGGGGAGGAAGATGACGTGATGTGCCGCTGCGGAGCGAGGCTTGGCGAGCGGAGCGGCGGCACATCACGCGGCGCGAATCGGATGCCCAGACCACCCCTCGTGAACCGCCAGCGGCGTCTGGTAGGCCAAGGCCTGGTGCGGCCGAAGCTGGTTGTAGATCAGCACCGTCTCCCGCACGACGCCCTTCGCCTCGCCTGCTCCCCGGAACGTTGCGGCCAAGCCCAACTCATGCTTCAGCGTCCCGTTCAGACGCTCCGCCTGGCTGTTCTCGTAGCAGTGCTTCTGCTCGGTCATGCTGATTGGCAGCCCAACTCCCTGCAGTTGCTCGATGTAGGCCCGGCAGCAGTACTGGATGCCGCGGTCGGAGTGATGCATCGGCGCCGCGCCCTGCGGCAACTGACGCAGCGCCATCTTCAGGGCTCGCAGGGCGCCCACCACCTCCAGGCTGTCGCTGCAGTCGTAGCCCACGATCGCCCGGCTGTAGGCGTCCATGATCAACGCCAGGTAGACAAAGCCCCTCTCCGTCCGCAAGTAGGTGATGTCGCTGACCCAGAGTTGATGCGGAGCCGTCACCGTCAGATGCTGAGCCGCGTTCGGATACGTCCGGAAGCCGTGCCGACTCTCCGTCGTGCGAGCGCGGCGACGTGGCCGGGGCACCAGCAAATCGTGCCGGCGCAGGAGCTTGAAGAAGCGGTCGCGGCCCAGCGACACCCCCGCCGCCTGGAGGTCCGACTGGATGATGTGCAGCACCTTGCGCGCCCCCAGACGCGGCTGGCGACAGCGTTCCCGCCGCACCAGTTCCAGCACCAACGACTCGTCGACCGCTTCACGTCGCCGCCGACGCCGCTCCTTGTAGTAGTTCTGCCGCGTCATCCCCGCCGCCTGGCACAGCAGCGACACGCTCAGCTTTGCTCGCCCTTCGACAGCGGCGTGGACGGCTTGCCAGCGGACTTTTTTTTGAACGACGCCACCTCTTCGCCCAGCTTCTCGCACGCCAGCTTGAGGAACTCAGCGTTGAGCACGTTCTCCGCCTGCGTCTTGCCCAGGGCCCGCTGCAACTCCGCGACCTGACGCTTCAGCTCCCGAATCCGATCGGCTTCATCCGGCTTCTCCACGCGCACCACCTTTGCTCGCAAATGGTTCTTGCCGTAGCGACACAGCCACTTCTGGATCGTCGACTTGCCGCCGATGTCGTAGTGCTGGCGAGCCGCCTCAATCGACGCGAAGCGGCCGTTCTCCAACTCCGCCACCACTTGCTGCTTGAAGCCCGCACTGTACCGCAGGACAATCCGATCCGGCATCGCCACACCTCCAGTTCCCCACTTGGAGGTGTCAACCTATGGCAGGACAGGACAACCTCCCCCAGTCCCTCAGTCCCTTCCCCTCGCTATCCTATCGCCAACCCAACTCACCCCCTCTGAGACCAGCACCCTTCGCATGCTCTACATTCTCGCGATCTATCTCGCCATGAGCCTTGTCACCTTCGCTGCCTACGGCCTCGACAAGCGGCGGGCAATCAAGGGCACGTGGCGGATCAAGGAAGCGACGCTGCACCTTTTGGCGCTGCTGGGCGGCGTGCCCGGGGCGCTGCTTGGGGCTCGTGTCTTTCGCCACAAGACTCGGAAGGTCCGGTTTCGCGTGGTCACGTTTGCCATTCTGAGCCTGCACCTGGCCGGCTGGGTTTTGTACTTTCTGTGGCGCAGCGGTCGCCTGGGATGAGGTCAAGGAGATGTTGCTGACTCGATGAGTTCGCTTTACCGGTTCTATCTCGCGATCGAATACAGCGCCATCTTCTTCGGCGTGCCTCTGCTGTTCTACCTTGGACTGCTGCCCATCCACATCTTCTTCGTTCTCTGGGGCGGGATGGCGGTGTGCCTGACCGTGCTGCTGCTGGATCGCCGATTCGATCGCGGGCAACTCTGGCGCGGGCAGGCGAAGCGGCGACAACTGTGGCCGATTCTGCTGCGCTTTCTGGTGATGGCGGTGCTGCTGGCGACGGCGGTGCTGCTCTTCACGCCGGATCGGCTCTTTGGCATCATCCGCCGCATCCCGCTGCTCTGGCTGATCATCATGGTCTTCTACCCGATCGTCTCGGTGTACCCACAGGGGATCGTCTGGCGATCGTTCATCTTCCACCGGTATCGCGGCCTGCTGACCGAGCCCTGGGTGCGCATTCTCGCTTCCGCAGCGGCGTTCTCCTTCATGCACATCGTCTTTCGCAACCCCATCGCCCCGGCGCTGACGCTCATCGGGGGGCTGCTCTTCGCCTGGACCTACGAGCGCAGCAAATCGCAACTGCTCGCCAGCTTTGAGCACGCCTTGTATGGCTGCTTCATCTTCACGATCGGCTGGGGTCAGTTCTTCTACCACGGCACGCCGCACCACTAGGAGGCGTTCCGCTGGTTCGTCGAGTGGGCCGATGTGGCCCAGCCGTCATGCCCGCGCAGGCGGGCATCCAGTGCGGCGCGCGGAGCCCACGGGTGGTCCACTGGCGGAAAATAGGGACAGCTCCCAATTTTTAGAAAATGGGGACAGTTCCCTATTTCTCAATGCACCTGCAAATACAGGGGGATTCGGCCTCGTCGAGAAAAATAGGAACTGTCCCTATTTTTCGATAAATGGGAACTGTCCCTATTTTCTACATCGTTGGCCGCAGCAGCACGCGGGCGGGGGCGCCGTCGCCGCCTTGGATCTTGAGGGGCAGGCAGTGCACCTCGTACGCGCCCGGCCTGATGCGTGAGAGGTCGACCGCTTCCAGGATCCAGACGCCCGCACCCAGCAGGATGCGATGCACTTCCATCCCCGCTTCATCGGGACGGCCGATCGACAGGGCGTCAATCCCCACCAGGCGCACACCGAGCCCCACGAGATCGCGAGCCGCATCCGGCGACAGGGCGACGAACGCCGGGTCGAAGGGCTCTTCCATCCAGCGCCGGCGCGAGTTGCGCGTCTTGAACAGCAGCCGCTCAATGCCCGCGACCCCCACAAGTTCCTCGACCCGCAAGTCCGCCGCTTCGATCAGCCCTTCGCTCGCCACCTCGATCACGCTGCATGGACCCACCATCAGGTCGGTGGGCAGGTGGTCGATCGGAGCGCCATCCTTGAAGAAGTGGCGCGGGGCGTCGAGGTGCGTGCCCGTATGCGTGCTGAGTGACAACCCCGTCACGGCGCAGCCATCCTTGTCGAGCGTGCACACAGGCTGACGGTTGAACGGAGGATCGCCGGGCCAGACCGTGGTCTGCTCGCCCAGCGAGACCGAGACATCCAGGAGTGGTGCTGAAGACATGCTGCTGTTCTAGCAGCCCACCTCGTAGTTCGCCAAGAGGACGCCGAGATCGGACTGGTCGGTATCGCCATCGCCATCGATGTCGCCGCCATCGTCGACCTCGTAGCTGGCGAGCAGGATGCCGAGATCAGACTGATCGACGCAGTCGTCGCCGTTCAGGTCGCCGGGGATGCCGGGGCCGGTGTCGTAGGTCCAGGTGATGGTGGCGTTCTGGGAACTGCCCGAGGGCGTGCTGACGTTGAAGGTGAGTTGATCGCTGCCGCCGGCGTCCTGGTTGGGGACGAGGATGCGATAGCCGCCCGTGGCCCCGGTGTGGATGGTCGCCTGCGTGGGCGGGGTGACGATGGTGAAGGTGGCGTCGCCGGGGGCATCGTCGAACGTCGCCGGCAGTTCCAGGACGAAGGGCTGGTCGGGCATGACGGTGCGGCTGTAGCCGAACGTCACGGGCGCCGCGCCGGACGGCGTCACGTCGCCGTAGGTGATGTCCAGTTGCACCGGCTCACTGCGCACGATCTCGCCGTTGGCCCGCCGGGCCTGCAGTTGCAGCGTTGCGGGGCCGGCGCCGAGCGTCTGGCCGAAGAGGCTGAACTGCCCGGTCGTCTGGGTGGAGGCGGCGACGACGCGGCCGGCCTGGATGAGTTGCACTTCCTCGATGGAAGCGGCTTGGACGTCGTAATCGAAGGTGAACTGGGTGCCCAGGTCGCCGCTGAGTTGATCCGGGGTGAGCGTCGCGGACTCGCCCAGGTTGTCGACGATGAGATCCTTCAGCAAGCGTCCGGCGGTGCGCTGGGCTGAGCTTGAATAGGCGAGCAGGCGCAGTTCGTGGTAGCCATCGGTGAGGGTCGTGGTGTCAATTTCCAGGAGGCCGCCGTTGCCGGGCAGGGTCTGGGCGAGTTCGCCGTCGATGAGCGCCTCGACGCGTTCGATTTGCCAGGCCGGATCGGTGTTGCTCGCGACGAAGATGTACTGAATCTCATCGGCGACGGGGTTGGAGGGCTCGCTGTAGACGGTGAAGCCGGGCACGTAGGCGAAGGGTCGCGTCAAGGGATCGCCGCAGAAGAGCATCTGGAAGGGCACGTACTGGGCCGACCGGAGGTATGCCTCGCCCAAGGTGCCCCCGAGGAAGGAGAAGAGATGCACTTCGGCGCGGGGGAATTTGCCGGTGTAGTTGCAGGGCTCCTCGACCGCCCCCACGGTGCCGCTCGCACCCTTGGCAATCCAGCGCGACATCTTGGTTTGCTGATCCGTGTCGAAGGTCGCCGCCCAACTGGTGAGGTGATCGCAGAAGGAGCCGGGCAGGAGGGTGAAGTTGCCGCCGTCGATGTCGGGGTTGGCGGCCCCGGTCATGACGCCGAGGCAATCGTGCCTGCCGGTGGGAATGACGCCGTCGATGATCTCGCCGACGCCGCCGTAGAAGTCAATATCGCTGACGGTACTGCTGAACTGGGGGGGCGCGGACGTTGCGGGCGGGGTCGGCCTCGTTGTTCATGAAGTAGAAGGTGCCGGCCTGGCGGAGTCCGTCGGCGGCGAGGCTGCGATCGATCATGTCGATGATTTCGGCCAGGGTATTGCCCCGTTCCCCGTCGTAGCCCAGCATGGCCCCGATGAAGTAGCGGCGGGCGAGGGGTGCGTCGCTGACGTCGCCCAAGGCCCAGGTCACGCTGCTGTCGAAGGCGGGGAGCGTCTGGCCGCTGTCGAAGTAGCCGTTGCGCAAACCGGAGCCGACGGGCCCGTCGAGCAGGTCGTCCTTGAGGAAGGCCATGGTGTAGGCCGAGGAGAGGGCAAAGCGATTGACCGGGGCGCAGTTGTCGTTGACGTAGCCGGAGGCGCTGATGAAAAAGGGCGCCCCGGGGCAGAGAATGACGAAGTCGACGGTCTGGTCCAGGCCACGGTTGGCGAGGGTGCCGAAGAGCCCATCGAGGTTCGCCTCCACGAAGGCGGCGTAGTTGGTGGCGGCGGGATCCATGTAAAGGACGTTGCGATCGGGGATCCGGCGGGCGTCCTTGTAGTAGTTGCCCACGTACATGGAGGCGGGGCTGGAGGGATCGATGATGAGCAGGGCTTCCTCGCCGGTGCCTTCCGCGAAGCCGATCGAGCCGGCGAATCCCAAGGTCAACGCCGCCAACGAGCAACGACTGAGGCGATTCATGTTCATCTCTCATCCTCTCCAGAAACCTGATTCGGCAGCGTCCCAGAACGATGGCCGCCGGAATCCAGCCTACTCTTTCTCGGCTATCAAGCCAGCGGTATTCGCCGGCGGCACGCAGGTGGGCTGTGAAGCAGCGCCATCGGGGAAGTCTAGGCGCTTCTCGGACCCCGAGAGGGGCCTGGGGCCATGCCAGGGGCAGGGCGAAGCGCGGTCCTGGATATCCCCAATCACCCTCCCGTGCCGCTGCCTGGATCCCCCCTGCTCCGCGGCTACACTGTGGCAGGCAATCCACCGCCCCCACCCCCGCCAGGAGAGTCCCGTGCAGCTCATTTGCGAGGTTATCCCCAAGCCCGGCGCCACCACCGACGAACTGCAAGCCCTGGGCCGAGCCCTGGTCGAGTGGAAGCAAGCTATTTTGCCGAGTAAGGGCCTGCGTGGCGATCTGGTGAGCACGGCCCTGGACGACCTGCTCAGCGGCGAACTGCCCACGCCGGCGGGGATTCTCATCGCCAACGCCGCCCGCTCCCTGCTGGAGCAGCGCAACGTCGACGCCGCCATTCGGGCCTATCTGGGTCAACTGGTGGAGCGCAACTGGGAGGCGGCGCGGCTGGATCGCCGGGCCCTGGAGCGACGGGCGGTGTGCGGGGTCATCACGCTCTCGCCGAGCGAGGAAGACGGCTCCTTCGATGCCGAGGCGGTCCCCTCGCCGGAGGCGGTCCGCGCGGCGGTGGACAGTCTCAGGAAGGTCCTGCCCAGCCGGGTGGTGCATTCCGTGAAGCTCAAGCGCCTGGTGCTGGACACGAAGAAGACGCTGCGGGAGCGGGCGGAGGATTGGGGCGAAGATGCGGAACTGGAAGAGGGCCGCGACGACTGACCGAACGAGTGCGGGCGGCAGGCCTAAGGCACGGTGGCGCCTGCTCAAAACATGATCGCGCCTGCCACTTGCGCTTCCAGGCATCCTGTGTCACGGCGCAGGCTCACCGCCACAACAGAGCCCCCCCCCCCAACTCAGGGGGATTTTGCAATTGCACAAGTCACGATATGTCGACCGGACCGGACGAGATATGATCCACAGGGCTCACTGCGATGTTTCGTTACGAAGTAGCGCGGAGTCGCTTTGGGTCAGCATCTTTGTCAACGTTCTAGATGCCGAGGCATACGCAGCCATGGGAGGTGTGCGGTGAGCGGAGATTCCGGGAATCGAGAAGAGAGTTGGGGAGATGAGTTAGAGCAACGATGGGAGCGAGAACTCGGACACAAGCGAGAGGAACTGCGACGGCTTCGCACGCAGTTGTGGAGGAGTTTTGCGGGCGGTGTCGTGCTGCTGCTGGTCGTATTCGTGGTGACGCTATTCACTGCTTCATCTCGTCTCGTTCCGTCTGCTGAGCAGCGCAAGTCGCTAGATACTCTCATTACCAGCGTGCATCGCCTGCAATCTGTCTTCGATTCGCTGAGCGATGCCACGCCGGCTGCTTTGAACCAGCAGCCCACGACTGCCACAGCACAACCGGCAGGTGACACACAGCAGCCACAAGCTCCGATTGACGATGAGGCCGCAACGCCGGAGGCCTCCGCCATCGTGATCGATTCAGCCAGTTCGACCGATGCTGCTGACGAACACCACCGAGTCCCAGCGTCGAGGCTCATGGCGGAAGCATTGACCGCCACTGAGAGAATGGCAGTTTCGGCCCAGCAGATCACCAGAATCCCGCTTCCTAGCCAACTGGCCATCGCCCAAATAGTCCCTGTCGGTGCCGTCGTTCTTATTCTCGGCCTGCTCGGTCTAAGACGCATGCAGGGGTATGATCACGAAATCGGTGAGACCAGACGAGAAGTCACGGAGACGGTGAACAGCCGTCTCCGTTCGACTCAGGAGCAGATGCGTCACTATCGTGAGGAGATTGGTCAATCGAGAGTAGAACTCAGCAAGTCGCTGAACGCTCGGCTCGAAGAGGCTCGCGCCGCAACGGGCGCGACGATTGCCAGTTCGGTAGCTAAGGGTTTTAGTGACCAGCAAGAGCAGCTCAAAATGGTGCAAGCGGAGATAGCGGATCTCCATTCCAGATCACTCGATGAGGCGAACACAGCTCAGAAGCGCATGAGCGAACTCATGCAGCGCGTCAAAGAACTGATCGAGGGGAACCCCTGGCTGGCTGAAGCCACCGCAAAGGAGTGGCTCGACCGTGTCAACTCGCTCCGCACAGCGGAGCAGGCCCATGATCTTGCTCGCGCTTTTCTCGGTGAGACCCCGCCGAACCTTGCAGCGGGCCTTGCAGCCCTCGGAGCAGTGGCACCACTCGACGGCGACCCGCTTCCGGGTGATGCCAGTGCATACCACAACTGCTTCGTGGAGGCAATGCGCTCGCCGACACAGGATGCGACCCTTGCTGCACGCATAGTCAATGCGGGTCGAACGCGACACCCAGACAACGCCGATCTCATTGCGGACCTTGTTCAAGTCAGATCGCATCTGGGCGAGTCTCTGCCAACCGTGGAACTTGAGCGGTTGCGGGAATCGGGCAGCTACTGGGCGAGTTGGCGAACCGTAGTCTTCGAGGCGCAGGCGATCTCTGAGAGCGGCACACACACGGATCGCAAGCGAGCAATCAAGCTCCTTGAAGAGGGGACCAAGCACCTGAAGCGCGATCCTCGCGTCTGGCGACATCTCGCTGATCACTATTGCAAACTCGGTGACGAGGACAAAGCCGAGTCCACATTCAAGCGTGGATTGAAGGCCTGCATGTCAGGACAGGTTCTCGCCTACAACTTCGGCGACTTCCTGCTCTCGATTGGTCGTGCGGAAGATGCAGTCCAGATGCTTGAACGCGCCATGGCAATGGACTACCAGGAGCAGTATCAGCCCGATGTGAGCCAGGGTGCTGTCATGTTAACGACGGCTCAGGCCTGCGAGGCGGCAAGCGAGCGGCACCGAGCGGCGGGTGAGGATGAAGCAGCGACTGAATACCACAGTAAGGCCGCTACGATCTATCGCCGGTTCCTGGCGGCGGTGGCTGCTACTCACGTCAAATCCGAATCACCTCATATGACACGTTACGCACTCTCCCGACTTGCCTTGCTGGGCGAACCAGCTGACGATCCCTCTGGCATGGGATTTGACACACAGGACTCCGAAGGGAAGATCGACTCTCGGCAGATGCTCGCCGCTGTTGAGGCGCAGGCGGACAAGATCGATCCTGAGACGTGCGAACGCATCATTCATGACTTGGCCGGCCCGCCGACCGAGAAAGACCGCTGGCTCCGCTTACTCGATGGGTGGAGGAAGCTGCATGGCTGGAGCGATGAGAAGCACGAGGAGCTGCGACGGCTAATCGAGTCTCGCTATCCTGATTGAGCACATCTGTTGTGGCACAGAGGGGAGATCCGAATGATCAAGCCCACCAAGGAGTCGGTGCGAGACGTTGCGTGAGGGCCTACCTCCGCCAGGAGCCCGTCGCTGCACCTCGGCGTGTGGCCGACTTCCCCGCGGGCAGCGCAGTCCTTGGCCTCAGCGAGTCGATTCGCCGATTGGAGAGCTTCATCCGCAGCGCGCTGAGGTCGCGCCGAGGAAGCAGATGGACTGGTGGCAAATCCGCTCGGCCGCCATCGACACCCCTCGCCCAACGCATTACACTCGCGGTTTCTGCGATCGCAGCGACGATCTCGCCGCGGCCCCGCGCTGCCGCCTGATCGCCTCTCTGGGACTTCTCGTCCCCTGCCCCGCCCCCGTGCGGTTGGTCGACCCGTTTTCGCCACCGCTTCGCCGGAGTCTGTCATGCGGTTGTTCAAGTTCTTCTGGCAAGCTCACAAGTGGGTCGGCATCGTGCTGGCCGCCTGGGTGATCCTGCTCTCGGTCACCGGGTTTCTACTGCTCATCAAGAAGAAGGTCGAGTGGATCCAGCCCTCCACGCAGCGCGACAGCGAGCCCGCCGCCGTCGAGTCGTTCATCGATAACCAGCGCCTCTTCGAGATCGTCTTCGCGGAGGACCATCCCGACTTCCAGACGCTGGGCGACATTGATCGCATCGACTTTCGGCCAGGCAAGGCTGTCTTCAAGGTTCGCTCCACGCACCACGATACGGAGATCCAGGTCGGGGCGGTGACCGGCGAGGTGCTCTCCATCGCCACGCGGCGCTCGGACCTCATCGAGCGTATTCACGACGGCTCCTTCTTCGCCGACTTCGTGCACGAGTATCTCTCACCGGCGGTCGCTGTCTGTCTGACCTTTCTGGCGGGCACGGGCTTGTGGATCTGGCTGCAACCGCTGCTGCGCCGCCGACGGCGGCGGGTCCGCCAACGTGAATCGACCTGACCCACCTCCCTTGCGAGGCTCATTCCGAGACCCCGTCATGTCGCACCACTTGCTCTCAGCGCTCGCCACCGTCGCCGCGCTGCTCGTGAGCGCCACTCCAACCCTCGCGCAACCGACAGAGCCCACGGATTCCAAGCCCACGGATTCGAATCCGTGGGCTTCGACGCCTGAGGCCGCGCCAGCGCCGCAGGACTCCCCCCACTCCTTCTACGCGCCCGGCAACTTCGGTTACGACGGCGGCTTCTTTATCGAGGACGCGAGCGGCAACTTCCGACTCGAACCGTCCGCGTTCGCGCAGTTCCGCTACGTCTTCACGCATCGCGCCAGCGGGCCCGGCATCGATTCCGATCGGTCCGGCTTCGAGTTTCGCCGTCTCAAGTTCAAGCTCAAGGGGCACGTCTTCTCCCCCGACCTCGAGTACACGCTGGGCACTTCCTTCGAGCGCAATGACGGCGTCAACGAGATCTCCGACGCCTTCTTCGACTGGCACACCACCGAGCATGTCACCCTCCGGGCCGGTCGATTCCGCCCGCCGCTGCTGCGCGAGGAGATCGTCTCCGCCAAGCGGCAGTTGCTCGTCGAGCGTTCGCTCATCCGCAGCGCCTTCGGACGCGACCGTCGCACCGGCCTGAGCGCCACGCTCCACAACGATGACGCCTCCCTGCAAGTGGCCCTCCAGAACGCGGGCAACGATCAGTTCGGCGACGGGGAGTGGCTGGCAGGCGCCCGAGCCGAGTTCGTCCTCGCGGGAAAGGCGAAGCAGTTCAAGGACTTCAGCAGCGGTCGCGATGACGACTTTGCCGCCCTCCTGGGGTTCAGCGCCCTCTACGAAAGCGATGATCCGTCCGGCACGGGCAGCGATGCCTTCGACCTCTGCCAGTGGTCGGCAGACCTGTCCGTCGAGGGCCGCGGCGTCAACACCTTCCTGGCGCTCGTCGGCAACCACACCGATCCCAACGCCGGTCGCAGCGCCGACCAACTCGGCGTCGTCATCCAGGGCGGCTGGCGCGCCTGGGAGAACACGGAGCTGCTGGCCCGCTACGTCTGGGGCGATGCGGACCACCTGGGGCCGGACCTGAGCGTTGTCAGCGTCGGCCTGAACCACTATCTGCAGGGCCAGGATCTCAAGCTCACCTTCGACGTCGGCTACGCCCTGAGCGAGGTCGGCGACTTCTGGTCCTCCTCGGGGGCCGGGTATCTCACGGATGCGCCGGGTGAAACGGGGCAGGTTGTGGTGCGCTCGCAGCTTCAGATCGTGTTCTGAGAGGCTTTGCAGTCGTACTGTGGTGCTGACCTCAAGTGCAAGCGCGAGGTCATCCGCTCGCGGGGACGCGGCGGCTCGCTGGATCTACCGTCGACGGCGCGTGGATCATGTGGCTTTCGCAAGGCTCGTCTGCAGGCGGCGCGAGCGTCCTTCCTTAGAGCAGCAGCCACGCCACGGTCAGGGCCAGCACGACGAACGCGCAGAGCAGCACACCCAGCCAGCGTCGGCGGCGGCGGCGCCGCACCGCCCCGGCCCGGACGGTTTGGATGGCCGGCATCGGATCGAACGCCTCGTAGGCCGCGTGCAGTGCCGCCGTCGCCGCCTCCAGGTCGCCTTTGAAGCGCGCGGCGAGTTCCGCCTCGGCGCTTTCGAGGTGCCGACCGATGGCGGTGGTGGAGCAGTCCATGGTTCGGCTGACGCGGCGCAGGTCGTGCCGCTCGACGTGGCCAAAGATCCAGGCCTCCATCGCCTGCCCGGGAAGCTCGTGCAGGGCCCGCAGCAGCGCTCCCGCGGGGCCCGGGAAGGCGGCGTGCACCTGGTGCGTCTTACCCGCCCGCACCTCGCGGGCCCGGAGTACGACGAGGCGATCGACATTGGGCAGCTCAAGTTCCGCCAGATCCGCCCCCGCTCGTTCCAAGCCCAGGACCGGCCCGATGAGCCGCACCGCTTCGACTTCGTTGGCGAGGAGCAGGAGCGCCAGGCGGACGATGCGGCGTTCGATCGCCTCTTGTTTCTCTCGTCGTTTCGCCCTGGCGGTGCGTCTGCGCATGTGCTGCTCCTGCGACCCCCACGAAACTCGCGTCCGCGAGCCCGTCTACTCCACCCGTTCCAGGCGGGCGTATTCGATGGCGAGCGTTTTGACGCCGACCGTGGGGAAGGCGATCTTCACATAGCCGCCGGGGATGCAGGAGTGCACGCGGCCGACGCCGAACTGCGGGTGCCGCACCATGCTGCCCTTGGGATACTCCTGGCGGGCCCGGTCGAGCGGATCGTCGGCATCGTCATCGAACTCGTAGCCGATGTCGGACTGATCGCTGAACTGCACCACGTCCTGGGGTAACTCCCCCAGGAAACGACTGGCGATGGAACTCTGCGTCACGCCGCGCACCGTCCGCCGGCGGGCGCAGGTCATGACGAGGTGTTGCTCGGCGCGGGTCATGCCCACGAAGCAGAGTCGGCGCTCCTCTTCCAGGGCGTCTTCCGACTCGTTGCTGCGGCCGTGCGGCAGCAAGCCTTCCTCCAGGCCGATCATGGCGACGGCGGGGAACTCCAGACCCTTGGCGGCGTGCAGGGTCATCAGTGACAGCGCCCCCACTTCCGAGTCGAGGGCATCGACATCGGCCACCAGGCTGACCTGCTCCAACCAGGCCCGCAGCACGTCGAGCAGCGTCGGCTGCTCGGGGCGCTGGCGATCGATCTCGCCGCCACGGCCCGCATCGTTCTCAGCGCTGAACCAGAGCAAGGCAAAGTCGGCTGCGGAAGAGATGAGTTCGTGGAGGTTCTCGAGGCGCTGGGCGTCCTCCTCGCCGACCGCCAGCTTCTTGTAGTGCTTCTCGATGCCGGATTCGGTGAGGACGCGACGGACGAAGTCGGCGAAGCGATGGGCGGTGGCGGCGCCGTCGTCGCCGTTGTCGCTGACGATGGCGGTGTTGTGGGCTTCCTGCTGCCAGCCCAGGACGGTGCTGAGGAAACGCTGGACGGAGGTGACGGCGCGGGCGTTGAGGGCGGGGGCTTCCTGCACCCGCCGCAGCGCCTCGAAGAGCGAGGTGCCGGTGTGGATGGCGAAGCGATCGAGCCTTTCCATGGTGGTCTTGCTGATGCCGCGGGCGGGAAGGTTGATGATGCGGCGCAGGCTGATCTCGTCGAGCGGGTTGGTGATCGTCTTGAGGTAGGCCAGGGCGTCCTTGACTTCCTTGCGCTGGTAGAAGGCCGTCCCTCGGGCGACGAGGTAGGGCACGCCGGCCCGCCGCAGCGTCTCTTCCATGACGCGGGAGAGGGCGTTGGTGCGGTAGAAGACGGCCATGTCGCTCCAGCGCAGGTCTTCGTCTTCCTTGAGCCGCTGGAAGCAGTCGAGGACGAACTCCGCCTCGTGATGCTCATCGCGGCAGAGCGTTGCCTGGGGCAGCACGCCGCCCTGGCGCTCGGTGTAGAGGTCCTTGTGCTTGCGTTTCTCGTTGTTGCGAATGAGCTCGTCGGCCGCCTTGAGGATGTACTCGGTGGAGCGGAAGTTCTGCCCCAGGGCGATGACGCGGGCGTCGGGGTATTGCGACTCAAAGTCGAGGATGTTGCTGATATCGGCGCCACGCCATGCGTAGATCGAGTTGTGCACGACGATGTCGCCGGCACAGTAGTTGCGTGCGTCCGCCACGGACAGGTCGTAGACCTCGCCGCGGTATTCCTCCCGCTCGACCCTGACGAGGCATTCCTCCACGACCGCGTCGTCGCGCTGCACCGGAACGATCATGCCCGGCCAGAGGTGGCTGAGGGGCATGGCGAGAAAGGCCTTGCCTGGAGTGAGTCGGGCGCGGGGGACGATTTCGATGTCGTCATCGAGTGCGGCGATGGCCTCCGCCAACTGCTGGCCGTCGTCGAAGTGCTTGCGGGAGGTCTCGATGCGCCAGGTGCCCTTGTTGCTGTCTCGACAGGGAAAGCCGGCTGTTTCCGCAGTTCGGCGAAGCGCCTCGCCGGTGGTCACGAGCTGGACGCGATGCTCATGCCAGGGCCGCATCGTGTGGGGTCGCCCGTCGCCGAACATGGTGAAGAGAACCAATCGCCGCGCCCAGGACTCGCGCGTGACGGCCCCCGGACGATGATGTGGGTAGCGCTTGTCCTGGCCAAGGTCGGCCAGGAGTTGCTCGGCACCGGCCGTCGTATCGACCTCGCTGTAGAGCCGGTCGACCCACTGCTGCCCCATCGCCATCCGTCGGCCCCGGACCCAAAACACCATGGTGGGAATGCCGTAGCGGACGGAGTAGAAGTGCTCGTAGAACCGCGCTTCCGAGGGATCACTGGTGGCCCGGACGATCCAGATGGCGTCTGCGACTTCCTGGTTGGTGCGAACCTGCAGGCCGGAGACAATCTCACCGTCCTTGCTGGCCCGCACACCGCGGGTGACTCCGAGCCGATATCCGACGCCGCGCTTCCACATAAGGTAGGTGTAGTGCAGGTCGGCGTCGGGGCGCAGCCGCGCAAAGGCAATGTGATTGGGTGTTCCCCGCAGGGAAGCGCCGCTCTCCGTCTCAATCCGCACGAGCGGCCCGTGGTAGCTTCGCACCATTCGCTTCTCGACGCGAAAGGTCGCCATCGAACCCCATCCGCTCGCCGCGACGACTTCATCCCCTTCTAGAATCGCCTCGATCGGGCGCAGACCCTCGGGCGTTCGCACGGGAGTGCCGGCCGGGAGGCACTGATCCGGATCGCCCACCACGCAGATGTTCTTGCCGGCGTCCGCGAGTTCGGAGGCGATGAGGAACTGGGCGTGGTTGGTGTCCTGGTACTCATCGATGAGCAGGTAGGTGAAGCGCTGCTGCAACTCCGCCTTGACCGCCGGGTGCTCGCGGAGCAGCCGAGCCGTCAGCATGAGCAGATCGTCGAAGTCGACGGCGTTGTTCTCGCGCAGGGCGGCGTCGTAGGCGGTGTAGACCCGCGACACCTGCCGCGCGAAGAAGTCGCCGGCCTGCCCCTGGGCCGACTCCACCGTGACCAGTTGGTTCTTGAGATTGCTGATGCGTCCCAGCATGGTGGAAGGCGGGAAGTTGCCCGAGGAGAGGTCGAGCCTCTTGAGCACCCGCTTCATCAGGGCGGACTGATCGTCGGCGTCGTAGATGGAGTAGGTGTGATCCAGCCCCTTGATGCCGAGCACCTCCGCGTAGCGGCGCAGGATGCGGGCGCCGAGGCTGTGGAAGGTGGTGATGGTGAGGCCCCGGGCATCGACGTCGCGCTCGCCCAGGAGGGAGCGGACGCGCTCGGCCATCTCGCCGGCGGCCTTGTTGGTGAAGGTGAGGGCGAGAATCTGCCAGGGCGGGATGCCCAGGTGGACCAGATGGGCGATGCGGCGGGTGATGACGCGAGTCTTGCCGGAGCCGGCGGCGGCGATGACCAGGACGGGGCCTTCGGTGGCCTCGACCGCTTCTCGTTGCGCCGGCGTCAGTTGCGCTAAGAAACCGGATGAATTGTGCAGGGAAGAGCTCGTCGACATGGGCTGACTGTAGCAGTTTGGGGCCCCCTGGAGACGTTCCAGAGATCCCGAGGCGATTTTCCAGAAGCGCTGCTCCAGATCTGGTGTCGGGATAGTCCGCGACAGGTTATCCACTACCACATGTGGCGTGTCGAATGGGCGCAAACTCAAGCCCGTTTTGGCCTTGCGCCAAGCCTCGGTCTCACATAGAGCAAAGTCGAAGATATTGCGGTTTTAGAACTTGAGCACGCAATATCTTGGGGTATGATGCACAACGTTGGGTGGAAAACGAATTGCGACAGAGATGTTCGCAAGCGGCGGAGACTGTACACCGCTGCCGGCGGTCTCTTTGCCCTGTTCGGGAGCTTCCCGACCGGCGGTTGTTTTGTCATCGACCGGCCGCCGCCGTTGTTGAGACGCCCACGTAGAGGTGAGGCCCATGTCCACGCTCGATGTCACACGCCTCCACCGTCTGGAGCGCCCCAGCGCCCGAGAGGCGGGGGTGGAACATCTGAACCATGTGTGGCTGGCCTGGCCGCGATTCGATTGAACACCTCACCCCGAGCCAGTCGCTGCGAAGTCCTTCTCTTATGTTGCCCGATTCCACGCAGACCACTTTGCCGGCCCGCCAGCACCGCCACCATCTTCCGTTTGGTAGCGGAGCAGACACCACTTCCGACTTCTACTCCTCCAGAGGGGCTGATGAGTCCGCTCAGCCCCACTCCTTTCTTCGACCCAGCTCTTGCCGGGGCCGCCTCACTCGCTGAGTAGCGAGGCGTCCTTCGCCTTCCCGCCCACCGATCCGCGGTGGAGTCATCGCCCACGACTGCTTCTGTTTTCCTGTGTTGCCTGATCCACTCGCCCCATTCAAAAGCACGGATTGCCGAGAATGAAAATCGCCCGACGTTTCACCGAAGCCCTCCGCAGCACCCCGGCAGAGGCGAACCAGGGAGGCCGCACGGCCGCACCTCCCGAGGTTGATGCCGCGGAACGCCCCAGCCAGCCCACCATCTTCGACTGCGTCCCCTGGACCAAGCGCTCCAGTCGCATCACCAACCCCGACGGTTCGGTGATCTTCTCGATGAGCGAGGTCGAGGTGCCGGCCTCCTGGAGCCAGCTCGCCACCGACATCGTGGTGAGCAAGTACTTCCGCAAGGCGGGCGTGCCCCAGATCGATCCCGAGACCGGGGAAGCTGCGCGCGATGAGAAGGGCCAGGTCATCACCGGCCCGGAACGCAGCGTCAAGCAGGTCGTGCACCGGCTCGCCGGCTGCTGGCGGCACTGGGGCGAGAAGTACAGCTACTTCGACTCGGCCGAGGACGGCGAGGCCTTCTACGACGAGCTCTGTCACATGATGCTCAACCAGATGGCCGCCCCCAACAGCCCCCAGTGGTTTAACACCGGTCTGAACTGGGCCTACGGCATCAGCGGCCCGCCCCAGGGGCACTGGGTCCCCGAGCCCTACACCGGTGAGGTGAAGCTGGCGGACGACGCCTACACCCACCCGCAGCCACACGCCTGCTTCATCCAGTCGGTCGGCGATGACCTGGTCAACCCCGGCGGCATCATGGATCTCTGGGTGCGCGAGGCCCGCCTCTTCAAGTACGGGTCGGGCACGGGCACGAACTTCTCGGCGATCCGCGGCGAGACCGAGCCCCTCTCCGGCGGCGGCTCCAGCAGTGGCCTGATGAGTTGGCTGCGCATCGGCGATCGGGCCGCCGGGGCCATCAAGTCGGGCGGCACCACCCGCCGGGCCGCCAAGATGGTCTGCCTGGATCTCGATCACCCGGACATCGAGGACTTCGTCAACTGGAAGGTGCGGGAGGAGATCAAGGTCGCCGCCCTGGTCGAGGGCATGAAGCACCTCAGCCACCAGCAGAAGGACACCGCCGAGAAGCTCGGGCTGGAACTCGACTACGACTTCAACGGCGAGGCCTACTACACCGTCTCCGGGCAGAATTCGAACAACTCCGTGCGCGTGCCGGATGCGTTCTTCCACGCTCTGGACGGCGACGAGGAATGGGAGCTGAAGCGACGGACGGATGGGTCGGTCGACAAGTCGCTCAAGGCCGGGGCCCTCTGGAACGAGATCGCCTTCGCGGCCTGGCGTTGCGCCGACCCCGGCCTGCAGTTCGACACGACGATCAACGCCTGGCACACCTGCCCGGCGGACGGTCGGATCCAGGCGTCGAATCCCTGCAGCGAGTACATGTTCCTGGACAACACCGCCTGCAACCTGGCCTCGATCAACCTGCTGCAGTTCTACGAGAGCGCCACTCGGACGTTCGATCTCGACGCCTTCGAGCACGCCATTCGTCTCTGGACGATGGTGCTGGAGATCAGCGTGCTGATGGCGGCGTATCCTTCCAAGGAGATCGCCCGCCTCAGCTATCGCTACCGCACGCTGGGTCTGGGCCACGCCAACGTCGGGGCCCTGCTCATGCAGGCGGGCATCCCCTACGACTCGGAGGCGGGGCGAGCCGTCTGCGGGGCCCTGACCGCGATCCTGACCGGCCGGGCCTACGCCACCAGCGCCGAGATGGCCAAGGCGCACGGTCCCTTCGGCGGCTTCCATGCCAACCGCGACCGCATGCTGAGCGTCATCCGCAACCATCGGCGGGCGGCCCAGGGCGTCTCGCGCGATGATGAATCCTACGAGGATCTGCCCATTCGCCCCATGCCGGTCGAGCACGAGATCATGCGGTCGACGGCCCTGCCCATCGCCAACACCAAGAGCATCCTGAGCCGGGCCGTCAAAGCCTGGGACGAGGCCCTGTCACTCGGTGAGCGGCACGGTTTCCGCAACGCCCAGGTCAGCGTTCTGGCCCCCACCGGCACCATCGGCCTGCTCATGGATTGCGACACGACCGGCGTCGAGCCTGACTTCGCCCTGGTCAAGTTCAAGAAGCTCGCGGGCGGCGGCTATTTCAAGATCGCCAACAACTCGCTGCGCCCCGCCCTGGAGGCGCTCGGCTACGGCGAGGAGGAGATCCGCGACATCCTGCGTTACGTGCTGGGCACGCTGTCGCTCGATGTCGAGATCCCCGGCGAGGGCGTGACGCTCGCCGAGTACCTCACCGAGAGCAAGTTCGAGCCCGCCGAACTCGAGCAGATCGGCGACCAGTTGCCCGGCGTCTTCGAACTGGCCTATGCCTTCAGTCCCTGGTCCTTGCCCCGCGAGCTGTTTGAACGACTGGGGATCGACGCGAAGCAAGCCCGCACCACGAGCGGCTTCAACCTCCTGGCGGAGCTTGGTCTTTCCGGCAAGCAGATCGAGGAACTCAACGAGATCATCTGCGGCACCCAGACGATCGAAGGGGCTCCACACCTCAAGCCGCAGCACCTGCCCGTTTTTGATTGTGCCAATCGCTGCGGCAAGAGCGGCCGGCGCTTCATCGCCACCGAGGGTCACATCCGCATGATGGCGGCGGCCCAGTCCTTCATTTCCGGCGCCATCAGCAAGACCATCAATCTTCCCAAGGAAGCCAGCGTCGAGGACATCAAGGAGGCCTACCGCCTCAGTTGGGACCTGGGCCTGAAGGCCAACGCCCTCTACCGCGACGGCTGCAAGCTGAGCCAGCCGCTGAGCAGCAAGTCCGACGAGCAGATCCTGGCGGAGGATGAGACGGAAGAGGACGACTTGGAGTCCGCCCGCGCCGAAGTCCTGGAGGAGGCCGCCCGCCTGGCGGAGGCAATGGCCCAGGAATCCCCCCCAGATCGTGACGGAAGTGGTGGAACGCATCGTGGAACGACCGCTGCGACGTCGTCTTTCCGACACCCGCACCAGCGTCACCCACAAGTTCAACGTCGCCGGCCACGAGGGCTACGTGACCGTCGGTCTCTACGACGACGGCTCACCCGGCGAACTCTTCATCACCATGGCCAAGGAAGGCTCCACGATCGGCGGCCTGATGGACTCGCTGGGGACGGCGGTCAGCGTCGCCCTGCAGTACGGCGTGCCCATCAAGAGCCTGGTGCAGAAGTTCAGCAACCAGCGTTTCGAGCCCGCGGGCATGACCACCAACCCGGACATCCCCTTCGCCAAGAGCCTGGTGGACTACATCTTCCGGTGGATCGGCATCCAGTTCGTGCCCGGGTATCGCGAGACGGCGGTGCCCGGGGCCCAGTTGCATCGCTCCGCGACGAACACGGATCGACAAGCGGCGAAGCCGGAAGAGAGCAAAGCGCAAGCCTCCGCCACGATGCGGATCAGCGAGGAGAATGATCGATGCGAGAGCGAGGACCCGAGATCCGCGTCAAGCGGCACCGCTTCGACGAGTCGCGGCCCGGCGACTGGACCCAGCGACTTCTCCGTGTCCGCCAGTCGCTTCCCCAGCGGCCTGGCGATGACGCCGCAACACACTCCCACCAGCGCCTTGACCGCCTCCATGGCGGAGAACATGGGCGACGCGCCGCCCTGCGATGTTTGCGGCGAGATCACCGTCCGCAGCGGCACCTGTTACAAATGCCTCAACTGCGGCAACAGCCTCGGATGTAGTTGAACGAATCGAAACCAGCAGGCTCGACCGCAGGCTCCGACTGCGATCGGCTGCGACACCGACCCGGCTCCGACGCCGGGCCAACCCAAAGCCATGGAGGTCCTTGCAGCGGAGAGCAGATCGGTCGGCGAGTGGATGGAACCCGCGTGAGACTCGTCCCCGGATAAGGAAGGGACGGCGCCGGACTGTGTGCCGCCTGCTTGCGAGAGATTGGTGAAGGAACACCTGCGTGTCTTTCGCCGCAACGCGACACCCCGCTCGCCTCCATGGCCTTTTTCGAGCCCCAACAGCGAAGCGTCGGCGTTGCCTCAGACGCTTGTCAGATGCTTCGCACCCCACCTGCCTGCGGGCGGTTCCCACCGCTGCCCCAGGCATTTTCTTTGTCGGCCCCAGCCGCCCACTCCCCGAAGTGAGGGGCGAGCAATCTGGCTTAATCAACCATCTCCCGATAGGCTTTTCTGCGTCACGCGCCACGTGGCTGCCTTGGCGCTACTATGCCTGCGAATCGATCACTGTCAGAGACCGGGAGTCGGATGACCAACAGAATTCTCATCGCGGAAGACGAACAGATCCTGCGGCAAACACTCGCCAAGCTCTTGGAGACCGAGGGCTACGAGGTTCTGCAAGCGGCAGACGGCAGGGCCGCCTACGAGCTGGTCGTGGAGCAGTCGGTTGACCTGGTCATCTCGGACCTGCGCATGCCGGAGCTGGACGGTCTGCAGTTGCTCAGTCGCCTGGTGCAACTGGCGCCGGAGCTGCCAGTTATCATGGTGACGGCGTACGGGACGGTGGACAACGCCGTCGCGGCGATGCGCAAGGGGGCCTGGGACTATCTGCTCAAGCCGGTCCAGTTCGATGATCTGCTGATGAAGGTGAAGCGAGCCCTGGAGTACGAAGAGCTCGCCCGCCATCGCGAGGTGCTGACCGAGCAACTCGCGGGCGGTTCGACCTTCCACGACCTGGTCAGCGAAGCCCCCAACATGCGGGCGCTCTTCGAGCAGGTGAAGAAGCTGTCCGGCGTCAAGAGCAACGTGCTCATCGAGGGCGAATCGGGAACCGGCAAGGAACTTTTCGCCCGGGCGATTCACTACAACGGCCTGACGCGCAGCAAGCCTTTTGTGGCGGTGAACTGCGGGGCCATTCCCGAGAGCCTGATCGAGTCGGAGCTTTTTGGGCATCGCAAGGGCTCGTTCACCGGGGCGATCCGTGACAAGACCGGCCTTTTTGAAGCGGCCAACGGCGGCACGCTCTTCCTGGATGAGATTTCGACGCTGCCCATGGCGGTGCAGAGCTCGCTCTTGCGGGTGCTGGAGGATCGGCAGGTGACGCCCGTGGGTGACACCCGTTCGCGCCCGGTCGATTTGCGCGTGATCGCCGCCTCCAACCAGGATCTGGAGGCGATGATTGAAGCGGACGAGTTCCGCGAGGACCTCTTTTTCCGCATCAATGTCATCAAGCTGACCCTGCCGCCGCTGCGTCTGCGCAAGGGAGACATCCCGCTGCTGGTGCAGCACTTCATCGACAAGTACGCCCGGGAGATGACCCGGGAGATAAAGGGCATCAACGCCGCGGCGATGCGAGCTCTGCTCAGCCACGAGTGGCGGGGCAACGTCCGAGAGTTGGAGAACGTCATCGAGCGCGCGGTCATCTTTGCCGAAGACCGCGAGATCACCGTCGAGGACTTGCCCTTCGCCCCTGAGGGCGATGAGGGGGAGGGCGGCGAGGATCTGAAAGAGGCCCTGCGGCAGTTCGAGCGGCAGCACATCATCTACTGCCTGCGTCGTCACAACTACGACAAGAACGAGACCGCCAAGCAGTTGGGCATCGGCATCTCCAGCCTGTATCGCAAGCTGGACGAACTGGGGATTCCCAAGAACATCGACGCGAATGCCGATATGGCCTCCAAGTAGCGGCGTGACGCTCCGGGTCGACGGCCGCTGTTTGGCATGGGCTTTGTAGGGATTCCTCCCGGGAACGGCGATCGTACGGAGCGAGACAGCCCGATGCGTATCGGTTGGATCATCCTGTCAGCGGCGGTTATTATCGCTGCCATTGGGCTCGCCCTGTGGCTGGGGTCATCCTCTCTGCCGACCCCGGCGAGCGACGCGACTCCCCCCGGCGGCCAGCGGCCTGGAGCCGTTGCGGCTGGCCCTGGTGCCGGAGCGAAACATCTTCGAGCAGCGTCGCCGCTACCAGCGTTTGGCGGACTACCTGGCGGAGCGCCTGGAGCATCCGGTCGAGGTGGTGACGGAGAATACCTATGAAGGTGTCCTGCAGGACTTCGAGCGGGATGTGATTAACGGGGCTTTCCTGGGCTCCTTCGTCTCCGTGCTGGCGATGGATCGGTACGACGCGCGGGTGCTCGCCAAGCCGGAGATGGCCGAGGGAGTCGCGACGTATCAAGGGGTCATCTTCACCCTGGTCGAGTCGCCCATCCATTCCTTAGAGCAGATGGCCGGCCAATCCATCGCCATGGTCAAGGGCACCACGGCGGCCGATCTCTTTCCCATTGCTGAGATGAAACGGCTGGGGATCCTCAACCAGGCGGGAATGCCCACCATTCGCTGGGTGGGGACGCACGACGAGGTTATTCGCGAGGTGGTGGCGGGCAACGTCACACTCGGCGCCGCCAAGAATCTGCGCCTGAACGCCTACGAGTCGGTCAACGAAGGTCGTATCCGACGCTTGGCGACCAGTGACCCCGTCCCCAACAACGCCCTGGTGTTGGACGCCGAGACGGCAGAGATCTGGGGCGCGCGTTTACGGCAGGCGCTGCTGAGCATGGATTCGCATGCGGAGGGCCGGCAGGTTCTTGGTGAGTTCGGGGCCTTGCGATTCGTAGACTGCGCCCCGGAGGAGTACCAGGCCGTCCGCGTCATGATCGACCTGCTCGGCGCCGACTGGGGCGCGGTCGGGGTGCGGGGCCCCGCCCCCGACGGAAGCCTGGACACCACGCTCACGACGGGGGAGTGAAGTCGGCGATGCTGCGCAAGAAACTGATGCTTACGCTTGGCGTCCTGGTCGCGGTTCTCCTCGGGGCGGCCGTCACGGCGGCGGTGCTGCTTCAGGACGTGCTCAACGACATGAGCCACATCAACGACGTGGCGATCTACACCACCAACACCACGTCCGCCCTGAGCACGCGAATCACCTTCATCGAGGTTGAGCTCAACGAGCTTCGCCTGCTGCGCAAGACCCACCTCGACAACCTGATCATCGAGACCGAGGCGCTGCGCACGAAGGTGGAAGCCCTGGGCGAGATCTATCTCATGCGAGAGGAGGGCCGCGAGGAATACGCTCGGCTGCGGGAGGCGTTGCCGGGCTTTCTCGACGAAGTCGGGGCCTTGGCCACCACGCAGGACCCGGAGTTGTCCATCGCGCACGCCGACGCGGCCCTGGTCGCCTCCATCGCCGTGCGCAAGGAGATTGCCGCCTTGGTTGGCATTGCCCAGCGGCATGCCGGGGAGGAGCAGCAGACGGTGACGCGCAAGTTTCGTCGCACGCTGCTGGGGGTGCTGGTGGTCTTCGTGGCGGTGATCAACATCGCCACGCTGCTGCTCTTTCGGGCCGCCGGCATGGTGCTCAAGCCGATCGACGACCTGGTGGAGGCCAGCCGGCGGCTGGCGAGCCAGGAGTTCTCTCATCGCGTGGAGCTGCAGGGCAACGACGAGTTCGACGAGCTTGGCCAGGCCCACAACCGCCTGGCGGCGGAGCTGCAGCAGATGGAGGCGCGGAAGCTGGAGGCGTTGCAGCAGATGGGCCGGACCCTGAGCCACGAGTTGAACAACGCCATGGCGATCATCTCCCTGCAGGTGGAGCTGGCGGAGCGAACCTCGGGGGGGCGCCCAGGACCTCGTGGAGCCGCTCACGCAGATCCGCGATACGCTGGAGCGTATGCGCATTACGGTGGACGGCCTGACTCGAATTCGGCGTATTGTGCTGACCGATTACCTGGCCGGGACGCAGATGCTTGATCTTGAGCGCTCGATCGGGGACGATTCCCACAGCTAGACCGGGAATTCGACGTCGACTCAGATCGGAGACACCTGCCTGATCGAGCCTCCGCTTGGATCCAATCCGACGAATACGCTCCTACGCAGCGAACTTCGCTGGTTTGTCGCCTTGCGCTGGCTCGCGGGTCTGGCCATGCTGGTCGGCGGGCTGGCGGACTCGCTGCGGGATGGCGAGCCGGGAACAGCCCTCACCGTCACGCTCGTCGGGGTGGGCGTGCTGGCCTACAACGCGGTGCTCTTCCCCTTGCTGCGCGACTGCGCCGAGAGCCCCCGGCGTCGGCGCTTGCTGCGTCTGGCCTGGGCTCAGATTGGCTTTGATCTCGCGGCGCTGACCGTGGTCTGCCTGGCCACCGGCTCGCTGCGCAGCCCCTTCCTGGGCTTCTACGTGCTGCACATGATCTTCGCGAGCCTGCTGCTCGGCTCAACCGCCGCCTACGTCGCCGCCTTGACCGCCATCGCCATGCTCTGGCTCGGCCTGACCGCGACGCAGGGCTGGCCCATTCCCCGCGCCGACGCCGTCCCGGCGGCGGGCTGGATCGCGGCGCTCTGGCTGACGGTTTTCATCACCAATCACATCACCTCGGGTCTGCACCGCCGCGAGGAGGAACTGAGCGCCGTCAACCGCGCCCTGCGCCGCCAGCAAGAGGTTCTCCTGCAGCAGGAGAAGATGAACACCATGGGCCAGATGGCGGCGGGCATCACCCACGAGATCGCCAATCCCCTGGCCAACATTGACAGCCTGCTGCAACTGGCGGAGCGCGAGGCGGAAGGCCTCAATGGCCAGACCACGGCGTCATTGCGCGAGCAGGTGCGTCGCATCCAGACCATCATCCATCACATGCGGTATTTCGCCCATCCCGCCGGCGGCTGCTGGGAGATGACCGATCTGGGGAACCTGCTCATGCAGTCGCTGGAGATGGTGCGCTTCGACCAGCGTCTGCGTGATGTGCGAGTGGAGCGGGACCTGCCCGCCGGGCTGGGGCAGGTTTGCCTCATGCCCCATGCCGTGCAGCAGGTGGTGATCAATCTCATCATGAACGCCCTCGACGCCCTGGAGGGAACGCCGGAGCCGCGCCTGCGACTGAGCGCCCGCATTGAAGATGGCACGGTGACGATTCGGGTGTCGGACAACGGGCCCGGCATTCCGGTGGGCGATGAGGAACAGATCTTCGAGCCGTTTCACACCACCAAGGAGGCGGGCAAGGGGACGGGGTTGGGACTGGCGATCAGCCGCAGCCTGGTGCGGCGTCACCACGGCGAGCTGCGTTTGGTGCGGGGCCCGCAGCCAGGGGCTATCTTCTGTATCACGCTACCGGCGACGCCGGAATCCCGAGTCCGAGAAAGGCAACTCGACAGCTTTCCTGAGGGCGAGAATAACGATTCGCAAGCCTAGTTTATACAGGACGTTACGAACCACCAAACTGGCACACGGCATGCTTTGAGTCTCCTGGTCGCATTCCGCGTGCCGGAAGGATGCCATGACGCTTCTGAACGACGGACAATCCAATCGCTGGCTCCCCTCCCTGGTCGCGGTGCTTCTCGCTGTGTTCCTCGCCCCCGCCACCTCGGCACAGACTGTGGCCCCGGACAATCGTGATTGCCTGAACTGCCACGGTCAGCCCGAGATGGCCGGCCTGACTCCCGAGGACCGCTGGCGCATGCTGGCCCCGGCCGCGGGTGACGAGGCGGCCCTGGCGGAGGCGCCGGCGGCGCGGGAAGGGATCCACCTCGGCCCGGCCGACTACATCGGCGTGCACGCCGAGCTGCGCTGCCTCGACTGCCACGCGGACGTGACCAGCCTGCCCCACGTTCGGGAACTGAAGCCGGCCCAATGCCGGTCCTGCCACGAGGTGCCTTTCGACGAGCACGCGACGAGCGTGCACGGCCAGGCGCTCGAGGCGGGCCAGGGCAAGGCCGCCCACTGCCACGACTGCCACGGCAGCCACGACATCCTCACCAGTGGCAACCCGCAATCCCGCACCTACAAGCTCAACCTGCCCTTCACCTGCGCCGTGTGTCACTCCAACACGAACCTGATGGCGGAGACGGGAGTTCGGCACCCGCTCGCCGCCGAGCAGTACATCGACAGCATGCACGGCCGGGGCTTGCTGCAACAGGGCCTGATCGTCGTCCCCTCCTGCAGCGATTGCCACGGCGTCCACGCCATCTACCCGGACGATGACGTGCGTTCCTCGATCTACAAGGACGAGATTCCCGACACCTGCGGCGCCTGCCACGCCGGCATCGAGGCCATCTACCGCGAGGGCGTGCACGGCCAGTTGTGGGAGGCAGGCGATGAGCGTGGCCCGGTTTGCTCGAGTTGCCACACCTCGCACGAAATCATCGATCCAACCGACACGGCCTTCAAGCTGCAGATCGATGATCGCTGCGGGCGCTGCCACGAGGACCGCTTGCGGTTCTATCGTGAGACCTTTCATGGCAAGGCCATGGCCCTGGGCATGCCGGGCGTGGCCGCTTGCTTTGACTGTCATGGCGCGCACGGCATCTTGCCGACCGCCGATCCCAACAGCATGCTCTCCGAGCAGCATCGTCTGCAGACCTGCCAGAAGTGTCATCCCAAGGCGACGGCCGGCTTCACGGAGTACATCGCCCACGCGCACCACTCGGATCGGGAACACCATCCGGTGCTTTTCTGGACCTTCGTGCTGATGACGAGCATCGTCGTGGGCACGTTCACGTTCTTCGGCGTGCATACGCTTCTCTGGCTGGTCCGTTCGCTCATGCTCTATGCCAGAAACCCCGCCGCCTTCCGCGCCGCCAAGATCAAGGCGGCGAAGGACGACGAGGTCTTTGTGCGGTTCCGCCCCTTCGAGCGCTTCCTGCACGGCTTGGTCGTGGTCAGCTTCCTGCTGCTGGTCGCCACCGGCATGCCCCTGAAGTTCTACTACACCGGCTGGGCCCAGGTGCTGGTGGATTTCATGGGCGGCTTGGAGGTGGCGGGCTATCTGCACCGGGTAGGCGCGGTCGTCACCTTCATCTACTTCGCCTTGCATCTGGGCAGTCTGGGCAAGGCCGCGATTCGGAATCGAGAGCGCTACCGGAATCCCCAGAGCGGCCGCTTCAGCGTTCGGCGCTTTTTCGGGGTGGTCTTCGGGCCCGACATGCCCTTGCCCAACCTGCAGGATGTGAGTGACTTCTGGGCGCACCAGAAGTGGTTTTTCGGCAAGGGGCCGCAGCCGCAGTTCGACAAGTGGACCTACTGGGAGAAGTTCGACTACTTCGCCGTCTTCTGGGGCGTGCTGATGATCGGTCTCAGCGGGATGGTGATGTGGTTCCCGGAGGCCTTCACGAGAGTTCTCCCCGGCTGGTTCATCAACGTGGCCTTGATCATTCACAGTGACGAAGCCCTGTTGGCCGCGGGGTTCATCTTCACTTTCCACTTCTTCAACGTACACTTCCGCATCGAGAAGTTCCCCATGGATCCGGTGATCTTCTCCGGGCGCATGTCCAAGACGGAGATGCTCCACGAGCGTCGGCGCTGGTACGACCGCCTCGTGGCCAACGACTGTCTGGAAGACGTGAAAGTTCGCGACGATTGGTCGCAATGGAAGCGTGTCATGCACCCCATCGGCTTCCTGGCCTTCGGCATCGGGACCCTTCTCCTTGTATTGATCTTCTACGCCATGGGCGCGCGGCTCTTTGGCTTCGGTTGAATCATGAGGCACAGCATGCACAGGCATCACGGAGCGGATCGGCCCCAGAGGCGGTCAGCGGCACGAGCACCTTCCCGGTCCAAGGGGCGTTTCTTGGCGGCGCTGGCGGTTCTGCTGGCGATTGGCGGCCCCAACTCGGGGCGGGCCGCCGCCGCCCAAGAGGGAGCGCGTCCGGTCGCGAACCCCGACAATCGGCCTTGTCTGCAGTGCCATGGGCAGTCCAATCTGGGGCAGTTGGGGCCGCTGGATCGCCGGCAGATGGTGGTTCCCCCCCGGCGCGGAGCTGAGTTCGGATTCGGAGCCGGCGACACGCCCGGGATTGTTTGTCGGAGAGAAGCCACTCGCCTACAGCAGCCATGCCGGTCTGGCCTGTGTGGATTGCCACACCCAGGCGACGCAGATCCCACACATCCTTGAATTGGGGCAGCCGGCCTGCCAGAGCTGTCACGCGGAAGCGCAGTTGCATTTCGACCGGAGCGCCCACGCCGAGGCGCTGGCGGCCGGCGACCCGGAGGCTCCGACCTGCGCTTCCTGCCACGGTGGGCACGAGATCCTGCCCTCGGACCAGCGGCACTCGCGGACGCATCCCTTCAACGCGGTCAGCATCTGCAGTGACTGCCACGAACACCACGCCACGACCCATCTCAACGGCGCTGAGGCCAATGAGCACATTCAGTCCTACCTGGAGGGCGTCCACGGCCAGGGGGTGCAGAAGGCGGGCCTGGTGCTGTCGGCGACCTGCTCCAATTGCCACAATCACCATGAGGTCCTGCACTCCGACAATCCCCTGGCCACCACCCACCGGGACAACATCCCCGCCACCTGCGGCGAATGTCACCTTGGGGTGGTTGAGGTCTACGGCGGCAGCGTGCACGGTGAGCTGCTCGAGCAAGGGGACGAGCGGGCCCCGGTCTGCACCGATTGTCACGCCGCGCATCGGATCAAGCTGGCCTCCGTGGAGGAGGCGCTGCTGGACGTGGTGGCGGAATGCGGCGAGTGCCATGCCCGGGCGGACATGGCGGAGGGCGGCCGGGCGACGTTCTACGAGACCTACCGCATGACCTATCACGGGCAGGTGTCGGCCCTGGGGTCGAAGTTGGCGGCCCGCTGCAGCGATTGCCACGGGGCCCACGACATTCTGCCGGCGACGGACCCGGTCTCCCGCGTGCACGCCTCGAATCGGCAAGCGACTTGCCAGACCTGCCACGAGAACGCCAACGCCAACTTCATTCAGTACGATCCGCACGCCGACTATCGTGACCGCGCTCGTTACCCTCTGCTCAACGGTGTCTGGTGGTACTTCATCATCGTCATGAGCAGCGCTTTCGGCTTTTTCGGGCTGCACTCCGTTTTCTGGTTTCTGCGATCTCTTGTGGACCGGATTCGACACGGCAAGCAGCCGCGGCCGCAGTACGGCAAGAAGGGCATCCGCCGCTTCACCTTGATCAATCGCGTCAACCACGCCTTCGTCATCATCACGTTCTTCGGCCTGACGCTGACGGGCATGCCCTTGCTCTTCTCCGATCAGACCTGGGCCAGGGCGTTGGCGACGGTGGTGGGCGGTGTGGAGGCGGCGGGCATCGTGCATCGCGGCTTCGCCATCATGCTCTTCGGCAACTTCGCGGTGCATTTCTACTCGATCTACCGTAGCGCCCGGGCGCGCCGCGGCAGCTTGCTTCAGTCGTGGATTCTGGGCCCCAATTCGATGGTGCCACGGTGGAAAGACCTGCGGGACTGCCTGGGCATGGGCCGGTGGTTCCTCTTTGGAGGCGCGAAGCCGAGATTCGATCGCTTCACCTACTGGGAGAAGTTCGACTATTGGGCGGAGATCGGCGGCACCGGCATCATCGGCCTCTCGGGTCTTATGCTCTGGTTCCCGGAGTTTTTCGCCCTGTTCCTGCCCGGCTGGATGTTCAACGTCGCCACCATCGTGCACGGGTACGAAGCCCTGCTGGCGGTGGGCTTCATCTTCACGATTCACTTCTTCAACGCCCACCTCCGCGCTGAGAAGTTCCCGGTGGACGACGTCATCTTCACCGGCCTGCTGCCGGAGGAAGAGTTCAAGCACGAGCGGCCCGCGGAATACGAGCGCCTCACCGCCGAGGGACGACTCGAGGAGTTCGAGGAGCCGGCCCCGGCCGCCTGGACGCGTCGCTTCGCGATCATCGTCGGCATCGCCGCCATGACCGTGGGCACCGGGCTTGTCGTCCTCATCATTCTCGCGGGTCTCGACGTCATCTAGCGGGAGTCGCACATGTCAAGAACGCACGAGACACAGCCTGATTCGTCGCCGACCGAAGCGCGACCGCGCCGCTCTCTGGTGCTCTCCCTGCTCGGCTGGCGGCGCCGTCCCGGCAAACGCCTTCCGCTTCGACCCACGGTCTGGGGTGTGGTTCTGCTGGCGGTCGTCGTCTTCCTCGGGGGCGGAATCGTCTTCGCGGAATACTCCATGCAGCCCGACTTCTGTCGCTCCTGCCACATCATGGAGCCCTACTACCAAGCCTGGCATCAGTCCAGCCACCGCGACATCCCCTGCGGGGATTGCCACTTCGAGCCCGGCTGGCGGCACACCATCAAGGGCAAGTTCGAAGCCTCCAGCCAGGCCGTCAAGTACATCACCAACACCTATGGCTCCAAGCCCCACGCCGAGGTGCGCGACAGCTCTTGCCTGCGCTCCGGCTGTCACGGCGAGCGTCTGCTCAAGGGCAGCGTGGAGTGGGAGGTGGCGAGCAGCCTGGGACACATGGTGACGATTCGCTTCGACCACACCCCGCATCTGGAGGAGATGCGCCGGGGCAAACAGCTTCGCTGCGTCTCCTGCCATTCCCAGATGGTGCAGGGCCAGCACATCACGGTCACGCTCGACACCTGCTTTGTCTGCCACTTCAAGGGGCAGGAGCACGGTCGCGACGAGGATGTTCTGGGCGGCTGTGACAGTTGCCACAGCGCTCCCAAGCCGGAGATCCGCCTGAGCACGGGGATCTTCGATCACGCGGACTACGTGGGGCGCGGCGTTGCCTGTGTGAATTGCCACTCCGATTCCATCAGCGGCGATGGTGAAGTGCCCAAGCAGGTCTGCTGGAATTGCCACAACCAGGCGACGCAGGTGGCCCGGCACGGCGAACCCGCCCTGGTCCACCAATTGCATGTGACCGAGAACAAGGTCGAGTGCTCCAGTTGTCACCTGCAGATTGAGCACAACTTGACGGCCGGCGTTCCTCGCGAGCATCGCGTCCTGGGAACCGGCCTCATGCTGGACCATGGCGGGGCCTGCGGCCAATGCCATGAGAGGACGCACGCCGGACCGGATGAACTTTACCGCGGCACGGGGGGGCGGGGCGTCCCCGACATGCCCAGCCCCATGTATCGGGCCCAGGTTGACTGCATCGCCTGCCATCGCGAGTCGGGGCGTCCCCTGCAGGAGGCCGACGTCGCGGGCCAGACCTATCTAGCCGCCCAGGATTCCTGCGATTACTGCCACGGCGAACGGTATCGAAGCGTCCTGGACGAGTGGCGGGAGGCTCTGGAGGGTCGGACCCTGGAGGCGGAGGTGGCTTTCGAGGCCGCCCGCCGACAGTTCGAGGCGGCCGCCGATCTGGATCCGCAGACCAGCCTGGAGATTCGTCGGTTGCTCGATGATGCCGGCCACAACATCCGTTTTGTCCGCCTCAGTCACGGCGTTCATAACATGAACTACAGTATGGCTCTCCTGAGCCGAGCGCGTGAGAACTGTGACGAGGTTAGCACCCGAATGGAAGCAGCCACTGAGAGTCGATGAAGCCTCACTTTCTCAAGTTGGAATCCGCTTGGCTGACGGCGTTGGTCGTGCTTCTCTGGTCGACGGCCACCGTCGGACTCAGCGGCTGTGAGCGCACCTCTGACGAGGCGCCATCCCCGGACGAGGCCGGGACCACCGCGGCCACCACCGGCGAAGTCCCGGGCCCCGACAACCCTTCGCGGGCGCCGGTGGCCCTGCCCGCTCCGAAGCCCGGGGGGGCCGCTTGCCGAGGGCGCCAGTTGCATCACGGCGGAATGCCACGCCGTCTACGCGACGGCGCACTACATCCACGGCGCCGTCGCCCCCGGCGACTGCTCGGTGTGTCACGGCGCGGATGTCGGCGCGCACCGGTACCCGTTGCGTCGCGAGGGCAACGAGCTGTGCACGTATTGCCACGCCGTCGCGGGCAACCGGGAGCACCAGCACGACGCTCTGCAAGCGCCCGGCTGCGTCGCCTGTCACGATCCGCACGCCTCGGAGACGAAGTTCCTGCTGACGGCGGACTCGCTTGCGTCTCTCTGCCTGGGCTGCCACGTGGTGGAGAGCGGCAACCACCCGCACTCCGCCTTCGCCGCCGGCGAGTGCACGGTGTGCCATCAGCCCCACGAATCCAATTACGACAAGCTGCTGCGTGGCGGTGAAGGGGCGGAGCATTGCCTGCTCTGCCACGAGGAGACGCGCCGGGCCCTGGACAATGCCATCTTCGTGCACGCGCCGGCGGCGGAGGCCTGCACGAACTGCCACAACCCGCACACCTCTGACTTCCCGCCGCTGCTGCAAGAGCCTTTGGATGAGCAGTGCTTCTCCTGCCACGAGAATGTCCGCGAGCACCTCGCCGCCGCCGAGTTGCCTCACGCCGCTGTCTTCATCGAGAGAGGTTGCGCCAACTGCCACGATGCCCATGCCACGGGCGTCGATCGCTTGCTCAGGGCGAGCGAAGACGTGCTCTGCCTGGCCTGCCACAACAAGCCGGTCACCAGCCACGACGGTCGGGCCATCCCCGACATGACGCCGGAGATCCGCGATCGCGACTACCTGCACGGCCCCATTCGCTTCGGCGAGTGCAGCCCCTGCCACGACGCTCACGGCGCTGATCGCGACCAACTTCTGCGCAAGGACTACACTGCGGCGTTTTATGAGACCTTCGATTTGGGCAGCTACGCTCTTTGCTTTGACTGCCACGCCGACGCCATCGTCCTGACGGAGGAGACGAGCGAGTTGACCAACTTCCGGGACGGCGTCTTGAACCTACACTACCTGCACGTGCGGACGGACCGCAAGGGCCGCACCTGCCGGGCCTGCCACAGCATCCACGGCAGCGATAACCCCAATCATGTCGCCGATTCGGTGCCGTTCGAAGGTTCGCAGTGGTTGCTGCCGATACGTTTCGAGAAGACCGCTGCGGGCGGATCTTGTGCTCCGGGGTGCCACGCTCCTGAGAGCTACAGCCGCGAAGTCGCCGCCCCCGCTACCATTGCGCCAACTGGAGATGCACCATGAACGCGCGATTGCTACTGCTCGCCGCCTTCGTTTCGATCCTGTTGTTCGTCTCGGCGTTCGTCGTGGGGCAGCCGGGCACCGCCGCGGTCGACAAGCCCACGACGGTCGTGGATCCCGCCAGTTGCGTCACCGCCGACTGCCACGCCGCGGTCAAGGATCATCGGGCGGTGCACGGTCCGGTCAGCGTCAACGCCTGCGGCGCCTGCCACACCTTGCTCAGCGCCGAGGAGCACAGCTACGAACTGGCGCGGCCGGGCGACCAGCTCTGCACCTTCTGCCACGACATGAACTTCGAGAACGCCCTGGTGCTGCACGAGCCCATGACCGCGGGCGACTGCACCGCCTGCCACAACTCGCACGGCGGCACGGACATCAAGCTGCTCAAGGCGGCCTCGGCCAACGACCTGTGCCAGCAGTGCCACGAGGATGTGATCGGCGAGAAGCGCTGGGTGCACGGTCCGGTCGCGGCCGGCGCTTGTTCCGCTTGCCATGCGCCGCATGCCTCGGACTATCCCTACCTGCTCGCCACCGAGGGAACCGAACTCTGCAACAGTTGCCACGTCTCCACCAAGCTGCAGATGGAGAATCTGCGCGTGGTGCACGATCCGGTGCGGCGGGACTGCCAGACCTGCCACTTCGCCCACTCCTCGGACCATGAGATGCTGCTGCAGGACGATCCGCAGACGCTCTGCTTGAGTTGCCACGAGACGATTCGGCACGTGCTGGAGACGGCGAGCACCCAACACGCCGCCGTCGTCACCGAACGCATGTGCCTCAACTGCCACGAGCCCCACGCCAGCGATTACGCCCGCATTCTCAGCGACAACCCCATGCAGCTCTGCTTCGAATGCCATGACAAGGAGATCTCGCTGGAGGACGGGCGGGTGCTGGGCGACATCAAGTCGGTCATCGAGACGGGCACCAGCCTGCACGGCCCCGTTTCGCAGGACAACTGCGCCGCCTGCCACGAGATCCACGGCGGCAATCACTTCCGCCTGCTGGTGCAGGAGTATCCGCCCGAGTTCTACGCTCCCTTCGCGGAGGAAAGCTACGCCCTCTGCTTTGCCTGCCACAACCCCGAGATCGTTCGCGACCAGCGCACGGAGACGCTGACCAACTTCCGCAACGGCGACCAGAATCTGCACTACCTGCATGTCAACCGCGATCGCAAGGGCCGCACCTGCCGCGCCTGCCACGAGACTCACGCCAGCAACCAGCTGAACCACGTGCGTGAATCGGTGCCCTTCGGCAGCGGCGGCTGGAAGCTGCCCATCAACTTCAGCAAGGCCGAAGAGGGCGGCTCCTGCGCCCCGGGTTGCCACTTGCCCTACGACTACAACCGCGTCGATCCTGTCCGCTACGCCCCGCCGGAGGAAGCGAGCGGGGCGACGGCTCCTCCAGTTGACGACCAGTCCTCACAAGGAGGCTGACGATGTCAGTGTCCAAGACCCTCTGTCACATCCTCGCCTTGCTCCTCCTGGCGCCCCTGAGCGCCCAGGCGGACACCCTGCGAAACATCAAGCCCGGGCAGGAAGTCCCTGCCTACTCTCTGCGCACCCTCGACAACAAGACCGTGGAGAGCGAGAAGCTCAAGGGCCAGGTCGTCGTCCTGGTGTATCTCTCGGCGGAGCAGAAGAGTTCGGAATCCGCGGCCCTCAGCGCCCATACGATTCTCCAGGAGCGGCGTCACAAGGACGTGGAGCTGATCCTGGTGACCGCCGACGTCGCCAAGACGGACTACTTCCGCGCCTGGCGCGATCGCGCCGAGGTGCACGAACCGCTGGCGCTCGATCTCAAGCGTGACTTGTACGGCCAACTGGGTCTGATCGTGCTGCCCACGACGATCATCGTCGACGCGGAGGGCCGGCTGGCGCACGTGATTTCCTCCTACAAGACGAACTACGAGCACGTGCTGGATTCCTACATTCTGCACGCCCTGGGCGAGATCGACGACGACGAACTCCAGGAGCGCCTGCATTCGGAGGTGTTCGAGCGTGGCCGGCCTCAGGATCGCATCGCCCGCCATCGGGCCGCGGCGGAGCTCTTACGGACGAACGGCTTGGCCGACGACGCCGAGCGAGAGCTCCAGACGGCTCTGGAGATCGAGGCCACGCACGTCGGGGCCCGGCTTGATCTGGCGTTCCTCTACATCTCGGCTGAGCGTCTGGAGGAAGCGGAGGCCCTGGTGGAGGCGGTCCTCAGGGAACAGCCCGGGCACCGGCGCGGGAAGCTGCTGCGCGGCGTCGTGCTCTACCACCAGGAGAAACTGGACGAAGCCGAGGCGCTGCTCACGGAGGTGCTGCTGCTCAACCCCGATCCGATCTATACGCACTACTACTTGGGTCTCATCGCCGAGAAGCGCGGCGATCACGCCAAGGCGGCGGAGCATTACCGCGAAGCCTTGAAGCGGACGCTGCGCGATCACGCCGCCTGAGCCGCCCCGACAGGCATTTCGCACCCGCAAAGAAGGTACCATGCCGGCTACCCCCACCGGGAGAACTTGGCATGGAGATCACGCGTGCTGTCATTACCGCCGCCGGACCGGATCAACGCGACCTGCCCCTGCAACGGCTAGTCGATCTGGACGGGGTGAACAAGACCTGCTTGCAGATCGTGCTGGAAGAGACGGTCGACGCCGGCGTGGAGGAGGTTTGTCTGATTGTCGCGCCCGGCGACGCCGAGGCCTACCGGGCGGCGGCGGGGCCGGAGGCGGCGCGGCTGCGCTTCATCGAGCAGAAGTCTCCCCGCGGCTACGGCCATGCCCTGCTCCTGGCGGCGGACTTCGTCGACGGCAAGCCCTTCCTGCACCTGGTGGGCGACCACCTCTACCTTGCCCGCGGCCGAGAGCGCTGCGCCCGGCAACTCGTCCGCCTTGCCGGCAACGAGAACTGCACGGTCTCCGCCGTGCAATCCACCCGTGAGAGCAATCTGCCCTACTTCGGGGCGATCGGCGGCAGGCGCCTGCCGCACCGCGACGACCTCTACGAGGTCGAGTCGGTGCGGGAGAAGCCCACCCCCACGGAGGCGGAGCATCACCTGCTCGTCCCGGGTCTGCGGAACGGACACTACCTCTGCTTGTTTGGCATGCACGTGCTCTCGGCCACGATCCTGGAGATTCTCACCAGGCACCACCAGGAGCTGCCCGCGGGTGTGAGCTTGCAGCTTTCACCGGCACTCTCGGAGTTGGCGACGCTGGAACGATATCTCGCCCTGCAGATCAGCGGCTCGCGGTACAACATCGGCATGAAGTACGGGCTGCTCTTCGCCCAACTCGCCTTGGGCCTGGCCGGGCGCGACCGTGATGAGATTCTCAGCAACCTGGTCGAGATACTCGCGAACCGGGAGTCGATCCCCACCCGCGCGACGGAGGCGCCCGCCCCATGAGCGCTTTCATCCGCACCATCACCTCCCAGGAGGAGGCGACGCGACACCGTTCGCTGGCTTCCCTTGCAGAGGGGTGCTCGGCGGCGGAACTGCTGGCGGCGTGCGCCGGCCTGGAGCAGTTCCGCCAGGAGACGCCGAATCTCTACGAGCGCGTGCGAGCCCTCTTCTTTCTCTACGGGCTGCATCGTTTCCACCTGCCCCAGCGACTCACCGCCAGGCCCGGGGCCCTGATCCCCTACGGCGGCTACACGCACCTGCTCAAGCGCCGCTTCCAGGAGGCCATCCACGACTTCACGCTGGTTCAGAACACCGCCGGCCCCAGCGACGCTGTGTGCAGCGCCCTGGCCAGCTCCTACCACGCCCTCGGCTTCCAGACGCTCGCCAACCAGGTCCGCCGCAGCGTTCGCTCGGCCCGGGGGAACCAGTGGATGTTCCGTGTCGGGCATCACATGGACCAGCCGCTGCGCCTGCGCCCGGAGCTGAAGCAGCGCTCGCTCGTCAGCGGCTTGTATCCGATCCTGGCGGAGCGGACGCCGGTTCGCATGGATCTCTCCCACAGCGCCTGGAGCGACATTTTCTTTCTAGGCATGGACTTTCCCGAGGGAGCCCGGGTGCTCAACGTGTCCATCGACCTGGCGGTGCGCGGGCGCGACGCCAGGCCCCGGCCGCCGATCGAGACGTTCTTGCGCGTCATCGACGAGCCGGTGCTGCGTCTGCTCAGCGTCGACCTCGACTGCGGTGCGGATCTGCGCCAGGTGGCGGAGCTGTTTGATTTCGGCCGCGACTACCTGGGGCTGCTCAAGGCCGGCGTCATTGCCTCCGGCCTGGTGCCGCCCGGCATGGAAGGCTCCGGCGAGTCGCTGGACGATGTGCTCGGCCAGGTGACCGGGGAACCGGGCAAAGGGCTGGAACTCGTCACCAAGGTGAACGGCATTCCGCGGGGCTCGCGCCTCGCCGTCTCGACGAATCTGCTCGCTTCCATGATTTGCCTGTGCATGCGGGCGACGGGCCAGGTGCAAGCGCTCACGGGCAGCCCCACGGAAGAGGAGCGACGCGTCGTCGCCGCCCGCGCCATCCTCGGGGAATGGCTGGGCGGCTCCGGCGGCGGCTGGCAGGACTCCGGCGGCGTCTGGCCCGGCATGAAGCTCATCCGCGGCGCCCTGGCGGAGGCGGGCGATCCGGAGTTCGGCGTTAGCCGAGGCCGGCTTCTGCCCAACCACCGCCGGCTGGACGACGCGGACGCCTCCCCGGAGACTCGCGGCAAGCTTCAGGACAGCCTGGTGCTGGTGCACGGCGGCATGGCCCAGGACGTCGGCCCGATCCTGGAAATGGTCACCGAGAAGTACCTGCTCCGCTGCGAACCTGAGTGGACCGCTCGCCGCGAGGCCATGGCGGTGCTGGATCGGATTGTGGCGTCCCTGGGCGTCGGCGACATTCGGGGCATCGGGGCCCAGACGATGCACAACTTCGACGAGCCCATCCAGACGATCATCCCCTGGGCGGGCAATCTCTACACCGAACGACTCATCGGCGCTGCCCGCCAACGCTTCCAGAACGACTTCTGGGGCTTCTGGATGCTGGGCGGCATGTCGGGCGGGGGCATGGGCTTCATCGTCGACCCCTCGCGCAAGGCGGAGGCGCAGGAGGCCATCGGGCAGACCATGTCGCAGGAGAAGCAGCGCCTCGAGCACGCCCTTCCCTTCGCCATGGAGCCGGTCGTCTACGACTTCGCCATCAACGACAGCGGCACCGTCGCCAGCCTGCACGCCGATGATCAGGCCGTCATGCCCGAGGCCTACTACCTGCAGGCGGTCCCGGCCTGGCTGCGGACGAGCCCCCGGTACCTCTCGGAGACCACCCGCCGCGAGCTTGACGCCTATGCCCGGCAGGCCCGTCTCGACGGCGAGCGGGCCGGACGATTGCTCGACCGACTCCTGCCCGCCCCGCTCGACCGCGATCGGAGCGCGACCGATCTTGACGATCTGCTGGCGGCGCTCGGCTTCGATCACGATCAGCACGAACAGATCCGCGCCGAGCTGCGCACCGGCCGAATCGGCCTGTCGCAGAACCGCCTGCCCGAGACGACGATCATCGAGGATGTGCACGCGGACGACTTCACGGACGCCCGCCCCGGCCTCGACGAACACCAGCGCCGGGTGGGCGAGGAGCTGCTCCGCCAGGGCGCGGTCGGCGTCATCACCCTGGCGGCGGGCGTGGGCAGCCGTTGGACCAAGGGGGCCGGCGTCGTCAAGGCCCTGCATCCCTTCTGCAAGCTGGGGGGGCGGCACCGGCGCTTCCTGGAAGTCCACCTGCGCAAGACGGCCATCGCGGCGGATCGCTACGGCTCGTCCTTGCCGCACCTCGTCACCACCAGCCATCTGACCCACGCGCCCATCGAACAGCATCTGGCGGAGGTGCAGGGGTACGGCTTGCAGGGCGACGCCATACTCTCCCCAGGCCGATCCATCGGGCTGCGTTTCGTTCCCATGGTGCGTGACCTGCAGTTCCTTTGGGGCGAGATGGCCCAGCAGGAACTCGACGAGCAGCAGGAGAAGCTGCGCGAGAGCACTCGTTCGGCGCTTATGGACTGGGCCCGCGGTAGGGGTGAAGCCGCGGACTACCGAGACAACCTGCCCGCCCAATGCCTGCACCCGGTCGGGCACTGGTACGAAGTGCCCAACCTGTTGCTGAATGGCACGCTGCAACGCCTGCTTGGCGAGCGACCGCACCTGCGCTATCTCATGCTGCACAACATTGACACGGTCGGAGCCGACCTGGATCCAGCCCTGCTGGGGGCCCACGCGGAGAGCGGGCGCTGCCTGACCTTCGAAGTCATCAGCCGGCGTCTGGAGGATCGCGGCGGCGGCTTGGCGCGGATCGGGGGCCGGCCGCGCCTGCTGGAGGGCCTGGCCATGCCGCGCGATGAGGACGAGTTCGATCTCTCGTTCTACAACACGGCCACGACCTGGATCGACATCGATCAACTGCTGGCGACGTTCGGCCTGGAGCGGGCCGACCTGGCGGACGAGGGCCGCCTAGCATCGGGCATCCGCGCCCTGGCCACCCGCATGCCCACCTACATCGCCATCAAGGAAGTCAAGAAGCGCTGGGGTCACGGCCAGGAGGATGTCTATCCCGTGGCCCAGTTCGAGAAGCTCTGGACGGACATGACGGCCCTGCCGGATGTGGACTGCGGCTTCCTCGTCGTGCCGCGACAGAGGGGCCAGCAGCTCAAGGAACAGGAACAACTTGACGGCTGGGTGCGGGACGGCTCGGCGGCCTACGTCGAGCAGATCTGCGGCTGGGTCTAGCACCACCGGCGGGCGCGGACGCATCCCGATCGACGCGGTATTCTGATTGGAAGACAGAGGTCAGCATGAACGAGACATCAAGCGCACTGTTCATCGGCGTGGACGTGGGAACCGGCAGCGCCCGGGCCGGGATCTTTGACGCCAGCGGCCGGATGCTCGCCTGCGCCACGGAACCCATTCAGACCTGGCGGCCGGAACCGGACTTCGTCGAGCAGTCTTCCGAGAACATCTGGCAGGCGGTGTGCCAGGTGGTGCGCACGGCTCTGACCAGCGCCGGGGCGGAGTCCCTGCAAGTCGCGGGTCTCGGCTTCGACGCCACCTGTTCGCTGGTAGCCCTTGACGCCGACGACAAGCCCGTCTCGCTGAGCCCGACGAACGAGGATGCGCAGAATGTGATCGTCTGGATGGATCATCGCGCCCTCGAGCAGGCCCAGCGCATCAACGAGCTGGGCCACGACGTCTTGCGCTACGTCGGCGATCGCATCTCGCCCGAGATGCAGACGCCCAAGTTGCTCTGGCTCAAGGAGAACCACAAGAAGGCCTGGAAGCGGACGGCGAAGTTCTTCGACCTGCCGGACTTTCTCACCTACCGGGCCACGGGCGTCGAGGTGCGCTCGCTTTGCTCAACCGTCTGCAAGTGGACCTACCTGGGCCACAAGGAGTCGGACGATCTCGCGACCATCGGCGGCTGGGATCCGAGCTACTTCCAGGCGGTTGGCCTGGCGGACTTGCTCGACGACGACTGCCGCCGCATCGGCCGGAAAATCCAGCCCATGGGGGAAGCGATTCCCGGCGGGCTGAGCAAGAAGGCGGCGGCGGAGATGGGACTCTTGGAGGGCACTGCCGTCGGCGTCTCCATCATCGACGCCCACGCCGGCGGCCTGGGCGTCCTGGGTGCGGCGCTCGAGGGCAAGGCTCCCACGCCAGCGGTGATGGAGGAGCGCCTGGCGCTGATTGGAGGCACTTCGAGTTGCCACATGGCGGCCTCGCGCGAGCCGAAGTTCATCGATGGCATCTGGGGCCCCTACTTCTCCGCCATGATCCCGGGCCTGTGGCTCACGGAGGGGGGCCAGTCCGCCACCGGCGCCCTGGTCGATCACGTGATCTTCTCGCACGCCCGGGCGGCGGAACTCAAGGCAGAAGCCGAGTCTGCCGGGCAGACGGTCTACCAGCTTCTGAACAAGCGGCTGGAGGCGCTCGCTGCGGGTCCGGTTCCTCGCGCGGAGTTGACGCGCGAGCTGCATGTGCTGCCCTACTTTCACGGCAACCGCTCGCCGCGCGCCGATGCGACCCTGCGCGGGGTGATCAGTGGGCTGGCGCTTTCCGACACGCTGGACGATCTGGCGTTGCTTTACCTGGCGACGATCCAGGCCATCGCCTACGGCACGCGGCACATCATCGAAGCGCTGAACCAAGCCGGTTATGCCATCAACACCATCTTCGCCTGCGGAGGCGGCAGCAAGAACCCGGTCTTCCTGCGCGAGCACGCCGACATCACCGGCTGCCGCATCGTGCTGCCCGAGGAATCGGAAGCGGTGTTGCTTGGATCCGCGATTCTGGGCGCGGTGGCGGCGGGCAAACACGAGTCGGTGCTGGCGGCGATGGCGGCGATGAACCGGGCGGGCGATGTGCTCGAACCGTCAAGCGGCACTGCCCGTGCCTACCACGAGGCGAAGTACCGCGTCTTCCTGCGGCTGTACGACGACTTCCAAGCCTATCGTCAGATCATGGCGATCGAAGCGGCGGTCGCCGCACAACGCCAGCGATAAGACGATCCGTAACTCGGCAAGGAAAGGCGCTGAATTGCGCGCCACGAGTCTCCCCAACGGTAGCGCAGGCGCCTACCGTTCGGCGTCGTTGCCGGCCGCGCGGTTCCTGCGAGCGCTGCCTGGTTGCGCTTCTGTCAGCCGTATTCCCCGCCACCCCCTCGGAAGAGAGATGTCTATGAAGCGTCGTGTCACGCCGATCTTGTTGGCCAGCTTGCTGGGTTGCCTCGCACTTGGCGCCGCCTCGCAGGCCCAAACTGCCCTGACCAGCGACCTTGTGGTGAGCGGCCTGGAACGACCCATCGGCATCACCCACGCGCCCGGGGATCGGGCCCGCCTCTTCGTCATCGAGAAGCGCGGCCGCATTCGCGTCGTTCGCAACGGCACGCTGCTTGCTCAACCGTTCCTTGACCTTGATTCGATCGTCGGCGGCGGCACCTCCAACTTCGACGAACGCGGCTTGCTCGGCCTCGCCTTTCACCCGGACTACCAGAACAACGGCGAGTTCTTCGTCAACTACACCAACAACAGCAACGACACCGTTGTCGCCCGCTACAGCGTCTCCGCTGATCCCGATCTTGCCGACGCCGGCAGCGCCGAGATCCTCCTGACGATCGATCAGCCCCAGACGAATCACAACGGCGGCTGGATCGACTTCGGGCCCAACGGCTACTTGTATATCGCCACCGGCGACGGCGGCGGCGGCGACGATGACGACGCCGGCCACACCTTCGGCATCGGCAACGGCCAGGACATCACCAACAACCTTCTCGGCGCCATGCTCCGCATCGATGTCAACGGCGACGACTTCCCCAGCGACCCCGTTCGCAACTACGCGGTCCCCGCGAGCAATCCCTTTGTCGGCATCGATGGCGATGACGAGATCTGGGCCTACGGCCTGCGCAATCCCTGGCGCAACGCCTTCGATCGCGAGACCGGCGACCTCTGGATCGCCGATGTCGGCCAGCGCGACTGGGAGGAGATCAACTTCCAGCCTGCCGACAGCGTTGGCGGCGAGAACTACGGCTGGCGCTGCCGTGAAGGCATGCACGATTTCAACACCGACAACTGCACGGGGCTGGGCTATACCGACCCCATCCACGAGTACAGCCACGCCCAGGGCCGCTGCTCCATCACCGGCGGCTCTGTCTATCGCGGCTGCGCTGTGCCGGACTTGCGCGGGGCCTACTTCTTCGCCGACTATTGCTCCAACACCATCTGGTCCCTGCGCTACGAGGGCGGCCTGGTCGTTGACCTCACCGACCGCACGGCGGAGCTGGCGCCCGGCGGCGGGCTGAGCATCGGCTCCATCACCAGCTTCGGCGAGGACGCGGACGGCGAGCTCTACCTCGCGGATCAGAACGGTGGCGAGATCTTCAAGATCGTGCCTGCGGACGGCCTGCCCGGTCTCTGCTGCCTGGGCGACATCGATGCGGACGGCGACACCGATCAGTCAGACCTGGGCGTCCTGCTCGCTGCCTACGGCAGTTGCGATGGCGACGCCGCTTTCGACGCCCGAGCCGACTTTGACGGCAACGACTGCGTGGATCAGGCGGATCTGGGGGCCCTGCTCGCCGACTACAACTGCGAGTGACAACCGACGTCCCTGCAGACATGCCAGGGCATAGCGCAGTGGCGCCCTGGGTACCCGCAAGGCCAAGCGCGGGGCGAGCCCACGCCGCTAAATATTAGTCGTTGCGCCGCTGCTGCCAAGTCGCGCGCGTTTGTTGCGCTTCGGCCAGCAATCGTCGCAGCGCTTGGGCATCGCCCGCCGCCAGGGCTTGCTGGAGCGCCTGCAGTTGGTGCCTCGCCTCGGTCAGGGCCGGCGTGATCGCCTCGGCATTGCATAGGAGTATGTCGGTCCAGAGATCCGGATCGCCACCCGCCACACGGGTGGTGTCGCCGTAGCCCGTTGACGCCAGCGCCAGCGCTTCCTCGCTGTCGCCAAGCACGCCTGCGGCCACGGCGGCGAGGGCGTGCACGGCATGACTGGCTCGGGCCACGGCTTGATCGTGCAGGGCCGCCTCCATCCGCAGCACCCGCGCTCCCAGCGACTCCCAGAACGACTCGACGAGCGTGGTCGCCCCTGGATCCGTCCGCGCCGTCGGCGTCAGCACCACGGGCTTACCCAGGAAGAGATGCGGCGAAGCATGTCCGGCCCCGCGCTCCTGGGAACCGGCCATGGGATGCCCAGGCACGAAGCGAGCCGGCTCGACAATCGATTCGGCGATCTCCACGAGCGGCCGTTTCACCGAACAGACATCCGTGATGACCGCCTCGGATTGGCTGGCAATCTTGGGCAGCAGGTCCATGGTGACGCTGGGGGGCGTGGCGAGAATGACCAGGGAGCGCCCGAGCGATGCCGACTCGCCAGGAGCCGCGAGTGCCTTGGCCCAATCGCCGTGCAGTTCCAGTTGGAGCCCGGCGGCCCTGATCTGCTCGTGCTCAGCCGGGGGCGCTGATCCGACGAGGCGCAGTCGCGGGTGCTGTCGCCGGGCCGCCGCCGCGATGCTGCCACCGATCAGGCCGACGCCGATGATGCAGAGTGTGTCGATCGCCATATCACCAGCCTACCGCCGAGAGCCGACCAAGGCACCTGCCGCCCGAAGCGCTCCGCCATCCCCTGGTGCCGGTATCATGCGGGCAGTCCAACTTCGGAGGCTGGGGATGCATGAAATCAAGACGATCCTGGCAGGCAACAACACCTGGTCCCGCTCGCTGGTGCAGTCGAATCCGTCCTTTCTGCCCCGCCTGGCGCGGGGGGCAGTCGCCGATGTGCCTGTGGCTGGGCTGCAGCGACAGCCGGGTGCCTCCCGACACGATCTGCGGGGCCCCGCCGGGAACGCTGTTCGTTCACCGCAACATCGCCAACCTCGCCCCGGCCGGCGACGCCAGCTTCCGGGCCGTGCTGGAATATGCGGTGTCCGCCCTCAAGGTGCCCAGTATCGTCGTCTGCGGGCATTCGAACTGCGGCGGGCTCACGGCCGTGGTTGAGGCCGCCGTCAGCGGCGACGTCGAACGTTGGCTCGCCCCGGCCCGGGCCCTGTACGAGGCCAGCCGGACGGAGCTCGACACCTTGAGCGACATCCGCGGCCGGGTCAACCGCCTGGCGGAGCTGAACGTACTGGCTCAGGTGCAGGCGATCAGCCGCGCCGCTTGCGTGCGGGAAGCCTGGCATTGCAATCAGACGCTGACGATTCACGGTTTCTTCTACGAGTTGGCGACGGGGCAACTGCGCGACCTGGCGGTCAGCATCTCCGCCCCGCACGAGAAGGTGATTGTCCCGGCAGAGTCGTTGCCCGCTGAAGATCTGAAGCCGAAGAAGCTCTGGTAGGCGCTCAGAGTCGCCGCACGATCAGATGGAAGACGTGCCAGTACTTGGCTTCGCCGAGCGCGGTGTGGCCGTCTTTCTCGACTTCGTCGTCGAAGAGACGCTCCGTCCCTTCCAGAAGCCGCTCCACCTGCGCCCGAGAATGGAAGCAGACTTCGTCGGCATACTCCGGCAAGTTGGCCCAGCCGTCGTGATCGCCGAAGAGTTGGAAGGCCAGCACCCCGCCGGGCTTCAGTGACTCGCGCAGCCGCCGCCAGATGTTCTCGAACTCGTCCTTGGGACAGAAGGGCAGGGAGAAGCCGGAGTAGATCGCCTCATAGGACTCGGGAAAGTCGAAGTCCTCGAACGTCGCCTGGCTCAGCATGACGCGGTCGTTCAGACCCGCCGCTTCGGCTGCCGCGCCGGTGCGGCGGATGGCGTCCTCGTGAAAGTCGACCGCGCGCACGTGCAGGCCGTGCTTGGCCAGGGCCACCGTGTCGTGCCCGCAGCCGCAGCCGAAGTCGAGGGCGGTGCCTTGATGAGGGACGAAGTCCAGCAGGCGCAGGAGATGATCGCGCGGCCCCCGGTGGGCGGTGGCTTCAAAGAACTGGACCCAAATGTCACTCCCGTGTCGCATGCGTAGGTTCCTGCCCCCTGTCGCCGAGTCCGACGTTGGAGCCAAGGTAAGGCGCCCCGCCGGATTCGACGGGGCGCTCGGGAGTGGCTTCGTGGCGGCCCTGCTTATTCCTCCGTCAGGAAGGGATAGCGGTAGTCGGTAGGCGGATCGAACGTCTCCTTGATCGTGCGGACGCTGGTCCAGCGGATCAGGTTGAGAATGCTGCCCGCCTTGTCGTTGGTCCCGCTGGCGCGGGCCCCGCCGAAGGGCTGCTGGCCGACGACGGCGCCGGTGGGCTTGTCGTTGATGTAGAAGTTGCCGGCCGCGAAGCGGAGTCCGTACTGCGCCTTGAGAACGGCCTGGTTGTCGTTGGCGAAGACGGCCCCGGTGAGAGCGTAGGGCGAGGTTTCATCGCAGAGCTTGATGGTGGCGTCGTAGTCCTCGTCCTCGTAGACGTAGAGCGTCAGGATCGGGCCGAAGATCTCCTCTTCCATGGAGCGGAACTTGGGATTGGTGGTCAGGATGAGGGTTGGCTCGACGAAGTAGCCCACCTTGTCGTCCACCTCGCCGCCGACCAGGATCTCGGCGTCGCTGGCGGCCCTGGCATGGTCGATGTAGTCCTTGCAGTTCTTCAGAGAAGCGCCGTCGATGACCGCCGCCACGAAGTTAGTGAAGTCGCGGGGATCGCCCATCTTGAGGCTCTTCACCTGCGCCACCAACTCGTTCTTGATCGTGGCCCACAGCGACCTGGGGATGTAGGCCCGGGAGGCGGCGGAGCACTTCTGGCCCTGGTACTCGAAAGCGCCGCGGACGAGTGCCGTCACCAGCGCCCGGGGATCGGCCGACTTGTGGGCCAGGATGAAGTCCTTGCCGCCCGTCTCGCCGACGATGCGCGGGTAGGCCCGGTAGTTCTTGAGGTTGTTCGAGGCTTGCTGCCAGAGCATCTGGAAGACATCGGTGCTGCCCGTGTAGTGGATGCCGTTGAAGTCGGGGCTGGCCAGCAGGGTGTTGGTGATCTGGCCGGAGTGGCCGGGCAGGAAGTTGATGACGCCGGCGGGAACACCGGCGGTCTGGAAGAGGCGCATGATGTAGTAGTTGGAGAGGATGGTGGTGCGGGAGGGCTTCCAGACAACGGTGTTGCCCATGAGGGCCGGGGCGTGGGGCAGGTTGCCGGCGATGCTGGTGAAGTTGAAGGGCGTGATGGCGTAGACGAAGCCGTCCAGGGGCCGATACTCGACCTGGTTCCAGATGCCTGGGGCGCTGACCGGCTGCTGCTGGTGCAGCGTTTCCATGTACTTGCAGTTGAAGCGGAAGAAGTCGATCAGCTCACAGGCGGCGTCGATCTCCGCCTGATGGCAGGTCTTGCTCTGCCCCAGCATGGTGGAGGCGTTGGCGATCTGGCGCCAGGGACCGGCGAGGTAATCCGCCGCCTTCAGGAAGATCGCGGCTCGCGCCTCCGGGGGCGTGTCCTGCCATTCCTGCTTGGCGGCCATGGCGGCTTCCACTGCCATCTTGGCTTCCTTCGCGCCCGCCATATGCGCCTTGGCCAGGACATGCCCGTGGTCGTGCGGCATGACGATGTCGAGCATGTCGCCCGTCTTCACGTCCTTGCCGTCAATGATCAGGGGAATCTCGACCTGCTGGCTTGCCTGTTTGGCCAGTTCTTCCTTGAGCGCCTTCTTCTCAGGCGAGCCGGGGGTGTAGCCAAGAACGGGTTCATTCACCGGGGTCGGGAAGGTGAAATGCGCGTCAGCCATGTGAAAGTCTCCTAGGCGAAGAGCAACCCATGCGGGGTGTTAAGCGGGCCGGGCAGTCTACCGCACAATCGCCTTCCCGACCGCCCCCGCGGCGACCGAGGGAGAGATTCTGCGCCAGGTCGCGGTGCTGAGTCAGGCCTCCCTGGCCGCCCGTGGGCTCCCCCCCAGGCTGGGGTGTGCCGTGGCCACCCGAGCCGGCCGACCCAACTGCCAGCCACCCTGCCCGGCCAGCACCGGGCCCGCGGCTTCTGCTACGATCGATGCCGATTTCCGGGACCCAACTCGAAGGAGGAACGGCATGATGAACCGTCGCCAGACGCTTGTGACGCTCCTTGGGCCGCTGCTGAGCATCCTCACGGTGTCCTCGGCGGCAGCAGAGGTTGCGGTGCTCTGGGAGCTTGGTCAGCCGGATGGAGACACGCGCGAATTCGCCTTGGGGCCGGCTGGCTACAACTCGTTCCAAGGTGAGTTCACCCGGGATCCCTTCTTCGTCGTCGGCCTCTCCGATCCGGCGCGGGATTGGTCCTACGTGCACCCCGGCCCCCTGGACTACTGGGGTGGCAACCGCCGGCACACCTTCAGCGTGATGTTTGGGCTCGATCTCGCGGACTCCGTTGGCGACTATCGCCTGGTGCTTGAGCTCGTCGACAGTCATTACGACGCGCCTCCACAGCTCCTGGTCACCTGCAATGACCATGAGGTGGCGCAACCGCGTGTCGAGGCGGGAGCCTCGGATCTCTCCCTGGTAGGCGATCCCGGGGCGGGCCGGCCGAGCCAAGTCATCGTGGAGATTCCCGCCACCCACCTGCGAGCGGGTGTGAACCGGATTGACCTCGAGACCGCTGGTGGCTCCTGGATGCTGTACGACTGTCTGCGCCTGGAGGGACCGGCGGACGCCCGCTGCCTCGCCGTACCCGATGGCTGCTATCCACAGGCGGTGATCCCGTGTCCCTGCCTGGCGCGAGTTGATGGCGAGCTGCGGCAACTCGTCCTGCTCGACCTGGTCCGCACCGGCGCCCCGGTCCAGGCGCAATGCCGAATCAACGGTCGTCTCCACGCCCCGATCGACCTGAAGCCCGGGCGACAAGAGCTTGAGATCTACGTCCCGCCGGTAAACGAGCCAACGCCCCTGACGATTGAGTTGGCAGCGGCGGGCCAATCGATCCTCCGGGCGGAAACGACCATCGACCACGTGCGGCCTTGGGTCGTGCACCTGTTGCACTTCTCCCACCTTGATATTGGATATACGCACGTGCAGGAGGAAGTCCAGCGCCTGCAGGTGCAGTACATTGAACAAGCCCTGGAACTCATTGAGGAGACCGCGGACGATCCCGCCGAAGCGCAGTTCCGCTGGGTCCCGGAGGGGCTCTGGGCGGTGGAGAGCTTCCTCGACCAAGCGGATGACGCGACACGACAGGCGTTCCTTGAAGCCGTCAAGGCGGATCGGATCTGGCTGCCGGCGCTCTACGATCAGCCGCTGACCGGCTTGCACTGCGAAGAGGAGCTCCTGGCGCTGGTGGATTACGGCGTGAGGCTGCAGGCGCAGTTTGGCGTGGTGATCGACGCCGCCATGCTCACGGATGTGCCCGGGTACACCTGGGGCCTGGTCACCGCCCTGGCGCAGACCGGCGTGAAGTACCTGTCGCTGGGGCCGAATCCCAGTTGGCGCGTTGGCCGAACCCGTGTCTGGGATGATCGCCCCTTCTACTGGGTGTCTCCGGACGGCGCAGCGAAGGTGCTCTGTTGGATGTCGGGCGGCTATGGCTGGTTCCGTTCCGGCTTGGCGTCCGACCTGGAAGAGCGACTCAGCAGAAGTCGCCTGCTCCAGCACTTGGACACGCTGCAAGCGCAGGGGTATCCCTACGACCTGTTGCAGTTGCGCTACGATGTGCACGCGGACAACGGCTACCCCGATCCCAGCCTGCCTGACACGGTGCGCCGCTGGAACGAGCGGTTCATCTCGCCGCGGCTCGTGATCAGCACGCCCAGCTTGCTCTTTCCCGAGTTCGAAGAGCGCTACGGAGACCAGCTTCCCGTCGTTCGCGGCGACTTCACGCCGTACTGGGAGGACGGGGCCGCCTCCACCGCCAGCGACACCGCTTTGAACCGGCGGGCGGCGGAGCGCCTGATCCAGGCCCAGGCGTTGTGGGCGATGCTCGACCCGGCGGCCTACCCCGATGAACTCGCCCATGCCGGTTGGCGCGAGGTGCTGCTCTACGATGAGCACACCTGGGGCGCCTGGAACAGCGTCACCGAACCGGACTCGGAGCTGGCCGTCTCGCAAGCAACGCGAAAGCAGCAGTTCGCGCTTGACGCCGAGGCGGTGTCGGGGCAACTGCTGGCAGGCGCCCTGGCGGAACGTCGCGCGGGAGACGGCGAGGTCCGCGCCCTCGAGGTCTTTAACACCTGCTCCTGGTCGCGCACCGATCTGGTCACCATCCCTCTGGACATGGATCTGGTGGGTGACAGCGTCACAACCGTCGACGGGGCAGCCGTTCCCTCACAGCGCCTCGCCACTGGCGAGTTGGCGTTTCTTGCCACCGATGTCCCGGCACTCGGTTCGAGGCGCTACCTGGTGCAGTCGGGGTCGCCGAGGCACACCGGCGCAGCCGCGGCCGGGCCTACCGCCTTGTCGAACGGCCTGCTCAGCGTGGATTTTGATGCCAAGACAGGCGCGATTACCGCGTTTCGGTCCAACGGCTTTGCCAGGAACCTGGTGGATGCTTCCGCAGACGCCGCGCTCAATGACTATGTCTACGTGACCGGCATCACGCCGGATGAGCAGCACCGGCTCGATACGGATGATGTGCGTGTGGAAGTCATCGATGCCGGGCCGCTGGCCGCCACGCTCCGGGTTACCTCGGCAGCGCCTGGCGCGCAGCGACTGGAGCGCGAGATACGACTGATTGACGGCGTTAACCGGCTGGACGTCACCAACACAATCGACAAGGACGCGGTTCGTACGAAAGAGGGCGTCCACTTCGTCTTCCCCTTCGCGATCGCTGATCCGGAAGTGCACCTTGACATGCCTTGGGCCGTCGTGCGACCGGAAAAGGATCAGGTTCGTGGCGCCTGCAAGAACTACTTCACGGTGCAGCGCTGGGTGGATCTCTCGAACCTGGAGCACGGCGTGACGGTGGCGACGGTTGATGCGCCCCTGGTCCAGATCGGCGAGATCCGTACGGACATCGGCCCCTTCGTGAACAACGCCGACTCGTTCCTGGATCACCTCGAGCCATCGGCCACGCTTTTCTCCTACGTCATGAACAACTACTGGGAGACGAACTACAAGGCGGACCAGGAAGGGGTGGCGACTTTCGCCTACTCCATCCGGCCGCATCTCGGCCCCTACAACCAAACCGAGGCGGTTCGCTTCGGCATCGAGCGCAGCCGACCGCTCATTGTCGTGCCTGCGAGTGTGGCGGGACCGCCGGCGCTGGCGTCTCTCTTTACGCTGGACGCCCCGGGCGTGATCGCCACCGCCGTGAAGCCCAGTCGCGAGGGCAAGTACGTCATGATTCGGCTCTTCGCCGCCTCCGGCAAGCCGGAGCAAGTCTGCATCGACTGGGCGGGCCGCCGCCCCACCGCCGTCTATTACAGCGACCTGCGTGAGAGCCGAGGCGAGTTGGCTCCGGACATCATCAGCTTGCCGGCGTACGGCGTGACCACGCTCCGGGCTGAGTACGGCGTCGATACGGCGCGCCGGTAACGCGGACTCGAGCGAGGACCACACACGGCAAAAAGATCACAAGCTCCCGGTCCAAGGGAGCTTGCGGTTCTTTAACGACCCCAACGGGATTTGAACCCGTGTCTTCAGGATGAAAACCTGATGTCCTGGACCTGGCTAGACGATGGGGTCGGGTCGGCTGAGCATGGTAGCGAGGCGGACCGGCTTGGCAAGCCCGCTAGTCCGATTCATGCCAAACAGGCCGCAAACAAGGCCGATCTAACCGAGCTGCATGCGGCCAATCTCGCTGAAGGCGATTCCCTGCCGGGCCGATAGCCGCTGTATGGAACGCCGACTCGATCGACACACCGTTCAGCGCCTGGCCATCGTCGCCGGTCTCGCCGGCACCTTTCTCCTGGTGGGCAGCCTCAACCAGCCCGAGCCCAGTCTCGCCGGCTCGGAAACGACCGCGACCACCGCAGCGATCAGTCGGATCTCGCCGGCCAAGTCCTTGGGGACGATTGAGGGAAGGACGCTTTGCCTCCAGGTCTTCACCGGCCCCAACGAGCCGATCTACTCCCTCCGCACAGCCAGCGGGGCCTTGCTGGCGACCGGCCTGACCGCGGAGGAGTTGCTCGCCGCCCACCCGGACAAGCCGGAGCTGCCCCTGCTTCTTGCCGGGACTGCCGAGGGCGAGACGCTGATGCTCGCCCCGGACGAGCCGGACTTCTGATCCGCCCCTCCAATTGACACCGCCCTGCCCTGGGCCCGACCATGGCGCTTGCGGTGAGCCAGCATCCCCAGCACACTTCGTCGCCCCCGCCCGACGCCGCCCTGTCGGCGAGATCAATCCTCGTCTACGGCGGGACGTTCGATCCGCCGCATCGAGCTCATGTAGAGCTGCCGACGCTGGTGCGCGATCGCCTGGGACTGGATCTGCTGCTCTACATCCCTGCATCGATCAGCCCCTTCAAGCAGGAGGAGGAGCCGACGCCCGGCCCGCACCGCCTGGCCATGCTCGACCTCGCCCTGCGCGATCAGTCTGGGACGGCGATCTGGACGGTGGAGCTCGATGCGCCCGGCGTGCACTACACGGTCGATACGCTGGATCTGCTGCGCTCCGGCGTCGGCCCGGATGTCCGCCTGTACCTGCTCATGGGAGCGGACCACGCCCGGGAGTTCCATCGCTGGCGTGAGCCGGAGCGGATTCTCGAGCTGTGCCAGCCGGCCGTGATGATGCGCCCGCCGGACACGCGCGCGTCGCTGGCGGCAGCGCTCAAGCCACACTGGGATGATGAGATGTGTGAGCGCTGGTTGGCGGCGATCGTTGAGGTGCCCGAACTCGACATCGCGGCGACGGAAGTGCGCCGTCGCCTGGCAACTGGTGAGGGCACCTCCGATGTTCTCGCGAACGACGTGCGGGCGTACATCTCAGCGCACCAGCTCTACTGGTCAGTGGCCGATTGAGGCAGGCGGAAGATGGCAGGCACAATCAATCGAATCATTCGCAGCCTTCCACTGCTGCTCGGCTCCTTCGAGCGTCGGGCGGTGACGCTGTACGGCCTCACTCCCCAGGATGCGAAGCTGATCCGGCGACATTTCACGAAGCGGCATCGCCTGTGGCCTGTCCGCGCCCTGCGAGCGGCCTTCGCCCCCTCGGCGTTCGGCGCTGCGGTGGTCGCTCTCGCGTTGCTGGGGTTGATCACGCTGCTCGAATCGCTCGGCGCTCCGCCGGGATTCAGATGGCCTTGGCTGATCGCGGGCGGTATCGGCAGCACCTTCGTCGTGCTGCTATTCACCTTGTATACACACGCTCGCTTCGTCCTCATCGACCGATGGATGCGGCGGTGCATTGGGGAGTCTCAGTGCCCGGCCTGCGAGTATCAACTGTGCGGCCAGATACCGACTGAGGAGGGAACCGTGCGCTGTCCGGAGTGCGGCGTTGTCGTGCCTGGCGTTGACCGGCTCGCGCTGCGCGCGGAAACCTCGTCGATGGAAGCCACGCGCCGCCCTGGGGGCGGTGGCTAAACGCTCCGAAGCGCCGTGGCGACCCGTCAGACGGCGTCGACCTTCAGCTTGTCCAGCACGGTCGCCCGGCCCTTGCTGTCGATTTCTTCGGCCAGGGCTTCGCAGAACGCCTCGAGCGGCATGGCCCCGACCTCGCCCTCGGTGCGGTGCCGCACGGAGACGGTCCGCCCATCGCGATCCCGACCGCCGACGATCAGCATGTAGGGGAGCTTCATTTCCTGGGCGTTGCGGATCTTGGCCTGCACGCGCTCGGGGCTCTCGTCGAGCTCGACGCGGCGCCGCTGGTCGTGCAGCAGGTTCCGGACCTCCTGGGCGTAGTCCATGAATTTGTCGCTGATGGGCAGCACCCGCACCTGCTCGGGGGCCAGCCAGGTCGGGAAGGCCCCGGCGAAATGCTCGATGAGCACGCCGACGAACCGCTCCATGGACCCGAAGGGGGCGCGGTGAATCACGACGGGCCGGTGCGACTGGCTGTCCGAACCGATGTAGCTCAGATCGAACCGCTCGGGCAGGTTGTAGTCGACCTGGACCGTGCCCAGTTGCCACTCCCGGCCGATCACATCGCGGACCACGAAGTCGATCTTGGGCCCGTAGAACGCCGCCTCGCCTTCCTCCTCGGTGAAGGGCACGCCCAGGGTCGTGGCGGCGTCGCGGCAGGCCTGTTCGGCCTTGTCCCAATTCGCCGGCTCGCCGACGTACTTGTCGCTCCCCGGCTCGCGCAGGCCGACGCGGACGCGGTAGTCCTTCATGCCCAACACGCCGAAGATGGTCTTGACCAGTTCCAGGCAGCCCAGCATCTCGTCGTGCAGTTGGTCGGGGGTGCAGAAGAGGTGGGCATCGTCCTGGGTGAAGCCGCGGACCCGGGTCAGGCCGTTCACCTCACCCGACTGCTCCCAGCGATAGACGGTGCCGAACTCCGCCAGGCGCACGGGCAGATCGCGGTAGCTGCGTGGCTCGCTGGCGTAGATCTTCATGTGGTGCGGGCAGTTCATGGGCTTGAGGAGGTAGCCGTCCACATCGCCCTCACCCAGCCGATTGGAGAGATCGCTGCAGGAGCAGCCCTCGTGGGCCAGCTTCTCGAGTTGGTCGTGGCCGATGATGGGCGGGTATTGACTGTCGCGGTAGTAGGGAAAATGGCCGCTGGTGCGATACAGGCCGAGCTTGCCGATGTGGGGTGTGAAGACCTGGTCGTAGCCCTGCTTGCGCAGCTCCTCGGCGATGAAGGTCTGCAGTTCCTGCCGCACCACCGCTCCGCGCGGGGTCCAGAGGGCGAGCCCCTGCCCCACGGCTTCGTCGATGTGGAACAACCGCAGCGTCTTGTTGAGGATGCGGTGATCGCGGCGCTTGGCCTCTTCGAGCTGTTCGAGGTGGGCGTCAAGCGTCTTCTTGTCCGGGAAGCAAGTGCCATACACACGGGTCAGGCGGTCGGAGTCGGCATCGCCGTGCCAGTAACTGGAGGCGAGGCTCATGAGCTTGAAGGCCCCGATGCGGCCGGTGCTGGGTACGTGGGGTCCGCGGCAGAGGTCTTCCCAGTCCTTGCCGGGCTCGCCGGTGGCGTACCAACTCAGTTCTTCGGAGCCCGCCTCGACGGCTCGTTCGGCGTTGTCGACCTTGTACTTGCTGCCCTCGTCCTTGAGCTTCTCTAGCCCCTCGCCGACGGGCATGTCGTAGCGGGTGAAGGGGCGATCCTCCTTGACGATCTTGGCCATCTCGGCCTCGATCTGCTCGAAGTCGTCGCTGGAGAGGGGCCGATCGTCGGGCACGTACATGTCGTAGTAGTAGCCGTTGTCGACGGGCGGGCCGTAGACCAGCAGCACGCCGGGCACGACGCGCTGGATGGCTTCCGCCATGACGTGGGCGCAGGAGTGCCGCATGAGGTAGAGGGCGTTGTCGTCGAGATCGCCGGCGCGGGTGGTGGCGGTGATGAGGCTGAGGTCGCAGTCGTTGTCGAGCAGCGAGCTGAGATCGTGCAGTTCGCCGTCGACGGTGCAGCCGAGGGCCGCCTGGGCCAGGCGTTTGCCGATGTCGGCGGCGACCTGGAAGGCGAAGACGGGCTGCTCATACTCTTTGACGCTTCCATCCGGGAGGGTAATGCGGGGCATGGTGATCTCGATGTTCTTGTCAACGAATCGTTTGCAAAAAGAAAATCGCCCGACCGAGTATCGGCCGGGCGGATGATTCTACAGCAATCCGAAGCAGGGTGGCCGATCCCTCTCACCCGCCGATGCGGGTGCTGGTCGTGGTCGTCGTGGGAGTAGCGGTGGCCTGCTTCATGGTCTGCAAAAGAGTAGCCGGGCCCGGGCTCATGTCAAGGGAACGGCAGGGCCCGCTCCCTTCTTCGACCCCTTGATGGACCGGATTCACCGGTGGAAGGAGCCGCGAGTGCCAAATCTGTCTCCGATCCCAGCCTGCGCCCGATATGCTGTGTGTGTCCGCGGCCCATCGTCGCGGCCCTGTCGAGGAATGCGCGCGCCATGACGCTGCGGGAACTCATCGCTGGTTTCGACATCCACCTGAGCGAGGGCTCGGGGGCGGGCGATCCGCGCATCTGCGATCTCAGCGAAGACAGCCGAACCGTCCTGCCGGGCACGCTGTTCATCGCCCGTCCCGGCCTGCAGTCGGACGGTCGGCGGTACATCGCCGAGGCGGTGCGCGGGGGGGGCGGTGGCCATCCTGACCACCGACTTCGAGGCGGTCCCCGAGCGTCTGCGAGATCGAGTCGCCATCCTCACCTCGCCGCGCCTGGAGATGGTCGTGGCCAGCCTGGCCGAGCGGTTCTTCGCGGAGCCCAGTCGCTCGCTCTCCCTGGTGGGGGTGACGGGCACGAACGGCAAGACGACCGTCACCCACCTGGTGCACGCCCTGCTCAATGCCGCCGATCGTCGTTGCGGGCTGATCGGCACGGTCTTCGTGGACGACGGCCGCGACTTCTCTGCCGCCGAGCTGACCACCCCCCCCCGCCCTGGAGGTCAGCCGGACGCTGCGCCAGATGGTGGAGAGCGGCTGCGTGGCGGCGGCCCTCGAAGTCTCCAGTCATGCCCTCAAGCAGGGACGCACGGCGGCGTTGCACTTCGACGTCGGCGTCTTCACCAATCTGACCGGCGACCACCTCGACTACCACGGCGACATGGAGAGCTACGCCGACTGCAAGGCAGAGCTCTTCCGGGGCCTGGCCCCGGACGCCACCGCGATCATTAACGTCGACGATCCCTGGTCCGAGCGCATGATCGAGGCCTGCTCCTGCTCGGTGGTCCGCTGCAGCGCCCGGGCCAAGAGCACCGCCGACGCCGTGGTCGAGATCGTCGAGGAGTCGATGGCGGGCAGCCGCCTGCGCCTGGGTAGCCCCTGGGGCGACCTCGAGACAACCACCTGCCTCGTGGGCCAACACAACGCCATGAACGTGCTCCAGGCGGCCCTTTCCGCCCAAGCGCTGGGGATGGAGGCGGCCGAGGTTGCGGAGGCGCTCAAGCATTGCCGGCCCCCACCCGGTCGACTGGAGATGGTGACCGCTGCGAACGCCCCCTTCGCAGTCTTTGTCGACTACGCCCACACCGACGACGCCCTGCGGAACGTCCTCGCCGCCGCCCGGCCGCTGGTGCCGGCGGCAGGGCGACTGACTGTCGTCTTCGGATGTGGGGGCGACCGTGATCGCAGCAAGCGGCCGCGCATGGCGAGCGTCGCCTGCGAGCTGGCCGACCGGGTCTACATCACCAGCGACAACCCCCGCACCGAGGATCCCGAAGCAATCGTCGCCGAGATCATGCAGGGCGTTCCCTACGAACAGCGTCAGATCGTCAGCCGCCGCACCGACCGAGCCCTGGCGATTCGGGAAGCCGTCGCCAGCGCCAAGCCCGGGGACCTTCTCATCATCGCCGGCAAGGGCCACGAGGACTACCAGATCGTCGCGGACGGCGTGGGCGGCACCGTCAAGCTTCCCTTCGACGACCGCGAGCAGGCCCGGGCGGCCCTGGCCGAGATCGGGGTTCCCGCCCTGGCGCCCGCCCAAGCGAATCCTGCTGAGGAACCGCTGACCGACGCCCTGGAGGTGCTGCAACTCTGGGATGACCCCCTTTCGTCGCTGGAGCTAGGGAAATCGTGACCAGTGGCACGCCCTTCTGGAATCCCTCAACCCTCGCCCAGGCAGCGGGCGGACGCTGGCTGCGACCCCCGTCCTGGGACGAGCCGACCACGCGCCTGCGGGTGAACACCGACTCGCGGCAGGTGCAGGTCGGGGAGATCTTTCTGGCGATCGCCGGCGAGCAGTTCGACGGGCATCGATTCGTCGAGCAAGCCGCAGCGCGCGGCGCGAAGGCCGTGGTGGTGCATGACGAGTCGGCGGCACTCGCCCTCGCGCAGGATTGCGCCGTCGGGATCCTGCTCGTCCCGGAGACGCTCCGCGCCCTCACCGGCCTGGCGCGAGCCCACCGCAAGACCTTGGACGGTGTCAAGATCGTCGGCATCACCGGTTCCAACGGCAAGACCACCACGAAACGTCTGCTGCACGCCGCCCTCGCCACCAAGCTCACCGGAACCGCCAGCCCCAAGAGCTTCAACAACCACCTGGGCGTGCCCCTGACGATCCTGGGAGCGGAGCCGACGGACGACTACCTCGTCGCCGAGATCGGCAGCAACGCCCCCGGCGAGATCGCCACGCTCAGCGAACTGGTCCGGCCGGATGTGGGCGTCATCACCGGCATCGGCCTGTCGCACCTGCAAGGACTGGGCACGCTGGAGGGAGTGCTGGCGGAGAAACTGGCCCTGCTGCGTGAGCTGCCCAAGGACGGCCTGGCCATCGTCAACGCCGACGCCCCCCCGGCTGCTTGAGGCCATCGCCAACGATCCCGAACTGGCGGGCGTCTCGCTGATTCGGTTCGGGCTGGACAGGCCGGACGTCGAGCTTGGCGCCACCGACATAAGCTGCGCCGCCGAGGGCGTGACCTTCAGCCTCGGCGAGAGGCAGGTCCGCCTGGCGCTTCTGGGCAGACACAACGTGCTCAACGCCCTGGCGGCCCTCGCCGCCGCGGCAGCGCTGGGGGTGGATCGCCCAACGGCCCTGGCTGCCCTGGAGACCGTGGAGCCCAGCGACATGCGGCTGGTCGCCACGCGCCTCGGCAACCGCCTCGTCGTCAACGACGCCTACAACGCCAACCCGGATTCCATGGGCAGCGCCCTGCGCACGTTCGTCGAGATCACCACCGAGGATCGCCGCCGGGTGCTGGTGCTGGGCGACATGCTGGAGCTGGGCCCTGAAGCCGAGAAGGCCCACGCCGACCTGGCCCGCCAGATCGTCGCCCTGGAGGGCGTCGGGCATACCATCCACCTCATCGTGCTCATCGGTGAGTTGATGCAGATCACCGCCGCCATGCTGGCCCAGGAGCACTCGAACGCCGCCGTCCTTCCCTTCCCCGGCGGACTTGACGAGGCGTCGCTGCCGCAGATCCGGGCCCTGATCGCCGGCGACGATCAGATTCTAATCAAGGGCTCGCGGCTGTTGGAGCTGGAGCGTCTGGCGGCAAGACTGGACGATTCAGAAGTGTTGAACACCTCAGGAGAGAATGACGAATGACCAAGGTCTGATGGCTGATGCCGATCGCCATCGCCGGGGTCGGCGTTCTGTTTCCCCGGTAGACAATCGTCATTTGTGCAGGGACATTACCCAAACCGATGCTTTACAACTTCTGGGATGCATTTCGCGACTCGCTGGAACAGGCCGGCCTGGACAGCATCTTCATGGTGCTCGACCAGACGACCTTCCGGGCGGTGTGCGCGGTCATTCTTTCGTTCTTCTTCGTGATTTTCCTGGGCCGGCCCACGATCGGCTGGCTCCTGAAGCAGAAGATCGGCGACAGCCCGGAGTTCTACAACGCCGACCTGAACCGCCTCATGATGAACAAGGCGAACACGCCGACCATGGGCGGAGTTCTCATCAGCGGCGGCATCGCTTTCTCCACCTTCCTCCTGGCCGACCTCAGCAACTTCTACGTGCTGCTCTCCATGGTGACGCTGGTCTGGCTCACGGCCCTGGGCGGCATCGACGACTGGCTGAAGCTGACCGCCGCCCGCCGCGCCCCGGGCAGCCGCCAGGGGCTCTACACCTGGGAGAAGTTCGTCTTCCAGGTCGGGCTGTCGCTCCTGCTGGGCTACTTCCTCTTCTCGCACGGCGACAACGAGACGATCGAGAACGACTTGCCCCACGTCCTCTGTCTGCCCTTCCAGTCGACCTGGAGCCTCAACGGGGTGAATCCCTCGCTCATCTTCCTGCCGCTCCCCGTCTTCATGATCCTGACGCTGCTGGTGGTGACGGGCACCAGCAACGCCGTCAACCTCACGGACGGCATGGACGGCCTGGCGACCGGCATCGTGGGCATCGTCGCCTTCGCCCTGCTGGTGCTGGCCTTGATCGACGGCACCCGGCAGTACGCCCAGGCCTTGCTGCTTCCCTTCGTGCCGGGCTCTTCGGAGTTGGCCATCGTCGCCGGTGGCATGACCGGGGCCTGCATCGGCTTCCTCTGGTACAACTGCGCCCCCGCCCGTGTCTTCATGGGCGACGCCGGCTCGCTGTCGCTGGGCGGCCTGCTGGGCATGATCGCCATGACCATCCGCCAGGAGATCCTGCTGCTCGTCATCGGCGGCATCCTGGTGTTGGAGGTGGTCAGCGTCATCCTCCAGGTCGGCTACTTCAAGCTCAGCAAGGGCAAGCGGATCTTCCGCTGCGCCCCCATCCACCACCACTTTCACCTGGGTGGCTGGACGGAGCAGCAAGTCGTGGTGCGTTTCTGGCTGATCACCGTCGTTCTCACCGCCGTGGGATTGGCCATGATCAAGCTGCGCTGATTGCTCGTTCGCCGCGGCTGTCGCGGCTGCCTCGAGGCGCTACACTTTCCCCCATGGAACTGAACGCCCAAGGCCTGCCTGCCGGTTATCGCTTCCGCTCCGATCTGGAAGTGACGCCGCGCGAGGTGCGTCGGCAGCTTGCCGAGAAGAGCCCGCTGCTGCTCGACTGCCGGCGCGAGGACGAGTTCGCCCGGGCCCGCATCGAGGGTGGCGTCCTCGTTCCCATGCACGATCTGCTCGACCACGTCGACGATCTGGGGGGACCGGAGCAGCCAATCGTCGTTTACTGCCACCATGGCGTGCGCTCGCTCTACGTCACGGTGGCTTTGCGGCGTCTGGGCTTCGGCGATGTGCGCTCGCTGGCGGGAGGCATCGACCTCTGGTCGCGGGACATCGATCCCACGGTGCCGCGGTACTGAGCGGAACGCGACGAGCCGTTAGGATGACGGGAGGAGGGCAGGCGGATCGCCTGCCGACTGGCATATTGGAGGCGACATGGCAGACAAGGCACGCATCGGCTGGATTGGGACCGGGGTCATGGGGCAATCGATGGCGGGGCGTTTGCTGGAGGCGGGCTACCCCCTTTCCGTCACCACCCGCACCCCCAGCAAGGCGGACGCCCTCGTCAGCCGGGGGGCGACCTGGGTCGACTCACCCGCCGACCTTGCCGGCGCCTGCGAGGTGGTCATCTCCATCGTGGGCTATCCCGCCGACGTCGAAGAGGTCTATCTGGGCGAACGTGGCGTCTTGAGCAACGCCGGGCCCGGCGATCCGCTGGCACTCGTCATCGACATGACCACCAGTTCACCGACGCTGGCGGCCCGCCTGGCGGCGGCGGCGAGGGAACGTGGCCTCGCCAGTCTCGACGCCCCGGTATCGGGCGGCGACATCGGCGCCCGCAACGGCGCGCTGTCCATCATGGTGGGCGGCGCCCCGGAGGCCTTCGCGCTCGCCAAGCCGATCTTTGAATGCCTGGGCAAGACCATCGAGCTGCAAGGCGGCCCCGGCGCCGGCCAGCACACCAAGATGGTGAACCAGATCCTCATTGCCACGAACATGATCGGGGTCGCCGAGGGCTTGCTCTACGCGGAGAAGGCCGGCCTCGACATCATGCACGTCATCGATTCGGTGGGCGGCGGGGCGGCGGGCTCCTGGTCGATCAGCAATCTCGGTCCGCGCATGGCCCGGGGCGATTTCGCGCCCGGCTTCTATGTCGAGCACTTCATCAAGGACATGGGGATCGCTTTGGCGGAAGCTGAGCGCCTGCACCTCGCCCTGCCCGGCTTGGCCTTGGCGCGACAACTCTACGAAGCGCTGCGGGCGCAAGGGCACGCCAAGTCCGGAACGCAGGCGCTCTTGCTGGCTCTCAAGACGCTGAACGCCATATCTTAAACCGAACGGCAATGTCCTGAAGAAACAACACTTGACACGCCGACAATCTCCAGGAATATGAGTGCTTCAGCATCGGTTCGCCCGATGTATGGCGCTTCGCCTTGAAGCGCGATCCGTAAGCCAACGAAGCAATTCCTGAGGAGTGTGTCCATGAAGCGTTCATTTGGTGTGAGTAGTGCCGCGGTCGGCCTGAGCCTGATTGCCGTGGTCGCGTTGGGCGTCGCCGGGTACCGCACGATGACGGGGAACTGTATTCTCGGGTCGTGTAGCACGGGCAACACGACCGCGACGACTGAAACTGCCGGCGCCGACACGACCGGCGTGGCGATGGTGGAGAGCGGTTGCTCCAGCTGCCCCAGTGAGTCCGGTACGGCCAACATGAACGCCATGGTCGACGGCAGCGCTGTGGGCGTCTGCCCCATGACCGGCAACTCGGTCGACGCCGCCGGTTCCGGTGCCTGCCCCGTGAGCGACGCCAGCGTCGCCTGCCACACCGAGCAGGACTGCGGCGACAAGGGCGCCTGCGACAAGAACGCCGGCAACGCCAACGCCACCGTCGAGGGCG